>Ga0315291_10000002_pt1 | contig 779018 bp, 806 predicted proteins | sample YL17G12_20_MG_FD_203070 | JGI IMG/M metagenome (GOLD analysis project Ga0315291, IMG submission 203070) | Sediment microbial communities from Yellowstone Lake, YNP, Wyoming, USA - YL17G12_20 | ecosystem: Environmental > Aquatic > Freshwater > Lake > Sediment | place: USA: Wyoming | collected... | reverse complement strand
CGACGCATCACGAATAATGACGGAAAAGAAAATTAAGAAGCTGCCGGTCGTGGAAAATGGAAAAATAGTCGGGATTATAACTGCTTCAGATATAGTCAAAATAGAGCCCGCTCTTCACGAGATCCTACTCGAGCAGCTCAAGATCACACGTCCTGGGTCTGCAGAGCCACCGGCAGGCGGGATGTTCCAGTGCGAGATGTGCGGTAATTATTCAGATGAAGTCCAAGAACTCGACGGCGTCTGGGTATGCCCTGGCTGCGAAGAATTGCGCGAGAAGCGGTAAGCATGGTGTACAAAGGCGACTTCTTCCTAATCCTCAAGAAGAATGGCGATCCAAGGATTCTAACCGAGCCCAAATTCAGAACAGCACTAAAACAGACAGAGCGCGAGAATATCATCGGCGCGTATAAACTTATAATTGAAAGCTCGTTATTGAATCCCGACATTGAATTGAAGCCCCTCGGCCCGCATGCACTCAACAAATATGAGATGAGACCGTAACGCTCAGTAACCTTTATCTTCTAGCCTGCAAAATCAAATCATGGAACACGTATCAGAATCACTCCTGCGAAGCGCATTCACGATTTCCACGCCGGACCCCTATATGGCCGCGCATGAGCTGCTGCACTGGGCCGCGCGCTTCGGCCGCGTTGTAGAACGCGAAAACCGCCTGCTTACGACAGGTCCGCGAACAGTCGCCGACGTCAAATTCTACATAGAACGCGAACTGGACAAGTTCACGCATATGCACATAATATTTGACTTATCGGCCAACCTTACAACAACGACACTTGCGGCATCGATAGAAGCAACGCTCGAATGCTCGCTTCCGACGCCGCGTGGATTTGCAACAACAATATTCAGAGACACATATTTGACTCGGATGCTGCCTGCGCATCTCCGCCTGGCACAAGACCTCGCTAAAGACATAGTATCCGCAGCGCGTCTGCAGCTGCCGGCCGCCAAGTCAGATAGAGGTTAAATACTTTTCTGCGGCTATTGCGTTTAGGCAGAAATACTCAACGTATTTCAAGAATTCATCAAGTGATGTTCGTGAAGATCATATTCATCGAATCCAAAAACCAGTCCAAGTAGAGCTATTTCTGCCGAATTAAATCGAAAATGGATTGAAAGAGGGATAATTATGGCAAAACTAGCACAAAATTTCGCTAAATATATGATAGAAGCGCACCTAGACGCGACGGGCATTGTCGAAAAGCCTGACGTGATAGGCGCAGTTTTCGGTCAGACGGAAGGCCTTCTGGGCAGTGACCTTGATTTGCGCGAACTCCAGCGCACCGGGCGCATAGGAAGAATAGAGGTCGCTGTACATTCTAACCGCGGACGAGCGACAGCCGATATAACAATACCGTCTTCACTCGACGCAAGCGAAACGGCACTGATTGCAGCCGCACTCGAGACAATCGAGAAGGTCGGGCCATGCGATGCGAAAATAGTCATAGGTAAAGTAGAAGATGTTCGCACACAGAAAAGAAAATACGTCATTGATCGCGCTAAAGATATTCTTCGAAGCTTGATGGAAGTCGTTTCCGACTCGCAATCATTGGCAGAGCAAATTCGCCAGGCTGTGCGCACAAGCGAAGTCGCGCAGTGGAACGGACTTTCATGCGGACCGGACATATGGAATTCCGAAGAAATAACCATAGTAGAAGGCCGAGCAGACGTGATTAATTTGCTAAAGAACGGAATTCGCAATGGTATAGCAATCGAAGGCTCGAAAATTCCTGAGCAAATAGTCGGTCTCACAAAAGACAAAACTGTCACAGTTTTCTTGGACGGCGACCGCGGCGGAGACCTTATTTTGAAAAAACTCCAGGCCGTCGGAGCAGATGTAGATTTCGTCGCTAGAGCAGAATCAGGGAAAGAAGTCGAAGAACTTTCTCAAAAGCAGATTTTCAAAGCGCTGCGCGAACGCATTCCGAAAGACCAAGCCTTGCAGCAGCTTGCTAATGGCGCCGGCTACGGCGGTCACCAGCAGATCCAGCGCGAGCGCTCATTATTTGAAAATAAATTTGAGCAGCCGCAAGCAAATATTCCGCATAAAGACGAGTACATTAATTTCCTGGATCAGCTCGTCGGCACGCGCGCAGCGCTTCTGATAGATGCCGATGGACGAGTGATGTCAAAAGTTCCGCTCGGTGAGTTGGGACTGATACTCGGCGATTATCCGGAAACAAACACGCTCGTTGTAGATGGCAAAATAAATCAGGACCTCGTTGACTTGGCACTGCAGCGCCACATAAAGTGTATCGTCGGAGCTGGCTATCGCGAGACGATTCATGCACCTACAGGAATGGCGATCCTGACGCAAGATGATTTGAAGGCAGCGGCAGCGTAACAAAGGTGCGAAAATGTATCTGAACGAAACTGAACGGCTTAGACTTAGAGCGAGCGACATTATAGATACGTTGAAAAGCGAAATAAAGGTTTACGAAATCGGCAGAACATTGCTCGCGCTTGTGCACGATGACTACAAGCCCAGCATACAGTGTACTCTGAAGAAAATGGGACAGCGGATGAAAAACAATCTGGAAGAAGCAGAGGCAATATACAAGCAACTTCCGAAAGTAGCATAGTAAACCTACGCGCGTGGTGTCGAAGAATTTTAGCAGACTTACTCAGTACCCAATAACCTTTATTATTCGCTCGGAACCAACAGATATAATGCCAAAGCAGACAGCCAGATCGACAAGGACTAACAAATTCGTCTGGCTAATAGGCGGTGAAGCCGGATATGGTATTCTGACAGCCGGTGAGATTTTCGCCCGCGCATGCATGCACGCCGGACTTAACGTTTTCACAAGCACAGAATACCCGTCACTCATCCGTGGCGGCCACAATACATTCATGGTCCGCGCTTCCGACCAAGAAATCAACGCACACGGCGAAAAAATCGATGCCCTTATAGCACTAAATAAAGAAACAATCGAGCGCCATGCGCACGAACTCAACACCGGCGGAGGAATAATTTTCGACCCCGAAGTGTGCGGAGAAGTTTCGGCAAAAGCAAAGCTTTACCCGGTCCCATTCTCGAAAATACTTTCAGAGCTTACCGCAGAGAGCATAATGGTAAATACGGTCGCCCTCGGGGCATCTGCAGCTTTGTTAGAACTTGATTTCAGCTACATTGAAAGTGCTATAGCCAAGGTCTTCGGTAAAAAACCAAAAGCAACCGAACAAAATGTAGCTGCCTCACAGATAGGATATTCGCACATAAAAAATACGTTTCCTGAAAATCTGGGAATAAGTGTAAAGCCGGCTAAAGCGCCGCAGCGCATTTTGGTGACAGGCAACGATGCGCTTGCACTCGGCGCCGTTGCCGCAGGCTGCAAATTCGCAGCGATTTATCCAATGACGCCAACTTCACAAGTGCTTCATCGCCTTGCCGCGTGGCAGCAGAAATACAACATTGTAGTCATGCAGCCCGAAGATGAGATAGCAGGCATAAATGCAGCCATCGGCGTTTCGTTTGCAGGTGTGCGCTCACTCACCGCAACCTCAGGCGGCGGGTTTTCACTAATGGCAGAAGCGCTAGGCATGGCAGGCATGACCGAAACGCCGTTGGTTGTAATCTGGGGGCAGCGTCCCGGGCCATCGACCGGTTTACCAACGCGCACGGCCCAAGGCGACTTACAATTCGCTCTGCACGCAAGCCAGGGCGAATTTCCGCGCATCGTGCTCGCACCAGGCGACATCGATGAATGCTTCCATGCAGCATACGAAGCGTTCAATCTTGCCGAACGCTGGCAGCTTCCAGTAATAATCTTGGTAGACAAGCACGTCTGCGAGTGCTATAAATCAACCACACCGTTCGATACGCGCAATCTGAAAATAGACCGCGGCCAATTCGCCAGCGCAGGTTCAGGAGAATTTCCACGTTATAAAATTACGGAAAACGGCGTCTCGCCACGCGCGCTGCCCGGCCAACCTGGCGGCATATTTCGTGCAGTCTCAGACGAGCACGACGAATACGGATATCTGACAGAAGAGCCCACAACGTGCAAAGCGATGAACGACAAACGAATGCGAAAGCTTGAATATATTGCGAGAGAACTTCCGGAGCCAGTTCTATACGGCCCAGCCAAGGCAGACGTAACAATAATCGGCTGGGGTTCGACAAAAGGCTCCATCTTGGATGCACTGCCGCTCTTGCAAGCAAAAGGAATCGCATCGAGCTTCCTTCATATTAATTATATCTGGCCATTCCCAGCAGGTACGCTCAGTCGCACGCTCGATGATGCTAAACTAGCTGTCTGCATCGAGCAGAACGCAACTGGTCAGCTTGCATTGCTCATTCGCGAACAGACAGGCAAATCGGTGCAATCGCTGCTCAAATACGACGGCCGCCAGTGGACTCCGGAGCAAGTCGCAGCAGCCGTGGAAAAGTTCGTCAAAGGTGGAGCATGATGCTTGAAACCAAAACAAATCCGACATGGTGTCCCGGATGCGGAAATTATGGTATTCTGGGAGCTTTGAAGGGCGCAATAACCGAACTTGGTCTAGCGCCGCACAACGTTCTCATAGTGGCAGGCGTAGGATGCCACGGCCACGAGCCGCAGTGGGTCAACACATATGGTTTCCAAACAATTCACGGCCGTACGCTGCCGTTGGCGCAAGCCGCGAAGCTCGCAAACCACGAGCTGACTGTCATAGCGGTCGCAGGCGACGGCGATTGTCTCGATGAAGGCATGAGCCACTTCATCCATGCTTGTCGGAGAAACATCGATATGACGTTGCTCGTCCACAACAACGGCGTATTCGGATTAACAACCGGGCAAACATCGCCAACGTCAGGCAAAGGATTCGTAAGCAAATCAACGCCTTTCGGTTCGCCCGAACCGCCAGTGAATTCGCTAGCGCTAGCACTAGAAGCAGGCGCATCGTTCGTTTCACGTGGATTTGCCGGAGATCCAAAACATCTCCAAGAGCTTGTAGTCAAAGCAATAAAGCATCGCGGCTTTTCGCTGGTCGAAATATTCCAACCGTGCGTAGTATGGAACAAAGTCAATACGTATGATTTCTGGCGCCAGAACACCTACAAACTCGAAGGCGCAGGCCATAATCCGTCAAGTCGCGAAGCTGCGTGGCGTAAGTCGCATGAAAAGGAACCGTGGCCGCTCGGCGTAGTCTACCAAACAACAACACAGATGCTTACAGACCACCTGCCGCAGATCGCCAAGCAAACGCTGGTAAAGCAGCCGATCGGCAAAATAGATATCACCCCGCTACTGGAGGAATATTCATGAATGAATTTCGGGCACGGCTTAGCAAAATCGAATACCTCAAGTCAAAATGCTCAGGCATACTGCTTTACAACGCAGACGGGTGGTCCAATCCGAACTTTTTCTGGCTATCCAACACCTCCGTCAACGGCTGGCTTTGGGTTCCATTCAAGGGCAGGGCGCGCTTGTTTGTCAGCAAGATGTATCGAGAAGAAGCTCGCAGCGCGCGGGCAAAGACAACGTTCATTACAGATTTCAAAGCCGTTCTTAGAGAATTTAAGGGCGAAAAGGCGGGCGTGGATTTGCTCCACCTTCCGGCAGCCGCGCTATCGAAAGTCAAGTCATACGTTAGTGTGAAAGACGTATCAGAAGACCTCGAAGCAGCCCGAGCAGTCAAGACGCCCTACGAAGTTAAGCAGATACGGAAAGCTTGCAGTATTACGGCCGAAATATTACGTTCGTTGGAGCTACCGCGCGGCATAAGCAAGACTGATGTCTTGCTGTGCAGGAGAAGTCACACTTCCCCTCGCATTACTGAGGCTAAACTGCGCGCAGATATAGATTGGGAAATGTCGCAGCGTGGCCTCGAGCCCGCATTCCCGACAATAGTTGCATCCGGCAAGAGTATAGCGACGCCGCACCACATTCCGGCGAAGAAGCCGATACTCGGAACGTTGTTAATAGACCTTGGCGTGCGCTACAACGGCTACTGTTCCGACGTCAGCCGCACGTTCGGCAGCAAATACAAGCCGTTAATTCGCAAAGTCATATTCGAAACAATAGAACCGCTTCTCAAGCCCGGCGCGCGGGCGGCTGACATCAACGCAGCCGCGCAGAATGCATTGGGCAGGTATGCAAAACATTACATTACCGGTCTCGGCCACGGCGTCGGCATAGCCGTCCACGAAGATCCGAGCATAACGGCAAAGTCAAAAGACGTTTTGCAAGCCGGGAACGTCATTGCGATCGAGCCCGGCATATACGTTCCGGGCGGGATTCGCCATGAAAATGTTTACCTCATTACAAGACACGGTGCGGAAAATCTGACGGATTTCTGAACTGAGAACGGAAATAAAAAAAGACCGCCGCAAAACCGGCGGTCACGGCTGACTAATTACTTTTTCTTGTGAGCTTTTTTCTTTGCCATTTTTATCTCCGACAATCCTTCGTGGGCATCATAATATAGATTTTGGTAATGAGCAAACAGTTTTCGTAAATTTTTGGGAAAATTTATGCCTTCCACTTCTTCAGCATCGCATACAACAATCGCACGCCCCAACCGGTCGCGCCTTTTGTTGCGTAGAAAGAGTCTTCGGGCAGCCACGAAGGCCCGGCAATGTCGATGTGCGCCCACGTTTTTGTCACAAAATTTGACAGGAAAGCGCCGCCGGCGATCGCACCGGCTTCCCAGCCTTCACCTTTCGGGATGTTTCGTACGTCCGCAATATCAGACTTTACCTTTTCTTTATACTCGTCCCACAGCGGAAACTCCCACACGCGCTCATTCGTCGCCTCTCCGGATGTCTTGGCTTTCGCAACGAGCTTAGCATCGCCCATCACGCCGGCAGCTTCGTAGCCAAGCGCAACGACGCAAGCTCCCGTTAGCGTAGCAAGGTCGATGATAGCAGTCGGTCGCAGCTTGTCAGCGTAGCTCAAGGCATCGGCAAGAATCAGCCTGCCTTCAGCATCGGTATCCGCGATTTCCATAGTCTTCTTGTTGTAAGCAGTTAGAATGTCGCCGGGTTTGTATGCCTTCCCGCCAGGCATATTCTCGCAAACTGGAAGAACGGCAATGACACGGAGCGGCAATCGCGCCTGCGCAGACAATTTCAGTGCACCGAGCACTGCAGCAGCTCCAGCGACGTCTCCACGCATCGTAGTCATAGAATTGCGCGCCTTTATATCAAGCCCGCCGCTATCGAACGTGACACCCTTTCCGACCAGCGCTACAGTCGGTCCGCGGCCGCGCCATTCTGCGACAATAAATTGGGGCTCCTGCGCGCTTCCGCGAGAAACGCCGGCAAGGCCGCCCATCCCCGCCTTCTCAATCTCGTTTCTACCGAGAACTTTAACTTTAACACCAAATTTACGGAGCGTCAGCGCCTCAGCAGCAACACGTTTTGGCGGCCGTTCGCTCGCAGGCATGTTTACAATATCACGGACCCAGTTTACAGCTTCGGCAATCTTACATGCTTCGCCAATACCGGCAGTGAGTTCTTTCACGTCGTTTTTATTGCAGATGATCGTAACGTGCTGCAGTTCTTTCAATTTCTCCTTATCAACCGTCTTGTACTGCACAAACCTATACAATCCGAGTAGCGCACCTTCCGCAGCAGCCTGGCCGGTTTCGGTCGCGCTCGCTTTCGGTGTTGGCAGCGCTAACGCAACGCTTTTCATAAGCAGAAGTCGCCCGGCGCGCGCGCCATATGCGGCCACACGCCTGAGAATCTCTAAATTATACCTTTCGCGTTTTCCAAGGCCGACTAGCAGCAATTTACGCGCACCAAGCGCACTAAGGCTAGAAATGCCCGCGCTTTGGCCAAATTCGCCCGTAAATTCGCCGGCCTTCACAACCTTGCCGATCTCGCCCTTGAGCGCACGGTCAAGCACGCGCAATAGCGGTTCGAATCGCTTATCCTCAAACATTCCGACGACAAGCAAATCAGCTTTAACAGACTTGATATTGCCGGTAATAGCAGAAATATCAATCGGCTTTCCATTAACAATAGTGCGCATCACAACACCTCTTGAGAGAATTATCCCTTTTGCCGCATATAAATCTCTGCGCATACCGCAACACGCTTTTATTAAATTTTCCTGACATCTATTTGACATGTCTGAAAGCCAGTCTGAACAGAATCCGGGAAAAATATTCCGTTCTTACGACATCCGCGGCCTTTATCCAGCGGAAATAAACGAGGCCGTAGCAGAACAAATAGGACGGGCATACTCGAAGCTTACGTTGGAAACCAAACAGCTTCTAGTCGCTCATGATGTCCGCCTCGGAAGTCCTCAACTTGCGCTGGCTTTCATATGCGGCGCATCCTGCAGCGACATGAAAATAGCATTTGCGGGAATGCTTCCGCTCGGCGTAGCGCTTTTTCACGCATATAAAACAGGAGCCGAGCTTGCTTACATGACAGCTTCACATCTTCCGGCCGAGTGGAACGGAGTCAAGTTCTTCCATCCGACAGGCGCTGGTTGGCTCGAACTGGAAAATTTCGCTTTGCGAGATGCTTTTCTAGCAGAAATGCCGAGCGAACCCGAGCGACCGCAAGAACCTGAGAAAATAGAGGTCCATGAGGAAGGCGCACCTTCCCTTAAAGAGTATGTCCAGGTTCGCCGCAGCGGTACGTTCATTCCGCCTAAGCCTGCGGTCATAAGAGAAGACCGCAAGCACACGGTCGTCGACACGGACGCAACGACCGCTAATTATATTCGCCACATCATGACAAAAATACGACCAAAGAAACGATTGCGCATGATTCTCGACTGCGGCAACGGCGCCGCTTCGGTTGTTGCTCCGAAATTGTTCGCACTCGGCGGGTTTGATGTCAAAGCACTCTGGGCGCAGCCAGACGGCCGTTTCCCAAACCGCTCGCCGGACCCGCATACCGATTCTCTCGAGCGCTTGAAGCAGGCTATAAAGTCAGAACGTGCATCACTAGGCATAGCTTACGACGGCGATGGCGACCGCATGGTCGTCGTAGACGATGCCGGCAATACGCTCGCGCCTGAAAGGACAGCTTATTTCATACTTACAGAGCTGCTGAAGACAGCGCATGGTCCCATAGTAGCGAACGTCGAATGCACGCGGATAATCGATGACATCGCTCGGCAGTTCGGTCGTTCAGTCATCCGCGTGCCTGTCGGCCATACATACCTAATTGATGCCGTTCATACGAACAAAGCCGCCTTCGGGCTTGAAGTCAGCGGTCATTACGCAATCCCGGCGCTCGTTCCGTTCGACGACGCGCTTGCAATCAGCTACTATCTTGCATGCGTCTTAGCGCGCCAAGACAAGCCGCTTTCTGCGGTAGTCGCAGAAATGCCGTCTTACCCATTCGAGCGCATAAACTTCGTTTGCGAAGACGACCAGAAGTTCGGAGTCATAGAGCGGCTGAAACTAAAGCTCGCCCACCAATACCCGAACATAAACGATATGGACGGCCTGCGCATCGATTTCGACGACGGTTGGATATTGATTCGAGCATCGAACACCGAACCAAAAATACGCCTGACAGTTGAAACGAATACAGAAGCACGATTCGATGAGCTTAAGGCAGAGTTTAGCACTTTGCTGCAGCGTGAGCTCAAAGAATTTTACAAGCCGTCGATAATAACGAAGCTGAGAAAACTGTTAGGGAAGTAAATGATATTATTTGGGGTAATCGAAAGCAAACGGTTGGGCGGGCTATTCAGTTATAATGATGGAGCAATATCACTCAACCACGATCAATTGTTTTCTAAGATAAAACAGATTTCAATCAATGACCCAAATCTGACAGTTGGGCTTGAGCCATCATCAAAAGAAAAGGAATGGCAAGTCGGAAACCTAACCTTCAGAAACCAGCCAATATATCTTGAACTAGGCGAATATTTCACTAACAAAGGAAACAAAATATATCTTCTGGAATCGTCTGCATATGATAAAGAAACGGCAAAACTTGCTGAGCGGATGTCCATCATTAAAAAGGAATTGGGCGCAAGCAACGGCGAAGCTAGTAAAAAATCACTCGAATTGGAGTACGATAAACTAGGAATAGAAATCGCATATATGAGCATGCTCGGAAAGGAAACCAACATTTTAGAAAATATAGCACGCTACAAGCCATCATTGGTATTTCTCGGAGCTGCGCATGCAGCAAGATTCTACAAAAACAGCGCCGAACTAGCACAAAAGCATGGCATTGCATTCGAAGAATATTGGGAAGAAACGTGCAGAAGTCTCACAGAACACGAGATAATGATGGCCGCAGCAAATTCAAGCGAGCACGTTTCAATGGAAGATTGTCTCAGTGGTATAGTAGACGCGGAATTGAGGAAGATTGAATCTCCAGAAAATGCAGTAGAGGACCCATTCAGTGAATTCGCAACTCGGCTTTTCAAATCTATTAAGGAAAATCGTATTACGAATGGAACACCAACAAGTATGGGAACATTCAACTTGGAAGCAGAACACCGCGGATTGTTCGAGTTCTATGTCAAAGAAGCATGGAAAGAAGCAGGCTTCACGTATGCATACATAAAAGGAGGTATAGAAGACCCGCTTGGTTCTGGAACATTCGTAGGCAGAGTAAGCGATAATTATATCAAATTTACCAAAATTTACACCAAGGCGTATAATGAAAACGCCGTGCTTGACAAACAAATAATATACGAAGGCACAGTAGAAAATGGAGAATTTATAGGAAGATTTACATTCCCAGATGGTTATTCCGAAGGTTTTAAGATGAAGCGGTTCGAAATTCCAAAACAATTAGTAAAACAAGGGTTTGCAGAAATCGAAAAATCGCCTACTTCCCCTTAACCCATTTCTTCGCCGCTTCAAGCGAATCAAAATCCCCGACGTCAAACCATGTGCCGCGCCATACCCAGCCGTGCACGGCTTGGCGCGCCGCGAGCCACGCGATGAAGTGTCCGGGCTTGTCTCCAGGATTTCCACTGACAAGATATTCGCCGAATATAGGCAGAATCGACTTGGGAAAAACGTAACAAGCCGTACTTATCAACGTGCTTGGCGGATTTTCAGGTTTTTCATGAAATTCGGCAATGCGCGTGCCGTCAAGTTTTGGCACGCCGTAGAGTTTTGCTCTTTCATTTGTTAGGACGTCGTATAGAGCAACCGTCGGCGCCCCGGTCTTTTTGTAGAAGCCGAGAAAGTCGTTAAGCTTAAAATCGAAGAGATTATCGCCTGCGATGACAAGGCAGTCCGAATCTAAGCCACATTTTTCAATAAGCCAGTTCAGGCCGCGTATCGCGCCGAACTTTTCGTTTTCGCCGCGGCTCGGTTCTACGATAAGTTGAGTCGGCTTTGCAAAGCGCCGACCACCAAGCCACTCACGGAACGCTGGCTCGAAAGCGGCGTTGGTGGATATAATAACTTCGTCAACGTCTTGCAGGCATTCTACCTTGTCGATAATGTGGTCCAGAATAGCGCGTCCGCCAACGTCAAGCAGCGCTTTCGGCATGTCAAGCGTCAGAGGCCAAAGCCGCTTGGCAAATCCGCCACAGAGCAGAATAGCTTTCATGGATTCAATTTGAACAAGAAATGCTTAAAAGCAAATTATCTATCGAGCTTAGAAACAACAATCTCCAGTTCACCGCGATAGTTTGTGACTTGGCCGGTTACAAGAACGGCATCGCCAACGCTGAGATTATACGCATCCGTGCCTCGCGCAGATGACTGCCACATTACGGCGCGGATTTCTCCGCTTCCATCGATCAGGGTCATAAAAATATGCCCTTCCCGCACGGATATCTGTCCAATGTCGGCATCTACGGAGATAATCTGCCCTGTTCTGCTCGAATCTATTTCTGCCGTCGTCAGAAAAGTCGGCACGATCAGTAGGTTAACCAAGAAAAGACCAAGGATTCCAACCACCGCCATAATCAGGCTTAGTTTTGCAATCGCGCGGTCATGCATAACCTACCAGAAGCAATTTATCTTCTCAGGTTAAATATACATCCATCTATGAACGCACAAGTGCTCATTTGTCATGCGTACAATACGTTGCCAACCGAAAACTGGTACATGTGGCTAGCAGCAGCGTTATGCCGGCGCGGCTACGATGCTAAAGTGCTTGAATTTCCTAATCCGCGCGCACCCTCCGAGCGTGAGTGGGTCGAATGCATAAAACGTGCGCACACCGCTAACCCGCTGATGCTTATAGGACACAGTCTTGGTTGCCGGGCAATCCTCGCCTATCTAAACCAATACGGAGTAGCAGCCAAAAGGGTAGTTTTGATCGCCTGCCCCGTGTTCTGGGAAGGCGTCATCGAAACCCGTCCGCCGCTCAAGGCATACGTGGAAGGAATGCGGTCACTCAATTTCGAGCGAATCAAAGCGCTCGTTGAGCACTTTGACATATTTCACGACACCATAGATGACCTATTGCCGATGAAGAATGTAGAGCACTTAAAAGAAATTCTGGGCGAGAATGCTATCGTGCACATTTCTAACAACTACGGGCATTTTGATGTGCCGGAGATTCCAGAATTGCTAGCGCTATTCCAGTGACTCGAAGCCGCTAACCTAGTTTGTAAATTTCAACATCAGCATAAATCGGACCCTGCGGCGTCAGCGTCGACTGTTTCAGAACAAAGCGGTCTACGAGTTGCTTGCCGATTTTCGTTTCTTTCAGCTCTTCAACCAGCTCGACAAGCTTCTCAGGCGTCTGTTTTACGCGAGCAAGCGTCAAATGTGAAGAAAATCCTCGTTCATCGCGCTCAAACCCGAGCGTCTTTAGCGCCTCATCAACTTTAGCCGCCAGCTCAGCCAGCGGGCCTTTGCAATCTACCCAAACGACGCTAATACGTCTGCCGCCTGGCGGGAACGTTCCTAGCCCGCCAATTTCAACCTCAAATGGAGACATCTTGACATTCCGCAGTGCCTCTCGCACTGCCGGCACCTGCTCGTCAGAAACCTCGCCAAGGAACTTCAGTGTTGCGTGCAAGTTCTGGCGTTCTACAAGCTTTACGGCTGGTTCGAGAAGCTTAGTCTGTACTCCGACCAGCTTATCTCGCAGACCTTCATCTATTTCTACAGCAATAAACAGGCGCATAGCTTATTCTTCGGCATTAGAGCTTAAAAATACAGACTGGCAGAAATCGCCAGATTTTGCCGATTTGCGCCCTCTATACAACCACGCTTGTGAGAGTTGCCAGAATTTTGACTCGATGTGGTTTCAAAAACTGCATCTATTCGCCTATTTAGCGCAAAAGGATTGAAGTTAAGCTTTAAGTGTCCTTCTGTCTAAATAACTCTACGAAACAGTGTGGGATTATGGCAAGACCGAAGGGTTATAATTCAAAGATAATAGCCGTTTTGATGGGAATCCTGGCATCCAAGCCCGAAGGCCTGTGGATCCGCCGTCTTGCGAAGGAGGCAAAGGTACATCCAAGTACTGTCAGTCGCTATATTGCCGGTCCGCTAAAGGCGTTCGTCGAGACAAGTGCCCTCGGAAGTCCGGATTCTCGTCCGCTTTTAATCGTCGTGAGACTTAAACCGATCGTTTTACAGCGGTTGGCGGAAGGTGCCAGCCTTGGCGACATAATGAGGCTCCTAAGCCTAATGGAGACGGCCTCGAAGTGATGACTAGATACTAGTTCTGTCAAAATATAGGCTATTTCGGGAAATAAAGCGATAAATTGGCAGGAAGCCCAAACGCAATCCTCCCAGCCATTCTCACAAACAGAGCTGTTGCCAGAGGTGCAAAATGAACTTCATTTCATCATCACGTGAACTTCACGTGACTGTCTAACAATAAAATGAACATAAAATGAATGAAATTGGGAGAATGCTTAAAGGGAGATTTAAATATCGGGGCGAATTCACGTGAATGTCACGTGAAGTTCATGGCATTCACATGAACTTCACGACCGATAAGCATTTAAGGCGTGAAGGTCATAAATGGCATATGCCTAACATAGAAAGCCTCAGCGCTTTCCAATCATGGCTAGGTCGTCAAGGATGGGTTTCGGATCCCTTTACCTTTGCCATACTGCCCGAGTTGCTTGTTGGATACGGCCGTCAACTCGAAGAAATAGGGTCTGCCATAACATCAAAGCAAAAATTAGCGCTTTTGCTCGGCCCAACAGGCTCCGGAAAAACGACTATTTTGAAGGCCCTGGCAGCCGGGCTAAGAGACAAGGATGTTGTATACTTTCCAAAACCGCCCCTGCAGCCTGAAGAGTTCGTTGGCGTGTTCAATGAGCGCTATTCTAGCGGGTGGTGGGTCTTCCAAAAGCGGGCAAAGAGCCTTTTCGGCCTTCCACAGTTCCTTAACAGCGTGCTTAAGCGGTCAAAACGGGACCTTGTTTTGATTGTAGACGAGGCCCACGAGGCGCCAGACGCTGTTTTGGAGTGGTTGCGCGTCCTTAGCGATCAGCTGGATAGCACGACAATAATTTTATCGGCTTTGCCGGCATTTGAGCAGCATATGGCCCAGCATCTGGAAACCCTTAGAAAGCGGATTTCGGCAAAAATAGAGATTTTATCTCTAACAAAAGAAGAAACCGCTGTTTTAATTTCGCGAAGAATAGCTTTTGTAGGCGGTTCGAGCAGCTTCACACAGCAGATGCTAGATTACATCTACTCACAAACTGCAGGCTTTCCGCGCGAAGTGCTGCGTTTTTGCGACCACGCGATAAAACGTGCAGCAAACGCAAATCTCGACGTTCAGGCGATTACGCCCGAGCAATTTATTCAGTCCGTTCAACCAACCGAGCAGCCGTTGCGTATAGATATTTTGCCCGAGCGCCAAAAGCAGCTTTTGGAACTCATGGCAACGTTCCCGACAGCAGTTTCGCCGGGGGAATTAGTAACAGCGTTGATAGCGCAGAATCCGCAAGAATATCCGACGCGCCAGCACGGTATCCGCGCAATTAATAATATTCTCAAGCGCCTGCTCGAGCTTGGATATTTGAGCCGCGAGCCGCGCCAGAAGACATATGTATATTCTCTATCACCTAGGGCAAAAACAATATTTGTAAAAAGATAAATCAGAATATATATTTTTTAGTAGACACGTCGGAGATTTCCACATTATCCCTAACGTAAGAAGTAAGAGCAGGCAAAACTCTAACAATTTTCTCTCACACAATATTAATTAACACATGAAAACCAATTCTATATCATGCCAAAGCACCGCAAATCGCTTCTCCTTATCGTCGGAATGCCTGGCAGCGGCAAATCGACAGCCGCTCAAGCGGCGAAAGCGCTGGGCTTTCACGTTTTTTCATTCGGTGATATTGTTCGCGAAGAAGTTCGCAGACGCGGCCTCAAAGAAAACGAAGAAAATGTAGAGAAAGTCGCAAATTGGTTCCATTCCGGACGCGAATATTTGCTCGCGCACCGCTTAGAAAAGAAGCTCCGCAAAATCCACACGGCAAAGCCATTCTACGTTATAGAAGGCGCGCGCTCTCCGAAGCAGCTGAAAGAGGTCAAAGAACATTTTAATGTAAAAATTCTCGCTGTAGTGCTCCCGCAGCGCATCCGCTGGGCGCGCCAACTCGCACGCGGGCGCGCGGATATTCGCACAACTGAAGATGCCCGCGAACGCGATGCCCGCGAATCGAGGTACGGCATCGAAAAGCTGCTCGCTCGGGCAGATTGGCGCATTTCCTCAGATTGCAACGAGAAAGAATTTCGCGCTCGCAACAAGCGCTTTTTCAAGTCTTTATTAAAGTAACGCAAACCGTGAAATCCGCACAAACTATTTAAGTTTCCCAGCGCAATTTAGGAACATTGGTGATATTATGAAATCTCGTGGTCGCGATATGTTGGGCAAAGCAGTCGTATCTGAAGAAACTGGCCGAAAATTCGGCGTTGTTGGAGACATGCAATTTGTTTCCGAGTCCGGTGAGCTTCTAAACTTGGTTCTCATAGAGCCTACGCGCCACACAGCAGAGGTCACGCTCGAGCGCGATTCTGGTGGAAGAATGTTAATACCGTTCTCATGCGTAAAATCCGTCGGAGATTTCGTCATAATCTCCGAGAAGGAGCTCGTATAAGCGAACTTTAATACCTTTTTCTTGTTTCGAAATTTTTACGGTCTTAAATAAATTCACGGCTCAAATTACGAATTCTCGTGAGGTGTAAATCATGCCGCGCAAATCCAAAGAAGCTGAACTGGCAGAAGAGCAGGAAGCAATAGAGGCGGAAAAGGCGGAAGAAGCGGTGAAAAAGAAAGCCGCTGAAGGCAAAGAAATTACACTCGAAGACCTTCCAGGCGTCGGTCCGAAAGCCGCCGAGAAATTACGTGAAGCAGGTTATACTGATTTGATGTCTATCGCTGCGTCTAGCTCCGGCGAAATCAGCGCTGCTGCCGATTTAGGCGAATTGACAGCCGAAAAAACAATCGCCGCGGCCCGCCAAGCGCTCGATATGGGGTTCAAGTCCGCGGCTGAAGTTCTTGAGCATCGCAAAGAAATCGGAAAATTGACGACCGGTTCAAAATCTTTGGACGCCTTGTTCAAAGGCGGAATCGAAACGCAGACAATAACAGAAACATACGGTGCTTTCGCGTCTGGAAAGTCACAAATCGGGTTTCAATTAGCCGTAAACGTCCAGCTGCCAAAAGAAAAAGGCGGCCTTAATGGCGCATGCTTGTTTATCGATACGGAAGCAACGTTTCGCCCTGAAAGGATCGTGCAAATAGCAGAAGGCATGGGGTTAGACGCAAAGAAGGTCTTGGGAAATATTTTCGTTGCTCGCGCTTTCAACAGCGACCACCAAATTGTTCTTGCTGAAAAGGCGAAAGATGTCATAAAGGAGAAAAACATCAAATTGGTTATAGTCGATTCATTAACAGCGCTTTTCCGTTCGGATTATACAGGCCGTGGCGAGCTCGCGCCACGTCAACAGACGCTAAACCGTCATATTCATACTTTGCAGCGCCTGGCAGACGTTAATAACGTAGCCGTATACGTTACAAACCAGGTTATGGCACGACCTGATATGATGTTCGGCGACCCCACGGCTGCTATAGGCGGCCACATCGTCGGCCACGGAACAGGCGTGCGCATCTATCTGAGAAAGTCAAAGGGCGAAAAAAGAATAGCTCGTTTGATCGACAGCCCGTATCTGCCTGAAGGCGAAGCCGTGTTCACCGTGACGGAGAAGGGAGTCGGGGATTGAAGTGGGTAATACTCTGGTCATCGAAAGCCATAGTGGTAATAGTAACGCCTACATTACGCAAATTGGAATATATAGAAAGCTGGATATTACGCTCTCGCAACACCGTATACTAACACCATATTCTGTTGTAGTACATCTCCCCCTACCAGCCACTATCATAAACGCCGACGGCAAAACCTACAAACTCAAACTCGTTCCTGTGAAGAAAAAGTAGGCTCAAACAGTTTATCTATTTCTTACGTTTCATTCTGCGGGCAGCCAAAGCTCCGCAACCTGCAAAAAATGCGCCAAGCACGGCATTAACAGCGGCGTTGACTGCCAGAATAGGAATGACGTATATCGCTGCTGGCAACGCCACTCCGAGAACGGGCCTGCCGGAATAAAATCCGATTAAAACAGCCAGACATAGGATAACAACGCCTGCCAGTGAGACACCTGCCCCTCGGAAAAGCACGCTTCTTATCGGCTTTTTAGGTCGATATAGCGACCATCCCATGTAGAAAATAGCGCCAAACATAACAACGGTAAAGGCTATTTGTCCAAACGAATAAGTCGACAAAACGGGCAAAACGCCAGCTAAAATCAGCGAACATTCTACTGCAATTATAACCGCAATCGATGCCGCGAACCAGAAAATCTTCATTCGCTTTCCTCCTTCGCGCCCGCGCTCATAAGAGCCTCGATTTCTTGCTTTACGTCCGGTTCAGTAACAGCGTCTATGATGAATTCCAAACGGTCAAAAAGCTTATTTCTGCGGACCGCGCCTGCGAGCACGTATTCGCGCAGCTTCGCCTGGCCGAACAGCGCGGGCAGGCCTTTTCTTAGAACGATGTCTTTTGCCTGGCTTACCTTTACGCCAAGCAGCGCTTCAGCGACCTCTTTGAAAGCCACGCAGCGCAGAGCGCCCGTTCCATCGTCGAGCACTCCGCTGACATGCAAAGCATACGCAGGCTCGATTTTACCATGATTTATGCAAGTATAATTGCCTTCCTGGTCTTCCTTTAGCGATAGCCCGCATGTCGGGCATATCTCGTAGAACGGGTTCGATTCGAAAAGTTGGACAAGCGCCGCCCGAAGCTCCTTCTTCTGGCCTTCCTGCAGTTCAGTTATAGCGCTTCGCCTCGAGCTGGCTGCACGCTCGATTTTACCAAACCTGCCCAATCGCAGTTCGGGGCCATAAATACCCGATCGGACATAACCAGAGATCTTCAGCACGTCGCCCTGCGCCAGGTCTTTCGCCCGTTCTATTTCCTCGTTCCAAAGCGTCAATCGTATGCTACCCGTTTCGTCGCTCAGCGTTATGGCAAGCAGCTGCCCGCTGCCTTTTTCCGTAGAGTAGCCACGTCTGGATATTCGTGTGACCACACCTGCTATGTCGACGTTCTGCATGCCGGGAATAAGGTTACCGATGCTGACGCGTTTGAGTTCCATTTACACCCCATCCACAACTTTCCTGGCCAATTTGACGTCTTCCGCGAGCACAGTTTTGCGATTTGAGTGCGCTGCAATCTTTGCAGCTTCCGTAACGATTGTAGAAGTCTTGTTTTCCAGCGTTGCTGACAATGCGCGAGCCGCATCGTCAGATACGCGCGGCGCGCCCGCCTGCTTTATCAGCCTTCGGAGCGGCTCAAGAGTGAAACTCATCGTGATTCGCCGACAAAACCTAGCTTAAAAATTATTTAAATCGGGAAATGTATATTACAAACACTAATTCGATGAGGTTTCTTCATGATTCAAACGAAAGCAGAACTCGAAGAATTGTTTTTGCGCCGAAAGCCCGTAAAACTTCTCATGGCACTCAAGCTCCACCCGACCGCAGCATACATTTCAACGCTCTCAAAAGAAACAGATTGCACGTATTCCCACACTGTTAAACTCCTTGAAGAGTTCAACAACCTCAACCTCGTCACTTTTGAGAAATCTGGGCGCGTGAAGTACACGAGACTAACGCCGGATGGCGAAGAGCTTGCCACAAACTTCGAAGCTGTTCTCCGCAAATTCTCCAAACTGCAGCCGAAAGTCGAGAAAAAGCCGCCAGCGCCGTATCTGGCAAAGAAAGGCATGGCACAATAAGAATTCTTCAGAACCCTAATCCACAGTTTGCAGGTTTAAAGAATATCTTGGGGGCAGGACGTCCTATTTTGCACATTTCATTAGTCACTGGATATCCATCATCTTCCAGCGGTATGTCATTATAGTATTGAGCACCGCGCGCTTCCCCAAAAATATCTATAACATCCACGCGCTTTTCATACGTTTCAACGTGTATACCATCGACACAAATATCTACAATACGTGTTGTCATAAACGGCAGACCCACAAAACGATAATGTATTCTGCAAGTGATACCATCACCATACATATTACGTAGTTCTCGTGCAAGCGCTGGCGCGTCTTTCAACGCTTTCTCAATTGAAATCATACCACAATACCATACGAAATCCTTTAATTCACAATTTTCTCGTTTCTCACTTTCCTACAGAATTCTGAACGTTTTTACGTGCTTGGAAAAACGAATTTCTGCCAAACCTCGTAACTCCAGCCTAACACAATAATTCGGTTCGAATACCGCAATAGATATAAATCGCATGAGCAGAAGCAGTTAGCTGGGCACCTTGGTATCCCGCCAAAGATAGGCAAATCAGTGCCTTTCGGCCAACTGCTCTGGGCAGAACATGAACTTGTCGGATACGAGTATTGGGCAAATTCCAAGCCTCAAAGTGGCAAGTTCATGTTGGAAATGAGGCTTTTGAAACAAGAAATTCCGGTACAAACGTCGGTAATTGAGGCGACAAACATGCCAAAAAAGAAGCTTGCAGATATGGTTTTTCAGCGTATCGCTCCGCCTGACGAGAAGGCGAATATTACGACGCATGACTTGTGCAACGTCATGGTCCGGCGTCTGGGATTAAAGCGCAAAGAAGGCCGTGCCGACCACGCGATGCTGCTACACGAACTTGTCAAATACCGCCGCGAGAACATACCTGTGGCTATAGATAAGATTGCCCAGCTTCTGAGCGTAAGCCAGTCGCAGGCGTACGAAGAAATCCGTAAATGGCGGACGCTAGGCTTGATAGAATTTGTCAAAATACCGCAAGGTGCAGGTTTCATCAAAGGCTATATGCTCGCCGGTCAAACGACCAATAGACTTCTCGACAAAGTAGAAGCAAACTTCAAAGCGTTTATGAGGCGCACTCGCCGCATAGCGAAGGACTTTGACGACATGGTAGGTCTCGAAGCAGCCAGAGCAGGCAAAGGTCAGGAAAAAACTGAAGAAACGGAGACAGAAGCTGAGACAGAAGCAACCGCAGAAGAGGAAGAAAACGGGTAGAGAAGATTAACCCAGTTTCGCCAGCATATCTGGCGACTTTTTCCAAAGTCCGTTTCTGGCTGCAGGTTTGGCAGCACGGAATGGGTCGTTTAGGATGTGAGCTTTCCTAAGATGATTAGCATAGCTCCCTTCAACCTTCTGGTAAGGTTTCAAGTTCTTTTCGTAATGTTCCAGCGACACAGAAGTTTCGCATAAAGGGTTGGCACAATTCCCCAAAAGAAGGACAGGGTTACCATCTTCCAAATACCAAACACCCCTTTCGTAGGCTAACACATGTTTGCACGTTTCGGCCGTCGGCACAATTCTCATCGTGCCTAGGGTGCGGTAAAATAGTTTGTAAACTTTACGCATGTTCAGATTGTAAATTTTAGGCATGCCAGATCACTTACGGTCGCACAATGGCGGGTTCGTAGTCAAAAAGTTCCGAAAGATAGCGTCTTATTTCGCCCATGTTCGCATAGTCTTTCTTCAATTCTGCGAATACACAATCTGACATCACCTTAGCAACGCTAGCGCGCTTGTCTATCGGAGCTGAAGACTGCACAAATTTGTATACAGCGTTTATGCCCTCTCTAACGTCGCTGGGCAGCGAAAATCGCGGATTCATAATTATCACAATATGCCTTACCCGGAAAGCGTATATAAAGATTTCGCTTTTTGACCACCTTTAAATAGTGACAACTTGGCTCAGGCCTTTTTACCAGTTCCTGCAGATTACTAGCAATGCTATTACGATATCAGAAAATATTGCGTGGGAAAACACAGCCGCGCTTTATAGCCGCACAAAAAAGTGGAGCGCTGCTAAAACAACTTACTGGAATAACAAGGGCAAAACACTGCATTCTTTGCAACAAACAGCACAAACCGCCAGCGGCGAAGGTAAAAATATCAGTGGCCGAAGACCCGACGTTCCGCAATGCAGTAAGTTTATCGTTCAGCCAACGCGGAACAGCAAAAACTCCCGCACAGGCAGCAGCACTGGTATTGCAAAAGTACAAGCGCGGAAAGAAAACACTTATTATATCAGGTGATGTAGCGCACGGTCTTCCGTTTCTTTTGCAACTGCTGGAAAAATTGGCGGCGCCAGCAGCAATCGTGCTTGTTGCAGATCCGCTCTATTCTGAAAAAGCTACAAAAATTTTCAAGCGAATTGTCGATGTGCACGCGCTGACAGTACGATGGGCAGATCCCGGTTGCGCGTCGCATTTCGGAGCAGAAGGATACGTCGGTATCGCGCAGAAGAATGTAAAATTCGCGGCAAACAGCGAGACAATAGTGAGAATCCCGCTGCTGCCAGGGCACATAGAATGCGATGCCAAATCAACACTCGAGTGGCTCTCAAAGAACGTGCCAGACGTGCGCGTGCAATTTGTGCAATCGCACAAGCCTCGTGCAGTCGAGCGCGCCCCCGAGTTGAGCCGCACGATAACAATAACGGAGCTCAACGATGTCGTTGCGTTCGCTCACAAGCTCGGGCTGAACGCAGAAACAATTATGTTGTAGACATCATGCGCGCATCTTTTTTATTGCGCTCCACGGTTTTTTCTTGACAGACCATTTGGCAAATATGCGGTTGCAAAGTTCTACGTCCGCGCGGCTTCGTCCCTCTGCCGTCAGGTCTTTGATAATTCCGCCAAGCGAACGTCCGCCGCTCCAGCGCACAAGAAATTCTTCTAGCAGTTCTTGCCTCTCGAACTTATCCATCGTAATCAAGAAATATAGGGTAAGAAAAAATTTAAGTCGCTTACTCGCTCTTCTCTGCCTTCTGCGCACGGACCATTGGAAACTGCACAGGTGGCGGCAAGCGAACATCTTCTGCAAGTACGACTGCTTTTGCAAGGCACTTGCGGAAAATCGTGTTCAGAATTTCAAGACCAGCTTTCGACTCAAGCTTCTTTTCATCTTCCCACATTTTAAGGACCTTTTTGGCGTCGTGATCGCGCCACAAAAGGTTTCCATGGACGCTAATTTCGCCTACGTCAGGTTCATATTTCGAAGTGAAATTGAACTCGACGCGCAAAACGTCCTTCATATCGAGCACGTCGGCCTTGCTTATATTGATTATCTTCGGGGAGCTGTTCACAGAAATCCCCTTTGTTCCGGTCTTCTCTTCGTTTATTTTCGCGTTAATCGAATTCAAATTCAATCCCAATATCATACAAATCACTTCACAAACTTGCACGGAAAATCTTAAATAAGAGCAAAATAGCCCCGGGCAGATTCGAACTGCCGTCATCAGCTTTCTTATTTCACAGAGAATTGCTTCTCTCAAATCTCTGGCAATCCAGAGGCTGATATGCTTGGCCGCTACACCACGGGGCTATTGCGACGAACAAGTTTCAGCGGCAAAGATTAAAAGTATGATAATTTACCGACTTTGGTTCCCGAATTGCATTAGACCGCATTCAACTGGAGGCTTGAGTAATATCTCGCACAAAGGCGGAAGCAGTTCGCTTGCAGACGAAACGTTCCACTGCTGCTCACCACGCAGTGAACGCACGCTTGCCCATGTTACATTTTGAGCATCAGAAATTTTCTGAACAACCAGCTGGTATTCGAGTTCCGAAGGCATGGCTTCGACAAATAACATGAGATCTTGGCAGCAACCGGTATAGTAGTGCCACTCCATCAGCGAAAAGCCATTCTGCAAATATTGCGTTGCTACAGTATCATCAAGTTTTCCTTCGACAATATAATTGCTCGGAACCTGTGTCTGTACTCCCGGTGTTTGCGGATTAAGTGGAACAGCGCCGACAATAATCCACGCAGCCGACGAAAAGAACATGACTAATGCTATGACAATAACAAGCAGCTGTTTTTTAGTTTCCTTTTTCATACAACCACTTACTATCCTCCAAGTTTTGATTTTGCCTCTGCCAGTTCTCGCTTAAAACGTTCGAGCGAACGCACGGCATCTTCCGGATGAGCACCAAAAATCCCGCCGAGCTCGCGTAAAATATCGCGATCGCTCAGTTTAGTTTTGGTACCCGAGCTTTTAGTCTTACCTTTTGGCATATTTTTCTCTCACCTTGTTAATAATACCATCAACAGCCGCAACATCAGTTCCGACACCCTGACCGATTAGCGGCGAGCCGCCGCCTTTGCCGCCAAGCGAACTACAGACTTCGCGGGCAATCATTCCGGCGTTTAATCCGCTTTCTGCACCCGCAGATATCCAGACACTAATCTTCTCCTTAACTCCAATGAAAATAAGCAGGCGCTTATCCGAAGATAGCTTCCGTGAGAGCTCTTGCAGCAAGCCCATGTCAGCGCCTTCTATTTTTTCGACCAGAACATTGCCGGAAAATTTACTTTCTAATTCGGAAACGAGTTGCTGCGCTTGTCCTGCGACGTTTTTTTCCAACAATTTCTGATATTTCTTCCACTCATCGAAAAGTTGTTTTGAAGCTGCAACAATATGCGTACGTGGAACACCAAGCAGTTCCTGGCACTTTGTCACGAGTGCAGCATAAGCAGCTTTCGCTTGCTTGGCAGCTGGTCCGGCAGCGAAAGTGATGCGCACAACACCGTCTTGCACACGTTCTGTACCGAGAATCAAGATTTCTCCGATGTCGGCGGTGCTATCGGTGTGAATACCGCCGCATGCTTCAGTATCTACTCCAGGAATTTCTACGATACGCAGTTCAGCTTGAGGCACAGCACCGCCTTGGTAAATTGAAAAGCCATGGTTTGATTCAGCTTCTGTTCTCGGCTCTACACTCCTTTTCAATTTTTTCTTACTTCGTACAATCTTGTTGGCTTCATATTCTATGGCAGCAATTTGTTCGGAACTTAGCGCAGCGTAATGAGTTACGTCAAGCCGCGCACGGTCAACGTCTTTGAACGCGCTATGCTGCCAAATATGTTTTCCAAGCACGCGGCGAGCTGCCGCGTTAACAACATGAGTTGCAGTGTGGTGAATAGAAATCTGTGTGCGTCGTTGCCAATCGACTATGCCGTGAACGACGTCACCTTCTGCGAACGTCGGATTCTCTATGCCGTGCAAAAGCACATCACCAATCTTTTCAATATCATAAACTTTGCAGCCGCTTAGTGTACCGTGATCGGGTTCTTGTCCGCCTGAGCGTCCGTAGAAAGCCGAACGATCAAGCACAACCCATTTTTCGTCGATGATTTTTAGAACTTTAGCATCGAATTCGCGCAAGTTCTGGTCATCATAGAAAAGAAGGCGGGTTGCAGAAAGTCCGCGGACGTTTATTTTTGTGCGCTCTTCGGCATGTTCGCCCATATGACGCTCTGTCATGCGGACGTAAGCATCTGACGGAAGTTCGACGTTCAATCCTTTAGCAGCAGCAACTTCTGCGATTAATTCAGGCGTAACGCCTTGTGATTCGTATAGCTCGCCGACCTTTGCAGCATCGAGTTTTGCACCTCGCTCAAGCAAGCTCTCAACAATACGTGATGTTCTAGTTTTTGTATCACTAAACCGCTCAGATTCGATACCGAGTATCTCACGAAGTTCGCCAAGTGATGCCTTGAGTCGCGGATTAAGCGTGTGTAAATATTTTGCGTGCTCTGCGCAAACATCAGCGAGGTCGATGTCAAGCTTAAAGCGATCGATAAAACCAAGCGCGCGCCGCAGGACAACGCGCAAATTATATCCGCCGCCAACATTCGATGGTAGTTGTCCGTCGGTTATTGCATAGAGTAAAGTTTTTGCATGATCTGCTATAGCATATGCGGCTTCTAGTTGTTCAGTTGCAGAGGTTAGTTTTGTTGGCGCAACGCCAAGCTGCCAAGCAATATCATTTTTTGCTTTTGCGAGATCGCCAACATCGTCGATATTCAGACTGCCGGAAAGAGCCGCATATTTTGCAAATAAGTTTTGGTCATATTCTATTTTTCCCTTCAGCTTTTCCATGACAGGACCGAATGCTGCATCATAGCTCGTTGGTTTTCCAGAGAGAAGCCATACAAAGCGCTCATGGCCGGCGCCCATATCTATTACTTTTTTATCCATAACACGAAACTGCTCGGGCGTACCGATGAACTCTGTGAAAACACAATTACCAAGTTCAAGGCCACGAACAAAATATTCAAGCGAATAGCCGAATGCGCTTGGCCCGATCCACACATCTTCCAGAAACGATATCTCATTCGCAGGAATGCCAAAAACTTTTGTTAGCAACTGCCAATCTAGCTCGACACAGCGATCTTTCCAATATCCCGTTTTCTTCGCAGGGTCGTAGAGCGAGTGCTGGCCTATCATGATAAATGAAGTATGGTGGCGTCCACTGACACCGACATTGGGAATATCATTAAACCGCAGGCAAACTTGCGGGATGATGAGCGGATTTTCGGGAAACTCAAATACAGGTTCGCCGCCGACGGAGCGCTGGAACGCTACGATGCTGGCGATTGTGAAGTAAAGTCCTGGAAACCATCGGCAAACAGTTGGGTAAGAAGGAATAGCAGCATGACCGTTCTTTACAAAAAATCGCTCAATTGCACGCCAAGTTTCTACATAACCTTTTCTAAACTTGCCGATGCGCTGACCGATGAAACTGTATGGCGTGCATGGCGGATCCGGGCATTTCGTCTGCTCGGGATTAAGAGTCCAGAACCATTTACCGCACGTGCAGCGCTTTCTCACAAAGCCTAGTTCGTCAAACAACGCAATGCGGTAATACTTATCAGACTCTGCAGAAAATCTCGAACGCACCGCATCCTTCGATAGCATACACGCACCTAATAGTAAGAAGCTCGAGATAAATTAAAAGAAAAAAATTTATCCAAACAAGCTCGACAGGCCTTCGACTGCCTCTTCTGCCTTCTTTTTCTCCTCTTCTGCGCTGACTTCAGCTTTCTTCTCTGCAGGCGCAGCGGCTGCCGGAGCAGCTGCCGCAACAGGCATCGCAGCCTTCGAAATTGCCTCGTCGATGTTTACACCATCGAGCGCTGAAACCATCGCCTTGATACGCGCAGCATCAGGCTCTGTTCCAGTCGACGAAACGACCGATTTCAGACCGCTCTCATCAACGGGTTTTCCTGCCGAATGAAGCAGAAGTGCCGCATATATGTAGTTCATTGTTTGCACCTCGCAATTATGACTGCGCAGGTTGTTCTGCTGGCGTTTCCGGAATAGCTGGAACTTTAGCTTCGAGTGCTTTCGCCTCGGCAACCGCTTTAGCCAGAATCTCGCCAATGACATCTTTTTCAAGGATATTCGCAGCCAAACATAATGATTTTGCGCGCCAGAATGCAAGTTGTATTGCAAGCGGAGCTGTAAGTTTCGTAAGGTATCCGGTATTCAACGAAAGGTTGACACCGGCCTGGACAGCAAGTTCGATGTCGCGCAAGTATTGGTCGACGTCTACGTTGAGAACGTCACGACCATAAAGCATTTCATTTTCCCAAGCAGCGCTCAAATCAATGCCGATTTCAACAGGCTCGATCTTAAGCAGACTGAATACGGCCGCAAGGTCGTCTGTCACAGGCTGACCTGCCTTGAGCACAATCTTGTCATCGATAACCGCTATCTTTCCGCCTTCGACGCGAGTCTTGAGTCCGACCTTGCCAAGCGTGCTTATTGCCGGTCCTGGCGGAATCCCAGTCGACCCTTTCGGAATTGTTATATCTTTGTTCACAACCGCTCCTACTTTTGCCGAGCTAGTTGCACGATTCTTCTTCAAAGTTGAGAACAATTCGAACGGATCGCCGTTCGAAAATATCATTGCAGGTGAATTTCCCACGTGTTCCATAAGCTTTTCCAAACTCGGCTTTCCAGCCTCGGAAAGCGCGCGTGCGATCAGGCCTTTTCTCGTCATCTTTATCTTGATGCTACCGTCTTTCGTGATAGTATTTTTTATTTTTAGAAACTGGCGTGCAGGCATCTTCGCCATGTCAAGAATTCCGACAGTCCTGTGGCTAGCGATGAGAGACTTTAACTCTTTTACGATTTTTGGTTTATCTTCGCGTTTCAGCATCGCGGCACCTACTTAACAACGAATTTTACAGGTTTGCCCATCGTCAGCTTGATGTAAGCATTTCTGATTTGAGATTTTGCAGGCAAAACCTTCTTTATTTCTTCGATAACACGTTTCGCGTTTTCGAGTACTTGCTCATCTGCCATTGCTTCCGTTCCAATCGCACATTGAATATTGGGCGAATCCTTTACGCGGACACGTACAGATTTCGACAGCTCTTCGGCCACCGTAGCAGGATTTGCAGTCGGCGGCAGAAGCCGCGGCATCTTGCCTATCGGACCCATGTAACGCCCGAGGACTTTACCTACAAGAATCATCAGTGGCGGCTCAGCCATGAAGAAGTCGTAATCGCGGATGAGCTTTTTTGCAACGCGTTTGTCACGCTCTAATGCGGTAATATCATCCTTTCCCAGCTTCGGTTCGTAGCCTTTATGACTATCAGAAATTAAGCAAACACGCGCAGACTTTCCTGTACCATGCGGCAGCGCAACTTCTTTTGAAAAGCGAGACTCGGGCTTCTTCATATCAAGGTTTTTGATATTTACGATTAAGTCGATCGTCTGCTGAAATTTCTTCTTCTCAGAACCCGCTCGCACTGCTGCGAGCGCTTCGGTCAGTTCCATATTCAACCTCCTGCTATCAGCCCTTTTGCTTCGCAAAAGCGCTGGCGGAAAACCGTCAGCGCGGTTGAGTTGCAGTAACCAGTAGCATGCAGAATAAAGAATATAAAGCTTAGAACTCGGGCTCTTCGCGATGCGCAAGTGAACTAATCCTATTCTCTAGTTCTATGACTTTCTGCACAAGATCGTAAAACTTTTGCGTATCGAGTGTTTCGCGCGGATGTTCGAACGTGGCAATCCGGTTTTCTACGCTTCGTGAGAGCTGTTGGAACTCACCGCGCAAGAAGTTAATGGCGTCTGACATCTCGCTAACAGTTTTGCAAATCTTTTCGGCAAACTCTTCTCCGCCGACTTGAACGAGGCTTATGCGCGATTCAAGCTTCTGGAATTTTTCTTCATCCGTAGTTTCGTGCAGTGCAAGTCCTGCCAATAGCAACAGCATAGCTGCAGCGACAAGCCAGAGTTGGAAAGCGACGAGTATGCCTAGTGAGGCGATGAGAAGGATTACGATTCCGACGCTTGAGTTTGATGCCATAGATTTCACTTACTTCGGAAATATCAGTTCTGGGCGGCGTATTATTGTGCTATCGCGTTCCTTTCCAGTGGAGATTATTGATACGGGCACTGCAAGATTTTGTTCGATTAGTTCGACGTGTACTTTTAGATTATCATGCAGCTTCTCGTAAGATGTGACACCTGACGTATTATTCCAGCCATCGATCGGCCTAAGTTCAGGCTTGCATTCCCCGAGGTCGTACGCTCCAGCCGGGAATTTAGATACAATTTTATCGCCGCGCTTGTAATTTTCGCATATGAAGATTTGTTGGCGGCCATCAAAAACATCCGGTTTTGTTAGTGCAACAGACGTTAGGCCGTTTACAATCTTGGAATATTTTGCAGCGACAAAATCTGGCCAGCCGCATCTCCGGATTCGGCGAGTGGTTGCACCAACTTCATCGCCAGCAGCTTTACGGACTTCTTCGTTTATGTCATCGGGCATAAGCGTTGGCATGGGCCCTTCGCCTACGCGCGTCGGGTATGCCTTTAGAACGCCTATGATATTGGTAATTGCATTCGGTGGAATCCCGCTGCCTGTGCACGCACCGCCTGCCGTCGTGTTCGAAGACGTGACAAGCGGGTAGGTCCCGAAACAAATATCAAGAAGCGCCCCCTGCGCCCCCTCGAGAAGTATGTTCTTGCATTCTTTCAGCCATCCGTTTAGAAGATAGACGGTATCCGTAATCATATCCTCTATCGCAGGATAGAAGCTCAACTGCTGCGCAACAATATCGTCTGCATTCAGTTTCTCGCCGAGGCTGTCAAGTGCAGGCTTGTAGCGGTCTAGGTTTGCCTGAACTTTTTTCCTGAAATAATCCGGATTTTTTAGGTCGCCAACAAGAACTCCTGTGCGTTCGACTTTTGTCGTATAAGTCGGGCCTATTCCACGTTTAGTAGTTCCTATCGCGCCGTCGCGCTTTTCAAGCGCAATGTGATACGGCAGCGTGAGATGAGCTCGGTTGGAAATGTATAATTTATATTCCTTTTTCTTAGACGAAAGTTCGGTCATCTCTCCGACAAGCGCCTGAAGGTCGATTACAGCGCCGTTTCCTATGACGTTTTCCTTGTCAGGCGTGAGAACACCGGACGGTACGCAATGCAAAACATATGTCTCTTTGCCGATTTTAACGGTGTGACCAGCATTCGCGCCGCCCTGATACCTAACGATAACATCGTAACTATCAGCCAGATAGTCGACTATCTTTCCCTTGCCTTCATCTCCCCAATACATACCGACGACGACAGTAACAGTCATAGTACTCACATTTTATTGAGAATAATTCGGAGCCTCTTTTGTGATTGTAATATCGTGCGGGTGAGATTCTTGCAGACCGGCGTTTGTTATTTTTATGAATTTTGCATTCTTTCGCAACTCGTACAGGTTTTGGGCGCCGCAATAGCCCATCCCGGATTTCAATCCGCCGACAAGCTGGTAAACAATATCTTTGACAGTACCTTTACTAGGAACAAGTCCTTCGACGCCTTCGGGAACGTATTTTGTGACAGGAACGTTGTCTTGCCCGTATCTATCCTTGCTAATGTCTCCTTTTGCGGCAATTGCGCCGAGTGAGCCCATGCCCCTGTAAGATTTATATTTTCTGCCGTTCTGCGTAACGTTTTCGCCCAGACTTTCATCTGTAGCGGCCAAAAGACCTCCGAGCATAACAGTACTTGCTCCCGCTGCAAGTGCTTTCGTTATTTCACCAGAATATTTTATTCCACCATCGGCTATTATCGGAACCTCGCCGCGGACAGCACGAGTACATCGGTATATAGCTGTTATTTGGGGAACTCCGACACCGGTGATAATTCGTGTTGTACAGATGGATCCGGGCCCGATGCCGATTTTTATTCCGTTCGCTCCGGCCTTCAGCAGATCGCGTGCAGCTTCGGGTGTTGCAACGTTACCAGCAACGATGTCGACTTCGTACATCTTCACCAGTTTCTTGACGGTATTGATTACGTTACTAGAGTGACCATGTGCGGTATCGACGACTATCACGTCTGCTCCGGCTTTTACAAGCGCATCAGCACGCTCGTAATCGTGAATGCCGATAGCAGCGCCAACAATCAGACGACCCTCGGAATCAACGCTTGCCGTGTACGTCTTATCTTCCAGTTTCTTCATGTCCTTCATCGTACAAAGACCAGCCACTTTCCGAGCATTATCCAGCAGAACAAGCTTGTCAACCTTATAGCGCTTCATGAAGCCGCGGATCTTTTCAATAGGCCATGCGATTCTCCCGGTTGGAACATTTTTGTCGGCAAGCTTGCGCAGGCTTTCACCCGGGTTTGCAAGCTCAAAATGCCTATCCGTAATAAGGCCATAATACGTGCCGTCGGATTCTATTATCGGAAAGCTCCGATACGGAAGCCGCTCTTTTTCTATCTTTGCATTAGCATCATCGATTGTTCCATTTGCGTAGAACATAGTAGGAGTTTTGATAATGGTAGATCGTGATCGCTTGACTTTCTCAACTTCGCGTGCTTGGTCGGGTATTTTATAATTTTTATGAATTATCCCGATGCCACCCTCTCCAGCAAGAACAGTTGCAAGTAGCGATCCAGTCACAGTATCCATCGGCGCACTCGATATAGGGATTTTAACACGAATGTTTTTTGAGAAATACGAAGAAACATCGCATTCTGCAGGAATAACGTCGGACATTCGCGGCTCTAGAAGAACGTCATCAAACGTCAAGCCTTCATAGGCTATAATTTCATTCGAAGAATTTTTCCTTACCATGCCAAGCACTTATCAAAATAGCGCCAGAAACTTCTTAAGACTGAGCGAAAATTTCGTGCTGAGAAAGGGATTAAAGCTCAAAATTTTACTCGACTTTTACGGTCCCCGTATTAATTTCCTTTATAATTTCTTTCGGGTCTTTGCCGTCGACCGTGACGCCGCACGAGACGCACGTTCCGAGGACCATCTTTACGTTTGAGGCTCCGCCGCCTTTTTCTTTTGCAATCTCTACAACGTCTTTCAGCTTGAGGTCTCCTGCAACGCTGCGACCACCGCCTTCTTGCGGCTTGCTAAGAGTTTCTACTTTCAGTTTCTTTTTGATAAGTTCGGAAATGGTAGGCATATAGTTCACCTTCGGGAAACGTTCGTTATCTTACTCAGTCTTCTTCTTTTCGTGCATGCGCACGGACGTCGCAGCAATAGTGACAGGAATCGGTATAGGCGCCTCGAGCATCTCAACCGTTATTTCACCTTTCGTTTCGTCGACACGGGTGATTTTCGCACGCTCGCCTTTGAACGGTCCGCCTATGACTTCTACGATGTCGCCGATGTCCAGTCTGATCTCACGCTTCTCTGGGACCAGGAATTTCTCGATTTCCGTAAGTTTGACATCATGAGCAACAATGCCACGGATATGAGGAATGCCTTTCACAGCTGCTTCAATATGCTCATTTTCGCCTTCTATGAAAACATATCCGCGAAGGTCTTCTGTGTAGAAAACAGATTTTATCGGAAGCTTCTTGTTCTGGATTCGTGTGACTATGACATCTATGACAACGCCTTCACGGCCTGTCGTCGTTCGTACAGTCGATATCATACTTTCACAACCAGCCCACGATCGGTGCGAGCAGTGCAAACACCATAAAAATTATGAATCCGATCACGCCGATTATAATCATTCCGAGCCCGGTGATTTTCATCGATACCTTGAACTCATCCGGATCGGGCTTCGTCGAGACAAGCACGACACGCCTTGCTTGGAGCCAGAACGCCCTGATTCGTGCGATTGGGCTGAACATGGTGATAACTACAAAGAGGAAGACTTAAAAACTAAAGAAAGTCCAGCCTACTTCAAGAAATCGATTCCAAGGCTGGATTCGACGTCTTTCTTGCTCGGTAGCGAGGCGATGTGAGGGCTGTTCACGCCCGTCACGACGACCATTGCGCGCACAGTCTCGCCAAGCTCTTTGAGTATCTGAGCTCCCCAAATTATCTTTGCGTCCGGGCTCAGCCTGCTCGCTACGGCTTCGACGATGTCGCGGCACTCTTTCGTTGTGACGTCTGTTCCACCGCTCACGTTGATGAGCGCACCCTTAGCGCCGTCGATTTCAACGTTTAGCAATGGGTTGTTTAGTGCGCGTTCGACCGCTTCTATTGCGCGGTTCTCACCGTCGCTGTCACCAAGGCCAATCATCGCTACACCACCGTCTCTCATAACAGCACGAACGTCAGCAAAGTCAAGGTTCACAAGACCTGGTCGTGTAATAAGTTCTGTTATGCCTTTTACAGCGTTAACAAGAATTTCATCCGCTATTTTGAAAGCAGTTGTTATAGAGACATCAGGAACGATATCCAACAAGCGGTCGTTCGGTATCACGATCAGCGTGTCTACACATTCTTGCAGCCTTTCAAGGCCGCGCTGTGCGTTTTGTGTACGCTGCTTACCTTCCATAGTGAATGGCAAAGTTACAACGCCGACTGTTAGTGCGCCAGATTTCTTGGCAAGATCTGCAACAATAGGTGCGCTACCTGTTCCTGTTCCTCCGCCAAGACCGCACGTAACGAAAACCATGTCAGCTCCATCGACGACTTTCTTCACATCATTCTTTGATTCTTTTGCGGCCTCCTCACCGATTTTCGGATCTGCACCTGCACCAAGTCCTCCTGTCAGCGCCTTGCCGATGAGAACCTTCACATCAGCATCCGTGTAGAGCAAATCCTGTGCATCTGTATTAACAGCCACAGCTTCCGCACCAACAACGCCGACTTGCATCAACCGAGAAATCGTATTGTTGCCTGCACCGCCGCAACCAATGATTTTAATATTAGCTTTCTTTGCCTCGAGTAGCTTTTTCAGCTCTTCGTCGGCCACATTTTTACCGGATCTGTCTACAGCTAGAACTCCCATTCAAAACACACTCCATGATTTATATTATGCGCATCGAGCGCTCTACGCTCGGTTGTGAAATAAAACCCCATGAAATTATTTAAGCTTGGGCGAATTTTTCGAGTTTATTAAGATTTGCTCGATGCCTCAGCAGAACTTGATTTTTCGAAACTCTCAATAAAATCTACCTTCTCGACGCCTTTCACATGCTCCAGAATCAGTTTACTGATACCTTCTTTCAACTGCTGCGGCAGGCGCGCTTTGATAGTTGCACTCTTTTGCTCTATGTGGACATCTCCTTTTGTTCCGAAGAACTCCAAAACCGCTTCGATCTGCGCTTTCGGACCTTCGATTTTCTCCTTTACTTCGATCGCATACTTCAGAGTCTTACCAGCGAGTGGATGATTGAAGTCAACACGCACACGGCCGGCGGAAACCGACTGAACCCGACCGCGCATATTGCCGAAATCTACGAGTTGCCCAGGTGCTGGTACCTGTTTGAACATCCTTCCAGGCACAGTCCGTACAAGTGCGGCATTGCGTTGGCCAAAACCTTCCTCAGGCTTAACCGCAACATCACGCTTTTCACCAATTTTCATCTCGATAAGTAGCTTATCCAAACCCGGAACAAGAAATCCCGCGCCGACAATTACAGGTGCAGGACCGTATCGCGCATGCTGGTTGAATATCTTTTCTTTCTTGGCGAGCTCTGCGTCCGTCAAGTCGAATATCTCGCCAGATTCAAGTCTACCGACATAATCGATTCGGACAAAATCCCCCTTTTGCATACAAATCAGAACTTAAGCTTTCAAGGGAAAGTTTATAAATGAGAAAATTTCTAGGCATAGCTATTGTGATAGCGCTTGTGGCGGCATCTGTTAATGCACTTTGGCCAGCATTGCAGTCGACAGGAGCAGTTACCGAAACAAATTCAGCCGGCCCAACCCAATTCGACTTTATTGGAAATAAGACCGTTACTAAAATCATAGACGGAGACACAGTAATCGCAGAAGGCGAGTCGATTCGGCTGCTCGGGATAGATGCCGACGAGAAAGGTTATCCATGTTACAATGCGGCCAAGACACGCATCGAAGAACTCACTCTTGGAAAAGAAGTTTATCTTGAACCTGATGCAGAAAACAAAGACCAATATGGCAGATATCTGAGATATCTGTTCATTGGAAATCAAAACGTCAATCTTCAACTTGTCAAGGAAGGTTTTGCAGTCGCGAGATTCTCGCCGGAAAACACAAAATACAAGGAAGAAATCCTAGCCGCCGAAACAGCAGCCCGAGGAGCAGGCACAGGCTGCAAATGGAACGGTACAGCTTGGAACAAGTGAGGCGCATTTAACCCTTTTAAGTTTTTTGCTACCTAAAGGTGTTCATTGTGATAACTATGCTTTTGAAAACAGAGCGAAATTGGAAGGCACTGCTCACGCCCGGAGATGAGCAGCGACTGAACGGTATTCTTGAGCAGATCAAGAAACACCGTGCAGCTTATCTGACGGCCGACGAAGTAAAACTCGCGCAGCTCTGGTGCGCTTTGCTAGAAACGCAAAAGCAAAACGCCGCTCTTGATGCGCGCCTGAGGCGCTTGGAATTTGTTCTTAGCGGGATTGCAACACGCTCACAGACACTCGACAAATCTGCAGATAAGCTGCTCGAGAGCTTGGGGAGATTCTGAATATGGGAGAAGAAGCAGCTCCTCATACCGCAGGGAAAGGGATTTTCAGCAAAGCCTATAATGGCGTGTTGAAGCCGATTGTTAATTATACAGGCGTACCTGTTTTGGTAGTTGGTATAGTCGCATTGTTTGGCTGGGGAGGCTATCTATCCGAGCGAAGTAAGGCAGAAACATACAAAACATTCGGCGCGCTCGAGCGTGCCCTCGATTCTAACAAAGACGGAAAAATCGATACCAGCGAACTTAGATCATTGATAAGTTTTGCCGACAAGTACACCGACTTTACCGTCAGCCCAGAACACGGTCGTGGGTTTCAGTTCAATTTGAAACGAAGCGACGGCGTCGTTGACAAAGTCTACCTTTCTAACGAAACGGTCAACGAATTCCTCAAAAAAGGGTATTAATACTTTTCGGTGACACTTATTTGTTAACCGTATTTGCGAAAGCAAATGAGGTTAAAGTTGCGAGCGTGAGTGAAGCAAGAGCGAATTCGTTTCGGAGTTTTCTTCGACAGTTTGCGAATAACTTTATTACACGCCGTCAAAAATAGGTGGAAAAAATGGCTTTTGGAAACAGAGGCGGTTTTGGCGGTCCACGTGAAATGCACCCTGCAAAGTGTGCAGATTGCGGTGCGGACACGCAGGTTCCTTTCAAACCGAACCCAGACCGACCTGTGTACTGCAAAGAATGTTTTGCAAAGCGAAGACCAGCCCGATTCTAATCGGCGGTTCAACTTAGCAGAATAAGTTAGTTTTTTTCTTTTTCTCAATAATTTTTTATTCTATCAGAATACCCAATTTATCCGGCTTAGCCTTGAAAGCCTTCTCATGTTTCGAGCTGTCGGCATCTACGATTTCAACAGCGCACTCAAGCTCGCGCGCAAGAAAATCGTGTGAGTCTCGCAGAGTTTTCAATTGAACTTCCTTTTGTCTTGGCATCGGGAACATCTTCGTCAGCGCAACAAAAAGCATGACTTTCTTCGCCGTTATGCCTTTCTTGGCAACGAGCTTTTTCACAGCGCCGACATCGGCTATAGTTTTTCTGATAAGCTCCTCGGCGTTCTCAACATCTTTATTCATGAGTTTGTTATTGACAACCGGCCACGTCGCATTTACAGCAAAGCCTTTGCCGCCCAGCTTTGACCAAAGCTCCTCACAAGCGTGCGGCGCAAGCGGGCAAAGCATACGAACAATAGCATCCAGTGCGTATTGCAATGTCTTCTTGTGAGCTCCTTTTACGCCGCCAACACGTTTCAGATACCACCGCACCGCATTTGTCGCGTCAAACAAACAGTGCTGCAAGCCCGTTCTGAAGAAGAGCTGCTCAAAGGCCGAAGACGTCTCAGAAATAATGCCCTGGAGATTGCTCAGCAGCCATGCATCAATTTCTGCTGGTTTGGCGCGCTTAGCATTTTTCAAGTCGCTTGCGAGTTCCGCCAGAAATTCTAGGCGGCTTATGTAGGCAGGTATGTTTTCAATACGCCAGTCAGCGTCTTCAAGACCCTCAGCCGAACCGACAATGTTTATTCGTACAAGATCGGAGCCGTGCTTGCCGACAAGTTCGCGGAATGGTATGACGTTGCCTTTTGATTTCGACATCTTTTCGCCGGCTACGTTGACGTATCCGTTCACGCTGATTCCGCGCGGCCAAACGGCTTCAGGAAACAGTGCGACGTGATGGTAAATGAAAAACGTCAAATGGTGTTGCAGAAGGTCCTTGGCGCTGCAGCGCATGTCGACGGGATACCAGTATGAGAATTCGTTACGCATTTTTCTAATAATGGGAACGGGAAGACCAGATGCCTTTGCGACGGCGCTTGCGCTACCCCTACCGACAAAAACAAAATCAAAGACAGCATCTGGAAGATTTTCCGGCTTTACTTTATTCTCGTTCAGTACATGTGCAATCGTGTAATACGCCATGTATATCGTGCTGTCGCTCAACGTCTCGACAATCCAGTCCGGGTCCCAAGGCACACGTGTGCCGAGCCCGCTGCGGCGGGCACATGCCTTGTCCTTGAGCCAGTCTATTGTAGCTTCAAAATTGTGCCGTGCAGATTCGGGATAAATTGCCATCTTCTCGAGTGCCTTTCGCACGTTGTCTTTCCACGCCGGGTCAGAATACCGCAAGAACCATTGGTTCTCAAGGATTTTGACATGGCAGCGCGTTGTGCACCGGCAGACGACTGTTCCGGTCGGTTCCCATATTGATGCGGCAATCCCTTCGCCCGTGAACTTGGAAACAAGTCCTTCTTTGACCTCGGATATTTTCTTGCCGGCCCAAGACCCGCATCGTTCGTTTAGCACGCCTGTGTGGAACTCGCGCTTGTAGACAATCGATGTCGCCTTGTCGAGCTTGTCACGCTCTTTCTGGCTCCCGATGCCAAGCTTTTCTGAGATTTTTATGGCAGGCGGATCTGGGAGCTCTGGCGTTGTTGCAATAGAAATTGGGTTAAGCTCATCAGATTTTACTCCAAACCGCTCGAGCTGCTCTGGCTGATCGAGCAGCTCTTTCACAGCAATCCAGTCATATGGTGCATGTGCAGGCACGGACATTACGACGCCTGTCGCGGCCTCGGCTTCGACAAAATGCGCCGGAAGAATCGGTATAGAGCGCCCGCTTATCGGATCGACTGCTCGTTTGCCAAGAAGCTGTTCTGCAGCTACATGACCGACGTCACGAACATCATGCAGCTGGTCCTGCAGTTTCGGTAGTGCTTGCACAGAAACGAGCCACAGCTCGTTGCCAACCATAGCTATAACATATTCGGCGTCCGGATTCAGCCAGATGTTAGTTATTCCGTAGATAGTCTCAGGCCGTAGTGTTGCAGCGACAAGATAAATCGGCGCTCGGTGCTCTGCGCTGATATCATCAACAAGTTTGAATTTCAGAAGAGTGTATTCGATTGGGCTCTCGCCTTCTCCTTCCAATCGATCATGGTCGCCCGTCGGACTCTGGCAGTGCGGACACCATATTACAGGATGCGTGCCTTGCGCTACGTAGCCCAAACGCTTTAGCGAGTTGTATTGCCATTCGATGAATCGGTTGTATGTCGGCGTAAGCGCCGTAATGAACGTGCGTCGCCAGTCGATTGCAAAACCTGCATACTTTAAGTCGCTAATCCATCGCGCCATCCAAAATCGCGCAACGCGCTCCGGTCCGCTGGCTTTGAAATCTTCGATATCTGCGTCAGTCGCGCCGCTGAGTTTGAACGTCTCGATTTGCGCAGCGTCACCCTTGCGCAGTCGCTCGACTACGCCTAAAATCGGCTCGCCCGTCGCATGAAAGCCCTGCGGGTAAAGGACATTATAACCCTGCATGCGCTTGAATCGCGCATAGCAGTCCGTGCGGAACGCTGAAAACGAGTGCCCGACGTGCGGTGCAAGGTTGACATAAGGATATGGGAACGTTATGAAAAATTTCTTTGCCTTGTTTGGTTTGGCCTCGTAAACCTTCGCGCGCTCCCACTTTGCTTGCCATTTCTTCTCGATTTTGTGAACATTTTCTAGCATGTAAATCACTTATTCAAAGAGTTTCTTAATACGTTCAAAAAACATCTTTCCGTCAGACGTTATTTCGAGCTCTCTATATTTTCGCTTTCCAAACTTAGTTTCGTATATTTTAATAAATCTCATAGCTTCAAGGCTTTCTGCATTTTTAGAAACAGTCTGCAAACCAGTTTCAAGTTTAGCCCTGATAGCTTCTAAATTACAACGACCTTCAATTAGCGATTTCAAAATAAAATACCGAATTTCATCGGTTGAGCGTTTCATAATATCACGCAGTAAAGAAAAGTATATAAAGGTATGTAACATATTTTATTGTATGTTAGACAGGAGCGGAATATTTACGTCGGATGACAATAGGCAAATTAGGAGAAAAGGTAACACATTCTGGTGCATCAGGTCTAAACAAAAGGTCAAACTTCCAGATGAATATTCATCAAATCTAGCTTATTTTGTAGGAGCCTTGATCGGAGACGGGACGCTACACAGCCCAGTTAGTAGAGAAAGGGGAAGATACTTTACACGAACATCTTTTGTTGGCAGTCAAGACTACATGAAAATAATAGAAGATTTGGTAATGAAATTATTCGGCTGGAAGCCAGTCGTATATAAGAAAAAGGACCGTGAAAAAACGTGGAAATTGGAAATGAATTCACTGATAATTCATAGATTTATTAACAAGGCCCTGGGCATACCAGTCGGAAAGAAGTCTGGAAATATAAGTTTCTTTCAAAATCTGAAAGTGCCTGGTGAATATTACAAACACGTTCTAGCAGGATTAATCGATACAGACGGATATGTATCAAAACAGTATATCGGTCTGATTCAAAGTGATGAGAAATTCTTGAAAGTTATAAAATTGCTGTCAAAACAACATTTGGGCATAGAGTTCAGAGGACCTTACGTAAATAGAAAGATAAATGGCGTACCAGTCGGATGGATAATTTCAATATACAAGAAAGCCGACAAGAAGTCTTTTATAGAGTCGGTTCCGCTAAGGTATAAGAAAATGCCCCTGTAGCTCAGCTTGGATAGAGCACCAGACTTCTATGTTATAGAAGTTCTTAGCAAAGCTTTGCGATGAAGAGATCTGGGGGTCGCGGGTTCGAATCCCGTCGGGGGCATATAGTCTAAAAGTTAAATAGCACGCAGCAAATAGGAAATACAGGTGTGGCACTTGACACGCGTTATATGCATAGCAGGTGGAAAAGGCGGTATTGGAAAGACTACGCTTGTTTCGAACCTTGGCGCCGCTTTGGTAGACCTTGGTTGCAACGTTTTGGCCGTCGATTCGAACTTAACGACGCCAAATCTCGGCATTCATCTAGGAATTCCGCTCTATCCAAAGACACTGCATGACGTGCTTAAGGGTAAAGCAAGCATCGCAGAAGCGATATATCGCCACCCGTCCGGTATGAGGGTTATACCAGCAGGCCTTTCTCTGGATGACCTCAAAGGCACAGATCCGCGAGATTTGCCAACCGCCCTACTCGATGTCCTTGGTATAGTCGACATAATGCTTCTAGACGCGAGCGCTGGACTTGGCCGCGAGGCATTGGCAGCGCTCGAAGCAGCCGACGAGTTGCTTGTACTCACGACGCCAGATCTGCCGTCTGTAACAGACGCATTAAAGACGGCAAAACTCGCACAGCAGGTCGGAACAAAACCCATCGGAATCGTAGTCAACCGAATTCTCGGTAGGCCTCACGAAATGACACGCCAAGAGATTTGCGGCATGCTAGACCAGCCTATAATATCTGAGATACCCGAAGATTGGAACATCTCTGCATCGATAGCAGCCCGTACACCAATCGTACACTACAGGCCGAATAGCCCAGCAAGCCGTGCAATAAAGCGATTGGCAGCACGCATTGCCGGCGTCGAAGTCAAAGAATCGTGGTGGAGAAGGCTATTCTTATAATGTGGGTCGTTTCTCAATTGAAATTCAGAGGAGCCGCACCGTAGATTACTGCCTGCCTTTTATCTTCCCCTTAATCGGTCGGATTTCGCGCTCAGCTTCTTCCTCAAGCCAGCGTTTCTTCTTACGGCGCTTTTTGATTTCTTCGAGAGCGTCGTTGGACATGCAATCACACAGCGAATAGCTCGGCTGCGCCGTGGCACAGCCTCGTTAAGTTACAACACCTTATGCACGTGCTTTTTGGGAATAGGCGCGCCGCGCTTTTTCGAGACAAGCTCCCATAGCGCATCGACGCTCAGTTCCAAAGCGGTTACAGGTTTCCCAAGACCCCAGTTGTTCAGGACTTGCGGATGAATCTCACCAAGCGTGCCGATTGAATTTTCGCATGCTATGATTTCTGTAGCGCGACCATCGATGTAGTGTGGGCACGAGCATGACTGAAGTTTGTACACTATGCCAAGATTTCTTAGCAGCGCGTCAAGCACGCTTGCAAGGTCTTGGTATCCGACCTTCGTATCAGTCGCGACCATGCAAATCTGCCGCAGTGTTCGAGTGCGCGTTTCTGCGCGTTCATCGAGCATGACGCAATCGCCGACTTCAAAGACGCGGTGCGGATATTCTACATGCATGTTCTTCGCTAGGAATTCAAGCACGCTCGGCGTCAGCCAGCTGCGCATCGCGCTCCAGTTGGCGCTTACAGGGTTTGCAATCTCGGTTATCGGCAAAACTGCGCTCTCCATTTTCCTAAAAAGATTTTCCTTGTTTGTGAGAATGAACGTCATGATTTCCTGGAAACCGAGTCCGATCCCAAGTTCCTTCAGCTGAACGCAAAATTCTTCGAATATGGTCTGTCCACCTGGCGTGTGCAATCTAGGAACGTCGGGCTGCATCTCGTTATATCCGAAAAGTATGCCGGCGTCCTCGATGATGTCGCGCACATGCATGACGTCCGCGCGGTAGCCTGGCCAGATGCAGACGAGCTTCTCGTCCTTAGGCTTGGCGTCATAACGAGCACGTTCGAGCAGTTTGATAATCTCGGCATCGCTGAGTTGGAGCCCCAAGAATTTTCTTATTTGGTCTGGATCGACAGTCACGGAACTGCTGCCCAAGTCAGGAGTGACGATGCTCTTTCCCGACTTTATGGTCACGGATTCGATTTTCCCTCCCCTATCTGCCAATGCAGTTACAACAACATTCAACGCTAGCGAAACGATACGTTCATCCCAACCAGTGACCTCAACGAATACGTTCTTCGTTTGCTCTGTAACTTTCCCGGTCCAAGCGCTGTTTATTACAGGCGGCATCGATAGAACATTGTCAGCAGCGTCGATGAGAATCGGGAAATCGCTGCCGGCGATGAGATGGCCGTATTCTTTTCCCTTCGGATGGCGCTCCAGAATCTGCTTTGGCGACATCTGTTCGGTAGATTCGAGCGGTATGAATTTTATCTCATTGTCTTTGAACGTTGTGTAGCGTATGGGCGCCTTGATTTTGTCAAAATCGTAAACGCCTATCGCTGCGTCCCGTCGCTTGCGGCCCCATGTCAGCGCAACCTTTTCCTGGAGCTGGATAAGCTGCTTTATTGCAAGGTCGTTGAATTTTAGATTGCGAATAACAGCGCCGACGACGAGTGGTCGTACTTTGGCGACTTTCTTGTCAACTTCAACTACGACTTTGCCTTTCGTAACATTATAATTGGGAGCCCCGACTTCGCGGTCAAGGCTGCCACGCAGCTGGCGTGCGATGCCTTCAACACACCACAAATCAGGCCGATTTGTATCCTTACAATCGAGTTTCAGCATACCCGTTGCTGCATCGACGCCTTCGAGCTCGACTTTCGCAGTCATCAGCAGTTCTTCTAAATCTTTCGGCCTGATTTCTTGGCCTACAAGCGCTTCAAGGTCGGCTTTCGCGATTTCTATCTTCGGCATGGTTTCACCAATAGCTCGCCGCAACATAGCTGCGGCTCGTTAGTTTACAACACTTGCGTTTCTCAGCCACTCCAAGTCCTGTGAAAACAGGTTTCGTATGTCGTGTATCTTGAGCTTGAACATCGCTAGCCTGTCGATGCCAAGTCCCCATGCTATCACCGGTTCGTGCACGCCCAGCGCATTAGTTAGCTCTTCACGGAAAATTCCGGCACCGCCGAACTCGATCCATCCAAGCTCAGGATGTTTCGCACTCATCTGAACGCTCGGCTCTGTGAACGGATAATAATCGGGCATGAACTTCACCTGCTCAGCACCCGCGACTTCTACGGCGAACATCTTTAGGATTCCGAGCAAGTTGCGGAACGTCAAGCTCGGGTCGATGACTATTCCTTCAGCTTGGTTGAATTCAATCAAGTGAGTTGCATCAAGCACATCCGGGCGAAAACACCGTGCAATGCAGAAGTATTTGCCTGGGACATCTACACCGTCGGCTAAGCGCCGTGCAGAGACAGCCGTTCCCTGCGCTCGGGGCATGAGCTGCGCCGCCTTCTCAGAGCTCCATTTATATTTCCATCCGCCCTCATGCGCACTGCGCACAGCTCCGACGAATTTTTTAGCTGGCAACGAACCTTTTTTCGGATTAGAAAGTTGGTAAGTATCAGCCCAGTCGCGCGCGGGATGGCCTTGCGGCTGGAACAAAGCATCAAAATTCCAGAATTCGCTCTCGACAAGCGGTCCTGTCATCTCATTGAAACCAAGCGAGATTAGCTTTTTTCGGACGCCATCGAGAAACCGGCCATACGGCTGGCGCTTTCCCGAATGAATGGTTGTACCGACAGCCGTGACATTATACGGCTTGATTGTAACTTTGCGCCACATGCCAGTGCTGATGAGCTCTGACGTCAGCTCGCCGACCTCGCTGCCGACGAGTTTTTCCGCGCGGCTCTTGATATCGTCACGAACTTCCTCTACAAGCCGCCGCTTTAGCAGCGTTGAAATGAGTTCGGTATGGGCTTCCTCACCTTTTGCGATTGCGGCGAGTGCCGCCTGTTCTGGCCAGTCTTTCGGATGTTTTACCAGCGCAAGCTTTCCGCCCTCAAAAGTCACGAGCTTCTTCTGTTTGGCCCAAGCAAGCGCTACTGAGAACGACTTTACCCTCTTTTTGGCATCGTCGAGCGCAAGCGTCCCCTTCGAAAGTAGTATACACAGTTGCTGTTCTGGCAGACCATGTTTCAGGTAGTCCTTTCCCTCTTCAGTCAAACGATATTGCATAGAGCTCTCACGTATAATGTCTTTCGTAGCATTTTAAACGCTAACATTGACAATCTTATTTATTATCAATGTTGCGTGTAAACAAACTTAATGTATCACCAGATATCGCCAGTTATTAAGTTTGTTTAACATGTAGTTGAACAAAATCATGTTAGGTCTTACCATGGAAATCCGTAAAGGAATATCTAAAGCAGAGAAAATCGAAGACCTGGCAAAGCGCCGCGGAATATTCTGGCCAGGTTCGGAGCTATATGGCGGTTTGTCAGGCGTTTACGATTATGGCCATATAGGTGCTGCACTCAAACGACGTTGGGAAGCTCAATGGCGCAATTGGTTTCTCTCCGAGGACAATTTTTACGAGATGGACCCAGCGCAGATTATGCACGAATCCGTTTGGATAGCTTCCGGTCATGCTGCAAACTTCGTCGATCCGACTGCAAAATGCACAAAGTGTGGCACATTCAATCGTGCAGATCATATAATGGAAGAATACCTGCACGAATCATTTGAAGGACTCACTCCTCAGCAGCTTACGGAAATAATCCGCAAGCACAATATTCGCTGCCCGGCTTGTAAGGGTGCATTAGCAGACGTTTCTGTGCTTAATATGATGTTTTCGCTCTCGGTTGGCAGCGAAGCAACAAAAGCTTACTTACGCCCTGAAACAGCGCAAGGCGTTTATGTTAATTTCAAGCGCCTCTTCGAGTACGGCCGCAAGGCCCTGCCCGTCGGCGTAGCAGCAATAGGCAAAGCATTCCGAAATGAGATAAGTCCGCGCCAGCTGCTCATACGCATGCGCGAATTCACTCAAGCAGAGCTTCAGATTTTCTTCGATCCCAATGAGATTGAAAATCATCCGAACTTTGAGGATGTCGCGACATATGTACTTCATCTGCACTCGGTCGCTGACAGGCAGTCGGGCAAAGTAGTTGAAGTAAGCTGTGCCGACGCAGTGAGCAAGCTGAAGCTTCCAAAATTTTATGTTTACCACATGGCGAAGATTCAGAAATTTTATTTTGAAAGACTGGCGATTCCGAAAGAAAAATTCCGATTCCGAGAGCTATCCGCAGAAGAACGGGCATTTTACAATCGCTTACATTGGGATATCGAGCTTGATATAGAAAGCCTTGGCGGTTTCAAAGAAGTCGGTGGTCTTCATTACAGAACAGATCATGATCTTGGGAATCATGCAAAACTGGCAAAGCAAAACCTATCCGTGACAATCGGAGACCGGTCGTTTGTGCCGCACGTGCTTGAGCTTTCGTTCGGAGTTGACCGCAACGTTTTCTCCATGCTGGATTTGGCATATGCGGAGGAAGCCGATCGCATCGTGCTAAGATTTCCGCGAGCGCTTGCTCCGTACGACTGCGCGATATTCCCGCTGCTCAACAAAGACGGATTGCCGGAGCGAGCTCGACAAGTTTTACAAACGTTGAGAAATCTCGGGGTTTCAGTTTTCTACGATGACTCAGGCAGCGTCGGTCGACGCTATCGCCGTGCAGACGAAGTAGGAATAGCGGCTTGCATAACAATCGACCACCAAACGCTCGAAGACTCGACTGTAACGATACGCGACCGCGATTCAATGCAGCAAGTACGCATTCATGCAAGCGACCTTCCTGACAAGCTGCGGCGATTTCTCGCTGGCGAGCCTGTTGGTTCGCTCGGTACGCCTATAAAGAAAACAGAGTAAGAAATCGGAATAGATTATCGTCTACCCTTCCTTATCTTTCGTTCGCGAAGTCCGACACCCTCTTCTTTCTCGGCGTGCATCTCCGAAACCCACGCACGGTCAGGCTTTTGGAATTTCTCCTGGACTCTTCGGGCTTCGCGTTCGAGTTCGTCAAGCGCGCGCTGCACGACTGTTGTGAGGTCGCCATAGCTTTTGTCGCTCTTTCCGTGCTCTCGGCTTATAATGAGCAGGCCAAGTGACGTTGGGAACTCGATTTTTATAGAATATTTCACTTTCGGTCCCTGCTTTCTGTGGTGTTTTATGTAAATCTTCATCGGTTGGACTTCTGCAGAGCGCGCAATATGCTGGATTATCTGCGCGGCTTTTTCTTGTATGCGTGCGACGTCCAGTACATCCTCTTCGCGGTCAAGGCCGACGATTTGCACAAGTGCTACCGAACGCCCAGACAGATAAGCTCGCAGAACATCTTTCGGAGTTATGATGCCAAGTGCACCGCCGTCAAGTTTTACCACAACTTCTTCATTGCTGCGCAGCAGTTCGATCGCTTCTGCGGCATCATCGCCGCCGTCGATTACTGGAGCAGAGTGTATGAAATTCATGACAGTCGTCTTGTCAAGCTGCTTGGCTTCCATATAGCCGCGGTCGCGCTGGCCGCGAATCTCAGCACCCGCTTTGCCGGTTGTTGCGAAACCGCCAGCACCGTGAGGACCTCTAGAGCCTGGCACAAGTGCACGTGCAAGGTCCATGGTTCCGACGATTCCGACAAGCTCGTTAGGTTTGCCGACTTTCGTTATGCCGACACGGGAAATATTTTTGTAGACCATCAGTTCCTTTACTTTGCCGATGCCTGCAGTGTCTTCAACACACACGCATGGTTTTGCAATGTCTGCCGCTTTGCCCTCTAAGGATATGGCTTTCATCAAGTCTTCTTCCGAGAGTATACCGACAAGCTCGCCGTCCCAAACAGGAATCGCGCGCTGGTTTGAGCCGATGATGAGCTCAGCTGCGCGGTCAAGCGTATCGTCCGGAGCAAGTTTTGCGGTGCTCGTTAGCAACGCTTTTGCGGTTGCCTTCGTTATGTCGAGCTCACGCGTGATTATCTTATTCAGAATAACGACGCCAGCTAAGTCACCGATTTTGTGATGCTTGTCTGGCTGCGCAAGTATCGGAATTTGGTGTATTCGCCGCTGCTGCATCTGCGTTAATATTTGAGAAATTGGCGTGTCCATAGCTGCAGTTATCACATTTTTCGCCATCAGTTCATGTACGTGCATCTACATCGCCTCGCAAACTTTCAAGCTTTCTTTTGAGAACACCAATGTTCCCATTTTTTACAATAATCGGTTGCCTGCTTCTTAACCATTTGTAGACTTTATCCGATTCTATTAACGTTGTCTTACCGCAATAAAATTTGGTAACGCCGTTGTAGATCCGACCGGGAAGAACATGAAAGTCATCCTCTCCATACCAGATACTGCGATGTGAATCGCCATTCTCAGACATAAGCGTACCTTCACTGAGCCCCATGATTTCGCGGACCTTTCCATATCCATTATTCATTACCACACCTACGGTTTATGCCTCGTCACCTGATAATATGTGCAGTCTCCTTCGTTGTCCACGACTGCCCAGAGCATCCGCGCTCGGATGTTGTGCGCAAGCCGAACCGCACGGCTCAGCTCCTGGAACGATTGTGTGAAATCTTCCGCTACCGCAAACACAATCCACTTTGTATGTTCGCGCGCTGCTTTAGGCCCCTTCTTCAGCTGGACACCTCGTTCGTAAACACGGAAGTCGCAGCCGAATTTGAAGCCCGTTCGCACTAGCAAACCGCGCTCACGCAAGTCTTCGTAAACACGATAGCGGTGTACGAATCTCTGATCGAGTGAACGCCCAATATCAAAAAGCTCTTGGAAAGATAGTGCAGTGCCATCCTTCAGTACGCGAATCCGACCGCGCTTCAGCAGCAGGCATGCCTCAACAAGTGCAAGTTCCAGACGCTCGCCAATCTGCTTGCCATAATAGCCAGGTTCGTAAACATGCTCCCATTCCTTCCAAACAATAGCCTTATCGCCCTCAAGGTGAGAATCTACGATCTCTTTGGATCGCTCTTCCTCAACGATAGGAGCGGGCTTTCCCTTCTCTTCCTCTTCCCAACCCTCTTCTTCCACCCCTTCCACTATCTCAGGAAGTTCCGGCTCTTTCGTTTTCTTTTTTCCCATGTTCAACACAAACCAGAACCAGATTTATCTTCAGTTGCGCTTCAGGAAACGCACCAATGAAGAAACTGGTCTCTGCTTCAGTTTGAAATCGAGCATTTATAAACCTTTGGCAAGTTCACTCGAGCATTTTAGCGTGCTCTTTGCAGAAGCTAGAAGATTTGGCATCAACTTCGTGTATATTCGTACTGAACGTCATAACGCAGGATTTGCCGCTAACCTCATGTGTGCAGTGCTTTATGCCCAGCGTGTGCCCGACTTCATGCAAGCATTCCTTAGCAAGTCGCTCGATGAGTTTCTCATAGTCCCTTTTATCGCCGTAGAATTCAGGCCTCAAGCGAAAATAACTGACAATCGCGCTTCCTTCCGTTTCACCGAGACCGTAAACGAAATTCAATCCGTTTTCAAACATGTCTTCTGCAGCTATGGCGAGCACGCCACGTTTGTTGATATTTTCCAGTATCTTGTGGGCATCATACTGGCCGCGAGCTTTGTCCCAGGCGGTCTTGGGCAGTTTTTCCGTTTTGAGGACGCGCGTTTTGATATCTTTCTTTGCGAGCACCGCCGCAAGTTCTGTTAGAAGAGCCTTCGAGATTTTCTCGTCATTCTCAAGCGGAAGGATGTCGATTTCCATGAGAATACTTCGTTTCGACAGATAAAAAGAAGTTTGTAATGGGTCCACGATTATACAAACCAGAAATTTCTATTACCGACTGTTCTAAGTTTGATTTTTTTGGACGAGTAAAGACTTTGAAGGTATTTCAGCCCGGTTTCATAACCCATGTTTAATTTATCGCAAATCTCAGAAGTTGACATGAACGGAAAAGTGCTAAGAAGTCGAAGTATCTCGAATTTATATTTCTCAGGAGTAAAGCTCCTTTTCCGCGGCATATAAATTCATGGAAAGAAATCTTTATATAGTTTAATCCTCTATAATCTATAGAGTATTAAAGTCGATAAAATGGTTCGTATGAAATTTCCAGGAAAGAGCGAAAGATTGGCAGAATTTATCGGAATAATGATGGGAGATGGATACAATACGTATGGAGAAACATCGGTTGCTGGCAATTCCGAAACCGATAGAGCATATCTTTTAAATTACGTCTCTCCAATGATCGAGGAACTTTTCGGAATTAGACCGAAAACAATTTTCAGAAAAGACCAGAAGACCATGTATCTAAAAGTTACATGTATTGCATTTTGTAAATTTCTGGGAACGCTAGGCTTACCTATTGGTCCAAAGAAGCAATTAGAAATTCCGAAATGGATTCTAAAAAATGAGAAATTCATGAAAAGTTTTCTGCGAGGACTTGTAGATACCGACGGCTCTCTAGCTATAAAGAGAAAATACAGGAGAGACCCCTACTATCCTGTAATTAACATACATACAAAACACGGCGGGTTTGCAAAACAAATAGCGGAATGGCTTGAAAAGCAAAATTTTAGACTATGGTGCGGTCCCGAAGTTCATAAGGGAAGGGCGGGTTATAGAACAACCATAGTTCATAGGGTACAACTTAGTGGAGATAAGGCTCTTGGACTTTGGATTGACAACATAGGATTCTCAAATCCACACAACATAGAAAAAGTAGAAAGGCTCAAAAATGGGGCGAATGGGATTTGAACCCATGACATTCCCGGCGTAGCACTCGCAAGTGCTATGCTCCACGGTCTTCAGCCGTGTGCTCTCCCAGGCTGAGCTTGCGGCAGTTACGTTACCGCCCCGAATGGTCGCCCCCATTTCCTGACTGTTTAACCCAATAAAATTTAAAGAGCGCCCCCGACCGGACTCGAACCGGCGACCTACTGGTTAACAGCTTCGACATTGCCGAGAACTCGGCAATTCAGTCGCTCTATATAGCCAATAGGAACCTACTGAGCTACAGGGGCATTTTGCTTGTGAAATACCTTGTGCAAACCATTTAAAGAATTCGAGGTTTATCCTACGCATGAGATCAGCGCTCGTAGTTGTGGACGTCCAGAAATATTTCATTAATAAGCATACAGAGAACTTGCCGCGCAAAATAGCGAATTATATCAAGGAAAATAGGAAGAAATTCGACTACATTCTGTTCACAAAGTTCGTGAATAAGAAGGACTCTAACTTCTTCAAATTGCTGAACTGGAAAGCATGCACAAAGGCGCCAGATACAGATATACATCCGGATATAGCCGGATTGCCTGACATGGCGTTCGACAAATCAGGATTTTCTGCGTTCAGCTCTAAAAAATTCGGACAATTCCTGAAATCCAATAAAATCCGCAAGCTCTTCATTTGCGGAACAGACACAGAGTGTTGCATCTATGCTACGGCCATGGATGCTTTCGATCGTGGGTTTGATATAAGAGTCATTGAAGATTTATGCGGAAGTTCTCATGGTAAAGCCGCGCATAAAATCGGAGTAGAACTTCTGAAAAAAAATCTCTGGGGTTGTAATCTCTGGAGTTGCATAATCTAGTCCAAGAACGCCTTCTTCTTGAGTTTGTCCGGCAGGTAAGTTTCGGACAGGAACTTGAGCCCGCGGTGTGAAAGGGCTTCGATTTCTGCTTTGATGCCCTTCTCTATCATGAGGTTTATCTCGCGCTGCCACTGCGGTTTCTTGAACCAGTCGTAATTAAGCAGCTCTTTAGCGCGCTTTATGTCGACATCCTTCATTTTAATCGTACACTTCTTCAGATCGTATTCAAAGATGTCCGACATCGTCAGGCCGATGAACTTGGCTTCGGGGCATGCTATGCGCTCCGAGATATGAGCAAGGTTCATCGAGCCAAACTTGATAACGGAATAGATATAGAGGCCGTAGCTGTCAGCGTCAGTCATAACGTAAACGGGCAGCTTGTGCTCCTGGCTCAGTCTCTGTATTAGCAAACGAGTTCCACGGGACGGTTGGCCTCCTGTCCCGATGAGTATGCACTTGTGCTTCTGCCAGAACCTATCCTCGTGCAGACGTTCGAAGCCGGCGTTCTTCTCGACGACCAGCACGAATTCTGCATTCACTTTCTTGAACTTTACTTCTTCGACCGTTGCAGGAATTGACCAGCCGCCGCTGCCGAGCTTCGACCAGTCGATGAGGTCGCCGCGGTCTTCTATGATTACATTACCTGCAACTATTCCTTTTCTGTCAGTCGTCAGGCGCAGCTGTTCACGGAGAACGTCAAGTGCAACTTCGATATCCACAATAATCGGGTCGCTTTCCGACTGCTCTTCGAACGTATTCTCGTTCGTATCGGGCAGCGTGCGCTTGAGATTATAATACATGTCTCTTATCGACGTGTGTATGTTTTCATCAATCAGGCTCTTGCAGAATGCGCTGACCATGAGCGTCTGCATGAACTTGCGCGCATGTGCGACGTTGAAGAAAAATCGTTTCGCTGTCTTGTCACCGAGCATCAGCGTTCCTGTCTTTCTATCGTAGATTATGTTTGAAAGCGCGCGGATAGGTATTTCTATGTTAGGATTCTGCTTCTTCTCGATATCTGCAACTAGCTTTTCGCCCATCTTTATTAGTTTTTGTGAAACTGCATCTGGCATATCGTTCACTTCACGCTCTTCTCCTTGGCCGTTTCGCTCTTGGCGGGCGCAGGCTTCTTTTCAGCTTTCGCTTCAGTTGCCTCTTCCTCAGAGGGCTGCTGACCCTCTTCAGTATCGCTAAACTGAACCTTCTCGGCGATCATACTCTTAAGCGTCTTCTCCAGTTCTCCCTTCGCGCGTTTTGTGAGTTTTGAAAGGGCTTCGGCGACTTCAGTCGAATATCGTTCGAATATGAGCAGTCTGCGATGCGCTTCTCCGCGTCGGCGCTTACCTGAGAGAAAGCGGCTCAGTTCACGACCAGCATCCTGTATCGCAAGTTTCATCTCTTTTACTATTTCGGGATACGGCGCAATTGCCTCCTTCGCTTCTGAGGCAAAAGGCACCCACACGCCGCACATGTGAATGAGAAGTATCATCGGTCCGACAGGCAACGATCCTCCGGACTGCTGCACGCCGTAACGCTTCCAATCAGTCTCTTTTGCAGCTTCCATTGTCGCGCATGCACCCGCTTGGTAAAGCAGCGGCACACGGTTAGCGAAGCGCTGCACCTGGACCGCTTCATTGGGTAATTCGCCGCCATAGACAATTCCGACTTCGATTGCAAACGGAAAGCCGCGGTAGACTTCCGGATCTCTCGTCCTGACTATTATGAACTCCGCACTCGGATATTCCGACTTTAAAGATTTCTCAAGATCTTCCGTGCCGATTGGAACGACACATTCAGTCGGCGGTCGTTGAATCTTGACTTTCTGCATGGCACTAAGCAGTTTCTCGATCTGATCTCGGTCCAGATCTTTAGGTTTCATGTTTGGGTCGAGGCGTGCAACTTTACAGATTTCCTTTGACGTCTGTGCTCCGACTGAACTGAATTCGTTCACAAGGAATCCGGAAAGAGTTTTGCTTTGTGTGGCCTGAATAATGCGGTAAAGTATTCCCCATTCCAGACCGTACGGGTGCGGCCGCATTTCTTTTGCCTGACGTGGCAGTTTGTTCACAGAGCGCTGGTAAGTGTATTTCGTTCCATCAGGCGCATGGTAGACGACCTTGGCAAACGGATTCGATACAGACGTCTGCTTCAGATAATCTTCGACCCACTTACGATAGCGTGCCGTCACGTCCATCTCGATGCGCACGCCGTGTTCGAAGCCGTCTACCCATTCTTCTTCTTTCACAATTTCGGGCTCGTTCTTCGACGTGTTGATAAAAATCTGATAATGGTACCCCTTCTTTGCGCCCTCGGTCTTAGACCATATGCGCGTCGGGTTGCCTGTGGTGAGTTGTGAGTAGAGCACGCAAGCAGATATGCCAATGCCCTGCTGCCCGCGGTTCTGGCGTAAGTGATGGAACTTCGACCCGTAGAGCAGTTTACCAAAAACTCGCGGAATCTGTTCTTTGACAATGCCGGGTCCATTATCTTGCACGCTAACACGGAACTTATCCTCACCGATCGACTTTATTTTGACGACTAAATCTGGAAGAATATCGGCATCCTGGCAAGCATCGAGTGAGTTGTCGACCGCTTCCTTGACTGCGACGAGCAGTGCCTTTGTAGGGTTATCAAATCCGAGCAGGTGTTTGTTCTTCTCGAAAAACTCGCTGATGCTGATCTCACGCTGCTCTTTCGCCATTTCTTCGGCACTCATCTTCTTGCGAGCAACAAGTTTATCAGCCATGGTTTCATCACGAAGTTAGTTTTATTTCGCGTCTCTTCTTTTCCAGCAGTGCATAAATTGCGGCATGCGAAAAGCCCGCTATAAGTTTCTCCAATGCTTCTCTCGCCGCATCAACTGCTTCGTATTTGCCGATGATAGATACAGTATGCCCATAAACCCTAATGTTTGTTACGCTCAGTCGCTCGAAATTTGCACGAGCTCGACCGCCAGCGCCGATGATGCGGCTTTTGAGTCTTTTTGAAACTCTTTCATCCTTTGGCAAAAACAAAATATAAAGAGTTACGTTTTCGTCCAAAAGCTTAAACGCAGTTTCAGGCGCGAATCCGCGGCCGATTGCTTTCACAATGTTTTCAGCAGTCATCACAGAAAGCGCATCTGCACCTTCAATAACGACCTCTTCTCCTACAGTTACGCGAACACTGAGCTCATGTTCGATGCGGCGCTTGACAGTACCGCGTTCGCCGATGAGTATCCCAATGCGTGCCTCAGGGATTTTGATTCTGGATATCATACTACATTTCCATCTTCAGAAAGCCCCTACGTCTTATCCAATCGACCTGCGCAGCCGAGTACTTCCATATCGCATCGCCATGATCATCGCCTTGTATCTCCCACGGCTCGACTATTATTAGGTCTCTCTCTCTCATCCAAACACGCTTACGCAAACGTCCGGGGATTCGACATATACGCATCTTATCATCTGCGCATCGCACGCGCAGTTTGTTGGCGCCAAGCATAGCTTCCACTACGCCGAACATCTCGCGGCCGCGCGGCAGTCGCACGCGTTCAATCTGACCTTCTCCTCCGCCTCTCGGTCTGTATTGACCGCGTCTTTCTATAGGCATTTCTCAAATCATCTCACAGCATAAAAGTCACGCATAAGGCTTCTACCATCCTTTTGGCCAGCGACCTTATGTGAGCGTATTACTTCGGGCTCAGTCTCTCGTGCGCGCCTCAGTATAATTTCAAGCGCACTTATCGCGGCGCGTGCATCGCTTTTGTGAACAAAGTATATGTTCCAGCCCTCTTTAATATGCTCGATTCGCTTCGGCATATCAGTTACAATCTCACCGATTAGCTCGATCAGTTGTTCAGCTCGCTTACCACGGACCTGTAAAACAGCTTCGTGATATCGTCCCAGTAACTTGACACAATTTGGGCACTTGACATTTCTTATTCGTATATCGATTTTCTTGGTATCCTTTTTTACAATCGTTGCAGGCGGAATTGTTCCGCTAACAGTTATCGAAGCAGTGTAATTGTTTCCGATTTTTTTAAGGTCTATATCTATGTTTTCGAGCTTTCCATGGACTTTAACACTGCGCCCTATCATATCCCGAAGTTCATCTTCAAGTTGAGTGCGTTTCCATTTCTGGTCGAAAACCGATCCACAGCCGTCGCAAGTCTCTATTAAAAGCGGTTTGGCTTCGAACAATTCGTATTTTCTAACGTAGTGCTCTTCACACAAGCTTTCGGCTAGTACAGGTCGACCGCAGACCGCACAGATTAGGTTTCGCATAATTTCACCTCAAGCTCAATCTTTTTATATGCCGTGAGAGATAGTGTTTTATTATGACTTCTGAACAGCTCGTCGAGGAGGTTGTAAAACTCAATATTGAGATGATTCGAAGAGTGTCCGAGTTAACAGAATCCATCTCTGAGCTAACAGCCCGCGTCAACGATATGATCACTCGAACGCGGACCGAGGCTCCTGAAGGAAAGGAGAAAGAGTTTGAAGCCAAGATTTCCGCGCGTATTGACAAACTCGAAAAGCGCCTGAATTCGTTTATAATTATGATGCTGCCGCGCAGAGTGCGCGCTCCGCCACCAGGTCCGATGATGTAAGCGTTGTTAATTCTAGTCCATCTCAGGCATTCCACCAGGTGGCATACCGCCACCGCGTGGCATACCACCAGACTTTGATGTTATTACGTCGTCAATTCGCAGAATCATCGTTGCAGCTTCTGTCGCCGACTTTATCGCTTGTGTCTTTATCTTCAGCGGCTCAATGACGTTTAGCTTCCACATATCTGCAATCTTTCCGTTGAGAACGTCAACACCGTAATTGGCTTGCCCTTGGTCATGTACGCTGCGTAGGCTGACGAGTATGTCAATTACGTCGGCACCAGTGGATTCGGCCAATGTGCGCGGAACAATTTCAATGGCTTCTGAAAATGCATTTATTGCCAATTGTTCGCGCCCGCCGACAGACTCGGCCCATTTGCGAAGCTGTCGCGCAAGCTCGATTTCGACTGCGCCACCGCCTGCAACAACTTTGCCCACTTCGAGAGCGGATATTACACCAAACACAGCATCTTCCATTGCTCGCTGCGCTTCATCCACAACATGCTCGGTGCCGCCGCGGATGAGAATCGAAACAGACTTCGGGTCCTTGCAGTCGCGGACAAAAATCATCTGCTCGCCTGCAATCTTCTGCTCTTCAACTAAACCGGAAGCACCGATTTCTTCTTTCGAAAGCTCATTTACCGAAGAAACGATACGTGCGCCTGTTGCTTTAGCAAGCTTTTCCATGTCGCTGCGTTTGACACGCCGTGCAGCAAGTATTCCTTTCTTAGCAAGATAATGCTGAGCAAGGTCATCAATGCCTTTCTGGCATATCAGAACATTGCAGCCGCTTGCAACGACTTTCTCGACCATATCTTTGAGCATCTTCGCTTCCTGGTCGAGGAATGCCTGCATCTGCTCCGGCGAAGTGATGCGAATCTCTGCGTTCGTTTCAGTATCCTTCACTTCAAGCTCACAATCGAGCAGCGCGATTTTGGCACTCTTAACACGTTTTGGCATGTTTGGGTGCACGACTTCTTTGTCAATAACTATTCCGCGGATAAGTTCTGTGTCATCGAGAGATCCGCCTTGCTTTTTCTCTATCTTGATATCATCTTTGTCCATTCTGATTTTTCCATTATCAGCTTCTGCTACTGCTCGAACTGCTTCGACAGCAAGCTTCGCAAGTTCTTCCTTTGCAGCTTCACTACCCTTGCCCGTCATTGCAGTCAGCGCAATCTTTTCGAGAGTAGAACTATCTTTCAGCGTAACTGGAGTTCCCATCTGCTCTAGCAGCTCGAGTGCCTTTGTCTTCGCCAGACGGTAACCCTTAGTTATCATGGTTGGATGAATATCCTGCTCGATAAGCTCCTCTGATTTCTTCAGAAGTTCTCCGGCGAGAATAACAGCCGTTGTCGTTCCGTCGCCGACTTCATCTTCCTGCGTCTTTGCGACTTCGACAATCATTTTAGCAGCCGGGTGCTCGATTTCCATCTCTTTCAGAATAGTCGCACCGTCGTTCGTTATAGTAACATCGCCGATAGAATTGACGAGCATCTTGTCCATGCCTTTCGGGCCCAGCGTCGTACGGACGCTTTCAGCAACAGCCTTTGCGGCCATTATATTTCTCAACTGCGCATCACGACCTGTGTTGCGCAAAGTGCCCTCTGGCAAAATGAATATCGGTTGTCCACCCATATGATTTCCAATCATATTTTTCTACCTCCTTTTGTTAAAATTACAGTATACCTCCATACACAGAAAAGTTTAAGAACCTTCTAGGTACAGGAATAGAATGCTATTCGAACAAGTATCCAAAATTCTTGAGCGCCACAATTTCGATTGGTGCGAATGTCGCGGCTGTTTTGATATAGCTGCGCGCAAGCGGGACCTGCTCATGCTGAAAGTTTTGGACAACGTCGACTCGCTTCAGGAGTCGCAGGCGCAAAATTTGATTACACTCTCCGATAAGCTTGACGCTGCAGTTTCTTTGGTCGGTACTCATACGCGCTATGAACGTCTGCGCGACAATATAATTTACGAGCGATTTGACGTTCCGACGTTCACGCCGAACACTCTTGATTCTATTCTCGAAGATGAACGACCTGTGCTCTATCGTGATAAGGGCGGAATGTTCGCAGAAATAGATCCAGCTGTTCTGAAGCGCGCCCGCACACGTGCCGGGCTGACGCAACAGCAATTGGCAGAAGTCGTCGGCGTGACGAAGAAGTCGATATACGAACACGAAGCGCGCAAAATGCATGCGCAGTACGATGTTGTTACGCGTATTGAGAAATTTTTGAAAGAAAGTATTTCCGTTCCATTCGAGCCCGAGCCACTTGAGAGCAGCACAGAAATAGAGCCGTCAGCGCCTTTTGAAAAGTCTGTGTCACGCCAACTGCGTAGAATCGGATTTGCAACATCGTTCGTCGGCCAGTCTCCGTTCAACGTTATAGCTGAAGAAAAAGTCCTGATTGTTTCGGACGCTGAGCAAAACCCGCTTAATATAGAGCGTAAAGCTGAGCAGTTGGAGCAGTTTGCAGGCGTGTCGAAAAAACCGATGGTTGTCATATCTGAAGCTGAGCCGCGAACAAATCTGCCGGCGATAACGACAGCGCAGCTGAAAGAAATGAGTGCAAAGAGCCTCAGAAAGCTGGCGCGGAAATAGAGTCTTTCCGCCACAAGCAGAAGCTATGCTTCTGCTGTGCAGGCGAAGTTTGAAACTTCGCCTTGCAGCGCTTTCTATAGAAAGGGCTGAATGGGCCGGGAGAGGATCGAACTCTCGACTTCTGGTCCGGAATCAATAAGGTTCCAGATCCCCAGTTGACTTCGATCCAACTGAGTTTACGCTCAGCCGCCATATAAGACAGACACTTGCAAGCACAAATTGCTCCACAATTGGTGCTCTACCACTGAGCTACCGGCCCGTTGAAGAATATTGTGCAACAGATAATATATTAAACGCTGTTGTACATTTTGTCGACTGAAGTCGACAATAATCAAAGCTACAAGTGTTTAAAGTTTGAGAAAGCGCTTACCCTTGATACTCCGCGACTGTTTCTTTGAATTGCAGATTTGTCCAGCCCTTTGAGAATTTTGTGCAGAAGCTGCCTGCGACCTGCTCAAAGTGCCCCCAGAATGCCCAGAGGTCTGCAATCCAGCGCGCAGTTTCTTCTTGGTTGGAGCGGATTATAAGCAGATTATTTCTCCAGCGTAGAGCCTGTATCTGCTTATAGAGCTCGAATGTGGTGTGCTCCTCATGCGGGTTAAGCATGCCACGCTCAATGACGTGGCAGTAATGCATCGACCACAGCAGCGGCTCTATTACACGCTCTGTAAAATCAAATAGTTTGCCAGAAATTTCATTTCTTATATCATCAATGTCGGATTTTTCATCAATTTCAAATTGGAAAGTGTGTTGAAGCGCATCTAATTGAGGCAGTCCGAACTTTTCTTGAAATTTTTTGTAAGAATCGAGCGCCTCAGTCATAGCGAAGAGTATCGAACTAAACTATAAAAGGCTTTCATGCCACTCGGTCGCACTTTTTAGTGAAAAAATTAGGAAGCGGGTTGAACTGAACGGTCAAAGCACTATAATAAATGGGCCCGGGCGGATTCGAACCGCCGATCTTCGCTTTCCGCGCGCTAAGTGCGCTGTGTGAGAGCGACGTCTTACCACTGGACTACGAGCCCGTACGATTAATCTAGTAAAAACAGCGTTAAAAATCATTTAAGAGCATTTTCACAGCTAATTTCACACATGAAGGCCTCAGCCGTAGCAAACGCAAATATAGCACTTGTCAAGTATTGGGGCAAGCGAAACGACGCGCTTATTTTACCCCAGAACTCAAACGTTTCTGTAACGCTAGACGGGCTTACGGCCACAACTACGGTAGACTTCGATAAAGGCTACAGCAAGGACATTTTCATTCTCGACGGCAAAGAGCAGTCAGGAGAAGAGCTTGAGCGCGTCGTCGCGATATTGAATATCCTACGCAAAAAGGCTGGAATAAAGCATTTCGCAAAAGTCGCGTCTGAAAATAACTTCCCTACAGCCGCAGGTTTTGCATCATCGGCTGCAGGCGGTGCGGCACTTGCGCTAGCAGCTTCTAAGGCAGCAGGTCTGAATCTCGATGAAAAAGAGCTGTCAATTCTCGCGCGAATAAATTCTGGCTCAGCCTCACGTTCAATCGCAGGAGGTTTCGTCGAATGGGTCAAAGGCAAGAAAGACGACGGTTCTGATTCGTACGGCGTTCAGATAGCTGGGAAGGAACACTGGCCAGAATTCCGCATCCTCGCATGCGTGCTATCGACTGAGAAGAAAAAAATCAAGAGCCGCGCAGGCATGAAGCAATCGGTAGCAAACTGCCCGTTCTACCCCGCGTGGCGCGAAACCGCCGAGCAGGATACGCAAAAGATGAAAGAATTGGTTATGAAAAAGAATTTCTCGGAAGTCGGAAAATTAGCCGAGCACAATTGCCTGAAGATGCACGCAACGATGATGGCGACGACTCCAGCTATAATATATTGGAATGAGAAGACAGTCGAGCTCATTCACGCAATAATGAACTGGCGCGACGAAGGCCTAGAATCATACTTCACAATCGACGCAGGTCCGCAAATCAAAATAATCTGCTTGGCAAAAGACGTGCCAGAAATAACAAAGCGTGTTAAAGCGCTCGGCGTAGATCAAGTCATGGAATGCAAGCCAGGCGACGGCGCAAAGACGATTAATAAACATTTGTTCTGAGGCGGTGAAGTGAGGTTAGTCGCAGCAACGTTTGGCGGGATTCTGCTACTATTCTCATACGGATGCGAAACACCCGTTCAAGAGCCATATTCGCACTGTTATCGAGTTATAGACGGCGACACATTTGTAACGCAGCAGCAGACCCATGTCAGGCTTATCGGAATCGATACGCCAGAACGCCGCGAGCCATACTACAATGAAGCCAAGCAGGCACTATCACGCTACATCTCGGGCAGACAACTGCGTTTAGAACGCGACATCAGCGATGTCGACAGGTTCGGTCGGGAGCTGCGTTACGTCTGGGCTGATGTTGATAACGATGGCGACGAAGACCTCGTCAATGAGCTTATGGTTAGCGAAGGCTTTGCACGAGCCAAAGCATACAAGCCAGACGTGATGCATCAGGATACCTTAAAGTCTGCAGAAACCAAAGCAAAGAGCGATGAGCTCGGCATCTGGAGCGGAAAGAAATGATACAGCACGATACCGTAACTTTTGTGATAGAAAAAGGCGGAAAATTTCTTCTCGGTAAGCGTTTGAATCGACCGAACAAAGGCTACTGGTGCACGCCTGGCGGCCATGTGGAAGCAGGCGAAACGCCGCTCGAAGCTGCAAAGCGCGAAGCTCAAGAGGAAATCGGAGAAGTCGAACTGGAAGAGAAAGAGCTATTTGATTTCGTTCACGACGTTCGCCTTGGTCATCGCCATCACGCGCACGTTTTCCGCGGGCGACCGAGCGGAAAAATTCGTGCAGCCAGCGACGTTGGCGAAGTCGGATGGTTTACGCTTGAAGAAATCTCCGATTTAGACGTCACGCAATACACGAATATTGTGTTCAATAGAATGTTTCCGAAACTGAGCTTTGGTGAGCTCAAAGACAAAATTTAAGAACATTCAATGCTCGATTTGCTTAGATGAGTGCACGGGGGATGATTAAATCATGGATGTAGGATATGGAAAAACGATACTATTCGGAGAACATTTCGTTGTTTATGGTTTGCCGGCTATAGCAGCCGCTCTGAGCGATCATACCACTGCAGTCGTTGAAGATGGCAATTCGGGTCTTGAATTTATTGATAACAGGCCAGAGACTCCCGGATATAAGACGACAAAAAAAGACGAGATTCAACGGCAGTTGAATGCCTTGATAGAATATTTTAAAATTGATCTGGGGAAAACACCGATAAAAATAATTCTTGGCGGAAATTTGGTATGCGCATCCGGAATAGGCGCAAGCGCAGCTTTGGCAGCGAGTATTGCCCGGGCAATGAGTAGAAAGTTTAAACTCGATATGGATGATGACCAAATAAACGATGCCGCTTACTTTTCAGAGCAAGCAGGAAGTGGAACACCAAGCGGAATAGATAATACGTGTGCCGTTTTTGGAGGATTTATAACATTTGAAAAAAATCTGCAAGGAGGGAAAAATAAGATAGAAAAACTGAGTGTCAAAAAGCCGGTCGAAATAGTCCTCGCAAACTCGGGTATAACCCAAGAAACAAAGATAGTTGTCGGAGACGTAAAATCCTTGAAAGAAAAAAATCCACAGGAATTCGAAAAAATATTCGCTGAGTATCGAATGATTTTTAATGATGCTGTTTCGGAAATAAAAAACGAGAACTGGAAAAAAGTAGGGCAACTGATGAACAAAAACCACTTGCTGCTTCAAAAGATAACAGTTTCGTGCAAAGAGTTAGACGAAATGCAGAAAATAGCGCTGGATGCAGGAGCATTGGGAGCAAAATTGACCGGAACAGGAAGAGGCGGCCTTTTGGTTGCGCTAACGCCTGGCACAGAACTACAAGAAAAAGTCGGCAAAGCGATGGAGAAAGCTGGATTCGAAGTTTCGATGACAAAGATTGGAGTCTAGAAATCTACACAATCTTCTGACCGACAGTAACATAAAGAATACCAGCATCTGGTACAAGCTGCTTCGGGTTCTCGATATACCAGTCCAAAACATGAGTCGGTATTACAAAACCTGTATCAACCATGCTTGCGATTTGTTGCTCAATAGGTCTGTGAGCCTCGAGCATAAAAATATCATCTTCAGGTTTGAAATTCCCACGTTCAATTTCGCGCTTTCTGACAGCTTCCCAGCCCTTCCAGAACCTTCGGATGTGCTTGTTTGCACCTTCGAGCAGTTCTGATAGTTCTGGCGCTTTTTCAAGAGCTTTCGGGTAAGTCCGAACAAATTCCTTAAGCTTTTCTTCCTTATCGGGCCACTCGAACTCATTCTTCAAGAATTCATACACGCGATTTGGGTGCTCCCACATGCTATTGTGCCAGTCTGTGATTATGATGATACCGTTCGGCTTGAGCAGATTATACAGACATTTCAGCGGCGTGTCGAGATATGCGTGATGATGAATTTGTGCGACACAAGAAACGATATTTTGGCTGTTATCAGCAACAAACCCCGCCACATCTATATCACGCATCGCATACGCTTGGAAGTTCTTCCCCTCCTTGAGGCCGAGCGATTCGAGACCTGGCGTTTTTTCGTCGCCGTGAATCATTATATCGAGACGCTTCTGGGAAGGTTCTATCAGTGTCCCATAAAGTTTGTCGAGATCAAATCCATCGTCCTTGAGTTTTTTGTAGACCGAAAATGTACTCGTTCCAGCACCGGCTTCTAAGTAGTTTAGTTGTTCTTTCGAATCGCGCACAATCTTCGCAACAAGTCGCGCATTTTCATCGCGAAGCATCTGAGAATAATTTCCAAGACCCGTCGCAGTTATTGCTTCAATGACATATTTCATCTGATTCGGCGAGCCGCCTTTCCACTCGATTTCGTATTGCTCGTCCGATTCTTCGCGGTTTGAACCTGCAGGTATGCCCCAATTTGCATAGGCATAGCTCGGCACGCGCAGCGCGCTGCCCAGTACAACAGGCATACGCGAAGAATCGATTTCGTAGGGCTGTGACATAGGCAAGCGTAAGTTATGGAAAGTTTCTTAAACGTCAAAAACTGCCAAATTCAAACTTAAAACAATAGCGTTTAGAGTTCTATTATGATTCACGTAAGTGCGCCAGGCAAACTCTTCATCGCAGGCGAGTGGGCTATTCTTGAGCAGGGCAATGCCGGCCTCGTTGGAGCGGTGAACAAGCGCGTCCATGCGCAATTGGAAGAACAGCCGAGCGAGGGTCCGCAGCCCGCTGTAAGCATTTCTATCGACGACTTTGCGATTACCGGCAGGAAAGCGCAATTCGACGGCAAGCACCTGATGTTCTCGCCAGAGCTTTCAGCAGAGGAGCAGCCGAAATTCAAATTCATAAAAGAGGCGATTGAGACGGCGCTGCAATACGTGCAGCCGCAGGCGTCGCTAAAGTCATTTTCGATAAGGACGCGGGGCGAGCTTTCGCAGATCGAAGTTGACGGCCAAACTAAAAAGGTCGGCTTCGGCTCGAGCGCTTCAGCCGTCGTCGCAACGATAGCAGGCATTTTCGAGTTGCACGGCCTGCACCTCGAACGGCATAAGGAACAGATTTTCAAGCTAGCCGCAGCTGCGCACTACTTCGCACAGGGCAAGCTCGGCAGCTGCTTTGATATTGCCGCATCAACGTACGGCGGCGTCTTTAGCTATGTTGCGCCGAATCTCAAAGCTGTGGGAGAGCAGATGGCTTCCAAGACCGTTAAAGCAGTCGTAGATGGTCATTGGCCGTTGCTACACATCAAGCCGCTTGAAATACCAGACGACTTCTGTCTGGCGGTCGGCTGGACAAAGCAGTCGGCGAGTACTACAGATATGATAAAGGCGCTAAACGTCTGGAAAGAAACGAACATCGGTCCATACAATTCGGTTATGGAACGGATTTCTGAGGTTATAGATCGCATTCTACAGGCATGGCGGGCCAAGGACCGCGAGCGCATACTTGCGCTTGTAAAGGAAAACCGTGCCGCGCTTGCGGAATTGACGCAGCTAAGCGGTGTGCCGATTGAAACCGAGGACCTTCGAAGGCTCGCTGAAATCGCAGACCAGACCGGCGCTGCGGGCAAACTAAGCGGAGCTGGCGGTGGCGATTGCGGAATCGCGCTATGTTTTGATTATCGCATTGCCGAAACCGTGAAAGCGGCTTGGCAAACGGCAGGATTGTGGCCGCTTGACGTTGAATTGGATAGAGAAGGCGTTAAGCGCATACAGGATTGAGAATCACACGACAGAGACCTGCATAACTTTCTTCATTTCTTTCAACGCATTTGCAGGCAAGTTTGCAGCCACATATACTTTAACGTGCGGTGCGACCTCGTTAATAAACTGCTCGAACGGATGCGGGCGCACCTCGAAACTATAAACGTACTTTTTGAGGACCTTTATCTGCTGGTCGAGTTTGTCGTTTGTAAGCGTCAGTGCGTACCTCATAGCACTAGACTTGGATTTGGGGTGGTATAAATCTCAGGTCAAAGTCTGTTTAAACAACAGGTCAAATTCAAGTGGAAAGTTTGGTTACTCGCAAAGCTAGTAAGAAGAAAAGTCGTCTCCGGCACAGATCTGAGCTAGAGTAGGAACTCATTGCTGAGTATTGCACACCGCTAGGCGTATGTACAAACTTACTACCTAGGTCGGGCTCTTCACCCTGACCGACTCATGTCACTCTCGGCCAAAACGTTGGTCCACAACAAATCTGCCGTATACTTAACGTATTCTGGTCAGACTACTGTTGTCGCCTTACGCATTCACTGGCACGCAGACACGGATCCCAAGTTGCTCTCTGCGACGGAGCTGCTCGTTCTTTTCGGATCTAAGCCCGGATGAATTAGGGATTTTCAGGTACAAGCTTCCGCCCACCTGTACGCACGCCGAAGCGCACTACAAGCAGCTTTCGCTTTGCACCGAACCAAGCATGAAGCTTGTTATCCTGAAACCCTTCCGAGTTGCTCTCCGAAGAGAACAGTTATCTACGTCGAGCAAGCGGTATATAAACATTTCGTTAATTTGCAAAATGAGTTTAGAAATTTTTCAGAAAATTTTGTAGGTTAGGATGTAGTGTAAGCTATCGCATTATTATCTTCGCTTGGGTTACCACATCGGTCCAGTTTGGCAGCGGCGGTCGTTTGACAGCCAAAACGTCTTGGACAGTTGTTATATGGCTGCTGAGCAGCTTCGCTTTTGTCATAAGATCGAGTTTTAGCATTGTTACAGGCCAGACCTTCTTTTCCTCGACCAGCCGCTCGATGCCGAACTCTCCGGAGCGCCAGCCGGTCATGCGCTCTGCTTTGGCTGTTGCATAGTTTTTGGCGTGCTCTGAGAACTTGGTATTCGTAAATATCCATGCGCCGGTCCATTTGTATTTGTTCTTCTGGTCAAACGAGCCGTCCCGCAAGTCTTCCAATCGAGCCTGGACTTGCAGCATAACATCAAGCCCGCACCAGCGGTGCGGGTTGAAGTGGCGCTTGCACTCGATTAGCCACGTCTCATCGCCGCGCTGGGCGACTACGTCTACTTGGTGCTCAACCGAGCGTCCAGGAATAATCTGGTTCCACTGGCACTTCCAGCCGTGCGCTTCCAGAACGGCTTTTGTGTATCGCTCGAAAGATTCAGAATCTAAATCGGCAATAGCATCGCGCAAGCCGAACAGCGCCGCAGAGCGGGGGTTTCGCTTCTCTATCTCATCCTTGACAGAATCATAAATCTGGTGCGTCGTCGCGCCGTCGGGCAGCGTACGCTCAGTGTAATCGGCTATTTCTTTGGCCGTTCGCGTATCCAAGCCGGTGCGTATGCACGTTTCTACGATTTTCGCTCGGTCAAACGGGACTTTTGTGCCGTCAGATTTCGTTACGAATTTTATCGCGATATAATCACCTATTCGATATATTTTTCCTCGTGCCTGTGCTTAAGCTCTATCAGCAGACGCTCCATCGGGTTGTGAACCGTAAAACCTGTCAAACAGCCGCGCTCATCAAATCGGCCGATGCGGCCGACTAGTCCGCGCGGGCTATACAACATGAACGGCACAGGCCCAAAGATATGCTCACCGCTCTTGCTCGACGTTGCATGGTCTGTTGCAACGGCGATATTAATATTACGAAGATGAAGCAGCCACGCGCCAATCTCGCGGTCGATGCGCTCTAGGAACGTGCGCTTTAATTTGGGATTCTTGTCGTGGGCAGCCGTATCCGTGCCCTTGATGTGCAAAACGACAAATTCGTACCGTTTGAGCGCCTCGATTGCAGACTTCATCTTTGCGCCCAAGTCCGTGTCCGTCTTGCCAGTAGCGCCCTTTACTTCTATAATCTTCATGCTGATGTAGCGCGATATGCCTTTAACGACGTTCGAAGCAGCGATGCAGCACGCGCTCATGCCCCATCTCTTGGAAAAGGTATCAATAGGTCGGTGTTGCCCTGCTCCGCGTAACAGGATATAGTTGGCAGGCAGCTTTCGTAGATTGTTTATCGTGCTGCTTGCCAGGCGCGCGTGTGCCTGGATAGCGAATTCATTGAGAATATCCACTGTCCGTTTCGATGCAGTATCGGGCTTAAGCGCGCGGATTTTCTGCGGCATTTCTAGGCCCATATCTGAGTCGCTTACATCCGCGCTCAGCTTTCCTTTGAGCGGCTTGAGAACGAGCACTCCGCGATGCCCATAGGAGCGCTGGAATTTGATTTGAACGTCATCGAGCTTCATATTGAGTAGCTTTGCCAGTTCGTCAAGACCGCGCTCGTCACGACCAGCACGGCGGTCGATGATTTTAAGATTCTCACCGACGGTGGCGAAGTTTGCTCTGACGTAAACGGCGCGCTTGTCAGGTTTCATGTTCAGGCCGAGCGCTTCGAAGTATCCGCGGCCAGGGCTTTCCCGTGCAGTATAGCCAAAAAGCTGCATTGTGCCGAGCTCCGATAGCGAGCGGACGTTGTAACCGGGCGGCGCCTTAGGCCCTTCCCACAGCCCGCACAGCGAGTTTTGAGCAAGCAGGTCGAGATTGGGCATCTTGGCTGTCATCAACGGAGTGCTCGTGCCTTCGTCAGCCGCACCGTCGATGATGACGAAGAGAATCTTGTTCACTTCATTCATACTTTACAACACCATGATCGATCTTTTCCATGACGACTTTACGCTGCTTAGTCGGGATTATGTAACCTGAATTCTCCTTGGCCAGAGCAGTCGCCTGCTTCAGCTTGGCCGACTTCTCAGCGTAAATAGTGTAAAGCAACTCGCCTTTCTTGACGGAGTCGTGCAATTTTTTATGAAGCAGGATTCCGGCATACTTGTCCTTCGGCGCACCTGCAAGTTTCGCAACCTGTACAAGCGTTCGGTTGCTGATGTAGGCGATGTGGCCAGTGTTGGAAGATTTTACATTGACTTGTCTGGAATTCTTCTCAACGGCTATATCGTGTGGCATTACTTTCGGGTTGCCGCCCTGCGCTGCGATGATTTCGCGCAGCTTTGCCTCTGCTTTGCCGCTTGTCAGAAGTTTCAGAGCTTTCGTGCGGTTGCCGCGTTTGACCAGTCCGAGGAGAATTCCTGCAAGAGAAACAGCCTTATCAATCAGGTCACGTGATGCTTCACCTGGGCGCATCAGTGCCTGCAGCGCTTCACGCGCCTCGAGTGCTGGGCCGATAGCACGGCCAATCGGCTGGTCAGCCTCTGTGACCACACATTCGACATGCATGCCAAGCTTTCTGCCGACAGCGATGAACGTCTGCGCAAGCTTTTCAGCATCTTCACGCGTTTTCATCTTAGCTTCCGGTCCCATGGGGAGATCTATTATAACATATTTCGAGCCGACGACTTTCTTCTTCGCAAGCACAGACGGAACGATAAGTGGGTCAAGTGAAAGCGGTTTCTCGATTTGTATTAGAAGGTCGTCTGCCGGAGCAAGTCTTAGCGAACCGCCCCAAATCATGCAGCCTTTCGTCTTTCTTACAACTTCGCTGATATTTTTCGGCGTAAGTATTATGGGTGCGAGCACTTCCACGCGGTCGGCTGTGCCTGCCGGGTCTGTTATCGCCCGCGAACTCGTCTTTGGTATGGTCAGACCAGCTGCAGCGATTATCGGAACTAGAATCATAGTTGTCTTATCACCCGGGACGCCGCCGGCTCCGTGTTTGTCGACGACGATGCCCGGAAACTTCAGGCGTTCGCCTGAAGTTTCGACAAACGCTTTTGCGAAGTAAAGGTTTTCATTTAGCGTCATGCCGTGCATATGTAACGCTGTTACGAGCGCAGACAGCTCAAGATCGCTAAGGTTTCGCTCGATAACATCGTCTATTATCGTTCGTATTTCCTTGTAGCTCAGTTCGCCGCCATCGATCTTTTTACGGATATATTGTTTCGATGCAAGCTCTGGTCGCGGACTCACCTCGATGAAATCGCCATCGCGCAGACGCATGATTTCTTTGACCTCGGAGTAAACATCGATGTCGCCGTGCATCACAGACTTCGATGTAATATTAACAAGCACGGTCAGCGTTTGGCGACCCTTTTTCAGAATAATGCGTTCAAGCGGGTGTACACCGAGCTCGCGCGCATCCTCTGCATTTATTATTGCAATTGTTTTTCCACCGGCATCCAGGTCTAAGCAGCGCACTCGAAGTTTCATAAATATCACGTTACGAATAGCTGCGCTTTTGCGCAGCTATCATACTAACGATTTGTTTCGGAGTCTTGATTCCGCGTTCTGTCACGACTCCTTTGACATATATCCACGGCGTAATATCAAAGGCGGGGTCACGGATTTTCACTCTTTTCATCGGTCGCCAGACTTCGCCTGGCGGTCGCTCTTCTATTTCAAATGACTTTCTTCGGTCAAGCTTGAACGTGTTGCCTGCAACATAGTAAGGCTTACCGTGAGTAGCAGCAGCCAGAGCAAGAACGTATGTTCCAATCTTGTTCACGTTACCTTCTCGTCGCATCGCATCCGAGCCTGTCAATACAAGGTCTACGTGCGGTACGAAAAAGCCGATTGCGGGATCTGCGATGAGCGTGACAGGTATGCCGGCCTTTGCAAGTTCATGAGCAGTGCGAATTCCCTGGTGAGCAGGCTCGGTCAGCGTAGCGATAACAGAAAAGCGCTTGCCGGCACGCTTCGCAGCCTTAACAACCGAAAGCGCTTCGCCAGAATGGCAATGCGTCATTATGACATCGCCGTTTTTGATGAGCTTGGAACCGTTCTTGGCGATTTGCTCTGTGGCATGCCGTAATCGAGAAACTAAATAATCAGCCGTCTTAGCCGATCGCTCGCGCTTCAGGATTTCAAGACAGTTGTGTAGTACGACAGCCGTAGGTCGCGCGGCTTCAAGTTGCGCGGCAGCTTGTTCGAATTTGCGTCCAAAAATCGGGTCGTATCGCTTCAGAAATAGCAGGCTTTGTATTGCAATCTGTTTGGCACCTTGGATTTCTAGAGTTTTGAGTTTGTGCACAAACGTTCTTAGAGTGACCGGCATAAGCATAACCCTCCGTGTTTGAGATGCATGGCAAACTGATGTTTGCCAGCACGCGCAAAGTCTCTGCTTTGCGCTGTGTCGGTGAAGCCGCGCTTCACCTTGCATAATTGGTTATGCCCGAGGGGTAAGATAAAGTTATCTTTATATTGCCCACTTTCTCCAAAGCGCCACTAAATGTTTAAAAGCGGCGATAACAGAATGGAAGGTATGAGACCTCTGAAAGCTGTGGCTGCACTGATTAAAGATGAGCCGCTTAACATCGAAGAGCGCATCGAGCGATTGGAACTGGAAACGGGCAGAAAGCTTGGCCAGTTTGAGGAAGTACTCGGTGTTTTCAAAGACCTTGTCGTAAAGCTATATGAAGAAAAAGAAGAGCTGCAAACAGAGAACGTTTCATTGAAAGGTTCGCTGGCAAAGACAGCATCCGATGTGAAAGATGCGATTGTCAAACCGCTGGCAGATGCAGGCGAGGGATTTGTAGAACTGCTGATGGAAAACGGCGGCACCCAGAAGCCCGAACAAAAGATTATTGGAAATCCAAACCACATCGGATTTAATCCGAACACAGATGAGATGGAGCGCACAATCAAGTGGATGCGCGAAAGGTTTGGTCTTCCTGCCAGTACAAAAGTGGCGAAGTCCGCCAAGTCAAAAAAGAGGAAGTAACTATTTCTTGTGGATTTTTCTCACATGCAGCGAATACCAGATTTCGAATAAAATTATCAATGCAATTATCGTGTTCAACCACAGGAAAATTCCGAGATCAAGTATGTAGGCGTACATTGCCAAGAGCACAGAACCAAGAAGCGAAATCGCTGAGAACTTTAGATCGAGCAGCTTCTTGTGCTTCTTCATCGTTTCTGCCGTCTCGAATGCCCACGCTGCAAGTATCAGCATGCCGCCAGCGATGCCTATCATCTCGACGATTTCCGGCGTCAATACAAGCATACTATATTCTCCTCTTTATCGCCACATAAATCCCGGCGCCTGCCGCGATTATGCCGGCTTCAAGCAAAAGTAGCATCGGCTCAAAGTAGAGTAACATCAAACCAGAGCCAGCAACGCCTAACGCGGCAAGCAACGGAAAGCGTCCCACATTGAGAGGCGCTTTGAACGGCCGTCTTGCGCGCGGCTGCGTATATCGCAGCCAGATTAACGAAAGGTTTACGAACAGATAGACGATGAAAATACCAAGATCGGTCAGCAGTGCAATCGTCTTTATTCCGCCAAGTGCAAGCGTTGCAAGCGCCAGTAGACCGATGAGAAATACGGAGATGTATGGCGTTCCTCTTCTACCAATCCGAGCGCAAATAGTGGGAATAGAACGCTGGCGTCCCATGCCATAGAGGATGCGCGATGCAGTTATCATCGTGATAAGTACCGTGTTAGCAGTTGCAAACAGAGCAAGCAGCGACAAAAGCTGGCCTCCGGCCGGGCCCCAAACACCTTGGACTGCGGCGGCAAGGGGCGCCGGGCTTGCAGATAGCGCTTCCCAGCCTATCGCAGTGACAGCCGATAGTGAGACAAGAATATAGAGGGCGGTTGATATTAGCAGTGCAATAAGCAGCGCGCGCGGCACAGTCTTAGTTGGCTTCTTCGTTTCTTCTGCGATGTTCGCGACTTCTTCGAACCCTATATATGCAAAGAATACAAGGGCAGACGCAACCATTATTCCGCCAAGGCCTGTGCCAGCTGGCATCTCAAAAAGGTCGATGGCGATATTACCGCCGAAAGCAAGCCATGCGCCTGCAAGCACAACAAGAATCAGACCGAATGTTTCAGCAGAAGATGCAACAACGTTAAACCGCGCAGAGAATTTGATACCCCACCAATTAACTAATGACAGAATTACAATCAAGCCAGCCGCAAAACCAATAGGCGTGCCGAAGCCAAGCATAGCCGCAAGATAGCCTCCAAACCCGAGCGCTACGGTAGACGCGGCGACAATCGTTGTTATCACCATAAGCCAGCTTATGACAAATGAAAGCGCAGGCCGTCCAAAAGCTTTCTTTGTATAAACGTATTCAGCCGCGGCTCTCGGAAACATGCTGGATAACTCAGCATAGCTCAGCGCCGTAAAGCCTGCGATTAGCGCAGCTATAGCAAACGCAATCCACAAGGCATTGCCAGCGATGCCGGCGCCGACGCCGATGAGTGCGTAAATACCTGCGCCCAGAATGACGCCGATGCCGTAAAGTGTCGCTTCGAAAAGCCCAAGTTCGCGTTTTAGCCGTTTCGGCTTAAGGTGGTGGATGCGCTTATGAATCTGAACCATTAGAATAATCTGTTTCAGATTATTAAATATCGGAAACTGATGGTAAGCATGGTCAGTGGCAATTTTAGCAAGAAATTCAAATTCCTTGAGGAAATAGCAATCGCAGACGTAGCGTTCGAAGCATACGGTACGACTGAGATGGAGCTCTTCGAAAATGCGGCTCTGGCCGTCGAGGAGACGATGGTCAACACTGCTGGAATAAATCCAAAGGTAAAAAAAGAAATAGAAATTGAAGCAGACGAACTGGATAAGTTGCTTTTTGACTTCCTTTCCGAGCTTGTCTATTACAAAGATGCAGAGGCGTTGCTGTTCTCGAAATTCAAAGTGAACGTAGGAAAAAATGCAAAGTATAAGCTGATGGCAGAAGTTTCAGGCGAACCGTTCGACTCGAGCAAGCACGAGCTCCGCAATGATATTAAAGCCATAACGTGGCACATGTTCAAAGTCGAACAGACAGCAAAGGGCTGGAAGTGCCTGATTATAGTTGATGTGTGAGGAAATGACATGCCAGACGACCATGCAGCAGAATTTGCGAAGCCGCCGATGAAAAAGATATCGGACGTTTGCTGGGAAATCGATACATCCTTCAAGGAAGGCATGCGCGTCCCTGCGCGCATCTATGCCATGAAAAAACTGCTTGATGAGATGGATGTCGGCGTCTTCGAACAGATAACGAACGTTGCATGCCTGCCAGGAATACAAAAGCACGCGATCTGCATGCCGGACGGCCACTGGGGTTACGGATTTCCGATCGGCGGCGTTGCGGCTTTCGATACCAAGACAGGCGTGATATCGCCGGGCGGCATAGGCTTTGATATAAACTGCGGCATGCGCTTGCTGCGTACGAATCTCACCGTGGATGACGTCAGGCCGAAGCTGAAAGAGCTGGTCGACACGCTTTTCAAGGCTGTGCCTGCCGGCGTCGGCGCGCGCGGCGCAATCAAGCTCACGCGTGCGCAGCTCCGGGCGATAATGCTCAACGGTTCGAAATGGGCTGTTGAAAATGGATATGGCTGGTCCGAAGATTTGGATCACACGGAAGATTACGGTCTGATCAAAGGCGCCGACCCGGAGAAGGTCAGTGATAAAGCGCAGACTCGCGGAATAGAGCAGCTCGGAACGCTCGGTTCTGGAAACCATTATCTGGAAATACAATACGTTGAACGCATCTTCGATGAGGAGCTTGCGAAGAAATGGGGCATTCACCAGCCTGGGCAGATTTGTGTGATGTTCCACTGCGGTTCGCGCGGATTCGGACACCAAGTAGCAACAGATTACCTCAATACTTTTGGCGACGCTATGAAGCGCTACGGTATTTCAGTCCGTGATCGTGAACTAGCCTGCGCTCCTTTTTCGTCGAAGGAAGGACAGGATTATTTCCACGCCATGGCGTGCGCAGCCAACGGCGCATTCGCCAACCGACAAGCTATAGCATCAATGACGCGCAAATGCTTCGAAAAAGTGTTCGGCCGCAGCGCAGAAGACCTGGACATGGCCCAGATTTACGACGTCGCACACAATATCGCAAAGGTCGAGCAGCATGAAATCGACGGTCATTTCAAAGATGTCGTCATGCACCGCAAAGGCGCGACGCGCTGCTTCGGTCCGCACCGGCCTGAGCTGCCAGCCGTTTATCAGCCGACCGGCCAGCCGGTCATAATCGGCGGCTCGATGGAGACAGGCTCGTTCCTTCTCGTCGGAACAGAGAAAGCAATGACCGAAACGTTCGGAAGTACGATGCACGGCTCCGGCCGAACGATGTCGCGCACAAAGGCAAAGCATATCGTTCGTGGTTCTGAATTACAGCAGCAGATGCAAAAGCACGGAATATACGTGCGCTCGGTTTCTATGTCAGGCTTAGCAGAGGAAGCAGGCCTTGCGTACAAAAATCTTAACGATGTAGTCGAAACAATGGAAATAGCAGGCGTTTCTCGCAAAGTCTGCTCGCTCAAGCCGCTCGGAAACATCAAAGGATAAATTATGAAGCATGAAAACCAGCGCGCTGAGCACAAACGAACGCTCAGGACGTTCGCATTTTCATCAATGCTCAACGACCTGGGCGCATATCTCATAACACCGTTCTGGCCGGCTTTTGTAACTATGGTACTTGGAGCACCAGTTGCACTCCTCGGTCTGCTAGACGGCATGGGCGATCTGATAAATTACGGCAGCAAGTTTCCTGCCGGTTGGTTGTCTGACAAGATTCGCAGACGAAAGCCGATAATTTGGTCCGGGTATCTTTTCGCAAGCGTTTCGCGCATAGGCTATGCGATAGCGCCTGCAGTCGGGTGGCTCTTTCCACTGAAAGCCGTGGAACGCCTCGGCAAGATTAGGGACCCGCCTCGCGATGCATTGCTTGCGGATATCACGCCTAGGGCGAAGCGCGGCCGCGCGTTTGGCTTTCTGGAATCCATGGACAGGTTCGGTGCCGCACTGGGTCCGTTGCTAGGGATCCTGGTTTTTGCACTGCTAAGCTATAGGGGCACGTTTGCAATAGCGGCAATCCCGAGCCTAATCGGAGCTTTGGCGATTATAATATTTGTTCGTGAACGAAAGCCAAAGCTGGTTGCAATCGGACAAAGAAAAAAGCTAGGCAAAAAATTCTATCGGCTAGTCGCAATGGCCGCACTTTTCGCATTTGGATGGATCTCTATTTCGTTCATGGTTCTTCACGCGAACATATACGAAGGCGTGCCCTTGGTGCTTACCCCGGCGCTTTTCTTCGTGATGTCCATAGTTGCAACTCCGGCCAGTAATGCAATGGGTCGCATTTCGGACAGGATTGGCAGAAAGCATTCTCTCATGATTTCCTATGCGCTGTATTCGATTGTAGCTCTCGGTTTCGTCGCGGTGCATCTGATCGGGCTAACAGGCACAGCTGGGCTTGTCGCATCGTTTGTTTTGTTCGCTCTTTACGGTTTGCATTACGGCTCAACGTTCGCCGTGCATCCGACATATGTTACAGATCTAGTTCCATCCGGAAGCCGTGCCTATGCAAGCGGGCTGTTCCAGTCCGTTTTCGGAGTGGCGACTTTTGTTGCATCGATTGTAGCCGGTCTGTTGTGGGATATTGTTTCGCCTGCTGCAACGTTCGGTTACGGACTTGTGATATCAGTTATCGCAGTAGCAGCAATGGCAGTGTTTCTGAAATAGAACGAATAGCTCGCTGCGCGAGTTAGAATAAATATAAAACTCTTCATCGATAAAGCGTCCAGCACCGGTGCGCGCTGAAGCGCTTTCTCAGAGTATTGTTAGTGTGAATCAAACTTTGTTCCAAAGTTTGTTTACACGCTGCAAGCATCCAAGATGTTTGCAGCGTATGAGCCTATTTCGTATTTCAATAGCTCGCTTGCGCAAAGCGCAAGCTCGGCATTTTAAATTTCACACGTCGAGCATCCGCCGCTGAATTCTGCCGGGACTTTTATCGTCTCGGACTCAAAGTCCATGCTGGATTCCGCCGTGCGCGCAGTCTGCTCAACTGGAGTTATGACCTGAACCATCTTGCTGCCATCACGGTAGATTGTTAGGCCTTTGCAGCCGAGCTGGTATGCAAGCATGTAAGCCTTTTCAACATCGTACGGTGTTGCAGTATTGGGGAAATTTATTGTTTTTGAAACTGCGTTATCAGTATATTTTTGGAACGCTGCCTGCATGCGTACGTGCCATTCCGGACTGACGTCATGAGCAGTTATGAACACTTTTCTCGCATGCTCGGGTATTTCGGCTATTTGCTGTATTGACCAGCCGCGTGAAATCTTGCGCATGAGTTCATCTGAATAGAAACCGTCCTTGATTGCGATTTTTTCAAACAGCGGATTAATCTCAATCAAGTTTCTGCCAACGCCAAGCGTCTCACCGACATTGCGCATGTACGCAACCGCAAACAACGGCTCGATGCCGGAACTTATATTTGCAATAACACCTATCGTCCCGGTAGGCGCGATAGTCGTAACAGTAGCATTGCGCATACATTCATAACCCATTTTCTCCCAGACGCTGCCCTTGAATCGCGGGAACGAGCCACGCTCTTTTGCAAGCTCGACCGACATTTTTCTGCCCTCCTCGGATATGAAGCGCATGATAGTTTCCGCAAGCTTCAGTGCAGTCATAGAATTGTAAGGAATGCCGAGTTGGATTAGCATATCAGCCCATCCCATGACGCCCAAACCTATGCGTCTGATAGATTTTGTCATGAGCTCGATTTCCAAAATCGGGTATTTGTTGACATCGATAACATTGTCGAGGAAGTGTATTCCTTTACGCACGGTTTGCTGCAGTTTGCTCCAGTCGATTTCTGGCTTACCTTCATCGCTGGTGCGAATCATTTTAGCAAGATTAACGGAACCGAGGTTGCAAGAATCATAAGGATACAGTGGCTGCTCACCGCACGGATTAGTCGACTCGACAGGTCCGAGTTCCGGCACAGGATTCGAAACACCCTGATTTATCCTGTCAATGAATAGCACACCTGGGTCGGCAGTCTTCCACGCCATCGTAACTACGAGATTCCACACAATGCGCGCGCGCATCTTGCTATGAATCTTTCCACTTCTCGGATTCAGTAATTCATATTCCTTGTCGTTAATCACGGCATCCATGAACTTGTCTGTTATCGCAATGGATATGTTGAAGTTGCTCAATATTCCCTCACGCTCTTTGCATACAATAAAGTCAAGGATATCCGGGTGGTCGACGCGCAGCACTCCCATGTTTGCTCCGCGGCGCTTGCCGCCTTGCTTGATAACGTTCGTCGCGGCGTCGAGAACAGTCATAAATGATATCGGTCCGGATGCGACTCCGCCTGTTGCCATGACAACATCGCCTTTTGGTCGAAGTCGCGAAAATGAAAAGCCCGTCCCGCCACCAGTTTTGTGAACCATCGCCGTATGCTTTACAGTATCGAAAATCTCTTCCATCGAGTCGCCCATCGGCAGGACAAAGCACGCAGAAAGTTGGCCGAGTTTTGTCCCGGCATTCATCAGCGTCGGCGAGTTTGGCAAGAATTCGAAGCTGGTCATCATCTCGTAAAATTCATTTTCCGTCTGCATGACGTGTTCTTCGCTTGTGCCGTATATCTTATCAGACTCGGCTATCGCTCGTGCAACGCGTCGGAAGAGCTGGCGCGGCGTCTCGATTGTTTTTCTATTTTCATCTTTTCGGAGATAGCGCGAAGCAAGGACGATTATAGTATTAAGCGGCAGTTTCAGGTCATCTTCGACGCCTAATGCTGCTTTGGCTTCACGGATTTCCGCACGCTTCTGGCGGTAAAGTATGTACGATTTTGCGGTTTTTGTATGACCCTGTTCAATCAAAACACGTTCCACGACGTCTTGCACTTGTTCAACGCCGGCAACTTCGCCAATTTTCAACTCATCCTGAAGGATAGAAACAACACGATCAGTACATTTTTGTGCGGCCAAGCGGTCATTTTCACCGGTTGCCTGCATAGCTTTCCATAAGGCATCTGTAATCTTGATATGATCAAAAGGAACGACACGACCATCGCGTTTTCGTATTTGCGAAAGCATGCAACAACCACACACAACCACGTGATGCAAAGAAAGTAAAATTTTCTTAGCACAACATTGTGCGAACATGTTCGCACAAGCCGTGCACTTGCGAAGCAAGCTGCACAACAACAAAGCACTGCACACTTAAATATGTTTTCTCCTTCGAGACCTATCGTTTTGAGTAGTGAAATAACTTGTGAGTTCTCACATACTCCTTTATAAGCCCGTCACGGAGTCACTGTGAAATCGGAAATTGGAGAAAATTCTGGGAATTTTAGCGAAAAGTTCTAGAAAATGCTTTATATTTTTGAAATTCGGAGGAATCTCATGCACAAAGTAAAAATTTACACAACAACTTATTGTCCGTATTGCACTCTGGCAAAAGATTGGATGAAAAAACATAAACTGAAATTCTCGGAAGTTAACGTCGAGAACGATACAGAAGCCGCAAAAGAAATGGTTAGCAAATCAGGCCAGCGCAGCGTACCAGTTATAGAAATTGACGGAAAAATAGTCGTTGGCTTTGACAAAGCTGCACTTGCAAAAATACTGGAGATTAAAGAATAAACTAGAAGTTGAAATCTACATCTTCGGTCTCAAGACTGCAGTCGTCGCACAACCCCGTCTTCGGGTCGGCGGGTTTTCGCATACATTTGAGGCATTTCATAATATCACGCATAAAGGGTTATTACTAAGAAGTAAATACCAACCGAAAAGCTTAAAAGTGTTGATATAGGCCCTAGAGAAGTACAGTTTCAACACGTTTTGCGGCTTGCTGCACGAGCTTCGCGATAGGCAGCTTTTTCTCAATTTTCTTCAAATCATCGAGCTTGACAGCGGTTACAGGATTAGAAACAGCCCCAAGCCCGCAATCCTTGTGGCATTTTGAATGAACAAACGTGCCGATTTGCTCCGCTATCCGAGCAGTTTCCATTTTATCAAAGCCTAACAACGGTCTGAGAATTGGTACATCTGAGGCTTCGCTTATTGCGACGAGATTTTGCAGCGTCTGCGACGAAACCTGTCCGAGGTTTTCGCCGGTTACAAGTGCCGAACATTTATTTTTCTTTGCCAAAGCAGCCGCAATGCGGAACATCAATCTGCGAAGAACGATGTGGCGAAAAGCTGGCGGGCATTTTGTTATCAATGCGATATGCGATTCGGAACTTGGAACGATGAAAAGTTTGAACTCTTTTTTGCCCGTTGTTTGCTTCAGCTGCTTGATGCAGCTGAAGACAAGCTCTTTTTCTTCATCTCGGACAAACGGCTTCGTGAAGAAGAACACGAAATCCAAGTCCCAGCCTTCGCTAACCATACGGTAAGAAGCAACAGGCGAGTCTATGCCGCCGGATATCAGTGAAAGCGCACGCTTGCTTTGCTTTTTCATAAAATCAGCATTCAGAACGTCAAAGCCTCAACGCGTTTTATTTGAGGAACAGCGGCTTTGATTTCTTGCTCGACACCGTACCGCAATGTCATTTGTGCCATCGGGCAACCGATGCAAGCGCCCTTCAGCTTTACAGTAGCAACGCCATTTTTTACGCTAACAAGCTCAATGTCGCCGCCGTGGCCTGCAAGGCTCGGCTTGATATTTTCCTCGATTACTTTCTCGACAGCTTTGCGGATTTGAGTTGGCATGCAACAGCCTCATCAGGAAAGTTTTTAATCGCACTTGTCTGTCAGAATTTAGCAATTCGGCATCGGCGCATATGGAATAAATCAGAGTTTCTAGTGTTACGCATGATGCAATATAATCGTCCAAGTGACGCTGCCGCTGCTGGACCTGTGCTGGGCTGTAAGAACTCCGTTCGAGAACGTACCCGTCATCGAGAAGACATCTCCTGATTGAGTGTGGGCCTCGCCAGTGAAGGAACCGCTGGTGATCTTACCGAATAGCACTGGGCCAAGAACATTACCACTACTGTCGATGTGCACGATCGCGTCATTCGCGGTAGCGCATTCTGGAGGGTTCCCGATTATGGAGACTGCGCAGAATGTGGAACTCCCGACATATGTTTCAACTCCTGGACTGGTCGTAACACCAGGCGAACCAGAACTGAGAAGAGGCATCAAGTTCAATACTACGGGTATAGCGACTGCGACAAATAATGCAGTGAGTAGAATAGGCGCTAACCAACGCGCCGGCCTTGGATGGTATCGTGTACGAGATTTAGAAGTATGGATTACCGTCGGTCGAGCTTTTGCGAAAAATTGTGGTCTGTTAGTTTGCCTACGATGCGCTTCGTGCCCTTTGCTTTCTTTTTTGCCGTCTTCACCTTCTTTCTCTTTTTCGACTATGACGGTGAACGTATCGTTGCTCGTCTTGAATGTAGCAGTTCCTTCGAGCTCGCCTCGCACCGTGAACTGATATCTGCCTGGAGAAGCGTCTGAAGATACCGCAATGAAAAGTGTCGCCGTTCCGCCCGATTGGACTCGTGAAGGAACGACCCTCGCACCTACTCCTGACGCTCCTTGACTGCCCACGGTCAAATGTATAGGACGAGGTTCCCCCCTGACGTTTTTTACAAGCACTTGCGTGGTTACAGAATTTCCCGGCTTGGTAGAAACTACATGAGTGGGTATCATGACCTTGAAATCAAATTCCGATGCCGAAACAAATGCCATGATGCTCACTCGCTATGTCAATATATGTATCCCGTTCTTAAATCGCGTAATTTCAACCGATTTTAAATATGATGCCCCCGACGAGATTCGAACTCGCGACCCCCTTCTGACTCCGTTTTCCGCCAGCGCTTTTCCGCGGAAAAGGGCTGTTAGGAGGAAGGTGCTCTATCCAGGCTGAGCTACAGGGGCTTATTATTAGAGCGCCCGAGAAAGATATTAAAGTTGTCCGAGAGCTTAAACAAAAACCACAAGCACATTCTTTAGCAGTGCTGACAGTGCTGCGCGTCCGATATCACTATCCTTGTCGACGCGGACCTGGCCTTTCTTGCCGATTGTCGCCGAGAAGATGAGCTTGTCATCGATATAGAAATGAGCCATTTTTCCGATGAGCCCCTTTGGCAGTTCGAATATGAGATATGCCCCAGATTCGCCATGTTCGAACGGGATGTTCCTGCCGAGCGATGGGACACGTGGCACGACGTCTATCGAAATGCCGAGCTTTTGTTCGAGCTCTTTGATTGTCCGGCCTTCGCGGCCGATGATGCGCGGTATCGCATCGTTTGCAATTTTAACGGTCGCTCGTTCGCCGACAAGATCAACCTGTGCATGGCGGTCGAATTTTTGGATCTCCGCTAAGATTTGTTTCTTTGCAAGTGCGGCCACAGGCGACTCAGCCGTTTTTCCAGAGACGGGAATTATAACATTCTCCTCGCCGTAGCTATAGATTTCATATTCGAGCTCGCCTGTTTCGAAATTCTTTACTTCGACGACTGGACGAGCAAGATCAGGTTCAGTCATTCCTGTCGGCGTTCGCACGACAAGCCCTATATCGTAGACTTTTTCGATGATGCCGTTGCGTATGAACACGATTGTATCGATGATGTGCGGAATCAGTCCGAGTTCGATGCGACCGATAAATCGTTGGACAGCACCAATCGGATCGCTTGCGTGAACAACACCGACCATGCCGATTCCTGCAAGCCTCATATCTGAAAATACCTGGAAGTCCGATGTCTTGCGGACTTCGTCGAAAATTGTATAGTCAGGTCGCACTAGCAACAGGATATCGGCAGTCTTTGCAAAACTTCCGTCTAGCGGGCCATACTGGGTGACTTCCGGCGGGACCTGAAGGTCTCGCGGGTTCTCAAGCGTCTTGACGGTAGCTTGTTTTTCTTTGAGCAGGAATTCGGCGATTGATGCGGCAAACGTACTTTTTCCGGAGCCAGGCGGACCAGCGATTAGCAGGCCTTCCATGCGTTCGCTTATGCGTTTCTTCAGCCGCTCGTTGAGTTTGTAATCCTCCAGCGTCAGCTTTACAGTCGGTCGAACGACCGTGACTTCAAGCCCGTCGCTCAGCGGCGGCCTTGTGATCGCAATACGCATGTTCTTTAGCTGTATAACGCTAGCGCCATGCTCGCCGAACTCTATGAAAGCATCTTCCAAGTAGCGTGCGGCATCTAGTATTTCTTTGACCATGACCTCAAGCTCCTTGTTCGTGAGTTTTTCTTCCGATAAGTATACGATGTTGCGTTCACCAGGTTTTCCGCGCTTTGCATACGGTCTTGTTTTTTCTTTCAGGTGAAGCGACATAGTATCAGGCGTGAGCAGTTGTTCGACGCGTATGACTTTTTCGACTTCGTATGGCTTGTAATACTTTACAGCAACGCCTTCCGCTTCTGCTACAAGTGATTGTACCATGTCGGACGTAAACAAAGTTGCTTGCTCTTCGCGCGCAATGTCAATAATTAGTGCATCCACACGGCCGTATCGTGCAAGCTTTATTTCTTCATACGTTTGTCTTCGTCCAACTTTGCGCAGCGTTATCTTGCCTTCGTCCGTCAGAACTCGGATTTTCTTGAGCTCTTCGAGACCTTTGAACCCGACCTCACGGCCGCGGCTTGCTTGTGCACGGAGCTCTTCTACCACAAATTCGGGAATTATGACCTCGCCACGGACGTCGCCTTTAACAATAAGCTCGGTAAACAGTCCGGAAATCAGAACAGATGTGTCGGGCACAACGCGTTCGGTTTGTTTTGGCATACGTATCACGGTATGATTTTAGTTCGCGGATTAATAAAGGGCGAGAAATCAGGCAGCAGCTTTTCCGGAGATATCAGCGATCCAGCTCTCAAGTTCTTTCAAAGTTTTCTCTGTTTCCGTTTTTGCGGTCATGTCGCGCACTTTGGCTGTGCCGCCTGCGAGCTCACGCTCGCCGATTATAATCGAATAAGATGCACCGATTGAGTCGGCATAAGCAAGCTGTTTTGTAAGATTTTTGCCTGCTACGTCCGTGGCGCATCGACATCCCGCCGCGCGCAGGCTTTGAGCAAGCTTTAGCGCGGGCAGTCGCACGCTATCGCTGACAGCCGCGACAAAAATCAGCGGCGTAGATTTTGTCTCCGTCTTAAGGAGTTCAACAATGCGATCGAGTCCGAGGCTTATGCCCGTTGCCGGTAGCTCAGGTCCGCCCAGATCGGCAACAAGTCGATTATAACGCCCGCCGCCGCCGACGCTGACGCGAGCGCTTGGCAGCTCTATTTCATACACAAGTCCGGTGTAATAGTCCAAGCCGCGCACAAGGCAGAGGTCGACTTCGAGCCAGTTATCTATACCGAGTTGCTTTGCAAGTCCGAGCAGTTCGCGGAGCTCGGCTAAAGCGGCTTTGCCACGTTCTGAAAGCGTTTCTTTGTCGAACGCCGCAAGAATCTTAGAATTGCCTTTGAGCTTGAGCACCGGCATGAGCCACTCTGCATTAATTCCGAGTTGGCTCAGTTCTGCAGTAACGGTCGCTTCTCCGATTTTTTCCAGTTTATCGATGGAGCGGAAGGCATCTTTGATGCTTTCTTCCGGAACACCTTTAGCAGTGATGAAATCTTCAATCAGCGCTCGGTTGTTTATCCTTATCCTAAAGTCCTGAAAACCAAGAGCCTGCATACACTCTACGGCAGCTTGTAAACATTCCAAATCAGCGAGAAGAGAATCGCTGCCAACCGTGTCGATGTCCGCTTGCCAGAACTCGCGCCAGCGCATAGCCTGCGGATTATCATAGCGCCACACAGGTCCAATTTGGTATCGTTTGAACGGCTTCGGCAGGTTCGGATTCGATGCGACAACACGACCAAGCGGAACGGTGAAATCAAAGCGCAGACCTATTTCTCGTTCTGCTTTATCCTTGAAATAATAAATCTCATCACGAATACCCTCACCGGACTTTGCAGCCAGTAGCTCGAAAGGTTCCATCGCGGGCGTCTGCAGCGGCTGGAAGCCATAACGCTCGAATACACGTCGGCAAACGTCAATTGCCCACTGTAGTCGTGCAGCTTCCGCCGGCAGCAAGTCGCGCATTCCTTTGAGTGTCTGAAATCTCTTAGGCTTGGATTTCTTGGATTGTGCCTTTTCTTCCCTTTTCGCTGTCATAGGGCCACCTGCGGGATTTGAACCCGCCCTAAGGGCTATCCGTAGTTGGAAGCAGTTTTGCTCCCTTCCTTTCCGCAAGCGCTTTCCTCTGGAAAGGGCTTCCACAGGCCCGTATGCTACCAGGCTACATCAAGGCGGCCGTGACTACAATGAAATTCTTTTACGCAGCGCTAATAAAAGCCGATGAAAAGCATTTTAATCCTTGAATGCGAAATGATAGTAAGCCTCCTGATAAGGGCGAAAACGTCCGCTTTCTGGAGCCAAAGTGATTATATGCAAGGTCGAAGCGAAGCTTCACCTGCATTGAAAAACGAAGGTTTTCAAATGTCAGTCGATGAGTCAAAAATATCAGCTTTTTGGAAAGCAAAGAAGATATACGAGAAAGCCAAAAAGTTGCGCGCAGGCGGCAAGAAATTTTACTTTCTTGACGGCCCGCCGTATGCGACAGGCTTCATTCACATAGGTACCGGCTGGAATAAGATTCTGAAAGACGCATTCGTCCGCTTTTGGCGGGCGCGCGGATTTGACGTCTGGGACCAGCCTGGATACGATACACACGGCCTGCCGATCGAGAATAAAATAGAAAAACAACTGGGATTCACGAGCAAGGCTCAGATTGAGAAACATGGGATTGACAAGTTCAACAACGAGTGCAAGAAATTTGCAACGCAATTCATCGACACGATGAACGCCGAATTCGCGGATTTGGGCGTCTGGATGGATTGGTCGAATCCGTACCTCACGCTTACGAATGATTATATCGAATCTGCATGGGCCACGTTCAAAATCGCATTCGATAAAGGTTTGCTCTATCGCGGGCTCTATCCAGTTCACATCTGTCCATCCTGTGAAACGGTCGTTGCGTATAACGAAATAGTATACGACAAGATAGCCGATCCATCAATATACGTCAAATTCCAGATTGCCGGGAAGAAGCACGAACACTTGCTAATTTGGACAACAACACCGTGGACGCTAGTCGCAAACACAGGCGTTATGGTAAATCCGAATGCGGAATACGTCAAGATTCTTGTTGATGACGAAAGTCTGATTGTCGCGAAGCCGCTTGTTGAAACGGTAATGAAAAAAATCGGGAAAGAGTACAAGATTATCGGAGAGATGCGCGGCAAAGAGCTCGAAGGCATGAGATATGTTCATCCGCTCGAGCACATGATGAATTATGCAAAAGATGTCGCCAAAGAAGGCTATCGCGTCGTGCTCAGCGACCAATTTGTTTCCATGACCGACGGCAGCGGTCTCGTCCACTGCGCACCCGGCCACGGTCAAGAAGACTTTAAAGTCGGTAATGAGTCAAAACTTCCTGTAATCTGTCATGTCAAGCTCAATGGAAAATTTGACGATGAGATTCCTGCACTGAAAGGAAAGCTTGCGCGCGAAACGAACGAGCTGATATTGGAAGAGCTGGTGATGCACAATGCGTTGCTATATACGGAAAAAATAGTTCACGATTATCCGCGATGCTGGCGTTGTGAGTCACCGCTGCTTTTGATTGCAATCCAGCAATGGTTCTTCAAAGTGACGGCGTTCCGCGACAAGCTTCTCGCCGAAAACGAGAAGGTTCGCTGGGTTCCAACGTGGGCCGGCGCCCGTTTCAAAAACTGGCTCGAAGGGCTGAGCGACTGGCCTATTTCACGACAGCGCTATTGGGGAATCCCGCTACCGATATGGATATGCGAAAATAACCATATTCGTGTCGTCGGAAGCATGGAAGAGCTTGGCACAAAGCTGAAAGACTTGCACAGGCCATACGTTGATGGCGTACAATTGGAATGCACGGAATGCCATCAGAAAATGAAGCGCGTGCCTGACGTTCTGGACGTCTGGTTTGACTCAGGATTGTGCAGCTGGGCATCGCTCGGCTGGCCGAAAAAAAAGGAAGTGTTCGAAAAGCTCTGGCCTGCCGATTTGAATATCGAAGGCCCCGATCAGATCCGCGGTTGGTGGAATTCGCAACTGATAACGTCCATGATCACGTTTGGCCGAGCGCCGTTCAAGACTATTTTATTCCACGGAATGATGCTTGATGCTCACGGCGTCAAGCTTTCCAAATCGAAGGGCAACGTCGTCACACCCGAAGATATTATCAAAAAAGGACACACCCGTGACGTGCTGAGGTTCTATCTGCTCGCAAATCCTGCATGGAACGATTATTACTTCAACTGGAAGGACGTCGATGCAGTCGGAAAGTCATTTTTCATAGTAGACAATACTTTCAACTTCATACAGAACTACGTTCCTCATGCCGGAAAACATCCGGAACTCCAGCCGGAAGACCGCTGGCTGCTGTCTAAACTGAATTCGCTTGTGAAAAGCGTTACAGAACAATTCGAGAATTATAGCGTGCATAAGGCGGCTGAGATGATAAGAGAGTTTATAATCAACGACCTCTCGCGAACGTACATCAAATTAGTGCGAGACCGCGTTTGGCCCGCATATGGCGGTGACGAAGCGGCGTTCTACACTTTGTACGAAGCTGCAAAGATAGTAAGCCGCCTGCTTGCTCCGATTACGCCGTTTCTAGCCGAAGACGTGCATCAACGCATCGTTCGGCCGTTAGGCGAGCAGACGGAAAGCGTTCATCTTTGCGACTGGCCTCGCGCAGACGAAGATATGATATCATCACAGCTAGAAGCAGACATGGCACTTGCGCTGAAAGTAATCGAAGCTGCAAATGCGCTGCGCTCGAAATCCAAGATAAAGTTACGACAACCGCTGCATGCGCTTGTCGTAGGCGGTGATACAACAAAGCGCGCAGTTGCAATGTTCGGTAAAGTTATAGCAAATCTGACAAACGTAAAAGACGTCCAGTTCGGCCATGCGAAGTGGCAGCATGAGCAACCTGAATTCAAAGTATGGCTCGACACCGAGCTCGACGACGAGCTAAAGCGTGAAGGCGCAGTGCGCGAGTTGATTCGTCACGTGCAGGAGCAGCGCAAGGCTGCAAAACTCGTCGTTTCGGATCGCATCACCCTGAGCATCGTTGGGCTTGATGTTAGTGGATTCGAAAACGACATCAAGGCAGAAGTCGGAGCTGTCAAATTAATAACCGATAACAAATTAGGAAAAGAATCGAAGTTTGAAATAGATGGTAAATTAGTCGAAGTCGGATTCGAGGTTACTAAAGAAGTTGAAAAACCAGCAAAAGCGAAACAAAAGTCCAAAGGGAAAGAGGATAGAAGGAGAAAACCGTAGGTTTTACTCCTCTAAAGAAGAAATCGGTGAAGAAATGAATCGTTTTGAATCAGCAATCACATTCTTGAAAAATATCAAGCCTACAGACGGAGTCGTTGTAGTGTTCCACAACGATGGCGATGGGATATCAAGCTGCACGCTTATTAGAAAGTGGCTCGCACACATCGGAGTAGAGCCTTACATAATCTCACAGCCGATGCCGCCAGACAAGAATCTAATCAGGCGTATACAGACAGGATTACCGGACAAGATTATTTTTGTCGATCTTGCCATAGACCAACAGCCCACTGTTCTGAAAAAACTGAAAGGCATCGCCAGCATTCTCATAATAGATCATCACATCATCAGCCACGACATGTCCGAAGAGGGGATATCACACTATAACCCGCGTTTTGAAGAGCCGCGGCGTTATCAGTCCGCAAGCTACATCACTTACAAAATAATCTCACGCTTGATGGATGTGAGTGAATGGCTCTGGGTAGCAGCGCTCGGAGCAGTTTCGGACTATGATCTGAGCGCATCACAGGACCTGATAAAAGAGGCGCAGAAATTATGGACAATCGAGATGTTCAACAAGATAGCCGCAATGGTAGAGTCCATGCGAGCAACAAAACTCATGTCCGCCGACCAGATGGTCGAGCTTATGAACAATTCCAAGGAGCCGAAACAGTTGCTTGAGGCCCCGGACTTCCGTCAGTCGTATGAAAAGATCCAGACCGAGCTGGAAGCCACACTGCTTGACGCCCAAGCGTCCGCTGAGAAAGTCGGCGACATAGTGTTCTACAAAATCAAGTCAAAGTACAATCTCAAATCGCCAGTATCCACAAAGCTTTCTGAGAAATGGCCTGAAAAATTCATAGTCGTATACGAGCAGATAGACAAGTACATCAACGCCTCGGTGCGCAATCAGGCGAAGCGGCTTAACGTTGATAAAATTCTACGTGCAGCTGCTCGCGGCATCCGCGGATGCTCGGCCGGTGGTCACGAAGCAGCCGGTGCGGCACAGATGCTCGAAAAAGACTGGCCAGAATTCAAGCAGAATTTGATACAGATTGTAGATCGGTTCAAAGAGACGCCGAAGAAATAGATTATTTCTTTCTGCAGACGATCATCGCATGTTTTTCTTCGTATGGCTCCAGATTGACTTGTTCGACGATTTCAAATCCGGCTTTACGCAGCTTTTCCGACTCTTCTCTGTAAACCTGCTCGGGCGGTTTTGTGACGTCTATCGACTGGGATTTTATTGCCATCAGGATGTATCCGCCAGGCTTCAAGAATTCCACCGCATTTCGCAGCGCGATTTCTGTCTCTTGCGGGTCGGCGATATCACAATATAACATATCACATTGCTCAACCCAACCGTATTGCTCGGGCTTTCGCGCATCGCCGAGAATCGGAGCAATATTTGGTCGTGCAGCCGTGACGTCGGTCAAATTGCGGAAAACGCGCTCAGCAAACTCAATCGCATAAGCGATGCCGTCTGCACGCACGATATCCGATACGTGAGAAACGGTCGTCCCGGTGCTTGCTCCAAGATAGAGCACGCGCGTGCCCTCTGCAAGCGGCATGGTCTTCAGCCCGTTCATGATAGCAGCCGCGAGCTTCGAGCGCGTCGGGTCCCACGAGCGATATTCGACGCTGCCTTTCTTCACAATCCGCTCGCCATAAACACGCTTGCCTGGCGCAAGGCTAACCGTAAACAGGTCTTTTCCATCGCGGAATACGCCCGGGAATATTTCTTTCACTGTTTCTCACCTTTCTGAACTTGAATTTGACGGATACGAGTATTTACCATATTCTTTCTCACAATTTATGATTATACAAGTGTCAAATTCAAGTTTGCAGTGTTGCAATATCTTGCTCGAGCTCTTTGCGCAGCTTTGCAGATTCGTCACGGCCAGAATAGAAATCTATTCGAATCGCCATCATTAGTTTAGCCGCTAACGAGCGTGCAACTTTGCCGCGCAGGTGGTCAGGTGCAGTCTGGATCCAGTCGCTCATGAATATCAATCCGAACTTAGGTGCCTTGCCCTTTTTGCGGAGGTGGCGGAAAAGCGCTTTTTCAGCGCCGAGTAGTTGTATTGAACTTGATGAGAGCTTAGCAAGTTTTTCATGCGAGCCGGCCATCGCTAACAGTCGAGCAGCCAGCAGCGGGTCGACGAGTGATGCAAAATTGGGCGAAAGCTCCCGCATCGCGTTTTTGACGTAAAGCTCAAGGTGGTGCTTTTGTGCAAGCATGTGCGCTGCGGCCGTAGCAAACTCGCGCAGCATTGCAGAGTCGTGTTCGGTTAGTGCAACGCCTGTTGATTCCTTAAAACCGGGCATGTTTTCGCGCATACCGTATTGTTGCACGACGTCAACGAGCTTTTCATACGAGAGTTTGAGCTCAGGATAGTGAAGTCCGTACCATTCTGCAAGTCGCATCAGCAAACCGTTGCTTGCGTGGCTGGTGTCTTCCAATGCACCCGTAGCCTGGATTATCAGTTTGTCACGGCCGATGACGCCGACAAGGCGCTTTTTCGACAGCGCGGTCGCAAAATCTACGAGGAATTTGTTGAGTTCGGCGTTCTTTGAGCAAAACCCAAGGTCTTTCGCCAACTGCCGTAGCTTCGGGCGCAGAAACCGCTCAGCGCGCACGTCCTCTTCGACTACATGACCTTCCAGGCCTGCCTTGAAACCTTCGGGCATCTCACCTTCGAACTGCTTTATTGCAGTCGCAAGTTCGAAAAGTTTGTAGAATATCAGCTCGCCCGCCTCTGAGAACGCAAACCAGCCTATCGGCGATTTTGTGATTAGAGCAATTTGCATGTGATTTATAAAGATTGCTGAAGGATTAAAAGTTCTACAAACCGAAAGTGATGCTATGGGTCGCATACGTACGAAAGATATCAAAGATCTTGCACGTGATTTGCACGAAGTGTATCCTAATAGGTTTAGCCCTGACTTCGAGGAGAACAAGAAAGTAATGGCTGATCTGAAGATTGTGGAAGGCAAGTCAAAGCGCTTCCGCAACAAAGTCGCTGGGTACATCGTACGCTTGGTACGCCAGACCGTTCATGGTCATCACCCGACAGGCGAGCGCGGTCCCGAGACGGAAGCTGCAGAAATGGAGCAGGCAGTCGAGCAAGAAGCAGTAGAGGAAATTGCGGCTGAGGAAGCCGAAGAGACCGAAGTACCGCCACAAGCAGAAGAAACGAAAACAGCCGAAGTTTGAAGGTTAGACATAATCGAAGTACTCGGACTATTGAAATAGTGTCAAACCTTCAAAGAGAAAAGCGAGTAATCACTTTTTCTGAAGTTTCTCCAGAACCTTGTCAAAACACGCCTTGAACCACGGCGTGTAGCGCTCTGGATGAGCGATGATATCGCTTTGTATGTCGTCAATCGGTACAAAACGCCATTCTGCAACTTCTTTCGGGTCGGGATTGACAGGTCCGTCGTATCGCCCGGCAAAAACCCAGTCGACCTCATGCTCGCCCCACTTGGCATCGTATTGTGCGCTATACTCGAATGTGAACAGGTGCTTCAATTTAGCCGTAAAGCCGAGCTCTTCCTTCAACCTTCGCTCTGCCGCACCGTGTATCAGTTCGCCTTTTCTTGGGTGGCTGCAGCACGCATTTGTCCAGAATCCCGGCCATGTTTTCTTGTCCGCTGCGCGTTTGTGGATCAGCATTTCGGTTTTGCTGTTGAAAATAAATATTGAGAAAGCACGATGCCGCTTTGCAGGCCAGATGTGGCACTCTTCTTTCGGTGCATAACCGGTTTCATCGTCTTTCTCGTTGACGAGGATTAGCATTTCCATACGGATTAAGTCACAGTAAAAGGTTTAAAATGACTCCCACTATTTCGCTGGTATGTCACGTGAAGATAGAGCAGTATTAGTCCGCTACGGCGAAGTCTGGCTCAAATCAGATTCCGTCAGGCGCCAGTTTGAGCAAGTGCTCGCGGGAAACATGAAATCTCTGTTTTCGGCTGGAACGAGAATATCGATCGTGCCGGGTCGCACCTGGATCCATTCTGCCAAAGCACCAAAAGAGCTTGGCCGTGTTTTCGGTGTAGTTTCATTTTCGCCTGTTGTCGTTTGCGATAAAAATATCGAAGCGATCAAAGCAGCCGCTCGCCAGATTACGAAAGTTTGGAAATCAGGCACTTTCGCAATCCGTGCCAGTCGCACCGATAAGTCGTTTCCGCTAAACTCAAAGCAGCTCGAAATAGCGGTTGCAGAGCTTGTTCACCTGCCGGTCGACTTGTCGGATCCAAAGCACACACTTTCAATAGAAATCCGCGATCACGCATATCTTTACGATCGTACAGTCGCAGGTCCGGGCGGCATGCCGCTCGGCAGTGCCGGAAAAGTCGCCGCTCAGTTGCGCGACGCTGACGATCTCATGGCGGCATGGATGCTCATGAAGCGTGGCGCGCTGACGATTCTCATAAAACCGAAACCTGCATTGCTAAAGCTCCTGCAAAAATGGTCAGTTGGTAGAAAGCTAAAAGCGGCAAGATTGCTAAAGGAAGCAACAAAGTTTGGCGCAATCGCGCTCGTCGACGTTAGGAGCAACAAACCTAAAGAAAACGGCTTAATAATGCTAAACCCGCTTGTCGGCTTTAGCGACGACGAGAAAGCCAGATTGCTGAAGAAAATAAAGCGATGATAGCTATGGCAAAACTAAGAAAGTGTGACTGCGGTCAGCGAGCGGTTTACATCCGCCCTTGGGAAGGCAGGCCGTATTGCAAAAACTGTTTCATTCGCCAGATAGAAAAGCAGTTCAAGCGGACAATAAGGAAAAATCAATTGCTTAAGCCGGGCGAACATATCGCCGTTGCGCTAAGTGCAGGAAAAGATTCGACAGCTTTGCTGTATATGCTCAACGATTTGGCAAAATCGATGCGGTTGAAACTCACTGCAATAACAGCCGACGAAGGAATAAAGGGATATCGTCCAGCGGCGATAAAAACGGCTAAAGCAGTTTGCAAAAAACTCGGCGTGTCGTTGCATATCGTTACATTCAAGAAAGAATTCGGAACTGAATTGGACAGGATTCCAGAAAACTTGGTAAAAGATACGCCTTGGTGCAGTTGGTGCGGTGTATTGCGCCGACGTGTTCTCAACAACGAAGCGCGCAGATTAGGATGCACAAAATTGGCAGTTGGTCATAATCTTGACGATGAAGTCCAGGCAGTTCTAATGGGTATAATTCGCGGTGATTTCGGTCAGTTCAGCAGACTCGGCCGAACGACAGCAAGCAATCCAAATTGGGTTCCTAGGATAAAACCGCTGAGGGAAATACCTGAAAAAGAGATGGCATTGTATTCGATCCTTCGTGGATTGGACATCAGCAAAACCGTCTGTCCGCACGCACCAAAGTATTTTGATAAAAATCTCGAAATGCATGCGAAAGGAAATCTGATACTTCGTCGACGTGTGGGTCTCTTCCTAAACGATTTGGAAAAAGCGCATCCTGGAGTAAAGCATCAGATCTTGAGATTTTACGAAAAGCTTCAGCCAAAAATTTCAAGCGGAGATACGGTTGAGGTCGGAAATTGCGCCAGTTGCGGAGAACCTTCCAGCAGAGAAAAATGCGTAGTTTGCAGCATGTTGGAAACGTTGAAAAACAATAAGCGATGAAATAATCACATATGCCGGCGTAGCATAACCTGGTAATGCGCTAGTCTCGAACAGCCCTTTTCTGCGGAAAAGCGCTGGCGGAAAACGAGCTAACTAGTGTCCTCACGGACTTGCAGGTTCAAATCCTGCCGCCGGCGCTTTTTCTAATCACTTTAAATATCTACTCCCTGTGCAGAGCAAAATATGTCTAGAATATTGATTACACGACACGGTCAAACAAAAGAAAACGTGAATGACATCTTGCAGGGGTATGAGGGTGAACTGACGCAAGAAGGTCTCGAGCAAGTTAGAAGGTTGGCAGAACGGCTAAAAGACGAGAATATTGACAAAATTGCATCGAGCAACGTTACGCGTTGCAGAGTTACAACTGAAGAGATTGTGAAAAGGATTCCGGTGCCTGTTGAGTATACGCCCTTGATACGAGAAAAAGAATACGGCGATTGGGCAGGGAAAAATCGCAAAGAGGTAAATTGGAAAGCTTTGAATGGGGATTTTGAAACCATAAAGCCACCAAACGGAGAAAATCTTATAGAAGTGCGAGAAAGGGGAAGGAGATTCTTTAATACGTTGGTAGAACGGTATGGAAATTGCGATAAAACGATTTTGGTTGTTTCGCATGGTGTATTTCTGAAAACATTTGTCGGAAATATGCTTGGGATGTCATTATATGATTCCATGTTTAAATTAAATTTAGATAATTGTTCGCTTACCGAGCTGGAGCTTAACAAAGGGTACAAAACAGGTTATCGATTTAATTTCATAAATCAGAATGAGTACTTACGCAGTTCGGACCGGCGCTACAATATTTCTAAGAAATAGAAATTATTTCGTCAAACTTCTCTGGCGTGTTGCTGCGATTTCTCGGGCGATAGAAGCACGTTGGCCTGGATAAGCCGCGCCAAGCCGTGCGCGGCAAGGCTCGCACAATGCAACTATTCCGAAGCCTGTCAAAGAAACGCGCTTCGTTTTGACGTCAGCACCGCACAAATCACAAGGCATAATAGGAATTGTGCAGCAGACCTTATTAACCCTTTTGCCTATATTTGCTTCATGCAATGCGAATCGAAGATTCGCATGCACAGCAGAAGTAACGCTTCTGCTTATGCCGGCGTGGCACAACCTGGTACTGCGCCTGCCTTGAGAGCAGGTGCCCTTCGGGGCTTGCAGGTTCAAAAACAAATCCCTTTTCTTTCCAAAGAAAAGGTCTTTGTATGTCCCAAAAGAAAGGGCATCAATGAGGATTGGGATTTGTGGAATATCCTGCCGCCGGCGCTTTTTCTTTATTCTGGATTGTGAAGCAATCCTAAGGGAAGAATCAGGAGGCACTCGAAACTGAAGGAACCGTAGGTTCCTGCGGGTCAGAAATCCTGCCGCCGGCGCTTTATTTCGCGTGCTTTTTCTCGTTCAGAATTCGTCAAGAATTAGCCATGCTTAAAAGCGCCCTAAGGGCATAGATATTTAAACTTGCCGCAAAGCGGCAGCAAAGGTGTGAAAAATGGTAGAAATGTTAGCCGCAATATTGACTGGTCTTGTAGACCAGGCTGCAGCATTCCTGCCCAACCTTATCGGCGCAATCATCCTGTTGATCATCGGTCTGGTGGTCGGCAAGATAGTTGGCCGTGTAGTGAAGGAAGTCCTCGTAAGAGTGAAGTTGGACTACTACATAACAGAGACGCACAAGCCTCCAGTGTCGTTCAGCGAACTGTTCTCCTTGGTAACGCGATGGTGGATTTACCTTGCGTTCATCGTAGCAGCACTTTCGCAAGACGTCCTCGGCATTCCTGCTCTTTCAGCATGGATAGCAGGGGTTACAGCATTCATACCCAACATCATCGGTGCAGCGCTAATAGTCGTCGTGGGTTACATCCTCGGCGAATACATCCTCGGTCAGTTCAAGAAACCGGGACGTGGATATGGTGTACTTGCAGGAAAGTTGTTGTTCTTCTTTATCCTGTACGTGTCCATAGCTTTGGCGCTTCCGATCCTCGGCATTAACGCGACGCTTGTCAACTTCATAATGTTGACAATCATCGTCAGCGCAGGTCTCGCATTTGCGCTGGCAGTTGGCCTCGGCTCTCGCAATGTCGTAGGAGGAATCCTTCAGAAGTGGGCAAGGAAGCAGAAGTACATGTAAATTTTTTCTTTTTTGCTTTTATTTTTCTAGTTTTATTTACGCGATTTACTCGAACTAATCTAATAAGACCCGAAGAGAAAAGGCTCGATTTTTCCCGATTAAATTTAGATCCAGAAACGAATAGAACCCGAGTCTTTCATCACGACCTTATCAATGACGCTACGGCTTCACGGAAAAGTAGACGCGTCTATTTGCTTTGCCCTTGTTTTCCATCTTAATTATTTCTATTTCGCCGATTTCCGAGAGATTCGCAACGTGCGTGCCGCCGTCAAGCTGCTGGTCTATCCCAACGATCTCGACGATGCGCAACGTCTCGAGCGTGGGCGGCAGCGCGCCCGCAAGTTTTATGACGCCTGGTATTTTCATCGCCTCCTCGCGCGGCAAGAAATAGATTTTTACAGGCACGCCTTTCTTTATGAGCTCATTCGCTTCTGCACAGACGTCGGCCATCATTACGCGATCAAAATCCTCAAGCGAAAAGTCCATGCGTGAATTTTCAAGGCCGAGCTGGTTTCCTGTTATCAGCACGCCCGCTCGTTTGTGAAATATCGCGCTCAGTAAGTGAGCAGCCGTATGCATGCGCATAAGGCGATAGCGCCGCTTCCAGTCGATTTCGCCTTTCACAGCATCGCCTGCGACCAAACCGTCTTTGTCGACTTCGTGGCAGATGCCTTCCGGCGACTTTGTGGCATTTAGAACAGAAAATCGCAAGCCGTTCGAGAGCCTTACAATACTGCCCATATCACCAAGCTGCCCGCCGCTGTTCGGATAGAAAGCCGTGCGGTCGAGAAAGACATGCCTGCCGTTAACAGAGACGACTTTCGCTTCAAATTCTTTCAAGCAGGAGTCTTGCAGATAGAGTTGTTCGGTCATAAACTTACCGATTTAAGACATCTTCTTAAGCATTATTGTGCAAACCCTGTTTGCATAGATTGCGCGAAGCTACGCTTCAGCGCAATAATAATCAAAGCAAAAAGTCAAGCGGTCGTAGTCTAGTGGTAGGACACGACCCTGCCACGGTCGAGACGCACAAGTGCGTGCGCGATAAACCCGGGTTCGAATCCCGGCGACCGCATCGAAGATTCGAACCCTCGGGTTCGCCTTCGATTGAACCTCGGGTTCATCGAGGGCTCGAAGACCTCTGGGTCTTCGAAGCAATCCCGGCGACCGCATTTGCAGGACCCAAAGAGTCCTGCTATGCAGGCGAAGTCGAGACTTCGCCTCGCATTCGAACGTTTAATTTATTTAAGTTACAATACAATAGATTGTATAGTGATAACATGGTGTTCTTTCACAGAAAGCCAACAGCACCCGCAGCTGAAGCACCGGTTCCTACAAAAGCAGAAATAGCAGCCGCAGTCGCAGGTCCTGAAGCTGAGCCGCCAATGCCAGAGCTCCCGCGGCATCCAGTTACAGGTGAGATGGCGCAAATAGCACCGATGTTCGTCAAGCTGGACAAGTATCGGGAAATCATCACCGAGCTTGGCGAGCTCAAGACGTTCATTGGAACAATAAAGCAAATATTTTCAGTGCTCTCAGATTTGGAATCAACCCGCGAAGATGCGTTGAAAGTCATGCGTGCCTCAATCCAGCGCATGGAAAAAGCGGTTTTGGCAATAGATTCTGAGCTGCTACGCCCGATAGGTTTCGAGGCATTCCCGCACGGCGAAGTAGAAGTAAAGCATATCGAGTCGTCGCTAACGGCGCTCCAGCAGCAGCTGGCAGGTTTGCGCCGAGAGCTCGAAGGATTCCGAGCTTAAGCTTTTTCTGAATTTTAAATAGCATTCAGCTAAACATACTTTCAGGCCGGGGTAGCCAAGTCTGGTCAAAGGCGCAGGACTCAAGATATTCTTGAGATCCGATTCAAGATGAGGAAGAAATCCTGTCGGTTAGTCCGTTCGTCGGTTCGAATCCGACCCCCGGCATTTCGAATCGAGAGTTATTTCACGAGCTTGTATTCGCCAACGACTTTCCAGACACCGCCCGTATTCTGCAGTCTAAGATACGATACCGGTGTCTTGTCAAGCTTCATATCGGTGTAAAATTCCACAAGAAGGCACCCGCCGCTGTCAATGGCGGCGAGATTAGCGTCCTTATACTTGTTCTGCATTGCGTGCGTCTCTAGGACTGCCCGAAGGTTCTTGTCTTCGTAGAGATACCTAAGGTAATCTAACACCGCATCCCTTGGGTGCTGCGGAGCAAGTCGATCATTACCGTCCGGCATAATACCCACAAAAGCACTACCCAGCGGAACCTTTTTAAAGTTATTGTCACCAACAGGTAAGTAATATGTGTGCTTCCGTGGAAGCAGTCTTGCTCCGTGGAAGATCATACAAAAGAAACCCTCGGTGTGCGTTTGTATGGCAGATATGTTTATTGGCGGTCTTGCGGCAGGGCTTATACTTTTGGCAGCTCTATTGCTGATAACCAACGTAAGCTGGTCCGGCGCAGGCTTTGCAAGCACCGACTGGTTCGCGCCTTCGCACGGAACACAGCCTGAACTGATTACAGCAGAACTTGGCCAATCTTATGAAATCGGCAAGATTGTGACAACCGCAACGTCCGAAATTGATTTGGGCCAATTCAGCATCAGCGGCATTGCGACTGAGCAGATGATGCCCGGCGGGGTCGTTCAATCTGGCGTCTTTTTCGGCGAGCAATCACTGCGCTATTCCGTCGAAAATCCGACATCTATTCGTTTCACGGTTAATAGGACAAACGATTATGGTCCGCTTTTGGTTATAGCAGATGGCGAAGTGGTGTTCGAGGGCAAACTCAGCCTTGGCGAGCAGATTATACCGCTAAACCTCGACGGCGATGCGGACTTGGAGCTGAGCGTGCCAAGTTCTGGTTGGAAACTTTGGGCACCTGTTTTGTATGATTTAACTAATGTTAAAATCAGCTCAGTTCACCCGATAGCCGAATACGATTTTGCGCGCGGCGAGGACTTCTCATGGGCTGAATTGCAATTTTCATTAACATCGAGGCAGGGCACGCTTGCCGTTGAGCTGAATGGAAAGCAGCTGTGGAGCGGCAATCCGAGTTCAACGCAGAAAATTACGTTCGATGAAGAGCAGGTTAATGGTAATAACACGCTTACGCTTCTGGCAAAAAGCGGCTCAAGCTTTTCAGGGACGGCAAAGCTGGTGATGCATTACGAGCACGTTGATGACGAGAAATATGAGACTTCGTTCAACCTTACACCGGCGCAGATAGACAAGCTACCGGGCCACATCATATTCGAAGTCCCTAACGTCGAATATGGCGATTCAAGCAATATCGGAAATATAGGAACAACTTATACTTTTTCCACCGGCGGAGCATATTCGACTTCAGGTCACTCGCTGGAATACCAGTTCGACTGGGGTGACGGCAGTTATTCCGCCTGGTCGTCCTCGACTACGGCTTCGCACTACTGGTCTTATGCTAACGTATACACGGTCAGGGCACGTGCTCGAAGCGTAGCAGATACGTCCATTGTTTCCGGTTGGTCTTCAGGGCGCTCGGTTAATATCGGAACCCTTCAATCGACTGAGATAGTGAATACACCGAATCAGCCCAACGGCGTAACGTCATCGAGCACCACCGGAAGAACTTATACTTATTCCACCGGCGGGTCGTATTCCAGTTTAGGTTATTCGGTAGAATACAGGTTTGACTGGGGTGACGGCAGTTATTCCGCCTGGTCGTCCTCGACTACGGCTTCGCACTACTGGTCTTCTGTCGGCACCTATACGGTCAGGGTACAGGCACGTTCGGCATATACTTCCGTTGTTTCGTCATGGTCTTCGGGACTCACGGTCAGTATCGGAACCACGTCATCAACCGAGACTGTGAGCGCGCCTAGCCAGCCTACAGGCACAATCTATGGTGAGGCCGGCACAATCGTTATCAAATTCATCGTAGGTGACCAGATCAAACTCGCCGAAGCAATAGATGTCGATGTCGGAACGAATTCAGTCGCATTCTATAAGTCTAACATCGTGCCCGGCAATGCAACAAAGCTGGTCATTTCTGGCGGCGATGGCGCACTGTTCGACATCCGAAACCTGAAGGTCTGGGTGTAAAGCATGGCCAAAGCGAAAGAGCCGATTCTAAAGCACGCGCTTTCGAAAATCGGCAAAGTCGAGCACACGCACAATGAACAGTTTACGGCAGATGAGATATATCTGCACCAGGTGAGCCACCATTTCGATGGCTTCAAACTCCCCCTTTTATCGCATTACCGTTTTCCGGAAGAGAAAGAGGAAGAAATGGATTTTGTACTACGGGAAATCATCCTCAATTCGGTCTCGGCCTGCAAAGAATCCCGTGATAAAAAAATCCGCTTGGACGCATATTACGGCCGAAACGGCGTTCTTTTTGAGCTCCGCGATGAAGGACCCGGGTTTAACTATAAAAAAGTGCTGTCAAGAGTCAAATCAAAGCCTTTGCCGTCTCGCTATGACATTATTGCGAAAACACTCGATGGCGGATACGGCATTTACTCGCTAATGGTCCTAACCGACGGGTTCAGATACTTCAATAACGGCAACAATCTCTACTTTCTTTTCAAAATGGAAAAGTTGGAACCCAAGCAGCGACGCGCATAACACCTTTTTATTGCTCGTAGGGATATTATTCTCTGATTAGTGTGACAAAGCACTCAAAGAAAGATATAGTCAAATCTCTCCAATCCCGTTTTCCACGCCTAGTCGAGCATATCGAGCGCTCTGCCGCGGCTATCGAGGATGCGCACAAGCTCGTACGACGCTCAACGGTCGAGTCGTACAAGCGCGACCGAAAAGCAATCACCACCATGGCTAATTCCGGCATGCTGCCTGGCGCGGTCGCCAAATTCTTCATCACGCAGCTGGTGGATCCTGAACCTACGTTTGTTTTGGCAAGAGGTGGTCGGACACGAGCGGAGCTTTCGGAAGAAGAGAGGGAAACAATTTTGAAGCGCGATATCAAGGCATTGAGGATTGCTAGAGACACGTATTTTAGCGATATAGATTGGAATTCTCTGTCCGATGCTGAAAAGATGCAGAAATACAGAGATCTCAAAGAATTTCTTACTAATTTCCCGAGACATTTCAGAGAAAGAGATTCCAAAGCTGAGGCGATATATCTTGAGTTAGGTGCCGAAAATTTGTTGCCCGAACATGCTCTCGAAGGCTGCGGCTACATGCTTACGCTAGGCGGAAGAGGAAAATTTGTTGAAGGCTACAAAGGCAAAGTAAGTGAAGTTAAGATGAAGAAATTCGGAAAAAGAACATCACCACCGCCAGGACCAGGTCCAGGACCCGGACCAGGCCCCGGACCAACACCACCTCCGTCACCTTATGGTTCTATATCCGGTCGCGTCATGGATGAGGCGACGGTTTACCGCGTTACTCCATCGCCAGCAGCACCAGACGGGCTTAGACGAGGCCCGACAGGCGAAATCATAGGAAACGGGATACCAGGAGCGCGCGTAACTTTACCGAATGTTCCGATTCTCGATAAGCATGGCCAGCCGACCGGTCGTATAGAAACTAGGGAAACTTACACTGATGGTTATGGCAGGTACATATTTGACAGAATAGCGCCTGGACATTATGCTGTGATTGCAAACACGCCTGTAGCTCCGCCAGCTGGCGGCGAGAGAATAAGGGTCACCCCGCTTGAAGCGCCGTCTGGAAAACCATATACAGCTCCTGTACCAAGGCCATTCGTAGAACAGCAACAACCTGCCGTTGTAGCTCCTGGTCTGCCATGCGAGGTAAATTTCACACTTACACTTCGGGCTGGAGCAATTCCTTTGGTAGGACGGCCAGCAGGAGCCGCACTTAGAGCAGTTCGCCGCCACGTCACGCCGAGTACGACAGAAGTCGCACGCATCATGGGTACAAAATTCATAAACAGCGCCTACCGAGACGTCCGAAAGGTCTTGCTCGGAAAAGGTAAGGAAGAATACAGGAAATTCACTGATGATTTGCAACGTAGGGTGGCCAATAAAGGAACAGAAGTAGAAAACCTGTATAGAGCATGGCAAGATTCCACAAGGCGCGTTGAGCAAATCCTAAGAGCAGCGGGACAAACCGAAACGGCAAACGAAATAAGTACTATTGCCGCTGGAGCCGCAGCAGTAGCGGCTCCTGAAGCCGCTCCATTCTTAGCTCTTGCAGACAGGGCAGGAGCATCAACCAAAGGGACGAGAATAGAAGCAGGCGCAATCGAGGCGATGAAAAGCGCGTTCGATTTGTTCAAAGACGCCAGAAAAGAGTTGGAAATTCTTAGAGAGCGACCTTACGAGGTTTTTGAAACAAAATTCAAGGAAACGCTCGACAAGGTTGCAGACACCGAAGTAACCCGAGCAAAACGGAAATGGCGGCTATCGTCAGAGGACGGCGAAGATCTAAAGAAACTTGTCGCCGAGGACATGGACAATATTGTAAGATATTATACCGATGCAATGGAACGTGGAGCCACAGAATATGTCGCAAGAATTTTGAGTGCGATTGGTTACACTACTTTCTCATGGGGCATTGCAGCAAACGGAGACAAAGTTCGCGATACCATGGGATATTTCCTCAAAGAATGGTGGGGCCCCATCGCATGGGGAGTACTTTATGCGGCGGGCTTGTCGCCGTGGAACCTTCTCGTATTGATAATCTGGGCATTCATGAAGATCCCGCTCTTTACGGGCGTGGCAATAGCATGGCTCCAGATCGCTTTCCTTGTAGGCGGGACAGTCTTGGGGCTGATGCCGTTACCAGGTTATATTCCGGCTACAGCGCCCAGTAACCTGATATTGATAGCTATCGTCGGCGGCCTTGGAAACTGGCTCATGAACATGAAGACAAAAGTGAGCGCCGGACCGCTTTTCGAGGGCACGCCTTTCGGCCTGATGGTCCAGCAGCTTTCGCACGTCGTTGCAGGCGGGATCATAGTGCTGGGCGTCGAGATGCTCATGATGGGTCTCGGCTTTGAAATCCCGCCCATCGGTGCGATCATCGGATTCCTCGGGCTTGTCGTCATGTTACAGCTGCTTGCAGGCCAAGCAGGCATGGGCATCGAGTGGATGCCTTTCATCATGATACTTTCCGCTGTCGGCGTTGGCGTGGGCGGCGCAGCAACCGGTTGGTTTAACGGCCTTGACTTTGCGCTGTTTCTGATTTTCCTCATGCTGGGCATGACAAACTTCTATCCGGCTGGCGGAATCAAGACGATAAGCGTCATAGCAGTCGGTGTGCTCATATTCGGCTACTTTGCAATGGGACCGTATTCAGCCTATGTGCATGAGATGACCGACCAGTTCAAGCAGCCGATGCGTATGGCATGGGGCCTGATGCGCGAATCGTTTACCGGAATCTGGTTATTGCTCACAAATCCGACAGAATATTACGCTCGACAACAGTTAGTATCGGTCAGAACGGAACGGCCGCTCAGTTGGCCACAAGGCATAGAGATTACTAGCCTTACCGCTGTTCCAGAGGGCACCGTACCGGCAGACCAGGAATTCTCTGTATACGTGCTCGCAGAAAATAAAGGCGATTTCACAGCCGAGAATGTGCGAGCACTTGCATGGTGCCCGCTCACAACGACCGCCATTGGTTCGGTACACTGCAATGAAGCATGGGGCAGGCTCACATCAGACGAAGCTTTCGCGAGCGGCATTCTGAGCTTCTTCGGACTCGGTACGGCGTATATGGAAAATGTAAAGAGTCGCATAGATTATCAAAGGCTCGAAAATTTTGACAGGGTTGCTATAGAAGCGCTAAGCAATAAAATCAACAGCACGTATAATTATCCTGCACTTCAACTTCGCCCGAGTCAAGCAGAGCGCTGGCGATTTGATTTCACAGCACAGGGCCGACCTAACGTCACAGCGTACGATATCGCAAGCCGCGCAGCAGAGACAGTATTCAACAAAGTAGTGATGTATATAGAATATACGGCCAACACAAGCACATCGCTGCAAGTCGAAGTCGCATCCTCTGCAGAAATAGACCGCCGCTCTCTTGCAGGCGAAACTCCGATATACAAGCCGGTGCCATCGATATCAAAAGTTTCACCAGCGCAAGTTTCGCTCAACGTAGGCCCGCAGCCGCTTGAAGCAAACCAGCCATCAAAACTGATATTGTCGATATCAAACGCGCGGCCCGATGGTTCCGTAATCCTCCAGCAACCCGCAATCATCACGCTGAATATGTCCGAAACAGTCGGCAGAGGCATGTCGTGCCCAGATTTCACAGGAGCAGACGGAACACAGATAATCAAATCAAATTGCATCGGTGGACAGAGCTGCAGGATCGAGATATATCCCGACAAAGGCGTCACGTCTCGCCACGTGATCCGACCCTACGAATTCAAGGACATTTTTGCACTCAGTTGCAACTTCACAAGCGCCTCAATCGAAGGCTCCCGCACAGGATTGGTTACCGCTAAGCTGACAGGCTATACGTTCGCACAAACGCAGTTGAAATCTATCACAGTCGGCCCAGAACTTGGTATTATCGCGTCAAGTTCAGGTATGAGTGGTGTTCCTACCGGTCCGACCACGATGAAGTGATGAGCAAGATTTTATGAGCTTTAAGCGCTACGCGTTCGAGACTGCAGGCAGCGTTGTGCTTGCACTTGCAGTCTTTGGATGCGGAAAAACAGATTCTAGGCCGATATCAGAAGTCCGTCTCTATAATTATGAGACCATACGAAACAAAAACGATTACCTTCCGCCGCTGCCCGGCTATAAAGTCCTTGAAGTCAGGCATGCGGAGGACGCTATTTCGAGAATCTGGGAAGACGAAAGCGTGTCTTACAGCAAGAAAGTTTCTATGACAAATGATGTCAGGCGCAGGCTGGACCAGGATGTCGCACTTCACCTGATAAGACTTTTCCCGGTGCACGACCCGAACACCGGGCAGACGGTGCCGCTTGATTCTTATCTCCGAGCATTGGCATCGAACAAATCGCAGTTTTATAACACGCGGTTCAGTCGCGACCCGGTTGGCACAGCTTTCGATATGCTTACCGGAACCTACTCGCCGATTGATTTCGTCAGAGAAAACATGTCGCTTGCACGACGGGTAAATCCGCAATACTATGGCAATCCTGCTCCTGAAGGCGGTATACAGACAGATAGTTTTGGGAATGTCAGACCGGACCCGAACAATCCCGGATTTTATCGCGACAAAGATGACAACTTACACTCTTCGAGCGTAATAGAGCAACAGCAAAAACAATATCAGGACATGATAAACCGGGGCGCGCACAAAGACGCCAGCGGCACATGGGTAATACCCGAAAGCGAAATCAGGCGCCAAGCTGAGGAAGAGAAGAAAAAGAAGAAGTAATTAGATTCCGAAACCGAGCCTCAATCCGTTTCTTACGCCCAATGCGAGGCCGAGAATCAATATCGCGATTTTCAAGAATCCTCGCAATTGTGCGTCTTGTTTTCGCGGCAGCTCGCGGTCAAGCAGCCACAGCACCGGTACGAGCACGACAAGTTTTAGCGCAAACTGCCCGACAGGGCCGAGCGCGTCTATTACTGCGCCTGAAAGCACGTGCTGCTCATAATAACCGCTTTGCGCGAAAAACTGCAGCGCCGTAAAAGTGGTCGTTGCATCGAACATGTGCACCCACAGCAATCCTGTATTTTCTTTCGTAAAAACGGCGAGTGCTTTTATTTTGCGAGCAGAAGTCTTGGACTTCTGCTGTACAGCAGAACCTATGGTTATGCTTGTGCCGCTGAGTTTGTGCGCAGCGAAAAATACAACAGCCCAGCCCGCGCTCAACGCAGCAATGATGCCGAGCGCATCCCAGTTTTGTACAGGCAATTGCGATAGCAAAGAAAAGCCGTATAACAAAACAATAAGGCCTAACATAAGCCAAATTTTAAAATAGAAGCCAGCACGAACTTTCTTCCTACTTATTAGAAATCGTTCAACGCCGACCGAAACGAGCAACGTCGAAACAGCGGCAACAAACAGCGAGAAATATATCAGCGGCGTCACGAGAAGCGGGCTTTCGATTATACGCGCGTCGCGAACGACGCGCCACACGCCGCCTGCAAGGATGAACGGCAGTATTCCTATCAGGAACGAGCGGTCGATTTTGATTTTGAGCAGTTTCAGCAGCTTGTATGCTGCAAACGCTGCAATCGCAAAGCCGAGCGCGTATACAGGAGTGTTGAAGATATTGTAGCCTGCAACGCCTTGCGTGACTATAGGGTCGATGAAATATTGCTGGAAAAAGTCATACATGACCATAATTCTTCAACATAGCTTTAATATTCAAGTCACCAAATATTGTGCAGCAGGTAAGTTATTCGGTAGAATTTGTTGCTGCACAATTCGTGCCCAACGAAAATAATACCGAATTACTTTGTTGGAGCACGATATCAACTATGAGTCGCAAAATCATTCTTCCTTTGGCGTTATTGCTTTCCGTAGCGCTCGTCGCGGGCTGCGTCAACCAGCTTTCGAGCATAGCCGGATTTGGCTCAGACGTCATAACGCCCTCGCGCACGCTCATGTCGGGCACGGCGACAGACATCATATTAATCGATCGTATGACGTCGAGCCCCGAAAGTATCGTCAATCCCGAGCAAACCGTCAGGGTATTCATGACCGCCAGCTCACGCGAAGTCGACCCGCGCCGCACAACGCGTGTGAACATATCGCTTTTTGATGCCTTCATATTCAAAAACCCCGAAACGAAGCAGCCTTGCAATGTTGTTGAATGCACGTCTGTTGGAGAATTATGCACGATGCTCAATCCATGCACATTTGCTACAGGCGAGACAAAACAGATACAGTGGGCGCTGCTTGCACCTACTAAAGAAGAAATAGCAAACATCGCGACCCGCGGCACGCTCGCATATCGCCTGCTTTACGATTATAACAGCTCAACGAATTTCGACGTCTTCGTTGTGACAGAAGATGAGATTTTGCGACTGCAGCAGCAAGGCCAGACTTTGAGCGTATCGCTGCAGGAAACGCGCGGCTCAGGCCCGATAGTCATCGAGTTCGGCCAAGCCTCTAATTTTGCGCTTCCGAAAAGCACTCTTTTCATAACAGTTAAAGCCCGCAACGTCGGCTCTGGCGGCCCGTTGAATTCGACGATCGGCGTAGGCAAGCTTTCAGTTGAAATCCCGACCTCGCTCACAAGTTATGTGGCGGCTGCGGATTTCAACTGTTACCCAGCATTCGACAAAACCGTGTGCACAAACAAAGAGGAGATAAAACTCATAAAGAAAGAATCTATTCCATTTTTGTTCGAGCTCCAGAACGTTGTTCCGGATTTAGCCGTTCCTCATCGGACGTTTACTCTGAGCGCGACGGTGAGTTATAACTACGAGATTCGAAACTCGCTCTCGCTCACTGTTCAGCCTCTTTTGGTCTAAGTCGGTCAAGCTTTAATTCGGGGCATGCAAAATAGTGTCATGCGCCCGCAGAAAATATTTCTGATAGCAATTATCGCAGCTGTTGCAGTCGTAGCAGGCTGCGTCGGCCAATCGCCTTCGTCGGGCCAGGCAATATCTTTTCGCGCATCCGTTGATCCGACACAAATCCGTGCAAACGAGACAGCGACGCTGTTTGTAGACGTGGAAAATACGGGAATAGTCGATATCCCAAAAGTTTTCATCGAAGCATACGACTTAGGAGCATTGAACGGCATACGCACAGGATTAGCAGTCGTTGGAACGTTGCCGATAAAAGCCGGCGTTCGTGATGTTCCAATCGGTCAGAACATATCGCAAGTAAATGCAAGCATAAATTGTATTAGTTCTGCGGACTGCCCGGACGAGGATTTTGGCGGCTGCGGTTCATGCGCCGTGGACATCGGACAGAATATCGGTCAATGTCGACCGTCCCAGCGTTCGGGCGGTCTTGGCTCGATTTGCGAAAAGCAGTGTGAATGCGACCAAGGGCTAGTGTGTAAATTCGATTCTGCATCTAGCAGAAAGTTATGCCTGCCTGCGCCGCGCTGCCCTGACGGCGGCGTGGGCAACACGTGCAGCGGAATCGTCGAATACTGTACGCCATGGGGCGAGACTATAGATGCGTGTGCAGGCGCTGACGGATTCCCGTCAAACATATGGTCTGTCGGCACTGGCGTAACCGCACCGCGAAGCGATGATTGCGGCTGCCCAGGAAATCTTGTATGCCGCGGCGATGGCACGTGCGGCGCTCCGACAGGCTGCTACGTCACAGTCTACGGTCTCAAGAGCGGCGAGCTGCAGACGCTCGAGTGTTCGTTGAACGTTGCACAACCAGGCAGCCTTATCCGCGCAACAACGCCTGTGAACATCGCATTGCGTGCACAATTCCGCGCACGCCTTTCAAATTCAGTTACGTTAGACGTGCTCGCGGCCGAGGAATGGCGCCGACGCCAGACTACGGGAACGTTGGAAACAAAGCCGCAAAGTTACACGTTCAGCGACGGTAATATTCAAGCAGTTCTGGATTTCGACCGAAGCGGACCATATGTATCAGGCGATCGCGTGATTGCAAGCCTTTCCGTTCGCAGTACAGGCGATGGCAGCGTGCTGGTTTTGAACCCGTCCGACGTGCTCATTTCCCAATACGGTACAGCATTCAACTGCCCGCTTGAAACGCCTTTGCGATCAGAAAAAGGCGTCTTTACGCCTATAACATGCACGCTCAACGTTCCGCAAACAGCTATAGCGACAACCTACCCGATTACGCTTACGATTTATTACGATTACGAAATCCGCCGCACAGTTCCTGTAAGTATTATTAAAACCTAGCGCAAAGTCGCCCAAAGTATTTAAGCCGCCAAAACAAATAGCATCACATGCCACGGTTGCCGATTATTCTTACTCTTCTACTAGCAGTAGCAGTCGTAGCAGGCTGCGTCGGCCAGGCGCCCGCGACCAGAGAAGTTAAGGTTGTCGCAAACGACGGCTTGCAAATCAGTTCTTTCGCGGCAGAGCCGTCTTCGGTTGACGTAGGTGATTCTGTCACGTTTATGCTTGAAGTAGAAAACGTCGGAGGAATCAAGGCAACCGATGTCTTTGCACACCTGCTTGGTGTCGAAGGCCAGTGGCGCCAGCTTACTAGCGGCAACCCGCTCGTTACCGACAGCAGCAAGTCGCTTGGCAGCATGACACCGCCAAACCCGACGTTTAACGAACCGGGCGACTTCAAAGTTACGACATGGACTTACAAAACGCCCGCGATTGCTCCCGGTCTTCAATATACAGCTGATGTGACTGCAGAGGTGCTTTATCGTTACAACACAACTGGTGCGCTGGTGATAAAGGCAATCGGTGAAACGTTCCTGAAAACAGAATATGTTCGTACAGGCAGGACGCCTGCCGGTCCAGCAATAACGAACACAAACGCACCTGTCAAGATACTTGTCCCTGATACTCAAGCAAGCTATTATATACGCGTCGACGATAGCGACACAGCAGACGCATACCAGTACAAGCCTGTACAGTTCAAGCTCGTTAACGTCGGCAGCGGCTTCCCCTTCACAGGCGGTGTTGCAGGCGCAGTGATTGGAAAAATCTCAGTCCGCGGTCCCGGTAATCCTGTATTCAGCGAATGCCTTGGCCAGACCAATACAGCTGATGTCACTATAAGCACAAGCGGAATCGGCGCTGATCTTGCTCGATTGCGCACGGCGCAAGGCGCGGTTACGATATCTTGTGTCCTGAAGCTCAGCGCGGCAGCCTTTGCCGTAACAGACGAGCAGGTACGCTTGGATTTCAACCTCGGTTATGATTACTACATCCAGAAGCCTGTGCAGGTCGCGATTTCTTCCATAGGGTAAAGTGCTACAAGAAAATATTTGGAAGCGTATTTTAATTTCTTGTACACTTTACGTGAACCAAATAAGTATAGTACCTGATTGTTTATTTGGTTCACTGTAAAATCTTTAATTATCCCTCTCACTAATTATCATTCATGCAATCCTATCGTGCCTTTCTCGTCATACTTGTGGCAGCCATTGCACTAACGGCAGGCTGCGTCGGTCAATCGCCTACGGTTGCGACCGGAGCAAACGGGCTCGTTATAAAGAACCTCTACATCGACCCGCCTGCAGACCAGTTACAGTCTGGCGAGATGATGACGGTTACTGCAGACATAGAAAATCTGGGCTCTGCAAAAGCTCGCCACGTTGTGGCCGAACTCATAGGCGCATCGTGGATAACGTCTGCTATATCGCAGCAGTACTTGCAAGGCAACATAGTGCTAGCTAATTTCTACGAGCTCAAAGACGAAGTCGATGGCGCGCCCGGTACAACGCTGGACCCGCCGGATCCGCGCTTCGGATTGCCTGGCCAACTTAAAACGTTGCAATTCCGCCTGCCAGCGCCTCTGCTTCCGGAAGGCCAGAAAGCAAATTTCGACCTGAAAATCCGCGTCAAATATGATTACGAGACGTCTGCTTTAGCACAGGTCGAAGGTTATTCGCGAGACAGATACAATTCGTTATATTCGCAAGGCAAATTAGCACCACCGGCGACTGCCTCGATTCCTGTCCAGGTCTCACAAAACGTTCCGATTACGATAAGTTTGATAGGGCCCGACAAATTCATCGCCGGTCCTGGCCTCTACGACGAATATACGTACCAGTTTACTTTCAGGAACGTCGGTGATAATTTGCCGATCACACTCGATCCTGTGACAGGGCGCGAGACGGATGGTTTGCTCTTAGGCACGATCTGGGTGCAAGGGCCTGGTATATTCTTCAGGCGCTGCTTGGGACTTGCGCCTGAAATGCTGTATTCGAACATCCCGACAGGCCTGAACCAGTTCTTCACAAGCCTGCAAGTCCAGTACCAGGACAAGTTCTCCGCTTGGTATCAAGACACGCCGTGGGGCGACGCGTGGGGCATGGCAGGCAAGATAGGCGAAGTCTTCATCGGCATATCGCAGGCGCCGACTGCGCCGGCGTTGTCGTGGCCGTCTTACGTGCTGTTTCCGAATGCTGTATCATGGGAAGTCATGGGATTCCTGATGGACCCGATCAAGCTGCGCCGCGGAGAATCCGTGACAAAATCGTGCACCATCGGAATAATCAACGACCCGAACAATCCGGCGACATGGGCACAGCGCCCGGATGACACGCTGCTGATCAATGCACATCTGAAATATCGTTACTTTGTCGATGAGCCCGTCGCATTGACAGTGACAGCGCCCATAGTGAGAGTACCGATCGGGTAAAGTGCTACAAAGAAACATTTGGAAGCATATCATAATTTTTTGTGCACTGTAATCATTTTACGAATTCTCCAAGCGTTTGCGCGCTGCTTTCGTTCAGCATCGGCTTGCCGTAGACACCGTCGTAACCAGGCTTGATTTTTATTTTCCCGGCGCGATTTCGCAGAATAAGATTTGCAAGCTTTTCGTTTGCGGCCCCGAGCAGCTCTTGCTCGGATGCATCCAGCAAGACGTGAAATTCATTTCCAAATCGTGCAATCAGGGTTTCGTAGATTTCTCGGACCTTGTTAGTGTCAACGCCGGCATTGGTCATCACTGAAATCAATTCGGCCAGCGGAATCAACGATTTGAACGGAATCGCTCCGTCGGGCCTGAAACCTTCCGAGCGGTCGGCAAGTTCCTCAATCCGATAGGCGACTCCTATCGTCAAAGGTTTGTTGCATACTTTGCACTTGTCGCCTCTTTTCACGGTCTCTGCTGGCGATTGCTCGACATTGCACAATCTGTGGCCATCCCAATGGTATTTCCCATATTCGGGCGGCGTTTCGACCGTGAATGCAAACCCTTTGCGCGTTCGGATTGCATCGATGATAGCGCGGTAGCTCAGTTTCTTCAGATCGAATGCATTCGCTTCGCGGCCGAGCCGCCACGTTACCGGCGAATGAGAATCAGAATTGCTTATCAGCGAAATGCGGTCAAGTTTGGAAATGCGCCAGTTCATCGCCGGATCACTGCTCATGCCGGTTTCGATAGCAAAAATATGCTTCGCCTGATCGCCAAAACAGTCGTCAATCGAGTCAAAGCCTGATTTGCTTCCGAATATCGCATACCATGGCGTCCATGCATGTGCAGGTATGATTGCAATATCACGGGAAATACCCATCAGGTTTTCGACAAGCTCGATCGAGCTAAGACCGAATATCGGTCTGCCGTCGTAATCCAGCCGTCCCTTGCTTCCCAACCAATCATTAATCTGATCCACAATCTCAAAATTCGGTGCAAGAATAATATGGTGCACACGCCGCTGTCTGTTATCTTGTGTGTAAATCAACGATATCTCTGTCTGCAGCATCCATCTCAGGCCCTCGAAAGAGTAAAGCCCTTCTTCACCTTCGCTTGGTTTGAGCAGTTGCTTCAATTCGGCAAGCCAGCGCGGATGCGTAAAATCGCCAGTTCCGAGCAAGCCCAGTCCTTTCGTCCGCGCGCCCCGCGCGATGCCGTGCAAATCCATAATTTTGCTGGTCGCACGCGAATAATGCGAATGGAGATGAAGGTCGGCGTATATCATAATCATCAATTTCCGCCAGCGCTTTGGATTTCGGTTCAAATTATTCTACACGCAGATTGCCGAAATCTAAAGGGCTGAATGCACCCGACGGGAATCGAACCCGTATCGCGAGCTTGGGAAGCTCGAGTCATACCACTAGACTACGGGTGCTTAAGCAAACATTCTTATAAGCTTTGTTAGAAAGGATTTTAAAACGGGCTCGTGGTCTAGTGGCTATGCGCAACGGTAAGTCGTTGTGCAACACAGATGACGTCTGCTTAGAACAGCGTTTCGCAGTAGACGTGCAGAAGATCGGCGGTTCGAATCCGCCCGAGCCCATCACTTCAATTCTTCCGGAACTGGCATTAGAAAATAATACATTGCGATCTTAGCACGCCATAGCGCATGCTGAAATTGTGTAAGCATAACGACGAGCTCTTTCTGCGCCTTTAGAACGTCGCGCGCGAAGTCTTCGCGGCCATATTTTTTTGCGCCGCGCCTGCGTTCCAGTTTCGTTTCTTTCGGAAGCTCGATCAAGCTCGTATGGTTGCATTTCGGGCATTTTCCGACACGTTCAGTCGTGTCGAAATTGCGTATGCACTCGCGGCAGTAGAACAGAAAGCGCTGTTTCTTTCGCGTGAGGTGATAGTCGTACAGGTATTCAGATATCGGTCTTGCATCAGGATTCGACCATCGCCATGGCATATATCGTGTTGCAGGGGCAAAACTTATAAGCGAAAGAAAACCTCATAATTCAGTATGAGGTTGTATGACGGTTTTCTTTCGTGATGCTGTGCTTCAGGACCACGCAGACCTGTGGTCTGCGGAGTGTATAGGAAGCACATCATAAACCGATTCCGTTCAGTCTACCAACCTATTAGAAAGTCGTCTAACCGCCTATTATGAACCCGAATGCCTCGCTTGTCGCGGCCTCCGTTTCGTCAAACTTGTGAAGTACGATTTCCTTCTTGTCGTATTTTTTCGCAAGGTCCTTAAGCAGCGCAGCAGCCTTCTTTAACGCAGCGTCAGAGCCGTCGATAATTATGAAAAATCCGTCCTCGTCAATTCCAAGCGCGCCAGCCGACCGCAAGAAAATGCTCTGCCTGCTGACCAAGTCGTCCTTCTTCAGGATTTCTTCCGCCGTCGGGCGTTTGTCCGTTGAAACTAACCAGACTTCTCGCATGGTATCACGTACCAATTCACGATTACGTTTATAATGCTATCTGAAAGCCTCTGGCCGGGATTGAACCGGCGACCTGTTGCTTACGAGGCAACCGCTCTTTGCCGCTCAAGCGCTTTCGAGTGCGAAAGTGCCGTACCAGCTGAGCTACAGAGGCATTATTTCTCAAAATTTATTGGATCAATCTTGTCATTTAGTATTTTAATCCTATCTTTAAGTGTTGTGAGTGGAGGACAGAACCCGAATTTTTTCCATATAGAGAATTTAGTTTCGGAGATGGGACTGCTGAAACCGATTTCGCGTGCCCATTTTATTAAATTTTCTTTGCCTGGCAAATACAAACAATGTATTTGATGCGGATTTCCTTTGCCGTCTGGAGCAGTAATGTTCATGCACGTATATGGTTTGAAGTTCATTTTCAATAAAATCTGGTGCAAATCATCAACGAGTGCTTTGCTTGCAAACGCTGCCTGTATCACAGGGTATTTGTGCACGTCCCAGTGTTTTTTCTTGAACGTGAAACTGAAATCGCTATCGGCCAAACCTCGCAAAAATGGCTTTGCATATCTTAATGGTTTGACGAGTTCAGGAATGCGAATGCTCTTGGATTTAGAACCGGCTGGAAGTTTTAGTACATCCCTCTTGAACATGGCTATCGCTTTAGAACAGATTTTAATTTGACATTCATTTGTGTCAACGATGTAAAGGTTGCCTGAACAGTTAAACAGCGAGTGTAGAAGTTTTTGAATATGCTCTTTGTAGTGGTCGAATTCTTCTAAGCTTCCAGATATTCTGTACAACCACATTGTCTGGTTTGGAAGATTATAGATGCCGAGTGACCCGTCTCCGACATGTATTCCTATCTCCTCTGCGAGGCGCTCGCTCATTTCATCCGGAATTTTTATTTTACGCTCCAGATCGCCCTTGCTGAATTCGATACCGCTGAGAGCAAACATAGTACCCTATAGATGTCGCTGACATTATAAAGATATTGATGCTCTACAGAAAAAATCAAATTAAGAAAAAAGAAAAATTTCTCCCAGCTTAGGCAAGCTTTATGCTTGTCAGCCCGAGCATCGGCGCCACAAACGCAAAGGCTATGGTTATAACCAGCGTCAGGATGCCAACTGCCACCAGAGCGGTTATCATATCTGTTGCGAACAGCTCTTTGATAGAGCGGTAGAGCGTTGCGAAGCCAAGCGCAAGCGCGACTGCTATAGCAAGGAAGCCGACAAGCGGTCCGATCCATTGCACAGTGAAGAAAATCGCTGTGACGAGTAGACCGACTGCAGGTGCTGCCAAGCTGTAGGTCACTACAGTCAAGCCGTGCAGGTAATCGCCTTTTCCGCCGAGCGTGTTCACGACAAGCTTTGTGAGCAGTGCAAAGAACAGACCGCCAACGAATGTCAGCACAAATGCGCCGACTGTTGCCATGCCCAGTCCCTGGCTGAACATTGTTCCGAGTCCAGCCATGCCGCCAAGTTGCGTTACGAAAATCGCAACCGTGACTGCGATGATGATGCCATTGACGATCAGAGTTCCGAGTGCATCACCATAGGTCGTTTTCTTCTTCGCTGCTGCTATTGCTTCAGCTGGTGCCATCAAAAGTTTTGGAATGTTTCGGCACATGTTTTACACCACTATAAACTTGGAAAACGAGAAATTTAAACACACGAGCTAGCAGCTAGCCTATTTAACCATTGCGCTCGAATTGGTTTTCATGCAATTACCCGACGTCGAGAAAGCCCGCAAGAGCGGCTGGATCGAATCATGGTTTGCGATAGAAGTGCTAGGCGGAAGCGAAGAAATCGTAGTAAAATCGCTCAAAGAGCACATAGACAAGCTCTCGAAGACAGAGGACGTGCTTGTGCATAAGACCGAATTTCATCCGGTCCAGGAAGTCAAGAACCCGCCAAAGCCGCTGAAGCGTGGCTGGTCGCAGATAGTGAATGTCACGCTTTTCACAAGAGACCTTTACGCACTCGTACAAACAGTCATGCTATACGGCCCATCGGCGATAGAGGTTCTTTCTCCCCCGAATAAGCAGGTCAGTGCAGGCGAAATACAGAATATAGTCAACACGCTCGCCGGTCTGTTGCATCAGTTCGCTGCGGCAGGCGCAGGCGGTATCGTCATCACACCAAGCGGCAACAAGTGCGCGTAACGATGCCAAGAATTTCACGCATTCCAGTTCTAAGTCCTGTATTCCTTGTACAGGATGTGATACTGGCGCCTTAGCTGCTCGCGCACATGTTCGAGCTCTTCTTTGAGCGCTTTCGCAGACTTATTCAGTTTTGTCGCAGACTGGTCGAGCTTCGTTCTGGCAGTTTTTACAGCTCCTGTCTCAGCTGCGCGCAGAAGGTTGCGAGAATGCGAATTCCAAAAGCGCGACCATGCATAGACGTCGGATATGATTTTATCGCGGTCGATGACGTGGCGCACGAGGTTCTCGATCCTGCCTTCGAATCCTCTGCTCTTCGGTGAACCGCACGCCGATGCAAATTTCTTATTTCCAGAGATTGCGCGCGACAGTTGTTCTAACCTTGTTTCGATTTCGTTCAGCAGCGTTTCAGTCGACGAAAACCGTGTTTCGATGTTCGGTGCAAGGCTGCCGACGTCCTTCATATTTCTATCCTTTTGCTCACGGCTTATCGGAATTTCCCAGCTCTCTCCGAACGCAAAGTCCTGCGCATTTTCGTTCCAGCCGTAATCAAATTTATGTGAGTGAACCCTGCGTGTGATTCCGTCCAGCCAGTCTACCAACGGTGTTATAGTAGTTTGTACAAGTTCTATGGCCTGGTTTCGGTTAAGCCCGATCTCAACCGCACGCTGCTTGACTCTGAAGCCGAGAATGCGCTTGACAAGTCCGGTACGAACTCCCTGCGGTTCGATAAGCCGGACTTCCTTGGTACGGCCTTTCGGCAGCGCTTCTACCAATCCGCGGTCTGTGAGCACGCGGATTGCGCGAGAAACTTTGGCTTTGGGCCATCCGGTTGCTCGGACGATGTCGCGCTGGTCAACAGTCTTATGTTTAATAATCATCTCCATAACCGGTCGCTCGCGTTCTCCCAACGCCGGCAACAGCCGCTCTGGTCGGCTGCGCGAATATAACAACCAACCTGCAAATCCTACGGCAACGACAGCAAGTGCGACTGCCACCCAAACGAATGGCGGCATCACGGTCCGCGATAGCTGTTCATATATGACGCTTGCATCGATTACATCGCCGATGCGCGGCTCTGATACGTCCCAGCTTACAAGTATCTGCCTTCCATTGCTGCCTTCGCGGCCGAAGCTCGGGCGAAACGGCGAAAGACCTGTTCCTTCTAGCCTTGCCGGGTCGGCAAGTATGCTTCCAATCGGCAGCGAGATTTTCAAAGCAAATATGTCCATCTGTTCATCTATTCGGAAGCTGTAATCGAAATTCTGGAACGAACCGATGCGGTTTACAATATCCGGTGTCATGAAAGAATACACGATAAGGCTTCCATTGATGCTTGGGCAGACGAATGCTGTTCCGACTTCACGTTCTGACATCGAACAGTCGGCAGACTTGTCGCCGACTTTTACGGATAAATCTTTCGCATCAGCAAGAACAAGATAATCTGCGCTGGTAACAGGAGCGGCATAAACCATCTCGACACGCCAGCTGGCGCTCCCGTCCTCTTTCAAAGAAATCTCGACGTCCAGCGAATGAGCACTTACATTCGTATTTTCAGAAGTCGCAAATCCTGTCACAACTCCAGTCGGTCCGGATGGCGTAACGTTTGGCTGTGCGAGTGCGACCACAGCAACCGAAAAAGCTACCAGAAGTATTATCATTAAGCTTCGTATCGATAAGCTTATAGTGCTACAAGAAAAGAATCGGTATACTAATTTCTTGTGCACTACCTGCGAAGAAGCGAAGCTTCTTCGAGGTCTCAAAGAGCTACGCTCTTTGCAGATACGTGATCCAAATACTACCATATCTCGATTATTCATTTGGATCACTGTATCACCGTATTTGCTCTTCCCATAAGCCTCTGGCAGGGCAAAACCTTATAAGCTTTTTTTGTTCCCAAACGGTCGTGTGAAACCGTTGTGGAACGTTTCACCGACCGTTTCACCATGGTTTCAGCGCATGCTTATATACCGCCTTGAAACATAGAGATAGTAACAGTTTTACAACGCTAGCAAACGCTAGTGTTGTACCAGGAGAAGCAAAGCTTCTCCTGTACAGCAAAACTTTCAGTTTTGCTTGTGACCAAGCTGAGCAAACAAACAACAAAACAATCATGCTTAACAGGCGCGAAGTAATTCGTGCTTGTTAAATTACGGCTCAATGAACAGAAATTTCAGACAAGACAGCGACTAAGGATTGTTAATAAGCGAAGGGAAAGAATGCACCTTTCCTCGCGTGCATTGCGTGGAAAAAATATCCTGTATGACCCGCGCCCGCAAGGGCGCAGGTTAGAAGGATTTGGCATTCTAGTCTTTCGTAAAGTTAGCTTTCTGGCGTTGTTGTCGAATCTCCGATTTCTGTAACCGAGCTTGTACAAACAAAAACGAATAGGTGAAATAATGCAATTGAAAAGAGCAATAGCAGCCGGAGCACTCGGTGCTCTAATGGCAGGAAGCACGCTTGCTTTCGCAGCCAGCCTATCCGATTTCCCTGCGCCGTTCGTGCAGGCAGGTGCAGCCAACTTCCTGATGGTCGTTGGTGAAACTGCAGCAACGTCCGACGTGGTAGGAGCGATAGACTTGGCAGCAAGGCTAGGTGGTGAACCTGTCACAGAAGAAACAGAGACAGTATCAACAGGAACAGTAGCAGCAGCAGGAATGACCAACGGTGCGCGTGTTGAGGAACCTGGTCAGGATCTCAACTACGGAAACAGTATAGCAGACATCGAAGGTTTCGACAGCAGAGACTTGACAACAGTCCTTGCTGACGGCACTTACGAAGAGAGCGAGGGCAACAACGACAACGACGTTGCGTACGACCAAGAAATCGACTTCAACGCCGCAACAGCAACAATAGTCTTTGAAGCAGACGACAACGCCGCAACAGAACCCGCAGGCACATACCTCTTCCTTGACGCGGATGTAATCGCGTACACCTACACACTTGACTTCACCGAGCCAGTCGTTTTCGACGACGGCGTTGATGCCGACTGTGCAGCAGATTTGGAAGACACATCAATCACGTTGCAGGGCAAGACTTACACAGTCTCAGATGTAACCTGTGACGTAGATTTGGGTGATAACATCGTCAGCATCGAACTGCTCGGCGGTGCAGTCGAGAGTGTACTTGATCACAGCGAAGCAGGGACTTTCACGATCGATGATGTCGCCTATACACTCACGCCAAAGATCTACACTGATGAAGTAGTCTTTACCGTGACGTATGGCGGCACAACCGAGATTTTGGAATCTCTAGCAGACGGTGAGACAGACACCCTTGGTGACGGAACCGAAATTGGAGTTAGGGACATATTGACCTCTGCAAAAGAGGGTACCCCAGACTCTGTGAGGTTCTACGTCGGTGCGCAGAAACTAACTCTAATCGACGATGGCGCAGTCGAAATCAATGACGACGAGATAGATGACTACGAAACTGCAGTGGACATAAACTCTCCAGATGGAGACGGAGAACTTAACTTCATCACCATCGCTGTGACACCTGAAGATGATCTTTGGGTAGGCACCGGTGATAGCTGGACAGACCCAGTGTTTGGCGCTTGGAAGGTGACATTCACAGGTCTTGAGCAGAACACCGAAGAGATAACAGCCACAGCAAATGATGACATAGCAAAGCTCGAGTTCACCAACAACGCAGGAGACGACATTGAACTACCTGTAGTGTACAGCGCTGATGGCCTAGTTACAGCATGGGGTGAAGATGACCTCTTCATCGACGGTGATGTCGGAGCTGGAAATGCAGAGGGCAGCGAGACGACAGGACTAGGGGGAAACTCAATCGGTATGGCATATGCCGACGATCAAGTATGTGAGTTTCTTAACGGCAACGAAGTAGATTGCGAAGGCTTCCTCTTCCTAGCAACAGCAGCAGGAGGCGAGGCACGTCTGTTCTCCATCGATGACATAGACGAAACTGGTGCCGACGCAGGTACATATGACGTCATCGACGAGCAAACAGGAGAAACAATACAGGACGATGTCAACTTTGGCGACGATGTCGATGTTGGACTACCTGATGACATCAACATTGACCTAGACAGTGACGACGATGAGGTACAGTTCGACGTGATCAACTGGGGCGACATCGAAACGTCTCTAGCCGGTGTGCTGACCCTTGCAACAACTGCAACAGCAGCAACAGCCGACCTAACAGACAGCGAAGACAACGTACAAGAAGGCGCAGTGAGTTACGATGACACAGATGACGACGATGAGATTGAAATAACGACCTCAGCCGCAACAATACCCGAGGTAAAAGATTCCGACATCGAAGTGGGTATTGATGACGAGGGATATGGTACGATGTTCACCATCGACACAGACAACAATGACGACCTGACCATCGAATACCCAGAGGAGCTCGTCATCGCAAGCGTCTGGATGTCTTCGGTAGCAGCGACACAGACAGCAGCAGCAGCAGGCACAGTGACATACACAACTCAGACAGTCGCGCCGATCAAGACGATGGTCGGAAAGGTAGACACTGAGTTCCTAGATCTGTCACCAGCAGACCAGCAGGCAAAGAACGTAATCTCAATCGGCGGCCCGTGTGTCAACAAGGTTACCGCGAAGCTAATGTTCGGAAATACAACCGCAATGTGCGGTCCAGATTCCGGCATAGCCGAGAACACAGCATTGATAAAGCTGGTAGAGAATGCACTCGGCGGCAACAAGGCTGCACTGGTTGTTGCAGGCTACAACGCAGACAACACAAGGGATGCAACATCCGCACTGCAGAACTTCGAGACAGCAGCTCTGACAGGACTCGTGAAGGTCTTGGTTTAAAGCTAGCAACATCGAAAAAGGAATTTTTTCTTTTTCTTTCCTCTTTCATTTTTGCAATTCAGCTTTGGCTATCGAATTAATAAAGCGATATACCACTGGTCCACTCAAAGAACTAAGAGTTCTTTGGTGTGCCAAAGAGCTTTGCTCTTTGAGCATGCGACCAGTCGGTCGCAGAGTGAAATAGTGGTATCGCATGTATAAGCGAATCCCTGATATGATACCACTCTGTATCACAGCAATACAAACAGAACCGAAGGTTCTGTTGTACAGCAGAACTTACGAGTTCTGCTTGTACCGCCAGTCTTTGACTGGCGGATTACAGGAATTTGTTTATATTAAAAGAGAAAGAGAAGGCGATTCTGCCACTCCGGTCCGTTTTTGAATACAATCATAATCGTTTGTAAGCATTCTTCCGATGTCGTATCTGAATAATCTCTATGCGATCTCGTGTGTTATCAATATCGCAGAAAATCCTATAATCTCCGGCTCGCAACCTCCAAGCCCGTTCACCAACAAGTTTGTGAAGAAGACGGTAAGGATTCACTCTGGCCATCTCGACTTTCTTCAAAATATGAATTACAATCTCACGTTGAAGGTACGAGAGGTCTTTTTTGGCGCGATTCGACCAGATAACCTCAAAGGCCATCAAATACCGAGCTCCTTGACCAGCTGTTTCGTTGTGTAAAAACGACCGTTCTTGATATCCTCGCGACCTTCCGCCATGGCCTTCTTTGTTTCCTCGGAAAGCTCAAGGCGTTCCTCTTCCGCCATTTCTATCAGATCGCGTAGGATCTCTTCATACGTCTCACTTGAGCGCTCCTTAAGTCTGTCAAGATCTTCTTTAGTTTCTTTACTTACTTGAATAGTTGTTGTGGTTGTCATAGCATTCTATAGTGTGCCATAGGTATTTATAGTTAACGCTTTGGGTTTGATTGTAACAAAAATATGTACAAAGAAAGAGAAGGCGTCACTTTCGTTTCCACAACCGCCTTATTAATTGAATTTAAACTTTAGGTTCTTAGTTTAGTGCATGAATCGCCTTTATACGATCCTGATAATATCAGTCGTAGCGGTTGCGCTCGTCGCAGGCTGCATAGGCCAGACGCCTGCTCCAGCGCTTTACAATCTTACAAAAGACGGCATAGAATACGTCTTCTCAAACGATATTTACAAAGCACTGGACGTGACGATTTATGATAAAGCGTTCATTTCCGAAGAGCTCATGTCTGCACAGCGCATCTGGATTTTGTTCAAAAACGACACTGCCGATAATGCCTATGTCGCATTAGCCAGCTCGGAGCTCACATCGAAGCTCGTGCATTACTACGCCTATACGCAGGCTCGCCTCGTTAAAGCAAGCGGCGTAGAGCTTTCAGATCTTAACAATACGGTGCAAGGCACGCTCATAGAATTCCGCGGTCCCAATACAGGCGCCAACGCGACCAGTGTGAGCCTCAGTGGCTCGCGCATACTTCTGCAGGCACTCAACGCAAGCGAGCTTCGGCTGGTCGCAGACCGCTTGGCGCTGCTGCTTTTCGAGGACGAGCTTAAGGAAATGAATATCACTATTCCCATATGAGATGCTTCCCGTATGAACCACGCACTAAAGTGCGTGGTTTCCTGAAGCATCTATACAGGAAAACAAACCGTTTACCTCTATCTAAAGATAGAGGTTTGTTTTCCTTGTATCAGTAAGCGCAAACGAAACCAACTCGACGGAACAAAACGTTAGTTCTTAAGTATTCGCGCTAATTCTTTTTGTTATGAAGCAATCTTACAAGCAAGTTATTGTCGTCCGCGGCGATCTGAAACTTACTCGAGGCAAGCTAGCTGTTCAATGCGCTCATGCAGCCGTGAGTGCGCTCGAACGAGCGGACGAAAAAGCAATCGCAGCTTGGCGTCGCGCAGGCCAGAAAAAAGTCGTCCTGCGCGTTAAGACGTTGCAGACGCTGCTGAGCCTGAAGCAGCGAGCCGACACGCTCGTTTTGCCGTGCGCACTCATATCAGACGCCGGTCTGACCGAATTGCCGCCCGGTACTGTAACATGCTTGGGCATCGGGCCTGCCGACGAATCGGCTATCAATAAGATTACAGGCAGCCTTGCACTATTGCGCTGAAAAGTTGGTCTTATGGTCACAGGCGTTTCAATCGTCGTTCCTGCAAAAAACGAGGCCGAGCATCTGCCGGAAGTCGTGAAACGTATACGCAAAGTATCAAAGCGCTATGAGATAGTAGTCGTCGATGACGGCTCGACTGATGATACGGCAGCCATAGCAGAGAAACTCGGTTGCAAATGTATACGTCTTGATAGAAATCACGGAAAAAGCTATGCCTGTCGAATCGGCGCCGCCAATGCTTCTAACGAGCGTATCGTATTCATAGATTCCGACCTGCAGCACGACCCCTGTGAGATACCGAAGTTCGTCGTCGAGCTAGAAGATAACGACATAGTCATAGGAAGCAGAGATATGAGCGCTTTGCCATGGCAGAGGAAGATGGCAAACAAGTTTTCAAAGCGGATGATACGCCTGATAACAAGGCAGCGCTTTAGCGACGTGCTGTGCGGCTTCCGGGCGGTCCGGAAGTCTAAGTTCTTGGCACTGGACCTAGTAAAGAACGGTTACGAATTCGAGTCCGAGACCCTGATCAAAGCCATACGGAAAGGCCTCAGGGTGAGCGAGGTTCCCGTGGACGTGAACTACGACATCGGCTCGAGGATGCGATTCAAGCAGAGCCTGAAACTCTCCGCCTATCTCGTAAAGCAGTTGTTTTTCACAAAAATTCATCGTCACAGGCACGGCATACGGTGTCCATAATGGAAACGCTCATTTTGACGATCTTGCTGCTTTCGATGGTGCCAGCCATAGAGGCGAGGGTGCCTACTATATATTTCGTATGCTCCGGCCAATGGCTGTTGATACCGCTGGCCGTGTTGCTGAATTTTTTCGGCACGGTCGTGTTTGTATCGGTTATCGACCGGACATCGATATCCGCAAGGGTAAACCGTTTCATGGAGAAAAAAACAGGGTCAAAGCGGCAGAAGATTAAGAAATGGTTCGACAAGTACGGCAATGCCGCCATGTTTATGGTGATCGGGCTGCCGTCCACAGGCGTGGGCTCCTACTCCGGCGCTTTCCTGGGACGGGTCCTTGGACTGAAAGGTCGGATTTTCTACGCGTCGATACTTCTAGGTATCATCGTGTCGCTGATACCCGCTGTGCTTATCGGCCTGGGAATAAACGTCCTCGGGGTCACGTGCCCGAAGACTTTCTAAATTCAAGTTTTAAAACGTAATTAACAAGTTAAACGATGGTTATGCCCAAAAAAAATCATCGCCGCATTTTGCGCAACAGCTTCGCGGAGCGCGTGATGAAGACAAGCCCGAAATATTTCGCCGTCGCGCTGGTCTTGCTGAGCGTTTTCGCCGGCGTGCTCCTCAATTACACGGACATAAATTTCGCGAAAAGGAGCAGTACCGAGATATTTCTGACAAGCTATGATACGCATATCTTCGGCGGGCAGGACGCATGCTTCACCTATGCGCTTGAGTCCGATGTCGAAGAAAGATATAATTATACCATGGACTGGGTTCTGAGGGCGAACGGCAAACTGGTGATGGAGAAAGAAATAAATATAAGCCGGAACTTGAGCGGCAATGACACGGTCTGCGTCCCCAACGGTTCTCTCATCGACGGAGAAAACAGGATAAAGCTGGCCGTCGGCTCTCTGAGCATTTCCTTTAATACGGACAAATCTGGCGCAGCAGGCGACAAGTCGGTCGTTTTCGTCTCCGAGCAAGGCGTGCCGGAAGAGAACGCTGTGCCAAATCCTTTGCTGATGCTTGCGGCGGCGTTTCTTGTGACACTTTTGCCGGGATTTCTGTTTTCTCACAAATTCCTCAAGCCCAAAGACCTGACGGAATCGCTTGTGCTGACGTTTGCATTCTCGATCCTATTTGCGGTCATCATTCCGTGGATTTTGAACTTCACCGGCCTGCTCAGCCCGCTGAGCGTCGCGGTTTCTATGATCGCTATATGCGCTTTTTCGATTTTTATGAGAGGCTCGTTTTCGTTCCCGAAGCTCCAGAAGAGCGACAATATCTTGCTGGCGGTGGTCTTCGTGCTGATGTTCCTCACCGTAGCCGTACAGACGCAGTTTCCGTCCCATGACTCGTTGTGGAGCGTTTATTATGAACGCCAATCACAAGCGATGTACGACAGCGTCGGCATACCGAATCAGGACGCGCTTAGCTATCTGGGCAGGCCGTATACCTTTGTTCCAGGTTACATGCTCATGCGAGCATCGTATTCGTGGGTCTCAGGAGCCGACATACAGCACAGTTTCTTCGTGTTTCTAGTTCTGGGAAACCTTTTCTTCATATCTTCCGTGATGTTCTTTGCCAGACGCCTGAAACTGAACATAATGTCAAGCATCGTGCTTATGCTCTTCCTTTATTCCTCGACGTTCATCTTCGGCTGGGTCATCATTTCCCTGCTGCATCTTTTTTCATTTGCACTGTTTTTCGTAGCTCTCGGATTGGCGATGGATAGGAAGATGAGTGCGGGAATTTTTGCGGGCTTGGCCGCGATATTCCACGCTTCATTCCTTTTCGGGTTCCCGTTTGTGCTTCTGGTCCTGCAAAAGAGAAGCGAGTGGCGGCGGGTGGCGAAATATTTTGCGATTTCGCTGGTGCTGTTTTTGGGGCTGTATTCGTATGTGCTGCTAAGTTTCGGACCGCCAAGCGAGATACAGAAGGATAACTGGGGCTATCTGATAACAGGCAATATCGCCGATTTGTGGACGAATACCGCAGGCTTCATGACGCTCGCGCTTATCCCCGCCATAGCTGTCGGCCTCAAGAAGGAAAGGAAGCTGACGTTAGCGACGATCCTGCTTATACTTGCGTTCCTGTTCCTGAGCTATCGCGTCAATATTTTCCTGACAGTCATGGCGGCTCTGCTGTTTGTAAAAATCTTCAATTCAAAGCAGCTCATTGTCCTGCTCCTGCTCTTCCTCTCCAGCGCCCAGATGAACATACAGATATATCAGAGCGTGATAGGCGCGGAGACCATGCGACCGCTTGAATTCATCGACAAGTATGCGCCGCTGGATGCGAACGTGCTTGTAGAACCATTATACGGGCACGCTGCGGCTTATTTCGGACAGCGCAAGATTCTATCGGACTTGTACGTTGAATATGCGGACGAACAGAAGTATCTAGATACGCTAAGATTCATAGAAACCGGCGATACGAAGCTGCTCGACAAGTGGAACATATCATATGTCCTCACCATGAAGGCGACTAGGATTGTCGCCGTAAACACATACATTACATCCCAGAAGGAAATAGTATTCTCGGATTTGGATAATATCTACGATAACGGCGTGCTCAAACTGCATTACTATAGGCGCGATGATTCGTAAGCATTTAATTTGCGATGCGGCGGGAACGTTTATGCGCGTGAAAGCGAAGAAATGCATCTACGGAACGAATATCCTGCTTTTGTCAATCTTTGTGCTGGCGCTTGCCATACGCTTCGTTCCGCTTTTCACGCACGACCATCCGATGGGCGTCGATGCCTACTATCATTTCAGGCAGGCCGAGCAGTTCAAAACCGGCTACGATTCGTTCGACGAGCTTTCTTTCGGCGGCCGGCCTTACGTATATCAGCCGACATTTCATTTTTTCCTGGCAGCCTTGTCGATTATGACATTCTTGCCGGTTGAGACCGTGGCGCCGATTGCAGTGACGTTGCTGGGGGCTCTGACTGTGGTTGTGGTATTTTTCATAGTTCGGCGCGTTTTCAAGAACGATACGGCAGCCTTGCTCTCCGCTGCATTTTTGGCCGTAACGCCGGTTTTCATATGGAAGACGTCATCTAATACGCTGTTGACGGCTGTTGACATGTTTCTGCTGTCGCTTGCGATCCTTTTCTTGTTGAAGCAAGAGAAGACAAAGTATCTTATTGCGGCATCCGTTTTATTCCTGTTCAACCCGCTGATCGGGTTGCTAGCGATGTGTTTGAACATCGCTTACTGTCGGCCAAACGCATCACACCGAAAGATTGATTCGGTCGGCAATATCAAAGGATGGAAATGGATAGATTTTGCATGGCTGCTGCTTTTCATCGCCTTTATCATATCATCTTTGCATTTTTTGCCGGCATTCGAAAAAATCTACATCTCAAAAGACTTGCCTCAGGATATCTTGGCCGCAATGAACGAGAACATAGACATCAGTGGTTATCTGTTCAGGGTCAACGTCTTTGCCGTCGGGTTCGGCATTTTTGGATTATACCTCGCGAGAAAGAAAGTAAAAAATATGCTTCCGCTGCTCATGGTTCTGGCAGTATCGCTTGCTTCACTTGCATTGGGGGTCATCGAAACGGACCGAGCGTTAGTGTATGCGGTTCTGCCGCTCAGCGTTTTTGCGGGATTCGGAGCTTCTGAAGTGCTGAAGCGGAAGCCGCAAGCCTTCGGTATAATGCTGATAATATTGGCAGCCAGCACCCTGTGGGGATTCGTCTCATTGGGAAACCTCGAGTGGAGCGCTATACCGGATTCCGAGTACGCTGCGCTTGAGTGGCTAAAGAATAGCAGTTCGGAAAATGCGACGATTCTGGCTACGCCTATAGAAGGGCACTGGATCACTTACGTAAGCCGCAGGAAAAACGTTATAGATACGCATCTGCTTGGTGCGACCGACTTCACTGAAAGATTCGATGACGTTATGACTTTTTATCGCACTGATGACAACGGCATCAGAGACGGCCTCATCAAAAAGTATAATATCAGCTATGTTTTCTACTCGGACAGGTTCGCACGCTCCGGTTTTTCAATAGAAAAGCTTAACATATACGCGCCTGTTTATCAGAACGGATCTACTGTCGTTTTCAAAGTGTGACGTATTCGCCGTTTCCTTTTCACAATCAAGATTTAAACGTAAAGTGGCCTATTCCTATCATGGAAGTGCCGAAGGTGCGGTTTAGCACGATTATAATACTTATAATGCTTACCCTGGCAGCGGCCTATTTTTCTTACGAAATCGTTTATGTTTTTCCCAGAATCATGACAGGTCTGGAAACGGTAATACTCAATTCGCTGCTCATAGTGGCGGAGATACTGAGCGCAATTTTCGGGATATACGTGTATCATTCGCTTTTCTGCACGTTCGAATGGCCGCGCACGAAATATAACGGTCTGAACAGGCACCCGTTTGTTACAATACAAATACCTGCATTCAACGAGCCCATCAGCGTTATTGGAAAGACACTCGATGCGTGTATGAGCCAGGATTACCCGAAGGATAAGTATGAGATTATAGTCGCCGACGACTCCACGGATAAGCCGAAGCTGAGGCAGCTCCAGAGGATTTGCAGCAAAAATGGGATAACGCTGGTCCATCGAGACAACAGGAAGTCCTACAAGGCCGGTGCGCTGAATAACTCGATGAAGCACGCGAGAGGAGAAGTTCTGGCCATACTTGATGCTGACGACACTCCGGAGCCCACGTTCCTGTCGCACTCGGTAGAAGCATTGCTTGAAGACAAGCGTCTGGCCTTCGTGCAGGCGAGGAACGCGGAAAGAAACCGCAATCAGAATGCCGTGACAAAGCTGAGCGGCTCGATACGAAACATTTTGTTCTCCTCGGTCATGAAAAGCAAGGACAACCGAAACCTCGCGCTCTTCTGCGGTTCTGGCGGCGTCGTCCGAAGGCGCATTCTTGAAAAATTAGGCGGCTGGCCTGAGGAGACGCTGACTGAAGACACGGATTTCACAACGAAAGTGTTTTCGCTTAATTTCTCATCGAAATACATCAACCCTGTGGAATGCAGGGGGCTTTTGCCGACATCCTACAGCGCATTCCAACGGCAATCATTCAGATGGGCCAAAGGCACGACGCAAACACTCTTCCTGAGATGGAGGGCTATATTGAAGATTCCCAATGTATGGAGAAAAATAGAACATTTCCTTTCGTGCATGTCCTATTTCATAGGTCCGATGCTCCTCACGTTCAACATAATACTGATAGCGCACCTAGCGACAGGCATACAACTTTTCCACATGTATGACCCTACTTTCCTCTGGATATTCGGAACGTTCCTCGCTCTTAGCTCATTTTTCGCAGTCCTGCACACCCAGATAAGCGAAAGGCGGTTTTCGCTCCGTCAGATAGCGATATATGTGGTGGCTTCTCACAGCCTTTCCATCAATTTTACAAAGGCGATACTCAGTGTGATTTTCAAGCGCAAGACAGCATTCTACAGGACATCCAGGACGACTTCTGCAAGGGGCGGCTTCTCCGCGGCCAGGAGATTCTGGGTAGAAGCCCTGCTCGGAAGCGCGTCGATTATAGCGGCGGTCCTGACCATAATGAACCCGGCGTACACTGTTCAGGCTATGTGGACGGCGTTCTTCGGCCTAGGAATTCTGATGGCACCGATTCTGGCTTTCAGGTACGGATAACCACGTGATGTGATGAGCGCTGAAATAAAAAGCCGAATAGAATCCATTCTCACGCCGCTAGCCCTGCGGTTACCGCTGAGCCCGAACGTGCTGACGCTGCTGGCTGTCCTTGTCATGGCCGTTGCAGCCGTTGAGGTAATGCAAAGTAATTTCATGCTGGCCGCAGCTCTGGTAATCTTGTCAGGCTTTATCGATGTGCTTGACGGCACGGTCGCGAAAGCAAAAAATAAGACAACAGCATTCGGCGCATTTGCCGACCGTGTCGGTGATCGCATATCAGACGCGCTGATATTCGGTTCAATCATCCTCGCAGGCTTTGTGCAATTGTGGCTCGGGCTTGTCGTGCTGGTGCTCGTTCTGCTCGGCAGCTATGCAAGCGCCTGCCTGGAAGCATTTAGCAAAACGCGCATCGGCGAAGCATTCAGCATGCGTGCCGTGCGATTGCTGCTGGTCGTTGTGGGACTGTTGCTTGCAAGCTACACCGGATTGCTGTCATACATGGAATACATCTTCGCGATAATCGCCGTACTGGCCATCGCTGCTCTGGTGCAGCGCCTCGGCGCCGCGCACAAGCTGCTGAAGTGATAGGTTAGATGCTATCGACATCCGATAACTTTTAATATATGGTTATATACCATAATAGTATGGTTTTGAACCATAACGAATCATTCGAGATACTGAAGATATTGGTAGATACGCGAGAGAAGTATAGCATACGCAAACTGGCCCAGATGAGAAAGATAAATTACAAATCAGCTTACAACGCTGTTATGAAAATGGAAAAGGAAGTCAGCGTAACAGTAGAAAGGCTTGGGAACACAAACATGTGTTCCTTTAGCGGAAATTTCAGCCAATCAGTGTTTGCAGTCGAGGACGAACGAAGAAAGGAACTGGTGAAAGACAAGAACTTATTAATCATACACAAGAGGCTGAGCGAGCTGCCCTTTCCCCTTATCGTGCTATTATTCGGGTCACGCGCAAAAAGAACGTCGAACAAACATTCTGATATAGATCTGCTTGCTATCACAGACAACGAAAAAGAAGTGGAGCACGCGGTTTCGCTCGTTCCACTTAATATTCATCTGACTGTTGTAGCGCCGAAAGATTTCATTTTAATGGCAAAAAGCAAGGAATTCAGCGTCGTTTCGGAAGCGATTAAAAGAAATGTTATAATGATTGGTATAGAGGAATACTACAGGATGTTGCAGAATGCTCGATGAAAAACGTATCAGAGAAGCACAGGAGAACGTCAGGACTTACATTAGCGAAGACAAGCTGAAAAAAGTCGAAGCACGGGAGCAAAAAATAGAGCGTATCCTTGTGAACAACAGCAAAGAAAGCCTGAAAGTTGCCGAGATGCTTTTTGTAAATAGTCACTCTGACATGTGGACTATTGTATGCTCATACTATTCGATGTACTATATTGCAAATGCTGTCCTTTACAAATACGGATATAAAGTCGGTGAAAAAATCTCGCACAAAGTGACGGCCGATGCCCTGATAGTTTACATAAGAGACAAGCTCAAGAAAACCTTGTTGCAGGACTACGAAGATGCGCTAAATGAAACGCTTAACATCGCAGGCATCAGGTCCGACGAACTCATAAAATCATTTGATGACGAGCGTATCAAAAGGAGCAGGATACAGTACGATACTTCTGAGCAGGCAAAGCGGTCAAAGGCGCAAACGTCCTTAGAGCGTGCAAAGAAGTTCGTCTTTGAGATGGAAAAGCTCCTAAGCTAGAGTTGATGATGGCATGTCTTTGCTCAGCGACTTCACGCACTGGTTCATGACCGCTTCGGACTGGGCGGCGCAGCTCGGCTACCCAGGCGCATTCATCATCGGTTTTCTGTCTTCGTTCACGTTGTTCCTGCCCACACCTGCCTTTGCACTGATATTCGTAATGGCAGCAGGCGGCCTGAATCCGATTGCTTTGGGAATCGCCGCAGGCTTGGGCTCTGCAGCAGGCGAGCTTATAGGCTTCGGTATTGGGTACGGTTCTCGCAAGCTGCTTGTAAAAAAATACAAGAAAGATTTGAAAAGAATCGAGAAATTATTCCAGAAATACAAAGGTTGGCTCGTCATCTTTGTTTTTGCGGCGACGCCGCTGCCGTTCGATATAGTAGGAATCTTCTGCGGCAACGTCGGCTATCCGTTCAAGAAGTTCATGATTCCGACGATCGCAGGAAAGATAGTGAAATATCTCGCTCTAGCATTGGCGGGATTCTATGGCATTCAGTGGCTCAGTTCGCTCTTCGTTTTAGAATAAAGTTTGATTAGCTCTCTAGTGCAGCGCTCGATGCTGTACTTCTGCGCAATCGCTTTTGCCCGCGAGCTAACATGCGAATGCAACTTTGTGTCGTTCAACGCGCTCAAAATTTTCCGCGCGAAATCTCGTTCGTTCGAAATAATACCGACACGATTTTCGCGTATGAAATCGCTTACGACCGGAGCGTCAAGCGCAACAATCGGAAGAGCGGAAACAGCCGCTTCTAGCAGCACTATGCCCTGTGTTTCGCTTTTCGATGCGCATACGAACAAATCAGCAGCGGCATATGCAGCCGCCAGCTCTTGCTTCGATAAGTATCCGAGAAACCGGACGCGACCGCCGAGGCTTTTGCGTTCGGCATACTTCTTGAGCTCCGGCAGATGCGGACCGTCCGATGCGATTGCCAGCATGGCGTCTTGAATTTTTGCAGCAGCATCGATTATAGCCGCGATATTTTTTTCGCGCGTTACGCGGCCGACGTGCAGAAGTACTTTGCCGTGCAGCTTGTATTTCTTGCGGAACATGGCTGCAGTGCGTTTACCGATTGGTTTCGTGATGCTGATCCCGGTCGGGATGATACGGATAGGTTTAGAAACACCTTTTTCTTTCAGAAGTTGCGCAGTCGCTTTCGAGGGAGCAATCACGGCATCGCAGCGGTTGTAGAACCAGCTGCACCACTTCCATGCAAATTGACGTGCTGGGCTCATTAGCAGGCGCAGGCTGCCCTTTACAAGGTAATGCGTGTATTCTGGAAGAAGCGTGTGAAATGTTCCAACCGCTGGAACGTTGAAGCGCCGCGCAAGACCGATGCCGACAGCACCGATTGAGATCGGTGTATGCACGTGCACGACGTCTGCGTGGATGCGCTCAAACTCATCCAATATTTCCGGATTGGGGACAGAGATTTTATATTCAGGGTACGGAGCAAACGTGAACGATCGTATCCGATGGACGTTGTTTTCTTTCGGCGCGTCCTTTGATGCCGGGGCGAAAATATGAACCTCATGGCCTTGACGTTCCAGTTCTGCACGGAATGCCTGTATCGATGTGACTACGCCGTTTATCTGCGGCGTGTACGTATCGGTGAACATAGCTACGCGCATCAAATCACTGCTCGCATTTATCGATTTCAATATTGCATACTTTGCATTTTTTAATGTCGTATTCGATTTTTCCGGCCTTGAAGCGGTTTACGATTTCAAGGGTATCCACCGGAGTATATTTCAATTCGTCGGCAGCTTTCGTTATGTCGAAGCTCCTGTTCTCGAATGTATATTTTATGAATTCCGGCGTGACAAACGGCCGCAAGCCCGTTATACGCGCAATCCATTTCACGGGATATGCGGCTGCGATGCCAAGCCAGATTATCTGCGGCGGTATCCATAGCATCGGTCTTGGTCTGGCAAGTTCTTTGTAAAGTTGCGTAAGAAGTATGGGCGATTTGTCGGCTACGGTGTACACGTCTGAGCGTCCGCATGCCAGCGCTCCTATCAGCGCTTCCACGACCGAACGCTTGTAAGAAAGATGGATTCGCTGGCGCTTGTACGGGAACGGTAAATAGCTAAGTCGGGCAAGCCGTTTCAGGGTCGTTTCGTCGTAGATCAAGGACGCGCGGATTATCGGGACTTCGATTTTTCCCCAATAACTTTTAGCGACAGCTTCAGCTTCGGCCTTGGCGCGCGTGTAGTTGGTTTTGTTTTTGGCCGTGACAGCCGCGCTTGACATGTGGACGACTTTTTTAACGCCCGCTGCGACTGCCGCCTCGAACACGTTTTGCGTACCCTGCACCGTAGTTTTTTGGTGCTCGGAATAAGGCGCAAAATGGTCGCTGTTGGCTGCAAGATGGATTACGGCATTGACGCCTTCCATGGCTTTCTTGACGGATTCAAAATCGCTGACATCCCCTTTGAACACGTCCAGCCTTTTATCCTGGATATCGCGTCTTGTCATTACGCGGACACGAGGCGAAGTTTGGGACTCAAGGCGAACTGTGTTCGCCTGAGCAGGCGAACTCGAAAGTTCGCCTTGCTTCGCCTGTGCCGGCGAAGCTCCGCTTCGCTCGGCATGCCCGCCTAGTGAAATTATAGTTTCAACGACATCATGGCCGAGAAATCCTGTTCCTCCGGTGACAAGTATCATAATAACAGGTCTGGATTCAGAAATTTAAGCTGATGCTTCATACTGGTTGCATGCTTCCAGAAATTCTCGTCGTGATTGCGCAAGGCCTCTGGTTCGTAGCGCCTGCGTGGGCTGCGAATGCGTTTCCGCCGCTGGTCGGAGGAAAAATACCGCTCGATCGCCGTGCGATGTTTCACGGCAAGCGCCTGCTTGGCGACAGCAAAACCATCGAAGGAACGCTCGGCGGCCTTATTTTTGGCTGCTTTGTCGGCTGGCTTCAGATGCTTTCAAAGCCGATGTTTCCGGCTTATGCCTGGCAGGACCTCGGGCTTTTCGAAATGACTCCGCTGATCATAGTACTCATAGTTCTCGGTGCGCTTGCAGGCGACATCATAGGTTCTGCAGCAAAGCGCCGCGCAGGCCTAAAACCTGGCACAAACTTCTGGCCGTTTGACCAGCTAGGATTCGTTGTATTTGCAATGATATTTTCTGCCCCGGTACTTGTTTTGCAGATAGGAACAATCGCATTTATAGTGATTCTGACATTGTTTGTGCACTGGCTCGGGAATCAGCTCGGATACGCGATGCGCGTAAAGAAAGTTCCGTGGTGACGACGATGAACGAAATTAATAATAAGAAGATGAGAGAAGGCAAATCAAACGATTTTGCCGAGAGCCCGGTAGGAATGGAAAGTGTGCCTTCTTTTTCTTCCGCCTTATTGATTCGTCCGTTTCGAGGTAATTCGTCATGAAAATCGATCTTCACAGTCATACGGTATATTCTCGCCATGCATTCTGGGGGTGCGATGCCTTCAACACGCCCGAACAGATGATACGAGCCGCCCGAAAGCGCGGCCTAGGCGGGCTTGCGATTACAGACCACCAGACCGTGAAGGGCGGTCTCGCAGGCCAGGCATACGCACGCAAGAATTACCCTGGCTTTCTTGTCGTGCCGGGCACAGAGATTCGTACGCTCAGCGGCGATATTCTTGCGCTCGGCGTCGACGAAGACGTTCCGGACGGCCTTAGCGTCGCCGAAACAGTCGAGCGAATACGTGAGCTGAGCGGCCTCGCTGTCGCAGCCCACCCGTTTGCTGCATTCATATTCCGTCGTGCCGTTCGTGACGAAGCTCGTTTAGCAGATGCAATAGAAGTATTCAACGCAAGCACTCGCCTGAACTGGCGCGCAAATCGCTCTGCGCTCGAGCTTTCGAAGCGCGTGCGCAAGCCGGGCACAGCCGGTAGCGACGCACACGTCGCGCGCGACGTCGGTCGTGCCGGCATAGTTTGTGACTCGGACAGCGTGGATGGCGTTTTGGCGGCGATTCGCAAAGGCAGGTTTGAGATTTTCGGAAAATACACGCCGGTCTGGGACCTTGCATACCTCACGACAAGGAAATTCGCGCGCGCGGCGAAATACAGGATTTCAAGAAATAAAGGCTACGCTTCTTTCTGCTGCCAATAATTGTGTATGCAGCTTTTGTTCAGCGTGTACATCGCAGTCGATTTGATGTACGTGACAGCTATGCTCCAGAAACCTGATTTTGCAGCCCTTCTGACAGAAGTGCCGACCACGATTTTTCCAAAATATGCAAATCGGCCGAACTTTGCAATCCGTTTAGCCATGTCATGGTCTTCATTCGTAAACAAGCACGGGTTGAATCCACCCGCGCGCTCGAAAGCATCGCGTCTGAAAATAAAGCAGCTGCCGGTTGTCATTGCGATTCCCAGCGAATTTAGCAGCCGTGCAATCCAATCTACAAGATTGTAAGAATTTGCAAGCAAAGCGGAAGTTGCATCATATGTCCGAAGTTTGCAGATCCCTCCGGCTATTGCGGGATGCCGTTTGAACTGCTCGTCAATCTTGTCCAAAAAATCCCGTTCAAATCGTACGTCAGCATCGGCAAAGATTAAGATTTCGCCGCGTGCAGTGTGCGCACCTGTATTGCGGGCGACAGCAGGTCCGCGCCTTGGCTCCGTCAGAACCTTGGCAGCATAACTTTTTGCTATTGCAGTCGTACCGTCGCTGCTGAGCGTATCAGCAACGATGATTTCGTAGTCTTTCCTGTGCTGGCTGTGAATAGAGCGCAGACAGCCATCGATATATCCAGCTTCGTTTCGCGTCGGGATTATGAACGAGAATTTTGGCATCATGTTGTGAATAATGGTAGAAAGTGATAAAAATAGCTGCGCCAGCAGGCGCAGTCAGAATAAATGCCCCCGCCGAGATTTGAACTCGGGTCCCGGCCTTCGCAGGGCCGTGTCCTATCCAAGCTAGACTACAGAGGCGTAGAAAGCTCTCAAAGTTATAAGTATAAAAGCATTCCGTTCTTCTAAAGAAGAACGTGATTGCATGGCTGCAATGAGATGTTCATCTTGTCATATCGGCCTCAAGACAGAAGAAGGCTGGGCGAAGTTTAACTGCCCCAATTGCGGCGAAGTGGAGATACTCCGCTGCACACGCTGTCGCAAGCAGTCTATTACATATGTCTGCCCGAAGTGCGGTTTTGAAGGTCCGTGAATCGAATGAAGAATCCACTCCACCTTCCTGCCAATACAAAGCTTGGCGTCTACGAAAATGGAATTCCTGTTCCTCGTATCTATCACAAAAATGCCGTAGGTAAGAAAGGCGCTCGCTATCTCATAAAATGCGGTGACTGCAAAAATAGTATAGAAGTATATTACGAAGGAAACGAGCTCGAAATAGGCGGCGTGGAAGCCACAAAAGCCACGTGGAAGAAAATCCTTCTTCCATTATTGAATTCAAAGTGAAAGAAAGGGATTTGTATGGGAGACGTTGCGATACGCTATCATGTGATGCCCGAAGGGCCCGATGTTAATCTGGAAGAAATCAAGGCAAAGTTGCGCGTGCTTGGAGCCCGTGAAATACAGGAGAAACCTGTAGCGTTCGGCATTAAACTTCTAGACGTTCTATTCGTCATGCCGGATAAAGAAGGTCCGGCCGTTGAGGATAAGATACGCGAAATCGAAGGCGTCGGTTCTATAGAAACGGAAAGTATCACGCTGATCTAAACTCACGACTTTTTATTTCTCACAAATAAAGTCTAGGCATGGGTATAGCATTCTCGTCGCTGATAGAAGGCAAGCCGATTACAATCGAGCAGCTTTCAGGGAAGCGCATTGCAATCGATTCTTTCAATTGGCTTTACCAGTTCCTTAGCATAATTCGCGGAGCAGACGGGCAACCGTTGATGGATTCGCGCGGCCGGGTGACTTCACACTTGTCCGGCCTGTTTTACCGCACAATAAATCTGCTCGAAGCTGGCGTGAAGCCGATATACGTTTTCGACGGCAAGCCGCCCGAGTTCAAGCATGCAGAGACAGCTCGCCGGCGCGAAGTTCGCGAAACTGCTCGGGAAAAATGGCAGGCTGCGCTTGCTGCGGGCGAAATGGCAGAAGCGCGCAAGCAGGCCGCCCGTTCGACTACGCTGACGAACGAGATGCTTGACGATGCGCGTTCGCTGCTCGAGGCGCTTGGCGTTCCCGTCGTTCAAGCGCCCAGCGAAGGCGAAGCGCTATGTGCGCAGATGGCTGCTGCTGGCGATGCGTGGGCAGTCGCATCACAGGATTTCGATACCCTTTTGTTTGGCGCACCACGCCTTATTAGAAATCTCTCGATTTACGGTCGCCGTAAATATCGAAAGCAAGGCTGGCTCATGGTCAATCCCGAGATTATCGAACTCGAAGCCGCCCTGAAAGGGCTCGGAATCGACAGAAACCAGCTTATTATACTAGGCATTCTCGTAGGAACCGACTATAACCGAGGTGGGATAGAAGGCATAGGCCCTGTCAAGGGCACGAAGCTCGTCAGTGAGAAAAAAACGCTCGACGCCGTGCTCGAACAGACAGGCTGGCCGTTCGACGTCCCTGCACAAGAGATTTTCGATTTCTTCAAGAATCCGCCGAAGGGCGAATACAAACTCGAATTTCATGCGCCGAATAACGAGAAGATAATCTCACTTCTTTGCGATGAGCATGATTTCTCCCGCGAGCGCATAGACTCCGCGCTAGAGCGAATAACGGGTCAGAAGAAAAAAAGCAATAAACCCGGTAAAGGAGAAGCCAGTGCTTTGACGTCTTTCATAAAGAAATAACGGCTACTGCGGCGCGCACCTGCAGCCATTTGTTTTGCACGTCTGCTCATCCACGAAATCATTTTTGCAGCATGCAATCTTAAGGGTATTGCCGTTCGCGCCGCCGCACGTGGCATTGTAACCGGAGATGCGGGTGACGGGGTCGTCCCATGACGTTCGGCAGCCATCGCGACTCAGAGCCAGGTTTATGCAGGCCTGCGTGAGTGCATTCCTGTCCTCTATGGTTCCGATCTGCCCTCCTGCGCCGCCGACAAAGAATACGGCGATTACGACCAGCACAAGCACGGCTACCGCGATGACGACTATCATCTCAATCGGCAACGACATGCCTCGCATAGCCTTCACTTGTGTGCGGGAATTAATAAAGATAAGGCTTCCTTGTAACCGAAGAACTTATTTGCTGCACAATATTTCTAACCCTAATAGAAAGTCAGAAATAAGAAAACAAAAAGTCTTACGCTGGGCAGCCGCAGCGTGCTCGGCATCCGTTGGGAACGTTCAGTAGCTGGTTAGGGAGATATCCCATACGCGTACAGGCCGTTGCGAGCGTATCGCCATTCGGCGTGTTGCCCGTCGGGTTGTAGTTCGGAATTAGAACGCCGATTTCCGAGCCCGAACACCCTATAGTGACCCATCTTTGGCAGCCTTCGCCGAAGGCAGTCACGTCGCTTGTCGTTCCGAGTTTTCCTGCCCCGCCGACGAAAAATGCCGCAATTACCACGAGCACTAGTACAGCAATCGCGATAATCACGATCATCTCTATCGGGAGAGAAATACCTTTCTTCATGTAATCACTGCAATAACTATGCTTCAGCGATATATAAACATAAGCCAACTTGCACGCTAAAGCGAAAATTAATAAGGGGAAGAAGTGAACAGATCGTTCCGCCGCACGTTGCTATGCCTGCGCCTGAAATCTGTTCAAGCTGGCGATAGCTTATTAATTATAGTGAACCAAATAAATGATCCGGTATTATAAATTTGATTCACATACCTTCAAAGAGCTATGCTCTTTGAGGCCTCGAAGAAGCTTCGCTTCTTCGCAGGTGGTGCACAAGGATTATGATACCTAATTACTTCCTTGTCGCACTATAGTCAGCCAGAAAGTGAAATAAAATAAAAAAGAACGTATAGCTCGCGCGAACTTCGTTCGCGTTCGTTATCTTACCTTCGGAAAGCTCTTGCTTTCCAGGGTGCCGTTCTCTCATCGCACTTCAGAGTGCGAAATCCAGAGAACATCATTTCGTCATCGTTATTTCCATCGTCGAGACGCCTATCGTGGCGCCGCCTTCGACAGTCACTTGCTCTGTGCCTATCTTTATGTCCGTGATCTTCGCATCTGGCAAGAACTTGTTCTTGACTATCTCTGCGACGTCGACGCACGTGCTTATCGAGCGCCCACGGGCTTTGATGTGTATTTCCGTTTGGCCCGAGGTAAACTGTGTCATTGCTGCCATCACATAAGCCATCAAGGGCTTCTTGCCGATGAAGACGACGTTGTCTGCACTTTTCCTTTCTTTCTGCTCTGGGTTTGCTTGCTCTTCTGCCATTGTAACACCTCTTGCTTAGACTAACAGTTGACTCATAATGCTTTTAAAGTGTTACAAGAAAACATTTGGAAGCCTATCATAATTTCTTGCGCACTTTACGAGGTGGAACAAAGTTCCACCTGTACAGGTGAAGCGTTGCTTCACCTTGTACGTGAACCAAGAATATCATATTCCGATTATTATCTTGGTTCATTTTAGCTCGGGCAAAAGATAGAACAGCATCCTTTGATGCAGTACGGATCGTCGTCTCCTTTTGAAGAGCAGATCGGCCCGTCAGTAGGCTTGCCGCAGACTTCGGATTTCAGCCTGGTCGCAAGCGGAATAACCGCACCCGCATATTTACATTGCGGGTCCGCAGAAAATATCTGCTGGCAGAGCGAGCTCTGCTTTTTCAGGATATCGATTTTTGATTGGGCAGGCGTAAACGTCCCGAGGAAAAAGCCGAGCAGCGCCGCAAGCACGACAGCCGCCAGTATGAGAAGAACGACCGTCTCGAGCGGCAATGACATTCCCTTGAGTTTAGCCATAATGTCATTTGCCTTAGCGTGCTTTAATAATTTTTATTATAACATTTCTGCATGGAAACGTGGAAGCGGTTCGCAATCGGCTTGCTTGTGCCCGTGCTAGTTTTGGGCGGCTGCAAAGAAAAAAGGAAATCAGGAGTCATCTATCATACGCCAGGAGAGTATAAAGTTCCCGAACAGCCGGCCATAAAATCTCTTGCTATCAGAGAAGGCACAGACTTGGGGAATTTTGAGTATGGTCCAGAAGCGCATAACTACCCAAACGCTTTAGGAGGCGGGCATACTGAGTATTTCGGAAATATTACATTCAGGTTTACAAAACCTGTGTATGCTACAGAAGTACAGCTTCGCTATGTAGGAGACGGGGAGGGCGTCGAAAGCGTGTGGATAAAATCACAATCGCAGACATTTAATTCGAAACCGTTTCACACACGACAACTTTCCCTGGTACCCGATAGCTATCACACCTGCCCATGCGGGTATATTGTTAAAGGCAAAATAGGAGGATTAACTCAAAACTTCAAAATAGACGATTACCTGAAAGAGCTGGGAATACGTTTCAAGATATCGGACGGCGAAAAGAAACCTGCGATGGAGTTCTCGCTCGAGGGCGAATTTCGCACAGAATAGCCTAAGGCGGACGCAGCTCGAAGTTGCAGCAGTCGTGCAGCCAGCAGAGATAAGGATAGCCCGTTGTTTCTGGATAAAGGAAGTTACATGCGCGGATGAACGTCGAGCCCTCGAGTGAGTTGCCCTTCTCGACAGCCGCGATGCCTATCGGCTGGCTCGTTGCAGCTGCTTGGTCGGAGATATCCGTACAGTATTGTGCGCAGCCTTCAGAGAATATCCGCCGCGCGTCAAGCGGGCTAAGCTGGATGCCAAGCAAGAATATGCTCGCCAGTACGGCGATAGCAAGCACCGCAACTATAAGCGCGATCACAACACTGACTGCAATTCCTTTCATAATTTTACACCGTTGTTTTGGCGAATTAATAAGAGCAATGAACAGAAAGCGAATTTCTAAGCGGCATCATTTAGACCGTTTACGCACATTCGCTTTCGATCTTTCCATCCTATTGATTTCGTCACCTCATCTTCCTATCGTTTTCGTTAATCTTCAAAATCATCCACGAACATAACTCAACCATAGCGAAATTCGAGGCCGGAGCAGTAATACAATTATAATCATGGCTGCTCCAATCGCAATATAAACATAAATCGGCAAGCCCGGTGCAGGCTGCACTGGAATCGCGCAGTCGATTGCGCAGTTTTCCGTTGTTTCGCCAGCGTCGCACACGCTATTGCCGCACGTTAGCGGCGCGCCTGCCGGAATATTAGGCTGCCCTTCGTAAATTTCAAATTCTGAAATGGCGGCATATGGCAAGACGTCTTCTGTTGCCTTAATGTCTAGTTTGACGCAGCGACCAAGCACCGAGTCAAACGCAACCCTAAACCAGTTATCGACGTATCGCGCATTCTGCGTGCTGTAAGCGTTCTTGAAGTTCGCGCAGTCGCCGACAAGCACGTCAAAAGCCTTCGGCCTGGCTCCGGATGAAGAGTATATGCCGATCCCACCGACCCACATCTGCCGCTTAAGGTCGATTTGCAACCACTGTGGCAATGGGCTTTGGCTGACCCAATACGTACTCGCGTCGCCGTCGATGGCGTACTCAGGCGGATTCGCAGCCAAAGCGGAAGATGCATTCGCAGTTCCGTTCCTTGCTGCGTTCGTCTTTCCGACAGGTCCGGTCGGCATAGCAGTTACGTAAAACTTCCGCTCCGAGCTCAGCACGTTGAGCCCGTCTGAATCCTGCGCAAACAGCCAATAACTATAATTCCCGGCTAACGGCGCTGTTATCGAGCAGTTGAATACGCCTGCCGAGCTGCCCGTGACAGTCGCGCTGCACCATTGTTGCGCGCAGCTGGCATCTTTGCATACCCGAACGTCTACGATTGCATCGCCGTCCCTGTCGTTAAGCTGTGTGTAAAAAGTGAGCGTTTCGCCGCGATAGACGATCATCGGGCTGTGCCACACGTTCAGCAGTTCGGGCGCAGTATTCGGAACATCCGAAACGCGTATGATGTGCGGGCCTGACGTACGAATTGCAGCTCCGATAGCACTTGTCGCCCTGACATTCAGGCTTGCATTTTCACCGAGCTTAGCCGTAGCCGGCACGGAAATATTGGCAGTAAACAGCGCCTGTTGGTCAGGATCAAGCAAGACTGTTCGAACAAAACGTGCACCGTTCATTGCAACGAGCCGCGACCATGTCGTATTCAACTCGTCAGTCAGCGTATAACTATCTCGTGCAGTCCCGGTGTTTCTTATAACGAACGAAAGGCTCGCAACCTCACCCGCTCGCACATTGGACTGGAAGATTCCCGGGTCTATAGTGAAATCGTATCGCGGCAGCACGATTTCGTTTTGTACGCGCACGTCTCTCGTCGCATCCGAACAACCGGCAGCGTTGCACGAGCTGACGCGAAGCGTGTGCCATCCGTCCGAGACCGTAGCGGTATTCCAGACATAACCCGCCGCTGGCAGCGCGCCCTGCAGCAAGCCATCGATGTACAGGCTTGCATTTCCGTCCACAACGTTCGCACGCGTTATTACAGTCCCGCTCACGACCGAACGGTCGGCAGGCATGATTATTTCGATTAGCGGCGTTGCGATACAGGCAAGTTCGATCGGTCGGAAGAATATCGGCATCGAACCCTTGTACACCGTGGCGTTTGCCGAGTATACGCCCGATTGCGTAAACTGGCGCGTCCATTCGAAGCTCGCGTTCTGGAAGAACGTCGTGCCGATGCGCAAGTACGTTCCCGTCTGCCACGTCCCGCTAAGCGTTGCATTGTATCTGCCGTTCGTTCCGAATGAGCCGACGCGCTCACAGCGTTGCTCCGTTATGTTAAGTCTGCCGCACGCGCACCGTTCGGTCGCGCTACAGCCGTAGTCGCCTGCTACACCTATAGTAAACGTCGCATTCGAAAAACATCCGCCGAAGTCCCAGCCGACTTTCTGGCACTCGGACGTGCAGGCCGGCCATACGGTTATATTTTCGCCTATGGTTCGGGTTTCCTGCCAAATTTTGCTTCCGATTTTATACACCGAGCAGCTCTCGACAAACCAGTCTCCTGCATCCAGGCGAACGTCTATCCTGAACGGCACAGTCTGGTTGAAGCCCACGAATTTCGTTTCACTTTCGACCTCACGCTGGTTGCCTGTAACGTCAAGCAGCGTGCAGTTTATCGACGCGTTGGCGCCTTCTCCGAAGTTTTTGACATCCAGGCGTATCATCATGGCCTCGTTCTGCACGCCATAACGGGGGACATTCCAGCTTGCGATGCGCAGCGATGTGTTCGGCGGAACGACCGTAACGTTTGCTAGTTTGCTATCGACGCCGACGACGACCGCACAGTCGCTGAACACGGACCAAGTGGCGGCGCAGTTCGCAGTCCAGTTGCCAAGTGCCAGGTCGGAAATAGGTACGCTGAAATTAACGCGCTCGCCAGTTGGAATAGCTTTGCATTCTGAGCTTGCGCTCGGTCGCTGGCCAAAGCGGCCCTGCTGTTCGAACTCGCAGCGCGCCTGCGCGTAAGCTTCGGGCGACGGATTTTCTATCTCTACCGTGGCATTCGCCGGAACGCCTAACGTGACGTTCGGGACAGCGATGCGGGTGATATTAAATGCGGCTATGCCGGCGCCGCCGCAGACCGATCTGATCATAGTTTCCGAGTTGTCGATGAAAGTAGCAATCCGTGCACGTGTGGCAGCGCATTGAGCTTCGACAGGATTATTATAGTTCAGGCCCGCGAGCAAATCTGCAGCAGTGCGGTTCAGTATGCGGGCTTGGTCGACGATGCCTTGCGCGACACGCATGCAATCTAATGAAGGCCGCCACGCCATCGCATACAAGAATTCGCCTTCACCGACAATCCATATCCAGTCCGCGAAATCAAGCTGGCCATTTTCAAACTCAGGCCTCCACCTGTGCAACTCCAGATCATCTCTGACAATCGGGCTGAACATCTTCCCTATGCATGCCGGACAGCCATAGCGGAACGTTGGTGACGTATAGTTCGCCGTTGCCGTCCGAGCAACCAAGAAATATTTTCCGCTGCGCTCGGCGCAGTTGGCATGGCAGAAGCCCGTGCTCGCCGAGCAGGTGAGTTTTGTCCGTTCGGCAACGGGCTTTTCAAGCTCGTCTAGGCATTCGAGTTGTTGCTCATGCTTTGAACTGCCTGGTTCGAATTCGCACACGCCGAACTGTTCGATCGCCGCATCCGTGACGCTGGCAGACCAATCGATGCCAAAAGCAGTCGTACGCTCGCACTTGCCATCAAAGCCGCACACAAATGCACTCGCGCAATCGGGCGTGTTCTCGATCGTCTCGCCAAGCTCAGGCTCGCAAAAGCCGTTCATGTTATCCGGAGTCACCGTAAGATTGAAGGCAGTCGCATTCCAGCGTTCCGGGAATGCTGTATTGCTGACGTTTACGGTAAAAGTATAGACGCCGAACTGCGGCGCAATTGCATGCGTAACGTTCAGAGCAACGTCGCGCTGGTTCCATCCTGTACCATATGCAGTCCTTCCAGGCACATTGACTGTTTCCTGGTCGAGCACGGCATTCCAGCCGCTCGGTGCACTTATGCTGACAGTGTAGCTTGCGTCAAGCGCCTCTGGATTCGTGATTCTGATGCTATAGCGCGCAGAGCAATTCTGGCTTATGAATCCTGGTTCGAGCTGTTCGAATTCGACAAAGCATTCCCACGGGTCGCGCGGAACTATTTCAACAGCCGGCGCCTGCGGCGCAGTGATGTTCAACGCTGCGCTCGCTCGTCCATTCATCACCGGGTCGATGCTGCCGACCGTGACGTTAAAGCGGAGCACCGTACCTTCAGGAACAGTCGGCTTAGTCTTCAGCCACAGTTTCAATACGCGGCTCTCGCCGCGGCCTATCAAGCGATATAAGTCCGAATCCGACTCATAGCGCGCGAGCAGCGCTTGTCTTCGAGAAGATGCCCCATAGGCATTTGCGCTTTCGCATTCGAACTCGCTGGCGCACAGTTCGATGCCCGCAGGCATCTGAATATCCTTTATCCAGAATTTATTGACAGGCTCAGGTGCATCGGCGCTGTTGTTGTTCATGACCGTTACGTTGAACTGAACAGGCACGCCGGCTATCGCCGCGAGCAACGGCGGCTCGACCGAAGCAATAGCAGAGTTATGCCCGGGAACAGTAACGTATTCGCCGAAAACCGCAGCTCGAGCCCACTTGTTTATGCGGTCGATGCTGTCGGCAGCCCAGTATATGTAATTCCCGTCGACTGCGAGTCCGGTCAGCTCAGTGCCGCCGAATCCGTAAAAGTCTACGTAAGGCTTTGTGACGACGTCCGTCGCGCCCGAACTGGCGTTGACTACAAGTATCTTGTTGTAATCTTTTTCATTAAGCGGCGCATTGCTCGCGCCCGCGAAAATCCGTCCGCCGTCAACGGCAATCGTACGCAGTCGTCCGGGACTCGGACCCAGCAACGCTTCAGAAATATTCGCGACAATCGCGCAAGTTGAACCTGAGCAAGTGCCGAACTTGGGAACTTTTCTTATTCGGCTAGGCTCTACCCAATAGACAGATTGAGAATCAACGCCAAGGTCTGTCGCTTCATCAAGGTTATCGGCAACAGTCGAAATCGTTCCATCCGTCAAGTTCGCACGCTTTATCGTGCTGTTATCAACCCAGTACGCAAACTGATTGTCAGCAGCAACGTACCATACGTCTGTTGCGCCGGACACGCTAGCGACAGCTGCAATCTGCCTGCTCGAAATGTTATAAGACATTATTTTGTGCGCTGCGCCGTCGATCCAGTACAACTGATTATTCGCGTACGCTACGCCGTACGGCAATCCGCCTGGCGCAATGATGGAATACGTGCGATTGTTCAAGTCGAATGCATAAATGCCGTCGCTGCTGCTGTAAAACAAATGAGAACCATCGCTAGCCACGTCGCGTGCAGGCTGCTGTGGCAAAAGCATGATGGTAAATTCACTCGCAGCGCGCTCGCGTTCTGTCGCTTCAGCGCTCGCAAGCGTGATAAACCAGCCGCTCTGGGCATTGCCTGGCTTCGGCGAAAGCGTTACGTTTGCTTTGCCGATAGCTCCGGGTAACAATTCAAACGCGCTCGCCGTTTGGGTCATATTCCAGCCAAGCGGGCCTTCCGTATACAAGTTGTGCGCACGCGCTTGGCAGAAGTCCGGTGCAGTATTTGTGATATTAAGCATGTAGTTGATTTGCGCCGGCGCACGCGCGATGTCAGCGGTAATCATAGGAGTAAATTGAAGCATCGTATATCGAACGGTCGTACTGGCGTTTGCGAAATACGTTCGGTTAGAAACAGAAACACCGATTATGTTCTCGCCGCCTGCTCCTGTTGCCGCCGGCCGCACTTCAACCGTACGCCTGACAGCCGGGCTTCCTACTGATGCACACATTGCGTTGTTGAGGCAATAATCGTCGTAATCTATCGACCAGATGTCGCCTGCAACGCTGCCGTTCCATCCTGTCGGTGTGCTAAACGTGACGTCAAATCCGACAGGCTTCGGTCCCCATATGTTTGACGTCTGCAGTTCGCCCGGCAACGTCGGCTGAAGCGAGCACGTCTTATTGCCCCATATCCAATAAGCCCGACCAGGACGTACCATATCGGCAAAAGCGCCTACAGGCTCGCTTGTAAACGGATAAGATTGCATCGGCCTTGCCTCAAGCAACCATGTCCAGTTTCCTGGCGATTTATCTATCCGCATGTCGCTTTCGTACAGCTCATAGCCAAGCTGCGGACAGTTATTTGGGCTATTTCCGTTCAGTCGATCAAAGTAGAAAAATGGGTCGAATACCTTGTGCAGCAATGAATCAGAATCGTAAACAACGGTATGCCCTGCCGAGCCTATCAGCGTTCGAGCCGTACTTACAGAATTGCCGGCAGCGCTCAGGTTTATTTGCGCATTTGCATTAAGGTTGAACTTGCTTGATTCAAACTTGATTTCGCAATTGCTGGCACTTTGCAAATAATATCCGCGTCCTGGCACGAGCGGAACGCTGCTGGCATTTGTTGTGATGTTAACCGCGATTTGCGCAGCATAGTTCCACCATGACAGCGCTTGCACGTTACAATTGGAGATGTCCGCCAGTGTGACGTTTTGCATAACGTTGTTTACAACGCGCAGCGCATACGGCACGGAAAACGGCGTCCACCATCCAGTCTGGACAGATATGCGAGGCCATGCCGCGTCAACGCGGACAGAAATATTATATCTAAGCGGTTCGCCGCTGCCGCACATCATGTTCTGCTCAGGTGTTGCATAAATTGTCGGCGTGATAACTTCCAGTTTAGTCGTCGTAACGCCTTCGACAAGCCCGCCAGAAGTATCGGCAATCAGCGTATCGATATTAGTCGCATTAATCATTTGCTCTATCGCGAGTTTGTTCGCTTCAATCGGCTCCGCAGAAATGTTTGCAAGCGCGTTCTCAAGGTCGGTCAGTCGCGACAGCGTCATAAATATGCTCGGATCTCCAAACTTGTTGAGTTTTGCGTGGTATACGGCGTCAGTTGCGCTTTCATCCGCTTCATCAAGCGCGCGAAGCAATCGCGACCAGAGATAAATAGCTTCTTCAGCGCGTGCAAGCATCTGTCTGTCTTTGACATAAGCTGCCGTTGTCGTGCAAACAGTGTGCCATCCACCCCAACCATATTGCTGACTACACACTGTTACAGTACCCGCTAAAAGTCGTCCGTCTTCTGTCTCTGTCCCGGCTAAAGTGACAAGAGAAGCATTCACAGAAGAAATGCGTTGAGAAAGGTTAATTCTGAACGTTCTAGCAGATTCCAAAGCGGTCAGGAAGTTGGCGGGCAGCGCATCTCCGTATCCGATAGTTGCAATAGTCGCATCAGTCTCGTTCGCAATCTCATCAAGTATTGCAGCCGTATGCGTGAAATCGTCTGAAAGTTTCCTGAAGTCGAATGAAACCGTCCCGCCGTATTTAATATCAGTAACGTTCACATACCACCACGTCACATCTATGACCATGCTCAGCTGTGAGGGCGAGATTGTTTCGCTCCCTTCGCTACATGCACGAAAGTCGCGCAACAACCATTGTTGATGATAGCAGTAATTATTCCACTCCAGTTCAGTCGGTGAGATGTACTGTGTGGCTATAGACGTTGGAAGTTCATTCACCTTATCCGAAAGTTCGTAAGATTTGTCCATCACGTCGTAGAGTACATCACGCACGCCAGTCGCATGGTCCAGCGCAGCAAGTATCAAGTTCAAGCTGCGTGTTGTCGTAAGCACGCTGATATTGCCATACGCCGCCTGCAACGTGTCAATCGTTCCGTTCGGCGCACCGAGCGTAGTCGCATGCCCTGCTGCGCTTGCGCCTGTGGCAATCGTACGTGCAGCACCCAAAATAGCGCCGAGCGCATCCCGTGCAATCGCAATCTCAGGCCGCGTAGCTGAAATCGGTTGCGCTGCGACGGTTTCCAAAAAGCTTTTTAGGTCAAGGATTCGCTGTCGGGCAATCGCAAGATGTTGCGCAGCTTCAAGGCTGTCAGCCAAGGCAGTCGCCGTCTCGATCGCGCCGCTGATAGCAAGCGGCTCTTCAAATATCCCTGACCATACTATAGCAGCCTGCATCATTATGCCTATGAGCGAAGACGTCGCATTACCGGCTGCACGGCTCTCAACTGTCCACGTTCCAAGCGTTTCAGGTGCCAGCGTGTTTTGCGCAAAGCTGCCATCATCCCGTGTCGTGCGGCTATGGCTGCGAGCAGTCACGGTAGCATTTTTTATCGCGATCGATAGTGCGCCCTTCCACGGTTCGGCTAGATATGAATCCATGTCAGGCGTGCACCACCCGCGGCCCGGAAATGTCGTAGAATCTACGGAGCGTCCCTTGTCAGCATCGTAAACGTTCATGACCACGACTCCAAGTGCCCCGCCCATTGCCGTGCAGGTTGGCGCAACCCCTTCTGAAAGGTATTGCGGGCTTGCCGAGAAGTAACCGTAGCAGGCGCATTTGTAGTTGTTCATTGATGCTTCTAGCCATTCTCTCATCGCATCCTCGCTCGCGCCAAGGTCTTCATACAGCGCCTGCGTTCGCTTGTACTCTGCAAGCAGCGCCTCAGCGCCGCGCATGACCTCCCACGTCCGCGTCGATGCCACGAGCTTTCCAACGTCTTTCATCTCACGCAAAATCTTGCGCTCCTCCTTACTCAGTTTGAGAAATGAGCTGTCAAGAACGCTCTTTCGCTGGCTCGTATTCAGCGTCAGCAGCCAGCTGCCCCAGACAGTTCCTTCCTGCTCTTGCATCTGCTTGGCAGCCAGCGTGCCTTTCAGCAGCCCGTCGCGCAGCGCTGTATCCGCGTTTATTGCATTAAGTCCGGTTGCGCTCGTCTCATCAAGAAGATTTACTGCCGCGCCGCCACCCAAATCCACGGCTCCGCCTGCTGCCACAGCCTTTCTCTCTTTCTCGTCGACCTTGGCCATCGTTCCTATCTCTTTTGTTGGCGCCATTGAAAGATTCAGCACGTCGATGGCAAGATTGGCCAGATTGCCTGCGACGACACCGCCGACCTCCAAGCAATAGCTATATGCCAGGTAGTCCCCCTTTTCCTTCAGGCCCTCGCACATCTTCTCCAGAATCATGGGTTGCAGCACAGACTGGAGGCTTACGAGAACGCTCCTGCCAATCGTCTTCCAGATGTATTCAGAAGAATATTGTTTCCATGTAAGCGCTGTTATGTCTTCCAGGCGCTGCTCAAATGTGCTCGATACCGTGGAGCCAATGACATCTCCGACGGTATCCGTCGTAAACGCCACAATCGCCGGCGTCGCCAGTCCAGCCGCAAGGCCGCTAAGGAACTGCTCAATCTGCGCTCTGTAGGGCGACTTACTGTCTTTGAACAACTCGGCAATTGCTGGCGCGAAAACCTTCCTGCTGACAACCCCTTGCACCCATTGGTTCAGCATCGCGCTTGCAAGCGATGCAAAAGCCTGATTTAGCAGATAGCTTCGCGCTACCTCCACAGTAGCCAGCGTAGCAGCAGATGCCGTAGCTGCACCAGCAGCTGTGCTGGCTGCAGCAAGCTCCGTGGCAGTTGTAGACTGGACCGCATCGATTGTAGCTGTGTCCGTTATCGCGCCGTCTTTGATAGCCTCGTTCAGTCCAGTAAGCGTACTTTCGGCAGTAGGTTCGGATACCGTGCCGCCCAGCCCGCCGCTCAGCGAGGTTGTGAACGTTTTAATCGTCTGGCCTACATTGTAGCTTGCAATTCCGCCGCCTACGAAAGCGAGCGTGACGCCTAGCCATTGGTCCTTCCACGCCATATCCACATTGTACGCCATCATTGCCATACCAAGCCCGCCCACCACGTTTATGCCGCCGATGAGGGGAAGTGCCATTGAAAGGAAGCCCGGAAAGATAAGGGACGCGAGCATAAGCGCCGCACCGAGATATTTCAGTCCGCGCTTCTCAACCCATGATCCACAACCACCAGAATCAAAATCATCTTTGCTCGCCACTTCGATATTTCCGTACCACCCTTGCTGGATGCAATAGCGTGCATTGAATACGCAGTCCTTGTCAGACCAGCTTTTTTTCTTGCATTTTGCCTGCTGAATCCAAGCGCAGAAATTTTTTTCGCCTTCGCATGTATACAGCTTACCGCCAACCGTTCCTTCGATGTACAGAGGCTCGCTCGGGAATACCACATCCCGTGGCACGCCATCCTGCGATACAAGCTGGGCAGGTTCGAGCGTAATCGGAAGGATGTTAATCTCGTTTAGCCGCAGCGAGCACGTGCCACCCGAGCACGGCACGGAAAATGTTATTTCAAGCACGTTAGAGAGTTCGTCTGCAAACTGCGTGCGGAATTTTTTGAACGGCGCCAACGGCTGTGCCGCAGAGAGCTGCTCTGTTCCGCCAAGTTTCACGCTTGCCAAGCTTGCGCCGCTGCTTGCTGCTTCTATTTCCAGCGCCCGCCAGCGCTGCGGACTTGCAACGCTCCATACGCATCTCACGCTGCCGATGCCGCTCCCGCTAAAGTTGTGCGACCAGCCAGGTCCGTAGCCAAGGACAGCCTTCGCAAGCTGGGTCTCCTCTTGCGCAGGATTCCATAACGGCGCGATCTCGCTAGGCCCGAGCTCACCGTTCGAATCCCAACAGCGTACGTCAGAAAATGCGACGTCTTTCTCAGTCTGCGCAAAGGCTGGCGTAACGATAACAAAGGCAAGCATCAAGATGATGAGCAGTTTTAGTTTCACACAATCTCCTCACACGCTTCTGTGATTTCCGATACTTCAGCGAGCTTGGCGTCGAATTCGCTGCGCTCGCTTGGATTGTAATAATAAACCTCACTCATGCGCATTATCCACGGTGCAGCATTCTGTACATGCCGCCACACGTCCGCATTCCAGCTTTCGTTCCAGCTCGGCTCTATGCTTGCATTAAGTCCGCCTGGTTCGTTGATTATTTCTTGGATTTGCAGATAGGGAAGATACGTGTTCTCGATTCCGATGTAGAGATATTGCGATGTCTCCTCGACCGATGTGCTATATTCTGTATTGCCAGGGCATCTCCAGCTGCGCGATATGCTCTTCGGCGTTGAAACTTGGACAGGAACGGAAGAAAACGTCACCATGCTTCCCTCTATTATATTTCCACCATCGGCTGCGACAATCTCGACCTCTTTTGCAGCTGGCAGCATGTTGGCATCAACGTAAGTAACGGTTTTTAGTTGAGAAAACGTCGACAATCCATCCGGTTCCTCGGTTGCCATGCCGTCAAGCGCTGCGCGTGCAAGTATCGGGTCGTGCCGTGCGAGCAGGTTGCGGACATAATTCTCATCAAACCGTGGCGCAGTAATAAACGACCATAACAATAGGAATGCAAGCCCAAGGACGAGCCCGACTACAGCCAGCTTCGCAAGATTGTGCAGATAAGTTTCGCGCCTTACCTCTGCGAGCGCAGGTAGCTCGGCAGGTTTTTGGTTGACATGTGAATACATCTAGCTCGACCCCTCCAATTGCTTTAAGACTTTTTTCTTCAACGGCTCAAACAGCGCTCGTGCAACAGAAATAGTGTCTTCGATTTCTGTAACGGAAGGCCTGTATCCTCTGTAGTTAACGCTGTGTCGCAGCCGTCTGAGATTATCGAGGACTCCTAGAGGTCTTGATGCAGAAACCTTAAGCCGCATCAGCGCATCAATCGTTTCAATGTGGTCTTCTGCTTCGATTCCCTGCGAAATAAGCAGAGCATCGCCAAGAAGTCTGAAATTTTCATAAACGCCGCGCACGATCGTCGATCCTGCATCTTCCGAAGGTTTCAGCGAAAGAATAAACCGCATATCTTTGGCAGCCGCGCTTGCCATGCTTTTCGCCTTATTTATATCAGCCTGCCTTTGTCGCATTAGGGTCGCACCTCCAGAAGACCGTCGAGCACGATGCCGTTCGCGATGTTCGTGAAAAGGTTGATATCTATTTGTTTTTTGGAAAATATGTGGAGATTGGCTTTGACGTTCTTGCGATATCCGAATTGGCCAAATGTTCCGAGTTCTACAATCTCGAGTCTTTTGTCGCCGGCAACCTCGGCGGCTATGTCAATATCACTCTCCGGAACGTCGTCGCCTTTCCTGTAGCTTCCGAAAAGGATAATTGCACGGGCATTCGGAACGGCGTTTCGCACGACATCAATAAGCCCTGATTCAAAAACGAGCATCAGGTTCGAAGAAATCTTGCGCTCTATAAACTGCCTGTTGCCAGGTACGGCCAATATGCTCCACGCCCTTCCAACGGGTTTTATCTTTAGAACACCTTCATCGGCAAGCCGTTTGACTGTGCTGCTTCCGATGCTTTTCGACGTACGTGTCTGAAGGCACAGGTCCGTAAGCGAAATCTCGCTATTGGGATATGCAGAGAACCAGCCTATTATTCGCTGATACGCCTCGGTGAGAACCAGCGGCTTGAGCGTGCGTAGAGCTGCAGATTTAGTGCTCATAATATATGGTAGCGAAAAGGACTATTTAAACTTTTTGAGAACCACGTGGTTCTATTTTTAGACATATGGTCTCAATCAGAACCACACACAGAGGCGCAGACGCCGCATCTACAGTGCTCCAAATAAATAATACGTTATAGAATACTTATTTGGAGCACTTTAATCGCACGTGCAATCGCATCCTTGGTAGAGCAGCCGCGTCGCGTTGCTCGTCAATGCAGCTTCGCACAGGAACGGGCAGTTTGCTCCGACGTTGCGTGCAGCTCCTTGCAGCCGTTCGCAAAGCGTCGGCAATGCTCCGCACGCACAGCGTTCTAAGCATTGCATGTATGCGCCCCGGTCAACGTTGTATAGCTGCTCGCATGCTAGTTGCCAGTCGTCAAATTTCGTGTATGCGAGTCGCACAGCCCGAACGTCCGTCCGTTGCTCCATCGAGCACACCACAAGGCAGCCTTCCGTGAACGTCCGTTGCATCTCGGCGCGGCCGGCTGCGCCGCCGCCTGTCGCGATGAAAAACGTGGCGATCGCGACTATTGCTAGCACAAGTATCGTAATGGTAACGATTGCAGATACGGAAAGGTTCATATTTTATTTTCACTCCTTTTTGCGAATCTAATAAAGCAAAGGAAAGAAAGCGAATTTCAACATCTCGGTCCACTCAACCGGTGAGATTTCGCTTTCAGCCTTTCCGACCTTATTAATGGTTCGTTCCTTTCTTTCACACTATTAATCTTGTTATTCACTTCTTAGCCACGAACAAAGCTCCACCACAGAGCGATGCGTTTCCTGGAAGCTAAAAGTATCAAAACCGCTACAACGAAAGCGGCAATCGAAACAACAAACAACATCGGGAACTCGGCAGCCGGAATTGTTATCGGCAACGGTATGGCCGTTACAGCGCCCGGATACACTTGCACTTCATAAATGTACGTCGAGTTCTGCTCCGTTTCGGTGACGTTGATCAGGACATAGCGCGCATCGCGCGAACTGAACATCGTGACGTTCCAGTCCGTCGCATTCACTGCAGTATAGCTTGCGTTACGGACAGTCGCCGCTAAGCTATAACTGACATCGTCAAGGCTCGAGCCAACCGTAAAGTTCAGCGGTCGCCCGACCGTTGAGTAGACGCCGACACCGCCGATCGTGCGCGATATTCCGAGGTCGACCTTCAGCCATTGCGGCATGCCCGCTTGCGAGCGCCATGCTGTGAACTGGTCGCCGTCCGTAGCTTTATTCGCCTCATTGCCTGGTCGTGAGCTGCTCGTGCTGACCGAAGTTATAGGCAGCGCGCCCGACACCGATGAAGCCGCAGGCTGCGTTCCGGGCCGCACGCACGTCGCGGTTGTGCTGTTTGTACATAGCGCTTCATCAGCCAGAGAATATACGGTAGCCGCAACAGGATACGTGCCAGCTGATAATACGCGTCCCGAAAATACTGCGGGCTTTGCGCTGAGCGGGCCCGACGTCGTGCCGGCGGCGGATATTTTTGCAAATACGCCGGCTGACCATGCGACTTGCGCATTGACAGAATAATTAAGTGCAACTGGGTCCCAAACGCAGTTTGCTCGTTCGAATATGACCGCGCACGCCGTAGACGGTGCACAGTTCGGCATCGCCGCCTCGCGGCAGCACACAAAGCTTTCGCTGCAATTGCGCTGGCCATAATCCGTCCTGATTTTACAATCTATCGTCGAGTTAACACATGCGGCCATGCACGTGTACGTACATGATAGGGTTGTCGCGTTCTGCTGCGTGCCGTTCTGGATGACAGTCGGCTGGCTTATCGTGAACGCGCTCGCTTTTTCTATTCGGCTCAAGCCCAGCGCATCCTCGGCATACACCCACCAGTCGTACGTGCCGGCACCAACGCTCGGTACAGCAGAACACGTGCGCTCGACAGCCGCACCGGTGAGGTTGCACCATACAAGCGAACAGTCTGCGTTGCGACACGCGCGCATAGTCGTGATATTATCGCCGTCCGGGTCGCTGACCCGTGCACGGAACGTAAGCGTTCCGCCCGGAGCGATTGTCGTCGGTATTGTGCTTGAACTGACAAGCTGCGGCGGGTCGTTCGCTATTTCGCTTACAATGATTTTCTGCGTCGCGTTTGCGACGTCATAGCGCCCGCGCGAAGTGAAGTTGATTATGACAGTCGTTCCCGTAGCGACGTTCGGCACGCTTGTTGTTACTGCGATGCCTTCAGTCTGATTACCGCTAACTGTAATCGAAAGCACGCTCGGGCACGTTGCGCTCCTGCCCTGGCTCGTCATCGTAGTCGTCCAGCCTGCAAGTGAAGTGCACGTTATATTATAGTTGTCCGCAGCTGTACCGGTATTGCGCAGCGTGAGGTCATACGTCTTGCTCGTTCGAGCTCGAGCCTGGATTTCAGCATCGACAGGATTGAATATGAAAGCCCAGTTGTCTGTGTCGACGGTCAGGCTGCCCAGAAGCGTTGCAAAGCCGGCCATGCGCGAGCGGAAGCACATCCAATACGTTGCATCAGCGACCGTACTGCTGTTCCACGTTCCGGTCCAGCTCCTTGAAATTTCTGTGCTCGTGGTTGTCAGGTTGGACCATGTCGAGCCGTTGCAACTCTCGCTCGTTGAAGATAGCGCCCAGTCGATGCCGTCGAAATAGCCGTCTGCCCTGACATTTATCGGCCATGCTCCTTTGACAAGTTCGCCCTGTGCAGGAGAATTGATCTGGAAGTCAGACTGGATGACAGTAAATGTTCCGATGTTGCTCATGCTCGAAAAGCGAGTCGCCGCCTGCGAGCATTGTGATGCTGGCAGCAGGTATACCGATTCAGCCCAGACCGTGCATTCAGTAACGTTCCATACTCCGGGTTGCGTTAACGCGACCGGTATCACAGCCGTTGACACGACAGACGTGCTATTCGCCGTAAAGTTCGTGCAGCCCGCTGCAGTCGAGTTGTACGTGTGCTGTGAACCGTCAGGTAGTATTATTTTACATTCAGCATAACCGCGATAATCCAAGTCGAGCATATTGCTGACATTGATGCGTATCTGCGCGATCTCGCCGACTTTCGTGCTCGGCAGTGTAATACCTGTGATGCCGAGCGCAGGCACTTCAGCGCATCGTAGTGCCGCATCGTCCAGTTGAGCATCAAGCGTAGCCGTACTGTTGACTATCTGCTGCGCGCGCACGACGCCGAGCTCTTGCGGTCGTGTGAGCACGGCTGTCAGGTTTTCCAGATGAGCGCGCCGGATGTTACATGCGCGCAATGTAACCTGTGCGCACACCGAACCGGGCCCGTATGCAGCCGCATAAATGTCATATTGCCTCTGGCAATCGTCGAGCTTTTTCTTCCATCCGAATATCGGGTGGTTGATCAGGCCGTTCGGCCCGCCTACGATGCTTACGCCATAGCTCGGGCAACTGAATGTGAAATTAGCGCTCGTCCAGTTGAACGGCACGCCAGTCGAGCCATCCGTTTGTATTGCCGTTCCGTTTCGACCGAAATAGAGCAGATAATATGCTACATTCGGTGCATCAGCCGGGCATTGCACACTGCCTGTGAAAAGCGGCCCGAAGCCTACGCCAGCCGTAGAGTTCGTTAATTGAGCAACACAGTTGCCAATCGTTACGTCCGGAGATTCCACGTTATCGCGTAAAATGCCGCACTGCGCTGCCGACGGTGCCAAGCACTGAGCAATCGACCTATCAGCGTAGCAGACACGCAGCTGTGTGCCTGTCAGAGGCAGGTCAGTTATGTTTTGCGCAACGCGCGTTCCGAAATCAGCCGTCTTATTGCCAGTGCGGTCGCACTCGAGCCACGTCCGTCCGAGCCCGCTATTGCTGAAGTAGCATTGGAAGTCATGATAGCCTTGGTTGCAGTCATTGCCAAGCGCACCGCACATCGGTCCGCCTGTAGTAATGTTAAGGTCGTACTCACCGCGCTCTGGGTCGCAGATGCCATTGCCGCAACCGAATACAGTATATGTTACGGTCGTTTCGTTGTGCAAGCCGTCAAGCGTCGCGCGAACGGTCACGTTTTGCGGACCGTCTGCGGCCTGCTTTGGCGATTGCACATATAACAATATGCTGCTATTCGTCGTGTTTGGTTGCACAGTTAGCGTCAGGCTATTGGCAAGCGAGCTGCACGTTTCTACTGGATATGCAGCATCCGTAAATTTGCAGAACTGTGCAACCCAGCCTTGCAGCGACAAAGCATTCGCATTCGCCACGCTCAGATTAATTAACCCAGGCGTCGCGTATTCAGCCGGATCCCTGTTTGTAATGTTGAGCTGCCATCTCACAGCCTTGCCAGGCGAAACAATTGGGGAAGCAGGGTCATAAAGTTCCGCAACGACGCCAGGCATAGTGTGGTTCGAGATGTTGTATATCAGCGACGCATAGGATACACGATTGCTGTTCGGCGCACGCGCGCTTACGTTGAACGTAAATTCGCCTTGAGCATTCGTAGGCGATGTTACATTAATTCTTGCTATTACACTCGCGCCTGCATTGAGCGTGCCGCTCGCCGGTACGATTGGACTAACAGTCCAGTTAGCAGGCGGCGCATTGACGAGCGAGAAATTATATCCTATCTGCACAACCGCGCTGTTGTTCAAGGTAAGCGTATACGTCACAGTCGTCCCGGCTTGTGCTATTGCTTTCGACGGTTTGGGATCAAGCGAAGGCCAACCCGGGTCGTAATCGTATTGCACAAGCACGTAATCAGTCAAGACATCGCTCGGCGTGCGCCACACGTCGCCTGCGCGGTCTATCCAGTATACCCAGTCTTTGTCGATTGCTACTGCTTTCGGAAAGTCTTGTGCAATCGCATAAACATAATCCGTATGAGTAGTGTCGCTGAATATATCGTCAGCCGTGCCGTTCGCGTTCAGCCGTACGACCTTGCCTGTCGCAGCATTTGCGTCAGGCGCAAGCGTCGCATAAATACCATCAATACCGGAGCCAGCCGCGCCGGCAGCAAGCCCGACCGCATATTTGTTCGTCCACATGAATCCTGCTGTTCCGATCGCCATAGCAGTAGCCAGGTTACCGGACACGCCTTTCGAAGCCCGCCAGACGTCCGTTGCACCTGACCAATACACATTCATGCTGTCGACAGCCAAGCCAAACGCTATTCCGACATCGTTCAGCAGCGTGCAATTGGCGCCGCCGCAACTAACAGTTGCAGCTTTCGATGCGGTTTTGATCGCATCGCCGTCAGTCCAGTAGAGCGTATTTCCGTACACGACAAGATTTCGTGCAGCAGTCGACAAGCCGCTGACAAGTGCAGTCGGCGTAAACGTCGTCTTAGCGCTTTGGCGAATCGCACCGCCGGATATCCAATAAATATTTCCTCCTGAGCCCCAGTCGGCAGTGATGCCGGTTATTGAATCCGAGACTGTTCCGATTTCTGTGGCTGCTCCTGTCGAAACGTCGACTGAGCGTATTTTTTTGTCCGCGCCCGCGTACCACAACTTGCTGCCGTCTGTTGCCGTGACAACAGCAGCTGTGCCTAGCTGCGTGTCGACCAAGCGGGCAGGCGCAGCTTCGCTCGCAAGGACGTAGATTGGGAATATATCTATCGCATTGAAAGCAGTCGGCAGCACATGCAGCGTCATGCCTGTCGTCATGCCGCCTTGCAGTGCGACGCTTGTCGTTTTAGCTTCTGTTGTGCTGTTAAACCAAACACCCCAGCCTGTTCCTGGAGCTTCTTTCGTCAGGAACCAGCTCGTCGGCGTGCAGCCTTGTGCAATATTATTAGTAAGCTGAAGCTGGAAATCGAACGACTGACCAGGCGTCGTCGCGCTTGCTTGGCCGATTGCACCGCTTGCAACGCTGAAGCTCGGCGCAACGCGCTCGACGATTTTGTGCAAGAATGATTGCTGTGCACTCAGCCCGTATACGTTTCCGACGTCGCGCACGCTCAGCTTGACAGTCGTATCGTCGCTGACGTTCGATTCAAGCGCCAAAGCCATTGTCTGGTTCGGCTGCAAAGTGACGTTCAGTGTAGCCGCACGCGAGCACGTTCCATTATCGAGGCAGCTCACAAGCCCTGCTTGGTCGCTTGCTCGTGAAGGTTCGCGCGTCACACTGGCCGTGTAAGTCATTGCAGAACCGACCGTTGGTTGCGTCAAAACAGGTGCAAGCGTCATGACTTTGCCTTGTTCGCCGCAGATCTGGCTTGGCAGTGCGCTGATGCCCGCTCCTGTCCTGTTCTGCACCGTGAATGTCGCGTTCTTTAACGTGCCGACAGAACCGCCGTGCGTGTGAACTTCAACGCGGTAGCTGCCTGTTGCATGGGGCGAGTACAAGTAGCGGAAAACGCCTTTCTCACCATAATTAGCAATGACAGGTATGTCCTGACACGGAACGTAACAGTCAGTCGTTGGCTCGGGCCAGCATCCTGGTTGCGTTATGTTCAAGCAGTTCGGCGCAATGCCCGGGCTGTAGATTGATATGCCGTTGACTTTTACAATGACGTCGATACCGGCCGTGACAGTAGAATTCCATTTCAGCAGCAGCGGCTCGTTAATTAGCACCGTGCTGCCAGGAAGCGGCGACAGCAGCCGCAGTATGCCGCTGGCCGGCAAAGCATTAGTTGCAAGTGCGGTGAAGTTACTGCTAACGTTCACGATGCTCACGCCGCTCGTGGCATTGACAAGCTCAACAGACCAGTCGTGCGTTCCGGCAGCCGGAGTGTACGCATGCGAGCTATTCCACGCGCCGCGATATTGTATAGTATTATCCACACGAACCGTTACGTTCACGCCGGTCGTAACCGTCGAATTCCACACCAGCATCTGCGGCGCGCCCGCAGCCACGATTGCGCCACTCATCGGTGCAACTAATGTCACATTGACCGGTCCGACCGCCACGCTCGGCTGGCTGCCTATCGGCAACGAAGCAACAGCCGTGAAATTGCTCGTAGCATTGCCGACGATCTGATTGCTGAGCACGTCGCGCAGCTCGACAGACCAGTTGTAGAGCCCCGTGCTCGTGGGCGTATAAATTTGTGAGTCCTTCCAGATGCCTGCTTTGTATATCGTGATGTACACAGGCGCATCGACTGCTCGGATCTCGCCTTCGGACGTATAGTATTGTGAAGTGCTTTCGTAGTACGGCGTATCGACAGGCGCTTTTGCCTGGTTGATTTTGCCGCCAGGCGCATCGGCTGTCGGCAGCGTTCTGATTCCGCGCGAGTTGACAGGGTCAGTCGTCGGGCACTGCGGGTCAAGCCCTGGCTGCACAGTATAAGTGCGGCGATAAAGCGTCTTGCCTGTCGCCAGATTCGTAAGTTCGCTGATAGACATCCACATCTGTTCAAAACCGCCCGTCGCACGCTTGATATATTGCATCATCAGGCTGTTGCCCTGCACGCCTCCCAATTGCATGCCTGTTGCGGCTAGCGAACCGAAAGACGACGTAGTAGTAGGCGAAGATGAAACATCTTGCGCAATCTGTTGGTTGCCAAACAATTGTCCTGTCGAACTAATGCCGCTAGGACTCGCGCCAACTTTTTCTGAGCTTATTACTTGCGCGCTCGTCGGCTTCATCCACGCCGGCAATAGCTCGTACGGGCCGATTGCTGCGCCTGTCGTTGGGATTGAGCCGAACGATTCGGCCGTTCCGGGTGCTTCGGGGATTGAGCCGAGCTGGGAGAGTTCTGAGGCGGTGGCGGAGGCTGTAGCAAGACCAGAACCGTATGTGCACGTATTGCTCCAGAATCCGATGTCCACCGCGTAGTATGCAGAAGTGCTTGTGTGAATAGCTCCAGTCGGATCCTGCAAAACAGCACGAATAGAACCTGCAAAACTGCACGATTTTCCATATGGACACCCAAGCTCATACTGAGTGTATCGCACGGTTGTACTGTATGGATTTGTAGTGGACGGAGTAGGTGAAACAGTCAACGTCTTAGTGCCGATGTTCACGTATGCGCCGGTTCCTTTATCAGCCTCAAGCCAAAATTTGTAAGTCCCTGAAGATCCGGAGCTTATTTTCACGCTCAAGTCAATATAGTCGCAAGTAGATGGAAACGTGATGATGTTCACGTTCCACGTAAGCTTTGGAGGCTCCGTGCATGCGCTTGTGTCAAACGTACAGTCTGTCGTGCATTTCAGAGTGCCGCCCATATAACTGGTGCTGACTTTTTGGCACGTATCTTTGCCGGTTCTAAATGCTGTCGATGCTGATGAGTCGCATTGCTCATTTTCATCGATTTTTCCATCGCCACAACCTGCCACATTTACATCAAAGCTGCCGATTTTATCCTCTTTACTATAAACCCAATTTGTGAATGCAGCGCTTGGAGTCTGACCGCTCAACGTGAATTTACCGGCGGAATACGAACATTGGATAGGGGTCGCATCACTTTTACAGCTCAATGATTCGAATGCCGCGTAATCCCCGACCATGCTTACAGCTCCAGTGCATGATTTGCCAATTTCGCAAGTAAGCGATAGCGGTTGGAGTTTCACCCCCGTCGATTGCAATCGCAGCTTATCAAGAACACCCTTGATTTTGTCGATAGCGCTGTTCAATCCGCCATAAGTCTTTGTTAATTGTGCAAGCCTGCCTTGGATTCCTCTAAGGTCGGCCTGTACTTTGGCCGCAACAATAGCAAGATCGACTTTTTCAAGTTCATACAGTGCATCCGAAACACCTTTTCTGGTAGTGCCGATTTCAGAAAGTTGTTTGTCAAGCTCGGTAACAGGTAGATTGACTTTCGCAAAGTCGATTTTAAGCTGGTTGAGCCGTTGCTCCTCCACACTGAGTCGAGAATTAATATTGTTCATGATGCCGCGAAGTTCGTTCAAAGATTTTTGAAGGTCCTCCTTTGCGACCTCACCGCTCGCCAGCCGCAGTGCAAACGTGGTCACCGCATCACACTTGTCTGTGCTCCTTGCAACAGATTTGTCTTTTTCAGGATAGCATTTGCTTTCATCGGTGGTGCATATCCCAGTACCACTATTATTAGCGCACCACACTGCGCCCCTGTCTTTGAGGCGCAGGCATTTCGGACATGTATCGAAGAGCTTCCTATCGCGGTCTTTATCTGCGTCAATCATCAATTGTGCGCGTGCTCGGCGTTGCTCTTCCATCTCAGCCTGTTTCTCGCTTAGCGTTAGCTTCAAGTCTTGTGCCTGCTCATCTTTTAGGATATCATACACGAGGCACTCATCGGCAATACCAATAGTACCTTTTTTCGTCAGCGTAACGCTGTCCGATGTTATGCTGCCTGGGCAATTTTTTGTGTCTACGGCGCACTTCCCGCTAACTCTAAACCGCTCCGTTAACGAAACCACTGTCGGCTCGTATGTGTAGTAGCACCACACACCCTTGTAGGGCGTGTCCCCGATTTTGATTTCCTTGCCGGCGCAGTCTTGGCAAGTCTTTGCCGTTTCCTTTAATTGTTGTTCAACTCGCTTAGTTCCGATTTCAGTCTGGTTCTCCAAGTCCCCACAGCCCTTAGGAGGCACAGCCCACGTCTCATTTTCAGCCGTTCCTTCCTTTATGCCAAAGCCCGCGACATCGCAGCTATCAGTCGACAGCACGCACTTGCCTGCTTCTTCACTGTAACCGCCATATTTCACAGACCGGTCTTTCGAGTGATACCATTTGCCGCTCACGTCAATCGGCTTCGCGCACCACTTGCCTGGCACGAGGGTGGTTGGGGTTGGGATTTTGGATGAGCATTCAGCTGAGGAATTGATAAAGATATGCGAAGGATCGTCGCAATCCTTCACGTTCACCCTCAGTCTGAAATAGAGTTGAATTGCCGCACCTCCAGCAGTGCTGTAGCCCTCCTCGCTGAAGCATGCGAATCGCTCATCAAAATTATTTGTTTGACACTCACTTACAAACCCATTCCTCTGCGCTTCGGTATAAGTCGCCGTTCCGACAGGCGTGCCTCGCAGGCAGTTGTCGCAGTTCTGGACTGCACCAGACTTGTCGCGCTGTGTCTGTTCATGTTCATTCTGCAAGCCACGCTGGATGCTCGATACCATGTCCCCGAGGAAATCGTACAGCGTCCACCAGCCTGCATTGAAGAGCCATTTTTCTGTTCCTGACACAGGCGGGCACGTCTCGTCGTAGCGATAATATCCGCCTGCCACGTTCTCGTCGCCGACCAGTTTTTTATCAGGGTCAGGCTCTGGCACAGACTCGAGGTCCCACCACGGGAAGAAGATGAAGGGCACATTCACGACACAGGTTGTGGTATTTTCTTTTGGATCATACTTACACTCCTTTCCCCCTGTTTCATTTAGCTGATTGCCAATCGCCCAGCCGAGCAGGCCACAGCTTCCACCAACACCCAAGAATCCCAAGCATTTCATGCCGCGGCCAGGCCCTCCCCAAAGTCGTGACACTTGAAGTATATCCAGTATTCCTTCAAGCGGTGCAAGTCCTGTGGTTGCCAGTGCTATGAGCGCTGGTGCTGCCCATTCGCCTCGCGCATCGCCTTTGTTCCAATCGTTCAGCGCTAGATTGACGTAGTGTATAACTGACATTGCAAGCAAGTTTCTGAAGGAATACTCTATCCAAAATTCTTTCGCTCCTTTTGCAGCTTCAGCCGAAACCTGCCCTTCCAGCGCGATATCAAATGCATATTCAAACATAGGCGGCGTCAGCTTGACGCCGAAGCCTGCGAAATAGGGTGTCTTATTCAGGTACATGCCCGAAACAGGGGCGCCATCGCACTTGCCTGTCGAAGAATTATACTTGTTGCCATTTAGGAAGAAGCATTCGATGTGTTGGACCTCAGCCCATGGGAACGGCATTACGAATGCCCAGTTCGGCTTGCCTATCGGCTTTGTCGCGCTCGGCGTGCAATCGCGCCCGATACAGGGATAACAGCCGCCTTCCCATTCATAAACGCAGTCGTGCAGCAATCCGCCGCCTGCCGAAAATGCGTGGTCGCTGACCGTGCCTGATATGACCATGGCATCGCCTGTCGCAAGCGTGAGCGGTGTGACGTTCAGCGCATCGATTGAGATGACGTCCGGAAATGGATTGAGCTCAAGCAGTGCAGGGCTGCCCGTATATTCAAAATTAACCGTCAGCACGTTTGAGCGACGGGGCGTTGTCAGGTTGTAATCTGCGAATGCGATCGACGTCACGTTTGAAACATTCATGCTGACGTTAAACGATCGTTCACGGCCGATGGCGATGCTCGATATGTTTATCGTTCCGTTCGCCCGTGCTTCGATGCCGTAAAGGTCTTGCGTACCGCTGAACGTGAACGTGCATGCGCTTGCATTTTTATTGCCATCAAAATGGAATGCATTTGCATCAGAATATCTGAAATCGACAAGGTTCCATGTATTTTCATAAACGCTTGCCGCAGACGTGCAGACTATAGAATTTATCTTGATTTGTGCCGGTCCTTCTATCGGCTCGCGCTCGACAACTGGTGCAGGCGGCTCGGGCGTCTCGCAAATCACGAAATCTTCGAACGTGTTGCCGCCGACTACGGTACCAAAGCTCGTCGGATAGTTAGAAGCAAAGGATTGAGTATATACGCTCTGTATCTGCGAATAGCCGGCTGGCGGTATCGTCGTGTAGCGCACGTTGATTTGTGCTTGCGTCGTTCCTTGGGACGCAGCCAGCTGTTCGACCGAACTGGCGGGAACTTTCTTCATCTCAAGGAACCAGCCGAAGCCGTTTATCGTCGCCGGCGGCACACCTGCGCCTGCGCTGGAAATCGGTGTGAACGGCGTTACGCCCAGAACAGGCGCAGCAGGCACGTTCGTTAAATCAATACGTAACCCGCTCGCTCCGCCGAATGTTCCACTCAAAGTGATGAGATAGTTTCCTTCACCGCCGATGTACTTACAATTCTTTTCGCTTGGCCAGACGAAAGCAACATTAAGCCCGGCTACCGCTGATTGCAGTTCCGCACTTGCTTTGCGGCAAATGCAGGAATAACCCGCTCCTTTGCTGGTGCACAGCACATCAGGGTTGCGGTAGATGCCTGAAACATAACCGTAGCCTGGCGTTGTGAACCCCGCCGCAGGCAGGCCCGCCTGGTCGATTTCGCAGTTTCCTGTCGTGTAGTTTAATCCTTTGCAGCGATCATTACAGGCCAGTCCGGGTTCCTTCTTACAATAACATGTCTGGCTCTGCGGGCAAAGTCCTGTCAATGCAACATAAGGCGTCAGGCCTACTGTGTACGAGGTCGGCAACAAGCATACGCCCTCTACACCATAAATCGTCGGTTGCATGCAAACGTCATTGCATGTCAGTTGCTGCGTAACCGCTGCGCGTGCAGGCAGCACTGCGAGCAGCAGGATCGCAAAAGCTATTACAAGCAGAAGAAAGCCTCTGGTTTCAACCAGAGGTTTTAATGATACAACTTTCTTCTGTGGTGCTGTCCTCCCAGGGAAGCCGCTGGCTAAAGCCAGCGGAGATACGGAGGACATCACAATCGTGAATGTCGTTGTGATTTTTCCTTTCATCTTTTTCGAGCACCTGTCACAATAATCTAATAAGCCCAGGAACATGAACGAGCCTTCAGCCAGCACATCAAACGTGCGCTCGCCGATGATGCTCGTTCCATCCTTTGGCATTATTAATTCGTTCTTTCTTTTCGCCCTATTAGTTTCGTTCGTTTTACAACTCACACGCTTGCGCGCGCAGTTTTTCCATCCGTGCATCAAACGCAACTCGTGCGTCAGGCAAAGCAGGATTATAGTATGTTATGATCGTGGTAAAGCGGCCCAGATTGCCAGTTCCGACGACGTCCGGGATCAATTCTGTCTGGATGCCTGCCATCAGCCAATCCGTCTGGTTTTCCATCTTGTACCGAACGGTCGCAATCACGCAATCATACGGGTTGCCGAAGCCGCTGCCAGTTGGTTGGTCAGATACAATTGTTATGCTACACATTGCGACCGTATTGCCGGCACCGACGATTTCAACCGTTTTCGCACCGTCTGCAAAAACGCCCGTAAGCTTGAACTGACCGTCCGTCTGCTCCGTTGCCAGCAGCTCCGTTTGAACAGACGGTTCGTACTGGCCGAGCAAATGGCGGCAATACGATTCGTCCCACGTCGCAGGCCCGAAACCAAACCGTAGCACGCCTTGCCAGAATAGCAGGAATACGGCGCCAAGAACTATGCCCACAACTGCCAGCTCAATCAATCGTCGATGGTAGCTTTTGCTAGCTGGTGCAGCCCCTGGGTAGGGCTGCTGAAATACGGTGCGCATGAAATACTAGTGTTTCCGCCTTATAAATAAAGTTTCCATATATTAGTCGCAGCCTTTAGGGTGCGATTATACACATGCCGCATCTTCTTCGCAGATGAGCTCGCCGTTGGTAAATTGCCAGCTATTTTGCGGACAGTTGAGTTGCTTGCCTCGCCAGGTGCAGCAAATCCAGTCAGTTGCGGTGTCGTTTATTCCCGTGTCGTTAGCAGGGCTTCCGCAGAATTTGGATATAGTCCTGTCTGTAAGCGCGATTTGCGCAACAGAAAGGTCAGGATCCGAACCAGTCGGGACTCCAAGAACAACGTCGCTCGCACAGATATAGCCGCCCGAGCAGTCGCTGCCTGTCCCGCCAATACACCTTTCTATAGGAGGAACATATTCAGCACCCGGGATTTCAAACTCGGGACCGCACGTATATAATGTGTTGTTGTAGCACAGCAAATCTTTGTTGTTCAGCCACGTGAACCGCTTTTTGTCGTTTTCCGGTTCCGAGCAATCTAGCACCGGGAACGAATCAGCCATCCTGAAATTCAGTTCAGTCGGCTTGCGCTCGAACGCATTCTGGGTATACATCCATAACAATCCGCTTGTATTGCTTACGATAGGCCATTCGATTGCAGCGCAATATTGCTCAGGAACTCCAAGCGGAACGTCTCCGATCGGTCTGCACGTTGCATTAACGTTGCAGCTTATCGGTGTAAATCCCTGGCGGCAATCCACCTGCTTTCCGCAGTGGTCAGTATAATTGCGCAGCACAAAGCTCGGTTCGGCAAACACTACAGTCAGGTGCGGGTTCGGACAATAACGCTCACGGTCGTCTACACGGCCGATGATAGTCCACGGCCCTACTTTGTCTCCTGTAGTAAGACCGTATACGAATATACCGCTGTATACTGTAACGAAATCGCCTGAATCGACGTAAACGGTTTCGCCGCAGCCGCCTTCATTCCACGGTGCATCCTCTTCTATTCGCTCAACGGTTCCGCCGAAAACTGGCCAGACGTCAAAGCTTGGGTCGTCGCTATAAAATCCGTAGCCTAAAGCAGAACTCCGGTAGAAACGGTCGCTCGGGCTGCAAAAGTCGTCGCCTACGCTCACAACGGCTGCGTTCTTTTTCGTGAGAAAGTTCGCATATTCTTCCGCACTTGAGAATACCGTCGGCTTCGGCATCGTTGTTGTCGCAAGTGCGATTGGTGTCGCAGGCGAACAGCCGAAATATAAGCAGGGGTTTACAAACGTTTTGTCGCTTTTCATAACACGCACATGCAACAGCGGCATCTGCACCGCGCCGGTTTTTCCTGCTGTGCCGATGCGCTGATTACCGGCAATAAACTGTCCCGGTTCGACGATAACGCTGTTAAGATGCCCGTAGAAGCTGTAGTAGTATTCTCCATTTACGTCGCGATGCCGTATCATTACATAATTTCCCAATCCTGCGAACATGCCGCCGGCCGGACAATCCGTATTCGGTGAGCATGTTGTATACGTCGAATCGACCATTCCGCCGTCTGCCGAATATACGGCTTCGTTCTCCTGTGCAAGGATATCGATTCCGTTGTAAAATTCATCGCCGAGAATAGTCGCCGGCAATCCGCCCGAACAGCGGCGGTCGCCGAAGCACCCGACGATTTTTAATTCATCCACCGTTCGGTCGAGCGGCAGCTGCAGCCGTCGGTGATGGCCTTCTGTCATATTCATGCCTGCATCGTATTCAAGCCTCAGCACCGGTGAAACAAAAGTCCACTGTATCGTCGTTTGCATCGCGGCTGAAATCGTCAGCGGCTTCAGCAGGTTCTGCACGCCTGTCAGAAGGTTTGTAAGCTGCGCGCTGAGCGCGCTCAATTGCTTTGCTCGAACGTTCGCTTTCCAAACGTCGCCTGTCAGCACCTGAATCCAGTTTGTCTGTGTGTTCAAAGTCTGTGCACGTATCACGCTCGCATTGCCGACAGCTGCAATCGCAGCTTGCTGCAAAAGTTTTAATTGCGTCGGCACATCGACGACGATGTTAGTAGCGGCATCGATGCTCGTAGCCCCGCCGGTCATCTTTATGCTTTGTTTGACGCTCGCGGTCGCGCGGTCAGCTGCAAGCGCAAGGCTTTTGTCGCTGCTTGCAAGCTCGATCTGCTGAGTCGTACTAGAGATGCGGCCGATGTTCACAGTCGTGTTGATTTTGTTCGGCAGCTCGATTGTAATCATAGCCGTCGTCAGCACATTGCCGACAAAAATATCATCAGCCCAGCATATCGCCGGATTTGCCGGCAATGGATACCCGACAGCACAGCCGGCGCCCGCTGCCGGCAGTGCAGGCCATGCCGCTGCACTTGAATTGTATCGGTACCAGTACAGTGGCAGCCCGAACCGTTCGGCACTTGCATTTAGCATTACGTCGGTCGCAACTTGCTTCCACGTTGCATGCAGCGAGTCCGTGAGCAGCTCGTACGAGCCCTTGATAGCCATGACTTCTGCCTGCAATTGCGTGCTGCGCGTCTCCAGCCCGTCCTGCTTGAACGCGAGAAATATGAATAGCATGACCGTCATCAGCAGGATTATGGCCAGAATCGGCATATCGGCAAATCCTTTGTGTGTCATTGGTCCATTACCTCAATATCAGCGGAGGCGTGCTCACGCCGATTGTCAAAGTCCCGTTCATGCCCGGATAGATCAACGGTATTGCAACCGTGTCTACGTCCGTGATTTGCGACGCTTCTCCTGCTGCCAGCGGCCTGCAGCAATGAGTGCCTATCGGTAATTCAGGACAGTTGCTCAGACCCATGTCTTTGCGGCCGAGCGAGCATCCGCCCGGCTCACACACGCCGTAATAGCTGTCCACTTCAGGCCCGCACGTTGGCATCCCGCGCAACAGACCCGTTTTGTAAGCCTTGTCCGTGAAGTCATAATCTTCGCGGCAGCACGAGCGGCCGCCGCATTGCGTTGAACCGCCCGGAACGGTTTCACTGCCAGCAGGGCATACGCTGCTTTCAGCGCATTGGCCGCGAAAGCCGCCGGCAAAACACCCGAGCGCCTCGCCCAGTTCGATTTCACGTTGCTGGCTCGCTACAGCGATCGTCCATCTGGCAATCTGCCACACTTGGAACGCCCTGCCTGCAGCCGGCGGCGCCGTGAGCGGCGTATTGCCGAGCGCATGTAGCGCTTCGTCAAGCAGCGTTCGGCCGTCAAGCAGTTTCGTTTGCAACAGTCCGCTCGCGATACTAAGCGGTTGTTCAGTAGCAGAAAGAATCGCGCTGATGCGCTGCGTTTGCGAGTTTTTTAGGAGCATTGATGTAAGTATCCCGCCGAGTAGCAGCCCGACGACTATGAAAAAGAAGACTACCGTCACGATAAACGCAAGCGCAATTCCTTTCACTAATCTTGCACCTCACACAATATCACAGTTCCGACATCGTCTGCCCAGCCGGTTGCGATATCTTGGTCATTACCACATTCAGCCACGCCGCCTTTCTTTATCGGGACAGCTCGTAACGTCTGCTTGCCTTCGCGAGCCATATATTCCGTTACGTTTACACCGGGCATGCTGCGGCAAAGCGCGTTCTGGTCGCGATATATTTCAGCCATGCAAAAGCGCTGGCCGTCTGTATAGATTATGCATGCGTCATACGGGCAATCGAAGAGCACTTCTTCTTGCGGCAGTTTATACACCCACGCGCGCTCGACCGCGCAGCTCAGTGCAGGAAATACGATCGTGTATTCAACGCGCGTACCATCTTCGTATTGAGTAAGTCGTGCAGCTTCAACGCTTAGCTTCATAATCGATGGCACGAGCTGCTCGCCGAACTTCAGCCATACAGGATAATCAGCCGAAACACCCGGTTCAGGATATCCGATCTTCGAGATGCGTTGGCTTGCGCCGCCATCCTTATATGCAAAAAATTCCAGAGTCACAGGATTGCTGCACAGCCGCGCAGCTTCGATCGGATTTTCGTTTAGCGCTGCCAGTGCGCTTGCGTCGAAAACACCGTGTGCAAACGTAAGATTAGAGCTGAGATAATTGTCCGCCAATTGAACAGCCGCACGTTGTACCGCATTTTCGCTGACCGTTGCCCTCAAATCGGTAACGAGGATAAGGAACAGGAATATCGCTGCGAAAAACGTAGTCAGCCTGATGTAATACATCACGGTATCGATTGCTATCAGCATATCATCACTCGACAGTTATCCGTATTTTTCCCATCTGCTTGCGCAGCACAAGCTTCATACCGACCGGGCAATCCGTTTCAATCGGCCGCCCTTGTGCCATATCGCCGCGTTCGATCGCAGCGGTGAAATTAGAACGTTGCACGATTTCAGCTTCGCCTGCCCGCGGGCCCAGTGAACTCGTACGTACTTCGACGTACGTCTGGTAGATCTTGATGCAGCCCTGTATCTCAACAGCAGGAAAGCCGTACGTGCGCATCATGCCGTCAGGCCCGCCCTGCATGACGCTCAGGGTGCTTGCAATCTCTACGGCAGCGAACTGCGAGTCAAGCTGCCGTCCGCCATCTACAAGCATGAGCAAGTTCCCTGCATGAACGCCTACGATTATCAGCACAGGAACAAGCACGACGACTGTGTCTATCAGAATCTTTTCGATGAATCCTTTCATTTGGTATTTCACCACACGCCTGGCCAGACCCAGCCCGAAGCGCCTGCCGCGAAGCTGGGGCTCAGGCTTCCGCCTGGATTAAGTTCGACTGCACCGACTTGTAGCAGGTATTTTGCGGCATTGCCGAATACTGTGAATTTGCCGAAATCCGAAGAAGGCCCTGTGAACGGGATAAACGTATTCTGTGTCCTGCAGAACTGCGTGGCATCACGCAAGCCGATTTTAACGCAGTTGACAGTTGCAGGTGCGTCGTCGGGCGCCCCTTCGATCCTGTCCCAGCACGTTTTGTAATTTCCGACAGCGTTCAGCGCATCTTTCTGCGCGTCGTATTCGAACAGTTTTAGCTGCCGCATGTTCTCGCAATCGCATTCGTCGATCGATATGTCCATGCTGACTTTGCACGGGCTTACAATCACAAAATCGGATTCCGTCGAATAGAACATGTTCACAACTTCCGATGCCAGGTCTTCACCACCGGCTATGATATCGATAACTGCGAGAGGTAGGATGAATTTTCCGACAAGCTTTGGAATGAATTTCGTGAGCGCTTTAGGACCGACCGTTGTGAGCACGCTGACAAGTCTGCTTCCAAATCGCAGAGAATCCATAAGTTCGGGGTCGGTTATGTCGATGCCTGTAGCGGTTTCTACAGCTTCTTCGCCTATGCTCTCGAGGACGTCCCATTTGCTTCGGTACATCTGCATGTAGTCTATCTGTATTCCTGCTTTCGCGCAGTTCGGTAGCGGCAGTTTGATGATACCGTCCTTAGTCTTCATGCAGAGCGTGTAGTCGCCGCACGCGCGGTATTTGACGGACGATTTGGCGATTTGCGGCAGCAAATCAGTGCCCGCCAGCGAATACAGTGCATCGCTCCTCCATACGCCTGTGCTGCCAAGCCATGATTCGCTTGTCCGGTTGCCGATGATTATGTTCGGTATTATCACTGATTGTATAAGCGTAGCAGCCCGCGCGCCTGACAGGAAATTTTCGATCGTGCGGTTTGCATCCGACGTGATGCTGCTGCTCTGTGTTAATGGTACAATCACGCGTTCGCCAAGGTCTTCGTATACTTCCCAGCCGAATGCCTGTGGCGGCGGAAATGCCTCATAGTAGAGCAAGAAGTTCGGGTCTCCTCGATACTTTATCATCAGCTTCGGTATGACGTTCTTTCCGATTTCGACCGGCCCTGCGTTAACGACAAGCGGCTTAGGCTGCGGAAATTCCCAGTCTTCTAACGTCGCGCTGCCCGTGCCCTGTTCGCACAGCCCGTCGATCGTGCTTCGCAGCAGTTCCGCATTCGCGTAAGCGATCTGGAAATGCGGCTGTATGCCTGAGATGATTTTAGTCAGCGTGAAAAGCAGGACCAGCAGGATGATGAATTCGATGCCGAGGATGGCGATGCTATACTCCATCTGGCCCTTCCGACGAATAGCTCGCCCGCTACGCGGGCTCGTTGTGATACGCATAGAATAAATAGCCTTGAGCCGCAAATAAACGTTTTAGCAGCTATTTATTTCGTTCCGTCTAAATCTAATCATGCTAGCAGAAGTCGTAACTTCTGCTGCATGGAAAAACGAAGGTTTTTCTTATGCCCCTCGAGATGCTGTTTGAAAAGACACAGTCTATGATATTTGTTCTCATCCTGATTTTCATCGGTGCCATCATCATGCTCAACGTGATGAACGTTATGGGCATTTTCGAGAAAAAGCAGGTGCCTTATACGCTCGGCGGCGTATCGCCGGAAGTGATGTGCATCGGCGACCGTTTAGCCGCCACGTTTAGCTTGGACATAGAAACACATCCGCAGGCAATCGACATCATGCCTATACTCAGCTATCATGGCGCAATCGGCTATAACGAATCAAACGTTATACACGTGGACAAAGGCAAAGGCAGCAAAGCGCTTTCATTTAGTTTAGCGTTGGGGTCACAGCGTCCGACCAACGGTCAGCCGGTATGGCTGGCGCTGACGCTATGGGGCTGGTCGCGCGGCGGATGCCTGAATCAAACATTGACAGTCAATCCTGCAGCAGACTACAGCGCTATTGTCCAGGCGTGTGCCGAAGACTTTATTTTGTCGCAAACTATAAACAGTTCTAGTGTGAGTGGTTGCTGATCTTGGTATAAAGGTGTTAATCATGCAGATAAGCTGGTGGATAATAGTGATCGTTTTCATCGTTGTGCTGGCTTTAGTCGTGACAACGCTGATGCTGACAAGCGGAAAATCCTTCGAAAATATGCTCGCCGCAATCGGCAGCGCGCTCCGTATCGGATGAGGTGTTGAAATGGTTCAGGTAACTCATGTGCTCGTGCTGTTGATACTATTCATAATCCTGCTTGTAGTTGGCATACTACTTCTCAGCGGAATTGTGCCAGATTTCAGGGCAGCCTTTGGCAACGCAACATGCGGTCTCGGGTTGTGCTGACGGAAATTAATAGGACAAGAGCAAAATCGACAGAACTATCTCGAAGCAAACGCGCAGTTGATTGCACCGAAGCAGCAAAAGTCTGTCGATTGGCACTTCATCTTACTAATTATTTTGTTCCTATACGCATTTCTTATCAGAAATTAACACTCCGGCTGCTGCCACGTTGCACGGTTCCACGGAGTGACAGGCACGTCAAAACTCCAGCTGGTTATCCTGTGGTTAAAGCAGCGTGTCACAGTTTCGTCCGATAGCGTTATTGGCTCGTTGAAAGTAATCTGTTGCGGCGTAAACGTGATGTTTGCGCATCCAAGCAGCGTCGAGTTCCAAACGGTTACGTCAACAGAGTCATAGTACGTCCAGTTCCTGCCCGCAGTCGTTACAATATCGACACAGACTTTATGGTCGGTCCACCGCCAGATATCGACCGTTTTGATGCGGATTTCGCCGCCGCACATCGTGTAGCGGCTTTCTTCGCCCTCGCTCTGGATAATAGTGCCGCCGTCGTCGGCGCATCGCACGGTATAGCGTGCGCGGTCTTCCAATAAGACAGTCGGCAATTCAAGATATGAGAATTTTATTGAAAAGTTTCCCACAACGACCGTCTGACCGTCGAATATCACGCCGTCTGCCGACGTATAATTCGCCGCGTTTGCAATCAGTGTCGGCGGCAGTGAATATGCGCTACCGTTGAACGTCGGCGACACATCGAATCCGATTCCGTCTGGTGTGATAATGCAGGCGCCGTTCTGCTGCGGCGAGCTTGGGCACGGCAATAGCTTTTGCTGGCCTTTGTATTTCACTGAAATGAACGCTTCACCTTGCGTGTTCTTCGTCTTCAGCGCAAGCCCGCGTATTTGCAGATTATAAGCGCATGTATCGCCCGAGCATGCGTCAGGCCCTGCGGCCGAAATAGTCGGATATTTCGAGACAAGCTCGACGTCAAGCGACCGGGCAAACTGCTGCTGCAATCCACCTGTTTCGCCGAGTATTATGAGGGCAGCCGCAAGTATCATAAATCCTAGAAGAAAAACCATTATGGGATTGAAAAGAATCTCAGGCATGTTCACTAACCCAAATTAGCCGAACGGTATAGGTATCGATGGCGCGCTGGATTGCGCGGCATTCAACGTTCCTGTGAGCACAAACATCAAGACCGCTATTGCGACCACAAGCAATACGATGAACAACAGCTGTTCCACAGTCCATGGCATATTCTCAGCCTACCATCCAGATGTTCTTTTGAACGTATGATATTACCGCGTAGAGTATTGCAACTACGGCTAGCAATATCAGTATGAGCTCGTATTGAAACCGAGTCATGAATATCCTACGGCGTTTAATCTATATTAATCTCGTCAAACAGCCGCCACTGCAAGCGGGCTGAATATGGAAAGCGTGATGGCGGTCGTTATGATATAGGTCGCCGTGCCTACAACGAGGACCCATCCCGTGAGTTCGCCGCGGCTTATCGGATCCTCGCCCGATTCCACTCCGGACATGAGATAGCTCAGCAAAAATAAGGATTCGACCATGAAGATGGAAACAACGATTATGAATTGGAACGGCGTGATTACAAGATTTGCCGACGTTAACGGCGAAACTCCGCCGAGTCCTATACCCGGTCCAAGCGCAGCCGTTTTCGCGGATAGTTCCTGCAATATACGTATTATCATGACGGCCATCGTTGCAACTACGCCTGAAATTAATGGAGTTAAAGCATATGCTTGGAATCGAAGCGAGCCCGTGACATCCGAAAGCGATTCATCCACCTGCAACTGCGTCGCGTGCAAGCCGCGTAAGTATTGCGATATCGCTATCATCGCCGAACTTGCGTTACGCACGCCTTTGCGCGAAGCTTCCGTAACCGCTCGGACGACCGAGCGGATTAGCAGCGACGGATAGAATATCAAAGCGCCTTGCTTGGAGTCGAAGAACGATTGCTCGAACGTCATGGAAAACCGTTGCATGTTGAAAGCGGCTCGTTGGAACAAGTCCTTGATTTTCAGGCCTTCCATGCGCTTCAACGCATCGACCAGTGCTGTTTCTATGGGAGCGCCTCCGCCAAGCACAGTTCCAAGCTGGAACAGCGCTTCCTTGAATTCTGATTCAATCTTTCGCACAGCTTCGCGCAATTTGGATCGTCCGCGGCTCAGCAGCAGGTAGTAAAGTGCAGGTCCTGCTGCCAATCCGATTGTAGCAATCAGTGCGCTCAGGACAGACCAGCTTATCAGCGGTCGCTCGTTTGAGACAAACAGACCACGCGTCTCGTCTTCAAAGCATAGTTGTCCACCTTCGGCTGGCTTGCATGTTATCCCGACAAAATACGACACAAAGGCAAGTGCGATGAGGATTACAAATACGATTGCGGCAACCATAACTGCTTTTACAGGTTTCTTGCCCCAGAAGAACTTGCCAGGCGGCGGCAGGTTCGGGTGCAGAGAAATATCGATCTTGGAATACGTCGCCGGTCGTGATTCAAGTGCGCGCGATATTACGAAAAACAGCACAAGCGGCAGCATGATGTCGTACATCAAGAATAGCGGCGTAGCACTGACGGAAAGGAATATGGCGATTATAGGAAAGAGTACAAGTCCCATCACCGGCAGGATAAGGCCCATCGCGTGTATGACCGTTATCGGCATCTTTAGCTTCTGGACATAAGCCTGTGCGCTCTCTCTATTGCCATCAAGGATGACGCGCACCGCTTCATCTAGCAAAGTAGTTGAACGTGGCGCCGTCTGCTTTAGCGAAGATATTATCAGCTCTATGGCTTCTGCGAATTCGCGGTTGTTTTTCCATCTGCTCGCATAATCCAGCAGCGCATCTTCCATAGAAAGATAGTTGCCTACGCGCACGTCCCACATAAGCTTGCGCAGTTCGGCGGCCATAGCGCCTGATAAGTTGCGCGCCGCGAAATCGGCCGCACCCTCTAAGCCCGGCACGTTTCGCATGTATACGACCATGTAAAGTATTGCAGAAACCATGTCTGAGCCGACGGACATTTCGTATCGCTTGCGCAAGTGCAGCGGATAGAGATATATGTAATACCCCAGCGCCATAGCCGTCATGAAAACGAACATGGCAAGGCTGAGATCCAGTCCCGGCAAAGCGATTGAAAATACCGCTCCTATGTTTCCGAGCAGCAGCAGAATAAACGTTGGAATACACACTACGAATGTGAACAGCAGCGTCAGCGATGCCACCTGGCTCGGCGTTATGTGAAGATGCGCGAAATCTATCGCAGCCTGAAGCTTTTTGCCCGTTTTAGGGTCGATGCTGATCTTTAGGATACGGGCAGATGCATTACAGGCTTTTTCGTACAGCGTCAGCGGCACACCTGCGCGTATTTCCTCTTCCCTGAACCGCTTGTACTCCTCCGAAACCAGCTCGTGCACTCGCTCATGTACTTCCCGTTCCTCTTCTGGCACTTTGTGCATGTGAAAACACTCTGAATGCATCAGCTAAAGGTGATACAAAGCGAATCGAAGATTCGCTTGTACAGGCGAACCTTAGGTTCGCCTTGTATGCTTGGTTGCCGATACCTGAAAAGAATTGGTTTCGGGGCTAAATAAAACGTTTTTATGACGTGCATCAAAATAGTATCATGCGCTATGCCGATTACGTAGACCTCAGGTACACGCCAAAGCCAAGCGACCTCATCTGCGATTTCTATGTCGAGCCCGGTCCTAAATTCACCGTGAAAACGGCAGCAGGCGGCGTTGCCGCCGAGTCGAGCATCGGAACGTGGACCGAGCTTACAACTTCGCAAAAATACGTAGAGAAGTTAGGCGCCAAAGTTTTTTCGATTCGCGGTAATAATATTAGAATTGCATACCCGATCGGACTTTTCGAAGCTGGCAACATGCCGAATATACTGAGCAGCATCGCCGGCAATGTGTTCGGCCTGAAAGATTTGGCGAACTTACGCTTGAATGATATTCATTTTCCTAAGCAGATCGTGCGCGCATACAAAGGCCCTAAATTTGGGATTCCTGGAATTCGCAAACTGCTTCGCGTGCCTAAGCGCCCGTTGGTCGGCACAATCGTGAAACCAAAGCTCGGATTGCGTACAGTCGACCATGCGCACGTCGCGTACAACGCATGGGCAGGCGGCTGTGATATCGTAAAGGACGACGAAAACCTCAGTAATCAGTCGTTCAACCGCTTCAAGCAGCGAGTCGTGCAGACGCTTCGAGCACGCGACCGAGCAGAAGCGGAAACGGGCGAACGCAAAGTTTACATGGCAAATATAACTGCCGAGACAAACGAGATGCTTCGTCGTGCTCGCTTTGTCAAGAGCCAAGGCGGAGAATATGCGATGGTCGACATAATAACATGCGGATGGTCTGCGATGCAGACGCTCCGAGAAGCGAATGAAGATTTGCGTTTGGTTTTACACGCTCACCGTGCGATGCACGCAGCGTTCACAAAAAATCCAAGGCATGGTATCAACATGCGCGTTATATCGCGGATAACTCGGCTTGTGGGTCTGGACCAGCTTCATATTGGGACAGTCGTTGGCAAGATGTTCGAAAGCAAAGAGGAAGTTTTAGCAAACCGCGATGCACTTGTGGAACGAATGGGAGAATTGAAGCCTACTTTCCCTGTTGCGTCTGGTGGATTGCATCCCGGCATGATTCCGCAGCTCGTGAAGATATTCGGAAATGATATCATACTTCAATTCGGCGGCGGAATACACGGCCTGAAATTAGGAACGCACGCAGGCGCTATGGCTGCTCGCCAAGCACTAGATGCCGCACTTTCTGGCATTCAATTGAAAGAATACGCTCGCAAGCACAAAGAACTGGCAGCAGTGCTCTCGCAGTGGGGTACAAAATAGCCTTTAGAACTTTCTACCGTTTCATTCTATTATGAAAGTCAAAACCGTCCTCTGCGGCGGCTGCTTTAACGTTATACACGAAGGCCACATCTTTTTCCTGCAGCGAGCGCGAGCATTAGGTAGTCGTTTGGTCGTTGTTGTCGCCAGTGACGTTCATAACAAAAAACCGTATGCACGCTCGGCAGTCGTGCGCGCACGCGCCGTGCGCAGTCTTGGCCTAGCCGATAAAGTCATAATAGGAAGCTCGAGAAGTTTTCTTTCGACTGTATCGAAAGTTAAACCGCAAGTTATAGCATTAGGTTACGACCAGACGCTGCCAGCAGATGTTGCAAAAGCGGTAGAAGAACGCGGCATTGCGGTCAAGCGCATTGCCCGTTACAAAAAGCTGTCAACGCGTGCCCTTGCGAAGCGCAGCAAGAATCGCAGACTTTGAAATCGGGCCCTTTCTTAACACTTTCGTTGTATGCACATCGTAAATCGTCGAAGGCGTACGCTTCGGAAGGTTTCCTGCATTCACAATGACATCGACCTTTCCATCAAAAGTCCTTCGCACATCTTCAAATTGGTAGAGTTGCGGTTGGCCTGATATGTTTGCCGATGTCGCCGTTATCGGTTTGCCGAAACGCTTCACAAGCTCAAGCGCAAACCAGTGGCTTGGTATCCGCCACGCAAGAGATTTTCTGCCCTTCATTCGAGAAACAATGGTAAGCGGACCAGGCATGAATTTCCGCACAAGCCGCAGCGTTGGGGCATCGAGCTTAGCATAGCGTTTAACAGCGTTGTGGCTTCCGACTATAACTGATAGCATCCATCCCTTTGGCCTGCGCTTGATGCGATATATTCTTGTGACAGCTTTCGTGTTGAAGAAGTAGGCGCCAAGGCCGTACGCAGTTTCAGTCGGATAGATTATTACTCCTCCTCTGCGAAGTGCAGTAATAGCTCGTGCAATCGCACGCGAATTGCTCGCTTTGACTATGACAGTTTTTGCAATATCAATCACCCAGGAGATTATTCAAACAATTCTGATACTCATCGGTATTTCGCCACGCGCACGTTCCGTTTACACAGCCGCAGCTCGTAAGCCGTAGGCAGTCGTATTCTGAGCTCCATTCGCACGTTGTTATAATATTACGAGCATTTGCAGCTGTCGTACAGACTTGCCCTGAGCAGCCGCCTGCCATACAATCTTGATCTGTAACGCATCCACTTGGCGCAGTAGGTGCATAAAACACGACGTATGCAGCTGCAATTATGGCAACAGTTACAGCCGCAACCCAAGCGGTTCTGGCGAGATGCATATTCTTCCGATTAACATATACCACAAACCTATATTTATTTTGATAAACAGATACTGTTACTGATTACATGCAAGGCGAACCATAGGTTCGCCTGCCTTCAGAAAGCGGAGCTTTCTGAGGTCTCGAAAGCCTCTGGGCTTTCGCAGACATAGCAAAACCAGGTTTTGCCCATGCAAGCAGAATTTGAAAATTCTGCTGCATAGTAAAACCTAGAGGTTTTACTTATGCCAAACGGTCTATACGAGCTCGAATACGATGCACCTGGCGACAAGCTCATAGTGCGCTCGATGTATGGCCAAGCGCTTGAGGATTATCCGCAAGTCATGGCAGCCGTTATCGATAAGCTGATCGAGCTCAAGCGCGTACCTCGCGTAGTCGTAACAGCCGAAGCGCGTGAGTACGAGTACTCGTACGACGAGTCAAAATTGCTGTACGAGATAGCCGATGCAATAATGACGATACGTGCGCGCGAAATAATATCGATACCGAACATCCTTTCAAGCCCCGCCTGCGATGCTGTTCTGCCCGGTCGATTCGGCCTGGTACAAAAGATCGTTTCTGATTTGCGCTACGACCCTGTTAACGCCTACAAAGAGCTCATACACGAAATCCGTAACCTGAAGCTCAAGATGAAAAGGCTGCAAGCAGGCGAAGCCCTTCCGGAGATAGCATCACTGCCGCCTGATCTCTGCACAGAATGCTTTGAGCATTACATGTCAAGCACGCTGACCCAGATTCGCACGATACTTGAAGGCTGTAAAATAATTCAGATGGCCCGTGCAGCGCGTCCGCATGGCCGTGATTTTTACCGCAAGGTGTTCCACCCGTCTACGCGGCCGACTTTCATGTACACGCGCTTCACGATAACGCCGCCGCCAGGCGCAGAGCTTCTCGAGCGATACATGGTTGGTGAAGCACAGGTCGAAATATTCCGTGTGCCAGGTCGTGTGCGAAAACTCTATCATATCATACCGCCGGAATTCCGCCTGCATGACGAGGAGTATACCGTACTTGAGCAGGCGCGGCGCATGCTCGGCACACACGAACCTAGTGCAGTCGAAGTCTCAGAGCCGCAGCGGTTCCGCGAGAATATTTTCAACATATCCCTAGACCTCATTCGCGATATCGTACGCGGTCTTGGCAGGCCGATGCCGGAAGCCCGGATGAAAAAGCTCGCTGACCTACTTGCTAGGTACACCGCAGGTCTCGGCATTCTTGAAGCATTTCTTGCGGACGAAAAAATCCAGGACATACTTGCTAATTCACCGATCGGTACAGTTCCACTCTATATAGTTCATGGCGACCATCTCGAATGCGAAACAAACGTCACGCCAAGCATGGAGGATGGCGAAAGCTGGGCGACCCGCTTCCGCTTGCAATCGGGCAGACCGTTGGACGAAGCAAGTCCTGTGCTTGATACCGAAATGTTTGTCCCCGGTGGCCGTGCCCGTGTTGCCGCCATCACTCGCCCGTTATCGCCTGACGGTCTTGCATTCGCGTTCCGCCGCCACAGAGACAAGCCATGGACATTTCCACTCTTCATCCGTGCAGGTATGTTCGATTCTTTTGCAGCAGGTCTGTTATGGTTCATAATCGACGGCAGTCGCACAATGTTAATCGCCGGAACTCGAGGCAGCGGAAAGACAAGTTTTCTCGGTGCCTGCATGACACAGATAATGCCTAAAATTCGCATAATCACGACCGAAGACACGCTCGAGTTGCCCGTTGTGGCGTTACGCGACCTCGGCTTTAACATCGAGCGTCTGAAATCACGTTCGGTTATCACGCACGTTGAAACTGAGTTGCCGGCCGAAGAGGCGCTGCGCACGGCGCTTCGTTTGGGCGATTCCGCGCTAATCTTGGGAGAAGTCCGTTCGACTGAGGCGTTGGCGCTGTACGAAGCGATGCGTATCGGCGCGCTCGCCAATGTAGTTGCAGGAACAATACACGGTGAAAGCGCATACGGCGTCTTCGACCGAGTTGTCCATGACTTGGGCGTGCCGCCGACGTCGTTCAAAGCAACAGACCTTATTTTGATTTGCAATACGTTACGTTCACCGGACGGCATGCACATGTTCCGCCGTATTACTGAATTAACAGAAGTCCGGAAGCATTGGCAGACCGACCCGGGCATCGAAGGCGGCTTCGTCCCGCTGCTCGAGTACTCGTCGAAAGAAGATCGTTTGAAACCGAGCCGCACGCTGCTCATGGGCGAGTCATCCGTACTAGGCGACATAGCTAATCGTGTTCGCGATTGGAAATCAAACTGGGAAGCTGTCTGGGACAACATCAACCTGCGTACAAAAATATTACAGACGCTTGTCGACGTCGGTGCGGTAAAGCCCGAGCTCATGGAAGCCGAAAACGTCGTCCAGTCAAACAATCAGTTCCATTCGATATCAGACGCAGTCCGCACGGAAGTCGGAACGCTCGACAGCAAGATGATATACGAGCGATGGCTGGCGTGGCTGAACACTAAGCTGTAAAAATTTCCAGCAGTTCTGAGAGCTTGTATGTGACATAATCGGGTTCGTAGTCTTTATCGGCAATCTCGCGCTCGAACCAGATTGTGCGAATGCCGACTTTTTCAGCTTGCGAAAGATTGCCCAGCTTATCGTCTACAAACCAGCACTCGTTCGGCCGACCGATTTTTTCCAGTAGCCATTCATATTCGCCCTGCTCGGACTTGGTGAATCCATGCTCGCCGCTCAGGAACGCCGCATCGAACAGCTTGTCCAGCCCGAATTTGTTAAGCAGCCATTCGCCCCATTCTTTCGGAAAATGCGAAAATGCAACCAGCCCGAAGCCGCGCCGCTTTAGCTCTGGCAAAACCGTCACAGCTTCGGCATCGATTCTGATCGCATCCAGAAAGCGCGCCTCTTGCGTCTTATCGATGCCCGTTCGCTGTAGGAATTCCGCATTGCCAATTTTCCCACGCGCATACTCATTGTAAGCTGCCTTGATGTTCGCATAATCGCCGCCAAGCAGAGGACGGAATATCTTTTTGATGACGTGCCCTTCAGGAAATATCACGCCCATAAGGTCGAAAATAATTATCTTCATATTATTTCTGTCCGAGCCATTGCCACAATTTCTTGTCACGAAAATCTTTCACGATTAAGTCGGCGCCGGCTTTTAGCAAATTTTTCTTTGTAGTAGTTGTCAATAGCGCAACGCAGCGCATGTGCGCGCGTTTCGCTGCCCGGACACCAGCAATACTGTCCTCGAAAACGGTGCATTCGTTTGGTTTTGCGCGCAACGCGCGGGCAGTAGCGAGGAAAATCTGAGGATGCGGCTTTCGTTGTGGGATTCTGTCTATAGTTATCATCGCTTTGAACATCTTTGCGTTCAGCCCGACGAGATTCAGAGAATTAATTATATTCCTTCTGTGCCCGCCTGAAGCGAGGGCCACGACAAATTTTTTAGCTTTGAGTGCTTTAAGAAATTTCGTGAATCCGGGGGTAATCTTCAACGCTTTGGGATTTTTTCTTATAAGTTCCTCGTAAAGTTCTGTGCGTTTCTTTGCAAGTGCTTTTACGTTTGCCCTGACGCCACGTTCGGAAAGCACCGTCCGGATTATATTTTCAGCGCCTGTTCCTGCTAAACGTGTCGAATGTTCTTTTCTGGAATACCTTATCCCGAACGGTTTGAATATCATGTCAAGAGTTTTCAGGTGAAGACGTTCGGATAATACGACTACATTATCCATGTCGAAAATTAACGCTACCATTGCATCACTTGTGACCAAATACGGCTATGATTCCAGATTTAGTTTTCTTTTCAATGCGCACAAACCCGAAGCGTTCGAATTGAACGACTTCACCGACTTTCGCCTTGAGTAGATTCTTTTCTCCAACGCCATTTATCGTTTTGTCAGGCATAACGGCCTTTACTTTTATTGTGCCCTTTGTCGGCAGCCAGTGTATCTTCTGTCCTGGCTTTAGCTCGATGCCAGTAACTTCGCATTGCTTGCCGTCACGTAGCATAATGTTGTACAATCCGATTAGGCGCACTTCCTTGTTGCGATACCACTTCATGTCCTGTTGTTCGATAAGCAGCTCGTTTCCGGCTTTGAGCATGCGCCAGCCCTTTGGCTTGTTGGGGTGCAGTTTCAATTTCGCTTGCTTTACAGGCGGCTTTGTAATCTTGATCTTCATCGGTTCGGCGATGAAGAAATACCTGCTTGCCGTTTTGTCGACGATTTTGCGGTTGTGCGCGGCTAAGTTTTCAATCGCAACTGTGCTGTCCGACGATGTTGGACCAACCTCAACGACGAGATTGCACAACGCTTCGGGCTGCCAACCTCTGCGGCGGAACGTTCGTATAGTGCCGAGCTTCGGGTCATCCCAGCCTGTATATTCGCCCTTTTCTATTCCTTCGCGCGTCAGAGATTTGCTGAGCATAAGTCCGGGCAGTGAGAATCTTCCAAGGATTATCACTGCGGGATATTCCCATCCGAAATAATTGTACACAAAGCGCTGTTTTGTCTCGTTGGTCGCATGCTCCTGTCCTCGAAGCACGTGCGTAACGCCGAGCAGATGGTCGTCCAATCCTGCAGACCAGTTGTACAGCGGCCATACGCACGCTTTTTTGTTGAACGGGTGTTTCGGTTTGTCGACTATTCGCAATGCAGGCCAGTCACGCACAGCCGGATTCGGGTGCGCTAAGTCGGTCTTAATCCGAACGACTGCTTGGCCTTCCTTGAATTTATGCTTCAGCATCGCTTGCCAGCGTTCCAGTTGCGTCTCCAATGAGAGATCACGGCAGCTGCATGGCCAATTTTTCTTGACGAGTTCTCTCCAAGCGACAGGCGGGCACGTGCAAACGTATGCCCCGCCTTTTTCAATGAGCTGTTCGGCATAATCATAGTAAATCTTCAGCCGTTTCGACTGGACGATTTCTTGGTTCCATTTTATGCCGAGCCATTTCAGGTCTTCTCGCACCCAGCCATAGAAACGCTTTTCCGGCACTTTGATTTTGGGATCCGTGTCCTCAAACCGCAGGATGAATTTTCCTTTGTACATTTTTGCGTAAGCATGACTCAAAATCGCCGGTCGTGCGTTGCCAAGCGTCATTGCACCGTCGGGATTTGGTGCAAAGCGGACGACGACGCCCTCTTCACTTTTTGCCAGCGGCGGCAATCCTTCTTTCTTTTCCGCCTTCGGCTTCTCAAATCCGCCGAGCTTCTCCAGTTCTGCACGCTGAGCGTCGGGCTCCATCAAGTTCACATTGTCGGCTATCTCGTCAATGCTCGCATGCAGTTCCGTAACCTTGCTTCGCAAAGACGGTTCTGTTGCTAATAATCTTCCAAGAATACTGTGCGCGTTTGCTTTGCCGTCATACTCGATTGCATTGGCAAGCGCGATTCGGCGGATTTTGTTTTCAATCGTTGCGTCCATAGAATTAGGTTGGAGAGCCATTGATTTAAATCTCTTGCAACCATTTCCAAATTACATGCCCATCAATGCGACCGCAGAATACTTCAAGGCCGAGCAGCATTTTCACGATGCTCGCACGGTAGAAGAGAAAATTGCAGCGCTCGAGGAGATGTTGCGCGAAATTCCAAAGCATAAAGGTACGGAAAACGTGCGCGCGCAGCTCCGGGCGCGTTTGGCGAAGTTGAGAAAAGAAGCGGCCGCAGCAAAAAAGCGCGGCCGAGCAGCTGCAGGCATAAAGAAAGAGGGCGAAGCGCAGATTTGCCTGCTCGGCAAGACGATGTCCGGAAAGTCGTGGCTACTGCGAAAGCTGACGGACGCAAAGCCCGAGCTTGCAAGCCATCGCTATACGACAACAAAACCGCAGATAGGTATGATGAACTGGCGCGGCGTGAAGATCCAGCTCATCGAGATTCCCGCAACGTTCGAAGCGCCGCACATGTCGATTTGCAGAACGGCAGATGGAATTGCGCTTGTGATAAAGGATGAATCGGACAGGCAAGAACTTCTCGAGCTGCTTCGAAATCATTTTGTCCACAAACCCCACATTTTCGTAAATCCGTGGACTGAAGACCCCGAGAGCATCCGCCAGCGGCTCGGCTCGTCCGTTGGGCTAATCATAGTCTACACGAAATCGTCCAAAGGTCTATCGGCTATGGCGTTGTCGGCAGGTTCGCCCGTACGAAAGTTCGCAGAGCAGATACACAAGGATTTCATAAAGCATTTTCATTTTGCCTTCCTATGGCGTATGATCAACGGTAAAAAGAGAAAGATGCAGATTGGTCTGGATTATACGCTGCAAGATGGAGATATCGTGGAGCTGCACATGAAATGAAAGCGCCAATTTACGCCCCGGCCGAAGACACGTTCCTGCTCGCGGATGTTCTAGGAAAAGAACAAATCGAAAATAAGGCAGTTTTGGAAATCGGCTGCGGCTCTGGCTTCTTGACAAAACTAATGGCAGAAAAGAAAGCAGTCGTCACGGCCGTCGATATCAATCCTGCAGCCGTAGAAGCGACGAAGAAATTATTAAGCGAGGAAAAACTGAATGGCCAGGTCTTTCTCTCCGACTTATTTTCTAACGTCGCTGGTAAATTCGACCTCATAGTCTTCAACCCGCCATACCTGCCAGAGAACGAAGACGACGAAGTGGCAGGAAGTGACGCAAGATATTCCGGTGGGCGCTCAGGGCGCGAAATAATAGAGCGATTTGTAAAAGAAAGCGCAACTCATCTGGGTGCAGGCGGAAAGATAATGATTCTGATATCAACACTCACGGGAGAGCGTGAAACAATTGCGCTTTTTGAGAAATTCGGCTTTATTACCCGTCCGATTGTCCGCAAAAAAATCGACTGGGAAGAGCTTGTAGTTATCGAAGCTAGCGCGCACGATATCTGATTTTGTCATTGCTCATTTCTCGTTCCACACGACCTTTTTCGAGCAGCGATTTAAGATACCACTTCACATTGCCGTGTGTCCACTCGAGCGCCTTTTCTGCATCTCGTGGCGACGGTCCGATGCCATGCGCGCCATAATATTTATGAATGAATTCGAGCAATTCATGCGCTCTGTCTTCGGCATCTTGCCTGTTCATAGAACTTGATGCCTTGCGGTACAGCTCTATGCCGCGGCTCAGATACTTTCTGAACAGCCTTTCATCCCGTTCGAATTCGCGGAGCAACCTTTGCATATGGCCGAGCTCTTGTCCATCTTTGAGCGCGTTCTTTACAGGTTCGATGTAGCCTTTCAGCGCCGACAGTCCGCTTTTGCATATTGCAATCTTAGGCGGCTCGAATGCCGCCAACCCAATACTCTGCAATTGCCGCAAATGCGTGCGCACGCTGGCGCGATCGAGTCCAAGTTCTTTTTCCAATCGAGCAATCTGGCCGCATCCCTCCGCCAGCTTTTCCAATATTCTAGCACGATTACCAGGAGATCGCGAACCTCCGGAAGAATAGGTCGGTCCAAACACTTCGTAGAGCGAACGGCCACTATCAACGGCATAGCGCAAGGAGAACGCAGCTATCGGCTTGCCGTAGCGCTCGCCAGCATCCGAAAGGCAGAAATGCCCACCTTCCACCTCTACGATGCCATGCTTTGAGAACGTGTTGGCGCAGTAACCCCTAAAAGTATCACGAGATGGCAGATTCGCAACTGTTGATGGCGATACCGATGCAGCCAGGTAGTTTCGGATTTCATGCCCTGTTTGGGGATATTCGCCAAGCATAAGCAGAGTCGCCTGCTTGAGTTCGCTGTTCATGCAGCTCAGCATGGCCGCCATGCGTTCAGAATCATCAGCGTTAAGGCGTGGCATGTGTCACTACTGCAACATAACGTTTTAATACAGCGAATACCACCAGTTTCTAACTGGTAGTATTCGCGTACAAGCAAATCTTGTCATAATACCACCTTTGCATATCGGTAATATCGCCAGTCTTCGACTGGCGGTTTGCAAGATTTGCTTTGTATCTTAAAGGCAGCCTCGAAAAACGGTCGGGTACGTGTTGTCTTCAAAGCCACCAAATATGGCGTCTTTAAATATAAATCAGAAAAATTAGAAGCATGCTTCTAGCTCAGGCGGGAGGAGACATATTCGGAACGCTAATGTGGTTCGTAGTGTTCTTTGTTTTCATAGTGTTGTACCCGCGCATGATGCTTTCTCAGATGATATGGAAAATCGAAGCCGGGGCTCGTCGCCTCGAAGCGATGTCTGAAAAGGCAAACACGATGGCGGCACGCAAAGCAGGCGCAGCGAAGAAAGTAATAGACCAGTTTACTGAATTCTTTGTCATCGAGCCAAGTGCGCTTGACCCGTTCGGCATCGTGAGAAAAATCGATCAAGTGATTCGTCAAACGGAGCACAGGTTTGAAGGCTTTGTCAGATCGGTGGCTGGGAAAAAATCGGCAAAAGCCCAGCAAGAATTTAACTACGGATTGCGCGCAGCTATCGGCCTGAAGCAGATTGCAAAAATCGTGCGCCACAATGTCGAGCTCGCGAAGAAATTCAAGAACTTGCAGATTGCGATGATTATCCAGATGCAACTGCCGATTATAGAGAAAATCGCCGAAGGAGAGTTCAAGGGTACACAGGCATTTCTCAGTGGCTGGGCGATCGGCGATTCAATCGGACCGCTAGTAGCAGCCGAGCTTATCGACCGAGCGAAGCCGATTGCAGAAGACACAGTCGTCGGCGAGACGCGCATCGAAGGCCGCAGATGTTTTGTGCTCAAGGCAACCGGTCCTGAACCGCATTTGGGCCGTATCGATGAGGCCATCGAACGAATTATGAGCAGATATGATATTTCTCATGTGATAACGGTCGATGCCGCCCAGAAACTGGAAGGCGAGAAGTCGGGCAGCATAGCAGAAGGCGTCGGCTTTGCAATGGGAGGCTTCGCACAGCGTGAGATGATCGAAAATGCACTCCTGCCGAGGAAAAAGCCTATTGATTCTATTGTAATAAAGGTCGGCATGGAAGATGCGCTTGTACCGATGAAAAAAGAGATTCTCGACGCAGTTCCGGCATCGCTCGAAGCCGTTAAACGTTCTGTTTTACGTTCGCGAAAAGGCAGCAACGTGCTGATAATAGGCGTCGGCAATTCGTGCGGTATACCGGATGTGAAAAAAGAACTGCCTAATGTGAAAGCAGCCATAAAACATATCGCGGCAAAGATAGCGGAGCAAGAAGCCGCGTCGCAGAAAGGCAGATGGTTCTGAACACGCATTTTCCGCCAGCGCTTTGGATTTCGACTACAATTGCCTCATACGCAAATTACCGAAATCTAAAGGGCTGAAGGCAGATGGTTCTGAATAGTTTAACCGACTGGTCAAATTTTATCTACTCTCAAGGGACAAAAAACGCTTAAAAGGTTTTTCGTGCAAGTTAGGATAGAATTTTGTGCGTTGCAGCACGCAAATGGCAAAATTTTGCGGGTCCGAAGGGTTCGGCACAAAATCAGAATCGAATCGGAATCAACGAGCAGTAGAAACACTTTAAAAGCTTACGTTTGAAGTATAGTTTCGTTGCGATAGTGACAACGATTTAAACAATTGCGACGCAATAATAACAATTGCCGTGAAGAAGCAAAGTTTCTTCAGGCTCCCGAAAATACGGTTTTCGAAGATGTTGGGTGTTGAATGTGCTAGCAAGTTCAAAGACGATGGACGCGTTAAGGGCTATCGGCCTGAATAAGTATCAAAGGAACCTCTGGGCAGCTCTCCTATCACGAGGGGCAAGCACAGCCGGTGAACTTTCTGATATATCAAGCGTCCCACGTTCACGATGCTATGATGTTTTGCAGTCGCTTTCTGAATGGGGCTTTGTCATAACACAACCCGGAAAGCCGATGAAATACGTCGCTGTGCCGCCAACCGAGGCATTCGAGCGCGCAAAGAAGAGAGTCAACGAAAATGCAAAGGAGCTAACGGAAAAAATCGAGCGCATCCGCAAATCTGATATTGTCAAAGAGCTTGAGAAGATACACAAGGACGCGCTGAAGGTCATACAGCCCGAAGATATGACAGGCGCGCTGAAAGGAAATTACGCTATGCTTCAGCAGCTCGAAACGATGTTCAAAAAGGCGCGAAAATCGATAAAACTCGTTACAACGGAAGAAGGTCTTGCCGAGCTCGTCGAAAACCACATGACGCTCGTAAAGCGCGCAGCCGACGCCGGAGTAGCAATCAGAATAGCAGCGCCGGTAAACAAGCAGACTAGTGAAGCCGCACGAATGCTCGCAAAGTATTCACAGGTGCGAAACATAGAAGCAGTCGAACACATCGAGAAGCTCTCCGGACGCTTCATGATAGTGGACGGCGAAGAGTTCGTATTGGCTCTGACGGACGATTCAAAGACTCATCCGACGCAGTGCGTTGCATTCTGGTCTCAGTCGCCGCATGCCGCATCACGTTTCCTCGATCCGATGTTCGAGACGATGTGGCAGCACGCCAAGCCGCTGAAATAGGCGTAATTCTGGTACGATAATATGAAAGTTGTCCTAATAGTTGGAATTGCAATTGCTATCGCAGCTGCAGTCGGAGCAGCTTATTTCGCATTCTCGGGATTAGCCGTCTCGCAATCAACCGCTCAGGCGATATTCGAAACTGCCGTAGAAAGGTCGGCGAACCTGTCATCTTACAGCGTCGATTATAACATAACGAACTCCGTTCAGATGGCTTCAAACGAAATTGTTATTCAAGGCACGATGAGCGTACTGAAAAATGCGGATAGCGAAAAGATTTCTCTGAGAATGCAAGCTTCTACATTGCCGGAAGATATCGACGCTGAAGTCTATACCCTTCCGGACGGCGTGTTTAGTTGCAGTACAGGTCTTGGCGGCGTCGTCTGCGAACGCTCCAACGAAACGCTTTCTGTGCCGGATCCGACCGAACAGTTGGAATCCGTGCGCCAGATGGTCGACGAAGGTTTCATACGCATGCAACCACAAGGCAGCCGAACGGTTTTGGGCAGGACGTGCGACGTGATAAGATTCGATTACGATGTATCGAAGCTGTTCACAAATCTATCGCTTGGTACAGAGGCAGCATCAGCTATAAAGGAGATGACGGCGACGATGTGCATCGATTCACAGACAGGCATACCGACCGACTATGAAATGAGCATGAAAATAGAAGCCGAAGCATCAGCGGCATCGCTGATGCGGATGACAGCGACGTCGCTCGAACTGACCGCACCTGAGATAACTTTGCCGGAAAATGCGACCATTTATTAGATTTAATTAGCTTCAGCCGATTGATTCTTTATGCCAGATTTGCTCGTCATGCTGCTCACGTTTGCGCCATGGATAGAGCTGCGCGGTTCGATTCCGCTCGGCATCGCCGCAGGTCTCGATCCGTTGCTTGTGCTCATCACAGCATTCATTCTAAATACGATATTATTCTTCCCGTTGTGGTTGTGCCTTAGCGTGCTTTACGAACGGACAAAGCACTGGCGCATCGTCCGCGGGGTCACACGCAATGCGCTTAAACGCCGAGCAGCGGTCGAACGATGGGGCATTCCGGGTCTGGCGATTTTCGTGGCGATTCCAGCTCCGTTCACAGGCGTTTGGACCGCTACTATTCTTGCATGGCTCCTGCGTATGCCAGCGCATCGAGCTTTTGCAGCAATTGCAATCGGGGTACTGGTCGCAGCAGCAATTGTATTTGCCGCGACGATGGGCGTTTTGGGCGGTCTGGGCTGGGTATAAGAATATTTCTCTTCGCCGCCAAACAGGTCCAGTTGACTGTTTGGTTAAACTCCTTTAGACGCATGCTATATAGCCCACTTCGGACAAAGTATGTGAATCAAAATCGGGGTGGTAGCAATGGTAGCATACAATGACAAATCGCAATCAAACGTGCATTACGGAACTATGACTGTTGTACAACTCGTAGGCGATAAGCTCAAGTTACGCGCCGCAAACGGGAATACGATTAACATCAGGGTAATAGACTACCCGACAGATCTTCAGCCTAAGGAAGATGTATACGTTGATGGAAAACACGTTTCGCGTGTGCGGGAGCCAGTTCTAGTTTAGAGGTGCAAGAAAATGCCACAATTGCAAACGTATCCAGAACGATTCATAACATCGGTGCACAAACACAGAATAACCAAAACAACTATTGTGCATCTTGGCAACGCTAAGGTTCCGATTGACTATGCAATCGAAAAATACAATTCGATTTTCAAAAATCCACATCTAGTCATTCCGCCTGGAAAAAACGCGCAAGTTTCTTTCGCTCTGTATAGACAAAATGGAAGGAGAGAAATAGAGATTGAGAGCCACAGTCTGCCTTACTAATCTTTCTACCCGCCCACAAAACTCGCTCGCAAACTAAGCAGCGGCGGCAATCCTAATTGCCTGAAAGGCCTGCCTGCAGTTTTATCCTTGATTTTCGCTTTTAGCTCATCCAGCGTCATGCGCTCTAGCTTTCCTGTTTCTCGCACTCGCACTGCAAACTGTTTTTCCTTGCGTTCGCGCGCACCGACGACAAGAATATATGACACCCATTCCAGCTCAGCGTCCCGAACTTTTCGTTGGACGGTCTCTGAGCGGTCGTCTACGTCAATACGGATCTCACCTTTCAGATCGTTCGCTACATCAACGCAGTCCTTGATATATTCGTCGGAAAGCGGGCAAAGCCTCACTTGGATAGGCGCCAGCCAAAGCGGTAGCGCTGCCACTTTTCCGCTTTGCGAATCCATATGCGCCTTCTCAAGCAGCGCATATATCACGCGTTCGATCGCGCCAGACGGCGAGCAGTGAAGTATCAGCGGATATTTGCGCGTATTGTCGGCATCTGTGTATTGTATCCCAAATCGCTGAGCGTTCTCGTGGTCTATTTGGACAGTCGTAAGAGCGGACGCTTTGCCTGCGCTGTCTACAAAGTTGAACTCGAACTTCGGGTCAAAGTATGCAAACCGCATGTTCCAAATCTCGACCAGGGCAGGCTTGCCGAAGATTTTGATAAGCTCAACGACCCAATCGCGGTTTGATGTCCAGAAGTCCGTCGTGCAGCGGAAAGCCATTTCGTACTCGTCTCTGCCGAATCCGATATCGGCCATGCATTCCATGCCAAGTTTGAACTGGTTCGCAAATTCTTCTTTCGCAGTTCTCATATCCGTGCATAAAGTGTGAATATCGGGCATAGTGAATGCGCGCAAGCGCCGCAAGCCGACAAGCTCGCCGGCTTTTTCCAAGCGGAAAGAATATCGTGTCAGCTCGTACATCTTCATCGGCAGATTGCGGTAAGAAATATTCGCGCCTGCGGTCATCAGGAACTGGCCAAAGCACGCAGAGAAGCGCAGGAAGAACTGCTTTTTCGCCGACTGAATCGTATACTGCCGTGCGGGAAAGCGGTTGAGATAGCTCTCAAGCGCCGGATGGCCGAAGTCATACATCACCGGCGTTTCAACTTCCATAGCGCCATAATTCAGCATCCGCAAGTTGATCCATTGCTCGAGCAGCGCCTTTATCGTCCGGCCTTTTGGATAAAATCGCATATTTCCCGGGTCGCTGCCCGGCTCGTAGTCGACTAGCTCGAGTGCTCTCATCAGTTTAACATGCGGCGGTTCTCCTGAAACGCCGCGCACTTTTGCAGTCTCGTAATTCTTGAATTTATCGAGATTTGCATGCGGCTTGAAGTCAAACTTATCGATCGGTGTGAGTTCACCGCTTGGCGCAAGAATGAACCACTCTGAACGCACCTTCTCCTCGGCTTTGAGCGCACCTGAGACAGTATCCTCCTGTTTTGATGTGCCGCTCGGTTCGACCGTAATCTCGCGGCTCAGCTCGCTCAGCGGATGGCCCTTGCATTTTATATCGAATGCCTTGTACCAGCCGAACGGTGCGTGATAAGCGCTATAGCCGCGCTCGTTGAGGAAAGATTGGATATCCGTCAGCGTCTTATGCGCGCTCTGTGCGCCTGCCGGCGCCGACGTAAGGTGGACATACGGGTAAAGTACAATAGTTTTAGCGTTGATTTGTTTGGCGACGTCGATTATCGCATCGCCTGTTTTTTCGATGATTTGCTCTAATGCTGGTTCGTCCCTACCCTCAACGGCCGTAAATACGACCAAACAGTCTTCCCAGCGCTGTTTCTCCTTTCCGACCGCCTCAGCTGTCGCAATAGCCTTCGTTTTCGGCTCTACTTCGAGCCAGTCTGCATGGACGAGCAATATCCGCATAGCATCAACAACCAATAGTTCGCTGCCAACAGGCAGCTCGTTAGCTTACAATATCTCACGCGCCTATTTTATACTTTGCTCAATTAGGCGCGTTTCGTTAGAAAACGCAAGAATAAAAGCCTTCGAAACCAGAAAAACAGCTTAAACCATGGCCACCGAAATCTTTATATAGTGTTTAGTCACCTATAGGTAGTAAATAAGTGGTCTTCTATGGAAGAATGGAATATGACAGAAACAAACCCCGAGCATCCCGGAGAACGGATTGTAAACAGAGTCAGGACACAGCTTGGCAGCCAAAGCATCGGTGATTGCGCCCAACATTTGGTAGAAGACCCTCTGGTTGTTGCGACCTACGCAATGGTTTTGCAAGACAAACTGAAGCAAAAAGAAACCGAACTCCAGAACGAGAAGGATAGGAACGCCCAACTGGAAAATGCGGTTCGCATGGACCCGTTTCTTTCCGAATATGAGATTTACAACAAGCGCAAGTTTAACAGCGATGTAGAAAAAGGCGTGAAGAAGATATTGGGAGAACCCAAGACCAGTTCGGGAAATATCAGCATCGGTATAATCGACATAGATCATTTCAAGCACTTCAACGATACGTATGGCCACGATGCAGGCGACATTGTTCTGCTGGACATAGCAAAAATCATAAGAGATTCGATACGTCACGGCGACAGAGCATATAGGATCGGCGGCGAAGAGCTTGCAGTTATGTTGCCAGCCGATCAAATCGAGGCTTTCGAAGCGGTTGAACGCATTCGAAAGGCCGTGGAAGCGTACAAGTGGCCGTTCCCGGAACGCGTGACAGTCTCAGGTGGAGTAGACACGTTTCCATTTTCGGTGCGCGAACAGCTGCAGATATACCAAAAGAACAAGCATTATTTTGAAAAATTCTTCGAAAAACATCCCGATTACATGAACCTCAAAGAAATCTTTGAAAAGATCGAAGCGGAGTACAAATCGGCATCGGATAAGATACTGAACAATGGAAATGGCAAACACAAAGCGCTTCGTGAACTTTCAAGGTATAGCAGAAATTTTGTAAAAGGCCTTGAAACCCTTCTGTACAAGGAGCCCAACTACACAAGCTTTGAAGCAGCATTCATGCCGAAAAAGTTCATCAAGAGGGTAGACGAAGCCCTCTATCATTCGAAAGAAAATGGGCGAAACAAAGTAACAAGTTATCGGGACATTTTGAAGTCTTAAGAAATCTAGGGTCATGTTATGAATGTGAGTTCCTCATTCGTGCGTCACGTCATCCCAGACAAGCGAAAGTTGGAAAAAGCCTGCAAAGGGCATGCAGCAGCATATATCGTAGACATCGAAAATTCTGCAGAATACTATGATAAACACGGTCCGGAAGGCATCAAAAAAGCGCGCGCTTACATATTGTTTGCACTTGAGATGTACTCAAACGTTGAAAGATTGTCCTGGATTAAAGAATACAGGCATCCATCAGGACAAATACTTCGAAGGGATGAAAAGGTATTCCTGATAGACCGTAATCTTCCCGAAGGCGCTGTGAAAGACATAAACGAAAAGCTTCCGGAGATAAAGCTGAAGAGCTATCCCGTGAGCGATTTCTGGAGCCCGGCCGCACAGCTTTCATTGATACCGGATACCACCAGTTAAAAACTGGTGGTATTGGTGTAGAACACTTTGTCGTATTATCGGTGAGCGTATCGAGCGTTGGAGACAAAGTGGTTTCACATAGCCCCGGGCAGATTCGAACTGCCGTCACCAGGTAGCTTCTTTCACAGCGTTCGCACGCTCAAAGCTTTGGAATCCAAAGCCTGGTATCCTTGGCCACTAGACTACGGGGCTGTTGGATAGACCATTCTCACAAATCCTATTTAAGACTTCCGAGATTCCACTGTATTCATGATATCCGTCCTCCGTCTCGGCCATCGCTCACAGCGCGACGCTCGCATCAGCACGCATTGTGGTCTTGTCGCGCGAGCGCTCGGCGCGAGCGAAATAATCTACAGCGGCGAGCCCGATCCGAAGCTCGTTGAATCGGTCAAAGCAGTCGTCAAAAACTGGGGCGGACCTTTCAAAGTCAGTTATGAGAAAAGCTGGCGTAAAGTTATTGCAAAATACAAGCGAAAAGGATTTTCCATCTGCCACCTGAGCATGTACGGTTTGCCCATTCAGACTATTATTAAAAAAGTTCGCAAGCGCAGGAACGTTTTGGTCGTCATCGGTGCCGAAAAAGTGCCGGGCGAAGTCTACAAGCTCGCAGATTATAATATTGCCGTCACAAACCAGCCGCACAGCGAAGTCGCTGCGCTGGCGGTGCTATTGCACGAATATTTCGGCGGTAAAGAACTCATAAAAACTTTCAAGAAATCCAAACTCAAGATAATCCCGCAGGCGCGCGGCAAGCAGGTTAAAAGCTTGCAGCACTGAGGATGCGAATGCTAGGCGAAACTACGTTTCGCCTGCATAGAAAAACAAAGGTTTTTCTTATGCCAGAGTCTAAAAAGATAGCATTGCTCGTAGACGGCCCGAACATGCGCAAATACAGTAAAGAAGCTGAGTCAACTTTCAATGATGTTCTAAGAACAATCCGGAAAATTGCAGAATCATACGGAACTGTAGACAATTGCAAAGCGATCGTATACTTCGATATAAACGTTAGGAAGGGCCCGTCGCCTATCAAGCACTCGATGGACAACGGTTTTCATGTTTCCATAGGTTCCGCATCTCGAGAAACGTTCGATATCGATGAGAAACTTATCCATGACGCCGAGAATTACATTAAAGGAAGCGACATAGACATCTTGGCAGTTGCAGCTGGCGACATACATTATCTGCCGCTTATCAGCACTGCTCGAGAGCATGGAAAAGAATTTCTTTTAATCTACCCATCTGGCAAAACGACATCGAAGCGCCTCTTAGCCGCCAGTCCACTATCAGAAGCGATCATACCTATTTCTCCAGCAGCACAACCCGACTTGCAGAATTATCGTCCTTGATTTTGTAGCCGCTCGCTTCAGCGATTTTTGCAGCGAATTCCTTTATCTCAGGATGCAACGGCATCGCGCTGTACGGAAAACGTTCTCGTGCAGCGCCCACGGACATGGCCGCCTTTATTTCCGCAAATTTGGCGCCGCTCTTTTTGATAATTTTGGCATATTGCTCAGGCGCAATCATGTTCATGCCTTTCACAAGCGTCAGTCGCACAACGGTTGCACACGAGAAATTACTAAGCATAGAAATGGATTCCTGAAGTTTTTCCCATGCCTTATTAATCAGCGGCCTCGTAGTCTTTTCGAACACTTTCGCATTCGGCCCTGCTAACGTGACGTAAAGATTAGTCGGCTCGCTTAGATTTTTCAGCACGTCTGGAAGCGTGCCATTCGTAACGAGATACGCAGTCATTTTGCGGTTGAGCACTTCTTCGATTAGCTCGCTGATTTTAGGATAAAGCAGCGGCTCGCCGTCCAGCGAAATTGCAACCTGGTTCGGTCGCTCGGCTTCCCAGACCTTGCCACGAGCAGACTTATGGCCGCCAAAGCCTTGGACCATCTGCTTTCGAGCAGCAATACAACCGTCAAGAATAACCGCAGGCTCGTCGACAGGTCCGACCCATTTCGGCGCACGAAGTTCTCCGAGCCGCCAGCAGAACTGACAGCGCTCCGTGCAGAACGGAACAGCCGGCGACATCTGTATACAGCGATGAGAAGCAATGCCGTAGAACTGTTCTTTGTAGCACGTTCCGCAGCCGCGCAACGAGTTTTTTGTCCACGTACAAACCTTAACTGCGCTGTGCTTGCTAGGCCCAACAAAGCGGTAAGCCATGTTCTTTTCCATTTTGCGGATTAGCTCGTCGGGCAAAACTTGGCACTCTACGTTCATTTTCGGCATACCACGCAGATGCCAAACAAATTATTTAAGCCCTCGCCGAAACGTGACTCTTATGACCCTCAAGCAGCAGCTCATTGCGCAAGGCTTCAAAGCCGAGTACGTACCCGGCGGCTATCAGATCATCGGAGACATCTTGCTGGCAAAGTTTCCATCATCCAAGCAGAAGAAAAAGATTGCCAAGGCAATCGCAAAAGTTTTGCCGAACGTTCGCATCGTCTGCGAGATAAAGCGCATCGGCGGCGAATTTCGCAAGCCTAAAATTGCTCTATTATTTTCGAAGCGTGGCAAGAGCTTGGAGACCGTCCACATCGAACACGGCATAAAATTCAAACTCGACACGAGCAAAATAATGTTTTCAAAAGGAAATCTGGCAGAACGTGCACGTCTAGCTTTCCGCGTGAAACCGCAGGAAGTTATCATAGATATGTTTGCAGGCATTGGATATTTCTCGCTCGGCCTCGCCCGAGCAGGTGCAGCAAAAGTATACTCGATAGAGAAAAATCCTGTCGCTTTCCGCTACCTGAAGCAGAACATCACACTCAACAACATCAAAAATATCGTTCCCGTTCGCGGCGACTGCCGCAAAATCAGAATTAAGGATAAAGCCGACCGCGTGCTGATGGGTTATTTCCCTGGAACGCAGAAGTTTTTGCCAGCAGCTTTCAAACTACTGAAGCCGCACGGCGTGATCCATTATCACAACATCTACAACGAGCAGTCGATGAGAACGAAGCCTATTGATGAACTGGAAGCAGCTGCCAAAAAGGCTGGCTACAGGCTAGTCGGCTTCGCTCAGCACGTCGTGAAAAGCTATGCGCCGCACGTGTGGCACGTTGTCATCGATGCAGAAGTCGCGAAAGAAAACGGAACAAAAGAATTTTACGACAAAACAGCCGAGATGTACGACTTGCGCCAGAAGAACGCGTGGACCGAGCATTTGCGGAAAGCGGAAATCGAGCTTCTGAAAACACACGCTAGCGGTTCAGTTTTAGACATCGGCTGCGGGACGGGCTATCATTTGGCATGGCTCGCTAAAAACACGAACTGCGAATTGACAGGTCTCGATACTTCGGCAAAGATGCTCGAAACCGTTTACAAGAACGCACCGACAGCAAAGCTTGCTGAAGGAAAAGCCGAGCATTTGCCCTTCGGCGATAATACTTTCGACACCGTTCTTTGTATGTTTTCTACTCTGAACTTGTGCGATTATCCGAAAGCGCTTGCCGAGATGCACCGTGTGCTCAAAACGAACGGAAAATTGATTTTATCCGTTTCATCCGTCTGGGACAACGACGGCAAAACGGAAAAGCGCATCCGCATCGAGAAAGAAATTTTGCGCTTGCATCTGTTCAACGCCAATGAGCTTCGGGCAGAAGTAGAAAGAGCTGGATTTCGTATCATTAAATTCGATTCGCTTTTCCGCGCAAAGCGCCCGCGCTGGGGCGATTGGTCGAGCAGCGTAGAAGACGATTTGACGCAGCCCGTCGAGCGCGGCGCGATGTATTTGTGCGTGCTGGAGAAGAAGTAAGCTGTTAGAACCACTTGCCTTGTTTATCTTTGAGCAGTTCAGTTAGTGTTATCAGATTCTTGGCAAGTCGCTTTTCTGGATTTATGCCAAATTCAGCCCTCCAGACCTTGCCGCCATTTGAAAACAAATCGCTGTATGGAACAACGATTGCACCCATCGAAGAAAGCGGCACCATCATTTGGACGATTGCTTGTTCTGAACCTTCCATTAAAGCTGTCGAAACAAATCCCACGACCTTACCGTCCAGGATAGGCGGTTGTAGCATGTCTTGTGCAGTAAGCCTGTCGATGAAGTTTTTCATCATGCCAGAGCAGCTATACCAATAAGTAGGGGAACCAAGAATGATACAATCGACTTTCTTAAGAAGCTCATAGATTTTCTGCATGTCGTCCTTGACGTTACAGGGATATTTGCACTTATCTTCGGCGATGCAGCTTATGCAGGGTTTGATATTCTTGTCAATCAAGTGTAGAATTTCGGTTTTCGCGCCCTCTTTCTTTGCATAATCGAGAACTTTTTTCAACAACTTTGCCGTGCTACCATTTTTTCTTGCAGAGCCGTTGATGCCTAAGATAGAAATTTGAGTCATAGCTTAAGCCTACTTTACGCCGTCGCCACCGGCAGCCCGAATCCAGCCGCATTGTCGTCGCCCGCGCCGCCGATGTCAGCGTAGTTATAACGAGCGATGTATTGCAAGTAGTCGCGCGTCGCAGCTGCACTTCCTTGCCAGAGCTTTGCAGCCAAGCCCGCTACGTGCGGTGCTGCCATACTTGTTCCGCTGAGTATGCGGTAACAACCGTCGTTCCATGTGCTCTCTATTGCGACGCCGGGCGCCGCAAATTCTATGTCGCGCTCTTCAACGCTGTACGGGATTGTGAGAGAGTTGATTCCGCGTGAGCTCCACGACGCTATTGCATCCGTTGAGTCGATTGCGCCCACGGCGATGACTTTGAAATTCGCAGCAGGCCAGTCGATTGTTCCGTCTGCCGAACCGTCATTGCCTGCCGCTGCGACAAAGAGAGCACCATGCTGAACGCCGTACTCGATTGCGCTGCGGATTAGAGGAATATCCATATCAGCTCCGAAAGACATCGAAATTATATTGGCGCCGTTGTTCACAGCATAATAGATTCCTTCAGCGACGTCGTCAGCATAACATGTGCCATCAGCTTTGCACACTTTGATTGCCCACAAGCCAGCTTGAGGCGCAACGCCGAATATGCCTTTGCCATCACTGCCACCGTTAGCTGCAGCGATGCCTGCTACGTGCGTGCCGTGGCCGTTCTGGTCCTTGCAGCCCGGCTTTATGTTACGCGTGGTCGTGTCCATACAAACTGCCGTGCTCAAATCGGCGTGCTTGGCAACGCCTGTATCGAGGATAGCAATATTAATTCCTGCTCCGCCCGAGCCCCCGCCGACTTTGGCGACGCCCCACGGTTTTTGCACAGACGGTGTACACGTTCTGCCCGCCGCCGCTCTTCCGCTCGCCTGTTCAGATTTTGGTTGCGGTATGCGCAGCTGCGGAACGGCTTTTACTTCACCAAATCTCTTGAGCGCAGCTTTTGAGCTGCTTGGGATTTCGGCCGTAAAGCTGCCATCAGAAAACTCGTGCTGTATTTTATCGGTTAGTTGCGCTTTTGCTTCTGCGCTAGCTGCCGAGCTGCTCGGTACAATCAAAACACGCTCCAACGGTCCGCTTGATGGGGCGCCTGATGCATAACCGGTTATAGACAGGTTAGGCAAGTGGCTCGACAGCCACACGCCGCCAAATGCAAGAACAACGACAAGGAAGGCTGCATACAGCCATTTGCCATTAAGGCTATCATAATTCCTAGTCTCACGAAGCTGTCGCATGAACCCCACTTGAAACTACCTTAGTTTATCGGCGATTTAAACTTAATCAATTCTGGCATGCTAGCATTTCATCCGAGTTTTAGGTGAAATGCTGCACATAAACTGACTTCTGCTAAGAAGTCAGTTTCACGTCTACCCGCATTTTCCAGATTCGCGGCCCCCACGGCAAGACAAGCTCATGGCCGAGGAATTTTGCATCCCTGCCAAGGTCGCGGGCAGCGGCGGCAATTTTCCCTTCGATGTCGTCGACCTCCTCTTCTTTGGCGAAACAGTATAGGTGGATTATGCCGCCTTTCTTTGTGCACTTTATTGCTTCGTCTACGTATTCGACCGCTCGTTCGGGCAGCGGCATCAGGACACGGTCGCACTGGTCGTAATACGTTGAGGCGCGCTCGCGCACGTCGCCTTCCACGACTTCGACGTTTTGCAGCTTGTTCAACTTGACGTTTTCGCGGAAATAGCTTATTGCGTCGGGGTTGATTTCTATTCCGATTACACGTTCGGCTTTCGTTTTCTTTGCTGCCAAGATAGCAAACGGCCCTGCACCCGCAAAAAATACCATGACTGTTTCGCCGGGCTTTACTTTCTCTACGATGCGCAGACGTTCTGCGCTCTCGCGCTGGCTAAAGTACGTGCGTTGCGGGTCGAGCTTGAATCTGCATCCAGACTCGATATGAAGCACTTCCGTGTTTTCATCGCCTGCTATCAGCTTGTATTCTCGTAAACGATGAATGCCGGTGCGCGGGCTGGCTTTCTTTAGGACGGATTTTACGGATTTATGCAATCTCATGATTGCTTCGGCGATCTCGCGCTCATGCTTTACTAATTCGTCCGGAAATTCGATTATCGCAACCGACTTATCGCGACCGCCTATTATATCGAAGGCAGTCGGAACAAGTTTTAGTTCTGGCTCGGACAATTTGTCCTTCAGGACGTCACGCAGAGTTGGCATATATAGAACGCCCCGCTGGAACGAATTTAAACCTTTCATTCGAAGTGTGGGCAAATAATCAACAGTGAGGTGGAGATAATGAGCTGGTTCAAACCGAAGATTAAGATTCCTGATTTTAGAACGCCTGCGGACGCAGAAGACTGGTTCCGGTACAACTACCCTGAAAACAAGGACCTTCAAAAAATGTTCACGAAGAACAACTATCATGTAGCTTTGCAGAAGTTCCAGAAAAGCGAATATTATCCGCTGAGTCTTAGCTATCAAGAAAAGCATGCAGTATTGGTGCAAACAGGCGCAACGCGGATTTTGTAAGACGGGTCTTGATATGCGCGTAATCGGCCTTTTCGGCCTCATCGGTTCTGGGAAGGATACTGTTTCTGACTACATTGAGAAGAAGTACGGCTACAATGTCATCATCATGGGCGACATCGTCCGCGAGCTTGCGGCTCAGCGTGGGCTCGAGCCCAATAGGGACAATCTCGCGCTCACTCAGCGTGAGCAAGCCCAGAAATATGGCCTCAAGTGGTTTGGTGAGGAGGTCGTCCGCAGGATACGCGCAAAAGGCTGGCAGAAAGTCGTCATCAACGGTACACGCAGGCCGGAGGACGCAGCCATCCCAAAAAAGGCATTCGGAAAAGATTACATCCTAATTCAGGTAGACGCCGACCCTAAAATCCGCTTTGAACGGATGAAATCTAGAGCAAGAATAGGTGACCCGAAGACGCTTGAGGAATTCCTGCACCAGGAAGAGCTTGATAAAAAAGCGTTCGACTTCGAGACATTGAAAAAATTCATCGATTATACGGTTACAAACAACGGCACGCGCGAAGAGCTCTACAAGCAGGTCGACGCGCTGCTGAAGAAGACGGGATTCTCCTGATTCTTAAAATCGAGTGGGCCTGGCCAGATTTGAACTGGCGTCGAAAGCTCCCAAAGCTTTAATGCTGAACCAAACTACACCACAGGCCCTTTGAGAATTAATGAATTGAGCAAGATTAATAAATAGCTATATTTCTATCTCCATATCTCTATTCCGAGCCGTTTTTCTTTTGCGCGCAGTTCGCGCACTTCGCGGCGATAAATCGTGAATCGGCGGAACGCTTCGCCGAGCTCTAGAAATCCGATAAGCGCAAGAAAACTGCCCAGCAACAGATATGCCGAGCCTTCCAGGAATTTCAAAATCAGCAGGCCTATTGAGATGAATGCTAATCCCGTCTGCATATACGAGTGCATCGTGCGTTCTCTCGCGAGAATAGTCTGCTCTTCTGCCAGAAGCAGCGCACGCTCGCTTTTGGTGACCATGAATATTCTTCGACCGCGGGCGGTATTTAAGATTTAAGCAGAACGAAATAGAACTATTTGCATTGAAGGGAAGCACATGGCAAAAAAGCAACCTGAAAAATCCGAAGAGGAAACGCCCGAGGCGCTGACCGCCAAGAAAGAAGAGTTCAGCGAGTGGTATCACCAGATCATCAAAGTAGCAGACATAATCGACCAGCGCTACCCGTTCCAAGGCTTTTTGGTGTATAAGCCGTATGGTTACGAGATATTCGACCGCATGTTGCGGATTTTGGAAGACATGCTTGCCAAGACAGGCCACAAAAAAGTGTATTTTCCCGCCTTGATACCCGAACGTCTGTTGGGCAAAGAAGCTTCGCACATCGCGGCATACCACGATCAGGTCTTCTGGGTAACAAAAGGCGGCGCGACCGATCTGGTCGAGCACGCTGCATTGCGACCGACTTCTGAAACCGTGATGTACGAGATGCTGCATTTGTGGATACGTTCGTGGCGCGATCTGCCTGTGAAGATTCACCAGTCTACGACCGTCTGGCGCTATGAGACAGGCCACACGCGTCCGCTTATTCGGGACCGCGAGATACTCTGGAACGAGACGCACACCTCGCACGCGACAGCCGAAGAGGCAGCCGCGCAAATAAAGGAAGGGATACGCATCTATCAAGAACTGTTCAAGGCGCTGGCTATACCTGCAATATGGCTCAACGTTGCGGACGTGTTTCCAGGCGCCGAGAGCGCGGTAGAACCCTACACAATATTTCCCGACGGTCGCGGCCTTGAGATGGGTTCGGTGAATAACCTTGGCCAAAAATTCTCCAAGCCGTTCGACGTGAAATTCAAACGAGCAGACGGAACCGAAGATTTTGTATATCAGACAAGTTACGGCGTTTCCGAGCGGCTGCTTGCTGCACTTGTTGCCGTTCACGGTGATGATAAAGGACTCGTGCTGCCGCCTGAAATAGCGCCCATTCAAGTCGTGATTGTGCCTATCCTGTTCGAAAAAGGAAAAGAAACCGTTTTGGAACACGCGCGACACTTGCGCGACAAGCTCGTGCAGACTGGTTGGAGAATTCATCTGGACGAGCGAGAAATATCAGCAGGCGCGAAGTTCTACGACTGGGAGCTGCGCGGCGTGCCTATTCGGATTGAGATTGGTCCGCGCGACATCGAACGCAAAACAGTAGTAGTCGTCCGCAGGGATACGGGCGAAAAAGTAGCGGAAATAGAAGGCAAGATAATATCAAGAATAACGTCGCTGCTTACGGAAATCCAGTCGTCGCTGCTCGCTCGTGCAGACGCATATCACAAAAACAAGATCGCGCCTGCCAAATCTGTTAAGGAAATCGCGGCAGCTCTGAAGAAAGGCATGATTGCGCAGTTTGCATGGTGCGGCGATATCAAATGTGCGGCAAATACGGAAAAGGAAGTCGACGCTCACTTTTTGGGTTATGAGTGGAGCGAGAAAAACGTGAGCGGTGTATGCATTTGCGGCAAGCCTGCGGTGCATACCGGTTACGTCGGGAAAACTTACTGACGAGCAAGTTATGCTTAAATACTTCTCGGTAATATTGTGAATCAATTCTCAACTTTTACTGGTGCAATTATGCCAAAATCGAAGCTAGAAATGCGTGAAACCGGTACGACGACAGTCGGATTACTTTGCAAAGATGCAGTAGTCCTTGCGAGCGACTCAAAGTCTACAATGGGCTACCTCGTAGCAGGCAAAGAAGTCCAGAAAGTGTACCAAGTGGATGATAAGATCGCGCTTACAATCGCAGGCGGTGTCGGAGATACGCAGGCCGTAATTCGCATACTGAAGGCCGAGATTGCTTTGTACAAGACGATGCGTAATTCTGATTTTACGGTCCGCGCAGCGGCAACGCTGCTGGCAAACATCCTACAGGGCAGCAGATATTACCCGTACATGGCTATGTTGATACTTGGCGGTCACGATCGTGATGGCTTACACATTTTTTCAGTCGACCCGCTCGGCGGCGTTGAGGATGAAAAGAATTATACTGCGACCGGCAGCGGATCTCCGATAGCATACGGTGTCCTAGAAAACGATTACAAGGATGGCCTGCCGAAAGAAGACGGCCTGCGTTTGGCCGTTCGCGCAATCCGCTCAGCTCGCGAGCGCGATATCTTTTCAGGCGGCATAAAGATGAACGCAGTTATAATTACAAAAGACGGGCTTGAGTTCGTCAACGAAGAGAAGTTGAAAGAACTGGCGAAATGATACTATTCTGAACGATTCTGATAAGACCATAGTGATGAAAGTCCAATCAAATTAGAAGTTAGAAATCTCAAGTTTACGGGAAAGACGGAACATGGATTTTCTTTCCCGGCTCTATTGTGCAGTTCGCTTCGCGAACGCACAAATTAATTCGCATTACGTTCGGTGAAAAAATCATGACAATTTTGGAAGACATAAAGGCAGAACTTCCTGCTAATGCGCAGATAGTGGAAACTGTCTACGAAGGGCCTGACATAATCCTCTACACAAAGAACGAGTCGTTCTTCAAGGATTCTGGCGAGTTTATTCGCGGCGTTGTCGCCAAAGTCAAGAAGCGGGTCGAAGTCCGTGCGGCTGAAACCCTTCTGATGACTCAGGAAAAAACAAAAGAACTGATTAAGGAAATCATGCCGGCCGAGGCAGGCATACGTGACATTTATTTCGAGCCTGAGTTTGCAAAAGTAGTGATCCACGCAGAAAAGCCGGGTCTTGCAATAGGCAAAGCAGGCGAGCTGCTTCGAAAAATCAAGGCAAGCACATTCTGGACTCCGGATATCAAGCGTGCGCCTGCAATTGACTCTGAGTTGATTGCAGCTGTAAGAAAAATGTTGCACAAGGAAGCAGGCTATCGCAAGAAGTTCCTGAACAGCCTTGGCGAAAAGATTTACGGCGAAAAGAAGGAAGTCGAATGGGTTCGCGTTACGGGCTTGGGCGGGTTCCGCGAAGTCGGGCGCTCTGCTATTCTAGTTTCAACACCGCAATCCCGAGTGCTTCTAGATTGCGGCGTCGCACTTGGCGGCGGACGACAATTCCCGCACTTGGAAGTTTCGGAATTTAATTTGCAGACACTTGATGCGGTCGTGATTTCACATGCGCACCTCGACCACAGCGCACTTGTACCTTATCTTTACGAATACGGTTATCGCGGTCCTGTGTTCTGCACGCGACCGACCCGTGATTTGTCGATTCTCCTGCAGATGGACTACATCGCAATCGCTGCGCGTGAAGGTAAAAAAGCACCTTACAGCTCGAAAGGCATAGAAGAAATGATTAAGCACTGTGTGACGCTTGAATTGGGTCAGGTCACTGATATCACGCCTGATTTCCGCATAACGCTTGAGAATTCTGGCCACCTGCTCGGTGCAAGCTGTGTGCACATGAACATCGGCGACGGCACGTATAATCTTCTCTACAGTGCAGACATGAAATTCGAACGGACCAAATTGTTCGACCCTGCATTTACAGATTACGCTCGTGTAGAAGGTCTTATCATCGAATCAACGTATGGCGATGAACGCCTGCCTTCGCACAACGAAGGTGAGCGTAAGCTTCTGGACATCGTACGCCGTGTGACGAGCAACGGCGGCCGTGTTATAATCCCGACGTTCGCCGTTGGCCGTGCACAAGACGTTATCGCGATGCTCGTAGACTCAGACTTGCAAGTCCCGATATACCTCGATGGAATGCTATGGGACGCGACGGCGATTCATACAGCTTATCCGGAATTCATGTCGCGCTCGATGCAGATTGACATATTGAGGAAAAAGAAAAACCCGTTCATAGATCCGCGGCTTAAAGGCATCGGCTCAGGCGCAGAGCGCCGCGAAGTGCTTCACAGCGCGCACCCATGCGTTGTGCTGGCAACATCAGGCATGTTGCAGGGCGGGCCGGCGATGGAATACCTGAAGGAATTCGCAGCCAACCCAGCGAATTGCCTACTTTTCGTAGGATACCAGGCCGAGGGCACGCTTGGCCGCAGAATCCAGAAAGGCTGGCGTTATATTCCTATCGAAGGCGATGATCACGGCCTCGAACTGAAGCTACAAGTCGATACCGTCGAAGGTCTTTCCGGCCATTCGGACGTCAATCAGCTCATAAACTGGGTAAAAAGCCTCCGCGCAAAGCCCCGCAAAATAATCTGCAATCACGGTGAGAACTCTGTGATTGCTTCGTTCGTTCGCTTGCTCCATAACGAGCTGAAAGTTGAGACCGCAGCACCCAAAAATCTCGAGACCATAAGGCTGAAGTAACGTGCTTTTATCATAACCACACCTTAAGGTGTGGTACTGGAAGCACGGTATCCCGAAGAAAAAGAGGTTTTTCTTTCGCGGATAAGACTTTTAAACTGATGTGAGAAGGAATTGGAAGTTGGTACGTCATGAAACCGAAGCCACACGGTCGTTTTGGAAGCCGCTACGGAAAGAGTATCCGCGAAGCGGTTTTGGAAGCGGACAAGAAGGCAAAAGCGAGCTACAACTGCCCGTTCTGCTCGCGCATTTCGGTTAGGCGCGTAGCGGCAGGCATCTGGCAGTGCAGCAAATGCGGGAAAAAGATAGCTTCCGGGGCATACGAGTTCAAAGCAGTTTAGGTGTTCATTGTGTACAAATGCATGAAATGCGGCAAAGAATTGGAGCTTGAAGAGAAAGTGCGCTGCCCGTTCTGCGGGTTCCGTATCGTGGTGAAATCGCGTCCCGAAATGGTCAAGCGCGTGCTTGCGCGGTGAATGATATGGCAGACGATCTCGAAAAAACTCTGGCGGAAGTCCAGGCAACAAACCAGCAGCTCCAGGTTTTGCTTATGCAAAAACAGACATTAACGGTGCAAAGCCGAGAAATCGAGCTCGCGCTGGAAGAGATCGAAAAAGCTAATGATGATGTCTACAAATCAATCGGCCCAATAATCATGAAATCGAGCAAGGAGCAACTGAAAAAGGAGCTTGCAGAAATGAAAGAGCAAATCGGACTCCATATGAAGACTATCGAAAAGCAGGAGAAACGCATAAAGGATTCGCTTACAGCCGCTCAGACAAAGCTCCAGCAGCTCGTGAAACCGTCACAATCGGGTGCATAATCGAAATGAAAATAAGTGATAATTATGACAGAGCTTCAACCGGTCATACAGATGTTGAACGAGCTGTCCCAGGACAGGACAGTCCCGCGAAACGTGCGCACTGCGCTGGTGAATGCGAAGGAAGATCTTTCTAACGAAAAACTCGACGTTGATTTCCGCGTTTCTTCCGCTATTTCTATTCTCGACGAAGTCGCAAACGACATCAACCTGCCGCCCTACAGTAGAACACAAGTCTGGAACGTCGTTTCTGCACTCGAAACGCTGAATGCAAGTTTGAAGAAGAAATAACGTATAAATACAGCCGCCGTTTTCAACCTTAAGAATTTTAGTTCTGTATAATCCTTCAGGTGTATACCATGGGACTATTTGACAAAGCGGATGAATATGTTGAACTCGAACCGGAAGGAGAGCGCAAGTCAAAAGTACCCATCGAAGTCGAGCGCATCGCAGAATACGCTGATTCCGACCGTATCCAGCGAAAACTGCGCGAAGGCAGCATAATGCTCGTGCGTGTTAAGGAATTGCGCGAAAAGAACGTAAACGAGCTCAAACGAGCGCTCGAGCGGATTAAGCGCACATGCGAAGCCGTCGGCGGCGACATCGTCGGCGCAGGCGAAGACTGGATTATAGTTTCGCCGGCAATGGCGAAGATTGTAAGATAAGAACTAATACAATTTCTTCATGTACTTTTTCCACATTAGCGACGAGAATCCTTTGCTCTTTGCAAAATTCCAGAACGCTGCGTCGGTTAGCATTTTGTGATTTTTCATTGAAGCCGCGACAAAGTTCGGGATGCCTGCTTCTTCCAACGCTTTTGTCGAACGCTTGAGAAACGTTCGTAGCAGTTCGTCCGCTCGTTCGAACGGCCGCGCTTTCTCGATAAACCAGTTTCCTTGGCCGTCAACAAACGGGCCGAACAATGGACGGCCGTATTTTTCGAGAAATCGTGCAGAATGTTCGTGAGATGTTATCGGTGGGCCGTGCATTCGCTGGAGCGGCGGCAACGACCATACTTCGAGTTCGAAAACCAGGGCAATTGCGCCGTTACCGCCTTCATCGTCGCCGCTTGCCCACTCGAACGAACGTATGACTTTGAACTCGTTTTGCTCGAGCTCTTTGACCAAGCGATGGCGTGCACGGCGCAGTTGCGGCCAAAGTACGTCGTCTATAATATCGGGTCGCGGTGCGACCACAGCTGTGAAATATGTCTTCCTATTCTTCAGCTTGGTTATGTCGGAAGCTCCAAGCCTTTTCGCAGCAGGGAAAAAGAATTCTACGTTCGGTCTATTCAGAAACTGCCCGGCTGAAAAAACAAAACGTGCAAAATTTTCCGCGGAAATAGCCGCAGCAGCGTTCCTGTTCGGGTCAGTCGGGTCGATGACGACAAACGGGCTGTCAAATTTCCTGGCATCGCCTTCTCCGATTATATGCGGCGCATGCCATTTTTCGGCGTGCTGAAGAACGGCTTCAAAATTGCCGTATTTCATAATAAGTATTTCGCAGATATATCCGGAAAAGCCCTGCGTCTTAGTATCTGCACCGTAAACGCCGATGCCCTTGCAGAACTGCTTAAGCAGGCGCACCTGGTCGTATTGTTCGGGTTTGAGATTGTTTAGCACATATGACAAGTGCAGTGGCGATCGGTCGACGGCCGACTTGATATGCTCACCTCGTTCAATGCGGTAGCACGGAACGATATCCACGTCAAAGCCCTTTATCATCGCGTGCACGTACGGGTGCTCGGCGTATTTGATTTTCCACTTACCGCCGAACTCTGATGTGAGCTTTTTCCCTACATCAAGACCGCGCTTTTCCAGCTCGGCACGCTCGACGTTCTTTGGAAAGAATACGAACAGATCAATATCATGGTCTCCGGCAAGCCATGTGAACTTTCCTATGCTGCCGCACACAATGCAATCGAGGCCGAGCTTTTTTGCGTGGTGATGAAGCCGCGAAACAAACGTGCTGACATCACGGCTCTCCTTTTCGGAAGGCCTGATTTTCTTCAAAACCTGGTTTAGAACGGCTCCTAGATATGGCATAGATGTAATATTTTCGAGCTAGTATAAAACCCTTAAACATCTTTCTGCGGCAATATCACATATATGGCAGAATACAAACTGGAAGAACTTCGCAGCGGCCTGTTCGAAGAGTCCGAGATCGCCGAAGAAGAGCAGCCGTCCAAGCTTCGGGAGCTCGTGACGAAGCTGATGTCGACAGAAGCACGTGGTTCTGTATCATTCGAGCCAGTCGTAGCAGGCGGTGTCGTATATTTCGGAGCTTTTGATGGACATCTTTATGCATTGAACGCTCAAACAGGTAATCTTATATGGAAATTCAGAGCAGGCGGAGGCATCTCAGGCGGTCTGGAAATAGCCGACCGCTCGATTTATTTCGGTTCATACGACAAGTACGTATACGCGCTTGATGCAGTGAGTGGTCAGCAACTATGGTGCTTTCAAACAGGCGATATAATAAATGCGCATCCTACAATTCATCGCAATACGGTCTACATCGCATCCTATGACAAATACTTGTATGCGGCGAACAGGCATACCGGAGAAGTAATCTGGAGGTTCATGCTCGATGACGTATCAAGCTCCCAGTCGCTCGTCATAAACGATAATGTTTACATCGGCTCCGGCAACGGTCGCTTGTATGCTATCGGTCCGGACGGCCGGCAACTATGGTCATATCTTGCAAGCCCAGGCAATCCCGTCGGAGCGACGGTCGCTCTTGACAAGAACGGTAACGAGATTCCGTGCGGCAGTACAGGTGTCGATATAGCAACAGCACGACTGTACACCGTATGCTGGGACGGAAATGTTTACTGCCTTGATTTCAACGGGCGGCTTGTGTGGAAATACCTGATGTCTGGCACATTTGATAACCGCTGGCGCATGCTTGGCAATAAGGGAGTCATCTACGCAGGGAGCGGTGACCCCGAGTTCGGCGAGCTCTGCGCCATCGACGCGCGCACCGGGCGGCAGGTATGGAAGATTACGGCAACCGGCAGGTTCAACGCACCGCGCGCTTACGGCAACACGCTGTATGTCGGCAGCATGGACTCCAACTTCTATGCAATCGATGCAGCAACTGGTAGCATAATATGGAAGTTCAAGACAGGAGGCGCAGTCATCAATCCGCCCGCAATTTCGAACGGGTTTGTATATTTTGGCTCATATGATGGAAACCTCTACTGCGCGGACCTTAATGGCAATCTTGTCTGGAAATTCTTCATCGGCGGCCAGCAGATCCAGGCCCGCCAGTTATCAGTTTTCGGTAGGTTCTCAAACAGGCTCAAAAAGCTGCTGACATTCTGGAAGCCCGAAAAGCCAGTGTCGCATGCATACGAGACAAAGCCAGCCATATCCCAAGGCGGCGTATCGGCCTACAAGACTGAGGTAGGCTATAAGTCGGAAGTCGGTTATAAGTCGTCTGCGCCTGTCGGCTACGAGATGCGCAAAGACAAGAAAAAAGACTGGCGAGACCCCTGGGCAAGATAATTCAGAAATAAAAGCCTGCATCACTCTATTCTTGACATGTCGTTTGTTTCGCATAACTGGATTAATCCGAATACAATTGAAGCAAGGGATTACCAGGAAAATATAGTCAAAACCGCGCTGACCGGCAACACGCTTTGCGTGCTGCCGACAGGCCTGGGAAAGACGAGCATAGCGGCACTTGTAGCTGCAGAGCGTTTGAGCCGCGCATTTGAGGCAAGAAAAAACAAACCCAAAGAGCAGGCGAGTACATTTATCTCTGCAGATAAAATCTCCGCAGTAGACGATTCAAAAATCCTTTTCCTCGCTCCCACGCGCCCGTTGGTCGAACAGCATAGGAAGTCATTCGAGCGCGTCTTGAGAATAGGACCGGATGAGATAGTATCGGTGATGGGTACAAGCAAGCCCATAGACCGAAAGCGCGCATACCAGCACGGCGATGTCATCATCGCAACGCCCCAAACGGTGCGCAACGACATCAAAAATCGGATACTCGATCTCGGGCAGTTCAATTTGCTAATCGTCGATGAAGCCCACCGTTCCGTTGGCAACTACGCTTACGTTTTCATTGCAAAACACTACATGCAATCTGCGCGCGACCCACTTATACTTGCGCTGACAGCAAGCCCTGGCGCCAGTCGCGCGAAAATCGAACAGATAAAGCGCGCACTTACCATCAAAAATATCAGCATCCGTTCGCGCGAAGATGAAGATGTCAAGCCATATGTGCAAAGTGTCGAAAACAGATGGGTAGAAGTCGAGATGCCTGAGGCTATAATGGCTGTGTGTGAGTACTTTGACCGAATTCGCCAAACTAACGTCCAGAAGCTGATCGATCTTGGTTTGCAGCTGCCGCCGCGACTGGGTAAAAAGTACATACTTTATCTCCAGCAATCTCTGGCAAAGCAAAAGCATTGGAAGTCGTTTGCGGCAATGTCGATTCTTGCTGAGATATTGAAGCTTGACCACGCTGCACTTTTGCTCGAGACGCAGTCGATATACAGCTTCGAAAAATACGTCGCCCGCCTGCGCGACGATGACAGCAAAGCAACCGCACGCCTGCTTGTAAATCCGCTGTTCAAACAGGCGCTAGATAAAATCGTGGAACTATCGGAAAAAGGGATAGAAAACCCGAAGCTCGAGCGGCTGACGAGCATAGTAGCAACAGAGCTCGAGAAAAAACACCAGATCATAGTTTTTACGCAATATCGCGACACTGTGGATAAGATATTGCGCACGCTCCGAGCAGTCGCAGGCGCCCAGCCTGCAGCATTCATCGGCCAAGCGAGCCGCACGAGTAGCAAAGGCACAACTCGCGGCATGAGCCAGAAGGAGCAAGGGGAGGTAATCAAAGACTTCAAATCTGGCTCCTATAATATTCTCGTTGCCACAAGCATCGGCGAGGAAGGTCTTGACATATCCGAGACAGACGCAGTCATATTCTACGAGCCTATTCCCAGCGAGATACGCTCGATCCAGCGCTCCGGCCGCACGGCTCGTACGCGCCCCGGCAAAGTCATCATACTTATAGCAAAGAACACTCGCGACCAGGCATTCTACTGGTCGGCACATCACAAGCAGAAAAAAATGGCAAATATGCTCTACGACATGCAAAGCAAGAACCCCGATCTGAAAGATTTCGTGAAGCAGTGATACGATGAGCGAAGAGAATGATAATGTTATCGTATACGCAGATACGCGTGAAGCCTCGGGCATTGTTTCGAAAATCCTTTCAAAACGCTGTGAGCTCCGCGAGAAGATGCTAAGTATAGCGGATTACCAATTGAGCGAGCGCGTCGGTGTCGAACGCAAAACAGTCGCCGATTTTCTTCAATCAATAATAGATGGTCGCTTGTTCCAGCAGCTTACTGACCTGAAGAAAACTTTCTCTCGTCCAATACTTCTAATCGAAGGAACAGATGATATGTTCGGTTTGCGAAATATTCATCCGAACGCAATCCGCGGTGCGCTTGCTTCGATTGCGACCGATCTGAAAATCCCGATATTGTGGACCCGTTCGCAATTGGAAACAGCCGAGCTGCTTTTCACGATAGCAAAGCGCGAGCAAGTCCAATTGAAGAAAGGCGTGCAGCTGCGCGTAAAGCCGAACTTTCGTTCAACAAACCAAGAACAAGAATTCCTTATCGGCGGTTTGCCGAAGATAAGCAGCGTGCTGGCAAGGCGCCTGCTCAAGAAGTTCGGAACGCCCGAAGCCGTTTTTACAGCAAAGCCCGAACAGCTTCAGGAAGTCGACGGCATAGGCGAAAAGCTTGCGAAAAAGATTCGGAAATTGGTGACAAGAAAGTACGAGAAGTGGATATTGGAGGATTGAATACAATCCTCCAATTTGTGCGAACGCGAAGCGTTCAGCACAATATTTGACAGCGATTGACAGTTTAAGAATATTTCTGGCGTGTTCTCATCATGACTGAATATCAATTACCTTCTGAAGATAGTAATCAGGATATCGCTAGGCAGATTGCGGCAAAAGATCGAGCAGTGGTAGATAATGCAGATCTTCGTAAAGGCGGCTCCATACATTCCAGCCCAGCGCTTTGGGAAAATCTTGTGATATTTGGTTCTGCAGATAAGAATGTTTATGCGCTTGACAAACATGCAGGCAAACTCGTCTGGAAATTTCTAACAGGCGATTCAATCGCATCATCACCTTTTGTCGATAACAGTGTAGTTTACATCGGTTCTTACGACCACTACATCTATGCGCTACGCGCTTCAGATGGCACACTAATCTGGAAATTCCTGACAGGCGATGTGATATATGCATCGCCTACTGTGGCTGACGGAATAGTTCACATCGGAAGCCTTGATAACTATCACTATGCGTTACGAGCGTCGGATGGAAAACTTCTATGGAAATTCAAGGCAAAGGATATTTTCATAGGATCGCCTCTTGTAGTAAACAATACACTTCTACTATCGCCGGATCAGAATGAAATATACGGACTTGAACCGCGCACAGGAAAATTAAAGTGGACTTTCAGGCTTCCTATAATGGCGGTAGGTGGAGTTATAGCAGATGCGTCTGGAAATTTATTAGCCAATTACACCAATCGTAAACCAATCAATACAAAGGAAAAAGCAGTAGCATGCTTCGGAAATATAAGCACGACACATTTCTTTATGGTAGATATTGAAACAGGCAGATTATTGAAAGAGAATATGATGTTCCGCTATTCGCCATTTGGAGCATCGATTAATGAAGGAATCTATTATTGTGGTTCGATGGAACAATTTCTATCAGCCGTGGATATCAAGAACGAAAAGGTTTTGTGGCAATTTCGAACAGGCGGAATCGTATCAACACAACCATCAATACACAAAGGCAAGGTATATTTTGGTTCATACGACCAGCATCTGTACGTTTTAGATGCCAGAGATGGCAGATTGTTGTGGAAATTCCGTACAGACGGAATAGTATCATGTTGTCCTGTCATTGAAGGAAATGTAATTTATTTCGGTTCTTGGGACACGTATCTTTATGCTATTGACGTGGAAAAGCGCGAGCTGTTGTGGCGCTTCAAAACAGCAGCACCACCTTCCAAACCTTCATTTGTTTCAACGCTTCTGTCACTTGCACGCATCAAACAAAATGTAGTTCGTTGGTGGAAGCCAGAAGCGCCGCGAATAAAAATATACGAGACAAAACCCGCTGTGCAGCAAGCAGACGGTCCAGCCGCATACAAAACCGAGATTGGATATAAGTCGGAAGTCGGTTATAAGTCGTCTGCGCCAGTCGGCTACGAGATGCGCAAAGACAAGAAAAAAGACTGGCGAGACCCGTTTAGGAGATGACGAAATGGCGGAATATCAATTACCCGAACCTCTTGCTGCCGATGACGAGCAGGCCTTAGCCGAAGAGATGGCTACGAAAACGCGGGCAATCGTAGAGGACGAAGGACTTAGAAAAGGAGGCGGAATATTTGCGACATCTTCTATCTGGAATAATCTTGTGCTGATGTGCTCTGTCGATAAATATATCTATGCGCTGGAAAAGAATACTGGAAAGCTCGTCTGGAAATTCTTGACTGGCGGACCGATGACTACATTTCCTATCGTCAACAACAAGACGGTATACGTTTCATCATACGATCATTACATATACGCTCTGAATGTAGAGGACGGTTCTCTCATATGGAAATTCCGGACAGGCGATATAAACTTTGCATCGCCGGCTTACGATGACGAATTTGTATATGTAGTCAGTCTTGACGGCTACGTGTATGCGTTGCGCGCTTCGGACGGCAGTCTGGTTTGGAAATTCAAGACGGGTAACATCATAGTGACGTTCCCTACGGTCCTTAACGACATGGTGCTGGTGGCTTCGGATGATTTCAACGTTTACGCTCTAAACAAGCGCACGGGCGGCGTGATGTGGAAATTTCATTCAACCGGCCCGCCGACCACACTTGCATTAGCAACAGCCGACGGCAAGATTCTTTCAGACGTTACCCATCGTAAACCGCTGCAGATAAAGGACAAAGTTATAATCTGTTTCGCAACATGGGGTTCGGACCATATCTTCGTGCTAGATGCAGGCACCGGGCACCTGATCAGCCACGATCGCATTGCAGCAGACAAATTCTTTTTCCCGACTGTCTATGACGGGATATTCTATTGTGGTTCACAAGACCAGAACATGTATGCAATTGAGCTAAAAACCGGGCGTGTTCTATGGAAATTCCGTACAGGAGGAATGATAACAGCATGTCCAGGTATCGAAAATGGCGTAATGTATTTTGGTTCCCACGACAATTGCATATACGCAGTTAATTTGGCTAACGGAACGCCGCTCTGGAAATTCCGTACAGACGGACAAATAACAGCCGTTCCCGTCATAAGCGAAAACGTTCTCTATGTCGGTTCCGGCGACGGTCATCTGTATGCAATCGGCATACAGGATCAAAAGTTGCTGTGGAGATTCAAGACATCCGCGCCGCCTGTCAAATTTGAGTTAGCCGAACAACTCAATGCAATAAAACGCCTGAAACGTGCAATTATCCACTGGTGGAAGCCAGAAGCGCCGCGAATAAAAATATACGAAACAAAACCCGCTGTGCAGCAAGCAGGCGGTCCAGCTGCATATAAGACTGAAATCGGGTATAAATCGGAAGTCGGTTATAAATCAAACGCGCCCGCCGGCTATGAAATGCCGAAAGAGAAAAAGAAAGACTGGCGCGACCCGTTCAAAAGATAAATAGTAGCGCACCGAAGATTGCATATGTCAGCACTCCGTAGCCTGATAATCGCGCTTATAATCCTCGGCGCCGGAATTTTCATCATACAGCGGCTGGGTGAGGGCTTTCTCAAGTCGCCCGGTTTGCCGGTCGAAATCAACCAGTTTGCCGACTTAATTACAGGCACGCGCGGGCTGACGAACATAATCCTTATTGGTATAGGTGCGCTTGTCGTTCTGCTGATAATCGCATGGATCGTGCGTAAATCTCAGCAGCGCCGCGCAGCGCGCCCGCCGGCAATGCCGGCTCCTCCTGAGTTAACTGAATTGCCAGAAGAAATTCCCGAGGAAGAAACTACAAAGCTTCCAGCTGAGGAAGAAGAAACCGAAGAACGCGAAGAAGCTCCGCCAGAAGAAGAGGAAGAAAGTGAAGAAGAAAAATAATTTTTAATAAGGGCGTAGGAAATAAGCAGATTTTTCAGCGTTCATTCGGCAAATTCGTTTCGGAATCTGCTCCGGTTTTTCGACCTTATTAAATTTGCCATACGATTTTAGCTATGCTTTACACATCCGAAACGTTCGTACCGTACAATCACCCACTCCGCGAGGCGGAAGCCGTATTTCTCGGCATCCCGTTTAGCTCGACGTCTACAGGTTCACATTCGAACTACGGTCCGACTGTCGTACGCGAAGCTTTGAAGCTCACCGAAAGCAGGCTCGGCAAGATTGCCATCACAGATATCGGCGACCTTGAAGTCGTGCCCGGGTCGTTCGAACTGACTGCACAGCGGATTAAAGACACGGTCGAGGAAATCGCGCTCGAGCGCAGCAACAAACCGTTTCCGTTTTTGCTTGCAGTTGGCGGAAACCATTCTATAACGCTGCCGCTTTGCGAGGCGCTCAAGCCTCGGACAATCGTCGTTTTTGACGCGCATGCGGACTGCCGCGCAGATTATCTGGGCAATCCTCACACGCACCAGACATGGGCGTGGCACGCGAGCAAGTTCGCGAAGATCGTCAATATAGGGCTCAATGCACTCAGCACCGAAGAGGAAACAGAAGTCGCGGAGAATCCGAATATCGAATGCATGCCGCCGGAAGTTTTTTGCGAGGCCTATGAGAAGCTGGAGGGTCCGGTTCATCTTTCCATCGACGTCGACGTCTTCGATCCGTCGTATGTCACCACAGGCTTGCCCGAAGGCCGCCTTAAGCCGGAGCAGATATGGCCGATATTGGAAATGTTGGCGCCTCAGATTTCCAGCATGGATATAGTCGAGATCGCAGACACGCAGCTACCGGGCAAGACCGGATTTTTGGCGGCACTGATTATAAAAAACGTCCTTGAGCAGAAATTCGTAGAGCTTTAATTCTCTACAAGCATAATATTATCAAATGGCAGATTCCAAACTCAAAATACCGATGAAAGAGCTCAAGGCTTTCGCAAAGGCGCATGTACCCGACCCTCTGCTTATCGTTCTCAGCGGAAGCCATGCATATGGTTTTCCAAGTCCGGATTCCGACTTCGACATACGCGGCGCTTGCATATCCAAGACAAAAGATTTGCTGTCATTACACAAGCCGCCAGAGACACTGGAGCGCAAAGAAGGGAAAATAGAACTGATTGTATATGAGATGGAAAAATTCCTCGGCCTGATGCTGAGCCCGAGCGGATATGTCGTCGAGCAGGTAAATTCACCGTACCCGATTCTCGAAACGAAATATTCAAAACAGCTCCAGCAGTTGTCAAAGAACGTCATCTGCAAAGCTTTGCACAGCCACTATTCAGGGTTTGCGCTGAGCGTCTACAAAAAGGCCAGCCAGGCGGGCTGGGCAGACATAAAAGAGGATTTGTATTTGTTGCGAATTCTCATGACAGGCATAACGATGCTTGAAACCGGTCAAGTGGTCGTCAACTTACCGGAGCTCAACAAGAAGTTCAAGGTAGGTATTGTGCCGGAACTGATAGAGCTTAAGGCGCAAGCCGAAACTTCACGCGGGATTATAAACCTAGACAAGGAATCTGCCGAGTTGTTTTCGCGCCTAGATGAGGCGTACAAAAACAGCAACCTGCCGGACCGCGTACAGAACGTGGACAAGTTCAACGATTTCTTGCTGAAAATCCGCGTGGCGAACATGAAATAATAAGTTAAAAGGATTGTGGCGAGTTTGTTCTATGCTCTATCTGATCGGCCTCGGCCTCAACGACGAAGGCGACATCCCAACGAAAGCAGTCGAAGCGCTAAAGCGCTGCGATGAGGTTTATGCCGAACTTTATACGAGCGCCTGGAAAGGCGACCTCGGCGCGCTCGAGCAGGAAATAAGCAAGAAAATAGAGTTGTCGCCGCGTGAGCGCATTGAGAGCGATTTCCTTGTCAGGCGCGCTTCCGATGCAAACGTTGCGTTGCTAGTCCCGGGCGACCCGCTAACGGCGACTACGCACATCGACCTTCTGGCGCGTGCGAAGAAGGCAAAAATAGAAGTCAGGGTTATTCACGCCAGCTCTATTTACACCGCAGTCGCAGAGTGCGGACTGCAGCTTTACAAGTTCGGCCGGACGACCACGCTGCCTCGCGTAGAACGAGCATTTTCACCGACGAGCCCGTATGAAATAATCGCCGAGAATCAGAAAGCCGGTTTGCATACGCTCATTTTGCTCGATATTCCGATGAAAATCGGCGAAGGTTTGGAATCTCTGCTTGAAATTGAAAAGAAATTGAAGCTCGGCATTATTAGCAAATCGTTGCGCGTAGTCGCCTGCGCCGCGCTCGGAGACGAGAAGCAAGTCATAAAATACGGCACAGTCGAGAAACTTATGAAATCTGGAATCGAGCAGACGCCCGCTTGCATCGTTGTACCGGGCAAATTGCACTTCAGCGAAGAAGAAGTTTTGGGACTATACAAGGTGTAGTATGAATACGGAAGAACAGCTCCAATCAGAAACCAAAAAGTGGCTCGCAAAGATAAAGGCGGAGCGGCCGAACGTCCAGCTCGTCGACAAAAGCAAGGCAGACTTTCTGAAAAACATCGACGCATACGTCGCTGACACTGAGCATTTCATGTCGAAGAAAGACTTCGTTCGCGCGTTCGAAGCAGCCGTATGGGCATGGTCGTGGCTGGAGATCGGCGAACGGATTGGGATTCTGAAGAAATAGATTATCCGAACAGGCCGCCCCTGAAGAAATACAACGCTATCACAGCCCAGAAAATCAAGCCCGCAACGCCTGCACCGATTCTGAGAAGTTTGTGGTCCATCTCGCGCCAGTCGGACAGCGTGAGAAATTTGAACATCTTCAGAAATTCCACAAACGAACGAAACTTAGACATATTATTTCACCAAGCATGCCGGCAGCGGCCACTGCGCGCTTGCGCCGTGATAACGGACGCACTCACAGCAAATGCCGTGCCGCGGGCAATCTAATTCTTCACATGGGCAGTCCTGGTTATTAAGATTTCGATTCGGGCACGGTATGCGCATTTCACAACCTCTTGATTTTTCCTGGTCGCGGCTCAAAGCAGCTGCCTTCGCCCAGCAGCTCCTGCACCGTTTCATCGAGAGCAGATTCGTCCATGCCTGAGCGTTCGATGAGCTCAGAGTAATCACAGCCTTCGCCATGGTCGCATGTAGTTATCATTTCAAGGACTTTCTGCTTGACGTCATCTTTGTCCAGTTTGACATCATCGCCGAACTCCTGGGCTTCTACGGTGCTTTCGACTTCTTCAGCGCTTATTCCGAATTCAGCGGCCAGATTTTTGAGTTCGGCCAAGTCGGACGTTTGTTTTTGGTACGCTTTTATCATTGCGCGCTTTCGGTCCCACTCGCGTGCGCCTTTTTTCATTTCCAGTTCTCGCAGGAGTTCCCAGTTTGCATCTGCAGGCATCAGGATTTCAGGCACGATGTAAAGCTCATCGTTGTACTGTTTGAGTTTGCCGATAAAGTCGCTGATATCTCCGATTTTCACGCTGTCGAATATGAATGAGTTGAACGCCTTTGCTCTTATCGTTTCTGTGCCGTCGTCTAAAGTAATCGAAGCAAATTTCTTGTCTTGTGACGTGAATTTTGCCACGACCGTTGCAAGTACGCGCACTCGGCTAAGGCGGCGTCCTGTGCGCGTGAGAAGGTAATTCAAGCCTTCGAGCTGGTTCCAGCGGCCGCTGATGATATCGGCAATGTGAACTTTCAGCGCAATCGCACGCTTCTTTTCGACCATGCTAAGAAATCAGCGGGAAATTATTTAATCGGATTACATTCGTTTGCGCTTATGAACCTTGTGCTCCCGCGCAATGAGCGCAGATGTTATTAGAACAATGGCAGCGCCAGCAAGTTGTATTTCTGTCAATGTTTCACCGAACAATACATATGCAAACGGCAAGCCGAAAAGCGGGCCAACTGCCCGCAGTGCAGAAACAATCCAGCCCTTGACCGTTTTTAGCGCAGCGAACCAGAGCGTAAGCGCAATTACGTTAAACAATATTACATAGCTGACGAGATACTCCCAGCCGACCGTTGACGTCCACGCGACAGTCGGTGAGAACGTCAGTGCGAACGGAAGAATGATAAGTCCGCCTATTCCTAGCGTGATAGCATTCGATACCCGGGCGCCCAGATGCTTCGAAAGTCGCGCGCCAAACACGTACGATGAAGCGAACATCAGCATCGCTATTATTATCAGCAAGTCTCCAAATTGCGCTGTTCCGAGAGTGAATATACCGCCTGTCGAAAGGATTATCACACCAACGATATGAACGGCAAGTAGCGCAAGCTGGCGCGGGCGGATCCGCTCTTTTTCAATAAGCCAGTGGAAGCCAAGCACAAAATACGGCTCGATTTTAGTGAAAAATATAGCCTTAACGCCCGTGGTCATGCTCAGCCCTGTTGCAAGCAGGACCTGTCCGATGATTGCCCGCAAAAGCGTCATCGCAGCCAGATCTTTCGAATTCTTCTTAGCCCTTGCGAAAATTTTGCGCTCTCCGGTCGAGAAGATTATTGCAAACAGAATAACGCTGCCTAACAGCCCGCCGATGCTAGCCACGATGAGCGGGTTTAGCGTCTTAGTAGCGCCGCTCTGGAAAATCGTAGCTATGCTAGAGAATATCGGAGATAAGATAGCAAACAGAAGGCCGTATTCGACAATCTTCATGATACGCTTTCGTGCCATAAGGAAAGCTGTATTACAATTTCTTTATAAATCCAGAGCGCGGCTCGAAGATCATGCCTTCCTGCTTGAGCTTGGTTATGACTTCTTCAGCGCGCTCAACGCCTTGCGATTCTGCTTCGGCAAGCACGTCGTCTATCGCGACCTCACGGCCGGTTTGCTTCTGCAGGCTTTCTACTACATCTAGGATTATTCGTATCTTCGAGCGCTGGCTTGCACCGATTCCTGACTCGATACGGTCGATGTCAATTTGACCCGTCTCTCGGTCAAATCCGAGCTGCATCAGCGAGTATTTCATCAGGCGTATTGCTCGTTCTCCGTCTTCGATGCGCACTTGAGTGTCCAAGCGGATTCTTGCCGACGCCTCCGCCAATCTGAGCAGCGCTTCGTATTGTCGCAACGTGATTGAAACGACGCCGCTTTCCGGTGCGGCATTGCGCATGTCGACGTAGAAATCTTTCAGCATTTTGGCCGTTTCCGGCGTCAGTACGAGAGAAGTAATCTTCTGGCGTGCATATGCAAGATATTTTTTTAGCAGCCCGATCTCGATTTCAGGCGCGATTTGTTCAGGCGTTATGCGTGAAACTATGATATGGTCTGCGAGTTTTTCGTCTTTGGCGCGGTCTGGGATGTCTCGCAGCACGAATTTCAAGTCAAATCGGGAAAGGAGGGTTTCAGGAATATCGATCTGTTCGATAATCGTGCGGTACGGGTCAAAGCGGCCTAGTTTCGGATTGGCGCCCGCTAGCACTGCTGTTTGCGCGGGCAGTGTTGCAACGATGCTCGCTTTTGCGATGCTGACCGTTTCGACGGATGTGGCTTCGTGCATTGCGATTTGGTCGTCTTTTGACATCTTGTCGAATTCGTCTATTGCGATCAGTCCGCGGTTGCAAAGGATCAGTGCACCGGCTTCGAGAACCCACGATCCGAGTATTTCATCCTTTCTTACCGTTGCTGTCAGACCGGCTCCTGAAACACCGCTGCCCGAGACGTATTTGCCGCGCGGTACAAGGGTCGAAACAAGCTTTAGCATAACCGTCTTACCGACCGATGGATCGCCGGTCAGGAGAATATGGATATTACCGCGTACACGCGAGCCGTCCGGCATGACGTGAACTTGGCCGCCGAAAAGTTGAAGGGCAAGCGCATCTTTGACTTCTTCAAAGCCCCAGATGCCCGGTGCAATTGACGCTCGCACTCGGGTATAGATGTTCGGGTCGTGCGACAGTGCGACGATTTTAGCCTCATCCTCGGGCGTGATTTCGAGGTCTTCGTATTCTATATCCGTCGATTCGAAATAGTTGGTGTCAAAAAACGTGTCAAGTTTTGTAGTCATCTTTCCTTTGATGCGCTTCGGCAAATCGCGTAGTATTCCGTAAAGCCGCAGTCGGCTGCCAGGGTCGGTCTTTCGCTGGACCTTTGGCAATGTCAGGTCTTCTGTGAGAAATATCGCGATCTCGCTTGGCTGCTCGCCTTGTGTTATTTCAAATGGTTCAACACCCTTGAGCAAGCGAAAATCTATCATTTTCTTTTCTACGAGCGGAAATTCACCGCGCCGTCCGCAGTGTTCGCAGACGCTTGCTTTCTTTATGAGTTGCGAATCCTCCTGCGGCACGGATATGAGCTGTTCGCATTCCGGGCATTTGAAAACCGCATCGGAAATTTGCGGCTTGACCTCACTGGAGGATTTTACTATGACGTCCGTTGCAATGAATTGTCCTATATGCTCTGCGCGCAGGTTGCGCGCACGGATTAGACGGCGTTCCGGAAGATTATGCACGCGCACAGGCATCTTGCCGATATCGAATGTTTTGATTGCTTTGGCAAAGTCTTCGAAAATGCCATCCGGTGTGGCGAGAAGCTGATCAGCAATCAGAGGATCAAAACGGTCGAGCAGGCCGAAATCAATGACAAGCGCTGGTTTTTCCTCTTTTGAGAGTCTCATAAGTTCCGTGTAGTAGTGTTGCCTGAGAAATTCGTGAAGTTTATCGAATCGTTCCATTCGCACACCACACACAGCTTTCGCAGTTGAGCTTTATTAATCAGAAGGGGATGGTTTCCTATGGAAATTGTATTGTGCAGCATAGGGGCGCGGGTGGGTCGATTTTTCAGTATTTAAAGCTTCCGCCTATTTAAAAGGTAATTCAGTTCGTTAATTCGTTGTGGGTGTGGATATGGCCGAAACCAAGATCAAAATCGAAAACGTCGTTGCTTCTACTGACATTAAAAAGACGATTTCGCTCGACCGACTTTTGATAGCGTTAGAATCAAGCGAATACGAACCCGAGCAGTTTCCAGGACTCGTTTACCGTCTGAAAGAGCCGAAAGTCGCAACGCTGATTTTCAGGTCGGGCAAAATTATTTGCGTCGGTGCTCGCAGCACTAATGCTGCTAGAGAAGCGCTTCGCAAAACCGTCAGGGCAATCAAGAAAGGAATCGGCATTCGCATCAACGAAAATGCAATCAAGGTCAAAATCGAAAATATCGTTGTTGCCGTCGACCTTGAGCGCGAATTGAATCTTGACCACCTCGCATTCGAGCTCGAAGAGTCCGAGTACGAGCCTGAACAGTTCCCGGGCCTTGTTTATCGCATACCTGACCCCAAAGTTGCATTCCTGCTTTTCTCCTCGGGCCGCGTCGTCTGTGCAGGCGCAAAATCGCTTGAGGCGGTCAAGCTCGCAGTCAAGCGCCTGAAAAGGCGGCTTTCTCAGCTGAAGGTTTAAGGCGGTTTCTAGCTGGAATATTCTATGCCATCGCTCAAATTCAGGCTTTCGAATATAACACAAGAAACGCCTGAAGTCAAGACATTCCGCTTCGAACCACTAGAGCCGTTCACGTTTGAGGCAGGACAATTCGTTCTTTTGCGCGTTGGAGGAGAAGCACGGGCATATTCTATTTCATCGCCTGCTTACGAGCACAAATTTATCGATCTTACAATCCGCATCGGTCTGGAATCATATTTCCCGAAAAAGCTCGAAGTTCTCAGCGTTGGCGACATTGTGGAAATAGACGGTCCTTACGGAACGTTCACGCTCGACCCAGCCACGCAGAACGCGGTCTTCATAGGCGCCGGCGTCGGCATCGCCGGCTTGCGTTCGCTGTGGAGCGAGCTTTTGCGCGTAAAGCCTGGCGCAAGAACAACAATAATATGCAGCGCGCGCACATCAGGCGAGATGATCTGGCATGAAGCATTCGATAAGATGCGCAACGCGAAAGTTATTTACACACTCACACGCGAGCAGCCCGAACGCTGGCTCGGTGAACTCGGACGCATCGATGCGGAGATGATAAAGCGCAACGTTAAAGACGTGCTGGACAATCATTATTATATCTGCGGCCCGCCCGAGATGGTTTCGGCAGTCGAAGAAGCGCTTATAAGTTTGGGCGTGCCGGTTGCTCAAATAAAAGCTGAGAAGTGGGGCGGAATTTCCGGGAGTGTGTAACTATGAGCATGTTTGTGCTGGCACTCGCAATCGCGCTGATAGCAGGCGCGATGTCAGTAATGCTATTCTATACAGGCCTGAAAATCGAACATGCGCGCGGTCATAAGCCGCACGTCGCCCGCAACATCTTCATCTGGGCTGTGCTGTTTCTCGGTGCAGCCTTCGGCAGTTTGGAGTGGTCGTTCTACCTGCTTGGCTATAATATGTTCACGTTCTTCGCGTTCCCGCTCGTAGCATTCTTCGCAATCTGGTTCGGCTGGATAATCTGGCTGTTCGAGCAGCGTGGAGAAAGGATTGTTTGGATCGTATTTCTTATTGCATTGGCGATTCTCACGATTGCGGCGTTTAATTGCATGAATTGCCTGGCAACGTTTTTGAGTACATGACAGGTACCAGGGTTCTGAGAAATCCTACATATGTCATGTGCTCAAATTAGCTGACTAAGGCTATAGAAATCAGGGAAACAAAAATCAAACTTACTTCGCAACAACGAGCGTCTTCGTAAGCTTTACGCCCGGAATCGTGCGGATTTTTCCGACGATTAGCTGGCCGAGCTCTTCTGGGTTCGTTATCTCAAGCAGAGATATTACATCCCAGTCGCCGAAGACGACGTGTGCTTCTTTGCAGTGCGGAATCTTCTTCAGTGCAGCCTGCACTGATGTGTCTTTTCCAGATTCGACTGCGATTTGCACATAGGCTTTCATGTAATACACCTTTGAACAGACTGATGATAGTAAGTTTAAATGCCTTCTGTAGGCATGCTCTAAACTGATAAAATGCGCCTAGCAGCTCTCGTAAGCGGCGGAAAGGACAGCATCTACGCAGCGTACTCGGCAAAAAGGTCTGGGCATGAGCTTGCGTATATAGTCTCACTTCTGTCCGACAACCCCGACAGCTATATGTGGCACGTGCCTAACGCTCGGTTGACAAAGCTGCAAGCCGAACTGATGGGAATACCTATAATACAACAGCGCACAGCAGGCGAGAAAGAAAAAGAGCTCGCAGACCTGAAAACCGTTCTTGCAAATCTTGGCAGTAAGATCGACGGCATTGTCACCGGAGCAATAGCATCGAAATACCAGATGTCACGTATCGAGAAAATTGCGACCGATCTTGGATTGGCATGCGTCGCGCCGCTTTGGAAAAAAGAGCCGCTCGAGCTTTTGCAAAGCATGCTGCGCGACGGGTTTGAAATAATAATAACAGCCGTAGCTGCGGGCGGCTTGGATGAGTCATGGCTCGGTAGAAAGCTTGATTCGGCTGCTGTTTCCGAGCTTACTAAAGTGAGTCGAAAATATCGTTTCTCGGTAATAGGCGAAGGCGGGGAGTTTGAAAGCTTTGTGCTGGACTGCCCGCTATTTAGTAAACGAATTAAAGTCGCCGAAGCGGAAAAAAGATGGGATTCGAAGAGCGGAAGCGGAACGTTTGAGATAAAACGCACAGAATTGGTGAAGAAATGAAAATTAGCGCCAAGAAGGAAGGAGATTATAAGAGCATCAGATTTCCGTGCCCAGAATGTTTCACGTATGAAGATCATGTAGACGTTGCGAAATATTTCGCAAAGGAGTTAGAGGCGGTAAAGGCAGCAGGTGAAAACACTAGACAGGGGATTGCGTATTCTGTGATGGAAGCGGTCGCAAATGCGGCGATACACGGAAAAGGACACGTTGAAATCAGATATTGGCTTTCTGACAAGACGTTCAAAGCAACGATAAAGGACGAAGGGTCTGGCTTTGATATTGCACACTGGAAGGCGTGGTATGAGAGAAGAGAGAAGGCAGCACAAGAAAGAAAAATGGACAAGGATACCACGTTTTACCATAAGCTCGATAAGAATGGTGCTGGTGCAGGGCTAGTCGTGATACACGGGTTTATGGATTGCGTCGAGTTCAATGAACAGGGAAATGAAATCACGCTTTATAAAAATCTCTAGCTATGATAGAAAGAAAACAGAGTTGGTTAAGAAATGATAGATGTTGAAGAGCCTATTGTCGATGTCCGAAAACGCATCAACGTTTACGACCGCGAGCTCGGCAGCGACGGCGCTTCTGCCGACGATTACCTTAAGGAATGCTACCGTGCAGCATTTAGAAATTACTGGAAGAATGCTTTTGAGAGATATTATCGTGGCGAAGTTAGCGTCGATGGCAGGCGCGTTGCGTTGATAGAGCTGCCACCTGAATACTTGCCTGCGAACGTGCTCGGCATGACCGACTGCTTTTCTACGATTTGGATGCGCAACGACCTGGAGAAGTTCTACGGCCTTCGCAAAAGAGTTTTGGAGCACGAAAAAGAGCACGTCCGCGACCCGGCGGCCGACGAGCTGACCGTTAGGAAGCGCACGAATACAGTGAGCATTGCACCATACAGCTTAGCGGCGTGAGCTAGCCGTTACATAGGACCCTATTCTTTGAATTAAAGATTTTCTATACCAGAATTGGCTATGTCAATCATTGGCGTCATCGGTGGCTCAGGCTTCTATTCTTTGCTCGAGAATGCTGAGACTGTTAATATCGAAACGCCGCACGGCTGGCCCAGCTCGCACATCGCCGTTGGGGAATTGGCTGGCAGAAAAGTCGCTTTTCTCGCTCGCCATGGTTTCAAGCACGAATTTCCGCCGCACAAAATCCCTTACAAGGCGAACATGTGGGCGCTGCACGATTTGGGATGCAGGCAAATCATATCCGCAACAGCCGTCGGCTCTCTCAAGGCGCACATAAAGCCCGGTGAGTTCGTCGTGCCCGACCAGTTTGTTAATTTGACAAGCGGTCGTGACGACACGTTCTATCACGGCCCTGAAACTACTCATATCAGCTCGGCAGACCCGTACTGTCCGGTGCTGCGCAATCTGTTGGTAAACGTCGCCGATTCGGCGGGATTGCGCGTGCATCCCGCCGGTACCGTAGCAGTCGTGCAAGGCCCGCGTTTTGCCAGCCGCGCCGAAAGCGCATTTTACCAGAGTCAGGGCTGGGACATCATAAACATGACGCAATATCCCGAGGTGGCTTTGGCACGTGAATTGGAAATGTGCTATGCAAATATTTCGCTTATCACGGATTACGACGCAGGACTAAAGAACGACCCAAACGTTCCAGCGGTCACTCTTGAAGAAGTATTGCGCGTGTTCGAGGCGAATACAGCGCGTCTAAAGATGCTCATCCGTGAACTTATTCCACAGCTACCGCATGAGCGAACGTGCGCATGCAGCCGAGCGCTGCAAGGCGCGAGGTTTTCGAAGTGAGTGTTATGACGGCTTTCGAATATTCTATACGGGTAGAAGATCACAAAAAATTAGTTTCACTCATGCGTGAGCTTTCCGAAATAGGAGTACGTTTTATATACGGTGAAAATGGCGGAAGCGTAACCGATGTATACAAAATTGGAAAATATGATGTCATAATTAACCACAGCTCAACACGTGATAATAGAGTCAAGAATTACCATTTTAATGTTGCTCCTTACCATGAACCAAAGCCAAATTCGAAGCTATCCAACTGGTTAAAAAAGCACAACGCCCGCACGCGCGACGGCGCAAAGTTTTCGAAGTGAGCGCATGAAGCCTGTCCTAGTTTCGAGTCCTCGTTATTGGTCAAAAATCAAAGGCTACAAACTGCACGAACTCCCCATAAGCTACATGTCTCTAAACCAGGATAGCAAGTGCGACGCTAATTGTGAGGGCTGTTTTCGTTACCCTGTCCGTAAACAGGGTTTGCAGAACCTTCTCAACATGGCGGATTATACAAAGTTGCTTAACGAGTTTCATGCTTACGGTGGGTTGGCGTTAGAAATATCCGGAGAAGGCGAGCCCTTATTGAGCGAACATACTCTTCCGATCATTCGCGATGCCACAAAATTGGGAGTCTGGACAACACTGATAACAAACGGTCACAAGTTGACAGAGGATGTGACTAATGAGTTGAAAAATCTGAAGGTTGCTCTCGTTCTCAGCCTTCACTCGCTCAAAAAAGAAAACTACGAAAAGGACTGCGGAGTACCTGGAAACTATGATATCAAAATGAAAAATATCGACATGGTAAGCAAGTACTTTTATGGCACGTCGTGGTCTGAAAATGGGTATCTGGTCAGAAGAGCAGCCGTTCATTGGACCTTGCAGATGAATAATCTGGTAGAGGTGGCGAAGGCGAGGCGTTTTTGTGATGAACGAAACTTGCACTTCAGCATCGCCCCGCTTGCTCATGTCGGGCATGCAGCAGAGCGACCAGATCTCTGGCTTCCTGAAGACCTGAAACGAATAGAGGACGTGAATAACCTAGGCGATGAATCGATAATCTTTTACGACGATCCATCCGGAAGGGAAGTGTGCGGCACTTGCAAATACGGGCTCAACGTCGGAGCCGATGGAAACCTGCTTCTCGACGCACATGGAGGATACGAGGTAGATATTGCGAATATTCGAGAAATCAGCTTTCAGGATGCTGTGGAAATACAGCACCGAGTTTCCAAGAAAATGTTTGACACGCTCGATAGCTTTTGCCCTGTCCGCGATCCCAACTGGCAGAAGTTCCTCGAAGAAAAGTGGTATTTGAAAGTGTAAGCATAGTAAACGCCTTATTAGATTTACGCCCGTATTCTAGCTTATGCCCATAGCATATTTGGAAACTTACGGATGTTCTGCAAATCAGTCAGACAGCGAAATCATGGCTTGTAAGGGTAAAACCTTTATTAGTGCATGTGTACAATAAATTGCATGGACAAAATTTCTTGGCGAGAAACGATTGCTAGAATAGAACATGTGAGAACCTTATTGCAGAACAATCCGAAGGGATTATATTTCTGGCAAATATCACAACTTACCGATATTGGGAAATCATCACTTAGTGCATTACTGCGCAACTATTTTCATGACAGCACCGCTATCACAAAAGTAGGTAAAAACAAGCTGATTAAGCTTCTAACTCGCAGTCGCTCTTTGAAAGAGAAAAGGCTAATCAACCGCGAGAGGGCGCTCATCAAGGCACAGAACCTGCGGAAAAAGGGATTCTCGCATACCGAGATACTATCTGCGCTAAGAAAAGAGTTTGGCGTCACCGTTGACACAACACGTTATAGTAAGACAAAAATGAATGCGGAGGGAGTGAAACGTTACGCCAGAATGATGCAGGAGATAAAGGTCCGAGGCGGTGTGGCTGGAGGAAGAAAGGCCGTCGAAAGCGGTCACCTTGCAAGGATACAGCCGTTGGCAGTAGAAGCGGCAAAACGAAAGAACATGATACAAATACCAGCCACCTCGAAAGCAACAACGCTTCCAAAAGTGAGGATACTTGCGCATCTGCTGTTTGACGGATTCGTATCTGAATGTAAAAACTATTGCTGCTTGGGGTATTGCAACACTTCCAAAGCGCTTCTTGAACAATTCAAGCGTGATATGCAAGCAGTATACAAACTCGATCCTTCAGATTGTCGGCAGCGTAAAGGCGGATTTGTTCTAAGGTACTTTTGCAGAGCTGCATTCGACGATGTTAAACGGTATGCTCAGTTCAAAACAAAAGATTGTATCCCAAAAGATGTGATTGATGGCCCGAACGAATGGAAGGCTGCGTTCTTGCGGGCTTTCTGGGATGACGAAGGGATGGTGTGTTTCAAAACACTTGTAGACCGGAGAGGGTACACTCACACGCACAGATATCTCGAGGCGTTCCAAAAAAGTATCAATCTATTAAACCAGATAAGAGAACTCCACGAAAGTTTCGGTATAATTTCGCGACTAAACGGAAATAAAATGAACATATCTAGAAAAGAAAACCTGATAAAGTTTGCAAGGTTAATCGGTTTCTCTCCCGGGGCAAAAGTATGCAAACCCATAAGTTCCTGGTATGGTACGGAAAAACGCGTGGTGCTGCAGAAGGCGATTGAGAGCTATGACCAATAAAACTGTGTTTATAGATACGTATGGCTGTACGGCAAATAAAAATGACTCCGAAATACTAATCGGAAAACTAAATGCGGTAGGATTCAAGCTATCGTCACTCGAAGTGGCGGATTATATAATCGTCAACACATGCGGTGTTAAAGCTGTCACAGAAGAGAGAATAATTAGTAAGTTGAAAGAACTATCACGGAGAAACAAGCCATTGATTGTGGTGGGATGCCTAACAAAAATAAATCCAAAAAGAATTCGAGAAACTGTGCCACATTTTGCTGCAATTATAGAGTCTGCAAAAACGGTGGATATCGCAAACGTGATTAAGGACATAGAAAACGGGAAAAAAAATCTGATTTTCAAAGCTTCTGAACGAAAGCCTTTGGCATGTGGTGTCGGCTTTTCGTATAGTCCAGTAATTAAAATTTTGCAAATTTCAGAAGGATGCTTGTCGAATTGCTCGTTTTGCGGAACACAGATAGCCAAGGGAAAGTTGAGGAGTTTCGAACTTTCGGAGCTCATCAATGCAGCAAAAGCCATAGTTGCAAGTGGATTCAGAGAAATCCACTTAACGTCGCAGGACTGCGGGGCGTACGGTCTTGATTGTGGCACAAATCTTGCAAAATTACTGAAAGAAATAACTGCAAAGGTCGCTGGAAAATACTTCCTGCGCATCGGAATGGCGAACCCGACTTATGTGAAAACTTTTGTTGATGAATTGATAGAAGCGTTCAAACATCAGAATGTGTTCAAGTTCCTGCACGTTCCCGTGCAAAGCGGTTCAGATAAAGTATTAGCCGACATGAAGCGCGGCCATTCTGCCGCAGATGTTATTAATATCGTGGCGAAATTCCGCAAAGCGTTCCCAGAAATCCAGATATGGACCGACATAATAGTCGGCTATCCGACCGAAACGGAAGAATATTTTCGACTTTCTCTCGAGTTAATAGAAAAAATCCAGCCCGACTACGTCAACGTCTCTCGTTTCGGCGCGCGGCCCGGAACTGCGGCCGCGCAGCTAAAGCCGCTGAAAACCGAAGTCTTGAAAGACCGCTCGCGCAGAATGTCCGAGCTCTGCCGCGCTATCACATTAGAGCGCAATAAAAAGTGGCTCGGATGGTCCGGTGCTGTGCTTGTCGACGAGTTCAACCGCGAAAAGCAAAATTTCGTTGGTAGGAACTTTGCGTACAAGCCGATTGTTCTTCGAGGAAAGCACCAACTGGGCGAGATTCTAGAGATTAAAATAAAGAACGCTGGACAAGTGCTTTTTGCCTAGATCCCGATCGCCGCGGCGATCATGCCCGGCACGCCGACCATGTTCAGAATCAAGTATATTACGAAGGCAATCGCGGCGACCTTTAGCCGTGCAACTGCGCCGCCGCTGTATCCGCGCAAAAGGACTTCTCCGAGTACTATCCATACAATCAGCGGAACGATTATACCGGCAAACGGAATGGGTATCGCTGCAAACGCTAGCACCAATGGCGATAGGAAATATGCAAGTACGGCAAGTATAAGCGAATGTTTGGCCTGAATCTGGTGCGCGATGACTTTGTCGGCAAGCATGACGACGACCCAGATTATCAGAATCTGGACAAGCAAACCAATCGCACCGCCCACGCTACTGGGGATAAAGCTTGCTAGGATTTCTAGTGCCACAAACATAACCTCTGGTTTTGTTTTGCAGCAGAAGCTTTGCTTCTGCTTGCATGATATATCACAACTGCGCCGAGATATAAAGGTTGCCTTATTTCTGCAGTTTCGCGACTTCCAATTCTTCACGCAGAATACGTGCAACCGCTTCACCGCGTGCGCGCCCGCGCACACTTTGCATGATGATGCCCATCAGTACTTGCTCGCTTTTGCCAACGTTGCCCGAGACGATTTCTTTGATGTAGCGGCGCAATGCAGTTTCAGGCATGACTGAGAACTTGTTCTTGATGTCTTCGAACGATTTACCGTTTATCCGTTCGATGATGGCATCGGAAAGAACATCGGCAGGAATTTCCCCTCGCTTTATTAGTAAAAATAGCCCGTGGAAATCATCTTCCGTTAGTTTCGCAGTGTCGAAGCCGCGCCTGCTTATTTCTTTCAGCGTGTATGCGAACGTTCTCGCGACTAAAACAGGGCCGAATTCCTTGCTAAGGCGCTCGTAAAGCGGGAAATAATAGGAAGTCAGAATCTGCTGCGCCAAATCTTTCGGCAAGACTTTTGCCAAGTCTTTCGATTTTTCCTCCAGTGTCTCTGGCACAGCAATCGCATCGAGCAGTTCGCGGCTTATCGATATCGGCGGAATATCCGTCTCGGGATACATTCTCGCCCTGCCCGGAAGCGGGCGCGCATATTTGCTACCCGTACCGTCGGCGACGCGCGTTTCTTCGGGAATGTTTTCTTCGCAATGCGTTGCACGCTCTAAAACTGCGCGAGCAGCTTGCTCGACTGCAGGCAGCTTGCCCGCGAAGATTATGATTGCATCCTGCGTTTCTGCATGCGCTTTTCGCGCAGCTTGTTTCGAATGCTCGGCAAAGCGTTTGCGGATTTGTACGAATTCTTCGGTAAGCTTGCATTTCGACAGGTCTTCATCCGTATGAATCATCCCGCCAAGCCCGTACGCTTTGGCATAACCCGCCAGTTCTGCGCCTAACGTTCGGTCTCCGCATTCTCGGTCGAGCAGGCCGCCGAATTCTGGCAATAATAATGCAAGAACACGCGCGCCGTCCATCACAAAGCGGCGGATGAGGTCGTTTTTCGTGCTCTTGAAAAGTTCCGTGACGTCCAAAATAAGAGGTTTGGAATGGGATTTTCGCCTTATGAGTTCTTTTCGAATTTCCAGCAAGTCGACTTGCCTTTTCGCTTCATTTTCTATCAATTTCGGGATGTCTTCTAGTTCTTGGAACCCCTTGATTTCTACGCGAGCTCCGCCTGCGATTGAGATGTTGACGTCCTGGCGGATCGTTCCGATGCCTCGTTGCACTCTGAGTGAGCGCAAAAGCAAACCGAGCGCTCGTGCCGTTTCGTACGTGCGTTGCGGGTCGTCGATGATGCCTGTCGTTATTTCGACGAGCGGAATGCCGAGCCCGCTTAATCGATAAGTCACTTCGCCTTCGCTCTTCTGCTCGATGCGCGCAGCTTCTTCTTCCAGGCAGATTTGTGTGATTGGAACGCTGCCGAACGGCATTTTCAGTAAGCCGTCCGTTCCGAGGATAGTAGTTCGCTGAAAACCGCCCGTGTTGCTGCCGTCTATAACGGTTTTTCGCATTACGTGCAGTTCATCTGGCACGTCTGCGTCGAGAAGTTTGCAAAGCTGAAGAGAAATTACAAGTGCTTCGCGATTCAAATCGTGCGGTGGCTCACAATCATATTCAACGAGGCAAGTCTCACCAAGTGAGCCTTTGTAAATGAACGACTTGCTTCGCATGTATTCGTATAGCGCCGCTTGGTCAATGCCCCCGACCTCACCAGCGACTGCTCGTAACCGGCGAAGAACGCTTTCTTTCGGCTCGTTTGCTTGCCTGCACGAGCATGGGCAGAATAATTTGTCCGTATCTAACCGTTGGTGTATCTCGATTCCGCATTTTAGGCCTAAAGCAGCATAGTCGAGTTGCTCTTTTTTCGCGGTGCGCTTGAGAATTTCGCGTTTTTTCATTTGGACACCAGCTTTTGTTTCAATATTGTCAAGACTTTGCTAAAAATGTCACCGAGAAATGTCATGTCTGATTCCGCTTCTGTCTGTGATATCGTTCTGGCATAATACTTTGAGCCGTTTCGTTTCTTGCGCAGCCGGTCGAGATTCTCGATTTCGACGGATGTGAAGCCGTTCAGTTTTGCGAGAAATGAAATGTTGGCTTCGTGAGAATATGATTTGTACCCCTCGAGCGCAAGCAGTCCGTCTATAAGCTCTATAACCGCTTCATACGCGTCTTCGAATGCATACTTTGGTTTACGTTTGACGTATTCACGGGCGCTCTGCAGTCGGTCTTGTGAGCTGTCCACAAGGCCGCGCGCAAGCTGCACGTTCGGGCTTCTTCGTTCGACCTTGCCCTCGTCTACGAACCATTCAAAATTCATCGCCATCACTCGATATCGATCGTGCCATATAGCTTGATTCCGTTGATTATGCTCGCCCTAAGGTCCTTAGGCATGTCCTGCCAGCTTCCGAATTGCATAATGTGTACACCGCGTCCCAGTTCGCGTTCAAACAGTTTGGTATCGACCTCGACCCGCGTTTTCGATATCACGGCTATATCGATGTCCGAGCGCTCGACGTCCTCGCCAAGAGCATAACTGCCGTAAACGATTATAGCAGGTGGGTGATTGAATTTTTCTACGAGATATTCCGTGAGCTCTTCCAGAGTGTACAGGTTCAATATCCGTTTCAGATGCCTGAAGCCTTCGTCCTCGAGATTGGCCTTAATCTGCGATGACCGCCCCACGTGGCCGATCTTCACATATCCGCGCTTAGCAAGTTCGCGCACGGCGGCGCCCACGCTAGGATGAGCTGTCTTCAGCGCCCTGGCAAGCTCGCGGACGCTAAATGCCCGAGTCGGCCATTTTGAAAGAAGGGCGAGGATTTTCTGAGTGGTAGTTTCTATTAACATATGTTAATTAATATTACCATATGGATATAAAGATTACCATTCGCCTATTCTTCCATCTCACATATCGACTATCTGTTCAGCCGTGAACAGCGCCTCGACCGCTCCTGTACGGTAATCTAACCTACTAGCTATTCTGATATGTTCCAGAGATTAAAAAAGAAGTCTGCAGATTATCGCGCAATGCGGTGGACAAATTATGTGTCACTGGTAGGTAGCGAAACATTTAAATAATGAGCCGTGCATAAATGAGGTATGGCAGAAACCTACTACGTCAAGTCCCTTGACTATGTCAGGCATCCCAAGGAAGATATTGTCACCATGACGCTTGACGGGAAGGAAAAAGTGCAGTTCCAGACCGTTCGTGACATGGTTAAACGAAGGCTGATTGCGCCAAATACGGCAAGTTTCGGACAGCAAAGAAGGCTCTCTACCACAATACTGGATGAAAATTATCTGACTACGTACAGGCCGCAGGGTATCATATTTCATACAGAGCAGAAACCGGATTATGTTCTTCCCTTCGATCTGGGACTATTGAGCACGGACAACAATCCGCCTACACGCTACTACATGATAAAGAAAGACGTTCCGCTGCATTACAACAGACAGCTTATCAAAGGCTGGAAAAAATTCATATTCAAAAACTTCGAGGATCTAAAACAAAGATTCCCGACACCGCAGGATGCATGGGAAGCGGCCAACGGGTTCAGGATTTCAAAAGGGTACAAAGCATTGCCTTCGGATAAACACAGGTTTGTGGATTACAATGAGGCCGTATTCTACAACCCGGTCAAGATAGAACCTGTGGCGCTGTTCGGATACAGGCAAAATGTAAGAGAGATGGCAAAAGAACTCGGGATGCTCCATTTCAGCTCGGCAAAGAAATTCTGCGAAAGGATGATGTCGCAAAGACGTATTTGATCCGGTCTACTTCTCCATTTCCTTGTCAGGAAAAGCGTCCAATTCGGCGCGACCGTACGTTTCGCCCGCCACGTCCTGCGCCATCATCTCCTTGACCTTTTGCCGTTCTTTCGTGTGCCCGAGAACCCAGCAAAGCTTTACGAATGCGGTTTCAGCCGTCATAAATGCAGGCAGCACGCCTGCTTTTTGCAATTCACGTCCTGTGGAGTAGACGTTCAGGTTAACGCGACCGTAGGGGCACTGGCTAGCCATGAAGACGTTGCATTTATTCTTCATATTTTCGAGCAGTTTCAGCAGCTTCGGATGGTTGCGTGTAGCTTCGTCGTTGTGGTTTATCGGTGCATGACCGAGGCCTGTGCCTTCGAGCACAATACCGTGGCAGTTTTCGGCGTACCATTTTAGCTCGTCTGCGCGGAATCCGGGCCGCATTTTAACGAGAGCAACATGCGGTTCGAAGACGTTATCAAGTTTTGGAGTTCGAGACATGTCCTTCTTCGGATAATTCTGTGCAATCATTTCTATTGCATTGAGTGCAACGTTGATTTTCGCAATCGGCTGAACGTCAATCGGTCGGAACGTATCTCGGCGGCTTGTGTGCATCTTTCTGCATCGCGCCGCGGGCAGCACCCAGCACGTTTCGTCGCTCGGGCTAGCATGCATACAGACGCCTACGCCGCTCCAATTGCTGCCGGCAATGAAACGGGCAGCGGAAACAAGGTTGATTCCGGCATCGCTCGACGGGCGGTCGGCAGAGCGTTGCGAGCCAACGAGCAAAACCGGCACAGGCAAGTCGCGCAGCATGAACGCCATTGCGGCGGCGGTATAATGCATCGTGTCCGTTCCGTGTGTGATTATGACGCCGTCACAGCCTTCTTCGCGGATTTCGTGATACACTTCGCGCGCAAGCGCTGCCCAATGCTCTGGTTCCATGTCTTCCGAGAGAAGCTGGAATATTACCCGCGCTCGGACGTTGGCGATTGCTGCAAGTTCGGGATACATGCTCAAAATATCTTCGGCTGTGAACAGCGGTTCGACGGCACCTGTACGGTAATCTAACCTACTAGCTATCGTTCCGCCTGTGTGGAGTATGGCAATAGTCGGCTTTTGTGGGTTAACCGGAGCGCTTGCGCCCGTTCGCACGGCCGTAGCTGCCTTACGCAGCTCTTTCTCCTCTTTGGCTTTTGCGATTTTGACGTTCGAGCTGAACGCAATGCCGATGTTATAACCGTTATCGAGCTTCAGGACAAGCGAATTAGCATCGCCGCCTATGCGCGGCATGATTGAACCGACGGTCGTTTTTCCGCTTTTCGTCACTTCGACCTTATGTCCTAGTTCCACGTGCAGCTTTTTCAGGGCCGCTTGAATATCCTCAGAATACGAGTCGAAGCCTTGCTTCGACTGTACAGCAGAACCTTTTGGGTTCTGCTTGTAGTTTTCAAATCCTGCCATAGTAACACCTGAAAGAGAATAGGTTATGGCGAAATAAAAGGTTGAATTCAACGCTTGTTATCTTTTTTCGCGTTCATAGCATGCCGCATAACAATAGGCAAAACGTCCTTCATCACGCCATCCACGATGACAGGTGAGCCGTAAATCGTCACACCTTTATTCCCGTTACGTTCGTAAGTAGTAACCTTGTATTCGGGATTTCCGCCTTGCATGAAAACCCCATTCGATCTATAACAAATTGCTTTAACAGCCTCGTACGCGTCTTTGAAAATAGGCATAGTGGTCCCCCGTTACTCATTTTTTTCTCGCCAGATGTGCGTTCGATGAACCGCGGTTTAAGTTTTGCGCTGTTTGCAACCAGAGCTTCCAGAAAAACGTCTATTCTGGCTTCTGTGGGTAAATTCACGGTTTAGCCGTAGTTACCCACACCGTGCGGAGTTACCCACAAAATATGAGATTCTGCACAGGATATGCAATTACCCAAAGATATTTTCTATACCATGTAACTTCGTCGTGGTGACGAATTTCTCGTCGCTCTGACAGCAATCCTTATATATCGTAGCCGCGAATCGTTTGTTGCTCACAGGCGTTCTACGAACACAAAGTGGGACGCTGTGGGCACAGTGCGAAGTAAAGCTTCGCACGTGCAGGCGAACTATGACAGTTCGCCTTGCGCATGTGAAATGGAAAAAGGCGAGGAATATGACGATTGAAATTCATCGGACTGGAAACGAGGTATGGATATACTCATTCGGGACTAACAATAGGTCCTATGCACATCTCATAGATACGAACGACGGGCTGGTTTTTAACGGAGACACGGAACTTCTCAAAATGTATAACGGTACGCGACGTGGATTGATAGACGATGACAAACTCGATGCCCTGTACAAGAGCATCAGCGGCGGCGTAAAGCCGAAGGATTAGTACCGGAAAGAGCTACCGACTAGTGCCACTAGTCGGTAGCGAAATCTTTATATACCCCGGCGGCCATAGTATGGTTCGGTAATATGACAGATGAAAAGCAAATAATTGGTCCTGTTGCCGAGCCGCTCGGACAGGGCGTTAAGAATACTATACTGCCGGCATTGCCTTATCTGGCGAAGATTCTAGGCTGCAACGAGTTGGATGAAGCTACGATTCTAGAACCGTCACGTGACAGAAAATGGAGAGGTAGGCCGTCGATCGACATATCGTTTCTCGGGTACCCTTTTCGCGAGCGCGCAAAGCCCGAGGACAAGAAAGCTGAGAAACCGGAAGAGCGCAAAACCGCGATGTTTTCGAAGTATGGGCGCGACGAGCCGATTGTCGGCGTTTCGAGCCCTGCATATTCCGATTTTCTGAAGCTCTATACGAAGGCAATTAACGAAGGTTACAATGTAGAGTTTGTTGATGGTTCATTCAAACACAAAGGAGAATTCTGCAATGGTCTCAGGGAAGGAAAGAAGATAACGCTAAACAGACAGGTTGGAGCCGCACAGCTGGCTTACAATCTCGCGCACGAGCTGAATGAAGATGAAAGCGTTGACAAACACAGGTATATTTGTAGCTCGGCAAGAGAAGAGTTGTACAAAATCGGCGCTTCTCGCGAAACACTCGGAGCTGCCGGAGAGGCCGAACGTTTCCTTCGCACGCGCTTTGATTGGTAAATTGCGCTGAAGCGAAGTCTTCGAAGAGCTTCGTGCAAATTGTGCGTCCACAAGTGAACCGCACAAATACCTTTTTATTCCGCTTTTAACAATATTCTAGCATGGCATTCGAAGATATCGGAACCCTGCTGTTCAGGGACATTTTGAAGATTTACCAGTATCCTGGCGCACCGTTTACTGGAAATATCATCAACGACCTAATCTCATATTTCTTCATCCCGATGGTCTTTGTCATATTCTTCATCTACATGCTGCTCGGCCGTATTGTCGTAGGCGTGAAATGGCTCCGCCTGCTGATGGGACTTGCGATATTCTTGTTTATGATAGTCAACGGCTGGTTCGCGATTTTTGCGCTCATGGCAGGGCCTTATTTCGTGTTTCTCATCGTCGGGCTCGGCGCGCTGTTTTTCATACCGTCGCACTTTAGGATAGGCGGCATCGGAGGTGGCGGCCGTGCAACAACAATGCCTGCCACAGCAGAAGAGGAGAGACGGGTCGGACAAGCTAGCGAATTGGAGCACGTGGAATTGCGGCGACTAAAAGAGGAGCTCAGCAGATACGAAGCATTGGTGAAAGAGGCTCGAAGTTCAGGATCGAAAGAGGAAGCGTTATATTATGCACAAAAAATAGACGGGATTCGCGCGCGAATACGAACGATTGAGCAAAGGCGTGAGCCATGGAAAAAGGTTCTCTGAAATAGCGTAAGTGATTAAATGGCAATAACTTCGATTCTATCGGGCATATCGCCAGACATACTTTCTTTTGCAACGTCTTTCGTATTCATGTTTGCAATAGTGTTTGCATTGCTCGTCTATTCGGGCATGTTTGCAAGAAAAGAAAAAGGAGCAGTCATCGGGCACGCGCCAAAGGGCCCGCTCGTCGCGATAGCAGCTGTGATAGCGATTGTAGCTGCGCTGTACCAGCCGTTTGTCGTGTTTCTGCAGCAGGTAATTCCGCTTGCAAGCATAGCGCTGGTCGTGATTTTCTTCCTCGTCTTCATCAAGCAGCTCATCAAGAAGGAAGGCAAAGGCGACCCATGGCCGGCCATGATAGGCATGGCGGCAGTTTTGCTCGTGCTCGGTATCGCCTGGCCGAGCGTACAGACGTATCTCGGTTTCACGGGCATTTCTCCGGACGTCATGCTATGGGCAATCGGAATAGTTGTAATATTGCTGATTTTCTATATGGCGTATTCCGCCAGAGAAGAAACAAAGTAAAACGGTTTCCGCTAGCGCTTTGGATTTCGATCACAATTGCTCTTCATGCAAATTGGCGAAATCTAAAGGGCTATTTGGCAATATTGTGCTGAACGCGTTGCGTTCGCACAATCTGCAAAATCTCATTTTGCAATAAACGCTACAGCCGCAGCCATCACTATCAGAATCAGCACAATGGCGATAGTTGTCGGATTTACGGCTGCCGTCATCGCGCCTGCTGCTATCGCGAAAACCAGTACAGCTATGCCTATCAGCACGGCTAACACGGCCTTGTTTTTTGCCAGCTGGTCTATCGGTATCCCGGCCATACCCATGAATAGCACAAGTACCAGTATGCCTGCAAGCACGGCAGCTGCGATTCCGAATACGTTGACAAAGAAGTTTGCAAGCCAAAGTCCGCCGAAGCCGACCACGAAGAATGCCAAGACAATGGAAACAACAGCTGCTACGCGCGTGTCGTCGCCCAGCACCTTCGTTTTGGCGAGCAGCCCGAAAGCGATGCAGAATATGAAGACCCAGGGCAGTATAAACCCGAAGAATCCCATCGCATTCAAATTATAGACAAGCACTTCGAACGGGTTCATGAGCAGAATTACACCTATCTTGCATATATTGTTTTTGCAAAGAGGCACTTAGCTTTTCTGAGGCCTTTCTTCCTTTTTCTCTTCGCCGCCGCGCACAATCATCCAGACCGCGAGAACAATAACGACTACAATGAGGATTAGTGCGATCATGTCAGGGCTCATTAGCGTCAAATAACCGACGCCTTGCGCCGCTCCGACTGAAAGGAACCACAGCACGATCCCGACGATTACGAGTACTGCCAACGCTCCGGCTTTCGGTATCTCCTTGAGGTTGTAGCCGAACATGCCCACGAAAAGCAGTATTACCAGTATTCCGGCGATTACGATGGAAGCGCCGCCGAATATGTTGATGAAGAAGCTCGATAGCATCGTGCCCGCATAGCCTGTTACAAAGAACGAAATGACCAGTGCAATCGCTGTGACTATGCGCTTTTCGAATATCTTTGCCGCGGTCAGCAACCCGTAGACGACAGCAAACGTAAACAGCCACGGTAGTAAAAAGTCATAGAATCCGAGGCTTCGGAGCGCTGTCATCAGTGTCTGCGGATCGAATGCCATAAGCAAAACCTGTTTTGCTGTGCAGGTGAAGCAAAGCTTCACCTTGCATGTTCCAATAATTGCATTGCCCGATTTATATAGATTTGCCGACGCACGGCAGAGCCGAATTCTTTTTATATTGCTATTATATGAATTCATATAATACACAAAAGTGATAGCCATACCGCTAAAAGATAGACTGCCGTACGACCCGCGCTTAGAGACCATACTGATGGTCGAGCGTTTTCTCGCTAGCCATAGCGGCCAGTTTACACGCTATCAAATTTGGAAAAGATTACCGCGAAAGACGATGTACCAAATCTTTCAGGTGATTCTCGCTTACCTCGAAGAGTCGAATAAGATCGCCGTGGATTCGAACGGCAAAATTTACTGGACTCCGCCAAAGCGGTCGAAAACTGAGCTGATTTCAAGATGAGACTGACGACTAAACAGCTGTGCATCGAGGCGATGACGATAATGGTACTGCTGTACCTCGTCATGCTCATGGGTGGCATGACCGGCTTTCTCACCTCGAGCGCGCACTTCAAAGATGAAATCGGCCTGAGCTTTGATGCAAATGCCGAATACAATTGGACGCCCCAAGTCGCCGGTGAGCTCCAGAGCTTTAGAATAAGCGGCCTGACAACGTTACAGCCTGGCGGTCATGTTAGCGTGCGGCTTGCAACAAGCAACGCAACGTACCTCGTATACGAGACAAGCTACAGCTATCAGCCTCCTGTTCTGGTTGAACAACAAATCGACCAACAAAACGCCTCACTCGATATCACAGGCCTTTTCAGCACTGTTGGTTTGGTCGTAGGCGACGCGCTTGAAGACATCGGTCAGGCATTAGACAATCCGCCTGTCGATGTCAGCGAAACTGAAATCGTGCCAGAAGAACAAGCAGAGATACCTGCGGTAGAACAACCTGAAGAAATTGCAGAAAATGAATCTGTAGCTGAGAACATAACTGAATTACCGGTGGAAACGCCAACTGAAGATATTATTGTAAATGAGACTGTCCAGAACGCCACAGCGCCAGAAACAATCGCAGAAAATGAAACAGCTGTAAACGAAACGATTGTGAACGAGACACAAGAAGAATCTGAAAACGCTACCACCGAAATACCTCAAAATATAACTGAATCGTTGCCTGTCGAACCCGTTATCGAAAATGCGACCGCAAACGAAACGCAAAACATCACCGAACCTATACCAGAGCTTGTTTTGCCCGAGCAGTCTGAGAAGTTTAAAAAAGCATGCGTTGAGACATGTTCGCTTAGTGAATTCGACGGCAACTACACGCTGCTCGTAGAAGTCGTCAACGCGACAATAAGCATAGATGAGCTGCTCTACGAAATCAAAGCAGAAAAGCTAGTCAATGGCACCGCATTCGCCGAGGACGAAGATATTTACGCAGAAGGCGAAAAAATCGGTAAGAAAGTTGCTGATGATGCTTCGTTCGAGACGTTCTTCACATTCATCGCCGTTGCGAACGAAACGCTTGAGCTTCGCTTCTACCATAACAGCACAGACAAGCAGCCGATTTGGATAGAGACTATGGGTGAAATAAATTACACGCTCAGCGCTGACCTAGCAGAACAGTTCGAAGAAGTGTCGTTAAACGTCACGCTGCAAAGCGGGAAAATACCGAAATTCAAATTACATGTCGGTTCAGCGTCTGAAATATTCGAATTCGGAATAACCGTGATAACCGTGCAATCGTATCCGACCGTCGGCGGCAACTGGACCGTCGAATTCAACACGACAGGCACAGCCGATTTGATGATAACAGGCTACAATGGCACAGCCTTTGGCACAGATTTGGAATTCCTCGAGCTAACGTGCGGTAATACAACGCTAAACGCAACGTTCAACGGGACAAGCGCGATTTATCCGAATTACGCATGTGACGAAATTGGCACGGAAACAAGCCGCGTGATAACAGCCGGTAGACATACGTTGGAATTCAGCTTCGGCGATTCTGTCGATTACGCTCACAACATCGCAGGCGTGAACCTATCCTGCGTTGTGCGAACGGACTGCGAGTCGAATGAAACGGACGTCCTGCACATGTCCAACACGACCGATGCGCATGCTGAAATGCCCGACGGAACAGATTACAGTTACAAAGTGTGCTGCAATGATACTAGCGGCCGAAATGCAATTTCCGCAGAGAGCAGCGGTTATGACTTCCTTTACTTGTACGCCGAAACAGATGCCCACGCTGAGCAGCGCAGTTTGAGCAATTATGCAAATGCCGCCTACATCAAAGCAAACGCCTCGAACATAACGTGCTCATATGACAGCGTAAGCGGTGTTTGTACCGAAGGCAAAACGTGCCTGCTTACGATGTCCGATTCGACAGACGCGCACGTGGCCGACTGCACGTCAGACCCGTATGATATAACAGTGTGCTGCAATCTGGAATCCGTAGGTGAGCCCGCTAATTATACAACCTTCAATGGTGCAACAACCGATTTCAACGGCGTGCCCGACATAAACAACGTCAGCCAGCCTGTCCTTGAGAATACAGATTACGGCAAGATCGTATGGTCAGGCAGCGTCAACGCGAGCGGCGCTGATTTTGATTCCGCTATAACTATAAGCACGAACCTTGTCAGGGTGAACAGTTCTATTTTGCACGCGAGCTTCAACTCGTCTGCGACCATAACGCTTTACGGCGTCGCATTCACGAATCCGAAACCGGTCTGGGACCCCGAAGACAACGGCACGTTCGTCAACTGCCCGCCGGACGTCTGCAGCGAAATAAGCTACGAAGGCGGCAACTTCACGTTCAGCGTGACGAGGTTCACCGGCTACTCATCCGATGAAACACCGAACACCGCTCCAGAACAAGTAACGCTATTCAGCCCGGCCAGCGGCTCGAGCACCGTTGATTTAACACCTACGCTCGAATGGGACAATGCGACCGACGTCGATAATGATACACTGACCTACACATTGCAGGTCGACGACGACAGCAACTTCGGCTCGCTCGCCATTGACGAAACGGGCATAGCCGAAGCCAGTCCGCGCACAAGCTACACGCCTGTCGACGAACTCGCAGTCGATACAACATACTTCTGGCACGTGCGCGCATACGACGGCCAGGTATATGGCGACTGGTCGGATACATGGAACCTGACGGTACAATCAAGTGCATCGGTATCGCTCATAATCAGCGCAGTCGATTTCGGTACAGTCAACCTGTCGGCTACATACAACACAAGCGGCGATTCGCCTCAGCCATTCCTTGTAGAAAACGACGGCAACGTCGCCGTAAATGTTACAATCTACGGCACAGACTTCTGGCAGCGCTTTGCCAATCCGACAAGCAACTATCAGTTCAAGTGCCGCGAATATACAAGCTCATGCCCGAACGGTTCGGCGACAGATTGGACGGATATGACAAACAGCACAAGCCCGTCTACGCTTGTTGTTAACTTGCCGTACACAGGCGGCAACCAGGTCAAATCGGACATAAAAATAACCGTGCCATCAGACGAGCCCGCCGGTGTGAGAAGTTCGACAGTCTACATTATTGCGAGCCAGGCGTGATTGCTCTAATCTAATAATGCAAAAGAAAAAAGCAGCCATTCTTCTGAATCGGTCGCATATCCGATGATGGCGAACTAGGGCAGATGAGCTGCTCATGCCCTCGCCCTATTAGTTCGTTCACGCCTTTCGCTCTATTAATTTCGTTTGTTCTCCGTTCTTGTCTTATTAATCTTCGCCTCAATTTCATCGCCATATTGTGCTCTTCGCAAAAAAGCAAAGGCACAATTTGTGCGAACCCGAAGGGTTCAGCACAATATTAGAAAATTGCCTTCTTTTCCGTCACCGCAAAGCTTATATTAGGTCCGAATACGAAAAGACAGTAAGGTGAACAAATGAGTTCAACTAAATGGCTAGCAATCCTGGCTATAGCAGCGATACTAGTGATGGGAGCAGGGACGTTCATTTTGATGGGCGGCCTACACGGAATTCAACCAGTAACACCACCGAGTACAGCTCAGGGAAGAGTAACGGCTTTTGTAGTGCCAAGTGAATCGACGACAACAGGGCACGTCACAGTAACCGTTCTACCTTCATAAATAAGGTGAAAAAAATGGGAACATCAAATACGACATGGGTTGCTGGCTTGCTTGTTGTTGCTATCCTCGTTTCTGCGATGGCAACGATGACAGTCGTTACAAAGTCGACAGGTTTTCTGACGGCGCGAGTCGGTACGCTTGGCGCAACCGTTGAGGCAACACCTGTAATCACGATGGTTGAACCAGCTTGGCTAGATTTCGGGAACATGACTGTCGGTCAGATCGCGAACGCGACTACCAGCATTGGCTGGGGACTTATGATAGACAGTCAAAGCAATGACGACATAAACATAACGATAGGCGCAACCGCGCTATGGACGCGTTCTCCTTACGATATCACGTCAGCCAAATACAGGTTCATGTGCTATACAGGCGGCGGCAGGGCGTGCCCGGATGGTTCGATAACAAGCTGGACAAACGTACCGATCGGAGGATCTACATTGGTCACAGCATACCTGAACACGACCTCGCGAACAACAGAAGTCAACTTCGAGCTAACAGTTCCGACCGACGAACCTTGGGGAAGTAAGAGCTCTACTGTGACTTTCACAGCGAGCCTAGCATAAGGTGATATGAAATGGAAAAAAACTCGACATTTATCATCGGCTTGCTTGCAGTAGCTCTTCTTGTATCCGCAATGGGGACGCTTACAGTCGTAACAAAAACGACGGGATTAGCGATAAGCTTGGTAAACACAACCGTTAGCGCGGTAGGGGACATAACATTGACTACAAGCAGTGTCGATTTCGGAGGCGTCTACATCGGCATCGCCGAAGCTACAAGCGACGAAAGTCCGCCACCATTTGTAGTGCTGAATGACGGCAGCGCAGACATCGACGTAACTGTCAGATCAGCAGCAGGACTTTTCAGTCTAGCACCAGCGACATCGGCTTACTACAGAGTAAAGTGCCGAGCAGGAACAACTGCATGCGGAGCAGGCTCTCAGACAAGCTACATAAATATGCCCATAGGTGGTCCAGTAGTTGCGACAAAGATAATAGGAACCCTAGGATTTACAAATTTCGCTGACGATAACAAGGTCGACATCGAGATAACAGCTCCGTATCGTGAACCAATGGGTGCAGTGAGCGCGAATATAACGTTTACGGCAACTGTAACGTAAGAGCAAGCCAGGAAAAGAAATTGTTTTTATTTTTCTTTCATCTTCTGTTTTGTTTTCTCCAACTAGTTTAAGCTCTGTTCAAAAGAAGTATGATGAACTACAGCAGAAAGCCGACGAGTTGACGAGTCGGCTTTCGCCTTACTGATAAAGTCGAAGCGAACTCGTAATCCGCGACTTTGTCGAAGTTGCGAAGCAAATTGCGACAGTGTCGGGAGCCCGGAGAAGCAGAGCTTCTCCGCAGCACTCGTTCGCTTCTTAGAAAAACATCATACTTCAATCGAAAGTAATCTCGGCAAAGCTATCAGAAAATTATAAATGCACCCGAAAACATAGAATGCAGATAGGCGAACTGAATGCGCTCACACATGCTCGGATTGTTATTGGCCCTTCTGATACCGCTCTTGCTTATCAATTACGCTCATGCAATCGGCATTGGACCCGGTCGTGTTGTTCTCAATTTCACGCCGAGCATAGAAATGGCGTCGCGCGTGGGCGTGTTAAACAACGAGGACAGGGCATATGAAGCCCAGCTGTACGTTACAGGCGACCTGGCGCAATACGTGACATTTAATGCGACTACAACGATGCTTGAGCCGCACACGGGAAAATATTTCAATTACAGCATAAAGCTGCCAAGCTGGCTCGCAGGGCCCAAGATGTACGACACGCGCATAGGCGCAGTCGAAGTGGCGTCAGGCACGAGCATGTTAGGCGCAGTCGCAGGCGTCGAGATGCAGCTTTGGATAAACGTTCCAGACACAGGGCCAAGGCCTGCTGTCGTTGAGGGCGAGCTGCCGCCGATCAGGCAAGGTGTTGAGCAGCCGTCGCAGCCCGAACAACCCGGGCAAGAACAGCCCGAACAGCCGCCTGTATCGCAAGAAACCGCTTTGCCGCTGTCAGCGCAACAGCTTGGAGGCATGCTTCTGATATTCGGCGGCGGGATGCTGGGCATCGCGGTTTTGGGTGCTTACATCAAAATAAAACCAGGGCATGGCAATCGCCGCAAGCGCTAGTGATGATTATGCGAAGAAGCAAAAGGACTGCTCGCAGGCTAGGACCTCGGGCTATACTGATTTTGGCGCTTGTCCTGCTTGCCGCAGGCATCGCGCTGATTGCAGCATCATGGTTGATTCCGGCCAGTACTCAGGAGTTTGATATGTATCTGGCAGTCGGAGATCACGCTGGCTTTAACATCGATACATCCGCTATTTTCTTCGGTATGGTTACGCCGAACGGCCAGAGCACGCGCACTGTCACAATAACAAATTACGCCAATGTTACGACACGCATCGAGCTCCAGACGAGTGGCGAATTGGCAAGATTAGTGTCGTTTTCTAACAACAGCTTCAGCCTTGCGCCAGGCGAAAACAGCAGCGTAGCAGTCACGGCAAGCGTGCCGGTCGACATGCCCTACGGGAATTATACGGGAACGCTTGCGATACTATATTTTAGGTGACGGCAAAGGGGCTGAAAACAATTAATAGCGGCCAAGCGCATGATATCTCATGCGCACCGCTACCAATGCCGTTATTCTGGTCGCCCTGCTGATTGTAGTGGCCCTGTTTTATTCAACTCCATCAATCTGGTCTGCGACAGCCCAAGGCAATATTTCCGTGAACGTCACGGTGCCGATAACATGCAATTCTTCGCTTACCGTCAATACCACGCTCGTTTCCGACCTCACCTGCAACGGCACCGCGCTGTGGATTTACACGGATGATATCTCGCTCGATTGCAAAGGTCATCATATCATCGGCAACGGGACAGGCTACGCCATCGTCATAAACTCGTCGCGCGTAACGATCAGAAACTGCGTCGGTCGCGGCTTCAGAATAGCGCTGTATCTCGACCCACTCGAAGCACTGATAGAAAATAACACGTTCGAGGACAGCGAATATGGCATGTGGCTTGAGAATTCACTGAATTCTGAGATTAAAAATAATTCGCTGAATAATAACAGCATCGCCGGCATGGTGCTAAACAATTCGAACTCAACCAGCATCTACAACAACACGTTCGACAAGAATTATATCGGACTGGACATAATCAGCGGCACAGGCAATGTCGTGTGGTACAATAATTTCTTCCGCTCCGCAAACCTGCAGCTCGCGCACGCGAATGCGACCGCCGACAATAATTTTAATATAACAGTAGTAGGCGTGCCGCAGGGAAACTTCTGGGACGATGTCGCTGGCCTGGCGATATACGATTCGGACGCTGACGACTACGGCGATAGCGGTCCTGATTACCCGTACTCGCAGGCAAAAGGCGGCTTTGTGCTCGGCTCGGTCGAAGACTGGGGTCCCATTACGACGCGCGCACCACCAGTCCCGCCCACGTTGCCGCCCTCTCCTTGCTCAATCAGGTGGCAGTGCGCCGAGTGGAGCGCATGCGCGCCAAATGGCACGCAGTCCCGACTGTGCATCAATAATGGCACATGCGTACTATCGCCAAGGACAGAGACACAATCCTGCACCTACACCCCACCGCTCGTGCCGACATGCTCTGACGGCATCCAGAACCATGGCGAAACTGGCATCGACTGCGGCGGTCCGTGTCCGCCGTGTGCAATTCCGGCAATCGAAATTCCGCTGCCGGTTGCGGCACCGCCGTATTACATCGCATTCAGTCTGGCGATGCTCGCCGTGGCGTTGTGGATAGTACTTAATTTCATCATACCGCACTTTACAGAGAATCGCCGAAGAAGTCTGAGAAGAAGACGATAGCGATACCTTTATTATACCTCAAGTGAATTACTTAATTTATAACGTTGAATAGCTCGCTTGCGCTGTTGCGCAAGCTCGTCAGAATATGTGATTCTATGGCGATGTTTGGAGGAAAAAAAGCGGCGATTCGTGAACCGCCCGTTGATCGTGTTAGAGTGATGATGCGCGGCGGTATGTCCGAAAAAGATATAGTCCGCCAATTGAAAGCAGAAGGTTATTCTTTCGGTGAGATCGAGAAAGCTCTGATGGAAGTCGTTAAACGCGGCGCTGCGCCATTGCCGACAGGAGCAGAACTCGGCATGCCACCGGGACCTGCGCAAATGCCGCAGCCGCAACCGTCACCAGCTCCGCCTCCAGTCGAAGCACGACCTCAGCCTGTTTACGCTCCTCAGGCGTATGAATATCCGCCTGCTCCTGCGTATTCTGAGTTGGCGGAAGAAGAACTCCAGCCCGAAGTCGTCATGGAAGATCTTATCGAATCAGTTACCGAAGAGAAGTTCGAAAAATTCGCAGCGCATGTCAAGAAAATGGAAGAAACACTTGACAAGTTGCGTTCTGAAATCGCCGCAACGCGTGAAAAAGCCGAAGCAAAGCCGGCTCCGGAGATACCGAGAGAGCTTTCCGATCGGTTAGATGCGATGGAAGTCCGCCTCGGCGGTCTCGAAAAGGCGTTCAAGCAGTTCCTGCCGCAGCTGAAAGAGAATATAGAATCGATTTCTAGAATGGTCTCTGAAAAGAAGCGCCAGATGCCGCAATATTAGGCGTTAATTCTAATAGGGCTGAGAAAGAAATCGGCATTTTTGAATCTGCCGCGACACAAGGTGAAGTTTCGCTTCACCTGTGCAGGTGGACGAATGTCCACCTTGCATTCTAACGCATCGGGAAATGCCGCCGATTTTACCCTTTGCCTTATCTTGAAGACTTCGAAAACCTCGCACTTTAGTGCGAGGATGAGATAACGAAGTCTTCGGGATACATCCTTCAAAAAACCGCACACTTTAGTGTGCGGTTCGTATAGGAGGATGTTATTAGAAAAAAGTTATTAGAAAACGTCTACTCGCCGGTCTTCGATGTCATGATTTCAGGCTGTATAAGCTCGAATGCGCGCTCAAGTTCTTTGACTTCCGTCTTTGTAGCGGTTTTTTCGAGTTGTTTTGATATTTTATCGACCGCAGCTTTGAGCCTGAGTATATCTTCTTCAATAGTATGTATGTTCGTTTCCAATGAATTAGCGCGCTGCTCGGTTTTCTTAAAGCGCTCGAGAATAAGCTGTTCAAGGCTCGCAAATCTGCTTTCCAGCGTTTCGACGCGCTGTTCCAAGTCGCGCACTCGCCGCCCTTCTTCATTCGAGCGCCGTACAAGCTCCTGGATGACAAGTCCGAACGATGCTGGTTCTGTGCGCGGCATAAGCAAAATCTCTGTTTTTGCGATGCATGGCAAACTTCGTTTGCCAGCACAGTGCAAAGCAAAAGTTTTGCACTGTGCAGGTGAAGCTTAGGCTTCACCTAGCATGTTATAGAATTGTGGTGCGTGGTATATAATTGTTTCCCGGATGCTGCCTAAAGGGCTTTTTTCGGTCGGCAATATCTTTTTATTCCGCGAAACCCAGATGCTCTAAGTACGCACTATTACTGCTTATAATATAAGCAAGGTGTTCATATCCCGACCAAAAAATCAAGGAATTCAAAAACAAAAGCTGGCAAAGCCCGGTACGCGCATACGGAGCGAATTACGATAACGTCTGCGCTGCCTTACGTGAACGGCGTAAAGCACCTGGGCAATCTCATCGGTTCGCTCATGCCGGCGGACATTTTCCACCGGTTCTGTAACCTGTTCGGCATTGAGAACGTATACATCTGCGGCACAGACGAGCATGGCGCGCAGACGGAAATAGCAGCCGCGCAGGAACATATGAGCCCTCAGGCATATTCGGACAAATACCACAGCGTTCAGTCGGACATCTACAAGAAATGGGAATTTGATTTCACGTTTTTCGGGCGAACTTCGTCGGAGGCGAACCGCAAGCTTACGCAGGCGATGTTCACGGCGATGAACAAGAACGGCTTCATCAAACGCGGGGAAATGACGCTGCCGTATTGCAAATTCGACAAAAAGTTCCTTGCCGACCGTTACGTCGAAGGCACGTGCCCGCATTGCGGCTACGCAAGTGCGCGGGGCGACCAGTGCGAGTCGTGCGGAAGAATACTCGATCCGACGGATTTGCAAAATCCGATCTGCATGCTTTGCAAACGCAGCGAGATAGAATTCAAGAAAGAAAAACATCTTTTTCTTGATTTGTCGCGGATTGCGCCCGACCTTGAGTCGTGGATCGGTAAGAATAAGAACTGGCCCGCAAACGTTCGTGCAATCGGTTTGTCGTGGATAAGAGAGGGGTTAAAGCCGCGCTGCATAACACGAAACCTCGAATGGGGCGTGCCCGTTCCGCTGAAGGGTTACAATGATCTGGTCTTCTACGTCTGGTTTGATGCGCCTATAGCGTACATTTCGATGACGTCCGAAGCGCGTAACGACTGGAAATCATGGTGGTCCGGCAAGGCGAAAATATATCATTTCCTCGGCAAAGATAACATCCCGTTCCACACGATCTTCTGGCCCGGCATACTGATGGCCGCTAAAAGCAAATCGGCCAATTTCGCGCTGCCGAGCTACGTCGCAGGCTACGAGTTCTTGAACTGGGAAGGCAAGAAATTTTCAACGTCGCGGCACGTCGGCATTTTCAGCGACGAAGCTCTTGAGTTGTTCCCGACGGACTACTGGCGTTATTACCTTTCTGCAATCTTACCAGAGAAAAAGGACGCTAACTTCGAGTGGAAGGACTTTCAAAGCAGAATAAACAATGAACTGATCGCAAACTACGGCAACGTGTTTTACCGAATAACCTCATTCCTCGACAAGCACTTCGGCAAAGTCCCGCGGCCGAGCAAGCCCGGAAAGCCCGAAGCCGATTTACAGCATGCCCTCAATCGTACGCTCGAACGAGTCGAAAAGATGGTGAAGAAAGTCAAGCTAAAGGACGCTTTGAAGGAAGTCATGTCGTTTTCCGATGCGTTGAACCGCTATTTCCAAGCGAAGGAACCATGGTTCGCGACAAAGAACAATGCCACAAAGAAGGACGCAGCTACGACATTATATTACGGAATAAATGCATTGGCCGCTGTGACCGCAATGCTTTGGCCGTTCGTGCCCAAAACCGCTGAAACGGCATTAAAGTGCCTCGGGCTTAAGCCGCAAGAACTGACGTGGCGTAAGCTGCGGGATTTCAACATCAAGCCGGGCGAAAAAATCCGTTCGCTGATTCTGTTCCAGCGCGTCGAAGACGACGAAATAGAAGCAGCAAAGCACAGGCCTGAAGGGGAAATTTTACACAAATCTGTGTGATTAATAAAAGGATGAAAAAGAAAAATACTGGCTTAGATAAAGAATAGCAGCTGAAGGACTTGCGATATCACTGTGAGCATCGTTGTCAGGATGCCAGTCGATACGGCGCTTGATGCTGCTATCGTCGAAAGCATCTGTTCCGATACCGTGGTGTCTGTCGCCATGGTTTTCAGCATATTTTTCGCTTCCGGAAGCTTGGCTTTCGCTGTTTTAGAGTTTTTGACCAATTTAGAAAGGTCCTTCACGATACCTTCAGCTTTTTTCATCACGTTGGCCTGTTTTTCGCCGTGCCTAAGAAATTCTTTGATGGTACTCGAGTCTTTTGTCCCAGACGGGAATTTCGTGATCTTGTTCCTGTAGTTCTTCACTTGGTTAGCGTAATCTTTCAATGAATCCATCATGTTGTCGACTTGCTGTGCATACTTGTCGCCGCTTGGCACAGGTGTGGCCTTAGCTTCAGTTGGCATCGGCAGTATGAACAATAAAAATATGGCGATTACTGCGACTGCCAGAAACTTAGTTGCGTCCATATTCCACCCCAAGCATATTTGACGAGGAAACTATTTCAGTGCACTCTTCCCACTAAAGTGGGAAGAGTGGGCGCCGAAACTTCGAGAAGAAAGTCGATTTCCCTTCTTGCCGCTTATTAGAAGAAAATCAGTTTAGTGAAAGAAAAAGGGCTAACAAAACAGACCAAACAGCTCGCACATCCACGAAAAGCAGAGCTTTTCGGGATGTCGAACTCTTTGTAATTCAGCAGAATAGGCCAAAGAGTTCGCACATGCGCGTGAAGAAGCCCGCACCAAAGCCTGTGTATTGTTGAGGCTGTGTTACTGCACCTGTAAACGGAATGCCTTTAGCCTTCTGCGCCTTCAAGGTTGCCATCCTGATGCCCTTTGTCTCGAGCGTCAGGGGCGTTGTCTTGCCGTTGTGCGTGAGCTTGAACCTTGCTGTGAGCGTCGGCTCAGGGCTTCCTGTCTCTAGCACGTCGAACGCAACGACCTTAGTCTGGCCTGCAACAAACGTCTGCGCGCAGCTTGATGTGGTTATGAGGTTTCCATATTCGTCGTACACACCAACAATCTTGTAGCCAGTTGGAATCTGCGCACAAATGTCAACGCTCCAGTCAGAGTCGCTTGTGAAGATAAATGGATAGACAAAACTGGTTGTCTCCCAAACTACGTTGTTAGGATAGACTATCTCAAGGAAGCTTCCAGTAACAACCACTTTGCTTCCTCCTGTGAACTGCACGCTTCCGTCTTTCTTGAGCGTCTTGATTATCTGGAAGTCCTTTGTTGCCAGGCCATTCACAAAGTCGCTGCCCGACTTTGGCTTGCCTGTGTAGACTGTCTTTCCTGTCGCAGCGTCATAATACTTCACGATTACAAGGAAGTCGCCTGTGTATGATTCGCCTGCCGTGCATTTGCCGTCGCTGCCTGTTGTGCAGCTAGCGATTTTACCTGCGCTGTTTTCGTAGACTTGTGCATAGAGTGTTCCGTCAGGATTCTTTGTCCAGCTTGCCTGGAATGCTGCGTTGTTCCTGTCAAACACTCTCACAATCGCGCCAGCAAGCGGCTTCTTGCAGCTTCCTGCTGTTCCGCAAGCTCCTGTCTTTGCCTGATCGATGAAATGCATTTCAACAAGATTTAGGTCTCCGTACGGACAGCCCTGCCTATCTGCATAGCCATAAGCAGTCTTGCAAGCATCTAAGCAATCATCAACTCCATCGCCATCGCTATCAGGCCTGTCATCAGCCATTCCATTGCAGTTCTCGTCGATGCTGTTGCAAATGACCTCAGCTGCGCCAGGGTTGACTGCTGCGTTATTATCGTTGCAGTCAGTTCCAACATAAGTGCACCCAACGTTCGCGCTCTCGATGCCATAGCCGTCATCGTCATTGTCTATGCACGGGCACCCTGTTGGTGGGTAGCCAAATTCAAGCGGGCACTGGTCTTGCGCATCAAGAACGCCATCGTTGTCATCGTCATCATCACAGGCGTCTCCAAAGCCGTCGCTATCAAAATCAGCCTGATCTGAATTGTAAACAGTCGGGCAGTTGTCAAGAGTCGTGTGGCTTTGGGTTTGCGTGCCCTCCACATTGCCAGCAACGTCGGTAGCAAAGAATGCAAGCGAGTGCGTTCCTGTCGGCAACGTTGCAGTCGCGCTGGCACCATTAATAATTGTGAACGGCGCACCATCAACCGAGTAACTTATGCTTGCCACGCCGCTTGCGCCATCAGTTGCGCTGAGCCAAATGTCTTGTGAATCGAGCACGCCATCGCCATCAGCATCAGAAACTGTCTTTGTTGTAACAGGCGGCGTGTTGTCAACATTAACTGCGAATGACTTTGCTGTTTCTGTGTTGCCAGCAACATCAACAGCATAATAGTCAACTGTCCAGACGCCGTCAGCAAGCTGGAATGTTCCTGTATACGCTGCAAAAGCTCCGGCATTCAGTCGATAGTAAATCATTGCAACTCCTGAAGTCGCGTCATCTGAATTTAGGGTGACTCCAACTGCTGTCTGCTTGTACCAGCCATTGTCTCCAAGAACGCCTGCAATTGTATAAGTGGTCGATGGGGGTTGCGTGTCAATCGTTGTAGTTGTCGTGTCAGATTTTGCGCTCTTGTGCCCGACGTTGTCTGTTGCTGTTGCAGCATAGCTGTAGCTGCCTCCTTCTGCAACGGCTCCGTCAGTATATTGAGTGACCAAGCCAGTATTGATTGCAGCCAGCGCATCCTTGTAGAGGCTGTAATAACTCACTCCAGAAACAACATCAGTTGATTCGCTCCAGTCAACAAGAACTTGCAATGCTTTGATGTATTGTGCAAGAGGAGTTATATCAGGAATCGTCGGCGGATAGAGGTCAACTGTTGTGTTTGTCGCTGTGGATGCCGCGCTCCTTCCTGCCCAGTCAACTGCTTTGACATAATAGCCATAGGTTGTTGCGTCAGCAAGTCCTGACTCTAAAATGCTTGTTGCAGTGGTTGTTGTGTAAAGCACGCCATTCCTGTAAACCTCGTATGTCAGCGCATCTGATACTGCATCGTAGCCGCTCCAGCTCACAACAAACGCGCCGTCGCCGTCGTATTGCGGCAATGAGTCTATTGCTACAGAAGGATTTGTCTTGTCAACAAGGATTATGTCAGAATGCATTGCCTCGGTATTTCCTACATTGTCGATAGAATAATATCTAACATAATTCGTTCCTTCTATAATTACATTTGCTGAATTTCCGGCAACAGGGGTGCACGTGTTGCTCCGGTCAACGCAGATGTAGCTCTGCTTCACGCCAGACACATCATCTGTTGCAGTCAAGCTAACAGCTACGTCAGAAACATACCATCCGTGAGCCACAGATGCTCCTGTGTATGTTGCTGTTGTTGTGGGCGGGACTGTGTCGACAGAAGGTTGAGTATATTTTGCAAAGAAGATGTCATAGCTCCCAGCCGAAATAAGGTTAGCCACTCCTGCTCCTGGGTCAAAGTCGGCTGTGCCCTGGAACCAGCCCGTGATATACACATTGTCGCTGCCATCCACAGCTATGCTGTAACCAGCATCAGTACCTGTACTTCCGATTCTTTTCGCCCAGAGGTAATTGCCTGATGCATTGTATTTGGCAAAGAAGATGTCAACACCCCCAACCGGAGTGAGGCTAGCCGTCCCTGCTCCTGGGTCAAAGTCGGCTGCGCCTCTGAAAGCGCCAGTGATATATACATTGCCGCTACCATCTACAGCTATGCTGTTACCACTGTCGTCATATGAGCTGTGTCCGATTCTTTTCGCCCAGAGATAATTGCCATTGGTATCGTATTTTGCAAAGAATATGTCAAAGTACCCAGTCGCAGCAATGAGGTTAGCCACTCCTGCTCCTGGGTCAAAGTCGGCTGTGCCTTTGAAAGCGCCAGTGATATACACATTGCCGCTGCCGTCAACGGCTATACTGTTACCCTGATCGGCATATGCGCTTCCGATTCTTTTTGCCCAGAGGTAATTGCCTGATGCATCGTATTTGGCAAAAAAGATGTCAATGCTTCCAACCGGAGTGAGGTTAGCCGTTCCTGCTCCTGGGTCAAAGTCCATCGCGATATTTTGGAAAAAGCCCGTGATATACACATTGCCGTTGCTATCAACCGCTATACCGTAACCAGTATCGTCCTGTGCGTTTCCGATTCTTTTCGCCCAAAGATAATTGCCCGAGGTATCGTATTTGGCAAAGAATGTGTCGCCAATAGTTCCTCCGAGCGCAATGAGGTTAGCCACTCCTGCTCCTGGGTCAAAGTCGGCTGTGCCCAGGAAAGAGCCAGTGATATACACATTGCCGCTGCCGTCAACAGCTATACTGTTACCCTGATCGCTACTTGCACCTCCGATGTTTTTCGCCCAGAGATAATTGCCATTAGTATCATATTTGGCAAAAAAGATGTCAAAGCCCCCAACCGGAGTGAGGCTAGCCGTCCCTGCTCCTGGGTCAAAGTCGGCTGTGCTCGCGAAATAGCCCGTGATGTATACATTGCCGCTGCCGTCAACGGCTATACTGAGACCTTGTTCACCGTAACTTGCGCTTCCGATGCTTTTCGCCCAGAGGTAATTGCCTGATGCATCGTATTTGGCAAAGAAGATGTCATCCCAGCCAGCCGAACTGAGGTAAGCCGTTCCTGCTCCTGGGTCAAAGTCGATGTTTGTGCCCCGGAAATAGCCCGTGATATATACATTTCCGCTGCCATCAACGGCTGTGCTACGACTACCATCGTCAACTCCACTTCCGATTTTTTCCGCCCAAGAATAAAAAGCGTCTGGGGCCAGCGCGCTCGCGCTCCCAGCAAGCACGGCCAATAGCAGCATTGTCGCAAGAATGAAACCGAATTTCATGCATTATCTATGCCTAAACCCACTATATAAAGTTTTTCGATTCCAGCTGCGATTTTTCAGTTGCTTCGCTACGGTGATTTTCGTAATTTTTTGACGATTTTGCTATGATACAACGTAAAAATCGCCACCAGCGCGAGCAAAGCAGCTGCTGTAACTACCGCGATTAGCGTCGGGCATTGCAAAAGCGCATATATTGCAACCACGATTGCAGCAATGCCTACGGCTGCGGTAACAAGTCTATGGATTCTCAGTTTAGACAGCGGCTCGCGCTTTCTATGTTTGCCGAAATGCCTATACAGCAGAATATAGCCGGCAGCAAGTGCAGCCGCTATGATAAACAGTAGCCACTGCGGTTCACAAACAGGCTGCGGCCGCTCTTCTTCAGGTGCAGGCTGTCCGACCTCTGGCGTCTCGCACGCCTGCTCGGTATCTGGCTTATACGGCGCGCATAGTATCGCATCCGGGCCTGTGAAAGTGCACGCGCGGTTTTGCACGCCCGCCGCACAATCAGACCAGTTTCCGCATTGCCAGTACGGCTCGCAAGTCGCAGCAGTCGCCCGTTCAGCCGCAGTAGGCGTGCATGCCTGCTGCTCTGCGGGCTTACCCGCAGTCGTATTGCAGTTGTTTATGTCCGTGCAAACGCGCGTTTTCTCGCCCGTAGCATTGACCGGTATGCATGGTCCCCATGCCGTACACGTCCAGTTCGACGTGCAATTGCTAGGCGCGCCGCCACCGCCTCCACCGCCGCCTCCGCCACCCCCGCCGCCGGAAATCGTTACAGTAAGCGTTACAAGATTGGACGAAGCGTTCGCACCGTCAGGGTTCCATGCGTAAAAGCGGATTGTGCCCGATGAATTCGTACTGCTCGTCAGCGTGGCGATGTTCGTGGCATTATTAATGCTGACAGAAATCGCCCCGCTTGTCACGCTAACTGTATAAGTCCAGTTAAGGTCCGTGTCGTCGACATCGGCAAAGTATGTGCTAAGAGTAATCGTCCAGCTTCCTGCTATCGTTCTGCTTTGGTTCAGTATCGGTCCGTCGAACGTTGGCGCATCGTTGACAGGCGTGACATTGACACGGATGCTTGTATTAGTAGAGTTCTGTCCGTCGCTGGCGATGAGTGTTATATTTGCAATGCCGGACCAGTTTCCGGATGCCGTAATATTTGCGCGGCTGTTTGTGAATGCCACCGACACATTTGTATTATTCGTCGTATAGCTCCATATCAGCGTTGCATTATCAACGTCGCGGAAGTAGTACGACATGTTTAGCGTATCATTCCGACTGTCTTCTGCAAACGTCACGTTAGGCACCGTAGCAAACAGATAAGGCGCATCGTTGACCGCGCTAACAGTAACAATAATGCTGTCGTTAGTAGAATTCTGCCCGTCGCTTGCGACCAGCGTTACGTTCGCCGTGCCGAACCAGTTTGCAGTCGCAGTTATGTTTGCAAGATTATTTCCATTAAACGCAACAGATACGTTCGTATTATTTGTCGTATAGTTCCACACGAGCGCACTGTCGATGTCGCGGAAATAATAAGACATGTTCGTGCTCGAGTTCGAGCCGTCTTCGACAAAGTTCACGTTCGGCACAGCCGCAAACAAATATGGAGGATCGTTAACAGGCGTGACATTTAGCGTAACCAAATTGCTCGTCGCGTTTGCGCCGAGCGGGTCCCATGCGGTGAAATTAATCGTCCGAGTGCCGTTCCAGTTCGCATACGGCGTTAGATTGACAATACCTGTAACATTGTCGATTGCCACCGTGATGTTCGCGACTGAAGAAGCGGTCCAATTTAAATCATCGTTGTCTGGGTCGTACGAATAAGCCGAGAGGTTCAAAGTCTCACTAGTATTATCCTCAGCCCACGTCCACGTCGGAATCGTTGCGTTCCATACGGGCGGATTATTCTCCCCAGCGCCCGAGTTAATCAAACCATCAAGACGGTATTGCCCGTTGTCGAACGAAGCGGTTATGCCGCTCTTCGTGACATTGCTGAGGACATCTTCGTAGGTAAACGAAACATTGCCCGGACAGCTCGCATTTATCTCTTCGAGCGCCGTCGCATTCGGACAGACATAAACGCCCGTGCCAGTCGTGTTCGGCACAAACAACGAGTGAGTGGGCGCAATGCCCAACACGTCACTAACATTCACAGCTGTTTTATTCCCAGAAGTTCGAATCGTCAAGTTCGTCGCAATCACGCTGGACTGGTTGAACAAGCCGGTAATAATAAGCCTGCGTTCGCCCGAACGATTATACGTAATATTCTCAGCCTCGAAATACGGCGTGTAATTGCTCATATTGCCGTACGATTGCGACTGCGCCGTAAACTGACTCGTGTTAGGCTCTGATGGTGCATAATATCGGCGAACGAAAACAGTAATATTGCGCCAATCCGCCTCTCCAAAGTTGCTGAGACTATCGAAACAGTGCACTTTCCAGAGGAAACTCACGCTACTGTTCCACGGGTTCGTGATGTCTCCCCAGAAGTACTGCGAAATATTCTGTGCGACGCTGGTATTTGTGTAATTATCGGTGCCGAGCCTTAGCGTGCAGTTCGCAATCGCGGTCAGCGCATCGCTGACGTTGTAGGAAAAGCTGACATCATTAGTATCTTCAATCCAGTCGCCGTTGCCAGGCGACACTAGGCTTACATCCGGTCCGTGAGTATCGAGTGTTATGTTATAAGTTCCAGTTGAATTCGCATTGCCTGCAAGGTCGACCACGGTTACGTTATAATAATAAATTCCGTCGGCCAGGTCGCTCCAGTTTATCGTCTGCACGCTGCCGAATATAGTCGAGTTCACAAGATCGCTGCTGGAGTTGTAAAGCCGATACGTCACGTTGGCAAAGTTCGTCTCGCCACTGCTGATATTAACAACAGTCCAATTGCGGCTGCGCGCGACGCCGCTCGATTCTGTCGGCGCAGCAAACGAAGGCTGCGGCCACGTCGCATCCACGTTCAGCGTGCGCGTGCTCGAATTGCCCTGGTTTGAAGCAGCATACGTATCAAAGCACGAAACGTTCCACAAATACGTGCCATCGGGCAGGCTAGCAAAGAAACTCTGGTTCGCGCCTTCAGTTATACTTGTGTTCGTCTGGTTGAGCGTGCCGTTGAAATACAGCGAGCAGTTTGCGATTGAGGACGTTGCATCAGTCGTGTTGTACACGAACTGTATGGCTGTATAGTTGAGCCACACACTTGGCGCAGGTGCCTGCAAGTCGACAACCGGTGCATCGCCATCAGGCACATCCATCGCTATCGGCGTGCTTGTAAGCAGTGATATGTTGCCGGTCGGGTTGACGGCAACAGTCCAGTTGCCGTCGGCATAGTTGCCGTTGTTCATGGTCAGGTTGAGAATCGCCCAGCCCGTGCTGTTTGTCAACGACCAATTCACAACCTGGCTCGCATTAGAAGTATTATAGATGCTCACGTTCCTGCCGATTGCCGGAATCGGTGTGCCGTTCGACTGGTTTATCATAATCTGGATGGGGTAGAAGCGGTTGAGCAGTATGCCGCCACTGATGAAACTGTTCACAGAGTCGACGCCTGAAAAGTTAATCGCACCCAGCAACACTGGGGATCCACTAACGCCGATTATTTGAATGCTGCCATTGATCCTCGACTGCGGCTGAATAAAGTTTGCAATTGCGGTATTTTTGACTTGGATCAGACCGATAAAAGTTGAATTAGAGATAGTGCTGTTCGATGAACCCTGGAAAAACACAGTAGATACAAACGTGCTATTTGCAACGTTTGTAACTGACGAAACATCAAAATAAGTGTAAGCGCCGAAATAGGAGTTTGTTATTGTATGCGGCTTGTTTCCTATTATGAGGATTGGCGAATTATCATTTGTTGAAACATTGTAGATATCGCCATATCCGTAAAATTGCACCCTCAATTGCCGTATTAGAGGTACTGTTACCGTGCTGCTTATGTTAGAATTAATTGCCGTGAAATTAGCATTCTCGGTTACATTGATTGTATAATCAGTATCAGCATTGATTAATGTCATATTACTATTATTCAAAATAAACGTCGCATTGTCTGTTATCGTGACATTGCTCGAGTTCAGCAGGATGTTCTGGCCGGTGCAGACGACGGTCTGATTGCTGCTTATGTTCCAATTGTTGTTCGGCCCGGGGTATGTACATCCTACGAACGTCGAATCGCTGACATTGAGAGGCTCGTAATCCGTGTAATTGCACGCGACTGTGTAATTCTTCATCGTATAGTTCGAGATTTTTGGGAAAGACTGGTTGTATTCAAAAAATGATTTTGTTGTGTTCCATGACATTGTAGCGGTTGTGTTGACGTCGTCCACAATCGTAATGTTACATATCGCACTCAAGATAGACACATTGCTTGTGATGTTAGTGTAGTTAGCATAGAAGTAAATTTGCTCGTCTGGCTGCGGCACGGCGTTTGTGAAATACGGCATGCCGCTATCCTGGCTGTCCCAGATAACGAGCCGCGAGTTTGCACTCGTGGTATAATTTGTGAAACCTGAAACGTTTACGCTCACCGGCGAGTATGACGTAACATTGCAGGCAGGACTCTGGCAGACTTTTCCGTCGCGCCAGATTATCGGCTGCTTCTGGTACGTTATGTTGTAAAATGTTATACTTGCCGACTTGTTGTATTCTGGATAAGCCGTGCTATTTAGTGAAATCGAATTGTTTGTTATTGTGAATGCGACAGAGATATTCGTTAAGTTCGTCTCGTTCGTGAACGCGATTTTTCCATAGTCGTTGCGTGCTGAATTCTCGGTCGTGTTGACTTGCAGTACATTGTTGATTGCAGCGAGTACGTCGATTCGCGGGAATATTAGATTGGTTCCGGCCGTGTCATTGATCGGCTTTCCTGTTTTCTTCAGAAGGTCTTCGACAGCTTGCGGCGACGGCGTGCGGTTGTTGAGCAGCTTTTCGTATTGATAAATTAAGGCAGCTGCTCCTGCGACGTGCGGCGTTGCCATGGAAGTACCGCTACATGTCATGAAGTTGCCGCTGCAACTGCATACATCCAGACACGATGCCTGCGACCATCGGATCGATTTTATGCTGCTTCCTGGTGCAAGCACATCGAGAATTGCCGCCCTGCTCGTGAAATCGGAGATGGGAGTATCTGCTGCTTTTGTCGTTGAGCCCACTGACGTAGCATTTGTAATACAGGCAGGTGCAGATATTCCAGGCGGGTTGTTATTGTATCCGGCAAATGTGTTTCCGGAAGCTACCGTAACTATCATCCCGGCTGCCCGTGCAAGATTAATAGCGGATACAGTAGTCGAGAGCCAAGGAACAGAATCACAAGCAGAAGTATAGGTCTCTGCTGTTCCGAGGCTCATTGTTATTACACTGATATTGTAAGCCGCTGAGGCATTTGTGCACCATTCGATTGCGGCATCAATATCGGAAAATGTTCCACTTCCGGCAGAATTCATGGCTTTCATTGCAACAAGATTTGCGCCAGGTGCAACCCCACGATATGTCGCGTCAGCCGATGCAACTATTCCTGCTACGTGTGTGCCGTGGCCGCTGTCATCCATCGGGTCCGGGTCGCTGTTTCGAACGTCCCAGCCGCCGATGACTTTTGTGCAGCCACTCCAGTTGTAGGTTGTATTGTACGTTCCGTTTATCACTTTGTCTGCGTAGAAACCATAGTCTGTGATATTTTCATCACGTACTAGTGTGATGTAGATGGTATCGCCATCCGATGAAGGTGTCCATAGGTCCGTATGCGAGCCGCTGTAGATTGCGATTTCACGCCGGTTGCTGTCATAGATTTTTACATAATCATAATTCGCTTCCGTGCTTATGTTCACGAAATGCACAGCTATTTTTGTGAAGCCGGGCTTTGTTATGTTCCACGTATTCGTGTAGTTATTCGAATATGGATGAGGTGATTGTGTAACATTATCGACGATGTTGCCGGTTGTGCTGACTTGAGCGAGCGTACAGCCGCCAAGCGCGCTGTGAGAATAGTTCACGCCGGTGTCGATGATGCAAACAGTCTGGCCTGTGCCGTTGATATTTATTCCATTAAGCTGCTTTGCCCAGATGTCATCCGCGTTGATGAGCGGAACGCTTTCGTTCAGAAATGTGTGCACTTCACGGTCGATGGAAATCGCGGCAACGTTCGGGTTGTGCTGCAACTTCTGCAGACCGCTTTTCGTCAGCTTTCCCGCAAAGCCGCTGATAAGCGAATAACGGCGCTTGAGTTTGAAATCAGTTTCACCACGCTTTCTGGTCGCCTCACCGGTTATAGAAACTGGCGGTTCGGATGTTGTGATGTTTTCTAATGAGGGAAGAGAAAGCCCGGTCGGGCTCGGTGCGGACTCGGATGTATTAATAGCAGGAGAGGAAGCTGGCGCTTCTGCGGGCGCGCTCTGAGAGCTATTTTCTAATGAAGGAAGAGAAATTTGCGGGGATTCGGCTGGCTCTTGTGAGGAGTTTATTTCTACTACGGGCGGAGGAGATTGCACTTCACCGCCTTGGGACGATTCATTAGAAGTATTAATCCCGAAAGAAACATTATCGTTTTGCGTTTCATTTTCCATTACAAGTCCGGCGAATACGGCATCTTCTGCTGCGCTTACTTTCTGCATGCGTTCGGATAGCGCACTTTTTCTATCGCCGCCTTTTGCTTTAAGCAGCTTGCCAAACTCCATCTCAGGCGTTTCGCGTAGTGCAACAATGACACGAGCCTCACCATTTGTGTTGATTTGCGTAATCACGTCTGGATCGATTTGCGGCTCAGGCCCGCCAGCAAGTAGGCCTGTGATCTCAGTGCTGTATGTGAAAGCAAACAAGCTGAGCAGTGCAATGATGAGTAATACGCTGAGGCCTGAATAATATTGGCGCGGATGCGTGTGCGACGCTGGAAGGTGATGCTTGTGAGAAGAAACCTGCCGTGAAATGCGCGGCGCTCTTTCTTTCGCTTTACTAGTTTCGCGTCGCAGTGCAACCCGCGGCGAGCTTCCAAGATATACGCTCCTTACTTTTCCGTCAGCGCCGCGAACGCTCGTATAGTAATACGGTCCTACTAATTTCCCGTTTCGCCGCACGTATTTCTTGTAGACCATGACGACCAGTTGCACTACATAGCAAAAGCTAGCCGATTCTTTTGACTAGCATAGAATTGTAGTGCAACCAGGTGAAATAAAGGTTACAACTAAGCAAAATCTTTAGAAATAGCTAAAACTAAATAGCAGCGCAATTAGGTGGTTTAGATCCTGTAGCGTTCAGTGTTGCTAGGTAGTTGTACAGCGTTTGGTTGTACTGAGCTGCTGTAGATGGCGGTATTGGCTTTACATATTCTGGTCCTGTGCAGCCATTTATGACATTATTCAAGCCTGTTTCGGCGGCAGCATCATTTCCGCCAGCACCGCCTTCTGAGGTTAGATTGTTTCCGACCGTTAGGTATTCGTCGCCTATTCGCCAAACGCTGTTATAGTGATCCCAAGTTGCATTAACTTTTGGTGACGATGAGTTCACCCAAGCATAGTAATCCGTCTGGTATCCAGCAGCGCCGATTCCAAACAGTTGGTAGAGCGGCAGCGCAATTGCATCAGCATCGTCTTCCGTTATCCACACTGTTATGTTGCGTTCTTTGTAGTCGCAGTTGCCTGCGGGATCGCAAGCTGTGAATCTCGCCGTGAATATACCGCCTGTGTCGTATGTCAGGTTGACTTCTTGGTTTCCGCCGAACACGCTAACATTGGAATCGCCATTACCTTTATCCACGCTGACATTGATGCTCGTGTCAGGCGTGCCGCTTATGACGGACATCGTGACGACCTGGTTAGGAATCGTTCCAGACGTCGGGTCGTCATGGGCGTAGTATCCGATTGTTATGGTCTGGCCGCGGAATATCGAGCCGCCTGCCCCGACATTGATAGTTGGCGCAGTCGTATCACTTATCACAAAGAAGTTCCCTATCTTGTGCCACACTTCGCTGTTCCACACGACGTGGATATCATATTTGCCTTCTGCGCGCGGGCACGGTATCGTCCAGTCAAAGTTCTTGCTCGACTTATTGCCTGCCAAAACTGTGAGCGATTCGCTTGCATTGCTCGTGCTGCCGTTGTAGATTATCGGCGCAGTCGGACCGCCGACGCTCGTGTGGTCCTGTACGGCAAATGTTATCGTCTCATTGCTCGGGTCGTTGTTCACGCCGAACATGACGAACCGCACGCTTTGGCCGCAGGTGTATTTGTTGCCGCCTGCGTCATCGCTTTCATTTTGTTTCTCATATTTGCCTGAATAGAGTATGTGGCCTTCTGCGTTGAAGTTGCCGCTCGGGATGTTTTCGTTGAGCTCAGAGTCCTTCTTCTTCGCGCCCTGACTCTGGTTTATCTTGACTTCCATTTCGTCTTCGCTGCTTCCTCGTATGACGTAATTATAAGTTCCGTCAGCCAGGTTTGCGAAAAAGTAGCCGTTGGCGTCTGTCACGGCATCGGGCGTCGTTTTCGGCGTCAGGTTTTGCCAGGTGCTATACATATAGTTCTCAAGGTTCGTCACATTGCCGTACTGGCTGTCTATTCCGGTGTCCTGATAGAAGCTGATATTCTTGCCTGCAAGCGGCGCGCCTGTCGCGCTGTCAGTAAGCTGCCCAAAGAACGTCGTTTGTACAAGCGAGCACGGGCCCTGGATTATCGTTCCATCTGCCCCAGTGACAATAAACTCGTCCGTCACGCGCGACGCAGCAACGAACGGTTGGTGTGTTCCTGTAACATCAAACTGTTCGCCGTTAACCGTGCCGTCGCTGTTGAGGATCTTCGCTCTCATTACAGATGTATTAGCCCACCAAACAGCGAGATACTTGTCGATTACCGGATTGTAGGCTATGTCGGGATCTGTTTCTTCCGCCGCATTTGCATCGTTTAACTGGAATTCGCTGCCGATCACATTGCCGTTAGCGTCGAGGCGTTCTGCCCATATGTCCCAACTGGTTCCGCGAGTATCTTCCCAAGCGATCATGAACGTATTGTCTTTGCTATTGTACTCAAGCGCCGACGGCTTTTGCGGCCATGAGGGATTGTCAGGCACGACGACAAAGTCCGCATCGATCGGGTTGCCGGTTGTTGCATTCACAAATCTTCCTACTATCTCGACGCCGTCTATCGGCTTTCCGAAGACCTCGGTGCGGGAGTCTAGCCACACTACAAGTACTTTGCCAAGTCCTGGTGCAGCTACAGCGTATGGGAACGTCTCGACAGCAGACGCATTGGCAGAAATTTCGACAATAGAACCGACCGTGCCGTTGAGGTATACCATTTTACCGTAGACATTATCGCTCACCGGGAGTACTACAAAAAATCCGTCAGGCACGGCGACCACACTTGGTCGATAAGTATCCCCGGGCGAACGTATCAAAAATGTCGAGCCGTCCGGCGTGCCGTCGTTGTTCAAGAACATTCCATAATATTCAGGCGATGCGCTTCTGTAGTCGCCGTAAACGACAAGCCACTTGTTGGCAGTTTCGTGGTATGCGATCACAGGGCCTGTTTCATTATAGTCGGCGTTTGTGGCTATGTCGATGACATTGCCAAGGCTTTCATCAAGGTTGACTATACTGCCGTATACGTTCCACGTGCCTTCATGGTTGCTGTTCCAAACCGCAAGATATTTTCCGCCGCCATATACGATATCAGCAGGCCACGTAATCACATGATTGCTTGGTGCAAGCTGGAACGGCGTGCCGACGGCTGTCGCGTTTTGCAAGCCTTCGTTGTTTGTACCGTCGCAATCGTTGTCAAGACCGTCGCATATCTCTGGCGCGCCTGGGTTAACGGCAGCGTTGCCGTCGTTGCAGTCCGTTGAATCGCTCACATAGCCTGAGGGCGCACCGCTGCACGATTGCGTCGTCACACCAGGATTGCCGTAAGTATCATTATCAGCATCGCGATAGTATGTTGAACCAATGCCTTCGTCGATGCCGTTAGCGCAATTATCGTCTATTCCGTTACAAACTTCAGTTGCACCTGGATTAACAGCAACACTAGCATCGTTGCAGTCTCCGCTCGTAGCCGTTAGCTGTGAAGCCAGCTTGTAATCGGCAGGCTGCGTACATTGCGTTAGAGTAGAACCGTCCGAATAGCCGTCGTTGTCAGTATCTTTATACCATACCGTCGTCGGGTTTATCGCGGCGTCGTTATCATTACAATCCCCGCTCGTCGCAGTCAGCTGTGAAGCCAGTTTATAGCCTGCGGGCTGTTCGCACTGCACGCCCTGCGTTGTACCGTCAGAATATCCGTCATCATCAGCATCTTTGTACCAGGTCGTATTGGGATTAATTTCTGCATTGTTGTCATCGCAGTCGCCGTCCAGGCTCAGCAGGGCACCTTCCAGTTTATATCCCTCAGGCTGCGTGCACTGTACGAGTGTCGAATTGTCCGAATACGAATCATTATCAAAATCCTTGTACCAGACCGTAGCAGGGTTCAATTCGGTATTGTTATCGTCGCAATCGTCGGCATTGCTGACAAAACCGATTGGTACATTACAATCCGTCACAGCTACAAGCGGGTCGCCGTAGCCGTCGCCATCGTAATCGCGATATGTCGTCGTTTGGGTACAATTGCTGTCATACCAGCAGTAAGTAACGCCAGAGCTCTCGCGGCAATAATCAAGCGTTGCAGGATTGTTGTCGTCGCAGTCCGCATCGGCAGAACATGCATCATAAGGGTGTTCAGCGTTCCATTCTCTTACTGTCGCGCTCTTGTCGTACTTCCAGACGTCCTTTGTCACGTACGTCCCGGTATTCGGGTCAAAAAGCTGGACGTCCCTTTTCCCGTCGTAAAGGCCGAGCTTGTCGCCAAGCCTGTAAAAGAACTTGCCCAGGCGGCTCGTGGCAAGCATGTACTTGCCGGTGGTGCCGGAATCAGCGTGGTCGGAAATCGCCGCGCCTCCGTAATCCCCTGCAGCGCTGTCATCGACCAAAAACGACGCCGGTACGGTCGCAAGCGACATCATACAAACAAACGCTATAAGCGTGGCTAGAAATACGACGCGGCTTTGCACGCCATGTATCGGCTCAAAACCTGACATTAAACCACACCAAACTGTTGATACTAAACAGTAGTATCACGGGCGCCATTTAAAGATTTCGCTGGTCCCCCTTTAAATATGAAAGTGGGCACAAAGTGGGAACGGCGGAACCCGGTCTGCCGCCCGAATGCTCAAACTAGCTAAATGATATTATCGGGCAAACGTTTAAATCTCGTTCTCATATTATCTACGTTCAAGGGCCGGTAGCTCAGTGGTGGAGCGCTGCACTGATTCAAGCGAATCCGTCGAGCAAGTGCGCAAGCACGTAGCGAGGCGAGATGAGCGCGAAAGCGCCTTCGCTTGCAGCAAAATGCAGAGGTCGGGAGTTCGATTCTCCTCCGGCCCACTTATAGTGAACCAAATAAATAATTCGGTATTATAAATTTGGTTCACATATAGTGCACAAGGATTATTATACCGAATTACTTCCTTGTAGCACTATAGTTGTCGAAAGCCTACATCTCTCCCGCTTCGTTGTCTATAAACTGGGTCTTGTATTTCTCGTAGAACTTGGTTTCGCTTAGCATAGCGACTTTCACGGGTTCGCCGCGCTCGACGATAAAGTGCCCGCCTTCTTTCACGTACTCACCGGTGTGGCCGTCTATGATAAAGGCGCAGTCGCCGCCCTTTATGTGGACTTCAATGCGCTTCGTCGCCGGAACGAGCATCGGTTTTATTTTCGAGTGGAACGGATAAAGCGGGACGATTGCTATCACCTCAAGCGCCGGGTCGATTAACGGACCGCCTGCTGACGCAGCGTAGGCGGTCGAGCCCGCGGGCGTCGCAAACATCACACCGTCGCCCCAGAACGAAAAGGTCACGCCGTCGATGATGAATTCGGCCTTCAGAACTTTCGACGGCCGCTTTCGCGCAAATGCGACTTCGTTAACAGCCAGCGGGAACGTCGTATGGTGCAGGATCTTCTCGATAAAGCCGGGCTTCAGTTTTGTCGCCTGCAATCGCATGCGTTTCATAATAGTCCACTTGCGATGCTGGATGAGTTTGAGGTTTTTGAGCAGGTCTTTGTAGTCGATCGTGCAAAGAAAACCGTGGCCTTCGATTCGCACGGGCAGAATAGGCGCAGTCGCCTGGTACGCTGTCCATAGAAAAGTCCCGTCACCGCCGAGCGTTATAATCAAATCTCCTTTGAATTTGTTTACGGGCATGCCGCGCATGCGCCACTGTATGCGCTTCTGCGCCGTTGATTTATCGAAATGGACGTCCGCAAACCGCACCAGTTCTTTCGCAAGCTTCCGCGCAGCTTTCACGCCAGCCTTGTTCTGCTTCGCAGAAATCAATATAGACAGATGCTTGACATTTTTGCCGTTCTTGGTTTTCTTTGCCATGATTACAACTCGTGGAAAATAGATTTATAAAGCTTCTACAATCGACATCCAACTCATATTTCTTTTTCCAAAACAATCTTATTGGTCAATCCGTAAGGATACTTTTTGACAATACCTTTGGCCGCTAATTTACCGACGACCCTGTGCATCTTTACTTTGGATATTCCGGTGTTTCTTACCAGCTGTGATTGAGTAATGGAACCTTTAGATTTCTTCAATTCGTTTATGACTAACCTTTCTTCGGGAAGCAGCAGCAGTGAGGTGAGCTTTTCTTTCACACTCGCTATCTCCTTCTCTCTCGTGAGCTTCCATATAGAGATCCCGCCGAGCAGCAGGACTATGCCACCGAGTATCGGTATCACTGCAAACGGCGATTCTAGGCGTATTGCAGGATTGTCGAAATTAAAACGGCCTTCCCTGGGCGAGCGATTGAAATCGATAGAATTGTTGAGCTCTCCTGACATGTTCGGGGCTCCCGGCGAAAGGAATGCGGAATACATCTGGGCCGAGTAAAGGATCAGAACGAACCCTCCGAATAGAAAGCATAAGACCATGACGGCGCTGTATTTTCTGTATTCGTTCTTCATAACAGACACTCGTTTCACCTGGTTTCTGGTTTCAACTCGTTTCACGATAGGGTTATATGCCGTTTCAGGCTTTAAAATGTATGAAAACTGTCATAGAGCTCGACGATGTAAGCAAAGTATATGACATGGACAGCGTAAAGGTAGAAGCGCTGCGCGGAATAGATTTGGAAATCAAAGAAAAAGAGTTTGTATCTATAATGGGCGCTTCTGGTTCCGGCAAGTCCACATTGCTTCACTTGATCGGGCTTCTGGACAGGCCGACTAAGGGAAATATATATTTTGACGGAAGCGATACGGCAAAGCTTAGCGATGCAGATATTGCCAGATTAAGGGGAAACGGCATAGGATTTGTTTTCCAGTTTTTCTACCTGTACCCCACATTAACCGCCAGGGAAAATGTAGAGTTGCCCATGACTATTGTCGAAACCGATAAGGAAAAACGCGAGGATACGGCGATGCAATTGCTAAATAAAGTCGGACTGCATGAAAGAACCGAACATTATCCTGCCCAGCTTTCCGGCGGCGAGAGGCAAAGAGTCGCGATTGCAAGAGCATTGGCAAATGATCCCAGCATGATACTTGCAGACGAGCCGACCGGAAATCTTGACTCCAAAACGAGCATGGAAATAATGCATCTGCTTGCAAATCTGAACAAGGAAGGCAAAACTGTTGTGATGGTAACGCACGAAAAGCACATTGCGGTGCACTCGAAGAAGATAATCTATATGAAAGATGGGAAAATTTCGGAAGGAGGCTGAGAAAAATGAAAAACCTGTTAGTCCTAGTCATCGTAGCGGGCATGTTATTAGCGAATATTGCAGGATGTGCAACTATTGTCAACGATGCAGTTGCTCTAAAAACTACTTTTGTGAATCAAGATCCGTACTCAGCTGAACCGGGTGGGTATGTCGACTTGCTGTTCAATGTGGAAAATCAGGGAACCAAAACAGCAGAAAATGTAGTCTTCGAGTTGTTGCCAGAGTACCCGTTCTCTTTGGATCCTGGGTCGAATGCTACAAAGGAACTAGGCACGATAACGATGACGAATGAAGACGCCTTTGCAGTAAAATACAAACTAAGAGTCGACAAGGACGCGATAAAAGGTGATAATGAAATATCGTTAAGATACACTTATGGAAGTGGAAGCTTTGAAAAGTTTTACATTACAGAAAAATTCAACGTATCAGTATCGGATCCACGAACAGATTTCGATGTCATTGTGCAGGACTCGACATCAGCGTCTACAACGTTAGCGATAGCCAACATAGGAGCAAATACGGCATATTCTGCAATCGTGAAAATCCCTGAGCAAGAGGCTTTCAGAGTAACGGGAACTTCTGCGAACGTTATGGGTAATCTGGATGCAGGAGACTACACGCTAGCGAGTTTTCAGATAACGCCTGTTGGAATAGCAACTAATGCCACTATGGGTAGGGGAAACGCCACCGCATTTAGGGAAAGTATGAATGCTACTATAGGTGGTGGAGTAGGAAGAAACCTCACTGTTGAAATCTCCTATACAGACACACTTGGCATACGAAGGACGGTCCAGAAAGAAGTTAGGCTAGATGCAAATTTTGGCATAAACGGAACATTTGTTGGGCAGACACGAACAACGCAAGGAAGTCAATCGCTCATAAGTAACGGCCTTTTGTATATCGTAATCGGCGTAGTCGGCATAATTGCAGTAATAGTGTTCTTCAAATTCAGGAACAGGGCAAAGAAATGAAATTCAAAGATACTGCAAAGCTCTCTATGAATAACTTCTCGCATAGAGGGCTGAGAAGTTGGCTGACTATCCTGGGAATAGTCGTCGGGGTGGCGGCGGTTGTCGCCATACTCTCGATAGGCGCGGGTATGCAGCAGGTCATCTCAAGCCAGTTGAGCGGCCTGGGTGCAGATATATTTACCGTTTCTCCGGGATTTAGCAGGGCAACCGGGATGGGGTTTGGAACTAGGATACCCGAGACTGCAAGAATATCCGAAACTGCGGGAATCGCAACTAAAAGCCAGAATTTAACCGACAGGGATGTTCAAACTATAAAATCCGTTCTCGGAATCCAATTCGTCGACGGCATAGTCTCAGGCAGGGTTGATGCCACCTACCTGGCAGAAACTGCCGCCGTATCAATACAAGGGGTCGATCCGCTGGCTTGGAAAGCAATGACAACTTCCGAATTAGAATCGGGAAGATACCTGACGCCTGGCGACGGAAACGTCGTTGTAGTCGGAAACAGGATTGCAAGCAATGTGTTCAAGCAGCAGCTGCTGCTAAACACGCAAATAACAATAGGAGGGAAATCGTTCGGGGTCGTCGGAATACTTAAGGCGTCTGGCGGATTCAGCGGTTTCGGCGGGGACGATAATAGTATCATCATGCCCGTAGATGCGGCACGAGAAATCGTTGAAGATGTGGCTGCGGGCCAGTTTTCATCCATACAAGTAAAAGTGGCGGATGCGGACTCTATAGGCGAAATCATAAATAACACCGAACAAAAACTGATGATCTCAAGGCACGTTACGGCGGACACGAAAGATTTCACTATCACATCCGCTCAATCGATGCAACAGACGATTTCGAGCGTGATGGGAACGTTGAACTTGTTCCTCGCCGGCATAGCCGCTATCTCTTTGTTAGTAGGCGCCATAGGCATAGCGAACACGATGTTCATGTCTGTGATGGAAAGAACAAGGCAGATCGGGATACTGAAGGCTCTCGGGGCTACGAACTCTGAGGTCATGAAATTGTTTTTGCTCGAATCCGCGATGATAGGTTTTATAGGCGGATTGATAGGCGTTTTCCTGGGATTCATCGCTTCCGGTGCGATTTCCGAACTGGGAGTCAGGATGATGGGAACAGGCGTTCGCGGGATTGAAAGCGGCATAACAGTCATCACGCCTGAACTAGTTTTCTTTGCCGTAGGATTTTCCGTGCTGATAGGGGTAGTATCCGGTCTATTTCCTGCAAGACGGGCCGCAAGACTTCAGCCTGTCGAAGCACTAAGGTACGAATGATCCTCGAAAGAAAACCTCGCTCTTTAGAGCGAGGTTTTATGCTAGGTTTTCTTTCGGGATGCCTTGCTTCAGGACCACGCAGACCTTTGAGGTCTGCGGAGATGTCAGAAGCAACTCATTTCTTTCCCGACCGAATATTGTGCAGCAAATAAGTTCTTCGGTTAGAAGCTGTTGCTGCACAATCTAGCACGCCAACATATTCTACCGAAGGATTTATTTGGCGTGCTATAGAGCACCAGGTTGCCGAATTCGATGCTCAGCCAAGATTTAAACGTTTGGTATCGTAATTTCAGAAAAGGGCTGATAGATCAATTGGAAGATCGCTTGCATGGCAACGGCCCTTTTGCTAACCGCAAAAGCGCCGGCGGAAAAGGAGCACGCCTGCTTCCTTTCCACCAGATTGCAAGAGGCTCCGGGTTCGAGTCCCGGTCAGTCCACTGCAAAGACTCGAACCCTTGGGTTCGTGTGTGGAGAACTTTTCGAAAAGTTCTCCAACAGCCCGAAGACCTATTGGTCTTCGAGGCAGTCCCGGTCAGTCCATCCAAGTGAGCAAAGCGAGCGAAGATTTTCGAGTGCGAAGCGCGAAGAAAATCGATGCGAGCAATGCGAACGCGGAAGCGTTCGAAGCAGTCCCGGTCAGTCCACTGCAGAGACCTATATTTTAACTTTCTTCCCTTCGCGGGCAATACACAGATTTATATTGGGCTGAAAATGTAGTAACACAGGGTGTCAGGTTACGAAAGCACAATTCTCGATTCTATTGCTGGCCGTCGTGGCAATATTTCTTCTATCTGCGGGTATGGCTTTTGCGCAATATCCGTATTGCGAAGGAAGTGGTGGCTCTTGCTCAGACTGGAATGACGACAATCCGACTTGCACAGCTGCAGGATGCGGCTGGCAGGATAGTTGTTATGGCTCAGTCAACTGTGCGTCATTTAGCGACGACATAACCTGCGCGTTGTATGGATGCGATTGGGATGCTGAAAACATTCTCTGCAGCGGCGGGGGCAGCAGCTGCTCAACTTGGAACGATTTTGATATAACGTGCACGGGCGGTGGCTGCAGCTGGCAGGACAGATGTTACGGCTCGGTTAACTGCGGGTCATTCAGCGACGAGCCAACGTGCAGTTCCTACGGATGTATTTGGAAAACAGGACCCGCATGCGGCGATACAATAACTGAATCAAGAATATTAACCGAAGATTTGATAGGCTGCTCCGGAAACGGGCTCATGATTGGCGCAGACAACATAATTCTAGACTGCGCAGGCCACACCATAAGCGGCCTTGGCAGCGAGTATGGGATAGATAACAGCGGCTTTAGCAACATCACAGTCAAGAACTGCAACATAACGAATTTCAATTACGGCATTTATTATCATAGCATTGCGACCAACGGGGCAATAGACAACAACACTATCAATGCAAACTTCAACGGCATCTACCTCGAGTCCAGCTCCGATAACAACATCCTAACCAACAACACAGTCACCAACAACTACCAGAACGGCATCTACCTCCAGTCCAGCAACAACAATTTAATAAACAACACAGCCAGCTACAACCAGTACGGCATCTACCTCCAGTTCAGCTCCATCAATAATCTAACCAACAACACAGTCACCAACAACTACCAGAACGGCATCTACTTTGACCCCTCCAGCTCCAGCAACATCATCAACTTCAACAAAATCTACAGCAACACGAACTATGATGTGCAACAGGACGCCCCCGGCGGCAACGACTTCACCCTTAACTACTGGGGCGGGTACGTCTGCAATGCAAAATTATCCGGGGTGAGCGCGAGCGAGCTCGTCCCGTATTACACTGACGCGGCAATGACCACTCTCGATAGCGACGAGCCAGTTTGCATATGCGGGTTGACGATAACGAATGACACGACATTGGCTCATGATTACACGTGCACGGGAAACGGTCTGACCATCGATGCCGACAACATCGTGCTTGACTGCGCCGGTCATTCGCTGACGGGCTCCGGAACGGGCTACGGCATCTTGATGAGCGGCAGGATAAACGTTACAGTTACCAACTGCACGGTGACGGGCTTCGAAACAGGCATCGAGCTGGTATACGGCAATAATGTCACACTTACTGCCAACAACATGTCGGCAAACAAATATGATTTCTACATAGCAGCCGCCTCAGCGGAACATTATGAGCACACAATGGCCGGAAACACCGTGAGCGGGAAACCCGTCTACTATTTCAAAAATAATGCGTCAGTCGGAACGGTACCCAGCGATGCCGGCATGGTCATCGCGGTGCACAGCGCCGGATTGACAGTTGCAAACGCAACGATGCACAACAATAGCTACGGCATCGTCCTTGCGGATACAAACGATTCAGTCGTACAAGACAATACCATAGAAAATGCGTCCATAGGCATAGAGATCAGCTACGGCTCAACCAACGACACGATAAGCTTGAACACGGTGCGCAACAGCGACTTTAGCGGAATATACATTTTTTATGGCACCAATAACGTAATATCGAACAATTCTGTAGACTCAAGCGTGTATGGAATCGGTATCTCCTACTCGGACTCGAATAACATAACCTGGAACAATGTCAGCTCGAATACATATACCGGCATATCATTCTACGCCAGTACAAACGTTTCAATAAACTACAACAGGATGTACAACAACACGCAATACGATCTAAACAGCGACGGCACTGCGGGAAACAACTTCACCCTCAACTACTGGGGCGGCTTTCTCTGCGACGCGAAGGTCAGCGGGATCAGCCCGAACGACCTGCTTCCATATTACACCGACTCCGCGATGACAACGCTTGACAGCGGTCCTATCGACTGCATCTGCGGCAGCACAATCACTGAAAACACAACGCTGGCTTATGATTATACTTGCACTGGAAACGGAATAACAATCGGCGCAAATGACATAACTCTTGACTGCGCTGGACATTCGGTAGCAGGCACCGGCAGCGGGATCGGTTTAAAATTCAGCGGAGTCTCGGGAGCCACGATCAAGAACTGCGAAATTTCCGAATTTGCTCAGGGGATACTCAGCGGCAATGCCCCCACAAGCAGCAACTATATTCTTAACAACACCGTCCACGACAACAGCCAGTACGGTATTGGGATCAGGCAAGCGACCGATTATACTATCGCTTATAACAACGTGAGCTATTCTGGCGTAGGAATAAGGATTTCCGCATCGTCGGGCAGCGACGTATACGGCAATACCGTGACTAATACTACCGGGGCAATAGGCCATGGCATAGACATGGGCGCCACTTCGTTTGGCAACACAATCAGAGACAATACGCTTGAAACAAACAATGTAAGCATATACTCGGTGGATTCGCACGATAACGTCATAGACAACAACACGATAATCAGCCCGCTTGAAAAGGGAATCTATTTTTACAACACTGACAGCAGCAACATAACAGACAACACAATCCAGAATGCCGATGTCGATGGAATTTATCTTTATACAATTGGAGGGGGGTCAAACAATCTTGTGCAAGGAAACATAATCTCTTTGTCAGAAACCGACGTAGCGCCTTTGTCCAAGTCCGGAATAAGAATAGAGGATAACAACAATGAAATCTATGGCAGCACAGTTGACTGCACAAGCATAAACCAGGATTATAATAATACGGGCATTTGGGTGTCTGGTGTTGACCGCAATGCCAATTACAATGCTCTTTCAGGAAACGAAGTGTACAACTGTTATTATGGATTGTATGCACAGACTATAGATAATTTTGAAGTCGACGATGACGAATACCATAACAACACATATGGCGTCTACTTTAATGACATGGGTAGTTCCGAACCTTACCCATCGATTGCAAATTCAAGGATTTACGACAACAGCCACGGAGTCTATATCTTGGGCAATTATGCAAACATCTCAAACACGAACTTTACTAACAATATAGGCACCGAAGGAGCACCAGAAAGCGGAATCCACGTAGAGGGCGGTTCGACAGCATACGTGACTAATGGAAGGTTCATCGACAACGGCGAATACGGAATCTATGACGTTGTTCTGGACCATGTTTATTGGACAATAAACAGCAATGCATTGTGCAAGAATAATGATGTCAGGATTAACGGAAATATAACTTTTGATGGAGGAATTCTTGAAGCCATCAATTGTTCGCTGTCAATGGACGGAAGCGCAGCTCTTGAGCTTAGTGGAAATCTCAGCTCGCTGCAATTGGCTCAGGCAAGCATTGGCGCCAACATATCTTCAGACGAAATTGATTTTGAAGATACTGACTCTGCCATAACATTGATGCTTGGGGAGGATGTAACTACTACAATAATAATCTCATCAGTCACGCCAACAACAACGCCCTCGGCCGTGCTTGAAGCGCTGAAAGGCATCGAGATAACCGTCGACGACGCGACAGAAGGCAATCTCACGTGGGCGCTCATTAAAATATTCTATTCAGACGCCGAGCTCACGGCGGCGAACATAGACGAAAGCACGCTGGTGATTTATTATTACAACACCACAACTGCGGATTGGCAGCTTGAGCCTGACCAGGGCGTTAACGCAGCAGACGATTACGTCTGGGCGAACGTCACGCACTTAAGCGAATTCGGCCTGTTCGGTGAAGAGCTCGTGGAAGAGGAAGAAGAAGTCATAATCGGCGGGTCGCCCATACGGACGCTCGGCGACATTCCGCAAGAGTTCACGCTGAGCACAGCCAGCAGCGTGATATTCACTGTGGGCACTGTCTCGCATACGGCGCGCATTGCAGCCATATACGCGGACCACGTGACTATGAACATAACGTCGGACCCGATATCCGTGGACCTTTACGTCAACGCCACAAGGAAGGTCGATGTCGACAATGACAACGTATACGATTTGGCGATGACGCTCAAATCATTTACCGCAACAATGGCGACCATCCGGTTTGAGAAGATATCAGAAGCTGTGCCAGCAGCTCCTCCAGTAGCACCGCCAACGGTTCCGCCTGCGCAACCTCCGCCGGCAGCTCCGCCCGCTGCTCCTCCGGCAGCTCCGCCTGCAGCTCTTCCAACAGTGCTGGTCGCAGGACTGATTTTCATAGCAGCCGTTGCCGCAGCATTGCTTGTAGCGATGCGGTCAACACACCGCAAATACAAAGCGCATCGCGGGCACACCCATCCCTGGTATCGCGGGCCTTGATGAGAAAACATACTAAACTATTTTTCTTTTATCCAACTCATTCATTATTTTCTCCACGATTTCCTTCGGCTCGGCCATGCTCGTATCTATAACAAGGTCAGCATCAGCCTCTTGCTCAAACGGGTCAAATCCGTACATCTTCTGCCAATTGAGCCGCTCTAATTTCTCTTTTTCATCAAGCACGCGGTCAGCCTCGCTCAAAGAAATCTTGTCACGTCCAGCCAACCGTTGAGCACGAACTTTATGCGGGCATTTGAGCCACACCGTAAAATCAGCAAAACGCGCAGCAAAATGAATCGCAAGCTTGCCGTCGATGACAACGTTGCCTTGTTTCGCAACCTCAACGACTTTTTCATCGAGCGCAACATGATATTCTTTTTTCGCTGCCGTGCCTTTCCACGCTTCGACCGCCCGTTCTGTCTCCTTGACAGATTTCCCAAATTGCTTAGTGTATTCGCCTGCACTCCAGTGCTTTAGGCCGAGCGCACGAGCCAACAATTTAGCCGTCGTCGAGCTGCCGGCACCGGGCTGACCGGATATGATTATGGTGGGCATAACGAAAATTCGGTGCGAGAATTAATAAAGGTACAATGGAATCAGACGTTTAAGATTTGCGGCTATTTTATTAGGGATATGGCAAACGATACTCGCGTATTCATATCCGAGTTTGAGCGAATAGCTGTTCCATCTGATGTGATGTTTCCGGGAAATGCAAAGTGTTATGCGTGCAATTCAGATGAATACGGACCTCCTCCTAGAAAAATCCGGGAGTTTTTCAGAAATAATAAAGGCGCAAATAAATCTGTAGTAAATGGCACACTCTGGGAAAAGAGTCACGAATACTATATAGCATATTCTGATCTGAAGGAGAAAATTCTCTCGCAGGTAGAACCGTATTTGAAATACCTGACTGGATTGATCGATACTGAGGTAACTAGGAAACAATTATTCCCGAGGGAAATGATAGGATGCGGCAAAGTATTGAGAACCGGAGAATGTGCATATGAGATCGGAGATACAGACCACCAATTAATTCTTTATAGCGATGGGATATCACTCAGCGGCTCAAGCGTAGCGGGATTGCGTATTGACGGATTCGACGACAATATCCGTACTTGCAGAGCCAAAGTCGGCAATCTCACGTATAGACAACTAAATTAGATTTTCTATTCAGGTCGTTCCTGAACGAATTGTTTATTCCCACATAAGTACAGTCATCTAAGAAAACACAACCCTTGCAAACGGACTTTATCGTTTTGTCATTTGCCCGATCCATCGACAAATTAAAAACGTCTCTCACCGCATGGATTGAGTTCGGCTTTAATTTAAAATATTTCGCGACCTTTTTGTCTTGCAGTACTACCCATTTGCCCATCCCCCCAGGCTGGGTACATTTGCCGTTGTGACCATAGGGACATTTTTTACACAGACAATCTAGTTTTCCGATTAAAAGCTTAACTTTAGCTCGCGGATTTTTCCTGATAGCAGAACAAATATTTTTCATATTTTCTGCGAACTTCTTATCATATCCGCCGCTGTAAAATCTGGGTATGCAAAGAAGGTGGTGCGCTCTGACGTTCAGCTGCCGTTCCATTTCTTATTATTGAAAGCCGTTACTGATAAACGTTTCTTTCTATCGCCTTATTTGCAAATTCTCGAAGAACACGAAGTTCTTCGGAATCTCAAAAGATTTCATCTTTTGCAGATCTTCAACAAGTCTCGTACGCTTTTCAGTTCGTAATCAGCACGCACGCTCGGCGGCTTCTCACGCCCGTACATAGCCATCGCCGTCCGAATGCCAAGCGCTCGGGCAGGCGCAACGTCATTTGAGCCCGAGTCGCCGACGACCATGACTTGCTCAGGCTTTAGTCCCATTTGCTCAAGCGCAAACTCGAGTGGTTTTCCCGATTTCTTCGACTCGTGCGTGTCGTCAAACGTGATAACGCGCTCGAATTCGTTTAGCAATCCAACGCTCGCCAACCGCAGCCATGCCTTCAAGCCGGGCGCACCGGTAACAATCCACAGCTTGTAGCCGCGCTTCCGAAGCGCTCGAAGCGTCGGCCGCACGGCCGGATACGTTTTTAGCGCATGCGCCCGTGCTTCCCGATAAGCGACAGCCGCAGCGGCGATCAGCTTCAAATCGTTCGGATTATGGCCGACACTTTTCAGAAATTCCTGGAACACGCCGCGGTATTCGAAGCCGTACTGATAATATAAGCCCCAGAGCACTTTCTCCGCTTTCGCCCGATCGACCGTCAGGCCGTTCTTTATCATCGCTCCAAGCGCAGCTTTGCTCGCAGCTCGCTTGAACGCAAAGAAATTGAGCAGCGTGTTGTCCAGGTCAAATATCAATGCTTTGATGCCAGTCATAAGAATAATTGGTTATACTGTATTTAATCGCCGATTCTCCGGCACGGATGCACGCTAAAGAAGGGCTTGATTACACGTTGCCAAGCAAAGCTACACTGTCACCAACTTTGACATTGTGTGCATCAGCAAATCCTGAAACGGCTTCAACGACATATTTCGCTGGCGTGTCTGGCGTGTAGGATTCGCATGGTTCAGTAGTGCACGGCACAGCGTGTTCGATATGAACGATGTTGAAGTTTTGGCCGATCCAAATCATATCTAGGGGAATCAGCGTGTTTTTCATCCAGAAAGAATACAGTCCTTCTGTTTCAAAAATAAAAAGCATCCCCTTGTCTTCTGCCAGCTCTGTCCTGAACATAAGCCCTCTGTTTCTTTCTTCTGGCGTGTCTGCAATTTCTGCGCTTATGCAGGTTGTTGAAAAACAGACTGGTCTGGTTCCAGGAGCGCCTGGCAGATAGTTCATGAATAGGATTGCAATCAATACGATCGCGCCGGCAAGGACAATGCGTGGCACTAACTTCAATTTCTTGGCTGGCATAATCTCTCCATTAGGCAGAAGGCATTTAAATTTTTCTATCCGAGTGGACTGATGCGCGCAGAAGCAAAGCTTCTGCGGCATAGAAAAACCGAAGGTTTTCCTTATGCCGATTATCAAACTCATCAAGACCGCCGAGGAGATACGTGATACCCTCATAAAATACCCCGGACGGGTGAGCGAAGCGGTCATAGCTTCGGCAATCGCCCGGTACGAGCAGCTGCAGGAAGAATATGATATCGAGTCGCCTGCCGTAAGCATGAACATACGTGAAAACTCCTTCGCGCTGTCCTTGCGGGAACAAAGAGAATTAAAATTGCGGACCGCCGCGGCTGTTTTTCTGAAGTGGGTCGGACTGTACCCGACTGCCGAAGAGTTCGAACGCGTCGTCGATGACTGCGGCAATCTCTCGCTTTATCGGGGGATTTCAGACTTACCGGTATACTCGCTCGCACTGCTCGGATACCGGAATAGAACTGCCGAAGCGTCGAAGCTCAAAGAGCAATTCGTGCTTAGCGAGCAAGACATCCAGCACTTGGGCGACCTTATCTACGCGGAAAAGCTGAAGATACTGGAGCACGGGCGCAAAATCGCTAGGAAAACCAACGCGCTGGTTTCCGGCGATGAGCCGGAGCTGGAAGAGCATCGCAAGTACGCAACTAATAAAATAATCATGCGTGCGTGCAACATGCACAATGCCAAAATTAGCAAGGAATACCTGCACGCAATCGAAAATCTTGCTTTGCAGACGGACAAGAAGAAAAAGCTGATATATGACGTCGTCAGCATGCAGGCCGCGAGCAATCATCCGACAGTCGTAGACGCATATATCAGTAGCTTTGGCAAGACGCGAGAACAAGCAGCGCCGGAACCAAAGCCGATAACACGCCTGCTGAAAATCGGCGCATACCGGAGAATGAACACCGGCGAGAACGCGCCCGAAGCGAAAGAGAAGCTCGTCAACGGGGTATCGGAAGACGCAAAAGTGCCGAAATGCTACATCGAAAACCTTCTGAAACCTTTAGAGCCGCTTACCAGAAACGAATGCGAGTTTATCGGGTACGGATACTATTTGTTTAAAGACCTGAATCGCCAGTCAGGGTACGTCATAATAAAGAAAGCGATCGACAGGCTCGCGCACAAGCGGCGTGAAACACGCGAGGAGCGTTTCGTGCAGAACGCCAATCGTGCCATAGAAACCGCCCAGATATTTGCGTAAAAAGAAAACAAAGGCTTACCGCACACAGCTCCGAAGGTATTTCGCACCGGATGTTTTTTGGAAGTAGGATTCTATCTGTTCTTTTGTCGGGATTACGCCGTTTCGTATATCCGCTGTCACGTAATCCAGGAATGCATAGAACGGGATTTCTCCGGGACCTCCGTTTGGCACGCCTTTATACCACTTGACAGGCTTGAACGCAAGCGCTAGTTTATCTTTATCAGCCGCGTTCAGATAGCCGACATCTTCGATGAAGTTTTTGACCCGATTTTCGATGTAATCCGGGAGTCTGCTGGCATATTTCGCAGGAAGTACGCATTCCCGAAGGTTTGCGTAAGGCTGTTCTTCCGTTTCTTCGATTTTCGTATTTGTTTCGATTTTCGGATCTGCCGATACCTTTACTTCGTCATTCACGATAGTTTTCTTATCCGGGACGACCTCAAAAGAAGATTCCAATATTTTCTCGTAGATTTGTCGGCCCTTATTCGCAAAATCCAAATAAGTTTTGTAATCCGATGCACGATCGAACTTGTTTTTCGTTTCGTCTAAATAATCGATAGCTGTATCCATGGAAAGCTCGGAGAGTTTTTCCGTTTTAGTTAAGATGTCCAGCCAGTATAGCGCCTCCGTCCTGTCGACTATACACAGCAAGCCGTCTGCAAGGACCGCCCAAAGGACATCGGCGTCTCGCTTGCGCATGCGGTCGCATACTTCGTATACCTTGCTGCGTTTTGCTTTGCGGACAAATGCTTCCAGCGCTGCAGCGTTGTCGCTTACGAGCTTTTTGATGTGCCTGATGTAATCGGGATATTCCTCCGGAGAGATGATACGATTCATGAATTTCTGGTCATCGGGACACATGTCGTAAGGCCTGCGCAACTGGCTTCGCAGTTCTTCATACTCATGCTGCAGCCGTCCATATTCTATCTTGAGTGCGTTAGCTTTCGGTCCTTCAAAGTCCGGAACTGCCCACAACGGCCCGCTAGTTATGTTGTTTTCGGGTACATTTTCGAGTTCCTTTAGCATCATGCTGAGATCGCTATTTTCTTTCAGCTGTTCGAGAGCGGTATAGCGTGATTTTTCAAGCGTGACTTTTTGTGTAGTTGCGTGAAATTCCTCAAGCGGCAATATCGGTATCTTTTCCGGATGTCCTTCACCGGTCTCTGCAGCGACAGGCTTAGACCGTCTTTTGACCGTGCCGGTATACCGCGGAACGAGTTCATTTATGGCAAGGCCGTCCGGAGCGCCTGCGGATTGCGTTTTTGGTTTCCTGGGCCATTCCACCTTCTTGAACGTCTCGCCGCGTGCGATTTTGGTCGCTATCATATCTTCGTACTCTCCAAAATCGACCTTTTCGAAAAGATATTTCCCGTCCTTCTCGGCATACGTATAGACGGTAAGGCTTCCTTTCGCAACGTGGTCTTCCAGGCAGTCGTGGAGATCGAGGCTGTAGTTCGGTAAAAATAGGATCGTCTTATGCTGCTCGTTTGGAAACCGTTTTCTCAGCTCATTGGAATAAAAATCGACCTCATAGTGGATCTCTATACGATTGCTTCGATTTCTGGAATTCCAGTCCGGCCCCTTGTTCTCGACGATGACCTTGCCGTCTTTGTACTTTGCAACGATGTCTGCTCTGCCTTTGATGAGCTGCAATTCATCGCCTATGACCGTGAGGCCAGGCTCCAGTTCGGCAAGTCCTTCCTTGAGCAGATACTGCTGCAGTTTCATCTCTTTCATTTCTTTCGGTTTCGCATCGGTCTTTCGCCGTTCAATATTTCTCTCGACGACAAGGCGGTGCACGGCATCTAGAGCCTTTCGCGCATCGCTCGCTTCAAACCCGAGCTTGTCCGCATACGCCGCCCAGTCAGTCGAATATTCGCTTATCCGTCCCGTTTTCTCCAGCCGTTCGGCTTCTCCATCAAGTCGCTTGCTAAAGCTTTCTTTCACTTTTTTCGGGAACGTAGAAAATGCGGGTCCCTTCTCTGCGCGTTTCGCCGTACGCTGGTAGAGTTCGTATATTTCTTCCGGCGTTCTATCCTGCATCAAGCATCACAATAGTCAGAAGTCCTTCAGTCTGATGAGACCTTTGGCACTATGATATATCGCCCTTTGGCGTCTTTCATCTTTTCATTGTACAAAGCCGTCAGCTTGTCCTGGACGCGTTTTATGTTGACAAACGCCGCACCTTTGCTGTCGGTACGTCGGTAGTCGTGCCAGAATTCACTGTCCTGGGAGCCCAAAGCGATGATTTTGAGGTCCGGGATCATGACATCGAAGACAGCTTTGTAATCGGATTCCTGGACCCTTTCCATGCCCACGATGATATAGCTGCCTTTCCCGAGTTCTCTAACGATGTTTACCGGACTATCGTCCGCTTTTGGCGGTTTTTCAGCGCTATATTCCGATTGCTGTGAGAACCATATCTTGTTCGCTTCCTCATACGGCTTGAGGACATCGTTCTTGATGCCCGTACAGAATTTTCTGGCAAGCAGCGCAGGTCTGAGTATATCGAGCTTGTCGATCAGTATCTTGCCGGTCGGTATCGATATCTCGCGCGGATATTCTTCTTCTTTCTTCATGCGCGGCCAGTTAAGTTTTACATAGTCTGAGGTCGACGTAGCGTCGTCTACGAATTTATCGATTGCGATGAGTAAATCATTAACTGCGATGCAGTAGCCGATCCCGTCGAACTTTTGCAGTTCTTTCATGTCCTTTGCGCGGCTGTCATCGGCGCGGATAGACAGGAAATTTTCTAATTTCGAATAGACGCCTGCCCAGCGTGTGACGGGGCCGCAGACATCGGTTTTTGTGATCGCAATATCCTCGAATTTCAGCTCTTTGCGTTCCGAGTTTTTCAGCTTCTCCTGGAGCGGATCCAGTAACAGCGCATCGATGATAGCCGGATATGAAGAAACATTCATGTAATAATCGAATTCGCCCTGTGTTAGTTCTCCCTTAGGGCCTGTTTTCAGCGGCCTGTAATTGAACGTCAGTCTGCTCGTCATGTCAAACACCTTCTAAAATCTACCATAGGGAAAACTTTTAGTACAGAATTACTACGCCAAAATGGCAGCAATGTCTGCACCACTGGCGCTATCACGCTGCCCTTTCGTTTACGTCGATCGAGCAGGTGATATTTTTCGCCGCAGAGTCGTCACGGATATGGATGCATAAGTTGTCAAACACGCCGCCGTGTTCAGCGGGGATGTAGTAATAAGTGCCCTGCTCGACCATCACCGTAGATAGTATCGTCGTCCGCGATTGTCCCGCAAGGCAGCTTGCACTGCCGTTGCTGCCGAACAGCTCGAACAATAGTTCTTCAGTACAGTCGAAAACTATCATTGCAGTGCCGCCTTTGTATTCGTTGACGCCGTCTTTCAAGACGGCAAACGCCTGGTCTGCGACTAAACCGGAGAATGAGAATATGTTCACGGGGCACCCGCTGCAATTCGTGCAGTTATTGCAATTCGGGACGACAACTATTTTGAGCGGGCTGGACATCCTCTGCGCATAGTATGAAGACATCTGCTGCTCGCCGGGGTCGCAGACGCTGTTGTTGTTCTCGTCCAGGCAGCAGCCCGCGCCGACCGTGATGAACGGCGTTTGGCAGCCTGTGTCGACCTCGCCCGGCCCGATACAGCCTGCGGCAAACACAACACTGACCAATACGGCTGCAAGCAAGCAGGCAGAATTCGCTCTCATGCAAATGATTACATCGCCGTCGTATAAATAATTCCTCAAAATGCAAGCTTTATTTCCCGCACAGGCAATATCATCGTATGCCCGAATCAAAACCTCTCAAGCTTTCCCCTTCCTCGCTAAACGCGTTCCGCGCGTGCCCAAGGTGCTTTGGACGCTTTTATTTCTCGTCATAACAATCTTATTGCATGCCAGTTCTACTCACCAAGTCAAAATACCTCAACGGTCTGCAATGCCCGCTCTACTTATGGACTAGGATACACAAACCTGAAGAGTTGCCAAAAACCGATGAATCCGGGCAATACACGATGGACGAAGGCCAGATGGTCGGCGAACTGGCCAAGAAACTTTTCCCAAACGGCATCGACATAAGCACCGAAAATTTCTCAAAGAATCTGGAAGAATCCACTAAGCTTGCAAAAGAACGGAAGACGCTTTTCGAAGCCGCGTTTACTGCCGGTAGATTGCACTCACGAGCCGATATTCTCGTTCCAGTTGGCAAAGACGAGTGGGATATCGTCGAAGTCAAGAGCTCGAACAGTGTCAAGGATGAGCATGTTCAGGACGTCGCATTCCAGAAGCACTGCTATGGGCTGGCGGGATTGAAAATCCACAAATGTTTCATACTTCACTTGAACGGAGAATACGTGCGGAAAGGCGATATCGATCTGAAGCAGATATTCGTCAAGGAAGAAATAACTTCCGACGTTGCTACCGAAATCCAGGGCATAGAAAGCCGCATAACCGCGATGCTGAAAATAATAGATGGCAAAACTCCGCCGAAGGTGAAGATAGGCCAGTTCTGCAGCAATCCTCGCCCTTGTCCGCTTATGGAGAAATGCTGGGCAGGCATCCCGGAGGATAGTGTATTGAATTTGTACCGGTCAAAAAAGAAAGCGTTCGAGCTCTTCGAGCAGGGCATAGTCTCGCTGAAAGATATACCCGAAGACTACGACCTGCACGAGAAACAGCAAATACAGCGCCAATGTGCAAAGACGGGAAAGCCGTACGTAAACGAAAAGAAGCTGAAAGAGTTTATCGGTACGCTGAAATATCCGCTGCACTTTCTGGATTTCGAGACATATAGGACAGCGATACCGCTGTATGATGGCTTGCGTCCTCACCAGCAGGTGCCGTTCCAGTTCTCGCTGCACATCGTCGGCAAAAGCGGAAAAACAGAGCACAAGTCGTTCATCGCCCATGGTTCGGGCGACCCGCGAATGGAATTCATGAAGAAGCTGAAGGAATTCATCGGAAAATCAGGCAGCATAATAGTCTACTTCAAGTCGTTCGAGCAGGGCATAATGGAGCAGCTGGCGGAATTCCTGCCTAAAGATTCGAAATGGGTCGCACAAGCCATCAAGAGGATAGTCGATCTGTACGAGCCATTCGTGAACTTCTATTATTATAACTCCAAGCAGCGCAGCAGCGCATCGCTCAAGGACGTGCTTCCCGCCGTAACTGGAAAAAATTACGAGCATCTCGCAATAAAGGACGGAGGCATCGCTTCAGTGCTATATTTCTATGCGACGCACGGCAAAGCATACGGCGTGAAACCGTCCGAAGCAGAAGTCCAGAATATCTTCCGTGACCTCGAGCAATACTGCGGTCTCGACACCGAAGGCATGATTTGGATCGTGGATAAGTTGAGAGAATTGATTGGAAAATGAACAAAACTATCGGTAACATGCAATGGCATATTCGCTGTGCAATCCAAAGGTTACATCGAATGTACTATAAAAATCCATGGATTTTTATGTCCGAAGCCGATGTTCAGTGCGCACTTTATTTAGAACTCGCGGAACACTATTCTGGGGCTAGAAAAGTCATTTCAATGGATGTAAATGGAAAGAAACTGCATGATTGGAAGTACCAAGTACTGACCAGGTCGGTACACGCTGAACTATTTTCGAAAAGAAGGAAACGAACTGAATTTGTTGACTTGTGTCTAATCGTACCGCCTGAAACAGAATTTTGGATTGCTAAAAGCAAATTTAGCAGAGAAAATCGAGAAATGCCTTTATGGAAATGGGACTGGCATCCCGAATGCAGCATCGGAATAGAAATCAAATTCAATCAGTTTGTTCCTAAAACAAAGATATATTATTACAATACTAAGCGAGAAAGAGAGACCGAAAAGTGGAAGAACTACAAACTTCGACTGGTTAGAGATTTGAAGAAATTGAATAGGTATAAGCGCGGTTGGTTAATTTTCGTAGACCAATATTCCCTGATTTCCAATAAAAAAGAGTGGAGGGATTTCATCGATGGAATTATCCGAGAATCAAATTACGGGTGGGCCAAAAAAACCTTGAATGCATACTATTTGTGCCCTACGCAAAAGAAAGCGCTTTCATATAAACCACCCTATAAGGCGTTTTAGTTAGGAATTGGATTGCAACGATGATGGAGATATAGATTATCCGTCGTCTCGGCCCTCAGAAGTACCGCCTCTACTCACGAACTTCAGGCAAAATTCTTGGCACATTCCGCTCGAAGAAAGCCGCGCTCGCTCGCGAGCGGCAAATCCAATATTTCAAGCATGCGAAGAAGTGAAAAGTGCCATTTCTGCTTGGTAACAAACTCCTTAAATAATTTTTGGCTTCTACAGGCATTCAAGGATAGCATGAAAATAAGCACCGATAAGCTCCTCCCAAATCCGTACAATACGCGCAAGGACGTCGGGGATATCAACGACCTAGTAAAAAGCATAAAAAAGTACGGGTTGTGGGAGCCTTTCCTAGCAAGGCGATATGAAGGCAAGGTAGAAGTGGCGTATGGCTATAGAAGGCTAAAGGCTGCCAGCGCTGCAGGCATCGAAAAGGTACCGGTTCAGATCAAGAAAATCAGTAATGCTGACATGGCACAGCTGTCGCTCATCGAGAACACGCACAGAAAGGACCTTAACCCCCTTGAGCAAGCCGAGGCATATGCGCGGGCTTTGAAAGTCTCAGGTTTGAATGCCGAAGCCTTCGCGGAAAGCATCGGAAAGGGTGAATCAACGGTGCATGGTTACCTCCGCATGCTTGAGCTACCCAAAGAGGTAAAGGACAAGGCCGAAAGGCTGGGCTATACAGCGAGAGACCTTCTGGCGCTTGCCAGCGTGACGGATACTAGCCGAGAAGTTCTTTGCTCACTTGATCAGCGCATTGCCGATAATGATTTCCCTGTCGCACTATTGAACAATGTTGTGCATGCGGTTCAGAAGATATACCATTCGCCGCTTGCTAGCGATAAGAAAGCAAGTATTGCAACTACGATTGTACTACAGGATTACACATATCTGAAACGGCGCGACTATGACCAGCCCGTGATATGGGCCGGCAAACTGGTTGAAAAAGCGATTCGCGAAAGAACCGAAAAGGTCAAGCGCGAAGTGGAAGTGGAAAAAGGCAAGCGTGAAGCGGAGCAGGGTGAATCAAAACATTTGCCACCACATAGCGAACCAAAGCGCTCACCGCCAGAAACTAGTGGATCAAAGCGTTTGCCCCCGTATACGGCTCCAGAGAAGCATGAGTTGAACTACGATAGAATTTTGCAAAACACAATCGATGAAATTAAAAAACTGACTGGAAAACTCGAATGGAATCGTGACAAGGAAGTCTATCGTAATGCCATAGCAAACCTACAGCGAGACTACGTCATGTCCGCAGCGAAACTGGTCAAAGCCGCAAAAGATGTGATGGGTAGTGAAGAATAAATTTCTAGCGCGCGCCGATGAGGCTTTGTTCGCATTCCGCAATGAACGCCAACGGCTTCGCTATCGAGGTCATTCTGTATATGCGCACATTCCGCGCCAGGAGGCTCGCGCGCTTTATGACGGCGGTTCATGTGTAAAAGACGTAGCTGAGCTTTACGGCTGTTCCGCGGCTGCGATGCGCGAAATATTATATCAGGCTGGCGCGACACTCCGCGACAACTATCGGCGTGATGTGCCACAAAAACTTGTGGCGAAGATGTATCGCCAAGGCGCAACGGGCGTGGCGATAGCTAAAAAGCTCGGCGCATCAAACAGTTTAATCTACAAAAGATTAGACTCTGCGGGAGTCGAGAGACGAAAGAACAGAGCACTGCAAATGCATGGACGGTATCGACATGATATACCGCAAGAACTTGTAGTTAAGAAGTATCTTCAGGGTGCAACAGGGGCGGAGATAGGTAAAGAACTTGGCACAACGACGGGCACAGTGTATAAAAGACTTGATGAGGCAGGAGTCAAAAGGCGAGAAGGCGTCGCCCCACATTCGAACCGAAAGAAGATAAAATCCTCGGTCAATCCGGAGAAGGCCGTAAAATTATATCGGGAATACGGTTCTGTTCAGCGTGTTGCCGAGGAGCTGAGTATTTGCGCCACATTCGCAAAACGTCTGATTGTAGATGGCGGCATGAATCCGCAAAGAGGCGATCGCACCGATATCAGCATAAAACAAGCGGTGCGGGCCTACCGTTCTTACGGAAGTATTAATCAGGCGGCGAAGAAGCTTGGCTGTCATTATTACGCGCTCAGTTCACGGCTTATAGAAGCCGGTGAGATAGAATACAAATCGAACTTTAGCGATGATGTTGTAGCGAGCATCCTTCGTGAATTTGACAGCGGCAAAAGTATCTACACACTGTCAAAATATTACCATGTCGGAAGGACTCCCATACAGCTGCTCCTTCTGGCGCATGACCGTAAGATTCGCTCGCCGTATAAAATTCCACAGGCTCCTCTCTCAAGTCTCGCTAGAAGGCACGCGAATGGCGAACCTATATACAAGTTGGCGGAAGAGGCCGGCATCTGTTTCCAAACGCTTTCAGAAAAATTAAAGGCAGCAGGATACAAAGTTCATAGCAGCCATGGACGCCGCGAACTTCCCAAACGGCTCTTCAAAAAGATTTGTCGGCGACTCGAAGCCGGCTACAATATTAACCAAGTGGCCGAGGAAACAAAGTATAGCGCACAAGTTATTTCCCGTAGACTCCGCGAGCAAGGCTACACAATACCGCGCATGCCAACAATACCGCATAATAAGCGAGTTTTCACACACAAAGAGGAGAAGGCGATTTGCAAAGCTTATGATGCTGGCAGCAGTATCTCCTCGCTCAAGTTAACCTATGGTCTTAAGGCGTTCAGCCCGATTCGAAAAGTCATTGCCGCATCCGGTCGTCACATTCGCGGTCCAAATGAGCAATTGGAACTTGAAAGACAATTGCGCCTTGACAAGCTGATTGAATCCTGATAATCCCGCCACGCAAATGCAAGGCAGAACTTACAGATCCACCGGCTGCGTCTGGCCGTACTTCTTCCACATCCTGCTGAATTCGCGGTTCTTCAGCAATTGTCGCAGCGTACCGCGGGCGACGATCTTGCCGCTCTTGAAAACATAGATCTTGTCGAACATCGGCAACAGATGCAATCGATGCACGGATGATATGATCGTTTTCTTCCCAAATGCTCGGAATACGTTTTCGTAGATCGCCCGTTCATTCGCTGAATCGACGCTGCTCGTCGGTTCGTCCAGAAGCAGTATCGGCGTATTATCGGCGGCCAACAGTCCGCGGCTCAGAGCTAAACGCTGCTTTTCGCCTGTGCTCAGGTTGACGCCGCGCTCTTTGATGTGCGAATTGAACTTGCGCGGCAATCGTTGCGCTACGGCCGTAAACCGCGCCATATCAGTATATTTTCGTATCTTCGGCATCGTATACGAACGGCCCGCTGTGATGTTCTCCCTGACCGTTGCATCGAAAAGCTCGGGGTCCTGCGGCACAAGCGTTATATTCGGCGAGATCGACTCGAAGCCTGCTAATGCTCGGCCGTCGACCGAGACGGCGGCACGTTTAGGCGAGTACAATGCTCGAAGAAGCTTCAGGAACGTCGTCTTTCCGCTGCCGCTCTCGCCTACGAGCGCTATTTTCTCCCCGCGTCTTATCTCCAGCGAGACGTCATTGAGGTGGAGCTCCTCATCCGCATCGTGATAATTGAACGACAACTTATCAACGTTCAGTTTCGCCCACGGCTTGTTGAGGTCGACCGTTTTGACGGCCGCATGTCCGCGGAACTCGCCGCTTATCTTCTGCGCATTCCCGATAGACGTCTTCCAGCGTACGATGTCGCTGTAGAACCAGGCGAATTCGAACAATTGATGGCGTATGTTCTCGACGTAGCCGTAAAGTGCGTAAAGAGTACCGATGAGGATAGGCGTTCCGGCGGCAAAGTTTTCGAGGATGTACGAAGCCAGCACCGTCACCAGCATGGCGATGCCGATAAGGGAGATGATGCACCATTTCAGCTCGTTGATCCAGTTGGTCCTGCGGTACAGGCGGTACGGCGCGGCTATTTTTCTTGCGATGCTCAGGGAAGAGAACTTCTCCATGCGCAGCGTCACGACGGTCGTTATGTTGCTGATGGTATCGTAGACTTTGGCCGCTATCGCATTCTCGGCGATGTTCAGCCGCGACCAGTTCCTGACCAGGGTCTTGTCGATCCTGAGGATAGTCAAGAACATCAGCGCCATCATGGCGGCTACGATGTACACCGAATGCATGTTGAAGAAAGCGAGTATAAGGTAGGCGCTTACGAGGGTGACGATTATCCGTATGACCTGGAACGTATGCCCCGAATACTCGAATATTCCGTGGCTTCCTTTCTCTATCTTGTCTATCGTGTCGCCCGAGTGATGCTCGGTGTGCCAGCGCATCGGCAGCGACATCGTGCCGTCGAACATGTGCCGCTTGTAGCTCGCACGGACGCGGAATGCGTTGTTGTTCTCTATCACCCGTGCCGTTCCGTGGAACGCCCAGAACCCGAGCTCCAGTGCGATGAAAAGCCCGACGATCATCAGGATGTAGTTGATGTTCGCGGCAGTGACGCCCGCCTGCACCGTGTTAAGTAGTACTGCAACGAGCAGCGGCTCGAGCAGGAGGATGATGTCCGATATCACGAACAGGGCGAAATAAAGCGCCACCCTCTTTTTTGTCTTGGAAAACCGCCACACCGTCCTCGTCATGAAAACAATGGGGCTGTCCTTGAACGTCATGTAGCATAATTTATTGCCGCAACTTAAAAACGAAGGCGTTCAGAATCCCGCCATCGTTTTGTCGCAAACTAGGTCGAGCCGCCCGCGCGTCATGAAGAGTGTGAATTCTGCCACTGGATAAAAGCAATCACGGAGATGTAGCATGATCCGCCGACTAGGACCCAGGAAGTACCGCCTCTATTCACGAACTTCGGAAAAAATTCTCGGCACGTTTACTTCGAAGAAAGCCGCGCTGAAAAGAGAACGGCAGATACAATATTTCAAGAGAAAGAGTAAATGATAAGCAGCGGAAACTAATGGGCGATATTCAAGATAATTGGATAAATGAGTGCAGCAATCCAAAACGCGCTTGCCACGAATAACATTGCTACGCCAACTAGCAGCAGCGCTTTCCACTTAAATATGGGTTTGCCTGTGATTGCCCCTAATGTCACTACAGAAGCTGCAAGAAGCAATATGGCTCCCGAAAGCATAAAGAAAAATGCAATGGCTGAATTTATGCTAGTCTGTACGAGAAAACTGCCTGCTATAAGCGCTACCGAACCTATAATGGCGATATCTGCACCTAAATGGAAAAACTCTAATTGTTTCATATGGCACTTTTCGCCAGAAAACTTATAAATCAAACTCCGCCACGCATTTGTCGCGATTATGACGGTATTGTGTCGGTATTATGGCGGTATTTCCAGAGGTAAATTCTGCACACGCGCAAGAAATACCGCCACGCAAATGGCGCGAAGATGACGGGATTTGACGGTATTGTGGCGGGAATAGTATCTCTGCCCATCACATCATAAGAAATGGATTTACTTTTTTCATGTGCAAAATAGTTAAAATTACAGCCGTGAAAAGGATATTCGCTTTTTTGGATGCAATCATGGCATCCCCCAATTGCATTTCGCAATCTCTATATATCAATAACGAATTTGGACCACGCCGAATAAAATCGAACTCGTAATGGCTTATAGCATTTCTTAATTCGGTATCTACATCTCGGAAAAGGTCTGTGCCCGAGTAATTTTCAAGAACCTTCTTGACAGGGTCAATTGTAAGTCTGCCTCTCAACGATATTGGTTTTGCAAGAGACGCGTTTATCCTCTCGATGTCGAATACTTCCTTGAGTATTGCAACAGTGAGTTCTAGATGAGTTACGTATCCCCAAAGAGTCGGCATCATTATTGTTTCAGGTTCGAAAGCATATTCATTGCCTTTGGAATCCTTTAGGACTTTGGATGTATCGTTTACATTGGTAACATATCGCATCATCACGTTTTGGAGTGAACCAACCGCATTGTGAATTCTAAATAATCTCTTGCCAACTTCAGCTAACTCTTGTTCACGAATTTGTTTTAGAAATCCTTCAGTCTTTATTTTTTCTATCAAATCCCATATCGATATCGTGTAGTCAAGCAGCAGTTTTATCTCACTTTGGGTCAACTCGCCTTTTCTGTTTTTAGTAAAATATGTTCCCACTGCTCCAAGCCATCGGACTTTGTCGACCATACAGTCCTTTTACTATGAGAAATGAATAAGAACACTTATTTCTTCTTCACCGGCACATGCACGGCCGCCCGTCCTTTCCCCTTCACTTGAAGATATCCGCCTTTCGTCAGATCGGAAATATCACGCTCGGCTGTCCGCAGCGAAACTCCGACTGTTTCAGCGTACTGCTTTACCGTTATGCCGCCTTTCCTTTTCGCAACCGCAAGCCCTTTCATCTGTCTGTTTGTTATCCAGATCGGCACAGCGCCCGCCGTTGCGCTCGCATACGCTCCGCCTGCAACGCGCCGTGCAAGCCCTCTCCAAAGCGCCTCGACCATGTCAGGCCCGCCCAATCCTGCAATCACCGCGACTTTCGGGTCTTCTGCAATCAGGATAGCCGCTAAAGCGCCCGATAGCGCAGCGACGATAAGAGTAAGCCATGCGCGCTGCGGAACGAAGCCGTATTCGTACGATTTTGCATAACCGATGAGCACTCGCACGATTCCGCCGAATAATCCAAATGCAATGATGATCAGCATGGGCGGAATTTCAATCATATTATTCCTCCTGTCCTCCTCGCTTTGATTTTAATCAGCGAATTTACCAAGTCGGCGCCCACATAACCGGCAAGGCCAGCGGCAAGCAACGCGGAGTTCCCGGTCAGGCTTGTCAGCGATAGAAATGCCGCGCCTGTCACAGCCCCTATTATTCCGTCAGAAATGAGAGATGCTAATTGCCCTCTTTTCAAATGATATTTCCGCACGCCAAACGTAGCATGCAAACAGCCGCCGATGAACGCGGCGAGGAGGATTGAGGGGAGCATAGATAACATTTTGCGATGGCGATAGATAAAGGTTTTATCAGAAGCTAGGTGATGAATCCTTCTCGAAAGTCTTGTGAGCAATCACACGATAGTTATCATCTAGCAATTCTATCGTTATAGTATCTGATTCGATATGATCCATAAAGTTTGGAACATCATAACGTATCACCTTTTTCTCACCGTTGCCATAATGGATAGTTTTGTAAATGCGAAGATTCCAGTGTGGTCTGCTGGGATCTTGTCTATTAGCTCCTCGATCGAGTCTAAACGAATATGTAGTATACGGTTGAAATTCACCAGTTTGCGAACTTCTGAATGAATCTATGCTATTCCTAGGTACTATGACTACAGAACCTGCTGGCGCGTGGCTCGATGCGGCGCTACGTTCGTCTTCAAGCGTAGGAACCGAAAAAGTCGATTGACAAACGGCAAAATCATCGGAAAATATTTTTTGAAGATCTGGGTGAATAAGACCTACATCGATTTCATGCGCCATACAACCGTCTGCTATACTGAGATGCATGTCCAGAATAGAATACCCATACAATTAAGAACCGATAATATTGGAGATAAAAGTTTGGGTTCTGTTTAATTCCGTCTTATACGACTTAGCATCCTTCTCAAATAAGTATCGAATTTCGCAACGCTTCCATCGAATTGTCTGGGAGAAACGCCAGTTCGTTGACAATAATTCTTAACAGCAGCCATATCGGATATCCTCTTTTGCCACAGTTGGCTCTTCTCTATAGTTTGCATCTGAGGCGGTCTTCCAAATGAGAAAAACTTGAAAGTATTATGTATGGAACTCCATTTTTCAAACTTCTTGTTATACGGTCCGCCATACCTTATCGCTATATTGTGTTCCCTAACGCGACTTCTAAAATCTCGTATTTTAGCATCCGTCCATCCAGCTTTCGAATGAATGTAATAATCCCGTTCCGTTTGTCCCGTTTTGAAAGCGTGAGGATCGTAATTATCGAATGTACTCTCTAAGGGTCTATATCGACAATCTGTTATTTGCACCCCAAGTCGCTTGCAGAAATTTAACTTTTTTAGCATTTCCTTAAACGGAATGTCAAAGTTGTATATCATGAATACCGATATGTCTTTTGTTGTGAATCCGGCATCAGTAAGACGTTTGATTTGTTGTTGAATCACATGTCGATCACCAAAACCATGATCCCACGCTATTCTAACGTTTTGGAACCTGGCTTGTTTCAGCAATATAGCCAATTCTGGATCGTTTGCTATAAGCCTAGCATCGAAACCACTCTGCGATTCAAAGATAACAGGCTTTTCGTTCACTCTTATTTTAGCGAGCGCTCTCAAATTATCCTTCACGTAAGGATTAGCAAAAAAGTTGTTGTCTAAAAATATCACTTTGTTCTTCCCAATGGTTTGTATTTCTTTAATCAATTCTTCTGGTTTCTTATGCGTAATTTTAGGTTCGATTCTCCACGTACCGCAAAAAGCACACCGCCTTATGCAACCGCGCATAGCATGTGTAAGATGGTAATCTACCGGTGGGATTAATCTATAATCTGGATAAAATTTCTCAGCTCCGTCATGAACGCCAATGTGCCAATATGCATCATACATTTTTGCCTTTTTCCTAAAAGCTTCTGTGGCGTGATGAAGCGTTACGTATATACCACCAACCTTGATTTCTGCTTTCGGAAATAAACCTCTGTAGTGCTCCACAGAATTCCAGAGATGTTCCGACCAATATGTGAAAAGAGATGTTATCCCAACGATATCGGGTTCAAAATAGTTTAGTTCTTTTGCCGATTTATTGCCCCTCACTACTTTTACTTTGTACCCCTTACTTTTGTAGAACGCACCCAATTTAAGTAAACCTATCGGAACGAAGTTCTTATGAACTTCGTTGGCTCTTTGTTTACTTTTATTCGGGAAGGGAAAGTCTGGTTCTACAAGAAGTACCTTCATACAATATTCTTATCAAGAACGTACTAAATGTTAACGTGATCACTGACGGGTGATCAATCCGGTGTAGTAATAACATGCTATTTACTTGGATGGAATTTTACCAGATTCCACGAGTATCATTTTTTCAATTTTTTCCGAATCCTCTAGGAGCTCTATAATCTCGCCCATCCCAGCATTTGCTAACCTTTCAGCAGTATCAAAAAGATTGGCAGCATTCTCTGGAAGAAGTATCTTCATATCATCACATGAACTGAAAATTAAACTTCGTAATATCAATCGATCCTCGGAATTAAGGTACTCGTTTCTTATGAGCTGGCTTGGCTTTTCGCTCCGCTTCGGTTTGTGCCCACGCTTCAACGCCAATACTATAGCAAAAAGATATATTTGTTTCAGTTCGAGACGACTTATGTAGTGGTTCGGATCACCCTTATGTTTTTCTTTCATCTCATCTATTTTGTCCGTATAACATTTGTCAATATTTATGACTTTGGGTTCTTTACCACTTTCACTACGCGCTTTCATATATCATCATTCCATCTATTCCGATATTTTGTTATTCCACTCTTTTTCTTTTGTCAGAGTCAATATTTTGTTTATTCTTTTCATCAGCTTCTCCTTCATGTCTTCGAATGTGTCAGGTCTGGTGAATATTATCAATTGGCCCGGTATAGCATCCGGAATATTCAGAGAAACTCTAACTCTATGTTCTTCGTCCAAAACTGAAAACGGAGAGTCCAGGAACATGGGACCCGTATAACCCGAGTATGTTCTTAGAGCCGTTAAGAAACTTATCGCAAATATGAGACTTTCTCCGGTGGAAAAATCACTCTTAATGTATTCTTTATTGCCTTTTCTAAACACCACTCGGGTTTGGTAATTGCTATCTATCTCTATGCGGTCTATTTCCGACACATGTTTGAACAAATTTTTGTACGTCTCAGATGCAAACTTTTCCATGTCATTGCGTGCAGAATCTATTGTATTTTGTTTAACTTTATCCATCAAATCTATCAGTTCATCAAGATCTGCATATGATTTCGCATATTTTACGCCACTTTGTCCTATTCTACTTACTTCCTTCTGTATCGTTCTTTGCCTGTTTTCCAGTTCACTAATTTCTGTTGTCAATAATGCCTGGTCAGTTTCGATATCTACAAGTCTTTTGGCAAATTTAGTTCTCTGTTGTTCGTACTCACTTACATTTTTTAGACTATTTAGTTCATCAGAAATTTGAGCAAGACGAGTTGTGTTTGAGGACAATTTTCTTCTTTTTTCATCGACTTCGGATAATCTGGATTTATAATCTTGTATCTCTTGTGGCAATCTCGAATTCAAGTCAAGCAGTTTGAAACGCATATCGAGAAATTCTTGATAATTTTCACCCAGAATGTTTTCATCTCGTAGCTGTTTGAGTATCTTTTTCTCTTTGGCACTCAATGGTCTTTTGCATATGCAACGACCACCCTCTATAAGAGAATTTATAAACTCTGTTTTTATTTTCGGAGGTATATCGCCTTTCTTCACATGTTTTTGTATTTCTGTAGCTAAATCTTTTCGCGCATCTTGACTGAGCATTTTAATTAAAATATCAAAACCGGTCCCGGCTATATCTTTCTCCAACTCCTTTATTTCAGCGGTGATATTTTTGTTTTCTTCTTCTACGACGGCTCTTTCATCTTTCAGAAGCTCGACTTGCGCACCACCGGATCTTCCAATCTGCCTATCCAATTTAGATATGCCCTCACGTATTTCACCTATGTTAGTTTCGCAGGTGCTGCGTCTATCTCTGTACTCTTTGAGTTTTTCGGCTATATCTTTACTTTTGCCAATAAGCTCGTCCAGCGCTTCTCTACGTTTCTTATCGCGTGTGTGCTCTCTCAAAATTTCCATTTTAAGCTGTTCAAGATTACCTTTAACTTTGTCGAATGTTTCAGCAAAACAGTTTTTAGAAATAGCTGTTCGTAATTTCTCAGGATTACGCGGATCTACGAATTCTTCTCCGTATATGATATAATAATCATTCACGAGTGATGGAAAATATGTCTCCCTAAAGTCTTTGGCCTTTCTTTCTACTGTTTTCTGCGCAGATCCTACCCAATGTAGCGCACTAAAGTCTTGATGTCCACCTTCCTCCGTTTTGACAAATTCGAATCCATCGACTTGCGGATGGAGTGCTCCAGTTGTGGTTGTGTAAATAGGTTTTTTCCTTTTGGTGTGCATAACCCTGGAGAAGACAATTTTTTGTCGCGGTGTTTCGCCATCATTTTTTTCAAAAGTTAGAGTTACACGGCATATCATGGGCGCATTCATGTTACTTTGGCAAAGAGCCTCTTTATTGAGAAGATTGAAATCTGCTTCGATTTTATCCTTCGGTGCCTTGTGTGTATAAAATCCGAACAAGCACCACTGTATCGCCTTTAGCAGACTTGTTTTACCGCCACCATTCCCACCATCGAATATCACGAGCTTGTTTTTAGAATGACCGATATCGATATCATGCCTACCAAAAAAGGGGCAAAAATTTTCCAACTCCATTCGTGTCAGTTCAATCATATCGTCACTTCTTACCTACAACGTCTATTATTTCCTTGTAACGAGAAATCGCATCTCTTTCGGTTGTCTGGTATTCCGAAGTCTCCATTTCCAACAATTCAAGCAATATTTTTTTCTGAGTCGCTGATACTTTCATCTCATCGAGTTGATTTGATACTCTCTCGATAAATTTCTCGGATTTTTGTTTAGATAACTTTGTCATCGGACATATCCTTCTCAGATAACTTATATCCCTCTAGCCACTTAAACACTTTTTCTTTAGCATCAGTAGAATTCGTACAGTGAGTTGCATATTCCATAGCACGCCTAAATTCGCGTTTTATAAGACTCTTGTCAGATTCTTTCAGTTCTGTTCCATACGGCGGCCCAACCAGAAAATCATAGAGTTCCGCGTGGTCTTTGCCCGTACTCGTACTATTTCTTAGTATTCTTCCTCGTCGCTGTATGAATTCAGCTGAGTTCGATGAACTGGCGAGTATCACCGCGGTTCTAACTTCGGGCAAATTTACTCCTTCGTCCAAACATTTAATTGCTATGATCGCATCGACAGTATCGTTACGTAATGCGTTCAATATACTTTTACGAACCTCAATGTCATCGAATTTCGACGTGAAATCTAGAGAGTTCAGATTATTTTTTCTAATAATTTTTCTAACACTATCTATCTGCTTTTCACCAGTATCTTTGCTTTTGAAACTTTGGCAATAGAACAGCATTTTTTTATTCGACCCTTCACGTTTTATCATTTTGATAAGTTCGTCCAGGATGTCAATTTTTCCAGAAGCGCAAGATATGAGCAGTGCCCTCAGCTTATCTGGTTGATATCTGTCATCTTCGTTCAAAGTACCGTGTTGTATAGCAATCTGCTTGGATAGTTTTCTGTATTCTTTATGCTCAACTGGACTAAGCTCCACAGTTTCGAAATGATATTCGTAAGGACAGAGATAGGTCTTCCCAGTGCTGGGGTCTATTTCCCTTAGCGCTCTGTCTATTCCAAATACTAGTAAAGGCTCATCTCCAAAGTAATCCATCAGAATCTGGTTTCCCTCGATATCGTGAGATCGTATCGGTGTCGCACTGAGTCCAAGCCGGTATTCTATTTTCTTATTTAGACATTTGGAAAACTTAGGAGCTCCAGCATGGTGCATCTCATCACAGACGATCATGAAACGTGTTTCGGCATTGTTTACAATTTCTTGCACTGCTTCTGTTGAAAGTGACTGATAGGTGAAAATAAACACGTATGTCCGCGATGTTTTCAACATCGAGCGCCTTCTAAACGAAGTTTCCCAGTTTGGGTAATCGCTAGAACAGCATTGAATATCAAATTCTCTAAAACCCTCGCCGATCATATCTTTTTTCCATTGCATGACCAACGTGTTCGTAGGGACAGCTACAATAATGCTCAATCCACGATGCTTTTCCGCGGCCTTCTTCATACAATGAATTGCTGTGAGTGTTTTTCCTGTTCCTGTGGCCATTTCAAAGAAGCCACACATATTGTTCTTTAACCATCCGTCTATCGCTTCCTCTTGGTAATACCACAATTTCTTGGATGAGGTTCCGGTCTCCGGATCTATGTACGGAATAACATCATCAACAGAACTGCAAGAATACCCGATAAGCTTAGTTTTGATAGCATCTGGAAGATCCAGTACCACCACGCCTTCAACCTGATTATTCCAGTAATCGTTAAACTCTCTAACGTATCTGTTTATGTATTCTAATTGACCACTCACAGAACTTTTGTAAACCGAAATGGCTTCACCATTGATCTTCCATCCGGTTTGGGATTCGTTTATAGATCCGCTAAAACATATTTTATTTTCTTCCTCGTCGCACAATATCCCAAATTTCGAATGAAGCATACCGCGTTCATATTGGAGTCGCGTCATTTTTGCAACTTTGATTTCCAGCCGTCCGATCTTAAGAAGCCAAGCCAACGCAGCTACCCGTTTTTTAACAATAGCATCTTCAAGAGCATCTATATCATCCTTCAATATGCGATCGAATTCAAAAAGTAGTTCCTCTTCGACGTTGTATACGTTCTCTATTTCATCGCCTTTCTCGAAACCTTTGCAGCTTACTATAAGACGCATCTTAGATGCTGGATTCGATAAAAATTTTGAAAGCCCTCTAGCTGCAATCGATAACGCGCTGGATGAAAAGAAACCTGTAACTCTGTCATACGATACCGCGCTCGAAAGTACCGGAATATAAAACTCGTTAACAACATCATTTTGCTGTGTTGTATAAACGGGTTGCAATGTATTCAGAATATGCCCAAAACTTCCAGCCATAATATAGCTCTTTTAAAAGTAATTTAAAGCTCCCTTATCTAACGCTTTCTCGCCCTATCCCAATACGGCGAATGGCACTTCGGACAAACAGTAGGCTCCTTCTTCCCTCGCGGAACCCACTGGTGACCGCAGCGCTCGCATTTGAAACCCTCAACCGTGATGCTTACCCGGGCCATGAAAAACCTATTGATTTCTTCGCATTTAATGGCTCTTATGTTATTTATAAATATATTACTAGCTAATACATAGATTAATATGAAAGACCGGCAACCTAGTAAAGAGGAGAGGCAAAATACTCATAACCAAGTCCGTCGAGGCCTGACGTGGTACGAGGTGTTCGCCTATGTCGGATTGGCGGTGTGGCTTGTTCTGATTTTTCTGGGGAGGATGGGGTGAGGGTGAAGGGTATTCTGGAGATGTGAAAAGCACAAGCTACACACCACATCAGCATGCCTTTTTATTTACTTACGATAGAGTCATTTTATGATAATAACCGTTGTGTCGTTCAGGACTTACATCATGATTATACTTGCTGTGATATTATTCTGGTTCTTTCTACCAACTATTTTACAAACCACTCATTCGATAGAGATAGCGTGTCCATCCGATTTCGTTTCTGAATTTGGTAGATATGTAACGGAAAATGCAAAAAATGCAGCATCCACGAATTATGTCTTCACGATGAATACATATGATGTGACATTCGGTGGTTATGGGTTTTACTTCTATGTGAATCCGGGTAGTATATCAATCGGTTGTCAGCATGGATTTAGAACAGGAGAAAATGTAAATTACTATTATTGTGATTACATTCCACCAGCGAATGCGATATCTGACTTGTATTTTTTCAAAAGAGGCGTTGATAGTTCTGGGCGAATTTTACCCGAGACTAAACTAATCGTTACTGACATAATTCTCGATTCGAACCTGAAGTTTCTCGATGTTGCATGTCGGCGATTGTAAATTTCCATGCCGTATAATGCAGTTTTGCGATATGTTTTATTTGGTGCACCGCCGCCTCATAAACGCTTATATCTCTTCCTCGTCAGCCAATTATATCAGGGCTGGTAGATCAGCTGGATCCAAGCGCAGCGTGCGCCTAAATTGGCATGTATTTACAAACCCAAAATTCCTAACACGTCTTTATAGACGAGAACCAACGTAAAAAGCACTAAGATAGATGTCATCACAAGCAGTATGTAGTTCGTATATCTCTGATTTATCTCATATCTGCTTGTAATAGGCAGAAAATCAAGCCATACCGGCAGATTAAGCAACTCATTCTTGTTTTCAATTTTGTTTTTTTGGTAATACATGACGCCTTTTTTATCCTTCGCCTTTATCACACACGACAACGCTATCTGACCATCGGAGAAAGAAGAGAATACACCAACATAGACCGTTGCACAGTCTTGACTAGATATTTCGGGTATCGCTATATCATTCACGCTGTCCACAACCTGGGTTTTTATATCAAGTAATTCAATTTCAGACATTATACCACCAGGAAAACATGTTCCACACTTGTTAGTAATTTTTAATTTTAATTCATATGGAGAATCCTGGATTATCTCCTTTGGTCTGAAAAACAAGAATACTCTCCTGTTGCGTGGTTTAAAAACAGGCTCTATTAACAACTCATATTTTTCTGTCATCTATGTCCACGCGTTTTCTTTTTAGGGTAATCGCTCACAACAAACGACACCGTTCCATATTTTGTTTTAAAAGTAACCCGTCTTGTCATAGAAAATAGATGATCTTCAGTATTCTTAAATATCATGGACCCGGCGGGATTCGAACCCGCGGCCTCTTGATTGCGAATCAAGCGATCTTCCAACTGATCTACAGGCCCTCTTCTAGAACGTTGGCGGGAAAGAGTATAAAAGTAGCTACCCCATCACCCGTATCTTCTCCGCCCTCGTCAGCCGCTTGAAAGCCGCTTCGGCTTTTAGCGCCGCGGATTTCGTATCGTATTGCCATTTAGCAGCGAGCTTCACGGGCCTGCGGCTCCTTGTGTATTTCGAGGCGATTCCGCCGTTGTGCTTTCTGACGCGTTCGTTCACATCAATCGAATAGCCCGTATAAAACGTGCCGTCGCTGCAGCGAAGAACGTAGACGTAGAACATGATATTATTTCGTATCCGGACGGTTTAAGATTTTCAGACCATCGTCGCTTTGATTATTACGACGTCCGTAAGCGGTCTGTTGCTTGCATCGGTTGCGACGTTTGATATCGCATCGACGACGTCCATTCCCGCTATGACACTGCCGAAAACGGGATGCTTTGCGTCAAGATGATCGTTGTCGACGACGTTGATGAAGAACTGGCTGCCGCCTGTGTCCGGCCCTGCGTTCGCCATCGCTATCGTGCCGCGGACGTTGCGGTTATGCGCGGTAAATTCATCGCTGATAGTATAACCCGGTCCTCCGCCGCCGGTGCCTGTCGGGTCGCCGCCCTGTATCATAAAGTCCTTGATGACGCGGTGGAATATCACGCCATCGTAAAACCCTTGTTTCACAAGCTTCTCGAAATTGCCCGCCGTGATGGGAATGTCCGAAGCCAGTTCAATCGTGATGTTGCCCATGCTTGTCTGCAAAAGGACCTTAGTCGGACTTTTCGGAGACATGAACAATACCACCGATGCAATAGCGGCTATGACTACGACGACGATTGCAGCCAAAGCCAAGTATTTGCTGGCCATGATATTACTTCCTTCCCTGCTTCCACAATACCTTCCAGTAATTCATGAATCCTTTTGCGATATCCTTGTCTTTTATCACGAGCACATACGGCGCCTTCTTTGTCAGCTTGAAAATGCGAACAGTGTCTTTGTAGATTGCGACTTCGATGTTTCCTTTGCCTGCTTTGACGTATCGTATTTTTGTTCGCGTGCTGGTCGAGCCTTTTGCACCTTTATGCATTGAGAAAACGCCGGCGAATTTAGTCTTCTTCTCGCTCCAGTCGACTTTTCCCAGCACTCGGTCAAATCCGCCCTCATATCCGAAAGAATAGACCGTTTCTCCCGCATGCTGCAGTTTGTCGAATTCGCAGATGTTCTTCAGGATGCCACTCTTGCCGGTGTAGAGTTTGATAGACATGAAAGATATTTGCGGTGAGGAGATAAAAAGCAGATTATAGTTTCGATTGCCGTTTGGGCGAGATAGTATAATCTTCTTAAAGTCTCAATCCATTTCAGTGTTTTGTGATTATTATGAAATCGTCAGCTAAACGTTTCTATCTGCGCCAACTTAATATTCTGAGAACTCAGAAGTTTGTGTCTCTTGATTAGATTTAATCGACGACGATGTGAAAAACATGGTCTGGAAAGGAGTCATAATCGAAGAGAGCCTGGAAGACAAGGGCTTGCTCGAGATGGCACGAATAGTCAAGACTGATACATCGACGCTGGAAGCTGAAGAAGAAAAAGGCAGCCTGCATTTTCACAAAATCGAAGTCGACGACGCGGCGAAAAATGAGTTCGTCGACAAAGCAAAGCGCTCGATAAAGAACAGCTGGTACATCCACATCTGCCGCAACGAGACCATGGTCGTGATATTCAAGGATAAGTCATTCGAGTTCACGAAAAAGCAGAACGACAGATTAGAGCAGGCAAGAAGCTACGGATTGTCTATAGGGATTCTCAAAGAGCAGCTGCCGACCGAACGGTTGATAACAGACCCGTATGCGTGATTGCGCTTTCGAGAATCAGATTTTATGATACTTCAGCCAAAGCTAAAAACTTAAAGTTTCTGGCGGACGACTGGTCATGGGAGAAAGACCTGCGGCAGAAAAGCCCGTGATAGAATATCGTTTCACAGGCGGGGGCATCTTTGACGAGCCGTTCGGGATCAGGCTGTACGAGGATGGGCGCGCTGAGAATGGGTACGCTGAGGATGGGCGCGTTGAGTTTCAGCGTGACGGGAAGACTAAGGAATTCCGCATCACGCCTGATCAGGTAAAGCGGTACGCAGAGGATTTGGTTAAGGCCGGATTTTTTGAGTTAAAGGTTAGCAATTTACTAACGTGTTTTGGCGGGGAATGCGGCGAGCTTACTTTGAATTATAACGGTACGTCAAAGAATGTGAGTTGGAATATGGTGTGCCCATACGAAGTGAGCGAAGTTACCAGAGAATTGCGGAGGTTAGGCGAACAAAATCAGATTTTATGATACTTCAGCCCGTGCGATTTGTGCCAGGCTGCGCGGTCTTGGTGGTATAGCTCGACTTCTCGCCATTCTGCGATGTTGATATGCTCTTTCTCTAGGCCGACTTCGGATATCGTGTCAAAGTCAGTCACACTGTGCAGATTGACGCCGGTTTCTTTGAGTGTAGTTCCGCCGCCTTCAAGCCGATCAGCAATAACGATGCAGTCGGAGACTTTCGCATCAATTGCTTTCAGCGCCTTTACTGCCTTGGCCTTTGAGCTGCCCTGCGCTATGACGTCGTCGACAAGCAGGACCGGCTTGCCGCCGACCTCGTATTTGTGGGCGCCTTCTATCGTGCCGTTTTTCCTTACCCATATAAGCGGGATGTTTAGCTCTTTCGCAAGGCTCGTTGCAGGCGATATGCCTGATGCTTCCGCGCCTGCGATGTAATCGAATTTTATTTTGTCGTTGTCCAGGATAGCCGCCATATAAGCGATTATTATCCTGTTCTGTGCTGGAAAGCCCGTTAGCAAGCGTTCGTCGATGTAGTACGGGCTGCGGTTCTTGCCGTTGTCGACCGTGAAAAGGTCGTCCGTGTTCGTTCTCACTCGTATGAGTCCGGTCTGCCAGTGTATGTCTGCCGCGTGCTTTGCTATCAGTTCCTTGTCAGTCGCAGGCTCTCGCTTGAGCGCATAATTATTGACGTACTGGTGCAGCCAGAATGCGCCGCCGTCAGGAAGATAAGCATTGACCCGTTTCAGCCCATCGGAAAAATTTACTACCTCCATGTCACCGTGATGCGTGAAGAACACTCTGATAAGGTTCGAATCGCGGTGGTATTCTTTTTTGAGGTCACAGCCGAGGTGCTTGCCGTAGATTTCGATCAATCCGTTTAGAAGGTCATCAGGAGACATATCCGCGTGGCTCTCCAATGTGATTCTATTTCCATCGGTCTTGGGCTCAAAATAAGCTTTGGTAAAGCAAAGCGGTTTTGTCATCGCTCATTCTACGCCGTTAGTCTTTTTACGGTTATGCGCGGGCTCACGGTTTGCGCAAGGTTATTAAGCTTTCCCTCAGCAGCCCGACTTTCTCAGTCCTATCTCTCAGTGCTGCACGCTGGTTCAGAACAAAGATGTGCTCGACTTTGAAACCTATCCGCTCAGCCAGTTCTGCCAGTACGACGTCGCTTTCGACAGGCTCAAAGGGCGGCGGAAAATATGCGTTTCCGACAACAATAGCAACGCCAGCGCCGCCCTTGCACACGCGCCAAATCTCGCCCAATGCAGCATTCATGTCTTTGAAATATGTCTGCGCTTGCACGGGCAGTTTGCGCTCCGCTAGAAAGCTTTCTTCCAATTCAGTCGCACCGCCGATAAAACTGCGTACAGACGGCGCCGTTTCACCGGAAATTATCCAGTTTTCAATCGCGTAAACTTTCTGGTAGTCGATCTGATTTAGATATGGCGGACTTGTGATAACGGCGTCTATACTATTATCCTCGAGCGGCAATCGGCGGGCGTCGCCCATTTCGACTTTTATTTCCGCTCGTTTAGTCTCGAGCCGCTCCAAATCCTTTGCCATCCGTGACAGCGTTTTGCTTAACATTTTACGTAACGGTGGGCTCGGATGCTTTTTCACTTTAATCACGCCGCCGTCCTTCCACGCCCAGCTGACTTTCATCGCCGCATTGACAAGCCCGAGCAGCAAGAAGTTGCGGACGTCTTCGTCTTCGACCTGGTTGATAAATCGGCGGAAAAACATGATGTCATCGAGGGCATAAGTGGAGAGACATTTTTTCACGATAGCCGGCGCTTCGGCTTTGCGCGGCTTTTCGAAGCGATTGTCAAGCAAAGCCCGCACACTTTCTCTGAGCTTATCAATATCGTAATCGCGCGTCTTCACGCTGCTGGCAAAAGCCGCAATCGGCGATACGTCAAATCCGACAGCATTGACACCGCGCTGCTTGCACGCTAAAAGAGTAGTGCCAACGCCTGCAAACGGGTCGAGCACAGTCTGCCCTTCTTTGACCGAAAACATCTCGAGCAGCTTGAAAACCAGCTCAGCAGAATAGCCTTCCTTATAATATATCCAGTTGTAAACGGGTGAGCGCTTGTTCGGAATAAAGGTGGCAAGCACGCCCCAGTCGAATTTGGGTTCTAGTTCGAACGGCATCAGTTTCAACTCATTGTAAGTCTATTTCAATTCTATGTTGAGCTGCTTTCCGATATATTCTCTTGCCATGTTTCTTTTTGCATCATTTAGCTTCCAGTAATGAGCCTCTCCCGGGACCGAATAGTATGACCGCTCCTCAAAAAAATAGCCTATGCCGAGGATGTCTCCATGATTGCCTTCGGGAACACCTTTGAAAACAACCGGGAAGTCCAGTTCTCCTTCTACGAGCTTTGCCGGATATATCGTGATATGTTTTTCTTTGGGATCGAATTCGAAATACGGGACGATTTTATAGCCCAGATTACCGCATTCCATGCATTCGGGCTTCTTCTGCGGCCTTCTGCCTACGCTCCAGCCGTTTTTTATTATATTGCTATAAAATATCCTGGGCAATATCGGATTTATTATGCACCACATTTTGTATTTTTCAAAGTACCTTCCGATGCTCTGGTAACGTGCCGGTTCTACGCCGAATTTCAAAGGATACCAGAATAGATGCCTCTCGGTCTTCTCGATGACTGTACCTCTGATGTGCGGCTGATGAAGGATGTGTATTGAATCGTGGTTGCTGTTTTCCAGATCCTTGAGGCTCATATGCTCGTGAGAAAGCGGCTTCACGGAAATAAAACACGGTATATTCTCGCTGCCGATTTCTATGTCCTTGAGCAATATCGGGACATCATTGCCGGTCCAGAGCTTGGACTCGCGCTCTACGGGAAATGGATCGCCCTCATCGTCAGGATTGTCTATGCCTACATAATTGCCAGTTTCATCGAAAACATCTTTGAACTTTACTGCAGTAATGCGCTTGTTGAACTCTTCCTCTGTGAAGATGTGCCTGCCCTCAAACCCGAGCTGCCACCAGATAGCATACGCTTTATCAATATACCCGCGGTCGTGCATCCGCTGGATGAGCGCTTTATCAATCATCAGAATCTTCCAGAATTAGATAGCTTGACAGAAAATCATAAAAGGGGATTATAGCTGCGTGTCATCGACTTCCACGATCTTCTTGCGCAGTTTTGCGCCAGTGACCAAATGGACAGGTTTGCCGAAATATGCCTCGAGCAGCTCGAGCGCAGCTGCATTCGCACGCCCGCGCACGGGCGGCTCTGTTATTCGCACAACCAGTGCATCGCCTTGCTTGATTATCATGTCTTCCTTGGCGTTCGGAACGACTCGGATATTGACGCGCATGATACTAACGAAATCGGTGAGAATTAAAACCTAGTCTAATACTCGATCGGGCCGATTTCTGAAGCTTCTGAGAGAATGACCTTGTTTATTTCATTCATGTCGGTCAGGTTGTTCGCCTTCAGCATGCGCTGCGATATCGTGTACAGAACGTCATCCATATACAAAGAGCGCCTGATCGTAGACTGGTAATCGTACTCATTGCTCGTTTCGCTGTGCGTTATCGTTCCTTTCAACACAAAGCCGTTTGTGAGGTCGAGGCTGAATACATACGCGCCCTGCCGATAATCGCTCCAGTTACTGCCGTATTCGCTGACAGGTATCACGAGCAGGTTTTTCTCGCGGCTGAATAAGAAAGCTTTGTGGTCGTACAGCGCTTCCGAAGATGTTCCGCGCTTGCCGATTATGTATTTCGAGACTTCTGTCGGGTTCTCGACGTCGCTGACATCGAACAGTGAAAGTTTCATGCCTGTTATCCTTCCTTCCTCGGTCGCATCGCGGCCGACTCCGATGACGTGCGTTTCGTCATACGGGTGAAGATAATCCGATACGCCCGGGATTTTCAGAAAACCGAGCACGGCCGGGCTCGCAGGATTGCTCAAATCGATGACAAACAGCGGGTCGATTTGTCTGAACGTCACCATGTACGCTTTCTCGCCAAGGAATCGTACAGAATATATGCGTTCGCCTTTGGCCATATCCTCTAACTTACCGACGGTGTTCATGTCCATGTCAAGTACGTACAGGTTATTCGACTGGATGCTTCGCCACTGTCCGCTTGTCGTGGCGATTCTAAAATTGTCGTTGAATTCGTCCATCGAGAACTGGTTCAGCACCGTGCCTGGTACCGTTCCCTGCGACTTGTATTCGATATTGCCGCCGCCGATCTCAACGCGGTGAACGATCGTCTTGTCCATCTCTTTTGCGATTTCTTCTGTCAAAGATTGCGATTCGTTCTGTATCCTGTTCTGAAGTGCGTACTGCTCCTCAACGGGAAGCGTCTGCATGTATTCGTTCAGCACCCTGCCGACGGCTTGCATCTTCTCATCGTTTGAGAATTTGTCATCAGCGACTATCGCATCCATGTCAGACTGGACTTCTGACGGCACGTATTTTTTGATAAAATCAGTTGCCTTGCCGAGGAAATCCGAGTATCGCATCTGTTTTGTATACGTGACATAGATATTGTTTTGTGAGACGTACAGGTTCTGCGTATATCCCAGCATGAAGACTTCTGTGTCCATATCATCAAGCTCGTTGACATTAAACGAGCCGATTATTGTAAACTGGTAATTATTGTCAGGTGAGTCGAAATACCACACATCGATGCAGCCGCCAAGTCCGCTGCATCGTGCAACCGACGGTACAATCGGATTCTGGAAGTCATACACAGGCTCATTCGCGATAAAGTAAACGTAATCGCCGATCATCCGCGAGTTGTAATAATAGCCGTCCATCTCGTACGTTTTCACGAGCTCAGGCGCTGCGCGGTCGGTCACATCATAGACATTTATCACAGTCTTCGGGGTTTGCTGGCGATATGGCGGCATTATGCCGATCTCCTCGATGACCGTAGGCTCGGTTGTTGAAGTCGCTTCAAGCGGTGCGAAATAGTCATATTTCGTGGCAAATACGATGAGCTTGTCGCCGTTGATGAAGATGTCCGAGATAGTTCCGTTTTCGACGGTTATGTTAGCGACAATCGTAGCATCTTCAGCCGGATAAGCGTCTATTATTTTCACCGTATTTTCCCGCCAGTCGCTTGACACAACGTAGATGTATTTCCCATCATTCTTTACGATATCCGCCTCATCGACGCCTTCGACCTGGATGTTTGTCTGCGAATAATCCGTAGATTTCTGAGACGTGTCAGCAGTGCCTTGCGCTGCCGTAGGCAATGCCATAGGTGCAGTCGTAGTTTCAGCGCGCATTGCTCCGAGTGAAGCGCCCGCGAAATTGCCGTAATATGAGGTGCCAGAATTCTCCGCAAGATAAGCCTTGAGCTCGTTCTCAGTCGAAAACTTTTTCAACTGGGGCTGCTCGGTCGGCAGTTGGATAAAAAATGCGCCGCCTATCAGGACTATCGCGATTATCACCAATGCGATTATCGGCGCGAAGCCTTTCTTGTTTGGCATGATTATCTTGTTACATATCGCAGGCAGGCGATTTAAACCATGCAGAAATCGTTCGGTTTTATCCGAACGATAAATTTTTAATTTTTATATAGTCTGCAATGGAACGCTGATTATGGAGCTGAAAAAAGAGGTTGCTAAAGCTCTGGCAAGCGATACGAAAGTCGCGATAATGAAGAGCCTTGCCGAGCGAAGAAAGATGCCCGCAGAGCTTTCGCGCGAGAAGAATCTTTCTCCGTCTACTGTGACAGAGCATGTCAAGGAACTAGAGCGCCTTGGGCTTGTGCGGCGGAATGCGACAGGGCACAAGTGGGTCTATTACGAACTGACCGATATGGGAAAAAGCATCGTCAGCCGCCAGAAGATACCTGTCCAGGTTTTCATGATGTTTTGCGTCGGGTTTGTGATGATTGTCGCCAGCTTTGCAAGCGTGACGTTTACTGGAGCAGGTGCACCGTTGCTCGCAGCTGAACGAATGGCTTCTATCGGCGCGCCATCAGCAGGCGCGGAAGGAATTGTAGGTGCGGCACAAACGTTTGAAATGCTGCCGATACTGATATTTGCGATAGGGGTCGTCATTATCATACTGGCTGTTCGAAAAATGGTGAAAAAATGACAACCCGCGAGATATCGGCAGGCGGAGTCGTATTTTATAAGAAAGGAAAGGAATTCAAAATTCTGCTCATCAATGACAGCTACGGACGATGGGCGCTGCCGAAGGGCCATATCGGCGACACGATAAAAGATGAGACATCCGAGCAAGCGGCGCTGCGCGAGTGTTCGGAAGAAACCGGCATTCCGCTGAGCGATTTAAAAATAGTCGAGAAATTAGGCGACATCAAATACTTCTATCAGCTCAAGGGCGAGCGCATATTCAAGATCGTGCGGTTCTTTTTAGTTGAATCGCGCAGCGCAGAGCTAAAGCCGCAGTGGGAAGTGCAGGCAGCCGAGTGGTTCGCCGCGGACGAAGCCGTAGAAAAGAACGAGTACGAGAATGCGCGTGATATTATAAAAGCCGCGATAAAGAAAATACGAGTGATTATATGATGTACGCACTCTATTGCCACCTCAAAGACGACGTTGAAAAATATCACCATAAGCTGGTCGATGAGATCGCCAAAAAGTTCGGCACGCAGATAACGAAAAAAGAAAACATCCCGGCCCACTTTACTCTGAAAGGCTGGTTCGGAACGGAGAACATAAAGGGAATAGACAAGATTATCGCCGCTTTTTGCAGGCGTCATAAGAAAACGCCCGTCCGAGTAGGAGGATTCGGAGGATTTCACCCGAAGGTCATCTACATGGATGTGCGCCTTTCCAAGGAAGCCAAGAAGACATATTTCGAACTGATTTCGGAATTGCGTAAAGTCGAATGGATGTCATGGGACAAATACGACGCAGAAAAGCGGCGTTTCCACGCCACGCTTGCCGAAGACTGCAACGGAGACTTCGATGCAATCCGGCAATTTGTCAAGCGCAAAGAACGATATTTCAGTTGTCAGTTTGACAACATAACGGTTTTGGAACTAGTAGGCAGGCATCCGCTTCTGAGATGGAAGATTCATAAGACATATTCGATGGGATGATAAAACGCTCGCATAATGCTTTTATAGTGCGGAACGCTTCGCGTTCGCACAATTAATGTTATTTGTCATAACAAATAACATTATATAGTTTGGATAAGTAAATCGTGAAATCCCGCTGGTGATTACGAAAATCAGTAGGGCGAAAAGAATAGTGGCGGGCCGCAAAGGCTTCAGCCAATCTTTCTTCAGCCTTATTATTTAGTAAACCGTGAAAAATCATGCCAAAGAAGCAAGAAGCTACTGCCGACGAAAAGCCAAAGCTAGCCGTGCCGCGCTACGACCCTCGCGCAGCCGAAGCAAAATGGAAGGAGTTCTGGCTCAAGAAAAAGATATTCAAATTCGATGCGAACAGGGGACCGATTTTTTCGGTCGATACGCCGCCGCCGTATCCGACAGGCGAAGCACACCCGGGTTACATCCTCAACTGGGGTTACATCGACTTTATTGCCCGTTACAAACGGATGCGCGGGTTTGCCGTACACTTCCCGCAAGGCTGGGACGTGCACGGTCTGCCGACCGAATCGAAAGTCGAGAAGACAAAGGGAAAGAAATCGAGTGAAGTTCCGCGCGACCAGTGGGTCAAATGGTGCGAAGAGTGGACTGAGAAATACATCGAGCTCCTTAAACAGGATTTCATGAACCTCGGCTTCTCCATCGACTGGTCGCTCGAATACAAAACCTCATTGCCGGATTACGTTGCGATGGTCCAACGGTCGTTCGTCAGGCACTTCAACAAACATCTGGCTTACCGCGGCAAGCACCCTGTCAACTGGTGCACTAACTGCCGAACCGCTATAGCCGACGCAGAAGTCGAATACCGGGAAAAGAAAGGAAAATTCTATCACATCAAGTTTGCAATCGCCGGCGCGAAAGCAGGCGAAGAAGTAATAATCGCAACCACACGGCCCGAATTGCTGCCGGCGTGCGTTGCGATGGCCGTTAATCCCGACGACGACCGCTACCAGCATTTAGTCGAAAAACGAGCAGTCGTCCCGTTATTCGGCCAAGAAGTGCGCATACTTGGCAGCGAGGCCGTGAAACCTGAATTCGGGACAGGTATAATGATGATTTGCTCGTTCGGTGACAAGCAGGACGTCACCGATATAATGAAGCACGGCCTGCCCATCATCGACGCGATCGACGGCTCGGGCAAGATGACGAGCGCCGCGCGCAAGTTCCAGGGCTTGACCGTAAAGGAAGCGAAAGAGTGTATAGCAAAAGATTTGCAGGAGCAAGGCATTCTTGTCAAGGAAGAAAACATCGACCAAAATGTCGGCACGTGCTGGCGATGCAAGCATCCTATTGAGATTTTGAATAAAGAGCAATGGTTTTTGCGGGCCGTCGAGTTTAAAGAAAAAGTAATCGCAGAAACGCACAAATGCACGTGGTGGCCCGAACATATGAAGCTGCGCCTGATAAATTGGGCGACTTCCATGAGCTGGGACTGGGTCATCTCGCGCCAGAAAGTCTACGGAACGCCGTTCCCGATTTGGTATTGCGACCGCTGCGGTGAGATCATCGCAGCCGACGAAAGCGAGCTTCCGCTCGATCCTGTCCAAAAGGAAAAGCGCTGTCCCAAGTGCAAAATCATAATGCGGCCCGAGCACGATACGATGGACACGTGGATGGACTCCTCGATGTCGACGTACTGGCATGCGCAATGGCCGAAGCCGGGCTGGGAACGATTCGTTCCGGCGTCACTTCAGCCGAACGGCGCTGAGATTATACGAACATGGGACTACTATTTGCTGCTGCGCTCGCTCATGCTTGAAAGCAAGCCAGCATTTGAAAATCTGATGATTAACGGCTGGGTCACCGACGAGACGGGCGAAAAGATGTCCAAATCGCTCGGAAACTACACTGCTCTACCGGAAATGCTGAAGCGCACGTATGCTGACGCTGTGCGCTATTGGGCATCGCGCTCGATCGTCGGGTCGGACGTTCCGTTCACGTGGAAAGAAATACAACACGCCGAGAAATTCTACACAAAGCTCTATAACATTCTGCAGTTCCTGAACATGGGTCTCGATAAGACCGGAATGGCTGAAATAAAGTCGTTAGACGAGCTGATCGACGGGAACGAAGGAACTTTGGAAGTCCTGGACCGCTGGATTCTGTCCAAGCTCCAGCGCTTGGTCGAGACATGTACAAAATCGCTTGACAATTACGCATTCCCGACAATAGACATCGAGATGTTCATCTGGCATGAAGTCGCGGACTATTACATCGAGATGGTCAAGTGGCGAATATACGATGGGCGGAAAGCCGGTCAAGCATTGTGGACACTTGCTAAAGTGCTCGAAGCCAGCATCAAGCTGCTCGCGCCGTTCGCCCCGTTCATCACCGAGGAGATATATCAATCATTCTTCAAGCGATTTGAAAAAACCGAGTCGATACACATCAGCAAATGGCCCGAACCCGACACAAAGCTGCTAAACGAAGACGCCGAAAAACTGGCAGAGATGGCTAAGGACATAGTCGCTGCGGTCAGGCAATACAAGATGGCAAATAAACTCCCGTTAAACGCGCCGCTTCGAGCAGTCGTAATCGAAGAGCCTGAGATCGCTCCGATAGCGGACGACTTGAAAGGCACGCTGAAGATAGCGGAGATAAAGGTCGGTGCGGCAGCGGAGTTGCGGACAGAGAAGCTTAAGATCGGAATTTCTATCAAGAAATAGTCGCACGGAGCGTATTTGCGCTCCTAGAGCGGTTTATTATTAATCGCGTTCATATCTAACAAAGGTGTAATCGTGCCGGAAAAATCCAAGGAAGAGATAGCGAAGGAAAAGCTCAAGCTGAAAAAGTTAGTCAAAGAGCTCGAGAAAATCAAGGGCATGCACACCGAATTAGTTACAGTATACGTGCCGGCGGATTACAACATCTACGAAATGGTGTCGACGCTGAAGACAGAGCAGAACACTGCTGCGAACATAAAATCGAAAAGCGTCCGAAAGAACGTCATGTCGGCACTCGAGAAGATCATCGCTCATCTTGCGCTCTACAGGAAGACACCCGAGAACGGATTGGCGGTTTTCAGCGGCAATATGGCAGAACGCGAGGGCGTTGCCGACATCCGCATATGGCCTGTCGAGCCGCCCGAGCCGCTTCGAACGAAACTGTACTGGTGCTCGCAGCAATTTGATTTACGCCCGCTGCAGGACATGGTCTCCGAGAAAGAAGTTTATGGTATAATCTGCCTTGACCGCTCTGAAGCAGACGTCGCGCTGCTCAAGGGAAGGAAGATAGAATCGATCGTTCATATGGAAAGCATCGTGCCCGGAAAATCGCGTGCAGGCGGGCAAAGTGCAACACGTTTTAGCCGTGTGCGCGAAGGGCTGATGCACGATTGGATGAAGCGCATATCAGAAGCAGCAAACAAGGTCTTCATGGAACACAAAGAAGTCATCGGTATAATCATTTCTGGTTCAGGCCCGACAAAAGAGGAATTTTTGCGCAAAGAACTGCTCTTCGCTGACGTCAGGCAAAAGATACTCGGAACGGTAGACACGTCATACACGGGAGATTTCGGCCTCGAAGAAACCGTTGAACGTGGAAGCGAACTGCTGAAAGAAGCGTCAATCGTCAAAGAGAAGACCCTGCTCATGCGGTTCCTGACAGAACTGCAGAAGCCGCACGGGCTTGCCATATATGGATTCAAGGCGACCATTGAAAAGCTGGAAGCCGGCCAGCTCGACCAGCTTCTTCTGAGCGAAGGCTTGCGCTATGTGCAGGTCGAGTTCGAGTGCGGTCATAAGCAGTGGCTCCCGACGGACCAGAAGCCGGCGCTATGCCCGGTCGAGAACACGGAAAAGCGCGTGAATTACATACGGGACGCCGCAGACGTGCTGGAAGATCTCGCGCTGAACTACGGCGCGAAGCTCAAATTAGTTTCAGTAGATACAAAGGAAAGCCAGCAGTTCCTGGCGCTCGGCGGAGTAGGCGGATTCTTGCGATATCGGACGTAATCCGATTGACTGTTCGGTTAACATTCGCTTGACTAGATGTATATAATTTCAACTGCAGCCGCCAAGAGATATAAGGGTTTGTTCTAAGTCTGGAGATGGATATCGAAATTGTGCAGCTCGGCGATCTTGGCGTGTGGGATCTCAAAAAAGTTGCAAGACTTGATGCCGAAGCGTGGCAGAACGTTCTTTTCGCGGAGCATGATACGAAGAGTTCCTATAGAATCCATATGGAAGAGTACGAGAGATTGCGCGAACGCTGCAAGCGTTTTCCGGAAGGCCAGATAATTGCATATTGTCATGATCCCAGATTCAACGAGCCCGTTGGAGTCATAAATTCGCTTCGCATCAAAGTGCCCGACATCGATGCCGTGCCGAGGACATGGCACGGCCTGACAGGCAACGGCTATTTCACAACTCATGAAGAAGACGGCAACATGCAGGCATGCGTTTCTATAGTTGCAATGCCGCTGGACGATGTGCCGCCCGAGCTCCGTGAAGAGTACAAGAATCAGCAGGTTTCTAGAAAGCTCATCAATGCCCAACTAAAACTCGCCAACGACTCGGACATGGATTACATGATTGCGTATTCGCGGCCGGCGAATTATGCAAAGAACAAAGCGAAATACCCATCGATGAATGAATACCTTGAAGCGGTTAAGCGCGGCGATGTGAATGATCCTATAGGCATGCATCTGCATTTCGGTGCCGCAATCTGGAAGGTATTGCCGAATGGCCGAAAGGATGAAGACGCAGGCCACTATAACGTTATCATGAGATATCCATTAGTGAAGGATGCACCAAAGCCAGAAAGCACGCAAGAAGCTGTTCTTACACGAACTTGAAAATCCGCCGCGCGTTCTCGGCCGTCATGGAAAGGATTTCTTCTTTGCTGAAGCCCTTGATCTTTGCAATGACCTCGGCTGAACGTTCGATTTTCCACGGCCTGTTTGTGAGGCCGCGCTCCTGTCCTTCGGGAACGTCCGGATCTAACCAAGGCGCATCCGTCTCGAGCAGCATTCGATTTAGCGGAACTAATGCGGCCAAGCGCGGATGCTTCTTCGTATAGCAGACGTTCGTAGCAAAAGAGACAAACCACTCGGGCTGCTTCAGAATATATTCGAGCACGCCTTCGCTGCCCGAGAAGCAATGAAAAATGACGTGCCTTACGTTCTTTTCTACCAGCAGCTTCAGCGCATCCGGAAACGCGTCGCGGCAATGGACGACAATCGGCATATCAAGCTCTAGTGCAAGGTCGATGAACTGCGCGAACACTTCCTGCTGCCGTATCTGGTCGGTCGCATCCTTGTAGTCGAGCCCGACTTCGCCTATAGCCACAAAATCATAGCGGTTGTCGCGTATCGTCTGGATATGTTTTTCTATCTCGGTCGGAGAATAATCGGGAATGTGATGCGGATGAAAGCCCGCGCAAGCGTAGACAAAATGCTCGTGCTTGTGCTGAAGTTCGATGGTCTTGGACACGTCTTTCGGGTCCGGCACGGAAGTTATTATCGCCGTCATTTTTTTCGCGCGCGCCTCGGCAACGACCCGTTCGGGGTCGTCCATGTATTCGAGGTGACAATGAACGTCTATCATATTCTATTCATGGATACGTGTGGTATAAAAAATAGGTGCGTGTGTTTGAAGCCCCAGTCCGATTCGATGCAAACACAACGCGACAGCAGGTAAACCTTTAATAAATTACGCACTACTTGGTAACACTGTGACGTGAGCATGCCAAATTACTTCACAAAAGAAAGCTATGCGAAATACGTATCGTATGTAAAAGAGGTAGAAAATTCACTCTTTGAGTTGCAGGGAAAAATGAATGATGCGTACGAAACAGGCGGAACCTGGCATGATAATGCTGCTTTGGACCACCTGACAGAAGATGTTGTGGCGGCAAATACACGATTTAATGAAGCAAATAAGCTTTTGAGAGATGTTCAGATAATCGAATATCCTAAAGTAGTCGATTCCGTGAAGATAGGTTCTGAAGTATCACTTCTGCTCGACAGCCAGCCGGAAAAATTCCAGATTGTCGCATACGGCGATTCCGATGCTCGCAATGACAAGATATTATACGCGGCGCCTATGGCCGAAGCTATAATGGGTCATAAAATAGGAGACGAATACGAAGCGTTCATCGCTGAGAGAAAGCGTAAAATTAAGATACTCGATATTCAACCGATAAAAGAGTGATTCTAATGCCGTTCATTGTGTACGAAGGTGATAATTTATGTTCCAAAAGTACACAGCTTGAGCTTCAGGCAAAGCACCTGGCTCAAAGCTATAGGGTCAAGACTGTAAAGACGGCTACACCGACAGAAATCGGACTGTTCGCCAAAAATTACAGCTTGAAGCATCCTAGTGATACAATCCGGAATTTCTATCTTTACATGGCGGATGTGGTTTCGTTGACGCAGGACATCAAGGCGGAAACGAATGATTATGACTTCATATTATGCGACCGTTATTTTTGGACTACATTAGCTGTAAACAATATTCAGAACGACAAAAGATTCGATCCAATCATTCGTGAAATGTTGGAAAGAGGAGATTTGGTATACCCTGACCAGACCGTGTTTTTCCGCGTTTCTTCTGAGGAACAGAAAAGGAGAGCGTGTAAAAGGGCTATGAATTCGTTAGACAAACTAAGCATGAATGAAGACTTCCATAACCGCTTTGAAGCCGAATACGAGCGGCTGAGCAAAACCTACCCGGGTTGGGTCATTATAGACACGGACAAAAAAACTGCGGATGAAATTGCCTGCGATGTGGAATCGAAGATAGTTCGTGATAAAATCTGCTGGGACAATCCATTCGGGAAGTAACCTTCAGCATCTTTCGTTATCTGTTTCAAAACGCTTTATCGTCTCAGCAAAATCGGAATCTTTTTCGCTTAGGCGAACTCCATTTTTCTTAACGAACGGGTCTATTATGCGCATCTTTCTCGACAGGCACTTGCCGGAAGCTTCGTCAGTTTTACTAAGCTTTGGAATATTTTTGATGCGCTGTTCGAGTCCGTGGGATAATAGCCTTTGCATTACGGTATAGTCATCCAGGAGAAAATCATCTTGTTTTATTATCCCGCTTTTCATGGCGTCTTTGAGGATCTGCACGAATAGACTTGTCGCAGATTCGTATGCAGGATTGAAGTATATCGTAAGATTTGCCGTCAGAACCAGTTCTGCGATTCTCCGAGCAATTTTCACATCCTTGCAAACCAAAGCTCCTTCGTCAACGGTGATCCCATTCAAAACTTCCATAACATCAGATTTTCTAATGTGGCCCTCCTTGAACAGGTCGCGCAAACAATAGTCTAGACGATCGCACGAGAGATCTTTATTTCCGGCTTTAACCAGATTAAAATTAGAAAGGTCTGACATCTCAGATGGATTCGTGCCAGTACTCGCCAGTATCGCTACCATATTCCCTGAATTCATAAACTTACCAATCATTTGCTCATGGTAATTCTCTTTCGCCAATTCCATCAAATGATCCACTACATGTGAAAATGCAGTATGTCCTATGTCATGGAGGAGTCCTGCAATTTGTTCCTTAATGCTGCCGCCGAATCGCTTTACAAGATGATATACTCCGATAGAGTGTTCGTATCGGCTCGTATTCAGCTTTCCATTTGCCAAGAAACTCGCACCGTTCTGATGAATTCGTTTCAATCGCTGAAATTCAGGAGTTCCGATTATACGTTCGGCTAATGCGTCGATTTCAAACTCGCCGTATATCGGGTCTATGTACTTCATGGTTCATTCACTTTCAGCAATGCGCAAACATTATTTGCGCACTCATTAAATTCGTATTCGTTATTGACCTTCGTATTTTTAATTTTGAATTTATCATATATTCCAAAAGTGCTGTCTTGAACGCGTTTGTAAAAATCTTTTACCTCCGGTGTTACGACTTTGTACAGATTACTTCGTTTCCCCATAACATCGAAAGGAATCGTTATGAATATCGCACTAATGTCGTAGCCTTGATTCATGAATTGATGTAGGTACTCCTCATAATTCTTCGCGTCATCGATGAAACCTTTCGCGTACATATGAGCTATGTTTCCGGTATGCCACGTCTCGATTATAATCGGATGCGTACATGCGATCACGCCTTTGTCGCGCTCGATTTCCATATTCATAACTTTTCTTTGAAATTCAGCGCTGGAAGCAGTGCCAGCTGTCTCTCCGCGGCTGATTAAGATCTGAGCAATCTCTTCGCGATAATCATATCCGTTTTTCTGCAAAAACTTGCCTACTTCTGTTTTGCCGCTTGCGTGTATGCCGTTAAGGACAATTATTTTTGTCATCTGATCACAATCCTGTTCCGCAAGTTCTATTGCGCATGATACGACTACTGCATCACCGAATTTTATTTAAACGCTGCGCTTCGCGTCCTTCCCGCGAAAAATGCGCACGTGCAAAGAACACATATAACCCTTTCCGGCGTAAAACTTCTATGCGAAAAAATCCATGCAGTCGCATGTCAGAACCCGATGGGGATAAATATTTACAATTCAGCGAGCATGCCACTTACCTGATGAAATATGGCAAAGTTCTTGCTGACGGCGAAACCCCGAAGGATATGCTTGATAGAGTAGCAGGGTTCTTTGCAAAGATCGAGAGAAAATATTTTTATGATAAGAATGACTCATTTACCGATGAATTAAAAACAGAACTGTATAATAGAAAAATCGTGCCGAGTACTCCGATCCTTACAAATGCTGGCAGGTTTGAAAAACCGCTTTCGGCATGTAGTGTTCCGCCAATAAGTTTGCGTGCCAGTATGGACAGAATAAGATTTGTCGTAGATGCATACCATAGGGATGGGATGGGAACCGGATTCGATCTGAATGAAGTCGTGAATCCAGTCGAGATGCTGCTTTATCTCAATGACATCGCAATCTCAGGTTTGAGCGACAAGGAACAATTGCGTCCTGTCGGAAATATGGGCACGTTGAGCGTTTCGCATCCGCGCATAAGCGAATTCATAAATTCGAAGTGCAAATACCGAGACAAGCCATGGGCATTTAACATCTCTGTGGATGCCAACGACAAGTTCATGAATGCTGTAATAAATCACTCGAATTACAGACTACTAAATGGCAAAAAAATATACGCAGACACTATTCTAAATGAGCTTGCTCAAGCTGCATGGGATTGTGCCGACCCAGGGCTCTTATTTCTTGAACGGTTGAATAATCGTAGTCCTCTGCAGCGGAAAATTAATTACGTTTCTGCTGCGCCGTGTGCTGAAATGGGATTGGCAAAGGGAGAGACGTGTCAATTCGCATACATCAACATCGCCGAATTTTGCAATGGGAACGGATTGAACTATGACGAGTTAGAACACACTGTTAAACTGGCCGTTAGGATGCTGGATGACGCTACAGAATATAACGCAAACACGTACAGGTTTGTCGCATCGCGCATCATGACTAACTACGGGAGGAAGATAGGAATCGGCATCTGCGGATTTAGCGACTTGCTTGCAAAAATGAGCATGCCATTCGCATCGAATGGTGCAGAAAGTCTGGCCGCTAACATACTTTCATTTGTAAATCTGAAGAGCAAGGAAGCATCAATCGAATTGGCTAAAAAACGTGGGGTTTTCGAAGGGTTTCCAGATAGCATGTACATCGCTGGCGACTTCTTATCTAAAAAATTCGGTGGATACGAAACCAATGTCGTATCGTCAGCCGAATGGGAAAGATTAGACAAAACAATATGTGATTGCGGCATAAGGAATTCTGCTACGATTATATTGCCGCCAACAGGAAGAAGTGCTCTGATGTTCGACACCTCGCAGCAGATGGAACCTATATTTTATCTCTACGCCGGCGCCAGATACAATCCATATCTGGTGAGGCACTTGGAAAAATACTACGATGAGCAGACCGTGAGTAAAGTTCTCGGTGAAGTCAAGAAAAGCGGTAGCCTGCAAAAGTGTCAGGACATAAGTTCGCAAACGAAGGACATTTTTCTGACTGCTGCAGAAATACCGTACCAGGACCATCTTTCGATGCTTCGCACAATCCAGAAGTTTACAGACGAGGCCGTTTCAAAAACCATAAATCTGCCAAATGAAATCTCGGTAAAAGAAATCAAGGATATCTTCATTTCTGCTTACATGCAGGAAATGGCAGGAATCTCAATCTACAGAGATGGGTCAAGATCAGACCAGCCTATAAAACTCGCATGCAAGCACGGTGCGTGAGTTGCAGCGTTAATCGGAGGATTAGACGAGCTTATAGACCCTGCCGCGCTGCAATTCTTTCGGGACTTGAAATGCGTCCCATTCGATCCCTGTTATCGGGGCGCTGTATTTTGTCACGTTGCCTGATTTATCTTTGAGCAGCGGATTTTGCGCATCGAGCAAATACGGATTCTCGCCTTTGAAAACAACGTTGTACGTAGAACGAAAACGTTTGTCGCCAAAATCGAAAATTATGACCCCGTCTATTAAGAATGCATCCTCTCCTCGCTGTGCCGACAATTGGACAAGAATTGCTTTTTCAAGCGGCCCGCAGAAACCCGATTTCAAAGCTTCGGAAAACGGCAGGATGAGCTTTCCATCCGTTCTCTTCTCGGCTTTGGAGAACACCTGTCGTAGTTTGTATTCCGAGGTCGCAAGCTTTGCGATCTGGCTGTACGGAATTGATCCGTTCGGAAGGTCGCATAATTTCTTGTATATGTCAAGGTTGTCGATTTCGTATGCACTGCCGGAATCTTTCTCGACTATGCTTCCTTTATCTAACCGTGCTATTACGATGTTCGGCTTTGCCCGTGCATATTCGGTCAGGTACTGCTTGATCTCAGGTTGGCTAATCATAAGTTATGATGTTGTATGAGAAAATCTTATAAGCAGACAATCGGCATCGAAAGCACGCGACAAACTGCATTCATCCGCCCACAACGCGCTCGCGATGCCCGTGTTCTCCGATGAGCGGCACAAACGCGTAGAATCCGAGCATCTTCCGATGGATGTGACCATGCTCATCCTTATGGATTGCCCACAACTCAGTTTCGACAGGAATGATCATCTTGCCGCCAAGTTTGAGCTGTTCAATGAGCGGCTGCGGCACAACGAGCGCCGAAGCCGTGACGATAATGCGGTCATAAGGCGCTTCCTTCTCGTAGCCTTTCGTTCCGTCGTGTTCGACGACTTCGACGTTTGTTATTTTCGCCGCCGCAAGATTCTTCCTCGCCATCCTGGCGAGTTCAGGAATCCGTTCAGTAGAAACAACCTTCCCATTCGCACCTACTATATTCGCAATAATAGCAGCCTGATATCCGCTGCCTGTGCCGACTTCGAGCACGCGCATACTGTCATGCGCGTCCAACGCCTCGGTCATTACAGCTACGGTTAATGGTTGAGAAATCGTTTGGCCGTGGCCTATGGCGAGTGGCTCGTTTGCATAAGCAAATTTCCGCGCATCAGCCGGAACGAATTTTTCGCGAGCGACCGCTCGGAACGCCTCTATGACAGCAGGCGTGTGCAAAAATCCTTCTTGCGTGAGGTAAGAAATCAGTTCGCGCTTTTTGGTTTCGAAGTCGGTTGGCATAAATATTCACATCTTGAACTTCTTCAAACTTTTCTTTCCGGCTTCCAGATAAATAGGTCCGCGATACAAGGTGAACTAAGGTTCACCTGTACAGGCGAATCAAAGATTCGCCTTGTAGCCGCATTTGCTGCACTCGTAGATCATGCCGACAGAAGCGCCCATCCACAAATGCATGCCGGGTTTCCTGCATTTCGGGCAGATGAATTTGCCTTCGTGCATCTATACTCCCATACCCTTGAATCCGCCGAACATCCTCGAGAGGTCGCCGCGCTTAAAGCGGCCAAGCCCTTTGGATAGGCCGAGCTGCTTGGTCATCTTCTTTATCTTGTTGTAGTTTGTGATCAGTTCGCGCACTTCAGCTTCGCTACAGCCCGAGCCCTTTGAGATTCTGGCAATTCGCGGAGTATCGATTATATCAGGATTTGCCTTTTCTGCTTTGGTCATCGACTGCATCATGAATTTCCATTTTATCATCTTGCTCTGCTGGATGTCCAATAAGTCCTTCGGTATCTTTCCGCCAAGCCCGAGCATATCGAGCATGCCTGTGAGCGGCCCCATCTTCTGCATAGCTTCGATTTGCGCGACGAAATCGTCCAAGTCGAATTCTGCTTTGATGATTTTCTCAGCCAATCCGGGCTTTGCGACCGCCTGGGCTTTCTCAAGCAGCGTCTCGAGATCGGGCATTCCGATCAAGCGCGCAACGAATTTTTTCGGGTCGTACGTTTCCAGATCTTCGACCGTCTCGCCGACAGTGATAAATCGCACTTTCGCGCCTGTCATGTAGCACGCTGTCAGCGCGCCGCCGCCTTTTGCTGTGGCATCCAATTTGGTTATAATAACATCCGTTATGCCGAGCGTTTTCTGAAAAGCTTCGGCTTGCACTCGAGCAGCTTGGCCGATATCAGCTGGCAAAACGAGGATTTTTTCATCCGGACTAAGGATCAAATTAAGTTCCTGGATTTCCTTGATCAAGCTGGGATCGAGCGCATCACGGCCCGACGAATCGACAATCAGGACGTCGCACTTGATTTTCTTCAGCGCATTCTTTAGCACGTTCGCAGAGTTGGATTCGCCTTTTTCGCCGTAGAACGGGACATCGACTTTAGCGGCAAGCTGCTGCAATTGTTCGTACGCCGCAGGCCGATAAGTGTCGCAGCAAATCAAGCCTGGCCGCAGCCCTTTCTTCTGGTAAAATCGCGCAAGCTTTGCGGCCGTTGACGTTTTACCGGAACCGAACAGGCCGGCAAGCAGGATTTTCTTCGGCTTTAGCGTAACGCCCAAACCCGAACCGCCAAGCGTTTTTGTCAATTCTTCATAGACTATATTCACGATCCACTCGCGCCTTGTAAGGCCTTCTGGGATCTTCTCAAATGCTCGCTTGCGAATCGAATTCACGAGTTCTTTTGCGAGATTAACGTCTACGTCTCCGGAAATCAGCGCTCGCTGGATGTCGTTCAGCAGCGCGTCTATTGTCGCTTTGTCAGCTCCTTTCGACAGCCGGTCAAGCGCGCCGCGCAGCTTTGTCGCGAGTCCTTCAAGCATGATATCACTTTTGATGTTTCATTCAAATCTTTTAAAGTGCTACAAAGAAACACTTGGAAGCTTATCATAATTCTTTGTGCACTTTACGTGCTCCAAATAAGTATTCTATTCCGATTATTTATTTGGAGCACTGTAAAACAGAGCACAGTTTGCAGAACTTTACTATTTGTCAGTTACAAGCAGACTTGAATGCCAGATTAATAAAGATTAAGCACGATGGTTTGTGACATGTAAGCAGAAGTTTCGACTTCTGCTGCATGTAAAACCCGTAGGTTTTCACATGGCTGCTCACAAGAAGTCTGCTATTCTCATGGTCGGTGGGAAGATAACGCTGGACGACACAACCCCGAAAGCATGGTCAAATCACATTCACATGTTCGAAGTCCTGACCAAGATGTCAAAAGTGAAGACAGCTGTCCTCCGCTTTGAATCCCCGGACATAGTGCGCGGTCTTTTCGATGCCGTGCCGAAAGGCTATCTTGAAAAAAAATACAAAATCCGCATCGAAGAGGGCCACGTGGACGTCCCGCTCAAAATAGCGCATGACGTTCTCACGCTGGCAAAGGGCTTTGACATCGCTGTCCGCTTTGACGCAATAGATATGATATTCTTCCATACCGGCAAGCTGGAGATCCTGTCAGATCTGAAGCTTGCTGCCACGATTTCTGCAATGGTGCAGAAGATGTTCCCGAAGATTAAAATGAAATAATCTAACCGAGCAGATTCTCAACGATCTTCTGCGCGCTGAACGGCTGCAAGTCCTTGTATTCCTGGCCTGTTCCTAGGAACAATATCGGCTTTTTCAGTGTATATGCCGCGCTTAGCGCCGCGCCGCCTTTCTCGTAGACGTCCGCTTTTGTCAAAATCACAGCATCGACGCCGACTGCCTGATCGAACAATCGGGCTTGGTCGTATATGTCATTTCCGGTCAGCGCATCAAGCACGAGTATTTTCAGGTCAGGTTTATTCACGCGAATGACTTTCTTGAGTTCGTCCATTAAGTTGATGTTCGTATGAGCGCGCCCGGCCGTGTCTGCTAAGACAAGTTTCGAGCCGACTGCTTTCGCATGTTTCATCGCGTCAAATATCACAGCCGCGCTGTCCGAGCCATAGCGGTGCTTGACGACTTCTACGCCCAGGCGCCGAGCATGCTCTTCGAGCTGTTCGATCGAAGCAGCCCGGAACGTATCGCCAGCCGCAAGCACAGGTTTGAATTGCTTGAACATATGAGCAAGTTTTGCAAGAGTAGTCGTCTTGCCTGCTCCGTTAAACCCGAAAATCGCAACAAGAAACGGCCCGTCTTTTTCCTTGATTCGTCGTTCGATATCAATCCGCTCTTGGCTCAGAACGTCCAAAATGGAATCACGCAACGCAGTGCGGATGATTTCCTCCGTCTTGCCACGACGAACCGCTCGACCCACGAGAGCAGTCTTAACGTCGGCGCTGATGCGCTCCGCAACCTCGACCGCTACATCCGATTCGAGCAGCGCAAGCTCTAGCTCTTTCAGTATGTTTTCAATATCAGATTCGCTGAGAGTCTTCTCAACGATTCGCTTCAGTAAGCCGCGAGCAGGTTTTTTCTCCTCTTTTGCTATTTTCTTCGCTTCCGCTTGCGCTACTTCTTTCTTAGCATCTTCCAACTCGCGCTTTTCTTCCTTCAGCAGAATCGAGTCGCCGGGCACGTTCTCTTCGCGCACCTTCTCCTCGACTTCTTTCATCTCTTCGATGTGTTGTTCTATCTCCTCTTCGAGGCGCTCTACGGCAGGTTCGGGCAGTTTCTCTTCCTTTTTCTCGACAGGCTTTTTGGGCTCTTCCTTTTCTATCTTGCCCGTTACCTTCGCCACAGCGTCCTGCAGCTTCTTCTTTAGAAATCCGAACATGGTATACACCGATTTTTCATAACTTACAAACGAAACATTAAAAGCTATTACACCTTATTTGCCATCTTCCAAAATAGATTGAAATATGATATGTAACTTTCAACTATCTCTCTGTTTTTCATGACTATGCAAAACGGGCGTTCGCTTAGAATTATTATCGCCACATAATCTCCGGCAATGCCTATGTATGCAGGCGTCTTTACGTTTTCAGGCAGAAGCCGCACGTTTGTAAGTATCATTTCCGTTCTCAATTTAGCTATTTCTCTCACTTCATAATTGAATATCATTTTACAGAGTATTCCTTTTTTGATACGCCTGACATGCCAGTCATTGAAGTATGCCTGAAGTTTCTCGGCTCCTTTCGGTATGCCAATAAGGTATACGGTATCGCCTTTTCCAAGCTTGTTCATCGCCATTTCCCAAAATGTCTTTATTCCGCGAACACCCTGCATAATTTCTGCGTCTTCCAGCGGTTCAGCTAACGAGCGAATTTTTTGCAAATCAGGAACAAGTGTATCAAGCTCTTTTTTTTGTTCGGCGAGCTCGGTTTCCTTAACTTCAATAAATTCACGCAACCGAGATGGATCTTGGGCTGCAAAGTTTTTGCGGTTGTTTATTATCACTGAGCTAACTAAACCGTTTTTGCTTAATCGGTCCAGAATATCATATATTTTCGAACTTGACACATGAGATTCTTTTACTATGTTGCCGACTGTCGAAACACCAATGCGCAATAATGCTAAATATACTTTGCTCTCTCCTTCCGTCAGGCCGAATTTCGTAAGAGCGGTTAGTTCCATGCAATTACTATGCGCGCAAGGCTTAAATATCACTCCCCACCTGTGAGGAGATTATGTTTATATGCCTGTACCAACATACTACTGATAGGTGATAGTTATGGAGATGGAAACAACAAAAGGAAAAATTGGAAGAATCGGCGCGAGTGCCGGAAGCGCTGCATTTCTTGGCGGACTTGTGGCATGTTTAGGGTCAGGTTTGTACGAGGGTTTTACTGGTGGTGAGGCACTTGGTCCAGAAGTTTTATACGAGGGAGGTGCTTCGCTGGCTGGATTGCTGCTAGCTTCAGGTTCTATGGAAATGCAAGGCGAAACCCGTGCAGCAAACGAGACGGCATTTTACGGAATGTTTGCAGTACCGGTATACGCAACTTTTCTGAATGCCGCAGGGTTCGGACTGGGCGCTCTTGGAAAATATTTGATCGGGTGATAATTATGGTAGGAAATACTGAAAATTTCGAAACGTATGTTAAGGAAGCAATGAACGAGATTGTGAAGAGCCATCAGCACGATCATCCGCTTTACCAAGAGACTCGCATCGTAAAAGAGATAATCGACAAAAACAGGAAGAAAGCGGCATTCGTTCTGTTCGAGCAGATCGATACGGATAGGTGCACACCTGAAGGAGAGGGTTGGCTTGGAGACCAATTCAGGTACTCGGTCTGGTACATAGACGGATCGAACAAACCGAAACAGCTACATGAGGATCACGCGTATTGGCGCGCAAGCACGTCAGCTGTAACAGGTTCGCAAGGCCGTGATTGTAGCATTTATCTTCTCGAGCTGCTTGACGATGGAGTGATAGCAAAAGTTGTTCCTGAAGATGCGAAAGACAGCAAACGCTTGACCACTAAGGTCAAGATCACTCTTGACGGAAAAGTGGAAGAAGCACGAAGCGAAGAGAAATTTGACGTTCCAAAGGATGTCAAGAAATACATCATTGATGTCCTGTCTTCGTGGAGCGATGCTCGTGGAGATGCGCACAACAGTGATAATTCTGGTCGATACTCTAGTCATGGCAGAAGCCAGATCACCAGCGTGCTGAAAAACGTCAAGGCCGAAGATTTCATCAACGCATCAGACGCTTACAGGGGTGCATGCGCTGATCTGTACGATGCCGGCTATAACTGGAAGGATACATGTGACGGTGGCATGTACACATTGCTCGATCTGGATGTGGTGATCAACGCCATAAGAGAGATCGCAAAAGGCAAAAGCATCTCCATGAAGTACTTTAAGAAATAATTTTTGTTTTCTTTCAGATTTTCATTTTTATAGTTTTCCAATCGAAGGCCTAAGGTGACCATGATGAACAAAATCGAAGTATACGACGACAACAAAGCATTAGCGGGTGCGCTGCAAAAGGCTATGGGCGATGTCACTCCGAATGCGATTTACGTGAACCTATTCGCGACAAGCGGAATATCGCCAAAAATATACGGGATAGTTAAAAATAATCCAGACAAGAAGGTCATTCTGTACGACATCCGTCCGGTGCAAGAGCTCTGGCTGGAACCTGACTTCAAGAAAATAATGAGCAACCCGAATACCAGATTTGTGCCTATTCCTATCAATCTGAGGGAAGTCTTGGAAAAATATTTGAAAAAAGATATAGCGAACCCGGCTCTGGAAGCTACCGCATATCTGGGAGCGGAACAGAACATAGTCGGCAGAATCAGACACGATGCACATTATGATAAAGCCGGATCTGCCGAGCGAGCGAGACAGGCTCTTGGCATGCAGGGGACTGACGATGAAATAATGAAAATGCTCGAAAACTACAAAGATGGAGACTCTATAGGCCGGAATAATGTCAGCGGAAATTTCTTCGGCGGGGTGTTTTGCGATATCGAAGGAACTCTCAAGCACGGAAGTGCAATAAACGAAGACCTGGTCAAAGAACTTGACAAATATTCCAGAACGAAGCCCGTCAATATCTGGACAGGCGGCGACATCAAGGAAATGATATCCTTCCTGAGACAGCACAAAATCGAATATCCGATATTGTCGAAAGGCTGGTTCAACGGTGCGAGCGTAGAAATAGCAATCGATGACCTCGATGAATCAGAATTCAGAAATAGGTACAGCATAAAGTCGAATGTATACAAGCAGGTCTGAGCAGGCGAATAAAAAGACTTCTACCTTTGTTTAGGGAATGGACGAGCCGCTAAACATCGACCTCTTCATATTCGACTGGAGCGGGACCATCAGCGACGACCGCAAGCCGGTTTATGAAGCAAACATGAACGTGCTGGCCGACTACAAGATACCGCGCATTCCGTTCCAGGAGTTCTTTGACAAGATAAAGGCGACTCCGGCCCAATTTCTGCAGGAAAATTACGAGATTTGCGTTAACGAGGCCGAAGTTTTTGAGCGATATACAAAATACTATAATGACGAAATAGCCCGCGGAAACATTCCGACCGTTTACAAAAACACGGAATCTGTTCTGTTGTACTTGTATAATCGCGAAAAACCGTTGGCTGTCCTGAGCAGCCATCCTGAACAGAATCTGAAGCAAGAGGCTGCATCGTACGACCTGCTGCGTTATTTTGACCTTCTTGTAGGAAATGCCGGAACAAACGGCAAAGCAGGCGGTCTGCTGGATATCTGCATAAAACTCGGCAAGAAGCCGGGATCTGCATTGTATATCGGCGATACCGTACATGACATCCGGGCTGCCAACAATGTAGGAATCTATTCCGCCGGTGTATGCGGCGGTTATACGTTAAAGGAAAAGCTCGAGCGCGAGGAACCGGACTTTATACTGCCGGACCTAAATCGACTGGAAAGATTATTTTTGGTCGGAAAACTGCAATAAGTGTAGTGCAATAAGTGTAGAATACGTTATTTTTCGTGTTCCTGCATCTGAGCCATCGCAGCCTGTATCTCAGGCTCGAGCCTTGTGAGCTGCTGGTTTAGCGTGTTTATTTCAAAAAGTAGCTGCTTGTCGACTTCCAACAGTTCGGCGTGGCGTGCATTCATCGTCTTGACAGCTTCCTCGAGCGGTTTTCGGATGTAAACGCCCGCTCCTACGCCGACAATAGCCGCAGAAGCATCCTTGACGTCGGACATGACAAAAGCATCCGACCCGAGAGTCGACCACATCTCCTCCCCTTTCTTTATATCTTTCAGGTGCTGCATCGCAGTAATAGTCATCGAGAGCTCCGCGAGTCGCGCTTCGAGCGCAGATTTCTCTTCCGCTAGCGCGGCGACGTATTGGCGGGCGATCTGGTACTGCATGTATTTCTTCTGAAGTTCTCTTTGGTCTTCCTTTTCCTTGTCGTGCATGAGGTCTTTTCTTTGAGCCATGTGAATCACAAACCATTCAAGTTTTTAAACCTAGTCGAATCCGAACGTTTCCGCTATTCGCCCGAGCTCCGGGCCGCTTGTCGAGCTGCCGGCGGCAAAGCCGTGTATATTTGCGATTATGCCCGAGCCGGGATAAGGCGAGCCGAAGTTTACCGTGCCAACGTCCAGCGGAACATCAAGCACCGATTCGATTATCTTCGCTTCGCCGTCCTTGATCTGCGGATGGACAAGGCAGCCTTTATTCGTCGCTATGCCAAGCGAGCCTAACGACTGAAGGCCTGCAATCGCCGTAACGCCGCATTTTAATCCGAAAAACTTCTCCAGTTCGTTTTGGAATCTCCGCAGTATCGGCGGAATGATGATTCCTTTGTCATTTATGATCATCAGATTTCCGACAGCCTGCTCAGTGTCGAGCACATGGATATTTGCGTTGTGCTTCGCAAGTGCATGCTCAAGCGCCGCGATGTCGCGGTCGCACAAGAAGTTCGGAACAACGATGCCGTGCGAATTTCCCGTAATAAGGATGCGGATTAAGTCCAGATGGAGAACAGAAACGTTGTGTACGGGCACTTTTAGGATCTCATGCAGCTTCTTAGCTTTCTCGCTGGTCGGGCCGAGCAGGCAAAATCGGTTGGTCGCAAATCCGTAAAGCCCGACGTTCGGGTCGCCATGAAAATTTAGCGCTGTATAAAACGAAACGTGACCCATAGAATCATCCTAGCGTACTACTCTTGTTGCCTTTGGCCACAGCGGGCGGAACGCTTCCCTTAAACGGGATTTCAACGTGCGCGACCGCTTTGTCAGCTCGACTATGACCTCGTCGCCCATCTTAACTCCAAGCATGTCCATAAGCCGTTCTTTATATATGATTTCAAGCACGTCTGCTTCGTGCAGGCCGCGCTCATCCTCGATTGCCCACGCGTCTATCGAACGGTCTTTGAATATAAATTTGACCGGCGTGAGCCGAGCGTCGATCCAGAGCGTGCCGTCGAGCAGTATGTGTTCGATGCGTTTTGTCTCGAAGTCTTCGATGTTTATCGGCTTTTCGATCTTGACGTTCAACGTGCCCGGATACGGCCGAAAGCCGAGCAATCCCTCGAGGCGGTCGGCAAACCGCTCTATCAGGTCATGCCCGCGAATAACGCCTCGCGCAACTATGCCGTGCAGGCGGACCGTATTTTTGTCGGGGAGAATTAATTTCTCGCTATGTTCGTCTTTCTCATCTGTCATAATAGACATAATTATCAAGTTTGGATTCTTAAAGTGTAATATTCAGGATCCGCCGGAGGAGTTTGAAAATAGACTAGTCCTCAATCTTGTGCGTCGGTGCTGCTGTCGGTTGCTGCGGGTGCTCGGGCTTGCTTTCCAATTTTTTCTCCAATTCCTGAGCTTTCTCGGCCTTTGCGCCCAAGCGCGCACGCAGCTTGTCTGTAAACTTTTCTTTCTTGACTACAGAAAGAGGCTTGAAGTCCGCGTATTCCTTTCCGAATAGTTCAGCCTTTACGGTCTTGCCCTCTATAATAGCGCGTACACGCACAGAGCGAGGCGGCTTCTTTGTACCGCGCGCCCACAGCGCCTCGTTCAGATGCTGCCCGATTTTCACAGTTTCAGCTTTCGTGTGAAGCGCCAAAAACGCGCGCACGAAACGTGCAGCGTACGGCGTCCGCTTAACGCGCGTTTTCTTGTACGCTTTTCCGAGAGGAATCGTGAATATCTTTTCTTCCACCATCTGAACTACCCTTACACTTTCAGCCGTCCGCGCTGCCTCGCTCGGACGCGTATTCGGCGCGAGCGTGCGCGCTTCATGCCGAACGCCTTGATATCAGCCCATCGTGGCGCAGACTGGCCGCGTGCGGCAATCAGCTTGACTTTCTTTCCAGCCGGTTTGCGAGATCCCATAGCATCACGATTTACCATTCTTCTAAAGGTGAAGCATTAAAAGGCTTTACTTCCGCGTTATCTTCCATTCGGGCTTTTGCTGCAGCTTCTGTAGAACATCCACGATTTGCTCGTCCGTCACAGGTCCTCGCAATTGTCCGGATTGCGCCAGCTGTGCGAGGTAAAGCTCGAGTTGCATCGCCAGATCCGGTTTTACAGTCTTCAGATTAGCAAGCCGCTCTCGCGCTGCTGGCTCGAGTATCTGCGTCATAAGCGCCTTGAGCTGAACTTGCAACGACTGCTGTGCGGCGGCTTGCTGGATCATCTGCTGCTGTATCTCCGCCTGCCGCTGCTGAAGCATCCGCTTTTTTAACAGCTCCTCTTGCGAATCGGGCATATTATACCTTTACTTCCCGTGACATATTATCCAGAAATCGCTGGCCTTCGCGCGTTACTTTGCGGCCGCGGCTTGGCTTTGTCACCGACTCGACAAGCTTTGCGCGCTCCAAATCCTGCAGTATTGCGCGTATGATTTTTCCGCTTGCCTTGCGGAAATGTGTCGGCTGGTGGCCAAGCGACTTTTTGCCGCCGTATACCGTTCGCAATCGTTCGACGCCGACAGGCCCGTTCAGGTAGACATTGCGCATAATGCTTGCCGCACGCAAATACCACCAATCCGCCTGCTCCGGCGGGCGTTCTTTTTGCACGCCTGTCTTGACAAATTTCGCCCAGTCGGGCATGTTTATGCGTTTCTTCAGATCCTGCGCTGCCCGCTTGACTAGCGCGGCTTGGTCGACATCTCTAACAGTTACCATTTCAATCTTCCTCCAACACCTTGCGGTGAGTTACACGCGTCAGCGACACGTGATCTTGTGGCACATAACGTACCAAAGAATACGACTGATATTATAGTAAGGTATTTAAGATTAGTCAGCCAGCTTGCATTTCGTTTCTAGAAATTTACTCTAAACCAGAGACCTATAGTATTTGCTTCTGGCAAAGTCTTGCTATCAAGCGTTTTGTCATAGTTAACTTCGATATGATACGTCGGATTGAATGTATACCTTCCTGTTAATCTTGCATTGATGCAATAATCACCGTTGTCCTTGATTATTCCGTTCGCACCTGCTCCGAGTATAACATTATCGAACAGCTTTGTTCCGCCGAGGAAGCCGGCATAAAATTCGTTTGGCGGATTTATGTGTTTGTCGTTCTCGCCCGTGAAGGTATACGCGACAACCGCATTTAGTTGTGATTTATTATCGCTTGAAAACCATGTCAATGCCTGACCGATCTGCAAATCTTCTCTGCCGTTTCCAAGCGCAGGCTTCGCATCACTATCGCCAGTAGGAAACGTGTACGAAGCAAATGGAAGCAGGTGAAGATTATCTAATTTAATCCTGGGACCAAATGTTGCCGTCCAATCGCCAATACCTTCCGAGCTGCTTTTCGGAGACTCGATTTGTTTATAAGGAACGCTAATGCTTGCAAAAATCGGAGCTTCGTTTGGCCAGTATTTCAATATCGTGACCGATGCAGACGTATTTACGTTTGCATCGTTTTTTGAGTAAATGATTCGCTCATCAATTTGAAAATCTTTTGGACCCTTTGCAGCTCGAAATAAAGTATCTGCATATGCAAGTTCTTGACTAGAAAACAAACCTAGACCTGCTATTACCGCGCCGATCTTTCTTCCAACAGGATTTTCCACGAGATAGTTTAGTATTGACATAGAACCGCTATTTCGCAGCCGAAATATCCTTAAATCCACTTTCCTTCTACTAATTAGTAGGATAATAATGAAGACAGAGATTGCAGAACTAGAAGATTTGGGACTGAGCAAAAACGAGGCTCGTATATACACGGCGCTTTTACGATTAGGATTGTCCACATCTGGTAAGATTATCAATGAGACCGGCATCAGCGTTTCTGCTGTCTACTATGCAATTGAGAATCTCATTAAAAAATCGCTTGTGACGTACGTCGTAAAAGCAAATAGAAAGTATTTCCAAGCTGTTGAACCAAAACATCTTCTTGCTTTCGCCGACGAGAAGCGAAAAGCCGCCGAGCTTGCTATACCAAAATTAGAAGAAATTATGGCAACTACACAAGAACCTGTCATTGCTGTCGTGCACGAAGGAATCAAAGGATACAAAGGAATTTATGACAGAATTCTCAGAACGTTGAAGCGTGGCGACTATTATTACATAATCGGCGGTGGGCAGTATGCTGATCCCTCCGACAAAGAACTACAAAACATGATTCTAACATTCATACGAAAAAAGGAAAAGTTTGGAATCACGGCAAAAGTAATTGTAAAAATGAATCTTAAACAGAAAGTCAAGCGCGGACACGAAAAATTCAAGTTTATGCAATTCAGATATATGGATGCTCCAGAATTCCTTTGGGTTATGGTATACGCTGACAGAGTTGTGAATTTTCTATATCGTCCAAGATATATTGCAATAGAAATTATTAGCAAAGAAATTGCAGATGCGTATCGTGATTTCTGCAAGCTTATGTGGGATAGCGCAGAGAAAGCTTAATTCCGACGCAAGAATTAGCGCACAGCCGTCCCGGGCGCTACGTCCTTGTCCGGCACCAGCAAAATCGGTTTTTCCGCATCAGCGGCAAGAATCATGCCCTGTGATATTATGCCGCGGAACTTCTTTGGTTCAAGATTGACGAGCACAACGACTAATTTGTCGATCAAGTCGTCAATCGCATACGCTTCGGCGATGCCTGCAACGAGCTTGCGCGTTTCTTCGCCTATGTCGATGTCAAGCTCGACAAGCTTGCTCGTCCCCTCGACTGCTTTTGCCGCTTTTATTTTGCCTATCTTCATTTCGACTTTCTGAAAATCCGACATCGTTATCATAGTATCACACAACTAGGTTCGAACCAAGAAATTTAAAGCGTATCAAACAGGCGTCTCGATGACGTATTTCGCCCTGTTTTTCGGAGTATAGCGCGAAAACGGTTGCATGACTGCGCGTTCGACCAAGCGCTTGCTGCTGTCGAGAAACTCGACTTTTATCGGGAAAAATACGAACCATGTGTGCAACGGAATAATCTGCTCTTTGTCGAAAGCTAAGATGCACTTTCTTTTTCGTGAAAACATGAGACCGCGCATACGCGACAGCCGCGTCGCGCATATTTTGGGCTTCATCTCTTTTCCCAAAGTCGCATTTGACACCATCGCAATTCTCCGACAATGATTATTTTGTCAAACGCGACTTCAGCGGATAGCGGTTTATGCGTTTGCAAGCATTGCACTTTATGCGCAAAACCTTATTTTTCGTGGAATAGCGTGCAGTCGACGGTGCAAGATACGACTTGCACTTCTTGCAGACATGTTTCTTGAGCTCGCTCGGCAGGCGGACATTATAGCGCATTCCGATTTTTCGCGCAAGCTCGACATAGCGGTTCGCGAGCTTCTCGTCTTCGCCTGCTATCTTGCGTGCTTCGTCGAACAAGATAGCTATGCGTTCACGAGCGATTTTCGTCTGCCACTCGGGCTTTGATCTGCGCATGATTGTCAATAAAGAACTAGCGGCAGCAGTTTTAAGCTTGCACTAAGCGGTGGACAGCTTAAGCTCGGGGTAGAGTTCAGCTATGCAGTTCATTGTTCTTTTAGCGTGACTCTCGAAGTCCGGATTTAATTTGAGAAACCCCTTCAAGATATAGATTAACTTTTTATCGGGGAGTACACAAGCAAAATGGATTTCTAGCTTATCTGGAAACCATCGTTGTGTGTATTGGATGGCTTGGTCCGAGTGGAACAGACCGCCTTTGCAATGGTAAGTATGGACCTCTACTTCGCCGCTCTGCCCTGTCGTGTAATCGAAGTTTTGGCCTTCGGTGATGGCGCCCACAATATTCTTAAATTTAGCGCCCTCTTCTGGCGAAGCGACAAACCACATGCGCAATTCTTCGATATATCTGCCGCTTACCGGAGAACTAGTCAGGCTTGAAACATACATTTTATCTATTAAATAAGTCTTCAAAACCTATTAAGCCTTCGCCCGTTTCGGCCTCGCGCCGTACGGCGTATCCTCGAGCAGCAGGCCGCGCTTGTGCAGCGTATCGCGCAAAACGTCGGCTTCCTTATATTTTCGCGCTGCGCGCAAGCGTTCACGCTCTGAGATAAGCTCGGCTTCATCGTCGCTGATCTCGACTTCTTCCGGCGTTATTACGTCGAAAATCTTGTTGAATGCCATAAGCAAATCAAAAACCTGCTGCAGTTCATCCGCATTGGCTTTGCCTGCATCGATCGCTTTGTTTGCGATGCCGATCATTTCATGAATCGACGCCAGAGCCTGGCCGGTATCCAGATTTTCATCCATATAATATTCGAACGCCTGCGTTGCGTCCTTCACGGCGAGCTCAAGCGAGCCGTCGCTCTTGTGTTTCGGCTTTGCGCCTTGGCTAAGCTGCCAGATAAGCCATTTCACCTTTGACGTGAAGTCGTCGAGCTTACCGATCGTCTCATGCGCTGTTTTCAGTGCATCCCATGTGAAATTCATTTGCGTTTTATAATGGCCGGAAAGGAAAAAGTATCGCAGCGCCAGCGGCGAAAATCCGCGCTCCGCAATGTCGCGAAGCGTGTAAAAATTTCCGAGCGACTTGGACATCTTCTGCCCGTCGACAAGAAAGTGTTCGCCATGGACCCAGTATTTCACAAAGCGCTTGCCTGTGGCTGCCTCTGATTGCGCGATCTCGTTCTGGTGATGCGGAAAGATAAGGTCGACGCCGCCTGTGTGGATGTCGAAGCTCGAGCCGAGATATTTCATCGACATCGCCGAGCACTCGATGTGCCAGCCCGGCCTACCTTTTCCTACGGCAGTTTCCCAGAAAACTAACCCGTCTTCCGGCTTGTAGAATTTCCACAGCGCGAAGTCGCGCAGCTCTTCCTTCTCATATTCGTCTGCTGCAACGCGCGAATACTGGCCGGGCTTCATATCCTTTACTTTTGATTTTTCAAGGCCCGCCAGTTTGCCATAATCTTTGAATTTAGCGATGGAAAAATATACGCCGTCTTCCGAGACGTATGCAAAGTCTTTGCTGATGAGCTGTTCAATCAGCTTGACCATGTCTTCGATGTGCTCTGTCGCGCGGCAGCGTACGCTCGGTTCTTTGATTCGCAACGCTGCAAGGTCTTCGAAGAATAATTTCTCAAACTTGCTTGTGAGCTCGTTCAATGTTATTCCTTCGCTCTGGCTGCGCTTGATCGTTTTATCGTCGACGTCCGTGATGTTCATGACATGCTTGACTGCAAAGCCGCGGTGCTCTAGCCAGCGGCGCAGGACGTCCTGAAAGATATATGTGCGCAGGTTGCCGATGTGCGCAAAATCATACACAGTCGGGCCGCACGTATACATGCCTACTTCTTTCGCGTTGAGCGGCTTGAACGGCTCGATTTTACGCGTGAGCGTGTTGAATATTCTGAAGGTCATGGTAAGCTTATCGGCATTTCTGTTCTTGAAGCTTACCATGCAGGCGAACAAACTGTTGTTCGCCTAGCATAGATACAATTATGCCAGATTGTGTTAAGTAGTTTCTGGTGGGATTTTATTGGCTATGCCAGAGCCGATGATATTCCGGTTCGGAAAGTACAATGGAAAGGGTATCGAGCAAGTCGCGATGACGGATTACCAGTATTACGACTGGCTGAAGCGCCTGTACAACAGCGGCGAGATGAAAGTAGACCTTTCAGTTAATTTTCTTGACCGTCTGAAAGAAATCGGCTACAAGCTCGACCATTTCAAGCCTGTCGTGAAATGCGAGCAATGCAAAGAAACCGCTGTTTATCTTTCTATTGTAGAACGTTTCGGTTCGGACATGAACGGCTACTTTGTAACGGGCGATTATTTCTACTGCAAGAAAAGGGAATGCTGGCCGCGAAACGATAGCCAGATAAGCAGCTACAACCTTATACCGCTGAAATACAGTTCGATAACCAACTTCAAATGGTCGAAGGCGTCTACTAAAATTTTCATCAAGCAGCTGCACGAAACATTCGCGCGTGCAGCAGGCTGGCCTAACGGACAAAAGTTCACAGAAAAGGCATGTCGTGAATTCATTGCAGGCTTGCCAGGCGAGCACGAACTGTACGAGCAAAAAGATTTATTCTAATTAAGCCGCTTTCCTTCAGCCGCAGACTTCGACGATTCCATCGCCCGCTTAGCTTTCTTGCGCCTGCGATATTTCATCAAGTTCTTCCCGATGAAGGATCCTAGACCTGCACCGGGAATAATACAGTCTGCAAAGCCGCCTACATCAAAAAGAATGTCCTTAGTCGGTGTTGCGCCGCGCAGCTTTTGAACGAGCACACTCGGTTTGTGGACTTCTCCGGTGACTGCATCGACTTCAACAGTTTTCATCTTGCAGCTTTCATCGTCCTTATAATTAAAAACATGAATCGGACGGAAGTAAAGGGCAAGCTTCTTTATAGCTATCTTCTCTTTGATGATTTTGTCGGCCTGTACCGGCTTCAGCAACTGTTTTACCATCTCGGAAACTAGAAACGAAGCCCGGGTTTCGATGGGCAGTACATCTATGTCCGCTTTCATCAGTTCCTTTGTGCTCTTTATTGTCCTTGATTTCGCTTCAAGATAAGGCTTGAGCGCATCCTTGCTCTTGCCATGCGTGCAGGCGCTGATCAATATCTCGTGGTTGTATTTTTCAAAGCAGTGCTCATCGCCGCTTATGACTGCAACCGGCTTGTCTCCGTTGACTTCAACGACTTGCTGGCTTATTTTGACGCTTCGCACTTCCGGCTTGACGTCAACGTGATATTGGGCCTTGCGGATATACTCGAAGAAACTATCACCCGTAATATGCCAGAACGGCTCGTACTTGACGAAATAATCAGCAAGCGCCCACTCGGATTTCTTGTGCGATATCGCACGCGCGAGGCCGCCTATGACACCTTCTTTGTTCTCCTCAGCTAATCGTTCGGCATCGGTGCGCTTGTGCACCTGATCGATAACGCGCAACTCACTGCGTTTCGGGAATTTGAAGTCTATCACGGCTACACCCAGACAATATTGTTCTGATTGGTTTGCAATCGAACACAAGGAGGAACGTTGTTCCTCCTGTGCAGGTTGAACCTTGTTCAACCTCGCAATTTGTGCGAAGCTCTGCTTCAGCACAATATCGGTTGGTATTACTTATGCCGTCTCAGCTTAAGCGTTTTATTACGTGCCAGCCGAACTCCGTCTTGACCGGAGCAGAAATCTGACCTTTCTGTAAAGCAAACCCGACTTGCTCGAACGCTCGGACCATCTGGCCGCGGCCGAACCAACCTAGGTCGCCGCCTTTCTTTCCGGACGGGCATAACGACCGCTCTTGCGCGAGCTTCGAAAACGACTCGCCTTTGTTTAGTCGCGCGAGAACGTCTTTTATCTCCTGCTCGGTCTTGACGAGAATGTGCGCACATTGGATCTTGTCAGTCATGTAAATCACAAACTGTAAAATGAATAGTAAAGATTAAAAATACGAAAATAGCGAGAAAATAAAAAGAAAAATTTTCTTACTTGCCGTGCATACCGCACGAACAGGCCTTCCACTTCGCCATCTTTCCGAGGCCGAACACGAGGAAGCCTGCAAAGTACCACGGCATAACTGCCTGAGCCGTTACTGATAGAGCCGCCGTGCTGCCGAATTGCATCAAAAAGCCCGTCACGAGCGCCCAGAAGCCGATGGTCATGAGGATTAGGCCAACAATCCACCAGCCCCAGTTACAGCTGCATTTTTTAGCTGCCATTTGTTTACACCTGACACAATTTAGAATGAAGTAACTTAAAGGCGGTTGCTATTCCGTTTCTGTTATATTAATCGGTCTGCCATGCTCGCCGCTTCTTGTCCGTTCCTGCCTCACGAGATTGGCGTCATCAGCCTGCCGCTGCTTTCTATCTTCTGCTACAGACTTAGTGGCAGCGGAGAACTCTGTCAGCGTTTTCACCGCAGGCCTGAAGATGTACTTTCCTCCTGCTAGCACAAGCGAGCGGTCGGCATCAAAATCGATTATAACCGATGTCGTCTTGTTTGCTTCGATGCGGAACGGGTGCACGAATTTTATTGCGCCGCTAGGAACGGTTACGTTTACCGTCTGATTATCGAGTACGGCAGTCGCGGATTCTACGCGCATGCGGATTTGCGTGTAGATGCCCGGCGTCAGATTCGCTTCGCCGAGAATGCTAAGAATATCTTTAACACTGACCAAATCGACGGTCAGCGGTCCTGTTATGACTGTGAGCCAGCCTGAAGTTGAAGTTTCATTCGTCGCCTCGCCTTCTGTTGTTTCGTTCACAGCTTTTTCAGTGCCGGCTGTAGCCATATGAACATCTATGCTTGCAACCGTAACCTGGAAAGAAGTAACGTTCACCGCAGCGTCGGTCACCTTGAACGTGATGCCGCCTGTTTCCGGCGCCTGGCCGACACATCCTGCTATAATGACCGCTGCAGCCAGAACAACGACAAGAATTTGCTTCATACCGCTATTTGCGCCTTGAATAATATAAAGCTCGGAGGGTTAATATCTAACCAAGTTCCACTCTGGATATAGCATAGATTGGCGTGGAGATGGTGTTATCGCCTGGATCGGAGAGTTAGAAAATCGCCTTAAGGGTTTTTCGGTGGCGTAGAAAGTGTATGGGATTCCAAGAAATGAAACTAACAACAACGTCTGAAAAACAAAATCACGAAATCAGGGTAGACCTATCAGATGGAAGATGGTACGATATATCATCAGTGAAAGATAGCAAAGGTTCCATGACTATCGAAATTAATTATCGCCAGGATAATTTTCCTAAGACAGGAGAGGTAGTGACATTTGACATCGCCAAAATAACATATGATACTAACAAACAAGAGATAAAGCAGTTCTATGCTTTCCCTCATGTAACCAAGATGCGATTTGAGCCGCTTTTCAAACATCTCGAAAACAATGATTTCTCGAATAGCGAACTGGCATGCTATGCTACAGTGGCATTGCGACAGGTTCTAAGTGCGAAGTGAGCTTCTCTGCACCACGGGAGAGCTCGGGGGGAGAGTTGGACTCCCTTACCCGGCTGTCTGCACAGGAGCAGAAACCTACCGTTTCTCTCCTTGTATCCTCATTTCCCTTCGGAGTTCTTTCGAACTCATTTTATGCGAAGAGTTTTCCCCTAGGGCTTTTGAAAATGATTTGTATTGCACTATTTGCAAATTCCCATTTTCAAAAGGGCTACTGCAGGCCGGTGCATGACCGTTCTGCCACCCGAGCATATTTTTACGGGTTGCTGCTTTGCAGCAACGAGCTATCCTATTTTGTAGTGTAATCTAAACAATGGCGTATTTTAAATGAAAATTCTCGCTTAGGCCTTGTAGACTTTGGCGCCTGGCTTGACTTCCTGCGCGACTTTCATGCCTACGCTTGTGCCTTTCGCAGCGACTGCTACATTCTTATGTTCGACCTGCATGCTTTCGACCGTTTGTTCGAAGCACTCGTCGCCGCTTTCGATGCAGATATTATCGCCTTGCTTTAATTCAGCCGTAAGCTCGACGACAGCCACGCCTATCTTGCCAAAGTAATGCGTTATTTTTCCCACGAGCTTTTTTTCTTCCATATTATTAGTTTCGCAGCGTTCCTTTAAAAATCGATGCAAGCGCAAAAAGTGTGCCATTTATACTTTGCGGTAGCTCTTCCGGCGCGATTTGCTGTTGCCAAGTCACGAAAAGTTTATATGTGACTTTCGGGGATTAAGTTGTAGTCAAATTTGAGGTGAATATCATGGATGAAGTGTCGAGTTTCGAAGTAGAGCAACCGCGTATAGTTGTAATGGGAGCCGGCGGCGGAGGGAGTAATACGGTCAGTCGTTTGACAGATATGGGAATCGCAGGAGCCGTCACGATTGCCGTAAATACGGACGCACGCCACCTTCAGGTGACGCATGCCAACAAGAAAATACTCATCGGAAAGAATCTGACAAAGGGATTGGGTGCAGGCGGTTATCCCGAGATCGGCAAGAATGCAATCTTGGAGTCAAAAGCAGACGTCAAGATGGCTCTTGACAAATGCGACCTTCTTTTCATTACTGCAGGCCTTGGCGGCGGAACAGGAACAGGCGCCGCACCTGAGATTGCGAAGATCGCAAAGGAGCAGGGCGCGATCGTCATCGCTGCGACCACCTTACCGATGAAAATCGAAGGCGCAAGAATACAGAAAGCCGAAGACGGCCTTGTAAAACTGCGCGCAGCCTGCGACACAGTCATCGTTATAGAAAACCAGCGATTGCTCGAAATCGCCGGTAATCGCCCGCTGAAAGAGGCGTTCGGCGTTGCAGACGAGCTGATCGCGACCATGATAAAAGGCATAACCGAGACGATTTCACAGCCGTCGCTTGTCAACCTTGACTATGCAGACGTGAAGACTATTATGAAATCCGGCGGAGTTGCAACAATAGGCGTCGGCGAATCCGACTCGACCGACCGAGCCGTTGAGGCGGTCAGCCGAGCATTGGCGCACCCGCTGCTTGACGTCGACTATACGGGCGCGACAGGAGCGTTGATCCAGATCATCGGCGGCGAGGACATGAAGCTCGACGAGATAAACAAGATAGGAGAAACAGTCGCGCAAAACATGGACCCGTCGGCAACGGTGATGTGGGGCGCACGCATCAACCCCGAGCTTAACGGCAAGGTACAGGTCATAACGATAATAACAGGCGTAAAGTCGCCCTATATTATTGGACCTGAACCCGGCACATCAAAAATCAACCCGCGGCTCGACATCACAGAACTCTAAGATGACTCGCTCATTTTGAGCGAGCAATCCTTTTTCTTTCATGATCGTGCTCCGCCTCGTGCGGGGCGCCTTTCTCACTTATTCGGTGGAATCTTTATTCCACCGAATTAGGCGCAGTTGATACTCCGCCTAATAATTTAGAATCTCAAATTTAGAATCTCAGCGCCTCAGCCATGCCGCTCTGGCATTGGGCTGTTGGGGAGCTTGCTCTTGGGCAGGCGGATCAGACGCCGCACTCGCAGGCTCATCGGAAGAATACGTTATTCGTGCATAATAACTGGGACCGCTTGTTGCGTAGCTGACGTAAACCGAGTTCTGAGCGTTCCGAGACGGGTAGTAATAGTAGACAAACGGACCGTTATAGCCGTAATAATAAGGGTAGTTGTAATAGGCGTAAGGCGAAATCGGGTTTGCACCGTAAGAAGGCCAGTAACCCGAGTAATATGGCGTATAGGAATAATAGCTCGGTAAATATGAGCCGCTTACTGAATAGCCGCCAGATGGGCTATAACTGCCTGAGCTGTAGCTGCTTGCCGAACCGCTATAGCTCGAGCTTTGTACAGGCGCTGTTACGACAGGCGGCGAATAGCTTGCCGCATCGACGTCGATAATCGGACCGACATCTCCGCCGTAAAACGTCGTCGCCAGCGCAGGCACCGAAAGCAGTAGCATCGCTACCGCGACGAACACAACAGCGATCGACATAACTTTCATATTATCACTCTTTCAGCACCCTGTAATATTTCGGCAGGGCATCTTTGAGATAAATTTCAAGCTCTTTGTCAAAGTAGATTATCGTCTTGCCCTCGATTTTCAAGGCAAAAGCCGCAACTACTTCCTTTATTCCTTCCTTCGTTCGTATGCGGACACGAGGATTTCTGATAAGCTCGCCATCGCCGCAATTTGCGGGTTTTGCATAATTCCGCGCGATACCGTTTACGCATTGGATTGCTTTGCCAAGCGAGTCCCGAGTGTTATATTTGATGACATTGATGACAGGAAGGCCGGATTTCAATTTGCCGTCGTCGGCATTCTCGTAGGCACCGATACAATACGTGCCATCGGTCTTTCTTATTACGACCACGGGCCTGCTTAATTTTGATTCGCCTTCGTCCAGTTTGCCGTTTCCGTTAGTATCTTTGACAGCGCCGTCTTCGTAAAAATCATAACTCAAGAGATATCCTTTATCTCTGGCTTCGTTGAGCATCTTCACGTATTCCTTAGGCAGCCAGCCGCTTTCCTCTGTTATCGCAAGGCTTACGGTTCCCTTATCACCTGACAGCTTGATATCGCGCATATGGTAGGGCTCTTTGCTTTCGGGAAGGTTCTTCACAAGCTCGCCGAGCTCATCCGTGAGCTTTTTCATATCCTTTTCGGCGTAGCCGCTCATCTTGACATTAAGTCGGCTTTCATTAGAAGCAGGATAGCGTTCGCGGGATGCCTCGCCCTTGAAATCTGGTTGCGCGCATCCTATCACAAAAGCTAGGCCTATTTCAGCCATCGCCAGTGCCGCGTATTTCAAAGCTTCTGCTGTCTGCATGAGGTCACCTGAAAAAGGAAAAGAAGAAACGATGCTTTATTTCTGTTCCTTATCCTTCGGGCTGTCTTTATTTATCTCAACAGTCGCTACGGACGCGTACTCCGTGTTAAAGGCATCGATTATGGACTGACAATACCTTTTCAAGAGATTTTCCCCAAAGGCCTTGGCTTTTTCCTCATCCTCATGGAGAAACAGCTGGAAAGTCTCGCCTAGCGGGTCTTTGAGCGTCTGAATGCCTTTGCCTGCTGCTTTGTAATCGCCGTGCTTGCTGTCATTTATTTTAAGAGCCGTCTCGATTGCAACAGGATAACCGCGATTAAGCTCGGAATCTATCTTTGCAATCAATGCTTTGACCTGCTTGCGTTTTGCGTCAGACTTGTTCGATTCATCTTTCAAGTAGCTGTTGCAGCTATCCTTGACCTTTAGGAGTTCGGCCTTGTATTTGTCTGTCAGCAAATCTGCGATTTCTTTTGCCTTTCCTTCGTCATGGAAGCCGCGCTCTCTGAGCAAATCTTTGTAAATCTCAACAGGCGACCTCTTCGCAACAAAAGCACCTTTGGCCGTAAGCGAAGGGTTCGAAGCCTTCGTAAGCTCGTAAGTGACATTAGTCGTGTCCTTTGGAACATTCGGAACAGCTGAGCAGCCATCGCTCAGCATGCTTATCAAACCTGTTGTTGTTATTACGATTGGTAAGATATATTTTTTCATCATCTTCACCTCAAATTTGTCATCACATATTAGTGGGAAAAGCTTTAAAAGCATTTATTCGCGCCTATTTTCGCGCTATTTCACGCGGAAATTGCACTTACCTTCTTTCTTTCCGGACTCCCATTTCTTGCCATATGCTCGCGCAAACAAATTATCCACTGCGATGACATACGGATCTTCGTCGCTTGCGTCTTCACCGGTCAGTTTTCGATACGCCGTTTGTCGCAGCGTCCGCCCTTTGTCGGCTACAAGCTCGTAAACGGTACCATCGCTGGTGACCGTTGCATGCTGCCTGAAAACATTCCAGACGTATTCTAGCGTGTCATCGTTTTTGGCTTTCAGCAGGTTCTCTTTGAATTGCAATGCCGGCATGTATGTTTCCAGATTCTTTACGCGCTTGTCGAGTTCCGAGTATTTGGCGTCTGCATGGTTGCGCAAATCATTGTTGACGTCGTCTATCCGGCTGCGCAAATCATCGTTTATGCCGTCTATTTTGCCCAGCGTGTCATTGTACCAAGTTTTTGCTGTTTCGTAATTGTTGTTCACTTTGGTACCAACAGCCGCGATCGCGCCTTCGTTCTTTTCGACGGCTTTGCCAAGATTATCAATACCCACATAGACGGCGCCGATTATTGCCGTTAGCGCAATAACTTTCGGCCAAGTTTTTAGTTTTTTCTTCACCCCGACTGCTTTCTCAATCCTCGGGTCGATGACAAGATAATCGCTGAAGAACAAGCGCTGCAGCCACGTCGACCTCGGCACGTTTTCCGGCCATTTGTAGTGATTTTCGCCGTTCATGCAAATACCTGTTCATTTCACGATTATTCTTTCTGCGGCACTATCGAAGAAAAATAGTCCTTAAGCGCTTTCAGGCACTCCTTTTCGCCCCAGTTCTCGAACCGGATATTGTAAATGATATTCTTAGGGACATCGAAGTAGTTCCAGTCCTTTCTTTCCGACTTGGGCTTGTTCCAGTATGCCATGATACTGTTCCCGTTATAGCTTATTGTGACGCCGTCCTCCCCGATAAGCGAATTTGCGCCAGCCCTGTCGCACAGCTCCTTGAAATCCGCCCTTGAGAACGCGGTTCTTACCTCTGTTTTGTCGGCCTCAGCTTTGATAGCGGTCCAAGCACGTTTCGTGTCCGAATCCGCCTCTTCGTACACGGGAATATCACCATTGTCCGACAGATTGAGGGTATAGCTCGGGCTTTCCGGCTTGTTATCCCTGGATGCTATGCCAAGCTCAAGGGCTTTGTTCCAGCCGCCCTTGGTCGCGACGACGAACATGCGCTTGTATCCTCTTGTCAAAACGGCATCAACTATCATCTGTTCATTCGGTGCAATCTTTCCGTCGTAATTTGCATCAACATTAACATATATGTTTCCGACATCGCAGCTGTCGAAACCGAGTTCTTTTGCGAGACGCTTCATGTACGGTTTCATGTTTTCCTGTGTCGGCGTCAGCTCTTCTCCCGGCTTGTTCTCGACGTTGACAAATATCCTTTCCTTGCACTTGTCGTGCTCTTTTGCAAGAAGTTTATACTTTTCCTGAAGCTCGCCGTTTTCCTTCTGCCCTTTTACGAGCTTAGCCTGTTCCGCTTTCAAATCCGATGCGTATCTGTCCTTATCGTTCGTGCACGTCTTCAAATCTTCAGTGAGTTTTTCGCCCTTTTTGTCGGACTTGGAGAGCTGTCCCTGGAGGTCCAACTTGAGTTGCTCCAGCTCTTCGTTTTCGGACTTGTATTTTTGATTTTCTTTGACAAGACTGCCCTTGCTCTCCTTGCCCTTTTGAAACTCTTCCAAAGTGCCCTCTTTCTGATAGGCGCCGAGCTGCGAACTCAAGTTGTTGATCTGCTGAGTCTGATTGCCTGATTGGCCCCAGTTCGTCTCGTAATATTTCCCGCCGAAAAGTCCGAGCGTTAGAAGTGTGAGAGTTACGGGTATCTTAACATACCAGTGATTGTACCACTTGTCGGCATTTTCAAGTTCTTGCTTCGCTCGAATAAAATCCTTGCCTTTGTCATTCAGCTGGGTTTGGAGCAAATCCCTATTTCCTTTGTACTCATCTGCCTTCTTGCGTGCTGTCTGAATCTCCGTATTTTTCCCGTCAATCTGGTTTTCATAAATCGCAATAATCGGCTTCAGATACGGCTGTATTTCCTTTGGAGTCGCCTCTAGTGTTTTCTGTGCCGGCGTTTTCTCTGGTGGCGGTTCGTCGCCTGGCTTGCCGTTCATATTCACTTCTAAGTAGTAGAAAACTTTAAGAATGTTGGCATAGGCTCAAAACAAAGCCGTTGGAGTCACTCGAGCTTCGCCGGCGCGTTCTTGATCACGGAGGGATCTCGCTTGTAGAGGTCGTTCTGCAGTTTACGGCCGCTCGTGCGTTCCCATTCCGAAATCGGCATCGCGAACTTTTCCTGGATGCCGTCGCGGTACCACTGCGGTATCACATTGAACGCGCAAAACGGAACGATGCGGCCGTCCGGTTGCGCGTAATGCACACAGCACCGCTCGACTCGCTCGATGTCGTAGTTCCATAGGTCCATGAAGTGCATCATGCCGACAAACAGCGATTTATGGTGCAGTGCGCCCAATGAACGATAATCCTTCTTTGCCAGGATATTGAACAATAATGATGCCAGATTCAGACCGGCAGGCTGGTTTTCCTTGTCTATGAAACCGGCGAGTTTCGGCAGCATCCCGATCATCTTAAGCTTCTTGAACCGCGCCTGTTTCAGCTCTTCCGATTTCTCGTTAAGCCACTCCATCAGTCCGTTCACGTCGACAAAACGGGTGATCGGGACGACTTTGCCGTCATCACCGACAAAAAGATATGTCGCCGCACCGCACGCAAAGTGCGTCGTTAGCTCGTATTTCGGCACGCCCGTCATCGCTTCAATAAAGTGCGTCAATGCAGCAACGGTAGGAATAGGGTAAAAATCATCTTTAGTGACCATTCCGTCTGTCTGTTCGTTCAAACGGTCACAGACGTCGGGAATAGTGATACGGTACTTGCGGACGTCCGCTTTCGTGATTCGCCCGACCAAAGATACGGGCTGATAGTTCACGCCGCGTACAGTGTCGATATTTTTCAAGCCGTATTTCAGGATGTCGCCGACTTCATGGTCGTTTACCGTATTGATGACGGTCGGCACAAACACGATGCCCATGCCCGTCTTGCGGCAATTCTCGATTATGCTAGGCACTTCCCAGAAGTTTTTCGGATTAGTTTTAGCAGTAACGCCGTCCATCGAGAGGTAAAGAGTGTTCACGCCCCGTTCGCGTACCGCACGGGTAAACTCGAGGTCTTTCGCGATGCGGATGCCGTTCGTGTTCAGTTGGACATGGTCAAATCCTTCTTCCTTGGCGGCTTCGAGTATTTCCAAAATCTGCGGATGTAGCGTCGGCTCGCCGCCCGTTAGCTGCAGCGCGTTCGGTGCCACCGGTTTTTGCGCACGCAAAGTCTTGAGCATCTCGCGTATCTGCTCAAGCGTCGGCTCATAGAGATAGCCCATCGCCTTCGCGTAGAAAAAACAGTACCAACAAGTTAAGTCGCATCGGTTTGTCACGACGATGTTCGCCAATGCGGTATGCGTCTTGTGCAGTTTGCACAAGCCGCAAGCTTTCGGACAAACAGGATTTTCGTCAGCAATCGTCGGATTTTCAATTCCTTTCCCATCATGCGCCCACTTCTCAAACCGCCGATACATCTCATAGTCGCCGAAATACAAGTCTTCGAAAATGCCGTGCCTCGGGCATTTCTTGATAATATACACTTTGCCGCCGTTCTCGAAGATTTTAGCGTCAAGTATCTGCAGGCACTCGGGGCAAAGCGATTTCGTAGTCTTGATGAGTGTGCTCTGAGGCGCAGATTGCGGGTTTGAAGCGGCTTTCATGTTAACAACTTTTACAACTTGCAAATTCTACTGAAGTGTAGCATGCAAAAATATTAAAGGGTTCCAAAGGGAAATCCTTTATTGTGCTCCAAGGAAGTAATTCCGATATCATACTCCTTGGACACAGTATGTGAACCAAGAAGTATCATATCGAGGTTATTTTCTTGGTTCACTATAATCCGCAGAACATCGGCACTATCGCTTTTTCTCGCCCCACTTTAAACCACGGCGGTAGACGCGGCGGTACTTCTTTTTCCGCCCCTTTTCAAACGATTCCTGGCGATCTTCGCTCATGTTAAACACCATATACAAGGTGAATCTATGATTCACCTGTGCATGCGAATCTTCGATTCGCATAGTACCCAGCGACGTTGCTGGGTGTTTAGCACAAGCAGAACAGATGTTCTGCTGTGCAGCAGAACTCTTTGAGTTCTGCTTGCAGCCCGAAAAGAAAGCATTCTTTTCGAGGATAGATATCAAGACTATTTCGGTGTATATGATTTAAATATGTTAGCTCACAAATGGGTGCAAAGTGACGACCATGGAAGGCACGACAACACCGAAATTTTCTCCAGTCCTGCTCTGGCAGGTAGCTACGATAGCAGTCATAGTTGTGCTTGCGGTTAGCGTCGTAACGAAAGGCTTTTCATTTACAGGCGGCACCGCTAGCAGCGAATTAACAGCCCAGCAAGCAGCAGCAAAGGCAATCATATATATCAACAATCTCCTGGAAGGTCAGTCAACAGCAACGCTCATCGGCGTGAACGAATCGAACGGATTGTATAATGTCAAGCTGGACGTAGGAGGCCAGCAGTATAATTCCTACATAACGAAGGATGGCTCGATACTATTCCCGTCTGCTTATCAGCTGCCGGCAACGGTAAACTCGACAACCATTACAAACTCAAGCACGGCCAATTCAACTACAGGTTCATCTTATCCAAAATCCGACAAGCCGACCGTTCAATTCTTCGTCATGGCATTCTGCCCGTACGGCCAGCAAGCCGAAACGGGATTGATAGGCGCATGGCAGGCGTTGGGCGACACGGTCAACTGGGAGCCGCATTACGTCATATACGAAAACTATCAAAGTGCGCAATACTGCCTTGATGCAAATATGACATACTGCTCGATGCACGGCCGCAGCGAATTAAACGAAGACGTGCGACAGATGTGCATCTGGAAATACTACAACGCCTCGGTATGGTGGAATTATGTTTCTCAGATAAACACAATATGCAGCGCGAGCAACGTAGACACGTGCTGGCTCAACATCGCAAACGCGACCGGTATAAACACGACGCAGATTGCATCGTGTCAGACAAATGAAGCAGTCGTATTGCTCGAAGCTGAAAAGGCATTGGACGCTCAGATGGATGTTAGCGGCTCACCGGCAATATTCGTAAACGGAAAGTCGTACAGCGGCGCTCGCAGCGCAGATGCTTTCAAGAGCGCAATCTGCAGTGCTTTCAACACAGCTCCGGCCGCATGCAACCAGACACTTAGCACAAACACATCAGCTTCTACAGGCGGCTGCGGCGGGTAAGGCGCTGAAGCATGCGCTACAAAAGCTCAAATTCTTCCAAGCATACCAACAAAAGAATTATTCCGGTTTCTGAATATGACAAAAGTGTTATGCAGGAAATAAAACACGGACTAGATGGCATACAAGAAAGCCAGAAATATACAGGTGAACTGTTGAAAACAGCAAAAAGGAAGCTCGCATCTGCGGGAAAATTACAGGATTACGCCAAACTTGCGATTGATGCAGATGAAAAGAAGCTCAAGCAATACGAATCCAAGCTCAAAAAAATTGCGGGAAAGTATAACCTGCGTTAGAGGAGCTATAGAAACAGCTTTTCGAGTTCTTGCCAAGAATTAACTATTGCGTCCGGTTTCGCTCGTTTCAAATCTTCGGCAGAATTCGTTCCATACGTTACAGCAACCGTTTTGGCGCCAGCGTTCTTGCCGCACATGACATCCGAGACAGTGTCGCCGATCATGACACAACTAGCAGCTGGCACGCCGAGCTTTTTTACAATAAGTTCGACAGGTTCGGGATGCGGCTTCAGGTTAGCGACATGGTCATGGCATACGACTTCGTCGAAGAGCAGAGGGTCGATACCCGTCGCTTCGAACAGTTTGTTCATCTCTATCATTCGCCACGACGTTGCGATTGCCAAACGGAATTTGCGCCTGAGTTTCTGCAAGCCTTCTTTTACGCCCGGATATGCACGGACATCCGACCAAAAATCCTGCGTCAACGACCTTTGCTTGTATATCTCAATTATCTTCTCGCGATTTTCATGAATTCCTATCATGCGATAAAGCTCTATCCAGTTCGGCGTGAAATTCCTTTCGAACTCAGTTCGCGTCATCGGCTTGCCGCCAAGCTTTTTCACAGTATAAAAATAAGCATCATAAACAGAACCAAGATCATTGACAATCGTTCCACTGACATCGAATATGATGACTTTCACATCGTCAAATTTCATAATCTATTCCTCATCGTGGGCATGGGTTCTCGAAACCTGCGCGTGCCTCTGTTCAAGCGCAGCAGGCACTTTCAATTTTCGCTTAACAAGGTAATCATGAATAGCTTCGGCTAAAGCGTCCGCCGCAAGATTAGAGCAGTGTTCTTTTATCGGCGGCAGGCCGCCCAATTCGCTTGAAATATCATCGCGGCTGACTTTGAGCGCATCTTCTATCTTTTTGCCGCGCGCCAGTTCGGTTATCATGCTCGACGTTGCAATAGCTGCAGCACAGCCGAACGTCTCAAATTTTATGTCCGCAATCTTTCCACCTTTCACTCTGATGTAGACCTTCATCACGTCTCCGCAGACAGGATTGCCGACTTTGCCTATTCCATCGGCGTTCTCAATCCTACCTAGGTTGCGTGGGTTTCTGAAATGTTCGAGGACTTTTTCTGAATACATAGCATCACCTTGCAAACGGGTCTCGCCAGTCTTTCTTTTTCTCTCCGCCCATACGATACCCGGCAGGACCGGACATCTGGTAAGTCGTGCCGCCGGATTTGTAACCGACTTCCGACTTGTATGCTGACGGTCCGCCGCCTTCGGAGGCGACGGGCTTCGTGTCGTACGCATGTGAAACGGGTTTTTCGGGTTTCCACCAGCGGAACAAGCGCTTCAGCGCATTGCGGATACGGTCGTAATTGCTCTTGTATTTGAGCACTACAGGAGCGCCTCCTATGTTGAATTTCCATAAAAGAGTTCCATCTGTGGTTATCGCATACAAGTTGCAATCGCCTGAACCAAAATATAGAGTGTTGCCTACTTTCGTAGGCACAGAGTATACGAAACTGCCTGTTCGGAATTTCCAGTTGAGCCGACCACTCGATGGCTCAAGCGCATACAAATGTCCGTCATGTGAAGGGCCGTATAGAACGCCTTCTCTTGTTATGATAGTTTCGAATCGGTCGCCTGACTTGAATTTCCAAAGCAAAGAGCCGTTGTGCGAATCAAGGGCGTAGATATGCGTGTCAATCGATGCCAAAAATATCCTGCCGTCATCGAAGCAAGCCTGGCTGACTGCGTCGCCTGTCTTGAATTTCCATCGCAGCGAGCCGTTAAGCGTTAACGCGTAAACATAATCGTCGTAACTTCCCATGATTATTGTTCCGTCTTTGACATATGTCATTGTTTTAGCGTAATGCTGCCCCAATGTCCATACTGATTTTTCGTTTTCATCCGCTATAGCGGGTGAGGAATATATCCACCCGTTTGTAAGATATCGCCATACCAGTCGTCCTGTTTTTGCATCCAGTGCATAAACGTATTTGTCATAAGATCCGAATATCACCATATCGTTAACGACGGCGGGCGTTGACAATACGATATCTCCGGTTCTATATTTCCATATTTCTTTTCCTGTTTCTGCGTCAAGTGCATACATATATTTGTTGCAGCAGCCGACGTACAGCATGCCATCGACGATGACAGGCGAACTAAAAAAGGAATCGCCTGCATGAAATCTCCACACTTGTGCTCCTGTACGAGCATCCACCGCATAGACAAACCCGTCGCAACTGTCGAAGTAGATTCTTCCGTTGTAGAAGTTTGGCGACCCTACGAGAGCATCGCCTACTTGAAAACGCCAACGCTCAACGCCCGTAGCCGCGTCAACAGCGTACAAAAATTTCAGGCAGTCTCCGAAGTATAACACACCGTCGACAAATAGCGGTATCGTGACTATAGAGCCCCCTCTGCCGAATTCTATATCCATGCGAGCGTTCGGCTCTTCTTGCTTCTGTCCATCGTGTTCGCTCGCCTGCCCGAGTATATCCTCTAACGGTCTTTGCTCATATTCGAGTCCTCGGGAATCGTATGCCATCATTTCACCTGCTGAACGGATCTCTCCAGTCCTTTTTCTTTTCGCGCTTCATTTCGTAACCGACTGGCGCACTTGACTTGTAACCGACTTCCGACTTGTACGGCTCGGACATCTTGTATGCGGCTGGACCGAGCGAGAGCTGAGGTGCCGCTGCTTTCGTTTCATACGTTTTGTTAATCGGCTTTTCGGGCTTCCACCAACGGAAAAATGAGCGTATACGATCTGTCAAACGCTTCATCGGCGCAAATACCCGCTCCATATCAGCCGGCTGCCCCGGAAAGAATATTTTCCATATAAGAATACCATTTTTGTCCAGACAATATACTTGACCACCATTAGTGCATGCAAAAATAAATTCGTTATAGATTGTCACAGGAGCATTAACAGCACCGTCTGACTGGAATTTCCAAACGCAATTACCGTCTTTATCTAATGCGTAAATATTCTTGTCCAACGATGAAACCAGTACTAAGTCATTATGTAAAACAGTTCCTTGTATGCGCCCGCCTGTTGGAAATTTCCATAACATGCGCCCAGTTCTTGTGTCAATTGCATGCACAGCACCATTATGCGGTTCACCTACTCCGACATATGTTATACCATTTCTAACCGCATACCTGTAACGTACTTGCGTGGCTCCATCCAGTTTAGCTTTGTTTAATACACGACCGTCCAATGTCATCGTTATCGCGTAACCGTCCCATGTACAGAATGCCATGGAATTTGTTTCTCCTATATACGATGGACTACCAACGAAAGTTGATGCAATAAATTGTGACCACAACACTCTACCATTCGCTGTAATCGCGTACATTTTTCCATCGCTGGTACCGATGAAAATTTTATCGTTTACGTATAGCAGCTGGTTTGAAGTTAATCCGTCAAGATGCAAGTGCCAGAGCTCTTGGCCATCATACGACAATGCGTAAATATTTTTATCGAAAGAACCAATTATAATTTTGTCTGAGAGCAAAAGTGGCTCCGATTGTATAACGTCACCGGTTTTGAAACGCCAAACAAGCGTACCGTCGCTTGCGTTTAGTGCATAGAGATAGGTATCGTAAGTACCAACATATAACACGCCGTTGCGCAAAACGCAACTATGTGACATTGCTCCGCCTGTACGAAATTTCCATACGATTTCTCCGGTTCGTATATCGATTGCATAGACATGACAATCACCTGAACCAATAAATGCGATTTCACGATTTCCAATTTTTCCTACAACAGGTGCCACGCCAAAAGAATTCGATCCTTGCTTGAATGCTGCAAGCATTTCTCGCAAGTCGCGTTCTGCTTCTGTCATATCCGAATCGCTATTACTAATCGAATCACTTTCATCTTCGAATAATTTGCTCTCGTATTCAGCCATGTTTCTAACCATCACTCATATTTCGTTTTGAACGGCGATATTTTCCTCAACTTTTCAACAACGCCAGGCAAAACTTTTAAGACGTAATCCACATCCGCCTTCGTAGTATCGCAACCGATCGTCAGCCGCAGCGACCCGTGCGCCTCATGCGCCTTCAAGCCGCAAGCAAGCAAAACATGCGACGGTTCGAGCGACTTGCTCGAGCACGCAGAACCTGTGCTTGATGCGATGCCTAAATCATCCAGCGAAAGCCCGAGTGCCTCGCCTTCGATAAACTTGAACCAGAAACTGGCGTTATTCGGCAGCCGTGCAGTCGGATGACCGGTCAGCGCCGAATTTTCTATTTTCAAAACGGAATTAATGAGCATATCGCGCAAGCGGGCAAGCCTTTTCCCTTCCGCTTTCATTTCCTTCATTCCCAATTCAACAGCTTTCGCAAATCCTACAACGCCAGCCACGTTCTCCGTCCCGCTTCGCATGCCGTGCTCTTGCCCGCCGCCATGAATCAGCGGCTCAAGCCGCACGCCCGAGCGCACAAACAAAGCACCAACGCCTTTCGGCCCGCCGATTTTGTGAGACGAAACAGAAAGCATGTCGACGTTAGTAAGGTCGATAGGGATGTGGCAAAAGGTCTGCACGGCATCCGTGTGGAACAGTACGCCACGCGCATGGCAAATCTTACCAATATCCTCAATCGGCTGTATTGTGCCGATCTCATTGTTTGCGTGCATCACACTGACCAGAACAGTATCTTTACGGATGGCACTTTCGACTTCCTTCGGGTCTACTGATCCGTATTCGTCCACCGGCAAATACGTCACATCAAATCCTTCTTTTGCAAGCCATTTGCACGTATCGAGCACAGCAGGATGCTCGATTGCAGAAGTAATAATATGTTTTCCCTTCAGGCGATTAGCAAAGGCTGCACCGACAATCGCAAGATTGTCCGCTTCCGTCCCGCCCGAAGTTAAAATAATCTCACTCTCCTTGCATCCAAGCGCTTTAGCAATCGTAGTGCGAGCAGAATCAAGCGCTTCTTTTGCATCGCGGCCCCATTTATGGATAGAAGATGCGTTACCAAATTCCTTATCAAAAAACGGTGCCATCGCCTTCAAAACTTCAGGTCGCACAGGCGCCGTTGCCGCATAATCCATGTAGATTTTCTTCATCGCTTCACCTTGCAAACGGATCTCTCCAATCCTTCTTCTTTTCGCGTTTCATCTCGTATCCCACAGGCGCGGACGACTTGTAGCCGACCTCAGACTTGTACGGCTCTGACATCTTGTATGCGGCAGGGCCGAGCGAGAGCTGGGGCGTCGCTGCCGTAGTTTCGTACGCTTTCGGAACTGGTTTTTCGGGTTTCCAGAAAGTTAATAACGCCCGCATAGTGTTGGCTACTTTCTGAATTCCGGAAAGAACTTGCCTATCATTCATAGGCCGACCTGGAAAAAACATTTTCCATACTAGTTGACCGTTTTCATCCAAACAGTACAAATGGCCGCTCCACGATGGCTGGTATATTAATCCGTGCAAATGAGCAGGAGGGGCATTCAGACATCCATCTGCGTGAAATTTCCAAAGCAATCTTCCGTCTTTGCCGACTGTGTATAGATTTTTATCCAAAGCCGCGCCCAGAATCATATCTCCTAATATCCTCGGTTCCTGTATGCGGCCAAATGTCGGATATTTCCAGATCGATTTTCCGGTCTTGGCATCTATAGCCCAAAGTGCTCCGCTGTGTGTGTCGCCTGAACCTACATATATTGTTCCAAAATGTGTTTCGAAATGATATCGCGGTTGTATTGTTCCTTCGCACACCGTTTTCCACAATAAACGCCCGTCCAAAGTCAAGTTATAAAGATATCCTCCCCACGTCGCAAATATGATAGAATTTGTTTCTTTGATGTATGTTGCACAACCGGCCGCAGTATTTCCTGCATAATATGACCACAGTATCTTACCGTCATTAGCTAGAGCATACAGTCGTCCGTCCCATCCGCCTACAAAAATCTTGCCATCTATATACGTTATTTCTCCTATTGTAAAACCGCCCAATCGCGTTTTCCACAGCTGCTCACCGCTATGCGTGAGCGCATAGATGTTTCTGTCGAAAGATCCGAATATAACACAATCGGCAAGCACTAACGGTTGTATCAAAATCTTATCGCCTGTACGAAAATGCCACAGTTCAGTTCCATTTCGGATATCAACTGCATAGAGATTATTGTCGTATGAACCGACGTACAACGTATTTTCATATACTACCGGACTGTGCAGTATCGGTCCGTTTGTTTTGAATTTCCACAATATCTTTGCAGTTTTCGTATCGATTGCGTATACATTGTGGTCAGCAGAAACGATGTACATGACATCATTGGAAAAAAATGGTTCTGCATTCATTGAATTACATCCGTCCGGATGAACGCCACAAATCATTTCGCGCAAAGTTTTCTCAGACTCAGAATCTCCATCCGCATTTATTTGCCCAGTTTGTTCGAACAACTTTTCTTCGAGTTTGTATTCCGCCATCTACTTGCACCTACCGCACATGAAATCGCGGAATATACCGTGGAAAGTAGCACAAAATTCAGCACATGCGCGTTTCATCGTTTTCTTGCCTTTTTCCGTGAGGTGCCAGACGTGCCTTCGGCCCGCGCGCTTACGCGCGACAAGCTTCAGCTCTTCCAGCCGTTGCAAAGCCGGGTAAAGCGTTCCTTGTGTAATCTTCGTCTGCTTCAGCTCGTTCAGCGCCTTCATCAGCGCATAGCCGTGAGACGGCCGCTTGAGCAGCCACAAAATCTGCATCTGCAGCATGCCGAGCTCGAGCTCGCTTTTGGTGTGTCGGTTAGTAGACATATCGGTGGATATACATAGAAAGGTATTAATATTTGCACCAGATACCGACAGAAACAAATATATACCAGCCAGGTGATTGTATCTTATGGCTGATGTTTACACGATGGCTATCAAAGCCTCAGGTATAACAGAATCCCAGAAAGCACGATTGCAAAAGAAGGTGGAAGACAGTATAAGTGCTGGCAACCGTGCATTGAATCGCGGAGAAAATGCTGAGGCTTATGATAAATATGTCGATGCTATAACGTACGGCGCGCCTGCAAACGTTATCGATGCCAAGCTTAGTGACGTTATCAGGCAGATCAAAGCCAAGGGAACTGGTGCGACCCCTCACGAGAGGGCAGTGTTGTACGAGCTTGGTGTTTTTGGCGAAGAGTATGTCCACGGTCACAAACCGGAAATAAAAGAACACAAATTGCACGTATCCCCAGCGCCTTCCACAGCCGTCGCTATCATCGCAATCGCTGCAGCCGTGCTCGGGACGCTTGGCATCGCAGCCGTAGCACGTCCGACCGCTTATATTCCGGCAGGCGACAGCTCAATGGTACTTGCAGCCTTCATCCTGCTAGCACTGCTTTATTTCTATGTGCTAAGGCCGAAGAAGTAAAGAAGTCTAAACACGTTCCATGAATCCGACCGGTTTTCGCGCCGCGCGCCAGCTGACTTCGTGCCAGTGGTTTATCTTCTGTTCGCCATACCGCCAGCAGAATACGACTACACCGCGCTGCGTCTTGTGGTAAAAGTGGACAATGCCGCGTTTCATGTCGTCGATCGCACAGCCTAATGAGCGAAGTTCTGCGACTGCTCGTTCAACGCGCTGCTGCAACTGAACTCGCCGCTCGCGCAGTTCCCTATAATATAAGTGATCAGGGTTATCTTGCTCAACCAGGGCGGCTCCCCAGATTTCGTGCAATACAGTAATATCCTTGTTTATTGCTTCAACTTTCTCGTTCAGCGCAAATATCCCGTCAAACGCCTGCGTAACTATAGGAATAAGCTTGTTTGCCGCTTCGAGCGACCACGTACGCTCGTTCTCCTCTTTAGATAAGGCGTCCATGAACAAAGTCGTCCGCTTGGGCGGAATATAAGCATTGTGGTAAGCTGCTGCAATAGAAATCGGGGTTACGCAATCGCCGCCCGCTTGAGATGTTTGTATGCGGAATAAGCCGCTACTACGCCCTCGGCCGCAGCGGTAATCGCCTGCTTGTACTCGCCGTTCGTGACGTCGCCTGCAGCAAAAACGCCCGGTACGTTCGTTTGGCTCGAACGGTCTATCTCAATCTCACCCTTTTCGTTCAGTTTTACGCCGACCTTAGCAGCCAGAGAAGAGCCCGGCACGCCGCCGATCTCGATAAACAAGCCGTCTAGTGCAAGTTCGCGCCTCTTTTTCGTATTCACGTCCTCGAGCACAGCGGTTGTGACAAAATTATCTCCCTTTATTTCAGTTACGATGGCATCTGATATTATCTCGATTTTCTTCTCCTTCTCGACCTGCGTTGTGGTAACGGGCTCTGCACGTATCTTCTCGCGCCGATAGATTATGTAGACTTTTTTAGCATATCGCGCAAGAAACAAAGCCTCTTTTGCCGCCGAGTCCGAGCCGCCGACGACGCCGACTATCTTATCCTTGAATAGCGGCCCATCGCAGACCGCGCAGTAGCTCACACCTTTGCTTACAAACTTCGTCTCGCCCGGTACGCCGAGCTTTTTATGCTCCGTCCCGGTCGCAAACAATAGCGACCGCCCGACATAAGTTCCGTGGTGAGTTTTAACTGAAAACATGTCACCTTTTTTTGCGACATCAAGAACTTCTTCTTCCTTGATAGGGATCTTGTACATCTTTGCATGCTGCACGAACTTCTCTGCAAACTCCATACCAGAAACCGAACCGAGTCCCGGATAATTCTCAATAATATGCGTAAAAGCGACCGTCCCGCCCAGCTGTTTGGTCAAAACAAGCGTCTTCATCTTGAACCGCGCAGCATATATCGCAGCGCCGAGTCCGCCGGGCCCGCCGCCGATTACGATAAAGTCCCATATTTCAGCGGGCTTTTCCTTCTCAGAAGTTTTGGGCTTAGTTCTGGCCATAAAGAATCTCTACTCCTCATCCCTTTTATAAGTTAGTGTATGGCGCGCCCTATTAGCAGATTCCCACCGAGTGTTTTTAATCGTTTTCGCGTCCAACTAGAAATGATAGAAATGAGTTATGATTATTACAACTTGGAACTTCTTGAAAAGGCTTGCAAACGATGCACATATTGTATAAAATGTTCGTGCGATTCGTCTATTCCATCGCTCGCATGCCGCAACGATGACATGATCGACAAGTACAAGAGTATACCGCCGCACAGGCTGATTACTGGCGTAAAACTTGCCGAGTCTCTTCACGTTCTACTAACGCCAAAAATGCAGGGCGCGTGCCCAAGAAATGAGCGATATCGCGAGTGTTTATAAAATACGCATGTCAAATTAGGTCATGGCACTCGAACTGTTCTGGCCGATTATCACAACATTAGGTGATGTTCGCTTCTGGCTCGCAGTTTTGCTGTTTTTCGGAGTTTATATCGCAGCAGCAAAGCCCCGCTTGAGCAAGCACGCAAAGCGTGCGCTTTTCATATTTCTATTAACGTTTGTCGTCATCTCGTTGACAACCCAAGCGATTAAGATGATAGTCAACGAGCCGCGCATCTGCGCGTCTTGTCTTGCAGGCGTGCCAACAGAAACGTGCAACCCATATTGCCCGACCGATGAACCGTACGGCTTCCCCTCGGGCCATGCGGCTCTGGCGTTCGGCATGTTTACAGCGGGATGGGTTGCATTTTCCCAAACCAATAAAAAGCGGGCAAAATGGCTCTGGATTTTCCTCATTCCTGCAGCAATCGCATATTCCCGAATAGCGCTCGGCGTCCACACGCCCGAGCAAGTTGCGGCAGGGGCGGTGCTGGGCATAGCCGTTGCAATAGTAGTATGGCGCACTCTAAGGCGGATTTAATTCTTTCCGCATAAAATTACTTCCATCATGCCTGTAGAATTGCCTATTCAAGCGAACGCACTATCTGGTAACGATTTGGTAGAGATATTCAGATTGTTCTGCAAGGCCTACAACATCGAGTCGACGAAACGCGATGAGGAATTTTTGAATAAATACGGAATCAAAAGCCTGGTATCAGAACCGGGAGGGCTTGATTACAGGCCGTACATGGGTGCGAAATTCTTCGGCTTTAGAGTCGGCGATGCGGTTAAATTTCACGGCTATGTGCTGCTCGACGACACGGATTGGCAAGCAAAAGATGTTCAGTTTGGAAAATTGGTTCTACAGCACTTTAGTAAAAAGCTTAAGTAGTGTGCGAGCAGCTATTCTAAAGTGGATTTATGAACGTCTCCAAAATCCGCGAAGACTTTCCGATTCTGCAGGCAAACAAGAAGCTCATCTACTTTGACAACGCCTGCACGACGCTGAAGCCGAAGCAGGTAATCGACGCGTTGAATGAATATTATGTCAAATATCCTGCCTGTGCGGTCCGCAGTTTGCACAAGCTCGGCCGAGCAGCAACAGAAGCGTACGAACGCTCGCGTGTGCGCATTGCTAAGTTCCTCAACGCAAAGCCCGATGAGATTATATTCACAAAGAACGCGACAGAAGGCCTGAACCTAGTCGCACGCACACTAAAATTAAACAAAGGCGACGCTGTCCTTGCAACGGACAAAGAGCACAATTCAAGCCTGCTGCCGTGGCTCCTTGCAGTAAAAGAGCGCGGAATCAAGCGCATCGTAGTCCCTTCGAAGCCGGATAACTCATTTGACATGACTGCGTTCGAAAAAGCAATCGGAACGTACAAACCAAAGCTCGTGACGGCAATACATGCGTCAAACTTAGATGGTTACACAATCCCTGCGCGCGAAGTCATAAAGCGCGCGCACGACGCAGGCGCACTCGTCGTTTTGGACGGCGCGCAGTCAGTACCGCACCAGTCGATCGATGTCCGTAAATTGGACGTAGATTTTCTCGCATTCTCAGGCCACAAAATGTTAGGACCAACGGGCATAGGCGTACTCTACGTCAAACGCTCGGTCATGGATAAGCTCGAGCCGTTTATGCTTGGCGGCGAGACTGTCACAAATTCAACGTATACTTCATACGACCTCGAAAAGCCGCCCGCGCGCTTTGAAGCAGGCATCCAGGATTATTCAGGCGCCATGGGACTTGCAGCCGCCGCAGAATATCTGGAGAAGATAGGCTTGGAAAACATCGCCAAACATGAAACTGAGCTTAACACGCGACTGACAAAAGGCATGCAGGATATTCATGGCTTCGATCTCGTCGGCCCGGTAAAACCGGAGCTTCGCAACGGCATCATGTCGTTTAACATCGCAGGCGTAGACCCGCATACGATTGCACTGATGCTTGACGAACTATCAGGCATTGCAATCCGCTCAGGCCAGCACTGCGTCCACTCGTGGTTCAACGCGCACAATATCAAGGGCACAGCGCGCGCTTCGCTCTATCTCTACAACACGCAGGAAGAAGTCGACACGTTCATAGAAACGATGAAGAAGATTGTGAAAGCCGTTAAATAGTTTTCGCGTTTTCTAGAGCATATGATTTCAACCGAAGAAATGCCAGTTGTATCCCAGGTCGTTGTCGATTTAAAAAAGGATCCATACGCAACGTTCTATTCCATTAAAGTCGACTTTGCGGCAGAGATAGGAAGACCGTACGGAGATAAAAATGGCTCTGATAAAATCAGTTACAAAGGGCGTGCGGTAAAATTGGTCGATAAGGAGCATAACGAGACAGCATTCGGTCACGTTCTATCGGTTTCTAGGGATAGTGGAAAACGTCCGTTTACAGCTGCGACTGTGAAATGGTTCATGCCAAAAAGCGGAGAAGTATACGAAGATAACGGCAAACCGCTAGTTCCTTAGAAGATTACAATCTTATTCTCAGAGGTTCTGGAGCATTTCTTGCACATCGGTGCTATTGCACGCAGAAACATTCGCAGGCGAATCCGTAATCTTGCACAACATCGCAGTCAGCGCAGCCGTCTCGTTCACAATGCCGAACGCTTCGCCTGAACCGACACGGAAGTATTTGCCGCCGAAGATGAGCAGCGGTATGCGCCCATCGGGCGAGTAGTGCTGGAATACTTTGATATCTGCGGCAGGCGGCTGGACTTTGTCGATTTCGTATGCTTTGACTGTGATATAATCGCTTGTAAATGTCGCATTGCTAAGGTCACCATCATTTATGCCAGACCAGTTTCCGAAATTGCTCGTAGCGTTGATGAATAATGGGCGTTCCCAACCGCAGTGCGGGCACCACGTCGTGCCGAAGAAGTATACGAGTGGTTTCCCGTTGATGTTCTGAACTGTTGCGCTCTCAATATTCTTGTATCCGTTGATTGTCAGAACGCCCGATGCGGGCGTAAGGTTTTCGAACGGACAGGTTACCGCATTGGGATTTTCGGGGTTGAAAACACACTGATCGGGATGGGCAGGATCACACGTCCCAAATGCAACAAGATTATAGACGCTGTACGCCGTATAACCTAGGCTTGCGAACATAGCGATTGCAAATACGAGCGAGATGGCGCCGAAGTGAACAAACGTGAAATGCGCAACCCGCGGGCTGCGAATCATCAATTTAGCAGTAATCTTCGCTTTCATCTGTTCGTCGAATGCGGTGTTGCATGGCCGCAGCGTCGCCAGTCGCGCAAAGCAGCGGAACGCTTCGCGCGCGTACGTGCGATATTTGGCTGAGAATATTCCCAAAAAGCCGAATACGACCATTGCGACGATACAAAAGACCATATTTCCACCTGATTTGGTAATACTGAAAACTTACTCTTTAAATCTATATTTTCGCATCGTCAGCGAATTCCCTACGACCGACACTGAAGAAAAGGCCATCGCCGCTGCAGCTATCATCGGATTGAGCAGGATGCCAAGCGAATACAACAATCCGGCTGCAATCGGAATAGCTGCCGTATTGTAGAAGAATGCCCAGAACAGGTTCTGCTTGATTTTCTTCATCGTATACTTGCTGAGGTCAATCGCGCGGATAACGTCGCGCAGATCGTCCTTGATTAGAACGATACTGCCAGTCTCGAGCGCAACATCCGTTCCAGAACCGATTGCGATGCCTAGGTCAGACGCAGCAAGCGCCGGAGCGTCGTTAATACCATCTCCGACCATCGCCACGCGTTTTCCGGCTTTCTTCAGCTTCTCAATCTCGCCTGCTTTTTGTTCAGGCAGCACTTCCGCTAGAACGTCTTGCTCTGGAATACCGAGTTGTTTCGCGATAGCCCGGGCAGTTCGTTGGTTGTCGCCTGTAAGCATTATCACTTCAAGCCCCATCTCCTGAAGTTTCTCGACTGCTTCTATTGAATTAGGCCGCAGTACATCTGCCACGCCGATTATTCCCAATAGCTGCGTTCCTGCTGCAAGCAGCATTGCGGTTTTGCCGTTGTGCTCAAGGTCTTGTGTCATGTCTTCGGCTTCTGCCGAGATTTTTATCTTGTTTTTCGCCATAAGCGTGCGGTTGCCGAAGAGGATAGTTTTGCCCTTGAACGTTGCTCGAACGCCCTGTCCTGGCACTGCGGAGAATTTCTGCGGGTTCGGCACAGCGATTTTTCCTTTCTCCGCCGCATCGAGCAGCGCTTGTGCGAGCGGGTGTTCGGAACGTTTCTCGGCGATGCAAGCCAACCTGAAAACATCGGCTTTCGTTGTCTTCCCGAATGCAACGACGTTTGTGACTTGCGGCTTTCCGACTGTCAGCGTGCGCGTTTTATCGAATACGATTGCATTGAGTTTGTGCGCAGTCTCGAGCGCTTCGCCGCCCTTGATCAGAATTCCGTTCTCAGCGCCTTTCGACATGCCGACCATTATAGCGGTCGGCGTCGCAAGCCCTAGAGCGCATGGGCATGCAATAATAAGAACGGCTATGAAAATTGTGAGCGCGAACACGAACGGCATTCCAAAAACGAAATACCATAATAGGAACGATGCAATCGCTATTGACATAACGGCTGGTACAAAATATGCCGCAACTGAATCTGCCAAGCGTTGTATGGGCGCTTTCGATCCAAGCGCGTTCTCGACGAACTTTATGATTTGCGCAAGTGCCGTATCCTTTCCGACTTTCGTCGCCTTGAAAGTGAACGAGCCCGTTTGATTAATAGTCGCGCCGATAACCGTATCGCCTTTGTGCTTCTCCACAGGAATTGACTCGCCGGTTATCATCGCTTCGTCGACAGCAGAATAGCCGTCAATCACAACGCCGTCGACAGGAATCTTTTCGCCGGGCTTAACGACCAAAATGTCGCCAACTCTGACTTCTTCGACAGGAATATCGATTTCTTTCTTATCCCTTATAACTCGTGCAGTCTTCGCCTGCAGCCGCATCAGCGCTCGGATGGCTTCGGACATCTTTCCTTTCATTGTCGCTTCGAGGTATTTTCCGAGTAGAATCAACGTGATTATTACTGCAGCAGTGTCGAAGTAGAGTGTCATCGTCTGGCTGAGCAGTACCATTGCCGCACTGTACGCAAATGCAGCCGAAGAGCCTATGGCAATGAGCGAATCCATGTTTGCGGAACGGTTCTTGAATGCGACCAGCATTCCACGGTAGAAACGTAACCCAACGCCGAACTGTACCGGTATTGAAAGAGCGAGCAGGACCCAGCCGCGCATAGGATCGGACAGTAGCTGGCCGAAGATCTCAGGAAAAGATAAAACGACTACCGGGATGCTGAACAGCGCGCCAAATATCAGCGACCACTTTAATTTTGATATTTCGCGCCGCCTTGCTTTCTGCTCGATGTCAGCCGTCGGCGCATGCGCATGCTCCGGCGTTTCTTCGAACAGGACTTTATAGCCAAGACCGCTGATTTCGCGCTCGACGTCGGGAAGCCCGACAAGAACAGGGTCGTATTCTATATTTGCCTTCTCTGCGGCGAAATTGACGTTCGCACGCTTTATCCCTTTCAGCTTTGACAGGTTCTTCTCGATCTTCAGCGCACAGCTTGCGCAATGCATACCTTGTATGCCTAGCGTGATGCTTTCCGACTTTTCGCTCACATTCTTGTTTGGCATTCAATCCACTATAATTACATATTACAAATAGTTAAAAGAAAAATTATCACTAAATCAACAACAGCAACAAGGTTTCTTTTTCTTATCCACGTTATCACCTCATTTCGATCCATTACAACCCGACTATAGCGGATTTCGGGCCGAACGCCATGATAGCCGTCGTAACGAACGCGAGCACGACAAGTACGCTCACGAAAATGATCACATCGTACGCGTCGTATCGGATCTCCGGCTTTTCTTCTATCTCCTTTGTAATCATATGAACCATCCCGTACAAAATCATGGCGCAGCCGCTTACTGCTATCGGCATGAACAGCGCAATGTTGTCGTTGAGCATCATCACAGTCGTCATTGCACCCATGAGTCCGCCCATAAAGCCTGCCATCAGCCCTTCCATCACGGACATTATGCCGCATTTTCGTATGACTAGAGCTCCGACGAGCATGCCTACGAACATTCCGTAAACGCTGCCGATGAACATGCCGTTCGTCGCCCCGATGATGGCTCCGAACATGAACCCGGCAAGCATGCCGACGGTCATGCCGATCATCATTCCCATGCCGCAATCGAACGCTCGTCTATAATGGCGAATATGCCATACTGCGGCGCCGCCGAATACGACGGATATCACGATGTAAAGCAGGTACTGCCAGTATCTCCCGAGGAATCCCGGAATGAACTTTGAAAGCCCCAACGAAAGTACAATTTCGAGGGTCGCTATTATCGCAAGCGACACCAGAAGCATCGTTAATGCTTTCGCTTCTGCGCGATGCGTTTTGCTTGACTTTCCATCACATCCACAGTCATCGCCTTTCCGATCGTTATCTATGTCATCCGCCACCGCAACCACATCCTCCGCCGCCTGAACCGCACGAGCCCTGTTTAGCCTGTCCTACGTCGGTCGTTGCAGGCACTGTACCGTTCGTATCTTTTACGACAATCGAACCGCCTGCCATTCCCATGCCGCACGTGACCTGGAACGTTCCTGCTTCGCTGGCTACGAACTCTATAATATTGTCGCCAGCTTTCACTGTTTTCCTGACTCCAAATTTCGATATAACTACAGTACTATAACATCCGCGTATGCTGTTGACATCTGCAACCAGACGAACCGTATCACCTTTGTTTACGGTTATGGGGTTTGGCTGATAGACACCGCCGCTTATAGATAATGCGAATTCTTTCACCGGGCCCGTTGCCACTACAGCAGGGGAAACAACAGGGGAATTGCTTGCCAATCCCGTTTGTCCCAATGATCCGCTGCTGAATGCCAGACCGATGGACACGAATATTATTGATACTAGGATTCCGAGGCCTATTGCCGCACCGAGTTGTTTTGCGTTCATACCCCGGTTCTCGTTGCCTGCTCCAATTTCATTTTCATTGTTTGTTTCGTTTTCCATGCGAACGCTATGAGTGAAACAGCATATTATGGATTGTATGCAACTAGTTTCAACCGCCGAGCACGACAGAATTAGCGTTTTTTCAGTACGACGATATTGCTCATGCCGTGCCTTCTGCGCTCGATAAGGCCGCGCATCTCGAGCTTGTCGAGGGTGCGACTGACTGTAACCTTGTTCATTCCGGACTTTTCCACAAGTTCGCCCTGCAGGACCGAACCTCCCATTTCAACGAGAAGGTCATATATCTTCTTGTGGTCGCCTTCGAGCTTGGGTTCGGGCGCTTTGATTTCAGGCGCAGGTTTTGCGGGTTTGCTAACCGATACGACTGTTCGCGGTTTTCCTTTTCCAAGAAGAATAATCAAGACTCCGACAACGAGTATGGCCGCAGCGGCAATTGACAGCGCTATGAACGTCGTGTTTGTCTGCTCATGCAGGCAGGTACCGCCGATATAGCACGAGCCAGTCTGGTTCGCGTATTCTGATATCAGCTTTTCCGTGTTCATCCTGTCGACGAGTGCCAGAGCTCCCACGATAAGTGCAATTATTATAAGGGCTATGCCTATCCTCTTATCCATAGACTATCACGGTGGAAGTATGAATTGCACAATGCTTAAAAGCTATCGTCGAGCGCCGCCGCCGAGGCATGGCAAATGTTATTGTTCTGAAGGCTTAGAACAGAAGCGTCACCAGCGTAGAAAACACGATAAGGCTGCCCAAATCCGCAACTGATGTTGTAATCGGGATCAGGAAATTGTTCGGGTCCTCTTTCTTGGAAAAGATGTAGAACCCGCCGACTACTGACAAGAAGAACATAAGCCCGATCAGCATCACTGTCGCAGCAATAGCAATTTCTATGATTTTCATGAACAATACGGCGTCTACTGCAAAGCCGCGTGCAACTGCTATCCACGTAGCGACCGTACCGAGGTAGATTGCAGCGATGAGCGCGACACCGACGACGATGCCGAACAGCTTATGCATGTATCGCGAATGCCACCAGTTTTTACGTCCGACTTGGCCGAGATAAAGCATCGTTGCAAACCTCGACGAAACAATCGTCCCAAAATCACCGATCATATCGGTGAGTGCAGGCAGCATGACAAGCAAAGGCAATATTGTGATTATGCTCGTTTGTATAGACTGCAGACCGATGCCTCCCATTGAGCTCATGATAGAAGCCAGTATCAGGATGTAGACGCTTTCCTTTATTATCAGATGCGCAATGTGGCTCTTTGGGCCATATTCCTTCAGGTAGAAAATAGTCCTGCGGCTTATTCGGTATCTTTTGCGGACATGGTGGATAATCGGATGCCACTTTTTTCGCGGCGTACGCTGCAGCTTGCGCCTTATCGCATGCGGCAGTCTTCGCTGGCTTGTGTTATCCATATCACATCACGATAACTATCGCCGCAAGCAGCGCGACGATTGATATTATGTCACCGATTGTTGTGACATACGGACCCATTATGTTGTCAGGGTCGTGGCCATGCCGGAATAGCCAGAACGTCGTTAGCACAGTCGCCGGTATCTCTATGATATTCGAAAGCACGCCGGCAATGAGGGAGATGTAAATAAGCGCCGGATTGTCAATCCCGAATACCCATGCGCTGGCAAAATATGCGACAAGCCCGAGCATGAGACTCACTATGAGTGCAAGGAAGATGTCCGCGATGACGTTGCCGCGCAAAATCCGGCTTCGCCGAAGCTGCGGCTTTAGAACACCGATCCACAGACCGGAGCCGAGGCGCGCAGAAAGTGTGCCGGATATGTTTCCACGCATCTCGAGAAATCCAGGCAAAAGTATAAGCAAACCCGGTACAAGTTCGATCTGATTTGTAGCAAATGCAAGCATCGTTCCTGCCAGCAAGCCGCCTGTAACAGAAATCAGCTCGCTTGTGAGTATTTCGAAAAAATCCTTGAAACACAACGTAGGCAACCGCATTTTAGCCATAGATAGAGATGCATTTTCCGCCAAATAAAGATGTGGTAGTAGTTGCTAGGCGGAAACCGATGTTTTCTTTTGAACCCAAGCCCCTTTTCTTTTAGAAAAAGAAAAGGGGCTTACTTGTACAAGGTGAACTCTCGGAGTTCACCTTTACAGTAGAACTTGCTATAAGCAAGTTCTACTTGTACTCTCGCCACACGTGCTTGCATTTTGTGCAGCGGAAGAATTGTGTCGGCGGCTCGTCGGCTGCGCGCGTCTGCTGCAGCCAGAAATATGCTTTTTCATTGCTGCATTCGGGGCATACGCGTTCCATTATCGGCAATGTGATCTCGTCTTTTTCGAGCATGACCACGCCGCGGCTCTTCGGCACTTTTTCAACTATCTTTAGCTCGTGGACCGGGCCTTTCTGTTTGTAGCCGCATTTCCTGCATTCTAAGTGAGTCGCCTTTCCTTTCTTCACAGGAACCATAAAAAAATGGCACTTTTTGCAAAAATCCATATCGATTACCGCTTTAATTTTACTTTCGTTCTACGTCTGTTATCCTTTTAAGCTTGCACCAGATGGCAATCCCACAATTCTCCTACCGAGTGGGAATGCTTTAAATCCTTATCGGCTTTAGTAAGTGGGGATAGTGGTGCGACATAATATCGTAAAACTGGACTCGAAAGGACGTATTCTTATTCCATATCATATACGCGAACTCCTGGATATGGACTCGGGTTCTGAATTCATAATCATGTCGAACTACAATGGCGAGGTAAAGCTTCTGCCGATGGTAAAAGGCAAGACCGCGGAAATCCGCATTCTCATGGAAGACAAGCCCGGCAACCTCACGCAGCTCACGCAGCTGCTCGGCAAAGCCAACGTCGACATCGTGATGTCCCAGCTCAAGGTGATAGAACGCGGACATTTGGCAGAATGGCACGCCATCGCCGACGTCTCCGAATGCCCGAACCCGAAGCGCCTAAGCACCGACATCGCAAAAGTGTCGGTCGTGAAGAAAGTCACGGTCGAACAGATGTAAGTCGCTTTTATTTCTCCGATTCTATAGATATTCATGCAAGGCAAACATTCGTTTGCCCGCATAGTGAAATCGGAGATTTTACCATGCCCCGTCAGGTCAGGAAAGAAATCCGCATCATCGGCTGGGACGATACACGACATACACGCAAGACCAAGACCGTTCTTCTCATCGGCCCTGTCTTTAGAGGCGGCCAGTTTCTCGACGGCATGCTTTCTGTTCGCGTGACAAAAGACGGTCTCGACTCAACGGAGAAAATAGCCCGCGCAATCTTGAAATCGCGCCATTATGACCAACTCAGTGTCATCATGCTCGACGGCATCACGTTCGGCGGATTCAACCTCGTCGACATCCATGCGCTATACAAACGCACAAATCTGCCTGTCATTGCGATTCAGCGCAAGCAGCCAGACATGAAAGAATTCCTCGGCGCCATCAAAAAAGTGTTCAAAGACTGGAAAAAGCGAGTAGCTATAGTCAAGCGCACCGGTCGAGTGATCGAATTCAACAAGAACGGAAAACTGTTCTACTACCAGTTTGCCGGCATCGACCGCGAGCGCGTTGAGAAAATACTCGACATCAGTACAGTTCGTGGCAACGTGCCCGAACCAATACGCGCCGCACACTTAATCGCAGGCGGGCTCTCAGGCGAATCAAGAGGACGAGCCTGAACTAGAACCCGAAATGTTTCTCTAGTATAAACAGCAATTCTGGATGGAACTTTTCGCCAGCTGTCACCATCTTGTTGATTTTGTCAATCGGGAAAAATTCAACACGCTCGACTTCTCGCGGGTTTGGGTTGAACGGCCCGTTGGACTTGCCGTTGAAACTGTAAAGAAACAATTTCAACCCTTGTGCATCTTCGTAGAAATCTTTTCGCACGAATTCAATATCAAATCTAATTCCAAGTTCTTCTTCAAGTTCGCGCAGCGCTGCCTGCCTGCAGCTCTCGCCCGACCGCACGTGCCCGGCGGCTGCCGTACACCAATGATATGGGCAAAACGCAACGTTGCCGCGCATCTGCAAAGCCATCTCACCTTTATCGTTAAACACGAAAATATGAGCTATGCGGTGCGGTAGCTTCTTGGCATGAACCTCGCTTTTCGGAGCCTTTCCGATAATTTCATCCCGCTCGTTTACAACGTCCAAGAATTCCATGCATGGTATAGCGAGGCGATTCTTTTATAGCTTAACAATCAACAAAATAACCATGGTAATGTTTGCAGGTCTCGAAGAATTTCGCAAGCGACATCATACGCTATACGATGTGTTGGAGCTTGTGGCAGTCGTGCTTGTAGCGTGGATATTCTACCAAGGTTTAGGCGTAGCATTACAAACGCCTAGCCCGATGCTTTCTGTCGTCTCGGGCAGCATGGAGCCAAACCTGCATGTAGGCGACTTGCTGGTCATGGCTAAGGCAGACTACCAGGTCGGTGACATCGCCGCATATCTGCGCCCGGGCGGTGTACTCATCATACATAGGATAATCGAAATCCGAGCAGACGGATTCGTCTTCAAGGGCGACCATAACAACGCGCCCGACCCGCAAGTCGTCGCCCCGCAGCAGATCATAGGAAAAGTCAGATTAGCGGTCCCGATGCTCGGCTTTCCGCGTCTGGTGCTGCATTGGTTTGGGATTTAAGAAAATTCGCTCCGAAATATTAACATGATAACAATCGTCGACTGCGGCAGCCAGCTGACGCAAAATATCGCCCGCCGTGTTCGCGAACTCGGCACGTATTCTGAAATTGTTACTCACAAGACGCCTGCCAGTGAGATAGCAGCAAGAAAACCGGACGGCATCATCATATCTGGCGGCCAGTTCAGCGTATACGACGACAAGGCTCCCATTTACAATAAAGCTGTGCTCGAACTTGGCATACCGGTGCTCGGCATATGTTATGGCCAGCAGTCGATTGCACACCTGCTTGGCGGCAAGGTCGAATCCACCAAAGACCGTGAATATGGCAGGACAAAGATCGAAATCAAGTCCGGCAGCAAACTGTTCGACGGTATCGACAAGAGCGAATTGATTGTTTGGATGAGCCACGGCGATATCGTGAAGGCGCTTCCCTGCGGTTTCACGGAAGCCGCCATAAGCGAAAACGGCCACATCGCATCGATGTCCAAAGACAACATTTACGCCGTACAGTTCCATCCTGAAGTCGACCATACCGAATACGGTCGGAAGATTCTGCAAAACTTCGTCGACGGCGTATGCCACGCCGACAAGGACTGGAACAACAAGGATTTCCTGGAACGCACAGGCTCCGAAATAAGGGAGAAAGCCGGCAACGACATAGTAATAGGCGGAGTCAGTGGCGGAGTCGACTCTTCAGTTGGATCCGTGTGGCTAAGCCAGCTTCTTGGAGACCAGTATCATGCGTTTTTCGTGAATAACGGCCTTCTCCGCAAAAACGAAGACACCGAAGTGATGCAGTATCTAGACCCGTTAATCAAAAACCTGCATTATGTCGATGCGTCCGGCGAATTTCTTGACAAGCTGAAAGGCGTGACAGACCCTGACCAGAAGCGGAAGATTATTGGGAATACATTCATCGAAGTTTTCGAACGAGAAGCAAAAGGCATTGGAGCGAAATACTTGTTCCAGGGAACGCTCTATCCCGACGTTATAGAAAGCGTTCCGATATACGGCTGTTCGTCAAAAATCAAGCGCCATCACAATGTCGGCGGACTGCCCGATCGCATGAATCTCAAACTGATCGAACCGTGGAGATACCTGTTCAAGGACGAAGTCCGCAAAATCGGGGAAGCTATCGGCGTTTCTCACGAAATCGTATGGCGCCATCCATTCCCCGGACCAGGTTTGGCGGTCAGAATTATCGGCGACATTACGCCCGAAAAACTTGCTCTTCTCCGCGAAGCGGACGACATCTACATAACCGAGCTGAAGAAAACGGGCCAATACGAAAAGATCGCGCAAGCTTTTGCGGTCATGCTACCAAGCAAAACCGTTGGTGTCATGGGCGACGAGGGAACGTACCAGACAGTCATCGGCCTGCGGGCGGTCACAACGAACGATTTCATGACATCGGATTGTTACCCGTTTGACACGGGCTTTCTCACAGGAGTATCGGGCAAGATAATCGGCAAAATAAAAGGCGTTAATCGTGTCGTCTACGACGTCACTCAGAAACCGCCCGGCACAATAGAATGGGAGTAATCTACTCTTTCGCCGCCTTCGCAAACGCTTTCTTGATGGCTTCGGCGTCCGACTGGATTTCCTCAGCCGCGGCGATCAGCGCCTTTTTCGGGTCTTTTGCCTTGACGGAAACGACCGGTTTTGACAAGTATGGGTGGTCGCGCGCCCAGGCAGCCCATTCTATCTTCTGCTTCCACAACGCCTCGTTTAGAAGATTAACAAACGTAAGGTCGTCGACTTCAAGCTTGACTTTGTCTTCCGTCTCTTCAAGGATTTTTACTTCCATGCGTATCACTCGAAAATTTTAGCGACGTCAGCCGCGTTTATGAACGGTTTGCTCCAGCTGTCGTCCATCAATCTTGGGCACGCAGTATTTATAAATGCATCCGCGTCCAAGCCGAGCAGCGTCGAATCGCTAATCGTGTCCATGACTAATATGAAAGCTTTTTTATCTCTTTTTTCCAGTTCGGCCTTGACATTCTGCGCAAGTTTCATATCAAGCTGACCCGGTTTCGTTGATACCAGTATTCCAAAGCTTCGCGCATCCTTCGCCTTAGAAATGCGCGCCCATCTGATTTTCTCCCATTTATTGATTTCGTTTCGCACGTCCCGTATTTCGCCACGCTCCACATCATAAAAATAGTCGCAGGAAAATCCGCGCGGATGAAACATACCTGAGCCCACAAAAAGTAAGGCATCAGATTTAGATGCGATTTGCTCAGCGTTCTTGGTCCAACAGCCGAGAACATGACCGCCAACAAGCGCATCCTTCCCCGCAGATTTTATTAGTTCCGCAATGCGCGGCAAAACATGCAGATATTGCACCGACGAAACAAGCCCGACCCGCATTTCTTTCACCTTACCGATTTCGTTTCGTAGTTTCGCTTCATCCAACTCGACATCAATCGGCCACTCATAATAAACGACGGGCACGCTTGATTTTATCGTCTTGTAAAACGGCACATGCCCTATGTGCAAAATCGCATCCGCCCCACTTGCCTCAGCTGCGACAAGCGGAAGGTCACAAGCTCCGAAACAGTCGTCAGCTGCGAGAATAGCATCATAACCTTTCGCTCGAAGCGCTTCCAGTAGCTCGATTGCCCGCGTCTTCAGGCCGCTCGGCAACTGGATTAGAAGGCGCTTTGGCGCTGGCTTGAGCTCGCCGAGCTTGGCTATTATATTAGCGACGTGGGATTGCATAACCCATTAGAGAAAGAGGAAAGGTTTAAAAGAAGAAAAATCGGAAGCCGTCACTTATTTCCCGGCAGCTATCCTGACCTTCTTGCGAAGCTCTTCGCCTTTGACGACCGCGAGGTCGATTATCTTGTCGACTTCTTCTATCTTCAAGCCGCGTTCGCCGCCCTTTTGCATCGAGCAGAGCTTGATTTCTCCGGCTTTGTCGATCGTGCCTACGGTCAAGCGTGCGCCCATCGCTTTGATTTCCACGACATTTGGGTCTGCGACGATGATGCCGTCAATCTTGGCGAACGTCGTCGAAATCGGGATGCCGTTCATAGGCAGTCCGCCCTCGTGCACATCGTAGTCTGCTTCGTACTTGTCGCCATCTTTGTTTAGCTTTGGCATCTTTGCACTTGCCAGAGCAGCCACAGCCGCTAAACATGCGCAATCGATCAGATTGCCGTCGTCGTTGAGGACGTCCATGTCGACGTAAATCATCCAAACCACTTCCTCGGCCTTGATGCACATCTTCTTCATGTCCAGGCATTTCGACTCTCGGATTGCGCGGTCGACTACTCGGGCAAGCTCTATCGATTCTTCGCCGGGCGGTCCTTTCTCGAACTCAGGCGAAGCCAGTGGAAGCAGCTCAGCCGAACATGTAAGAACGCCTTCGTCCGCAGTATCGGGGTAAGGCGTTCCTATCTCGATCTTTATGCCCGCGATCACTTCCGTTTCGCCCAGCTTAACGTGAGCACTGCCTTCGGCAGAGCCTATGATGCCTGTCTCGATTTGCACGTCACGGTACGTTTCAAACGCACGGTTGTCGATACGCTTGCCGCGCATCGCGATTTCGGTTATCAGCATTGGATCCATTTCTATCATATTTTTCACCTTATTCGGCTTCTTCGGTCACGACTTCGTATCGTGAGCGAAGCGCCTTTTTTTGAGCCTCGTATACCTGCTCGCAGCCCTTGATTGCAACACGCAGTATTTCCTTCACCTTCTCAGGCTTTGCGATTCCGTCCATCTGGATGAGCGTAAGCTCTTTCTTGCGGTGGTAGTATGCAATCGGTAAGTCGAGCTCACCGGAAGTATCCTCCTTGCCCGCAATGTCCAGTAGAGTGTAGCCGTTGACAATGCCGGCCGAACAGGATGAAACAAGGTCGTACATCGGTACACCCGCATCCGCTAGCGCAAGTACCATCGCATTTATTCCTGCGCATCGCGTCGAAGCGTCTGCTTGCAGTATCTCTGCAACGCCGTCTATCGCAGTGCGTGGAAATTCCTCCAGGAACAGCGCAGGAACGATTGCATTGCGCATTACCATGGAAATCTCCTGGCTGCGCCTGCTCGGTCCCGGTCGCGAGCGTTCGCTCGTCGAGAACGAAGCCATCCTGTAATCGGTTCGTAGAATAGCCCGGTCAGACTGTTCTCGATGTCGTGGAAGCACTTTGCGCGGACCGAAAACACCTGCAATGGCCCACGTGCTTCCGAACTTGAAGACCGCCGAGCCATCCGCACGCTTGAGCGTGCCTATCTCTGCTGCCATCGGACGCGTCTCATCAAATGCACGTCCATCAGGCCGCTTTCCGTCAACAATCACTTGCTCTTCTGTATGTCCTCCCATAAAATCACCTAAATCTGAATATTCTCCACGTCTCCGAGCCCTTCCTCGGCTTGCGGTTGCTCGGTTCGTCCTTCGCGCGGCTCAAAACTCTCGCCGCGCTCTGACCGAAGGTCTCTGAAGCCCTCATCTCTCTGCTCAGGTGGCTTCGGGACGTATGGCTTGCCCATGCGCTTTTCAAGCATAGCCTTGACGTAATCGGTCAATCCGTGCATATGCGCTCTTTCTTCGATCGTCAGCACAGCCTCAGCTGCAACGTCTTCGTTATCGCCGCGCATCCAGACAACGCCGTTCTGGCCGACGACTATCTGCGTACCGGTCATTTGCTTGATCATCTCGACCATCGAACCGCCTTTGCCGATTATGCGCGGCACTTTCGCTGGCGTCACCCTGATAAGGCGGCCGCCCTTCAGTTTGCGGCACTTGCGGCTTCGCATCGTAAGGGTGACATGGCGTTGTTTTGAAACTTGCGCTATTTCCGTGAAAACCACGTCTCCATAATCGAAATACTTCGTCAAATCCGCCTTAGTAAGGTCGACAAAGCCCTCGACGCCTTCGCTCAGCGGAAGCGTTGCTTCGTACGGAGAATTGATGTCGGCAATCCATTTCTGGAAGATTATCTCCGTTACTCGCCCTATAACGCCATCTCCCCGTTTTGGATTATACACGCCGCTAAGCGGTATCACGAAATGCAAGTCGTCTCGCGCTTCGGCGAGCCCGACGAACTTTGAGAACACGTTTCCGTTGTCCTCGTATGCGCCGTGTCCGGCGCGACCCCGGCCAAGCAGCTCGCCAGTAATGACAAGTCGGCGTTCGCCGCTAGGCTTCGAATTTTCCATCATGTTTTATACCTCCCTTTCTTTCACAATTTCAAAATTTACTTCTTTTCGTTTATTCTAGCATTATTCTCCGTTATCCCGGCCATGTGAGAATAGAACTTCTCTTTCAACCCGGCGGGGATTTTGATTTTGATTATCAGCATCTGACCGGCCCACTGCTCGCTTGACGTTCCGTATTCGCGGATTGCGCCGTGCACGCGACCGCTGTATTTTGCAGGGATCTCGACCGTCATCTCGACTTCCTCGACCGATAGTGGCAGAATCTGTTTGACCGCCTTGATTACTTCGGCGACCTGCTGCTCGGCGGCTACGAACGGATCTACGTTCACGTGTGCCTGCTCCATCGCGTTCAGTACGCGGTCTGGCGGATGCGGCACTTTCGTGCGCGGGTCGATTGCCGCCCGTGAAATCATAGTGGCAATCTGCTTTCTTTTCTCTTCCGTTTTTTTCCGTTTGAATTCAGTCGTAAGCTGGATCTCGCCAGTTTTGACTATGATTTCTGCGATCTTGTTTACATCCGAAGTGCCGAACGCTTTTTCCAAATCAGTCGTTACAACACGGTCTCCTTTCTTAGCATCAGTAAAAATCTGGCCCACAGCAAGCATTTTGTTTACGGAGACAGCTTTGCCGCTGCGAAAGTCGTAAGCCAGTTCAGAATCGACGAGAACCTCGAAATGCTTGCCGCCTTTGCTTAGCTTGGCGATGATCGCTTTTTCGACTGTAACCATTTTTTCACCGATAAATCAAGTTCCTTGTGTCGTACATCCCGCATCAAGCGGTGTAAATCAAGGAACTTCTTGTTACTGCAATTAATGTGAAAGGCAAGGTTTATAAAGGTGCAGACGGCTGTCAGATTATGCGAGTTGGAATTGAACCAGATTGCGTTGCCGGAAGAAAATTGAAAGATGGTACCGGATTGAGATTGCTGACATGGGTAGGCAGAATAGTCAACCCAGGAAAGCAAATGTACCAACTAGAGTGCTTAAGCGGCAACGTCCGTAGTGTTTATCCCGAAAATTTCCAAGACTTCCCAAAACAGCAAGCCGAAAAATTATATCTAGCAATAAAGTCGAAAGAAGAATTCGATCGGCTTGGAAAGATTTATCGCACTTAGCAGATTACACGTACTTCTTCAGCAGCTCTTTCTTCTCGGATGCCGAGTATACCCTGATTTTCTTTTCTATTACGGCTATGTCGACAGAGCGCGTAGAAATCTTCTTCTCGCCTGCCTTCAACGCGCGGATTGCAAGGTCGATCGCCTTGTCTTTTGTCAGCCCTTCTTTGTACTCTTCAATAAGCACTTTGCGCGCATCTTTTGCGCCGCGGCCGATTGCATGCGCCTTCCATTCGCGTATCGTTCCCGACGGGTCTGTCTCAAACAATCGCGCAGTCCCGTTTACGCCGCCGATAAGCAAGCCGACTCCGTACGGTCGTATTCCGCCCAGTTGTGTGAACCGCTGAACACGATCGGCAATATCCTTAACAAGCGCATATGTTTCAATCGGTTCACTGAATGTGATTTTATTCACTTGTGCACGCACACGAGCAAAGTCGATTAGCGTTCGCGCGTCTGCCAGTATGCCGCAGCTTGCCACGCCGATGTGCTCGTCTACTTTCGAAAGCTTTTCGACGCTTTCCGGCACGAGCAATCGTTGCAGCATCTTCGAAGCGACAAGGATGATTCCGCCTGCGAACACCATGCCTAGTGCTGTCGTCGCCTTCTCGGCGGCTTTGCGTGCATATTCCACCTGGTACATTCGGCCCTCGGGCGAGAACACGGCTATAGCTCGGTCATAGCCCATTTGTCGTATTGGTGGTGGAACTTCCATCGCTTCAGACATGATATCACTCAGAACTTTTTCGTTTACTCTTGTTCTATTTCGTATATTACATAAGCATATAAATATGTTCGATGACCCAAGGGCACCGAGGGTTCCCTTAGTTCTCTCTGACTCCCAAACCCTCCAATAAAAGCCGCTAATCGCCTTTTTACATTTTCTTTGCAAGTTAATACCATGCCTCAAACGCTCAAACCGTTCATCAAAGAAGGTCAGCTGCAACAGCCGCACGGCAAGTTTATAGTCATCGAAGGCATCGACGGCTCGGGCAAAGGCGAACAGATGTGCCGCCTCGCAGCATGGCTCTACCGCAGAAACAAAAACTACCACATCCTCATGACGCGCGAGCCCAGCTTGTCGGAGCACGGCGAACTCGTGCGACGCTTGCTCGCGACGTCGCGGGAAATGTCTGCCTACGCACATGAATTTCTGCACCTTTTCATCGCAGACCGCGCCGACCATATCCGCCGTTTGATAGCGCCGTCAATCCGTTACGGTTGTATCGTGCTTTGCGACCGCTACAAATATTCGACGATCGCATACCAGCAAGCGCAGGGCGTGCCTTTCGAAGAAATCGCGCTTGCGCATGCTGGTTTCCTAATCCCAGATTTGACCATAATCCTCGACGCAGACCCGCGCACTGCGCTGACGCGAAACTTAAGCGACTCGAGCCGCGCTTACCAGGAAGTATTCGAGCGCGAAGTCGATTTCACGGAAAAGATGCGCCAGAACTATCTTGCGCTTCCCCAACGGTTGCCAGAAGAAAAAATAGAAGTCGTGAACGCAAACCGCGCGCCTGAGGAAGTCTCAGAATCAATCCGCGCGATTGTTGAGAAGATTTTGTAGAATAATTACTTCTTCGCTTCGATTAGAACAGCATCGACCGAGCCGTCCTGGCCCGGTCGAGAAGTAACACGGGCTTTGCCGAGCTCAGTTTCAATGACAGCGCCCTTTGTGATTATGTTTCGTCTCGTAAATTGAGAATTTGCGGGATTTTCCTTGACAGTCGTTATTTTGACTTTCTTGATGCCTTCCTTCGTGACGACGTTCGCAGTCTCTGCTTTGACGAGCAGCGCCTTCTCATTGCCGCCCCTGGTTCGCAATTTGATTATTTTCGCCTTGCCCAATTGGGTAGGAATAAAGTCGCGCCCACGCTGGTGGCGGCACTTTTTGCTGCTCTTGTGATATTTTCCACCGCTTGCCTTTCGACCTGATTGGATTCGCCATTGCATGTTAATTTTTCACCTTATACTCCAAATATTGTGCTCCAACAAAGTCTTTCGGTATGATCTTTGTTGGGCACAAATTGTGCGCCAAGTCTTCGTCACCGAAGAATTTATTTGGCGCACACTAGATTAGTATCCATATACTTTTTCAAGCACGGGTTTGCAAATGCCGCGATTTCAGCTCGCCCGGAGCTCGTTTCTTGCCCCATCTCGGCTTCGTATGAATACCTGCGACTTTCTTGTGCTTCGGAACGATTGTTCGGCGCACTTTGCGGTTAACCGGCTTCCACTTCCAGCTCATTCCGTACATCTTCGCCGATTTTCCGAAGCCGCAAGCACTGCACTTGCTCTTGTTAACATGATAACTATGCCTGCCGCAGCGTCGGCAGCGGATATGCGTTATGCTCGAGTGCTTACCAAACGCTGGCGTTCCTTTTGACATGACTAACACCTATTCTTGCAGCTTTGCTGCACTTGGGTGTTTGGCATCTTGGAAAGCTCTGCTTTCCACAGACGATTCACACCTCGTATATTTCGTCGCCTACTCAAACTTTCCATTTTTGGAAAATTAAAAATCACGAAAGATGCGATTACATTACCTTTTCCGGCGAGACATACAAGATGTTGTCTCCGCGCACAAGGAGCGTACCGAGCTTTACGGTCGTTCCGTCCTCGCTGCGCTGCTCTGCCTGCTCTAACCACATGTTCAAATGTAGGTCCAGAGCCTGCAAAATGCCGCTGATTTCAGCTCCGCGCTTAAGGCGGATCAGCACTCGCTTTCCTTTCGCATTGTTCAAAACGTCTATTGGTCTTTCCATTTTCTTTCCTCAAACAAAATCTCAAAGGATTACAGAACATGGATTGCACAGATTTAAATAGGCTGTTCCGCCACCAGCTCTCGCAAGACTGCTATGCATTCGTCTATTTCCTTAGCGCTTATTTGCTTCGGCTTCTTGACCAGAAGATGATCGTTGATGTGGGCAAGAAACTGTTCGCCGTTTCTCGTGCCTGAGAGCGCTTTTTCAATCGTATGATATATCTTATTTTTGTCGTCCCATGCGACAGGGTCGGTGCTCGGAATGTACCATTCCATGCCTTTTCCGCTCATTTCGTCGCGGACGTCTCCAAAGATGCACCTAAGACCGTACTGTTTGTCCGAAGAACACGCTTCGATTATGCGCTTGCCCCAGTACTGCTTTTTCGAATCTGGCAACTGCGACAAATAGTTTGCAAGCATGGTTTGCCCATGCGCCTCACGCCTTCTCAGGTATTTGCCGATGATCCTGCAAACCCCTATTTGCATTTCGTGCGTGATATGCATGGCGCTATTCTGCGCCATAAATCCTTTAATATTTGCCAAAATCGGCATGCATCTTTAATTGGAACTGGATATTACATTCCTAATGGAACAACCTCAACTCGACGAACCATTAGCCGAATTTGTTGGCGTCATGATAGGCGACGGGTGCATTTCTAGGTACAAACCAAAAGCGCTGACTCATGAAAAGGTGGTTATCGTAATAACCGGTGATTGGGAAACTGATGTGGATTACTATAAAAGTTTTCTACAGCCGACATTGCAAGAAAAATTCGGAATACCTGGAAATATCTATCATCGAAAGGACAATGATACGGTGTGTTATTGGATCAGAAAAGGTAATATTATATCTTGGTTTGTGAATCTCGGACTTCCTGTCGGTCCAAAAATAGATAAGGTAGCAATACCTGATGCGATAATGCGCGAAATCGAATTAGCAATGGCGTGTGTTAGGGGAATCTTCAATACGGATGGCTGTGTATACAGAAGGTTCTCTAAACAGTACAAATCCCACACACGTCCGTACCTAAATCACGCCGTAGTAGAGTTCAAGATACGAAGCGAACGTCTGATAAGGCAGATCAAAGATGTCCTGACGGCATTGGATATCAAGACTACGATCGTAAGCAAAAACAAAATCGATGCATGGGTAGTCAGAATAACATCACAACCCGACGTGGCTAAATTTATGGATATTATAAAGCCTCGAGCATACCATTTAGAAAGGTATAAATTGATAGTGTCCAAAGAAAACAAAGGGCCTGTAGCTCAACCTGGTAGAGCATAATGCGCCAGTAGTACCTGCCTCTACTTACCGCACGCAAAACGTGGCGGAAAGGGGTAATAAGCAGGCTGTTGCGGGTTCGAATCCCGTCGGGCCCATCTTGGTTTGACATCTCGATACTGCCATCCTACGGATGGCAGAAAGATACGCAAACTGACGTCCGAGACGAGCTTGCGTATTATACAACTTCTCAGAGAGGAGCCAGCCACCGGAACGGAGATATTGAACTACTTGAAAGACAAGCTTAATTCCACGAATAGGAACTCGAATTCTGCCAGATTGAGCATGCTGTACAGGGACGGCTACATAATCCGTAGCAAAGCTACGGTCGGGCCGTTTGGCTTCATCTACGCCCTGCCGGGCGACGAAGAACGCATCAAACCTAAGCTATTCAAGGTAACGCCCGAGTCTGTCAAGAAGACAATAAGCCTGCTTGCAGACGGGCGCAGCCTTTCTTTCCAAGAGTTGCACGAAGAGTGCGGGCTAAACTTCGACGAATTCGAACTCTGGATAAAGCAGACGCTAAGACGTTGGGGGCTTGCATGGACAACCAGATATCGCGGTTTTACTATAGTCCATCGGGCAGACGTTCAGCCCGATTTTGCACAATTTGACAAGCGAATATCCGACGTACACGCAAAAACAAGAGAACAGGGACTCGAATTCGAACACCAAGTAAAAGACAAGCTGAAGCTTCTCACCGAGCAACTGAACAAGCAAGGCCATATAGCAGAATACATCCACACCGTCGGCAACAGCCGCGGCCAATGGATAGACGGCGAAGTGCGAGTAAAGCTTTTCGGGAAAATTGGCACAATCCGTTTGCTCGTCGAAATCAAGTCTTACGTCTGTCAGGTCAACCAGATAATCGAATTCCTGCACAAAATCCGCGACTTCGAGGGGCTGATTGTGCCCGTAATGATAGCACATGCATTCACGGGCGACTGCTACAAATACTTCCCATCGAAAGTGTTGCTCCTTCGGGCACAGGATGTTGAGAAGATGGCAGAAATAATCCACGTGGGTACTCGATCACACGAATAGCGATTCCTGTCTCAGAATTGAGTCTAAGATTTCGTAGAAAATGATGAAACTATGATGAAGTAAATCTACATCCTTCTGTTCAAATCCCTTTCCACCATGAAATAAATTACAGCGCACTCGATATACGACGTCTATTACTTGCTGCAAGTTGCTAGCATCTGTGATTTGCAATGGTGAATCCGGTATGTGTCGCATATCGATTACTTCATATTTCATAAGTTCCTTGACAGAAGCATTGAAGTGTGTGGAAAATTTTCTATCTTTGAACCACAGGTTGTACGATTTGGCAAACAAGTCTACCCGTTTATCCGCACTTCGTGTATCCGGAAATTTAAAGCAAGTAAAAGCTTCGAATGCTATCCACACATAAATTAAACTATCAGCCCAGTGAAGTCCTGGGTGACTTCCATCGACCAGTCCTGCGTACTTTTTTTTCGCACGTTCCATCCAAACAGAGATGACTTCTTTCCGAAGTTTGTCAGACATTGTTCGACTGCGGTGCGCATCTTTATATACCGAATAGTATAATACTATTAGTAGTATGCCTAAAGTCACCTTATCTGGCTATCGATGTGAAAGATGTGGTCATACATGGTTGCCGAGAAAGGCGGTCGAACCTAGGGTCTGTCCTAAATGCAAAAATCCCTATTGGAATCGACCGAAGAGAGGTCGACAAGCATGACTACCCAGAAATTAGAATGGAAGTCTTACCCGAAAAACATGGGGAACCGATTGCATACCATGTGCAGTTACATGGCCATGTTTCCTCCTTCAGTTCCCAATTACTTCATCAGAAACTTTTCCGAAGAGGGAGATGTTGTATTAGACCCATTTTCTGGAAGAGGTACGACTATATTAGAAGCTTGCATGCTGGGCAGAAGCGCAATCGGGAACGACAAAAATCCTTTGGCATATGTTTTAACAGCATCTAAAGCTAACGTTCCGCATAAAGGTAGAATTATTTCCAGACTCAACAACCTTGAGAAAACGTACCATCCGGATAGAATAGATGTAGGAAAAGAAAGTCGAGATATCAGAATGATTTTCGGAGACTATACGCTTAAGCAGCTAGTCTACTTGAAAACCAAGCTCGACGTCACGGGTAGCAATGTAGATCGCTTCATCGCATCTATGGTACTCGGAATACTACATGGAAATAGCGAAGGTTATCTTTCGTTGCCCATGCCGAACACATTTTCCATGTCTCCAAATTACATACGAAATTTCGTTTCGAAACATGGTCTTCGACGCCCAAAAAGGAACACATTCGCTCTTCTAAGAAGAAAACTTGAACGCTCGTATCAAAAACCGCCTATAAGCGGGAAAGCGTACAACCAAGATGTTAGAAATATGTCGAGGATAGGCAGTTCCTCAGTAGACTTAATCGTAACATCGCCGCCTTATACCAGAGTTATTTCTTACGGAAGGTTCAATTGGATACGACTTTGGTTTTTGAACAAAACGTTCAAAGAAGTTGATAGAAAATTATTTGCCACGGAATCGATACCAAAGTATACAAGTTTTATGAAGGACACTATCTCAGAATTTCGCAGAGTTCTGAAACCTGGCGGAGTCGCCGTACTTGTAATCGGAGATGTTAAAAACAGAGAAAGCAACCGCATTTACAATTTGGCTCAAATTGTATGGGAGAATTGTGCCAAGGGTGTTGGACTCCGAAAAGTATGCGAAATGTACGAGGACAAAATAAGCGATGAAACCAAAGTATCCAAAATCTGGGGGGATAAGAGAGGAAATGCCACAAAAATCGATAGAGTTCTTGTATTGCAGAAAGCCTAATTAGCGCAAAAGCTGATCCAATGATAGCAACACAGTTTGACAAATCCTGTTCATCTCTTCTTCAATCTGCTCATCGTTCAAATTCTTCTTTGACGAATCTTCCTGCATCAGCCATAGATGGAAAGCTAGGTATGCAAGATACTTTTCTTTAAGTGCTTCTACTCTTTCTGCGGTTAACCCTGTGCGTTCTAGATTATTAAGATAGTGCTTATTACCTAGACTAATGTAGAGAACAAGCGTATCTCCACTTTTCATGTACTTCCCTACGTTAGTTTCGTTCCATTGAAATCTCACCCAATTATCGTCGTCAGGCTCAACGGGTTGAATGTCATAGAGTGGAATTTCAATATCTGATCCTCCACCGCCTTCTCCAGATCCCGGAGGTGGTTGAACAACTATGCAAGGTCTTTGTGTCGAAAATGTACTCTGATTAGGTATACTCAATCGACAAAAGACTTCTGTCCTCTTTCCCGCTTCAACAGAATCCGGGCAGTTCAAGAAAACCCTTATTCTATGTCTAACAAGATCTGAAATTCCGGTTACTTTGATACCAATATCGGGTAAAAATGAAAGTTGCAATTTGGCATTGCCTTCCGGATTTTCCAACATCCCATCTGGACCATCACAACGTATTTGAATTAGAGACTTCTTGCCCCTTTTGATATTTAGAGGGTTTTCTTCGTTTATTATTTGGAAGATTGTTGGTGGATAATTTGACGGTAAAGGTGCCATTGGGTGTACAGATTCTACCTCTCTTGAATCCTCAAGCTTAGTTGCGCGTGACGTTAGTTTGCAAACAAGTTTTCCCTTTGTTCCAATCGGAACATTCTTGTCTATGACAATGTAAAAGTTTATTCTACCGTCTCTAAGGAATCCACTTCTAATTCGGCATTTCAGATTCGGATTATCTATAGAACATTCTATGGAACCTGGGTCTTTGTCCCGTGTAAGGTAATCATCTGGGGCGTCAGTTTCAACGGCTATTTTCTTTTCTTCTCCCGGAACGATCTCGATTTTGTTTGGCAAAATCTGCAATTTCGTTGGAGGATCTTTCGGCTTGAATTTTTTCCTTTTCTTTTTAGTTCCCTGGCCGCCTCCACCTTTGACTATTTTCTTATTAACAATAATCAGTTTGTCTAAAAGTCTTCTGACACGTTTTATACTTTCTTCATCACCAGACTTGAGAGATTCTAATTTTCTAGCCTCTTCCAGACGCTTTAGCTCTTCGTCATTTTGAAGTATAGATATAATTTCATTCCTGAAAGCATCTTTATACTCTTCGCGTATGTCCTCTCTAGTGGACGGAAATACGCTTTTCTTTGAGTGATTTGGAAGGTTGTCGCATTCAATATGAAAAATGATATAATCACTAAGGAAAGCGAATCCCGAATCTTTTATTATCTGCTTGCTAAGCGTGCCATATTGTTGGCCATTTAACGTGGTGAAGACGGTATTAGACGATCCGGGACGTTCTATGTAACTATCTATATGTAGGCTGCCATCCTTTTCCGCCTTTAGCACCCAATATCTAATTTTAACAGTACCGAAAGACATCTCCTGGTTGATGGTGTTTTGATATTCTACGAGCTTCTTGTCGTCTTTGCCTAGTCGAGAAAGGTTTCCAGAAATGGTTCGTCCTTCACCATGTCTATTATCATAGAGCCAAAAAGGTAATATAGGATCGAATAGCATGCTTTGAAAAATTCTATAACTTGCCAGAGTCATTCTGCCGTGAAATCTCTCTAGATTATAGGCGAGATGAATTATCTGCGTACCGTGAGTAAAATCTTTAGGCAAATTCTTCGGAGAAGTACGCGGTACATCTCCTTCGGAATCTACCAGATATTGAAATACGCCATGTTTTTCATTCGGATTGTCCTTGTATCTTACAATAGTCCATCCAACTTCATCCCTTTGCCCTCCTGTCAAAAGTTCGGGATTTTTTCTCGAAACTATTAATGCTAAAGGAAGAGATTCTATATTTTTAGATTCTAGAGCTCCATTACACCATGCAAAGGTTTGGGAACCACCCCACCCATATGCGCCTAACAAAAAAAGTTTGCCTCTTTTGAGACTTCCTCCAAGACCCACAATAGTTTTATGGAAGTCATCCGGATGTATCCCGATTCCTCTGTCGACTACTGTAACAGTAGGTCTTGTTTCAACCCCGCTATCGTCCAATATAACTTGAATAGAATCTTGGGCTATTTTTCGTCTCTCTTTCTCATCCAAGAAACTTATATGCCCTCCCTTACACCCAAACCATTTTTCAATCGCTTCTCTCGGCGAAGAAATTTTCGCGTCTTCTGCATCCTTTCTTAATTCACGTCTATTCTCCAAAATTGAATCTATGGAATTTGTTATTCTTTCTATTATTGCTCTGAGGCCTGATCGAGAAAATGCAAGTTGTCTAAAGTTGGTTTCGTCTTTACCTACATTCTCCCAACTATATTTGGTCTTATCCAAACTTTCTAGGAATTTCGAGACTTCGTCAGGTCGTCTGAATGAAAGTATATTGTTTATAGGAACGTCCGGTTTACTCATCGTAGTTCACCAATAACAGTATAAGTGTTGCGTTTGTCGCTAACTACTCCCAACTCTCTAAGAAGTGCAATTTTTCCGCTAGCATACGCTCGCGCCAAATTTTCAATCTGCTTTTCTAGTCGTCTAGGATCATCCTTATATCTGCTCTGCGATTTGATGCTTCGCAGGAATATCTGATTCTTGAGAAACCATCCCGCTAGGTCGCTGAACTTTACGCCCTTCCTTTGAATTAAAAATTCTCGAAGCGATGATAGAATGGTCATTTCTTCATAACCAGACTTAGTGATTCTGCGCAGGTGCTCTTTGATCCACTGGCGTTCTGCGCTTGACAAAATTAAGTTTTTCTCATTCTCGTCCAAGAAGGGATTGGGGATGCTGGCGAGTTCGAACCCTTCTTTTGTTATGGAGATTCGTTTTGGCTCACCCTCGATACGCATCAACCCCATATCTGCGAAGGGTTGAATAAGATGCCATGCAAGCCTGGCAACAGCACTCTCTTTAGAGTTTTTTGGAAATCCTCTAAACTCAGAGAGATGTGAGTGCTTGAATGCCTCCGCGCACCTATCCACAAATTCGTTAAATAGAATTTCCTTGCCGCCGTTTTCCTGAAGCATTTTTGTCAGAATTCGCAAGGCACATTTGCCGGGTAAGTACGAATTAAACATGCACCATGTACCGAGTGGGCTTGGTCGTATCTTGGAAGGCATAAAATTTATTCCCTCCCCATTTATCGTTTTTAACTCAGTTACGGAAGTGCTGTGTTGGGTAGACGTGTCCCCATTAGGATCTGTATTTTGCACAGCCTCGGTTTCCGAATCTACAAGGTCAGAAATAAGTGACAAGACCCTTTTTTTGTTATCCCTTGTTATAAGTATCTTTATTTCCATATCACTTATAGTCATAACAAGCTATTTAAATATAGCTCCATAGCTAAGACTTATAAAGAAGAGGAACCATTATCAATTCGGGAGGAGACAAGCTGATGTTCAATAAAAGTGGCCGCGAAGCGGCCCTAAACGAAGCGTCGAAGGGAAATGAGGATACAAGGAGAGAAACCGCAGGTTTCTCCTCCTGTGTCGAATCCCGTCGGGCCCATTTCTGAAGATTCGAACCCTTGGGTTCGCCTTCGGTTGCAAGCAGAAGCATCGCTTCTGCTGCACAGGCGAACTTTGAGTTCGCCTTGTGAGTCTCGGACTCACCGAGGGCTCGAAGAACTCCGAGAGTTCTTCGCAGCAATCCCGTCGGAAACTCACTTTGACAGTATTGCGAGATACTCGGAGAATCGGAATTGTGCCAAAGTGAGTTTGGGCCCACTTTTTCTACATTTTAATGTTTTTCGCCTTCTACGATTGCCTATGCCGCTTATGCGTGAATTGCTTGAAAAGGCAAGAATCTCCGGAACTATGGAGATAGAGGAAGGGCTCATGCGAGACTGTCTGCCAATTATATATAAAGGCGATAGCACTGCAGGAATTAAATATTACAATTCAGGCGGTCGCTCGCTGATAGTTGAGCGTAATGGTTCCACGTATAAGATTAGTGGAGTAGATCCGTATGGCAAGTTGACAAAGCGCGTTGCATTGTCTGGAAAGAATTGTCTTAGCGATGTTGCAGACGCCTATAAGGCATTTTCAGATTCAGGTAGTAAAAAAACATTCAGGAACAAACCATTTGGAGTATTTACATACAAAAATATCGAAAATGCACAACGTGCGTTTGACTACCTTAATTCAACGTACAGATTTTTTGAAGTAGATCCGCCATGCGAAATCATATGTCATTCAAAACTTGACATGATTCAGGCTGGCGAAGACGCATACCAGATGTTGTTCAAGCTGCCAAACGCTGAGAGTGATCTGAGAGTATGGGAATTTACCCAGATTCTAAGGGAAAGATTGAAAAATGCCTCAAGAGATGAGTTGAAAGAAAAAGAACAATATATCAAAAGAATTTTCGGGCGATTCGCTGCATGGGCAGGAACATCTGCAGGAATCATGATGCATGCGGGCATTTTACCGACGAAAGGCTCATGGGCACCACAGAATTTTGTCATATCAGAAGTCGAAGACGGATATGGCATATTCAGAGTTGACCACACTTCTACGGAATACGTAGGCAAAGAAAAAGCGCACGACGAAATCATGGGGTACATTAACGGGGCAGAGGCCAAAAGAAATATGGGATACTTTTTCGGCTATCAGTTTGTGCTATTTCCAGAAGCAGTTTCGATAGCTGCCCATTATCCTGAACTTACGAACAATCTGCCTGTTCCGCAAGGTCTTACCCCAATAGATAAGATATTTACATATTATATTAGCGGAGAACCAAGGCAACCGCCATGGGATGCTGAATCTATAGACAAAGGTCACCTAGCTACCTTTATGATGGGATTGCAAGCGTTTGGGCAGAAAGACGCTGGTACACAATTGAAAATCCCTGCCGAATATTTCGAGAAAGTTTTTGCGTAGATTATCGTACCCACTCGTCTTCCCACTTGTCTATAGCCCCTTTGGACAGTACGCGCCGTGCAGCGCGGCGCGTGAACGGCGCTCCAAAACGTTTTCTCAGGGCAAAACCGGCGACAATGCCAAACAGCAGGCCCGCTATGTGCGCCGCATTCGCGACCCCGCTCGGCGCAATAAAGCCGACAAGGTCAATCGCCACCCACACGAACGCAGCCACAACCATCGGCATCGGAAAACCGGCAACCCAGACAATCATACGCGGTCGCAGCACAGCCAGCATCCCCAGAACAGCGAATATCGCGCCGCTTGCTCCGAGCGAGGCGGGATAAAATAAGGTTGCAACGATTCCCGCAAGGATTCCTCCGATAAAATAGAGCAACCAGAATCTTCGCGTCCCTATTATTGATTCGAGAACTAATCCGAATAGAAGCAGCGCCAGCGCATTATAGAAAAGATGCGCAAAATCGCCGTGCAAGAACATCGCCGTGACCAGCGTCCATGGCCGCGCGCCAAGCTCGGACGAATCTAGCACAAATGCCTCGGTAAATCCGGAAATCGCGAACTGCAAGACAAAAACCAGACCTATCGCAGCAAGCAGAATCAGTGTTGCACGCATCGGTATCACAGGTTGAGAAACTTGTCCATCTTGTTCTTCGCTTTCTCGACGCGTTTCTTGTGAGCTGCTAACCATTCGCACAGCAAGTCTACGCATTCAGCTTTGCAGTCGCCACATACCCTTTTACCCGAGCGACACTCTTGCCACACTCGTTTAGCGTGCGCGTCGTCTTTTGCGAGATGGAAATTGTAATATTCGAAGACATTGCAGATGTCTGGGTTTCCGCCGTTCTTGCGATGCAGCTCGACCGTTCCGGCACCGCCCGTTTTAGCTCGTCCGATCTTCTCGCGTGCAGCATCTTCGTCATCGTCCATGTATACGCAACTCTCAGGCTTAGAGCCGCTCATCTTCCCGCCGCGCAGACCGTGCATAAATTTATGATAAGTCGAGCTCGGCTTCACCATGCCCGCTCGTTCCGCTACATCGCGAGAAAGCCGCATATACGGGTCCTGGTCGATGCCTATCGGCACAACGACGGGCTTCGGCCCACCGAATTCCTTGATTTGCGGAAGCAGGATGTGCGCCATCTGCACGACGCCGTAAAACACCTGACCCGACTGCGTTGATGCATCGAAGCCAAAAATCGCATTCAGCGTCGAAACCGTTACTTTTGTCGACAGGCTCATCGCCAACTCATAAATTTTCGGCGTCTGTGTTGAGATAAAAATCCGAGTGTGCGCAGGGTCGAACCCCATCGCGATGATGTTCGGAATGACCGTATTAATCGCGTTCTTTGTCGCCTGCTCGATAGTCTGCGCTTTCTTGAAAACGTACGTCTCCTCATTGGAAATAGGAATAAACACTTCAGCGCCGTTCTGCTGGAACCACAGCGCCTGGTCTAAAAACAATTTGTTGCCGAAATGCAACCTGCCAGACGGATTAGCGCCCGTCACAACGGAAAACGGCTTTTTCTTGTTCATCGCTTCAAGCACAGTCGCGAAGTCGCGCTGTCCTATCACGACATCGCGCGTATATAGGTAATGCGGCTTTTTGATGTGCCCGAGTAATGGAGCCATCTCGTCAATACCGAACTCCTTCAGCATCGGCTTGTATTCTTCCGTAGAATACGGCACTTCGCCTGCTACTTCTTCTACGCTGACCTTTGTTTTCGCATCTTCAGATTGGCCAACCGGCATAAGCATAAACCTCTGGTTTTGCTATGCAGGTGAAGCATAGCTTCACCTCGCATAATACCACAGCGATTACTATCTAATAGAATTCCGATATTTTAAAGCGAAATCTGGCAAAATAAGATTACAAAAAATAAACAAATTATAGAAAAAGAAAAGGCAAATGAACTTATCTTACTTTAGGCTCATTGCTCCCATTATCAGCACTAGGACTCCCATGAGGGACTCCACATACTGAAGGTTTGCTGCGCCCAGATTTACCCACGGTGCGATCAAAACGATCAAACCGAAGATGACGGTTAGGATTCCCATAGTTTTCATTGTTTTCACCTACATATCATTTGTTTGGGCGGTATATAAAATTGCTGCCTGGTGGCAATATTCGCTAGCTTCTTATCCGATCCAACCTGCCATCACAATCGCAGCCAGCACAAGCCAGAACAGAACAAGCCCGACACCCTCGCGCCAGCCCAGTTCTCGCCGACCGGATAGCCATAGGAATACCATGCTTGCCGCGAGTACGGCTATTAGCCACATGCGGTCGAGCGGCGACACCGCAATCGGTCGGATTAGCGCAGCCAGCCCCAAAACAAGCCCGAAGTTTACCACAACTGAACCGACAAGTGTTCCGAGCGCAATTCCGCCGCTGCCTTTCCGGACGGCCTGAATGGAAATCGTCAGCTCAGGCAGCGTTGTACCGGCGGCTATAATAAAACCGCCTATCAGAACCTCAGGAATGCCGACAGCACCGGCAATCGAAACAGCAGAATCTACAATCCATTTTGCACCAAGCAGTATCAGTCCCATAGAAACGGCCAGCATCGCACCGTTTACCAGCAGCACAGGAAGTTTTAGCGCTAGTACTTCATTGCCGCTTATGACGTATCCCTGCTTGTTGGCGCTCCACACAAAGAAACCGAATAGTATCATGCAGAAAAGCCCGAATACCAAACCAAGTGTAGGTGCGAACAGCGCAACTACGGCCATTATCACGACCAATAGCACGTTTTGTGCAATCGCAAAATCTTTTTTCCCAATCGTGACCGCACCGAAGAGCGCGACTATCCCCAATACAAGCGTCATATCATATACATTCGCACCGGCAAGCGTGCCAAGCGCAATTTGCGTCTCACCGCCGAAAGCCGAGAACAAAGAAACCGCAAGTTCCGGTAGTGATGTTCCTACGGCAAGCAGCAGAAATCCAATCGCCATCTCGCTCATGCCTGTCAGCCGCGCGAGCCGCACGCCACGCAGCACGGCCTCGCGGCTGCCAAGAATTAGGATAGCAAGCCCGAGCAGAAATACGATAATAGCATCAATCATACGCAATAGTTGGATTCGGGCGGTATTTAATTTAACCTAGTTGCTATCAGGCTGCATGCGAGCACGGAAAAGATTGTCCATTTTGGGATTATGGTAATTGCACGTTTTGCACTGTGCTATCGCATCATACTCGGAGCGCACAGCCCGGCGGGCGACTTGGCGCGCGATGTCCCGCAATTTGTACAGGCGTTTTATATCGGCCTTCTTTTCTTCTCCGCTGATGATTTGCTCATTATAATTGTAACACATACGGCAGTACGTTGTCGCTTCCTTCATCGATTTTACAGTAATCATAAACTAAACCACGCAACAGCAATCTTATATTTCTTAAAAACACAAGTTCATCGTGATTACATGCGTGGAGAAGCGTAGCTTCTCCTGCATAATGCGAAGAGCAACTTCGCATGTGCATGCGAACGAATGTTCGCATTGCATAGCAAAATCGGAGGTTTTGCTCATGCCAATCGACCCAAAGATAGTAAAAACAAAACCAGCCGCGCAGCATAGCGGTCACTCGGTACGCAAAAGCGCTGCGGCAAAACTGGGCGTCCACGGCGACAACGTGGCAGTAGACCAAGACTTGTGCATCGGCTGCGGCAGCTGCAAACAGGTGTGCCCGGTCAATGTCTACGACATGATAGACGCTGTGGGCAAGAAAAAATCAGATCCCGTCAGGCAGAAAGATTGCATCGAATGCCGCGCTTGTGAAGCCGTCTGCCCTGTCAAGTGTATCCTTATCAGCCCGAAGTGATGCCCGGGATATGCGTGTCGAAATGTTTCACGGTATGATAATCTAGGATACCTTCTTTCTTATAGAGTTCGAGAAAGCCGCTGAAATTGTCGCACAGAAACCGCATTTCCGGCAGCACATCAGAACCGTTTTCTTTGTGCATCGCGATGGAAACACCGCGCTTTTTGCCATTCGCGTTGTCAAACTTCGTGATGTGGAATTTTATGTAAGTGATGCCGTTCGCACCTTCGATACCATCCCACTGCTCTTTTATCGCAGAATACCAATCGGTCGAAAGGTGCATTCTACGAAACTCGTCCATGGAAAAATTTCGCAGTCCATACTGCCAGCGCATCCTGTTTGCAAATGAGCAGAGAACAACGTTCACAAGCCAGTTTTTATATCGCTCGGGTGTTCTGGCCGGATTGCCCTTCCTGGCGTCGTCGATAAAGAATTGTGCATTATATTGGTCTACCGTATCGCAAGGCCCGCACATGTTTGCCATCAGCAGATACGGTTAGAAAGATTATTAAACGGATTCTTGGGGCGCAACTTCTTCGTCAATTTGTTCCGGCGTCGTTAATTCGACGTTCAGCTCGTCCTGCCAGCCTTCTGCGCGGACGCGTAGTTTCCTTGCAGATGCACGCTGCCAGACGAGCTTTGCGATCTCGAGCAAGACGAAGAATGTAACTGTCAGAGCTATGGCGAATGCCCACATCTCCAGTGGCATGGGGTTTGTCTTGAAGATGGGGTTGAATACAGGCAGCTCGACGATTGCGACCTGAAGCACAAATGTGACCGCAATGGCTGCCAGCAAGTGCGGATTTGTCAGAAAACCGATTTTATGAATAAAGCGCTCAGAACGTGCGGATATGGCTACGGCCTTTTGGAACAAGATGAGGAGCGTAAACGCAAGCGTCTGTGCAGCTGCCAGCTCAGTGTAGCCAAGTTCCCAGAAGAACGCACCTACTGCGCCAATCGTCATGAGGATACCCACAAAAGTCATCCAGCCGAGCGTGCTGCGCGTCAAGATCTGCTCTTGCGGATTGCGCGGTGGGCGTTTCATGATGTCTTTCTCTGGCTTCTCGACGCCCAGCGCAAGGGCTGGTAGCGAGTCGCTGACAATATTCATCCACAAGATTTGCACAGGCAGCATAATCAGCAGCGCTTCTTTGAACCATATGAATGCTACCATCATGGCAACGAAGACTGCAAAGACTTCTCCAAGGTTGCATGAAAGCAAATAACGGATAGCTTTGCTGATGTTGTCGAAAATACTTCGACCGTGCTCGACTGCTTTGACGATTGTGGCAAAATTGTCATCTGTGAGAATCATGTCGGCTGCTTCACGCGTAACATCAGTGCCGGTCATGCCCATAGCTATGCCGATGTCGGCCTGCTTTAATGCAGGCGCATCGTTAACGCCGTCACCGGTCATTGCAACGATCTCGCCGCGGTCGCGCCATGCTTTTAGTATACGGACTTTGTGTTCGGGCGAAACGCGAGCGTAGACTTTGATATTGGTCACGCGTTGAGCGAATTCGTCATCGTTAATCTCGTCAAGTTCTGCGCCTGTAAGAACTTCATCAGCATCATGCTCGTTTGAGATAAGATTGAGTTCTTTTGCCACGGCCAGAGCAGTGTCGCGGTGGTCGCCGGTTATCATAACGACTTTGATGCCGGCTGCCTTGCATTTATCGACAGCTTCTTTTACTTCTGCGCGAGGCGGGTCGATCATGCCCTGGAGACCGACGAACGTGAGACCAGACTCGATTTGGCGGCTGTTTTTCATGTTTTTGACCGCGAAAGCAAGAACGCGCAGCGCGTGCTTTGCAAAATATGAGTTTACGTTCAATATGCGGCGACTATCTTCTTCCGTGATGCGGCGCTGTTTGCCATCGCGTATCATGTGCGTGCACTGAGCGAGCACTGATTCTACGGCGCCTTTGCTATACGCTATTCGCTTGCGGCCGACTTGACAGACTACAGACATCATCTTACGCTTTGAGTCGAAGGGTTTTTCGGCTATGCGTGGATACGCTGTGCGCAAGTCCTCGAAGCCTGCCTTTCGTGCAACAACTAGCAATGCTACTTCCGTAGGATCACCGATTGCCTGCTCATTCAAGGCGGCATCATTGCACATCTCGCCTGCCGAAATCAGGAGTTTCAAGTCTTGGTTGAGTTTCACGTCAACGGGCTTGCCGTCTTCGGTAAATTTGCCTTCAGAGCCATAGCCTTCGCCCGAAATATCAATGATACGTTTTGGCACGTACAGCTTGCGTACAGTCATCTCGTTTGCGGTCATGGTACCTGTCTTGTCGCTGCAGATAACGGTTGTCGAGCCAAGCGTTTCGACCGATCCTAAGCGCCGCACGATAGCGTTGTGCTTTGCCATTGTCATTACTCCGCCTGCAAGCGTGACGGTTGCGACAGCCGGAAGGGCCTCAGGAACAGCTGCGACTGCGAGCGCAATAGCAACTAGAAACATTTCGAGTGGCTGAACGCCAATTCCGAATCCTGCGCCAAAGATTAGGAATGCCGCGATGACGACAAGGGCGCCGAGCTGCTTGCCCAGCGTGTCGAGCTTGCGTTGCAGTGGCGTCGGCTCTTCGGGCATCTGCAACGCGCGAGCGATGCGACCAAACTCGGTAATCATGCCAGTCGCCGTGACAACGGCGTGGCCGTGACCGTATACGACTGTCGTACCGGCGAACACCATGTTTATCTGGTCTGCGATGTGCCTCGCGCCCTTCAAAGCGTTAACGACTTTTGATACAGGCGTTGATTCTCCCGTAAGTACAGCTTCGTCTGTCTTCAGATTCATGTGCTTGATTATTCGGCAATCGGCAGGTACTTTGTCGCCGACTTTCAATGAAATTATGTCGCCTGGCACTATTTCCGAGACAGGGGTGATGCTTGCAAGACCGTCGCGAATTACCTCGGCTTTGGGTGCGGCGAGCTGTTTTAACGCATGGAGCGCATGCTCAGCTTTCCATTCGTGCCTGAAGCTCAGCAGCGCGTTGAGAATAACTATCGCGAAAATTACTGCCGCATCTACGAATTCGCCGAGCAACGCAGCGATAACAGTTGCGACAAGCAGGATTAGTATCAGAATGCTCCGGAATTGTAGCAGGAACATCAGCCACGCCGGCCGCCTGACTTTTTCGACAATTTCGTTTGCGCCGTATCGTTTAAGCCGCTCAGCCGCATCGATTGCCGTCAGACCGTTCGTCTGGCTGCCTAGTTCTTGCAAAACCGACTCGGCGGATTTATTGTAGAATTCAGAGCCTTCCTCGATTCTGGCTTTCCGTGGCATAAGTAAAATCTCCGATTTTGCGATGCAAGGAAGAGCAGAGCTCTTCCGGCACGTGCAAAGCTTTTGCTTTGCACTGTGCAGGCGAAGTCTTACTTCGCCTAGCATGACAAATCTATATCACAAACGGATTTATGCGCCAGAAAAATCGCGAAAAACGAAAGCTTTAAAACTAAATCGTAACCCTCATCATATCCCTTGCTAGCTTCACATGCGGCATATCCTTGATTTTCTTCTCGATTTCTTCCAGATTCTGGTAGCGGCGTGAGATATGCGTCAGGATAAGCTGCTTTGCGTTCGCATGTTCGGCGACTTTCAGCACTTCATCGAACATGGCATGCTTCCACTCGCCTTCTTTGTCCTCCTCGAAGAACGTACTGTCGTGGATCAACAGATCAGCGTCTTGCGCCAGGCGGACAACATTTTCGCAAGGCATCGTGTCGCCCGTGTAAACTATCTTCTTGCCCTTCTCCACAACGGCAATATCGTTTAGAACAATACGCTTGCCTTTCCACGTTACTGCGCCCTGCTCTTTCAGCTCCTTGAAAACTTTGCCTTTCTCGGGCAATCCTAATGCCCGAGCCTTCGTCTTGTCGACTTTAACGCGGTCCTTTTCGATAAACGCATATGCAACAGCAGGCACGCCATGCTTGGCCGGAATAGCTTGCACCATTATTTCCTCGTCATCGAGCAGCGTCTCAATCTGGTTGCCTTCGTGAACGACGTTCTTGATGTGTACGGGGAAGCGAAGCTTGCCATAGCCTAGATTTGTTATCTGCGGGACCCACTCTTCGGCCTCAGGCCCATATATATTAAGCGGTTTTTTCCGGTCTTCCATGTTCATCGTGAACAGCAGTCCGAGTAAGCCGGCAAAGTGGTCAGCGTGCCAGTGGGTGATAAAAATATTATCGATGCGCATGAAGTTCAATCGGGCAGCAAAAATCTGCCGCTGCGTGCCCTCGCCGCAGTCGAACAGCGCAACCTCCTCATGCCTGCCCTGGTAATGCACGTAAATCGCCGGGTGGTTGCGGTTGTGTGTCGGAACACCGGCTGTCGTGCCTAGAAACGTTACCTCAATCTGCGTCATCGCTACCCATTCAATAGTCCCATCGATTGCATTTAAACTTTCGGGCAATGTGTATCACGCGATACCGCGCTTAGGCGATCAGATGCTCGACAAGAAAAATCTGGACGTGCTCAAGCAGCTTGAAGCTCAGATGAAAGAAGCCGAGCAGAACCGCAAAGAGCTTGAAGAAAAAGCGCAGAAACAAGTCGGCGCAACCGTCAAACTCAACCTGAAACAATACCGTACAAAAAACGGCGATGTTCTGAGAGATACGATAGACGGTATTACGTACGAGATAAACCCGTTCTACAATGATTGTGCAGGATCCGGAGATTGTTTTGTGCAAGTCGAAAAGGTCAGACAGGACATCGTTCTCGACTGCAAACCCGCTCCTCCGATGAAGATCTTTGAAATCGAAGACGCGCTCATTGAAATCAGGCGCAAAGCCGATACTACGGATATGAGCAGACTGGCAAGAGCGCGGGAAAAAATAAACGGTTTGCTAAACACGCTACAGTATTACGACCAGCGGAAGCAAGTCTTCGGAAAAGATTACGAAGAAAAAGTGCCGCAATACATCGAAAAGTTTAGAGAACTGGCTGAAGTAATAGACCGAAAAATCGAGCGCTTCGGAAAATTCGACAAACCGATAGAATTGAAATTCAAACTTATCGGAAAGGAATGCAAAGTAGTATACGATAATGAGACAGTTGCCCAATTTACCGTAGCGATCGAGAACAACGCCATTGTCATTGGGCGTGAGGATATCATCGCAGAAGGCTATGATAAATCAAAGTTCATGCACCAGTTGTTCGGCCAAGTGACCGAATATCTGAAAAACGGTTACGGAGTATCGGAAGTCTACGTGACTGCAGAACCCGGTTCGCTGAAAGCAAGTACGCTGAAAAAAATAGGCTTTATAGAATATCCGGGCAAGCGACTCCGCAATGAAATCGTCTTCTACAAGCCGCTCATACGCATTTAATCGCGCCGCGCATGCTCGCGCCGCTCGCCCTCGTGCGGTTCGCGCCTGCTAGGCACAATCATGCTCGAGATGTCCTTTACTTCGATGTACTGCCCGGTTCCACGCTCGATGTCGCGCAAAAACCGCGTGTCGTCAGTGACAAGAAATGATACGGCGTGCCCTTCGGCGCCAACGCGGCCCGTGCGGCCAACGCGATGTATGTAATCCTTCGCATTCTTCGGCAAGTCGTAGTTTATGACGTGTGAGACTTCGGGTATGTGAAGCCCGCGAGCCGCAACGTCCGTAGCCACGAGTATGTTAAACCTGCCTTCTTTGAAGCCGTCCATCACCTTTTCGCGCGAGTTCTGGCTCATATCGGAATGTATGGCCCGTGCGGAAAAGCCTTTGCCGTAAAGGATTTTGCTTAACGACTCGGTCCACCGTTTTGTGTTGCAGAATATCAGCGTCTTGCTGATTTTTGCGCGATGCATCTTCATGTAATAGAACAGTGCATCCAATTTTTGGCGGGGCGCGCAGCCGTAGAACTCCTGCTTTATTTTATTTACAACGACTTCGTCTTTTTCAAGAATCAAACGCTCGGGGTTGCGCATGTAATTGCGGCTCAGATAATATATTTCATCAGGCACAGTCGCAGAAAACAGCATCGTCTGCCTGCTTGACGGCGTCTTTTTCAAAATGTCGCGCACATCGTCGGCAAACCCCATGTCCAGCATGCGGTCGGCTTCGTCAAGCACAAGGAATCGCACATGCGACAAGTCAAGCGTCCCGCGCGAAAGGTGGTCTAGTATTCGGCCGGGCGTTCCGATTACAATCGAACATCCTTCATGCAAGTAGCGCATTTGCGGTTCGATTGAAACGCCGCCGTATATCACGATCTGGCGCACGTGTGGGTCAAGAATGCTTAAGTCCTTGCCGACTTGCAAAGCGAGCTCGCGCGTCGGCGAAAGTACCAGCGCCTGAACGTGCTTTTTGTCATGCGCATTCAACTGCTGAAGTATCGGTATCAAAAATGCGATCGTCTTGCCGCTGCCCGTTTTCGAGCGAACGACAAGGTCTTTGCCTTTCATGAGCAGCGGTATGCCCTTTTCCTGCACAGGCAACGCTTCTATAATCCCTTTCCTCGCAAGGGCTTCTATTAGATGTTTTTGTACTCCTAATTGTTCGAAATTCATTTCATCGCCGTAATCAGAAAGAGAGATAAACAATTTGCGCGATTTGTAAAATATTCGAATTCGAATGTATATTTCGATTCTAGGTATCGACTTATCGCGTTACCTCTCTTGTCTTATTCGTATGATTGTTTGCGCAACATATTTAAACGCGCCTAAGGCGTAATCCTCGTTCTGTCTCTTGGCCACATGCAGCATTCGCGGATGTTCGATAAGCCCGTGATTTGCAACGTCAACCGTTCGAGCCCGAATGACCAGCCAGCGTGCGGTGGAGCGCCATAACGAAAACAGTTGATATAATATTCAAAATTCGAGGGATTCATGCCCTTCTTCTTAAGCTGTTGTACCAGGAGCTCAGGAATATGTATGCGTTGCGCACCGCTGCTGATTTCAAGCCCGTTGTATATCATGTCATATGCCCGGCAGACTTTCGGGTTGTCTTCGTACGGCATCGAGTAGAACGCCCGCACTTCCGTGGGCCAATCCTTGACGAAAAATACTTCTTCACCGACAAGCTCGACGAGCTTTTTTTCCTGCCCTTTCGTGAAATCATCTCCCCACTCGATTATTTCGCCTTTCTTCTTGAGCAGCTCGATTGCATCCGTATATGACACTCGGCGCAGCGGCAGCTTCGGCACTTCCAATTTGCGCTCGAGCAGCTCGAGTTCAGCCGCACATTTCTCTTTCACTGCCTTGAGTATGAAAACAAAAGCCCGTTCAAGATACCCCATCGCACCTTCGTCGTCAACGAAGGCGATTTCCATGTCCATCTGGCGGACTTCATTCAGATGGACAGGAGTATCGTGCGGTTCTGCACGAAACACGGGCATGACCGAAAACACTTTTTCCAAAGATATCGCGCCCATCTGCTTGTAGAGCTGCGGCGATTGAGCGAGAAATGCTTCTTTATCAAAGTACGGAATCGCAAACAACGCGGCACCGCCTTCGCTTGCGCTGGAGATTATGCACGGCGGCTGCAATTCGAAGGCATCGTTCTTTATGCAAAAGTCTCTGAATGCCTGCAGGATCGTGGATTGTATTTTGAATATCGCTTTTGTTTTGGGATTTCTAAGGTCAAGGAATCGCCAGTTCAAACGCGTATCTAAATTCGCATGCACGTTCGGGTCAAGCGGCATTACAGCCTCGGCTTGGCTTAGGACATCGATCGCATCTGGTACAATCTCAACGCCGCGCGGCGCCTGCTTGTTTGCCTTTACGCGCCCGCGTACAAGAATAACGCACTCTTTTCCAAGCTGGCTGACCGTACTCAGGACCGTATCGCTCGTTTCGCCTTTCTTTGCCGTTATCTGCACAGTACCGCTGCCGTCTCGCAAAACAATAAAACTTAGCCCGCCGTGTGCTCGTACAGCCTGAACCCAGCCGCCAATTGTAACGGTTTTGCCGTCAAGTTTTGGTTCGATTTCTGCAGTGCTATGAGTTCGCATATCATTCACTTAATTTGAGGAATTAATAAAGGCTAGAAAAATTGCATCACGGCGTTACGATGTACATATTAAACAAAATCGTCCACACGATGAGCCAGATGAATGCATAGACCAGTGCGCCGCTCGACCACCAGCGCTTGCCGCCCACTGCTTGCGGCTTTAACATGCGTTTCAGAGCGAACGTGACTACGATCCCGACAACTATCGCCAAAACAAGCGAATATAACGGAATATTGATCAAGAATGATACGTATCCGACTATCGCTCCGACAATCCCGTAAACAAATAAGAGCTTCCTGTGCAACGCAAGTTTTGCCCGTGAGGGATGGACAGTCGGTTGTGCAATTTCTTCGGCCATTTTCTTTCTCCTCATTACCAATGAGATGGGACAAATTCCTTCAGCCCCTTTTGTTCGCGCTTTGCTCTGGCGGATTTGACAAGTTCCTTTGCCGTTATCCACGAACGCCTCACAAAATAGGGCATTTCTTTATTCTTTTCCAACCAATCCTTTAAAAATGCAATCGTCTTCGGATCTGACGGGTAACCTGAGCCAAAATCGCCGTATTCGGGGTATTTTTGCTGCAACTTTCGCACTTCTGCATCGCGGATGACCTTAGCGATAATCGACGCCGCGCCGACGATCGGATAGTTCGCATCCGCATAGTTCTCGCAGATGAGCTCGCACGTGCCGTTTTTAATCCGCTCCTTCAATTCCTCGTTCAGACCTCTCAGGATCAGCTCGCGGAACTTCTTCGCGTTCGCCTCTATGGCATCGATTATAACCTTATCCGGCTTTAGCGCATTGATAATATCTTGCATGTGTTTGATCTCAATCTTGTTCAGATTAGTCGCGGTTCGCATTCTATCGATGTCCATCGCCGTGAGTTTGATAACCGCATAATCATCCGCTAATTTCTTCAGTTTTTGATAGAAAAAACTGCGCCGCTTCGGGCTTACTTTCTTCGAGTCGCGTACGCCCCAGTTTTCAAGCGTCGCGAGCTTCGCTTCGTCGACAAGAAATCCGCACATCACAAGCGGCCCTATGACGGGCCCGCGGCCGGCTTCGTCAATACCCAGAATGCGCTTCATAGAATAATTCACAATAGCCCGTTATATTAAAGGTTAAATAACCTCCTTAGGTCAGAAGGATATTGTGCTGAACGTTTGCGTTCGCACAATCTGTGAAACCTATGGTTTCACAATATTACAGCGGAGTAGAGCAGCCTGGAGTGCTCGCGAGGCCCATAACCTCGAGGTCGCTGGTTCAAATCCAGCCTCCGCTATTATTTTCTTTTTAAGTCCCAAAATCATAATTTCTTCATGGACCACCAAGCTGCACTGCGCGCAGCGCATATAGAGCCGCACGCAAAAGGCGCGCGCATACGCGACTTTATTCTCGGCTGGCAAGACGGCCTTGTAAACGTGCTCGGCGTCATCCTCGGCGTCGCCGTCGCCACAGAAAGCACAGCTATGGTCATAATTGCGGCAATCGCCGCAGCATTTGCAGAATCCATCTCCATGGCAGCTGTAGCGTATACGTCATTCAAAGCAGAGCGCGAATACTATCAGGCTGAAGTCGCGCGTGAAAAGCGCGAGATGCGCGACCTGCCGCACATAGAGCGCAAAGAAATAGAAGATATCTACAGGAAGATGGGCTTCAAAGGAGGGTTACTTGGCAGCATCGTAAAGCACGTAACGTCCAACAAAAAGCGCTGGCTGAAAGTTATGATGGAACAGGAACTTGGGCTATCCCCGTCCATCGCAACACCGCGGAATATAGCCGCAGTGGTCGGCATATCCGCAATAATCGGGTCGTTCATCCCCGTAATCCCGTTCCTTTTGTTCCCCGTTAAGACCGCTATCTGGACTGCACTGTTCATCTCGACGGTCGTCTTGTTCTTCGTCGGCATGTATAAAGCAAAGACGACTGTAGGCAATCCGCTAAGAAGCGGCCTCGAACTCGCGTTCATCGGCATGCTGGCAGCCATCGCAGGATATGTAGTAGGTTCTGTCCTGGGCGCAACAGTCATCGGATGAGCGCTTAAAAAGCCAGCGACCCGTGTGTCTTCTATGACTATCCTCGAAAAAGCCCGCCACGTCCTCGAGCAGCCCGTTTGCGACTCGTGCTTGGGCCGCCAGTTCGGCCAGCTTCTATCAGGCTACACGAACGCCGAACGCGGCAAAGCAGTGCGTACAGCCGCAGCAATGTCGCTCGATAAAGAAAAGCTCGCTGAAGAAGACAAAAAGTTCGACCTCTCTAATTTCGCAAAAATCGGATTCCACAATCTCGAAGCAGGAAAAATAATCCCGAAGAAAGAAAAGGCGTGCTCTCTGTGCTCAAATATATTCGGAAATCTAAACAAATTCGCACTTCGCGCTAATAACGCTGTAAAAAACATCGAGTTCCGCACGTTCGTCGGCGGCTCGATCCTGCCGGCTGCACTGCTTGATGCCGAAGAGTCGTTATGGGAGCGCGTCGGAATCGACTGGGCAGAATCGATAAAAGCCGAGCTTAATCGCGAACTCGGCAAGCGCATCGAAAAGCTTTTCAAAGCGGACGGAAGGAAAGCTGAGTTTGAGCCCAAAAATCCCGAAGTCGTCATACTCGCAGATTTCGCAAAAAACAAAGTCACTGTCCAAATCAATCCGCTTTTCATCTATGGCGAATACCAAAAACTCGTGCGCGGTATACCGCAGACAAAGTGGCCAAGTGGCAAATACAAGACAAGCGTCGAGCAAATCATGGCTAAACCATTCATGCGCGCAACGAGTGGTAAAGCGCACGCGCTTCACGGCGCTGGGCGAGAAGATATCGACGCGCGCTGCTTCGCATGGCGACCCTTTGTCCTAGAAATCACAGAGACAAAGAAACGTATATTTGACCGTGCAGCGCTGGCAAAGCTCGCAAAGAAAATCGCAAAGCAAGTTAGAGTGCGAGGATTGCGCATCACAAACATGCAAGAAGTCCGCACGTTGAAGGCAGCCCGCTACGAAAAAACGTATCGCGCAATTGTAGTATGCAAACAATCGATTGAGCGAGCAGATTTGAAAAAGCTTAATGCAATCGTAGGCGAAATCCGCCAGCGCACGCCGCAGCGCGTTCTGCATCGTCGTGCAGACAAAACGAGAAAAAGGCATGTTATATCGCTCAAAACAAAATACAAGAGTAAAAAAGAATTCGAACTCGTCGTCCGCGGCGACGCAGGCCTCTATATCAAAGAACTGATAAGCGGTGACTCGGGCCGCACACAGCCGAGCGTTTCAGGCGTTCTCACCAAAGACTGCGTCTGCAAGGCGCTTGACGTAATCGCGATACACAAGAAGTAAGCTTTAAAAGGTAACCGCATATTTGTTGAGAAAGAAGATAGAGGTCGGGTTTCTTTTGGGATGAGACCTAGACCTTTTCTTTGTCAAAGAAAAGGGATCGGTCATGGTACAGAAATCACGCGGCCAGCGCGCACGCACGCGCTATAAGATGCAGACGAAGAGGCATGCGACGCCAAACGACTTTTTACGCACGTTCGAGCTCGGGCAGACCGTACATGTAGTTTTACAACCTAACATAAAGCGCCAAGGTTATTCATACACGCAATTCCACGGCCTTACAGGAAAAATCGTTGAAAAGCGCGGCTCTGCTTACGTCGTTCAAATCCGCGACGGCAACGCACAGAAAAAGCTGATACTCGCACCAGTTCATCTTCGAAAAGAAACCGCATAGGTTTGCTTTTCGAGAGAGCTATTCGCTAAGGTGAAAATGATGGAAGTCATATCTGAAGATGAAGTCTCCGCTGAAGATGCGCGACGTATCCTTTCAGAACGCAAGAAGGAAGGCAGTGAGCTGCGCTACGAGCAGAAAGTCTGCATAGACTTCCTCGAAAAGCTGCCAAAACTCACCGATAAGCAGCTCGAAGACGTCAAGGCAGAGCTCGCGAAGATAGCTATCCTGAAGCCGCGTTATATTGCTTTAATCCTGAACATCATGCCCGACACGGAAGAAGAGGTCGAAGCGCTTTTCTCGAAAGAGCGCACTAACCTGAAGAAAGAAGAGATCAAGCAGATCGTCGAAATAATAAAGCAGTTCAAGAAATAGACTCGCTGCAAAACTTCTAACTTTTGCATTTAGTTCGTATTTTTAAGCTTTCGAAATGAGATATTAATAACGAGCGACCAAGAGGTCGCGAGCAATTCGTGATTCCATGCATGGGTGTGGCTGCAATGAGAGAAGAGAAATGCATAATCCTAGATTTCTTGCCGACAGGCTATCCCGAGCGCCGTCATCCTGAACCAGTAGCCCAAGCTATCGGCCGCAACTTCACCCTGCTCGAGCTTGTTCCTAAGGAGGGGATTACACTCAAGCCCGAGGAAGAAGTATACGTCGGTGAAGGACCGAGAGATAAAGTCAAGACCGTGAAAGGAATCCTGCCCTATGCCAGGTTATCGACATTCGCGAAATCGCTGATACCAGATATAGTCCAAAAGCTCGTCAAAGACGAAGAGCAAAAGTTCGTACACTTCTTCAATACGTCCGGCGTGATAACGCCGCGCATGCACAAGCTCGAGCTGATACCAGGTATCGGCAAGCGGCACGTGCAAGATTTGCTCGACGCCCGCCGCAAAAAACCGTTTGAAAGCTTTGCAGACATGCTTGCACGAATCCGCCTGTTCCCGGACCCTGCAAAAGCAGTCGCTCGACGAATACTCCAGGAACTCGAAGGCAGCGAGAAGTACTACATCTTCACGCCGCCAAAGTTCAACAGAGAGATGCGCTAAATAGTTTTCTGCGACTGCAGTTCACTATGTTGCCGAAGGAAGAATATTTCTACCGCATTATGTGCTAAACGCTATGCGTTTGCACACAAGCAGGAACTGAGCTCCTGCTGTGCAAGCGGAATCTTGATTCCGCTTTGCAGACTGCGCGAATTGCCGAGCAATTCAGCGCATTACAACAGGTCCGACGATATTAAACACGACTATCGCTATCATCAGAACCGATATTCCTATCGTAACAAATCGTGTCGCATTCTTTCTCAGGAACTTTCCGGCGATTTCCTCGAAGATAAGCCCGCCGTCAAGCGGCTTGATTGGAAGTAGGTTGAACATACCGATGCCGAGGTTTATCATCCATAGCCATGCGAACAAATCGACAAAAAACTGCGCAACGTCTCCAAACCCGCTAGCCGCGACGCCGGCTTTAAGCTTGTAATCGAGTTGGTAGGGACCTGCAAGACCGAGATACGACTGGTTAAGTTCCGGGTGTTGCGCAGTCGTAACAGTGTAATTTCCGCTGCTCGTTCGAACAATAACCTGACTGCCTACAGGAACCTGTTGTAGCGCAGCAATGAGGTCCTCTTGCGAATTTATCGTAAAGTTATCGATCGCCAGCAGCGTTCCCGAAAGGTTGGCGGCAGCCGCAGGCGTATCCGCAATCAAGCCGGCCGGCAGTATGCCCACAGGATGGAAGAGCGCCCCCAGCATCGCAACTCCGAGAAGCATGCACAAAAAGCCTATGGTAAAGTTCGCGAACGAACCTGCAGCGAACACCCGAAGTTTTGCGAACCGAGGCGCTTTCTTAAGCTGGTTCACATCCGGATCGACAAATGCGCCAGGAATAATCGCTAGCAGCATCCAGCCGAGCGATTTTATCCGTATCTTTCCAAGACGGCAGGCGATGCCGTGGAAAAGCTCGTGCGGCACTACAACAGTCGCTATACCGATGATCCAAAAATACCACGGCACGAGCAACACTCCGGGCTTGTCCTCGAACCCGCTCCACGGCAGAACCAATTTTACGGCGCCTACGACATGCCCGCTGGCAAGCTGTATCGTATTGCTAAGTAGAAAATACGAGATGAAAATCATTGCGGGTATCGCAACGACAACGCCTATAACCGTGAGCAGCCCCCATAATTGCGGCGCGCGATTTGTTGTTTTATCGAGCCATACTTTGCCACGTTGCGTCCGTCGCATCAGAACGAGCCCTGTCGCCTTTACGTTTTTGCGGTCTCGCCAAACGAACGCAGCGACCGCAACGACGAATAGCAGAAATACCGCAAGGTCGAGTGACAAAGGCATCAAACCACTGCTTGATTTTGTTTTGAGCCCCATATAAAGATAGTTTTAATTAGCATCCAGATAATGAATATCATGCCAGCTGCGATAAAGCCGACGAAGGCTACAAAACCTAAAGTGGTAAAGCCGACCGAAAGGCAAAAAGTTGAGACCATATTCTGGGCCGACCAGATTGCAGAAGAAGCCATAGCGCGCGTCGGCAACGGACCGGTTATTTGCAAATGTGCAGCTTCTCCGTCTGGCGCAAAGCACATTGGCAATCTGTTCGACGTGATGAAAGCATATATAATTTACAAAGCCGTTGTCAAGAAAGGACACCCTGCACAGTTTGTCTTTACGAACGACGATAAAGACCCGCTACGAACGATCCCGATGAAGCTGCCAAACCTGGAAGGCGAGCTTGTCGATGCTACGAAATTCAATGAAGGATTCACCAAATACGCCGGTCATCCGTACCACACGATTCCTGACCCGTTCGACTGCTGCCACAACTGGGCTGAGCACTTTACGAAAGTCTGGCTGGACGGAATATACGCACTCATACCTGAGAAGGAGCTCAAAGTATTTTCAAACGAGATTCTGTATAGCGAAGGAAAGTTTGACCCTTACATAGAGACAATTTTCAGGAATATAGAAAAGGCGAGGGAAATAATCTCCAGATTCCAGAGCCATATAACCGACGACTACATACCGTTTCACGTTGTATGTGAAAATTGCGGGAAGATCACTACGACCGTAACAGGATTTGATCTCGATGAAAAAACCGTTGCATACACATGCTCCGGCCGCGAGCTAGCAGGCAAGTATGTGATACAGGGTTGCGGGCATACCGGCGAAACCGCATGGAAAAACGGGAAACTGGCATGGCGTTTCGAGACTTCGTCGCAGATGGCTATGCTAAAAGTTACGGTCGAACCATTCGGCAAGGAGCACGCCGAGGGCACAGTCCCAAGTGCGACCGCCATAACAAAGGAATTGTTCCATATCGAGCCGCCGATATTTCCGATCTACGAGTTCCTGCTCGTCAACGGTGAAAAGATGTCCGCGCGGCGCGGGAACGTCTACATCGTGCAGGATATGCTCGATATTATCGAGCCGGAAATTTTGATGTACTTTTATACGAAGCGATCGCTGAAGCAGCGCGACCTCAACTTGAAATCGATATACCAGCTCGTCGACGACTTCGAGCGCGTCGAGCGTATATACTGGAACGTTGACGAAGAGCAGAACGAGCATGACAAAATAAATGCGGTCCGCGAATACGAATCGGCGATGCCGGCAATACCGAAGCACATGCCGCTCAGAATAGAGTATCAGTTCGCAGCTATGGTATCACAGCTCGCGCCCGACACCGAGCAGGCGCTAAAGATGCTCAAAGCATCAGGCCACATCAAGCCCGACCAGCATCTCGGGCCGGAAGAGATCGCACAGATCGCCCGGCGCTTGACATTGGCAAGAAAGTGGGTCCACAAGCACGCACCCGAGATGGCAGTCAAAATCAATGACGAACTGCCGAAAGAGATCAGCTTTGCATTGACCGCCCAGCAAAAGCTCGCACTGCAGAGCCTCGAGAAAGTGCTGGAAAAAGAAACCGACCAGGCGAAGCTGTACAATTCGTTCTATGATATATCAAAGCAGCACAATCTGCCCACGAAAGACTTCTTCCGCGCAGCGTACCAAACGCTGATAAACAAGCCCGCGGGCCCAAGGCTAGCACCGTTTATAATGGCGCTAGGCCGCCAGCGCGTGCGTGCGATTCTAAACCAGTTGTAATTTAAACTTTTCCATTGTTTTAATCGGATGAAACGCGCATACAAGACACGGCTGCTCTCGTCGGACTGGGAGATGGGAAACGCGAAAAAAACCTATATCGGAACAGCACTTATGTATGCGTCGACCCGCAATACCTACCTATGCCAGCACGAAAAACTCCCGGAATATGTAGTCATAAAAACGGTCATTTACAAAAGCGGGCTAAGATTCAATCTTAATACTGTCCATGACGCCACGACGCAAATCTCAGAACACTGCAATATACCTTACGAGCGAGTGATGCCGCACATGCTTAATTTGCTGCAGCAATCCGGAAAAAGAAAAGCATACAAAGCGAAAAAAGAGCATAACGTGATGCTACGCAGTTTCAGGTTTGTAGACCGCATCTGCCCGACGGGACTTAGCTTCGAAAAGGCATTTTTCAAGGCACGCGAGTACGACGTCATAAACCTGCAGCGCTCTACGAAGAAGACGATGATGAAGCGCTTGGACGAATATGAAAAACTTTATCTCGAGCAGGCCGAGAAAGACGACGTACCGCCTTTTCCGTAGATTAAGGTAACGTTGCGTTTCCAAGCGATGGCGTCACGAGCGAACCGGGCGGAGCCTGGTAATACTGTTTCTGTGAGAATCCGAACAAGCCCGCGTATATGTTGTTCGGGAATGTGACTATAGCTGTGTTATACGACTGGATGGATTCGATATATCTTCCACGCGCTACGACTATGCGATTCTGGCTGCCGGACAATTCATCGGACAGCGCCGTGTATTGTGTATTTGCCTTAAGGTCTGGATAGTTTTCCGCCACGGCAATCAGGCGCGCTAGGGCAGAAGTCATCTCAACACCTGTCTGGTCGCGCTGAACCAAGTCTGACGAAAGGGACGTCTGCCATTGCGAACGCAGATTAGTCAGGTTAGTCAAAAGCCCAGCTTCGAAGCCGGCGTAACTACTTACAACGGCAACGAGATTCGGAATGAGGTCAGCTTGGCGCTGGTACTGGTTCTCGACCTCGGACCATTTTGCGCTGACGTCCTGGTTCTTTGTAACAAAAGAATTGTACGCACCCACCGGCAAAAATACAAGGAATATGAGTAGTATTAGCGCGACTATGGCGATTGTTATTTTCCCAGTCGTCCAAAACTTTCCAGCCATAATATCGATGCACCATGTGTACTAATAAAGTTATCGCAGTCAGCGTCCAGCGCCGCCACCGCCTCCGCCACCGCCGCCAAAGCCGCCGCCACCGAAGCCGCCACCGCCGTGGCCGCCGCCAGCCATTACAAAAAAGCCGCCCCTCGACCGTTTACGCTGTGCGGTGCGACCGCATATCTTGCATTTGTAGTATACAATCTCGCTATATCTTCCAAATCCTGCAGAAACGCTTTCCGTTTTGACAATGTCCATCCGTATTTTATCGACCGGGCATTTTGGTGCACGGCTAGTTGAGAAAATGACCACAAGTATCGCAAAAAAGATAATGGGTATAAAGAACGGTGCAAATCCGCCTACAATGACTGCGATGAATGAAAATATTGATGCGTTTGCGCCGGCATTGCCTGCCCGTACTTCATCAGCGTTCGTGTAAACAACTTGTGCAAGCTGCTCCGTAGCCGCGACAATGCCCGCCGAAACATTGCCGGCATCGCGCATCGGAACGTAATAATCGTCAAGGATGCGGCCGACTTTGCTGTCCGGCAGGATTCCTTCTACGCCATAGCCTGTGCGGACTTCGATTCGGTTCTGCGCTTTGGCGTAAAATACGAGTATGCCGTTATCGTTTGCGTTCTTTCCGATCCCCCACGTCTGAAACAGCCCGACAGAATATGAGAACGGGTCATCTGCACTTTCAACAGTGACGACTGCTATCTCAGCCGTCGTGTTGCGCTCGAGCTCTGCAAGCAACGTTCCGAGCTGCGCGCGCTGCGTTTCGTTTAGCACGCCTGCAAAATCATTTACGAAACCGACAGGTTGTGGGTATGTTTCGGCATGTGAAACTAACGGAACGAGTAATAGGAAAAATAGTGCAAGCGCAAGCTGGCCTTTCATCTAATCACAGATTAGTTTTATCATTCATTCTTTTTAATAATGAATCGCGTCTTTATCGCGGCGTCTGCTTCGACAGAAATCGAATCTATTTTCTCCCGTACAAGCCACGCTGCAAAATCGGGATAGTTCGACGGTGCTTCGCCGCATATGCCGACCTTGCGCTTATGCGCGTGCGCGCGCCCAATCAAATGATGGATCAGATGCTTCACCGCAGCATTCCGTTCGTCAAATGAAGGCGCGACAATCGCGCTGTTGCGGTCTATGCCCATCGTTAGCTGTGTAAGGTCATTCGACCCGATAGAAAATCCGTCAAACAGTCTGGAAAACTCGTCAGCCATCAGGCAGTTCGTCGGAATCTCTGCCATAACATAAACCTTCAATCCATTGCGCCCGCGCTTCAATCCTTCTTTCGCCATAACGCGCAGAACCGCTTTGCCCTCTTCAGGCGTCCTGCAAAACGGTACCATGATTATGACATTCTTTAGTTTCATTTCGTCGCGCACTTTGCGCAATGCTTTGCATTCAAGCCGGAACGCAGGCTCGAATTTCGGATTTGCGTATCGAGAAGCGCCGCGCCACCCGAGCATCGGGTTTTCTTCCATTGGTTCGAAAGCCGAGCCGCCTTTCAGTCCGCGATACTCGCTCGTCTTGAAATCACTCAGCCGCACTACAACCGGACGAGGATAGAAAGCAGCGGCAATCTTTGCAATCCCTTCCGCTAGTTTTTCGATATACTCGTTGCCCCTACGCTGCGCAATCATCGCAAGCGGGTGCTCGCCGATATATGAATTGATTATAAACTCCTGTCTCGCAAGTCCGACGCCGTCCACAGGCAGCTGCGAAATCTCCAATGCGACTTCAGGCGTGCCGACATTGACATATAGTTTAGTTTTAGTCGTAGGCATCTTCGCAATCGAGTGCTCGCGCACTTCATACTTCAGCTTGCCTTGCCACACTTTGCCCGTTTCTTCCGTGCAGTCGATCGTAACTTGCTTGCCCGATTTGAGAAGCCGTGTCGCATCGGTCAAGCCGACAATCGCAGGCACGTGCAGCTCGCGCGAGACGATCGCCGCATGCGAAGTCTTTCCGCCGACTTCCGTGATTATGCCCGAAGCGATCTTCATTATCGGTTCCCAGTCCGGATCCGTCACGCGCGTCACAAGAATCTGGCCAGGCTTGAATCGGCTAATATCGTTTGCACTATGGATCACATTCACGGCGCCGGTAGCAATCATTCGGCCGATAGCAAGCCCTGCTCCGAGCAATTTGCTTTTGCCGAGCATGCGATGTTCGGTATAAACCATGCGGTGCTTCGGCGCATGTACGGTCTCAGGTCGTGCCTGCAGAATGTAGAGCGATCCATCAAGGTCCTTTGCCCACTCTATGTCCTGCGGTACGCCGTACATCTTTTCAATCGCAAGAGCCCAGCTCGCAAACTTCTTTATTTCAGCATCGGTGAGAACAGCTCGCTGCTGCAAATGCTTCGGTACGTTCGCCCGAGCGACCCCGCGCGGTGTGCGAACTTCCATGATTTTTTTACGGGCAATTCGTCGCGCGACGATAGTGTGAGTAGGCTTGTGCAGCAGCCACTGGTCCGGATCGACGCGCCCTTGCACAATATAATCGCCGAGCCCCCACGAACCGTTGATGAATACAAAATCACGGTGTCCTGTATCGGGATCGAGCGTGAACATGACGCCACTGACCGCAGAGCGCACCATCTTTTGAATGCCAACCGAAAGCCAGACACGAAAATGATCGAAGTGGTTGTCCTCGCGGTAAGAAATCGCACGATCAGTGAAAAGTGAAGCAAAACAGTCTTTCACCCGTTGGATCAGCACTCGCTCGTCGACATTCAGATAGCTCTCCTGCTGCCCTGCAAACGAAGCGCGTGGCAGATCTTCAGCCGTCGCGCTCGAGCGAACAGCCACGCGCTCAGCACCCAGCTTCCTAAAAGCCTTCATTATTTCCTGCTCGAGGTCAGGCGGCATAGCAGCGGTGCGTATCGCATGCCGAATCGTCGCACCGGCAGCGCGGAGCTGCCTGATATTTTTAATATTCGTCCGCTTCAGCGTCTCCCTGATGATTTTTTCCAGGTTCGAATGGCAAATGAAATATTTGTACGCTTCTGAAGTAATCGAAAAGCCGTCCGGAATAGGCACATGCGTCCGCGCAATCATCTCGCCCAAACTGGCATTTTTGCCGCCCACAAGAACAAGGTCCTTGTGCCTGATTTTCTTGAACGGCAGTATAAGCGGCTTCCCCGTGTGCTGGAGATACGGCGTATGCGCATGACGCGCATGCGGATGGCGCTTGTGAAGCTTCATGATAATGCTTTGGGAAGCCCCAATAAAAAGATTTAACCTTGCTCCGCACTGCCGAAATGCAATGGTTTTAAGAAATTAGGTTTGCGAAAATAGCTTATGCCGACTGACCCAGCAAAACCGTATGCGGGAAAAGATTTCGCGTTCCTTCTTCCAAAGTACAGCGAGACGTATCGAAATGCATACCCGACCATCCCGGCTGACGATGAATCGCTGGCTCATATGGTATGGACAGAACTTCAGAAGCTGACCGACAGATTCTATAAAATCGATATGAATGTCATAAAGTTCAAAGACAGCGCTGGAAAGATTTTGAATCCGGAGCACGTGCGTGGCAGGGACATCTACGTCGTCCATTCGCCTTGTGTAGACAAGATTTTGCACACCGAGATAGCATGCGGCATGGCGGACGAGCTCAGGAGATCGGAAGCCGGAAAAATATATCTTTTCGATACCTACGAAGCGACGTTCCGGCAGGATAAGCGACTGACGCGGGAATCCGTGGATGCAAGATGGACGGCCGACAAGTACGAGGAAGCGACCATCAACAGGGTGTTCACGTTCCATCCACACACGCCGGAAATACAGATGGCATTCTCAAGAAGGTGCCCGCTGGATCCGTTCTCGCTCAACAATATTTTTGCAGATAAGATATACCATTTATTCTCCAAGAATCTTAATCTCGTTGCATTTTGCGCCTCAGATGAAGGGTCGTACGGAGAAAATGAAGAGATAGCCAACATGTATTACGACCGCCACCACACCCCGCTCGCATCACTCAGGATGCGAAGGGATTCAAAACGACCGGACAAAAAAGAAATAGTGGGGTTTGTGGGAAATCCGAAGACCGATGTGACTGGAAGGATTGTAGTCGTCAGAGAAGACGTGCTTGGGACCGGTGGCACAATGCTCGAGGTTGTCGAATACCTCAACGGCGTAAAGCCGGACGCTCATGGGCATTATATCTGCGGCAATAACGCCGAAGAAGCGAAGAAATTCAGGCCGAAAGCCATCATACTTGCTCCTTCGCATCTCGATTTGTGCAAGGGTTCGACTATCGACGAGGAGAGAAACTCACAGGAAAAAATCCGAAAATCCGGAGCAATAGTCCTAAGCACAAACACCATCGTTCACAAATACGCGCAATCCGTCGATAAGCTGAAATCGCTGCTAACGGATACGCCTATCGACAAAATCCTAGAAAAGAATCTCAATCCGTTTTACACAATCGACCTGTCGCCGTATATAGCAAAAATAATACACTGCCATTCGGAACGCGAGTCACTGTCGGAATTCTTCAGAAAACAGAGAAGTGTTGTCGAAGAAGATATGAACAGAGAATTCATGTCGCCTGAAACAAAAACAAGGCCCGCCGGCGAAACGAGCCCATTCCCTCAGCAGGTACGCCCGTGATTACGGCGCAGCTGCCGCGTTCAATTCTTAAGCATTCCGTTCAAGTTCTGTAGATGCATCTTACCGTAGGAGTTTTCGGAAACAACGAAGTAGCGAAAAAGCTAGCGAAAGTCGGGACGACAAACGATATCGCGATCTACAACCACGCCAGCTCCGAAGGCGTGCTTACTTACGCATGCCCGAATTCCGAAAAAGTCCAGCCATTGCTACAAACTATCGGGATGATTGATTTTCCTGTCATTGTGTTCTCGCAGATCACGAAAGAATTCGGTGAACAAGTAGTCGCTTTGGACGCCGCAGGATTTTCGCAAGGCCTCATTGTCGCTGACGGTGTGCCGGAAGAACAGATTAAGCAGACGATAAAGGGCAGCAGTCTTTCTTCCTTCCCTGTCATTTCGAACGATTTGGTCGAGCTTAGGCAGGCTATACTGAAAATGCCTATCGCGAGAGATTTCAGTTCACAACCTTGGCTGCCTGTCGATAATTATTTTGCTGTCAAGGGCGTCGGAACGGTTGTTCTGACGATCATGAAGCAGGGTAGATTGAAGAAATACGACACGCTTCGTCTTGAACCAACAGGCAAAGAAGTCATGATAAAAGGCATTCAATCGCAAGACCGTGATTTTACGGAAGCCGAAGCAGGGATGCGACTCGGCCTTAACATAAAGGGCGCTGAAACCGATGAGCTAAAACGCGGCTACATCATCTGCAAGGAAGCGAAAGTTTCAAAAGAAATCACAGCAACGTTCGCTAAAAGCAGATATTCTAAGGAAGAAATCGTGAAAGGAAACCAGATTCATGTTTCTGTCGGTTTGCAAGTCATCGCAGCAACCGTACAAGAAATCCAATCAGGCAAGCTCGTTCTGAAGCTCGAGCAGCCGCTTGCTTATATGGGCGGCCAGAAATATATTCTTGCTTCGACCAAGCAGGTACTGCCGCGAATACTGGGAAGCGGAATTTTGGAGTAGTGCTGGACATGTTCGGAAAGGCGAACCTTTCCGAGATGCTGAAAACACAACCTTTTAGGTTGTGAAGTATAGGTTTTCATCATGTTCGAATTTTGCAAATGCGGCGGACTTTTGGTGCCCGTGCACGGTGTAATCAAATGCAGGAAATGCGGCAGCGAACCGGCTAAAGCGGAGCAAAGCGGCGCGCTTTTGAAAACGGCCCATGAAGACGAGAAGGTCATAGTATTGGAAACGAACGAATCGAACCTCCCCTCGATAGAGCACGAATGCGAAAAGTGCGGCAATACGACGGCTTATTTCTGGTTCATACAGACGCGCGCATCCGACGAGCCGCCGACGCGCTTCTTCCGCTGCACAAAATGCGGGCATACGTGGAGAGAATACTCGTAGGTCATTCTGTGACCTACGGTACAGAAGGACTCACAAGTCCTTCTTGTATAGCTGAACTGAATGCCGTGTAAGTCCTGGAATAATTTTTAATACTGGCGTTTCTAAAGCACTTCCATGAAGGCCGTCGTAATTCCTATCCTTATTGCAGCAATTGTGTTGATTGCGGGCTGCGTGGGCAGTGAAACAAGCCTGCAGTTAAAAGATTGTGGAAATGATTCTGCATGTTTTGCTGAAGCTTCGGCAAACTGCACGCCTGCGAAAATAACAACCACTGATGTCAACAGCGGCGTGACGATAATCATATACAGTTCGGTTCACGGTGGCAACCTTACCGCGTGCGAGTATTACATGAAGTACGAGGACATTCAGTTGCCATATAACGCATCGGCGATGTACGTCTCTCGGGCAAATCTTTTGCGAGGAAAAGACATCACTTGTGTCATTCCGGTCCAGTCCGGAAGCATGCTTTCCAGCTTGTCGAGCATCGCATCAAGCGCAATCACCACCGTATGCAGAGGTTCTCTCGTGGATGCTTTGATGTCACGTATGACCGCCGCGCCAACAGCTCCGTCGTTCGTCGCGCCCCAAGAATTGACTAGCAGCGACCGGTTGCGGAATTGCCAGAATGACGCGATGGGTTGTGAGGAAAGCGTCCGCGCACTCAACAGAACGTGTGCCTATGAATTCTGTGCCGGGAGCTGTGTTGACGCTGAAGGGAATGACTTGTTTTCAGGCGTGCTTGTGACTCCCGAAACATGCGTGCCTGAAACCGGAACAGCAGAAGCGTGCGCGGCATGCCGCGCAGGCAATGTTTCGGTGTTAGAGTAAAATACGGGCCGAAATTATTCACTCAGCCGTCGTGTCTGCCTCAGAATTTTTTGGTTCATCATCTTCTGATTCATCCGCATCCATCTGCAGAGCCTCAAGAATTTTTATTATCTTGTCAAGTTTGGCATTGATTTCATTAATTTGTCCTGGTGAAATGCCTGGTGATGCCATTCTTATTGATCGGTCTCCTGCACCCGCGCTTTGCCTGAAGCAATCGCTGCAAAGAACAGGTTTGCTTCCTGAAGGTTTGAATGGAACTTGGCATTGCTTTCCGCATTTTGCGCAAGTAGCGTCATATTTCTGCATAGGTCTTCCGAAATCTCTGTCTCCGGATCTGCCCTCGGATCTTCTACCAAATCCGCCGGATGATCTGCCCCTGGATCCTCCTCTGCTGTCTGATCTAAAATTTCCCATGTTTACTCATCCGTGGTACTCTATTTAAACCGACGCGATGTTGTCCTCCGTATACTTCGTTGGGAGGACAGCACCACGAAAGGAAGACGTATTACTACTTCCGACTAAAGTCGGAGGCTTCCTTTCGCTTGTGACCAATCGGCATTCCCGAGAAATAAAGCTCAGAAGAGGATTTCACTCAATTCGTCTGAATGCCGGAGGGCGGCGTGTTACGTGGCGGTGACGTAGAGAGATTATTCGGTTTCTGAAGCATCTCATATACCCATCTAACCTATTATTAGTATGCCAACAATACCACCAAAACCAAAGGTCAGAAGAATGGATTATACTGTTGATCAGACAACGTTTGATGACTTCGTGAAGGCGTGTAGTAAGAAAGGATATGCTCCACAAGTTATTCTCCAACAAGCAATGAAAAAATTCACCCAAACTGGCCAGATTTAACCACACGCAGAACAACAGGTGTGAGTTTCGGTCTTCTCTTGTTTACAGAATTCACAAACCTTAGGCACGGAACCTTCTTACGATGCCGGAGGGCGGATTGCCTCGAAGACCAAGAGGTCTTCGGACTCTCGGAGATGTTCGCGAACATCTCCGAAGATGAACCCTAGGTTCAAATCCTTCTGAGAATGCCGGAGGGCTAAGTTCGGGCTGAGGTAGAACGCGTTATTCCATATCAGCTGGAAAGAATAAAAGGTTTTCCGAAGGGTCATGTTATGGCATACGGCAAACGAAGTATTATTTTTCTTATAATTATTGCGACTCTCTCCGCTGTATCATTTGCCGACGCCAACATATCCACCTGCATAGAGACTAGAAACATAACATGCGACTCTGGATTTGATTGTTTGGCTGTAAACGTTTCCATAATTCCCACTGAAGGTTCTGACAATTTTTTTGTCGGGGACTATTTCCATTATAAAATATCATTATACGGCATGTCAAACGAAACTCTGGTGCGAAATTTTACCGTTTACGTCTATAATCCGAAAAACGAATCGCTGAATAGTCGATTGTACCAAAACATTTTATTCAATTATTCAGTTCCAGCTACGCTTTACCCAAATCTAACAAACAGTGAAAACGACATCTACGCATTCGACGTCTTAGGAATTTATAGAATAGAAATTATTCCTGAGAATCCCAAAACACAATTTTATCGTTTCTACCCGACATCAGGATGCGCATACATTCACTATCCGCAGAAGTTCGTATACAGCTTCGATATAATGTCGAAATGGCAATACGAATGGAACCATAAAGTGAGCGAGTATCAGAATGAGTCATTGCATTTAGCGAAAGACGTACTTACCCTTTCAAACAGTACTGGCGCTTTGAACGCGCGTATGGAACAGCTTACAGTAGCTCTACTTTTTTTGGCATTTGTACCAGTGGCGATAACAATATGGGGAGCAGCTAGAAACCACTGGAATAAAATTCTTGGATGCGAAGGTCTGATTCTATCAACATTAGGATTCTTCCAAACATATTTATCGTGGGCGACGTCAGAAATGAACTTCATTACGATAATTGTTTCAATCTACGTTATGATAGCATCGTACGCTACGCTATACAATAAAACCTCAGGGACATGGAGTTACGTTAGACGCCCATTTGCCTTCGCGATGTACTTGGTTAGTGCGGTTGTCGTCGTGATGTTTCTATCTATCTTCCAGACGAACATTCTAGTTTCTACGATTGGTATTCTTGCGGCAATCATTGCTTTTGGTTCATCCTTAATTGGTATATCGCAAAACACGGAAGAAACGAACCCACCGCCAGAAATTGGGTGAAACCTACAATTCTTTCTCCAGCTTCAGAAGTCCATAACCGATGCAATTTCAGATATCAAAACTGACTGTCACTTGGTCAATTTTTCCGCAATAATCTTTTCACGCGCCTTAACTAAAGAATCCTGATTTATTACTTCCAAGATTTTGGTTACTGGTACAACAATCGCGATTCCCATATTTACAACCTCCTTGCTAAGGAGACCCGTCGCCACATCGTCTTCATGTTGTTTAGGTACACCGAAGTGACCATGCATTAGGCCAAGCCAGAAGTATATTTTACCGCCTGCAAATTTTGTTTTGTTACCGAATACGCGACTTGCTCCCAAATTAACAAACACCGGAGAACCGCTCAGTCCTCCAATTGATCGTGCTTCTACAAGATAGGCGTCTATCGGACCAAGTTCAGTCTGCACAGGCTCTTCTGGCATCAATGCGATATTTCCGACGCGAACTATTGGCAAATTTCGTTTTATACCACAATGATTTACGAATAGACCGGTTAGGAATACCTCATCCCCAACTCCTATCTCGTTTTCCTTGATAACTTCTTCAGTCGCAGCCATGCCCACTGTAATTGGGATATGATCATATTCGTCCTGCGATAACCATATGGGGAATACCGCTACATCAACCGATGAATCAGTGAGATGATACAACCAAGCCGACGTGTCTATGGCAACAAATTTGGGAGTACCTTCCTTCACATTTATTCTAATTAGTACACGACCATCGACGCTTTTTTCCTTTATGTTTTCGATTACATGTTTCGCAGTCACTAGGTAACCAAAGTGATAATCTACCTCCTTCGGTGATACAATAACCCAGAATACCGTACCTCCCAGGTTTATACGACCTTCTTTGTCTTTGAAGCATGCAAACGACGTGCATTTTCTTATTTCATCGGGTATCTGCATCAGATGTCACGCGACCATTATGCAATAAAAGTTTATAGGCTTTATTATCACGAAACTTGAGAAGAAGCTCCTTATTTCTCGGGCATATGCTTGGGTTATTTTCTATCTGCTTCAGTTGCTCCGAAGCCGTTTTTCTCTCGAATAAAGGTCCATAGGTATTCCCCGCATTCGGGTGAGCTTATGCAACACCCACTGCATTATACCTCGGGCCAGATGCCGGAGGGCGGATTTGAACCGCCGAACTCACTAAGAGACAAGGTTTCTCAACAACTCAATCTGGTTTCTGAGCTTCGCACTTACTACGTTCCTAAGCCTTGCGCCTTTGACCAGACTTGGCTACCCCGGCGTTATTGATTATTGTGCAACAAATAAGTTCTTCGGTAACGAAGCTTTGTTGCACAAATTGTCGTCCAAACAGTCTCCACCGAGAAACTTATTTGAACGACAATATTCGGGTTGAATTACAATTTCTTTTGCTTGTTTATTTAACTCTTCGTTTTTAAACGCCACGTAATATTGAATATCTATGGACCTACCTAAAGGCTTTACAGATATCGTAAAACTCGCTATGAAGGAGCCTGCGCCTATCGTTAAGGGCGCTGAAATCTGGGACAAATTTGTTCAGGCTGCGCTTATAGGTGGCGGCCGTTCTGATGCCGATATCAAACTTCTCGTGTCTTTGCTTAGCAAGGAAAAGCTGCTTGATTTGGATAAAGTAAACAAGCTTTCAGGCGGCGACTGGTCTGCAAAGGCGACTAAGCTGCTTGAGAAAGCTGTAAAGAAGCTGAAATATGAAGAAGACAAAGCCGTTGTTCGTAACTTTATCAAGGAAATTTTCAGGATTACAGCGTCAATAAAGGGCAGTGCGCGCTTCTTTGTTCGCCGCAACGTAATCAAAGATATAGACAAGTTGACTGTCGATGACGAAACAGCTCAAGAACTAGTCGGAGAGATAGCCGAAGACGAAGACGTCACCAACATCAAATACACGAAAGTAATTCTCTGGTTACACTCAATCGGTCGTGGTCGGTCGCTGGCTCCGCCGACTCGCCAAGTCAAGTCGTTCATCAATACCGAAATAGGTCCATATTACCCGTACTACGAAGATGACAAATACTTCATGAAAAAGGCTTCTGAATTATCCGAAGCTGTCAAAGCAAAAGTCAAAGGTGCGACCGCATTCGACGTCAGCCGAGCGATATTCTATTACGGTAGCGTGAAATCGATGGTTCCGCGCGGCTTTGGCCGAGCATTCACGCCAACGAGGTTTCTGGGATTTCTTAAGAAAAAGAAGCTGACGCTCGGCAAGCTTGCCGAAATCTTCGGAGATTTGGACAAGCGCGCAAAACTCATGCAAGACGTGGACAAGTTTGTGAGAACGTAGATTGCCTCGTTTTTCCGCCAGCGCTTTTTCTGAAGCTTGGCTGCTTAGTAGCAGACAAGCTCGTCACGATAAAAGGGCTGAATGCTCCCAGGGGTGATGCGATAGTATTCGGATATGAGCATTCGCAGGCTCAGTTTTCAGCTTCTTCCTCTGGTTCTTCCGCTGGTTCGTCCTCTGTTTTTTCAGCTTCTTCCGCTGGTTTACCCTCTAATTTTTCAACTTCTTCAGCTTTAGGTCCTTTTTCTCCAACGACTGCCTTGAAAGAGACCCTGTCGCCTTCTTTGATGCTTGTCCCTTCTTTCAGTCCGCTACTGTGGACAAAATAGCTTTTTCCGTCATCGCCGTTAATAAAGCCGAACTTCTTCATCGCGTTGAAAAACTTTACAGTTCCTTCTGTCATTTACAAAACCTCCTTATTACAAAATATAATCTTGTAATTAATATAAGAATATGTGAGTTTGCGGTTAATTCCCCAACCAAAAAGATATCTATATGTTCCAATGCTCCCAGGGAGATTGCCTCATTTTCCGCCAGCGCTTTTCTCGAAGAAAGCAAAGCTTTCTTGAGACTCAGAAAGAGCTATGCTCTTTCTCGAGTTGTGAAGCGAGTGATCTTACGAGGAGAAGTCTTGGACTTCTCCTGTACAGGCGAACCTTGGGTTTGCCTTGTAGAGCTAACTCGCTCTGCGCAACAAAAGGGCTGAATGCTCCCAGGGGGATTCCTCTGGAGAACCAAAGGTTCTCCGAGGTCCCAGAGATGTTTTTCAAAACATCTCTGAGGATGAACCTCTGGTTCAAATCCTTAGAGTGCTCCCAGGGGGATTTGAACCCCCGTCCGCGCCGTGAGAGGGCGCTATCCTACCAGTAGCCTGCTGGCGTTTTCCGCCAACGCTTTGCAAAAGCAAAGGGCTGTGACCGGGCTAGACGATGGGAGCTTCTATTGAATTCAACTTTCGGCAAATTTATAAATATGCCCAGAGCGATACTACAATCATGGCATTGTCAACGCTGTTCTATATCCTTTGGTTCACGCTATTAGGAAGCGTATGCGGCCTGATAGGTGGCGTGCTGCTTCTCTTCTGGAAGCGCAAGCTAGTGCAGAAATCGATGCTATACGTTGTCAGCTTTGCGATAGGCGCACTGCTCGGCGCTGCATTTCTTGATCTTATACCAGAAGCTATCGAGCTTGGAAACGCAGAAATCGCGATGATTTGGGTGTTTGGCGGACTGCTGGTGTTTTTTATCTTGGAGAATTTCGTCCGCTGGCACTTTTGCCACGAACTTATCTGCAAGCATAAAGGCCACAAGCACGTTCATCCGCGACCGTTCAGCTATCTGCTGATATTCGGTGATACGTTTCACAATTTCATTGATGGTGTTATAATTGCTGCGGCTTTCTTAATCGATGTGCCGCTTGGCATAATCACTGCCGTGGCTGTTTTCTTCCATGAAATACCACAAGAGATTGCAGACTTCGGTGTGCTGCTCTATGCAAAAATGCCTCGCACCAAGATAGTCTTGTATAATCTGTTCTCCGCATTCGCCGCTTTTGTCGGTGCAATCGGGACATACCTATTCGCACCTGATGTCAGCGGCCTTGTTCCTGCTTTAGCGGCGTTTGCTGCAGGCGGATTCATATACATTGCTCTGGCTGATTTAGCGCCAGAAACGCATGCAGAAGACCTTCGAGCAAGATTACCGGAAGTAATCGCACGGATTGCATTCGTTTTCGTCGGAATCGGCGTAATTTGGGGTCTCGGAAAGCTGTTGGGCGTGTGATGTTCTCCTAGAGAACAGCACAAGGAGGAAAAGAGTTCCTCCTGTGCAGGAGAAGCACAGCTTCTCCTCGCACCACGAAAGAAAGCCGTACTATTCATCCTCTGATCACAGTCAGATGCTTTCTTTCGCTTGTAAGAAATCATTTTTTTCTAAAATTTCCATAAATTTTGTTTTCGGAATTTCCGTAAAACTATATATATCACTTCGACACAGTATGATTATTGATTCTAATGAAGCTGTCCATCAAAAAATGCCATCGGTGCAATCGCGCGCGGCTCGTTGACAACGTGAATGGCAAATGGATATGCTTCGCATGCAAGCAACGTTTGGGAAAACAGACTTTACAGGACATAAAACTCGGCGCCGCGATTCCTTGCGAGATTCCTATGGCCGCAAGAGTCACTGTTTGATACCGAATACCGCCAGTCAAAGACTGGTGGTATGGGTGTAAAAGTCTTTGTCGTAATATTTGTGATGCCACCGGTCTATCGACCGGTGGAGACAAAGACTTTTCACATAGAAAATAAAATTCTAGAAAAAGAAACACCTGATTTACTTCAAACTCGCCGCATCCACAAGCTCATCCGCGTTCAGCAGCGCCAAGCCGGTCTTCTTGCCCAAAATCTCGACTTTTACGATAACTTGAGGGTTTTTCAGGTCGACTTTTGGTTTGTCTATGTGTTCTGTCAGCTTCAGAATCAGGTCGGTTGTGCCGACTTTGTCAAAATGGCGTTTCACAAGGTCAAGTTTCCAGCTTTTTGCAGGATCCATCTTTTTGTCAAACCCTTTCAATGCCTTTCCGATCGTAGTTACATCAGTCTTAACCCACTCATCGATCGGTGTCCAATGGTATGTGTAACCAAACTGGCTTGGATTAGCTTTTCCGGATTTGTGCAACTGCTTTGTTATTTCCCTCGGGTTTTTCTTTGTGTGCAGAAGGAAAACGCCTTCGACGTCGGACTTCAAGAATTTTGCATCTTCGCCGACGCTCTTCAGAAGCGTTTTCGCTTCGTCTTCGGCCTTACCCGAATGCGCCGGGTCGTAGGTTATCAATAGATTTGCATCAACCACGCCAATCACCTGAATCAGCTTTTACGGAATATTATTTAAGACTGCAGCAACAAGTAAAACAAATCCTAACAAGTGATAACATGGCGAAAAACAACCGCTCAGTTCGCGTCAATATTCGCGTAATCCTTGTTGCGTTCGTAGTAGGCGTTATCATCGGCGTGGTGCTTGCACCGAATGTCCAGCTTCCAGCTTCCGACGGAAACATCACCCGGACGACAAACGGCCAATTAGAACCTCGCTCAGCCGTAGCTCATATAGTGGCAGTCTCGACAGATACGAACAAAGGCGTTATTGGAACCGCTACTGTTGAGCTCATTCCCGGTCAAGGCCGCGTACTGATAAGCGCGAACCCGTTCGTAGAGCCTGATACGCAAGAGTCGGTCGCAATCGCTCGAGCAGTCGCAGAAAACTTCACAGGCGTATCGCTTGCCAATAACGATGTCATAGCGTCATTTGAACTGCTTCTCGGAAATGAATCTGCACAGGTCGTTGGCGGCCCATCGGCAGGCGCAGCACTAACGGTTGCACTGATAGCGGCTGTTGAAAACAGATCGGTTAGATCGGACGTTGCGATTACCGGCCGAATCCTTCCGGACGGGCGCATCGGCAGCGTCGGCGGCATACTTGAAAAAGCGCAGGCAGCCGCTGAAGCCGGTATGATGATATTCATCGTCCCGGCAGGCCAAGCGAATATCACGTATTACGAGAAGACCGAGCAGCGCACTTCAACAAACGGTTTCATAATAACCCGTATTTCTTATGCGTCCAAGACGCTCTCGCTGAACAACTACACCAAGCAATGGAACATGACGAGCATCGAGGCAAATACCATCGAAGAAGCCGCCATGCTTGCAATCTACAATCCGACGCTGCCTAACCCGTGATGGTCTCGGTTTTCTTTGGCGACTTACCACAATGCTTATATACCATCCGCGAGGGTTATACTTTGCTCACAGAAATGAGTAGAAATGAGTAGCGGTGATAGTATGTTGGCAAGTTTAAAGACAATACTGGCTGGCGGCGAGCGTGATTACGCCGAATTAGTTGAAGAAAGCGAAGTTTCGAGCAAAGTACAAATTATGATCGATAGGATAGAATCATTTACCGATTCCGATAGGGTAATCCACAATCTACGTGAAGGAAAAGTCACTTTTGCAAAAATCGGCGATTTCAAGAATACGAACATCGACGAGCTTCGCCGCACAGTCGCAAAAATCAAGACCGTGTGCCGCGCGCTAGACGGCGACATCGTAGCCGTAGCAAACGAGTGGCTCATCGTTGCACCGCCGCAGGCGACAATCCAGAAGTAGGACCGCTCTCAATTTCGAGAGCGAACTATTTTTTCTTTTCTATTTCTAAACTTGTTTCTCCTGAGTTCAAACAGCGTATAGTCCCTATTCTCGCGATAGTAATTCTTCATCGTCTTCAGCTTTCGAAAACCAAGTTTTTTGAATAATGTAAGTGATGCCTCGACAGGTGGCCTGATTGCGACATCTGCCTGTATTCTTGTTGCGTGCGTATCCTTCATAATGCGATCGACTAGGCGTTTGGCAATCCCGCTTCTTCTATAATTTTTATGGACGAACAGCGTATCTATGTAAATCATCCTTGGATCTTTTGTCGGTAGCGCGAGCGTGCCCCCTATTATTTTGCCTCTGTCTACAGCTTTTAGTGGCCACCAGAGTTTCGTGGCTCTTGTCCAGACCCACAATGCGTATGGATGCCATTTTATTTTATAACAGTCACATTCCAATTTTGAAATAGAATATGCGTCCTTCAATCTAGCTCGAAGAATTTTTACTGGCATATTGCAATATGCAGTTCGCGGTTAATAAGTATTTTACTCCTTAGAATTCTTGTCACACTTGTCGCGATACTCACAGTATCGACACAGCCACGAGCTTTCATAAGATTGCTTGGCTTCCGCCACCGGCAAGATATCGTTCGTCAGAGTCGTGTGCAGCGTTTTGAATCGCACGATAATGTCCGCCGCCTTGATGACGTCGTACGGGACCGTGAATACTTTTGATTCAAGTGTCGTTTTGTCGATATATAATAGAACGCCGTTGTGCACACCCGTCGCGTGCATATACAGCTGAAGCTGTGTAGCATGCGATTGCTGGGGTTCGCGGACAAATGAAACGGACTTGCACGACTTTACCTCGACTAGTATGCTTTTGCCGTCCGCCTTGAGAAGGATAAGGTCGTCGATGCGGCCCGATACCACGAAATCGTCGACTTCCAGTTTTATCGGCAGCTCAAACTGCAGCAGCTCGACTTCCGGGTTTTTATCGGATTGCATGACCTTTACGACGAAATCGTGAAGAATGTTACCAAGCTCGAAAATCCTGAGCAGGTGCGGCTGGACGCTCTGCGGGAACTTGTAGGAATACCAGACTTTGCGCATGCACGAGCCTATTTCCGATGGGTAATACCGCCCTGCCTTTTTCGCCGATTGCTCGCGGAATAGATAGCGGTCTATCATCTTGTTGAAGTCAATCATGGAAATAACTTCGAGGTAAAGTTAATAAAAGAGAATTATTGAAAATAAAACAAAAAGAAAATCGTATTTACAAGTCGGCTCCGCGGACTGTCTTGCGGCCGTTTGCCTTTGCTCTAGCGGCAGCCTTGCCGATGTGGTGTTCTATGTGTTTTTCAAGAGCGGGCATGAAGTCGCCGGCTGTATGCATCTTCTCTTTCTTGATAAGCGCCTTTACTTTTGACGCAACTACCAAAGCCATCAAATCACCTAAGAAACTATCAGATTCAAGGCTTTTAAATTCGCCCAGAGATGAAATTAATCGCTGTTTAGAGACGATTTGTGGATTTGCGCGAATTATGTGGCGGCGAGCTATTCATAAAACTCAATTAAAGGCATAAAAGTCTATTGGTGAAATTGTCATCATGGTCGTAGAAAACGCACGGGATTATCAGCAAGGCAGTGAAAATGGTAAAGGAAAATGCGTCCGCCCTGACTGGGACACGTATTTCATCGGCGTAGCCCGCGAAGTCGCAAAACGAGCAACTTGTGATAGGGGCCGCGCCGGTTGCGTCATCGTCAAAGACCGAAGGATTTTAACGACAGGTTATGTCGGCTCGCCCGTCGGCCAGCCGCATTGCGACGAAGTCGGCCACCTTATGCGCGACACGTTCGACGAGCACGGAAACGTCACAAAAAACTGCGTGCGGACCGTTCACGCCGAGCAAAATGCAATCGTCCAGGCCGCCAAGTTCGGCATCTCACTCGACGGCGCAACGATATACTGCAAGATGGAGCCGTGTATCTGGTGCACGAAGATGATCGTGAACGCTGGGATAAAACGCATCGTCTGCGAGAAGCGCTACCATGCCGCGGAAATCTGCCGCGAGATTTTGAAAGATGCGGGCATCGAATTAGTCGTCCTCGACGATAAATTGGAAGAATACCCGAATCAGTAATCTAACGAGCTGCTGCTTTTGCAGCAGCGAACTACTTGTTTTATTTCTGCTCCTTCCCGTTCTGTACTTCTTTGTATCTTACTTTCTTCAGAAGTGCATGGCTCTTTGTGCTGCTGCTTGAAGTCGGCTGGAACCAGTACTCCCTGTTTTGGAAATACGTCCCTTGCTTCTCCCTATCGAGCTCGCCGCTGCCCAGGCTCATAAGAAGGGTTCCGGCTATCTCTTTCTCGAATTTTGAAAGAGCAGGATAGTCGTGCAAAAAATCCTCAAGCCGCCTGCCGACATAGGTTATGCGTTTTTTTCCGCTACCGTTTTCTGCTTCGTAAATGTAATCCGGGACGACATAAAAACCGCACTTGGACGAAAAAGCATCGATGTCTTTAATCGAATTTTTACCGATGTAATCGGCAAGAAAGTCGACATGTTTCAGATAAACTTCAGCGACGCTCGGAAACAGACTGTCCGCAAGCTCGCGGATATTTTTTTCCTTACCAGAAATGGCGTTTTTCAAACCGCTGATTTCGTTAGAAATTATCTGATCAGGTTCGGATATGTTATTTTCTTGACCCACTTCGATCCAAGCGCTCCGTGCTTCAACAGCAATTTGTTATTCTTGTCGCCTTTTTTATTTAAAACTAACGTTTTGCTGGCGCACGGAAATTTATTCAGAAATCTTGCTCGCGCAGACCGCCCGATGCGAGCAATACATGATTACAGCAATAATCACAAGCACCGGCAGCGCCCACATAATAATAACTGGCATACCGTCCGCCTGCTGCTGAAGCGTCGCAGCAGCAGTGATATTCGGAACGAACACCACAGCCGCAAGTCCGAAGAGAAATACGGCAAATATTGCTGTCAGGAGATAATCCGAACGCGATTTGGTCATAACAAAACTAGGTTTCAATTTTATTTAAACTTCGACCGCTTGAGCGAAAGTTTGAATTTAAGATTTTCCGTCCAAGCAGATGAACGATGTGTTGAGATATGGACGAGACTATCACGCTTAGCAAAATTGAATCGTACTTGCGATGCCCGCATAGTTATTATCTCGATGAAAAATTGAAAGAAGTCTATTTGCCTATAACAGGCTTCGATGCGAAGCGCGACTGGCTCAAGCAGTCGTTCAAAAAACTCGTGCCGCAAGCGGCCGCCATGACCGCAAAAGGCCTGAAAGGAGCCGAGCTGGCAGCGGTGCTGAAATACGACCCAGTGAAATTCGCTAATACGAGACAGGGCGAGTGGGTACGGCGCTTCTTCGATAAGGGAGAGAAGTACTGCGAGCGCGATATCGCGTGGCTGTACCCGGAGCAGGGATGGAAAGAAGGGCAAAAAATAAACAACGCCTGCCGTGCTTATTACAACCATCTTTTGAAAGAAGGCGTTCCAGTTGGCGACTTTACCGAAAAGGATATCGAGTTCTATTTCGGCGGTCGAAAATGGACCGTTAGGCCAGGCGTGGTTAGATACGGCGACATTGCCGAAGAGATACGAACAACTGAAATCACCAAGAAGAAAGTCGACAAAGACTGGACTATTGCACCGAAGCTGTACGCGATATATACGCCTGCCAAAGACCCGTTCCCAGAAGGCCTGTGGTACAGGCGCGTCAGCCTCAACGGAGGCAATTACCACCAGCCTAACACGATTATCCCGATGTACGCCGCACTGAATGTAGTTGAAAATGTCGAGAAGCGTATAGCCAACGGGGAGTTCCCGCCAAACCACAAAAATTGCGAAACGTGCCGGTACAATGTGCTTACGGCTTATAACAAACCTGCCTGCAAAGAAAGAAAGCGGAAATTAAGAATAATGAAACCGATAAGTCAGCTTATACGATGATAGACAGAAAGCTTTACTTCTTTTTCTTCGCCGGTTTTTTAGTCTTCACGAAGCGTACGCCAACGAAACCAATAACCGTCAGCACAACGCCAATCGCAAGCACAATAATAAAATTATTCTGCAATATTCCGAACAAGCTGTTCGCGACACCGATGACTTCGCTCGGCATGCCCGTAGAAATCGTGCCTTTTATCATACTGATGCCAACATACGCCACAGCGCCGGAAGCGATCATCTCTATGCCGACCGCCTTAGCGATTCCAAACGGCTTGCGTATCGCAACGACCAGCAAAACAATGCCCAGAATCATGCCGCCGATGCACCACATGACTGCTTGGTTGAAAAATGCGTTAGCATGCGCAGAACTCATAACAGTCATTTTTTCCTGTTCTGGCAACGTTGACATGCAGCTGAAAAATTCGCAGGTATAATTCTTGTAATAAATCGAATCGAACAAACCTGTGGCTGCTAACCGTGCTAGCTGTGCTGCACTAGTCGCCGAAGCGATATCCGAGCATTTCAGCGTCATGTTAACCCCGCCGTTTCCGAGTGTGCCTAGGTCGATTGTCGTAACGCCCGGCTGCTGGCACTGCTGCGTTAGCATCGCCTTTGTCTGCGTAAACTGGCTCTCATTGATAGGCATGCTTGTAGAAATCAAGTTTACAAACGTCGGCTGCAGATTATCGTATGTAGTAAATTGCGCCATCCCGCTGGCAAAAATCAAGCCGATGAGAAACAATCCTAGTATGATTCCGCCGATTATTTTTCCGAGCGCAGAAAGTACGGACATAAGCAAAAACTCCATTTTTGCGATGCAGGCAGAAGCATAAGCTTCTGCTGCACACACAAAGTACCCTTTGTGTTGTTCAGGCAAACTGATGTTTGCCTAGCATATTAATCATTGTGGCGCTGGGGGATTTAAGCTTTGAACACCGCCGCGACGGTATTCGAACGGTTTCGGGTCGTTCAATAAGCAGAAATGTTCAGTTTGATAAATCTCGGTCAATTTTTCTCGCGCGATGCCAGCCGTTTTGTTTATATCTGAATTAGGCCTGGCAACTCCTCCTGCATACTGTGCTATGTTCGATTCGTACATAAGATCGCTCTTTCTCACCAGCACATAGTGTGCTTTCTCGCCTTTCTTGTTCGGCGCGGCAATTACGACCGCTCGTTCCATGCCAGACCATTCGAAATCCTTGCCTTGCTTACCGTAATCTTCTTCGCTTTTACCATAGAATTCCTCTGAGAATTGCTTGAGCCAGCATGCGGACGCCAGTATGAGCCCGACATCGTATTTTTCCATCTCAGAAAGGAACCACTTGTGCCTTATGATATGCTCTGTCCTTATTTTCAATTCGTGCATGATTATGTGCTTCCGTTCGCTTCCGTGCACAAGGTGCTGCACTCTCCGCTCGTAAAGTTCCTGTTCGGTCGGTTTTCGCCGTTGTTCTAGCCCAAGATAGCGTACATATTCGTAAGGATTTGTCGAAGATTCGTAGGTCACGACTTTTACGCTTGATCCGTCGACGCCGCACTCGATGTGTAGAACATCCTCAAGAATCGCTCCCAGATGAGGGTCTATCATGTCGCTTTGGATCTCGCCAAGCCGCCTAGCCTCATCGGGCATCAGAACTTCTCTTATCGGTTTTGGCATGCTATCTTGGCAGACATATGCACGGCAAAACTAAAATAGAAATCGAATGCTAGGCGAAGTCTTTGACTTCGCCTGCACTAGCAGAACTCCGAAAGTTCTGCTAGTGCGCCCGCCGCAGCTTTATTTGTGTTGCAACCAATTTCTTTGAATGTCGCTGAATTGGAAATCAGATTTTTTTCTGGAGGTAAGACGGCAAATCCTTCATGTTGCTGGCATAGGTTCGATACCTGCAGTACTAAGCGTTGGCTTGACGCCTGTTATATTTGGTTTCACAGCTCAGATCATATTCTTCACTGCGTTGGGCGTATACATCACCAATCGCCACACGAGATGGTTAGAAAAAATCGTATACGTATTCGAACGACGCGGCGGCTTTCCTTTCGCAGGAGCTCTAACGTGGGCGATAGGAGCAGCGTTGACTTTCTTATTGTTCCCACGCATGGCGGCATTCGCAGGCATAGCAGTGCTTTCATTTGCCGACGCTACGTCTACGCTTGTCGGAAAATATAGAGGAGCCCACAAACTGCCTCTCAATAAAGAAAAAAGCTGGGAGGGAAGTGCGGCATTCTTCATTATTGCTGTGTTAGTGCTTCAGTTTTTTGTAGACCCTGCTTTATCGATATTTATCGCAATCGTGGTCTCTCAGATAGAAATGTTGCCGAAGATCGATGATAACATCACCATCCCATTGTCTGTCGGTTTTCTGGTCTGGGTTTTCGGATCGGTCGTGTGAAGTTAAGATTTGCACGCCCTAACGCCTTCGGGGTGCGCTGCGCTTTCTCGGGCGCGGCATTACCAGTTCTATTGCGATAATATAAATTACAAAGACGATGATGGCAATCGCAAGCAGATTGTTGGCGCCAAAGATGACGCTTAGGATAAGGATGACGAAAGCCACGATTACCAGGCTATACTCATCTTCCAGTTCGTATATCGGAGGACCTGGCATGATATATCATCACTCAATCCGCCAAATAAAGATATGTCGGAAGCAAACAGCATTGGCAGATAAGATGCGCCCGCCGAGCATCTGGCAAAACTCGTTGTAGTCTGGTATTAGCGCGGCGATTGTCGGGTGACCACAAACATTGATTATGTGGTCACCTACCGTTTTAGCATCTTCCTGAAACTTCTGTATTCCCTCAGGATGAGCTCGATGGTTGGGCGAATATTACCGGTGTTTTGGTATTCCCTGAGCGCCGCATAATATTCTTTCCTATTTCTCAGTTCTATGTTAACCGGCGGTTTGTTGTGCATCAAAAGAATATTATTAAGCAACAATCTTCCGACACGACCATTACCGTCAGCAAACGGATGTATAGTCTCAAATTGGTTATGGACAACGATTGCTAGAACAATGGCCGGATATTTGTTTCGACTTTTGTCGTACCACGCTACCAAATCTTTCAATAATTTGACAACCGTCGCAGAAGGCGCACCTCTGTGCATCACTTCTCCGAGACTGTTAACAACGGCAACTTCCTGGCCGCGCTTTCTAAAAGCACCTGCAAACGATTTTGAGTTCTTGAAGACAATCCTGTGGAGGTCTTTGATCAACTGCAAAGAAATGTGTTCTTTCGTTTTTCGTATATAGCTTACTGCATCCGAAAGTCCGTAGGTTTCGGATATCTCCCACTTCTCACGCTCTTTGGGCCACTGTTCCTTTTCCAATATATCTTTTACCTCGCCCGGTGTTACGCTCGAACCTTCTATGGCATTTGTGTTATAGACAAAAGATTCTGTGAATATCCGCCAGTCGTCTTCGCTAAGATGCCTGATCTTCACTTCACCTTTAGCGACAAGTGTTTTGATTTCACCCAATTCTGAAGGCGTTATAACGTTTCTGAAAGGGTCGGATATCGTCTTGTAGGCGGCTATTCGTTCCTTTAGTATGCGTTCGGCTTCGGGTCGCTTTTTGTTTGCCTCATTCTCGCTTAGACCCAAGTATACACGCAGTTTCTTGAACTTTTTCTGAATCCGTAGAGTATGCGCAAGGTAATATTTTGTCCTTTTTCCGACCTTCCTTTTTTCCACATGCATGACAATGCTTGGGTGACCACATATATAAAGCTTTACCCATAAGGGTGACCACGTTTGTGGTCACCTTGCACTTTGTAATGGCAAGTATGAACTTGCCACCTGCTGCGGGTCGGACAGGATTAGAACGAGTCCTCTCGAATGCGCCCGCCGGGATTCGAACCCGGATGATCAGCTTGGAAGGCTGAGATCCTACCGTTTTCCGACCCTGCCCACGGTTTTCCGCAGGCGCTTTTTTTAAAAGGGCCTTTAGATTACAGGCGCTTAGTAGTCTAACAGAATTAGCAGTGCTGAACATAAATGCTTTCCGCAAAAGGAAAAGCCTATTTCTTCCCTTCTCTGAAGTATCCTTTCTCGGAAAGGTAAACGAGAACCATTGTCCGTATGAGTTCAGATTCGCTCTCGCCGAGCTTCCCCTTAAGCTCTTTTTCGATGATTTTCCACGCGCCTTCTGGGATTGAAACGAGAACTTTTTTCATACCCTCACCTTGCCATATCTTTGGTGAGTATTTTATATATACTTGCCACTTTGCGCGAAATCATAGAGGTTTAAAACCGTTACTCTTTCCCAATCTGAGAAGCCTCTGCTCGTGCAGGTAGGCGAGCACGAGGTTTTTCAGAATCTTCTCTTCTTCGTCTCCGAGCACTCCGAGCTTGGCGACCACGTCCCACGCCCCATCCGGCAAAGTTACCAAGATTACTTTCTCGCCGTTATTCTGCATTCAAGCACCAGTATAGCCCAGATAATGCTTCCACATAACATATATATATCCCTTATAAATATGTTACCATGACACGCAGTTTGCGACGCGGCAGGCGAAGCCGCGAAAGTGCCCGCACTGCATATCGCAAGCGCGACGAGGAGCACTTGAGAGAAAGTGAATGCCATTACAGAACGCTCCTCGAGAACCTTCCGCAAAAGATATTTTTCAAGGACAGGAATTCAGTATACATCTCCTGCAACGAGAACTACGCCAGAGATTTGAAGATAAATCTCCACCGGATCGTCGGCAGAACGGATTTCGAATTCTACCCGAAAAAGCTTGCCAGAAAATATAGGGCCGATGACAAGCGGATTATGAAATCGGGCAGGATAGAGGACATCGAAGAGGAGTACATTCAAGATGGTCGCAAAGTGTTTGTGCATACCGTCAAAACACCTGTCAGAGACGCCAAAGGAAACGTCGTCGGCATTCTCGGCATCTTCTGGGATATCACCAAGCGCAAGCAGACGGAAGAAGAACTAAAAGAATCGGAAGCGAAATTCAGGGCAGTATTTGAAGGTGCGTCTGACGGCTTTCTCGCTGCTGACGCCGAAACAAAAAAATTCGTCTTTGCCAATCCAGAAATCTGCCGGATAACAGGCTATCCCGCTGCAAAATTGCTCAGATTAGACATTAGCGATATCCACCCAAAAAAGGACTTGCATCGTGTCTTACGCGAGTTTTCAAGACAGCTCCGAGAAGGAGGAATCGCTAGGAACATACCTGTCCTGCGGAAAGATGGGAAAACAATTTATTGTGACATCAATTCCGCTCGCATCAATATCGGCGAAAACGACCTGCTGATGGGGGTTTTCAGGGACATCACCGAACGCAAGCGCATGGAAGATGAGTTGCACGCAAAGAACGAAGAGCTGGTAGCGTCAAATGAAAGATTGAAAGAACTCGACAAAGCCAAGACGGAGTTCTTGAACCTCGTATCCCACGAGCTGAAAACGCCCTTAACAGCCGCCATGGCACACCTGGATATATTGCGCGATATGCGGCATTCGGACGGCGAGCAAGAGCTTGCGAGCCTGGATGCGCTGAAGAGAAATGTCGACCAGCTGAAGATGCTCATCGGTAACATACTTGAGATATCGAGACTGGAATCGGGAAGGTTTGAATTAAACTATTCGAGCGTGAACATCACCGACGTCATATCAGCTGTGGCAAGCGAGATGAAAATCCTGGCAGACCAAAAAGGCCTGAAACTAGAGTGTGACGCTTCTTCTCTTCCCGCAATTCCTGCAGACTCGGAGCGGCTGCGAGAGATCATCGCAAATCTTCTCAGCAACGCCATCAAGTTCACGGAGAAAGGTTCCGTGAAAATCAAAGCACACCGTTGGAACGGTTCCGTGCTTGTCAGCGTAACCGACACAGGCATAGGAATACCCAAAAACCGCATTGGCCGCTTGTTCGACAAGTTCTACCAAGTCGACCCTGCCGTAGGGCGGCGATACGGCGGCAGTGGCCTAGGGCTCTGGATAACAAAGCAGCTCGTCAAGCTGCACGGCGGCAAGATATTCGTCAAAAGCCATGTTGGCAGGGGCTCGAAATTCTCGTTCACACTGCCCATGCAAAAAAAACGATGAGGTGAGAGTATGAAAAAGGTACTGTACGTCGAAGATAACCAAGACACTGCGGAAGCGGTAAAGGTCATCCTTGATGGCGCTGGCTTCACGACCGAACTGGCGTCTTGCGGAAGGGACGGCCTGAAGAAGGCGACGAACGGGTTCGACCTCGTCCTACTGGACATAATGCTTCCGGACATGTCCGGCTGGGACGTCTTCGAGAAGCTCAAAGGCCACGTAAACGCAAAGTTCGCGTTCCTGAGCGCAATACCCGTATCCGAAGAGCGCACCAAAGAGCTGAAAAAAGCAGGCGTCTCGGACTACATCACAAAGCCCTTCGCAAAAGCAGACCTCGTCAAACGCATCAGCAAGATTTTGAAATAAAGCGCCGATTGCGCCGTCTCGAGGTGAAGTATGACACGCCACCACAAATCAAAAGATAGAGCAGTATCGCTGCTCGTGATAACACCTGTCGAAAGATTGCAGAACGAAATAGCTGCGGTGCTCAAATCATTCGGCGGCAGCACGGGAATATACGTTTCCCTGAACAAGACCCAAAAGAGCGCAGAAAAAGCTTTGAAAAAAGCGAGAATAAACACCAAAAGACTTTTTTTCATCGATTGCACATCTGAAAAGAGCAGTGATGATACCATACACGTCGCTCCAACGCAGCTCGACAAGCTAGCTTATGCAATCGACTGCTTCGTAAAAGAAATTTCCGGAAAGAAGTTTCTGCTTATAGACGCGCTATCAACGCTTCTCATATACAATAGCGAGAACAAGGTCGCGGAGTTCGCAAAAGCTGTCACGGACTGCTGTTCACAGAACAATGTCGACGTAGTCGCGCTAGCGCCAAAAACGAAAGGCGAAGAGCTGCTCGACAAGGTGTTCAATTTCTTCGACGAGGTGAAAAGACGATGAAACCTAACTTCCTTTCAGTCTTTGCGATATATCTTCTTGTAGCGACTACCCTGGCATTTGCCCAAAATCCTGTTCTCGATAATAAGGCCATACTCGAGCATTCGCTGTTCGATATAACCGTCACGATACCGGACGACTACATGAACGTGAACGCAGGCGGCGAATTGCTTGCAAGCATAAAGCTGATAAATATCGGCAGTGCGGGGCGGATCGATGTTTCTCTCAACTTTGAAATAGAAGACCCGATTGACAACGTCGTGTTAGAGAAGCGCGAGACCGTGGCCGTAGAAACGCAGGCGGGATTTGTAAGGACGTTCGCCATCTCGGCAGACGCAAAACCCGGAGTTTACACGCTCCATGCAAAAATAGTCTATGCCGACGGGAAAGAGGCCGGCACAGCCAATACGTTCAACGTCGTCGAAGCAGCAGGCACAACCGGCAAAAGTCTGTATGCCGGCCCATATCTAGCGTACGGTGCAATAACCGCTATCATTGCTCTTTTCCTGTTCTTCGAACGCAAGCGATTACTGTTTTCCGTGGAAAAAGTCCAAATCAAGATGCGCGTGCATGCGATCGTAAAGAACAGGCTCGGTTAAATCCGCATCTTCGCCTTTTTCGAGCGCATCCTGATGGCCGTATACGCTATGACTATTATCGCAAAGACCGTAAATATCACAAATTCTTTCTCATCCGCAAAAATAGCAAACCCGCCTACAGGCCAAATGCCTATAGGCGAAGGAACTGCTTTAACGACAAAGACATCTGCCGACTGCGCCGGCTCTTTCTGGCCTTCGTAACTCAGACCTGCCGACAGCTTATAACTTCCTTCCCGTAGCCGCGAGATATCGAATTCCTTGATGAATTGCAGTTGTGTTTCGACTGGCGTCCGCTCGCTTTCGCTGTAGACAATACCCTTTGCGCTATCTATAATCATGTAATTTAGCCTTACGATTACCTCCCCAGCTCGTCCGATATTTGTCAGGCTTACCACAGCAGAAAGCGTCTCGGATGAGAATATCTCATTTTTTACTATTTTCAAGTCTATGTCGAACAGCACCGCCGCAACCGGGGCTGCTGGCTGTTCCGTATTGTTGCTGATAGCAGGCTGTTCAACGCTGCAATTGCGTAAGACCTCAGGCTGCCCTTCCGCGTAACAATACGAAAGCACTTTCGAGCACGAGCGTGTCTGCGTTCCGCCCGAGCATGCACTCCACGCCGTGCAAGTCCAGTTTGTAAGGCAGCCGCCGCCTCCGCCCGAGCAATGCCCGCAATCACCCGAACAGCTCGAGCACGTCTCGCCGCCGTTACACGAACCGTCGCCGCAGAAAGCTTCGTGTGCCGAATAGTCTGTAAAGCCCGTGACACTGAAGACAAGCGTACCGCCCGCATAACTTATCTGATTACAAACCGACGACGAGCAGACAGCACCGTCCCTCAATATGATCGGATCGGAAAACGTCAGGTTGTAAAACGATATGATTGCGGGCTCATCCAATTCGGGCAGCACTGCAGAGTCGATGGAAATGAAATTGTCGCTGATGTTGACATACAAGCTGAGGTTCGCATTCTGGGTGAAGTTGACGGCACTTGTGAAATTAATCTTCCCGTACGCAGATTTTTCCACCACAAGATTGCTGACATTGTGCATGTCGACTGCCGACAGGTCTGTCGTGGAGCCGTCGAAGCCAGCGGTAGTCGCCACAGGCGTCGAATTGGAATATGCGTAATCCGCATTTTGCGAGGCGCTGATATTGCTCGTCGTCACGTTCGTGCCGTCGCTTACCGATACTTTTATTCTATAATTACCTGCGTACGGCTGTGCGCCGAGCCTCGTAGCATCCGACGATGACATGTTGAAAGATGCAGTATAAGTCGTATAAATGTCGTAGCCCGATTCAAGCGTTGCATTCAGCGAATAGCCCGTCCCGAATCGCGTGAAATCCGATTCAGCCGAGCCGTTGAACAGCACTATCTTGATTTTGACATAGCCGTTATCGGTTATGTCGAAATGTTCGTTTGCATCGCTGACGTTCACTTGTATAAAAACAGTCGTATTTGGACCGAAAGTACTGTTCGGCGTGTTGCTCGTGCGATTGGTATAGCTTGAATATGTCGTTATAGCCGTTATGGCAGGCGCTGCATTGGTTATGCTTGCTGAGCTCGCTACGTTACCGTAAACCGGAGCTACCGCTACCAGAAAGAGCATCGCAACAAGTGCAATACCCCCGGATAATATTCTTTTCATCAAACATCTTCACCCGCCTTTACTAAACCGCGGTCACCACAATCTTCCCGCTGCACGATCCGCCGACGTCGCTGCTCGGCATTCGCAGTTTCCAAAATATCGCCTTTGTGCTCGGCGTGCCGTCTGTTGTCTTTACTAAATCGAAATCCGCCAATATCACAGCAACGTCGGTTAAGGATGTCATTGCTGTATCAAAATCCTGGCCTGATGTCAGGTTGTACTTTATTTTAGACAAAGGTATCTCCGAGCCGCCGATACTGCACGCCATGGCATAACCGTCGCCATCCGACGAGCCATAGCCGTCCACGCTGACATCGATTTGTGTATTTCCGGTGTTGGTCACAGTGATACTATTTTCGCCAGAAGTCGCACCCAGCGCCAACTCGCTGAACGCTATTGTCGAATCGGTGCTCAGCGCTTTCAATGCGCTCACCGTCACGGTTGTAATGTTATTCGTACCTGTTGCACTGGTATTGTCAATTGCAATCAGTTTACACGTCCATTCGGTCGCATTCGCATAGTATTGCACCGGGAATGCACATGCGGCGTTCACGGTTGTGCCATCGCCACCGGATAGCGTGCAACTTGCATTTGTGTAATGATTGCCGCCTGAATCTGCCGCGCCTTCGGTCGTAGCCGCAGGGTCCCAAATCGTCGCGTTCACACTAGTCACGTCGGTCCAGCCGTCTTCGTCTGTAATCGTCGCATTGCACCACACTGTAACGGTGCTGCTTTCAGCAAGCGCTATCGGGTCTGTAGCTGTTACGCTGCCGATAGAAGGCGCGACTGCAAACCCTGCAACTGGCAGGAAGAATAATACCAGAACGATACACGCATAAGACTTCATCTGCTCACTTTACCGAATTTTTTAGGATTCTTCGCATTCCTGTTCTTTGTTTTGAACATTCTGAACGTGATAATCGATACGATTGCAATGGCGGCCAGACCTCCCGCTATTGTCAAGTCAAAACCTGTGCCAGCCAAGCCTGTCGCAGCACCTGTCAGGAGTGAACCGTCCGCCGAACGGACGTTAAGGATGCATTCTTTGACATCCGTGATCTTCTTCGAGTACATCATGTACCCGCCGATAACGTACCGCCCGGTCTCGCGCGGAGTGTAATACACCGTCACATTTATTTGCCCGCCGATGGGAACATCGAGTTCATCGCTTTCCAGAATGTCTACCAACGCATCGCTCGAGTGCACCTCGCCTTTGAATTTCGCAGACGTGACCAGCTCGCCCGTGTTCCTGAAAATAGCATTAACACTTACAACATGACCGACATCCGTCCATGTCGGGCACCAGACTTGTACAAGTTCGCCTGTTATCCGTAGCGAACCTTTTTCCAAAACATCAAATGTAAGCACGCTTTCTTTTGACAGATTATCGCCAGAAAAAACCTTTACATCTGCCCAGTACTGCCCGACAGCCAGACCGTCAGAAGAAACAGTAAAATTAAGCCTGCTCGTCACCGAAGGCAGGACCTCGGCACCGGAGAAGCTTTCGGATTTCAAAACAGAAGTTTTATCCTGGTTCAATATGTCGAACGCAATCCGTGGCATCGCCTTTACGTTTCCGCTGTTGAAAATTACGACTGAGAACTTGAGTGGAAGTCCTTCTTCCGTGTCAGAAACCGATATATCGTTTACTTTCCAATTGACGATTTGTTCGCCTGTTATTTCAACAGCCGTCTTCAGCGCCACGGCTGCGGCTATTGTCATCCTGTTGTTCGAGCTTCCGTTGACCGCTGAAGGGGAAGCTCGCATCGTCACGAGACCTGCGTAGTTTCCGTTTGGCATATCTTTCGGCGGCTGTACTATCGCCTTGAGATGGAATTGCGTTCCTGGGATCATTGTGAAATTCGTTCCCGGCTCGAACGTGACCCAGCCCTTGAACGCATCGTCCACGATTACGAAAACGTCCAACGGAGTGGTCCCCGTCGAACTGCTTATTGTGATATCTCGCTCAGCGTAACCACCGCGAAGCATGTTTCGAAAGAACATATCGTATTCGCCGGGACTTTCCGGATTGGCAACAGACACGCCAAGGCTTGCTGCGTTGCCGATACCGGCAAAACCTGCGAAAATCATAGAAATGACTATCAAAGTGCTGATGGCGTATGTTTTCTGCATGAACGTCATTCCTTTACCTTTGGAAATGGTGATCTGCGGAAAGCTTTGCTTTCCGAGACATCAAAACCGTCTTCGATTTTGAAAGAAAGAAAAAAACAAAATCTACTACACTGCCGTTACTACGACGTTACCGCTACAACTTCCGCCTACACCTGTGGTTGGGATCTTCAGCTTCCAGTAGATCGGTCCCGCACTTGCCGTGTTGTCCGTACTCTCGGCTGCCAGATTAAAGTCCGTCAGCGTTACAGCGTCATCTGTCAGTGCAGTCATGTTCGCCGTGTAGTCCTGGCCTGATGTCAGGTTGTACTTGACGTTTGCCAGCGTGATGGTGCCAATCGTGCAGGTCATCGCATAGCCGTCGGTGTCGCTTGCGCCGTAGCCGTCAACGCTGACGTCTATCAGCACATTGCCGGTGTTGGTGATGTTTATGTTCTTGTCGCTGCTTGATGTTGCTCCAAGTGCCAACTCGGCGAATGCCATCGATGCAGAAACTGTGGACAGTGCTTTCAGCTGGTTTACGGTCACATCTGTTGCGCTTGCTGTGCCGGTCAGTGCACCAGCGTCAGTCGCCGTGAGCTTGCAAGTCCATTCTGCGGCATTTGCCGAGTAATGCACAGCGAAGCTGCAAGCAGCGTTCACGGTTGTACCAGAACCGCCAGATAGCGTACAGGTGCTGTTCGTGAAATGGTTGTTGTAGTCGTTTCCAGCTCCTTCCGTCGTAGATCCGGAGTCCCATAGTTTTGCACTCACGGTGCTAACATCGGCGTAACCGTTTGTATCCGTAACGGTTGCGTTACACCAGACTGTCACGTTTGTGCTTTCACTGAGGGTCACTGGATCAGTTGCCGTAATTGTCCCGACTGTCGGCGCTGCGTTTGTTACAGACGCAGTCGACGTGACGGCCGAAAAATCAGCCATAGCAAAAGGTATTGCCATCAGGGCGACCAGGCACGACAAAAGAAGCGATTTCAAAACGTTTTTCATCTCTGCTACCTCTATTCCTACAATTTATAGTCTGTCGACTCTCCTATATATCGTTTGTATATGTCTAGCATATCTCGTATATATACTTTTCGCTCCTGGCTTTACCGTCCGGTTCTATGCAAATACCCTCTACCTTCACCTATGAAGGTATCAATTAAGCCACCGATAACTTTATATATGAAGGTCAGCCGACCGTGTTACATGGTAGACGAAAATAGGGCAGTTATAAACAGGATTATTGCTCGGAAATTGGCAGCCACGCGGCTCCTGAGGGAGCATCCCATAAGCTTGACCGACGTTGAATCCGATATTCTTCTCCAAAACCTGACGCTGCAGCGTTGCTACTTGCAGAAAAAATGTCTCTGTCCTGTTCACCTTTCACAGATGATGAAAGAGCGAAAAATAGTGGTGTCCGGATGATTAAGCATAAAGGCAAAATCAGCTCAGCGCTTGACCAGTACTTGATAACAGAATTTCTGCAGGAGTGGCAGTGGGTCACTTTCACTTCTCAGGAGATGTATTCGCGCTCGCATCCGAACCAATTCGTTTCCTTCGATGAGGTCATCACGAAATGAACGGTCTACAATTCCACGACAAAGCGGCCGAAGCTATTTTCAAAATAATTACGCAGGCAGGCGAGCCGCTCGAAACCAAGGAAGTTGAAGCTCGTGTAGCTACGATCGTGAAGGATGTTTCTCGTTCAAAAATGATTTACCGCTTGCAAAACCTCCGCGCTGATGGAAAGATACGCGGAAAATTCGTAGGCCCGGGCAAAGGTGTCTGGATCTGGTGGATTTCGTACGGTGAAAAAGAAGGTGTGAAAGCAAAATGAAAGGAAGTAAAGGACTGCAACGGATTTCGGGAACGGCCGTCTTCATGCTAGCAGTGCTGATGCTGGCAATGATAGGTATGGCTGTGACGCTGACGCTCCGGCCCGATTCTGCCGGAACGTACCAAGCATGGGGTACCTTCGGTTCTGGGACAGCACATTGGGATAGGACCTCTGACCAGAGTAATGCAACGGGAGTATCTATAACAGCGGATATCGCAAGCAAAGAAACGATGAACCTGCAGAACACTTCGCAAACAGGAACGATCGATAGCATAACGGCATACATGCGATGCGTGGTAACCGGCGGAGGCGGCGGGACCGAAAAGGCCGTGATTGTGTGGAGAACTTACAACACGGATTACGAAAGCGCTGCAGCCACAATTAGCAGAACCACGTTCACGGATTACTCTGAAACACGGGCAACAAATCCGAACACGACTGCCGCATGGACATGGGCTGAGGTGAACAATCTGCAGGTCGGTGCTCGGGCATCGACGCTTGGTTCGGGCGAGACTGTGAACTGTTCGGAATTCTGGATCAGTACTGATTATACTCCGCCAAATCAGGCGCCGCAGGTCAGCCTGAATTCGCCGGCGAACAGCACGCAGTTCAACAATACGCAGAACATCAACTTCAATTTCACCGCAACAGACGATGCAAACACGACGCTTAGCTGCGGCATCTACTTGGACAGTATCTTGAACCAGACAAACTCTTCGACACAAAACAATACTTTGGCGAATTTCCTGATTACAGGCATCAGCTATGGTTCGCATAATTGGTACGTAAACTGCACGGACGGCTCGGCTTCGAATGTCTCGGAAACGCGAGTTTTCACAACAACAGACACGATACCGCCCGCAGGCGTCACAAACCTGAACGAATCTGCAACCGGGCAATCATGGATATACTGGAATTGGACAACTCCAGCTGACGCGGACTTCAATCACACGGAAGTCTGGATTAATAGCACATTTTACGCCACCGTTTCAAAACCAACAAACTACTACAATGCAACTGGCCTAACAGCTAACATAACGTACGCGATCCAGACGCGTACGGTTGATAGTAATGGAAACATCAACACAACGTGGGTCAATGACACTGCAACAACTCAAGCTACTGATACAACCCCGCCTGCTACTGTCACAAACTTGAACGAAAGTGCAACAGGCACAACCTGGATATACTGGACCTGGACGAATCCGAGTGATAGCGACTTTAATCATACTGAGATTTGGATTAATGGAACATTTTATGCGAACGTTTCGAAACCGACAAACTATTACAATGCGACAGGACTTTCAGCAAATACAACGTACCAAATTCAGACGAGAACAGTTGATAACACAGGCAACATCAACACAACCTGGGTTAATGACACGGCAACAACACAAGCAGTTCCTGACACCACGCCGCCAGCCGGTGTAACAAATCTGAACGAAATTGCAACAGGCCAGACATGGATATATTGGAACTGGACGAATCCTGCTGACGCTGACTTCAATCACACGGAAGTCTGGCTGAACGGAACATTCAGAGCAAACGTCAGCGTGAACTATTACAATGCGACTGGCTTGAACTCGAGCACGACTTATCAAATCCAGACGCGCACTGCTGATCACACTGGAAACATCAATTCAACGTGGGTCAACGATACGGCTACGACTCAAGCGCCTCCTCCAGACACGACTCCGCCCATTATTTCCGCCGTTAACGCAAGCGCCATAAACACAACCGCAAACATCACATGGACAACTGATGAAGCGGCGAACTCAACGGTGAATTACGGAAATACGACAGCTTTGGGCACATTACAGTCAAATTCAACCAGCGCAACATCGCATTTGATCGCACTGACAAGCTTGACATCAGCCATGACATATTATTACAATGTGACGTCCTGCGATGCGAGCAGCAATTGCAACACAACAGGACCGTATAATTTCACGACAGATGCTAATGTGCAAATAGCAGTCGCGGATGCGAATAATTCTTCTGCGAATGTGACATTGCAGATATATGACGAAACCGATGTGCTGGAAGGCAGCGGTAGTTCAAGCTGGTCGGGTCACTTGAAACTTGGCAAGAAAAAGATACGAACAGTGCACAACTCAGGACCTGTCAAGGAAATCAACTTCACAAACGTCAGCATTTCGAACAACAGCTCATTAAACATCGGTTATGACGATACGCCTGAATTTGGAAACTATCTTTCAGTTTATGCTATAGACCCAACAGCGCTGAACTTTACGAGCGCGACCGTGACTGTGACAGCGACAGGCAGCGAGTTGTACAAATGTAAGAACTGGAATTTCGCTGCGCGGAGCTGCGCGGATGGAAACTGGACTAGAGTGGCAGGCATAACTCCTGGCGAGAATTATACTCTCACTTTAACACCTGAAGACCCTGGATATGCCGAAGGAACAACGGCTAATTTGTCTACCTTGGACGATACGGATAACCTGACAAAGGGGATTGGTGAACAAATAAACTTCTATGCAAATTACACAAACCGCAGCTCAGGCGCTGCCATTAACGGCACAAGCGTCTGGTGCGAGATAAAGTTTAACCTGACAGGCAACTGGACAAGCACGGTAAACATGAGCTGGAATTCTTCGAGCCTGCGCTACGAGTATAATCGGAGTTTCAGCAGTGTCGGCACATATGCCTGGAACGTGTTGTGTAATGGCTCTGCTTTGGGTTATGACGTGCTAAATGCTACCGATAACGTTACAATCACATTCAGCCCCATAACAAGCTGTACAAACATAGCCTCACCGGGAACTTATTACCTGCAGAACAACGTTAACTCGTCCGGAACTTGCTTCAATATCCTTGCAAACAACGTAACTCTCGACTGCGCAGGCTTCTCTATAACAGGCGACAACTCAACAGCCACTTACGGCATCTACTCCGACCAGTTCAACACAACAATAAGGAACTGCAACATCAGCAATTTTGCGACGGGCATCTACTTCTATACCGCAGACAACGGAACAATAGACAACACCACCGCAAGCACGACCCAAGCCGCATCTGGCAACAATGGCTACGGCATTTACCTTTACCTCGGCGCGAACTACAACAGAATAATGAACAGCAATGCAAATGCATCTGCAGGCTATGGCATTTTCCTCTCTGGAAGTACCAACAACAATATCACCAACACAACCGCAACCGCAACAAATAGCTATGCAATCCGCCTCTCCTCAAACTCCAATTACAATACAATCTCCAACTCGACCGCAACGGCATACACCAGTGCAATCTACTTCCAATCAAGTTCCAACTATAACACAATCTCCAACTCGACCGTAACCGCAACAAACTATGCAATCTACCTTGCTTCAAACTATAACACAATCTCAAATGTAAATGCAAACGCAACAAACTATGCAATCTACCTCGACTACAGCTCCAACAACACAATCGCCAACATGACCGCAATCACAACCAACAATGCAATCTCCCTCACCTCAAGCTCCAACAACACGATCTCCAACTCTCAAATCAACGGCAAGGACAACACCTACGGCGCACTCAAGGTATACAGCAGCTCCAAAAACAACACACTCGCAAACAGCACGATAAACGGAAGGGCAGGAACCTACGCAGTAACGCTAAAATCAGGCAACAACACGGGCAACCGATTCATCAACAACACAATACTGAATGCCACCAACCTCCTTTACCTTGACGCAAATGCATCCACCAACACCTTCTACTGGAACAATTTTACCGACACAAGCGGATTGTACGTCAGCGACACCAGCGGCAACAACATCTGGAACGGCTCGGCATACGGCATTAACGAGGGAAATATCTGGTATAACGTTTTGAACGGTTCGGTACAAATATACGGAACAACCAACTCAACAGGCTTCCCATCGTTGCGAGTCGGCAATGCCGGCTCTGGTTATCCTTACAACTCCAGCAATTCCCTGAACAAGCTCATAGGGGCTGTGGACTATGCCCCACTTACAACCCCTGACACTACTCCCCCATCAGTCTCAATTCAATACCCAACAAACGGGCTCAATCTTTCAACAAACGTCTCAATAGCCCTCAACTTCACAGCCTCAGACGCAGGCAGCGGCATAAACACATCAAGCTGCACCTACTCGCTTGACGGCGGTTCAGCACAGGCAATAGCCAGCTGCGCCAACACAACATTCAACGTCTCAAGCAATGTAGATGGCAACCACAATATTTCAGTCTCACTGAGTGACAATGTAGGCAACCCAAGCACATCTTCACTGATAAACTTCACGATTGACACGACACTGCCAGCAACAATAACAAATCTTGCAAACCAGTCGCAGACAACATCATCAATCTACTGGAACTGGACAAACCCAAGCGATAGCGATTTCAGCCACACAGAAGTGTGGCTGGATGGCGTCTGGAAGGCAAATGTCTCAACGCCGGCAAACTACTACAACGCTACGAGCTTGGTACCCGGCACAAGCTACGAAATCCAGACACGCACCGTCGACAATGCGGGCAATATAAATACAACCTGGGTCAATGACACGGCCACAACTTTGATTGACACGCAGGCACCGACGTACTCCAACATCAACGAACCTGCCGATCCATCGACATACGCAACGCCAGCAACGTACAACTTTAACATCACGTGGACCGATGATGCAGCCGTCAGCAGCGTCTGGCTCGAATTCGCAGGCACGAACTACACCGTTTCAAATGCTAGCAACGTCTACTACAAGAACTTCTACAACCTCTCGGCGAGCGTCTACACATATCGCTGGTATGCCAATGACACCAGCGGCAACCTTAACTACACCGCAACGCAAACATTCGCTATCGACAAAGTAGCGACAACCCTGACGCTTAATGCTACACCAAGCTTCAACGTTACGTACGGAACCGCAACAAACGTTTCTTGCGCCGCAAGCAACGCCGAAGTCAGCGCCCAGCTCTATCGCAACGGCGCGCCCGTGAGCAATCCTGACGTGCAGACGCTCGCTGCCAGCACGTATAACTACACATGCAACAATACCGCAACCCAGAACTACACAAACGCAAGCTCGAGCGTCGCACTGACAGTGAACAAAGCCATACCCGTGATAAATCTGACGCTGAACGGCGCAGATTCCGACATCTCGGCAGGCGCATTCACTATCGTAAATATCTCTGCTGCATTGATAACGCCGGCTGGTGTGGGAGTTGTCGAGCTCTTCGAAGACGGCGTGTTTGTGACAAGCACTGCTTCTTCGGTCACATTGCAAAGAAACTATACGTCACTTGGAACGGTGAACTGGACTGTCCAATACAATGCAACGCAAAACTATACATCTGAGACAAAAAGCCATCTGCTGACAATCGTTGACCAGAACGTGCCGCAATTCTCAACCCTTATAGAGACTCCGACAGACCCGGCGACATATAGCCCAACACAAACATACCAGTTTAACATCACCTGGACCGACGACATCGGCATATCAAACGTCATCCTCGAATTCGCCGGCGCCAACTACAGCTGGCTCGGAGGCCAGCTCAATAAATCTGGCAACGTCTACAGCCGCTCGTTTGGAGCTATGGCAGCCGGAACGTACAACTACAAATGGTACGCAAACGACACATCAGGAAACAACGCCAGCACATCTGTGCAGTCGTACACAATCGACAAAGCCGTGACAGCGCTATTCCTGACGTTCTCACCGTCGAATAGCGTAGCATACGGCACAAACACAAGCGCTGGCTGCAGCGCAAACAATCCCGAATCTGTGGCTGCTTTGACACGAGATGGTTCTGGTGTCAGCAATCCTGACGTGCAGACGCTTGCAGCGGGTGCATACAACTATGCATGTACATCACCTGCAACACAAAACTGGACGAGTGGCAGCCAGAGCGGGACGTTGACGGTGAATAAGGCTGCGACAACGCTTACACTCTCAGCCCAGCCAGCATGGACCGTGCTGAACGGTACGCAGACAAACGTATCATGTTCAGCTGATAACAGTGAAGTTATCGTTGGATTGTACAGGAATGGTACCAACGTAAGCGCACCTGATGTCGCTAATCTCAGTTCTGGCGCTTACAATTACACCTGCAACGCAAGCACGAGCCAGAATTATACATCGGCATCCCAGAGCAATCTTCTGAAAGTGATACAAATAGATGCGAATACGTTCAGCGGCACGACGACAAACTGGTCGGCACAAAACTTGTCAGCAATACCAAACGTCACGCTTGAGCGCAGCGACAACGGCAAAATAGTTTTCACGGGCAATACAAGCGTGACATCCGACCTAGACTTCGATAGCTATGTCAACATCAGCAGTAATTACATCTCGCTCAACTCAACCGCCCTGCCAGACTTCGACCGAGCGGCAACGCTATACATGTACAGCCTCGCGTTCACAAATCCGAAGATAATGAAAGATGGTGCAGAATGCGCGACATGCACAAAGCTGTCGTACACAGGCGGCACGCTTACCTTTACAGTAACCGGCTTCAGCGCATACTGGGCAGCTGAAGGGTTGTATTGCGGAGATGGCACTTGCAATAACGGTGAAACGTGCTCGAGCTGCTCGGACGATTGTGGAGCGTGCTCGGAGGATGAAGACGGAGGCCACGGCGGAGGCGGTGGCTGGATCGGAAATTGCACTGAAAACTGGTACTGTTCCGACTGGGCTGCTTGCTCGAACGGCGTCCAAAACAGGACGTGCAGCGAGCGCAACAAGTGCGGAACAGCGAAGAATCGTCCGAATCTGACGCAACCGTGCAAGGCTTGCGGCGAGGCATGGGTATGCAGCGAGTGGTCAGAATGCAAGGATGGAATACAGACTCGCTATTGCATAGACCAGAACGAATGTGGCGGCAACCGCGACAAGCCTCGTGAAATCCAGAGCTGTGAGGAAAAGCCGAAAGAAAATGAAATAATTATTCCAAAGCTCGTTGAAGTCCAGCGTGCGCCAAATCCAGAGCTAATCGCCTTGACGATTGCAATGCTCTTCGGCCTTGTCGGCGTACTCGGCCTGCGCTCGAGCCAGATATCAAGTACTATGAAAAGGGTGCTCGAACTGGCACACATAGTTCTCGTACTATCCATAGCCGGTTTGCTCCTCATGACATTCGCCGAGCAGCCAACGACTGCATTGGCCAGCACTGTCGGCCAGGTCGTAGCTGGCAACTGGAGCATAGCTGCTACATTATTGGGAATAGTCGGAGTGGTAGGCGCTGAGCTCGCTTTGCGCGGATTCAAATTGCCGAAATTCAGGTTGCCGAAGAAAAAGCTGGCTAAACCGCACAAACTAAAGCACGTAGAGGAGTCTGAAAAGTGGAAACAACACCAGAAGCACCTAGAGCTGTCGGAACGCATGCATGCATTCGAGAATGCGCTGGACACCAGATTGGAGCATTACAGGCATTCGTTGGAATCACTCCACCGTTCAGCCCAGCACATATTGAAGAAACATAAGAAGCTGAAACACGAAAACGCTAAATTGAGAAGTAAAGGATCCGCAGGCACCGATTTGCCGACTCACGCCGCGCATAGCATACAGCTTCCGAAAGCGAGGCTGGCTATGCCGAAAATCGAGGTGCGCGTGCCCAGGCTAACGCTACCAAGAGTCAGTTTGCCAAAACTAAGTATGCGTGGCAAACGTGTGTTCGCCAGTACGCGTGAAGTTCTCAAATGGCTAAAGCCTTTCGGAATCTCGAAAAACAGATGTTTTCCGAAGACTTTGCTTCACGCTGTGCCGAAGTTCACATTACCTAAATTCAACGTGCCAAAATTATCGCTTCCAAAGCTGGCTGTTCCAAAACTTACTATGCCCACGCTTAGCATCCCTAAATTATCTATTCCAAGAATCAAACTCCCTAGCATAAAAATAAATGTCCCTAAGCTAGCCTTCCCGCGATTAAACATACCGAAAATAAGCATCCCGAAGATTCCAAAAATACATATAAGCAGTCGCAAAATCGAGCGTGCGCCAGAAACGATACAAGGTGAAGCATCAGCTTCACCTGTATGGGCAAAATCAAGATTTCGCCCTATATTGCCGCAGTCGTCGGTACAACACTTCAGAACTGAAAATGATGTTTCGCAAATCTTAGACCTAAGTGTGACCGAAATGAAGATAACAAAACAATCGGCCGCAATCGATAAGCGCAAACGTGCAGCGATTGCGCGTATGCGCGCCCAGTTCGGACTGCCGGCGCGCATTCCAAGTCATAGGCACAAACCGGTAAGCGGATTCGGGCGACGCCAGTTGTAATAAGCAATATATAATAGCCCAGATATAGGTGATTTGATGCAAGCAGAAGCGAAAGCTTCTGCTGCATAGCAAAACCAGAGGTTTTGTTTATGTCGTGGAAAAAAGTCGAAGCGATTCTGGCAGTAGTGCTGCTCCTAGCACTCGGCATGTCGTTTTTGAAACCTAGCATGACAGGTTTCATATCCGCAAAGACAGAGCGTCAGGCGCTTGGCCTTGTAATAGACTCGTCGCAAACGTACACGCTTCGGGCGAACGAAACGCTCCCGATAATATCGCTCGGCATCTCCGGCAATGTCATCGGTAACGGCTCGGTAAGCGTACGGCTCGGCATCGGAAATGAAAGCCTGCTTATCTGGTCAAATGCGATACGCACCGAAGAAACATCAAATCGCATGACAGGGATATTCCCGATTAGCGTAGAGCCAGATACAACCCGGACAGCTAGCGGCGCATTTATCAGTGAGTGCATCGAGACATGTGAACTACCTGGGCACTTCCAGCGCCAGGGATCGTACGATCTGATATTCGACATCCAGCGCGGTACAACATTGCAGTTAGATGAGATTATCTACGTTATTGCGGAGTGAGGCAATCACCAAAAAGCATAAATATAGCACCAGGAGGTTTCAGTTCATGGCACCGCAAAGAAAATCGCTTCTGATGGCGTATATGCACAGGAAGCACAAGGCTGAAGCAACCAACGCCTTGTTCACGCTGTTCGTATTCATATCGCTCGTGCTCGCATTGACGAACACGAATGTCGCAGCCACAGCTCTCGCGACGTCCAATACGGCATATTATAGCGGGCAGGCGCAGCCTGTGAGCTATTACGATTCGCAATATTACTCCTACCCCACAACCGGCTTAGCGACCAGCAACGCAGTAGCGCAGGTAGCAATGTGGCTGCTCGCCCTCGTAATACTCGCACCGATCGAGTTCTCTCTTAGGAAGAAATAATAAGATGTCTATGTCGAATCGCTAAGACCGATGGCTACCTGATTATAATCCACGCAATTTCCATATTGCAGACCTAGATTAACTTTTGCAACCCGCCTATACACGTTCTTAAAATCTGGCATCGGCTCATACAAAACCGCGCCACTGAACACATTTTTGATATATACACCAGTAACGCCACGGATATCTAAGCTAAGGCTTAGGGCAACCCCTAACACGCCATCTGCACATGCATAGCGTGTCTTGTTTTTGATCGTGCCATCCGCTGTATTTGGCGTGACAGCGTACTCTGCTAGCTTACCGCAGTTGCACGTCTCTGGATTGTATTCTGGATCCATAACCAACACGTCTGATGGAAAAGTTTAAATTGTTCTTTCCGCAGGCGCTTTCTTTAGGAAAGAAAGGGCCTACTTGAAGAACCCGCGCAGCGCCGGGTGCATCTCTTCCACGTATCGTGCGGCGATGATTTCGTAGAAGTTGTATATTATCATGACTGTCAGCAGTATTCCTGTTCCTGTTCCTATAGCATTCGTAAGATCGGCAAACGCGGCAAGCCCGCCGACGGTAAGCCCGCCGAGTATAGCAAGCGTCGGTATGTATCTGTTCAGAATTTCGCGGATTATGCGCGGATCGCGACGGAACCCGGGTATCTGTAATCCGAGTTCTTCTATCTGTCCGGCTACGGACTCGGCGTCCATGCCCGAGGTCGAAACCCAGATAACCGAGAATATCGCGCAGAAGAACATGAAAAATATCAGGTAGCCGACAACGCGTACAATATCAAGCGGCAGCGGTAAGCCGACCGTGAATAGGGTAAGTGTAATTGCAGCGATAAATCCTGCGACTGCTGATATTCCGGTTATTTTCCCGATATTCGGCTTTTTCCGGTAGAACGCAATGAACGATCCTGCAAACGTTATGCCTAACCATGCAAGCATGAACAATTGGATAGATACATTATTCGGTGCAGATATGAAATAAAGGAATCCGTCTACAGCTTGACCGTTCTGGTCGAATGTCCCCAACAGGGATATTCCGCGGTTCGACAGCATCGAACCGACGAGCATGAGATTTGCCATAAGTGCAGCCGTCAGAATAACCGGCATATTCGACGTATAGATAAACTTCAGCGGCCATCGCCTGCCAAAGCCTCGTATGGAAGCAAAAGCAAGCGGTATGTCAACGCGTATCGCCTGGATGTATATCACAAGGAAGAAAACGACTATCGTTGCGACAAGAGGCATCATAGACAAGAATGCCTGACTAAGCTCGCCTAACCTTATGTAAGATACAAACGCTGGTATAAGACCAGCCGCAACTTCCGCGCCAAGCGGCGTCAGCGGGTTCAGCGTCCGAACGAAAATAGTCTTCGTAACACCGGCTGCAATAAAGAGGGATACGCCAGAACCGATGCCCCATTTCGACACGACTTCATCCATCAGCAGCACAATAAAGCCGCCGAATGCAAGTTGGCCCGTAAGCATCACAATCATGCCAAGCGATGGATCAATCGGTTGCACAACGCCGAAGTTTACGTAAGCCCATGCCTCAAATATCGAAAAGAATATCGTCATCAGCTTCTGTACGCCCATGAACTTTGCGCGACCCTGCTTTGACTTCAGGTCCCACGGGATTATTTTCGAGCCGACGAGCAACTGTAATATAATCGACGCAGTGACGATAGGCCCGATACCGAGTGTCATCAGCGTACCGAGCTTTGAACCGAGGACCATTTCCAAGAAGCTGAAACGCTCGGCTGCAGTCGATGCAACACCATAAACAGTAATCTGCCCCAACACGAGAAAGATAAATAGAATTATACCTGTCCACATCAATCGCTGCTTGAACCCAAGATGCGTCTTAGGCTCTGAGATCGTTGGCAGATGTTTTGTAATAGATTCAATAATACTTACTCGCGGTGCCTGAACTTCTTGCCCGATGCCAGCAACCTGCTCATCCATCTAGTACCACACTATTCTTTCTCTTACGCTTTCTTTTCGACAGCTTCTTTTTCTTCAGTGATTTCTTCGAGTATCAATTTTCCGCCAGCCGATTCAACGGCTTCCTTAGCGGCAGCCGATGCTCGCGCGATCTTTATCGCCAGCGGCTTCGCCAACTTGCCGCGACCCAGCAGTTTAGTATATCCCATTGCTGTCAGGTCTATCTCTTTTTTGCCTTCCTTTGCGGCGATCTTCTCGACATCATCCAGATTTAGTATGACATCCTCCGTCAGCACAGCGGTCGGTGGCCTGAATCCTTTGTAACCGAAGTGGTAAGGCGCGTAGTTGTAGACATACGAACGCTTGTGCTTGGTAGAACCCGCCCAGCCTTTTCCGCCCTGGCTGCCTTTGCCGCGGTGTTTCTTCTTGCCGCCGTAACCTGCACCGCCCTGGCCTCGCATCTGGCGGATTCTTTTTTCCGTTCTCGGCAATCTGTTTGACATAGCTATCATCAAATTAAATCATTCTTTTTGCGAGCACGTTTATCGCATCGCCGCGATATCCCAGATCGCCTTTCGGCCATACAAGCTTTATCGCTCTTAGCCCGCCGACAGGCGGCTTAAGGCCAAAGCCCTTTTGTTTTGCGCGATCTTTCAATGCGGCGATCGTCTCGGCTGAGACTTCACCCCACGCTATGAAACTCTCTATTTTGCGTATCATCCCCATCGTATTCTCATTCTGTTCTATCAGTGTTGCGGAGTAACGTCGCTTTAACCCGAGCATCTGCATCGTGTCTTCTATTCCCTTTTTAACGCCGACTTCTCCGCGCAATCGGATTGCAATTACCTGCACCATGAATATCACTCCCCAACTTCTACGCCGCCTTCGAGCTCAGGTCGGGCAATGGCCTTATTTTTTTCCTTTGTTTCGTCGGCTTCTTCTTTTGCCTTGACTTCAGCTGCGGATTCTGCAGCTTCAGCCGCCTCAAGCTCAGCGGTCTCGTCTTTCTCGGCTTTCTTCGGAACTTCTTCCGCCTTGACAATGGCTTTTGGTTCTGGGAAATCGATTTTCACGCTGTTAAGCGACCTGAACGCATCATAAACTGCCCAGACATAATTCAATCGCGTCTGCGATTGGCCTTCGGTCTTCGTCCATATGTCCTGGATGCCGGCAAGCCTCATCATCTTCTTCCCTTCATCCGCAATACAAAGTCCGATTCCGCGTGGCGCGGGCAAAAGTGAAATGACGACCGAACCGCTTTTGCCGACAGCTTTTGCCGGAACGCTATGACCTTTTCCGCAAACGCACTCCCAAGAACCGCAACCCATCTTGATCGGAATGATGTTCAGTTTAGCGGCTTCCATCGCCTTGTTGATTGCAACCGAGTGCTCTTTGGCGGATGATTTTCCAAGACCTATGTAACCCGGACTTCCGATTGCGACAAGGGCAGATATCTTATATCTGCGGCCAGAGCGGTGCATGCGCGCCGTTCTTCTCGTCGAAGTGCGTGTGATACCGCCGCCTTTTCCGGGCGAACCTCCGAAAAATATGATCTCAGATTTCAGATCCGGCAAGAGTTTGTCCACTATCCATGACTCTCTGATCTTTAGGCCTGCCTTGAAAATCTCAGCGATATCTGTAATCTGACCGGCATTTACTTTTGCCCCAAGTTCAGTTTTAGGTTTCCACTCTTGCATCAAATTCACCATGTTTTATTCTAACGAGCGGCGCTTCAGCGCTGCGAGCTAAAACCAACTTTGGCGATACCAGTAATGCCCAATACGTTGGCATATGCCAAAGTTGGTTTATTCATCATACTTCATCTGGCTAGCTATTTCTCACTGGCAATCTTTGCCTTAACCTCCTCAAAATTCTTAACTACGTCGGGATTGATGTGCTCACCCCGTATGCGCGCTTCATTCGGCAATATCTCATCGCCGACAGCCACGTCGACACCGGCATCTTTAACGCCCTTGACCGCTGCATACAATGCGTTACCTTTTGTCGACATGTGCAACCCGATGTCAAACACGGCACTGGCAATACCGGCTTTGGCCGCTTTTTTGCCGAGCATAAAACCCGTCAAGTAAGCAGCCGGAAGATTTCCGCAGTGGCCTTTCCAGCCAAACTTCTTCAGATTTTTGGAAATTTCCTCGACCAGCGTCTTATCGCCGGGTGCATCGTATTGGACGATCTGAATATGAACATTGTCATTACCGCGCCTCACGACCAGCCGCGGCAATCCGGACTTCAGCAGCTTCAGCCGCGCAGCATAGTCCGTCTTCTGCATCCAGCGTCTCTTGAACGGAAGTCTTTGACCAGCTTTTAGTTTCATTCAGTCACCTGTTGGCCCTTTGGGCGCTTTTTGCCGAATTTTTCCTTAGCCTCTGCTTTTGCGGCAGCGCTTTTGGCAAGCTCCTCGATATGCATCTGAACGTGTGCACGCGAACGGAAGTAACCTCCTCCGGACTTTCGGTAAAGGTCCTTGTACAGATGTTTGTCGACCTTGCCGGCCGCAAAAAGTTCTTTCAGCAGCTTGCGTTGCGCACGAACGATATTGATCCATGAACGTTTGCGGCTGAAGCGCGTTCCTATCCTGCCTTTGCGAGATCCTTTGCCCTTGCGCCTGCCCTTTCGCTTTTGCTCGGCGATATATTTTTTGCGGCCGCTGCTCAGGCCGATTTTCGGTGCAGCGACTATCACGCCGCTGCCGATGAGCCTTCGGACATCAGCGGTAGTTATCGCTTGCGAAATCTCACCCAGTTTAGTCGGGTCCATCCATACGCGCGACTCACCGCATTTCAAAACTTTAGCGGCAAGCCGCCGCTGTGCTGCAAATTCCATCTATTATCAACCTTTGTTTGATTGTGATTTCGAAACTGCTCTAGCGGCCTTAACGACTTCTTTTTCAACAGCCGTTTTCACTTCCTGCTCGAGCTTTTCTCTGACTTCCGGTTTCATTCCGGGTTTCGCTTCAACTTTTGCTTCCGGTTTCGTTTCAGGCTTAGCTTTCGCCTCGGTCTTAGTTTCAGTTTTAGCTTTCGTGCGCTCTTCGCGCTGTTTATTTATCGTCCAAACGCGGTGCTGTGCGCGTTCTAGCTTCTCAGCATTAAGTATCTTGACCCCGAGCTGTTCGGCTTTTTTGGCGATTTCGTTAGCAGCTCTCATGCCAAGTCCTGATGCAATTATCACGGTCTTGGTTTTTGCAGCGACGCGCTCAAGATCGGTCATGTTCTGAATCACGACAGCTGGAACGACACCGTTCACAAAGCCGCGCGTTGCGCGTGCGTGCCCGAATCCGACGTTCACCTGTGGCGGTTTTCCTTTCCTGCCCTGGCGTACTTTAGAATGAAGACCCACCGGTCGCCTCCACTTGAGGCCGAGCTTCTTGCATTTGAACCACTCATAACGCAAAAACTTCTTGCGCGGTTTCTTTCCAGTTATCTTGTCGGCTTGAGCATCAGTCATTTACGATCTCCGATCCTGTTATGTATATACCGTCGAGGAACACACGCCTGTCGCGGCCCGAAATCCTGCAGCAGCCTTCGATACGTGCGGCTGTTTGAGACACATCCTCTTTGTTTATGCCCGTGACGGTAACATCGTCTTTCTTTATTTCGATTTTAGTGTCACCCAAAATCTCGGATGTTTGGACAGATCTCGCGCCGAGGAAATTTTTTACAACGATCTGTTTGCCCTTGACCTCAAGTGTTATCGGAAAGTGCGTATGGAATATCTTCAGCTTATAGCGATACCCATTAGTCACGCCTATTATCATGTTCTCGATATGCGATGCGATTGTCCCGACAAAGGACTTTATCTTTCGCCTGTCATTGCCTTTAACGACTATTTTTCCATCGGCTTTAGCGATAGAAACACTGCTATCGAACATCGCGTTCGTAAACGTGCGGACAAGCGAACCCTTCGGTCCTTTAACCGAAACTTCGCGTCCCTTGAGTTCTATCTGGACGCCACTTGGAATTACAACTTCTTTTTCCATAAGACCACTTAGTACACATACGCAAGCAATCGTCCGCCGATCCCTTTCTCAACAACTTCCTTGTGGGTCATCACACCTTGCGATGTCGAAACTATAATGATACCGATATCGCGCGACGGCAAGTATCGCTTTTCGAATTTCTCGAACCCATCGCGCGCAACTGAAAACCGCGGTCGTATTGCGTGAAGCGCGTTTATTTTTCCGACGAGCTCTACTCGGATGGTCCGAGCTCCTTCCTTGATCTGGCCGATGTATCCGGTCTTTTGCAAAATGGCGAGTATCGCTTTGACAAGCTTCGAAGACGGCACGGAGCACTCGAGCTTTCCGACCGACTCGGCATTTTTCATAACCGATAGCGCATCTGAAATCGTATCATGTCTCATTATTTTCACCGTTTACCCGTACTTCTTGAATCCGATTGCCGGCGCAACTTCACGAAAGCATTTGCGGCAATAGTTCAATCCGTATTTACGGATTATAGCTTCCATGTTGCCGCATCGCACGCACTTGTGCGCTCCCTTTCCGAACTTTCGTTTTACAGCCTTCAATCGCATAACATCACTCTTCAATCTTCACTCCAAACTTGCTTTTCATTAATTCCATCGCGTCCTGCGGAGTCAGCGCATGTGCTTTTCCGACGCGATGCGCAATGCGCTTGCGTTTCACGCGATAGCCCGGACGCTCGAGCGTTACGCAAACATCAAACCCTATCATTCCTATTTTCGGGTCGTACTCAACGCCCGGTACGTCGATATATTCGCGCACGCCGAAATTCACATTCCCGGTGGCATCGAAGCTGCTCGGAGGCAGTTTACCTTCGCGAGCTTCAAGCAAGCGCTTCAAAAATTCTTCGGCGCCGTTGCGTATCGTCACCTTAACGCCGATCGCCTTGCCCTTTGGTACGCCGAACGTACTGCGCGTGTGTGATTTCGTAATCACAGTCTTTCTACCCGTAACTCGTTCGAGCAGCCCTTTTGCTACATCCAGCGAAAGCTTTGTACCGCATCCCATATTCAGCACAAGCTTCTCGATGCGCGGTATCCGCATTGGATTATTTTGATTTTTCATGACTATCACAGCGAGATTAACGGCTTATCCTGGCCGATTGCAAACGCGAAATCCTTCAGCGTTTCGACGGTTTCTTTTTCAGATTTTATCACGACGCGATTAGGCTGGCAGCTGCGCAATACGATGATATTTTCAACGCGTCCGACTTTGCCGCGCTCCTTGCCTTCGGTTATCAGCACAAGCGTTCCGCGCTTGAATTGCACGGCTCCCTTGACTGCTTTAGCGGTCGAATCGTACACGACCACATCGGACGTCTTGTATATATCGCGGTCGACGAGCATGTTGCGGCCATCGTGGAAATTAAGTTGCGTCTTGCCGTTCACATGCGTTTTGTTCACGACCTTGAGCAGCTTCAGTACGCTTTCTGCGCCAGTCGTGGGCTTGAGCTCAAGGTAGTGCTTTCCTGGCAGCACGCGCCAACTTTGCTCGCCGATAGTCAGAACATCCATGAGGCCGAGCGGAAAGCCTATGTCCTTGCGCACAATACCATCGACTTTCACAATCCCTCTGTTGAGTATGCTGCGGACTTCTCGAGCAGTTTCGGCAAACCCGAACAAGTCACGGATAACGTGACCGAGCGGCAGACATCTCTCCTTCTTGTGTGGACCAGGTTTCGGCGCGATAGCATAACGCATCTTCGTCTTTCGCGCAAACTTCCACAACTTCGGTGCTGACATTCGTCTGATTATCATTTCTTCTCACCAGTCTGTAATTTACCTGCGCTCACAGATTTCACAGGCGCACGAGGCGAACTCTCGGAGTTCGCCTGTGCAGGAGAAGTTTCACTTCTCCTTGCAGCTATTTTCCTTAACGACTTGACTCTCTCCTTGTCGTCCACGTTCAATCGTATCGCAATAACGTTCGACGGCTCAATCGCAACGTCGACTTCCTGTCCCGAAACTTTCTTTCGCTTAACACCTTCGATGAATATCTTCAACTCTTTCAAATCAACGCGAGCGACTTTCCCGCTCTTTCCGGAAAACTCTCCGCGCATAACTTTGACCTCATCGCCTTTGCGAAGTGGAGCAGAGCGGCGTTTCCACTCGGTGCGCAGCTCTTTGCCCAAGTGAGCCGAAACAAGCTTCTGGCGCACGTGCAGCGGAGCATTAGCCCGCCATTTGCGCTGCTTGCGCGGCTGCTTGCTTGAATTCCACTCTTTAGACCATGATTTTTTCATACTACACAACCACACTCGCTATTTTTCCGATGACCGAAAACCGCTCGACTACTTCTTTAGCAATCGCCGTTCGTATCTCCGAACCGGTCGGCTCGTGCGTCTTAGGATTGATAAGCACGGCCGCATTGTCCGTAAACGCAATGCGCGAACCGTCCGGCCGCCTGTATTCTTTCTTCTGTCGCACGACTACCGCATGCACGACCGTGTGGCGGGTTTTCTCGTCGCCCTTCTTGACAGCGCAAACCACTATGTCTCCGATACCCGCCTTGCACAGGCTTCTGTGCTTGCCCTTGTACTTTAGCACCGCGATGACCTGGATCTCCTTCGCACCGCTATTGTCGATGCACTTTAGCCTCGTACCAAGCATGATGCATTTGGTCAGTTTTGCAGTTATCCCAAACATATTCTCAAATCACCTTTACCTAACGAGCCAGCACAGCTGGCGAGCTATTTATCATACTTTAATTACGCGACCTTCTCGATCACAACAAACGACTTCATCTTGGACAGTGGTCTGCACTCGGCTATGCGAACAATGTCGCTCTCTTTCGCAGAGATGCATACCGGATTATGTGCGGCAACACGCGTCCGCCTGCGTTCGTATCGTTCATATTTAGGAACATACTGAAGATGATCCCATTGCACGATAACTGTAGCCGGAGCCTTGTCCGAAACCACACGCCCCTGGAATACACGCCCGCGCACCCTGAGATGCCCGTGCCACGGACAGCTTTCGCTCGAGCAGGCGTTTTTTGGCTTTTTGGCATCTATTCCTATGTCAATTTTCTTTCTCGCCATCGTGCATTCACCATATTTTTAACGAGCTGCTGTCGAAGACAGCGACGAGCTATTTTCTTATTTTGTTTCTACCATTTTTTCGTCAGCTTCTTGATGCGATCTTCCGGCCTTGCCAGTATCGCATCACCGTCAATATCAACCGTCGTATCATCGAGTCGCACGCGAAACGTGCTACCCGCTTTCGGCACGACTTTCTGCTCGCCGTTGCCGATCAAAAGCGTCTTCATTGTCTCGTCGCGAATCTTGCCTGCGATGCCAACGTGCGCGGTGTTCTTCGCGCCAACGATACGACATCGCAACCCGATGAGCTCGTGCTGCAAGACGTTCTTGGGAGTTCGCATACGACCATCAACGCATTTCTATGAGGTCTTTGGGAAATCCCTCTTTGATTAGCAGCTCCTTCACGCGCTCGCGGTGGTCACCCTGAAGCTCCATCATATTGTTCTTCCACGTCCCACCGCACGCAAGTTTCGACTTGAGCTTCGTCAGAAGCTCTTTAACGTTTATTTTCGTTGCGTCGATGCCGCTTACGACAGTCATATGTTTCCTGAAACGTGTCGGAATAACGGAAATTTTTATCTTCTGGGCCTCCTTTGCCAGCACTTCGCAAACGCAAAGTTCCTCCGGCAAGCCACACTTCGAACATACCATTTTTTAACTTGACACCTCTCAAATTTTTCAATTCTTTGATTTCCATCCTTCTAGCATGCGGTCAAGTCAAAAATTTTTGACTTGACACCTCGCTTTATTTCTTCTGTAATTTAACTGCACCCACCGATTTTGCAGGTGCGGCTATTTTCTTAGCATTAACAATCGTCTGAATCCTCGCAATCGTCTTTCTTACAACACGGATACGCCCAGGATTCTTAACGGTACCGATCTCACTTGCTGCACGTTCTTTCGCAAGCTCAAGCCGCGCTTCGCGCAACTGATCGGCCAGTTGTTGTCCATCAAGCTTTTTCAGTTCCTTGAACTTCATTCAGTTTTCGCCTCAGTTTTTGCTTCAGGTTTTGCCACAGCTTCGACCTTTTCGGCTTCAACTTGAGCTGCTTCCATCTTCTCGACCGCGGCTTGCGGCCTTTCAACAATGATTCTCCTGTCGCTGTGCGTAATCATTATGTGCGTCGTTATGCCGATGCAACCGAGTTTCGGCAACGCTGTTGCGACACCCTTGATGACATCGCGCATTGCAGGCTCTCCGCATTTCTTCAGATAACCCGCGATGAAACGCTCCGAGCGGGCTTTTTCGCCGCTGATCTTTCCTTTAATTACAATCTCGCAACCTATTGCACCTGCGCGCATCACGCGATCGAGATAATAATGTCCTATCTTCTTCACGTTCATACCGCGCGTCATAGCCGCTGCGATACTCTGTGAAACTATCATGGGATCGATGTCCGGATTAGATATTTTCTGAACGTCGATCTGTGGATTCTCGATGCCTAATTTCCGGAGTTTCTCGGAAACCTCGCGAATCTTATCACCGCCGTGCCCGATAACAAGGCCCGGCGAAGTTGTGTGGATTATAACACGGACACCAAGCGGCGTGTAAGCTATCTCGATCAGGCCGCATTTCACATCAGCGAACTCTTTTCTAAGCATCTCCTCTAGTCGGATCTGCTCTTTCGCTTTCTTGATAAAAATTCTTTCCTTCATTTCTTCGCACCTGCCTCTGCTCTGCTCGAGCCGCGTTCGATAAGCATGATCTCAAGATTGGTCGACTTCATACGTGAGCCAAAACTCGACTTCCTTCTCGCTCTGCGCAAATTCGAACCACGTGTCGCAGATGCGTGCACGAACAATCGTCCGGCATCGAGCCCGTGTGCTTTCGCGTTAGCCTCGCAGCTTTCGAGCAGCAAAAGCAGCGATTGCACCGCTTTTGTATAGTACATGCCCTCAAGCGAACGTTGTCCTGTGACAATATCCTGCAACAGCCGCTTGACTACCGAAAGTTTCTTTCGCCTCACAACTCTGCAAAGTATTTGCGCATTCTTAGCCGAAACGCGCAGGTTATTCCCGAAAGCCTTTGCATGCGGCTGTTCTGGTTCAAACGTATACGGCATTATTTCACCTTACTTTAGCGGCACGAATTTGCTGCCGCGTGTTGCACCAAATCCGGGTGAACCATGCTGGACGCGCTTTCGCGTCTGCACGAATTCGCCGAGGTAGTGCCCGATCATTTCCGGTACAATCGTAACGGGAACATATGCTTGACCGCTATAAACAGCGATGGTAGTTCCGAACATCTCCGGAAGTATGGGCATATTTCGAGATTTTGTGCGCAACGGTTTTGTCGTACCCTTGTACTTCCTCAGTTTCTTCAACATTTTTTGCTGAGTCTCTGTCAAGCCGCGCTTAAGCGTTCGGCGCTGGCGAGCCGGAAGCAGTTCGACAAGCTGCTCAAGCGCAAGCTTTTGCAAGTCCTCTGCGGTTTTTCCGCGATACATAAATATCCTTGGCATTCTAAAATTACCTCTTCCTTTTACCGGTCCTGCGTGCGGCTATCGAACCGACCTTAGCTCCGGGCGGTCTGTTTCGCGAACACGTTATCGGTCCACCGGGCTTCGTCTTTCCACCGAACGGGTGGTCGACAGGGTTCATTGCGACCCCGCGCACTCGCGGCCACATGCGGTTGGTCGCACGCATCGCATGGAACTTATTTCCTGCCGTCATGAACGGCTTGTCACTGCGGCCCGCGCCGGCGGGTACGCCTACAGTTGCGCGGCAATTCATCGATAGCGTCACCTTCCTTTTCGAAGGCATCTCAAGTACGCAGTTATCGCCTGTCCTTGTGACGACCGATGCCGCAGAACCCGGAGATCTGCACAACTTTCCTCCGTCGCCTGGGCGCAATTCAATATTGAAAACTTTCGTTCCCTCAGGAATGTTGCCGAGCGTAGCAACGCTTCCCGTTGCAACAGAGCCGAGGAACCCTACATCCTGGCCTACGAATGTTCCGTCAGCGGGAATCATGAGCTCATTCTTGCCTGCGAACTTCACGATAGCAACAGGCGTCTTCTTGCCTGTTGAATGCACAATATCGACAACCTTGCCCTGTGCGGGCGCCTCAAGCGCATATTTTATTTTTCCGATATACCTGTGGCTAGGCGCGAGATATCGCGGCGTTGCGCGTCCTCTTCGCTGTTGTCGCAAGTTCTTACCCATAAATCATCCCTATATGATTCCGAGCTTAATCGCAATCTCGCTCGCTGCGCCAGGCTGCGTGAGTTTGACGAAAGCTTTTTTCCTGCCCTCTTGGTCGATGACCGTCCGGACAGATTTCACCTTAGCTGCAAACGCTTTTTCGAACGCGGCCTTGATTGTCCGTTTATCGGCTTTTCTTCGTGCAACGAATACAAGCATGTTTTCTCCTTCAATCGAGCGTACGGCTTTTTCAGTCATGAGCACAAACCTGAGCACTTCCCAAGGATCTGCGAATTCAGCCGCAGGCTTGACTACAATCGGCCTGAACACCATCGGCTTCTTGGGCTTGTGCTGCTTTATCCCCCACTTCCTACCCTTGCCGCGCAAGCGGAAGTCGCCTTTTCGCTTTATCTTCAATCGTGAACCCATTCTATCACTTTAATTTAACTGGCGCTGTAATCTGCCGAGACGCTCCTTCGTCTGCGGAAAGCAAAGCTTTCCGAGAGCCCGAAGAAGCTTCGCTTCTTCGAGGCGAGCGTCGAGCTATTGGTTCACCAGCTATTCGCTTAGATTCTTTATAGCCAAAAACATCATCCACAAGTGCAAGCGCGCCTTTTGTCACCACAAGCAGTCGTCCGGCCTGTGCACCAGGAGCAAGCAGCTCTGCATTCAGCTTGCCAAGTTCGACTGCATCCGTTCCTGCGATATTCCTGCAAGCCTTTAGCGCCTTGCAGTCGGCTTTTGTCACAATAAGCAGACCTTTCTTCTTATTGTATTTACGCCCTCTCATTTTTCCGCGACCAGCACGGACTTTCTTTTCTTTGCATCGCTCGACCTCGTTTACGAGCTTCAGTTTTTCAATAAGTTTGATAATATCCTGCGTCTTGGCGACATTTTCAAAATCATCGACAACAACGAACATCTCCTTCGCTTTGTGCCCGCGCAGCGCAAGCAGTTCGGGATTCATGCTCGCTGCAAGCGCAGAGCGTATCGCAAGCATGTGTTCCTTATTATTGATCTTCTGCGCCCAGACCTTCTCGACCATCGGCGGATGAGCGCGTCGGCCTTTGACGGCATGTGGTGCGAAACGGGCGCGCCATGCCATCCAACCCGCGCCTTTACCATGAATGCGCGGTATGCGCGACATCTCTTTGTTCATCATCGCGAATCGATCGCTTCGGCGACCGTGATAGTGAGCGGACGTTCGCTTTCCGGCCAGCACGTCTGAACCGTACGGTTGCCTGCGTTGGCTTTGCAATGCGAATACGGCACGAGCGATAACTTCCGGTCGGTACGCGGTGCTAAACGAGCGCGGTAGCTCGACTTGACCAACCGAGTTACCGTCAAGCCCGTATACATTAGCTTTTGCCATTTCTTACACCTACACAAGGAGAAGCCATGCTTCTCCGGTGTAGCAGAACCTTAGGTTCTGCTTACACTCCCTGTTTTGAAGATAGCGAAATATATTTTATATCGATCGGCACTTCCTTGCGCTGCGGACGGACGGCTTTGCGAAGCACGACGAGCCGCTTTGTAACGCCGGGCACTGAGCCTTCGATAAGCAAAAATGTCTTGGGAACACGCCCATAGGTCATGAAGTCTCCAGCAGGATTTATTTTGCTGCCGTCTTCGCCGATCATGAGCAATTTTTTATTGAATTCCGTCCGAGTATGAAAACCGTGCTGGCCGGGCATCGGCACGCGCCAGTCGACCTTTCGTGGGACCGTCGAGCCTATCGAGCCCGGATGGCGGTGCATCTGCTTGTCCTTTCTGCCCTGTATGCGGATGTGATACCTTGTTACAGCACCAGTAAAACCATAACCTTTTGTGACGCCCGTAGCATCCAACCACTCGCCTGCCCTGAGCGCTTCGGCAGCTGAGAGCTCTTTGCCCAACATTGCTCGAGCGTACTCGAGCTTTTTCGCGACGTCAGCGCCGCCGATGCCAAGCTCGAGCACATCGGGCTTTTTCTTAGCCATGCCCGACTTTTTCGGCTGCGTCGCGACTATTAGGCGGACATCTGAAAGCTCTTCTGGCTTTGATTCTGCCTTCTTTTTACCCGGAATAGTCTTTCTGGCGAGATCGAGATCTTTCGGAATAGCATCAAACCAGCTCTCGCCTACCGCAGCGAGGCCGCCCAGCACCTGTTTGTACAAACGATAGCCTACGACAAGCAGCGGCGGCGCATCGAGCACCGTGACAGGCCTCCACACGACTTTGTTTTGCGTCGGCGCATTTGGTCGTGCATCGATCATGTGGATGTGCGTCATGCCTGCCTTGAACGCGGCAAAACCGAGCGGTTTTGCTTCCGCAAGCTTTGCCCGACCGCCGACTTGTGACCAGTTAACGCATGGATAGATTCGCTTAGCCCGCTTTCGCGGCCAGAACTGCAGCGTTCCGCATCGTGAGCTTCGGTTTCGTGACATTTGCCATTCCTCGAATATGACTATATTTATAACTGCCCGCTGGCAGCTATTTTGCATAGCTATAGGGCGAAATCTCTATTTCGCCCATACAGGTGAAGCATCGGCTTCATCTTGTATCGCCTTTCGGCTATTTCCCAATCCTATCATTTCCTAGAACACGCAGCTTCTGCACACGGGCAAATCCGTTCCCGCATGGGTCAAGAGAGTTAGCCCTATATCAAAGAGTGAACTATTTAAGCGTTGATTTTTGCAAAAACCAGAATAAAAGAAAATGAAAAATTTATTCCTGCACCATTTGTCCTTCTTCCGCAATCTCGGCTTCTATCGCTGTCGCGTTCTTCTGTTCTATCTCTGCAATTTCTGTGGAAACTTCAGGAACGTCAGCTATCTCTGCTCGTCGCTCGCGGATTAGTTCGCGTGCGCTCTCGGAAATCTCTGCTCTTTCTTTGCAAACCTCACCAATGGACTTTGCTGTCTCAACGTGCTTCTTCACAAGCTCCAGAAATTCCGCTGTCTTGCCATGCTCGCCCTCGGCTGTCGCGTTCTTGGCCGCTTGCATCAGCGCTCGTGCTTCTTCTACGACCTGGTGCACAAGCACTGCATTCGGGCATCGGACGCTAAGATTTGCAAATGCAGCTCGCACGCCAACAATAGTCGTGTTCAGCTTCGCCTCAAGTTCGCCGGTATCCGCTTCTTCGTCCTCAAGCTCGCTCTGCCAATTCCACTTTATGCGCTCGCGAACGAGCCATTTCTCCTGTTGGAATGTCTCGCGCAAATCTGCCAGCAGTTCCTTGGCTGTTTCCGTATCGTTTGCTGCAAGCGCTGCACGGACTTCTGCGAACTTTGTTTTCGCTGTGGCAAGCCTCTGCTTTAGCGTCGCTATATCGGTTGACGCTGTGGCAGTTGCATTTATGCCGAGTTGCTCGAGCTCCTCGCCTTCCTGGTCGAGTTCCGCCTCTGTGTCATTGAGTTCAGCTTCGATCTTTGCCTTTATTCTCGCTTTCAACGATGCAAGCGTCTCCTCAACTGCTGCCCGTTTCTCGGTCCATTGCGTACGAACGCGCTCAAGCACAGCCTTCGCAACGTCGCTCGCATGCTCGCCTGATATCTTAGTCACGTTAACGCCTTGTGCTGTCAGCGCAGCCGCAATCTCCTGTGCAAGCGTCGGGAAGCCGACGACTTTGACGTCGGTTATGTTTTCCCACTGTACCAAGGTTACAAGCTCCGTCACGTTTGCATCGCTTAGGATGCGCACAACAGAGTGCTCGTTCGGGTGGGCACTTATGCCAAGCACTGCACGCCAGTGCGGCGCGGCAACGACGACAAGCTTCAAAGGTTTGCCTTCGGCTTCGGCTGCGTCCGCCGCATCTTTTTCAGCCAGAAGTTCTGGTCCATCTCCACCGCCCGAGGTTTCCCAATCTTCGAACTCGTTCAGCACATCAGTAACCTCTCTCGGGGCCGCATCTTCGTGGAACAACTTCACCTTCTTCGCACCAAGCTCGCGCATCGCCACCAGTACCGTAGCAGGCACTTTGCCTTTCGGTATCGGCAGCAGCACGCAATCGTTCTGCGCTGCATCTGCTGCGGCATAAGCTATCAGATTCGTATCGACTGCCGAGTCCTTTGTGTCGTCCACAAGCACCGTACAATCAGCGCCTTCTGGCCAGAAGTGCTTTGCGACTTCTATAGCCGTCTCTGTTCGTTCAAGCCCCCATAGCCGAACGACCTTGTATCCGATGTTTCGTAGCTCGTCTTCAGCCGCTGGCTTCACAACAAGCGGACCGCCCACGATCACTACAGTCGTGGGGTCCAGGCTCGCCAACTCCGTCTTTATGTCATCCGTCAGCTCGCCCGCCGGCAGGATAAGCACAGGCAGCCCGTCTTTCGAGCCTGCCGCACTCGCCACCAGCGCATCTACGGATGTTATATCTGTCGCAAGGATGATTTTCTCCACGCCTTGCGCACTAGCCGTAAAGGACAGAACAAATAGTGCTGCAACAAACGCCATAATCAGTGTTGTTTTCATTGCATCACCTTTTGAGTTATACACCACCATGATTGTCCAACAACCAAGATTGCGTATAACTCAAAACCGTTCTCTAATCTAATCCGCATCTGAATTATTTAAGCAACCGCCATGCGAACGTTTATAAGTCATGATTACTGAGATAAGTTGTCGGTTGAGATACGGGCATCTCAAGAGCTCCTGCTTCGGCGGGACTGAAGTCGCTTCGGCGATTTCCTTTGCTTGAGCCTAGTGGGTCTTAATTTGATACATTCACACGTAGGTGAGTCTTCTCATCGGATTTCTTCTCGTCTTGTTTAGGCCATCCGCTTTCAGAAATTCTGTCGCCTTTCTTGTCCGCCTCAACAGCTGCACGTTCGACGACTCCTCCGATCACATGAGCAGCTGCCCGGATATCTTTTCCCACGACAGTTGCTACGCCTTTCAGCCCCTTCTCAATAGTCGAAGCGTCAGAAGCAAATCCGCCCGCAGCATGGTGACCACGCAGGATGCCGCCCTGCACGCCGTACTTCAGCATCTCGCCGAATACGAAGCCCGGCTTAACGCGCTCGCGCTTCTCGACGACTTCTGCCAAGAACTTGATAAAGAGTATCGCGCCGGCAAGCCGGATGACGCCGGAGATGAGAAATACTACACGATACTCGCTTAGCCCGAGAAGCGTCTGGGTTGCAAAATGCTGGGCCGTCAGGCCTGCCGCAATCGGGCCGAATACGCCTGCTATTCCGAGCACGACGTTGAACATCGCGGCGAACACAGGCCGCGCCCGTGATGGCGAGATCTCGAGCATATAATTGTAGTGGGCGATCGTAATGCCTGCCCATATCATTCCAGAAAATATCTCAATCGGCACCAGCATCCATGCGCTTGTCGCGGGTATCCATAGAAGGATTGCTGGTACCGTGCCAAACGCTGATATTATCATCATAGTTCGGTGGCCATATTTGTCTGAAAATATGCCCCATCCGCGCTGCACAAGCATGCCAGCGACTCCGCCTGCCACGATAACAATCGATATCCAGATGTAGTCGGCCGCGAGCGTCTTCAGTATGTAGATGTTCAAAAATGGAGCGGAAAACATTATTCCGAACTGCCATATGCCGAACAATATCAGGAACGTCCTGAATCGCGCATCGCTCCAAACGTCACGTATGGCCGCACCGTGGAAGTCTTTGCTTGGTATAATCGGCGGGTTCGGAATTCTCGAGAACAATAATGAAGAAAGCAGTCCGAAACCGAGGCCTATCGTGAAAATCACTGCAAAGCCGAACGGGTCGTTCTTTCCGAATATATCGAGTATCCATCCTGCTGCGAGTGAAGCTGTCAGGCCTGCAGCCGTTGTAGCGACAGTGCGCTTGCTGAAATACCGCCCACGCGAGCTTTCGGGCACAAGGTCGCCGGCAATAGACGCCCACGCTGGCGTTGAAACCGCGCCGACAAGCGTCGCCAGCGTTACGAAGACCATCAGCATACCGAGCGCAAGGCTGCTCGCCGCAAACCACAGCGCAATAAGTATGATCGGTATCCACATCAGCCGCGCAGCTGTCGCCGAAGCTACGACTATCCATTTACGTTTGGCCATGTTTTTCTGGCAAAACAGCGCCGAAGGCAGCAAGGCAATCGTCCATAGCGCCACCGGGACCGCACTGAGAAGGCCGATGTAAAGCGAGTCAGCCCCGAGCGCAAGGGCAAAAGCCGATAGAAACGCGGACATCATCGAGTACTGCGTAGCCGCAGCCATGCCCTCCCGCGTAAATGTACGCAGGCCGACGTTTCGCACACCTTCATTCCACGTCGGCTGGAAGTTCGTCTTGAACCGCGGTTTGAATAGCATGCTTGAACACCATATGCCCAGCTAAGCTGCTGGGCGTTCAGCATCTCGAAAAGAAAGATTTCTTTTCGAAGATGAGTCAGATATGCCAAAGGAAAAGATAAAGATGTCGCTAGAACTTTATCTCGCCCTTCTCTACCTTTTCTCTAAGCTTGTTCAGTGCGGCGCGCTTGTCGTCGTGAATTTTTTGCATGGACTGATTTTCAAAGCCCCAGTTCGGACTCCCGAACTCCGCCTCGATCCAATTTAGGGCAGAAGCGATGTCTTTCTCACGCTCTGGCTCCTTGCTGAACGTCACAACGCGAACTCCGCCTGGATACTTCCCATACTCCTTGGCGTCTGGCGGGCATGCTACAACGCGCTTTCCTGTATACGATGCTATCACGCCAGATGCCTCATCTCGCAGCCCTATGCACGTCAGGAAAATCTGTTGTTGATTCATGTACGCCGCAGCCAAAGTTCTTACATAATTAAGCGTACCTTCGACGTCCCTGTGGACCGATCCTGCGCCGATCGTGTATGCCTTTTGTGAATCAGACGGCGCATCGGTATATTTCCACCCGCGTGTCTGGAGTTCACCGATAATCTTGCGGACATGTTCTAGATCTGATTCAGATCCGAACACCATATGAATAGCTTTTTGCGTCATGAAAACACCTCACTTCAGCGCCTCAGCGTATTTCTTATAATCCGCAACGACCTCTTTCAAAGGCGGCGCGCCGCCGAAGATAGCTGTCCCCTGATACAGCGCATTCGCCGTCGCCATGTATGCCGCACTTATGATGTAGAGGAACTCTTTCGGCAGCTGCTTCGGCTTATTCGTTACGTGCTCTCGCCAGTTGTCGATGCCCGACTTCTTGACTCTTTCTGCTTCCTCGACCCACTCAGGCTGGTTCTTCTTGTACCACTGACGGATTATCTCTTTGCTGACTTGCACGCCGTCATAGGTAAAGCGACATTCGTCGAGCGTGCCGAGCACGTCAACGAAGATAAGGCGTCCATTGGCATCGCGTCCGAACTCGAACTTACCGTCCTCATTCACGAGCCCTATGCCTTTGTAATGGTTCGTGATCAAGCCGTTTGCGACGCGCATCATGTCGCGCAAGTCTGTGACTTCTGCGTCGCTCAGCGCTGCAATCTTCTGCGCCTCATTCCAGTCAAGAGAACGGTCTCCGTCCTCCAATTTGGTGGTGACGTCATATTTAGGGCTTGGAAGCCTATCGCCTGCTTTCGGAACGTAACCCTTGTCGAACCCCAGCGATTCGGGATTCACTTTGCCGCTGCGCAACTTGTCGAGCATCGAACTGCCTTCAGGAAGACCGTTGCGATAGATGCACTCGAGCGGAATCAGAATACCGTTCATGCCAGGCGCATATACGCTATAATCATACTTGACCGTGCCGTCGACGACTTCCTTTCCTGGACGTATGACATCGACTTTCTGCACGGTCATGACATTCGTGGGAGTTTCAAGTCCCAGTCCGATGTAATGATTGTGCAGACCGCCTTTCTTGAACAGCTCGAAGAAATATGCGCTCTGCATGCAGAGAGCCGCGCCTTTGTTCGGTATAGTGTTGGGCATCTCGCCCCAGTCAAAAACAGAATACCTGTCTGAAAAAGTAAAATTCAACATCCCGTTTCCCAAATCCTTGACATCTTTTACGCTTCCCATATCAAACACCTCACAAAAGTTTTGTTTCCTTCAATCTCTGTTCCCATGCGATTGCGACCTTCTCGGCCTTCTGCGAAGCAATGCCGAGATATTTCGACGGGTTTAGCAGCGCTTCCTTCTGGTTCGGCGTGAACTTCTCAAGATACGGCTTCAGGTTCGGGTCGTTCATCGCCAGATCCGTCAGCGGCTTGCCTGTCTTGTACGACTCATCTGCAAGTTTGCCGACATACTCGTGGGAATTCGGATGCCCGTGTGCGGCAAGCAGAAGATGAAGAGGTTCTGCCATTATCTTGTCCGCGCTCATCTCGAAATTTTTCAGCATATTTCCTTCGTGCGGCTTCAGGTTCTTCGAAACGCGCACGGCCCGCTTTACCGCGTAATCGAACTGGGCGAATATCTGCGGCACGTATCTCTGCGATGCGGAGTTAGTCAAATCGCGCTGGTGGTCCGATATCTGGTCGAGATACATCATAGTCATGTATGGCATCGTGGCTTTCCACAAGCTCTTGATGTTCTCCAAACCGACAGGATTTGCTTTGTGCGGCATCGTCGATGAGCGGGAGATGTCCTTGCCTGCTGTTTCACGCGGCTGCCCGACCTCGCCGATCTCGGGTCTCTGAAGATTCCTCATGTCATCAGCCCAATTCGCTAGCACCGCGAAAGCGCTCGTGACGTAATGAACAATATCCGTCACGGGCTCTGGCTGAACTATCTGTGTAGAAATCTCTGCCGGCTTCAATCCGAACTCATTCATTATCTCGTATTCGAAATCTTCGGGATTATCAACAAAGAGCGAAGATGCATTGTAAGCGCCGACGGCACCCGAGAACTTTCCTCTGAGACCGTCCACGGCATCTTTGACCTTCAATAACCTCTCGCCGAACCTGCTGACATACCACGCCATCGCGAAGCCGAACGTTATAGGTTCTGCGTGCTGGAGGTGCGTACGCCCAATCTGAAGCACGTCCTTATAATTTCGCGCCATCTCAATCCACGCCTTCTCAAGCTCGACCATATCGGGAATAATAACGCCGAGGAAAGCGTCTCGGTATCGCATCGCATTTGCGGTGTCTACAATATCATAAGACGTCGCGGTCCTGTGAACCGCTGCCTTCGTCTCATCGCTCACGCGCCTCTGTATCATTCTAACATGGGCGATGATATCGTGCCTTGTCTTCTCCTCCTCTTTGTAAACCTCATCTGCAGTTACTTCGTTGGCTGCTTTGGCAATCTCGAGGGCGGCCTTATCGCTGATCACGCCGCGCTCCGAAAGCACGCAAGCTAGCGCCGTTTCGACCTTTGACTTGTATTTAATGAAAGCCTCTTCAGAAAGAAACGGCTTCAGCTCTTCGACCATGTACCTGTAATCCGTAGGCGAAATGAAATCGTATTTGGAAATCTCGCCGTTATCCGCACTCATACCACAACTTCCAAACCAAATTATAAAACCCTGCGCTTTTCGAACATATTCGTCGCACTTTTATCCTTATCGCCGAATCACATTTCATGAACTGCCCATTCTGCAATCCCGAAATAATTAAGCGACAAATATTCGGCGAAACAAAGCAATTCCGCTTCTTTTACAATCATAAGCCGGTCTTGCCAGGTCATTCGCTGATAGTCTCGAAACGACACATTGAAAGCATTATCGACATGAACGAAAGCGAGCTCGCAGAATTAGGTCCGCTTATGAAAAAACTGTCAATCGCCCTAATGAAAGCATATTCTTGCGATGGCATCGACATGTCTCTCCAGAACGGCGCAACCGCCGGCGCATCCGTTGCGCACATACACTGGCATCTTGTCCCGCGCAAAGCCGGCGATATAGAAGGCGATCCTAGCTTGTGGATGGCAAAAATCATCGAAGCCGAGCGCAAAAGGGAAGGCATCTCCGATGCAGAGCTGCAAGAGAATGTCAGAAAAATACAATGCGTACTGAATGGAAACGAGTGAGAATAGTAGCTCAGCAGAAAGAATTTCGCAGTCCTTTCGCGGCCTTCTTGCTCGATTGAACGCAGCTGAGAAATCGCCTTTGACTCTATTAATTCAGTCGTTTTACAACAATCGCCCGCGGCTTATTCTTTATTCCGATAACATGCGACCATGGTATCTGCTGGCTGCCTTGCGAAATACCGATACTAAGATACGGACCAGTCAGCACGTGCTCAAATCGTAACGCATGCTCGGTCGCATCCCATGTCAGTCCGATGTCATCAACGTGCCCTACGTGCCTGCCGTGAGCGTCTAGAATCCGCTCGCCCAGCAGGTTTTGGCACACGAGAATAGCATCGCCAGGAATCGGCTGGCAGCCAAGAGCAAACCAGCGTGTGTTCAGGTACAAATCGATGCCAAAGCTTTTCACGACATTCCATGGAACAAATCGATTGTGAACGACAACACCGGCAATTTCGACTTTCCCGTCAAGAAACCTCACCGCCAAGTCGCGCACACGGCCAGCTTTGAAGCCCGAATCGTCAATAACTTCTTTCCCGACGACGTCTTTCGCCAAAGAAATCGTCCTTGCAGTAGAGGAAATTTGTGTGAGCATCATTGTAACCGTGTCTAACGTCACGAGAATCATTAATATACTTTGTGGTGAAGGGTAGAATTTGTTTGGTTGTAACTGTTGCGAGTAAGATAACGAACGAAGCGAGCTATTTGTAGTATAACTGCGCCTGAGCGCAGCTATTTTCACTCATTTCAGCCAAGTTATCTCCGTTTCATCGGTCCGCCAACGAGAATTGAAGTCCGCGTCCTCAGGTTTTAGCCTTTTCTGGCCGCTTTTAGCAGAAATCAGCCCAGTCCACGCGATATTCGCACCACAATCTCCTGCAAACTCGCTCGGGCACACAAAAAACCGCGCCCCTCTCTCCTCACACATAATCCGAAGCATCTCTTGTAGCCTTTTAGAAGCAGCCACGCCGCCTGTCAGTAGGCATTCGTTCTTGCCTGTATGAGCGAGAGCGCGTTCGGTCACTTCAGCAAGCATCGCATAGCACGTTTCTTGGAAAGAGAAACAGATATCTTCCAGACTGCTCGTCTTCAATCTCTGCAGAGCAGCCGTAACGATACCGGAAAAAGATAAATCCATACCTTTGACAACATACGGCAATTCAATATACGCATTTTCGCCTTTCTTAGCCCGTGCATCAGCCGCTAACTTTTCCATAATCGGCCCGCCCGGGAACTCGCCCCCTGCTTCTCGAATGAACGTATCAATCGCATTGCCTATTGCGATATCCAGCGTTTCGCCAAACACGCGATATCTCTTGGCGGCATAGCCGATCACCTGCGTATTACCGCCAGAAACGTACAAAACAATCGGGTCAGTCGCGCCAGTAGACTGCTTTCCGATTTCAACGTGCGCAACGCAATGGTTTACGGGCAAAAGCAGTTTGCCTTTCTCTCGCCCTAATTTTTGTGCAAACTCCAGCGTAGCGAGCAAACAAGGCGCCAAGCCAGGTCCTGCAGAATATGCAATGAAATCAACGTCTTTCCATTCTACCTTTGCATCAGCCATTGCTTTTTCCAAGACACTTTCGGCAACATCGATGTGATGCTTTCCCGCTTCAGTCGGATGGATACCGCCAGCAGCAGGCTTGTACACGTCGCGTACGTTCGCCAAAACGTTGCCCTTGTCATCCGCAATGCCGACGCCAAACGTGTGTGCTGTGCCTTCCAAGCCAAGAACCAGCATGCTCATCACGGCCTCGTCCTGTTTATCGTCCTCGGAAACGCGATCGTATCCCTGATAGACTCAAGCTTGCATATCCATCGTATAAATCGCTCGACGCCTAGCCCGAAACCTGAGTGCGAAACCGAGCCGTATTTTCGAAGGTCGAGATACCACTGATAGTGCTCGATTTTCTCGCCGCTTTCCTCGATGCGCTTGACCAGCTTACCGTAATCAGTCTCGCGTTCCGAACCACCTGTAATCTCCCCGACCTCCGGTGCGATCATATCGGCGCACAGCACGACCGACGGATTGGAAGGGTCTTCCTTCATGTAGAACGCTTTGATTTTCTTCGGATAGCGCGTAATAATCAGCGGCTTGTCAAAGTGCTTCATGAGCTGCTCTTCCTCAAGCGTGCGAAGGTCAGCGCCCCACTCGAACTCCACGCCGTCTTTCTTCAAAAGCGCAACCGCTTCGTCGTAAGTTATCCGCGGAAACGGCGGCTTTATTTTAAGCAAATCGGCAGGATCGCGGCCTAGCAGCTTAAGCTCCTCCGAGCACTGCTCAGCGATGCGCTGGCACAAGAATGATATGAATTCTTCCTCAAGCTTCAGCAATTCTTCAAACTCAAGCCACGCAGCCTCGGCTTCAGCCATCCAAAACTCCGTCAAATGCCGCGCCGTGCGAGACTTTTCCGCTCGGAAACAAGGCGCAATGCAGTAAATCTTCTCCAATGCAAACATCACCGCCTCAGCGTAAAGCTGCCAGCTCTGGGTCAGGTATGCCTTATCGCCGAAATATTTCACCTCGAAAAGAGTAGAACCGCCTTCACAAGATGTCGGTGTAAAAATCGGCGACTGGGTTTCGTAGTAGCCGCGCTTTCGGAAAAATTCGTCTATAGCGCCAAACACTGCAGATCGTATTTTCAAAACAGCCGTTAGCGCGCGTGACCGCAGCCACAAATGACGGACATCGAGCAGAAACTCAGTCGACTGGTCTTTTGTTATCGGAAAAACATCGCTTAGTCCAATCAACTGCAGATCTTCGACTTTAATCTCAAATCCAGTTGGCGCACGGCTATCTGCTCGAATCTCTCCTTCGACTTCGAGCGACGCCTCAATAGAAACCTTGTCAGCAGCGTCCCAAACGTCCGCTCGAACGGTAGCTTTGTCAACCACGCACTGTATTATAGTGCTCGCGTCCCGCAAAACGATGAACGCCTTCTGATTGCTCTTTCGTTCACGGTAGCACCAGCCGCGGACAGCTACTTTGCCCGAGCCGCGTTTCATCGCTTCGGCGATTGGAATAAATTGCATACACCAATTGCAATTAGCAATCTTTATATCTTCTGAAAACAAAGTGGTAGAGGGTTTTGTCTCCTAACAACGCCGAAAATAGCGAAAAACTGACGCCTGAGATGCGAGAAAAAATCCATTACGCATGCGGCCTTATTCTGAAGCATTTGCATAAAGAAATTTCTGGCAATCGTTACGACACGCTCCAGAAAGCCGTACTAAATCGTGTATTCGGTGAATGGGAACCGCTCTACCACGTAACACACTGGATTCTGATGGAAGAATGCGGTATGCAGTACACCGCCGCAGCAAATCTAGCTACCAACCGCGATGCGAGCACCGCATACGTGCCAAACCATCGCAGCCCGGACGAGCTGAAGCAGGCGATTGACAAAGGAATCGAGAAACATGAGCCCAACATAATCGCCAGACTGCCGGGATACGAAATCGTCGTGAATAAAATCAGTGAATATTATTCTGCCGCATTAGGCGGTTTTGAACGCATCGATACTTTTCCAGAAAGCAGGCGTGATGAAGTTCTAAGCCAGTACTATGAAGACGTCGACGATTCCCTCGATGCGCTGAAGCAGGAATACAAGGCGGAGAATCCGCCTGTACAGGTAGAGCGAAACTCTACCTTGTACAAGAGTAACGGAAATGGCGGCAAAGAATTTAACGAATGGGTAATGTCCAGGCTTGCACAAGACCCTACGAACCCGACCGTGCAGACGATAAAGATGCGCCTGACGATTCGAGGAGCATGAGCCACTAATCGCATACCCATAGCGGATAATTTCCGAGTCTTACCTTATGTTTACGTTCGTATTCTTGCAAATTTTTAGCGCGTGGAATGTCAACTTTAGTATTGTCGCGTAAACGCCAATTAAGATTTTTGATACTTAGCCGGTCACTCAGCCAGATAAGATACTTGTCCCAATCGCCACCAAATCGCGTATAACATTCGTCTACTAGCAGCTTTTTTTCATACGCCAGATTTTTGACGTATTTCTGGTGCTTACTTGTTTTTGGCATATTTTTCACACCAAGTCCTCGCACGGCATATCGTCTAGAACAGTTTCTGTTTTAGATTTTGGACCGCAAGAAAGGCAATTCGCAAGATCGAAACCTGGGTATGTCTCAGCCATTCTGCTCTCATATTCATTCAATTCAGTTATCCTGCCCAGATCCGTCTTGATCCTTTCCACGAGCTTGAATATGTATTCCTTGCCTTTGCGCTTGGCGTCGAGGTCTTTCGCCATCGCTTTCCATTTTTCCGCGAGATTATCATATTGAGAATAAAGTTCATCGCGAAGATTGATTAGCATTCGATATTCAGGTGTATTAAACTTGCTGTTGTTTGTGTACTCAAAACAGCTGAATTTTGTGCACACGTCGTCCTTAAGCCGGCATTCTGGCATTTCAATCCTCTTTCATTAGGCTTCCACCGCAACCTTTTTAAACCTTTCGTCACCGAGCAGTAGTTGCAATTTTAACAATCTGCCCTTTTATACCCTCCCAATCGAGTTTAGGGTAAGTGATAAACATGGCAGAAAAGAAACCATTCGGTGGTTACCAGATAAGCTTTGCTGGCCGAAAGGAAACAGTAGAAGAAGTTTTCGGTTCCAAGCCCATCGCTCCGAGCGAAATGACCAAGAAAATATGGGCATTCGTGAAAGGGCACAAGCTCTCAAGCAAAGGGTAAGAATTCTTAATTTTTTTGTTTTCTATAATTTAACTGCGGGCAGGCGCAGCTATATGTAAATAATTCAAAACAAACTATTCGCGAGAATTAGACTTATTTCTGCACAAACAGAATCGAAGATTCTGCTGTGAAGGATAAGCGAAGCTCATCCTTTCATCGGCTGTTGCACAATGCCATAACCGCATTTGCCGCAATACTTGCGGTTCTTGTAAGTTGCCATAAACGTGCCAGGACCGCATCTCGGGCAGTTCTCGCGCTTTCGCGCAAGCTTGCCGCCTTTGGCATCGTAAAGCTTCCAGACCTGCACTTTGGTATGTTTTTTCTTCGATTTTGGGCGTTCCTTTTGCGATCGCTTTTCTTTCTTCTTCTCTTCCTTTGCTACGACCGCTGCTTCTGCCTTAGCTTCCTGCGGCGCCATGCCTTTTACGTTTTTCTGGACTTCTTTTGCCATAAGTTACACCGTTTCAGCTACAAGCGTCGGATAAGTTTTTTGAATATTTTCGTTTCTGCGACTTATAGGTTCATTAACATTCGAATTGTGAGTGAGGCTGTTCAGATACAGCTCCGTTTGGAGTTTGTTCAATATACGCCCATCCCTAAAAACCGTTACGTTTCCGTTGGATGCCGATATCTTGTAAGTTGCCATCAAATCACTTCTTCTCAGCTGCTGCAGGTGCCGCTGCCGTCTGCTCGGCTTTCTTTTCTTCTTTCGGCTGCTTCGACAAATCAGGCACCTTAGCCTCTTGCCACACATGGACTTTTATGCGAGACGCTTGCTTGCCGACGCGCGTGAATATGCCTTTGATATCAACTTGCTCCGGAGCAACTTTCCATTCCTGTGCGAGCGCCTGCTGCAAGCTCGCTCGCGACGGCGTAGCGCCGGCCGTATGCTCGACCGAACCAACGACTTCCTTGCGCTTCATGTACGGATTTTCCCTTTCGCTGAATATCGAAACCTTCATCATTTCACCCTTAGCGCATACCTGCCGGGCTCTTTTATTTTGAGCTTCTGAGCTAATTCGGAACTGGGGTCGAATACAAAAATCGTGCCCTGGAACGACGCAGTCGTTTCGCCAGACTTGCAATTCGGGCAAATATTGCCTTGCGCTATCACAAGCTTGCAGATTTTGCATGCGCGTTTTGTCATAATCATCACATAATCTAACGAGCAGCGCCGAAGCGCTGCGGGCTATTCTCCATATTTCAGTTACTTCTTTTCCTCTTTCTTCGACTTCTTCTTGTCCTTTTCTATCCATTCAACCGCGCCCATAGTCGGCTGGCGCATCGTTAGCGCAATTTTCGAACGGCCGCCCTTGCCCAGAGATACGGAAGCAACGCGAGCGCGTATAATCGCGCCTTGCTGAAGCTTCTGGCCCGATTTCGTTCCGATGAGCGTGGTTAATTTTTCATTATAAGATACTTTATCATCCATTACTTGGCTGACATGCACAAGCGCATCCAACGGCCCTATGCGCGCGAAAGCGCCGAAAGCGGTAATATCGACGACTTCACCCATCACGACTTCATTTACCTCAGGCGCATACGATAACAATTTGAATTCAGCCGTATAATGTATGGCCCCATCCTCAGGCAAAATCTCGCCCTCGGACACATTGAGTATGTCCGTGACTGCAAGAAAAACGCCTATTTCGGGGTCTAGCTTGCTCTCGACCTGTTCCTGCAGGCTCTGCTTGATAGCTGTAGTCATGTCTATTCCGAACTTAGCCGGTGGCACTCGCACCGTGTCGCGAACCGTCAATATCTTATACATATTGCAAAACTCTCCTGTGTAACAATCCATTCGTCTGTTGCACAATAAACAGAACATGAGGATAAAAAGCTTACTTTTAATCTAACCGCCCTGCCCTAAACGAAAGCGGTTATTTTTCACTACAGCAATGCATACGCCACAATGAGCGGCGCGAATACTAGCGAAACTATCGACATGAGCTTGATAAGTATGTTCAATGACGGTCCGGCCGTATCCTTAAACGGATCGCCGACAGTATCGCCAACAACAGCGGCTTTGTGAGCCGGCGAGCCTTTGCCTCCGAATTTGCCGCCCTCGATATATTTCTTCGCGTTGTCCCATGCTCCGCCTGCATTAGCCATCATGACTGCGAGTAAAAATCCTGTGACAAGCGAGCCCAGAAGTAGCGCACCGAGTGCAGCCGTACCTAGTAAAAAGCCGACAGCCAGCGGAGCAATAATCGCCATCAGCGCAGGCACGACCATCTCACGCTGCGCGCCAGCCGTTGCTATGCTCACGCACCGAGCATAATCAGGCTTGCGCTTGCCTTGCATGATGCCAGGGATAGTTTTCCACTGCCTGCGGACTTCATCGACCATCTTATAAGCCGCACGCCCGACAGCACGAAGAGCCATCGAGCAGAACAGGAACGGCAATACGGCGCCTATGAACAAACCTATCAGGACAGTCGGTTCGGTCAGGCTGATCACTTTCACGCCTGCAGCCCCGGCATAAGCGACAATAAGCGCCAGTGCTGTCAGTGCTGCAGAACCGATGGCAAATCCCTTGCCTGTCGCAGCTGTAGTATTTCCAAGCGCATCCAGCGCATCCGTTCGCTTGCGCACGCCAGGCGGCAAGTGCGCCATCTCGGCAATGCCGCCCGCATTGTCAGCAACCGGACCGTAAGCATCACTTGCAAGCGTTATTCCAAGTGTGCTCAGCATTCCAATCGCAGAAATCGCGATGCCGTAAAGTCCGCCAAAGTAGTACGAAATAAGAATAGCCGCCGAAACAATCAACACAGGCAACAGCGTCGATTTCATACCGACTGCAAGACCTGTTATGATATTAGTTCCGGCGCCTGTCTGCGCAGATTCCGCAATCAGCTGAGTCGGGCGATATTTGTCAGAAGTATAATACTCTGTCGTAAAACCTATCAATACGCCTGCCAGCAAACCGGCGACAACCGAATAGAAAAGTCCGATATCAGCACCCAGCCATATCGTTACACCGTAAGACATGACTATGACCAGTATCGTTGCGACGATGATCCCGCTTCTCAGCGCACGAAGCAGAACGCCTTGCGTGGCGGCTTTGCTGCCTGTGCGCACGAAGAAGAAACCGATAATCGAAGCGACTATTCCGACAGACGCAACAAGCATCGGCAGCAGAATTCCGATAGCCCCAAGCCCTGCCGCCAAAGCAATCGCAGCGATTATAGAACCGACATAGCTCTCGTAAAGGTCCGCACCCATGCCCGCGACATCGCCGACGTTGTCGCCGACATTATCGGCAATAACCGCCGGGTTGCGTGGATCGTCTTCTGGTATTCCGGCCTCGACCTTGCCGACAAGGTCCGCACCGACATCAGCCGCCTTTGTAAATATTCCACCGCCGACACGAGCAAACAGCGCAATCGAGCTCGCGCCCAGACCAAACCCAATCAGTGAAACAATTGCAACATCAGGCGCGAGCATCGTAGTAAACAAAGTATAAACGCCGAGCAATCCCAGAAGGCCAAGCCCGACTACAGTAAAGCCCATAACAGAACCGCTCGAAAATGCAACCCGCAAACCGGCATTCAAGCTCTCGCTCGCTGCTTGCGTTGTGCGCGCATTTGCTCGCGTAGCAATCGACATCCCGATAAATCCGGCCAATGCAGAAAGCACAGCTCCGACAAGGAAAGCCAAAGCGGTATATGGCCCGATTGCAACGCCAAGCACAGCTGCCAAAACGATCATGAAAATCGCAATGACTTTATATTGGCGCTTCAGGTACGCAAGCGCACCTTCACGAACAGCCGCAGAAATCTCCTGCATGCGCGCATTACCGGGCGACTTTCTAAGGACCCGCATCGCCATAACAGCTGCAAACAGCAGCGCCAAAACGCCCGCACCGACGGGAATAAGTTCAAACATCTTACCACTTATCTTACCACTCGATTTGTAAAACATGCAACGAAAGTTTATATACGTTGCGCATCCAAGCGTCTGCATGCCCGGATACAATAGCGATGAACTGGCGAGACTTCGCAAACAGCACGAGACGCTTGCACAAGTGCACCAAACCATAGCCGATGGTCACATAGCGGCAGCAAGCTTCTTCGGCCTCCTCGAAGACCCGAGCATCGAGAATTACATGAAATACTGTGGCGATTTGACAAATTCGCTGGCAAGCGCAGGCGCACTTGGCATGGCGACCGTTAAAGCTTATGCCGAAGAACTGGAAAAACGAATGAAATCGTGCCAGCGACTCTAGCCATCTTCTACGATGTATTTCTTCTGCCGTAAGCGCAAAACCACAATCCCTCTCTTTTTCGCCTGTGCAATCAACGCAGCGTCGTTCGTCGCAATCGCACATCCGCTCTCCGCAGCTCGAGCAAGCAAAGCGCGGTCGGTAGACCCGCGAGCTGCGATCATATGCGGCTTACGAATGTCAAGTATAGCGAGAGCGACTTTTGCTTGGCCACCTGCTTTCCCGCCGCTTGAAGCTATTTTGTTAATCTCGCCCAAGACACAAGTCAACACGACAGGATTGAATCCGAGCTTATCGAGCTCTGCGAATATATCCACTCGGAACTTCCCGGGAATCATCAGAAAATTTGTATCGAGCAATGCACATTTCATACTGCACAAACTCCATCACTGCATAGTTCGCCGCGCGGGCAATCCGAATTGCGGCAGCACCTAAATGAATCTGCGACATCGGCAACAGACCAGCACATGCTTTCGCAGCCAAGCACGCCGATCTTGCCTTGCGCACTCGCAAACGTGCCTTCGACAGAGCCACTGGCAACAAGCCAACACGCGCGCCCACAGTCAGTCGCGCAGTTCGGTTCAGTCAACGCAGGTGTAGGTAGCAATTCGAAAGTAATAGTCGACTCGACATTTGGGCTTATGATATTAACAACAAACGCTGTAACCGCATCTCGGCCGGCATATGCTCCGATGACGACTGCAAGCACGACAAAAGCTAACAGTAGATAGGTTATAAACGGTCGCGGCGCATCTGTATCATAACTCGCCTTCGGCGAGCTATTTTCTTTGCTTCTATTCCGAGCCATAACAATTCTTTCCTTTCATCATTATTATATCTTTATCAAAACAAAGTAATTGGTGGTTGTATGAAGATTCTGATGGTAATAGCGCCCCGTAATTTCAGAGATGAAGAGATGCTCGTTCCGAAAGAATTCTTCGAGAGCAAAGGCTGGACCGTTCAAATCGCAAGCAAAAACCTTCGCCCTGGCGAGTTCGCGACAGGTATGCTTGGCGCAAAAGTTCGGGCGGATTTAGACATATTGCAAGCGAAAATGAAAGATTATGATGCTGTCATTTTCGTCGGCGGTTCCGGAGCAACAACGTACTTCAACGATCAGGTCGCGCACATGCTTGCATTCCAGGCTTATGATACCGGAAAAGTCACTGCAGCTATCTGTATCGCCCCATCAACCCTGGCGAATGCAGGCGTACTGCAGGGCAAGCGCGCAACTGGCTGGCCATCCGAGCGCCCTAACATAGAAGCAAAATCCGCAGGCTACACCGGAGCAGACGTTGAAGTTTCGGGCCGTGTAGTAACTGGCAAAGGACCTGCTTCTGCTCGAAAATTCGCAGAAGCCATCGCAAAGCTGCTGGAGGGCAGATGATGCCAGGAACTGCAATATACGAGATACATAGATCGAATGCAATTTCTGGGCTCGTCGCGCAGTTCGGTGCTGGACACAAACCGCTAATTGAACAAACGTATGACAAAATATTCGTTGGATTGAAAAGAGAAGGAATAACAGAACTATTCATCTATGTGATGACATTAACCGAAACACGCGGCAAAATTAGTGAAACGCTATCGCGATACAGTGAAGAATCTAAAAGGGTAGCCAGCAGCAATTAATATACCGTCCTTGACCTTATTCTATTCATGGTCGTAACAAAAGTCCGCAAGCGCGACGGTCGCATCGAACCCTTCGAAATCACGAAAATTGCGACTGCCGTCCACAAAGCACTCGACGCGACAAAGACGAAAGACGGCAATACCACCCAGTCGCTGGCAGAAGAAGTCACCGCAATTCTCAATAAGCGTTTTGAAAATGTAATCCCGTCAGTCGAGAACATCCAGGACATCGTTGAAGAGACGCTGATGCGCCGCCATCTGACGAAAGCGGCCAAGGCCTACATCCTCTATCGCCAGCAGCGCGCTCAAGTTCGTGAAGCAAAAAGGATAATCGGCGTTCCTGACGAGCTCAAGCTCGGCGTCAATGCAGTAGCCGTTCTAGAACGTCGTTACCTTCTCAAAAACGAAGAAGGAAAAGTGATCGAAACTCCATCACAATTATTCAGGCGAGTCGCAAAAGCAATCGCCCAAGCCGACAAAATTTATGGCGACGACCCGAAGAAAAGCGAGGAAATATTCTACAACCTCATGGCAAACCGCGAATTCATGCCCAACACGCCGACGCTGATGAACGCCGGCACACCGCTCGGACAATTGAGCGCCTGCTTCGTCCTGCCGGTCGAGGACTCGCTTGATGGAATATTCAAAACGCTCTGGGACGCTGCACGGATTCACCAGTCAGGCGGCGGCACCGGTTTTTCGTTCAGTCGTCTGCGACCGAGAGGGGACATGGTCCGCTCGACGCGCGGAATTGCAAGCGGCCCTGTCACGTTCATGACAATCTTTGACAAGGAAACCGATGTCATCAAGCAAGGCGGAAAACGTAGAGGTGCAAATATGGGCATTCTACGTATTGACCATCCTGACATCGTTGAGTTCATAACTTCCAAATCGAAGGAAGGCTTTCTTGCGAACTTCAACATCTCCATCGCAGCCACAGACAAGTTCATGCACGCCGTGCAGCAGGACAAGGAATACGACCTCATCAATCCGCGAACCGGCCAATCAGTCAAGCGATTACGAGCAAGAGACGTTTGGGATATTATCATTACATACGCATGGCGTACGGGAGATCCAGGCGTAATATTCATCGACGAAATCAATCGCCTCAATCCGACAAGGCACACAGGCGAAATCGAAAGCACAAACCCGTGCGGCGAGCAGCCGCTACAGCCGTACGACAGCTGCAACTTGGGAAGTATAAACCTGGCGAAGATGCTGAAGAATAAAATAACTCGCACCGAAGGTGCGAGCAATACGCAAGCCGAGAAATATGAAATCTGGTGGGAGAAGCTGTGCACAACCGTACAGCATTGCGTCCATTTTCTCGACAACGTAATCGACGTCAACAAATATCCCATCCCAGAAATCGAGCAGATTACCAAAGCGAACAGAAGAATCGGCTTAGGCGTCATGGGCTTCGCCGACATGCTCCTATTGCTCGGGATCCCGTACAACAGCGATGCTGCTCTTAAGCTAGGCGAAAAAATCATGAAGTTCATCAACGACGAAGCGCACCGAGCATCGTCAGCAATCGCAGAACGCCGTGGAAATTTTCCAAATTTCGAAGGCTCGCTGTGGCAAAAGCATGGTTGGAAAAGCATGCGCAACGCGACAAGCACAACAATCGCACCGACCGGAACAATATCAATCATCGCAGGCTGTTCCAGCGGAATCGAACCGCTTTTTGCAGTAACGTTCGTTCGCAACGTAATGGAAGGGACGAAACTTCTGGAAGTCAATCCAGTCTTCGAACAGATAGCTCGAACAAGAAATTTATATTCGCCCGAGCTCATGCAGCAGATTGCACGCAGCGGCTCGGTCCAGAAAATCGACAAGATTCCTGCAGATATGCGAAAGCTATTCGTCACTGCACTCGACATAGCACCGGAATTTCACGTAAGGATGCAGGCAGTTTTCCAAAATCATACTGATAACGCAGTCAGCAAGACCATCAACCTGCCGCACGATGCTGCAGCCGACGACGTAAGAAAAGCATACGAGCTTGCGTACAAGCTCAAGTGCAAAGGCATAACGATATATCGCTACGGCTCAAAGCCCGAGCAAGTTCTGTATATCGGCGAAATAGAAATCAAGAAGCGCCCCGAAGCAAGCCCGTTCGTCACCGCTGAGGCGGAATATGCCGGCGGCTGTCTTACTGCCCTGTGCCCGAGTCCGGCATAAAATGACGAAGCTTTCGTTAAGCGAAAGCTGAGCTATTTGTGAGTTTCGTGACGTTGGCGTATTTCTTGTTCAGGTTCTGAAACGTTCGAGAAAAAATTATGATTGGATATGTTTAATTCTGATCTAGAATTCGTCTTGAAACATTTGCTAACAACTAACTCATATACACCTTATTTGTTTTCTCATTTTACGTTTGTGCCTCGCAAATACAAATTTTATTATAATTATGTGTATTTGTTAAACAAGTACAACTACTAGCAATTTTTGTATATCCTGTTGGGCATGTTGTTGTATCCGTACAATCTGCACCAGTGCTTCCAGCTAAAAGAAAATGAGGCGCACCTGTTGAATTTGTAAGCGGTCCTTGCATAGAAATATTCCCTGCAACACTTAATTTTCCAATCGGGTTTGTCGTCCCGATGCCGACGTTGCCGGCAGGCGTAACAACAAAATATCGCGATGCAGAACTGCCGCCGTATTGAATGGTAAAAATGTTCGCAGGGGCAGCGGCATTATCCATTATTAGCTGCCAAAAATCATCTACACCAAGTCTTATATTGTAGCCAGCTATTCTGCTGCCGCTCACACTGGCGCCTTCGGCTGAAATCTGACCAGTTGCGATAGCAGCGTTATAAACAGACAATGGCCTGCTCGGACTCGTCGTCCCGATGCCGACTTTGCCCGAAGTAGCATTCGCAAACAGCACCGCTCCGCCAGTCGCATTATCAACGCGCAGCGAGCCGTTGACGTTCAGCTTTTCAGAAGGCGTCGTCGTCCCGATGCCGACGTTCAAACTCGTGTTTTGAACAAAAACATTATTTCCACTTGTTCCCCATATACTATTGCTCACAGGAGTATCTTCGCCTGTCTTAACACAATATATTAAAACATAATAAGGGGGCATGTTGTTATGCGGCGCATTACTGCCATTACTAGCCGATGCGGGATTCCAATTCGCTGCATAGCCTGAGCCTTGAATAGCTGCCGACCCGCCGCCAGACCAAGTGGTTTGAACCGCAACGGTATGAGTATGTGCAGGCATTTCTGCTATAGTAAGTGTATGATTTATTTCTCCGCCAGTGCTTCCGACGGTGTAGCCGCCCCCAGCGCCAAAAATAAACCTATTTGTCAAGTTAGGAGTTCCGCTTGTTCCATCTGCCAATATCCAGCCAGTTGGACAAGTTGCAGAATTGAAAGCTATAATTGCTCCTACGGAGACACCGCTTCCGCTTCCTGTAATATTAATTCCATTAACAATAAGACTTCCGGTTATATTTGTATTTCCTACAACATTCAAAGCATGTGTCGGGCTCGTCGTCCCGATGCCGACGTTGCCCGTCGTATCGTTTATGAAAAGTCGCGTCGTCCCCGCAGTCTGCAACTGCAGCGGCGAGTTCGAAGAAATATTACTGGCATAAACCGTACCGCTCACGTTCACGCTGCCGTTCACGTCGAGCTTCTGGCTCGGGCTCGTCGTCCCGATGCCGACGTTGCCGGTATCTGTGATAGTGAGCCGCGCGTCCGCTAAAGTAGCACTTGCTACTCCAGCAGAATCAGGACTGTTAAGGATATGAATTTTACCTCCTGCATTAAGTCCTGGCACGTTCCTTTCAAAAACAATGGCAGACTTCCTGTAGTTTGCAGTAGTAGTTCCTCCAAATCCAAATTGGATACCAGCCCATCCGGCCGCGGGTAAGTTAGCTACTCCAACAGAGACAAAATCATTAACTGCGGCGTAAACTTCCAGCTTTTTGAACGGCGTCGTCGTCCCGATGCCGACGTTGCCTGATGTCGCGTTGGCGAACAGCACAACGTTGCCCGTGGCATTATCCACGCGCAGCGTGCCGTTTACGTTGAGAGCAGTCGATGGACTCGTAGTTCCAATTCCCAATCGGTCCACCACAAACATCGAATTATTGAACGTATAATTGCCGCCTCCCACCGACGAGCCAAAAATGCCGGCCGCAACCTCAGAAGCAGGATGGAACACAGACTGGGCAAACGCAAGACTAGCAGTAAGCAAAATGACTGCTAAGAACGCGAATACACGCATGAATGATATTTCGCTTTTGCGAAATTTAAAGGTTATATTCTAGGCACGCTATTTCTTATTATGGGTTACATCTATCTCTACAAAGGAACAGGCGCAGGCAAGACGACCAATGCGCTCGGCTTAGCGCTACGCTCGGTCGGCCACAATCAGAAAGTTATAATAATACAATTCATGAAAGCACACCGCGATACTGGAGAAGTAAAAGTCGCGCGCAAGCTGAAGCCCTATTATTCAATAACGCCCGTTGGGCGCAAAGGCTGGATAAATTTCAAGCGGCCAGACGCGAAAGACATCGCCGCAGTTGCGAACGGCATGGAACTCGCACGCAAAGCGCTGAAAGAAAAACCGAACCTGCTCGTGCTCGACGAGCTTGGACTCGCCGCATGGGGCAAACTTGTACGGACAAAAGATGTCATAGCGCTACTGAAAACAGTTCCGAAGAAGACAAACGTAGTGATAACAGGCCGTTATGTTCCTAAAGAACTCGAACGCCACACAGACTTCGTCAATGAAATAAAGGAAGTCCGCTATCCAAAGAAAATGGTCGCGGTCAAGGGGATAAACTGGTGAAATAAATCATGGCAAAGCTGCACGTCCACGAATCGCGCTGGGTCTGCCAGGCATGCGGCTATATTTTTGCAGCACTGCCGGCAACGCGTGCAGGCGAAGCCGAAGCCCAGCCGCAAGCCTGTCCAGAATGCGGATCGAAGACGCTCAGAAAACTGGACGAAGCAGGATTCTAATTCTAAAATAACTCGCTCGCCACACACTGCAAAGCGAGCAATTCGAAAATCAGCAACGACAGCACGGTTTCTTTTTTGGCCCCATTTTAACATCCCCTAACAGATATTCACTCCAACCTCGCGCAGCAGCGTCATGTTCAGATAAATCGGTGTGCGTGTGCGAAGCGCGAGAGCTATCGCATCAGATGGTTTCATGTCAAGCTCGAGCACGTTGCTGCCCGACCTGAAGATAGCGTTTGCAAGGTACGCATCTGCGCTCCTGCCCCACATTGTCATAGCTTCAAACGTTATGTTAAACGTTCTCAGCGTTGACACCCAGCCGTCCCACGCAGTCGGCCGTTCGCTCGTCTTATTTTCAAGCGCCAGCGCAATCGCCTCAGCCCGTTCGGTCGACGTATCAGCGACAATCGCCGTGCAGCCGCGGCCGATTGTTATTGTCGTACCGTCAATGCGCAGCACGTTCTGCTCGCGAAATTCCTCGCTGGGTGAGAAATATTGCTGTGCAGAAATCGTAACGCCAGACTCAGGAACCCGTTCAGCAGGATAATTCACGGCTAGCCACACGATGCCCAACACTACAAGAAACACAAGCCCGAACGCGACCCACTCGCCGCCGTTTTTCTTTCGTTTCGCCACATCATCGCCTTTACGTTCCTGTATTATTTGCCCAGTCGACACACCATGCAGTAACATTGCATTTGTTGGCGCCCTGCGTTGTGCAGTTGCCTATCGGGCCAACTGTGACAGTAAACGATGCATCCTCACTGCGCGTAGCATTGCCGGTTGCACTCGTGCCAACGTCAGTAAAGCTCCAGTAGCATGTGTTGATTTCGCTCAATCCGAATGGATCAGTATCATTTACGTTCGCCGTAAAGAATGGCGCAGGGAACCATGTCCCTGCCAGTGGCGACAGTATCGTGCTCGTCGGGCCAGTATAGTCCACTCCAAACGGCACGTGTGTGTTATCTGCGACTGTCTGCTCATAGCCCGTCGCATTATCGCGACAGGCTACATGGTAATCGCTGTCGTTTTCTACAGTATATTTGCCTTCCGGAACGCTGGTGAGATTGCACGTGATATTGTAATCTACTGTCGTGCAGTTGTTAGTCATGTCGGCATAACCGATATTGTTTTCGCTCCACCTGCACGTCAGGTTTGCAACCGTATGGTTCAAGTAAGCGACGGTATACCCGTTATTTGTGTTGTCCCAGCGCAGGCCATTGAGCGGATCTGGAGTTACATAATTCTCGATGCGCAAAAGCTCCGCCTGCCCAAGCTGCGTGAACTGGCAGCATACAGTCGAATTATAAGTAACCGTATCACTAGGCGTGCAGTTTGCAACATGAGCATTCGTATCTTCGGACATCGTAAGCAGGCACGTCTCGTTATAAGCCGAGCAGTTGCCGCCGACGTGGCGGTGCGCACACGTTACGGGGTTTGTAGTTGCGCCGATGTATGCGGGATAGGTATAAGCGCTTCTGCTGGGCTCTTCGACGTGCGCGTTCGTCCAGTTGTTCAGCCTCAGGAAAATCGAGCCAGTATTATTCAGTATGGTGTTTACGCTGGCCGTATCGTTGCAGCATATCGTATAATTGTAAGCTGTCCCATTCGGCAGTTCGGCATGCGCGTTCGTATAGTTCGACATGTGAAGAACATCCGTCTCGCCCGCCGAACAGTTGCCAGATACGTCATACCGCATCGTGCACGACATGTTGCCGACTAATGCTGTAGCCGAAGCTCCAAGCAACGCAACAATCATCACGAATACAACAGCATCGCGCCTCATCATCGTCATCTATTTACCAACCCTCGCATCTATAGCAGTCCTCTCTTCTTCATGCAGGCATCGCACATAAGCTTTGTGCCAACCTTGTGAATGTGCTCCAAGCACGTTTCCTTACCGCACTCTTCGCACCAGTGCACGAGCAGCTCAGGCTTTCCGCATACCGAGCAGACATATTTCGGCTTGCCTGGCATTCGCAGCACTTTCGGCCTGACAGTCGGCAGCGCTGGTGCAGGTGGCGCAGCCTTCACAATCTTTTCAGGCCTGCGCGGTTTAGCTTTCGGCATTGTGATTTTCGGAACGACAAGCTTCGCCTTGCCGACTTTTCGCGCCCATCGCGAAATCGCGCGGCGCCTTACCGTAACGACCATTCCAAGTCCGAGTATCAGAACAATCGCTGCGGCGGTGACAAGCAACGCTTCAGGTGGCAAGCAGCTTGCCGTTTCATCAACGCGTATGCATGCGTAGCTCGTTTCAGGCCCGCACCTATATGCCGATCTCGATTGGACGCCATTCGTGCAGGCGCTCCATGTCGACGGCTCTGGACATGCCGAGCATGCTGCTGGCACTTCGCACGTGCGTGCTACTGGCGTTGACGCGCACTGGTATCCTGTGTCAGCCGTGCAGACATACTCTGTTCGTGTCTGTACGCCTTCTGCGCAAGCACTCCAGTCACTCGGCTCTGGGCATGCTGGGCACAGCAATTCAGGCGCGCATGACTTAGTTACAATTTTCGGCTCGCATGAGAAGCCTGTGTCAGCGCTGCAGAAGTATTCTGTCCTGCTTGTCTGGCCGTTCGAACAGGTTGCCCATAAACCTGGTACCTGGCATTCCGGCGGACATGCAGCTTGCGGACCTGATATTGCAAATACCGACAAGCCAGGCGAAACCGCACGATAATAATGATACGCACCATCCGAACGCAGCCATACTGTCTCAAGCTCGTTCCATGCGCCGGCCTGGAATCTGTAAAGCTTCACGTGACGATAGTCAACGCTATTCTGTGCAAACCAGCTATTGGGAACGGCAAAGGCGAATGTCACGTTCGCAACGTTCTCATCGACAAGTCCGGTCTTGGAGACATCCATATATTTGTATGCAACACCAGGCGGCAGCGCCGAAGTTGCACCTCTCTGCGTAATCTGTACTGTAACGTTTGCAGCTACGCTGCGCACGCAAACCTGAATCGCCTGAACGCCATGCTCGCCAAAGCGTATGTATGTTGCGCTACCACACGCGTTGGCCGCTATCGATGATATCATCTGCGACTCGGCTACGACAATCAGACCACCGCCGCCTCCACCGCCGCCTGACGGCGGTGATGTGATGGCAAGATTACGCGTATCAGACCAATTGCCATAAAGTGCTCCGTCGTACGCGCGCACGCGCCAATAATATGTTCCGACTGCTAATGCAGTAGCAGTGTAGCTCGTGCGCGGACTTGCTTCGGTGACGTTAGTTGCATTGACATCAAGCGAACCAAAGCCGACATCGTTATCGACCTGCAGCTCGTACGTTAGTACGTCACCTTCTGCATCCGTAGCATTATCCCATTCGAACGTCGGAGTCGTATCTTGTGTACTCGCTGCATCCGCAGGAGCATAAAGTGTAACTTGCGACGGCGCAGTGTTCGGTCTGCCAAACGGCGCAAACGTGCTCGCGAAGTCCGTGATGTTCGCAAACGCGTAGTTCGCCGCAGCGTTCACGCCCCACTGTCCAGCGGCATAGAACGTTTCATTCGTCCAGTTTGTCACAGTTGTATTGTACTTCCAAATCCGAACTGTCGCCTCGCTGACGTTCGCTGTCGTGAGTTCAGCATTGGTATAGCTCACGTTAAGGTAAGCCCAGCTCGCGGCGGTCAGGTTCGTCAAATCGACGTAATGAGTCAGATTTCTGATGTCAGCGGTCGGATCCGCAGGCAGCGCGCCTTTCGTCGCGACGAGCGTTATATTTTCTGCCGTGAACGAAACATAACTCGATGTATTTGCATTGGTCACGTTTGTGTTTATGAAAACGTTTCCTGCGCTACCGGATAAATTAACATCGACGCTTACAGAATCTATTATCGTGTTATCGGTAAATGTATTGTTATCGCTACTTGATATCAAACGTATGCCTTCAGTGTTCAAGCTAACAGTATTATTCGCAAATGAGTTATCGTTAGCACTTCCTGTGAGATATATTCCATATTCTGCGCTCGAATCGACTATGTTGTTGGCAAATCGGTTGCCTGTCGAGGACGAACTTGTTAACTGAACGCCTCTGCTGTTTGCACTCAGATTATTTTCGGTGATGTTGTTATCCGAACTTGCTAAAATAAGCACGCCAGATACCGTGTTGCTAACAATACTGTTGTTAGCAACAATGTTTCCGGTCGAACTGCCTGACAGGTAAACTCCGCGTACGTTAGAAGTGAGCGTATTGTTGCGTATTGTTCCGCTATCTGCGCCTGTCGTGTAATATACAGCTGAATCGAAGTTTGTTATGACACAGTTCTTCACCGTGACATCATCGAAGCCTGGATTGTTTATTCCGTACGTGCTTCCAGTATCGTTACCGTCTATCGTGTAGCTCTGGCAATCGAGCGTGACGTCATCCGCATCGATAGTTACGCACGTACCGCCTGCGATAGAAAGGTTGCTCGAAAGTGTGTACGTACCGGCAACGCCTAGTGCCAGCGGGCATCCTGATATCGTGGTGATCGCAATCCCATTGCTTCTGCTAAGCGCGGCCACGCCTGCCCAGTTCTCGGCTTTGAGCTCGATGTAATATCTGTAAGCATTCATTGTGTCGATAGTCGCAGTGACGGACGTATTGCCGTCGACGTTTGCCCATGCTGATGTATTATTGCCAGAAAGTCCTTTCTTCCATACGCCGCTTGTGACATTATACACAAAGTATGCATCAATAATCCCGTTGGAATTATTGTCTTCGCCGATGCGATACAAATAGCGGCGTATGCCCGATTCCAAGTCCTGTGCAGACCAGCTAGCGTTCAACGCAGTCGTGTTGCTCTGGTTGTCGCCGTCGTCGTTGACGAACAAGAACACAGGCGGCATTGTATCGACGGTTATGCCTCCAGGTGCAGTTGTATTGCTAACCTCATTGCCTGCGCCGTCATACGCATCCACAGCCCAGAAGTACGTCAATCCTTCGGACAACGGCGGGCTTACAGACTTTGTCACATCTGTTGACGTTGTCGTAGTAAGGTTGACTATCGTCTCGCCAAGGTTGTTGTAAATTGTATAGCTGTATCCGAGCGCACTCGAATCAGCATCAGTATAGCTCCAACTGGCATGTATAGAAGTTGTCGTAGCGGTGAAATTGCCGTCGTCTTGGACGTCAAGCGTCGGAATGCTGTTGTCGATTGCAACTGTAGCGTAAACGCCGTTGCGAACATTGCCCGATGTGTCATTAGCGTAAATCCGTATCGTCTGGTTGCCGGATGCGCCACTTATCGTTGCATTATATTCGTAAGTGTCGCCGCCTATGCTCACCATAGTTTCGTTTCCGAGAGTCGTAATGTCTGTAACATCGACCCACACAGATGAAACGTTCTGCGGGTCTGTCGCATCTACACGGATGTTCAGCACATCTCCGTCCTTGACGCGTGTCTGCGTCACACTCAGTGGAGCAAACGTCGGATAAGTCAGCGTCAAGTCGGAAATAGCTGGAGCGCCTGTATCAACGAGTGTATAGTTTTCTGGCGCTCCAGTCAAGTTCTCCTGGCCAAGGTTATCCACAGCAGTCACGCGCCAGTACCACCAACCATCAGAAGGCGGCACATCGCTAAACGTCGTGATGTTCGTCGAGCCAATCAGTAGGCCTGATACAGGCGTAAAGTCCGCAACATTTGAGCGATAGATATTATAACTTGCAACATCCAGCGAAGCCGAAGCAGGCCAGCTCAAGTTCACGATACCATTGATGTCAGCAGGCCAATCAGTGACATCCAAATATGCTGGATTATCAGGAGCAACGTTGTCCACAGCAACCAGAGTATCATTTGAAACAGAATAACCGACCGCATCCGTAGCGGTCGCACCAATTGTTACGTTGCCCTCAAAGCCTGTTGGTCCACTTGCCAAGCACGTAGCACGCCACGTGCCACTCAAACTGTTGCCCGATTGCAGCGTCGCAGCAACAAGTCCAGCGTTCAGCGACGAACAATTCGCAGTCACACTAACCACACCGCTGCCGCTGTCGCTAGCATTGACATCAACGATGATGCTCTGGCCGCTTTTAACTTCAGCCTGACCGCTCGGATAAGTTATATTCAGCGATGATACAGAAGGTAATGCAACATCCACGTTAAGCACGCGCGGCGTCGCATTGCCCGAATTCGGACCCACAGTCGATGTATCCGTGCACTCGATAGTCCAGTTGTAGCTTGCCTCGCCAGTAAATGAAGCAGTGAAATTATTTTCTGCGTTATTGACAACATCTGTCGTGTTCGTCTGGTTAAGCGCATCGTTGATATACAGCGAGCAGTTTGCAATTAAGCTCAGCTGCTCAGACGGCGTATAAACAAATGTCACGTTGCCAGATTGAACATATGCATTGTTAGTCGGCGAGTTGAGCACAACGAGCGGCGGCGTCGTGTCCGTAACGTTTCCGCCACCGCCAAGGCTTACAATCACAAATGCAGTAGCATTAGCAGATTGGTTCTCAGCGTCATACGCCCGTACAAGCCAGTACCAAGTACCAGCGCTCGGAACAGTATACGTAAAGTTCGAGTCTGTTATATTCGTCTCATTCTCAAGCGGTGAGTAACCGGAATTATTTGCAATCTGGAACGTGTAATTGACATTGTCGTCATCGATGTCCGTTGAGTTCGACCAGTCGAAATCTACGGTCAAGCTGCTCACGCTTGAGCCGCTCACTGGCGAGACTATGCTTGGCGTCGGCGGCGCAGAATTTACAATTGTTACGTTCACAGTCGTGCTGTTCGCATCAAATACGTTCGCAGGATAGCTTACAGGCAATCCTTGCGCAAAGAATTCTGAAACATTACCTTTACCGCCAGTCGTCGTGACAGTCCAACTTACTGCACAGCTGCCACCGCTGATCATATCACCAAGACAAACCGCATCAGACGGAGTCTTCGTAGCCGTAGTTGAAAATAGACTCGAATTGTAATAGAGCGTGGCATTCAAGTCACCGCATTCACCGACTGTGCACGTAAACGTTGCGTTGACAGTAAACACCTGGCTGCTTGTGACATTTACATCGGCATTTGGATTTTGTACAGCGCCCAAAATTCCAAACGCAAGTGACCATGCCGTGCTATTTGTTGCTGTCACGGACTGTGAATCTGTTGCCGTAATACTGATGTTGTGCACACCGGAATCGGAAACAACCTGATTCACATAGAATATGTACGTTGTCGCGTTCTGTTCGACCCATCCGCTGTAGAACAACGTCTTGTTCGCATCATCGACATTGGTCCAGCGCGCAACAACGTTCGATATTGTATAGTCACCAGGTGTGGCAGTCGCGCTTATTCGCGACAGCGTCTCGCCATATCCTATGTCGCTGCACGAGCCGAACGTCCCAGTCTCATTTGCACATTGTACGTTGCTTACGCTCGGTCCGCCCGGTGCGTATATCGACGCAAGCGAAGTGCTGCCATAATACGTCGTACCCTGGTATGTTATCGAACCGTACACCAGCAAGCCGTCGTTGATGTTGGCGAGATTGATTATAGAATCGTTTAGGTCGAACGTAGGATTGGATATCGTAGAATCGTTGATGGTCGTATTGCCGGCGGTCATGCCTGTTATCGTCGAGCGATACACGCTCGTGTCGTTCAGCACGCTATTAGTTATATTCGAATCCTGTATCGTTCCAGAACCGTACAACGTCACGTTTGTCAGCGTCGAGTTGACTATCGTATAATTACTGGACAACGTCACCAACCGGATAGTTGATATGCTTATGAACGATGTTCCTGACGACAGCAATGATGAATCATTGATATCAGAATTCGTTACCGATATGTTGACGAGCGTCGAATTGTAGAAGTCTGAATCGTATGCGCTTGACCAGTTGGCGCTTGACAGATTGATGCGGGAACTATTGAAATTGGAATTGTAGAATGCTGACAAAGAAATATTGCTCCACGTCACGTTCGAATTGCTTACATTGCAGCCTCCTGCACAATATGAACCCGTGATGTTCGACGGGTCTACGTTCCATCCGTTGCCGCGCGTATAATTAAATATGCTGTCGCTGCAGTTCGAGTTGGATACGTCCGTATTGTCGATTGTACAGTTATCAGCCGTGACGTTCGCCAGGTTCGAGTTTGCAGCTACCGTATCTGTCAATTCACAAGTGCTGCCGTTCGTATTCGTCGCGACAGAGTTCAAAAGCGAGCACAACGTCAAATTCGCGCCCACCAGGTTCGAGTCCGTTGCGTTCGTATCGGTTTCTGTCGACAAATCGACGGTCGTGTTGATGTTGTTCGACCTTATCTTCGTCGTGTCCGATGCGGACGAATTTTGCATCGTCGAGTTCGTAAATGTCGAATTGTCGGCCGTCGAACCAGTCATGTTCGAGTTTTCAACAACGGAATTATTTGCGACTGTAGAATCAATTACAGTCGACGATTCGTTGACAGTTGAATCGGTAAGTGTCGAATTGTCAGCTACCGAGTCCTCTACAGTTGAGTTGCTTATGCTCGAGCTGTCCGTTACGGTCGAGTTATCGATGGTCGAGCCGTTCGCGACTACAGAATCGTTCACTGTGGACGCATTCACATTTGAATCGGTAATCGTAGAATTACTGGACGTTGAATCTTCGATAGTTGAATTGCTTGCAATTGAATTATTTGCAACAGTAGAATTATCGATTACGGAATTATTGGCAACTGTCGAATCCGTTACAGTAGACAAATTCTCAACTATCGAATAGGTGATTGTGGAATTGCTAGTCGTCGAATCGGTTATATCCGAATTGTCTACAATTGAACCATCCGCTACAGTAGAATTATCAACGACCGAGCTGTTCACCGTCGAATCGCTAACGTTTGAATCGTTTTCTATAGTTGAATTGAACACCGTAGAATTGTCCACGGCCGAGTTGTTCACATCAGATTCGTTTACAATAGAATCTGTCACAGTCGAGTTCTCCACGGTCGAGTTCGATACAGTTGAGTTGCTTACGCTCGAATCATTCACGTCTGTTCCATTTAGCGCCGAATCGATTACAGTCGAGTTCTCAATCGTCGAATTGCCCGTAATCGTAGCGTTTGTCAAGTTCGTACCAGAGTCGTAAATCGTCGAGCCCGACTCTATCGTCGTATTCTCGTCAGCTGCCACACCCGGATCGACATAGGAGCCGATGGCAAAGTTAATCTTGCCGCTGGTTTTGTTTGTTTCGTTATTGCCGACTTGGTCGCCACTGAAGTAGCGGATAAAGTAATAGCAGTTATCGTTGCATGTCAGGTTAATCGGAACCGGCTCCGTGTAATTTATAGTGTACGAACTGCACGGCCCATCACTTACATTATACAAGCACCAAGCCGTGAAGTTAACACCCGAGCCGCCAGCGTCGCTGTCGGTCGTCAGGTTTATAGTTAGAGACGTTTCGTTGTACCACGTGACATTATTTGCAGGCCAGTCGTCCGTCGTTGTCGGCGCGACGTTGTCAAGCAGCACATTGAAGAAGTTCCAGCTTGTGTTGGAGTTGCTGGCGTTATCATAAACCGTGACATAGTTGTCAGTATAATCGGTTGTATCCGATTCGCTCCACTCATAATACCATGTGAAATTAATATCGCTTATATTCCCTGTCGCATTCGTCCCGCCCAGGCTCACCGTGTCATTCCACGTCATGTTGACGATGCCAGACACGTTGTCCTGCGCATTCGCAGTCACGGTAAAATTGCCCGAGCTGGCATTGTTATACCAGATCGTGAAGTTCTGGCCGTCGGTGCTTACGAAAGCATAATCACTCGTTTCGTCTATGCTCAATATTGTGGCATTAGGCGCGGTGTAGTCTATAGAAAGCAGTACTGTGTCTGCGAATGCTGCAACGACAAATGCTAATATCAACAAGGCTGCAAGGGCTACGCCTTTCCGCTCCCCGATGAGCCCCGTCAATCCTTTCGGCTTGTATTTCATACCTTCAACACGCTTTCCTTGAGTTCTTTCAGCGTTTCGTCCTTCGCTCTGCTAGGTAAGTATAATTTTGCACGTCCGATGCGCCTGCAGCTCACAAGTCCGCGCGCTTCCATGACTGCGAGGTATTTTGCGGCAGTCAAGCGGTTGATAGAAGTCAGTTTTGCGATGTCCTGTATGGTGATGCCGATACCTTCGCATGCATGTATCGAATCAAGAATACGTTTTTCGAAGCTGTTCTGCATCGGTGCACCGTATCTTTAACGAGCCGCAGTCTTCGGAAAGCAAAGCTTTCCGAGAGCTCGGAGATGCATAGCGTCTCCGCAGCCGAGCAATTTGTCTATCTATCTGCGCATCAACGATTATCGTTGATGTTTATCATATGCCCAGAAGCCCAATATAAAGATTTTTCGTTCAAAAACCGAACACAAGGTGGGATTTTGCTAGAAAATAGGGAGAAATAACATCCTCCTATACGAACCGCACACTAAAGTGTGCGGTTTTTGGAGGATGTATGCCAAAGAACTTGGTATTTCATCCTCCGACTTTAGTCGGAGGTTTTCAAGTTCTTTGAGCATAAAGACCAATCGAGAGTTTTGGCGCCGCGAAAGAAGTTTTAAACGCACTTTTCGATTTGAAAAGCTCGATTTGTTGCCCTTCGGCCTATTTACCCAACCGTGCAGTTCGTCAGATTAACAAACCAGTCGAGCGTCTTTGCGCCTGTGTACGTCTTATTTTCGTAGATAAACGTCGGGACTTCTGTTATGCTCGCATTGATACATGCTTGGGCACGTTCGCCTTCACAGCCGATATAGATGCGGTCGACAAATTGCGTTCCGCCAAACACCTGCAGCTGCAAGAGCGTTGCATTCGTATCGGTCGAACCGTAGAATCTCAGACCCTTCAGAGCAAGGCAGTTGAAAAATGCGCGCCTTGCCAGTAACTCGGCAGTAGTTGAATTGACGCCAACGACGCCTGTCTGGAACAATTTCGTGCCATCTTTTGTGATGTAGAAATCACTGGCAACGCCTGTGTCGTTAGCCTTAACAGTAACCGTATACATTCCGTTCTCTTCGCCTACAACTAGCAGCGTCGCAGGCACGTCGTTCGCAGCAAGATAATCTATAACAAGCTGGCCCGCCGTATCTTTCGGCAAAGCCGGCGAGCTTAGCGAACCGGTAGAGTTCACGATCACAAAGCCGGCCGCAAGTCCGATAAGCAGTCCGAGAATCGCAGCCACGAGCGGTTGTGATTTCATACCACAATTCTGCGCATTAAATTATTAAAACCTGAATTTGACACTTTTGTGTTTGACACCATTACGATTCTTCTCAACCGATATTACGTCAAACACAAAACTTGCAGTTAGACGATTACGGACGGAATGTTGCCAGTACCGGTATCCGTCAAATTCAGGTTAAAGTCGAGCTTCTCACAGCAACATATTTATAGCGACGAACACAATTCTAACATGGTGACATAATGAAGAAAACATTCGAGATTGCAGAAGACGTCAAGGAAATGAGAGGCTTCATAGATAAAGCTGCAGAAGCCGGAAAGCTCGATAAGGAACTTCCGTTCAGTCTCATCGAACGAATGGTCGGCGTATTGGAAAATGTCCTAAAGAAAATTGAAGAACTCGAAGAACGCCTCGACCTAGTCGAAGGTAAGTTCTAAACGATTTCAACCGATTCGCCAATAACGGCCGTCGCGAATTCGCTAAGCTTGCGCTTTAACGCTCCGAGCCGTTCGTGCATTTCGCCGATTTCGCGCTTTAGTTCGACAACCCGCATCTCGTTTGCAGCTATAGCGTTCTCGAGATATTGCGAGCGCACCTGCGCAGCCGAATTCTCGCGCTCTTTCGGCGCCTCTCGTTCTATCAGTAATTTCATTTCATCTATTTTCGTCTCAAGCTCGCGCCTGCGCCCGCGCAACGCGAGCAGTTCGTCAAATCGGCTTAGTACATCTTCAGTTCTGCGCACCTCTTTTTCATCGGTGGAAATCTGTCCAGATCTCACAGCCGCCAGCGAACTTGCGAGTACCGATTTTACGCGCTCCTCATCTTCGTAAATTGCGCCGGCGGGAGCACTCTCGATTTTCCTTATAAATTCTGCGACATGCCGGTCTGCGGAGTATGCAAAACGCTTCAGCAATTTTACAGAAGGGCTTAATAGAGACGTGATTTGTTGGTCGATGTCACTCGCTGAACGTTCGAGTGTAGTAAGCTCAGAACGCAGGCGCTGAAGTTCTGCCAGATCGCTGAATTTGATATTCGTAAGCCCATCTTTTGCGAATCTGATTTCAAGTTCTGCCTGCTTTATGCCGCTGCTTTTGCCGGCTATTGCATGTTCGCACGCATCAAGCGCAGAAACAGTATCATCAAGCTCCTTGCGCTTTTTGGTAAAAGGCGCCAATCGATTTCGTACCGCTACAATCGTTTCAAACGAAGTATGAATCAGCACTGCAATGGCGGCCATCTGTTGTTCGAAAAAGAATTTCACATGCATCGCTTCGCGCGGCCCGACGGAAACAGCTGCAAGCGCACGCTCAAGCTCCGAAAGATTCGCTTGCGCTGTGGCAATACTACTCCACTCAGGAACGTTTATCCGTGCCAGCGCGGCCAACGCCCGCTGTGCAAACCCGTCCTTTATCGCCTTCGAAGCGGTTGCCGTCGGTTCCGGAACATCGGCTGCTGCTAACGCGCTGACAGCGGACTTCAGGTCGCCGAGGGTTCGTACAAGTGCATTACGATAGCTTGAGCATGATCGGAGAGCAACTGCCTCGTCGGCAGTAAGCCGCCCAGTGAGCAGCGTGCGTGCTTCTGAAAGCGTGAGACGTCTTGTATCATGATGAGCAGGCGTAGCCTGCGAGCTATTCGTATCGCCCTTTTTGCCAAATATACGCTTTAGCCACATGACAAGAATCAGTACACAAATCGATTAAAACCGATTTTACTCTTCCCTTCTGGGTGCTAGAATAAACGTCAGTTGCGCTCGGCCCGGAACGTCGAATCCGATGCGCATCGGATATTCGCTCGCCATCGATATCTTTGTGCTATCCGATAGCTTCTTCGCCTTTATTATTCGCTTCAAGTAATCCAGCGAGTATCGTGCCCGAACAGCACCACTCGATTTAAGATCGCGTAATCCGGGCTGGCCGGGCGTCAATTCCAATTCTGCGCCGGCTGATTCGGAATCAGCCTTCAGCGTAAGCTTGTCCGGATGCACAAGAAATATCAGTGAATCCGTGATGAGATCAGCGTCTTCGATGCCGCTGCTAAGGATTTCGCTATCTACCTCAAATGAGGTCGTAAACTCAAGTTTATCGAGCGGCGGCAGCTCCTGCTTGGAAACGTCGATTATCGGCAGCTTGAATGTTCGCGTAGAATCACCGATGAGCTTGATCTCAAAGCGATTGCCATCAAGCGCCACCTTAAGCACATCGTTCGGTTGCGCACGGCGCAGTACACGCAAGAAGTTTATCAAGTTTAGACCAAAACGCGCATCGCCCTGATAATTATATTCGTCAAAAGCGCCTCGGTTGAGGGAAAAATCGACGACCGCTACAACCGCACGGTCAGCGGCAATCATGCGAATGCCGTCGTGCGTCACAAGCAGTTCAGTCTCATCGATTATCTCTGCTATCGCAGACATGCTCTCGCGAAGCAGCGATGTATCATTCAGTGTAGCTGAGAATGTTGCCATTTGTAACCCATCCCAAATATTCTAATTGCGCGCAGCGCGACTATTTGCTATTGCTAGGCGAAGGTCTTCGCCTGCACAAGCAAGACACTTCGTGTCTTGCGGTGCTGGAGAACCGCCTGTTCTCCATGCACAGCAGAATGCTTTGCATTCTGCTAGTGTTACTCGACAGTCAAATCTTTAATACCTTATGCGGATTTTTCCCAAACCTTTTTATACAAGGAAAACAAACCTCTGCCTTCAGACAGAAATAATAGTTTGTTTTCCTGTACAGAAGCTCTAAGAGTAGAGCTTCTTGTACAAGTCAATATCAAGCCCGCTCGCGTCCTGCAAAATCTCGCCCCGCAGCTCAAATCCGCTCTCCAACGGCAAAACACGAGCGAATATTCGGACAATATCATCCCGTTTGAGCGAAGCCAGCAAATCCTGTTCAAGCATGACCTCAAGCTGCGGCGCCGGCACGCTTCCAACAGGCGGTTGCGGTATATCTTCGACAATAACGCCCGTTACAGTCTTGTCGATCACGCGGCACAGCAAGCGCACGCGTATATCTGTCTCAAGATCGATTGCACCAAGCGTCCGCGGAGTAGCAGGTGCGCGGTGAAAACGAGCGGCGTCTGTATTATAACGAGCTCCCGAGGGAGGCGAGCTACTCGTCTGTTCTTGCATGCTGATAATACGCAAGAAAAAGATTTAATTCACAATTCATGCACAAGTTCGCTCAATACGCGCCTTTCGCTCACTTCTGGCTTCTCAGCCGCGTAGCCTATCGGCATTATAGCGCAAGGAACAAGCCCTTTAGCACCTATAGCGCTTATCACGCTGTCATCATCGAACGCACCGACCCAAACTGCGCCGAGCCCCTCGTCGACAGCAGCCAGCCACGCATACGCTGCGGCTATAGTAGCGTCTTGCAGCGCATATAGCGTCTCGCCGCGCTTGCCATAATGGCGCGACCGTTCTGGCGCAGCGCAGAAAACCAGTATAACCGGAGCAGTAGCTATGAATTTCTGGCCTCGCGCCGTAGCTGCGATGGCTTTCTTTTTCGCTTCGTCCTTGATTACAAAAATCTCATATGCTTGGAGATTGCCCGCAGACGGCGCAGAATTCGCAGCATCCAGAATTCGTTTGAGCTTTGCTGCCTCAATAGGCTTGTCTAAATAAGCTCGAATCGAATGCCGCTTCTTGAGGATGTCGGAGAATTCCATCGTAATCTATCCTATTCTGAAAACCTTAAATACTTGGTGTATTATTTATATTATGGAAATTACACTAAAAGAGCTTACCGAAATAAATAGCCGCTTGGGCGGATCGTTGAGATCTGATTCGAGCCTAGACTTTGCCGAATCTCAGACAAAAGGATGCAATTCAGCGCATAGGTGTGCAGCTATCTGGGCCAGAGCCATAATTGTAGGCCATCCGTTTACGGATGCAAATAAAAGAACCGCTTTGTACGCAATCGCAAAACAGATCGGCATAAAAGATCAGAAGAAAATGGCGATGACCATCACCAGAATCGCATCGCAGAGTATAGCCGATCTTAATAAAATCGTGGAGATGCTGAAAAATGCCAATAGATGAAAAGCTATTCAGAAGTCTGAAGGAAGGTTTTGATTACTTAGAGGAATATGACAAATTAGGTGGAAGACCGGACAAGCGCGTGCCATTATGCATAACGGTTTCGTTGCACCTCAGGAAGGAACTAGAAGCGAAGGGGAAAGGCCATATCTCGAGATTTGTAGAAAGGGCTCTCGAACAAACTTTGCACAAGCGGAAGTCTTGAGACTTCGGCTGTGCAGCAGAACTTGAAAAGTTCTGCTCGCACAAGAGAAATTAAACCTCACAACTTGTCCCACTCAGAAAGTGCCTGCTTGACGCGCTGCTCGGTCGTCAAGCGCTTCTGTATCGCAGCAAGCGCTTCCGGGCTCGCGGGCGGTCCCACGTGAGCGAACGGCAAGCGGTCACCCACGCGCCGCGGAATCACATGCACATGCATGTGGTCGATCGCTTGGCCGGCTGCGCGGCCGTTGTTTTGCAGAATCGTCACATCCGCACCAAGCACACTGCGGATCTTACCGGCAATGAGCTTCGCTGTAGCTGCGACTGCTTTAAGTGAAACGTCATCGATTTCAAAAACGTCCCTCGCGTGTCGTTTAGGAATAACCAGCGTATGCCCGACCGCAGATGGATTGATGTCCAGAAAAGCGATCGTATCGCCGTCTTCGTATACCTTGAACGCCGGGATTTCGCCTGCAATGATCTTGCAGAACAAGCATTCGGCCATAGCACCACTTATTCCATGAACGCATAGGAAAGTACTAATCCCAAGAAAATTGCGATAAAGACGAATATGGTAATAATTATTCGCATCGCCCGCTTGTGCTCTCCTATCAAAGTAGGCTTTTCGACTATATATAATAAGCCGAATGGGAACGGCATCCACAACAGCAAGACAAGTACCATGCTGTCAAAATCATAGCCCGTTGGCGGCAACGAGAAAAGCGTCCAGAACAGCACGGCTACATACATGATACCGAGATAGCGCAGCCACTTCGGATACTTCTGCTCTTCGCGATCTTCGGCCAACAAACCATTCGGCATAGTTCTTATTTATTTGGCACGCCAATTAAACCTATGCAAGCAGAAGTTTCACTTCTGCTGCATCACAAAACCAGAGGTTTTGCTTATGCCTTCAGCACAACATCGCATAATCCTCCATCTCGACCTCGACGCATTCTTCGCAGCATGCGAAGAGCGTGAGAATCCTCAATTACAAGGCAAGCCAGTCGTCGTAGGCGCAGACCCGAAAGGCGGCAAAGGCCGCGGCGTTGTATCGACGTGCAATTATTTGGCTCGTAAATTCGGCATCCGCAGCGGCATGCCTATCAGCATCGCATGGCGCAAATACCCATCTCCGCCATGCGTTTATCTTCCCGTAAATTTTAAACTCTACGGTCAAGTCTCAGACAAAATCATGTCAATTGTCAGAAAATATGCAGACGTCTTTGAACTAGGCGGTATCGACGAGTGCTATCTCGACGTCAGTAAGAGCGCAAAGAACTTCGACCAGGCAGTCAAAATCGCACGGCAAATCAAAGAAGAAATAAAGCAGAAAGAAAAGCTCACGTGTTCGATCGGAATAGGACCGAATAAGCTCATCGCGAAAATCGCTTCGGATTTTCAGAAACCTGACGGGCTAACGGTCGTCGGACCAGCCGCAGTCGCTCGCTTCTTGCGACAATTAGATGTCCGTAAGCTCCGGTTCGTAGGACCTAAAACAGAAGCTGCGCTCAAAGAGCGCGACATAGAAACCATCGGCCAATTGAAGAACGTCCCAAAGTTCGCGCTCGTAGAATGGTTCGGCAAATCTCATGGGGAATATCTCTACCAAGCAAGCCGCGGAATCGATACAAACCCGTTAATCGAGCATTGGGAAGCAAAATCGATAGGTAGAGAATGGACGTTCGAGCGCGACACAAGCGACAAAGCGCTGCTCTTCAAAACTCTCGAGCAGCTTTCAAAAGAAGTCCACGAACAATTCACCGCAGAGCAATTCAAGTCATTCAAAACCGTTACAGTAAAGGTTCGCTACAAATGGTTCGAAACGCACACGCACCAGCAGACGTTGAAAGAACCGAGTAGCGAATTGAAACCGATAATAGAAACTGCGAAAGAACTGGCCGAACCTTACCTCAAGGGTGAAAAGATAAGACTAATCGGCGTGCGCATCTCGCACCTGGAAAAGAAGTAGATTTTCATGGACCCAATATTCTTCCTGCTCGCAATCCCGCCCGCTCTGGTCGCCTGGTTCTTCTGGACAGAATTCAAAGGCGCCGGTTGGCAGCCAGCGCCTCGCAAAGCAATAGAAAGCGCATTCAAGCTTGCGCGCGTCGGCAAAGATGATATCTTTTACGATTTGGGTGCAGGAGACGGACGCGTAATAATCGCAGCAGCGAAAGCAGGCGCCCGCGCAGTCGGCATCGAAATCGACCCTCTCCGATTGCTAATCTGCAAGCTTCGTCTGGCCCGCACAAAAAATGCGCGTGCCATTTTTGGAAATATCTACGACGTTCCGCTCAACGATGCAACCGTCGTTTTTGTTTATTTGCGCGACTGGTCCACCGAGCGGCTCAAAGCGAAGTTTACCGAGCTGAGAAAGGGCACGCGCATCGTAACGTATCACTGGCCTCTTGAGGGTTGGCGACCAATCGCCACAGACAAAGATAACGATGTTTACGTTTACAAAATCTGATGAAAAATAAAAAGATGGGGCCGCCCGGAATTTCATCAGCCGGGGTTTCTTTTGAACCCCAGGGCCTTTTCTTTTTCAAAGAAAAGGGGCTGTTTTGAACCGGGATTGGCTGGTGGGCTTCTCATAGCGACGAATCGCTCATCGCTCCAGATGAACTGGAGCCAGCTGTCATTTCCATCAACAATCCTTCCGGATCATTGAAACCTGGTTAGACCACGACCCCATCGTGGCTTAGAGAAATAATGGTTTGGAGAATAAAAAGGCATTAGATCGCGCGAAGATTGTCGATACCTTCGTCTGGCAAGAGTGAAATAAAATCTAAATAAAATAAAAAAGTTCGTCGAGAACTTACTTCTTCGCAGCCAGTGCGTAAACTGCCTTGAATCCTACGATCAAAGCTGCTGGCATTACGAAAACAGCAATGTTTCTAACGATTGCATTTAGGAGTGTTCCTAGGGGAGCTGCAACCGCGTCAATCGGAGCGAACGGAAGAGCTGCAGCACCGACCACGAAAACGATTGTCGTGATCAAGAATGCCGTAACTTCCTTCTCCGAAATGGTTGTCAGTCCAATGATTATACCTAGTACCACTAGCAAAATCGCTATGTAACCTGCTGTTGTCGCTGCAAGCCATGGTGTGGCTAGCCCAGCTAGCACTGCTACGATGATACAGAGCAATGCGGCGTATTCGCCGGCTTTTTCTGTTTTCATCTTTTTTCACCTTAGGCGCTATCTTCCCATTACTGGGTCAAGCACCGCTAGCCAATACTTGTCGGCGGAAGGTTTATAAAGACTTCTATACGCCCCCGAAATAAGAATTTAGCCGTAGTCCCTAGAGGTAGTTTATAAGGATTTCGCTAGCAGCGAAATCCTGTATTTCTAACGAGGCGCTCCTGCGAGCGCCGAGCTATTGGTTTGTGGCGAGCTATTAGCTTCAGCACTTTCCTGTAAGGAAAAACTGGTAGTTCTCCAGGTTTATCAGCGTCTCCTGAAGCGTTTGGAGCTGCTTATAGGAAAGCAGATACTTCGCAAAATCGTCATACAAGTCCTTGACCGCCTCTTTGCCGGCTGCAAATATTATGGCGTAAAAAATATCATCGCCGTATGCTTGTTTCAGCCTCGACTTAAACCCTTCGATGTCACCTTCATTGCGTCCGGCCGTAAACCTTAGCACGTACTTATGCTCCTCCAGCCGCTGGGAAACCACCTCCAGGTATGCCTCCACCAGCTCATCAGCGCCTTCCAGATAGCGTTCAATCCTGCGGTCCCACAAGTCCGACATCGGCATGTATTCCGTCGTCGAGCTGATTGCGGTCATGTTGCCGTTAGAAACGAGTTGTACGCACCGAATCGGAAACTTGGGGTTGCCCGGCCACGCATCATCGGCTTTTGCCAGCCCCTCCCCTACGACCATGCCATAGGAGCGCACAGGCGGCATAGGGAAGTAGAATTCTCCTGCAAACTTATCACTCGAAACCGGGGCGCGCGCTCCGTGAAATACCCCAGCATGGTACAGATTCGTGCCCGCCTTACCGGCATTGCTTACAGCCAGACACAGGTCTGTCTTATACCTCTCGGGAATCTTTGATTGTTCCAAGTAATCCAGCGCGCTCTCAGAAATGCGCCTCTTCTCAGCCTCAGAAAGCCTGATACCGCGGTATTCGATTTCTGGTGCAGGCATCCTCCTACCTAAGAAACAAAAACGTTTAATGCTATGCCTTCTCTAATAGAAGGAAGAAATGCCTCCTGCTCCGGCGTTTGCTTTGAGGAGCTGAACGTAAATGAGCGGGACCAAAACAAACGCCTCCGTAGTTCGAAACTCCGAAGGAGTTTAGAAATACGGTGCGTTGTGAAACAAACGCCTCCGTAGCTCAGCTGGTAACAGCCCTTTTATCCGACAGAGCTCGCTTGCGACAACGCAAGCTCGCTTTTCAAAAAGCGCTGGCGGAAAAGTGCAATCGGCAAAGAGCATACACAATGGCTCAACTGCCTTGTATCTGCTATGCTGACCCGAAAGGGAGATGATGGCACGATAGCAGAAGGTCGCCGGTTCGATCCCGGCCGGAGGCTTCGTAATTTAACTCGCGACCGCAGGGAGCGAGCAATATGTGATAAACCATGGCAGCAGGCAGCTGGCCCCGCTTGATAGTGGGCCTTCTACTCGCGTTGGAAGTCGTCCGCATGCAAATAATGGGCGGAACAAGCATAATCGCGCTCGCTTTAGCTGCAATCTTCATAATCCTGACAGCCGCGTATTTTGTGTTTAGGTTCTGAGGCACCGAAACTTAGGCGCGTATGTTAACAAGTATCATACCATTATGTTAACTTCTAACATATGTTACCTATTAACATAAGCTTTATATACTTGTTAACATAAAAATGGCGTATGAACCCGGACATTCACGAGCGTGCCTTTCTTTCCATTAAACGCACTATCATGGATTGGGCCATCAAATCATTGGATGTTGATGAAGCGCAGCGCACCGTAGGCCACCTCGCCTCACGAGGGATAGCTGAACTGTTAACTGCGCACTTGCACAGAACTGGCAAATTGCCGCCAGGTGGTTTCATTAACCATCGATGGTTCCGTTCTCGCAATCTTGCATCAGCCCACCTACCCGCCTTTCCGCACAGAGAAGACCTAATCTCCGATCTTGTTAGCCTGGAGCTCGAATGCGACAAGCTGGCCTACGGCCGACCCGTCACAGCGGAGAAGCTGCAAAAGGTTGTGCGCATCTTCATCGAGCTCGAGAAACGATTGGAAGAACTGGGGAGGAAGTAAATGCCACGTACGCCTATCAAACCGCCTCGCCATGCACTGCTGGCCATGGCAGTCGATTTCGTAGCTTTCATGTTGGGCCAGAAAGAGCTTGCAGAACATATAGAGAAGGTAATAGTTTTTGGTTCTGTAGCCAGAGGGGATTACGAAGCACAGAGCGATGTGGATATCTTCATAGAGTCCGAGCCGCGGCTGGAAAAACGTTTCCAGAAGGTCCTGGAGTTGTGGGAGGCATCCAAAAGATCTCAAGAGTGGCGCATTCTAGGCGTCGAAAACGCCCTCTCGCTTAAGATCGGGCGGATGGCTGATTGGCCGACCATTCGCCGAGCAGCGATTGCAGACGGAATCCAGCTGTATGGAAAGTATGTCGAAGTGCCGAAGGGTTTGAAGCACTGTCTGCTCATAACCATAAAGACGCCCAAGCTATCCGCACCGGCAAGGGTGGTGCTTTCGCGCCAGCTTTTCGGCTACAGCCAGAAGGTGGGCAAGAAGGTTTATACCAGCCCTGGTCTTGTGGGCAAGCTAGGCGGGCAACGCATAGCCCGCGGCGTGCTAATACTGCCGGCAGGAGCCGCACCGCGACTCTTTGACTTTCTACGCCAACATGGAATCGCCTGCACAACGCAAGAGTTCTGGAGCGACTAGCCTCATCGTGGGCCTTCTATTGTCGTTAGAAATCGTCCGCATGCAGCTCATGGGCGGCACGAGCATGATAGCGCTCGCGTTGGCCGCAATCTTCATAATCCTGACAATCGCGTATTTTGTGTTCAAGTTCTAGAAACGTTCGAGAAAAAATTATGAAACGTTGCTAAAAAACGAAACTAATAATGCCGAAACTCCGATTGTTTTATTTTCATTTTATGACGCCGCCAGCAGCGCCGTTGCTTGGAACCAGTATGTTCCTGTCGAACAAACGACAACTGAGTCATACGAACCTAAAGCAATATCGACTCCCCCCGCCGTCTTGAAATTGGCGTTGAAGTCGAGAGTAACTGTAAAAACTGGTGCAATGTTATGAACCGTCATACAACAACCAGCTTGAGTTATAGTGGGAGCTGTAAAGGTATTTGTTGTGCTTGTAGTTACGGCTTCCTCTGCGAAAACCCGTTTTACGGTCCCACAACCATCGGCAGTAATTATGTTGCCCGCATTAACGATTTGTGTTGCTGGCGGGGCAACCGTGAAAACTGCCGTTGGACGCTCTGTCCCGATACCGACATTGTAGTTCGATGTGTTAACGTAAGAAACTGTGTATGGTGACGAACGATACTTATAGACATAATCATTGGCCCCACTTTGAAGCCCCCACCAGTTACTGCTCTCCCGATATATGCTATATGTACTACCGCCATCAACGGTGTAATTGACTCCAGTATATCCCCAAGTGCTATTATACTGAAAGACTATATTCCCGCCGCTCACCCACCAGTTAGCTCCGTCCCAGAAAATGTCTTGCGATGCAGCGACGCTATAATTGACTCCGGTATATCCCCAAGTGCTATTATATTTATAAACACTATTAGTGCCCCAACCAACCATCCACCAGTTTGTTCCATCCCAAAATATATCGGAACCGCTAGGCTCTTGACCAAGTACGCTATAATTGACTCCAGTATATCCCCAAGTGCTATTATATTTATAAACTCGGTCATTGGTTATTCCAAGCAACCACCAATTAGTCCCGTCCCAGAAAATGCCAGCACCACCGCTGTCTTGTGCAGCGACGCTATAATTGACTCCTGTTAAAACCCAGTTACTTGTATATTGCCAGACTGCATTAGTACCCCGCCCAAGCAACCACCAATAAGTCCCGTCCCAGAAAATGTCTTGTGGATTGGCATCACGAGCCTCTACATTATACCGGTCTTCAACAGAACTCCAAGGACCAACCGGAACAGCGATTCTGGCGCTGCCATTCACGTCAAGCTTCTCGCTCGGGCTCGCCGTCCCGATGCCGACGTTGCCGCTCACTATCATCCCACCTGGCATCGGAGTGTTCGCACCCACATAATCTCCAGTAGATATGCGATTAATGCCGACGGTGCCATAGCTGGAATCAAGATAAAGCATCATATTTTCACCTCCACCTGCGACATCATATGCACTAAGATAATAGTCGACATGATTAGCTATAGGTTGGGAAGAGGAAAGTTTTAAGAAATACTGACTGGAAGCTGCACGATTAGGATATATTCTCAATAAACCGCCCGTATAGGCATTGGAACTAAGAGTTAGTTTTGCTGCTGCTGTTTCTGTCGTCCCGATGCCGACGTTGCCTGCTTCAGCAATCCTCATCGCTTCTGTTCCTGTTGTATTTTTGAATAATATATTTCCAGTTTTGGACTGAATTGTATTGGCCTTAATCAGCTCTGCAGATATCTCAACATTTCCAAGATATGAAGTCCCTGTCACATTCAGGTCGCCCCTAATCACTGTTGAACCATTCACGTCAAGCTTCTGGCTCGGCGAAGTCGTCCCGATGCCGACGTTGCCGTTCTTGAATGTGACCATGTCATTGCCGTAACTCCAATCCCAGAATCTCAGTTCTTCGGATTGAATCCTGAAAAAAGTGCTTAGAGGTTGAAGAATAATCGAGCCCGCATCAATACTTCCAGTAGGACCCATCTTAAACATTCCACCGCCAACAATGTGCAGTGCCGTATCCGGATCCGTCGTCCCGATGCCGACGTTGCCTTCGACTAATAAACCATTTGATGGCGCCGCATTCGTCCCCGAATACGTCGCGCCTATCACGGCGCCGCCTTCGACGTCAAGCTTGTTCTGTGGCGAAGTCGTCCCGATGCCGACTGAACTGCCATTTACGAACAGTGTCGGTGTGGTGCTGCCAAAACCGACCATCAACGAGTTGGCGATATTATTAACGAGGCGATTTCCATTATCCACGCCAGCGCCCAATGTTATTATGTTAGATGCCCCAGCCCCAGCAGCTGTCACCCACTTCCCTATTGCGGTTGTGTAATCCCCGCTTGCAGTGGTGAAGAAACCCATTGCGGTTGAAGCGAATCCGCTGGCGGTTGTGCTACGTCCCATTGCCGTTGAACTTTCCTGGCTGGCGGTTGTGGTATCCCCCATTGCAGTGGATTTAAATGCGCTAGCAGTTGTTGCATATCCTAGTGCTGTTGAATAGCCGCCGCTGGCTACAGTGTTATCTCCTGCGGCAAAAGAATACAGTCCGATACTCGCGTCGTCCCATTGAGCGCCACTTACGTACCCTGCTCTAAACGCCGCCTTTGCCGGAATCCACATCAGCCGCGTTCCTTCCCCGGAAGTTGGAGTGCTGCCAATTGTGCCATTGAAGAGAACTGCTCCGCCCTGGACCTGAAGCTTTGAGGCAGGACCCGCCGTCCCGATGCCCAATTTGTCAGTTATAGAAAGCGAGTTGTTGAAAGTATAATTTCCCGCGGCGAAGTAGGCGCCAAACATGCCAGGCTTTACCTGCTCGGCTTCGTGCGAGACCGTCTGTGCAAGCGCAAACGGCACAACGGCTGTAAAAAGTAGTATAACTGCCAAGAACGCGAACGCTCTCATGCGAACTATTTTGCTTCGGCGTAATTTAAAGATTCAGAATTCAAAAACGAGCAATCCGTATCACCTTCGGAGAGCGAAGCTCTTTGAGCGAAGTCGGAGCGTTCTATCCGAATGTATTTAAATTCCTATATATAGGAATAAACATACCTAAATATAGGAAGTGATGAGAATGCTGAAGAAAGAGCATGAGATACTGAAACCATTCATCGAGCAGCCTTGGCAAAAGCTTACGTTTAAGCAGATCGAGACGATTTCAAAGAAGAAGTCGACGAGCTATACTTTCAAGACGCTGAAAAAATTCGCGAAGGAAGGCATATTGAATGAAGAAAAAGCTGGCAACGTATCGCTTTACTCGATAAACTTCGGTTCGATGAAGGCATTATCCTGTTTCGGTTTTATCGCGGAATACATCGGATTCGGCAAAAAGCACATCCCAATAAAAGACCTGGAGAAGATAGCTTCCAAAATACCAACGTCTTTCTACATACTCGTAGTCACCGGAAGCTATGCAAAAGGCGAGCAGAAGAAGGGCTCTGACATGGATCTGGTGGTGGTGTGCGACAATTCAGTGAAGCCGGACAAGGTCTACGCCGAGCTAAGGCACGACTGCGAGATGAACATCCCGTTGATGCACCTGTATGTTTTCACAGAGGGGCAGTTCCTGAAGATGCTCCTTGATAAAAACCAGAACTACGGAAAAGAGATATCCAGAAACGCCCTTATCTTTTCAGGAGGAAAGGAATATATGCGCATAATCGGCGAGGCTATCAGAAATGGATACAATGGTTGAGATATTCACGGAAAGGGCGGACAACGAAATTATGGCGGCAGAATCGCTAAAGCGTCTTAGCGAAGAAGCGAAAGCAAAAACGGATTTCAAAATCCCGAAAAAGACGACTTTCTACAGCTCAGTCATAAGCCATTCCTACTATGCCATTTTCTATGCGGCAAAGGCGATGCTTCTTACAAAAGGGATAAAGACGTCTTCTCCCGACGTGCACAAAAAGACGTATGAAGAATTCGAGAACGCTTTCGTGAAAACAGGCCTGCTGAACAAGAAGCTTCTGGAGATATACAATGACCTTATCGTAAAAGCGTCCGACCTGCTTGAGATATTTAGGGATGAAAAATGGAAGCGCGGGAATTTCACCTACAATGTCATTCCGCAGGCGAACAAATCTCCCGCCCAAGAATCGCTGATCAACGCAAAACTCTTCGCCTCAGCCATCAAAAAGATGACAACAATTTGACAGAAATTCCGCCAAGGAACCTCCTCGTAACCGAAGAATTTATTTGGCGCACAATATTATCTGTAGCTCCATTTCGCCAGCTGTCCGCCTTCGCAGATATCCTGAGCAGTCAGCATCAGGTTCGTATTCGCCTTGTATGAGTCTTCGATCTGCTTATTCATCTCAGAATTGGAGAATCGGATTGCCTCAACGATTAGTAACACATCATCTCGCCGACGAAATCGCCAATTAATAGGCCGAAACAGGACAAATCGAAATTTCCTCGGCGTTAAAACGCAACCGGACTACACATTCTTTCTGCGCTCGAAATGGCTTCGATTTGTTGCCCTTGTGCTCTTATTATTCCGCCTAGCAGTTGGAATAAGGTGACCGAGCTAACCAGTTACGTCACGGTTTTCTTGCGCTGTAGAATACGAAAATCAGTGTCAGTACAAGGACACCCGCTGCAAGCATTGTGATATCGGCAACCGGGGCAAGCCAGTAAGCAGCGGCCATGATGATGATGACAAGGATCGCGCCTGCGATCGTTCTGCGAAGCTTGCGCTTTATTTCGCCTTTCGCATCCGGCCACGAAAGGCCGCATCGGGCTATACTCGCAACCATCGATGCCGCGCTGATAAGCGCCCACTTCGGAATATCCGAAACGTAAAGCACGGCAAGTATCCCGAAGAACGCTATCGCAAAGTCGAACAAAAAGTGCCAAAAGCCGCTTGAGGGGAGGTACTGTATGAAAAGTTCGTTGTACCGCCACCAAAATCGAAGCATCATTAGAAAGGTTGCGACATAAAGCAACCACGCAGACGTGCCGGTCACGACCCCCGAAACAGCGGCGTAAATGAAGATGGAAAGTGCAACTCCAAAAGTAAGGCTGGCTACGCCGATACCAACCTGCTGAAGAAACGTTTTCTGCACCATGAGCAAAACCTCTAGTTTTTCTATGTCTTCGAAAGTCGAGGACTTTCGAGACATCGAAGAACTTTGTTCTTCGAATGCAGCAGAAGCTTTGCTTCTGCTCGCATGGTAAACATATATCGAGCAGAATTTATAAAGTTTGTTTCAGCTCGCCCAAAGCCTTCAGCTCGGGCTGTGTGACAACTCATGCGTGTTAATTATCCGTACGTCCATTTCGCCAGCTGTCCGCCTTCGCAGATATCCTGAGCAGTCAGCGTCACGTTTGTATTCGCCTTGTACGCATCCTCGATCTGCGCGTTCAAAGCAGAATCAGCATAGTCCGGCGCTGCATTCGCGCACGCACAAAGTAGTGCATCGACGACCGCGTTGTGCTGCACCACAAATGGTTCAGCCATGCAGGGAACGGTCGCATTCGGGCAAAGCTCCGATTGCACGCTGCGCGCAATCGTATCCCACTCTGCATGGCAGCCGCCCACGTTGACCGACTGTTTCGTCACAGCCCCGCCAGTGAAATATAAAGCGATTGCGATAACTGCAAATATTCCGACCCACATCAGCGGGCTTAGCCGCGTTAGACCATGCATACTCTATATACATGTCACCCAGAATAAAAACTTGATTTGACACTTCGAGTCTAGCATGTATCATTCGTATTCGTAAGTACACGTATCCGTCAAATCAAGTTTAAGGTGCGCTAAAAAATGACTTGCTTACCGATAATTTCACTCTGAGCCGTGTTAGAAAACCATTTATTTAACCAAACGGTCAAATGGATTTTAACCTAAAGGTGAAACTACTTTGGAGTTACAGCTCCATAAAAGTTTCCTCCCACAGTTCTCCCATGTTAGATATTTAAGGCTAAACCTCGCAGTTATGGTTGGGAGTGTAAGTTATGGATGTAAAATCCGATAGCGGACACGGGAATGTGGTTTCCAGGATGGATAACGATAAGTTCCATTTACTCCTAGATGTCTTGAAGATAATGGAAAAGCACGAAGACCCGAACGTCATAGAGTCTGCGCTCGAAATAGTCGAGAGCTACAACGAAAACATGACTAATGAGCAAAAGGCTGAAGTCCTTAAGGAAGTCCTTCACATGAAGGGCCACGAGCACGAGGACGACCGCGAGCGCAAGTTCCAGGAAGAGTGGAAGAAGCTGCAGATGCGCGAGTTCTTCCAGCCAGAATACGACTAAGAATCTAGGAGATTTCCAGAGAAGAAGCTATTTTCTATATACTAACGAGCAAAGCGAGCTATTTTTCTATACAAGCTGCCAGATAATGCCGCGGATGGGTATTGAACCCACGACCTCCAGATATCTCACAGGATTGCTCCTCAAAACTCATATCAAGATATGAGTCTGGCGTTCTACCATTTTCCCAGCCTGCTGACGTTTTCCGCCAGCGCTTTTCCGCAGAAAAGGGCTGTCTGAACTACCGCGGCTTATAAAATTCCTGAATTTTTCTTCATGTTTAGGGTTGATAAAGCCTATAAGGTGTTTAAACTTGTGTAAATTCCCTTTTCCGTTATACTGAAGTCTATAAATCGTCCCATTTTTGACGTTGTAAACATAACCATTCAGTCCATTGCTATTCAAAAAATCTCTGACCTGCAGGAGTACTTTCTCACATATGCTCTGTATTTCTATCCGTGGATATAGAATCCCATTATTATTGGTAAGTACAAGCGAGCCGTCCGTCGAAAACAGCCCTGCAATTGCGTGTCGAAATAATCTACCCTCAAAAACCTTGGGAATATAGATTTTGTCACCTTTGACGCCTATAGGAAACCCAAGTTTGTTAAACATTGCGAACAGATTTTTATCGACAAAATTGAATTCTATTTTTCCATGTTTAGGTCTTTCGCGGTAATTAGTCGCGCGCCCTCTGAATTTTTCCACTAAATTACGTAAAACATTGTCATAAAACGGTTTGTCGTCGTAGAAACTTCCGCATATCGAAATGAAATTTTTACCAGCTGCTTTGGACAGACAACCGTCGCCAAGCATAATTCCATAAAGAACGGCCAGCTCTTTGCTGATTTTTGGAAATTTAATTAATTTCATAAGTGGATTTGGTGAAGCGAACTTATCTACTTTTCGCGTCGAAGACCGAAAAGGAGAATATGTTCGCTGAGCAGCAGAAATGATGAAATTACGTCTTTTTGCCAGCCACCGCAATCTGTGCGAGCAAAGCTTCTAGTTGCACGCGCGGATCGCAGCCCTCTACCAACCGGAATTCGCATTCGCCGACGCGCTCGATGAGCGCGATCTTCCGTTCGTCCGGCAGTTTCAACTCGAAAACCTGCGTATGAAGTTCTTTGATTATGTCCTCGCCCGAAAGCTCTGCCAGTAGCGCGAGCAAAACCTCGCGCGCATCTTTGAATTTGCCGTTCAGCGCAGCATCGAGCATCCGCGCCACCCGTTCGGGGTCTTTTGTCGACAATTCGAGTATTCGCTCGCGGCTGACCGCGCCGTCGATCGAGCTGCTTTGCAGAAGATTAATCGCGCGGCGCATGTCTCCGCCTGTAACGTCATAAATCGCATTCATCGCAGAATCGTCGGCAGAAAGGTTTTCACCAGCGGCAATTCGCTTAAGAAAAGCCGTCGCATCCTGCGCCTTCAGCGGCCCGAACTTGAATATAGCGCATCTCGATTGTATCGGCGCAATAATGCGCGACGAGTAGTTTACAGCCAGAATAAACCTGCAGCCGTCGGAAAATATCTCCATAACGCGGCGCAGTGCATGTTGGGCGTCTTTCGTCAGAGCGTCAGCTTCGTCAAGATAAACGATCTTAAATCCGCCGCCTACAGCCATCGTTCGGGCGAAGTCTTTCACTTTGTTGCGAACCGTATCGATGCCACGCTCGTCGCTAGCGTTAAGTTCTAAGAAATTTGAATGCCAGCTCTCGCCAAACAGCTCACGCGCCAGTGCAAGTGCACAAGTAGTCTTGCCTACACCGGCAGGCCCGACAAACAGGCAATGCGGCAGCGCCTTGCGTTCGAGCAGCGTTTGTAATCGTTGAACGATGCTCGACTGGCCAACGACTTCGTTCAGTCGTTTTGGTCGATATTTCTCTGTCCACAGCTCTTCCATCTTGCCCCACTCAGACTTTAAATTAGGGAAAACAATTTAATAGCATGGAACGCCTCGCAGCACTTACAATCATATTAATTTTAGCCCTTATTCCTGTCGCGTTTGCAGCCAGCCCGCTCGCTGCGCGCGAACTCACGATGAAAGTTGTACAAACGGGCACGATTAGCGTCCAAGAACCGGTAGCAACCGCAAGCATCCTGCTTACGATGCCGCAAAATACGCAGGACCAGACCATTCAGCGCTTTTCTGTCAAGCCTGACACAGTCGTAAGCGAACTCGTCAGAGATTCGTACGGAAATACGCTGCTAAAACTAAAATTTTCTAACCTGAAATCGGGGACATACGATTACAGCGTCGAAACCATCATACGCTCTTCGCGCATATCTTTGCCCGACTTAGATATCGGCTCTGATAATAGCTGGCTTTCTGGCGAGATCCCAGACCGTATCAGCGAGCTTGCATGGTATTATCGTGGTGCCACGAATATGGACGATGTTGCAGGAATTGTCAAATTTGCACACTCTATGATTGATTACGATGCGAGTAGCCGTCCGCGAACAGCCGGAGAAGTCCTGCAATCCGGCAGCGGCGATTCGACTGCAAACGCAATCTTTCTCAATGCCTTATTGCGCGCCGCCGAAATACCGTCACGCACCGCAATCGGCGATGCATGGCTGCCGACTGAAAATAAGATATCCAACCACGCTTGGGTCGAAGTCCTCGCAAACGAAAACGGAAATAACATCTGGATACCATTCGACTCGACATTTCTCCGCGGCGGTTCGATAAATCCCGATTACATCGTAAAATGGACTGGAAACGGCCTTCCATACGAACGCATTGAATTTATTGGCGGTGGCGATGTCGAGTGGAAGCAAAACTTAGATCGAGTCGATATCCTCGATTCGAAAAGCGCGCCTGCGCTTGAAATCAGTGCAGTAGAACCTCAGGTCACATTTCCGCGCAACTTATACGGCTGGGTCGGTACCACGCTCAAGCCGCAAGGCTGCGGCTTCTGGCACCTTGAGCCGGTTTCTTGCATAAACGAAAGCCGCCAATCGCTGCTGACCTTCCGAGACTCAGAGCGCACGGTCTGGGCTTGTGATTTGGCAACTGTATTCTGGGTCTTCGGTATCGCAGGCTCAAACTACATATGCCCTGTACGAATTGACGAGCAGTCAGGCGCACAGACAAATGTTAACGTGACCATCAACAACGGCACGCCGTCTCGAACGCTCTCAATCGAAGGCCTCGATTCGGTCGTTGCGGATGAGGAGTTCAATTTCGTTCCTGTCGGAATAGACCCAGACCGTGTGAACGATATGGTATTCTATTCGCCGACACTAAACGAAATCATCTTTTCGCGTGCATGGCCGCTCATGCTAAACCCCGGTATATACGACTTCTACCTCTGGTTCGACGGCTCGCTTGCGACTAAGCGCGTTCGTGCAGTCGAGCAGCGCACATTTTCAATAGCGATGTCGTCGCCGACAAGCGCGGCTATCGATGAACAAATACCAATCCGCATCGACGTCACAAATCTGCTCGGCACACAAACCGATGCGACAATAAAACTCAAAGCCAACAATCTTCCCACAAACATATGCTGGCGCGATGATGCAATATTATGCTCAAACGAGTATACGCTTACGCTTGGCGCCGGTGAAACGCGCTCGCTTGAGTTCACGACGACCCTCAGCGTATCTGGTACAAACACTATAGCGGCATCTATCGAAGGCACGTCCGCATCGTTCATCTCAAAACAAATAGAAGTCGTCATGCCGCCGCTCATGCAGCTCGAGCGCACAATCCGAGCATTCTTGACAGTACTTGCGCAATTTTCGAGCACACTTTCAGTGCTCCCGCGCATGACGCTGGGAATCTAAGGAATCTTATATGATAACTCGCTCGTCAAAAGTTGCAAAGCGAGCAATTCGAATAATAGCCATCAGCGGCGTGCCGGGTGTCGGCAAGTCTAAAGTCGCAAGACTTCTGTCAAAACAGCTCGGAGCAGGACTGATTTCAATAACAGCGCTCGTCGAAGCTGGAAAAATACCATACGCCTGGGACCGCCCGCGCAAAACCAAAATAATCTCGGTGCGCGACACGCAGAAAGTTGTGAATAAAATAACGAGCTCGCGAAACAAGCGAACTATTCATAAAATAATTCGCTCACCTCGATTTGCGAAGCGAACTATATTTGTAGTTGAAGGCCATCTTGCTCATTTGCTTAAATCAAACATAGTATTCATTCTTCGCTGCAAACCAGCCGTACTTAGAAAGCGCCTAGCAGCAAGAAACTGGCCCAAAAAGAAGATCGACGAAAATGTCCAGGCCGAAATTCTTGACGTCATAACTGCGGAAGCCATCAAACAAAGGGCAAAAGTATACGAAATCGATACAACGCACAAATCTGCCAAGCAAACCGCAATCGTAATGTTGAGAATCCTAAAATCCGCAGCATACGGTAAGAAATTCACGCCTGGAAAGATAGAATGGCTAAAACCTCAAGAACTAGCTTAGCTTTAAGCCGCAGCTACTGCTGCCTTTCCGACTCCGCGCGGTTCTTTCGCCTTCGGGCGGAGCTTGTAGCTATTACATTTCCTACATTTAACAAGCTTCTTTTTCACTTTGAGCGGGTCCGCCCTTATTTTTGCATTGCATCTCAGGCAGATGAATACATTTTCGAATAGCCTGTGAAATGCAGGACCCATAACTTTCTTTGCCATGTTTGAACACCATATCACCCGGCTAAGCTGCCAGGTGTTCAACATCCCGGAAAGCTCTTGCTTGCCGAAGATGATAATCATCCAGTTGAAGATTCATTCTACTCTGTGGTTATGTATTTAAACAATTCTTAGCGGCGCATATCATGGTATACCGAGATTGAGCGGCAAGGTCCCGTTCGTCAGGTTGCCGATATCGCCAACGACATTCGCCACCGTTTTGATGCCCGTGACCAAGCCGGTCGCAGAAAGCCCCATCGAAACAAACGCGATGACCACGACGACCAAGATGAGTGCGATTACGTGCTTCATAAGCCCTTCGCCAAGCACGCCCTTGGCGAAGACGAACAATAAGCCGACGCTTGTAGCTGGCATAAGATATTTGACTAAGCTCCAAAACGTCAGCGACTCCGGCGGCATTATGGCAGTATAAACCGCTGCAACGGCGATAAGCGCCCCGAGGTAAATAAGACGTGTGAACAAATCCATGAAACTCTCCTAGTAATTATTACGCCCAGAAGTTTAATAAAGATTTAGTCTTTCTTGCTTGACTTCATTTCGCGCTTGAACTGCTGTTTCATCTTCGGCACACTTATTTTAGCGCCACAATTTATGCACTTAACAGAAAACGGACGTTGCCACGGCCCTTCGCTGTAGCCGTATTTGCCACATTTCGAACAAATATACTCGCACCGAGCGATATTATCGGCTTTCAATGCAAGCACGCGAATCTTGCCGCTGCCCATGTGCCGCGTCGTATGATAAAAGCAATCGCGCGGCGTGATTTTTTTCTCTTTGACAAGCGCATCTATCTTCGTGAATTTGATTTCAGACATCGGCATCAGCTATAATTTAACTCGCTTTCGCAGTTTTGTAAAGCGAGCTATTTGTTCTGTCATTGCCAGCAAGAAGAATATAAAGTTATATGTGATTCCTTAGAAGAACAAAGCTCTTCTAGACGCAGAACAAGCTTAGCTTGTTCTAGCGTAACGAGCACATTCGGAGTTTCAAAGCGAGCTATCTTTGTTCAGCAGTTTTTTGTACATATTCTCGACACGTGCCCTGTTCACAAACCCGTGGAACTTGAATCCGCCACCGAACGCAACCGGGATATGCAATAACTCATGGATAAGCGTTTTCATCTGCTCGTCTTGTGGCATCTTGTCGAAGTGTTCGGAAATAACCTCTATAATATAGTGCGCGGGCATGCCGAACGCAGACTGCATGATGCGCGGCATTGCATGGCACCGTGCAATCGTGCGCCGTGCAGTCGAGCCGCGGCTACGTATGCATAAGACGCGCTGCGGGTCGATGTGGCGTAATTCGAGCCCAGTAGTAATCGTACGCACACGCTGCTCGATATCAGGCGCGCGGAAATATTTTATCATGCTATCACTAGATTGCTGTAGCTCATAATTTATTAACTTATTTACACAAGATATTGAATGATAGAGCTTGATGTATCGAAAGTCAAGTTTAGCAAACGCGACGTAACGTTAGGTGTGAAAGTTCCTACAGAACTTACACCAGAACTGGCTTACGAAACAGGAGTCCATATAGGAGACGGCCATCTTACCATCTCTCCTAGGAAAGACCAGAAAGGCAATAACTATATGATAGTTTATTCTGGAAATCTCGAAGATGAAATCGAATTCTATTCGGATGTTATATTAAATCTTATCAAGCGATTGTACAACAAAGAATGTTCAATAAAGCGAGAACAAAAAAATACCGTTTCAATCAGATTCAGATCTATGGCTGTCGCCACCTTCAAATCCGAAGTTATGGGTCTTCCGAGCGGCAATAAGAAAGGGCGCATAAGAATTCCAAAGATCATTATGGATGCCCCGCTCGACATCAAGAAATTCTGTCTTGCAGGTATTGTAGATACGGACTTCTCTTTGACTTTCAAAAGGGAAGGTAAGGACCCCAGGATAACGGGAAGTTTTCCCTGCGAGTGTCGCCATCTTGTTGATGACATGCAGTCCATCCTTTCTGATCTCGAAATCAAGACTTCCGTGTTTGAATCCACAACTATTGATTCTAGGTACAACCCTCCCAAACCTTACAAACATGTTGGCATAGGAATAAACGGTAAGAAGAGTCTTGAGCTTTGGATGAATGCCGTTGGTTTTAAGAGCTCTAAGCATCTAACCAAATTGCAGCTTTGGCGGAGATATGGGACTTGCCCTCCGTATACTAGCTTGGCTTCAAGAAAGTTCATACTAGCACCCAAAATCATGCCTCAGTAGCTCAGCCGGTAGAGCGTTAACAAGTTCCGATAGGGCTTGTCGCTAAGCCTTGGTAACAGCTAGGCCGGAGAGGCAAAGAAGGCTTCTGGATACTTCTCCTCAAAAGGTCGGGAGTTCAATCCTCCCCTGAGGCTTTTTATTCTAACGAGCCGTGAAACGGCGAGCTATCTCGAATGAAGAATTTCTTGTTCAAGTTCTAGAAAACTAGCAGGCGCCGCCGCCGTCTACCTGAGCCCAGCTTGTGCCATCACAGTCGCACAACTCTGAGAGTGAGGCGTCATAATAAATCGAGCCTTTGTAAGTAGCGCTGCAAGTTCCTGGAGAATCCGTAGGTGTTAGCCGCATCACGTTCGAGATAGTCATTCCCCCCTGGTAGATATTATTTGTCGGAATAACATTTAACTCAGATTTGCCAGAAGTCATCACTCTGTTAGCGCCATTAAGAGAAATAGCAACAAACACGCCATTGCCATAAGTGACAGACCACCATTGATTAGCTTCAGTAGCTGTTCTGGCTGTCCATGTTATTCCATCAGGCGATGTCATCACTTGGCCAGAATTAGCAACAGCAACAAACAAGCCATTGCCATAAGTGACAGAAAACCAGCCATTAGCGTCAGCAGCTGTTCTGTTTGTCCAGGTTATTCCATCAGGCGATGTCATCACTCTGTTAGTGCCAGTATTAGCAACAGCAACAAACAAGCCGTTGCCATAAGTGACAGACCGCCAGACATTAGCTTCAGCAGCAGTTCTGTTTGCCCAGGTTATTCCATCAGGCGATGTCATCACTCTGTAAGTGCCGCCACTAGAAACAGCAACAAACAAGCCATTGCCGTAAGTGACAGAAGTCCAGCCATTAGCGTCAGCAGCTGTTCTGTTTGTCCATGTTATTCCATCAGGCGATGTCATCACTCTGTAAGTGCCGCCAGGATTAACAGCAACAAACAAGCCATTGCCGTAAGTGACAGAAAACCATTGCTGAGCGTCAGCAGCTGTTCTGTTTGTCCAGGTTATTCCATCAGGCGATGTCATCACTCTGTTAGTGCCAGTATTAGCAGTGGCCACAAACAACCCATTGCCATAAGTGACAGAAAGCCATTCATTAGCGTCAGCAGCAGTTCTGTTTGTCCAGGTTATTCCATCAGGCGATGTCATCACTCTGTAAGTGCCATTAAGAGAAACAGCAACAAACAAGCCATTGCCGTAAGTGACAGAATACCATTGATTAGCTTCAGCTGCTGTCCTGGCTGTCCAAAATGTTCCTTTTGATATTATATTCCCTACAACTTCTAATTTCTCGCCAGGACTCGTCGTCCCGATGCCGACGTTGCCCTTTCCTACGATTAGCCCATAACCAGTGACGGAATAGAAATATCCAGCAGTACCTGCACTGTTAGCCACACCCCGCACGGCAACACCACCATAACCATCATAACCATATACGCCCCAACTGCTACTGCTAAGAGCTTCACCTATAACGCCAGCAACACTAACTCCACTGCTTCCACCCCAAATACCATATGAATTAGTACTTCCACCATAGATCGCAGTTAATCCACCTCCTTGAACATTAAGCTTAAAGCTCCCCGGATTCGTCGTCCCGATGCCGACGTTGCCTTCAACCAGCAGACCATTGCTCGACGCCGCATTTGTTCCTGAATATGTCGCTCCAATAACAGCGCCGCCCTCGACGTCAAGCTTGTTCTGCGGCGTCGTCGTCCCGATGCCGACGTTGCCTGATGAGTCATTAATATACAATTTTCCGGAATCTATGTTCAGGTCTGAACTGAGCGCCCATGATCCGCCTGCCGGCATGTTGCCCACAGGCAGGTTTCCGCTAACGTCTGTTGCGAGGGCGACTTGAGCCGCTGCCCACGTGCTGCCATCTGATGTCCGCAGAACCCTATTGGCATTCCCGCCTGCACCCGAGATGCCAGTCCCGCCTCGAGCCACAGTGACAGTCGTAAAGCCGCTGCCTAAAGCGCCAGCGGTCAGAGTTCCAACGCCCGTGATGCCGGTATAGCTGCCCGAAACGCTAGCAGATGGCACAATGCCAACCGCAAGCCTGCTTGCATTGAGGTCTGTCAGGCCTGTGCCATTGCCTGAGATTGTGCCGTTAACGTCCAGTTTGTCTGCAATTGCAAGTGAATCGTTGAACGTGAAATTGCCGCCGCCCACCGACGAGCCGAACGTGCCAGCCGCGACCTCGCTGGCAGGGTGGAAGACGCTTTGAGCAAACGCAAGACTAGCAGTGAGCAGAATGATTGCTAAGAACGCTAATGCTCGCATGCTAGCTATTTTGCTTTGGCGCGACTTAAAGTTATCCAACGGTCACTGCAACTCTCATGCTCGGCTTTCAGATTCTAGTCGAAATGCTAGCATTCCACCAAATGGAATGCTAGGCGAAACAGAATTTCGCCTGCACAGGAAAACCTTTGATTTTCCTTGTGCTGCGTGCAAACAAGCTTTGTCGAAGCTTGTTTCGCATTAAAATCTTTATATACGATCCGCAAACAACGTAATTTAGGTGTGTTTGGTGAAGTTTGCGTATGCATTGTTAGCAGTGGTCATGTTTGCCGCATTTATCGGGTCGGCAAACGCATTCGAAATGGTTCTTTCGACAGATACCGTGACGGTTCACACGGGAGAAGTAAAATCAATAGAGCTTGGGATTGTAAGCCCTGCGGATGACGTAGTAATCTTTGCATCACCGATTGAGCAGCCATGGATGTCGATGCCGACTCATCTGGTGGTAAACGCAAGCCAGCAGGCTACAGCACAAATTACGTTTGCCCCGTTCGACAAGACCGAACCGAAGATATACTCATCCCACCTTGCGCTGCAATCGCTGAAAACCGGTGAGCGCCGTGAGCGCAACATTACGATAATAGTCCGCTCGGCGCAGGTTGCGATAGAGAAAATTATTATCGGAGGAGAGCTGGAACCGACCGGATTCGGGCAACTGGACGTATATGTTAAAAATTACGAGACGACACCGGCAGATGTAGTTCTCAATATAAATGCAACGGGATTCCTGACATCCAGTGATAATTTCACACTCGCTCCCGGCGAATTCACGGTCGTGAAACATGGTTTTACAATACCGGATTGCCAACCTCCGGGTGAGTATAGCATACACGCAGACGTGCAATTCAAAGGCACGAAAGTCTTTTCGACCGATCAAACATTTGTAATTCCTGAAAGATTCATTCCCGTCACGATAAAAAACGAAACCCAATCTGGCTTCAAGACGGATACGCTTGTGACCGTTAAGAACGCCGGTAATACGGAAGGAATTGCAGACTATACAGACCAGATCCTCGGTTCACTTTTCTTCTCAGGCGATAAACCGGCAAGAACAGATGACGGTTTCAAGTGGTTCCTTAACATGGCTGCCTGTGAAACAAGAACAATCCACTACCAGATTGATTATACGCCGATTCCCGTCGGTCTATTTGTAATATTCGCGCTCTGGTACATATTTTTCCGCTTACGCACCGTTCGTGTGACGAAGCGCATTCTGCAGCGTGCGACAATCGAGAAAGGTATCGAGTTCACTGTCGGCATCGATGTCAAGAGCTGGATAAATGCAAAGGATATCGAAATCCGTGATTTCGTACCTTCACTATTCGAAGTTCGTGATACGCCGGGCATAAAGCCGATAAGGCGTAAGACCGAAGCCGGAACAGAATTGCTGTGGCGCTTCAAAAGCTTCACACCGCATGAAGAGCGAATCCTCGATTACAAAATAATCCCGCTGTTCAGTATAAGCGGAGAAGTCAATCTGCCACGGGCAGCGGTAAGCTTTGGTTACATCGGCCGCCGTATGACCAAGCATTCGCCTTCCACAAAGCTAGGCTTGAATTTCGTAGAAAATGTCGAGCGCGCCGGCGACTTCACCGACTGGGTTGGTTCGATTCTGAAAAAGGCTCTGAAGAAAAGTTAATCTAACGAGTTCATAACGACTAGTAAAGCGAGCTATTATCTTGTTCGGAAGTAATCAGAACAGTTTCAGAAGGTAGCGGTTCACCGCCATCTCGCCAAAATTTTCTTTTCTTTAGCAGTTTGAATTTTGATAAAATAGCAGCTGCTATGACTACAACTATCGCTGCTGCAATAATCGCGACCAACGCAGGATGCAAGTAAGCGCTAGCTGCAATTGCATACAGGCTGAATCCCGTACTTACAGCCTCGTACGTCACGTATTCGTCGTCTTCCGACACTTTTGTTGTCGGCAAGCTTTTCCATCCGTTGTTCCAGCGTTCGAGCCGGACGCTCGATGCATCAAGGTTGTGTTCCCTCAAACTTGCCTTGCTCAGCCTGAATATGATCTTCACGCTCTCTATACCCGAGTCGCCCAGCGTTTCGCCGCCGCTAGTTGCGCTAAGCTCGAAATACTGTTGCGCGTCTGCAAGCATTGTTGCAACAACATCGCTTTCGGCCACAGGCTTTGCCAGTATCTTAACATCCGTAATCCTTACACTCGGCGTAACTGTAATACCCGTGACTGCAAGCCCGCTCACGTTAATCGGAACGAACGTTGGGCTTCCGCCAGGCATAGTTGAAACGACTATTTCTGTCGGTTTTTCAGGCTCTTCTGGCTCCGCAGGCTGCTGAACTGTCGGTATCTTAGGGGTAGTTATAGCAAATACGGAAAGACCTGGACTGCCTGATTTATACACCATATAGCCAGTTTTCTCACTAGTGATGCGCGTTTCCAAATATTCCCATTTGCTGCCGTTATAACGCGCAAGCTTCATCTTTGTCTTATCGAGTCCATTCTCAACGAACCAGCTATTCGCGACCTCGAAAGTGATCTCAACGTTCCTGACCCTGTCGCCAAGCGTCGAGTTAATCTCGATGTACTGATAGACATTTTCAAGCCCTGCCGGTACCGCATCGAATAGGCGCGTCACATCTATCTGTGCAGTCTCGAGGCTCTCGTTGACCGAGAATGTTATGGTTTTGAATGCAACGAGCATCAGGTTAATATGAAACTCATACATCACATTTGGGACAAGACCGAACCACGTGTTGCTTATCCTGTCCTGAGGCGGCAATGTTATACCTCTGCCTCCGCCGCCCTTGCTTGGACGGGGAGCATAAGCAACCGTTAATGTCGTTGTATCAGATGCGGAATTTCCATGGCCGTCCGCAACCGTAACGCGTGCGGTATACTCGCCTTCTGCGCTGTATGTCTTCAGCGCAGTTGAAGAATTCCAGCTCGTGTGGTCGATTGTACCGTCGTTCTCGAAATCCCATTCATACACCAGCGTCGTGCCATTATCAAAATTGCCGCTTGTCGCTGCTGTAAATGTTACAGCCGTATTCGTATCGACTTCTGATGGCGAGAAGCTCAGGATGACCTCAGGCCAAGCCGGATTGCTCAAGTTAAGCGGAAGACCGCCAGTTGCATTATACGTTAGATTTTGGTAAGGCAGAGTAATAGTACCGCTGTAAAGCACGCCGTCGGTCAAATTCGCGTCGTTTAGTATCACGTCCGAGATTGTCGTGCCGCTAATCGCAGAGTTCGTTGCCGTTACGTTTGTCAGCGTTGAGCTCGTGACGGTCGTATCCGTCAAAACAGAATCTACGACCGTCGAATCCGTTACGTTTGTTCTCGTGAGCACAGAATCCGTAACAATCGAATTGTCAGCGGTTGAGTTAATCAATTGTGAACCAGTAATCAAAGCGCCATTGATGACCGTTGCCCAGCTAAGCGTCGAATCTCGCACCGTCGAATCATAAACCGTAGAGTACGAAATATTCGAATTATCAATCACCGAGTTGTTCACGTTCGAGTATGTGATGTTCGAATACGTAACATTAGAGTACGTCACGTTCGACTGGTATGTGTATGAATTCGTGATATTCGAACCTGTCAGGTTGTTGCCTCCGCCAGGCGGGTCGTATGTTCCATCGGCGAGATAGCAGTCCGATGCAACGATATTCTTTACCGTCGCATTAATCACAACACAGTTCGTCAATATCGAGTTGTTGATGCTAGATGCAGTCGCATTGACGCCTGTCAGCCACGAATTCTCCACGTTTGTGCTGTCAACCGTTGAGTCGACAATCAATATGTCGGCATCAAAATTGACACCGCCGACAACCTGTATAACCGAACCGTTCTGTATAACAGAATTATTTACGTTATTCCAGATTCCAGTCGACTGGCTTGTGTAAGGCGTTCCATTCACAGTCGAATCGTACACCCAGCCCGTATCGGCTGTAGTTACATTCGTAACAATAGTAGGCGTGACAGCGTTAGCGCTTCCCGTCACTGTAACGGTTAAATCGTAAACGCCCGGATTCGAATCGCTGACCGTGAGCGTCACGACATACGTTTCTGTTGGGCTCAGCACAGGCGTAATGCTCTCGTTAAGCTGTGCCTGGTCGGCGCTGTCCAGATTTTGAACCGTCAGTTCATAACTGTCAGCCGTGTCGCCCGTGTTTTCAACAGTAATAGTATACACGAAAGGCAGTAACAGACTGACCTCCTGGTAATATGAATCTGAAATTATGCTGACTGCGTAATCAGGAACCGGATTCACGACAGTAATAACCACATCATCCGTTACGTTATACTCGCCGTCTGAAGCGGTAAACGAAAGAATAGCTGTACCGAACCAGTTTGCAGTCGCAGTGATATTCGCGACCGTGCCGACAAAAGTGACAGTCACATCCGATTCATTCGAAGAGTAAGAGTACGTCAGCACGCTGTCCACGTCCGCGAAATAGTTAACCATATCAAGGCTGTCGTTATAGCTGTCCTCATCGAAAGCAATGTCAGGAATCTCGGTAATCGGATACGGCGCATCGTTGACGGGCGTGACCGTAACCGTAATCGCCTGGCTCGACTGCAGCGCACCATCGCTTACAGTTATCTCAACCGTCTCGCCAAGCACGCCGTTCGGATAATTGAATGTAATAATCTTGCCGGCAACCGTCGCATATGTGCTGTTTTCCGTTATAATCAAGTCGCCCACAACGTTGTCGACATCTGAAATGAAAGGCGTGACATCGATGTCAAGCGGAACGTCTTCAGTCGGCGTCTGGTCAGGAACGCCAGCAATTACAGGAGCATCGTTTACAGGATTTACCGTCACGGTTATCGTATCCCAAACGCTGTACTCCCCGCCCGGCTTTTCCGTTGCATTAAATGTAAGCGTTCCCGAGCCGGACCAGTTTGCGCTTGCTGTTATGTTGACGATGTTGCCAGCAAATGCAACAGTTATGTTCGGCTCATCATACGACCAGCTGAATGAAAGCTCATCGTCTACGTCAGCAAAATAAGCCGTCAGGTCTATTGTGTCGTCATAGGCGTCCTCGTCAAAGCTGATGTCAGGAATAGCTGAAATTAGATAAGGCGGGTCGTTGACTGCCGTTACTGCCACAAGAACGCCGTTGCTGTCAGCAAAGTCGCTTGCGCTGTCGGTTGCGGTAAACGTCAGCGTCTCAATGCCGTTCCAGTTGCCGACAGCTGAAAGGTCGACCGTCCCGTCACCGTTAATCGTAACAAGCACGCTTGTGTTTCCGCTAACAGAATACGTCAGCGTGTCGCCCCATATGAGATCGTCATCAGTAAAGTAACCATCTAGGTCGAATGCGCTAGGTATGCCGCCATCCTCATCAAAGTTCTGGGGTGCAATCGTTCCGACAAAAACAGGCGCATCATTCGTGTTCGCAACCGTCAGAGTAAACGCCTGCCAGTCACTTGCAGCCGTTCCATCCGTTACTGTAATATTTACAGCACGATCGCCGACCTGCGAGTTGTCAGGCGTCCAGCTTATCAATCCCGTATCAGGATCTATCGTCATGCCCGCTGGGAAGGTGTCAAACGCAAACGTAAGCGTATCGCCATAAGGAACGTCGGGATCGCTTGCATCTACATCATACTCATATAGCGCATCTTCATCGGCAGTCGTGACAGCCGTCGACGTGATAACCGGCGCATCAGGTATGCCAGTCACAGTAACCGTTATGTCCGCAGTTACAAACAGCGAACCGTCGCTTGCCGTCAAACGAATCGATCGCACGCCGTTCCAGTTCGCAGTAGGCGTCCACGTCAGCAAGCCGTTTGCGTTGATTGAAAAGGCAGTATCATTGACAGAATACAAAATCGTATCCAAATCAGGGTCAGTGGCATCAACGTCATAGCTCAATGAAGAATCTTCAGTAATAACTTGGTCAACAGGCGTTGCAGCCCACGTCGGTGCCCTGTTCACGTTCGCAACAGAAATCGTAAAGCTCTGTTGCGCCAGTCCGCCAATACCATCCGTCACATCGACTGTAACGCCATGATTGCCGGCTTGCGTATAATCAGGCGTCCAACTGATCAAACCGCTGCCAGAATTTATTGTCATTCCAGCCGGCGCAACCGAAAGTGCGTAAGCAGGCGTATCACCGTCCGGATCAGTCGCATTGACATCGTAGGAGTACGTTACATTCTCAGTTCCGGCCGTAACAGGTGTTGATGTAATGACAGGATTGCGATTGACATTATTGACCGTTATCGATATCGCTTCGCTATCCGTCAAGCCGAGGCTATCCGTTACCGTAAACGTAACGCCAGGATATACGCCTGACTGAGTGTAACTCGGCGTCCATGTAAACGTTTGAGTCGCAGAGTTAAAACTCGCCCCACCTGGCAAACCGCTCGCAGAATACGTCAGCGTGTCACCGGGGTCAGTGGCAGATATAGTAAATTGCAATAGCGAACTCTCGTTCACGACCTGGTCGCCAATGGAGTTCAGCACAGGCGGCTGGTTGAACGTCACAACCGTTGTGCCGGACGTAGCAGTCTTGCCGCCGTTGTCCTGCGTTTCCGCATAGTAAGAGAATATTCCAGGCGTTGATTTTGTAACGACCTTCACAAACACGCAGCTGGAAATGCCGCCGCAGCTTTTCGTATCTAGCAAACCGCCGTTCTCGTAAATCTTTATCCACTGAATGCCTGCGTTGTCAAGAACGTCAACAGCGACAGCCGTCAGCGTCACGCTTGTAGTTACGCTTGTCGAATTCGCGCTCAGTGAAACCACCGGCGCGACGTCGATTGCAAAAGCAGTTCCAGCAAAGCTCGCCATGGCTACAAAAATCATCAGCGCCATCGCAGCATTGAAAGCAAACTTATTTCTTCGCATCCTTACCATCCTTTTTCTCTGCAGAACCAAGCCAGATAGTCAGACCAGCGTTAACTGTCCAACTACCTTTATCGTTGTCTGGATTCATGCGGCCAATCCCAAAATCAAACGATAATCTGTTGTTTTCACCAGGAGCATATTGAGTAAATGTTCCATATGCATTCTTTTCGCCGTATCCGGCAATGCTCCATCTCTCGCTCAGCGGAATAGCGCCGAATCCGGTTAGCGTTCCTTTCCCGTGCGGTTGTTTCTCATAACCGATATCAAAAGTCCGGCCTTTGCGCGCAAAACATTTCTGCGTATCAAACTTGGCAATATTCTGTTGTCTATCCGTAAGTGCAATATTGTTCGGCAAATCGACAAGGAATCGGTAGTGATCTGCTGCATCGGCTGTTGTAGCCGTCGTGGCCACCAGACTGCCGCGCCACATGCCATCACGGGTGCCTGCCGTAAGTCCGCCTCGCCAGCCTTTTCCGAGCGGCTCCAGCAGAAGCGCGTCACCGCCAAGTCGGTACGTGACGTCTTTACCGCCTGTATAATCAGCGCCTACGTACCATGAAACGTCGTTCTTGCATTTGTAAAGACTAGCGCCAGACTGCAACGTTCTCCAGGTCTCATTAAGCTTCTCTTCACCGTCAACCTTTGCTTTGGCATTCGCAGATGCTCCATCTGCAAAGATGCGATAACTGACATTTTCACCGGCACGATGATCCCAATCGACCCGGGCCTCTTCTTCACTCACGTCGACGTCTGTGTTGACGGTCAATTGGATTGGTTGGAGAATGCTTACTTTTGTAGCGTTCTTACCAGGAGGCGTACGTGACTTGTTATACTGGAACGTTAGCGTGTTATTTTCGGAGAGATCAAGCCGATTTGCAAACCCATCATATCTCTTTACAACTGTCTGTGTCGTTGCATCAGAAGTAGTCTCTGTCTTATCGTGCATTCTGTCACGGCCAGAATTGACATACCAGTAGCCCAGCTTATTCTCTGAACCGATTAGATAACTGTAATCCGACCGATTGTAAGTCTGTGCCAATGAGTCATTCTTGCTGTCCTCGCCAAAATCGACGCTCAAGAAAAGGTTTTTCGGTCTATACCACGCCGGCTCTACGATTTTGCCAGGCTTTTCGTCCCTTTCTTCTGGAAAGTTAAAGCTGCCGAACGTCCTTGCACCGCAATATCTGTCACCGCCTGTAACATCAAACCTTAATGAAGGAGTGCGATAAATGTCAAGTGGTTTGTAAAGCTGGGTACCGAAGTCCCATTTTGTTGGCGTTGCGACAGGCGTGGGAGTTGTCGTGGGAGTTATAACAGGCGTATCGGCAGGCACTTTAGGCTGCGTCTCAGTCTCTTTGTTCTCTTCAGGCTCCTTGTTTTCTACCGTGATGACCTTTTTCGGTTGGGCAGGCTCTTCGGCTGGTTTGGCAGGCTCTTCAGCAAATAAGTAATTCGCCGGCATGTTTGGCGGTGAAAACAATGCCGTGTTGGCCAGAAGCAAAAGCCCTGCAGTAACGGGAAGTGCTGCTCTTTTACCAGCACCTAGTGCATAAGTGCCGATAGCGTTTACGTATTCGCCTAGTTCTCCAAAGATTTTGTCGAAAAAGCCCTTCTTCTGCGGAGCTAAACGGTTAACAGGCGTAATAGGTTCAGCAAGTTCTATCTTTTTCTCTTTTCCGATATCAAAATAATCGCTATTGGCGCCAACGGTCAGGTCTGCCAGATACCTATTTACGCTGTCCCTGTCAGAAACCTTTCTCTTGCCGATCTGCTTCGAGAATTCGCTGTTCATTCCTCGCAATGAATTTAGCGCATTTTTGCTGAGGTACTGCTTATTATCATTATAGAGTTGGTTAAGCGCTTCTGCACGTTCTGCATAGCTCCAGACCTTTCTATTACGGCCCGTTGCAATCCGCTCATATTCTTTGAAAACCTCACGCTCTTTCGCAGAAAAAGCGTATGGCTTGTCAGAAAGAACGTCCCTTTTAGCGCCGATAAGCGCCCGTGTCAACTTCGAGTTGTATACCACAACCACACCTTATTTTCCGAGGTAACTCACCGATACCTTTTAGTAACCTCTTACCAGTAATAACCACCGAAAGCTTCTTAAACCTTACCAAAACCGGCTGGAAAACCAACGCCTTATAAGGATTTCGCTTGTGGAGAAAAAGGTAATCCCGCGAGTGAGATTGCTGCAGAGAGCGAAGCTCTCTGAGCTCCCGGCGAGCCTTCGGCTCACAAGACGAACTCCAAGAGTTCGTCTGTGCAACAGAAGCTAACTTCTGTTTGCAGCTGAGGATGAACTCGAGAGTTCAAATCGAACCAAAAAATCCCGCGGGTGAGAGTTGAACTCACAACCTTCCGGTTTCTATCGAACGTCTGCTGGTGAAAAATTCGGCCATTTCTGGCAGAACTCCTCTACAGCCGGACGCTCCACCATTGAGCTACCGCGGGTATCATAATTCACTCGCACAAATTTGTAGAGCGAACTATTTCTAATCTTACTGCGAGCACAGCTCGCAGTAATTCGTAGCTTACGCGTTTTATTTAAGCATTCCTTGCATCCAAAAGCCCTTTCTTCGAAATACCGCAATCCTTATATATCGTCCAAATCCGCATTCTACACTAACGTTGTACACTATTGTACAACATTTGTGTTGAGCAAAGAGTGCTCACACAAAGTTGTGCGAATCGCAAAGCGATTCAGCACAACAATACAGGTGTACGTAGTGCCACCGAGTTACGGAGAAGGTATTCTAAAAGAACGTATCGTAGAAACGCTGCGCCAGCATCCGGAAGGGCTTACAATACAGGATATTTCTCGACTTATCGGAACCCATCGCCACACGACCACTCGTTACTTGGCCGAACTCAAGGGCGCTGAAATCATTCATTGCAGGATAGTCGGACCTGCAATCCTCCATTACCTCAAAGATCAACTCAAACAAAACCAGCGTAAGCTGTCGAAATTGGTGAATAACTGATGAAAGGCGACTTCGGACTCACAGCACTGGCATTAGTCCTAGTCTTAGGAGTAGCACTCGCCGGGATGTATGACTTCGGACTGCAAATCACAGGCTTTGCAACCGGCCCTGGTTGGGCTGAGATGACGATACAAACCTGCTTGTCCGAAGACAACGTACAAAAAGCCAATTTCCAAGCAAATTGTGATGGCACTTATCCTGCAGCTTGTGGAGTCGCAGGAGATTTGCTGTCCTGCAACGACAGCCTTTCTGAAACTCATGGGGCTGACGGCAGCTGCCCCAACTGTTACGCTGGCTTGCAGATAACGTTGTACAACTCAAGCGTCACAGATTGCTCAAACATAACAAGTGTCTTTTTGTGCTACGAATGGTGGGGAGAAACTGGCTTGGCGCCAACAGACTGCAACATAGCTGTTGACAACCAAAACGGTACAAGCTTCACAAACGCAACGACAGTTTGTCCAGGAACAACCGCTGATCCAGGAGTGACTTGCACAAACGTTACTGGACTAAAGAGCTGGACTTGCTCCAACTTCTTTGGAGCCAGCGGCAATCGCTCTATGATACAGTCTGAATTGAAGCGAAGTTCAGGCGGAAGCAAGCTGATTTACTGGGATGTGCTATTTTTCAACGTGACATATACGTTTGCAGACACAACCGCACCACAGTGGTCCAACAACAAGACGTTTCCGACAAGCCCTGCAAATTACTCGCCGACACAGAACTATCAATTCAATGTCACGTGGACCGACAACGCAGCCATAAGTGCCATGCGATTTGAGCATAATTTCACCGGCACACCAACAAACTATAGCCAGAATGGTTCCGTAGGCATCGAATATTATTACAACTACACGCCGCTGGCAGTCGGCACATACTACTGGAAATCTTACGCCAACGATACAAGCAACAACACAAATAGCACGCCGCAATTCAGTTACGTTGTAAACCGAGCGATATCGACATGTTCATTAACGTTAACTCCGCTATCACCTCAAACATACGGTACATCGGTAAACGCAAGTTGCTCCTGCAACAATCCCGAAACACTTACAAAATTGTATAGAAACGGCACAGACATCACTGCAACAGAGAATAATACGCTTACAATACTACCAGCTGGCGCATGGTTCTATAACTGCACCGTGAACCAGACACAAAACTATACGTCTGCGCAAAACACGAGCACTTATACAATAAACAAGGCAACACCAGTGCTTACACTCAATATCTCGCCATCGGCAACCGTAACGTATGGTACAACAACAAACGTAAGCTGCACTGCGAACACGCCGCAAGTGACACCGCAGCTATATAGAAACGGAACGCTTATGAGCAATCCGGACGTCCAAACGTTAGCAGCCGGAACATACAACTATACTTGCAATAACACTGCGACACAGAACTACACCAGTACTAGCACTTCACAGCTATTGACCGTAAACAAAGCAAACTCCACGGTCAACCTCACGCTAAATAGCGTCGACGGCGATATAACAATCACTGTTAATCAAACTGTTAACATCACCGGTTACGTCGTAACGCCAAGCACCGGCTATATCGAGCTCTATCAAAACGGTACGCTTATCAATTCTGGCAATTCGCCATTGACAAACATAACAAACTATTCTACATCTGGCCTTCGCAATATCACAATTATCTACAATGCGACGCAGAACTACACCTCAAGCTTCGAAACGCACTTCATAAACGTCACGACAGCAGCAGATACGACTCCACCAACATGGTCCAATAACAAAACATCTCCGACAAGCCCAGCAACGTATTCGCCGACGCAAAATTACCAATCCAATGTCACTTGGACAGACAATATTGCAATAAGCACCGTCCGTTTCGAGCACAACTTCACAGGCACGCCTGCGAACTATTCGCCATCGGGCAACGTCGGCAGCGAATATTATTACAACTACGGCCCGCTCGCAGCCGGCACATATTATTGGAAGTCTTACGCAAACGACACAAGCGGTAATCCGAATGCTACGTCTCAATTTACGTACATCGTCAATCAGGCGTCATCGACATTAACGCTGAGCATAACCCCGAGCACAACCGTAACGTACGGCACTGCAACAAACGCTAGCTGTACTGCAAGTACGCCGCAAATAACTCCGCAATTGTTCAGGAACGGCTCGTTAGTGGGCAATCCAGACGTGCAGACGCTAGCAGCCGGAACATACAACTATACATGTAACGCAACAGGAACACAGAACTACACCGCTCCAGCACCGCAGAGCAGCTTATTGACAGTAAACAAAGCTAGTACGACAACGCAACTATACCTGAACGGTGCACGCTCAAATCTAACAGTTACGTATCCGACTCAGACTAATGCAACTGCAACGACGAGCAACGGTTCGGTTACGCTATACCGCAATGGAACGCCTGTGAGCAATCCAGAAATTACCACGCTTCCTGCAGGATTCTATAATTATACAGCAATCAATCCAGGCAACGGAAACTATCTTGGAAGTAGCGAGACATGGTTCTTAACGATAAATCCGGCCGCTGATACGACACCACCGAATGTTACGCTCGTTTTGCCTGCAAACGGTACAGCATCGAGTGTTGCATCGATAATTTTCAATGTTTCTGCGACAGACAATGTTGGTCTCGCAAACATAACACTTTATGGCAATTTCACGGGAGTCTGGGCAGCAAATGAAACAAAAATCGTAACAGGCACAAGCAACAGCACGACGTTTAGCAAAACGCTGAATGATGGCACTTACATCTGGAACGCCCGCTCTTGCGACTCGCTGAACAACTGTGCATTCGCGCCTGCAAATTATACACTGACAATAGATACAAGCTTGCCGACTGTTAGTTTTATTTCTCCGACACCGCCAAATGGCGCTGTGTTGAACATAACGACGGTTGCCATAAACGTTTCGGCCAGCCATCCGAGCAACAACATACAAAGCTGCACGCTTCAATGGAATGGCGTCAACGAATCTATGACCAAGATAGGCGCAGGCAAAAATGTTACGTGCGAGACCATAAAATCAGGACTGACCAACGGCAATTACACATACAGAGCCTATGCATCAACAAATTCAGCCACGGGCATGACGGAAATCCGAACCCTGACCATCGACACGATCCTGCCGAGTATCACAATCTTCCAACCTGCTAACATCACCTATACATACAAGTCCGGCCTGCCACTGAACTATACCGCAACAGATAACGTTGCGGTCAGCACATGCTGGTACAGCCTGGACGGCGGAGTAAGCATAGCACTACCTGGGTGCTCGAACACGACATTTAACGTCACAATCGATAATTCCCACAACATCCGCGTATATGCAAACGACACAGCAGGGAACACAAACAGCTCGATAAGGTATTTCTCAATTGACACAATACCGCCAGCCTCGGTAAGCGGATTGAACGAAACCGCAACAGGCGAGAACTGGGTATATTGGACTTGGACCAACCCTGCTGACGCTGATTTCAACCACACGGAAGTCTGGCTCAATGGCACGTTCCGTGCAAATGTAACCGCACCGACAAACAGCTATAACGCTACCGGGCTAACGCCAAACACGACCTACCAAATCCAAACGCGCACCGGCGACGATATCGGCAACATAAACACAACATGGGTCAACGACACCGCTACGACAAACGTTAGCGTTGACACAACACCGCCAATAATTAGCGGCATCAGTAACGGAACCGTCACTAACACAACAGCAGTAATACTTTGGAACACAGACGACTTCAGCAACTCGACCGTGCTCTATGGTACAAACCCGACAAACTTATCGTTCACAGCGATCAACGCATCTTACGTCCAGAACCATAGCGTCCTGCTATCATCACTCGTGCCAAACACGACATATTATTACAACATCAGCTCATGCAGCGCAGGCGGATGCAACTCGAGCGGAACGTATAACTTCACGACGCTCGCAGTAGCGCCGGCATTGCTGCCGGACGGAAGCGCATGTACTTTGCCAGCCGAATGCCAAGGAGGATTCTGCGTACATAATATCTGTCGTTCAAGCGCGACGTACTGCGGCGACGACTTCTGCGACAGCGGCGAAGGCTGTTCAAGCTGCTCGACTGATTGCGGAAGCTGCGGAGGCGGTGGCGGCGCAGGACCGGCACCAGGAGTTCCAGCAATCCCGATTACACCGACACTGCCGCCGCTTTTGGTACCAGGTGAATCTGAGCAAATAAGCACCATCGAGCATTCAGAACCGGGCCACATACTTGGTAATATAGAATTCGCACCTGCCGGCGTAGCCGCACGCATAGACATGTCGACGATACAGGCGCCTGTTTACGAGATTGTGATGATGCCAAATACGGACATAAGAGATTCGACTATCGAAATTACAGAACTCGATTCGATTCAAATAGGCAACACCGTCCAGTTCATACCGACTCATATAGTGACAGTAACCGTGAGACTGCAGATCCCGATCAAAACCTACACTCCGGATGTCGGCGAATTTATTTACAGCGCGTTCAGCGTGGAGCATGTCGGTTTGGAAGGCAATTTGAAGGAAGCCATGTTCAGGTTCAAAGTCAGCAAGCAGTGGATAAGTGCGAATTCAATAGATGCAAAGACCGTTACGCTGCGCCGTAACGCCGAAAACGAATGGAGTATTCTGAGAACATATGTTGTAGACGAAGATGCCGATAATTATTACTACGTCGGCATATCGCCCGGCTTGTCAACGTTCTCAATCGTAGCAACGTCACCGCCGCTGCTATGCAGCATTTGCAGACCAGGTGACTGGTCGGCCTGCATCGACGGTGAGCAAACGCGACTCGGTCAGGATTGCGGCTCGAACACAGGTTACACATGCCGACCAATTGTAGAAAGCCGCCCATGCGAAGTCCCGACCGTCCCAACGCCGCCAGGACTGCCGCTCGACATAATAATCATTCCAATCGTAGGAATTGCAGTCGGCTCATACGTAGTATTCAGCAAAAAGAGCTGGTAAACCAGTTCTTCAATTATACTCAAACAAAAAATCGCCCTATTAAGATTGAAATCAGGTGAACAAAACGTGTCGAAAGAACATTTTCTTCCTATTTTGCCGTTCGAACGCATCGCTAAGCGTGCAAGCGTAGCGCGCCTTTCACGTGAAGGCGCAGAAGAGCTGCGTGAAATCGTAGAAGAAATTGCAAACAGCATAGCCGAGCACGCGACTCGCGTAGCAATGCACGCCGGCCGCAAGACAGTCACGCGCGAAGATATCGAATTCGTAACCGGAAAAATCATCCCGCAGACGCAAGCTCAGCCCAAACCGACCCAACCAAAAAAAATCGCCCAGCAACAGAGCGGAAAATGACATTCAATTATTTATACAAGAGAAACATTGTTTCTCTTGTCAAAAGAATTTCTGATATAATACCATGGATTACAGAAATTCTTTTTATACCCCGAATTACAATGATGTAACATAACGAGCAGAACGTGATTCTATGGTCGACATCGAAAAGAAGCCAGTTGAAATAAAATCCCTGAAGTCCGGCGGATTCGTCATATTCGATAACGCGCCATGCACTGTCGTTGACGTAGCACTTTCTAAATCAGGCAAGCACGGCGCATCCAAGGCGCGCGTAACGGCCGTAGGCATGTTCGACAACATCAAACGCATCGTCGTCAAGCCGGGCGACTCACGCGTTGATGTCCCGATAATAGAAAAGCGATCTGCACAAATACTATCGAAACCTGCACCAGACCGCGTGCAGGTCATGGACTTGCAGGACTACAGCACATACGAAGTCGCCGCACCTGCGGACATGGAAATCAAGGAAGGCGACGAAGTTACTGTCTGGCGTTTCGGCCCTCACCTGATGATCAAGGGCAAGAAATAGAATATTCTAACGAACGAAGGAGCTATTTCGTATTCTGACTCGCGAAGCGAGCTTTTTCTAATCTAATGAGCCTCTGCTATACGGCAAAGACGAGCCATTGTGGGTTATGTTTATATGCCCCATAAACCAAAGTATCTACATGCCAAAAGCCGTAGCGCCAGCGGAGCAGGTTGCGACGCTGCAGCACTACATGAACGAGAATTTCTTCGAGATCCAGCGTCGTCTAGACGAGCTTCTAAAGTTCCAAGACCGTGCGAAAACTAATTTCTTGGACGTCGAGCGCAAAATCGTAGAGTTCGACCAGAAGCTCGGCGCAAAACCGCAAGCTCAGGCCGAAATTCCGGACGTCGCTCGTTTGGAAGAAAAAATCAAGTCGCTTGAAGATATGATGATGCTTCTTGAACTCGAAGTCGTGCGGACAAAGGAGCACATGCCAACGGCAGGAATCTCAGAGCTCGAAGTCACTCCGAAAATACCGACAGTATTCGAAGACCGCCTGAAGACGCTGGAAGAAAAGTTCGGCATGCTCGAAAAACTAAAGCTTAAAGTGCCAGTCGAGCTTATCCAGCACGAGCCGCGGCTGAAGGCCATCGAAAACAACGTTCTCACGCTTCAGCGTGCAGTGCGCGAAGAAATCAGCCGCGTGGAAAATATGATAAGCGGTCGCGCAGTGACCGAACAGTCGGCTGAACGCTTTGTAGGAAAGATGCGTGAAGAAATGGATGAGCTTCGCGAAGATATCGAGAAAGCGCAGCTGCTCAAAAACGAAATCCTAGCAAAAGAACGCTCGTTCGCAACGCGCCCAGACCTCGAAGCATTCGAAGTGCGCGTTCGTGAAGAGGTCAGCCGCATTCATGACATTACAGACAGAGTAGCAGCTGCAGAACGCTCCATTGACTCGAAACTCGTGGACATCGAAGACAAGCTCGAAAGCTCGATGAAAGATTTCCAGAACAAATCCAGGAAAGAAGTCGAAACGCACGGTCGTACATTCGACTCAAAAATCGCAGACCTAGAATCAGCACTTCGAACAGAATTTGAAACCCATCGCCGCGCATTCGACACAAAAATTGTAGGCCTTGAAGAACGTATCGCTAAGGTTGCAACCGAAGTAGCGTCAACCGCTGCGCGTGAGAGCGTCCAAGCTGCTCTGGCAACTCACCGAAGCGAGATCGGTCCAATTATGCAACGTGTAAATACGATGGAGCGCGACCTCGAAAGCCGAGCATCGGCAATCGTTACGAAGGAAATAGCATCGTTCTCAGAAGCAATAGACAAAAAATTCCCGGACCTCGTTTCAAAATCCGACTTTTCGCAATGGTCCCGCGCAGTTGCCCAGCGCATCCAGACTATCGAAGCGCCGGACATGAGCCCGCTTGCAGACCGCATCGACCATTTGGAATTACGCTTGAACGAGCTCACATCTCTAATCAGAGAAATCGCCGTCAGGATGCCGATTGTTGTAGAATAACGACGAACGTAGTGAGGAGCAATTTCTAATTTAACTGCTCTGCTCTATTCAAAGGCAGCTATTCTTCATTTTTAACTCTTTCTGCTAAATTCAACTAATGAATCCTTATATCGAGCTATTACGGCCAAACGTATGCCTGCTCACAGTTCTAGGCATAGTAGTCGGTGCACTCGTAGCCGGAACCGCCACTATAACTCCGCTATTCGCATCTGCCGTTATAGCCGCATTTATTATCTGCGGCGCAGGTGACGCCATCAACGACTACTTCGACCGCAGCATAGACAAAATAAATGCGCCGCACAGACCGATTCCGTCAGGCCGTGTAACTTCACAATCGACTCTCGCTTACTTCATTGTCCTATCGGTTGTCGGTATAACGTTGGCATGGTTTGTCAGCACCGCATTTCTAGCAATAGCCGTCTTCAACTGGCTTGTTGCCGCAGTGTATCCATGGAAAGCAAAGAAAATCCCTATCGTCAAGAACGTCTTCGTTGCTTATCTCGCTGCCTCATCTTTCCTGGCAGCAGGTTTCATTTCAGGACTCACAATCCCACCAACGTTGATATTCCTCGTCACCATCAGTTTCATAGTCACGCTAGGGCGTGAAATCGTCAAAGACATCGAAGATATCAAAGGAGATTTGAAAGCCGGTGTCAAAACACTGCCAACGCTAATCGGCGAAAAGCCAGCGAAAGTAATAGCGTATATCCTGTTAGCAATCGCTTGCGTAGCACTTCTGCTTCCGCTCTACTTCCAGCTTTTCAGCTTCTATTACCTCGCTGGCGCAATATCAGCAATTGTAGTTTGTGCGTTTAGCGCCACGCGCAACGCGCACAAAGCCCAGAAAATGCTCAAGGTTGCGATGTACCTTGCTATACTGGGATTCATGATAGGAGCTTTAGTGAAATGATATGCCCGGCAAAATAGAAACACTGATAAAAAATCGTATGAGAAACGGTAAGCTTCACTTCTCGCTTATAGACCCCGATCCAACCAAACTGTCACTCGAAGAAATAAAAAAGCGCGCCAAGCTTCTCGAGAAGTGGGGCAGCGACGTTATTCTTGTAGGTGGCTCGACAAACTTTACAAAGGAAACTGTCGACTCGACGATAAAAGCAATAAAATCCGTCTGCTCGGTGCCAATAGTAATTTACCCTGGAAACGTTTCATCGATCTCTGAGCACGCAGACGCAATATTGTTTATGTCGCTCCTGAATTCACGGAACCCCTACTGGATTTCTCAAGCCCAGGCAAAAGCGGCGCCTATACTCAGAAAAATCGGCCTAGAACCTATTTCGATGGCATACCTAGTCTGCGAACCGGGCATGGTCGTTGGAAAAGTTGGCGAAGCTAACTTAATCAAAACGCCGCAAGAAGCCGTCGCCTACGCAACAGCCGCTGAACTCACTGGCTTTCATTTCGTATACCTGGAAGCAGGCTCCGGCGCAACAACGCCTGTGCCCGTTGAGACGGTCCGAGCAGTCCGAACCGCAATTAAAGTGCCGCTCATAGTCGGCGGCGGCCTGCGCACACCCGAAGCCGTGAGTGACCGCTTGGCAGCCGGAGCAGACATAATCGTAACAGGAACTGCAATCGAAAACGAGATAGAAAAGCTCGAACCGATAATTAAAGCTATCAAATCGTTCAAAATATGATAACTCGCTTATCGCAACTTGCAAAGCGAGCTATTCGTAGAATACGAACCTTTTGCACAGCTCCTTGACTTCTGCGCGTATTTTCTCTTTAGCTATCTTGTCATTTCTAAATTCAATCGCCTTGTTGATCAATTCGGCAATCGTCCTCATCTCACTTTCGCGCATACCGCGCGTCGTAATCGCAGGCGTGCCAAGGCGAATGCCAGACGGATCCCACGGCTTGCGCGGATCGAATGGAATCATGTTCTTGTTGACGCACAATCCGACCTCATCGAGCAACGCCTCTGCTTCTTTACCGGATATGTTTTTGTTCCGCATATCAATGAGAATCAGGTGATTATCAGTTCCGCCCGTAACAAGCCTGAAACCATAACCCAGCAACTCGTCCGCTAGCACTTTAGCATTGCGCACGATCTGTTTCGAGTATTCTTTGAACTCAGGTTGCAGTGCCTCTTTGAACGCCACGGCTTTAGCAGCGTTCACATGGTTGTGGGGCCCGCCCTGGAACGTCGGGAAAACCGCCTTGTCGATTTTTTCGGCCCACTCTTTCTTGCACATTATCATCGCACTGCGAGGCCCGCGCAGCGTCTTATGAGTAGTCGTAGTAACGACATCGCAATAAGGAATAGGGCTCTGGTGAATGCCTGCGGCAATCAAGCCAGCGATGTGAGCAATATCGGCCATATGGTAAGCTCCGACTTCGTCCGCGATTTCCTTGAATTGTTTGAAATCAAGCTCCCGCGGATATGCAGAATGCCCGCTCAATATCATTTTCGGCTTCTCTCGAAGCGCAATCTTCCTGATTTCATTATAATCCAATAGTTCCGTCTTCTCATCCACACCGTATGGTATCGACTTGAAAAGCTGGCCAGAGAAACTGACCGAAGCACCATGGGTCAAATGCCCGCCGTGCGCCATCGCCATGCCCATGAACGGCTCACCGACCTTCAGAAGTGTGTACAGCGCAGCAAGGTTAGCAGGGCTCCCAGAATACGGTTGGACATTGACGTGCTCGCATCCGAACAGCTGTTTCGCACGGTCGATTGCAAGCTGTTCAGCGATATCGATTAGCGCATTGCCGCCATAGTAACGCTTGCCTGGCAAGCCTTCAGAATATTTGTTTGTCATCACGGAGCCGAGCGCTTCGAGCACAGCCATAGAGACAAAGTTTTCGCTGGGAATCAGTTCCAATCCGTCCATCTGCCTTCGCTTTTCTGCCTCGATCGCATACCAGATATCTGGGTCTGTTTCGTGCAGGGATTTCATATCATGATTCACCGCAGTGAACTATTCGTATCATATCCACGAAGACTATTCGTTTCGTTATTCCCACAGTCGTGACAGCGGCTGTCCAGACCACGCATGTCGTGCACCGTACGCCTGCAACATATGACACGGCTCTTTCTCGCGGCAAACACCACGGTAAGCACAAGGCGGTCCAGCATATTTGAACATATTCGGTGCAACTGCTCTGACAAGTTCGAGCATCCTTTGTGCAAGCATGCGAAGTTCCCACTGGCAATGCGTGCAAAGCCGCAACTCAAAGAAATTATAGAGTGAACGTGCATTCATCGTAATTATAATCTTCGTTTCGCACGCATTTGGCAAAATGAATCGCGCATCTTCCTTCGGAACGCCATCTGCAAAGTCATCGTACGGAACAGATTGCATAAATTCCATGAATTTCTTCTCTAATTCAGGTTTGCCTTTGATGCTCGGCGGCATTATAAATGAAAAGTTTGATTTATCCACGTAACGCTGACTTTGCTGCGAATACGAAGCGATGCGATGGCGGACAAGCTGGTGCGTCAGGGCGCGCGAAATACCTTCGACGCCAAACGTGAAGTTCGCATGCTCTATCACTGACATGTGCCCAGAGCGCAAACAAGTATCAAGCGAGCGCTGAATCTCTTGCGGTGTAGCACCTCGCATTGCTTCTTCTATATCGATATTTTTGTAGCACACTCGAGCAGCAATGCCGCATATCTTCTCAGGATCAGGCGTGTGTGCAAGAAGCATGACTTTCATTTTAGTTTCTTTAGCATCCATCTCGTTCATTGCATCGTCTCCTTTATGATGACGAACCGCAGCTAAGCTGCGGTGAGCTATTTCGTAATATTTTCTTTTATTGCCGCCCACATCAGCGGAAGTGCGATAGTAGCATCAGCCTCAACGGTGACCATCGGAGCTTTCTCATTTATTTTTCCCCACGAAACAGCCTCGCGCGGCCGCGCGCCCGATAGCGAACCATCCCACTCGACAGCCGTTGTAATATAAACCGTCCAATCCAGCCCGCCGCGGAACTGGTTCCACCAGATCACGTGATGTTTCGATATCCCGCCGCCGATAATCAGAGCGCCACTCTTCTTCGCTTCCCACGTTCTGTCGCTCAGCAGCTGCTCGTCGCGCAGCGGATTTATCTTGAAATTATGGTCCTGAGCGAACTGCCAAATCTGATACCCGACCGATCCGTCCGTCAAGCCCGGCACAACCATCGGAATCTTGTTCTTCCAGCACCAGTATATTATAGATTGTTCGGCCTTTTGTAAACTAACTGCGCCAGCAGCTATTTCGTTTTCAAGAAACTTTCCCAGTTCCCAAATAATTTCATAGCTTCCAAGCTCCGTCTTGCCCTCTTTCACAAGCTTTTCCAAAAATTCCATCATCTTCTTTTCCAATATGATTCCATATGATTCGTTCGGCACAAGCACGTTACCTAGGCGGTTTATGCCGCGATGATACAATTCCTTATCATCGAGCATCCAGTCTCCATGGTAGTAATCTTTCCATATTCGTGCAAGGTCATGGTCAAGCGTGCCGCACGTTGTTATCACAACGTTGAAAGCATTCGTCCGAACCATGTCGCAAATGATGCCTCGTGTGCCCGTAGCGATAATGCAAGCTGGAAACGACAGAAATCTCAAGCCGCCTTTATCGGCGACGCCTTCGGAAATAATGGCGGCTGCTATGGCAATCGACTTAGCTCCAAACCCGCCGCTTTCTAGCATTTTGCTAATAAGCTCTGATGCTTTCGTAGAATTGCCAAGTTCGATGTCCTTTACGGGTTTCATTTCGTCCATACGACCACTTATATAATTCCGACTTTGCGCAGCGTGTCACGTGCAGATTTTTCGTCTAGTTTTTTCTCATCAAGCACCGTATATCTTTCGCGAACGCTTTTAGCTTCAACGAGCGCCTTCACGACAAGCTCGCCACTTACGCCAAGTGACCGAGCATCAATCGGCAGTCTAAGCTCTTGCATCGTACGCTTTATCGCTTTCCAGTCACCGCCCTGCAAATATACCGAAACAATCGTCCCAAGCGCGACTTGTTCGCCATGCAGCGCCTTCGAACCAAGCGCATCTAACATGTGCGAAAAATTATGCTCGCTGCCCGAAGCAGGTCGGGAACTGCCATAGATGTTCATCGCAAAACCTGAGCTTATCAGAGCCCACATAAGCATCTCAAGGCCGTGATGATCCTGCTCTGCGATCTCGCGTGCATGTGCAATGACTGCATGTGCAGACATAGCTGCAAGGCCGCCCATCACTTCGTGATATCTTTCTTTGCCGGCTTTATCGGCTATTTTCCAATCCTGAACCGCAGCAATGTTCGACAAGCAATCGCCCGCACCGGCGGCAATAAACCTATACGGTGCAGTTTTCAGAATATCAATGTCTGCTATTATTGCGGCAGGCTCGCTTGCGTCTACTGAAATCCGCTTACCGCTTTCCTCAAGGCTTGCACGCGAAGAGACGATGCCATCGTGGCTAGGAATCGTAGGGAAAGATATCCAAGGTTTGTCGGCAAGGAATGAAGCATATTTGCAGATATCTATCGTTTTTCCGCCGCCTATAGCAAGACAGAAATCATACGACTTTATGCTGCCGGCAAGCTTGCGTACGCTACTTACATCTGTAGAGCCGGGGTCGATCACTCGAACGGCAAATCCATCAGAAATATCCTTCGCGACCTTATTGCCGATTATTTCCAGAGAAGTCTTGTCGCAGAACAGCGCGCACTTTTTGCCGAATTTCAGCTCTGCAAGCAACTCCCGTACTTCTACGACTGCATTGCGCTTTATCAGAATCTTCTGGGGCAGCGATATGCCGATATTGTGGACCATGCCCTAGAATTCGCCAGAAATCTTTTAAACCAGTCCAACCAGCCAAAAGATTAAATTCCCAAGCAGCAGCGTCACAACCAGCGCCAGTGGAAACACAAGCCCGAACCGCACGCCCTCCTTTATCTCAACGGTCAGAACGCGTTTTCTTCGCAATTCAGCAATCTGTTCCTGTGAAATGCCCGTCCACTGCTTCGAGCTTGCCAGCACGTCGCCTACTTTTAGCTTAGAAATCGGTATACTTCTCCGAAACACGTTCTTTTCGATCGCGCGCGCATAGACATAGAAAAGAGTAATCCCAAAAACGGCTGCCCAAAGACATGCGGTAAGCGTGATATCGGCTCCGGCTTGCACGAGCAAACCTATTGTGCCTATGCCGAAAACTAACCATACTAGCAATCCTATCCATATCTTCTTTCTCTTTATCTCGTCGACCATATGCCCGAAAATCTTAGGATGTGTAAAACCAATGCAAATCGAATAAACAACTGAATAAACGAGTGCTACGATAAAGAAGTTGAAAATATAATCTGTTAGAAACGCGATGTTGGGTATCAAATAGAATATCCCGGCAAGAAGCGCGGCATCTCCGCCGCCCCATTGTCCTGCTTTGTAAAGTCCCCAGCCGATGGCAAAAACGGCGGTGCCAAGCGCTGCAGAAATAATAAACGGTACCCAGTTTCCAGTTGTAAGACCGCTGACATACCAGATAAAAAGTCCCAGTACAGCCATAAGTGCAGGCGCTTCGTCCGGGATATCGCTGGTCTTCAAATCCCACAAACCGGCTGCAAATCCTAAAATCAAGGCAGCTGCCATCGCAATAAGTTCGAACATGTCAAATCTGCTCCGCGAAATCGATATAGTTAAAAGCTTTATTTAATAGGTTTTCAAAGTAGAAATAAGTGTGGTCTGATGATCCGACATCTCGCTATAGTCATGGATGGCAACCGCCGCCTTGCTCGCGAGCTGCTCAAGCGGCCATGGGAAGGCCATCGCCTTGGACTTGATAAGGCACGTGACGTCCTGCAATGGTGCTGCGAGCTTGGTATAAAGCATGCGACAACGTATGCGCTGTCGCTGGAGAACCTCGCCAAGCGCCCAAAACGCGAGCTTGCCTACATCCTCAAGTATATCGGTATGGAAGCTGACAATATTCTTACAAATAAAACGCACCCAGTCCACAAATTCAAAGTCAAGGTCAGATTTATCGGGCGGATTCATTTGCTGCCGTCATGGCTGCGCAAGAAGATGTCAGCCGTCGAAGCAGCCACAAAAAGCTACAAAAAGCACATCCTAAATATCGCCATTGCATATGGCGGCCAGCAAGAGATAACAGACGCCATAAAATCGATAATGCAGAAAGCTCTCAAAGGCGTTCTTTCGCCTGCGAACCTGAACGACCGTATAGTCCGCGAGCATCTTTACACAAACGGCCAGCCAGCACCAGACCTAATAATCCGCACCGGCGGCGAACATCGTCTATCGAACTTCCTGCCCTATCAAGCCGCATATTCAGAACTCATTTTCCTCGACAAGCGTTGGCCTGAGTTTAGTCGTGAAGACCTGGTCGCATGCATAGACGAATTCGAGCAGCGCCAGCGCAGATTTGGTGCATAATTTAACGAGCCCGCAAAGTAAGCGAGCAATTCGTAGAATTGGGGTGTAAAATGCCAATCGGTCTATTTGCAGCAATGTCCGTCACGCTGTTCCTGCTATTCGGATTCTTGTTCGCAATCCTGGCGGCAGTCGGCTACTTTTTTGCAATCTCAGGTTACATAATTGTTGCTCTGGCAGTCGCACTCGTCTTCTTCCAATGGCTCATCGGACCGAAGGTAATCTGGGTAACAACAAACATGCGCCTTCTTAACAGAGACGAGCTGCCGTGGCTTCGACGCCACGTTGAAGACCTGTGCAAAAGACACAAAGTCCCGGTGCCCCGCCTCGCTTTGGCAAGAACAGGCGCACCCAATGCATTCGTCTTCGGCCGAACGCCTAGTGGAGCAACGTTGGCAGTCACGCAAGGCCTCTTAGATTCACTGACGCAGGAAGAAGTCAAGGGTGTAGTCGCCCATGAAGTCGGCCACATCAAGCACAAAGACATGGTCGTGATGACTATCGTAAGCGCAATTCCAATCATCACGTATTTCGTCGCGCGCTTCATGCTCTTCGCACCGCGCGAAGGCGAGCAAAGGCAAGCCGGCGCTGCAATAGCAATCGGTGCAGTCGCATTCGTAATCTATTTCATCACAAATCTTCTAGTCCTATACTTGAGCCGCCTGCGCGAATATTATTCTGACCGCTTTAGCGGGTCGGTAACAAAACCGAACAACCTTGCATCCGCGCTGGCAAAGATTACATATGGCCTCAGCCTCGCACCAAAGCAGGAAAAATCAGGCGCAGCAAAATACTTCTACATCGCCGATCCAATAGAGGCGACGGGTGAAATCGCCCGTTTTTCATCGCATTACTCAGACATGCACATTAGCAAAGAAGAAGTCAAAGAAGCGATTGAATGGGAAAAGCGCAATCCGTTAATGAAATTCATGGAAATCTTTAGAACGCATCCGCTGACGTACAAGCGCATTGCAAAGCTGCAAGAACTTGAGCGCGAAACAAGCAAATCCAGAATAGAGGCGACGTAAAATAATTGCGAACTAAGTGAGCAACTATATGACACAAAAACAAACCGCCACAATCCTCGACCTTCTTGCAAAAACCAAGCGCGGCCCTCAGGTCATCACGCCCAAAGACGCAGCCGCACTCGTCGGTCTCACAGGAGTGAGCAGCGGCTGGAAGTGCTTGGACGCCGGCAGCGGCAGCGCTTGGCTCGCAGCGTTTGTCGGAAACCTGATTCGTCCAAACGGCAAACTAATAAGCTACGAACGTGATGAACGCTGGTTCAGCGTTGCAAAAGAAAACATCAGATTCTGCGGCCTCGACAAAATCGTCAAAATAAAGAAAGGCGATGTCATCAAAGCGCCCGAACTAAAGAAAGCAAACTCGCTCGACCTTATCACTCTGGACGCCAAAGAACCGGAACTAATAGTTCTAAAGGCGGCCAAAGCGCTTAAGCCAGGCGGTTTCCTCGCTGTCTATTCGCCGCACATCGAGCAGCAGATAGCCGTCGTCAACGCTATGCGCAAAGCAAAATTTGCAAATATCAAATCCGTGGAGACAATTCAACGCTCATGGCACGTCGGGCCCGGACCATATACGCATCCTGAAATCTCAGGCCTGCTCCACACAGGCTTCTGGACCGTTGCAAGAAAAGGACGTTAAATAACTTTCTCGCCAGGATTCTGGCATGGCAACGCTCGTCACGTATAAAATGAAAACGAACAAAGGAAATGCAATCACAGATGTCGGTGTCTTCAGGGATCCGCCTCCTTCCGACGTTTTCAGATCCTTCGAAACCGAGATGAAAAAAAATTATCCGAATTTCGATGTTATTCTGACACATAATCTCGAAATATACAATCCAGAGGAAATAGCCGACACGTGCAATGTTCTTGTAGGACTCTACTCAATCAAAGATGCTAAGATGGGAGAACTAATGCCGCCGACGCCTATGCCAGAACTCGTTCTTCCAGCTTATGTTAAAAAACTGCAACAAATTTCGAAAGAATATATGAAAATTTTGCTCAGTTCTAAGAAAACGCCACCGATAGATTGGTCGATGTCGTATGGCATACCGGTAGATCCGGATATTGGCATTATTCTGTCGCAAGAACATGTAGATGCAATGAGCAGTTGCACAAAATGCCCCATAAGGGAGGACTGGAGTGGGCCCGGGGAGATTTGAACTCCCGTCACGAGCTCCCGAAGCTCGGATCCTAACCAAGCTAGACTACAGGCCCTTTACAAATCACTTGGAAACGTTACCTTTATTAACTTCTTCCTTCATCGTCTTCGCAATCTTCGACCCCACGATATCGGCCAAAGTCTTCTCAGGCACGCGCTTGATGTCAGCTATGCCTTTGATTTTATTCTGCCATAGCAGCCGCGCACGCACACGACCGATACCGCGCAGTTGCACAAGCTCGAGCAATTCAGCACGCACGCCGTGCTGAACGCGTAACACTAGCTTGTTCCAAGCGTTTGCAATCTGCTTTCTGCCAAGAATAAGCGCTAGCTCACGACCAGCGTAAAGCATCCACTCTGCCGATAACTTTTTGTTATACAACTCGCCGGGCGGCGTGCCAAACCGCTCAAGAATTGCGTCCTCATGCACTTCGTCCATCCATGCCTGAATGAGCAAAGCAGTCTTCAATTTCGCAAGAAACTCTTCGTAATCGACATCCCAGACTTCCGGAGCAACAATCGGCAGGTTGGAAATCGCATCTGCATATTCATCGTATTCCGCCTTCCGCACGCGCAAAAGTGGCATAAGTTCCGCGCAACCGCAAATCGCCATAAGATTTTCAGTATCAGTCTGCGGCTTCAAGTTCTGTATCAGTGTCCATGCAGATAGCGGATCGATATACAATTCGGCAACACGTTTGCCAAGCCGAGTAGCACGTAAATTATTATCATCAAGAGACCATGCCGGCTTGAAGTCGCTAAGATAATCCGCCTTGATGGATTTCTGAAGCGGATTATTCGTTCCTTTTTCAATAAATTCCCATTTCTCCAAATCGCGCAGAATCTTGTCAATCTTCTTTTCGATAAAGCCAAAGTCTTCGCACTGGAATCCGAAGAACGTTCGCTTGAAAAATTCCAGCAATTCGCTGCGCGATCGTGCAACTTCCGTAGCAACTAAAGCAAGCGTATGCATGCGCAATACTGGCTCAACGGCCAGTTTGCTTTCGATCGGCTCGGGCTCTGAGTTGATAAAACGTTCTGAAAGATCGTTCGCCTCATCGGCAGAGCGTGCGAGTATGATCGCTTCGCCTTCGGTGTCGTAAGTCGGGCGTCCGGCACGTCCCATCATTTGCTGGACTTCAAGAGCCGGTATGAATTCCATGCCGTAAGTACTGTATCGTTTAGCATCGCGAATCAGCACGCGCCACGCTGGAAGATTAACGCCAAATGCAAGCGTAGGCGTGGCTGTAAGAATTTTGATTAAGCCGTTGCGAAATCCGTCCTCTATAGTATTTCTTTGCTTTGCGATCAAGCCGGCATGATGGAACGCCACGCCATACTGCACACATCGTGCAAGCCGCGTGCACTGTTTAGTAGGATGCGGTAGCGCGCCTTCTATCTCACGGGCAAGTTTCGCAAGTGCGTCTTTTTCTTCTTTGTTAAGAAAGCGAGTCACAATTTTGCAGGCTTTTTCCGCACTAGATTCGGCATAGCGGCGTGTTGACAAGAATACCAACATCTGCTTGCCGCGATTTATCGTATCTTCGATAATGGCAGGTTCGGTATCGCCACCGCCAATATCGTATCTTCGTTTCGGTTTTCCGTCGAACTCAACGGCAAACTGTTTCTCATCGCCGTCCAGACCGTTCGGATAAACCACACCGCGATAAAGCGGTATCGGTCGCCAATCCGACCGCACAAGCTTTGCGCCGAGCCATTCGGCAATCTGCTCGGCATTGGAAATAGTCGCAGAAAGTGCAAGCATCTGCGCACTCGTCATCTGCCGAAGCCGTGTCAGCACGATTTCAAGCGTCGGTCCGCGACCGGCATCGTTCATCAAATGAATCTCATCAGCAACAATCAGCGTCACAAACTTCAGCCAACTCGCCTGATGCCGTATAAGCGAATCCATTTTCTCGTTCGTTGTAATTATAACATCATATCGACCCAGCCATTCGCCAGCTGTATCGTGATCTCCGATAGAAAGCGCGACCTTCAAGCCCAAATCAAAATATTTCCGTTTGAACTCGGTATACTTTTCGCTCGCAAGCGCCTTGAGCGGCGACAAATAGACCGCCTTACCGCGCGCTTCGAAGTTTCGCAGCATCGCAAGTTCAGCAATAAGCGTCTTGCCTGAAGCAGTCGGCGCGGCCACCACAAGGTTCTGCCCATCCAACAATCCCGATTTCAGCGCATCGACTTGAGGTGGATTCAGCTCAGAAATCCCAAGCTTCTCTAGAAAATTTTCTTGCAAAGGAATATCTTTCAATTTCATACAATCGCTTTACTGGAAAAGAATTTAATCAGTATTTCCTCTCAGCCGCAAACTTAACCAACGCGGCTATCGCGTCTCGAGCAGAACCAGCTTTGAACAGCTTATCGCAATCCTTCCAAGCACCGCGCACAAGCTCACTTGCGCGCTCGCGCGCATATTCGACTGCGCCGTATTTTTGAATAATATCGATCGCTTCTCTGATAAGTTTCCTGTCATTCGTGTGCATATTCAGTATCTCGACCAAACGCTTTCGGTCTACCGCATTGGCTTTTCCGAGCGCGAAGATGACCATCAGCGTTCGTTTGCCTTCGTGAATGTCTTCTCCTATATACTCTTTCACAAACTGGCCTTTGCCTTCCGCGGCAGTCAAATTCAGAATATCATCTTGGATTTGGAATGCAATGCCCAAACTCTCGGCAAGCCTGCCGACTTTTTCGATCGTTTTATCGTCAGCGCCCGCAGCTACGGCGCCAAGCTTAGCAGCCATTCTCGCAAGCGTACCAGTCTTGTAAGCACACATCTGCAAGTACTCATCTTCAGAGATTTTGTCGGCATTCGCAAGCCCGCGATGCCAAGAAATATCCATGGCCTGTCCGAGCGCAAGGTTTGTCATTTCCCTCGCGTAAACCTCGTACGCCTTCTGCAAGCGCTCTGCAGGCTGCTTAGCTTCAAGCAAAACCCGTAGAGGTATATAATAGAGTGCATTTCCAGCGTTCACCGCGATGTCCACGCCAAACGTCTTGTACGTGCATGGCTTCCCTCTGCGCAATTCGCTCGAATCTTCAACGTCATCGACCATGAGCGTTCCGTTGTGGACAAGCTCAGGTATTACGGCCCAGTCGACAAGCTTATCCGCATCTCCGCCAAGCGCGTCGCAAACGAACAAAAGCAGCGCCGGCCGCCAGCGTTTGCCGCCGCGGTCAAGCAAATCCCAAACCGGTTCTGCAATCGCCCGGTTCGCTGCATCGACATTATACTTGAATCGTGCCTTCCCGAACGTCCGCTCAAGCGCAGCCGCATCGTATTTGCGCGGAAGCCATTTTTCAATCGCTTTGTCTATCAGTTTAGATTTCTCGACAAGTAATTTTTCAACGTCGATTTCTGCCATAAGTATACCTCGAGCGAAAATCTAATAAAGTATGATAACGAGCCCTGCTTTAGGCAAAAGTGAGCTATTTGCAGTCGTTTTGAAATATTTATATGCTTGCGGGCAACGAAGTTAGCAAGTGATAAAATGTCAGAAGCACCATACCGTCGAGGATGGACGCACGGGACAGAACGCGGCCATGAGGGAACGATAAACTGCGGATTCTGCGGCCGCATGGTGCCGCGCTGGAAGACGTTCCCGGTCTACCGCCGCTTCGGCATAAATGACCCGCTCATACGCGCGCAGATGGATCCTCGCAGAATGTCGCTCGTCGAGCGTAAGCTTTATGCATGTCCGTCATGCGCACGCTTCCGTGGCATAGTCAAATTGGGCAGATCGCGCAAGACGCGCGCTATGCGCAATTTCTAGTATTTTAACGAGCCGCACCTCGACAGTTCGCGACGAGCAATTTTCTGCACTAACTCAAAACCTTTATTATACCTCTTCGGCATACTTTTTCTGGTAGCATGATGTTCGGCAAAAAAGCCGCTCCTAAGGAGCCAATAGAATCCAATACCGACAAGGATTCCGAACGGGTTAGTAAACTTACGGAGATACTCAAACGCAGGCAAAAGCCTCAAGCACAGCGCAAAGAATACCCCAAATTCACCGTTTTACCGCAAAAAATCACACCATTGGAAGTCGGTGTAAAAGAAGCGGTGTATCCGCTCCTGCGACCGTACGCTTACGCAAGCATAAAATACGACCCGAAGGAAGGTGCATTACTCTACAGCGTAATTGAACCGCAATTGTCGGACGAAGAACGTAAATTCTTGGCTCGCATTAAAGAGGGCCTGATGCAGATTCTCGATGTTTCGCTTAGCGCCATAAAAAATGAAGATGCGACACTAGAACTTCTGGAGAAGAAGATTCAGCATCTGATCGCAGAATTTAAAATCGCAGTCAGCGACGACCAGTACCTGCGTATGATGTATTACATCTACCGAGATTTCGTCGGCCTCAACGAGCTCGAACCGCTATTGCGAGACCCGTACATCGAAGACATTTCTTGTGACGGCACAGCTGTTCCTCTGTATGTAGTTCATCAGCGCTTCGGTCAGCTGAAGACAAATGTTTCCATACAACCAGTCGAATATCTCAAAGAATTCGTGGTCAAGCTATCCGAACGCTGTGACCGCTATGTCAGCTACGCAGAGCCGTTGCTCGACGGCTCGCTGCCCGACGGCACGCGCATACAGGCGAGCCTTGCAGGCGACGTCACGACACACGGACCGACGTTCTCGATTAGAAAATTCCGCGAAAAACCCTTTACACCGATCGATCAGTTCAACATGAAAACCGCTGATCTGGATATGCTTGCTTATCTCTGGTTCCTTATCGAGCATGGCGCAAACATTCTTGTCTGCGGCGCAACAGCCACGGGCAAAACCAGCTTCCTTAACTCGCTTGCGTTTTTCATGCCACCGACGGCAAAGGTCGTTTCAATCGAAGATACGCGAGAAATAAACATATATCACGAAAACTGGCTGCCAGCAGTCGCGCGTGTAGGCTTTGTCGGCACACGCGTCGGAGAAGTTACAATGTACGATCTTCTAAAAGAAGCCTTCAGGCAGAACCCGAATTATCTGATCGTCGGTGAGGTTCGTGGTGAAGAAGCAGCTGTAATGTTCCAGGCAATGGCATCAGGCATAACATCCATGTCGACTATGCACGCCGGCTCAATCGAAGATGCACTCAAACGATTGCAAACTCGTCCAATTTCACTGCCTCCAACATTGCTCGAGACGCTGGACGCAGTGATAATCATGTCTCATGCTGTGGAGAAAGGTGCGTCTGCCAGACGAGTCCGGAACATAATAGAAGTCGGGTCGGTAGACCCCGAAACAGCTCGAGTCAAATACACAACGGCGTACGAATGGAACCCTGTAAAAGATGTTTTCACGCACAACAAAGATTCCATCGCACTCCGTAGAATATCGGAAGAAAAAGGCATAGCGCTATCCAAAATCACAGAAGAGCTTGAACAGCGCAAACGTGTACTGCAATGGCTCGCCGCCCAGCCGCTAGACTGGAAAGCCGTATCAGAGTATATCATACTCTATTACAGAGACCATGAGGCTGTTCTGAAGCTTATGGCCGAAACGAAAATCGCCGAGAAGAAAGCTAAGCCTGTTGGAAAGAAGCAGAAGAAAAAATAAAATAACATAATGAGCTTGGTACAGCCAAGCGAGCTATTCGCAAAATACGTGGGGATGCTGAAATGAAACCTCCTGAATTTTTTTCCGATCTTGCACGAAAGCGCTTTGCGAACAGCTTTAAGTCGCTAAAGCGCCAGCTTGGCCGAGCTTCGCTCGGCATCCTGTTTGAAGCATATGTCGCCAGAATGCTTTTCTACACAGCGCTAGGCGGAATTGCGGTATTCATTTACTCCATCTTTATGCTTATGTTCCTCGGAACAGGCATACTCGCAAGCCTCATAATCTCGGTTTTCATAGCCGCGGCAGGAGCAGCAGCAATAATGGGTTTATTCTACCTTTATCCTTTCTACTTGATATCTGCCAAACGGAAATCGATCGAAACAAACCTGCCGTTTGCAGCCAACCACATGGGCGCGCTTGCAGCTTCGGGCGTTCCGCCGCACACGATGTTCAAACTTATAACTGATGCCACAGAATATGGCGAAATCGCAAATGAATCGCGCCGCATCGTTCGTAACATTGAAATCTTTGGAATGGACGTGACGACTGCGATGCGGCAAGTTGCAGCCCGCACGCCATCCGCGGAGTTCCGCCAATTCCTGTCGGGCATCGTCGCAACCATAACAACAGGCGGCGATCTTCGATCGCATCTGCAAGTCGCCGCACGCGAAGCCATGTCTGACTACAAGCTAAAGCGCGAGCGTTACATGGCTAGCCTTTCGACATACGCAGACTTTTACGTAGGCGTCCTCATCGCCGCACCGCTGTTCTTCATATCAATACTCTCATTACTGGCAATCATCGGCGGAGAACTCGCCGGCATGCCGATAAACGTCCTGCTCAGCCTCGGCATATACGTAATATTGCCGCTGATGAACATAGCGTTCCTCATCTTTGTCCATATGACACAACCGTCGATGTGAACCCATGAAAAGCAGAAAAGAAAAACCAAAAGAGGAAATAACTGATAAGATGAACCTTAGCAAAGCTGAGGCTCCGAAGGAAATGTTAGAAAGAGGAACGAGGGTACAGGGAGAGAACCCTAGGTTCTACTCCCGTTGGGATTGGAAAACCGCCAGCGCAGTCGCAATCGGAATGGCGCTTATCATATTTTACATAAACATCAGTCTTTTCGCAACAAAAACGCAGATATTTGCGGCACTCAATGGTGCAGCAGTAGCCATTGCACTCGGGATACCTGTATATGTTCGTTATCGCGAGTACAGCCGTGCGAAAGAGTTAGAACATATGTTCCCAGCATTCATGCGCGATATAACGGAGAATATCAACGTCGGCATGTCTCTGCCGAAAGCAATTCGAACAGCAACTGAAAACGATTACGGTATTCTTTCGAAGTATGTCAAAGATATCGCTGCAAAAATCGATTGGGGAATCCCGTTTGAGAAAGTGTTGTCGGATTTTGCCGTAAAGACAAAATCCTCGGTCGTAGGCCGCGCGGTCAAAGGCATAATCGAAGCCCACCGCTCGGGCGGAACAATCAATACGGTACTGCAAGCGATGACTGTTTCCGTCCGTGAGCTCGAACGCATAAAGAAAGAGCGTGCGACACGAGTTTATTCGCAAATGGTCACAGGCTATTTCATTTACTTCTTGTTCTTGGGCATAATGCTTGCAATGGCGAAGCTGCTCATACCGATACTCACGTTCCAGATTGTAGGAGGCGCTGGTACGGCAGATATAAGCCGCGTATTCACAGAGACGTTCCGTTCACTGGTCGTAATCCAAGGTATATTTGCCGGATTGGGCATCGGCAAGATGTCCGAAGGAACAGTAACTGCAGGCTTCAAGCACGCTTTCGTGCTCACGGTCATAGGCTACACGACGTTCGTAATATTTTAGAAAAAGGTGCAGAAATGGGGATAAAAGTTATTCTATTGCTTGCAATACTTGCGATGGCGTCCGCCGCATTTGCACATTCTGTAACGATGAACTTTCGCTTCAGCATCACAGATATCAGCGACATCAATCACACGGGCGCAACCTACGTGTCATCGGAGCACGATAATACGATAGCTGCCCTGGTATTCGCCGGCAGCCTGCTCACGCAAATCTCAGTTGACAAAAGCAGTTCCCCCTACCTCTTCAATATGACCCAAGACGAAAGCCAAAACCGATTTTTGCTCGCTCTCACAAATGGGACATGGCAAAAAATCGAAAGCAAGCCTGCAGGCAAAGTTCCTGCCACAACATTCGGAGACCTTGCACTGCCAACTGTAATAGCAAAAGGGTTAGCGGTCCAACTTCAATTTGATACTCTTTATCTGTCCGGAATGCTTGGCCCAGGACAGATATTTATAAAATCGTTGGGCAAGGTCCGCCTGCCATCGATAGAATTGGCGATCGTTGGTTAACATGCCAGAACTAATCAGCCATACAATCGCAATCGGACTCGCGATTGCAGTCGTGGTCAGCTTGGCGGCTGTGCTGAACGTAGTCCGTGAACAAAACCAGTCGTCACTTGCGGAGGCGATGGCCGAAAATGTCTGCCACCAAATCAAGCTTGCAGCCGAGCAGCTCTCGCCATCATCGCAATCATCGACCGTACAGCTTACATTGCCGAACAAAATTGGCGGCGAGCCTTATTCAGCCAGAGCAAGCGGTCATACAATAACAATAACATCTGCGAGTGCAAGCCACAGTTGCGTAGCGGGCACGCCCGTGCAGTTATCTGGCGCGGCGTACGGTGGCACCACCCAGCTGGTGCTGTCTGAGAACACTATTACGATGTTGGGATAAACATGGCAGCCACATTTGTCGACTATGCAATCGCAATCGGTCTGTTGCTAGTGGCATTTACAGCAACGATCAGTTACGTGACCGGATTTTCCACATCAGCACAAACAAATATCAAGCTCGCAACATTGCAGTTGCAAGCACAATCGCTGCTAGGCTTGGCAGAACGCGAATATGCATTCAACACGTCAATAAGCGGTCTCGGTCTTGCAGCGCACATAACAAACACGTCGGCACAACCGCCGACCGAATCATTTGTCATAAGCTCTGCAGCCTGGCAGCGTCTTGAATCAAAACAATACTCATCTATCAAAGAAGACTTCGATTTCCGCATCCGCATACGTGACATCAACGGTACAACAGTTTTCAGTTATGGCCAAACACCGCCACTTGCAAGTGTAGTAGCGCTTCAGAAGCCTATACTATACGAATCTGGCATCGGAACATTTATGGTAGAAGTATGGTAGAATAACGAGCAGGCGCGGCCTGTGAGCTATACGTGATACAATGAAAGGCGTCATGCACACGATTGAAGTTGTCATCGCTCTGGCAATGATCGCTGTAGCTATCGTAGGGCTCTTCAAACCGCTGCAGCCTGCTGACAACTCGGCACAACTCATTACATCAGGGTACGCGGCATTACAGTATTTGGAAGACACGGACATACTCAGGCCTGCTGCAATAGCAGAAAATACCGCAACAATCCGCACAGCATTGCAACCGTTGCTGACAAATTTCGGGCTTGAAATCTGCGATCCAGATTGCGTCGGTGCGACACAACCGGGCGCAGCGGCACTCGATTATTTCATTTCAGGTTCAGTAAGTTATGCGCCTGTCCATCTCAGATTATATGTATGGTAAAATAATTGCCTGCAAAGCAGGCAACAATTCGTGATAAAATGAAAGGCCAAATATTCATCGCTGGCGCGGCATTGTTAGTGGTACTGCTTGCACTAATCGCAACCAGTTTTGCGCCGATGCCAGCAATTCCGATGGCAATATCGATAGCACCGCAACTCGATAACCTTGCGCAAGAGTATCGCTATACGACAGGCCTTTCGAGCATCGACAAAACCGACCACCTTGATGAACTCTCAGTATATTTCCGTAACAACGTCCAGGGTTTCGATGCCGTTTATGCACTAATCACAGCAACTCCCGGCGCATACGACTTAATAATAGGAAACTTCCTGCGCAACCCGATAACCGTCATCATTACAACAAATTCCGATTCATCAACCGCTTCAGGCGCGATAGCGGATAAAGAAAGCAAAAGCTGGAACTTCGGCGCTACAGACAACGTCCAACTCACAATCAATTATACAATCCAGAACAGCACTTACACTAAATCTCTCGTGTTCGCTGCGGACAGAAACCAGACGATCGGCTGGTTCGACATCGGCATCGCGGTAGATAGAAACAACATCAGACAATCCGATACGTGGAATGTAACAGAGTGAATAAAATGAAAGGTGTTAACGTACTCATATCATGGGTCCTCGTAATCGTCCTAGTAATAGCAGGCATAGGAATCGTTATGCTTGCAACCGCACCAATGCTGGAGCAAGCTCAATCAGCAGCTTCGCTCAGCCAAGCAGAGCAAGTTCTGGCACAACTTAGCAGTACAATACAAACTGTCAGCCGCGAGGGCATCGGCTCCAGTCGGCTGATTCAAATCCCCAGTACACAAGGAACATGGCAACTCATACCGGAAGAAGACATGATAGAATTCCGTATACCGACCAGTCTGCTCGAGCCGCTCGTGCGCCGTATCCGCGACAACCTTGTTTATATCTCAGGATTCGATGCAAATTGCTCGCTCGGCAATTACACGAGCACCCCGGCATGGATTCTTGAGAACAGCTACCTGAAAGTCTATCTGCAAAAAGTCAACGTAACAGTAAATACAACAAATAATATTCTGGCACTCCAGTCTAAGGTTACAAATAAAACAATCGTACCGACCGACAGCTCAATACAAATCGACAGTAGCGCAACAACGTCAAGCGGTACAGGATTTAGCGAAATGATAACAGGCTCGCTACCAAAATGCAGAGCACACTTCTTCGTAAATGCGACAGCAGCAAGTTTGAGTTATGATATTTTCTACACGCTCTATTCGGGCGCAGACTTTCTTGTCGTAGAAGTTAGAAACATATCATAATGAAGCTGCAACAGCAGCTGAGCAATTCGTTTTACACGTTCTGTCCGTACATCCTTCTCACGCAGTTCGAGCAGTACGGCCTGCCGGCAATCGTCTGCAGGTGCTTTATGCACGCGTATTGGCCACAACTCGAGCATCTCGTCTGCAACGTCGTGGCCTCGCCACAGACAACGCATACGTTCATTGTTGGCACTGCAACCGCTTTGCGCCGCTTCAATAATAGTGTAATACCGACTCCGGCGACAATTATGACGACAATCGCAATCACTATCTCAAGCAGCGGAGCCGCAGGCAATTGAGGTGCAGTTACCGCTGCATTTTGCGCCTGAACCGCCAGATTTCTAGCATTTTCATAATTTCCTGCAGTTAGTGCAGTCCGAGCCTGGGTCAGCAACGCTTCTGCAGACGTCACATTCTTGCCAGCTGCTCTAGCAGATTCAATCGCGCTTTGCGCGTTAAGTATAGCCGAATTCGCGGATGCTGCATCCACACACGACTGCTCATCGCTGTATTGTTCGCACTTGTATCCTGTCGCTTCGCTGCACCGATATGCTGTTCGGCTTTGCTTGGCATTAACGCATGCCGACCAGTTTCCGACGTCCGGACAGTCAGGACAACAATCTTGTGTCACGGTCTGTGGCTTGCACGTGTAGTTCGTCGCGGCAGTGCATGTATAGCTTGTCACGTTTTTACGCCCTTTGCCGTCTGCGCCGGCAATGCAAGGCGTCTCGACAGTTTCAGGACAAGTCGGACATTGCACCGCCAGTTTCTCGCCCGATACACCGAAATATGAGAAGCCCGGCGAGGCCGCTTCGTAATACGTATAAGTCGTATCTTTCATCAGCCACGTTGTCGTCAGCTTCGTCCACGACATACCTGTCCAGCGGTTTAGCGCAACTGTATTTTCAGTTATGCCGTTGCTGGTAATCCAGCTGTTCTCAACTGCAAATTTTATCTTAAGCGCCGTGATATTGGCGTCAGGCAAAGTGACGCCTGTCACGGTAAAGTTGAAGTACTGGTACGCGTTAGTAAGCGGCGTGATGGCAGCCGGCAAAGTGATCTTACGGACAGTAATTGCGGCATTAGCTATGTAGATTTTAGGCGTAAGGTTGACTTGCATTATTTTAAGCGCAGTCATATTTGAGTTAGACCAGAATATAGCAATATTGGCAGGCGAGTTCGTCACGCTCATATTTGCGGAATCCAGACCTATGTCTGCTGTTACAACCGTTCCAGTTCCTCCGCCGCCACCGCCACCTCCACGTCTGCAGTCGCTCTTATCGAACTCGCAGTCCTCTGTGCAGCTCAGCGTTCCACCAGTGTATCCAAAATCCGTGCATTGCTTGTTGTTAAGGTTAGTCGCATCACACTCCTCACCAGCTTCGATAATCCCGTTGCCGCATACGACCGGCACACTGATCGTTAAGCTAAACGTCTTGTTTCTCTGCGTGCCGTCAGCACTGCGCGCAGTAATCGTTAGCGGATATGTCCCATTTGGCGCAGTCGCAGTCGTGGCAATGTTCATTGTTGAGCTGAACGCCGGCGTGCTGCTATTGGGTATGAAATTTGCAGTGACATTAACGGGCAAACCGCTCACGCTCAAGTTAACAATTTTAGAATATGCCTGTAGTGCAGACACTGTTACAGTAGTGTTCGTACTAGCGCCGCGCACAACGGAGCGTGAGTTCGGAGACACAGACACGCCAAAATCTTCTGGCGTGACGTTCAGTGTAAAGCTCGTCGTGCGGGTCACGACCTGCCCGCTCTCCGCAATGCCCGTCCCAGTAATATTAACCGTGCTCACACCAGTTGGCGCATTGGGCCCGACAGTTACGTTGGCCGTAGAAGTATACGACGGCGTTCCGGTAAACTGACTAAACGTAACGCTGACGTTCGCCGGTGCAACATAAGAAAGGTTTACAACCTTATTCCATCCGCCCAAGCTTGTTAGCGTAATAGTCGTCGTGTTCCATAGACCTTGTTGTACCGTCCTAGTGGAAGGCGAAATATAGATATTAAAGTCCGGGCCAGCAACCACGTTCAGGACAGAATCGCCTTCTATCGGAACGTAATCCGCCATGCCTTCCATCTTGTATGTTCCGGCAAACGTGTAAGCGTCGACAACGCCGACCGGAATGCTGATGTTGTACCACACAAGCCTGTCCGGCCTGCCGAACGACAACCATCGAATAGCCCAATTCGGGTCTGTGATCAAAGGAGTGAAGTTTGTCGTATCGCCGGAAGTAACGCTCCAGTTTGGTAGCAGTGACCTGTTCGCGTCGTTCACAAAAAACGTAAAGTTTGAATCTCCGAATGTCAGGTTAAGATAGACCGTAATCGTCGTGCCCGACGCGGGCGAAGCCGGCAGCGTACGCTTAACCGTCCCGGGCGCGGCATAAGCTGCGGATGCAAAGACTAAAGCCATCAGCATCAGAACCGCAAATAACGGATAACGATTATTCATCTATTCACCTAACAATACGGCGCAAAAGACCACAACGCCGTTGCAAGTTCGATTCGCTGAATCGCGACAGGGTCGGAAGGATTAGCCCAGTATGCAGCGATAGTCGGCTCAAGCTCTGCATCGCTCAAAACACAATCTTCGTTGAAGTCAAGCGTCACGCCTGCATAACTCGTAATCGGTTCTATAACGCTGAAGCTCTGAGTCCAGACGTTTGTATCGGCCTGTCCTTTGCTGTCGATACATTTTATTCCCCATCCGACAGACGTATTCAGCAGCACAGATGCGTTTTGCCATGTAAAGTTCGCCGAAGCGCTTGTGCCAGAAAGCGTCTTCGGTGAGCCGTAAGTAGTCTTATTCTCCCATGTTCCAGTTTCGTTCGTCTGAAGTATAGCTTGCGCCAGCCCGAAGTCATCCGCGCACAGTGCATAGAGTTTAATCGTCCTATCAGGCGTCGTCGCAGTCTTGTTCTGACCGACGTTGCTCAGCGTCGGCGGGTTATCTGTAATGACGTTATACGTCACTGTAGCAGCTGCCCAATACGACGCGTTCGCGGCATTCGAGACGTTCAGTGTAATCGCATTGACGCCAGGAGCAGCGCCTGCCGGCGTCACATTAAATGTCCTTGTAGCAATCGTGCCCGGCGCAATATTCGTTACAGATGTTGGCGCCTCCACGCTCCAGTCCTCTGGCTTAGTCGCAGCGATGGTGAAGTTAGAACTCGGGCACGTCGAGGTATCGGCATTTGTGATGTTCAGATTATAGGTCAGCTTTCCCCCTGTGCCTGTCTGGCTTTCAGGCCACGCCACGACTGTCGGGTTCGCGTGCACGCATGCCTCTGTCACATTAAAGCTCGCCGTTGCCGTGCTGTTGCAATTTCCGCTCACATCGCATGCACGGATGCGCCAACCAAACGTACCAGCCACAGTCGACACAAGTGTGAAGTTCGTCAGCGCAGATTGCCCGATTAGGTCAGTGGTATTCACAACACTGTCGTTTATGAATAGCGTCGCGTTCGTGAGTGCGCCGTTATCAGTCCAATTCGCCCACAAGGAAATCGTGCCGCTCTGCTCAATCGTGTTAGCACTCTGATTTCGGTCGAACCACTGCGGAGCATCTGTATCGGTAAAGTTGACAGCAGCAGTGTAACTCACGCTGCTCGCGCTATAATTCTGGTCGCCATCAAACCAAGCAGTCACAGTATAGACACCTGTATCGAGGGAATATGACGTGCTCGCCTCGCCTGTGCCCTCTGCAATGTCGGTGGAAGCGCCTGTAGCGTTTGTTATTTTGATTTTCAGCGGATTGTTCAAGATGCCGGGCTTGCCCGATTCGGTGATGTTTGCCCGGAACGCCTTAGTTCCAACTGTTGTGTAATTCTTATTTCCCTCCACGCAGTTGGTAACAGCCACGCCAACAATATCGCAAAGCTGTAGGTGTACCTCGGTTGCCGCCTGTGTGATATTGTAAACCGCCGCAGTTGTCGAGCTCAAGCTCCCTTCTGTATCATTAGCCCACCACTTGTAGACGTACTCACCCACCGACAGGTTTGTGAACGTCTTTGTATATACGTTGCTAATGTTTGTCGCGCTTTGGTTCTCACCAGCCCATTCCAGCCACATGCTGGACACAGGGCCTGTTACAGTGATGTTAAAACTGTACTGGCGCGGCGCATACGCCGTGGGCGAGGTCGGGCTCGCGACAGCATTTGTCAGGTTCAGACCTGGCGTAACGTTATACAACCCCGAAACTGTTTTTGAATTAAGTTGTTTATCCAGAGCCGCCCATGTATAGTTATACACTCCAACATCTAGACCCACTATCACCACAGACGGAGAGAATGTCTCGGCGTTAACGTTTTCCCATAACGTATAATTGATTAGCTGCCCTGTTGTTTTCGAAGTCAAGTTAAACGAAATAATGCTGATTTTGGCCTTGGATGTCCAGGTTATGCCGAAAGTATACACATTTTCAGATGCGTACACTCTGGGCGAGCTCGGGCTCATCGTCAACTGCGACCAATTCAACTCAGCCACAGGCACGCCAAGCATCGGCCCAACGCCAAGCTGCACAGCATAGTTCGCGCTACTCAGGTTGCCCGCAGCCCCGAACACAGTCCAAGCCGTCATGTTATAATTTGAAGATGAAAGAATCGCAAAGCTGTGCCCAGCCATGGCAGTCAGGTTATAATTCGCCGAGCCGACCCACAGCGGCGCAAGAAACGCCGGCTGCGGCGCCGGAATGAGCGGCGCAATCGCCGCCAGCATTCGCACAAGCGAGGGTGAAAATACAACGAGCAATAACACAAATAGCACGCTAAGCTCCCAAGCTATTGTCGGAATATGATAACGAGCGTGCGAAGCACGCGAGCTATTCGTACTAAGAATGCGTATTTTTCTCTTCGCGCTCGCTCGAACCTTTTTCGCCAATATAAATCACCGCTTGCGATGCACGTCAATACATGAAAATATTATCCGCTGCAGCATATCCTTGCTTGGCACCTGTCGAAAGGACATGTGCCCCAAACAATACTAATAGCGCCAAGGCCAAAATCCGTCCAGTCTGACGGGCATTGTTCAGCGTATATACAAAATCTTCCAAGACCTGCGAGTCTAAGACTCCCCTCAATATTTACCCCGCCTGTTGTCGTGTTTACAGACACTGAATTATAATATCTCGAAGTATCCTCCTCTGGCATAACCTGTGCACTTGGCTCAACATCCGCGTACGCACGGACAAATGCATTATCGTAGCGACCGTAGTTTTGTCGATCTCCAGTTGCACTGTCACCATAACCGCTACCAATTGATGCTGTCAAATAAGCACGGGATGCATCGGTAAGGCGTCCCGTTTGATTACGAAATAGCACATCATCCATGTAAAATTTGAATGTGGACGTGGATGTTAATCCTGTATCGTTATACACAATTTTATGCCTGTGATACGCTTGGTAGTTATATCCTGGGTCTGTTTTGACCCTACTACCGGCGTAGTCTGCTGCGAAATTAAAGCCCACTTTGGGTTTTTCTTGAACAAGATTAACCGTGCCAGTACCAGTAATAGGCGCTAGGGTATTGTAAGCATAACATGTTGTCGGGTATGTTGTTTTTGTTCCAGTGTAAAAAGCTGTAATAACAATATCTACAGGATTTGTATAATTAAATCTTATGTCTGCCTCAAAAACTATGCTTCCAGCGAAGGTTTTAACGGATGTAACCTGAGCCCAGCGGGGTCCATGCCAAATGTGGAGCTCGAGTTCACCGCCAGCTTCGGCGTTGGTACCGCCTCCCAACGTTCCAAATGTCCATTTACTTGTATCGAAGTTATTGTCATTGAAATCATCGAAAAACAAGAAAGTATTATCGCCATTGCTGAGTGTTGCTGTCTCACCCGGCTTCCCGTAGTACACATGAATTGCATTCTGTCCGACCTTCAAAACCGACATGTTTATCCATATTTCTGTCGCTCCTGTGTTGCAGGTTTTTTCATTCACCCAGTAGTTTGCTAACAGCGTTTGATTCTCGTAGAACCGCATATCTTTGCAGTCTGCTCGCATCTTCCCAGAATTTATGAGCGAGCGTGTGTTCAAAACAACCTTGACCTGATAATTGTTCAGATTACCACTGTTGTTATTGTTAATTATGATCTTTTTCCTGTACGAATAATCGCTCTTTGCCCACAGCGTGCTATCAACGCCTCCAGAAATCGTAAGCTTATTTGCGGTTCCCGTACTCCCTCCTGCTGTTATGAGCGTCGTATCCAGTTTGTTTGCGTATAGTGCATTTGTTATGTTTGCATCTGATATGTTCGCAAAAGAAGACTGTAAGCTGGCAGCTGTTATTACGCCAGCGTTATCTATGTTTGTGAATGCCTCGCCTGACGGAAGCGGTGTAGTAGGAGTTACGCTGTTATTATCTACAAACCACGTATTTGCTGTTGTCGTGCCAATCCGATGGAGTGTAGTTCCGTTTCTACCATAAACTTTGTAAGACGATGCTAGTTGTCCTAACGAATTTGTAACTGGTGCCCACGATATGTTAAGCGATCTTCTACCACTTCCTATCTTAAATGGTGTTGTAACACCTCCTATGCTCTCTCCACCAAGAAAAATAGCAGTAACAGCATATCTGTATTCGTTTCCAATTTCTAAAGTTCCTCCACTTAAATCTTCAACTGTCGGTACCGGAGCTGCTAGCGGTGTCTGCTTTATACTCATTCCGCCTATGAGCATGCCTTCTGATGGAAGCAAATAAATGCTGCCGGTTAACTTCAGATCGCCCTCCACCTTCACATTTCCCGCCACTTCCAGTTTCTCGCTCGGCGTAGTCGTCCCGATGCCGACGTTGCCTGATGTAGCATTAACAAACAGCACCGCGCTGCCTGTCGCGTTATCAACGCGCAGCGAGCCATTGACGTTCAGTTTTTCAGAAGGCGAATTTGTACTGATGCCGACTTTCCATGTATGATTTGCAAGGTATAGACTACTGCCAGACTGATTCCATGCAGTGATAGGAGAAGGCCATGATGACTGACATACGCCGCCGAGGCAAAGGCTATTTCCGCCAGCAATTGTTAAATTGTCTGCAAAGTAACCAGTGCCGTTAACATCGAGCTTCGCTTGCGGTATCGCCGTCCCAATCCCAATCTTGCCGCCCACGCTCACCAGCCCCGGCAACGCCAAAGCGTAAGGCGCCGGCGTCAGCAGCTGGCGCTGATCCATCGATTGAGTGGGCAACCCTCCGGCTCCAACAACAGTAATATTCAACCAATAATTCGTATCAAAATTCAGGTCGCTCAGATCGGTGGCGTCAAGCAACGTATAAAACAGACCGTTCGTATCCGCGATAACGGTCTTCTGAATCCCGCTCTTAATCGGAGTACCGCCAGTTTGCACGTCGTATATCGCAAACGTAATCTGCCGCGAGCCAGAAAGCGCCACGCCTGCAGATGTCTTCAGCACGCCCTGTACGGCGAGCTGTTTTGTGACATCAGCTAGCGCCGGGGCTACAACTGCGCCAGAAATAAGCAGAACTAGTGCTAGCAACAATACTGCCCGCATGTTACTATTATCGCAATCGGGGTATATTAATTTAATCAGAACACAATAATAGCATGAACCACCGCACCCATGTCATAATTCTAGGCGCAGTTTTCATAGCAGTCATCGCGGCTTTTGTTCTGACGTCCAGCTTCCAGCTCGTAACAGAGCCAAGCGGCTATTTCCGTGTTGCAGAGCGTACAGAACCAACATCATCGAATTGCTATGACACAGACGGCGGCGCCAATGCATTCGTCCGCGGCGCGACGCGCTACCTAAATTGGTCATTCCTAGACGACTGTTCTATTATAACTGGCGTAGCCAGCAATTTGACCGGCGAAGCTGGCAATCTATCCATCCTCTACGAAGGCTATTGTGCTTCGAGCAATCGTCCGACGATCGTCCAGTTCAACTGCACCGCAGGCTGCAAGGATGGCGCGTGCATAAGATGATTCGCTCGTACCGATTTTTAGAGCGAACTATTTCCGAGCCAATCAATTTCTAACACATTTTAATAACAGCCAGCAACTATTATCATGGCATTCAACATCTTCTCGCTCATAGCATTTGTACTGGGCGTCGTAGTATTGCCACTTATATTCACGAAATTCATCTACCCAGACTTGCTCAAGAAAAAGCCCGCTTTTGCGGCCATAGCAGCCGCGTTTTTCGTGCTTATCGGATTCATCGCAGCGTTTTTCGTCTTCTCATCCAGCATGTCTATGGCGATGATAGCGTTTGGTTCGCTGCTGCTTTTGCCGTTCATAATCAAGATCCTCGAACCGAACACAGAATACGAGCCGCCAAAAGGCAAACCGCTGCGATTGTCGGATATCTTCAAATCGCACAACCGCCTCATCGTTTTCTATGTCTTCCTGTTCTTCGGCATGGCGCTTGAATATGCGCTGCTATTTGCCGTACTGCCGCCAGCACTGAGCGATACTGCTTTTTCAAACCAAGTCGCACTCATCGGCCCAGCCGGTCAATTCGGCCTGCCTGATATGTTCGCATCCATTCTCGGAAATAACGTTATGATTCTCATCATCGCTTTTGCTCTGTCCATCTTTTTCGGTGCAGGCTCTATTTTTGTGCTTAACTACAACGCAGCAATCGCCGGCGTGCTTTACGGCTCTACCTTCAGAACGTTGCTCTGGGGCACGCCGCCCGTTGCTGCTAACTTGCTATTCTTTTTGCCGCACACAATACTCGAGATTTTGGCATACCTGCTCGCGGCCGTCGGCGGCGGCATACTTGTCCGCGGCTTGACGAAAGAAAATGTCCGCGATTCAGCCGTGTTGTTCGTAATCTCGCTTATGGTGCTCATACTGGCAGCATGGATCGAAGTGCAGGTGCCTGTATGATAACTCGCTCCTGCCGATTTGGAAAGCGAGCTATTCGCATCGAACAAATTATTTATATACCCCCAATCAAATGATAAGATAACGAGCTGCCTACAGGCAGCGAGCAATTCGTGATAGAAATGAAAGGCATATCACCGCTGATCGCATCCGTTATTCTCATAGCAGTCACACTTGCCATAGCAGGCATTTTGTCAACGTGGGCGCTCCAGTTCGTCGGACGAGCCCAAACAGGCATTACGACGAGAACGGAATGCATCGGTGCGCTGCAGTTCACGGTACCGCCAACATACAGCGGCGGCAACCTTACGCTTTCGTACATAAACACAAAGACAACGATCTCACTAGACAACCTGACAGCCATCTACACGCTTCCTAACGGCCAGGTTGGTCAATACGTATTGGGAACATTGAACGCAAATGCAGCTACATCCAGATCGTTCAACGTCGGGTCGACAAAACCAGCTAATCTAAAGATAAGCGCCATAAATTGCGAAGGCATGTTTCTGGCCGATACGGCAGTGGCTTAATCTAGTGAGCCACGTAGCGGCGAGCTATTTCTATTTTGACTGTGCCAGCAGGCGCAGCTATTTTTAATATAGCCTCAGCGATATGTCTTCTTATGAAAGGCTTCGAACCGCTCATTGCCACAGTTGTCCTTATCATAATCGCCGTAGCTGTCGCGGCCATGATCACAAATTGGCAAAGCTGGTTTCTTCCAAGCTACAGCGAGCAGCTGGCAAATCAGAGCCTGTCGCAACTCCAGTGCGCGCGTGCAGGCTTGATGCTGGATAACGTTACATACAATTGCAGCAACCTCTGCCTGCCAGGCGTGAACCACGTAATCAACGCGACAGTACGCAACACAGGCGATATTTCACTGCCGATTTATAAAATGTATCTTGAAAATAATGCTGGCCAGATCTTCGAATTTAATCTGAATACAACACTTGCGCTCGACCAGACGTATGATTTCACAAACACATCATCGATGTCATGCTTCGGTATAAATCACTCTATATCTCGCATCGCCCTCGTCACAGCTTGTCCGGGCATGCCATCGATTTTCGACGGCAGCATCATAACGTGGATTAACTGTTAATTTAACGAGCAGCGTCTCAGCGCTGCGAGCTATTCGTTCTATTTAGAAATAAAAACGGAGGCACGCCGTCGGTGGACAACAGGACGCAAACGCACTTAACCGCGGTCGCTGCTCCACTCAGTACTCCTCAGAGCATCAACAGATATAGTTTAGAGCTGCTTCCTTCCGGATCTGACTCGGTTCGCTATAAAGCGATCCCAGAGGGCTGAGCTTCGACGCTTTGATCACGGGGCACGCTCACACTCGATGCCGCCCTCAGGCTTCGATCCCACCTATAGCGGATTGATGGTGACAGGTGACCGCTACCCACCCGATCTAGCCTCCAAGAAAACAATCGCAGATAAGATATATAAGCATCGTTTCAAAGCACATATTCTAACGAGCCGCAGTAATCTGCCGAGGCGCTCTGAAGAGTGCCGAGCTATTCTGCGACGAGCTATTCGTGAGAAATATGGAACTTAGAGAACTCCGCGACATCGTGATTTCAGCAGTCGCGCTAGCATTCATCTTCGTATATCAAGGCGCCGACCAGATCACACTCTCCTTGGCGCTATTGCCGGTCGGACTTCTCACCGTCTCGACAAGCTTCGTACTGCACGAACTCGGCCACCGCGCTCTAGCACGCAAATACAAATTCCACGCAGAATACAAAATGTGGCCTCAAGGTCTCATACTAGCACTTGTCCTTGCGCTTGCAACCAACGGCGCGTTCATCTTCGCTGCGCCAGGCGCAGTCATGATTATGCCTCGCGCAGACCTCTGGGGCAGAGTTCAGCATATGTCCAGAAAAGCCTACGGCATCATCTCAGCCGCAGGCCCGCTCATCAATATCGCGCTATCTGCGGCTTTCTTTATAGCTGCTTACTTCTTCAGTTCGGCCACGCTCATGTTCGGCGCATCCATCAACGCCTGGCTCGCTCTGTTCAACTTGCTGCCGCTAGGCCCGCTCGACGGCACGAAAGTTCTCGTATGGAACAAGTTTATTTGGCTAGCCCTCATGGCCGGCGCGGTTGCGCTGTTTGCCGTAATTCAAATAATCTAACTGCATTCTGCTTTACGCTGGAGCACAGCTATTCGCGATAAGCTTATGTTCACAAAAACCTAATTCTAACCATGCTAGGCAAAGCAAAGCTTTGCCTGCATCGCAAAATGGAGTTTTGCTTATGCCTGAAGCCAAGGAATCCGAGACCGCGCTAGCCAAAGTCGTAGTAGGCCGCGATGCGGCAGACATGAAAAAATTCGGCACAAGCGGCACGATGTTTATCGGCAAACATTTAGTCGGCATAGGCGAAGAAGCGCATTTGACAACGCCCGTCTTGCTTGACACGCTTCGACCACATATTATTGTGCTTTGCGGCAAGCGTGGTGAAGGAAAATGCTTGCTACCAGAAACGCCCGTTCTTCTGGCAGACGGAACGGTGAAAGAAATCAGCCATATCTTCAAAGACGTTGCGCCAGATGCAGATTGGGAAAAATCCGAAGAGCTAATACCTTGTAACCAGTCGCTTCTAGTCCTGTCCTTGGACAGCAAGCTTGACATATTTCCGAAGCAAGTCTCACACGTCTATCGCAAAAAAGTCAAAGAAAAGCTCCTCAAGGTCACCACAAAGCTCGGCAAAGAACTCATATGCACCAAAGAACATCCGCTCCTGACAATCGAGGACGAGCTTACGTGGAGGATGGCGTCGGAATTACGCAACGAAAGCGCAGAAGCCCGAGCAATCGGAACGCTCCAGACAACTCTTCAGTCAAGTGGCGGCCAGCTTCTCAAACAATACATAATGTCATGGGATGAAATCGCAAAAATCGAAGAACTCGATTACGAAGGCTTTGTATACGACCTCACCGTACCAGACACGCACAATTTCGTTGCAGCCAGCACCGACGGTAAGTGTGGAATAATCTGCCATAACAGCTATTCGATGGGCGTCCTGACGGAAGAGTTGCAAAAGCTGCCCGAAACAATTGGAAAAAACCTGTGCGCAGTAATGGTCGACACACAAGGCATATTCTGGACCATGAAATCGCCAAACGAAAAGGACTTGCCGTTGCTGGCAGAATGGCGCATGAAACCGCAAGGCTTTACGACTTACGTGTACGTCCCGGAAGGCCAAGAAGCAATATTCGAAAAATCTGGCGTTACATTTGACGGCGTTTTTTCAGTCTCGGCAAGCGAACTGACAGCAGATGACTGGCTCGGCGTTTTTGACCTTGATCCAAACCAATCATTAGGAATACTTTTGCAGCGGACAATCAACAAATTAAAAGTAGGCGGAAAGGAATACTCATTAGATGACATCGTAAAAGCATTCACGGCAATCGAAGGCTTCGAATCTGAAAAGCTCGCACTTGAAAACCGCTTCGAAGCCGCAAAAGGTTGGGGCATCTTCGGCGCAGCTAGAATGCCAGCAATCCTCGAGCCAACCAAGCTCACAATCATCGACGTCTCGCTAACGCCGCAAAACGTGCGCGCTCTGCTAATCGCTATGGTTAGTAGAAAAATTTTCTCAGAACGAACCGTAGCGCGCAGAAAAGAAGAACTTGCAGAAACTGAAGGCCTGTCTATCAAACGAACGCCGATGTGCTGGCTCCTAATCGACGAAGCGCACAACTTCATCCCCGACGAGGGCAAGCCCGCATCAATGGAAATCCTGCTAAAAATAGTCCGCGAAGGCCGCCAGCCCGGAATAACGCTCGTTCTCGCAACGCAGCGACCAGAAAAATTGCATCCCGACGCGCTCGCTCAGACAGACATGCTGATAAGCCATAGATTGACAGCAAAACCCGATATTGACGCGCTAAAAAGAATAATGCAAACCTATCTTGTGTTCCCGATCGAGAAATACATGAACGAACTGCCAAAGCTCAAAGGCGTCGCAATAATCCTCGACGACAACTCCGAGCGATTGTACAACATCAGAATGAGACCGCGTCAGTCATGGCATGCTGGCGCGAGCCCGGCGGCGATCTAATCTGGTCCATGTATAGGAGCATGCACTGATTGCGCATTGCAACAATTTGCTCCAGATTCTTCGTAATACTTTCTTGCAACAGTGTAATATCCGCCGCTATCGATGTCAAATGGATCATATCCGCTGCTAATTGGTAAAACGAAAGTCGGACTTGCACCTTCAACGTACCGTTTGGCCACGCAATCGACACAAACTTTACTTAGGCGCTGTGTTTCTTTCACGTTGTACGATAGAAAACGTTCGGAACAGAATTTGCATGTGCTCATAGGCTGGTTTAGCGATTTTATCGATTTCAAAATCCCGTCGATATCAAATCCGTTAGCATCCAATTTCGTGAGAACTTCATAGAGTTCATGCGTGCTCTTTCGGCTGTCTTCGCCGCCGTGGCTTCTGATCAGATCAATTGCTTCTTGGATTTTATCAGAGTAAACTGGTCTGTAATTGTTCAGCAAATTTATCTGCATCATGCCGAATCACTAGTATACAATCCCGACCACAACGCCCTTGATCTGCTCAAAGCGGACTTTGTCAGGATCGGAAACTGCATTATTGTCGCCTTTAGTTATAGCGTACCATTCGCCATCACTGCCGACTGAAATTATGCGGTGAATCACCGTATTCGAGTCGCTCTGGTAAGAAACGATGTCGCCCACGTTCAACTCGTCAGCGCTTTTCGGTACAATCTCTATCGCCGTAGCTTCAGCGTCAAGAACAGGATCCATCGAGTTGGTATCTGCAAGATTCACAAGCCGAACATCCTTCAAATCACGGATGAGAACGCCATTCGCCATAATAGCAATATTTTCACTGTCAACGCGGTCAGCCGGGCTTACCATTTCAGGCCCTTGCGCCGGCACGCCGTTCGCAAGGCTAAAACCAGTGCTCGTCTGCCCAAGTGCTATCGCAGCGATCGCAAACAGCGATACCGCAATAAGCAGCAAACCTATGACCTTAATCATTACACCACACCACTTATAGTTACTACTATTAGGTAACTATACAGTATATAAAGATTTCGGTGTAGGTAATTCTGACAAGTATGACTGAAGTTTCAACTGATAGCGACCGCGTAAAAGCTTTGCTCGAAAATTCAATAGGGCGGCACGTGGTCTATGCCGGTACCGATTTGGGACTTTTTACGATTAGAAAGCTCGTCAATAACGACGTATTCTATGAAGGCGTAAAAGGAGACCACGTAGGTCTAGCATACCATCACCATCGCCTGCGTGGAAATGAATTGCCCATAACGCGTGTCTGGGCCGATCCGCGGTATGCTGCAGCAAACGCAGAAGCTGTCGTTAGAAAGATCAAATCCGACGGTATTGATCTTATGGCGTACAAAGACATAATCTTGAACGGCCAGAAAATGCAAATAAAGATGCAACCACTCCGACCAAAAGTAGATTCCGATGTCATAGACTACAACGTTCCGGTTATTCTGGAAATAGAGATTAAGAATTATGTTGACGCTATCAGGTTGAATATTGACGGCGCCACGCCGACATGTCAGGATAAACTGCGCGAAATGACGAGTTCAATGGATATAGTTATAACAAAACCAATTTACAAGAATGACATTAAGATAGCAATCCTCGGAAATGATGAACTCCAGAAGTTTTACGAAGCTATCAATCGTATGCCAAAAAAAGAACTCAAATTACGAGAAGATCTGTGGGGTTTCAGAGCAGACATAATCTCAGGCTAACTTTTCCTTCGTTTTCTCCACCACGCGCCAATAACCAGCCCGACCGCAAGCCCGGCAAAATGCGTCCCGTACGCGATATCACTCGGTCCGGCAAACAAACCGATTGTATTATAGACGATGTAGATAACTGCCAAGAATATCATTGGCATTGTCGAAGCGCCCTGCCATGCCGTCATTTCCATAAATGGCTGTACAAATATCGCAGCGCCGATCAGCGCAAATATTCCGCCTGATGCGCCTAGTGAAAGCACGTCCGGCGCATAAAGCACGAGCGAAGCGATCTCGCCGATAAACGCTCCGACAAGAAATATCAACGCTGTTTTCTTTCTGCCAAGCTCGCGCTCGACCGCAAGCCCGAAAAACCACAGCACTACGAGGTTTGCTAAAATGTGCTCAAAATCCGCATGCGCGAATATAGCCGTCACGGCGGTCCAAGGCTTCGCCGCAACAGAAGCAGGAGAAAACGCAAGTTCGTCGATAATCTGCGGAAACGCAAGCTCAATCGCAAAAACTGCGATCAAAAGAGCAATCAGCACATACGTGAATCTAATTCGCATATTTCTTCCACGCCTTTCTTTCAGCAAGTTTTTCATACTTGTAATCTTTAACGACCTTGCTTGCAAGCTGGCCGCGTGTCACAACGTACGATGCAATCGTCGAATACAGCACGGTCCCCACAATCACGATGAACACGATTCCCAGCAGACTTTCAAATCCTACAACGCCCTTTGAAGCTGCAATCAAAACCAAAACAATCGCACCAAGGTCTTTCGGCAACATGCTCTTCATAATCCACATCTCCTGGTGTGTTGCCGGTTTTCTGACAAGCGCGAGCTCAACAGCCGGAATGCGCACAATTATAAGCGCCGCCAGAATCAGAATGCCCCAAATCCATGTATCGTTCAGAGTTCCGATTGCAATAGTTCCAAGCGTGACCAGGAAAAACGCCCTCAAAAACAGTGATATCTCTGAGTAGAACTTTTTCAAAAACGGGCTCGCGCTGAATTCACGCAACCTCCCGACCTGCCGCGGTAGTTTCTTTGCATTGCCAAGCAGCAATCCGTATACCATTGCACCGATGATACCGTTTCCGCTAAACCATTCCGTTACGGCATAAGCAAGAAACGCTAAACCGAGCGTCAAAATGTAACCGTACGGCTTTCCTTTTGTCAGACTCGACGTATATAATTTGATAGCGCCCAGCACCAAACCGACAGCGATTCCGATTCCAAACCCATACGAAATAGTTTGTATCGGATCTGCAGAACCGGCAAGCGTGTATATGCTGATGAATATCATGGCGAATATGAACGACAGCGTATCAGAGAGCACGTCTTCGACGTATAAGAAATTCTTCAATTCGTCCTTCATGCGCGCCTTTGCCAGAAGACCGCTCACAGGAGTAAAGTTTACGCCGCCAAGGATAGCGCCCAATAGTAATGATCGGACGATATCAAGCCCGAGGAATGCATGCGCCACAAGCCCGACAGCGACCATTGCAAAGCTTATGTTCAGCAAAGCAAGCAGCGATGCCCGCGGCAAACTATGAATAAAAACCGAAACGTCTGCGCGCAGCCCGTATTCAAAAGACATGACTGCCAATGCGATTGCGGCAAGCACGGGAGCAAACACAAGCAGCCCGCTTGTAGGCAAAGCGCCAAGCCATGCGACAACCAAACCGAAAAGTATGAGCCATATCGAGTCGGGTATGCGCGTCTTCTCGAACATTATGTTGCTGAAGTAACCGAGAACCGCCACACTGCCGATCACAGCCACAGCAAGAATCGCGTCGACCATGTCGCTATCTTGCCATCCGAGATATAAAATGCTTTTTGTTATTCGAAATACTTCACAGCGTTCCTGAAAATCTTCATGCCGTCGCCTTCTTCGGGCACATTCTCACGCGTCCATCTCGGGTGCTGCAATCCATATACATGTGCTTCAGGATGCGGCATCATGAAAAGCGTTGTATACGAACACACGCCTGCTATACCTTTCACTGCACCGTTAGGGTTAAGGGGATAGTCGATGTCTGTGTTTCCGTTTTTATCGCAGTATCTGAAAGCTATGAGTCCTTGCCTTTCGATCTCTTCCAACACTTCAGGAGGTGCGACAAATTTTCCTTCGCCATGCCGAACAGGAAGATAGATGACGTCAACATCCTTTGTCCAGATGCAGTTGCCGCCAGCGTTCTTCAGGTAAACCCATCGGTCCTCGAATTTTCCTGAGTCGTTTTGAACAAGCGACGCTTTCTTTCCTGCAAAATATTTATTATCAAGCGCAGGCGCAAGTCCCAACCAGACCGCAATCTGAAATCCGTTGCAAATGCCCGCTACGACTTTCTTATCATCAAGAAATTTCTGAAGCTCATCCTTTACGGGCTCTAGGTCTGCTGCTGCAACTCTTCCCGAAGAAATGTCATCGCCATATGTGAATCCTCCAGGAAAGATGAGTCCTTGGTACGACTGGAGAATCTCTGGTTTTTCAATCAGATGTTTGATATACACTTGATCGGCTTGCCCGCCTGCAAGTTGTATCGCATGCGCAGTCTCATCTTGGCAGTTCCACCCCTGTCCTTCGAGCACCATAAAGCGCGGCATGGTCATAACAATCTCTCATATAATTGGCATCTGCCAAGCTGCCTTGAGTTCGGAAAGAGGCACATTTATTATCTGTTTTTTATTCGTACCGTAAACTACGAGGTCCTTGCTTAAACCTGTGTGACCAATGTAAGCAACAGGCAAACCGGAGAAAAGCTTTTCGAAGTGAACTTTGTACTGTGATGGCACTTCAGCTACAAGCCTTCCATTCGACTCTGAGAAAAGTAAATAATCACTTCTTTCGCTACCTTTTCTAGGAAGTTGGTGTAGATACGCCTCAATTCCAATATCGCCTGCAAATGCCATCTCTGCCAGCGTCACACCAAGTCCGCCATCGGAGCAGTCGTGGCAACTGCGTACCCAGCCATTGTACATCGCCTCATGCAACTTTTGATAGACCTGTTTTGACGTTTTCGCATCAAGTTTAGGCGCGTTGTTTCCGATGGCGTTATACATTTCGAAGTATTCGGATGCGCCAAGCTCATCCGCATCAGTAGCACCGAGAATGTATATTGCGTTGCCAGGCTCCTTGATATCCATGGTAACTGACTTGCGCACGTCATCCGCGATACCGAGAATCGGGACGAGGAGGGTTCGTGGAATGGATACTTTCTTTTCTGTTCCATCTTTACTCTTATACTTCCTATCATTGCTCATACTGTCTTTGCCGGATATCGTAGGAATTCCGTATTCCTTCGTCGTTTCGTACCACGCTTTTGCAGCCCGCACAAGTTCTGCTATGCTCTGAGGGTTATCCGGATCCGACCAACTGAAGTTGTCAAGTGCGTATAATTTTTCAGGATGAACAGATGCCCCCACAGCAACCGCGTTTCGAACAGCCTCGTCTATTGCACCCTGGGTCATCAGCGCAGTATCGATGTAGCTTCTGCGCGGGCAAAGACCATTTGCGATTATGACACCAAGATGTTTTCCAGCGCGTCGCATTTCGATTGGCCACAATACAGCGGCGTCGCTTGGCCCGTCGTTGTACGCGCCAACAAACGGCTTGCCTATAGTCGCTGCCTGCACCTCGTGGTCGTATTGCCTGACGATTGCTTCCTTGCTTGCGATGTTGGGTCTCGAAAGCACGGCCTTCAGAACTGCATTCATATCAGAAGGCTCTTCGAGCTTCGGCTCGTCATTCTTTGGCGGCGTCCAGATACCGAGACGCTCGGGCAAAGGTACTCCTTTGTGCATAAATTTCATATCGATTTCGGCAGCAATCTGTTTACCGTATCTTACAATATACTTACCGGAATTGTTGAACCTGCCAAGAATTCTAGGATTAGCATCATATTCATTTCCAATCTTCACCGCCGCGTCTATGTATTTCTCTGGAACTGCGAAGAGCATTCTTTCTTGAGCTTCGCTGATAATTATTTCAGAGAATCTCAATCCTTTGTACTTAAGCGGTTCCTTTGAAATATCAACATCAGCACCGTTAGACTCTGTTCCCATCTCACCGGTTGCGCAAGATATCCCGCCTGCGCCGAAATCCGTTGTACTATCGTAGTAACCGTTCTCGAGCATTTTCATCTGACAATCGAGCACACGCCTCTCATTTATTGGATTACCGCATTGAACGCTCTGAGATGCAAGTTTTTGTGCTTTGCCTTTTCTTGTTTCGCCACCTTTCGAAGAAAGCGTTGCTCCGTGTATGCCGTCCTTGCCTGTTTTACCGCCTATAACAAGAATGTAATCTCCAGATTGCGCGCACTTTTCATGCCAAGGCTTACCGTTTATCATTGCGGGTGCTATGCCAACGTTGCCGCCATACATCAGCGACCTGAATCCATACGCTTCACCGAAATAAACAGCGCCGTTAACAGTAGGTATGCCCATTTTATTGCCGTAGCTTATTATTCCTTCTATAAGACCATTCAGCAGCCTCTTAGGTTGTATTACGTCTTTGGGCAGGCTGCGTTTGTCGGTATGCGGATAACCGACAAGAAAGACATCCATTCCGGCAATCGGTCGTGCTCCAAGTCCGCAACCCAATATGTCCCTTATAACTCCCCCTTCACCTGTTTCAGAACCACCTTTGGGCTCTAGATTCGACGGGTGGTTGTGAGTTTCATACTTTATGAGTACAACATAATCATCTCCAAATCTGACGACTCCTGCGTTATCCTTGAATGAAGAAACAACGCCAGGCGAAGCAATCTCGTTTGTGGCCTTCTGGATGAAATCTTTCAGCAAGCCGTTTGTATAAGTCACTTCCTCGCCTGTTGTGGCATCCTTGTATCGGTAAGGTGCATTGAACCGTTTGTGCTTGCAGTGATCTGACCACGTCTGTGCGATAATTTCGAGTTCGACATCAGTTGGCGAACGCTTGAGACTCCCAAAGTAGTTCTTTATCTCTTTCATTTCGGTAAGATTGAGGGCTAGGTCCATCTCGTTGCTTATTCTTTGAAGGTCCGCATCGGAACCGCTCAGATCGACTTTTTCAAACATTATGCCACTTTTTGGTATTTTCGGCACGTAAGGCGGTATACCAATAGTCGGATCCCACCTGCTGCAATCGGTGACAAATGCTTTCTCAATAACAATATTGTAGAAACCTTTCGCAATCATTCGGGCCTCTTTCGGCGATACACCTTTCATTGCAAGTTGATATGTTGTGTAGACGCCATTAACCGAACCCACAGCTTCTGCTGGTAGCTTTCTTTTTACGGTTTCTGCTACGGGATCGAGCACACCTGGTTTTTTCCTGATTTCGACCAAAACGTCGCAATTTTTGACAGCAGGCGAGTCTATGAATGATAGTTGCGTCACGGGATCTCGAAGTAATTTTTCAGAAATTGCTTCAAGCTGTTTATAAGAAAGATTGCCATCAAAACTGTAACCTGAGATTATGCCAATATCAGTTGGTACAAAACCGCTATTCTCTTCGATGCTATGCAAAATTCTTTTCTTCTGTGCCTCGGCATATTCAGGCAAAGTCGCAATCTCAATCTTATGCGCCATGCAATAGAAAAGAATCGAATCTATTTATTTCTCGGCAAATTTTTCGCAATCGTTCGCGCTTTAATCTCTATGCACGACTCGCAGAAAAATAGAAGACGGGGCAGCCGGTGCATTTGACTGCACCGACGAAAGAAGGCCGTAAGCGATTAGCGATTGCTCGCCGTTCGGGACGACCTTTTTCTGTCAGCACGGCCATTCACAGCCGACTGCCCGTTTTCTGTGGGGTGTGGTTACGTATCATATCCGCATTGCGCCGCAATGCGGACTATTCATTTAGTTAGCCTTTCGCTTAGACTAACATCTCGATGCCAAGGTCTCGTGAGACCCTGCTCTTTGGCGCAGTTGCCGTCGCGCTACTTCCGAGTATAAACGGCGATTTCACTCCGGTTATAATCGAGATAACCTGAAGCTTGCCCTCCCATTCCGGTAGGATGCGAGCTCCCCAGATGACTTGTGCGCCTGGATCAAGTTGTGACTGTACGACCTCGCCGATCTTGCTGACTTCCTGCAGCGTGAGATCGTTGCCGCCGATGATCTGGATCAATGCGCCAGCCGCACCGTTGTAATCTACATCGATAAGCGGGTGATTCATCGCGCGACCGATTGCCTCTAGTGCGCGCGTGTCGCGGTCGTCTGCGTCTGACGTTCCAACGCTAATTGCGGCAACACCGCCTTCGCGCATAACTGCCTTCACGTCTGCATAATCAAGATTTACAAGAGACGGTTCAGTTATCGTCTCAGTTATGCCTTTGATCATCGTTGCGACAAGACTGTCAGCAACGCCGAACGCAGCTTTCAAAGGCATGTCACCTGCAAGTTTGAGCAACCGCTGGTTCTCGATGCAAATGACTGTATCGCAGACTTTGCGCAGAGCCTCAAGACCGCCTTCTGCCTTCCCGATGCGTGCACCTTCTAGTTTGAACGGCAATGTTACAGCAGCGATGGTAATCGCGCCTGCTTCTTTTGCCATGCGTGCAACCTCCGGAAGTGCTCCGGTTCCTGTTCCGCCGCCAAGACCGCATGTTAGAAATACTAGATCCGTTCCTGCAAGAACGCCTTTTAGCTCCTGCTTGTTCTCGAGCGCCGCTTGCTTTCCAATCTCAGGATAACCGCCGGCACCCAAACCCTTTGTAAGGCTCTTTCCGATCAGAATGCGCTTGTCAGCTTTTGTGACCTGCAAGTGCTTAGCGTCTGTATTGATGGCAATCGTCATCGCGCCTTTTATTCCCATCTCTGTCATGCGCGTAATCGTGTTCGATCCGGCGCCTCCAGCGCCAACGACAAGAATCCGAGCCTTATGGGACTCGAAGTCCTGCACGTTATCGAAATATAATTTGTTGCCTTCTTGGGCCGCTACCGTGTTCAGCACATCTACCATCACAATCTCCTCCAAATCCTATATTTTCGAATATACAGGTCTCGCAATCGAAAAGCACTTTTAAGCTATCCAGATTGATACCTTTAGCTAACTCAGAACTAGCTACTATCCGTTTGCCCAAACGGACTTCTCAAATGCTTGCCCAAGCATTTGATTTTTCATATTTGCTATGAGTAGTTTGCCCAACAACCCACAACAGCTAAAACTAACCCACTCGGCCGACTTTTAAGCATTTCTATACTTGGTCAGAAGCTAATTTTCGCGCTTTTCTAAGGTCCGAAACAAAAAAAGAGCGGAATTTTCTGTTTCTAATCGCAACTGCCGGATGGTAAGTGGGCAGAAATCGCCAGCGTCCACTTTTCAAAACTCGTCCATGCACGTGAGAAAGCTTTTCTTCAGGTCCGACTAGCTCGCGAAGCGCAGTCGCGCCTAATAAAACAATAATGCGAGGCTTCACACGCACAATCTCGCGTTTAAGCAGCGGCGCGCACGCTGCCATCTCGGCATCTGTTGGCGGTCTATCTTTTATTTTACCATGCACAACCTGCGTAGGCCTGAATTTCACAACATTTGTAATATAACACGCTGTGCGTGCTATTTTCACTTTGGTTAGCGTCTTGTTCAGAAACCTGCCGGCTCGACCGACAAACGGCCTCTTTTGCTCAACTTCTTGGCGGCCTGGTGCTTCGCCCACTAGCATCAATTTAGCATTCTTCGGTCCTTCGCCACGGACTTGGATTTTGCAGCGCATAATTTTTATTGAGCGCCATTTCGCTTAAAGCTCGCTCGGTCGCACACGCAAATAAATAGATGTTCTTTCACCAACGAAACGCTCTGGCATAAAAAGATTGATTGCTAGTTACTTTGGATTATTATGGCATCAGATTTGGTGAAAGTTGGGAGAGCGCTCATAAGTGTTTCTGATAAAAACGGCATCACAGATTTTGCTTCTGTTTTATACGAACTGAATCCCGATATAACGATTCTTTCTTCCGGAGGAACGTACAAACATCTTAAGCCGGAATCTGAAAAGCATGGATACAAGCTTATCGAGGTTGCCGAATACACCGGATTTCCAGAGAGTCCCGGCGGATTACTCAAGACTCTTCATCCTCGTGTGCATGGAGCACATCTTCTGAACCTAGACAATCCAGACCATGCCAAATATATGAATGAAAACGGAATCATACCCACGGATTTGGTTGTAGTCAATCTCTATCCATTCCAGAAAAAGGTGGAAGAAGGAGAGCCTATCGATGTGATAAGGGAGAATATCGATATCGGCGGACCCACGATGATAAGGTCTGCTGCAAAGAACTTTCTCAGAGTAGCCGTTGTTGTAGACCCCGCGCAATACGCCGAAGTGCTCAATGAACTCAAGGAAACAAGCGGCAATACAAAACTTAAAACGAGGTTTGCCCTGGCAGCTCGTGCATTCAATGCTACAATGGAGTACGAGAGTAACATAGACAGATTCTTCAGTCTGCAGCTGCCAGAAGAAATGGCAGAATACTATCTTACGGCACTAAAGTAATTTGGTGAAAAATATGACAGAAGCAGGATCGCAACTCGATAAATCGCGAAAAGACCAATACAGACAGAAGATTACAGAAAACTTTCCAGACTTGATAATATTGCAAGAGATTCATCTTCCAAAGAAGGAAGGTGAGAAAGCAAAGATATCGTATGGCCGTTTTGACAAAAGGCTTTCTCTTCGCTACGGCCAAAATCCAGGCGCCCCAGCGGCGCTCTACGTCGAAGATGGCGCGTCAGGACCAAACATGTCATATTTCGAAGTCCTCAAGGAAGGCAAAGGCCTTGGCTACATCAACGTCGGAGATATGGACCTCGGACAGCGCATCGTCAAAAAACTGCACGGCGTCTTCAGCAAGCCCGTATGCGCTGTCATCAAGCACGAAATACCAAGCGGTGTCGGCATGGGCGATAACGCAATCGACGCTTTCAACAAGGCATGGTATTGTGATTCGCTATCCGCATTCGGCAGCGTCGATGCATTTTCTTGCGAAGTCGACGCAGACGTCGCAAAACTGCTCGTTGAGCCGAGCCGAAATATTGAAGTCGTATACGCCCCGGCATTTACACCGGAAGCATTGGAAATACTCCAGAAGCGGGAACCGATGAGAGTCGTTAAAATGGCTGAGATTAGTCTGCCCGCCATGGATAACGGGCTCGAGTACAAGCGCGTTGCAGGCGGGCTGCTCATCGAGAATCGCTATGACACAAAGATCACAAGTCCGAACAACATCGATTGCATCTCAGACAGAAAAGCAACCGCCGACGAGGTCGCAGCAGCAATCTTCAATTGGATTGTCGCTGGCTTCACGCGCTCAAATGCAGTGGTTATCGGCACAAAGGAAAAGACACACGGCGTCGGTTCCGGTCAGATGAGCAGAATAGATTCCGCTCATATGGCAATTTACAAAGCAAATGGACGCAACGGGATGGTTAAAGATAGTTACGGTGCACGCGGAAGCGTGATGGCGTCAGATGCCTACATGCCAGAAACCGATGTTGTCAACCGTGCTGCTGACGAGGGCATAACAGCCATAGTTTACCCGCTGGGCTCAAACAAAGACAAAGACGTTCTAGACGTAGCCAATAAGAAAGGTCTTGCGATGCTAATAACGCGCACGCTCGGCGACACAGCTGGCGGCGAGCGCTGTTTCCTTCACAGGTAATCTAACTTGCCAGCAAAGCTGGCGAGCAATTTCTCTTTATTATGCTTTTATCTTTCCAAATCCCTAGTTCTTTCTATGCCATCAAAATCCAAAATTTCTCTCGATACCGTCAAAGACGTCGCTCGCATCGCCCGCCTTGCGCTCAGCCAAACGGAGCTCAAGCGCGCGCAAAGCGACCTAAACGAAATTCTCTCAGCTTTCAGAATCATCGACGAGGTGAAGACAAAAGATGTCCAACCGTCGTTCCACCCGCAACCAGTCGAAAACATCGTTCGCGAAGACAAAATCGAATCATGCCTGGGCCAAGAAAAAGCCCTCGCCCAGACCAAGCACAAGCACGAGGGCTACTTCAAAGGGCCGAGAGTGGTGTAAATGAAAAAATTCCAAAAACTCGTCGTTTTAGACAAAGTGAAAATGACAAAAGAGCAAGAAAAAGAAATCAAATCTCTGGCAAAAGAGGTCGCAATTTACAACGATACCGCGAAAAACAAAGCTGAAGTGATAAAGAGAATCGGCGATGCCGACGCTATAATTACGTCATGGACAGATTTGGATAAAAAAATATTCGATGCCTGCCCCAATCTGAAATACCTCGGCATATGGGCAACCGGCTACGGCTGGATAGACGTAAAGTATGCAAATGAAAAGTGCATGACAGTTACAAACGTTCCTGGCTATGCAACAGAATCTGTTGCAGAACTCGTGTTTGGCCAATTGATTTCTTTGCTGCGGAAAACGCGAGAAGCCGACGAGCGTGTAAGGCAAGGAAAGTTCGAACAAGAAGGACTCGAAGGTCAGGAGCTACGTGGAAAAACAATAGGAATAATCGGTTTTGGAAGAATTGGAACGCGCGTTGCCGAGCTTGCCAAGGCATTCGGCATGAACGTGATATATTTCAGCCGAACACGAAAACCAGATTGTGAGAAAAATGGCGTTAAATGGTGCACTCTGGACGAGCTCGTCAAAAAAGCGGACATAATCACACTTCACGCAAGCTCAGGCGAAGAACTGCTGAGCGAAAAAGAGCTCGATGAAATGAAAGATGGTGCAATAGTCATAAATTTCGGAATCGCCGGCGCCGTAAACGAAGATGCTCTCATAAAACGTGTAAAGAATGGCAAACTGTATGCAATAATGGACCACTATGTCGGTCATAAAATAAAGCCAGGCTTCATCGAGCAGACGAGCAGAACACTATTGACGCCTGAAATCGGATTTTACACAACGCAAGCGCTCTCTAGGCTGACGCAAATCTGCATCGAGAACGCCAAGAGCTATCTTGCAGGAAAAGTGCAAAATCGTGTTGTAAGCTAAACAAGAGGGTAGCATGCCAAAATTCAACATCTCCGTCCGCGAATTCATCGAGCGTTCAAAAACGCACAGTCTGGACTACATGTCGTTCGCCGACACGCTCATGGACGAGCTCCAAAAAATAAACAAAAAATATTCTTGCATGCGCGAAATCGTCGACGTTCGCGCTCGTTTAAGCATCGAGCCAGATCTGCACGGACTGCCAATGAGCGTCAAGGACAGCATATGCACACGTGGCATCGGCAGCTTTGCAGGCTCGCGCATTCTCGAAGGCTACGTGCCGCCGTTTGACGCGACGTCGGTAGCGAAAGCAAAAGGCCGCGGCGCAATCGTTATCGGAAAGACGAATCAGGACGAGTTCGGCTTCGGCACATTTAGCACAAACAGCGGCTTCCAAGTTCCGAAGAACCCGCTTGACACAGCTCGCGTCTGCGGCGGCTCAAGCGGCGGTGCAGCCGCACTAACAGCAGCGCTCGACATGCCACATATTGCATTAGCGCAGTCAACCGGCGGTTCTATCTCATGCCCGGCTGCATGGTGCGGCGTCGTCGGATTAACGCCGACGTACGGCCTTGTCTCACGCTTCGGTTTAATCGACTACGCTAATTCGCTCGACAAAATCGGGCCTATCGGCAAGAGCGTTTACGACGTTGCACTCATGCTATCAGTGATCTCAGGCCATGATGCAAAAGATTCAACATCCCTAAAGCATGCGACACACGACTACACACAATTTGCAGACCGAAAGGAATTACACGGCGTCAAAATCGGCATCCCTAAGGAATATTTCTCAAACGCTGATGCAAAAGTCGAAAAAGAAGTTTGGGCAGCTATCAAGAAATTGGAATCGCTAGGCGCAATTTGCAAGCAAGTATCGCTACCGCTGACAAAATACGCCCTGCCAGCGTACTACATAATTGCCACAGCCGAAGCCTCAACCAATCTGGCAAAATTCTGCGGTCTTCGCTACGGTTTGCACGCAGAGCTCAAAGGCAATGCCGAAGAATACTTCTCGCACGTTCGAGCGGAAGGTTTCGGCGAAGAAGCCAAGCGCCGAATAATGCTCGGCACGTTTGCTCGGATGGCAGGCTACAAAGACGCGTATTACATGAAAGCGATGCAAATCCGCACTTTGATAATCAAAGAATTCAAGCAGGCGTTCAAACGTTTTGACGTGTTGGCGGCGCCGACAATGCCAATACTGCCGCCAAAGTTCGATGATGTTAAAAAGCTGACACCAACAGAAGTCTACCAGATGGATGTCCTGACCGTGCCGGCAAACCTGGCAGGTTTGCCTATGATAAGTGTTCCTGCAAAAACAGGAACGCCAATAGGTCTCCACTTAATAGGCGACCATCTTCAGGAGCCGCGCCTCATCGAAGTCGCGGCGGCGTTCGAATCAAAATAGGGACCGTAGTCTAGCTTGGTAGGATTTCAGCTTGGGGTGCTGACGACCGGAGTTCAAATCTCCGCGGTCCCATTCGTAAAATAATGAACCGAAAGGTGAGCTATTATGACAGAACCGTTGTTCCGAGAGGTCGCACCTATTCCCCTAGACGTTGCGAGCTGTAATGGAAGTTATATCATAGATAAGCGCGGTAAGCGTTATTTGGATTTTATAATGGGCTGGTGTGTGGGAAATGCCGGATGGAATAAGAAGGTAATTTCCGACTCCATGAAGAAGTTTAGCGGACCTACGTACGTTTCGCCGACATACAAATATTCAAGGTGGGAAGTACTCGCAAAGAAGCTGGTATCGTTGATGCCTCAGAAAGGCTATACCTGCTTCAGAGCAACGGGAGGAACCGAAGCCGTGGAGTTGGCTCTCAAAATTTCGAAAGCATACAATCATAGAAATAAGTTCATCGCATTCGACGGCGCATATCATGGACAATCGCTTGCTTGTCTTGGTTTAGTCGGTATACATGAAGACAAGTTTGGTCCTTATGGAGAGTCGTATATACGATTGAAGCTTGGAGATTGGGAAGAAACGACACAGAAGACCGTTGATGCCATAAATAGGGGCGACATATCCGCGTTCATTTCAGAACCCATCCTTTGCAATCTAGGTGTAATTGTTCCGCCAGTCTCGTTCTTTAAGGAAGTTAGAGATGCATGCAGCAAAACTGATACGTTATTTATTATGGACGAAGTAGCAACAGGATTCGGCAGAACCGGCAAAGTCTTCGGATTCGAACATTACGATGTAAAACCTGATATTGTGGCGATTGCAAAAGGATTCAGTTCGGGTTACGCGCCTATCGGTGCTACAATTGCCGACGCACGTATTGCCGAATCTATGCGCTTCGACTTTAGCAATTATTCCACTTTCGGATGGCATCCGTTGGCCGTTGAGTCAGCGCTGGCTAACATCCAGTATATCGGAACCCGATTAATCAAGAATACTGAAAAGATGGGATCTGTATTGTCGGATAAGCTCTCAGAATTCTGCAAACCGGAAGGAAAGGGTCTGTGTATTGGATTCAGAATCAAGAACCCTAATCTTGAAAACGACTGCCGAAATGATGGCCTTCTGATTAACGTTATGGGAAAACGCGCAGTGCTATTTCCAGCCCTCGACATTAGCAAGAATGAAATTGAGAAGGCTGTTAAAATAATCGAAAATAACTTTTGAACGCAAGTTGTGATTCATTATGAAATTTGGCGTATCGATAAGCCCCGCAAAACCGCTTGTGCAGGAAATAGAAAAGGCCGGCAAATGGCAACCGGAGTGCGTCGAGATCTATATCGAACCGCCGCTCAATGTGCCGCAATTGCTTACAAAAAAGGCGCCGCTAATAAAGAAAGTTCTCGCTCAGCACAATATTCTTGCGATAGGCCACGCAAACTTTGCATGCGACCTGAGCAGCCCTGATATAACAGTACGGGCATCGTGGCTCGTCGAGCTTAAGCGCGAAATCGCTGCAGCGGCAAAGCTCGGGTGTCAACGCATTGATGTCCACGCAAACCTGACGAGTTATTTAGGCTCGGTGCAGAAAGCGCTGGAAATGGACAATCTTATCGCAAGCTTCGCATTGCTCGTCGAAACTGCAAAGTCTCACGGCATTATCATAGGAGTCGAAAACACGCACGAAGACCCGGCCGATATAGCGCACCTTCTGGCAAAAGTCAAAGGTCTGCATGCAACAGTAGACATCGGCCATGCATTTATGCAAGGCGGTATGTCTGCAGTGAAAGGCTTCTTGGAGCTGAAGGAAGTCGACCATATTCACGTTCTCGACGCAAAAGATGGTATTGACCATCTACCGCTCGGTGAAGGTAAGATAAATTTCAAACAAGTTGTACAGATACTCAAAAAACGCAATTACAGCGGCACCGCAATAACGGAAATTATCGCATCTGACGCACAAAGAAAAGAATCTTTCGAAAAGTTCAAAGAAATGATGAAGTAACATAACGAAGCCCAAAGGGCTGAGCTATTCATCGGTGTTTGTCATGACAAAAATCGGTCTTGAAGTGCACGTTCAGCTTCTCACAGACTCAAAGCTATTTTGCGGCTGCCCGAACCGTTTTATGCAGGAGCCAAACACATACGTCTGTGAAACCTGTTTGGGCTTCCCGGGCAGCAAACCCAATCTCAATGCCAAAGCTCTGGATGCCGCAATAAAAGTTGCGCTCTCGCTTAACTGTACGTTGCCCGAACGATCGTGGTTCGCCCGCAAGACATATTTCTATCCGGATATGTCCAAGAACTTCCAAATAACGCAATACGAAGCGCCATTCGCAGTCGATGGATTATTGGAAATCGATGGGAAAAAAGTTCGTATAACGCGCATTCAGCTCGAGGAAGACCCTGCTCGATTAACGCATGCAGGCGGCAGTATAACTGAAGCGAAATATGTTTTCATAGATTACAACCGATCGGGCACTCCGCTGTGCGAAATTGTTACCGAGCCAGATCTTGAGAATCCTGAGCAAGCGAGAAAATTCCTCCAACTCCTGTCGAGCATGATGGAATATTTGGGAGTTTATGATTCGTCAATCGAAGGCTCAATGAGAATAGATGCGAACATATCGGTCGGAAAATCGCGCGTTGAAATCAAAAATATCTCGGGTTTCAAAGACGTTGAGAAAGCGCTCAATTATGAAATCATCCGCCAGCGCGGCATGATAAAACGTGGCGCAGCCGTAGCACGTGAAACGCGTGCATGGGATGAAGCTTCAAGTATAACTCGCTCGCTGCGCGCAAAGGAAGAAGCCGAAGAATACGGGTACATAACAGAAACGGATTTGCCAATCATAACACTCGACAAACAAAAAATCCAGGCAGCCAAATCGGGGTTACCAGAATTCGCTAGCAAACGCATAGCGCGCTATGTCAAAGATTTGGAAATCGAAAAAGAATTGGCTGCAGCAATAGTCACGGAACCGGATTTGGCAGACGCGTTCGAGCAAGCGATCAAAGTCGTCGACCCAGCGTTTGCCGCACCGTTCTTCGCCAAGACGCTTAAAAAAGTGCTTAATTATGACAATCTTCGTTTGCGAAATACTAAACTCACCGTTCAGCACATCGTCAAGCTCATTCAACTAATAGAACGTCAGGCAATAACCGAGCGTGCAGCTGAATTGCTTTTGCGCGACATGACAACAAACCCGAGACCTCAAGACCCTGAAGAACTCTTGCAACGCCGCGGCCTTGTCAGAATAGCCGACGAGCAGACGCTTTTGCCGATAATAAACAAGGTCATCGCAGCCAACGTCGAAGCCGTCGTTGACTACAGAGCAGGCCGAGCCGAGACGTTCGAATTCTTCGTCGGCCAGGTCATGCGTGCCACGCAAGGACGGGCAGATCCTGCCGTAGTGCGCGAACTGTTAAAGAAGCGATTGGATAGAACGTAGCTTTAATTCTTTACTAAATCCAAGTAATCGCAAGGGTCCGTAGCGCAGCCTGGATAGCGCGTCTGGCTTCGGACAGCCCTTTTGCTTTGGCAAAAGCGCTGGCGGAAAAGAAGCAACCAGAAGGTCGCGGGTTCGAATCCCGTCGGGCCCACTTATAATTATTGCGCTTGTTCGCAAAGCGCAGCTATTTCGTTTTCTCCACTCGCACAGCCACAATCTTATAATTCGGCGTTCCTGATGCAGGGTCAATATCGCATGAAAAGAGCTTGTTCACAAGCGCTTCGCGGAAATGAAACTGCATGCCGACGACGCCACGAGGCATTCGCTCATCAAGCCGCGCAGGCACAACCAGATGGCTCACGGCGCTTGTAACTTTTATTTTGCTTCCATCCATTATGCCAAGCTTCTTGGCATCGTTAGGATTGATATGGCACGCTGCCTTGTCGCCAAATTTCGCAAGTGTTTCCGAATGCCGCGTCATATCGTCTGTTAAAAACCGATGCGGTGAACGGAACGTTGTTAGTAAAAATGGATATGCCTTGCTTGCAACCGCGCCGCATCGCTTCCAGCTTTCTGGTACAAATCGCTCATGCCTAATACGCTTGTTGGCCCACTGGTCAGACCCTTCGTATAGCGAATCAACGTCTATTTCGTGATAATCAGGAATTATGTGCGCAATCTCGCGCGTAATGTCAAGCGATTTTGGATAGTCAAAGTGTTCAGTCTTGTCCAATAAAAGCGAAAGCTCTTTGCATATAACCCAATCGGGCTTTGCTTCGCCTTGCGGTTCGACAACACGGCGCACAAACCGGACGCGCCGCTCGCCGTTTGTTATTGTACCCTCTTGCTCGATTAACATCGGAGTTGGCAATACAACATCGACAAACTCTGACGTCAAATTAAAATGCGAGCCAAGCTGGATGATGAACATCTTCTCCATGTTCGCATGCACGCGATCCAAATCAGGCAATGACTGCGCAGGATTGAACTCGGAAATCATCGCGGCCTTGACAGGTGAAGTGATAAACGCTTCGACAGAAGTCTTGCCTTTCCATCGCGGCAATTCGCACTGCCATCTCTGCTCTAGCTGCTCGGTGTCAAGCAAATCTCCCAGATTAGGAATCCCGCCCACATCGCCGACTCCTTGCACGTTGATTTCGCCGCGCAGCGAAAGCAATTTGCCTCGTTTGAGCATCAGCAGATTAAGCAGCGAGTGGACATTAGCAACGCCGTCACAATGTTGCGTAAGCCCCATGCCGTGAACCGCTCCAAACGACTTGGAGTTTTCGATAACATCAACAGCTTCCATGAAATTTTCTTCTGAGATTCCGCATTCGATGCAAACGTCTCCGAGAGAATATTTCGATGCGGCTTTTGCAAGATTATCAAAACCTTCTACGTCTGGACGTCTCAGCCCACGCCTGATCAACTCCGTTATTAACCCATTAACCAGCAAAATCTCAGTCCCAGGTTTTATTATCAGATTTATGTCGCAGTATTCGCATACGGTGCTTGCAATTGTTTGGATAGAAACAATCCGCAAGCCTTTGGTACGAGCGCGAGCGATTCGATTGAACTGAACGGGATAGTTAGAAGCAGGATTCGAGCCCGCAATCAGCAAGCAGTCGAGTCCTAGAATATCGTCCATCTGCCCAGGCACAGCCCGCGCACCGAAGCAGTCCCGTAAGGCGACGAGCGTGGCCTTGTGGCACAGCCTCGTGCAGCAGCCGTCAACGTTATTCGTTCCGAGCGCAACGCGAGCAAACTTTTGCATGATGTAGCAGTCTTCATTCGTCGTTTTGCCCGAAGGCGAAACAAATATCTCGCTAGGCTTCATCCCGCGCAGTCTGTCATAAATAAACTGGTAAGCATCGTGCCATGAAACTTCGCGCAGTTTGTCGCCCTTCTTTTTGCAAATCATCGGTCGGAGGATACGCCCTTTGCCAACAACTTCATGTATCGTCAAGCCCTTTATGCACGGCTTGCCTTCGCTAATCGGGTCAGTAGCATCTGGCATTACGCGGACAAGGCGACCGTCTTCGATGACAAAGTTCAGTCTGCATCCGCAACCGCAATACGTGCAAATGCTTTGTATCGTCTCCTGCATTCCATCACATCTTAGGCAAAATTCCTATTCGCTCCAATATAAACCATACGCCAAAAACGAGCAGTATAATCGCCTCTATCACGACTACACTATCTATCGTAAAGCTGCCGCTGAGGGCTCCGGAAATTATCTGGAAGCCGAGTAGAATTCCGATTATATCTCTAACGATTCCACGCAGACCCATAATTTGATTTGATTTCTTGAGCTTAAAGTGCTACAAAGAACCATTTTGAAGCATATCTTAATTCTTTGTGCACTTTACGTGTTCCAAATAACTATTCTACTTAGATTCTTTATTTGTAACACAGTAAACCTTGTTTTATCTGACAACCTTGCTCAAATGCCCTTCCTTCTGGAAGCGTATAACGTGCTCAACAAACGTATCGATCTTCGGTTCGTGCGAAACTAGAATCGTCTGTCGCAAATTAAGTTCGTTCAGAACATCGCGTATTCGATCTATCTGCTCGGAGCTGAATCCGTCCGTGGGTTCATCGAGAATTATCAAATCTTTCGTCCTGATGCTGTCAATCAGTGTGTTTATCGATTTGTTTAGCGCCAAGCGATAAGCCAAAGCAACCGCAGTCTTTTCGCCGCCTGAAAGGTTCTGATATTCTGTTTGATACCCTTCCTGCATTATTGCAGGTGCGAACTGGTCGTCTGCTTCGACGCTGAGACTTTCATTACCCATGAGGATTCCAAACCACGACTGGAAGACTTGATTAAACTCCTGCTGGACGGTCGACATTACCGCCTGCTCGATAACTTGCATTAGCGGTACGAACGCCTGCTCGAGCCAGCTTATCGATTTAGCAAGTTTTGCAGCACGGTCGTGCAATCGTTGCTTTTCGCCGATCTCTTTCTCGAGTCTGCCAAGCTCTCGCGTAATTGATTCGATCTGGCTTTCAACTCGTGCAAACGCACGATCGGCTTCGGTTTTTCTGAGCTGTATCTGTGAAAGCTCGTTCTTTGCTGAATGTTCTTGCGATTCAAGCTCAGTGAGTTTACTCAGTTCGGTTTGCAACTCGATGAGTTCCTTGACGAGATCGGCGACTTCATTTTCATTTTGCATACGCTCTTCTGTGAACATTTTCAACCTACTACGCTTCTCATTTAGCTCGCGTTCGCTGTTTGCGTAAATACGAATTTTATAGCTATATTCGGAAAGCTCGCGTCGCTGGCGCTCAATTTGTTCAAGTTCTATCGATAGCTCACTCAGCTCAGTCTTAACTTTTGAAAGCAATTTTTCCTTCTCAATTAGTTTCTGAGCAAATGCAACTCTATCAACAACAGACTGTTCGCAGAACGAACAAACACCCTTTTCAAGGATGCCATTGTAACGCAATATTTCGTTAGTAAGCAATGACTGCAGCGATAGAAGTTCGTTGCGCTTCTTTTCCGAATCACGTTTCTTGTTAGTTAGCTCGATTTCGGATAGCGTTAGTGCTAAAGGCCTTTCGCCTAAGGATTTCTCGATCTCATAGATTTTGCGCTCAAGCTCCGGCGATTCCCGTGCAATATCGTGATTTCTTTTACGTTTCTGTTGTATCGTGCTCTCCTTTATAGCTGCAAGTTGTGATTTCTTACTAAGAGTACGAATTTGTTCGGAAATACCATCAAACGTAGCTGTTTTTCTCGCGAGCTCGCGGTCAAGTTCTTCAGCTTTTGCCTGATGTCGCCTGAAGTCCATTCCGAGCGAATCCAGTTGCCTGCGCTTATCATCAGCTTCAGATATTCGCTGTTCAAGGTCCGAACTCAAGCTTTCGGATTCGCGCTTCATCGCACGCAGCTCCCGTATCGCAATATCCGCATTCGTCCGAATGCGTCCGTACTTGTCAATCTGGAATATCTTGCGCAGTATGCTCAATCGTTCTTCGGCGTCGGCAAAAAGAATGCGTTTCATATCATCCTGTGGAGTATAGACGGTATAGCGGAACACAATCGGATTCTTCGTTTGGTATTCAAGCGGGTAGCCAAGCATTTCTAGCATAATTGCACGAAGCTCACTCGCTGTTTTGCTCTGGCGAATACCATCTATCTGAATCAAGCCAGAATCTTGAGATATTCCCTTACTATCTCGTTTCAACGACCTGGAAATTATAACTTCCTTCTTCGCGACTTCGAAACAAAGCCGAACGCTACCTTCTTTCTTGCCATGCCTGAGTAGATCAGTTCCGCTTACTTCACCACGCTGTATGCCAAATAACGCAAATTCAATCGCTAGCAGAACGCTCGACTTGCCGCAGCCCACGTCGCCCGACAGTAGCGTCGTGCCTAGCGGGAACTCTATTTTTTCTCGTGCATAGCTGCGTATGTTCTCAAGCTCGATCCACTTTAGCAACAATTATATCACCATATTCTAATGAGCAGCTCAAGCTGCGAATTATTTGTTTCACGCATCAAGCTTCATCACTTTCTTGATTCCAGATTTGATCCGCTCCTCATACGTAATGTTTTTCTCGTCTTCTACTTTCTCCACGGCAAGCACATCCATAAGCCTGCGTACTTGTTCGAAATCACTGCCAGAATGTTTCTCGATTATTGCTTTCTCGATTTGCTCAAGGTTGCCTGTCATATCGACAGCAATAGTTTCGGCCTCTTTCGTAGAAAGGTGAACAGACCGTTTGACTGCACACGCTCCAGCTGATTGCACACGCTCTGTAATTGCTCGCCAGTTTATGTCAGCAGGCTTGCCGCCGACAATCGTACCGTTAGCCTTTAGCAGTACAATCGCGCCGTTTACGTCAGAAATCTCATTTGCAAACTCATTTTCAATCTCCTGAGGAGTTTTGCCTTCGCACTTGATATCAATCACGCGCACAGGCGCAAACTCGATTCGTTCTTCCGAAACTCGAGTTTTTCCACCGCGCACATCGGCTATGCAAAATCTGCCGTACTTGAGTTCCTCAAGCTCGGAGAACTCGGTCGGGAAAAGCGGACCGGGAAATACCATAAGTCCTTCGCCGAGCGCACGCTGCGTGGGATTGTGGACGTGCCCGGTAGCATAATAATCAAACCCTTTTGGCAAAGCAGAACATGAAACGCCTTTCATGCCGCTTATTTCATCCACGGCAGCGTGGAACATTAGGATATCATAATGAGCTTCCGAAGGGAGCGATCTATTCAATTCAATCTTATCGAAAGTTTCTCTATCAAGCCCGCCGCGCAAGCCCTCGACACCGAAAATCCGCGCGCCGCTTTTGTCTTCGATCCATTTCATGTGAACGTTTTTCAGTAAGCCAGCTGCTTCAAGCACGCTGAGCATCGTCTTGCCAGTCGGCGAATAATCGTGCGAACCGGCAATCGCGTATACCGGGATGTCAGCGTTCTTCAATCGCATCAGCTGCTCTACAGTGAACCGCAGTATGTCTACAGCAGGCATTGAGCTGTCGAAAAAGTCTCCGGCAAGAAGAACGAAATCTACATTCGCCTCAAGTATCCTGCCAACCGCAATATCAAACGCATGCAGTGGCATCTCGCGTAGTTCCGGGTGGCTTCCCCACGCACCAAGATGGCAGTCGGCAATGTGTGCAAAACGCATAAGCAATAACCTCGGGTTTTGCTATGCAGGCGAAGCGTAGCTTCGCCTAGCATGCGCTTAATAGCATCTAAAATCATTTAAGAGAAAAAGCCTACCGAGCCCTTTTAACCCGTATTCTCTTGCAGTATTTTCTAATCGGGCATTTCGAACAGAACGGTGCGAGCGGCGTACAAATCGTCTGCCCATGGTCTACAAGCAATTCATTAACCTCGATCCAATTGCGCTTTGGAACGATTTTCATAAGCGCGTATTCTGTTTCTTCGGGCGTTTTCGTTCGTACAAAACCTAGTCGATTGCTCACGCGATGGACATGCGTATCAACAGGAATAGCGGGCTTTCTGAATGCGTAGACAAGAACGCAGTTAGCCGTCTTGCGACCGACGCCCGGTAGCTCGAGCAATTGCTCAAGCGATGACGGAACGCGACCGCCGTGTTTTTCTAACAATGCACGTGAAAGAGCTTTGAGGCGTTTTGCCTTAGTTTTGTAAAATCCTATGCCGTATATCATCTTCTCGAGTCGCTTCATCGGTATGCGCAGAAAATCCTCTGGAGTTTTGTACTTCTCGAAAAGCCGCTCGGCAATCGGTATCGTCGTGACGTCCTTCGTACGCGCCGAAAGCACAGTCGAAACAAGTATCATAAACGGGTCGTTGTCAAAGCGCTCGAGCATCGTTGGCATGTGATAGCGACGTAACGTCAAAAGTATGCGTTGCACTCTAGTTTTCATAAAGATAAAACGCGCCGCAGAAATTAAAGGTATATCACTTTGGCCAAAGCGCCCCCTGCGGGTCCTCGGTTTGCTCTTCTTTTGGTTTTTCTTGCTCATTCTGTTCTTCTTTATAGCCCAATTTGAGAGCCTCACCGTATAACTGGCTTGTATAATTGCCGAATGCGTTGCGTTCAGGGCTATTGTATTCAGGATTTTTCTTATCGTTGTTGATCACGTACGCACGTTTTGCAAAATCTTTAAAGAGTTTCGTAAGCTTGTCATCAAATCCATTCTTAGCATATGAGACTATTTCATCGCCGATGTCAAGCAAACTTTTGAACTCCAAAGGTAACGAAACCCACGCCTTTATCTGTGGTTTCTGATCTAATTTGCCGTATTTCTTCTTCAAAAAGTCGTGAATTTCACGTTCTTTTTTTGTTAGACATATTGGACCGAAACCGTGTATTTTCGGTTCTGGGAAGACTGTTATATACGATGCACTAGGTATACGATATTGCAGATCTTCGAGATGCGTCTTGAGTTTCTCATAAAACTCACCGTTGTAAAGATTGCCTACAAACAGGTTTATTCTATCCTCTGAAAACTCCCGCTTAAACCCGGTTAGGTCTGAACTCATGCCGAAATTTGCAACTCGGGATTTATCAGGGTTCTCAATGGACAATGCCAGCCCACGGCCATAAGGATGCGAATCGAAACCTATCGAATATATTGTCACGGGATTATTTCCCACGAAATCCAGAACTGGTTCTCTGATCTTCTCACAAAAGTCCACCACAAACTTGTCAAGCTCACTAAGCTCGTAATCATCTTTTTTCGTTGAAAAAGGCCACATTATTGTACACCCTTCGGTTTTAGTCTTTTGATCACATTGGCAAGGTTGCTAGGACCGTAGTCTTTGCCGTTGCCGTTAGCCTTGCCATTCTTACTGTCTGCATCTGCGCCGGGTGAAGTGTAAACATCTGCAATAGCCGACAGGAGATCCCGCTCTTCAAGCCGTTTAAGCGTTACAGGAAACGGTGCCACACCCTCTTCAGGAACACCGTGCCTCATAATTTCTATCGGGCCAGGTAACCTGTAGTGATGCATGTCCACGGCAAAGTGCGACATGCCCAGTAAATCAAGCGATGCCGTAACGTAGATTTTTTTGAAATCTAATGTTTCTTTGTTTTCCAGAGCCCATGCAAGCGCACCCAGCATGGTTTTTCCGCTTTTTATAGAATCGTCAAACAGCACAATATATTTTATTTCAGGGACCTTGATTCCCTGAACCGGCGTAATAATCCTACGAACCTCACCCTTCATAGCGTCTCTGCCTTCAGGTTCTATCTCGCGCTTTTCATACGGCGGAAATGAAAATTTCATTCCACGAATGAATTTTTCGTATTCGTCAAAATAGTAAGTACCGCTTCGCTTCAGCGGACAGATAAGAATTTTATCTTTGCCAAACGTAGCACTAAAGTAATCTGCCAACTTGCGAGCGTTCTCTTGCGAAGGTTGTACGCCTGCCATCATCTACCACTCCTAATAGCTTCAATGATATCGTACGCGTCTGTTGACTCATTGAAAACTGGCCAGCCGCGTCTCTTTGCAATTAATGCAGTTTTAGGATCGGGATTACCTATCAGAAACGGTTTCTTGACCAATTCCAGAAAAGCAAAATCGTGATGCAGATTCCCGAACGCTACAGAACCTTCGAGGTTCGCTTTCGACTCGTTCAGCCAGGCCTTCATCGCTTTGTCCTTCTCAGTTCTCGAATCCAGTCTTCGTTTGATTTTGCCCGTATACTTGCCGTTCTTGACCTCGAGTTGCGAAGCGATCAAATCGTCAAATGCAAAGACCGCACGCACCGCCTCCATGAGCTCCTCCGGTGTTTTCGTCACGGCGACCGTTTTGTAATAAGAATTGACCCAGTTGAACACGCGCCTAGAAGGCTTGAAAAGTGGAACGCGTCCTTCCTCTACAAACTTGTGAGCAAGCGTCTGTATTTCTTCAACCGATTGCCCCTTCAATCCTTCTGCGTACAGATCTATAACTCGTGAAACGTAGCGGTCGTGTAAAACATCTCCGGATTTCTCAGCTGCTCTCATTAGCGCAATTTCTTCCCATTTCTTTTTGTCGAATTTGCCGTTCACGGTCAGATGCTCGGCGAAAAGTTTGGTGAGAAACCCATTAACAAGCGTCCCGTTCACGTCGAAAAACGCGATTTTATCATAACCGAAATTGCTCATAATTTGCTGCCGTAGCTGGCGCGCAATCTCGGGGTTCTTTATTACTACGAGCTTAATATCATGTTTTCCTCTGTAAGCTCGTTTGTAAAATTCAGGGATATTTATATCAGAAACGTTTCTAGCAGACAAATATATGCTTTCGATATATTTCTTGAGTTCCAATGGCAAGTATAGCTGAACAACGGTATCTCCGAGAACCATAACATCGCATGCCGGCGCACATGGTATGGCAGTCTGAACCCGCACAAACTGGTTCCTATAGTAGTCTGCGCACCACTCATCAATCGGCGTCGAACCGGCAACTATCATAAACGCCTTCGATTGTGTTTTCGTAGCCATGCTCATTATGTTCAGCGCACGCTCGGAACTGAACAGCGAAGAGCGCAAATGCCAGTTCATGGCGCAATACGGTTCCTTTGCACCTTTCGAAACAAGGTATTCCCATTGCAGTTGTTTTCTGTAAGCGTCTGCTTCCTCAAGGTTATCAAATATGAAAATACGGGTATCCGCTTCTTCTTTGAACTCCTTCAGCCCCGGAAGGTGTATAGGTTTTTTATAGAGATACACATGATGAACATGTTCGAGGTAATTAGCTACTTTTTCTACCCATGTTTTCGAGAGAACGTATCCTTTTCCTTGGCGTTCTACAACTCCAGCCTTCAACAGATTTTTAGCAGCCTTATGAATAGCATGATAGCTTATGCCGCGCCGAGATTTCTCAACCAAGTTGTGTAACTCCTGGACACTAAGGGCTTTTTGCGACTGGCCCAACTCCATCAGTATCTGGTCTTTTACACAACATATGTTATTTTCGTTTTCCATTTTTATCGCCTAACAATTGCTGCAAAGCATAGACTCCAAGCTTAGTATCATGCTTAGCCTCGTATTCCGATATTTTATCGATTGCGTTTTTGCCTTTTTTTCCGAAAGCGGAGCGCGTCTTATCCCAATCGCCGCCAAAAATCAAATCATGAGCTTCTAGTATTGATTTCTCGTACATCGACAATGAATTGTAGTATTCGAGATATTCTGGGAAAAGTATCCTCGGATTTTGGTTATAGTCGTTGTCGTTTCGGCATGCGATCTCAATCCACTTGTTGCACTGTCCGGGTATCTGACGTGACGTATACGCCCCGTTTTTCGTCTTGTAGATCGACAGACCGCAGATATCCTTGTAGAACTTATCTACGGTGAAAAGGTTCATCTGATCGGAAGTTGGTTGAGGAAATTTCGAAACCATAGTTCGCGCAAGGGCATCAACTTCTTCGCATGGCGATTTGTTTACGATCCTTCCAAAAATATCAAGCGCTTTTTTTGCAAACTTATAGAACTTTTCCGGTAAACATACCACTGACCCGTTTCTTCGGAAATCGCATTCATACTTCTCTAAGCGGTGCAAGAGCTCATCATGCTCGCCTTCATCTGGCATGTTGCGTGCAAGTATTATAGGATTTTCTATTTCTATGAAGTCCTGATACTTCATTTGCGGTCACCTTCGGGTATGGACCTTACGTCATCATTGAGATTTCTGATGAGCGTCTCTATATCCCGCTTGCCTTCGAGTACGACCTTCCCGCCGTGCAGCTTAACGAAATTCTCCATCGCTTTGTCCGAACCAGCGCCATATACAAATTTGCATTTTCCGACCCACGCATCTTGGGGATGACGATCTGCAAAGCCAAACGCATTTTCGAGCGGGATTTTGTTTTTATTTACGAAGTCTAGAAATTGCTTAGTTTTGTCAAGAGATACGTCGATTTCGTATGCTTTGATAATCCGATTATCAACCACTTTCGGTTTGTTGCAAACACGGATCTCATTAAAGACAACACGAGCATCGTTTAGTCCTTGGCAAATCTCATAATAGACGTTAGTCACGAGACCGAGCGTCGGCTGTGTATGCTTCCTGAAGAATCTATAAATCGGTACGACGAAAGGTTTGAGCACCGCTCGCGGTGCAAGCTTTTTCCTTGCGATTTCAACAAGTTCTGAATAGTTCTTGCCCTCCATGACTTCAAGATAACGGACGTTTGCCACCTGTGCAGCCTTCTCATTGGTGTACTCTTTGTTTGCGAGCTTCAGCCACGGCTCGCCGAGATAAACGGCATTACGGAAATCTATAATGCCCTCCTCTTGCAGAACTTCTGTCCACGCTTCTCTTGTGAACAGCGGCCTCCCATTGGCGTCGTAGTACGGCTTTCCATCTCGACCTTTGTACGTTTCGATAATCGTTTGGTCGAGATCGAAGAAGACCCAGACATGTGGCTTTGACTCTGAGTAGTTCATTTCAACACAACCTCGCTGATTTTTTGCGTAAGCCGATCTGTATCTCCGTCATAAATGAACCAGCCTTTGCGCTTGGCAATGGCCTCAAGCTTGCGATCTGGATTTATGACAATTGGAAACGCCACCTTGTTGAGAAACGCGATATCGTGATGTCTACTTCCAATTCCGACAGAATCGTTCATGTCTATATTTGGGTCCGAATCCAGCCAATTCTTGAACGAGTTGTCTTTGGCATCTGGTGTCAACATGTTCTGTAAAATTTTCCCGGTAAACTTTCCGTTATCAACCTCGAACGTTGTTGTGATCATATTGTCGGAATCGAATCCGAGCGCTTTGGCGAATTCTAACGGTAAGTGCGTAGCTACAACAACTTTACGATAAGATTTGATGAAATTGAAGAGCTTCTTAGCATATTTTAGAAACAGACTGCTGCCGTCCGTTTCGACGAACGTTTTTACCGATGCCTGCAGCTTTTCAGGCGAAACACCTTGGAGCGCTTTGGAGAACAGCTTAATGTGCTCGAGCACAAAAACATCCCGAGGAATCTGTCCCTGCTCAAAGTTTTCGCAGAGTTTCAAAAGTTTAGAGCTGGCTGTACCGTTAAGTATGCCTTTTGAAACGAGCCACTTAGTTGCCTCAATTGGGAATCTAACGTCGACAAAAGTTCCGTCTAATGTCAGAACTGCGATCTTGGAAGTCTCGAAATTAGCAAGCACCTGCTGCCGAATCTGTTCGGCAAGGTCAGTATTGTGCATTACAACGAATTTGACAGGTGACTTCCTCAGACAAATGCTTTGATGAAAGTCGGGAACATTGAGCTCAGAAATATTGTTGGTTCCGGAAAACATTTTTGTCATCATTTGCATGGTGTCCTCAGGCACATACAACTGCTCGATGACATCGCCGACAACGCGCGTATCACAGCTGTGTGCGCAATCGACGCCTGTCCGAACGTACGCGCCCTGCAGCCTGTAATAATCCGCGCACCACTCGTCTGGAACAGTTTTACCGGCTATGAGGTATAATCTTGGAATACTTTGCAGCTGAACCGCCGGGAATGCCAGTGTCTTTTCAGAATAAAGCAGCGCCGAGCGCGCATGGCGCGCAATGACAATGTAGGGTTTTTTCGGTTGTGTTTGAGCATATTCAAGCTGGAGGCGCTTTCTATATTTGTCAGCTTCGGCCAACGTTTCAAAATAAAATGTCTTTGAATCGCCTTCTTTGAAATCCTTCAGTCCGGGTAGGTACAACGGCATTCCACACTTGCAACTTTTCATACCATCCAGAAGTGCCAATGCACGCTCAACCCAGCTTGTATCAATCAGGTATCCCATTTCTTCCCGTTTGATAATGCCTTCGCTAACTAACTGCTGCAGCGCTTTGTGCACGGCGTGATAACTAACGCCGGGTCTTTGTCGCTCTATTTTCGTGTGAAGCTTGCGTACGTTAAGCGGCCATTCTTCGCCCAGCGCTTGGATTACAAGGTTGCGAACCGAGTTTACGTTGCCAAGCTCTATCAGTGGCGATAGCTCTACATGCGAATTTCTTTCCACACCCACACCCTAATTTAACTGCGCCCCGCGCAGCTATTCGATGTCCAGAATAGGCACCAGAATCCTTTTAACCTTTTGGTTAAACTCATTTTACCCCTCCTTTTTCTACTGCTGACACCATCAATATATATGGAACTAAAGCTCTCCGGCTATAGTGCTCCAAAAGTTCATTCTTTTCTCAGGCAGTTCGCGCTCGACGTGGATGAAGAACGCCTCGAACATGCACTCCCGCGCATTCACCAGATTGTTATGAAGCAAAAACCCAAACAGGGTCTTGCATTCAAAGTGCTTCTGCAGGAACTAGACCGCCAGATTGACTGGCGCCTTGCATCCGAGCTCGAAGAGAACTTTCTGAACAATTAAGATTGGTGATTTTACATTCCCAGAAAGCCAAAGTACGCAAAAACGCAGATAGAGACCTGGAAATGCGGCAAATGTGCGTTCCTGTGGTACTACAAAACCTGCAAATGTCCGCTTTGCTCATCGCTTGAGCTGATAAAACTAAATTAAGAGTGTGAACTCATGATCTGGAAATGCCCTCATTGCGGCCGTATACTATTTCTGTAAATACCGAACAAAAATGAACTATTAATATTTCTAATTGAAGCTTTTGTTGCACAATTTGTGCCAACAAAATAGTATCACTTAAATATTTTGTTGAGCACAATAACGCATGCGCATAATCGTCGTTCTTGGCGGAATTTTTTCCGGCGTTGGTAAAGGAATCGCAGCTGCTTCTATCGGACGCATCCTGCAGGAATACGGATTCTCCGTTACAGCAGTCAAAATCGATCCGTACATCAATTTCGATGCCGGCACGCTGCGCCCGACCGAGCACGGTGAAGTCTGGGTGACGGACGACGGCGGCGAAATCGACCAAGACTTGGGAAATTACGAACGTTTTCTCGCAGAATCGATACCAAAACGCCACAACATAACAACAGGCCAAGTATATTGGAAGGTCATAAACGACGAGCGCAAAGGCCGCTACCTCGGCCAGACTGTGCAATTCATTCCGCATGTACCGAACGAAATCAAACGCAGGGTAAAGCAAGCGGGCGAAAATTATGATTTCACAATAGTCGAAATCGGTGGTGTCGTCGGAGACTACGAAAACCTGCCGTTTCTCTTTGCGATGAAATCATTCGAAATAGAGCTTGGAAAGAACAATGTAGCTTACGTTCTTGTTACGTACCTGCCAATCCCGGATAATCTGGGAGAAATGAAAACAAAACCTACGCAGCAAGCAATCCACCTACTGAACGAAACTGGAATTTCGCCTGATTTCGTACTTTGTCGCGCGGTGCGACAGCTCGACGACGTACGCAAGCACAAAATCGAAACATACGCAAACATACCCAGCGAGCATATAATTTCGGCGCCTGATGTGCAAACCGTCTATGATGTGCCGATAAACTTCGAAAAAGACAACATCGGCATAAAACTGCTGCGCCGCTTCAACCTCCAACCGAAGAAGCTACCAGATTGGTCTGATTGGATACGTGCTCTAAATCATATAAAGAATCCGACCCGCCGCGTTCGCATAGCGATGGTCGGAAAATACATCGCAAGTGGAGATTTCGCGCTTCCAGATTCCTATATCTCGATTAATCAAGCACTCGAACATGCAGGCGCTGAGCTCGATATCGGTCCGCAAATTACTTGGGTAGATTCTACGAAGCTCGAAACACTCAGCGACCACGAAATGAAAGCAAAGCTCAGTGAATTTGATGGAATTATCATTCCAGGTGGTTTCGGAGCAAGCGGCGTCGAAGGAAAAATCCGTGCAATCCAGTATGCCCGTGAGAACAATGTTCCATTTTTGGGCCTTTGTTTTGGCCTTCAACTCGCAGTTGTCGAATTCGCTCGTAATGTCTGCCATATGGAGGGCGCTCATTCGACGGAAATAAACCCATCAACACCTTACCCGGTAATCGATGTTCTACCAAGCCAACGTGCTATACTACAACACTCACGCTATGGCGCATCGATGCGTTTAGGGGCCTACGCAGCTAACCTACAACCAGGTTCACTGATTCAAAAAATCTACGCAGAAACTGGACGCGCATCACAAGATGCAAAACGCATCGCTGAAATCAGTAAAGACGCGAAACAGGCATTCAGACTCGGTGCGATAGCGAATCAGCTTAATCTGGAAGGCAAAGCAGTTGATACAGCTCTTGAGCGTCACCGCCACCGCTATGAAGTCAATCCGCAGTTCGTTCCGCAGCTGAGCAGCACTGGCCTGCTCTTCTCAGGATGGCACGTCCGTGAAGACGGCACAAAACTGATGGAATTCCTCGAGTTGCCAGGGCATCGTTGCTTCATCGCAACTCAAGCACATCCGGAATTCAAATCCCGCCTCGGTGATCCCGCTCCGCTATTTCTGGAATTTGTGCGTGCATGCGCAAAATAGAATTCAGAATAAAATTAAACAAAAATTAAAACTTACTGCTGTACTCTGCTCCGCAGAAGCCGCAGAACATTAAGCCGCGCGGCTTAAGCGCAATCAGCCTACCGTCCTTGCACTTCTTACAGTGTTTTATCTTTTTCATGTAACCACACCCTATTCTGACTGGCGCGAATGTGCCAGCAATTCGCATTTGTAAAGGGTACAAGACGAATTCTCAGAATTCGCCTGTACAACGAGAACTCCGAGAGTTCTCGTGTACGTGCGAACCGTAGGTTCGCACCGTACAGAAGGAACTGCGTTCCTTCTTGTAGAGGTAGTCCGTTTCCGCGAACTTCATTCCACACCCGATTCGCTCAGCTTGTTTCAGGCGCGCCACCCCAATTGCACGCCTTCGAGAAACACTACAATGCAGATGCCAGTTTATATTCTTTCTCAATCGACGGCAAGGATGTTATAAACCATATCTCGTTTCCTCGATATCCGCAAAACTAGCTTGCCAGAAATATATCATTAGATATATATTTCGAAGGTGTTATTTCTACACCGTGACTAATTCCTTGAAAATCACGAAAGTGCAAAGTTTTAAATATCGGGCAAATTCGGCTGTGGGAATTCCAAACTTTAAATAGCTGAGCACGTATTGCTAACCGCATACGATAACGAGCTTGCGCGGCAAGTAATTCGTTATATCGTCAAAAGGTGCAAACCCATGAGAATGTACAACGAAGATGACGACACAGATTGGGAAGACGAGGACGAAGAGGAAGAGGAAGAATAAACTGTATTTTGATTTTTTTATTTTACATAAAAAAACTGACTCGTCTGTCGCAATTTGGAAAGCGAGCTATTTCTAACGCTTAAATATCTTTTATCGCTCATACTAAGCGGTTGGCGACCAAAGCGGAGGGGCTAGACCCGTTCCCATTCGAACACGGAAGTGAATCCCTCCAGCGATGTGGAAAGTAGCTTCGAACAGAGGCCAAATCCACAACGTTGCTAACCACTTTTTATTTTCTATTCTAACTGCGCACAGCGCAGCTATTTGTTCTGTTTCTTCGCCCTGCAACAAACTCTTAAATAACCTGCTAGATATTCTTTTGAGACATGCCTCGGTGGTGTAGCGGCCTAGCATAGAGCCCTGTCACAGCCCTTTTCCGCGGAAAAGCGCTGGCGGAAAACGGTTGCAGCTCGGCTCTGACTCGGGTTCAAATCCCGACCGGGGCGCTAACATAACTCGCTCGCATCAATTAGTAAAAGCGGGTTATTTTGTCCAGGGCCTGTAGTTCAGCCTGGTAGAACACCGGCCTTTTATCTCTGATAAAAGGTTTGAGACCTTTCGGTCTATGAAAGAAAGCCGGGAGTCGCGGGTTCGAATCCCGTCGGGCCCATTACCGGAGGATTCGAACCCTTGGGTTCGCCTTCGATTGAACCTCGGGTTCATCGAGGGCTCGAAGAACTCCGAGAGTTCTTCGCAGCAATCCCGTCGGGCCCATTTATTGTAACCGTGCTTGGCTCACAAAGACGGCTATTTTCGCCCTTCGTCACGCTTAAATAATTTACATTCCGATTGAGTGGCAATAATCGCCGCGCTGGTGGTTGTTTGTCACATGTTTTTCTTGATTTATTCGAAATAATCGGCTAGCATAGGTTAGCTATTTTAGTGGGGCAATCGGGCGCAAGCGGTTGTTCAATGTGGAGTGATTGACATGGCAGAAGAAATCGATATTTTCCAGTCTGCGCTTGTGCCCAAGCACGAAATTCTGCCAGAAGATGAAAAGAAATTGCTTCTCGAACAATTGCACATAAAGGAATCGCAGCTTCCAAAAATCAAATCTTCCGACCCCGCAGTCAAAGTGCTCGGCGCGCAGAAAGGCGACGTCTTCCGCATAACGCGCAGATCTCCAACAGCCGGAGAACACTTCTATTACAGAATCGTTGTATCTTAGGTGGTAATTTGAAAGAGCTCATCAAATCGTTCGTAAATTCCGTCGGCCTTGTTGGGCACCAGCGCGCTTCGTTCGACGAGTTCGTGGATTATCGCTTACAAAAAATTATTGACGATATCGGCGAAATTGCGCTAGAAGTTCCCGAGATCGCCGAATTCAAAATAAAGCTCGGTAAAGTCCGTATACCAAAACCTTCTATCAAGGAAGCAGACGGTGCCGTGCGATTTATAACTCCGATGGAAGCGCGTGTTCGCGATCTAACGTACGCGAGCCCGATTTTCGTTGAAATGATTCCGATAATAAACGGCGTAGAGCAGGAGCCGCAAGAAGTCCGATTAGGCGAGCTTCCGGTCATGGTCAAGTCAAAACACTGCTCGCTTTACGGACTTTCGCCGCAAGAGTTGATCGCCGCGGGTGAAGATTCCGATGACCCAGGCGGATACTTCATAGTAAATGGCACCGAGCGTGTAATGGTTCTCGTAGAAGAAGTTCTGCCAAACCGCCCAATCGTAGAAATCAAAGGCGATATTACAACGGCTAGAATAAATTCCGAAGTTTCATCGTTTATCCAGAAGCATCTCATCGAGTACAAAGATTCAATACTCTACATTTCATTTGCAAACCTGAAAAAACTCCCGCTTGTCGTTCTATTACGGGCGCTCGGGATGGAAACGGACGAAGAAATAATCGGCGCCGTCTCGAAAAAAAAGCGTGAAATCGAAGAGATGTTCTTCAATGTAGTTGAATTCGAAGTCCGAACTAAGGAAGAAGCGTTCGAATTCATCGGCAAGAAGCTGAAAATTCCGCAAAAAGAATATCGAGACCAGCGTGTAAATGACATCCTCGACAAATATCTTCTTCCACACCTAGGCCAAAACCCGAAGGTGCGTATGGAAAAAGCGCAATATCTTGCCAAGGTCGCGCGTAAACTGCTTCGGCTTGTGCTCGAAGGTCTGCCAGAACAGGATATCGACCACTATGCGTACAAACGCATCCATTCTGTCGGCGACTTTTTTGAAGTACTCTTCCGATCACTTTTGCTCGGAAAATATGGGCTAGTTTCGCGCATAGTATATTCATACCAGAAGCTTGTTCGTCGTGGCAAGATGCCGGCGATTAAATCAATCGTAGAATCCGACTATCTGACAAAACGCATCAGTTCACACATGGCAACTGGCCAGTGGGTCGGCGGACGCACAGGCATTTGTCAACGCCTCGAACGTACAAACTATATTCGAACGCTTGGCCACCTTCGAAATGTCATATCGCCGCTGAGCAGCTCACAGGAGCACTTCAAAGCTCGAGCGCTGCATCCGACCCAATGGGGCAGGCTCTGCTGCGAAGAGACACCGGAAGGAATAAACATCGGCCTGAGAAAATATCTTGCGCTCATGGCTGTTATGTCGGAAACCGCACCGGAGAAAGATCGCGAACTTCTCGTAAGCATGTTGCAAAAAGAGCAGCCCGGAGAAGTCGCAGTCTTCATGGACGGCCGTTTCATAACTACGACGATTGCGCCGGAGCGCTTTGTGCAGCGTGTTCGTGATAAGCGCCGCGCAGGGCTGATGCATCCCCACATTTCACTGGCGTATGACTCGGTCTTCCAGGAAATAAACATAAACACCGATGCGGGCAGACTCATGCGACCTATTGTAATAGTTGATAACGGCAAACCGCGCCTGAAAGACGCTCACATAAAGAAAATTGCAGACAACGAACTTGGCTGGAATGATCTGATACTGCAAGGTATGTTGGAATACCTTGACGCTGAGGAAGAAGATGGAGCTCTAGTCGCCCTCGATGCCGATCATTTGGAATCTGCTTCAACCCACATGGAAATAAGTCCGATCGTGATATTCGGTCTTTCGGCATCGCTCGTGCCATTCGCACAGCACAACCGAGGTGACCGTGTCAATTTCGGTGCAAAAATGTCCGGCCAAGCGCTGGGAATTTATGCAAAGAACTTCCTATTGCGAACGGAGACAAAATCCGACGTGCTCATCTATCCGCAAGAGCCTCTAGTTCACACGATTACGACAGAAAACGTTCCACTGCTGCAAGGTCAGAATATCATACTCGCACTCGCATCGTTCCATGGCTACAACATGGAAGATGCTATAATCGTGAACAAGTCGTCACTAGAACGCGGCTTCGGTCGTTCAATGTTCTTCCGCTCGTACACGACAGAAGAGAAGCGTTATTTCGGCGTCGAGCGCGATGAGATTAAGATTCCCGACAAGTCTGTCAACGGCTACCGCACAGAAGTTGCATACGCAAACCTTGCCGAAGACGGCATAATCAACCGCGAAGTTTATGTTAAATCCGGAGATGTGCTCGTTGGCCGTGTATCACCACTACGATTTTTCGGACCGGCAGAATCGTTCATGGTCGGCATCGAGAACCGGCGTGAAACATCCGAAGTTATCCGTTATGGTGAAGAAGGAATAGTCGATAATGTAATCCTTACGGAAACTGTTTCCGGAGATCGTATTATAAAAATTGTTGTACGCGCCGAGCGCATAGCTGAGCTCGGAGACAAGTTCGCAAGCAGACATGGACAGAAGGGAATAGTAGGTCTTATCGTTCCGGAAGAAGACATGCCCTTTACAGCTGACGGCATAACACCAGACGTGATACTCAACCCGCACGCTATACCGTCCAGAATGACGATAGGACAGCTGCTGGAAATCATCGCAGGCAAAGCCGGAGCAATGCTTGGCCAGAAAATAGACGCAACTCCGTTCGTTTCGGAGCATTCGGAAGACAGTCTGCGTAGTACACTGGAAAAGCTTGGTTTCAGTAACGACGGAAAAGAAAAGATGTATAACGGAATAACGGGCGAGGCATTTGAAGGACAGATATTCATCGGTCCGTGCTATTTCCAAAAGTTGCACCACATGGTTGCGAACAAGATACACGCTCGTGCACGCGGTCCAGTCACGCTGCTTACAAAGCAGCCCACTGCAGGACGTTCAAAACAAGGCGGTCTTCGCTTGGGTGAAATGGAAAAAGATTGCTTGATTGCACACGGAGCAGCGTTACTGTTGAAAGAGCGTTTCAGCTCTGACAAGTCGAAGATACCGATATGCATAAAGTGCGGCATGCCAGCAATCGACGACAAGATAAAAGGCAAAATGTATTGTCCTGTCTGCAAGAAGGCTGATATTAAGTTCGTTGAAATGGCTTACGCGTTCAAGCTCATGCTCGATGAACTCAAGTGCGTAGGCATTTATCCGCGGGTTGTTGCGGAATAAGTTGGTTACCATGACTCTCAAATCCCTTGAATTCGGAATTCTTTCGCCGAAAGTAATCAAGGACATGTCTGCTGTCAAGATAGAGCAGCCAGAGCTTTACGATACAGACGGCTTTCCGATAGAAAGCGGATTAGCTGACCTGCGTTTGGGTGTCGTCGATCCCGGTCTGCGCTGCAAGACATGCGGTGGCTCGGTCGGCCAGTGCCTGGGTCACTTCGGAAATCTTGAGCTTACAAAACCTGTCGTCAATCCGCTTTATGGTAAAAAAATCTACATGATGCTGAAAGCTATATGCGGTTCGTGCTCGCACATGCTGAGCACGCCTGAGGAAGTCGCGCAGATGAAGCATCCGCTCAACGAAATCGGTAAGAAGCGTCCGAAAAGCTGTCCGCATTGCGGCGCAAAGCAAAAAGAGCTTTCATTTGTGAAGCCGACATCGTACAGAGAGGGCCGCGAAGACTTAACATCCGAACAGGTCCGTCAGCGACTCGAAAAAATACCGGACGATGACGTCGCAGCATTGCGCATCAAAGGTGGTCGACCCGAATGGCTGGTGCTCACAATCCTTCCGATCCCTCCGGTCACCGTACGACCATCGATAACGCTTGAAACGGGTGAGCGATCAGAAGACGACCTCACGCACAAGCTCGTCGACGTTGTCAGAATTAACGAACGCTTGAAGAAAAACTTAGAACTCGGTGCACCCGACTTCATTATCGCCGACATATGGGAACTGTTGCAATACCATGTTTCTACCTACATGGATAACGAAATATCCACGTTGCCGCCAGCACGCCACCGCTCGGGCCGCGCGTTGCGCACGCTTATACAACGCCTTGGCAAAAAGGACGGCCGCTTCCGCGGCAATCTCTCGGGCAAAAGAGTAAACTTTTCCGCGCGAACAGTCATCTCGCCAGATCCTTGCATATCTATGAATGAAGTCGGTGTTCCAAAAAGTCTGGCAGAAGAGCTGACGGTACCGGTACGCGCTGTGAAAGGTAATTTAGAAGACCTCAGGAAGCTGATCAAAAACTGGCATACATGGCCTGGTGCAAATTATGTTGTCCGCCCAGACGGCATGAGGAAGAAAATCACGGAAGAAAATAAAAACGACATCGCTCAGGAACTTGTAGAAGGCTATCTCGTTGAGCGACATCTGCTGGACGGCGATGTTGTCCTGTTCAATCGACAACCATCACTGCACAGGATGTCTATGATGAGTCATCATGTGCGCATAATGCCATATCATACTTTCCGTATGAATCTGACCGTAACCGTGCCGTACAATGCAGACTTCGACGGCGACGAAATGAACCTGCACGTACCGCAAACGGAAGAAGCACAAGTCGAAGCCGAGCAGTTAGCATCCGTTGAGAAACATATTCGCTCGCCGCGTTATGGCCTGCCTGTAATCTGCTGCAAGCAAGACCACATAACAGGCAGTTATCTGCTGACACGTTCAGAAACACGCCTCAGCAAGAAAGAAGCTGCCGCGCTTCTGGCGACCATCGGACTTGATGATAAGATTGGAGAATTGCCAGATACTATCTCGGGCAAGGATCTCTTCTCGTTCATATTGCCGGAAGACCTGAACATTACGTACAAGGCTTCATTTTCGGTCTGCAAGTGCAAACCGGAAGAGTGCACGCATGACAGCTGGGTCGTCATAAAAGACGGTCGCCTGAAGAAAGGTGTTATAGACGAAAACTCGCTGGGTGAAAAGAAAGGAAAACTCATTAATGCCGTCGATCGCTTTGGGCCCGAAACGGTAAGGCAATTTATCGACCGTGTATCACGACTCGCATTGGCGGTCGTATCTAGATACGGTTTTAGCATATCGGTCGGCGACATGGACATAAGCGAGCGTGCGAAAAAACGTATCAAAGAAATATTTTCAGAGTGCGAAAGCAACGCACGACGCGCGATCCGCGATTTTGAAACTGGAAAAATAGCAAGGTTGCCTGGTCTTACGCCAAAAGACGTTCTCGAGATGTCAGTACAACGCATGACGGGTGAAACAGGCAAGCGCGCAGCTGAAGTTATAAAGGAAGACATACCGTTCAACAACGCCGTAATGATGGCGCGAACCGGTGCGCGTGGTTCGTATGCAAACCTGACACAAATGTGTGCATTCGTCGGCCAAGAGGCTTTGGAAGGCGAACGCATAAATCGCGGCTACACAAACCGCACAACTTCGCACTTTCCCCGAAATAATCTTGAGCTAAAATCGCGCGGCTTCGTGAACCACAGCTACAAAGAAGGTCTTGACCCCTTTGACATGTTTTTCGACGCTATGAACTCACGCGAGAACCTCATGGACAAGTCTCTGCACACACGCCACTCCGGTTACATGGAACGCCGACTTATCAATGCATTGCAGGACTTGAAGGTAGATTATGATATGACTGTACGCGATTCGCGCGGCCATGTTGTGCAATTCTTGGCAGGCGAGGATGGCACAGACCCGGCCAAATCGGACGGCGGTAATGTGCCGTTGCCGTTCGTGGCCGTTAAGTGAAAGTGAATATTATGGAACTCTCGAAAAAAGTGCTTGAACGCTTTGAAAAATGGGCTGAAGACAAGGGATTGAACGAAAAGCAGCGGGCAGACGCACTGGAAAAATTTATCCAACTTGCGGCTAAAGTGCGCTATGAACCCGGTGAAGCCATCGGCATCATAGCAGCTCAATCAATCTCCGAACCGGCCACGCAAATGACGATGCGTTCCTATATTCTTGCTACACAGCGTGACAGATTATCCAAAGTCACGCAAGGCCTACCACGCTTGATAGAAATATTTGATGCGCGCAAGACGTTCGAGAAAAACATGAAGATACGCCTCAAGCCGGAATTTAATAACAAAGACGGTGCTGCAAAAATCGCGAACATCATCAAGGCACGCAAAGTAGCGGATATAATTACTTCTGATTCAATTGACCTTGCAAATATGAGACTAGAGCTCGAGCTTGAACGGACAAAAGACCGAGAAAAGATAGAACACCTGTTTGAAAACACGTCGATTGAGGTATCCGGTCGGGAAAACAAGGTATGGATAAAACCGAAGAAGGACGACATAAAGAACCTTCGTAAGATTCGTTCAAAGCTGCTCAAGGCCCAGGTTGATGGGATAAAGGGCATAGATGAGGTTGTCGTTGTCAAAGACGGCGAAGACTGGATTATCCAGACAGCTGGAACCAACCTCAAGAAAATATTGCGCCTTCCAGAGGTCGACATAACACGCACGACGACAAATGACATCGATCAGGTTTATGAAGTCCTTGGCGTTGAAGCAGCCCGCACAGCGATATGGCAGGAAGCCAAGGCGACACTAGATGAGCAAGGCCTGGACATCGATATACGCCACCTGCTACTCCTTGCAGATACAATGACCGTAGAAGGCGAAGTCAAGCCGATAGGTCGTTACGGCATTTCAGGCCAGAAGGTGTCCGTCCTGGCGAGAGCAAACTTCGAAGAAACCAAAAAACATGTAGTCAACGCATCATTTTACGGCGAGTCGGATCATTTCAAGGGCGTCATAGAAAACGTCCTCGTCGGCGGAATAGTACCGATTGGCACAGGCATGGTAAAACTCGGAATCGATGTCGCAAAAATGAAAGCGTCGCAGAAGAAGTAAACATAACGAGCAACGCGAAAGCGTTGCCTTCGAAAAGCAAAAGCTTTTCGAGGTCTCGGAATTGCTTGCAATTCCGAAGATGAGCTATTGATGTTGAAAGTGAGCCATATGGAACTAAAAATCATCGACAAACTTCCAGTCGGAAGCGGTGTAATAGGAACGCGTGAGATACAGAAAGGTATCAAGAATGGAGAAATCAAGCGCGTAATAATTGCCAAGAATTGTCCAGACTGGCTCACAAGTAAGATAACGAGCGCCGAAGTTGTGCAGATAGAAAAGTTCAGCGGCGATGAGCGCGAACTCGGAACCGTACTGGGCAAGTCGTTCGCAATCGCAATGGTAGGGTTCAAAACATGAAAGTCACGTTAGACACAGAAGCAATAAAAACAATTTCACTGTTTCAGAGCATAACAGGCGCAAATGTCAAGGACTGCTCAGAAACGGAAGATGAGATGTATTTTGTCGTAAGCGAGGGCGAATATGGGCTTGTCGTCGGCAAAGACGGCTCAAAAATAAAGTATGCCGAAAACGTGTTCAAAAAATCAATCAAAATTTTCGAATATTCGCCCGACCTAGGGCAATTCGTTAAAAACCTGATACCGGAGGCACAGGACATCAGCATCAAAGAGCAGTCTATACGCGTCCGCATAAAGCCTAGCGACCGTGCGAAGGTCATAGGCAAAGGCGGTTCTCGCGTAAAAGTTCTTGCTGCATTTGTAGCTCGTCTCCATGATGTGGAGGATTTCAAGGTCTTATGATAACGAGCTATTTTTATACTTTACACTTTGATTATACAAGAATTCGGTTGATAACATGGCAGGAGAATTCGCAGCCAGAAAGATGAAGCGGGACAGGCAGAAGTTCCGCTGGGCCAAATCACGCTACAAGTACCGCGAGATGGGTTGGGCAAAGACCCGAAACCCGCTTGCAGGCGCGCCTCAGGCGAAAGCAATCGTACTTGAGAAGCGTCAGATTGAGCAGAAGCAACCGCACTCAGGCTTGATAAAATGCGTTCGTATCCGCCTTATTAAGAATGGCAAAGAAGTTACGGCATTCCTCCCTCGGACAGGTGCAATCAATGCGGTGGCCGAGCACGACCAGGTTACTGTGGAAGGTCTTGGAGGTTCGGGTGGCGGTCCGATAGGCTCAATGTGGGGCGTAAAGTGGAAAGTTTCGAAAGTTAACGACGTTTCCTTGGAAATGATTCGAACCGGCAGAAAGCAGAAGCCGACAAGATAATAATTTAACTCGCGCCGTAGCGCGAGCTATTCGTATAGTGATTAAGCTTATGCGAAAACGCATCGAACGTGTAAACCCCCCGAAGCGGGCTGCAGCAAAAGCAGCTGAAGCACGGCCGAAACCTCAACTCAAGCTCTTCGGTCGCTGGGATTCGGCAGGAATTGAAGTTCACGACCAAGGTCTTAAACCGTATATTTCTCTGGATTCGCGACTAATCCCGCGCACAGCCGGCCATTTGAGAAGGCCGTTTCATAAGTCGAAAGCGCATATCGTTGAGCGACTTGCGTTACATTTGATGGTGCCAGGTCATACAGGCAAAAAGCACAAGATTACATCCGGACCTTTAGGCGGCGGCTTTTGTACCGTACTAAGACACGTAGAGCACGCACTTGAGCTCATCGAGAAAGCGGAAAATAAGAATCCTATCGAGGTCATTGTACGCGCAATAGAGAATGCTTCGCTCCGAGAAGAGATAATTTCTTATCAGGTCGGATCGATCGTGGCACGCGAAGGCGTAGTGTCGGCACCGCAGCGCCGTGTTGATAAGGTGTTGCGCTTCTTTGCACAGGGTTCCTTCCGCAAGACTCATGGCAAAAACACGTCGCTATCAGAAGCTCTTGCCGGAGAAATACTTGCAGCTTATCGCGGAAAAGAATGTTACGCCATCCGCGAAAAAGAACGCATAGAACGCGAAGCTATAGGAGCAAGATAAGATAACGAACGGAATGAGCAATCTATAATTATAACTTGCGCCGAAGGCGCAAGCAGTATCCAAATTTTTATGGTGCGGCCAATGGCAAAGGACAAGACGGAACTCATCGCAGAATTGATGCATAAGCCTGAGAATATACGAAACATAGGTATAGCTGCGCACATCGATCACGGCAAAACAACGCTTTCGGATTCGCTGCTGGCGGGAGCAGGCATGCTCTCCGAAGAACTGGCAGGCACGATGTGCTACATGGACTTTACAAAACAGGAGCAAGAGCGCGGCATAACGATCTGGGCCGCAAACGCCAGCATGGTTCACACTTACGACGGCCAGGATTACGTTATCAACCTCATAGACACACCCGGCCACGTAGACTTCTCCGGTGACGTTACGCGTGCGATGCGTGCCGTCGACGGAGCGATAATACTCGTCGACGCCGTCGAATCTGTCATGCCTCAAACCGAGACGGTCTTGCGCCAAGCGTTGCGCGAACGCGTTAAGCCGGTTCTGTTCATAAACAAAGTCGATCGATTGATCCGCGAACTCAAATTTACACCGGAGCAGATGCAAGAACGCTTTGTCAAAATCGTTAGCGATGTCAACCGCCTCATAGTCAAATATGCCGAAAAGGAATACGGTGAAAAGTGGCAGGTGAAAATCGCTGATGGTTCGGTTGCCTTTGGTTCAGGTTATAGAAAATGGGCGATCTCTGTTCCCGCTATGAAAGGACTCGGAATAACATTCAAAGACATCATAACGTATTGTTCGCAAGAACGCGATCGCGAGCTTTCGAAGATAGCTCCTATCCACCGCATACTTCTCGACATGGTTATTCACCATCTGCCCAATCCAAGGCAGGCGCAGGCGTATAGAATACCGAAAATTTGGCTTGGCGATCAAACGTCACAGATAGGCAAGGACATGCTTGAGCTCAACGAAAAGGGCATGCTCGCAGGCGTAGTGACAAAGGTCGTCCCGGACCCGCACGCAGGTGTCGTAGCGGCCGTACGTCTGTTTTCAGGTACAATCACGCGCGGCCAAGAAGTCCGTCTTATCGGCCAGCATGTCACAAAACGCATCCAGCAGGTCGCAGTATACAAAGGCCCGCAGCGCGTACAGATGGATGTGATCCCGGCAGGAAATATTATTGCAGTCATCGGAATACCCGAGGCGTTCTCAGGCGAGACTATTTGTTCATCGGATATAGAGATGACGCCATTCGAAGCTATCAAACACATATTTGAGCCTGTCGTTACCAAATCGATTGAACCGAAGAATCCGCAAGACCTGGTAAAGGTCATCGAATTCCTCAGGCAGGTCAGCCGCGAAGACCCCACGTTGGCCGTATCGATTAACGAAGAAACCGGTGAATACTTAGTCAGCGGACTTGGCGAACTTCACATCGACGCTAAAATAGAGCGACCGATCCGCGAAAAAGGAATAGAGATAACAACTAGCCCGCCGATTGTCGTTTATCGCGAAACCGTTCGCCAGGAAAGCCCTGTTGCCGAGGGAATTTCAAGTAACCGTCATAATCGCTTCTACCTGAGCGCCGAGCCGCTTGAACCTGAAGTAGTTGCTGCAATGAACGAGGGCAAAATACGCCAAGAAAACGTCAGGAAATACATAAAGGAAGTCTCTCAGCAGCTCATCGAGTATGGTATGAGCCGCGACGAAGCAAAGAATGTAATCGACATTCACAACAAAAACATAATCATCGATGCGACAAAAGGAATCCAATACTTGCACGAAACTATCGAACTCATAATCGAGGCGTTCCAGAATGCCACAGATAGAGGCCCGCTGGCAGGCGAGCAAGTTATAGGAGTCAAAGTAAAGCTTGATGACGCAAAACTGCACGAAGATGCGATACACCGCGGGCCTGCTCAGGTGCTGCCAGCCGTGAGCAGCGCAATCCGCGAAGCAATGCAGCGCGCTAAAGCGACGCTGCTCGAACCCATCCAGATGATACGAATAGATGCTCCGGAAGAGCTCATGGGTGCGGCAATCTCGCAAGCACAGAACCGCCGAGGCCAGGTCGTGGATATGAAAACCGAGTTCGGCGCAGCAATCATAACCGTAAAGTTGCCCGTAGCCGAGATGTTCGGCTTCGAAGCCCAACTGAAATCGGCAACCGGCGGTAAGGGCTTCTATTCGCTAATCGATGTCACGTTCGAAAAGATACCGGAAGATTTGCGCTTGCCAGCAATCGCAAAGATACGCGAAAGAAAAGGCATGCCACGCGAAGCATAGCTTCGCGTGCACATGCGAATCCTTGATTCGCATTGTGCCGAAAGAAGCGTAACTTCTTTCGCAATCGCAAACATCTCATGTTTGCGACATGCCTAAAGAGGCGCAATAGTGCAAAAGAGCACCGTTTAAATAGATTACTCTTTGAAAGAAAGTAATCCCTATAATGACGAGGCTACGAAGTAGCCGAGCTATTCGTAGGTCATTTGTATAAAATGAAAAATAAAGGAGGTTATGAAAAATGGCAGCAAAGCCACACTTGAATCTTGTAACAATAGGTCACGTCGACCACGGTAAGTCGACACTCGTCGGACGATTGCTCTACGACAGCGGTGCAATCCGCGAAGAGGAAATGAGAAAGCTTAAGGATATTGCGAAAGAGTTGGGCAAGGAAACGTTCGAATTCGCGTTCGTGATGGACCGTGTCAAAGAGGAAAGAGAACGCGGTGTTACGATAGACATCATGCACCAGCGATTCGACACGAACAAGTATTACTTCACCATCATAGACGCTCCTGGCCACCGTGACTTCATTAAAAACATGATTACGGGAACCAGCCAGGCAGACGGTGCGATTCTTGTTTGCTCGGCAAAAGAAGGCGTGCAGGAACAGACAAAGGAGCACACATGGCTTTCGAAGATTTTCGGCGTACAGCAAATCGTAGTCGCAATTAACAAAATGGATTCTGTAGGCTACGACGAAAAGAAATTCAACGAAACCAAGGAAGCTATGACGAAACTTCTGAAAGGTGTCGGACACAAAGTTGAGAACATTCTCTTTATCCCGTTAAGCGGATACCAAGGCGACAATGTTGTCAAAAAGTCTGACAAGATGCCGTGGTACAAGGGTCCGACTCTAGTCGAAGCTCTGGACACCTTCCAGGTGCCGAAGACGTCAACCGACAAACCGTTGCGCTTGCCGATCCAGGACGTATACTCGATTACCGGTGTCGGAACCGTTCCTGTCGGGCGAGTAGAAACGGGTGTTATTCGCACGGGTGATAAGATTATCTTCATGCCGTCGAAGGTTATCGGCGAAGTGAAGTCAATCGAGATGCACCACGAAACCGTAACCGAGGCAAAACCTGGCGACAACATCGGTTTCAACGTCCGCGGTGTCACGAAGAAAGATATAAAGCGCGGTGACGTTGTAAGCCGCACAGATACACCGCCTCGAGCAGTAAAAGAGTTCACTGCACAAATCATCGTACTAAACCACCCGTCCGTTTTGACAAAGGGGTACACGCCTGTATTCCACGTCCACACGGCTCAGGTCGCATGCACGATCACGGAGATCGTCAAGCAGATCGACCCGAAGACCGGTGGAACAGTCAAGGAGAATCCGGACTTCATCAAGACCGGTGATGCGGCAATCATAAAAGTTAGGCCGACAAAGCCGCTAGTGATAGAAAAGCAGTCTGAATTCCCTGAACTCGCACGATTCGCAGTGCGCGACATGGGTATGACTGTGGCAGCCGGAATTTGCTTGGACACTGTGCCTGCAGAATAAGATAACTGCGCATTAGCGCAGCTATTTTTTCTTTCTTTTCCTAATTCTCTCACTTTTTAAAGTGCTACAAAGAAACATTTGGAAGCATATCATAATTTTTTGTGCACTTCCTGCGAAGAACCTACGTTCTTCGAGGCCTCAAAGAACTTTTGTTCTTTGAAGGTACGTGCTCCAAATAAATATTTCATTCCGATTCTTTATTTGGAGCACTGTAAACTACTTTAATACTTTACTATTGAATTATCGGCTAAACCAATGGCCGCTATTCTAAATAACGGCTACCGCAGTGATGCACTATGCAAACAGCACGCATAAAACTGACGGGTAAGAGCCCACAGGAACTTGACGGCCTTTGCAAGGAAATAAAGGACCTTGCAGAGAAGATCGGCGTAGCTGTGCGTGGTCCAATACCACTGCCGACAAAAGTTCTTCACGTCCCGTGTATGAAAACGCCGTGCGGCGATGGCATGCACCGAGGCGGTGGCGGAGGCAACTGGGAAACCTGGGAACTCCGCATACACAAGCGTATTCTTGATGTCGGTGCAAACGAACGTGTTCTTCACGGAATAACTCGAATTCGACTGCCGCCTGACGTTAATATCGAAATCGAACTTACAGATTGATGCCTATGGCAATCGAACGCACGCTCGCAATCATCAAGCCTGATGGCACATCACGCAATATAGTCGGAGATGTGATTTCGCGATTTGAACGTGCCGGATTGAAACTTATCGCACTAAAGATGCTCAACGCTGATATAACTATCATGAAAAAGCAGTACCCGGATAGCATGGCCAAATCAGTCGGCGAGAAATCCGCCAAAGCAGGCGAAGCCGAGGCAAAGGAAAATCCCGAGGCATACGGACTGAAAGTCCTCAACTGGCTTCGCGCGTTCATGTCCAGCGGACCGGTCGTACCGATGATCCTTGAAGGTGAGAATGCTATCAGCGCGGCTCGCGAAATCGCAGGTTTCACGGACCCGAGCGCTGCAAAGCCCGGCACAATCCGCCGCGATTTCAGCACGGATTCCATTCTCGCTGCAAACAAGGAAAAGCGACCCGTGAAGAACGTAGTTCACCTTTCGGGAAACATGGAAGAAGCAAAGACAGAGATTGCAATCTGGTTCACAACGAGAGAATTTGTCTCTCGTGTGCCGCAGAAGTAAGACTCCTGCTTGCAAACCAAAGGAGTTCGTGAAAAGGTAAACGAAATATTAGGTATTTTTAAGCCTTGTTCTACATCTTATCGCCATGCACAGCGGTGATGAAAATGCCCGAACAGTTACGCCAACCTATAGTTACGGTCCTAGGGCACGTCGACCACGGCAAAACGACGCTGCTCGATAAGATTAGGCAGACCGCTGTTGCCGAACGAGAACCGGGCCAGATAACGCAAAGCATAGGCGCAAGTCAAGTTCCCGCAAACGTCATAACAAAAATATGCGGCATCCTTCTTGAGAAATTCAAATTCAACGTTACTGTTCCAGGACTTCTGTTTATCGATACGCCTGGCCACGAGGCGTTCACAACGCTGCGAAAGCGTGGTGGTGCAATTGCCGACTTAGCCGTGCTTGTAGTCGACATAGCCGAAGGCCTTAAGCCTCAAACAATCGAGTCGCTCGAAATCCTGCGCGCCGAAAAGACGCCGTTCGTCATCGCGGTCAACAAAATCGACCGCATCCAGGGCTGGCGTTCGGCTGAAAGCGCATCGTTTCTTTCGTCGTACGACCAGCAATCTGAGCTGACTAAAACGTCATTCGAAACTGCTTTCTACAAAATTCTGGAGCAAATCTCGCGACATGGTTTCGCATGCGACCGCTATGACCGCATTGCCGACTTCACAAAGACCATAGCAGCCGTTCCGACATCGGGCAGGACAGGCGAAGGAATTCCGGACCTGCTCGCCGTGCTCATTGGACTCGCACAAGCATTTTTGCGCGAACAGCTCGTACTGACCGAGCTTGCCCAAGGTTCTGTACTCGAAGTAAAAGAAACGCCAGGCCTCGGAACCACACTAGACGTTATTATATATGACGGAATCCTCAACAAAGGTGATTGGCTTGTCGTCGGCGGCCAAAAACCGCAGCTCGCAAAAATCAAAGCTCTGCTGATGCCCGAACCTATGCGTGAATTGCGCGTCGAAAAGAAATTCACGCAAGTCGAAAAAGCAACTGCTGCATGCGGCATTAAAATCGCTGCGCCGGGCCTCGAAGACGTGACTGCAGGTGCGCCTATTCGCGCAACGCCCGATAAAGAGAAAGCAGAGCAGCTCCTGAAAGAATTCGAGCACGAGCGCGAAGCTATTGAGATCATCCGCGAAGAGCAGGGCCTCATACTAAAAGCGGATACCATCGGTGGACTAGAAGCATTGGAATTTCTATTCAAGCAATATCCGATCCGGGAAGCCACATTAGGCAGTCCAAGCCGTGAAGCAGTTATGCACGCCGATGCAAACGCAGACCCGCTTTACCGCGTGCTAATCGCGTTCAACGCCACGATAACCGACGAAGTACGCAAACTCGCCAAAGACCGCAAAATCTCAATTATAGAATCGAATATAATCTACCACCTCGTCGAAGACTACCAGAAGTGGTGCAAACAGACGCAAGAGGAGATGCTCAAAGCGCGACTGGAAGGCCTCCCAAGGCCGGCAAAAATCCGAATCTTGCCAGGCTATGTCTTCCGCGCAAGCAACCCTGCCATAGCAGGCTGCGAAGTCACCGGCGTGGTCAAACAGGGATTCGCACTCTTCAAGCCCGAGCGCGGCCAAGTCGGCAAAATCCTTCAAGTCCAGAAAGAAGGAAAGACAGTCGAGCAAGCAATCACAGGCGAGCGCGCAGCCGTGAGCATAGACGGCCCGACAATCGGCCGCCAAGTCGACGAAGGCGACATGCTTTACACAGACCTCACAAGCGACGAATACCGCAGATTAAAAGAACTCGTACAATTCCTCTCAACTTCAGAGCAGACAGTTTTGCAAGAAATCTTCGAACTCAAACGTAAATTAGACCCGAGATACGGATTGTAGAAATTACTTCTTCTCTTCCGTTTTAGCCGCTTTCGGCAGAGCTTCGGCAAGCGGTTTCGGCCCTGCCTGAGCAATAGTGCAGTTTACTTGCATCGTGTCTTCAGAAATCGTGTTGCCGCGAACTAATTTCATCTTGCGTATGCCTTCGCGCGGCTTTGCCTTTCTTTTCTTTTTGCGGCCGCGAAGCTTGCCGCTAAACCCGATGCCTTTCGTGAGTATGAGCGATTTCTTTACCGCGCCGTCGATATCAGGCCGCATCGGTATGCCGTCCTTGTCCGAACCTCCGGTAATCTTGAGTACATAACCTTCAAGTCCAAGAAAGTCCGCTGTAAACGTCTCACCGATTTTTTTCCCGATAATCGGACAAGCGGTCTGGTCCTTCTCGACCTGTCGCGACTCTTTCTTATCGCTTATTGCAAATCTGAATACTGGCATGACTTCACCAAGTGTTCTTCTACATAAATAACAAAAGGATTTAAACCGTGCTTCTATCATTACCACATGCCTAAGGTAAAGGCGCACAAAGCGCATGCCAAGAAGGATAAAATAACTGCGCAGCCCGAAGAAACAGGCGCAGTTATTCGTAAAGACAGTTTTCTGACAGAGGTCACAATCGGCGTTGTAGGACACGTCGACCACGGCAAGACAAGCCTTGTACAAGCGCTTACTGGCAAGTGGGCGTCGGTCTACAAAGAAGAACTGAAACGCGGCATTACAATTCGTTTGGGTTATGCCGATACAACATTTTACAAATGCCCGAAAGACGGTACATGGTGTATTACTGATAAATGTCCTAAATGTTTCGACCCGGCCGAGCAAAAACGAGCCGTTTCATTCGTCGATGCGCCCGGCCATGAGACGCTCATGGCAACTGTGCTCAGCGGCGCAAGTCTTATGGACGGTGCTCTTCTGCTCGTTGCGGCTAACGAAGAATGTCCCCAGCCGCAGACAGCCGAGCACCTAAAAGCGGTCGACATGGCAGGCATAAAAAATATAGTTGTTGTTCAGAACAAAGTCGATCTCGTAACAGAAGAACAAGCTATGAAAAATTACGAGCAAATAAAAAAATTTGTTAAAGGTACAGTCGCAGAAAATGCTCCCATTGTTCCGATATCAGCATTGCACAACTCGAATATTGATGTGCTAATCGAAACTATTCAGTCGGCAATCCCTACGCCGCAGCGCGACCTCACAAAGCCCCCAAGATTCTACATCGCTCGTTCGTTCGACATCAACAAGCCAGGCACGCCGATCGCAAAACTCAAAGGCGGCGTACTGGGAGGCTCGATGACCGAGGGTACAATCAAAGTTGGCGACGAAATCGAGCTCGCGCCAGGCCCGAAAGTCGGCGGCAAATATTCTCCAATCAAAACAAAAGTCGTCGGCATAGTTCAAGCCAGCGCTCCTCAGCAAACGGCTGCACCAGGCGGACTAGTTGCTTTGCAAACTGAGCTCGACCCTGCGCTAACACGCGGCGACCTCATGGTCGGAAATATCGCAGGCATGCACGGAAAGTTACCGCTATGCACAGATGCAGCCAGATTCAGACCTAGTTTGTTCGACTATGTCGTCGGCGTCGCGGGCCATCAAGCTGTCGACCCTATCAAGACGGGCGAAGCCCTACTTGTGACAGCCGCAATCGCGAAATCGGTAGGCGTCGTAACATCAGCCTCGTCTCAGAAATGCGAAATCAAACTCAAGATACCCATTGCTGCAGAATCTGGTTCTAAATTAGCGCTAGCTCGCCAAATCGGCGGACGTTGGCACTTGATCGGTTGGGGAGAATTAATTTAGCGATGCGCCTGCGTTTAGACTGTTCCTAAACCGCCGTTGTTTCGATATTATTATTTTTGTAAAAACGCTTCAGTGCTATTTCGTAACGCTCGGATCGAGGGCATTTGCACGTTAGCGTATCGTAGTAATGTTTTTTATGGAATTGGCACTCCGAACACTCATCCAGAGTAACGAGCTTAGGATCATCACTCTTCGATTTTATTTTATATTTCGGACAGGGAAACGCTCTGATTTGTGTGCCCTTGATGTCTATGCAGGTTTGTTTTCCAGCCATCTCTACTCCGCCTCGTCGTCTTTGACGATGAGTTTCTCGACTTCCTCTTCGAGATTGAGGGCTTCTGCGATCTCCTTGTAGCGGTTTCTTATCGTGACTTCCGTTACGCCTACGACGTCGGCGACTTCACGCTGCGTCTTGCGCTCGCCTTCGAGCACAGATGCAATGTAAATCGCAGCTGCGGCACAGCCACAAGGACCTTTTCCAGAAATAACGTCCTTTTCCTTTGCTTTCTTGAGTATTCTGATTGCACGCATCTGAATCTTGTCGCTCAGCTTAAGCATAGAGCTGAAACGCGGGATGTACGTTTCGGCGCGCGCGGGCAATATACGAAGATCCAATTTGCGTGAGATATAACGATAAGTTCGGCCAAGCTCACGCTTACCGATACCGGATGCCTGCGAAATCTCCGTTAGCGTTCTCGGCGTTTCGTACTCGCGAGCAAGCGAATAGACTAGTGCAGCAATTATAGACTCGATAGAGCGTCCGCGCACAAGTCCTTTCTGCAAAGCCCGTTCGTAAAGCTTTGCAACCTCTTCGTGCAGCGTTTTTGGCAAACCGAGATATGAAACAAGACGCTGAAGTTCTGATAGAGCAAAAGACATATTGCGGTCTTTGCTTGTAAGCAAACGTTTTTGCCATTTACGAATACGGAAGAACTGTGAACGCTTTTTGGCAGGAACCTTAAACAATTCAGTCGCGCCTTTGCCGATTTCAGTCGTAAGACCTTTGTCGTGACGTTTGTGCGTTAGCGGTGCACCGGTACGAGCGCGTTTAATACGCTGCTCATAATCGAAAGCGCGCCAATCCTGTCCAGAATCAACCATAGATTCCTCTACGACAAGACCGCATTTCGTGCAGATTCTTTCAGCACGATCAGGGTCGTGGAAAAAATGAGTCGAACTGCAATCTGGACACTTGATTTTTCCTGGCATATTCACACATCACGATAGATTTACCCCTTAACAGTAACGGAGTTAGCAAACTAACATGTTAAAACGTAAAGTATATAAAGCTTTCGTTTTCGCCATAGAGTATTTAAATGCCGTTTTGCACCCGAAAGTAGTGTCATATTTTGACTCGCTCTCTGAGGGTTCGAAAGCGAGCTATTCAGTATTGCTTTTAAGCTTGTCTCCCAAATTGTCGTCCATGCAAGCTGTGATTTTGGCGGCAGGCGCAGGCACGCGGTTAGAGCCCGTAACGATGACGATGTCCAAAGGAATGGTCCCGCTCGCCAACAAGCCGATGCTAGAGTGGATTATCGAAACTGCTCGAGTGGCAAGTGATAAAGTTTACGCCGTTGTACGCCGCGACCAAACCGATATTCTCAGCTACTTCAAAGGTCGTCAGGATGTTGAATTTATTTACCAAGATAAGCCGCTCGGTACGGCACATGCGCTGCTGCAAGCGAAAGGCCGCGTCAAAGGCGATTTCATATTGATGAACGGTGATATCCTTACAACGCCGGAAAATGTCGCAAAACTGGCAGAACTTCCAGCGCCTGCTATCGCGGGATTTCCGATGCCGAACCCGCAGGATTTCGGTGTGCTGTCAATAGACGGAAACAAAGCTGTGGAAATCAACGAAAAGCCCGCAAAACCCAAATCCGATATAATCAACGCCGGGATTTACAAACTCAATGATTCGATATTTGAACTAATCGAACGCCTTGGCAAAACAGCCCGCGGCGAATACGAACTCACTGATGCTCTGAATGATATCATGCCTCTAAACTGCCACATACTTAGTGGATGGGCGCATCTGACGTATCCGTGGGACATTCTTGAAGCAAACCGTTTCGTGCTCGACAACTGGGGCCAACAGATCGGTTCAGCCGATATCCGGCCAGGCGCATATATCGAACAGCCCGTAGCAATCGGTGATGGCGCAATCATAGGACCGAACTGCCACATACGCGCATATTCTTCAATCGGGCAAGGCTGCAAAATCGGCAATGCGGTAGAAATCAAAAATTCAATCATAATGCCGAACACGTTCGTTTCACACTTGAGCTATGTCGGCGATTCTATTATCGGCCGCAATTGTAACATCGCAGCCGGAACAATATTTGCAAACTTGCGACTCGATGACAAAACTGTCAAGATGCAAATCAAAGGTAAAGTCGTAGATTCAGGTCGCAGAAAGCTCGGTGCACTCGTCGGCGACGGCGTTCGCTTTGGCGTCAACTGCACAGTCATGCCGGGCCGCAGAATCTGGCCAAGCCTGAAAATCCCGCCATGCACTATAATAAAGAACGACGTTACAAAACAGCCGAGCCTCAAAAGCTGGAAGAGAATTTTAACATAACTGCTCTGCGCTATGCAATGGCAGCTATTCGCCTTTAATCTTTTGCTGAATTATTTCTCGCATGTGCGGTATAGTCGGCATAGTCAGCAAAAACTCAGTACCATGTAATTCTGTCATTAGCTCGCTTAAGCGCCTCGAATATCGCGGCTACGACAGCTGGGGCATCGCAACTAGCGACGGCTTCATTAGTAAGGCGGTTGGAGAGATACCAGCGAATCCAAATTTCGATGAAGAGTCCAAGATGATGATTCTTCACACGCGCTGGTCGACCCACGGAACTGTCACTCAGCAAAACGCCCACCCGCATGCAGACTGTACGAATTCTTTGTTCATCGTCCACAATGGCATCATCGAAAACTATGAAGAAATAAAGAAATCGCTCGAACGGCGCGGCCATCTTTTCAATTCGCAGACAGACAGTGAAGTCATTGCTCACTATTTCGAGGAAAAGCTACGTGAAGGCAAAAAGATAGAAGACGCGATCCCCGACTTCATGTCCGAAGCTGACGGCACGTTCGCGATTATGATAATGCAGAAAGGTTCTGATAAGCTTTATGCAATAAAGCGTGATTCGCCACTTGTGCTAGGTTTACTTAATGACGGTTTAGTCCTCGCTTCAGACATCTACGCCTTCTCCGACAAGACAAATCGTGCAATCTGGTTCGAAAACGGCGAGTTCGCAATCATAGATGCGAACGGTTACCAGTTTTACGACTCTGTTGGAAAAGCACTTTACAAGGCCGAACAGACGTTCGAGCTGCCGCCCGAACCGCCGATAGGCAAATTCGACCACTTTATGATAAAAGAAATCCACGAAATCCCTGCCGTTGGCAAACGTCTGCTGCTCTCGTTAAAAACCGCTCAGAAAAGCAAGCTGGAAGAGCTTGCATCTCTCACCAAAAAATCTCACAAAGTAATTTTTGTCGCAGCCGGCACATCGTATCACGCCAGCCTGCTTGGTGTCTACTTGCTCAACAAAACCGGGGTTGAAGCACAAACTGTCATAGCCAGCGAATTCAAGGATTATGCTTTCATAGATGACCGCACGCTTGTAATCGCGCTCAGTCAGTCGGGCGAAACCATGGACGTCATCGAGGCGCTAAAAGTCGCAAAGGCAAAAGGCGCAAAGATCGCATCCATTATAAATGTGCCATATTCCACAATCCAGCGCATGTCGCAGCTCTCATTCGACCTGCTGGCAGGCCAGGAAGTTTGTGTAGCTGCAACCAAGTCGTTCATTAACCAGTCGCTGCTCTTGCTCGCACTGGCAATGGAGCTAGGTTATGAAGCGGATATCGAAACAATCGGCAAAGAACTGGAGCAGGTCTTCGCTTCAGAAGACAAAATCAAGCAACTCGCACACAAGCTGAAAGATGCTCACGACCTTTACATTTTGGGACGCGGCCTCGCCTACCCGATTTCGCGAGAAATCGCACTCAAACTAAAGGAAATCTCATACATCCATGCAGAAGGCATGATGGGCGGCGAGCTCAAGCACGGCACGCTTGCCTTAATCGAGCCCGGTATACCGGTTATAGGCCTCGTTGATAACCAAGAAATTATCTCAAACCTGAAAGAAGTCGAGGCCCGAGGTGGCGATATAACGGTCATTTCCGATTGCGACACCGAATTCGCATGCATCAAGCTGCCAGCGACAAGCGAACTGTCATTTGCACTAAGCGCTACAATTCTCGGCCAGCTCCTAACCTACTATATCGCCAAAGAAAAAGGTCTGCCGATTGACAAGCCTAGAAACCTGGCGAAATCGGTCACAGTCAAGTGAAACTACTTCTTGAACCGTTTTTGTTGTTTGAATAATCGCTCGATATCCGCAATCGTGTTCGCATCTTCAGGACCTTTGTCTTCAGGGTCGCGTATGCGCAGCAGCCGTGGAAATCTCAGAGCATATCCTGTCGGATACTTTGGCGAGCGTTGGATTTCCTCGTAAGCGACTTCAACGACCATCTCCGGTTTGATTTCAACCGTACGGCCTTTCTCAGAAATGATGAGTTTTTTCAGTTCACGCGTCGCAGTCTCGAGCTGCTCATCAGTCAAACCAGAACCCATCATACCAGTAGCGACAAAACGCTTCGCACGCGGGTCGCGCGCACCCAGAACAAGCGAGCCAAGCCAGCGCGCACGTTTTCCACGACCCCATTCTGCGCCGATGACGACAAGGTCAAGCGGCTCCATTATCGGCTTCACTTTCAGCCAGAAGCCGACTCGTCGCCCGGGCTGGTAATGCGCTTCCATGTTCTTTACAATAACGCCTTCTTCGCCGATAGCCAATGCAGCGTGATAGAATTTGTCAGCTTCACTCAGGTTTTTGGTTTCAATATGGTCAACAAGCTGGAATTTGCCATTAATCGGCTCGACTATTTTCTGTAGAGCAATCCAACGTTCAGCAAGCGGCTGTTTCATAAGCGATTCGCCGTTCAGCCACAGCAACTCGAAAAGGTCGATACGGACAGGGATTTGTTTTTCCATTTCTTCGATTCCATGTTTGCGCCTGATCCTTCGCGACAGTTGCTGGAACGGCCTGGGCTCTCGTGTCTTAGGATCGACTGCAAGAATCTCGCCCTCAACAATGCACCCTTTTGCTCGGAGTGCTTCCTTCGCCCATCCGACCACATCAGGAAATTGTTTCGTCACGTCCTCAAGGCGCCGCGAAAATATCATAACTTCACTGCCGCGCTTGTGAATCTGCGCCCTAAACCCGTCGAGCTTTGTCTCAAGCGCAGGCTTTTCGAACGTCTTAAGCGCAGTTTCGAGGTCAGGCGCCCGTTCGGCGAGCATAACGCGCAGCGGCCTGAATAGTGCGACCTCTGCTTTCATTCTTCCAGTTCGAGCCATCTCAGCAACCTTGCCGAAATCGAGTACTACGTTCCAAACATGCTCGATTTCAGCAGGCTGGCGCCCGAAAGCGGCTGCAATAGCATCACGCACGATGCCATGCGAAACGCCAAAACGCATCTTGCCAAGAACAGTTCTTGCAATATAACGAGCTTCAACAGGTGTTGCAGCCGCCAGTAGCTCAGCAACCAACGCAACTTTACGTTCCTGTGAGCCGGTACCGGTAATACTGGGCAATTTCATCAGGTTTTCAAAAACTAGGTCAATCGTCAGCTCTCTATGAACCAACGGGCTTATCTTACGGTGCTCTGCAAACCAAGCAGCCGTGCCGCCCAAATCTCCGGTCGCCTTATACTTCTGTACAACCTCATCGCTGCTCGCACCGTAAGTCCGTTCAATGATCCGGCGCATCATTTCTTCGGCTACACCGATTTCTTCAGCCGCGGGCACGACGCCCATTGACATGTGCACGACCTTATACAGCTCGTCAGTAGAGCAAATTTTGTAGAACTCTGCCAGAATATCGCGCTTCTCGAGCTTCTTTGTCGTCTTTTCTAATCTCTCGTAGACATCAACAAGCTTTGAGTAGCGCATAGGCAACAATAGAATGTTGACCACATGCAAATAAAACCCTTAACAGACTCATACCTACGTTTAAAAACCTGACGTTCATAATAGGGGAGTTAATAGGGTGAAAAAGTGGCGATTAAGAAAACGTGGTTTGACATTACGGCGCCGGCAATGTTCGGCTCAGCAGTGGTAGGCCAGACGCCGGCTGCAGAACCGAAGCTGCTCGTCGGGCGAGTGCTAAAAATGGCGCTGCCAGACCTAGGAGTAGATAGCCGAAAGTTCTTTCTTAAGATTGGCATGCGCATCGACTCGGTCGACGGCACGAAAGCTATCACAAAGTTCATCGGCCACGAGTGCACGGCAGAGCGCATCTACCGCATGGTTCAGCGACATGCTCGCCGTGTCGATTGCATCCAGGACGTCCAAGTAAAAGATGGCAAGCTGCGCGTAAAAACTGTCCTTATAATTCCAAAGCGCGTTGGCACTGCAATCAAGGATGCGGTTCGTGCAAAGATAAAAGTTATCGTTAGCGAACTCGTCTCAGCGATGACAGTCGAGGAATTCATCCAGTCAGTCGTAAACGACAAATTGCAACTGGCAATCAAAGACGCCTGCAAGAAGATCTACCCCATCGGCATGGTAGAAATCAGGAAGAGCGAAGTCCTGGGTTAAGATAACTGCGAACGTAGTGAGCAGCTATTTGCGATTTTATTCTATGTGGAATGAAAACTGTGTAGGTTGCTTAAATAGGCTTCTGGAAATTCTGCTTCTCGTGTTTGCAGCAGGGTGCCAAGCAAACCTTACCAATTTCCCCTCTGCATCCTTGGTCACAACATGCACTTTTTCAGGATGAACTTTTTATTTCCAGTTTATTTTCTTTTGGTAAAAAGCTGTCTTACGATAATCTTCTTGTTCTACCCCTACTAAGCGAAAACCCAAATTCTCATAGATTTTTCGTAGTTGCATTTCCTTCGCATTAGTATCTGCTCTCAATAATTTGATATTTCTCTCTTTAGCTAGTTGAGTTGCAAAATCAACCATTGCTTTGGGTAGTCCCATGCCTGCAAACTGGCGATGAACACAAAGCCAATGTATATACAACGCCAATTGTGGAGTTCCCTTGTCGATACTTTTCCAGTTTTGAGCTTTTTGATCAATCTGCAAAATTGCAGCTACAGCTGGCTTGTTATCAACTAATCCTACAAAAAACTCCTCTTGTTTTGCGTATTGAAATAAAAACTTCCTGTTGAGATTCTGAAGTTGCCACCATTTGGAAGGTTTTTTACCGCTTTCTAACAGCCACTTTCCCGCATCACGCATAACAGAGATTGTTTGATTTACATTCTGGATAATTCTGATTGGCTTTTTGCCAAAATCTGCTGGCATTTTAAATACTTGCCTTTTGTTTATAAAAAGCTGAGCAAAAATCTGAATAGTAAAAGTGTGTGCTGCTCAATTTCATTTTAAACGGGTTGTAGAATACCATAATATCACGGATAGTTGACTCTTGGCTCCAATTCCCTCAAGTGAGGCGGCTTTTCCATGAACTCTTTCAAGCTTTTTGTTGTAATCCTGTAGTCTTCCTCCTTTCCAAGTATCCTTGTCGCTTCTCCGCATGCGATTTTCCTCTGGCTTGGCAGGTAGACACCATCCTTGAAAACCCAGGAATAGACTTCTGGATTTCCCGGCCATTCGCCTATGTCGCCATAGCCGAACAGCTCGGCCACCTTCGAATCCTTATCGCCCCAAAGCGCTGCCAAGATGTAATCGGCAGGCGTAATAACGCCAGAAATGTTGCTTCCGGCATCCAGAACTTCTATAAGGTAATCTCTTGCCCCCTTAACGCTTCCGAAGGCCTTTTCGAATTCTGTTTCGTAGAGATACGCTCTTGTAGGTCTTACTGCATTCGGCAGAGAGATTCTTGCTGTGAAACTCATAGGGCATCCCAAATTAAGTCGAAGTCTGAGGTTCTTTGATTGCAGAAGAATAGCAGTTTAAACATACCGAATATCGCTCAACCGTTTTTCCGTCATTTATTTCTGCAAGTTTGCCTTTTTCAATGGCCGTTGAACAGACGTAGCACATTCCAGAAACAATGTCTACAACATTTCGTGGATTGTCGTAAAGAAATGCCTTAAGGCGCTTTACTGCTTCTGGATATTTCGATCCGTGTAATGATACAGACTTTTCGTCTGGCACAATTCACGCCCTCTGAAGCTTCTCTTCCTGGCGGGCGTTTATCGCGGCAGAAATCCAGCACATTCCACAGACTAGGATTAGCAAGAATGCAATTACAGCCGCAAGCCCGTAGCTGACAGCATTAGTTCCTTCGACCCACTCGATGTTGCTGGCGATCATGGCGCCTGCAAAACCGAACGCAGATCCAAGTATCCACAATCCATGAACAAACCAATCAAATTTGTACATAGTTTTCACCACTTATTGATAACATCCAACAGAAAACTTTAAAAGGGTTACTTCTTCCCCTTCTTTTTAGCCCGCTCGGCAAATATGGGTTCAATATCCCGCACGAATCGACGCACATATTCGCGCATAATCTCGAGCTCGCGTTGGGGTATCTCCTTTACCTTCGCTTCGTCTAACGCTTTGCGCATCCCGACGACTTTCTTGAAAACGTCTCCGTAGTACGGGTCGATGCGACCTGCCTCAATAAGGTGCTTTTTGATCGCTTCCGGCAGGTCCTTCGGATCTGGCGGTAGAACATCCATCTTCTTCAGCGCCGCAACAGTTGCTTTAATCAAGACTTCATAGTTTTTCTCGACTATGCTCTCTTTGCGCTTCTCCTGCAGCCGCGCAAGCAGCTGTTCCATGCGCTCGACGTATCGCTTGGCGCCGTCTATAAAAGTATCAAGCTCAGCGCCCGCTATATTTTTGACGTCCTTATGCTCGACGCCTTTTCTGAACTCGATAACTTTGTTCAGAGAATCAAGGTACTCCTGCTCAAGCAATTTTGCATCAACCAGGTGTTCTTTCACTGCCGTAAGTGTTTCCTTCGGCGTCGGTGGGTTTTCGCCCAAGTACATTAGAACAGCTTGAGAGCTGTTCAGCATAGCATAGTAAAGGTCTTCGGCTATCATCATGAGCTTGATGCTCTCGACACGCTGTATCTTCTGCGGCGCAGCTTCCATGAACTTCTCGACCGCTTCGAGCGTCGTCGGTATTTTGCCAAGCTCGAGCAGCTTTCGCACCGGTATGAAAAAGCCCGTATCAAACAGCGCCCAGCCGTCTCGCACAATAGTATAGAGCAACGGGTGGCCGATACGCGCCATGTCCCAGAACTCGCTCAGCGTCCACGCTGGTTGAACGGAAATATCCTCAGAAATGTGCTTTCCCAAATCCTGGATAGTTTCGTCAAACCGCTCTTTCTGCTCCGGTGAGAACCGCGCCATAACGTCATCGATGACGACAAGCATGTCGATATCGGATTTCTCGTGAAAGTCGCCCCTGACCAGAGAACCAAAAACAACGACCGCTTTGATGACCTTGCCGTACTTCTTGAGGACCTCGTCCTTGAAGCGCTCTGCCAGCTTCAGCTTCTCCTTGCGTATCTTTTCCATCTGCGGAGTGAGCTTTTTCTGGCTTTGCTCTTCAGCTGTAGCTTGCGCAGGCTTCGTTTCGGCCTTCGTTTTTTGCGTTTTCTTCTCTTTCGCCATGCTAATCGTCCTGATAGATTACAGAAATTACTCTCACTTTAATACCTTACTAGCCTCAGAAATGTTTAAATACTACTTAGAAGTAATGATTTAGCTATTTGAGGAGTACCGTTATGAGCATCGAGAACCAGGTCTGTAAGTTGCATACGCTTCTGGACAAGGAATTCCTTTACGGTCTTAAAATCGTGTCGCAGATTCTTGAGCAGGAAGGAATCAAACACGCCCTTTACGGCGGAGTCTGCTTGCAGGCTTACTTTTGCGACAAGTTCTCAGAAGGCCGTTCAATAGATACCGTTCAGAACCTGCCGGAATATCTTAGGCCAACAAATGATTTCGATTTTGTATTGCTGTCGGACAAGAATGCAACCGATGTTTTGTCGAAACTAAACGATGCAAAGGCCGAAGGAAACGGCTACGACGCCAAGTTCGAAATCGGCACAGCCGGAATTCCTCTGTTGCTGGTGGGAAAATCGGGTGATGAGACCGTCATACAGCTCGACATGTACACCGATAATCTGATATTACCGCAATACGTTGACAAAATAAAGGCGATTTCTGTTGTGAACGAGCCTATAACGGCGAAAATAAGCGTCGCTCCGTTGGAGTACACTATAGCGGGCAAACTGGCAAAATTCAACTATCCTCAGCAGGACATACGCACGGACATACGAGACCTTATTAAAACGCTGGACACGTTCGATGTCGATATTGAGACTGTAGGAAAGATACTTACGAAAAGGAGCGAGAACGAGCCTCATATAAAGAAGACTTTGCCGATAATAGCAGAAACTCAGAAAAGTGGCAAAGCCCGACTTGTCGAATACCTCAAAGAATTGAAAGTCTAATTACCTATATTTCCCTTTCTTCCACTCTTCCGCGCGGCCTTTCTCTATTGCAGCTCGTCCAAGGAAAGTGTGAGTTTCTTCCGGTATTGAAACCAAACCGGTAATAGGCGCCATGAAGTTATCGCGCACAGCCACGCGCTGCCTTGCGAAAACCGCTTCGTTCTGCTCGGAAACGCCGTAAAAGCTCGCCGGTAATTCGTCGGGTTTTGTTCCTTTTTCCAGTTCTTCTGCTATCAGCCGTAGCGTCTGCACCGTATCCTGCACGACCTCAAGCGGCGTCTGCCCACCGCCGCGCTCGTAAATTATGTACCCGTCCCTGAAGCCTTTGTTACGCATCATCCACAGCCATCGGTAGATGTGTTCCTGTGCGTGGCTGCCGCGCGGTATCTGTACGTGCGCCGTCCCGAAATATGGGATAGGTCTGCCGAGGTGGAACAAGAAAACCTGCTTGCCGGCATCGTCCGGAAGCTTTTCTATAACCTTATCAGGCTCAAGTTTGTTAGCAAGCATGTGCTCGAAATCGATGCATTGTTTTATGTGCGGTGAATTGAGCTTTCTTATGAGATGATACGCATGCAACGGGCTGTATAGCCGGATAAGCCCTTCCATGCCCTCCGCCGCATGCGCTGTTTCGAATAGAAGGTATATGCCCCTTTTGTCGCACCACTCCTTTATTGACATTCCGTCGAGGAGTTCTTTGTTTGCCTTGTGGTTCTTGCGGAGCAAGTGGCCTTCGATGTATTTCGCCGCGACTGCGGCGTTAAACTCGCCGTGCTTGTCGCGATAAGCTGTGACCGGGTCGCCGCCGCAGATGTTCTCCCACAGCGGGTCGCGCTGGTCTTTCATGTACGCCGCGACAATCCTGTAAGCGCCTATTTCACCGGTTGTGAGAACATATTTCCCGTAGGGCGAATTCTTCCACATCTCGTAAACAGTGTCCGGATTGTTGAAACGCTTTTTTATGGTTTCATTCGCTTCCTGATTTATTCTAAATTGCGCGTTAGAATATGATTCCCTAAACCGCGCTTCAACCTCCTGTCTTGGCATACCGGCTTTAATGAGTGCATCTGCTTCTGCACGCAGCGCAGCACCTTGCTGCTTCAACTTCTCCTGCGCCATCTTTTCCTCTTCCTTCGAGATTTCCATCATCTTCCTGTCCTGTGCTTCTTCATCTACCAGCCCTCGCTGCAAGCTTATGTTTCTCTCGGCCTCCACCTTTGCTGCCGGAACTTCATCACATATGACATGAATCGGGTTTCCGTCGAAGCCGACAACTGGATAAAAGTATCCCTGCATCATGTACCGCGCTTCTTCGTATATCATCTGTGGCTTGACGGATAGGTGAACGTTCACATACAACATGCCAAGCTCTGCCGCATGTTTTACCGTCTCACAAAGACGGATTTGCGCTTGCTCCCATAGGCGGAATTCAGCCGACTCAAGTGCAAGGACTTCGCCGATTTCGGCATGAACGCCGACCTTCATACCCAGTTCTTTGATCACTCTGCCCACTTGATATGCCAGACCAGGTTCGAGAAATTCGCTTGTAGTCTCCAGATCGACTTGCACAAACTGCACGCCTGTCGTTGCGCCATACGCGATTTTAGCCGCCAAACCAAGCAAATCAGCCGTCTTGGCGACCGAATACCATCCTGTAGAAATACCGACTTCGTAAGCCATGATTTACCGACCCTGCTCTATACAAGAGGAGCTATTAGTAAGAAATCATCATTCGGCGGTTGGCTTAAACGTTTCGCAGATTACGGCTTCCCGAACCCGAATTTCTCCTTCAACAACGTTACAGTCGGACTGTACACGGTTTCTGCAACAGCTTTTGCATAGTATTTTGTAAGTCGTTCTTCGAGCATTCGCTCATATGGGCCTCGAGGCCTGAACGCTAGCATGCCCCACGGCAGCTTCCGCTGCGAGCTTCCTTCCGGACCCTCCAGAACCTTAATCGCACTTTCTCTGTCAGCGATATCGGATTTCAGTTTTCCGAGTGTTTTTCCTTGTTTGATGGCATCGAGCTCTAGTTTCGACTTTTCGGATTTATCCTTCGTCGCCTGGATTTTCTTTTTAAGTTCGCTGAGTCCTGCGTTTCCTTTCTTCAGCTGTTCTTTAGCTTCGGCAAGTCTGATGCGCTCTTCCCCGAGCATCTCGGGCGTAATCTCTATTTTCGGTGTCGGCTCGATGCCGAGCAGGCGGTCGATATAGCGTTCGAGCTCCTCCTGTTTTGCCTTTAGTTCCATAAGCTTTGCGAGCAGCGCGTTCTGGGACATCACAAGACCATTAACATCCCATATGCCGTCTTCAGTCTCATGCCCGTCGGCATGGCGGACGTTCGATTTGTCACATATTATCTCCAAGAACCCGTAATACAATCTGTGCCCAAGCATCCAATTCTTCTTGATCCAGTCCGCTGTTTCGTCAGCCCACATTTTGCCCGATGCTGTTCGCCCGGTAATCCAAGGGTATTCTGTGACAAGCCCCCATTTCGGATGAAATATCACATTTTGCTTTGTCCAATTGTCGTACGGGTCAATCGGCTTTTCGGTCATTAGCTCCGGTGCTGCTCGTTGGAGCTCAATCGGCTGGAAGTCCTTCCATACCCACAGCCGTACGCGAGATGTAGAGACAGCCTGCCCGCCTGAGCGCATAAATGTAGTGTACTCCTCTTTCCTGCGCGACCCCGTTTCAAACGCTTGCTCAAGCATCTTGAACCGTGCGACGTACGGCTTCAGCCATTCGCGATATTCATGTATAGAAGTCTCGCGGCTGAGTATGAGGTTACGGATGCGGCTGAGCCTGCCCTCTACCTCGCCTATGAACATGGTTTTCCATTCATTGTAAAGCTTGTTTTTCGTAACGAGAACGACTGCCTCGGCTTTCGATATTTTTAACCTATCCTTGAGTTTATCGGGGTCGGTATCATCCGGCGTCAATCTCATAAAATCTGATATAAGTGTAGGCCATCTCGACACAATCGAACGCATCGAGATGCCATCGCCGGTGTGGATGTCGACCTGGTCGATAAACACTGCACGCAATGAATGCTCATCTTTTGTGTCGGAATAATTCTTGAATTCCTGATATTTTCGCTCATCATGTTTAAGCAGTTCATAATCAGAAACTGCCTGGGCAGCGCTTGCAAGCCCGGCCTTTATTTTGGCTTCCAGTTCCTCTTTTTGTTTTGCGGTAAGCTGGTAGTATTGTGAATGCACCGGCGAAACTTCTATCTCTTCGCTTGCCTTCTGCACCCACATCTCCCATTTCCTGAGCTGATAACATAATGAGTAGTAAACGCCCGAGCAGCCGCCTGGCGCGGCTGTCAGGTTGAGTTTTGTATGAGCCTCGCGGGGTCCGAGCATCACAATACGGCCCAGGTTGTTGCATGTCCATTTGTCCAATTTCTTGCCATAAGTAGGTACAATGGTCTGTAATTCGCCGTTCAGGTCTTTTGTAATGTCTCCGAATAGCCATGCCATGCTTTATTCTCACCTTTCTTTCAATATAAAATCCCTCTATCGAAATTGTGAGTCAATTAATAGGCCTGAAGTGCAAGAAATCGAAACCTTGTGGTGGGTATAAATACAATTCGATGCAAATTCGATTTCTCTTTTCTACGCAATATTAGTTCAGGCTAGGCATCACTTCGTAGCCCTGAGCTCCTCGGAAAACTCCTTCAGTTTTCGCTCAAAATCAAGCGTAGCTTCCTTCGACCAGTATAGGAAACTCATGCGCTTTCTGTGATAGTACATGCGATGCCAAAAGCGCCTTAGCATCTCGTAGAATATCGACTGCTGCCATATTGTATCTTGCGGATATTCCGTAATCAGCCGCGGCTTTATCACTATAGACGCTTTGCCTTCGCCTTCGTTTGTAACGAAGCCTCGCAGATCTATCTCAAGGCCCAAATAACTGTATATGTCAAAAATCTTAGTAATTTCCCATCCTATCTCAAAATGTTCGGCATCTTTATGCTTCTCCCATCGGTACTCTTTTTCTTGTATGTAGCCTTCTGGAACGTTGAATATGACGCGAAGCAGTTCCTGGACCTTCTTGTAGAACAAATCTGCTCGGCGCCCGACAAAGTCAAACCTAATCTGCTTTACAGGCTCGAAGACGTAGTCATAAATCATCAAGCGCGTTCGTGCCCATACCATTCTTATCTTTCCTCAATCTGTATTGTGCCAACGAGATATTTATAAGTTTCCAGACGCCAATAATGATATGGGTCTTAAGCGCGACATCCTCATCGGCCTTGGCGTCGTAGGAGTAATCCTGCTCATCATCGCTGTTCTGGTAGGCATCATAGTGCTACTGGTAAAGGCACTTGGCGTCCTGATTATACTCGGTGGCATTTTCCTGATCATTTTCTTCCCAGACATAGAAGACTTCCAGCCATTAGGAATGTCCAAGACGGGCATAGTGCTTGGCATAATCCTTCTAATCGTAGGTGTATGGTTCATTTTGGCGTAAAGTTTAACTACTGTGGACTAGAAGTATATAGTCATACAAGGAAAGAATCGGGATATCATATTCCTTGTTGACTATATGTGAGCCAAGGATATCATACCCCTATTATTTCTTTGGCTCACTATAACTAGGTTGGTATACAATGGCTTGGGAAGGCAATATCTCATTCCGGGAAGACATACTAGCGCCATCCAGCGTGCTTCGCATCGAATATGCAGGCAAAGATCCGTTCTGGATATGTACTGCTGCAATGAAAATGCTGCGTGATACGTTCAAGCTGAGCACCAAAGACCTGCGCGAGGATGACATACGCTGGGATGTGACGGGTGAAATGCGGGAGTTTTATGGCATATGGCGCAGCAAGCGCAAAGAAGACCAGTGGACATCGACATGGGCAAAAATTACAGCACATGGCTTCATCAGCAAGGAGCATATTGGAAACGTCAAGATAAAACTTGAAGGTTGGCTTGAAACTAAGTTCGATTACTCCAATGCGTTTGCTCATTGGATGTGGAGGCTGTTCAATTACCTATTCTATTGGCGCCAGCGCCGAACATACCTAGATTACTCAAAAGACAACATCATGTCAATGCGCGAGCAGATTCTGCGCGCATACGGGATTCTGAAAGAATAATTTACAGTGCACAAAGAAGTAGCATAAGGTTCCAAATGTTTCTTTGTAGCACTTTAACGATCTTGCGCATAATCTTCGAAAAGCGAAGCTTTTCGAGAGCTCGGAGATGCTTGCATCTCCGAAGCCGCAAGTGAGCTATAGCAGACCAAATAAATCCTTCGGTAGAAGACGTTGGTCTGCTAGATTGTGCTCCACCAATTTCGTATCGAAAAACTTATTTGGAGCACAATATTCGTTTCCAGAAGCTTAGAAAGTTGTTCTCGGCATTCGGCTGCGTAGGTACATTTCAAGGGTTTTCATGCGCTCGTTTAACGTCTCCGTCTGCGCACGGATAGTTGCTAGTTGTGCCTCTATAACCGAAAGGCGGTCCATCAACTCGTAAATGCCGCGTTCCTCAACACGGCGTTCAAATTCGCGTGGCGGCGCCATCGGCATACCAGGCCGCGGAAATTCTTCAATCGATGGCGGGCCTAGAGATTCTATTTCAGCTGATGCTACCGCTCGTTCGCCTTCAAATTCTGCGCCATAGTGGCCACGTGGCGCCGCTGTAGCGGCAGGTGTAGGCGGAAATGGCGGCGTACCGGGTGGATGCAATTCGCCAAGCACATGCTCACGAATAGCCTCTTCGCTTGGCGGCATTTCTTCGCGTCGGCCGATAAGTTTTGAACGAAGTTTTCCAAAAACCATGTAATCGCCTGTATCGATAACAGTTCTGCCTCATGTTAGAGCGGCTATAAGAATGATTTTCTCGCCGTGGTTAATAAAGGTATTCTAACTTGCTAATCGCAATTTGTAAAGCGAGTTATTCTCCTAGTATCTTTTCAATGGCCTCTTCTGCACTCATCCATTCGACATGACTGCGGCCATCTCTTTTAACCATCAGCCCTGCACGGTCGCAAACGTGCGCAACAAGCCATGCATCGTGGTCAGCCACAATTACGCATGATTTCGTTTTTAGCAATTCAGCGACAGCAAGCCGTTCTTCGGCCGTAAGGCCGTCGCTCGGCTGATCCAGCACGTAAATATCGGCTTCGGCGCCAAGGCATCGTGCAACCGCAATGCGCTGCCGCAGGCTCTGTGTAATCGTCGGCCTTCCGCGCAGCGGGATTCTAAGCATTTTAAGCATCTCTTTCGAAAGGCCCTTTAACACAGCTTTCTGCTGCAGGTGTTCCGGCTTGTAAGAAACGGTGAATTTCCCTCTCAACATGCCAGAAAATTCTTTGTCTTTCCCGGCAATAATCTGTAGCAGTGCTGATTTGCCTGTTCTGTCGGCACCAATCAGCCAAACACGCTCATTTCGATAAATCTCGCCATCGACTTGCAGTGCATTCCCATTAAACCGCTTCTGCACGCCTGCAAGTTCAACCATCGCGCTGCGCTCTGCTCCAAACCGTTTCGCACGCTGCGCAGGGTTTTCGCCAGGCTTGCCCTTTGGGCGAACGCGGATGTTCTCGGGCAGCACGCCTTCAACAAAAGCAGAGATGCCTTCTTTCGCGCTGTAAAGCCGCGAAGGCGCTCCCCACGTTTCATCGCCATAGAATATCGAAATCGAATCGCACGCCCATCTCAGAAATGTTATGTCGTTGTCAGCAACAACGACCAAAGCAGTTCTACCCTTTTCCTTAATCAGTTTAGCGACCTGCCATCGCTGCACGATATCCAAGTAATCGCTAGGGCAATCAAACAAATAAACATCGGCGTTCTTTGAAAGCGCGGCAGCAATCGAAACACGCTGCAGCTCATTCGCATTAAGCTGTTCGGCGTTTTTCGTATCATATCCGCCAAGCCGCAGCGCATGCACGACCTCAAAATCCAGATTCAAGTCTGAGAGATTCCGCCGAAAATCAGGCAAGTGTCGTAACCTTTCGACCGCTTGTGGCTTGTAACTCGTAACCAACTCTTCCGCGTCGAGCTTCTTCAGCAACTCGCCAGTTTTTCCTTCGTATTTTTGAAGAAGCGTATACCATCCGCAGCTCGGGTCAAGCCTACCGGCAAGAATAAGCAATGCTGTAGTTTTACCTGCTCCGCCGAGCATGCCTGCAACGCCTCGTTCGGGCAATTCCGGTAGTCCGTACAATTCAAACCCTTTCTCCCAGCGGTGAAGTGGCGGCATCTTAGGTTTTACAGGCGTAGAAATGCGAGGCATATATAAATTAACGAGCAGCGCAATTTATAGCTGGTGGCTGCGAGCTATACTAAGAGGTAGACACCTGCTAGGGCAAACGCTGCAGCAACAAGCCGTAACAGAACTTCCTTCCGCTCGTGCAGAATTGTTATTCCTCCAACAACCGCGATAATCGTGCTGAGGCGCAAAATCGGAAACACGACCATCGCGTCTGCCAGCGCCAACGCCCTGAGGCTAGAGTAGTACGCCACAAGTCCTAGCACAACTGCAAGAATTACGTACCATCCGCGTCTGACAACAAGCCGCCGCGCACTTGGTAACTCTTTCCTCACAAATAATCCAATCAACACAGCGGGTATCAGATAAACGAACGTTCCGTATACGCCTGGATTCCAGTACGACATTGCGACCTTGTCAACTATAGTCACAAAGGCTGCAAGGAAAGCAACAAGCAGCGTTAGCTGAACTCCCCTATCCGACAGTCGGCCAAACCGCAAGCCATGTTTGTGCACAAGAATTATCATCGACACGAAAATCAGCAACGTGCCGGCAATTCGTGCACCTGTCACGACCTCGCCGAGCAGCAGCGCAGAAATAACAAACAGCCATATCATTCTACTTTGAGAAATTGGGTCTCGCAGCGACACCTCGGTAAATTTGTACGAATATGCTGCGATGACTGTGATAAATGTCCAAATGATTCCACCAGCCAAAAGCAAGCCCCATGCTGCAAAACCCACCGGGAGCACCCACTCTGCGACAAGCAGCGGAACGAAAAGCAGGCCCGTAAACAGATTTTCAAAGAAAGCATACGCCAGCGGATGTTCTGTCCTGAGCACAAACCTGTGCACAAGGCTTTTCGCACCACCAGATATTGCAGATACCACCGCAAACAATAGCCAGAGCATACAAATGCCTGCCTATTAAGATTTTAAGCATTCATTTCAATCGGTAATTATGCTCATCTGGTTCGCCTACAACTTCCTGGTTCTGCTGACATCTTTGTCCGTTATACTCGAGAAAAGTTACGGAATGAATATAGGTGTTCTTGCAGCTTTAGCATGGATAATCCTTCCCGTAACGATCATTCTGATAATACAATGGCTTGCCCATATACAATGGGCCGTAATAGATGGTCTGATAATACTGATGAGCCTGCTAATAGTTCTCGAGAAAACGTTCGCCCTCAGCCTAGATTTCCTATCGCCGATTGCGTGGATAGTTGCGGTGATAATGGTAATACTGATAGCGAAGGACCTGTTGTTCATGAAAATTAAGAGATGAATAAGATAACGAAGCTTGCTGAGCTATTTCATCTTCTCGCTTTTATCGAAATTATATCTCCGTGCTTCAGCGGCTGGTCCGATCCGGTTGGCATGCCTGTTCTTGCATTTACGGCAGAAATAAATCCTTCTCCAATCTCCTTATGAATTTCAAACGCCAGATCCCGCGCAGTCGCGCCTTGTCTTACCAGAAAAGCATCTGGAAGAACGTTGCCTTTGTTATCAGACCATCGGCCAGCGTCAGCGACGGGAAAAACGACGATCATTTTCAGCAAATCGTACACGCAAGCATCAAGCACTTTCTGGACGCCTGTGCCACCGTACTTTTTCAAAAAGCCCGCTATGTACTCAAGACCTCTCTTCTGCTTGTCGCTAAGTTTATTAGGATCTGGAGTGTCGAATGAGCTTGATCCGGAAACGTAATTGATCATTCCTTCTTTCGCCGCTTCACGCAGCGCCAGTTCAAAGTCGCCGCTTGCCGGCAGTATTACTCTGCCTGGAAAATCTGTTTTGAGCTTTTCAAAATTCTTTTCTGAGCCGGGGATGTCGATCTTGTTTGCGACTATTATCGTAGGCTTCGAAATCTTCCGAAGGTGGTCCACAAAAGCGAGCACCTGTTCATCTGACCATTTTTTGTAGTTCGTCTCATCCAATCCAGAAGCTTCCAGGGCAGCTTTGATATCATTTTCCTTGATCCTAAGCCCAGAAAATTGCTTCGGCATAACTTTGAGGAACGGTTCATTAGAGCCTTTGCCTGCAGCCGAAATTGCACGTTTGAATATTCCTACAAGCCACCAGTTGAATTCGGTTTCCAGCATATGAACGGCTTCACCCGGATAGAAATTTTCCGAAGGATTTCCTTCAAGATTAGTCTTACCGGAGCAATCTATCAGATGTATGAGCGATTGGCATTGCATTATGTCATCAAGAAAGCTTATGCCGCGGCCGCGACCCTCATGAGCGTTGGCAACAAGACCGGGAATATCCCACAGCTTAAAAGCGACAAATCGTATGCCGTTCGCGCATTTACCGCATTTTTTCTTCTCGCTGCACGGACATTTCACAGCGACATGCGCAGTCCCTTCCGTGCTTGATGTGGTCGTAAACGGATACGGCGCGATTTTGACGTCCTTCAAAGTCGCAGCTTTGAAGAACGTAGATTTACCGCACGACGGCGTCCCTGCAAGCGCGAGTTCTACTGGCATATGATAATGAGCCTCCTAAACTATCAGAGCGAACTATTCATAATCTAACGAGCTCCATACACTCACTCATAGAGCGAGCTATTCGTAACTAAACATACGAGATAGCTTTTTAATATAGTGCGAAGCATAGCTTCGCACATACAGCATGAAGCCGAGCTTCATGCGTACAGGCAGAGTCTCGGATTCTGCCTTGTACAGGCGAATCGAATTCGCCTTGTATGCACAGACGCAGACGATTATTATGTCGCACATCCACGAACTCATAGACTGGGTCGTATCGGTCTACATCGTCAAAGACGGCAAAGTCCTGCTCGTCAGGCACAAGCAATTGGGTATGTGGCTCCCCATCGGCGGGCACGTTGAACTGGACGAAGATCCCGAGCAGGCGCTCTTCCGAGAGGTCGAGGAAGAGTGCGGTCTTGAGATAGAACTCATAGGGAGCGCGAAACCCAGCCTGAATGACCCTATTAGCAAGCCGCTGCCAACGCCCGCCTTCATCGACATTCACAAAATAAGTCCCAAACATAGGCACATCGTGCTTGTATACGTCGCGCGTTCAAAATCAGGAGACCCAAAGCTCGCCGAGAAGGAGCACCACGACATAAGATGGTTTTCTCGGGCAGACCTGAGAAAGAAAGAATTCGGACTTCTGCCGGCCATAATTTTCTACGCCGAAAGCGCACTGAAGATGGACGAGTACATCGAGAAATCCAAAGAATTTATTGGCCGATGAATGCTGGCTTTTGTTTCTTTAGAAAGGCATCGACGCCGATTTTTCTGTCCTCGGTTTGCATCAACCTCGAGCAGTCGATTGCGCCGATAATGTATTTTGCGTCGTACTTCTGATCTGGTTCAGCAAGTTCGTCAACGATGTGACCAAAACCTGGGAAATGCTCATCTACCAATGTCTTTATGTAAGACAGTGCCATCTCGAAATCATGTTTACCGTAAACAACATTTTTCACCGCTTCAACGGCTCTAGGCCCAAGCAAAGGGTTATCCTTAAGCTTTGTTTCTAGATCAGCGATTGCGACAGGTACGTATTCGCCAACAGTCGCTACGGCAGGAATATCCTTCTCATCGGCAACGGCAAGATCAAGTGCAGTATTCAATGCATCCTTCTGGGGAACAACTATATTTACAATGCCCATCTTTCGGGCCGTTTCGGCATCGATCGTTTCACCTGTGCTACACAGATATGCCGCATTATCCTTCCCTGCCTTGTACTCTATTCTCGCTATGCCTGCCCATCCAGGTATCAAGGCAAGTGTAACCTCGGGTAATGATATGGTCACGTCATTTGCAGCCACTACGTATTGTGCCCAAAGCGGCCACTCAACCGAGCCGCCATATCTCCCAGCGCCGTCCATGACACCGATTGTACGCGGTTTTAGTTTTTTAACAATGTTGGCCGCAAACGCACCTTCCAACGTATGTCGCAATGCCCATTCTGGATCGATTTCTCCTGCAAACTCTTTGATATTAGCGCCCACATGAGCTTTTGCAGGCATGCTATAGAATATTACAAAATCCTTATACTCACCACATTTATCGCGTAGAATCTTTGTTCCCTCGTATATCTGCGCCATCGCATCTGCACCGATGGGGTTGGAAGGCGGGTCCGCTATTCTGAAAAGTGCACCTTTCTTGCCATGATGCTCCTTTGGCTGTATTGTTACGTATCTGCCAAGCGTAAGAATAGTATTTGATGTCATGGTGCCTCAATCTCCTGCGGTGTGATAATTGCGCGCCCTGTTATCTTTCCGCTGTGCAAATCTTCGAATGCCTTAGTAATGGTGTTGAGCGAATATTTGGCTGTCACAAGTTTCTTTGGGTGTATCGTCCCATCTTCAGCCAGCTTTATAACTTCTAACATATACCGTGGCGGACATCCCCATGGTCCGCCAACAGTCATCTGTTTGGCCATATAATCCCCAGCCTTGTTGAGCGCTTTATCGACAGAAAATCCGATTGCTCCCACAAAGCCGCCTCTTCGTACGGTTTTCATGGCATTCAGTTGCGTTTCTGCTTTGCCGACGCAATCGAATGCATTTCTTATCGAATCGTTCGTTGATTTCTTCAGTACCTTATAGATTTCAGTCTTAACAGAACCGTCCGGATTAAGATAATCTTTGAGATTTAAACATTCGGCAGCTCCCATGTCTTTAGCCAACTGAAGTGCTGAATCCTTTACATCAACGACAAAAACTTTCGCGTCATATGCAGATGCCAAAATGTCGATGAGCGCGCCTCCAACGCCACCAGCGCCGAAAACAGCAACTTTGTCGCCCTTAGAAACTTTCGACATCTTTATGGCATTATATGCCGTTGCGTAGGCATCCGGTACTACACAATTGCTTTCATCTGCATTCCTTATTGGAAATACATTGTTCCATGGCAGTACGACATACTCTGCAAAACCGCCATCATCTGTGTTTCCCATAAACCTGCTGGATGAGCATATATTCTGGTCTCCTGCATTGCAATCAGGACAATTCTCGCATCCATAAAGAGGCAATGCAAGCGCCGTCGTGCCTATCGTATATCTTTCCGAGATCTCAGAGCCCATGTCTTCGATTGTGAATAGTATCTCGTGACCCAGTATCCTCGGATATTGAATCGGCACATTTCCGCTGAAGTATGTATAATCTGTATGGCAAAGGCCGCATGCTATAACCTTGCCAAGAACTTGTTTCGGTCTGAGAGAAAATAAATTCGTATCTTCGACTTTGATATCATTCGGCCCATACAAAACAGCGGCTTTCATATTCATCACAGCAATACACTGCAACAAAATCATTTAAGGCAAACGCATTCTCGCATAGAAGATTAACATTAAATCCCTATCGCTACATCTTCTCGGGCGCTTCAATCGCCAGCAGCTTTAGACCAGAAGCCAGTACTTGCTTTGCAGCTTTTACGATCTTCAACCGCGCCGCTCGCGTTTTCGCGTCAGTGCGCAGCACAGGCGCAGCTTCGTAAAAGCGGTTGAACGCATCCGCCAAACTGAACAAATAACCGGAAAGATAATGCGATCTCATTTCTTCCGCAGCTCGTCGCAGCACGTCAGGGTATCGCGCCAGCAACCGTAGTAGCGCCTGCTCTTTCTCGTTGCTGTACGGTAAACTGACTGCGCCCTCAGGCGCAGCTATTCGTTTTAGAGCCTTGATCTTCTTCGCTTTTTTCAATATCGCACTGGCTCGCGCATGAGTGTATTGAAGATAAGGACCGGTATCACCTTCCAGAGCAAGAGCTGCATCCCAATGGAAATCAACCAGCTTCTCAGGCCCGTATCGCAGTATGAAATACTTGATTGCAGCCAGTGCATTCGCACGGGCGTGCTCTAATTTTTTAGCATCCGGTAGCTTCGCCCAGTTTGACTTCAGCTTCGCTTTCCATTCGGGCTCGCCCTTCACAGGCGACATGTGCGCACTTACTTTCTTCACGCCTTCAGCGAGCAAATCATCCCAAAGCACAACACGCCCCAAGCGTGAAGACATCTTTTTGCCCTCGAGTAGAACCATCGAATACGCAAGATGGTGCGATCGTTTTGTCAAGTCGGGATATCCGAGCAGTTCGAGTGTTTTGAACAACTGTTGGAAATGCAGTCGTTGGTCTTCTGCTACAACGTAAATATTCCGCTCAGGTTTCCACTGCTCATAGCGCCACAATGCAAACGCAAGATCGCGTGCGAGGTATAACGCTGTCCCATCTGAGCGAAGTATTATCGTGCTCGGTAGGCCATGCTGCTCAAGATTGAGCACAGTCGCGCCTTCAGATTCAAACGTAAGTCCTTTCTCTTTCAGCTTATCGACAAGCTCCTTGCTGCGTTTTACAAATTGCGACTCAAACACAAGCTTGTCGAACTTGATGTTCATAAGCTTCCAGTTCTGCTCGAATCCGGAAATGCACCAGTCTATGACTTTTCGACCGACGTCTGCATAGCCTTTCGTCCCCTTTTCGCACTCTCGCAAAATCTCCTCGACACGTTCTTGCATCGAGGGGCTCCCTTCAACCGCAGCATTCGTTTTAAAGTAGAGTTGACCGAGCCACACGTCTGCCTTGCCGGAAGGCCGCTTATTTTTGGCATATGTCAAATAGCCTAGCAGTGCAACCGCGGCTTGTCGGCCAAGATCGTTGATATAGCAAAGTCGCTTCACGGAAAATCCTTGGCTTTCAAGTATGCGACTCATAGTTTCTCCAAGAATTGTCGAGCGCACAGTTCCCATATGAAACGGATGTGCGGGATTTGGCGAAGAGAAATCGACAATAGCGGTTTTCCGCAACTTTTTCGCAAATCCGTATTTCGCGCCGATACCGGCAAGAACCTTGTCAGCCCAATCAGTCCAATCCACATAAAAGTTAACGTAAGGCCCGATCGCCTTCGTGTTTATACCCAGTATCGCAAGCTTGCTTGCAATCTCGTTTGCAATCTCGGCCGGATTGCGCTGCTGCGACTTAGCAAGCTCAAAACAAGCGAAAGCAAAATCTCCGAAGCCTTCTTTGTTAGGCTCCTCGAGCTGGACAGTCCAGCCGAACTTGTCCTTGATCGTATCGATAATAAGAGAACGCAGCTCACTCCAAGGGTTTTGCATGTTATTCAAAACTAAATCTGCTGCCCGATTCTTAAAGCTAAATAATTTAACGAGCAGCCCGAGGCTGCGAGCTAAATTAAAGAAAAAGCCTAGACTTCCTTTAGTTTCTTGGCCACGAAATCTATGACTTCTGGGTTCACCGGAACCGTTACAGATGTTTTGTAACGCTTCTCGCCCGTTGGCGTAAAGAAGCCGCGGCTTATGGAGATGAAAATGCTCTCTCGCTCGCCGTCTATTGCTTTCTTTCGTGCAACCTCAATGAAGTTGTTGTTCCCGAATGGAACGTGTTCCGCAGCAATTGTTTCGAATTGCACCATTGTTGATTCCTCCTTGTTATCGAATTAAAAGAAAATTTACCTCTTCTTCTTCGCTTTAGCAGTCTCAGCCTTCTCACGTGCCTGCCACTTTAGGTCTTCCCATTCTATCCAGACAACGATCAGGCCGACGAAGATAAGCAGCAAACCGAATACGCCGATGAAGACCGTTTTCAGCGCGCTAAGTGCAGCCGCACCAAGCCAGCCTGCAACGCCATAACCGACGTAATCTGCTGCATACCAGTAGAGACCTGCCAATGCGATTATAATTCCTATAATCAATTTCACCGCAGAGTGCATTGGTTGACACCTCTAATCCAACCGGCATTGTTTACCATTTGCCGGCTATTGTTACCAGAAGTATCCAAACAATGTTTAAATATCTTGTTTAGGGATTATGAGCTACTATGAAATCATCGTACCAATTTATCTCAGAAGCTTGGAAGCACCCGGCAGACATGCTGCGTCGGAAGACTCTGAAGTGGCGCAGCCAAGATGTCATTACGCGAATCGAGCGTCCGACACGTCTCGACCGTGCGCGAGCACTCGGATGGAAGGCAAAGCAAGGCTTCGTTCTAGCGCGCGTGCGAATTGCAAAAGGCGGTCGCGTGCGCCCGAAGCCACGCAAAGGCCGCGGCCCGTCGAAGTCCGGCAGATTCTTCACGCCAGAAGCATCAAAGCAAGCAATTGCAGAACGCCGTGTTGCACGCGTATTTCCGAACCTTGAAGTCTTGAACTCATACGATTCAGGTAGTGATGGAACCTATCATTATTATGAAGTAATTCTCGTTGACCCGAAGCACCCTTCGATTCTTGCAGACCCGAAGACCGCATGGATCGTCCGTCAGAGAAAACGCGCATTCCGCGGTCTTACATCAGCAGCTAAGAAAAGCCGCGGCGTTGCGATGCACAGGCCATAATTCTAATCCTCTGAATGGCGACTTGTAATTCATATTTTAGTCGTAAAATTCGACCTTTAATCCATTTCTGACATATATAATAGTGAGCGCTTGCCGGTATAGGCGGGCGCAATGTGCACGTCCGGTGGTGTGGGTGTTCTACGACCTATACGTTCATACATCAAGCTCAATAGGCGAGCATACAATCGAAGACATGATTAGCTGGGCAAAGAATCTCGGTCTCAATGGGCTGGGAATAGTATTCTTTCCAGAACAGCTTCAAAGTCGCCCCCAGCTGCCAAAAACGGACATCGATCTGGCAAGCGTTTGTGTAATCAAAGCAAACAGTCTGGAAGAACTCGATCAGCTGGTTGCTAGAAGCCGCCAGAAAGCAGAGGTCATAGCGGTATATGGCGGAAATTACGATATAAATCGTGCTGCTTGCTTGAATCCTGCAGTTGATATTCTACTTCACCCGGAGCTTGGCCGCCACGACAGCGGCCTCGACCATATTTGTGCTAGGGCAGCGCAGGAGAATAATGTAGCAATCGAGCTAAATTTTCACTCGTTGTTAGAATCGTATCGCCGCCACCGCGTCTCGGCGCTAGCCGCTATGCGTAAGAACATCATGCTTTGCAAAAAATATGGCGCTCCGTTGATAGTCGCCAGCGGTGCACTGACAAAATGGGACTTGCGCTCCGGTCGGGAACTCGCATCACTGGCAAACCTGCTAGGAATGGAGCTTGGTAAGGCAATCGATTCCGTTTCAATCACGCCAGAGCAAATAGTGCTCACAAACCGTGAAAAGCTAGAAGGCAAACGCTGGGAAGGAGTCCGCATTGTAGAGGAAGATGCAAAGGGAGAGTGAACTAATAAGGTCGTAGAGAAAAGGGCTCGCTTTCGGCGGGCAATGCCAACGAATCAGCCGAAGTTAAAAACGAGCCTTCAGTCATTTCGCCCTATTAGTTTCGTTAAGAAAGGTGTCTGTTGTAATGAACGAACCGAAAAAACTTCCACCGAGCCTTAGACCAAAAGCACGATATGTAGTAGTAGAGATGGTGTCTGCCAGCGCGATCACGTTCGAAGACTTCACAACCGCGTTGTGGAATTCTGTGTTGAACCTGCTCGGTGAACTCACGACTTCCGAATGTAGAATATGGCCCATCAGAAACTTGTACGACGAACGTGCACAGCGCGGCGTGCTGAAGTGCGCGCACGACAAAGTAGAGCATGTACGAACTGCATTGTCGCTCATAACGATGATCGGAGAATCCAAAGCGTCCGTTCGCATACTGGGCGTTACAGGCACTCTGAAATCCGCCAGAAACAAGTATCTCGGAATGCCCGATTTGAGGAGTTATCGAAGTATATGATAACGGGCCGTGAAGTCTTCGGAAAGCTTTGCTTTCCGAGAGCTCGGAGATGCATCGCACCTCCGCAGCTGGCGAGCTATTTGCATCATATTTAAGCATGCACAACTTTCTCTACTTGATACTCATGCCAGAATCCTATCTCGGACTGCTTCGCCGTGCAAAGTCCGCACTGCCGCAAACAAAAGCGGCAGAGCGATGGGAAATCCCTCGGGCAATCGTCCAGATTAGCGGCAAACGGACAACCGTACGCAATTTCATAGAGATAGCACGAGCATTGCGTAGAGAACCGCAGCATATCGCAAAATTTTTGTTCAAAGAGCTCGCAGTGCCTGGCAACGTCGGCGAAGCTTTGGAACTTCAGGGCAAGTTCAACTCCGAGCAAATCAACCGCAGAATCGAGGATTATGCCAAAGAATTCGTGCTCTGCAGCGAGTGTGGCAAGCCCGACACGCAACTCGCGCGTAAGGATCGGCTTTGGTTTATTAAATGTGAAGCCTGCGGCGCTCAGCGTCCTGCAAGGGCGGTATAATCAAACGAAGCGCTCCTGAAGGAGCGCCGAGCTATAGCAAGCCAAGTAAATCCTTCGGTGGAAGCTGTTGGCTTGCTAGATTGTGCGCCACCAGTTTCGTACCGAAAAACTTACTTGGCGCACAATATTCGGAGATGATAGTATGGCACTTTCTTACAAATTGCATAAAACTGAAAATGATGTACTGCTCGCAATAGCCGACCGTGCACTCGTTGGAAAATCATTCTCCGATAATTCGTTCGATCTTAGCGTTTCTAAAGAATTCTACGGCGAAGCCGCCGCAGATGAGCAAGCTATTATTTCATTGGCAAAATCCGCAACAATTGTAAATGCAATCGGCGAAGAGAGCATAGCGTTCCTGAAAAAGAACAAACTTGTGTCAGAACGGGAAATAAGAATGATTTGCGGTCTTCCGCACGCACAGATATTTTCTATTTCTTGAGCGGCTGCGCAACCCGCCGAGGCGGCCTGTATTGTGCAGATATGCGCGCTTGCGGCAAAAGCTGCATTAGCTGTTCCGAATATTTGCCTAAACCGCGCCTCTGAAATCTGCTGGCAGCTGCTGCACAGTGATATGCCTGCTCAAGCTCTTTGCCGCTATAGCGTTCCGGTAGGTTCTCAAGAATCCACGCATGAAGGCTGTCGATATCAACGTTAGTAGACCTGCGTTGGAATATTGCATCCAGCATTTCGAATATACGTTCCACTCTATCCTTGTCTATTTCTTGCAACGATGCTGAATCGACCGCATTAAGACTCTCGAGCGCTATCAGCGCAAACCGCACATCGCAGTCGCTGAGCCTGGCAAGTTCGTAAAGAGCGCGTTCGTTGCAATCAATCCGTTCTTCGGCACATATCTTTTTCAGAAAACCGGAAAGCTCAACCGCACCGGCCTTTTGAAACTGAATTATCCGCATACGGGTGTCCTTGCGAAGTTCCACAAGATTGCGCTGATAAATATCGGTTGTCTCAAGTATAACCGGCCACGTGCTGTGCTCGATTAGTTTTAGAACGTCACCTGTAGAAATATCAACATCCACATTGGCAACAAGAACTTTTCCTCTCGACCACATGCTTGACTGCGCGCTGGCGGCAAGAAGTTCATCGTAAGCATCAGATACGACTTCAAATCCTATCTCCGCTGCGACAAGCTCGACAGCAAGCGTCTTTCCGCAGCCAGGCGGTCCGCTTAAAACGATTGCATAGCCGCGCTTCCACGCAGAAATCAGGCGTTTTAGCTCATCGGCTTGCAGGCGGTTTCCAATCATGCCGGTAATAGCCTTCGGCTTATATTTTTCGAGAAACATGATGAATACCTGATGTAAACTTCTACAAAATCTTCTTAAGGCGGATCGTGGGAAGTCGAGCTTTTACATTTTTGTGCATCTTGTTTCTTATGCCGCGACGCCATAAAATTAGACGCACCCTGCATAAACGACACCGACGCCTTACACTAAGCCGCAGGATTAAAATGATCGAGCGTGCAAACCCAAACGCCTACATACCGGAACGTTCAGAAATCGAAACATCAAACCATCGTGATGTAGCCCTACTCGAGCATGGATGGGCACCTGAAGAAACAAAATTCGGCGAGCCCTTCAAAGGTAAGAACAAGATTCTGATTTCTGAGGAAAAATAAAATAACGAGCGAAGTCTTCGAAGAGCGAAGCTCTTCGAGAGCTCAGAGAAGCTGTGCTTCTCTGCAGCCGAGCTATTCACATTACACTCTGAACGTCGCCACTTCTGCCAGAATGTCTTTGTGCGTCAAAAACAGTGCACGGCAACAATAGCGTTTCAAACCGAGGCTGTCGAGAACTTTGCCTGCTTTTTCGCCTTTCTCGACGCGCTGCTTGTATTCTTCCCACACGCCTGCTAATGGCTTTCCACACGTCATGCAACGGATCGGAATGATCATATTTTTCACCTAACGGGCCTGCGCATGACGCAGGCGAGCTATTGTTATATTTTTATTTGCTTACCTCTTCGATTGCTGCTTTGTTCGGCGCGGACCGGCCGTAGATCGTGAAGGCTTGTGCGGTTCTGTTCGGCGCGAATCCGATACAAGCAGCGTTCTATCATAATCATGATACGTCTGACGAAGTTCTTTACTTCCCGACCATTTCACAAGACCTGTTGCAAGTGCAGTCCGCGCAGCATCGGCCTGTCCCCATATTCCGCCGCCTGTGACATTTATGTCGACATCGACTTTGCCTGTAAGCTCAGCGGGTGCAAGCATCAGCGGCTCGCGCAGCCTCATGCGTATATATTTCGGTTCAATAAGATCAAGCACTTTCGAATTGATTGTGATTTGGCCGCTGCCAGGACGCACAGTAGCACGAGCTATGGCTCGCTTGCGCTTACCCAACGTCTGTATCGCCTTCTTTCGTTCAGCCATAAAATTTCACGCAGCGTTCAGATATTTCTTTCCTTGTTCTTTCGTTATACCGAAACGTTTAAACCACAACTCTTCCTCCGATTCGTGGTTTTCGATGTATTTGGACATTTTTATTATCCTTACAACCTGTTTCTTGCCGTTCGGTCGTTTTACCATCACGACATTATCGCTGTACTCAGGTCTTAGGGAATACCGTTTCGCTTGAATGGAGTTAAATTTGTAAAAATTGGGCATACTCAACCATTCATTACCCTCGAAAGCTCGCCAATGCTGATGCATGGGCTGCGAATATCGCGTTTCATCGATTTTATGTCGCCCTTAAGCCCTTCGGGCACGCCCTTGTAAACGCGCAGCTTTCGAAATGCCGCCAGACCCTTTGCCTTTTTGTAAGGTAGCATGCCTCTGATTGCGCGCCTAACAATCATGTCCGCGCGCCTTGGAAAGTACGGGCCGTGTTGTGGCGAGCCGATAGGGAGTTTCTCAAGATACTTTTTCTTAACAAACTCCCTGTCGCCAGTAATGACGACCTTTTCGGCATTCAAAACTATGACTTCTTCGCCTGCTAGTAGCAATTTAGCTGTTCTGCTCGCAAGGCGTCCAAGTACCGCTCCATCGCCATCGAGTATCATTACCATTTCCTACACCAGTCTTCAGTTCTTGGTACGATAGTTTTTAAATGCTTTGTAAAGCGGATAACTCACTATCGCGGGGATGCTCGAGTGGCCAAAGAGGTAGGACTTAAGAGTAACTTAAGTTTCGAGCCGAGCAATCGGCGGTGACATAAGAAATCCTATGGCTTAGTGCCTTCGCAGGTTCAAATCCTGCTCCCCGCATTTTGTTTACTTCAGCTCTTTCTTCACGGCCTTGGCAAACTCGTCAGCACGGTTCGAGAGGATCTCAAGCGCCTTTTCGAAAATCTCCTGAGCGCTCAAACCGCAAGCGCTATCGATATTGAAAGTAAAGGATTTACCGCGTTGCTCGTAGCCCACGGTCGCGGCTTGCCATTTCGCATGCTCGTGACCTAGTCCGAGTTGAGCCAATGCTGTAAGCTTAACCGCCTGGTTCTCCAGAAGCTCGACAACTGGCATATTTTCATCAAGCGGTACAACATCTTTATCATCGGACTGAAGGTCGCCGGCGCGCACAATTCCAGGACCCATCTTCTCAAGCGAGAATCCGGCTTGGCATTTACTGCATCCTTTGCCTTTGCATGTGCATTCCGAAGGAAGATTATATTTATCCGCGGAGAATTTGAGAGGGACCATACCGAAGCGGTGCGCAAGAGTTTCGTCTACGAGGCCAGAACCGTTTGCCGTGAAATCAATATGCTCAATAGCCATTACGGGAATCTCGCCTATCATAATTCTGCGCAACGCATTAGCCATTGCAAATTCTATGTCTTCCACGCGCACGCGCATCGTGCGCTCGTTCTTTTCAATAATTTTGACTTCCATTTTATTCACCGCTTTTCATACGGCTTTAGCGTTTTCATGATTTTCAATGCACCGGCTGTTCCCCGTCCGATTGCCGGGACAAAAGTTAATTCGGGCGGCTCTGTAACGTCCATCCATAGTGTGCCGTAAGAGCTCGAAAGTGTAATTGCTGGTGCAGATTTATTTGGCAGCAAATGAACATTCCCTCCAAGTTTTTTAACTCCACTAATATAAGCAGTTATAACATCTTCAACCTTTTTCGAATCCAAGTACATAGGTCCTTTTTTCGTCATCTCCTACACTCTCCGTCCTCTTCGGCCGCCTTTCTTGCGGCAATGATCGTGCGGTATCGGTGTAACATCCTCAATTGAAAGTATGCGAAAGCCTGATCGCGCCAGTGAACGGATAGCCGGCTGAGCACCTTGTCCGGGAATCCTGGACTTGTTATGGCCGGGTGCGCGTACGCGTATGTGCAGAGCATCGATGCCCATCGCACGCGCTTTGTCCGCTGCTTTTTGAGCAACTCTCATGGCAGTAAACGGTTTGCCTTTCATCATATCGCGGTCTGTGACCATGCCGGCGGATATCATAGCAAGCGTTTCGCTGCCGGTAAGATCAGTAATATGAATAATCGTGTTGTTCATTGACGAATATATGTTTGCGACACCCGCCTTCATGTAGCTCCACCTGTAACGATCATTTTAGATTTGACTTTCTGAACGATGTCAACTTTATCCTCCAAATCAGCAGGAACAAGCGCGCTTGGCCAGTGCACAACTTGGTCGCCCATGATGACATGCCTGTGGACTATAAGCTGGCGCGCCTGCTTGTGCGTTTTCACAAGACCGCGCTTCACAAGAACAGTTTGTAGTCTTCGGTTGAGAATATCATCCGTCTTTAGGCCGAGAATATCGTCCAGTGTACTGACGCTAAAGCCTATTCTTCGCAGCCTGGAAATCAGTTCATCCTGAACCTTCTGATTTGGGACAGCCTGCAACTCACGTGCACGGCGCCTGAAGTCACGGACTATTCCTTCTGCTCGCCATAGCTCGTGCTTGCGTCTAAGGCCGAACTGCTTGAGCACTGGCGCCTCACGCTCTAGGCGTTCTTTGTCGAAAGGCTTATGCGGCCTTGACCACTTTGCTCTGTGTTTTCTTGGATGGCCCATAAATTATCACTTTATCTTAACGAGCCGATGTAATCTGCCGAGGCGCTCTAAAGAGCGCCGAGCTATTCAGCGGCGAGTTATTTATCTTATTTTTTCCCCTCCGCTGGTTTCGCCGCCGGGGCAGCTTTTGCGGCCGTTGCAGGTGCTGCCGCTTTAGGCGCAGCTGCGGCTGCCGCCGCCTTGCGAACGACTCCGACGCCGCGGCCTTTCCTGCCGGTACTGCGCGTGCGCTGTCCGCGTACAGGCAGGCCAAGTTCGTGCCGAATGCCTCGCCTGCACCTTATGCGTTTCATGAAATGAATGTCTTCGCGCTGCTGGAACGTAAGAGCATCTCCGACCAAATGCACATCTGCGCCGCTTTCCGGAGCTTTTCTGCGGTTTATCATCCACTTTGGAAGCGTTGGCGATTTCGACTGATTAAGTATGAACGTTTGAAGTGCTTTTACTTCGGTTTCATTCAGAGAACCGACCAACTTGTTGCCGTCTATGCCCGTAGACGTGCAAAGTGCATTCGAAAGCATAAAACTGATGCCTTTGATTTTGCGCAGCGCATGCTTTGTCGCAAGCGTTCCATCCACGTCTGTCGCGGCTATGCGCACAATTCTTCGAACATCCGGACTGACCGCTTTTTCAGGTTTTGTTTCAGGCATCTTTGGGTGCTTTGCCTCCTTAGCCTCTTTTGCTCCGCCTTTGATAGCAACTTCAACATCAGCCATATCTACTCACTTTTCGTCCACTTCAGCTTGCGTGGGTCTCGACCCATTTCCTTAGAAGCTTCGCATTTCGAGCTGCAAAACCAAAACATTTTACCTGTCTTGAGCACGATTACTTTACCCGTTCCCTCTTCGATTTTCCCCGAACAAAACGAACATTTTGGCATAATTATCATCTAACGAGCCGCTGCAATGCAGCGGCGAGCTATTCATCTTATCCTTATTTCATCTCCTTCCGAAGCTTCCAACGCTTTCCATCTCAGTTTCACGCAGCATGAGCACATCTCCGAGGCGTAGCGGGCCTATAACGTTTCGCGTAAGTATTTTACCCTTGTCCTTGCCGTCGAGCACGCGAGCCTTTACCCTAGTTATTCCTTTGGCTCCCACGCGTCCGACAATCTGGACAATCTCACATGGTGTTGCGTCATCTGGCATAGTTCTTACCTAACGAGGCGCAAGCATTGCTTGCGCCGAGCTATTGTAATTATTCAGTTCCCTCACTTCTTCCCGAGAACATCGGCAAGCGTCTTTTTAGCTTCGCCTGCATCGGCTACTGCAACGGCTGTCGTGCCGACATCGATGCCAGCAGCCCGGCCAAGTTCAACCTTCGATGGTACCTTGACATAAGGTATTTTCTTTTCATCGCAAAGAGCAGGTAGATGCATAACGATTTCTGGCGGGTCTACATCCTCCGCAAATACGACTACCTTTGCCTCGCCACGCTCGACTGACTTTGTGACTTCGTTAACACCGCGACGGATTTTTCCTGTTTCGCGGGCTGCCTCAATCACCTCGAGAATTTCTTTCTCTTTCATTGGATCACCTGTATTTTTAGCTGCGCCGCAGCGCAGCAATTTATCATGCTGTGCTTCCTGAAGCACAGCATCACGAAAGGAAACCTGTATTAGCTCTGTCCAAAGACATAGGTTTCCTTTCGCTTATGACGAGCTTACACGGCATGCAGCGAGCTATTGAGTTTTCGTATGAAAAATAGCTCGCTCGCACAAAGGTGCAAGTTCATCCGTTAGATTACCGTATTCACATCCAGAACCTTTTTAAGGTTTCTAGAATGGTGAAAGGTAGTGAAAGGTATGGCACAATTCCTCAAAGTCAGATGCGAGAAATGTCACAACGAGCAGATTATATTTAGCAAGGCGTCCGTCATAGTCAAATGCGTCGTCTGCGGCGAAGTGTTAGCGGAACCTACAGGTGGCCTCGCAAAACTCAAATTCAAGCCCGTTGAGGTCTTTGAGAACAGGTAAATCACGCAACAATGCCCGCCAGCAGCGCAGCACTGCCTAACGCTGTAATCAGCCCTACTTTTTGATGCGCCGACAATCGCTCTCGATTTATCATCAATCCAAGCAGCGCAGCCAATGCTATATAGCTTTCCGAAAGCGCAACAGCTATGCTGATAGGTATAAGGCTAGCAGCGAAAGCAAAAGAAATCCAAGCAAGATTATCCATCACCCCGACCGATAACATGAGTTTGGGGTTTCGCCTAAAATCATGCATCATGTTCCCAAGTCGCCTGTTCGTCATGAGATAAAAAATGCATATCATTGACATGAACATGCTGGAAAACCAGATGACCATCAACGGATTTGTAATCCTTGCTCCAAGTGCAATTAGAAAGTTGGACATTCCCATCAGGATAGCACCTACTATAGCAAGAAAAACGCCGCGTTCAATCCACGCCTTTCGTGAGAAGTGATGCGAACGCAGCGATATCATGATGAGACCGATGACCAGTGTGGATATCAGAATAATCTCAGCCATACCAAGTGTTTCGCTGATGACAATGATGGCCAACACTGCTGCTATCGGAACCTCCAGTGCGCAGACCGGCTTTATAATCGCGATTTTGCCTCTTTTGAGGGATTCGAAATCAAACATTGCGGCAACGGTGATAACCGATGACGCGGCGAGTAGGGCCAAAAACGGGCCCTGCTGCGATAAAATCGCCAGATCATTCCACACGAATGGCGTTAAGATTATAGCGCCTGTCCCGACAATCACAAATAGAGTCTCCCAATCGCCAACCCTCCTAGTCGAGCGTTGTATAAGAAAATCCCCGAATCCCCAGAAGATGAGTGCACCGAAAGCAAACAAAACGCCAATTTCTATTGCCATGGATTATATTCGGCTACTCCAGAATTAAAAACTGTTCTACTCCACGACCTCAAACTTCGCTTCTATATTGCCTGCTTCTGCGACAAGCTTGTTCAGCTTGTCGACGAACTCTTTACCGCCTTTTTTTGGGTCGAGAGTACGATACTTGACAAGATATTGCGGCGCGGCGATATAGCGTACGTCGAGCTTCGCATGCTCGACCTTCTGAAGCATCTCGCGGATTGCCTCGACACCATTTGACGCATACGATCGCAGAAAGAGCTTCGCCGTGAACTCGAATTCTTTCTGTTCAATCGACTTTTCGGCGACTTCGACAATCGCATCAACCCATTCCTTCGGAAGTACCTTTTCCAGCTTTTCGCGTTTTGATAGTGACTCCTTGAATGCTTCATACATCGAACCGAACCGCTCCTGCAGCAAAAAGCCGACTTCATCGTAGCTTTGTTCCAAAGTTTTGCCAAGCTTCTGGCCCACTATCTCGAGCATCTTCTCGGCGCGCTTTTCCATGTTGTATTCCTTCAGTTTTTGCGCGCGCTGCTGCGAGCTTGCACGTTTTATTGATAAGGAAAGAGGCTCCTGCCTCGTGACGATAGCCGCGACCTCCTGATTTGGCTTGACAAAATGTCTGATATCACGCACCCAGCCTGAAGCAACTTCGGAGATGTGTATCATGCCCTCAACATTGTACTCCGAAAGCTGGGCAAATGCAGAATTAGGATTGATTTTGACTATCTTCGCAATAACTATCTCGCCCTGCGAAGGCAGCCCTCTTCGTTTTGGCATGGCAAAGATATGTAGTCAAGACTTAAAAACAACCCGTCGGGTTTAAATCAGCCGAAGAATAATATCGTTCTAGGTGCAATTATGGAAACTACAATCATACAATTCGAAAAGGTCAAGTTGAAAAACCCTATTCTCATCGAAGGACTGCCAGGCATAGGCAATGTCGGCCGCGTAGCCGCGGGGTATCTCATTTCCGAGCTCAAAATGAAACACTTCGCAGACCTTTACTCACCGCATTTCCTACCGCTCGTTGTTCTCCACCCAGACGGCATAGCTAGTATGCTGAAAAATGAATTTTTCTACTGCAAAGGCAAAAATCACGATATCGTTATACTGAGCGGCGACACGCAGTCAATAAATGCGGAAGGTCATTACGACATCTGTGAAAAGATAATCAACTTCGCGGAAGGCATGGGTGTTGAATCTATTATAACACTCGGCGGCTTTGCCGAGGGCAAAGAAGTCAAAGAACCTCGCGTAATAGGCGCTGTGAACAACCCTGGTCTTGTCAAGCGCTATTCCAAATTTGGAATCGACTTCGGAAAGAACCATCCGGTCGGCACAATCGTTGGAGCGTCAGGCATCCTGCTCGGCATGGCCGGATTACATGGAATTGACTCGTTGTGCATCATGGGCCAAACTATGGGATTTCCCATGATAACGGATCTAAGGGCTGCAGAAAAGGTAATCCGTATGCTAACGGGCATTCTGAATATAAAAGTCGACCTTGCAAAACTCGATGCAATAGTCAAACAAATGGAAGAAAAGATTCGCCGCGCAGAAACAATGCACAAGCAGATGCTCGATCAGCTATCAAAACCGAAAGAAGAAGTGAGATATATAGGGTAGGATGGCGTGCTTCCTTATAACGAGCGGCGCGAAACACCGCGAGCTATTCGTGAACTATTTCCAGCCTAAACAAACGCTTATAACCTTGCTTATTACAAATGCTGCAGAAAGCAGAGCTTTCTGGGCTCTCGGAAATGTCTCAAGTTGTTGTACAACTTGAACATATGTCGAAGTCAGACTTCGACAAAAGCTTCGCTTTCCGAAGATGTGCAATCCGCGCTGTGGTGTTCAGTATGGTGATACAATTGACTCGCTTTGAAAGAACACGGATCCTCTCTGCACGCGCATTGCAGATAACAATGGGTGCTCCGATACTCATCAAAACCAGCGCCACAGACCCCAAGGAAGTCGCCAGACAAGAATTCGAATCAGACGTTTTGCCGATAACCGTAAAGAGGCCATTTTAAGACTACTTCTGAGTGTCTAAGCGCCCAACGTAAACATGGTTTAATCCGTAACTCTTTACAATAATAATTCTATGCAAGCTAAGATTCAATCAATCGACCTTTACCCTATCTACGATTCTTTGGGTGGCCAAACGCTGGAAGCCGTCATAAATGGCCATGCGGCCGCATGCCCAGGCGGCATATCCAGAAGCGCTTACGAGGCACCTGTCGCCCCAATCGCACAGGCACTCAAAGTCTTCGAAAAGGCAAAGAAAGACCTTCTCGGCTCGTTTACACAAACGAGCTTCGACGCCAAGCTCGAAAAGCTCATGCCAAAGCTTGGTGCGCAGGCAACGACCGCACTATCACTTGCATTCTACTCGGCCAGCGCGCTACCTGAACCATACAATACTTTTCCAAACCTTCTCGGCAATGTCTTGGGTGGCGGCGCCCATGCGCCTTGTAAGACAAGAACGACAATCCAAGAAATTCTTGTTCTGCCGCGCGCTAAGACTCTATCGGCAGCAATCGAAACTAACTTTAAAATCTGGCGCACAGTCGGCGAAGAGCTGGCAAAACGTGGTGTCTGCGGTCTCAATTATGAAGCTGCATGGAACGCAGATATAAACGATGATTCCGCACTGGCACTCGTAGCCAAGGTCGCAAAGCAAAATAGAGCACAGATAGGCATAGATGTCGCTGCATCTCAATTCTTCAAACAAGAGAAATATAACTGGAGCGACCGAGTGCTGACACGAGATGCTCATATAGAACGAATACTCGGTTTTATCAAAAAATACAAGCTAGCTTACGTAGAAGATCCGCTTCATCAGGATGATTTCGAAGGCTTTTCAAAAATCTTGGAAGCTACAAAAGGCAAAGTAATGGTGTGTGGTGACGACATTATTTCGACAAATCTAGACCGTCTAAAGCGTGCAGCCCGCGAACACTCGGTGAATGCGGTTATAATCAAGCCAAACCAGATCGGTACTGTAAGCGGCAGTCTGGCCGTTATTGCGCATGCGAAAAGGAACAAAATTGTGCCGGTAATATCCCACCGATCCCGCGAAACGCCAGATACGAGTATATGCAGATTGGCACAACTCTGCCCGATCGCCAAATTCGGTGTAGCAGGTATGCGTACAATCAAACTGAATGGCCTGTTGCGACTGTGGCACGCGGCTTCGAAACCGAAAATCGCGTTTTAAAAGCTTTTTCTTCAAGAACAAGCAAACGGAGATGACCATGCTAAAAAAACCGGCCGCAAAAGAGCGATTGATAGTTCCGCGCGAGAAGTACCTCGCTGCAGGTGCACACATAGGAATGACTTTCAAGACGGCTGCTATGAAGAAGTTCATCTACAAAGTCCGCCCGAACGGGCTTGCAGTCCTCAATATCGGCGAATTAGATCGTCGTATAGGGCTTGCAGCAAACATGTTCGCAAATGCAAAGAATCCGTTAGTTGTTTGCAGAAAGGATATCGGCTGGGATGCTGTCAACAAGTTCGGCCAGATAACAGGGATACCTGTACAGATAGGCCGTTTCATGCCGGGATCACTGACAAATCCTTCGTATGAGAACTTCAGCGAACCAGACTTGACAATGGCGATCGACCCTATTGCCGATCATCAGGCATTGCTGGAATCTGCGAAGGCGCGCATTCCAATTATAAGTTTAGCCGATACATCTCATGATACGAGCTTTATTGATCTCGTCTTGCCGTGCAACAACAAAGGCAAGAAATCGCTCGCGCTAATATTTTGGGGAATAGCAAGTCAGCTGGCGGCAAAACAGAACAAAGAATTCACGTACAAGCCAGAAGATTTTGGATGGGAATAATCTGACTGCGCCAAAAGGCGCAGCAATTCGTTTGGTGAAATGAATGGGAATCCGACCAGCAAAATGCTACAGAACGGTTCATCGACCAAATACCAGGCAGTCGCAAAAGAAGCCGAAGAAAGGCTACGTGAAAGGTGTCCCGAGGTCGAAAGTCGTAGACTTCCGCGCAGGCGAGCAACTCGCATTTCCGAAAGTAGTGTACTTAATCGCAAATAATGCCGTTCAAATCCGCGACAATTCGCTTGAATCAGCCCGTGTTGTTGTGACACAAAGCCTGGAAAAGGCGTTCGGCAAACCTCAAGGATACTTCTTCCGCTTGCGACCGTATCCACATCATGTTATACGAGAAAATCCGATGGCTACTGGAGCAGGAGCAGACCGTTTCCAGCAGGGCATGCGCAAGTCGTTCGGCAATCCGATAGGCAACGCCGCACAAGTTCGAGTCGGTCAAATCTTGATGGAAGTACTCACAGACGAAGCAAATATCAAGCGTGCAAAAACCGCTCTCAACTGTGCGCGCTACAAGCTCCCGACGACGTGCAGGATTGTAGTGCAGGATGCAAAATAATCTAACTCGCACACAATGATTTCTAAAGTCTTCGAAAAGCGAAGCTTTTGTTGAAATCTCGGATTTCAACATATGTCCAAGTTGCATAGCAACTTGAGACATTTTCGAGAGCTCAGAGATGCGGAGCATCTCTGCAGCCGAGCTATTCGAGAATTATCTTTTATACCCGCCGTGGTCATTCAGCACGATGCTGAAAAGTATCGGTGTGATTATTACCGTAATCAGTATCAGCACTATCATAGAGCCGTAGATCTGGTTCGTGATGGCGCCAAGTGCTAATGCAATCTGTGATATAACTATTCCGCATTCGCCGCGTGGTATCATGCCTACAGCTATTATGTTTCTGTCGCGGTGCCTAAAGCCCATCCGTTCTGCAACAATGCCCGAACTTATCACTTTAGTGAGTATCGCTGCAGCCGTCAAGAGAGCAATCAGCCACCAGTATTCTGCTAGCATGCCTATATCTATCACAAGTGCGCTATATGCGAAAAATATCGGCACAAAAAAGCCATAACCAATGGTACGAACTTTAGGCGCAATCACTGTCTCCGCAAATGCGGATCTTGACATCAACATTCCCGCAAGAAAAGCCCCCACCAGAGCAGCGATGCCTATGTTCTCGGCAAAAAACGTTACTGCAAACACTATTGCCAACGGAATGGAGAGCAATATTTGCTCGTCTTTTAGCCTCTGGACAAGCGACAAGATGCGGTTCACAAACTTCGCCCCGACTGTCACGACAACTAGTATGAACCCTAGGATTATGAAGAGAAGCTGGAAAGATGACCAAACACTTGTCGTACCAGCAAAATAGCTTGCAAGGAACGACAACCCGAGAATTGTGATAACATCATCTGCCATCGAAGCCGTTAGTAAGAATTGGCTTACCTTTGTCTGGAATTCTCCGCGGTCGAGCAGAATTTTGACGGGTATAGCGGTCGATGTTCCCATGAGCGCTATGCCTAAAAATACGCCTGTATCAAAGCTTCCAAGTGCGAATAAGCCTATCGCAAACCCTCCGACAAGGGAAGCCGCACATGCGACAATCGCCAGTATACTTCCCTTGTATATGTGCCCTTTCATGTTGTCAAAGCGCGTCGAAAGGCCGATAAGGAAAACGAGCAATATTATGCCTATCTGCGCAATGTCCCCGAGCAGAGCGCTCGGCTTCACGAGAAACAGCAAGGGTCCAAGCACAAGCCCTGCCAGAACTTCGCCAACGAGCGAATCGATCTTCAGCCGTTCTGCTATCTCGCCGAACATCTTCGCTACAAAAAGCAGTATAGCTATGTCCAGCAGGACTCCTATTTCCATGTCGAATTGTTTGTCAGAATGAGCTATATAACGATTTCTCGACTTTCAGCTGTCACGAAAGAAATAAGAAGTGTAAGATAACGAGCAAAGCGAGCAAATTTATATCATAACGCCAAGTTTGACAACGAAAGCGGCTATTCGTCTAGCCCCTGCATGCGAGCAGCGGATTGGTGCAATTGCCCGCGTCTTTCAGGCAATTCCCGAACTGAACCCACGCCTGCTGCGGTATATCCATCACGCATCGTAGGTTAACTACATTGCCGACAGCGATCTTAACCATCGCTATCATGCCCCACATCACAAATACAGCAATAATGCAAACCGCGAAAATCCTCAGAATACGAGACGGGGTAAGGATGTGTCCGTGCGCTTTCGAAAGCGCATTTTGCATCCGTTCAGCGACTTTCTTTGAAGCGCTAAGCCACCATATTCCGCCAAAAGTTCCGATTACATCGAAAACTAGCAGAAGCATTGCAAGCTCTATTTGCCTGCTAAGAAACAAGACAATTACTACAAAGATGCCTGGTATAGCCATGATGATGCGATGGATGTTTTTTGCTTTCAAGATGAACACCTGTCCAGCTTCCCGAAAAGAAACGATTTTCTTTTCGAGGATGATACACATTAAGCCAGCGGAATATTCTTAAATCACGAAATTAAGCGCCGAGGGTGAGATTTGAACTCACAAGTCCTTGCGGACACCAGCTTTCCAGGCTGGCGCATTACCAGGTTGTGCCACCTCGGCATATCATAACTGCCAGAAGGCAGCTATTGCAGAAAAAGGTACACGATTATTCTTAAGCCTTGACCACTCGGTCGATTTGTACAACGACTACGTTTTTTCTCGTGAGGTCTTCTGCAACGGCATAACCAAGCGCAAGCAGCTCGCCCTCAACGGACAAGATAGCGACTAATTCTCCCTTCTGCATGCCGCTGTTCACCTTCACGATTCCTGAAGTAGAAATCGGTGAACCATGCATCACGGCTGGGATAGAAGAATCCTTTACTACAATATTCGGAATGTGTGCGACTGCACGTTCGATGGGTAAAATAATTCGCCTCAGCGAACTATCGTCGCCCAAAGCATTCTGCAACTCTTCCATCACATGGCAATCTTTTTCGCCAAAAGGCCCCGAGCGTGTTCGACGCAATCCTTTCAGATGTGCACCGCCGATCTCAGCCCCGATATCGCTCGCCAACTTTCTTACATAAGTTCCGGCTTCGCACACAACTCTCAAATTCACGTCGTTGCCTTCTCTGCCAAGAACGTCTATAGAATAAACACGCCGCTCACGCTCGCGCCTGACAACCGCAGACTTTACAGGAGGTATTTGTTTAATCGTGCCGATAAATTTTTCCAGCGCAGTTTGCAGTTCACCTTCGCTAACGCTCCTGTGCAAATGCACCACAGCAATATATTCCTTATCCAGTCTTTCTAATGCGGGCGCAACTCTTGTTGCGCGACCGAGCAGAATCGGCAACACTCCGGTTGCATTTGGATCAAGTGTACCGACATGCCCGGCAAGTTTCACTCCAAGCAGTTTCCTAACTTGTTCCACAACTTCACGCGAAGTCGGTCCAGCGGGCTTGTCCAGAATTAATAATCCGTTTTCTACAGGCATGGATTACGCCCGTATACCATACGCTGCTCTGATAATCATTGCAAGCGGTATCGAAACTAGAATGTACCACCATATCCAGCCAAGTTGCCACCCGCCTATAAGCGGCAATCCGTCTGGAAGCTTTGCTGCAATCAGCGCAAGATGTACTTTACCGTTCATCTCAGAAACCTGCCATGTATTGCCTGCTAAGACGGCGTCTAGCGGCATCTGGCCGCTAAGTTGCGCCCCATCGCCAGTTATCGTAAAGCTCCCGTTGATTGTGGTTATCGTATAGTTTCCAATAGCGGATAGCGCGAACACGCCAGTTCCGTCTGCAAGATTGACATCGATATCACGATAATACGTTCCCAACCACGGCAGCAACAATACCACAATAAGAAAGGAGAGCAGCATGGGCTTTGTGTTCATGCGCATAAGCTCACGCTGAGCCGTCATCGACTGTGACATTAGCTCCTTCTGGCGTTCGGGTGGAGCTTTCCGTGCTTCAGCACTAAGTTCCTGCGATCTTACCTTGGCCGCAGCAGCTTTGTCTTGATTCACAAGAATTCGGTAAAATGCGTTTATCACAATCAGGATGATAGCTGAAACCAGCGTAATACCGAGTGCTGCATTCAATCCATCAAACATAATTTTTGACCTCGTTCACGGAAATTAATTTTGCTTCATAAATTACGTCTTCTCAACTTTCCTGACGCGGAAGCCCTTGCCAATCGAATGTAGTTTCTTGCACTCTTTGCATTTGAAACGCCAATCGACTTTACGTGTCGGTTTTTCGCGGCCTTTCGGGTTCTCTTTTGGGAAGCTGCCGTATCCTGTCATCTTCCTCAAAAAGCGTCTCTGGCCGCGCGCAAGCGTGCGTCGTGGCTTTCGCTTTGCATCCTCGAGCGTGTGCTCGGTGTGCTTCCTACAGAAGTTACAATATCGCACTTGTATTTTTGGGACAAGCATATCATTTCACTTCTTTTCTAACGAGCCGCCAGCTGGCGGCGAGCTATTCATTCGCTATTATTTCGCTTCTTCTACGGTTCCGCTTTTCAGCAAGATTTCAGCGACATCCGCCGGCAACTCAATAGTTTCATCTTGCTGCAATTTGTATTCCTTGAGATCGGGCCCAACGAATTCTGCGCTTTTGATGACGCGCCACAGAACCTTGCGCTGAGACTGGACTGCTTTGCCAAAGAAGTCTTCCCTGAACCTTTTTAACCTTTCTACAATCGCCCAAAAGAGCTCCGCCTCACTTGTAAGTAGGTTTTCAGGCGGCAATCCAGTCCGCGCGGTTATCAGTGCACTATCCACAATCTTCCGTTCCCGCAGCTCAATGAGTCGCGCAATAATTGATTTAACAGCCGGAAATTCGAGCGCATCTTCGGCTCCTATTTTTTCTTTACGTTCTATATAGTCCTTTAGCTCTGACAAAAAATTATCAGGAATCTTCTGCAACTTTTTGCTTTCGCGTTCTGCGCGTTCGAGCTCACGGATGGATTCGAATGTTAACATAATAATCTAACTGCCACTGCCCTACACGAAGGCAGCTATAAGTCTCAAAGTAAGAAAGGATTAAAACCGATCTTATCCGCCATGCGTCCTCGTCTTATGGCCAGCCAAAGCTTGCATCGTCTTGAACTCTCGGTTGCACTCGTCGCAGCTGAAGCCTCGCATAACAACGCTTGATTTTGCCTTGAGTTTATCATCACTCGCCTGCTCAGCAGGCGAGCTATTCGCCTTGCGAGATACGCCCATCTTCCTAAAAGGGTAGCTAATCGGGTTCTTTATCGTTATTTCGCCGAGCTTGTTTTTGCAAAAGTTGTCGGGCTGGCAGATGCCGATAGATTTGTAAAACATCTCGTTCGAGCAATTCGCTGGATTAATCGAACGGTTTTGCTGCATCGCCCATCGAAACTGTCCAAGTATTGTAGTGCGTGGCAGCATAGGTGAGTTCTTTGCATTCCATGCGAACAGTTTTGCCTCAACGTCCTGCCAAGACCAATTCGCAAACCGCAGGAAATTGATCAGTGTGAAAAGGCTTCGCTTTTTGCCACCTTTTAGCCCAGACAAAATCAGCTTGATGCAAGGCGGGAAGTTTTCTTCGTTTATTCGCTGCTCCCATTTTATCTCCCGTTTAGCAACCGGACGCTCCTCTTTCTTTTGAGCAGCCCACCAATCCAGCGCATCACGTACAATGCCCTCAGCGCAACCAGTCTGCGTCGCAAAGAACGGCTGCGTTTCCTTCAATTTCATGACCGCTTCCGGTTTTGCCATATCAGGCGAAAAACTCGTTAATTGCTCGGGCTTTATCGGTAAAGAAACGAGCCACGTCTTTTCGTTCAATGAGTAGGGCGCACGCACTAGATGCCTCGCACCCCAGTCCTGCTCAAGTTCAATGAATATGAACTTATCCTTTTCTGATGGGTTTGTACCTAGCGATTCGAGTCTTTCCCTCCACTTGGGAACTCCTTGTCTGTCAAGCTCGGATTTGAACTGTTCGGATATCTTATCTGCGATGAATCGTGCAAGAATCCGCGGCACAGACGGATATCCGATCTCGGCAGGTTTGTAATCAATCTGTTTCGGCAATGCTTCCCATGGCAGGCATATGTGCCATCCGCGCCTGCCGCTGAATTTCAGGCCATATTGTTTAACCCCATAACGTTCAAACAGTTCGCAGATAAGCCGCGCTGCAATAGTCGATTCCTCAAGTCCGAGCTTGCTGTCTATATCAACCACGAAATCCCAGCCTGTGCGCAGCGTATCATAACGAGCCTGCGGAGCAGACGAGCTATTCGTATTCACTTGTGCAATTTGCATCGGATAGCGCCAGCGCTCGACAGAAATATGGAAAGATGTAACGCCCTTGCGTGCCAGCTGACCAACGTCAGCTGCAAATTGTATGACATTCGGCCTGGAATCGTAATGCCCGCCTGTATAAACTCCGACAGCTTCGCGGCCAACCGCGGCAGCAGCTATCGCTTTCGAAATAATATCTTTAGAATAATAGTCAATTACAAACGGCTGTGTTTGTTCCATATTTTGTCTGAGCCGAAAGTCTTTAAATTCAAATTATCCGACCAGTAATTTTGCCTTCTCGATAGAATACGACCAGTCTTTTGGAAGTCTCTTTTTCCTGATATAGAATTTTACAAGCCTGCGTATCTTTGATTCTATATGGTCAAGCGAGTGGCGCGCCTTGGCATCTTTCTTGTTGGAGCCACGATGTCTATGAACGATAACAGCCTGCTTCAGCAAATTGAACATGTCTTCTGGCACTTCACGCGGCACCGCAGTCTGAGCAGTCCTAGAAACGCGCACGCCAAACTTGCGGGCATCCGGAACGCCATACTGGTCGCGCAGCAACTGGCCTATCATTGCGCTGTTGTTTCCTTCTTTTGCTAGCTTTGTAACCAGCGCCTCAATTTCATCTTTCTCGTAAGTTACCCAATCCGCTTTCTTTGGCACTTTATTCACCGTTGAGTTTGAATTTTTCAAACCGCTTTGCATTCTTTGCCATCTTGGCAAAGTACTCTTCGCCGATTTCCATCCCAAGTAGATCAGCAAGCTTTAAAAAGTAAATAAAGACGTCTGCAAGCTCTTCGCGCATGGCCGCCCAAAGCTCCTCGGTTGAAAAACCACGTTCGCTGTGGCGTATAACCTTCTTGAGTTCGTTTGCAAACTCGCCGAGCTCGCCTGTCATGCAGACTACACCTTCCTGTAGCCTTCTGACCTTGTCATCGGGATTTGCTGACCATCTCCAACCATGTTCGTCATCGAACTTTCGCTGGAAATCCATCATTTCTTTAATAGTTGTCATTATCGTTCCCTATATCTCCCGCGTTTCTCTATCGCGGACAACGTTTTAATAACCTTTTCCGCTCCGGAGAAATTTTCGTGATATGCTTCAAGAACAACGTGCCATACTCTCTCAAGAAGAGCCCAATGTGTCGACTCGATCGCATGGTACAGTAAATACAAATCAACGGCTTTATCCTCCGTTTTCGGGCTCTGGAAGCCGAGCCCGAAATCGATAAAGTAGATATCATCGCCCCGAACAATCATGTTTGATGTTGTAAGGTCTCCATGAATAACGTCATACGTATGGAGCTTGCCTATGGCTGCTCCAATTTTTCCGGCTATTTCTTCGCAATTCTCTTCGGTTAGTATCTCCTTAACGCGCTTTCCTTCAATCCATTCCATTTTAAGAACTGTGCCGGCAGTGTCCATAACTTGCGGCGTGCATACGCCAGCACGGCGCGCCGTGTTGAGCAACGATGCCTCATGCACAGTCCGCTGCTTGCGTAGTGCTTCGTCTAGCTTAGAGAGCCTGTAACCTTTCTTTACGCGTTCTTTTACCAGAACGCCATCTTCGAGCGTAAGAACGGCTTCGGCGCCTTGAGCTATTCTGACTGGCTCTACTTTACGCTCGCCAGCTATTTTCGCGGTCATATGCCAACTTTCAACAATGCGCTTTTATTCTTTTTGAGCGAGTTAAATCGTATGACTTGGACGCTTGATAAATCAAAATGCCTCAAATGCGGCGCTTGTGTAGCAGTCTGTCCGGTGGGCGCACTCGAGCTGGTAAGCTTTCCTGAAGTCAATGACAAGTGCACAAGCTGCCAGATATGCCAATGGACATGCCCTGTTCGGGCGATAATGGTGAAAAAATGATCGAAAATCCAGTAAGAAAACTGAGCAGTGTAAAATCTATTGACGTGTTATGTGGAAAGGCCTTCGAAATATCCGAAGCTAAGGACTGCGCAAATATGAGCATAGCTGTTGTAGAAGTTTTCAATGCACCAACACATTATCACAAGAAAATGACGGAATTTTATTACATCCTCGAAGGGAAAGGCGAAGTCAAACTTAACGGAAAACTGTATAGCGTAGAAAAAGATACAACCGTTCTTATTGAACCATTAGTAAAACACTCCATAAAATCCGCAAACAAATTTCCCATTAAACTTGTTGCTATAACAACGCCAGCCTTCGAGATGGCTGATGAATTTCCGGTGAACGAATGACAAATCAATTCGACGTCGTAATCGTCGGCGCAGGCCCAGCAGGTAGTGCTGCTGCAAAGAAGCTTGCAACCGCAGGATTTAGTGTAATGGTCTACGATCGCCGAGAAGAACTCGGCGTTCCTGTTCGCTGCGGCGAAGGTGTTGGCAAAAACATTGAAAATGAAATAGGCCCGATACCATCACGTGCGATATGCCAACACATCAAAGGTGCGCGTGTTTATGCGCCAAATGGACACTTTATCGAAGCGCCTGGTATCGGTTATGTTCTTGATCGGAAAGTCTTTGACAAATGGCTTGCTGAGCAAGCAGTCAGAGCCGGTGCAAAAATACAGGCTAACACACTGATTACGGATCTGATAATCGAAGACGACTATGTTTGTGGCGTACGCGGCACAAATATGGGTGCACCATTCGAAGTCCGAGCCAAAGTTGTTGTATCAGCAACGGGAGCAGAAAGCCCGCTTGCGATGCAAGCCGGCATTAGAACACCATGCCCTATGCACCTTGTTGACACTTGTGTAGAATACGAAATGTCCGGCATAAACTGGGAACGCCCAGACGACCCCGAATTCATTCATATTTATCTCGGAAACGACATCGCGCCTCGAGGCTACGCCTGGAGCTTCCCGAAAGGTCCCGACTCCTCAAACGTCGGCGTTGGCGTCGCACCGAGCACGGACATGTCGAAGTCCGCACTCCACTACCAGGATAAGTTCATAGCCGAGCATCCGGAATGGTTTTCCAAAGCCTCTATATTAGAGGTCAAAGCAGGAGCCATGCCTGTCGGCGGCTTATTGAAAGACATGGTTACAAACGGATTCTTAGTTTGTGGTGAAGCTGCGCATCATGTGAATCCGATCCACGGCGGCGGCATAAAGGAAGCCATAATAAGCGGCCACATTGCGGCAGACGTTATTGCCAAAGCTATCAAATCCGGTAATGTATCAAAAGAAACGCTTTCAGAATTCAACGAAAAATGGTGGGCTATACGCGGCGAGAACTTGTTGAAAGTTGAAAAATTGCGGGAAGTTGCAGAAAAACTCGGCGACGACGACCTGAACGATCTCGCTGATGCATTAAAACCCGAAGATATAGTAGAATTCAGTCGTGGCGCACGCTTGAGTGTGCTTGCAAAGGCGCTTATGCGAAAGCCGCGCCTCATAACAATAGCAAGACATTTGATTTAAAATAACTCGCTTGTACAGATTTTAGAAGCGAGCTATTCGTATTGGTGAAATCATGGAACTAGAACAATTTTCTGACGAATTCGGTCCCGAAAAAATTCTGGAAGTATACGATCCGAAGAGCGGAATGAAAGGCGTCGTTGTAATCGATAATACCGCTCGCGGCCCGGGCAAAGGCGGTATACGCATGACGCCTACTGTAGACGTGGCCGAGGTGTTTCGCCTTGCACGTACAATGACGTGGAAATGCGCACTTGCAGACCTTCCGTTTGGCGGCGCGAAATCTGGCATTATATTTGATCCGAAAACTCATACGAAGGAAAAGAAGAAAGAAATAGTTGAGACATTTGCACGTGCATTGCGCCCAGTTTGCCCATCAATGTATATTGCTGCACCGGATGTGAGCACAGGCGAGGAAGAAATGCGTTGGTTTACCGAAGCAAACGGTGATTGGCGCGCGTGCACAGGCAAACCAAAGAATATGTGCGTAGATTCGAAGAAAGAGCGCTGCGGAATACCGCACGAATACGGTTCAACCGGCTTCGGTGTAGCGCATGCGGCAGCTGTTGCGGCCCAACACGCCGGTATCGGCATAAAACAAGCAACCGTAGCGATAGAAGGCTTCGGCAACGTCGGCGCATTTGCCGCAAAGCATCTTTCGGAAATGGGCGCGAAAATAGTAGCGGTTTCTGACAGCAAAGGCGTAATCTACAACGAAAACGGTCTTGACTTCAATCAGCTTTCCAAAATAAAGATGGCGACAGGATCGGTGATAAATTACAAGCCAGGCAGAGTTCTGCCAAGCAAAGAAATATTCGAGTTGTCGGTCGACATAATGATCCCAGCAGCGTTGCCTGATATAATAAACAAAGACAATGTTCACAAGGTCCGCGCAAAAATTGTAGTTGAAGGTGCTAACATCCCGATGGTTCCAGAAATGGAGCGCATTCTACACGATCGCGGCATTCTAGTAGTTCCAGATTTCGTAGCCAACGCAGGCGGCGTTATAAGCAGCTACGCCGAATGGCTCGGCGAAACTCCAGAAAACATGTTCAAAATAGTAGAAGAGAAAATCAAGGCAAACGTTGAACTAGTTCTAGAATCGGCTCGCGCAGAGCGCCTAACACCGCGCGAAACTGCAATGGAAATCGCAAAACAGCGCGTGCGCGAGGCCGCAGAAAAGAAAAAAGAGTAGCAAAATAGCAGATTTCTTCGAAAATTTGCATAAGTTATTTATACAAAGCGCTACAAATCTTAAGTATGCACCAAAACGGTGAGAAAAATTTGGAAGAGCCCAAGCCGGGTGAAAAAAGAAAATTTCTGTTCGCATCGAAGATAGCTTTGGTCGGAGATCTTGCTTGGAAAATAAAAAACGAAGGCCATGAAGTCAAATTCTGTATTTCTGACGAATACTCAAAAGATATATATGATGGTTTTGTCGATAAGGTCGAAGACTGGAATGAGTGGATCAATTGGGCAGATGTAATAGTCTTCGATGATGTCGAAGGCTTCGGAACAGAAGCCGAAAATTTAAGAAAACAAGGCAAACTGGTAGTCGGCGGATCATCATACACGGACAGATTGGAAGACGACAAAGGTTTTGGCCAGGATGAAATGAAAGCCGCTGGTATATCCATAATTCCCAACTGGATGTTTACAGATTTTGATGAAGCCGTGAAATTCATACAAAACACTCCAGACAGGTATGTTTTGAAACCTAGCGGCAGGGCTCAGGATGAAAAAAAGCTATTGTTCATAGGTCAGGAAGATGACGGAAAAGACATGATACAAATATTGCAACTATACAAGAAAACGTGGGCCAAAGTTATAAAAGAATTTCAGTTGCAGAAATTTGTTTCTGGTGTCGAAGTCGCAGTTGGCGCATTCTTTAATGGACAGGAATTCGTTTGGCCAATAAATGTTAATTTTGAGCACAAACGACTGTTCCCTGGTGACATAGGACCGCAGACTGGAGAAATGGGTACTGCAATGTATTGGTCTGCACCGAATATAATTTTTAGCGAAACATTAGAAAAAATGGCGCCAAAGCTCAAAGAAGCTAATTACGTAGGCTATGCTGACATAAATTGTATCGTGAATGCAAAAGGCATATACCCACTCGAATTTACTATGCGATTCGGATATCCGCACATAAGCATAGCAATGGAAGGCGTAACATCGCCGTGGGGAGAATTCCTATACAAGCTTGCGTCTGGAGAGACATGCGGACTTAAAGTCAAAAAAGGTTTCCAAGTAGGAGTTGTTATTGCTGTTCCGCCATTTCCGTATGATGACGTGAACGCATTTAAACAGTTCTCAGAAGGAGCAGTTGTCTTGTTCAGAAAGGAAGGTAAAGAAGGCATACATCTCGGAGACGTAAAGTTGGTGGAAGGAGCGTGGGTCTTGGCAGGGAGTATAGGATACGCGCTAGTCGTCACCGGTTCTGGTTCGACCGTAGAAGATGCAAGAAAGATGACATACAACAGAGTGAAAAGCATAATGATACCGAATATGTTCTATCGGGAAGATATCGGGGAAAGACTTAGAGAAGACCTGGAAAAAATGATAACGTGGGGCTACATATACGTATACTGAATCATCGCCCCTTTCTAAAATGATCTATAGCGAAGTACCTTTCGAAAACCTCGTTTAATTTGAGGTGGGCTTCTCGGTATTTTGTTATATCGAACCCCTGTTCTTCCAAATACGCCATCTCCGAGAGAAGGTATGCATGCACTTCGTCCACGAGCACAATGTGATGATAAAGAAGCTTGGTCAAAAGGTACTGTGCTATATCTTGAACATCATAACGCTTCAATATTTCTGCTACTTGTCGTCTGTATTCGCTATTCGTATAGAATAGCGCATGAGCAAACTCATGCTTCACCGCCTCCATGCGACCATCGTCCAGCGTGCATATTACGTAGAAGTTTTCTTTCCTGTAACGAAATAATTCCAGAAACTCTATCTCTTCCTGCGCGAGAGGATCGAATTTTCCTTCGTAAAATGGCTTCAGGACTTCGGATGGGAGATTAAACCCATCCCATTCCTCGTAATAATCGAACTTTCCTTTGATGGACACATACCATGCAATGAATTCCTTCAGCGTGAATACCTTGCCTCTAAACTCGATTGACTCAAAATGTTCTTGGAACCTGAGAAGAGTTGATGCCATAAGTTGTTGCGATAGGAATTTCACATGAAAGATTCCGTAGGGCAGTTCATCTACCTTTATTTGACTGTTGGAAAGAGCATCGTGCCTCGTGTCATTTTCCATAAAATTACATGATAGAATGCGTATTTAATCATATCACGAAGACGGCGATAAACTCCAGATATGGGGCTTTCTATACTGATGCATCCGTTTATAAGCTCTGCTATGCAAATGTTGCATTATTTCAACAATTGTTGAATTAATTTAACTGATGTTGAATATGGACTTAGAAAACATTTTAGGAACGAAGAGTAGAATCACAATACTCAGGCATCTTTGCGAGCATTCTAATTCTGATTTTAGCGTGTCGGAACTCGCAGAAGCAACAGGCGAGGATAAATCGCTCGTATCTAGACTTGTTTCCTCACTGGAGAAAGAAAAGATTATTAGCGTTAGAAAGAGGAGGAACCTGAAGCTGTGTCAGATTAACATGTCGAACGGTGCATACAGCATGCTTTGTGATATTTTCACATCAGAGAAGAAGCTCAATAGCCACAGAGGTAAATTTCCATGGTCCACCTAGAACGCATGTCGCTGCAAAATTTCAAGTCGTTCGCCGGCAAGATAGTGATACCGTTCCCTTCGGGCTTCACAGCTATATGCGGTGCAAACGGTTCAGGAAAAAGTAATATTGTCGACGCACTTACGTTCGTATTGGGCGTACAGTCGGCTCGTGCAATCCGGGCTCATAAGCTACAGAACTTGATATTCAACGGAGGCCGCGCAAAGAAGGCGGCAGATTTTTGCGAAGTTACGCTTGAACTCGATAATTCAGATAAAAAGGTGCCAGGTTACGAGAAAGATTTGCGCGTAACGCGACGCATCACGCGCAGTGGCATATCCGTTTATAAAATCAATGGCCATCCGGCAATCAAATCAAAAGTTCTCGACCTGCTCTCGCAGGCAGGCCTCTCGCCAGACGGGCATAATATCATCATGCAAGGCGACGTTATGCGCATCATAGAGATGTCACCCAAGGAGCGTAGAGAAATAATTGATGAGATATCCGGTATATCCGAATTTAATCAGAAAAAAGAAGAGGCGCTTCGAAAGCTAGAGCGCGTCGAAGCTCGCGTTAATGAAGCACTGGCAGTCGTAGGCGAAAAACAGCGGCGCGTCGAACAACTGAAGCTAGAAAAAGAAAACGCGGAAAAATATCAGCGCTTGAATTCGGAACTTCGCCAAGCCCTATCATCTTCAATAAACCTGCAACTCAAGTCGGCGGAAGAAGAGCGCGATAAACTGAAAGGCGAGACAAAAGACTGGCAGCAGAAAATCAAAGAGCTCGATAAAGAAATAGCAACTGTTGACAAAGAGCTTGCAAACAAGGAATCAGAACTCAAGACAAAAAATGATGAAATTATAGCCAAGCGAGGCGTAGAAACGCTACGTGCAATAGACAGGCTCGAAGGAGAAATACTCAGAAAGCGCGACCGTGCAGAATTCATTAAAAGCCAGATTGAGCAATTCAGGGCATTCTCAAAGTCGGATCGAAAGGATCCCAGTTCGGCAATACCGTTTGAAACACGCACGTTTTCATCTGTAGTATCGACGCCGAAAGAATACACGACGGCCATATCCGTTGCAATCGGAGGCCATGCAAAAGACCTTATAGTAAAAAGTGACACGGACGCAGTGAAATGCATACGCTGGTTGAAAGAACACAAAGCCGGACGCGCACGATTTCTGCCGCTTAACAAAATACGCGCCAGGGTACGTCATGACTTCCGCGGCTCAAAGGAAAAAGGCTTCATAGGATGGGCGCTCGATCTCATAACATACGAGCAGGATTGGTATCCTGCCGTTTCCCATGTATTGGGTCACACAGTCCTTGCCGATGAGATTGAATCAGCACGTACGATCGCACAGCATGGAATAAAGGTCGTTACACTCGACGGCGACGTAATAGACCCATCTGGCGCAATGATCGGCGGTTATCGCCAATTTCATGAAACCCCCACAATGGACCTGGATGCACTTGCAAAAGCACGGGAAGCGCTGCTAAAAGATGTTGTTCAATCGGCAGTTGAACTTGAAAACTTGAAGAAAAAAGAGGCTGCAGAACGCGAACAAGTAAAAGATTTGTATGCGGCACGCGACGAAATCGAAAAAGCAGCATCGGAAATAAAGAAACACCGCTCGGAATTTGTCGAGCAAAAGTTTTCGTTGCAAAACCGCAGCAATCGAATAGAAATCGATAAAGCAAAATCAGAATCCAGAATACAGGAACTGAGCGATCGCGCAAAAGAATTCAAAGACGTTGAAAAGCTTCTAGACCTTCCTCAGGATGAGCTTAGCGAAATTATCAGAAGCCGCGCAAATGCGATTCGCGAACTAGGACCCATAAACATGCGTGCAATCGATGACTACAACGTAATGTCTGTCGAGTTTCAAGAAATGAAAAGCAAACTCGATAAACTCTTGGAGGAGAAGACGTCTATTATTAAGACTATAGAAGAGGTTGAAAAGCATCGACAGGAAAAGTTCACGTCAACCCTGACAACAATCGCATTGAACTTCAGTACTATTTACAAAGATCTTACAGGCGGCATTGGACAAGTGCGTCTAGAAGACCCCTTAAACATAGACTCTGGACTTGTCGTAGAGGCAAGCCCTGCCGGCAAAAACGTTATAGATTTGGATGTGATGTCCGGCGGGGAGAAGACCGTTACATCGCTGGCATTCCTTTTCGCCATACTGCAACATTATGCATCACCGCTTTACGTTATGGACGAAGTCGATGCCGCATTGGACAAACCTAACACACGAAAAGTAGCTGCGCTGTTGCACAAGTATTCAAAATCTGTGCAATTTTTGGTAATTACGCATAATGATATAACCACGTCAGCCGCGGATAAAGTTTTTGGAGTGGCGATGGAAGACGGTGCATCGAAAGTCTTCGGGATAGAACTTCCGAAAAGATGATGGTATGGAAGAACAGATACAAAACAAAAGCCAACCGAATTCGGAATCAATAATCCGCACAATCGTGCTAGGTGCGGACTGGGAAGAGGCTTTGACAGCGATAGTCGTAGAGCAAGGATTAGATCCGCTTAGCCTTGATGTAACAAAACTAACTGACGCTTTTATGATATACCTAAACCGCCTGAAGTCGTTCGATTTTCGCATACCAGCACGGTTTATTCTCATAGCAGCCATCTTGCTGAATATGAAATGCGAGGCGCTGCTGCAGGAAGAAGAGGAGCGCCTAGATAAGCTTGTCGCAGCAGCCGCTGCACAATTGAATCTTGCTTCGCCATTGCTTATACCGCCGGTAAGCCGGCAGACGGCTAGACCTGTTTCCTTAACAGACCTTATCGCTGCATTAAACAAAACGTTCGAAATAAAACGCAAGAAAGAGCCGCTGCTTGCACTTCATGGCAAGCACGTTCCAATCGAGATGCCAAAGCGGGCGATAGACATCGAGCATAAAATAAAAGAGATATACGAGCGTATAAGGCGCAAGGGAATAATAAAATTTTCGGACCTTGTTCCGGTATGGCACCGTGCAGAGATAATAGCATCGTTCATACCGTTACTTTATCTTGCAAATCGCGGAAAAGTTGCTTGCGAACAAAAAGATATGTTCAAGGAGATTACAATAAAACTAAAATAACTGCTTTGCTTTATCTTCGGAAAGCGAAGCTTTCCGAGAGCTTGAAGAAGCTTCGCTTCTTCCAAGCCGTGAAAGCAGTTATTCGTGGTGAAAATATGGAACTGCGTAACGTCGAAAAGCACATGGCACTTCTGGAAGCAATACTCTTTGCTACGACTAAACCGCTTTCACGCGAAGAAATTTCCAAAATCTCGAAACTGGATGATGAAAAGATAGCACAGCTTATCAGTCTTCTGCGTGCACGATACCAGGATCATAGACATGGAATCATGCTTTCGGAGATGGGCGGTTATCGCCTGATGGTCAAGCCGGAGCACATCGAACGCGTTTCCTCATTTACAAAATCAGATCTTTCAAAAGGCCTGCTTCGCGTGCTTTCAATAATAGCGTATCACGAACCGGTCAAACAATCGGATATAGTAAAAATCATCGGCAACCGCACATACGAATACGTTAAGCAACTCGAACATCTTGGGTTCGTAAAATTTGAGCGCAAAGCAAAAACTAAACTGCTGAGCACAACACCTCACTTCGAGAGCTATTTCTCGATAAACAAGGAGCAGCTGAAGAAAGCCCTGGCAGAAGTTGAAAAAAACCAGCCAGCTCAGCAAGAACTGCACACGAGCAGTTCGGAATCAAAGCCTGGAGCTTAGCGCTCGTTGGATGTCAAGTGCTATTTCTTCGGCAGTCTTGTTGGCATCTAGTATATGCGTTCCCGCAAAATAGTTTCGCAGCGACAGATAGTTCTGCCTGACTTGCGTCAATTTCTGCTCATTTTCAAACAGTTCGGAGTGCCAGCGTGAGGTCTTCAGGCGGTTAAGAGCTATTTTCGGATGCGCATCTAGGATGAAAGTAACGTCTGGCTTTCGGAACTGCACGTTCAGCTGCTGCAGATAAGTCATCGGAACATCAAGCGAACCGTACGCAAGGGATGAAAGAATGTAACGGTCCATAACAATAATATTACCTATCTTGATGGCTGGTTCAATTTCTGTATTGAGGTGTGAGGCTCGATCCGCGGTGTAAAGAAGTTGCAGCGTCAGCGGATTAGTTTTCATTTCTTTGTTCAAGCATGAGCGGATTACACCGCCGATGATGCCGTTTGTGGGCTCTTTTGTCAGCAAAACTCGCTTACCCATCTTCTGTAGCCAGTCTCGCAGCTTGCCTGCTTGAGTAGAAAGCCCCGCACCGTCTATTCCTTCGATTGCGATAAATCTGATCATACTTACCGAGAAACAGAAAGTTATATTTAAGCTTTCCGATAGCGTGCTACCGAAACTTGAGCTTATCCGTGAGCTTCCTCACGCTCGAACCATTCCCAATCTCGTTTAATCCGGGTCTCAATTTCGGAGATTTCCTTCTCTGTTAGATGCGAAAATCGCCCTTGCGCCTTTAGATAATCTGCAACACTTCTGTCAGTTGGCTTGCGATTTACAGTTACCTTCATTTTGCCGTCTACGTTCTCAATCTCGCACAGCACAAATGCCCCGCATTCAACCGCCATGCGTGCAATCTCGATGCTGCGCTGAGAATCAAACTTCCAAGCCGGCGGGCATGGCGAATGCACAAGTATGAATTTCGGACCCTTAATCGACAGCGCCTTCTTGACTTTCAGTTCAAGGTCTGCGGGCCACGCAACGCTTGCGGTAGCGACATATTTAGCCCCGTGTGCAGCGATAATTTGGCATATCGGCTTTTTGCCAACCTTGTTTCCAAATGAAGCACTGCCGCTTGGCGATGTCGTAGTCCAAGCGCCGTACGGCGTAGCACTTGAGCGTTGTATGCCTGTGTTTGCGTAGCACTCGTTGTCATAGCAAATGTAAAGCACATTGTGGCCGCGCTCAATCATGCCGCTCAATGCCTGAAGGCCGATGTCAAACGTACCGCCGTCTCCTGCGAAACAAATTACGTTCGTATCCTCTTTGCCTTGCTTCTTCAGCGCGGCTTCAACGCCGGAAGCTACAGCAGCCGTGCACTCGAACGCAACATGAATATACGGTACGCCCCATGCTGTCCGCGGATATTTTGAAGTCGTTATCTCGCTGCAAGACGTTGCATTAGAAACAATCGTATTCGGGCCGGCAACATCAAGAATATGCCTGAGCGCAATCATCATCCCGCAGCCTGCGCATGCAGTATGACCGGAATATAATAGCCGTTCTGTCTTAGGCGAAAGCGGTAATTCATCATTTGCCATTACAATCGCACCTTGTCTCCCTCGATCCAATGAAAGCCCTTATCGCCAGAGCGTACGAGCTCGAACATCTTTTCGATCCACTTCGGTCCGATGTCGCGCCCGCCAAGGCCGCCGACAAAACTTGCAACTGGCTTCTCACCAAACGCCTTGACTTCTGACCATAGCGCTCCACCGATGCCGAGAGAAATATCTTTTTCGAATACAGCTATGTTTTCGGCGTTTGCCAGAACTTTGCGAAGCTCATTTCCGGGAAAAGGCCTATACGACCGCAGTCTTACAATGCCTATATCGCGAATTCCGTTCTGCTTTATCACGTGCTTCATCGTCCCGACAATCGAACCCATTGTAACAATCACGTTTCGTGCAGGCATGTTGAACGTTTCGATAAGACCGTCTCCATATTTTCTTCCGAACGATTTGCTAAACTCGTTGTTAACATCAACTATCGCTTTTTTAGCGTCGTCCATTGCACGCTGCTGCTCGACCTTGAATTCCTGGAAATGCTCGGGCGTAGCGTATTCGCCAAGAGAAATCGGATTCTTCGTATCAAGAATGAATTGCGGTTTGTACTCGCCAACAAATTTGCTGACATCCGATTCATTAGCAGTGTCAAGCGGCTCGTAAACATGAGACAGATAGAATCCGTCCATGCAAACCATGACTGGAAGCTGAACTCGCTCCGCTATTTTGTAAGCCTGGATTGTCGCATCAAACGCCTCTTGAACGTTCTCGACCCAAAGCTGTATCCAGCCAGTGTCCCTGCTTCCTATGCCGTCCGACCAGTCACCCCAGATATTCAGCGGTGCGCTCAACGTTCTATTAGTAACGCCCATTACAATCGGCAGCCTCATGCCCGAAGCAATATGAAGCAGTTCCCACATCAGTGCAAGGCCCTGGCTGCATGTCGCCGTGTACGTTCGAACGCCCGTTGCTTGTGCGCCTATGCAAGCGGCCATAGCAGAATGTTCGCTCTCTACGTTGAGATATTCCGCGTCCAGTTCACCGTTAGCGACCATTTCCGCCAATTTTTCAACAATATGAGTCTGCGGCGTAATCGGGTAGGCTGCTATTACTTTTGGCCCGACCAATCGTGCCGCTTCGGCCACTGCATGGCTTCCTTCCATTATTGTTTTCATTTTTCCTTCTCCTTGCTTTTGATTATAATCGCCTTAACGGGGCATTCTGCCGCACAAATCAGGCAGCCTTTGCAAAAATCATAGTCAATCTGTGCTTTGCGCGGAAACTTTCCAGATGCTGCGACCATAGCGATGCAGCCGTCAGGGCAAAAGCTCGCACAAATTCCGCAACCCGTGCATTTGTCAGTTATCTCTGGCGTGCTCGTTCGCCACGAGCCGGTCTTGTTCTCGCTGGTCGGCCGTTTTGTAACAGGCAGCAGTTCCTCACTCATGACATCACTCAACAACACAAGCGTCATACGCTTGTTTTACAGCTTCTTGATTTATCGCGACAATTTTCTGCGGCATCCGCTGCGAAATTGCGCTTAGGATGCTTTGTAGGGATACTAATCCCGTCTTAGCGACAGCGCCAAGCATCGCTGTATTAACAATCGGCTTGCCAAGGACCTTCATTGCAATGCCAATCGCATCAACGCGATAAACTTTATGGCCGTCAATTTTGATGCGCTCGGTAGAATTTATTACGGCAATTCCGTTTGGCTTTAATCCATCGGTCGCGCCAAGCCCGAGCAGGCCGGGATCCAGTACAACAATACAGTCGGGCTCGTAAATCGGAGCCCGCAATGAGATAAATTCGCTGTCAAGCCGGCAGTACGCCTCAACCGGTGCATTTCTGCGTTCAGGCCCGAAGCGTGGAAATGCCTGAGTCATTTTGCCGTCCAAAAAGCCTGCAACGGCAAGAATTTCTGCAGCTGTTACTGCACCCTGACCGCCTCTGCCATGCAGCCTTATCTCAATCATCGACTAAATTACGCCATACGGCTTAAATGCTTTATCATAACTCGCCTGCAGGCAAGCTATTCGTACCGTTACTTGCCAAATTTATGCCCGAGTTTTTCGAAAATCCTTTTCATTCTCAGCGAATCTACTTCGAGTACAGGAGACTCGGAGATAATCGTTATGCTCACCTTGCGCTTTACGATTTCATGCGCAAGTTCGTCGAACTTCGGTCTCGAAAATCCCATCGGAACATGGATATCTTGCCACTTCTTAGTATTCGAATTATATTTCGAGTTTGAGAAATGTGAATTCACGTGCTTTATTCCGGCTTTATGCAGCCTGTCAAGGATTTCCGCGTAATCTATTGAACCGTTATTTCGCGCCCAAATATGGCACCAATCTAAATAAGGGACAATAACCTTCCAGCGCTTGTGCAAATCCAATATTTCACCCAATGTGCCCCATTGCGCACCCTTAGCCATTGTTTCAAGGCCGAGCACAATGTTAGTTCCGCTCGCTTTCATCTTGTCGACAATTTCGCCAACAACATCTTTCATACCGTTCTGCGCTTCTTCAGGAGTATTTTTGCCATAGTAGGCCGCATGCACAGCCACGGCATCAGCGCCCATTTCATCAGCACGATCGATAGAATCTAGTATTCGCTGCTTGCTCGCCTTGACGACCGCTGCATCACCAGAAAGCAGATTAATGTAGTAAGGCGCATGCACGCTCAGCCGCACGCCCAACTCGCTAGCAAGCTTGCCAACCTCCCGCGCAGTCGCAGCCGACATCTTCACGCCGCGCACAAACTCGACTTCCATCGCATTCAAGCCGAGCTTGGCAATCTGCTTTATCCCGCTCTGCGTCGAACTATCAGGCGTAGAAATCGGCGTGCCGCCGGATCCGAGGAAGATTTGGAACGTCATAAAAGAGATATGCTGATATCACTATTTATCATTTAGTAAAATCCTTCAGATTCAAGAATTCGACCTCTTCTCTCGTTGCCTTGAGATCTTTGAAAGTAAATTCTTGCGTTTCTTTGTCAAAAGCTACGCAACAATCTTTAATTACAACTATCTGGAAATCTCTATCGTAAGCATCCTGAACAAAGCTCCTGACACACAAGTTAGTTAAAATTCCGCAAACTACAACTTCCGTCACGCCTTGAAGTTCCTTTTCCAAAGTTGTTTTAAAGAACGGGTTTATCTTATTTTTCGTTAGAACAACATCGGAACCCTGTTTGTGTAAGCTGGCTATTAGTTTGGTTCCTTCCGATTTCTCGGACCACGCATCTTCCGAATCTTTTTCTACATGCCTAGTAAATATTATTTTGTAGCCTTTGGCTCTGCAAAAATCAATCAGCCGATTGGTTTTTGCAATGACCTGAGAAATATCGCCGACGCATTCTTCTGAATTTTTGTCGGTCCATTCGTTCTCAAAATCAACAAGCACAAGAGCTTTTGACGCCATCTTAGACCGCCATAAATTTCAGCAAAAGAACAATCGCTCCGAACCCGGCAGAAATCGCAACGACCATCTTCGGGCTGATCTTCAGACCTTCCTCGCCCTCAAAGTAACGGATCAAGCCAGCAGTCGACTGCGGCATGTATGTTTTTTCGCGTTCTGCCATGACGTAAGTTGGGCGATAATGTATTTAAGCGAAAATGAGATGTGCTTTGAATGATGACTTGCCTGCCCAAAGAAGTGGCGAGTTTACGAGCCGCTTCGACCTTATTAGTAAGGAGAAAGCCGTTCGCAAGCTCACGGCTTTCTGGAATTGCAAGTCATTTTTCGTTACTTCTTCCGCTTCTCAGAACTCGTCAACTCATAATGTCGTTCAAGAAAATCTCGCATCGCGGCAATGCGTTGCTTATGCCCTTCAAGATCTTCCATAATCTGCCGGAACTTTTCCTGTAATAGCACGTTCGTCTCGTCAACGTCATTGCTAAGCCTATCGGAATGCTTCTTGATGTCTTTAGAATCAAACGCACGATGCTCCTTGTGCAGCGACTCGAGTGCTCGCATAATCTCCTTTGCACGTTCTTTCGCGTCGACCAATTCATTTAATCCGCGCCACGAAGATTTTTTCGACATATCATAATCGCCAATCACACCATCAAAAGCGAACTATTCATTTCTATTCAAAAGCTACCAATTGCCCGAGCATCAGCCAAACAAATGTTATGATGATGCCTGCTCCTAGCAGTCCGCCTATCATCTTGCCGAGCCCGCTGGATATCGGCGTTCTCGCCTCTTCGATGCCGCGATTTCGCAGTGCCGCTGCAACATGGCCTTCAGCCATGCCTGCTATGGCATCCGTTAGTGCGTGAGCAATGACCGTACCGAACACCACACCGACCGGCCCGGCAAATACAGCTTCTACAGAAATGACCCATGAGAGGAGACCAACGTCCAGAACGCCGTAAACTATATCAGCGATGACCGAGCGGATCGTTCTGCCGGAAATTTTCAACATCCCGAGTGATATCAGTCCAAGCAGAAGTATTACAGGCCCGACAAAAAGCATATTCGCCTGTAGAAACGGATAGACCGCAAAAGCAGCAAGCAGTATCGCGATTATCTGGACTATTGCGATGATAGCCGATCCGCGGGAAAGCATCCGTTTGAATTTGAATCGCATAATACAATAACTGCCCTGCTTTAGACTAAAGCAGTGATTAGTGTTTCGTTTCGAGAAATAAAAAGGTGGTGACCTGGCATAGACATGCCAAGAAGACGGGCTAGTAGAATTATGCCGTCGATAATCTACGCGCCTAAAAAGGCGATACATTTAAATATTGACATGTATCAATATGTTTGGTGCTGCTATGAAAGTGCTGAAGTTCGGAGCGGTATGGTGCGCAGGATGCCTGATAATGAAGCCGCGATGGCAGGAAATCGAAAAGGAAACCCCGTGGCTCAAGACGGAATACTACGATTTCGATAAAGACAAGGAAGCCGTGGAGAAATGGCACATCGACAAGAATCTACCGACGTTCGTGTTTTTGGATAAAAATGGAAATGAATTTCTTAGGCTTCACGGCGAGGTTTCGAAAGAAGAGCTTCTGAGAATAATAAACGAGGACAAGGATAAGTAATATGACCTCTAACAGCGCATTTGCAGGAACTATGTCATCCGAGATGGAAGATTCTCTTAAAATACTGAACGCCCTTTCCGACGAGACAAGATTCAGAATAATAGATTTTCTTCTGGATGGAGAGAAATGCGTTTGCCAGATTTTTCCGCATGCCAAAAGGACGCAATCAACTACATCTATTCATCTGGGGAAGTTAGAAAAATGGGGAATCCTCAAATCGAGAAGGGAAGGCCAAAAAATATTTTACGGAATCAAAGATTGTAGGGTTTGCGACATTTTCAAAGCACTTGGATATGCCAAAGGCTCGGTCTTGAAAAAAGGCTGCTGCATGGAGAGGAAAAAATGAAGCCGTCTGCATTTTACGCGCTCATCCTTGCCGTTTTATTGGTATACCAAGGCATCGCTTTGGCCGAGCAGACATCTCAAACTCCTGAAATAAAATTCTTCTACAGCAGTACGTGCCCTCATTGCGCTGCTGAAAAAGCGTTTCTGGACGGGATCAAAAGCGAATATCCCAATGTAACGTTCAGCTACTACTCTATTGAAAATCAAAATAATCTCAACATTCTATTTGATTTCTACGAGCAATACGATGTCCAATCATTCGAGCAGGGCGCTGTCCCGATAACGTTCATCGGCGAAGACTATTTTGTCGGCTTCGGCTCGAATACGCCGCAAAACATCAAAGATTCGATTCTTAGGCAATTTCCGCAAGCAGTAGCGGGGCCTCAAGCGCCGCCCGAAGAAGCAGAGCACAAACCGCCTGCGATAGACAGCATAAACGTTGAAACGTACTCTCTGCCTGCTCTTGCAATCACGCTCGGAGTTATTGACGGATTCAATGTCTGTTCACTTGGAGCCATACTCTTGATTTTGAGCATGGTGCTGGCTCTGAAGTCGCGACGATTGACGCTACTTGCAGGCGGGATATTCATCCTAGTCACAGCAGTGGTTTACGGGATACTAATCTTATTCTGGCATCAGCTATTTTCGTTGCTGGCACCTTGGGCAAAGATTATGCAGATCGCTGTTGGCTTGTTGATGATAGGAGGCGCAGCGTATTTTGTCAAGGAATTTTTCAGAATGAGAAAATACGGAGCCCAGTGTTCGGCAAGCAAGGGCAAGATATATTCAAAGGTTGCAGGTTGGCTTGAAAGGTTGTTCGCCAATCCTCGAAATCTGCTCGTTTTGGCAGGCGGCATACTTCTGTTTGCGGCCGTGATAACCATCGTAGAATTTCCTTGCTCTGCCGTGGTCCCGCTGGTATTTGCCGGGGTTCTGGCAAAATCCCAGCTATCTACAATCGATACGCTGTTCTACCTCGGAATTTACATACTATTTTACATGCTGGACGAAATCATCGTTTTCCTCGGCGCAGTATTCACCATGAAAATCTGGGTCGCCTCGCCGAGGTTTTTGACATGGATATACCTCATCGCCGCTGTCGTCTTGGTCGCTTTGGGCATATACTATGTAATCGGTATGGTGTAATGTATGAAAATCGAAATCCTCGGTTCCGGCTGTTCGAAATGCAAGCAGTTGGAAGCGAATGCGCGAAAAGCGCTGCAAGAACTTAAGAAAGACGCTGAAATCGAGAAAATTACGGACATCTCGAGAATAATAGAAAGGGTTTCGATGACGCCTGCGATAGCCGTAAACGGTAGCATCAAAGCTGAAGGCAGGATTCCGGACGTCGAAGAAATAAAGAGATGGTTAAGATGAAGGTCAAACTATGGTTCGTTCATGAAAATGTGACCAAACGGAGCGAATTCGGCGGTCTGATAAAGAGAGCGATTAAACTAATACGCGACATCGAAAAAACCTACGATAAGAATATCTTCGATTTGCGGGTGATAGAGTATACGAGATTTCTTGCCGAATCGAAAAGGGAGATGTGCATAAGCAGGGACGATTTGCCCGTTGTCCTGATAAATGAAAAGATTATCTTCAGGAACAAGCTGCCGACACTTGACGAATTGAAGCGAGAAATCGATAAGACGATCGGCAGAAGGTGACGGATATGGAAGACAAAAGATTCGCGGAATGGCACGGCATACCAAGAGGAAAAATAGACTGGCATCCGACTATCGATGAGAGCAGATGCATCGGCTGCGGTATGTGCATCACTTCTTGCGGCAGAAACGTTTTCGATTTCGATAAAAAGAAAAATCAATCGGTTGTTGCCAGGCCGAACAACTGCATGGTCGGCTGCACTTCGTGCGAGGTTTGGTGCGTATTTAACGCAATACGTTTTCCCGACAGACAGTACGTCAAAGATTTGATAAAAAGAACGGGTCTGCTCAAAGTCGTCAAAGATGAACTTAATAAAAAGTTGAAGATGTGCGAAGGCGTCTGAAAATGAAATATTTTGGGAATATGTTGCTTCTGGAAATTCGTGGAGGGCGATAACACGTTCATCGCCGATATACTTGCCGCAGGAATAAGCGCCCTGACGGAATACCTGTCCGCTCACGTCATCACATGCCTGGTCCCGGCTATGTTCATAGCAGGCGCCATTGCCGTTTTTCTGCACAAAGAGAACGTTCTCAAATATCTCGGTCCCAAGACGAAAAAGCATATTTCTTACGCCATAGCTGCAGTGTCGGGTACGGTACTCGCCGTATGCTCGTGTACGATATTGCCGATATTTGCAGGCATCAAGAAAAGAGGCGCTGGACTCGGGCCTGCGACGACGTTACTGTTTGCAGGTCCTGCGATAAACATTCTGGCAATAATCTATACTGCACAAATACTGGGAATTCAAATAGGATTGGCACGAGCCATCCTGGCGATATCCCTGTCTGTAGTCATAGGGCTTGTAATGCACGCAATCTTCCAGAAGAAAGCCGTAGAAGATGGCGCAACGCTTTCAACTGTCGCATCGGGGCACAAGAAATCAAAATCGGTCATATTGTCGTTTTTCGCCCTTCTCATCGGCATATTGGTCATCAATGGACTTCAAATCGATTTTGCTGTAAAATCGGTTGTTTCCGTAATAATGATCGCGTTTCTCATACTCATGTTGAAATTGCGATTTGCAAAGCCCGAGATAACGGAATGGGGCAGAGAAACGTGGTTTATCACAAAGCTTATCATCCCATACCTGCTCATCGGCGTGTTCATCGCAGGTATAATCGGATATATCCTGCCGAGTGAGATAGTGCAGGCATATCTTGGCGGGAACAGCCTGCTTTCAAACTTTGTAGCATCCGTATTCGGCGCCTTCATGTATTTTGCTACCCTGACGGAAGTTCCGATAATATCCGAGCTTATGAAGCTCGGCATGGGAAGCGGTCCGGCACTTGCATTATTGCTCGCGGGTCCGAGCCTGAGCCTGCCGAGCATGCTTGTGATAAGGAAAGTTCTCGGAACAAAACAAACCGCAGTTTATGTATGTTTGGTAATATTCTTCTCTGCCATAGCTGGATTTGTCTTCGGAAATATTTTGTGGTGACCTGGCATAGCCCGTCTTTTGTACAGCCCTTTTATCGGGAAGGGCGAGTTCGCTGCAAAGCTCACTCGCTTTCCAAAAAGCGCTGGCGGAAAAACTCCTCCAGCATGGATGGCTGTTACGACATTTGTCTAAGCGCTACGTTGTATTCTAATCGACTCCGAAGAGTCGACAATACGTACAACCCTCTTGCACCCGCGCGTGCCAGACCCGTTTCAACCTATCACACTAGGTAAAGCGAAGCTTTACCTGTGCACTGTGAAACTCTTGTTTCACAATGTAATCCGCCGAAGCGGACTATACGCATCTTCATAACCGAGGCTCAGCGGACTGTACGCATCTTCATAGCCGAGGCTCGTATGCTAGGTACGTTTCTGTGATCCGGCTCACGATTCTCACCGTGACCCTTAACGGATCGCGCTTTTGCAGACAACCGAAATCGCCTGCAGAGTGGACAGAGCTTCCTCAGAGCTGCTTTTACACAGAACCGAAGTTGCTGCTCAGGTCACCACTGAACTAATTGACAGGAGAAAGGTTAATAAAGATTGCGAAAGCGACCAGAAATCACATTATCTCCGCATTTCCCGATCTCGCAAGCCATATCGCGATGTCGAGCTCAGCGGGCTTCAATCCGAATTTTGACGCCAATTTCAAAAATTCCGCTTCAATCACCAAATATCTCTTAGGTGAAAAACCGCCATTCTCACTTTCGTCCTTATTAATTACGCCCGCGTTCGCAAGCTCGCGCAGAATATGCACGTCTAAAATCGCGAGCTCCTCACCAAGGCCGATGTTTCTCAAGAAATGCGAAGCTTCTTTATAGCCATAGCCTTTGACGTTCTTCACAAGCCATTTGCGCAGCTCGAGCGGCTGCTCGTGCAGCTCCGCAATCTTTTGATAAATAGAAGGAAAGGCCGTCTGCGCCTTTGTAATATAGCCGGCTTTGTTATTCGGGAATCGTACGCCTGCGATGTGTTCAGAAACATCTTTGCCGCCAGCCGCGTGCAACAGACCTTTTTCTCGGAGCTTATTAATCGCCGCCCGGCATACAGGTGCCTTGGACTGAGGCGTACATAGGCAGAATAGTAGCTCGAACAGAACGTCATCGCGGCTTTGCCACTTGTTGTGTACAGAAGCCAGCCAGCTTTGTATTTTCAGCTTGCGTGATTCAAATTCCGAAATAAGTTCTTGCATTCAGTTAAACAGAACGGATAGAATAAAAGCCCTTCTCAAGTGCTTATGCAAAACTATAACCACGTTGGTTGAGAATGCGTTTGACTTGTTCGTTCGAATAAATCCCAAGCTCTAGTTGCCTTTTACTTGGCTCCCCAAATCGAATCTCACCAACATCGACGCTACCGTTGAGATTAAGTGTGACATATGCGTTTACACCGTCGAATCTAGGTCTTTTCAGAACAAGTGATTCTTCTTTTTCCATTCCCTCGCCTTTCCTCATAGTTGTTACGCCCGCCCTTTAAAGATATCGCAATTTGCCTATAGGCTTATCTCTTTCCAGCAACCTCATACCAGCCGGGCTGCTTGTTCTTACTTGAATAATCAAACTCAATCCCGTAATCTTTGCTTAGTTGCTTTAATGTAGCCTCTTCACTGTTATTGTTTTGAGTGCAGTAACGTAAATGCGGATTATATTGAATTAATAAATCCAATCTTTCAAAAGGAGTGTTGAAGACTACTTGTCCAGTATTTTTGTCGATATAGGCATATTGCATTTTAACCACTTCAACCATATCGAAGCCGAGACAGGCGTTTTCATCGCCTAAAATTTTTCTTTCTTGGCGCTGCGTCCGTAACAACCGGGTAAAGTATGAACGCTTCCTCCAAAGTCAACGCCTAAACATTTTTCCAATGTATGCATGTACGATTTACCGGCATAATATTCTATATCCTTACTATTCATTTTGTTTGTTTTTTGTTCTTTACTGATAAGCTCATTAAATTTCTGAATATACGTCTGCTTAACTTTAGTTGATATCTTCACGACATCGGTAGAATTCGAATAGGATACGTTATCTACACACGCCTTCTGAAGAGCTTTAACAATATCAGATGCAAATGCCACTCCTGTAAACTGCGGGTATCCGACCTTTTTCAAAGCTTCGAAGACTTCACCCATGTATGTTCCGAATTCTACATCTACAAGTTTCCCGACTTCTTTTCGGTTAAGTTTCTTGTCGTCGTCCATAATTTTCAACTCTTCGTAATCTTAGTCCGATGTCTTACGCTTTCTTTTGAATATCTTCGATACGTATTCCTTTGCGCCTTCGATGCCGAGCGCCCCAAGCGTTGTTTTGACTATGTCGGAAACTGCGCCTTTAGCATAAAATTCATTTTTTCCCAAGCCTTCAAAATTAACCGTATCGGCTATATACCTGAGCTTCTCTTGAACAGGCGCCTGTGCGCCGTAGTGTTCCCAACCCTCATAGATTGCACTTGCAACAACTGCGCCTGATGTATATGCTATTGCCTTTTCCCATAGCGTTAATTTTCTTCCGACCCTGTTTTCCCAGAATGTTTTCGACGCCTCTGCCCCAGCAAGAGCAAATGGGATGTAAGAAGCAAACCTCCACATATAGGCGTTGTCGCCAAACTTTTTAACAAGTTCCGGCTCAACCGTTGCACCTACCGCCCATGTACCTAGAGAACCTGCTGTAAGCAGTAAAGGTAACTTGTAACCCTTCACAAAGTCCTTGATCTTACCCACGAGACCCCACTCCGGATTTTATTATAATCTCTTTTCCTTGCCGCACAAGTTGCAGAACGTCAGCCCGTGAGATCGAACAATATGACCTCTAAAACCGTCTCCACACTTGTGTCTACCAAGGATCCATTCTTTTCTTTTCATTTTACCACACCTCACAATTTTCTGTACCAGTTAAGCAGTGCACGGCCTCCGCAATAGAGCGCGGTCGAACCCGCTGCAGCAATAGCTGCTGCAGTGTTATCCATTGTCGATGCTATCGAAGTTCCAACTATGCCGTAACCTATTGGTAAGCATGTCAGAGCATCCATTCCCGCTGTAAGATAATTTGAAAACTTTCGTCCTTCGTGCAATGCGTCGCGTGCAATTACACCCGGAATCAGAGCTTTAGCATAATTCATTTTTACCACACCTCACTCGATATCTATTCCATAACAAACGTCAGGGGATACACCCCGAGTTTTATTTTACAACCATTCGTAAGTTTCGTTGCACCGCTAATTGGAGCGTCATTAACGTGCGTTCCCTGCGTGCTGTTGCAATCTATAATTACATAGTCGCCATCTTTGCGGTCCACAACCGCATGCGCTCGCGACATGCTGAGATAAATCTGCATTTTCGGATCGCTGAGTGGCGCGCCCCTCATATATTCACGGCTTTGCCCCTGAGGGATAACGATGTCATTCGTTTGCGCCCTTCCCACGGTAATATGATCCTTGTCTGGCAACGGATATTCGTTGTCGAAAACACAATCAACGAGTTTTGCTGGCATAATCATACATCACAGTTTAGATACAAACTGAGAATTCTGTATATTCGGTTTGTATACGCTATCCGGAAGACGAATCTGATTTTCATGTTTAGAACTGTTTCGAACAAAGTGCTTTTTTGGTTCGATCATATATTCGTTACCTACAATAGAAGCCTGACCACTTTCGATTAGATAATTGGCAAGATTTTTGAACATGACGCTGCCGGAAATTTTATTGCCGTGCATCGGCACAACTATGCCTTTAGCCCTGCTGAAAATGCCTTCTACCAATTGCCGATAAGCATTGACATCTTCGGCAATCTTATCGACGCCGGTAGCGAGATTAAACGCTTCCATTACCGATTCACACCGAACTATTCTTCCTGATTTTGTGTATTCTATTTGCATAACCGCACCTTAATTGTTACCACTACTTAGTTCTAACCCCAATATAAAGATTTCGTGTGCGACGAGAAATATAGGTTCTAGTATATAGATACGCTTGGAAGAAAAATAAAATTGAAGCAATCATAGATCTGGACTTCCATATTCTAATCGCGCCAAATTGTATTTTGAGCGCGACTATTCAATGGAACACTATCGGCCGCAACCGACAGAGTTTAAAGGCTAGCATTGGTGTAGGAGAGAGTGAGCTGAATGCGTCGCCGAAGCTTCGCACTTACACCCCTTCTCCATAACGAGTCGTCTTGCTCGTACCAAAGGTCTATTTTTGAGAGCGGCTTAGGCCTTAGATGCCTTCAGGCCTTATCCGCTATGGCGTAGCTACTCGGCAATGCCTTGTCAGACAACCGATACACCAGAGGCCACGGTAGGATGTTCCTTTCGTACTTATCCTTTCTTTCTCTCAGACCAAAACACCTTCGGCAGATATAGACCAAACTGGCTCACGCCGTTCTGAACCCAACTAAGGTGCCCTTTTAATCTGTGGACCCCAGCACCCTTGGCTGCATTCAGGTCGAAGACGACATTAAACGGCTAGTTCTCTCATCATTTGTAATCTAACTGCTCACGCTGCTGCAAAGAAGCGAGCTTCTTTGAGCTCTCGGAAAGCTTCGCTTTCCGAAGATACACGAAAGCAGCCATACACAAACTCAAAATCCAGTTTGTAGTCTGTTCTACCTTAGACGAAGAAGCTATGCTATTGCTTAACTTCTTACTTCGGCAATTCTGCACTACGAGCTCAGAAGCTACCCAGTGTTGTCATCGATATGATGGCTGTTTGCGATGCAAACAGCAATACATACCTCATTCTGGGACGTATATCGTCAACGCTCATGTTGGCAAAACTGTCAGGAATGTAGACCACAAACTTTCTCACCGTGTCGTTCTTGTCTTCCGCGACTTGCTGCACAGCCAGGTGAGGACCAGCCGACAGCGACGCCGCAACGCGCGGGGTCGATACGAACTCTCACCCGCCACGACACCATTATCCCCGTGGTAGCTTTTCTCATGTCACAAGCCCTCATCTAAAGGAACTTGCGTATCGCTAGGTCACGCTTTCGCGTTTGAATTCCACGCTGAGCGGAATTCAATCAATCCGGCTTTTGCCCTTGCACTCTACAGGCGATTTCTGACCGCCCTGAGCCGAACTTAGAGGACCCTTGATACCATTTCAAGGGTGTGCCGCCCCAGCCAAACTGCCCAACTGCTACTGTCTTCCGATTTCGCGGAGTTAGCAATACAAGAAAGAAGGGGCAGTGTTACATTTTTGACTCCACCTCAACTTGCGTCAAGGTTTCGACGTCTCCTGCCTACACTATACGATCTCGCTCATACTACAATAACAGGCTGCAGTAAAGCTCAACGGGGTCTACTCTTCCCACCGAAGGTCTCCAGCCCAGTCCCTGGAATGATAGTTTCGCCGAGTTCCAACCCGGGACAGCAGAGATCTAGTTAATCTATCATGCAGGCCAGCATTTAACTGGCAAGGGATTACGCTACCTTAAGACCCTCATCACCGATTGCATCACATTTTACATGCTTAATGCAACCTAGAGTTAGGGCCGGCCTACAGCGGGGCATAGACGGGTTGTAACCCGTTTTCACACACCGCTAGTGGCCACGATTCATCGGCTATACAAGGCCTTTAGGCTTAGCAGCCGACTGCGTTTTTGTTAAACAGTCCGATCTCCCTTGTTACTGTGACCTGCCCATCGCTGAGCAGGCACGGCTTGTACCTAAGATACGCCGCTAGTTTGCCGAGTTCCCTGGGTTGGATTCTCTCGAACACCTTCGCCTTCTCGGCGAGGGGCACCTGTGTCGGTTATAAGTACGGACAACTGATGTTCTCCCTAAAAGCATTTTCAGTGACCCGTGGAATTGCCCGAAGTCTGCATACACAGACCTACTGGCGCTTTCGCGCGATTCTCGTCATGACGACACTCCTCGCGCTTCATCGCTTGAACAGCACGACGGTGCTGCTCGAGCTATCCAAAAGCGTTTGCTTAAAGTTCGACGAACACCAATTGGCGCAGGAATATTAACCTGCTTCCCTTTCCCATTCAACCAGTTAGGAGAACGGTTAGGACCGGCTAACCCCCAGAAGATAATCTTTACTGGGGAAACCTCGCCCCTTAGGTGGTGGAGATTTTCGCTCCACTCTATGCTACTCCCGGCAGGATTCTCATTGCTGACCGGTCCACAGCTCCTCAAAGAGCCGCTTCTGCCCAGCCAGCACGCCTCCCTACCGCCATACGTTTCTCGCGAAACGTATAACCCGCAGTCTCGGTGAACTACTTAGTCCCGTCCATTTTCAGGGCCAAAGGCCTCGATGGGTCCGCTGTTACGCGTTGTTTAAATGATGGCTGCTTCTGAGCCTACATCCCCACTGTCTGAGACCTTCGACTCCTTTCGTCACTTAGTAGCTGCTTTGGGACCTTAACTGCAGTCCGGGTTCATTCCCTCGCGGATGCCAAAATTACTCCGGCACCCTCACTCCCAGCGTATACCGCAAACGTATTCGGAGTTTGACGAGATTACTGGAAATTTCTCTCCTTGGTAATCTAATCAGTGCTCTACCCCGCTCGCTTAAACGCTGAGGCTGTACTAACGCACATTTCGGGAGGAACCAGCTATCACCAGATTCGATTGGCTTTTCACCCCTAGACCCAGGTCACCCCAAAGGTTTGGACCATAACGGGTACCGGCCCTCGAGGCCGCTTTCGCGACCCTTCAGCCTACCCAGGCCTAGATCATCTGGTTTCGGGTCTTTAACCATTGACTAACGCCCTTTCAGACTCGCTTTCGCTACGGCTTCCGCCTTGCCAATGGAAAAAACTCCCTGCCCCGTTTTTCAAAACGGACGCCGGTTTACTCTCTGCTTTCGCAGAGCCTTCGCCGGCTAACTGTAGCTGCCTGGTTTCAGGTTCTTTTCATTTCGTGTTACCGATTCTTTTCAGTTTTCCCTCGCGGTACTATTGCGCTATCGGACTTGAGGAGTGTTTAGGATTGGAGGTAGATACCCCCGCATTCCCGCTCCCAATCAAGGGAACGGTACTCTGGAGACCCGCAATCAGACTTCGACACTTCGCTTACGAGACTATCACTCTCTATGGTAGGGCTTTCCAGCCCACTTCAGCTCGCGTCGCTAGACTGTGCACGGGTCCAAACCCCACATCCCACCATACTCGTCGCATGGCGGTTCGGTTTGTCCTACGCGGCTTTCAGTCGCCCTTACTTACCGCATCGCGTTTGCTTTCTCTTCCTGCGCTTACTAAGATGTTTCAATTTTGCGCGTTCGCTCTCGCAACCAGGTTGCCCCGATCGCGAGTAGAAGGATGTCCAATTAGGCCATCTGTGGTTCTAAGGCTGCATGCGCCTCGCCACAGCTTATCGCAGCTTGCCACGACCTTCATCGCCTCTCAAGCCAAGCCATCCTCCAGACAGCATGGGAGCTAGCTTCCTTCGTCCAGATCTATGATTGCTTCAAAGAGCATCAAAGCTCTTAGCACAACACCGCGCAAGTTGAACTTGCGGGCTGCTATCAATTGATGAAGTCACAAACTTCTATCAATCGCGCACAAACTGAACAGAATCAAAGCATACGATTGCGCAACATGCACAATACATTAAGCTGCAACTCACGTCTTGCCACAAACATGAGCCGACTCTGTCAGCTTGTTTTCATATGATAACCGAACTGTTTCACAGTTCGGCGATTTATTTCCTATCGCGAACTGCTAGCTCGCTACGCACTTCGTGCTTGCTCGCACGCAGTTCTTGATGGACCGGCTGGGATTCGAACCCAGAGCCTCTTGCTTGCAAAGCAAGCGATCTTCCGTTGATCTACCGGCCCGCAATTTCACTGCGGGCACGATTTTATTTAAAGTTTCGGAAAATCGCTCCGATGTGATGATTTTCGAAGACACGGACTTTAGCGCATAATTTAACCACGCGTTAGCGCGGTTAATGCGTGCACACGTTAAGGGTTTCGCTCATCGACCAAAACCGAAGTTTCGATCTAGCATCGCCCCTACAATTTTATATTCATATCCTAACTCGCGAAACGAGCTATCCGATATGAAAATAAATGGAGGTGATCCAGCCGCACGTTCCCGTACGGCTACCTTGTTACGACTTAGCCCCTCTTACGGACCTCTGGTTCGAGTTGCTCGTCGCAAACCTCACCAGAGGCCCATTCAATTGGCTTGACGGGCGGTGTGTGCAAGGAGCAGGGACGTATTCAGCGAGAGATTTCACAGTAGCAAGCGCATCATTGAGCTGCTACAAAGCGAATACAGAACTCAGTGTCAAGCCTAAGCTTTTTCTTCAACGTTCGTATTCAGCCTTTGGCCGGGTTAATCATCTGGCACTTGCCGCTATGATGACCCTCGCTTACTAGGGATTCCGGCTTCATGCGGGCGGGTTGCAGCCCGCAATCCGAACTAGGCGTAGGTTTAAGAGATTGGCTTCCCCTTACGGGGTTGCATCCCATTGTCCTACGCATTGTAGGCCCCGTGTATCCCAAGCAAATTCGGGCCATACTGACCTGCCGTCGCCCACTCCTTCCTCTGGTTTAGCACCAGCGGTCTTGCTAGAGTGCACGCGCTCCGGAGAGCGCGTTAGCAACTAACAACGTGGGTCTCGCTCGTTTCCTGACTTAACAGGACAGCTCACGCCACGAGCTGACGACGGCCATGCAGCTCCTCTCAGCTTGTCAGGTAAGCCCTTCAGACTGACCCTCATCCTGCTGTCTTTGCTGGTAAGGTTCCCGGCGTTGTATCCAATTAAACCGGAGCCTCCACCCCTGGTAGTGCTCCCCCGCCAATTCCTTTAAGTTTCAGCCTTGCGGCCGTACTCCCCAGGTGGCCCGCTTAACACCTTCGCTACGACACTGCCGATCCTCTTAGGATTGGCAACATCAAGCGGGCATCGTTTACAGCGTGGACTACTGGGGTATCTAATCCCAATCGCTCCCCACGCTTTCATCCCTCACCGTCGAATCTGTCCTAGTACAGCGCCTTTTATGGAAGAAGCCTATTCGACTTCCTCGCCATTCACCCAGAAGGAAATGATATGTTTTCCAATTTCGCTACTCGTTCAGGATGTAATATCTGAATTTTATTTCGGAATGCCTGAAAATTTTCATTCTTGGTTATCCAAAACCGCAATGAAATCATTTTCATTCCGTTTTTGTTATGCTTTATTTGATCAGATTTTACTCCGGAAGTTTTCACGCCAAGAGAATTCAAAAGAGAAATAACATCCAGAAGATATTCCTCTAGATTTTCTCTAAGTTCAAACGATTTAGCGGCCTTGAATACAATCTGCCGACAATTGGAAGAATCTCTGAAATATCCTTCGTCGTCAAAGATTGCTCCCAAGAACGCAGATTTTATTTTTGGGTTACCATTCCTAATCCAATTAGGAATTTTCGTTTTTTGGAGAACTTTTGAACCAATAGGCGCTCCTTTACTCGCAAGATATCTTCCTACTCTATTCGAGTATTGGTATCTAGGAGTTCCAGAAATCGAAGTTCCTTTATTTAGCGATACATCGCCAAACAATTCCTTAACGACTCTTTGAACTTCTTTATGCATCTGCAAATTGGAGTTCACATAAATAAAGTATTGTTTATTTTTGTGAATATGCCCATCAGCAAATGTATGACCAATTAGTCTCGCAAGCGAAGCAGTTTTATTCGCCATATATGGTCTTTGTCATCTCTTGGATTTAAAGCCACTTCCTTCCGTCAGGTGGTCCGTGGGAGATCAAAGGATTTTACCCCTACCTCCAACGTACCCTGCACCTCGACCAGTCCCTAGTCCTGCAGTATCCCTGGCACTTCCTACAGTCAGCTGCAGGATTTCACCAGAGACTCACAGAACCGGCTACGGATGCTTTAGACCCAATAATCGTGAGAACCACTAGTGGCGCGGTTATTACCGCGGCTTCCAGTTTCAGAAGCTGATATTATAATTTCGTCTGAATTTTGCAGATTCTACGGTAATTTAGATTCTACAGAAGGACGAAACTATTTTGATTGCTATCATTCAACTTCAGAAATGGCTGGCAACCGTCTTGCCCACCACTTATTCTCCAAGCTGTTTACACTTGGCAAAAGATGTTGGAAACCAACATCACTCAGGGTCCCCGCCCTCACCATTGCTGGTATTGGGAAGGTTTCGCGCCTGCTGCGCCCCGTAAGGCCTGCATTCATGTCTCAGAATGCATCTCCGGGCTATCACTCTCATGACCCGTACCGATTATCGCTTGGTTAGGCATTTACCCTAACTACAGGCTAATCGGCCGCAGCCTCATCCTTAGGCCCCTCAGGTTTCGGCAAGGGTGCCTTCCAGCCTCCCTCACCTATGGGGTATTGAGCCCACGTTTGCGGGGTTATCCCCCACCTAAGGTTAGATTAGCTACGTGTTACTGAGCAGTACGCCGAGGTCTTACACCTCTCGACTCGCATGGCTTAGCCGGACCCTGATAGCAGTTCTCTCCGGCGGGATCAACCAGAATTCGGGTTTTGCACTATCTAATTCGGTCGCAAATAAATTTGCGATCATTTGTTAATCCCTGCATTATTTTCGCCGTCCGTGTCTTCATTCCGCACGAGCGCAGCTCGCACGATCATCCAAGGTTGCGTAATATAACAAGCAACGCGCGAACGCGCCGTAAGCTATTTACCCAACCATCATCGCTGTGCCTTGCGGCACGGCTCGGAATGCAGCTTCAATCGGTAAAGATTTTCAGCCGTATATAGCGGTAGATACCGCTATCTAATTTCCACACCTTTGCGCATCACCGATACCAGCGGCAATGCAAATGCGGGATCTCTGCAAGGCTCCCCCGCAAGACCTTCGGAAACGCGAACGTTTCCGATGTCCCGAAGAGCTAGTGCTCTTCAAGATTTCGTACTCATCCGGCGCCTTCCCAAACGCCGAACATGGTCAAACAAAAGCTGAGCTGTTGTTTGACATGCCGTGCCAAACTTTGTTTGAGCACGACAATCCTACAACTCCCTAACTAAACTATTTAAGCGTTGTTAAAAGTACGGCTTTGCACAAAAAACTTCGTTCGCTCTGGCGCAAACCATTATAAACCACCCAGCGCATTATATTGTCATGGCAATCCACGAACACCAGCGTGTCGGCGTTCTAGTTGACGTTCAGAACTTGTACTATAGTGCTAAGCATCTGTACTCCGCAAAAGTAAATTACAAAGAATTGCTTAAGGCAGTCGTGCGCGACCGGGCGCTCATTCGCGCACTTGCGTATGTCATTCGCGCTGAAGAGCTGAAAGAAGAAACGTTCTTCGATGCGCTTCGCGCAATCGGTTTTGAAATCAAAGCAAAAGACCTTCAGATATTTGCAGGCGGCCAGCGCAAAGGCGACTGGGACACCGGTATCGCGATGGACGCGATTGAACTTGCGCCGAAGCTAGACGTAATAATTCTTGTAAGCGGCGACGGCGATTACCTGCCGCTGCTCGAACATCTAAAACGCGCAACAGGCTGCCGTGTAGAAGTCGCCGCGTTCGGTAAATCCTCATCAGGAAAATTGATGGAATCCGCCGACGAATTCATCGACCTCGACAAAGACCCGAAACGCTTTCTGATTAAGAAGAAATAATCTAACGAGCCGCAGCGAGCTATTTACTTCTTCCACTCCCTTCTCAAAATTGCGTATGTGCAGCTATCGTAGAATACATTGCCTTTCTTTGTGGTCTCTCTCTGAGTTCCTTCGTACTTCCCGCCGAGCTTCTCGATTAGCTTCTTCGATGCAACGTTTGGTGCAAGCAAATAATAGTATATACGGTTTAGCCCGAGTTTCTCGAATGCAAAACTTATTGCAAGTTTTGCAGACTCGTATCCGACGCCTTTGCGGTGGTGCGCACGAGCGACCCATATTCCAAGCTCGGCACTCATGTTCTTTTTGTCAACGTGTTTCAAAGCAATCGTGCCTATCAGCTTGCCGTCCAGTGTAATAGCCCAATCCAATTCGTTTCCGATTTTCCATCCCTTTATTGTACGCTTGACATAATCCTGCTCCTGCTTGAGCGATAATGGTGGCGTGATGCTGAGATATTTCGTTAGCTCAGGATCGTTAACATATTTGACAAGAACCTTCGCATCGCTCATCCTAAGAGGCCTAAGAACAATTCGTTCGCCTTTCAGCGTGACAGGTTTCATATTAATCAAGTGGCGGGGACGAGATTTGAACTCGCGAACGCACTAAGCGACTAGCCCCTCAAGCTAGCTCCTTTGGCCAGGCTCGGACACCCCGCCGTAATATAACTCGCTAAGCGAGCTATACATTCTCACAAACGATAAACTATATTAATTCCGATTCTAAGTAAATTCTTGTGCCCGAACCAAACGAATCCGTGGAAGGATGGGTTCCTGTATCTAGAAAAGGCGACATTCTCATAGACCCGATTGGAAAAGAATACAAGCTAATCGGAGGGCAAAAACTTTTAGATGCCTGCAAATACTACCATGGAAGCAATGTATACGAACGTAAAGTGACCGACGGTAAAGAATACATACGAGAAGTTCCAGCAAATTCTCAAATGGCAAAATGGCTAACAGACGGAGCCTAATTCTAGATGCTCCCAGGGGGATTTGAACCCCCGCCTCCGCCGTTCTTTGTCACAGCACAATTTCTTGCGCTCAAACCTTTCATGCTTGAAAGGGCGGAATCCTTGACCGGGCTAGACGATGGGAGCGTATGTTAACTAAACTGCAAGCAGTTTAGCTATTTATTCCTATCGCGAACTGCTAGCTCGCTACGCACATTCGTGCTTGCTCGCACGCAGTTCTTGATGTAAGGCTGAAGCTTTGCTTCGCCTACATAGCAAGACTTTAGGATCTTGCTAATGGGCCGAGCAGGAATCGGACCTGCAATCTTCGCGTTTCTTTTCCGCCAGCGCTTTTGTCGAAACAAAAGGGCTGTTGTAAGCGCGACGTCATACCACTAGACCATCGGCCCTGTCTTTTCCGCCAGCGCTTTTTGGAAAGCGAGTTCGCTTAGAGCGAACGAGCTCATCCCAATAAAAGGGCTGTAGCGCTGGGAGAGGGATTGCTTCGAAAAGCTTTTAGCTTTTCGAGCTCTCGGCGAGCCTTCGGCTCAGCCGAAGATGAACCAAGGTTCAAATCCTCTGAGCGCTGGGAGAGGGATTTGAACCCTCATGGGCTTGCGCCCGCCGCCTATCTGCGTAACGGAGTTCTTTTCCGCAGGCGCTTTTCTTTAGAAAAGGGCCTTAGCAGAGCGGTGCCGTGACCAGGTTTGGCTATCCCAGCAACCTTTCAAAATTAAAGATATATTTAAGCTTTCTTATAACTCTTCCACAAACAATAAATAGCTCCATGATAATTAGATAACAAACGAGAAATTTGGAGGAGATGGAATGGTAACAATACGCGGCTATGCAGAAACTGTTAAGAAAGATGTTTTCACGACAAAGGGTTCTTACTGCGGCAAGATCGCAGACCTCGACCTTGACCTCGAGAAGTTTAGAGTACGATCGATTGTCGTCGACGCAGTCAAAGGCTCATTCCTATCATCGATGGTAGGTGAAAAGCGCGGCGTCATCGTACCGTTTGCGATGGTTCAGGCGATTGGCGACATTGTCATCATAAAGCACATAACGCCGACCGTCGAAGAAGCCAAAGAAGAGCCAGCTCAACCTCCGGCAGAAGAGTAAACTGGTCCGTTTTCTGTTTTTATTTCCAGATATACTATTAGTTTTATGCAAGGCAAACATACGTTTGCCTGCATAGCAAAACCATAGGTTATTGCTCATGAGCAAGCTTCCGGACTACAAGGCGTACGCATTGCTGAAGAAATACAATATCCCAATTGCGCCTTTCGCTCTTGCGAAAAACATCAAACAGGCGCAAGCTACCGCAGAAAAATTCGGCTTTCCGCTCGTTCTCAAAATAGATGCAGAAATCATCCACAAGGCCAAAGCCGGCTGTGTGAAAGTTGTGCAAAACGAAAAAGAGCTTATTCCAGCTTTCAACGACGTTATGAGGAATGCAAAGAAGAAAACCAAGAAAATCGCTGGCGTGATAATTCAGCCCTTTATCAAAGGCTCCGAGCTCATCGTCGGCGGCAAGCGCGACCCGAGCTTCGGCACAATCGTGATGTTTGGCAGCGGCGGCGTGCTTGCTGATGTCCTCAAAGACGTTGCGTTCCGCGTTTTACCGCTCGATCGATTCGACGCAGAAATGATGATTACCGAGACAAAAGCGCCCGATGCCATTCCTGCATTGCAATTGCGCCAGCGTGCAGTTGAGGATATTATAATGAAAGTCGCTCGCTTGCTCGAAGCGAATCCGAAGATAATCGAGCTTGATATAAATCCGCTATTTCTGACCGACCGCGGGCCGATTGCTGCGGACGTACGGATCATTTCGCTCTAATGTGCTTCTTCGAAGCTGGTAAACGAGCCGGCAAGATCTTAATGTGGACGAGCCTTTGGGGTCGCAATTTGCATCGATCTTGAAGCACTCATGCCCATCGTACCTGAAAACAGAACGCAAAACAACCCTTTCACCGGCATCTTTGCCAGGTGGGTCAAAATGCTCGCCGTGCTTTCCTAGAGGAAGGTCGTCAAAAACGAGCAAAGGATAACCAAGCGGGCTTCTTACATCGACAATTTCATCATCTTTGGACGGGATTATAACGCCTAACGCCTCTAGCTTTGGCAGCTTCACGCCATTCTTTTCTAGTTCGCGTTTTGTTAGCCGCGGGACTACGCCCGAATCGCCAGCCATGACTATGGGACCTATCTTCTTTTCGACGACGGGTTTGTCGCCGCCTTCGCGGTCAGGATACCTGTGATGAAGGACCCTGACGATAAGCTGGTTCCTGTCTGCGCCGCTCAAACTGTTTTTCCCATTGTATTTTGTTGTGTAGTCCGTCATGTAGCCTTCCATGCGCGATTTTGTTCTGCCAAAATCTTCGTTGAAGACGCTGTTGCGCTGGTCGAGAAGTATGCGCGCAATCATGTCCTCGCGCAGCTTTGGCGGCCGTAATTCTTTGCAATATTCGTGCAGATATTCCATCATTTTGCTGTGCGTGAGTTGAATATCCTTACCGGGAATGAACACTCCGCTTTCGTCCTTGAGGTATCCAGAAGCGAATCCTATTTCATAGGCATTTTTCGTGACGTAAAGGTCATCCTGTTGTTTTTCCTTAAACAAGTGTACTAAACAATCGAGCCATTCTGGCAGGACGCTTTTGCTTCCGTTCTGCAGTTTATACTCGTAATGTGGAATGATGATGTTTGTAAATTCCAGCTTCAACGACGGTCGGTTCATGCACCATATTAGCTCATACAAAACTTGAAAAATCTACCAGAAGTGCTAACCTACAGCCGCCTGTTAACCTACTTATTCTGCCCGCGACCTCAGTCGCAGCTATTCGTGTTTCAGAATTTGCCCCAAAAGCACAGCTTTTAATCCATTCGATTCGTAGAAATAGAAAGCAAACAAAACAAGCCATATCTGTATAATATATATCGTAATATATACGTTGGGGTGCACAATGAACTTCTATTTCCTAGGTCACACCGGACAGGGTGTTTCTACGACAGCTCGAATAGCAGCCCGGGCAGCACTTGCATCAGGCATGAAAGCCCAGCTCTATCTGCCCCAGTCTGTGCGATCTGGTGATGAACGCAAGGCTTATCTGCGCTTAGCCAAGCCCAAAGAAGCGCTTGAAGAAAAAGGCCCGATTTCAAGCCCGGATTTTGTTATTGCGTTCGACGTCAACGTGATAAAACCTCATCTGAAGGACCTGAAAGACCGTTCTGTCCTCATCGTTAAATCTCAGGAACGCTTCGCAAACCCGATACTTAAGAAAAAGAAAATCCGCGTGTTCAGCGTTGATGCCACAGGCATTGTGCTTGCGTCGACTGCACGGCCGTTTCCAGCAGCGCCGATGGCCGGTGCGTTGTCAAAAGCATTTCCAAAACTCTCGCTTAAGGCGATTAAGTCCGCAATCGAAGCCGAATTTTACAGTCACATCGTTGAAAACCAGGCCGCAGCCGAAGAAGGCTACAAAACGGCACGATAATCTGAGTTGCTCTGCAACTCATGAAGGGAAGATCAGACGATGAGAAACCGTAGGTGTCGCGTGTTATGAAATCCGAAGCCGAAATCAAGTCGAAACTCGAAGCCCGTGCAGCAGTCGCTCCGGAATTTTGGCGAGCTGTGCGACCAGTCGTAGACCAGAAGATTCCGGCAGACCGCAGCTGCGCGCTATTTTGCCCGCACAATGCAATCGCCTGGACGCCCGACCAGAAAATCAAGATAGATTATTCGCGGTGCGACGGCTGTCTGATTTGTCTGCGCGAATGCCACTCAGGCGCAATCAAAGAAGTAAGGGATTGAGATGAAACCGCAAGAAACTATAATGTGCCTCATTGCATTACTGATACTTCTCTTGATAATCGGCGTGGTGCTCAAGATAATCGTTGAGGCGTTCGGCCTCATAATCGTACTCGTCGTGTTGTGGTATGCATACACGCATATCCTTCAAAACCCGAAGAAATAACCTAACGAGCCAGCGTAACTGGCGAGCTATTGGAATAATACGAGGATATAGTATGCAATTATTGAACGGTCCGCAGGCAGTTGCTAATGCAGCTCGCGTATGCAGAATAAATTGTATTATAGGGCATGAAGCTGTCAGCAAGACCGCTCAGTCGTTGAAAGGCGAAGATTATTCGCCAGAGCTTCTTGACATCCATGGCGAATCAGCCACAAGCGCAGCTGCCGCTCGAACGTTGGCAGGCCAGCGCTGCCTGATTGAGAATGCGCAAGAGCTGAAAAGCTTAGCGCTTGCGCGACTGCCGGTCGTCTGCACGGCCGCAGAGCCAAAAAACTGGTCGCTCGTACTTGCGCCGTTAAATATCCAGGAAATACTCGATGATACTATTCTCGCTTATGCACTGGCGGAAAAGTCATTGCTGCCTGCAACTGTAATCATAGACAAGCTTTCGGCAGAAACATTCGAATCAGTCGAACTTCCGCCAGAAAAGATGATAAAGAACTTCCTAGGTCAGCTCAAGCTTGACAAAGTTCATGCGAAGTTCGCACGCTACGACCTTGAAGGCCGCGCGCAGGCGCAAAAAGCGATGGATATCGCACAAGCGGAAATTCCAAAAATCTCGCAAGAATGGAAGAAGCGCTTCCGCCGAACGCTCGAGCCATTCGAAGCATTCATGCTCGAAGACGCAGAACTCGCAATTGTCACGTTCGGTTCGTGGAGCAGCAACGCAAAGCTCGCCGTGCAAGAACTTCGCAAGCAGGGCGAGAAAGTCGGCCTGCTCCGCCTGCATGTACTGCGCCCATGGCCGGAACAGGAGATTCACGCACTTCTGCAGAATGTCAGCCGCATCGCCGTCGTGGATAGTCAGATTTCATTAGGCAGCTGGTCGAAGATGTACCAAGGCATCAAAACATGGTACGCCGGTTTTGCATCAAACTTTATCGCAAAAAATCTACTCACCGTACAAGATTTCATCGACATCGCACGCCGTTTGCACGCAGCATCTGCGCCTGAGCGCGTGTGGATGATTTAACATAACTCGCTCGCGCGGCGAGCGAGCAATTCGCACAGAAGCGAACTATACTGTCCGGTTGCAGAGCAATCGGACAGTTTGTGTGAATCCGGAGGATTCGACACAATATGCAATTCAGAACAGGCCGCGAGGCCTATGCAGAAAAATATCAGCGTGCAATTAAATTGTACGCAGATGGAAAAAGCATAACAGAAATTGCCGCAGAACTTGGCATTTCATATTCAGCGGCTTACCACTGGGTCAAAGGCATTAGAAAGCCGGAAGCAGGAAATCTCCGAGAGTTCGAAGAGTTCCTGCGCAAGAACGGCCCAACGCCAGTGTTGAACATAAAGGAAGAGTTCCCAAAGCACAACGAACTATTCCACGTTGCCCAGAAGCGTGGCTTGGCTATCAAACGCCACATATTGAGTCGGCCGCGAGCGTTCGGCGAGCTCGCAACGTGGTATTATCTAGCAGGGCAGGAAGCTGAACTGAAATCGAGGATAAAGGCATTGTTAGAGACTCTGTCGAAGAAATGATATGACAACGAACCGCGAGTGCGGCGAGCAATTCGTAATGAAAATTCGTAATGGAAATTGGTGAAAAACATGCATCCGGGATGTGGAATTCAACTCGCGTATAAAATAATCAAAGATTCTGGTATTCTGACTGCTCAAAAAGTGCAGCCTACTAGAGGAAAAGTTGTACCGGCAGTACAGCCGCAATTGTTCGTTTCGCCGGTTGCTGCCGCGCATTTCCTCGAATCTGCTGGCATAACACAACTGGCAGATCCTGCGTCAGCTTCGCTAGGTAGCATCGTAATATCAGATGAGTTATCAGCAGTAGAACATTTGCAAGCTATTCGCAGCGCAAAAAATATTCTATACATATGTGTTAACACGTCTGGAAAACAGCAGCTCGCAAAACAACTTGGCACCGGAGCTTGGTCAGCGACAGCAAGTCTTGCATTTTACGATGATTTGGTCAACAAGCTGCAGAAGGCGGCAAAAATGTCCGGCTTGCGTTTCATCGAGATCATAACGCCTTGCCCGAAACTATGGCGCTCAGAGCCTGCAAACACGGTTGAGCTCGCGCGCCAAGCCGTTGAAATCGGGCTATGGCCTTTGTTCGAGTTCGATCACGGCAAGCTTAGCCTAAGTTACAAGCCTCTGAAACTTGCAAACATCGAAGCGTTCATAAGTTTGCAGAAGCTGCTCGTGCCGGAAAAGCCTCTTCTGGAGAAGTCGTGGCGCCTGACGACGCTGGGCAAGCCTTTTGAAGCTGAAGTCTAAGAACGGCTATTTTTATCATCCGCTTACCACATATCTTTCATGCTTTCGGATATCGCGCCGTTCTTCTCGCCTCGGGCAGTCGCCGTCGTCGGCGTCTCGCGCTCGCCGCACAAAATCGGGCGCATAATTTTTGATAATCTGACTCGCACAGCAGCGCGAGCAATCCGCGTATACGCAATCAATCCGGAAGTTCCGGAAATAGATGGCTACAAGTGTTACTCGCGCGTTTCTGCAATCAAGGACAATATCGATTTGGCGGTAATAGCCGTTCCGGCACCGGCTGTTCCGGCAGTTGTGGCAGATTGCGCAAAAGCAAAGGTCAAAGCAGCAATAATCCTGACCGCAGGCTTTTCAGAAGTAGGGAATACGGCAGCCGAACGTGCAATATTACGGGCAAAGAAAAAGATGAAAGTGATAGGACCGAACACTATGGGGTGCTATGATGCGTATTCGAAACTTGACACGATATTCAACCCAGCGCATCGTCAGGCGCGTCCCGCGCCAGGAAAAATAGCTTTCATTTCTCAATCTGGAGCATTAGGTGCAGCCGTGCTAGACTGGTGCGCTTCCGAACGCATAGGCATCTCAAAATTCATATCAATCGGAAACCGCATCGACATTGATGAAGTCGACATTTTAGAATATCTTGCAAAAGACCCGCACACGACAGCAATCGCTCTTTACCTTGAAGGCACGAAGCGTGGACCGGCTTTGCTCAAAGCGCTACGCACAATCGGCAAGCGCAAGCCGATCGTCGTGCTAAAAGCCGGACGCACGCCTGCCGGAGCTCGAGCAGTTATGTCTCACACCGCTTCGCTCGCAGGCGAGCCTGAAGTCTGGCGTGGCGCACTCCGCCAAGCACGAGTGCTTGAAGCACACGGATTGGAGGAACTTTTTGATATTACAAAGGTGCTTTCAGAACAGCCATTGCCCAAAGGTGCGCGCACCTCAGTCATAACGAACGGTGGCGGACTCGGCGTACTTTGCGCAGACGAGATTATTGAGCATAAACTTCAACTCGCACAGCCGGCAAAGCAGACGCTCAACAAAATCAAACCCGTAATCCCGCTGCACGCCACGCTTGGCAATCCGCTCGACCTCACTGCAGACTCAACACCGCAGATGTATCAGACGGCTCTGGAATCATTGCTTGCGGACAAATCAGTCGACGCAGCGCTTGTTGTTATACTATTCCAAGTTCCGACCATGGAACCAAAGATAATCGATGTTATCAGCGCAGCGCAACGTTTCAAAAAACCGATCGTGGTCTGCGCGACAGGTGGAGAGTTTACGCTGATGAACAGAAAGCTGCTCGAAAAGGCTAAAATTCCGACGTATCCGAGCCCTGACCGTGCAGCCCGTGCACTAGCTGCGCTTGTGCAGCGTGCAGAACAACTGAAAAAATAGTTTTTATTCTTATGTGCATTATAACACAGACGGTGCAATCATGGCAAAACTCAAAGGAAACTATCTATTCACAAGCGAGTCGGTGACCGCAGGCCACCCGGACAAGTGCGCCGATCAAATCTCGGATGCTATCCTCGATGCGATGTACGCCAAGGACCCGTATTCTCGTGTTGCGATTGAGACACTCGTCACAACCGGGTTGTGCATAGTTGCTGGTGAGGTCACAACGTCTTGTTACATCGACATTCAGGACACAATCCGTCAAACAATCCGCGACATCGGCTATACCGATGCAAACTATGGCTTTGATTTTGCCTCCTGTGGTGTGCTGGTCGCGATCCATGAGCAGTCACCGGACATCGCGCAAGCCGTCATCAAGCAGACCGACCACGAAAACCTTGGCGCTGGAGACCAAGGCCTGATGTTTGGTTACGCCTGCAATGAAACTCCCGAGCTCATGCCGCTGCCTATTACACTTGCGCATAAGCTCTGCGCGCGACTTGCCGAACTTCGCAAAAACGGCACAATACCATGGCTGCGCCCTGACGGCAAGTCTCAAGTCACTGTCGAATACGTCGACGGTAAGCCAGCACGCGTGCACACAGTCGTAGTTAGCACACAGCACGACCCTGACGTCACAAACGAAGAAATCCGCAGTACGATCATCGAGCAAATTATAAAGCCTGTCTGTGGAAGCTGGCTCGACTCGAGTACAATCTTTCACGTCAATCCAAGCGGCCGCTTCGTGCTTGGTGGACCAGCTGGCGATACAGGCGTCACAGGCAGAAAAATCATCGTCGACACCTACGGCGGCATGGGCAGCCACGGCGGTGGTGCTTTCAGTGGCAAAGACCCGACCAAAGTCGACCGCTCTGCCAGCTACATGGCTCGTCATGTAGCAAAAAATGTCGTGGCAGCAGACCTCGCCGAGGAGTGCGAAGTCCAGCTTGCGTATGCCATCGGTGTAGCAGAACCGGTAAGCGTGCTAGTAAATACGTATGGAACTGGAAAACTTTCCGATAGTCGCCTGGCAGAACTGGTTAGAAAGATCTTTCCGCTAAAGCCCGCGCAAATAATCAGGTACCTTAATCTACGAAGGCCGATATATCGAAAGACCGCGACATACGGGCATTTCGGTCGCAACGACCCTGATTTCACGTGGGAAGTGACTAACAGAGCGGAAGAACTCAAACGGGCAGCTGGAATCTAGCCGCCCTTTATTAACAATCTAACACAATTCTCGTTATGCTAGCAGAAGCAAAGCTTCTGCTGCATAGCAAAACAGGTTTTGCTTATGCCAACAGCAAAAATGCACGAATTGGTTCCGGAAAAAGTAGGGCTTTCGCTTGGCTTGTTGTTCGCCTTGTTGCACATCATAGGCATTGTGCTGATTCAGTGGGGCGGAAACGGTCTTGTGGACTGGATGAAGGCGCTGCACTTTATTTCGACTGATATGACTGTCACGGTTTTGCCATTCGAATTTAGTATGGCTATCATTGGCGTCATAGCTGTTTTCGTTGTCGGTGCAATCGTCGGAGCCCTATTTGCCTGGATCTGGAACTGGGCGCTTAAGATAAAGTAAGCCTCGTGTCAGAAAATCGCTCGCTGGGCTAGATTTATCTATTTTTAATATCTTTCATGTGTTTCTACGATTTATGGCACTGGGCATCAAGTTTATCCGAACCTATCCAGCCATGCAAATCGGCGATTGGCTCATCGTTGCGGACCTACATTTAGGCATAACTCGCGAGATTTACGAAGCAGGCGTTTCGTTGCCAAGCCAAGTTCTGGCATTCGTCCAGCGTCTGAACGATCTCAAGAATAAAACAAAATCGAAGCATCTGATCCTGCTTGGCGACGTCAAGCACAAAGTGCCGGGCATAAGCTGGCAAGAACAGCAGGAACTGCCGGATCTCTTGGAGCAGCTGAAGTTCAAAAAAATAGTTATAATCAAAGGCAACCATGACGCAGAAATCGAACAAATGATTCCGCCTCATCTCAAAGGAAAAGTAAAGGTCAGAAAGTCGCTAACAGTTGGGGATTTCATATTCACTCACGGTCACCGTCATGTCAAAACTAGAGCTAAAACGATCGTAATCGGCCATAATCAGCCGGCTGTGTTGTTTCAGGACGCTATAGGCGTCCGTTACATCGAACCCGTATGGGTCCGCGGTTCACTTGGCGGATTGTACAAAGGCCACGAACTTATCATCATGCCTGCATTCAATGAGCTCCGCGGACATGCGTGTGTCAATCGAGGTAAGCTGATCGGACCCATCGCCAAAGCGCTTAAAATAAAAAGCGCTCATGCGTTCCTCCTCGACGGAACAGATCTTGGCACATTGGCAAATCTTAAAATTGAGGATGATTGAACCATGTTCAGACAATTTTCACAGCAGATGCAATCGCTGATAAAGGAGAAGGGTTTCATCGAGCCTACTCTGGCCCAGCGGCTTGGCATTCCCGAAATAATGAAGGGCTCGAACGCCCTCATCATTGCTCCGACAGGCATCGGCAAGACGGAGGCAGCATGCCTGCCGCTGTTCGATAAAATAAGCTCGGCGAAAGCGGAGCCTATTTCGTTGCTCTACCTGACTCCTCTCCGTTCATTGAACAGAGATCTTCTCGACCGCTTGGTCTGGTGGGCGAACAAACTCGATCTCGAAATAGCAGTCCGCCACGGCGATACGACTCAGAATGAGCGCAAAGCTCAGGTCGATGCGCCGCCTCAGATTTTGATTTCGACCCCGGAGACTTTACAGGCCATTCTCGTCGGCAAGCGTTTCCGAGAGCATCTCAAGAACGTCAAGCACGTCATCATCGACGAAATCCACGAACTCGTGCAGAGCAAACGCGGTACACAGCTTTCACTCGCACTTGAGCGCCTCGCAGAGCTTGCCGGGCAGTTCCAGCGCATCGGCCTCAGCGCAACCGTCGGCTCACCTGAGCTCGTAGCCCAGTTCTTAGGACCGAATACTAAAATAATCCATGCCGAAGGCCCGAAAAAATATGACATCAAAGTCGAGTATCCGAAACCGACTGCAGCCGATGAAACGTTGTCAGACGATCTGGTAATATCTCCGACTACGGTAGCGCGTCTGAGAAGGCTGCATGAACTGATAAAATCCCACAAATCCGTTCTCGCTTTTACTAACACGCGTGAAACTGCCGAGGTGCTGAGTTCCCGCCTGCGCTCGCTCGACCGTGAGTTGGCGCAAGAGGTCCATCACGGCTCGCTCTCAAAAGAGCGCAGGATAAAATCTGAGCAGAAATTCAAATCGCAGGAGCTCAAATCGATAATCGCTACAAGTTCGCTCGAACTCGGCATAGACATAGGATCATGCGACCTTGTTATTCAGTACCTTTCGCCGCGCCAAGTATCGAGATTGATACAGCGCGTCGGACGTTCCGGCCATCGTATAGGCGAAACGAGCAAAGGCATTATACTGTCAGGCGACGAAGATACGTTCGAGTCGGCTGTCATCGCCAAACACGCAACCGAGAAAAAGCTGGAGTCTGTTAAGACGCATGAGCTTGCGTTGGACGTTCTAACATCACAGATAGTCGGTCTTGCGCTCGAGTATCGCGAAATCGGCATAAATAAAGCCTACGAAATCTGCAAACGTGCTTACCCTTTCAGAGACCTCGGCAAGAAAGAGTTCGAAAAGCTCATTGAATTTCTAGACACCGTAAGGCTGATTTGGATAAATCAAACGCCGCTCGGCCCCAGCATTCGTCCGCGACGCAAGGCATTCGAGTATTACTTTTCTAACCTATCGATGATCCCAGATACGGTGCAATACAGAGTTATCAGCATCATCGAAGGCGAACCAATCGGAAGCCTCGATGAGGAATTCGTAGCCGAGCACGGCCGGCCTGGTGAGAAGTTCATCTGTAGCGGTCGGGCATGGCGCGTAATCGGCGTCGACGGCCTAAAAGTTACCGTCGAGCCTGTGGAAGACATTGAATCAGCAATACCGGCTTGGGAAGGCGAGCTTATTCCCGTTCCGTTCGCTATTGCCCAGGATGTTGGGCAGCTTCGAAGGCAAGCGAATGAATCGGCAGTAAAAGACGAATATCCGATCGATTCGGCTTCTGCTACGGAGATAAAACGCATTATCGAAAAGCAGGCATCAAGCATCGTACCGGATGATTGCACATGGTTGGTAGAGTCGCATGAAAATTTCATAATTATTCATTCATGTTGTGGTTCGTTAGTGAACGACACGATCGGCCGCTACCTTGCCGCAATCCTGACAGCGAAAACAGGTGTTGCGGCGACCGTCAAGATCGATCCCTATCGTATCATAGTTCAGGCGAAAGCAACGCCAGAAAACGTGAAGAATGAGATTGAGAATGCGGAAAATATTGAAGATGTTATCCGCCTTGCTTTGGTCCGTTCATCGTTATTCAAGCACCGTTTCGTCCACGTCGCTCGCCGCATGGGCATAATCGCAAAAGGCGCACGATACGACAAGCTGAATCTGTCGAAGATAATCATGCAGTACGCGAACACGCCTGTCGAGCAGGAAACGCTGCGCGAAATATTTCTTGATAAGTTTGATATAATAAACGCCGAAGGCGTACTAGACGCAATCAAGAAAAAGAAAATAAAGCTGGTTATACGGCCTGGGCTCTCATACTTAGGCGAGCTCGGCCTTGTACACCAATTCGCAGAAGTAATCAAGCCTGCCCAACCTGAAGAAGAGATATTCAAAGCGTTCAAACGCAGATTGATGGCGACACGCGTGCGACTGCTATGCATGTCCTGCGCAGATTACTCGCTTGTAAAGCAAGTGAAAGACATAGACGACCAGCCCGAGTGCCCGAAGTGCGGAGCCCGCCTGATAGCCATTCTTCACCCGAGCAAGCAAGCTATTCGGAAGATAACCATATCCCGCCTAAAGAAAAAGCCTCTCAACGATGTCGATATGCACGAATTTCTGACCGCACGACGCAGTGCAGACCTAGTGATTGTGTACGGCAAGCGTGCCGCCATAGCGTTGGCAGGCCATGGCGTAGGTCCTGAAACCGCGGCCCGAATTTTAGCAAGGCTGCACCCAACACAAGAGGCATTTTACAAAGACATCCTCGAAGCAGAACGCACATTCGCAAGAACAAGCCCATACTGGAAGTAATATTCTAACGAGGCGCCCGCAAGAGCGCCGAGCTATTTTTATTCAGCGCATACTAGATATTATAATGCCTTCTGCCAAGACTCAGGAAATCGCCAACATTTTCTACGAGATAGCCGATATACTCGAGCTAAAGCAAGTCGCGTGGAAGCCGGCTGCTTACAGAAAAGCAGCCCGCACACTTGAAACATTGTCAGAAGGCATCGAGGATATCGTAAACCGCGGCGGAATCAAAGCATTGATGGAACTTCCAGGCATCGGGGAAGCGCTTGCATTGAAGATAGAGGAATACATCAAAACCGGAAATATCAAAGAATACGAACGCGTTAAGCGTTTGATACCGTCAGGTGTCGAGGAGATGATGCACATCGCAAGCCTCGGCCCGAAGAAAGCGATGCGACTATACCAAGAACTGCACATAAAATCTGTCGCTCAGCTCGAACAGGCGGCCCGAACGGGCAGAATAAGAAAGCTGAAAGGCTTCGGCCCAAAAAGCGAACAAGACATTCTGCGCGGCTTATCATTCCTACAACTGCGAAAAGAGCGTGCTCTGCTCGGAACCGCGTTGCCGATTGCACGAGACATAGTTAATCGCCTGCAGAAGCTCAAAGTCGTTAAAGCCGCAGAGCCCGCAGGTTCGCTTCGTAGAATGAAAGAAACAGTCGGCGACATCGATATTCTTGTCATAGCCAGTGATGCCAAACCCGTCATGAACTTTTTCACAACGATGCCAGATGTTGCGACCGTTTTGGCAAAAGGCCCTACAAAATCGATGGTTATACTCAAGCAGGGCATACAAACTGATGTCCGAGTTCTTGAAGAAAAATCGTTTGGTGCAGCGCTGCAATATTTCACAGGCAACAAAGACCACAACATCGCTCTCCGCACGATTGCAATAAAGAAAGGCCTCAAACTCAGCGAGTATGGTCTGTTCAAACGCAGCGGCGGCTACGTCGCCGGCAGGACAGAGCAAGACGTTTACAAAGCCCTCGGCCTGCCGTACATAGAGCCAGAGCTGCGCGAGAACATGGGCGAAATAGAAGCCGCCCGCCGCCATGCCTTGCCAAAGCTCATCGGTTATGATGATATCAAAGGCGACCTTCACGTTCACACAAACGCAAGCGAAGGCTCGGCAAAAATTGAAGAAATGGCTCGCGTAGCCCGAGCATTAGGTCGTCAGTATATTGCAATATGCGATCATAGCAAGACACAGAAAATATCACACGGACTTGATGAGAAGCGCCTTCTCAAACAGATAGCGGAAATCGACCGTTTGAATAAACGCTTCGAACCGCTTGGCTTTCGCATATTCAAAGGGATCGAATGCGACATACTGCCCAACGGCCGTTTGGATTTAGCAGACAGCGTACTGAAACAACTTGACATCGTAGTCGCTTCCGTGCATTCGCGTTTCAAGTCGCCGAAAGATGAGATGACTAAGCGCATTTGTGCCGCGCTCGAGAACGAGCACGTCGACATCCTCGCCCATCCGACCGGACGATTGATAAACGAACGTGCGCCTTATGCCGTTGATCTGGAAAAGGTTTTCGAAGTAGCTAAAGCACACGGAAAGATAATGGAAATAAACTCTTTCCCGAACAGGCTCGACCTTAACGACGTCAACATCAAGGCGGCAAAAGAATTTGGGCTGAAGTTTTCAATCGATACCGACAGCCATTCACCAGACCATCTGCGTATGATGGAGTTCGGCATCGCTCAGGCCCGCCGCGGCTGGCTTGAAGCAAAGGACGTGATTAATACTTTGCCGTTGAAAAGATTTGAGAAGTTTGTTGAATCCCGTTAGATAGGATTCATAAATGGTCCATCAACGTCGGTTCTCAGACCATCCTTTCTGGCGCATTCGCCACACAGACCATAACCGCATCTGACCATCTTCTCTTCGGATGAAAATATGTTGTTCTTTGAAACGTATTTTAGTTCAATTGCTTCGGCTTCTCTGAGCATCGGCGCCGGACCACAATTGAAAAAAACTGTATTTGCATCGATATTCGAATCTTTCAGCCTCTTAGCCAGAATATCTGTAACGAACCCTTTACTGCCGTAAGAACCGTCGTCAGTTGAAACAGAAGCAAGACCATAGAAGTTGTCAGCGTATACTACATGTTTCTTATCCTTTGCACCAACGAAACACTTGACATCTATTCCTTTTTCCCTCAACTCAGAAAATATCGGATAAATTGCAGCTGTTCCTGTTCCGCCGCCGACAATTACTGCACTCTTAATTCCTTCAAGTTCAACGGCATTTCCGCAAGGCCCTCTCAGATATATCTCACTGCCTTCTTTCACATTCACGAGTGCTGTTGAAAATATTCCATCCGTTCCATCAGAACGCTTTCTCATTTGCACAGCTATTTTAGCAGGATTGTTTTCAACCAAAGAATATGGTTTCTCGCCGACGCTTGGTATCCAGGCAAAAGCAAATTGCCCTGGTGCTATTTCGAAGCTTCCGTCAAGCGTTACCATGCTAAGATCTTCTGCCAGGCGTTCGTTTCTCAACACATTAAACCTCTTGTGACCTGACCTGTTTAACACAAGATACCTGTCAGCTTCATTTGTACCGTTAATAACATCGCTTTCGAGGGCTGCGAAATATTTGATTAGATTCTTGGTGCTCATACCTGCTAAGACTGTGCCAACGCCGAAATATTTCTCCTTTGGCAGATGTGCTCTAACGTCGTTGGCGCGACTGATGCCGCCCATGATAAGCATAGGGAAATCGTAGCCTACAGCATCTCGTATTTTTCGTATAGATTCCAAACGGTTTTCTTTTATCCGTTCGCCAGACTTGCTTCCGCCGACAGGACTGGTAAGTATCGGGTACTCACCGATCGTATAAATTTTCGGACCAACGGTATTTATCGCAACCAAGCCGTTTGCGCCAGCGCTCATCGCTGCTCTCGCCAAATCATCGATGTGGTCAGTATTAGGGCTTAGCTTCGCCACGACAGGCTTGCCAGTTTTCTCTCTTACAGCTTTAGTGAAAATCTTTATAGATTTTGGGTCGTGACCAATGGCTGTACCATGGCCTGGCGAATGCGGACAAGAAAAGTTCAATTCGAAACCATCGACATATGGTTCGAGTTTTTGTGCGGCGTACACCATTTCATCAGGCATTGCACCGAAAATCGAAGCCAGAAGAAATCTATCAGGTGGCAACTTGATGCGAGAAAGTTCTTCAGCAAACTTATCAGCGCCAGGATTTCTGAGCCCCACGGCATTTATGAAAGTTCCGGGACAACCCGTAGCATAACAATGTATTATCGGTTCTCTGTTACCTTCTCGCGGATATTTCCCAATGCTCTTTGTTGTTATTATCCCTATTTCTGGAACGTGCTCAGCGATATATTTTATGGTGTAGACGTTGGTCGTCACGATGCCCGATGGAATCGTGAATCGTCCAGAAATCTGCTTGCCGAAGAGTTCGTATTGCATCATACCGCCCTCTGCTTCTCAAGCTTTTTTCGTTTTGAATTCCATTGTTCTCTCACTTTTCCGTAAGTATCGGTCCACCTGTATTCCTTCGCCAGGCCGAATTCGCGATTCAGGTCTACAGTGTTAAAGTACAATTCGTAAGCATGGTTTACATTCTCAAACGTCAGGTCGAATAATTGCCTGTCAGAAAATCCTATGTTCTTCAGGTATCTCAGGAAATGCGGAATAATATGAAGGCCTGGGAGCCCTGACATAAACGGCTCTCCCACTTTTTCGCCGAACTTATGCGGCGCATGGTCCGTCTCGATCCAATCGATATCGCCGTTCTTCAGGTATTCCATCAACTTTGTATTATAGCTCTTAGGCCGCAGAGGCGGGTTTACTTTATAGAGCAACCCTTTCTTATGGTTCAGTCTTGACTGGGCTTCGGTATTCAGTATAAGATGATGCGGCGTGACGCCGCAGCTTATCTTTATTTTTCCCTTTTTCTTCGCGCTTTTCACAAGTTCGACAGATTCCGGAACAGAAACGTGCGCTATATGCAGTTGCCCGGGGAATCTATACCCTGTCGCGAAACTTATCTGGTCTTTCACCGATTCGACTTCCGCTTTTGGCGGCCGCGCATACGAATGGCTTGCGGGATCAGAAGGCTTCCACAACTTCGGTTTGAGCAGCGATTCTTTTTCGCAATGAACGACCAGCACTCCGCCATATCTTTCTTTCGCCAGCGTCTTGTAGACGCGCTGCTGTTCTTCTTCTTTAACGACGGCAAGGTCTCCGACAGACTTGCCTGCGTACATCTTCAGTCCGACGACAGCCGCACGCCCGTATCTGCTGGTGAACAATCGCCGAAAGAATTCCTTGTAGCATTGGACGGCATCTTTTATCTGGTCAGGATTAGCGGTTATTCCGGCATGAAGTCCGTAGAACACCGGGCTGCACGCCATCCCTGCCAAATTCAGCCGTTCCACAACGAGCTCCCGCGTCGTTATCGGCGGATCCGTGTTAGGCATGTCGAATATCGCACAGATACCGACTCGATAAGCGACAGAAAGCGCATGCCTTATCGTCTCTTTGTAGCTCTGACTTCCATCTCGGCAATGTACGTGCGGGTCGATCATGCGGTTTCACGGGCTTTTAGCGCACGTTCCTTCAGTTCTGCCTGAAGAGATGGGTCTTGATACTTCTTTGTATTCGCAAAGTAGTCGTTCAAAATCTCGAATTCGTACTTGTCCATTGAATTTTCGAGCAAACCGAGTCCCTTCGAAGCAAATGGAATCATAGATATGAGTTCCATGTTATTCTTTTTCGCTTCTTCGGCTCCGCCTTGTTCTCTATCCAACAATGTTATAGCGTACTTCACGTTCGTGTTTTCGATTTTTTGGCCCCGTTCGTTTCTCTTTTTTACTTCATGCTCGAAAAGTCTTGTAGAAATGATTTTACTGGTGAACTTTGTTGTCAAATCATCGACTATACCGATGATTTCGTTACTACCGATCTCACCTTCGATCAGGGCATGTTGACCGTATGCTGCTAGTTCTTTTTCTAAATCTTCGAGTGTTTTAGAGTCCACTTTTCTGGTCCAGCATGATGGTATACCGGTATAGAGTGTTATGCCGTCTGAAAGAGATATTCCAGCCATAGCTACGCCGACGATTCTGTTTACGTCTGGAGCTTCTTCCTTGACGAGTTTGCTCATCCCTTCAGATACAATTTTATAGAGGGCCGGATGACTTGTGAGTAGGCGCAACTGGATGTAAATCGGGCTCCATAACCCAGAAACAAGTTTGTAACCTCCGGGGTTTTGCTTGTCGCTGAATAAAGTTTTTACCATTCCAGTTTCATACAACCCGGTAATTATTTCTTTTCCCCATACTTCCTTTTCTTGTGCCCAACTCATGTCTCACACCTCACAAAATATTCTACCATGCACATATCTTCGCTGTGCGCAATGCATCATTGATAGCGTCTCGCATCTTGATTGCCGATGCATGAGCAGCATCCTTGTACTGTCCTGACGTATTGTATACCGGGTCTTTCTTGTACGCGAAGATTATTCCCCTGGCATTGTTCACGATTGCGCCAAGCCCATCCTTGTTGAAGTTCGGCAGTGTGTCGCTAGCAGCGCCGCCTTGCGCGCCGTAACCCGGAACCAAGATGATTGACTTCGGCATGATTGGCCGCAGTTCTTCGGCCTGCGTCGGATAAGTCGCGCCGACGACAGCTCCGACTGAGCGGTAACCTTTCTCGCCTTCTGTTCCTTCGCCCCACTTTTCGACGAGCTTTGCCACGGCCTTGTAGACTTCATCGCCGTTTGCGAGCTTCAAGTCCTGCAGTTCTCCCGATGACTTGTTAGAAGTCTTGACAAGAACGAATATGCCTTTGCCGTTTTCCTTGCACGCATTTACGAACGGCATTATGCCGTCAGAACCGAGGTATCCGTTCACGGTCATTGCATCGACATCGAGTATCGATTTTTCTAATCCGCCCACCAGTTTGACAATTCCTAGGTGCGCTGCATAATTTTTACACGTTTCGTCGATGTCATTTCTTTTTGCATCCAGTATTACGAGAAGTCCTCTACTCTTCGCATATTCTACTGTACGCTCTAGTGCTCTCCATCCTTGCGAACCGAATTTTTCATAGTATGCTGCTTGCGGCTTAACAGCTACTGCTATATCTTTAATCGCTTCTATAATTCCTTTATTAAATTCTGTGATAGCTTCTCCAGTTGCCGCGTCAGTCGCATAAGATTCATACACTTGATCTGTTATTTCCTTAGGAATATTATCTATGTTTGGGTCAAGCCCGACACAAACAACGCTCTTTTTTTCGAACATTTTAGAAATCAATCTATCTGCAAAATTGTCTGCCATACCACTACACCTCTTGCGCTTTCTTGCAAGCTAACGCTTTAATTTCAATCACCGCTCGTGCGATTGCAACGCATTTAAATTCCTATCGCAAAGTCTGCACATGGATAAGATAACGAGCGCCGAAGGCGCGAGCAATTTGCCAAAAGAAGTTCTTGACAAGTACATCCGCGCCGGCAAAATCGCCGCCTCCGTGCGCGAATCGAGCAGAGCGTGGGCAAAGCCCGGCGTCACGCTGCTAGAGCTCGCTGACAAGATAGAGTCGGCAATCATAAGGTCAGGCGCAGAGCTTGCGTTCCCCGTTAATCTCTCGCTCAACGAATTTGCAGCGCATTATACACCTTCGCTTGATGACAAGACCGCGATCAAAGAAGGCGACATACTCAAAATAGATATCGGTGTCCACATCGATGGCTGGGTTGCAGATACGGCTATCACGCTAAATTTCAATCCGAAGTATGATTTTCTTGTTAAAGCCGTTGAAGACGCACTCGATGCTACGATTGCATTATGCAAGCCCGGCGTGACTATATCTGAACTATCAGAAGCGATCGAGCAATCAATCCGAGCAAACGGCGCAGTCCCGATATCAAACCTGACAGGACACGGCCTTGACCAATATGATATTCATTCGGAACCTCAGATACCTAACATCAAAATCGTTTCGGGCCAGAAACTCGAAGACGGACAAGTAATCGCAATCGAACCGTTCGCAACTACGCCGCAGGGCCTCGGTCATGTCAAAGACTCCGGGCATATGCTGATATTCCGCCTCGCGGAGCCGAAGCCCGTGCGAAATCCCGATGCACGCAAGATTCTAGCATGGTCCGAGCGGACGGAAGGACTTCCGTTCGCTCAGCGTTGGGTCGAGCGCGACCTCAAGCTGAGTGGTTTCAAAGTAAATATCGCGTTTAAAGAACTTCTAGACCGCGGCGCGATAGAGGCGTTCCCGGCTTTGCGCGAAGCTAAAGGCCAACCCGTTGCGCAAGCCGAGCATACGATTATCGTTGGCGACAAGCCGATTGTGACAACCCGCTAGTACGCAGTGTGGCCGTTTCACAAAAATAAATACGCGCACTTGCGCGGCGGCGAGTCAGCATATTTATATAGTTTCAACGGAAAATCAATTTGATAACATGATTGCAATCGTCGACAACGGCAAAAACGCAGAGCGCATTGCGCAGCTTGTCCGCGGTTCCAAAATCGTCAAGCCCGGCGCCGTTGCGCAAGCAGACGCATATATTCTTTCAGATGGACAGCTATCGCCGGCCGTTGAGAAAGCAAATGTAGCTCTGGTTAAGGCAAACAAAGTGCCGATTTTAGGCATAGGCGTTGGTTACCTCTGCATCGGCCTAGCGTATGGCGCAAAAACCCGGGCAGCATCTTGCTCAAAGACAGAGCGCATAACAGTAACACAACGCTCTCCTATTCTCCTGGATCTCAAGAAGACCTTCACCGTCGTGAGCGAGCAGAAAATGATGCTGGATGGCTTGCCGCCGGTTCTTGGCGCAATCGCAGAATGCCCGAAGAACCCGAATGCCGTCATACAGCACGGCGCAAATCTCGATAATCCGATCGATTCGCCACTTCCGGTATTCGGTGTTCACTTCAATCCCGAACTAGGAATGGAAGGCATTGTAATACTAAACAACTTCTCTCGTTTCGTAGAGATGTGGAAGAAGTATCACTAAACAGCCCTTTTATTGTGTAGAGCGGGTTCGCTCTAAGCTCACTCGCCTCACAAAAAGCGCTGGCGGAAAAGAATTCAACTGTTCTTTCCTTCGTCCTTATTAATTAGAAAGGAAAGTTTCTATCCTAAATACGATTCCTGAGCTTGCATCTGTGCAGCAGCTGCAGCGCCAGACTTCGCGGCCTTTTGCTTTTTGTGGAATTCCTTGTACGTCTGCCACGTGCGTTCGCCAGCTTTTGCGTCCAGCACTTTTGTTATCACCTGCCTCGGGACGGCTGCTGCCCCCAGAATAACGGGTGTGTAGTCGACAAGAACGTAATCTCCAGTCTTCAGCTGCTTCGATATTTTAGGTTCGGCTTTCAGCGTTATGACGTTCTCATCCCACATTTCCAGTGTAGCTTGAACACTTTCGTCGCCTTTTGCTGCTTTGCTCGACCAAACTTCCAGGATTTTTCCTATGTGATACATTTTGACACCTCATTGAATTTTATCAAACTTATCAAAGTAATGAATAGAAAGCAACGATTCAGGTGATAGTTCACCGTATGCTTCGCGAAGTACATCACGGAGGTTGCCCAACGTGGCAAACCCGTCGTTTACAGCATCGGTTTCGTTTAACTCCCCGACATGTTTGATAACGACCTTCTTATACGAGACTCTTCCCGCAGGAGTCTTGCTTTCCTTTTCGATAGCTGGGAGCGATGTCCGTGGCAATCTAAAGGCTTTTTCCTTGAACTTTATTGTCGTTGTTTTCGTACCATTTTTAATCTGATCGAGATAGGCAACCGGAAGCATAAGACTTTCTTCGAAAACAATGTTGTAACCGGGAAAGTCTCTTCCAACTTGCTCGTGAAGAGTATCATCCTTTGTTATTTGATATTCCTTCATTGCCTCACCGAATATATTCTATGTCTTCCTCAGGCTGTTGCTGAGTTTTCTTTTTCAGAATTGCCTGATAAAACTTGTTCATTGTCTCGTCGACAGACGATTTGACATCCTCGAGCGCCTTGTCGAAGTCGCGCTTAGTTACTTTATCGCTTTCGATGTCCTTGCGCAGCGCATGAAGCGCAGCCTCGCGGCAGACCGCTTCTATATCAGCACCGCTGTAGCCATCTGTCTTGTCTGCAAGATCCTCAAGGCTTACACCGTCAACTGGCATTCCTCCTGCATGAATCTTGAATATCTCAAATCGTGCGCCGCGATCAGGCGTCGGAACAAGTATATGCCTATCGAATCGTCCAGGCCTCAATAAAGCAGTATCCAACATGTCCGGTCTGTTTGTCGCTGCCAGCACGATGACGTCTTTCATTTCCTCAAGGCCTGACATTTCAGCCAGCATCTGGCTGACCACACGCTCTGTTACGTGGCTGTCGGAACCTGCGCCGGCGCCTCGCTTTGGCGTCAGCGCATCTATCTCGTCAAAGAAAATTATTGCCGGCGCGACTTGTTTGGCTCGGCGGAAAATGTCGCGCACGTGCTTCTCGGATTCGCCGACCCACATGCTCAGCAGCTCGCTTGCCTTGACGTATATGAAATTCGCGCCGCTTTCATTGGCGACTGCTTTTGCAAGCATTGTCTTACCGCAGCCAGGCGGCCCATATAGCAGGACGCCTTTCGGTGGCCGTATCCCCATGCGCTCAAACACTTTCGGGTTCTTTAGCGGCCAGTCGACAGCTTCGATTAACGACTGCTTGACTGCCGCGAGGCCACCTACATCAGTCCACTTTACTTTCGGGATCTCAATCATGACCTCACGCATGCCGGATGGCTGAACCATCTTCAATGCGTGCTCGAAGTCCTCCTTCGTCACGATAAGCTTCTTCAGCACATCAGGCGGCAGAGGCTTGTCTTCTTTTATCACAGAAATGTCCGGTAGAACACGTCGCAGTGCATGCATTGCAGACTCTTTGCAAAGCGCCGTGATATCTGCTCCCACGTAGCCGTATGTTATCTCAGCAATCTTGTCGATATCTACGTCTTTGTCCAATGGCATTCCGCGTGTATGAATCTGCATGATTTCCTTTCGTCCTGGCTTGTCGGGCACGCCTATTTCTATTTCTCGATCCAAACGGCCGGGTCTTCGCAGCGCCGGGTCTAGCGAATTCGGTATGTTCGTTGCCCCGATTACAATGATCTTGCCGCGGCTCTTCAGCCCGTCAAGCAAAGTGAGCAACTGGGAAACCATGCGCTTCTCGACTTCACCACGAACCTCTTCTCGTTTCGGTGCAAGCGAATCTATTTCGTCGATGAAAATAATGCTCGGCGAGCTTTTCTCGGCCTGGTCAAACACTTTTCGCAGATTTTCTTCAGATTCGCCGTAGAATTTGCTCATCAATTCTGGTCCATTGATAACATAAAATCGTGCGCCGCTTTCGTTCGCTACAGCTTTGGCAAGCAGCGTCTTGCCGCAGCCAGGCGGTCCGTGTAACAGCACACCTTTCGGTGGCTCGATGCCCAGACGTTCAAACAATTCAGGGTGCTTCAACGGCAACTCGATCATTTCACGGACGAGTTTGATTTCTTCATGCAATCCGCCCAAATCTTCGTAAGTTACATCAGGAAACTTATCCTCCATGACTTCTGTAGCTTGCGGTAGAAGCTCGACCTCAGTCGCTCGCGTAATTCGTACTGGACCTTTCGGATCGGCGCTGACTACAACGAACTTCTCCTCTCCAAATCCGCTAAAACCTGTTCCGCCAACAGACATTCCGAATGAAGCAAAGACGTTCTCAACTAAATCTCCAAACACATCATCTGGAGTATTTTGTCTTGTCCTAACAACCGGATTTGGAACAATTACATCACCAACGTTGACTGGACGCATCAAAAGGTTACGCTTCATCAGGTCCGGAGACATGTGTATGATTATTCCTTTGCGTGCCGGTGCGATCGTCACAGACTTCGCCTCTTTAGCATCGCATCGCTTGACATTTACGACTTCAGAGATAGAAGCGCCGCAGTTTCTACGCATGAGACCGTCCATTCGTATTACATCAAGCCCGACGTCAGCCGGATAAGCACGAACGGCGATGCCGACCGTTCTACGCTTTCCTTCAATCTCGATAACGTCTCCTTCATTGACGCCCAGCCGTTTCATGTCGCGCGCAGATATACGTGCGATTCCGCGACCGAAGTCGCCTCGCTCCGTTAGCTCGCCGACCTTAAGCTTGACTTCCGATATTGCTTCCATAATTTACACCAACAGGTTTTCTAGTTTCGCCTTTTAACATGCCGACCAATTCTTCCATAGCAAAGGGCTTGTGCAAGAAATCGATACCAAATTCCGCGGCATATTTTTTGGCTTCCTCGGTATCCTCTCCGCCGGACATAAGGATACAATGCGTTTTTGGCGAATTTGCTTTATATTTCTTTATCAGGTCGAGACCCGTCATACTCGCATGCAGGTTGTAGTCAGTCAAAAGTATATCGGCACTATAGTCTAGTGCGCCTTCTGGCTTGCCAAATGGGGCAACTTCATACTCGGAAAAATTCTTTTTAACCATTTTGGCAGCCATGGTGAGTACCTCTGGCTCATCATCAACTATTACAACTTTCATTTTCATTCACCCTCAATTTTAACGTTATCGCGTTCTTGCCCCTTTCGCGCGAGATCGCGCAAAATCCGCTGGTTCTGAAGCATGACCGCAAGAACCTCAAATTCGACTTTTTTCTGCCAATGATTGAAGTACTCAAGCACGCGCTTCAGTTGATCTTCAGCGATCATGAATACCGAATCACTGATTTTCTTATGCGGCACGTCATCGAGCAGACCCTGTCTTCGATAGTGATAATCTCTTCGTTCGCCGGGCACGACCTGGTCCCATCCGTAAAGTCCGCGGAAGAATTTGTTACGCTCGCCTGCGCTTTCGAAATGCTCGGAATGAGTACCAAAGCTGATTATGACAGCTCTGCCGTTATCATTTCTGCGGATTTCAATGCGCATATAATCACCGAGTCGCTGCAAAGCAGCGACGAGCTATTGTGCGAATTCGAATATTCGCACAATTTGTGCGTTTGCGAAGCAAAGAGCACAATATTCGTATATTTCTGTTCGTTTAGTATTTGGTAATCCTAATTTAGGATACTCAGAACACTAAACTATTTAAACCTATCGTTAAAGAGTCGTGAAGCTGCCCGTAATCTTATAAGTGTTATTCTTAAGTTGATTCATGGAACTCGAGCGTTTGCCAACGAATTCGCCGCTTGACAAGATTCTCGGCGGCGGCCTCGAATGTGGAGCCGTCACAAACGTATTCGGCCCAGCAGGCAGTGGCAAGACGAATATAGCAATGACGACGCTGCTAGGCTGCAAGAACAAGGTCGCTTACATCGACACAGAAGGCTCGTTTTCGCTCGAGCGCTTTCACCAGCTCGGCGGCGATGAGCGTAAGCTAAAGAGCATAGCAATAATCGAGCCTCACACGTGGCAGGAGCAAAGCCAGGCCGTAGCAAAATTAGCAGCCGAGATGAAAAAAGAAAAAATAGACCTTATAGTTATCGACTCGCTCGTCGCACTATACCGTCTAGAAATCTCAGACGAAAATTTCAAAGAGGTCAATCGCCAGTTGGCTACACAATATTCAATCCTATCTAAGCTCTCCCGCGAGCATAATATTCCCGTTCTTGTGACGAACCAAGTCTATTCCAAGCCTGGCGCCGTCGATGAAGTCGAGCTAACCTCTCGCACCGTTGCTCGTTACTGGTCTAAGTGCTTGGTCGAGCTCAAACGCAAAGATCGCCTTGGGATGCGCACCGCGATTTTGCGCAAGCATCGTTCGCTGCCCGAAGGCAAGAGTATAGATTTTGAGATAACGGCGAAAGGTTTGAAAGAAGTTAAACTGGGGATATTCTAGTAAGATAACGAGCAACGCGAGCTATTCGTCAATTTATTAGTTTTGCGCCGTAAGTTTGTTCATGGACATCCTAGTAAAAATAATGGGTGTAATCGACGTGATAGCGGCTGCGATAATAATTCTGAATTACCCGGCACTTTGGACCCAGGTAATCGGCTGGGCTCTGGGAATAAAAGGAGTCATCAGTCTTCTATCGTAACGCAAGTGACGAGCTATTCTTTCTTTTCAGGTTCTGGTTTCTTTCGCTGAAACTTGCTCAATTTGGATTTCTGGAACCAGTCCTTCTTTGTCGGGCACCTTATGTCGAGGCACATACGGAACGGCTTTCCAAAGCCTGGTCGCTGAACCTGTACAATCGGCGTCTTGCACTGCTCGCACACTTTGTCAATCGGCGTAATAAAACCGAACGCTGGCAGCGGCGCAGAGAAGTCGCACTTAGGATAGCCCGTGCAGCCGGCAAAGCGTTTCTTGGTTGTCCATAGGCGATGCATGCGTATCGTTCCGCCGCATCGCGGGCAGACGCCTAGGCGGCTTTGCTTTTCCTGCGATTCGATTATTGCATCAGTCAGCGCTTTGCCGATAACCTTTTCCTTTGTGGCAAATTGCTTCAAAATCTTCACGAGAGTTGTTCGCGCCTCTCCAACAATGTCTTCGCGCTTTGCCTTTCCGCTCTCAACAGACTCACACTCCTGCTCGAAATGTCTTGTTAGCTTTTCAGAAACAATGTCAGGAGCGCTCTTTTCGAGCACGTCGGAAAGCTTCTGGCCGAGCTCCGTGACTTCGATCGATTTGCCGATCACATAGCCACGATTGTAAAGAATTTGCAATATGCCTGCGCGCGTCGCCTTCGTTCCGAGCCCGCGCTGTTCCATTTCCTTCAGAACGCTGCCTTGGCTGTAACGTGCGGGAGGTTGTGTTTCTTTTGAAAACTGCTGGATATCTTTTACTGCGAGTTTTTCCTCCGCTTTGAGTTCCGGTAACAGCGTTTCTTCTCGAGCAGCATATCTGCCATACAGTGTTGTCCACCCAGGCTCAAGCGTTCGCACGCCTGTTATCGAAAATGCATTTCCGCCCAAATCAAGCACAACACGCTGGCTCTCGCGCTTTGCCGGCTCGCCGAACGCTGCCATGAAGCGGCGTACAACTAAGTCATAGACCCTGCGCTGGTGGTCGCCCATCTTTTTCGGTAATTCGCCAGTCGGATAAACGGCAGGGTGCGCCGGATCGGTTTTGATGCCTTCTTCTGGCGTTAGCTCGCCCTTTCCCAGAAGGCTCTTGCAGTTCTTTTCATACGGTTTTTGTTTCGCAAGGCCTGAAATAATTTTCTTATAGTTGATATCTTTCGGAAGCTTCTCGCTCGACGTGCGTGGATAAGATATCAGACCTGCCTGGTAGAGCGCCTCGGCGAGGCTCATCGCCTGTGCAGGGCTGTAACCGAAATATCGGTATATATCGGCAAGCATCGAAGTCGTGTTGTATGGTTTAGGCGGGCGTTGTGTCAGCTGCTTCTTCTTGACATCCTTTACGATTGCCGTCTTCACGTCGGCCGTCTTGAGTATTTTGTCCGCTTCCGACTTGTCCCAAATCTTGTCCTTTTCGAACTCTGCCTTGAGAACTTCTTTGCCAACGGCAACTTGCGCTTCGACCTGCCAGAACGGCGTCGGCTTGAATGCCTTGATTTTCTTCTCGTGCTTCGCCAGCATGTGCAACGTCGGCGCTTGCACGCGCCCAGTCGACATGATTCTGAACCGTCTGCCGGCAGCCTTTATGGCGGCCATCAGTGCTCTCGATAATGATACGCCCCAAATATGGTCTAAATAGTGTCGCGTTATTCCTGCTTCTGCCATTCCGGCATTGATGTGCGGATTTGCGTGCTCGTAACTATCGATGAGCTCATCCTTCGTCATCGTTGAGAATTTCATCCTGCTGGCATCGTTCTGGTTGAACAGCAGTCGCAGAACGTTTGCCGCGATAACTTCTCCTTCCGTATCGTAGTCCGTGGCTGCAACATATTTTGCCCACTTCTTTCCGGCCATGCTTGCAACGACATCGAAATACTTCTTGCTAAACGCCCCGTATTTAGAAGCGATATAAGTCGGGACCCATTCTAAGTCTGCGCTTGGGTAGCTGCTGCCCTTTTTCTGCTTCAGTGTGAACAGATGGCCGACCGCAGCGACGGCTGTGTGCTGTTTGCCGCCACGCTTAAACTCGTACCATTTTACGCCTTCCTGCGTGACATTCTCCACCGGCTTTCCTTCTGCCAGAGCGACAGCTATAGCCTTGGCTGCCATAGGCTTCTCGGCAATTATCAGAATTCCGTTGTCTTTCGCCACAATTCCATCCTCTTGTAGCATAACTCGCAGAGCGAGCTATTTGCATTGTTATGTATAATAACTGCGCAAAGCGCAGCTATTTGTAAAATAGGATTAATCCTTCTGAAAATGAGAGTTTATAAACGTAACGCCTGCCCGATTATTTCTTTGGTACAATTTTGTGCTGAATCGTGTCTGAAGTTGCTACGCAACTTCGACAAGCTGTTGAAGTCGTTTGGACTTCAACATCGCCTTGCGATTCGCACACAAGTAGAAGCCTTGCTTCTACTGTGCAGGCGGAATCCGAGATTTCGCCGTGCATATTGTGCGAAGCTACTGCTTCCGCACAATTTCTTTGAAACCGGTATATGGCCACAATACCTTCGGTATTCGCACGCTACCGTCTTCCTGTTGGAAGTTCTCAAGAATCGCTACGAGCGCTCGCGGCGTTGCAATGCCCGTGTTGTTCAGCGTATGAACGAACCCAGCAGGCGCTTTTCCTTCGCCTTCGCGCCAGCGAATTCCCAAACGGCGTGCTTGAAAGTCTGTTATATTGCTGCAGCTGCCCATTTCTCTAAATTTCTGTTGCACAGGCAGCCATGCCTCGAGGTCATATTTCTTCGCTGCCAGCATTCCTATGTCGCCTGTGCATACATTTACAACGCGATACGGGATTTCCAGCGCCTTGAAAATGTCCTCAGTGTTGGCAATGAGCTCTTCGTGTAACTTCCATCCCTGTTCGGGTTTGCAGAATATGATTTGCTCGACTTTATCGAACTGGTGCACTCGAAATATGCCTTTCGTATCCTTTCCGTGGCTGCCAGCCTCGGTTCGGAAGCACGGTGATATACCTACACGCCGCATCGGCAGTTCGCTCGCGTCGAGCGTCTCATCCATATGCATCGCTATCAGCGGATGCTCTGATGTCGCAATTAGGTAAGCGTCCTCATTCTCGATCTTGTACATTACATTTTCAAAATCTGCCATATCAATGACGCCCTCGTACGGCTTGCGCCGCATCATGTAAGGCGGCTGCACTGCGGAATATCCTCTCTTGATAAGCATGTCAAGCGCGAACCTTAGCACCGCGTGGTTTAGCACAACGAGCTCATTTTTCAGAAAATAGAAACGTGCACCGGCTGTCTTCGCCGCACGTTCGATGTCCAAGCAGTCGAGCGCAAGCGCAAGTTCCTCGTGCCCGCGGGGCTCGAAATCAAACGTTGGCGCTTTGCCCCACCGCCTGATTTCCACATTATCTTCATCGCTCTTGCCGATAGGCACGCTTTCGTGTAGGATGTTTGGCAGTTTAAGCAACAGCGCTCTGCACTTATCATCAAGACCTTTCAGTTGTGCATCTATGTCTTCTATCTCTTCGGGTATCTTTTTCATGGTCTTTATCTTTACAGCAACAGGCTTGCCGTCTTTCTTCAGCTGGGCAATCTCCCGTGTAAGCGTGTTGCGCTTTGCGCGTAGCTCATCGACCTTCGCAATAAGCGCCCTGCGCTCTTTGTCGGCCTTGACCAAATCGTAGAGTTCGGCAATTAGATTTAGTTGCCTGCGCTTCTTCAGGTCCGCTTCGATAACCTGCGGTTGTTCGCGGATCAGTTTAATGTCAAGCATGCTATCTACCGTGTAATCTCCTGCGCCTTCACAAATTCGTAAAGCTCGTGTGCCTTCTTGTTTTTCTCAAAATGTTCTCGAACTGGTGAAATCAGCTTGTCAAGGTGCTCTGCTACCGCATTCTTTAGGTCAAGAGGATGAAGCTGGCCTTTAGCAAACGTCTGCTCCAAATCGGCGTAGCTTTCGAATTCAATCGGCCCGCCAAACTTTTCCGCACGTTCGATTTTCATGCTCTTGAACGCGCGGAAAACGATGTGTTTGCTGTAATCAAGCATTGGATTATTTATGGTGTTTTTCGCTTCGCAGAACGCCCCGCCGATTTTTCTTTTGATATCGTCTTTGTTGTCATGCACGTAGATGCACGTCTGTGGTTTCGACTTTGACATCTTTGAGCTTATCTCGACGTCGCGCTCAGCAGTAACGTCATACCCTTCCGGCTCCTTTGCGCCTTGCAACCCCATCAGCATGTGATGGCTAACGACAACCGGTTTCTTCCATCCGAACTTCGGAGCGATTTCACGCGCCAGTACGTTCGCCCGCCGCTGGTCGAGACCTAGTTGCGTTATATCGACGTTAAGGTGGAACACATCAGCCGTCTGCATCATAGGATAGAAGTATTGGGCAGTTTCTGTAAGCTCGCCGGCTTTGCGGCCCATTATTGTAAGGCACCGTGTTGCCCTGGAAACAGACGTGCTTTTAGCAATCAGCAGGACTCGTTTCCAGTACTCTCGGTCGGCTGCAAAAGCGCTTGACCATACGATTTCGACTTTATCGAGATCGACGCCAGCAGCGCGCCAGACTTCGACAAAATATTCCCCGACTTTCCGTATCTTCTCTAGGTCTCCGTCCATTTTGTTGTTTATCCAAGCGAACCAGTCGGCGAGGTAGAGCTTGAATCGTACGCCTGCTTTGAGCATATCTTTCAGAAGCAGCGGCCTGAACACGCCGAACGGTAGGTGGGCGAGCCCCGAAGGTTCGAATCCGTCGTATGCTACTGGATGAGTATTAGTTTCGAGCAGTTGGCGTAGTTCTTCTTCTGTTATGATTTCGTCGCCGATGCCCTTTATCAGTTCGAACCGCTTTTCGACGTCCATGCACTATCAGTATCAATTTATACACCCGTGCTTTTAATGTTTCATCATGGAACTCAAAATGCTTGGCGGCGGAAAGGAAGTAGGCCGCTCTGCAATCCTTCTATCAGACGAAGGTCGACGTATAATGCTCGATTACGGCATGGCTGTAGGAGACCCGCCGCGCTGGCCTATGCCTGCGCCTCGCATAGACGCTGCAATCCTTTCGCATTCACATCTCGACCATTGCGGAGCTATACCTCTGCTCTATGAAAAAAACAGACGTCTTCCGCTATTCACAAACGACATAACGCTCGACGCATCTGCGATGCTGATAAAAGATTCCGTTAAGATTGCAAAATGGGAAGGCTATGATTTACCGTTTTCACAGCAGGCATTCCATGCCATGCTTCGCAACGCCCATCTCGTAGATTACGATGATCGTTTCAACGTCGGGAATTTTGCCTGCGAGCTTCGCGATGCCGGGCACATCCCGGGTTCGGCAAGCCCGTTCCTTCAACACAGGTCCGGTTTGCGGATATTTTATACGGGCGACATAAAGCTCGAAGATACAAAACTGCTTCGTGGTGCAGACCTGCCAAAGCACACGGATGTTCTGCTCATTGACAGCACTTACAGCCAGACCGAGCATCCGTCGCGCAGAGATGAGGAGAGAAAGGTAATAGAAGCCGTCGAAGAAGCGATTGCAAATGAAGAGCCAGTTATTTTTCCCGTATTTGCCGTGGGTCGCTCGCAAGAAGTCTTGCTTTTATTAGAAAAATATGCTGACAAAATTGCTCTGGATGGCATGGCTCGTGCAGCGACAGAGCTTGCGATGTCGTACGGCCGCTATCTTCGCGATCCTGCTGCTTTGCGCCGCATACTGAAGAAAGTGACGTTGATTCACACGGAACAGGAACGTGCAAAAGCGCTCGACAAGTTTCCGATTATAGTCACGACTGCCGGCATGGCTATGGGCGGCCCGATAATTTACTATCTTCGCCAACTCCGCGGACGACAAGAAGCGAAAATACTATTCGTCGGCTACCTGACAGAAGACTCGCCAGCTCGTGGCCTGATTGAAACGGGCATTCTTCGCACAACCGAAGAAGAAATAAAAGTGCATTGCGACATCCGTCATTACGACCTAAGCGCGCACGCCGGACGCTCAGAATTATTCGAAATTGTCCGCCGCACGAAGCCTTCGCTTGCGGTCTGCGTTCACGGTGAGCCGCAGTCCTGCGACCGCTTTGCAGAAGAAATCTCTGAGGACTTGGGGATAAAAGCTGTCGCACCGGCTAACGGAGAAGTTGTAGAAGTATCATAACTGCGCACAGCTATTCGTGATGTAATGATTGAAATTGATGGTGCGAAGCTTGAGGCCGGTGGCCAAATTATACGCACGGCCGTCGGCCTTAGCGCATTAACCGGCACGCCTTGCCGCGTCTTCAATATTCGCTTAGGCCGCCCAAAGCCCGGCCTGATGGCGCAGCACCTGACTGGCGTGCAGGCGGTTGCGGAGCTGTGCGACGCCAAATTGAACGGAGCAGAACTGTGGTCTAAAGAGCTGACGTTCGAACCGGGAAAAATAAAATCTGGAAAATTCGAGTTTGATATCGGTACAGCCGGCTCAGTTTCGCTTGTTCTTCAGTCGCTGATGGTGCCGGCACTAGCGGCGCCAAACGAACTTACGTTCGACATTAAAGGCGGCACGGACGTCGCTTGGTCGCCGTCTATAATCTATTTTCAAAACGTCCTCAGTTATTGGCTCGAGAGAATGGGCGTTGAAACCAAAACGGAAATCCTGAAATACGGCTTCTATCCCGCAGGCGGCGGGAATGTTAGAGTCGAGGTAATGCCGGCAAAGCGCCTTCAGCCGCTAAACCTGGCAAAGCGCGGCAAGCCCGAACTTATCCGCGCTTTATCAATCGCATCAGAGCAGTTGAAGAAATCGCATGTGGCAGAACGCCAGCTGGAGGCTGGTGCGAGTATTCTGACCGCGCTGCCCGATTTCAAAGGCGCGGCTATTGATAACATAACTGCGCCAAACGCAGCTATTCATAAAGAAACGCGCTATGTTCAGACGCTTTCGCCAGGCAGCTCGCTGCAACTCTATGCCGAGTTCGCAAATTGCCGCCTTGGCGCCGGAGCGATCGGCGAACGCAGCAAGCCCGCTGAGCAGGTCGGCAAAGAAGCTGCCGAGCTTCTGAAAAAGCAGATCGAAAGCAATGCGTGCGTCGACCGCTGGGCAGCTGACCAGCTGTTGCCATTTATGGCTGTAGCGGCAGAGCAAGGCCCGTCCGAAATAAGCGTAGCCGAAATAACAAACCACTGCCGGACAAACATCTGGGTCATAGAGAAATTCCTGCCAGTGAAGTTCGAAATCGTAGAAAAGAAGGGAGAACCCGGAATCGTAAGGTGCGGTAAGAAATAGCACCCCGATAAGGTCTGATGCCTAAAAAACCTTATATGCTCTCACGTGCGTTTCAATATTTTTAAGCTTCTTTCTCCCCAAATCCTCAAATTCTGCAGATATCTTTCCCTTGACTTGTCTGTAGACTTCTTCAGAAATGTAAATCTCTCCTGGCGCCGTTATTGATTCTATCCTGCTTGCTATATTGACACCGTCCCCGAAAATGTCTCCGCCTTTATGGACGACATCCCCCAAATGAATTCCTATACGCAAAGTCATGTCCTCTTTCTTCAGGAATTTTTGTATTGCAATAGCGCAGTTCACAGCATTCACCGCAGAATCAAAGTCTCCCATCATTGCGTCGCCTATTGTCTTGACGACCCTGCCGTCGTGTTCCTTGATTATTTCTTTTATGGCCTTTTCGTACCTCCACAATTTTCTGAGGGTGACTGTCTCGTTTTTTCCAACTTCCTTGCTAAAACCTTTCATGTCAGTAAACATAATCGCAGAAAGCTTTCTCTTTTCTTTGGGCTCTTCTTCTTTTGCAGCTTTTCTGCCAAATTTGCCAATGCCCCACTTGAATAGCCTGAATGAAATATACACTAATGCCGCAAAAACAAGGATTACGATAAGAACGCCGATGATCTCGCCCACGGTTTCTGCAAGCCCCATTATGCCCCACTACCTCGGCTTCTGCCGCCTTCCCTACTACTCGATCTCCACGACCTTCTTCTAAATGCTCGCCGTCTTGAAAAAATTACTTCCTCTCGACTCTCTTCGGCCCGATCGAACCCGCCAAAGCCTGTTTTATCAAAAAGCCGATGCCGCCGATTTTTGGTCCGCCGTGGCCCGGAAACAAGTATTCTGCATCTAATCTGCCGAGTTTGTTTAGGGAATGTTTCATATCCTCAGCGCCGCCGCCCGGCAAATCCGTTCGTCCGATGCCGTCCTCAAAGAGTGTGTCGCCGCTTATGAGGAATCGTCGCTTTCGTTCGTATAAGCAAATACCGCCTGGCGAATGGCCTGGCGTGTGAATAACTTCCAGATTGAAATGTTTCGTGCGGATTATGTCTTTGTCCTCAAGCGGTATGTCTACTGTGACGAATTTTGCTTGACGCCCAAAAAGTTCGGCCAACGTTTCTCCGTGTTCGAGCGCAGCACGGTCAGCCGTGTGAATCGCTATGTTCGCTTTGAGCCAGTCACGGAACTTCTTGTCGCCGCCAGTGTGATCGTAGTGATGATGCGTATTGACAATGGTACGTATATTTGCTATGTCGATGCCCATAGTGGTTATTTCGTTCTTGATCTGGGAAAAGAAATCGCCCGTTCCCGTATCGATTAGCACCTCGCCATCGATAAGATAAACGTTTGACTCGAACCCTGGACCGGACCACATGTAGACGCCTTTGATGGGTTGCATATTATCACGAGCGTATCCTGACGAGGCGCTGCGCAGCAGCGCCGAGCTATCTGTGCTGGCGAGCTATTAATTAGAATTAGTTCACGAAGCTCTTAAACCTGAAGCTCAATGTTGTAGCCGACCAGCCGCCGAGCATCAAAGCTCACCATTCCAGCCGCGGTTTGCATGACTACGATGTTTCCTTTTGTAGCTATAACATCCCCGACAAGCCGTACGCCAGGAGAGAGCTGCACCGGTCTTGGCCGAATCAGAACGCTATCGAGCTTGTAGAATTGACGGAAATCAAATGTCTCCGTTTTCAAATCGAGCAGCTTTTCGTCTATCAATTTTGTTATCGCTTTTGCTATGTTCAGAATAGAAGCGTTTGGGTCGCCGAACAGCCTTGATTGCTTGAACGCGCCTTCGATCTTGTCTGGCAACCCGAGGTATCGCGCCACGCGCTGCTCGAGCGCTCGCGCGTAACCGCCATCCTGGACTATTCCCAAACGGCATCCGAAGTCTGCACCTTGCTCAATCATTCGTTCAAAGAAGCGGTGCTCATAAGAAACGCCGACCTTCAATTGGCCGTCAAAAGCAGCGAGGTATATCCAATAGTGATTTTGCTCGCAGCCTGCGCGTTGCTTGGGATTTTTGCATACAATAACTGGCGCTTCTTTACTGTCGCCAGCTATTTCCGAGAATTCACCCGAGCATTGTATGCACCCGAACCAGTCATCGCTCTGCTTACACGCCGAGCAAGTCGAAGCCAAACCGACTTCGGTTGAATCTGGGCACCTGAAATGCAAACCGCCGGAGAAATAACCCGTGCAGTGTTTGGTTCCAAGTTTGGCGTTAATGCGATTGCCCCAAAGGTCGAACTTTGTAGATTCTTCTCCTTCTTGACCGTTTGCTAAAAGTAGGAACGGTTTCCAATCTCCGTTTGCCTTCTTCCATTTGAAGCCTATGATTTGCACCATGGTGGACACCTAGAAAAGAATATTTCTTTTCTAAGATGAACGTATTATTTGTTCGATAGCAGAAATAAAGCCTTCCCATGTCCCTGCGACAATGCGAGGCACAAGTGTAAAATCGGGTTTAGGAAAGCGCTCCGTGACGAGACGTGCTATATCGGCCGTACTTGTTGCAAAGCCTGTTATTGCTTCACTTACTGAATTCTTGATAACTTCAATCGGATCTTCGTAGTTGATTGTGCGCCGCGTGCGATTAAGTGTCACGTTTTCTGCGCCTTCAGACTCGCTGGGCTCGGCCGAGCAACTGCATATCCCACACCCCTCAAGCGTTGCGTTCTCGGTAATCTTGAGACTGCGAGTAAGATCTTTTACGTCTTTAATCCGCACACGCAGTTTGTAGGTTCCTGCCGTGACGTTGGTCTTGATTTTGTTCATAAATCCGATGTTCGTACTCTCGCCTGCTCCTAGCGAAATGGTTTGCACATTTGCTTCCCAGCCTCCTTGCCACGTCTCGTTGGCTTTGCCCTCGGAAAGCAGCGTGTTGCCATCAAAGGCATACGAGTAGATTGTTAGGTTGCTTTTGGTTGTAGCATTGTTCTTGACGTGCACCACGGTTTCAAACGTTTGCCCAATGCCGACTTCACTCGCAGCACGCACAAAATAGAAGTTAGAGTCCTCACCAGCGCTTGCGTTTAATACTTGAGGACATGTGCCTCCTCCGCCACCGCCTCCGCCGCCATCTTCTTCAACAGTAACGTTCTGGCAAACCGAGCTAGACAAACCGGAAATCGTAACTGTCCTGTTCGCAGACTGATTCAAACCCTCCACAATTAGAGTGTAATTTCCGTCCGGATAGTCTTCGTCGCAGTTTGATTTCAGCCGTATTGGAACCTCGACCTTGTATGTAGTGTATTGTTGGAGCGCGTGCACCGTGCTATCCTCACTTACCCTTGTGCTGCTTCCATTGGTGTAACGAACGTAAGCAGTTATGGCATATTGCGATGTATTTCCACGATACAGCTCAAGCTCCACATCGAAACTCTCCCCCCACTTGCTCGAATCGTCGCTGCCTTGGTCTATGTCTGTGATGTTTATGCGGCTCTGGGCTGAAGCATTGGCCTTAACGATAAACAGCCGCTCGGCATAATTGTTTTCGGTGTCGGTATCGTTGCAACCGGGTGCGCTGATGTTCGCCTTTATCAGAAAGGCCTCGCTGCCGCTAATTGGGTCAGGCGTCCACTGCCTATTCGTCCATGACCTAGCACATTCGATGGATTCAGATGAAGGATAAGGACTTTTTACAGTGTTACCAAACAAGTCGTCAATCCAGTACACAATAGAGAGAGTGTGGTTGGTTTCGTTGCACGTGGTGTCGTTTATCGTGATATTGTAATATAATTTTGAGCTTACACTCAAATCCAGAATCTCAGGAGCGGCAATCGAGATTTCCAGTTCGCATTCGGCTGACGATTCGCCAACAACCGTGATATTCGCGCACGCGCTGTCGTCGCTGGCGTTGCTGTTGTTCGCCGTGCTATTCAGAATAGCGCCACATAATGCATATTCGCCCGTTGCATTCGGCGTCCAGTTACCGGCGCTGCCGTTGCAACCTACGGAGATAGTGGCGTTCTCAGCAAGAACAAGCGAACCGTTTGTTGTGACGTTGTACGAAACCGAAATATTATCCAGCGCGCTGCAGTTTGATTTATTCTCTACGGAAACGTTGAAAATGCCGCTGTAGGTGGCGTTAACAACGGCCGGCGACGTCAAATTCATTGTGATTTTGACGTTTGTCTGGTTTTGGGCGATGGTGCAATTGTTTGCAAAACCGGGTGTCGGATTTGCACAGTCTTGCCATGTGCTGTTTAGCCATGCCCAACTGCGGCCTTCGGTAGTAGAATTGTAGGACATGTTTGTAGAGTATGTCGTATTGAAAAACCGAACGCCATCGGGATTATCGTTGGCTAGCCCGTTTCCAATCGCAGTGTCATCAACAAAGAAATACGTTACAGACCCGTTCGTTATTCTTGTTAGATTCGCTTGGTTGCCAAGAATCAAAAAGTAGGTCGCGTTTGTAGTGCAATTGGACCCACAAACTATATCATCGCTATATGTGCTATCGCCAACTTGCCACTCGCTCAAGTTTAGAGTATCGTTGTTGGCGTTCCAAATCTCTACCCATTCGTCGGATTCGTTGAGCGGATTGGGCATGACCTCATTTATAACAGGTTGCGCGAAGGCGAGCGAAGCGAGCAGTATGATAACGAGCGCTGGGAGAATGGCAGGGGCGCGAGCTATGTCGCAGAAAGTTCGGCGCATAGCGAATTTTCGCGTCGAAAACTTAAGAGCTCGAGCTTGAAAGAATGGTTAATAAAGTTTACTCGTGTCCTATCTTGTATGAAAATCCTCGTAACCGGCGGAGCGGGATTTATAGGCTCTAACATAGTAGAAGAGCTGATAAAAAACGGCCACGAAGTTGTCATTCTGGATAATTTTTCCTTGGGCAGCATGGAAAACCTAGAATCCGTAAAAGACGGTGTAATGGTAGTTAAGGGTGACATCCGCGACGAGCAGCTTGTGAACCAGCTGGCGGAAGGCTGCGACGTAATATCAAACATGGCAGCCGCATCTTCTTCGCCGATGTTCAAAGCCAGCCTCAAGGAAGCAGTCGAAATCAACGTTCTTGGGTTCATAAATGTCCTGAATGCCGCCAAGAAAAACGGCGTCAAAAGGGTCGTCTTTGCATCGTCGTCATCTATCTATGGGAACAATCCGCCTCCGCTCAGGGAAGATATGAAAGTCGAGCCCCCAAATTTCTATTCCGCTACAAAATTCAAAAATGAGCACACCGCAAGGCTATTCAGCCAGGAATATGGTTTGGAAACGATCGGCTTCCGTTACATGTCAGTTTACGGACCTCACGAAAAACCGAAGGGCACATACGCAAATCTTGTTTCGCAGTTTTTGTGGTGCATGAAAAACGGTGAACCTCCCGTAATATACGGTGATGGGACACAGACAAGGGACTTCGTATTTGTGAAAGACGTTGTCCAAGCAAATATGCTCGCCATGTTCACGAAAAAGAGATTTCTCGGGGAGATATTCAACGTAGGGACCGGTAGGGCAGTTAGTGTAAACGAAATGATAACGATTCTAAACAAAGCTCTTGGCAAAAACTTGACTCCAAAATACATACCGACTCCAGTCAAAAACTACATCGAAACCCAGCTTGCCGATTTGACAAAAATTAAAAGAGAGCTCGGCTATAACCACAAATATAGCCTAGAAGACGGGATACGATACCTAGTAGAGAACTACAACGATTGATATGATATCGATAATTATCTGCACTAAAGATAGGGAGGAAGACCTAAAACGGTGCATTGAATCAATAAACACCCAGACATACCGAGGAAAAAAAGAAATCATAATAGTCGACGGCGGCAACCTTGATAGAAAATCGTTGCAGAACCGCAACAGTGTAAAGGTGGTAAAGCAAACTTCTCGAGGCCTAGTGAAAGCCAGAAAACTCGGTTTAGAAAAATCTCATGGAGATATAATATTCTTTTTCGATGACGATGTTATCCTGGAAAATGATTACATTGAAAATATCATGAAAAATTTCGATGATGATAAGATAGGCGGGCAAACCGGATACATTGTAAACCGGCCTCGTGGGCTTAAGCAGGCGTTGAAAACACTTCTATTGACGCCATTCTTTCTAGATTCGTTCAAAAATGGAACACTTATCGGATCCGGAAAAGCTTCTGATATCAAAACTGACAGAAAAATGTACGTCGCCTGGCTCTCGGGATGCAACATGTCATATAGGAGAGGTATTCTGAATAAAATTGGATTTGATGATTTTTTCGATACTGTGTGGCAAGGTGAGGATGTAGATCTTTCCTACAGGGCTGGTAGAAAATCATTTTTGCTATTTGAGCCGTCTGCAAAACTTATTCATACCGAATCTGGGAAGAATAGGATAAAAGGTGGAAAGTGGATGTACAACCTGGTTTGCAGCATAAATTATATGTTCAAAAAACACATCGAAAAGACTCTTTCAAACAAAATAAAGCGTGCCATGGCATTTGCTGGCCTGCTGACGATAAGCGTTTTTTACGCTCCGATAAATCCTAGGATATCTAAAGCGTATCTGGAAGGGTTCTCCAGAGCGATGAAGTTTTCCGGCTGAAGGTTGATAGTATGAAAAAGCTAAAGGTTCTTTTTGTCGGGCTGAAATACGACTACAACGACAAAAGCCGGGGGCTTAGTTTCGAGTACTACTACTTTTACAGGACCCTGGTAAACATGAAGACTGTAGACTTGATTTTTGTAGATACTTCTGATTTTGGCAACAAAAAAATAAGAGATGAGAACAACAGAAAAATATTGCGCATTGTTGAGCGCGAGAAACCCGATGTACTATTTTGTGTCCCATTCACTGATCAGATATACAAAGAAACTATCGATTTCGTAACGAAAAACACAAACACCGTAACGATAAGCTGGTTCTGCGACGATAATTGGAGGTTCGATAACTTTACAAAGCAGTGGTGTGGATATTTTGATTATTCTGTCACAATGGTAGAAGATGCCGTTAAAAAATACAGAAACATTGGTTGTAAAAACGTAATTGTTTCGCAATGGGGTTGCAACCACTTTGATTTCAAACGCATGAAAATTCCTTACAAATATGATGTCAGTTTCGTAGGTCAACCGCATGGCGACAGAAGAGAAATTATAGACGTGTTACGGAAGAACGGTATAAAAGTAGCGACTTTCGGATATGGATGGAAGTTAACCGCCCTAAAAATGGTTTGGAATAAACTTGCGCCCAAACTGGGTCTCAAAACATTATTCGAAAGTGGGCGAATATCTCAGCGCGAGATGGTGAGAATATTCAACCAAAGCAAAATTAATTTGAACTTGTCAAAATCTTCTAAATCCGATACTGTGGACCAGATAAAGGGCCGAGATTTCGAAATACCGGGATGTGGAGGATTTCTCCTGACAGGGAAAGTTGGCAACCTAGAAAATTATTACGTGCCTGGAAAAGAAATTGTATGCTACGATTGCATCGATGATATGATCAAGAAAATCAAATATTATCTGCACAACGACCAGGAACGCGAGAAAATACGGACTGCAGGATATATCAGGAGCCTCAGAAATCATACCTATGAGAAGAGATTTGATGAAATATTTAAAAATGTCGAGTTGAAAAAATGAGAAGGGGTTTTAAAGATCTAATATCATTTGAAGCTGTTAGGCATCTGAAATATATTCCTAAAATAATTTATACTGTCAAAAACTGGTATCCTTTTTTGATGAATTATATAGGAATTAGAAATTGCGGTTGTCTTTATACTTTCAGAAATGGCATCAGGATTAAAACTGGTGAGGGTGTAGACTCTGCTACCATAGCAGTAATATTCATAAAAGGAGATTACCCAAAAATAAAAGACGAATCTGTTGTGATAGATGTAGGTGCCAACATAGGAGTTTTTTCCATATATGCAGTCTCCGAATCAAAAAATAGCAAAGTATATTCCTATGAACCAATGAAAACTAGCTATGACCTTTTATTAAAAAACATAGAACTGAACAATCTTGAAAACAGCATTAGGCCATTTAACCTGGGGTGGGTTCTAAAAGATCTATTAGAAAACTGTATCTTGCAGAAAATTCTCCATTCCACTCCACGTATTCTAGCGAAGGAGGGAAATACATAGAAATAAAATGCGCGCCTCTGAAGGATGTTTTCCTCGAGAACAAACTGCAATTATGTGATCTATTAAAGCTGGATTGTGAAGGTGCTGAATTTGAAATCTTGTATAGCACTCCAAAAGAATATTTAAGACGGATAAGAAAGATATGTCTGGAATATCACAACAAACCCAATCCAAAATGCAATATAAACGATTTGCTAGAATTTTTGAAATCAAACGGATTTGATGTAGTAAGAACACGTAAAGATTCAAAGGATACGGGTATAGTATGGCTAAATCAGAAATCTTTATGAGATACTCAGAGTATCTATTATAATCCTTGCAAAATTTTCAGAAGAAAATAAGCGATACTTCTTGCTTGACAGATATTCATTTATTCTGTTAGTATACTCCTCATGTTCTTCCTTATCAATACTTTTAATGAAGCACAATAATTCTTTGTAATCGGTAAATTTTCTCTTATCAATGAAAGTTCCTTTATCCACATAATCATAAATATTATCGGCACCGAGATATATCGGAACGCATCTGGCCATCAATGAATCAAATATTTTTTCCGTAACATATCCATTAAATCCCTTTGCATTCTCATAACAGATTGAAAACTTATATTTTGACAAAGTTTCCAACTTACTCTTAACCGGACCTTTATAAGATGTAAATAATCTGGAAGTTGAAAAATAAGCTTGCATTGACCTGAAATTTCTTATATGATATAGTCTTCGCAAAGAAAATCTCCTATTCCATTGAGTACCATAAAGATTGAAATCGCCTGGAGCGTTTTTCTCAAAAAATCTAGCTGCTTTGATTCTTTCAGTATACAATTCTCTTGGATCAGAAGATATATTATTTCCTGTTACCATTGTGCACAATTTCTTTTCAGAAAATGGGGCTTGCTTTATTTTCGGAATTGGCGGCTGCGGAAAATAGAATTTGAAGTACTTTTTATTGTCTACAAAATCATCGTTCCATGTAAATATAGTCTTAAAATTTTGATGATTCCTGATATCCCAGTTGTGTGGTAGTGTAACAGGTGGCTCTAGGAGAATAGCGACCATTTTGTGTTGCAACCCGGATTTGACACATTTATCATAAAATTCTTTCTGATGACCCCTGCTTGGAATATTTAAAAATATTATAAAATCAGAAGAATCGGCATCAACCATATCACATGTATCAATTTTCCATCCAATTTTGGATAAAACATTTTTCAAATGAATGAAAGGGTGTAGACAATTATCCCTATTCAGGGCACTTTTTGGATTAAAAATATCGTTATTTTTACCTGCAGCAAAAGATACTTGGGGCATCATAATCCCTTCAAAGTTTTAATGAAATTTTGTAATTCTTTTTTATTTTGTTTTACAAGATTTTTTATAATCTCTCTGGATTTTCCTTGAAAAATCCGGATATAATTTTTACTACCGAGCATTATAGAAATTTTCTTTCTAAGATTGTCCAAATCTTTTGGTGTATACAAAAATCCGTTGATGTTATTTTTTACGACATCCCTCGTACCTCCAACATCCGTTGCAATTACTGCGCATTTCATGGCACAGGCTTCCTGGACAGAAAGCGGCCTTCCTCCCTCGCTATAGGACGGGTGAATAAAAATATCAGTTTCTGAAAGAATCTTTCTTATCCTATATTTATCAGCAGAACCAAGAAATCTTACTCTTTTATCCGTGCCAGAAATTTTCTTCAAATTTTTCAGATAAGGCCCGGAACCCACAACATTGAATATGACATCCTCTTTAACATTTTTCAAACCCACAATAATATCTTGAACCCCTTTCGCATATACCAACCTCCCAACGAATGTCAGAACAATACCGTCATGTTTTATTTTTTTCCCATCAAAAAAGGAAATATCAATAGAACTATGTAGAAGTTTGACATCCTTCCTTCCAGAAAGATTTTCGCAGAATTTTCTGGCATCCTTTGAAGTTGCAAAAACCTCAGAAGCATTTTTGATAACATATTTTCCTCTTGTATTATCATATAATCTACTGCCTGCCCACACAATAGGATTGTTTGTGCTAACAAAACCCGACCCATGTTCTAAGTGCATATATGGTATTCCTTTCTGAATGCAATATTTAGCAATTAAGAAATTGTTATAGAAAAATCTGGTATTAAGTATGATAACATCTGGTCTGATTTTTTCAATGTCTTGTATTATTTGATCATTATCAAGAATTGGGTAAGTTCCACCAAGAGAGTCTTTTCCTGGAATACCTATGACATCCTTATAGGATTTTTTGCCCTGGAAGGTTAATATTTTCACAGCGAATTTTTTAGAAAGCCTAGAATAGAGCATTAGAACATAGTTTTCTAGACCGCCCCTGTGCTCAAAGGGGTTGTGTGGGGTTATTATTATAACCCTTTTTCCGTTTGCCATTTTTAAGATTGGTGTAGAAAAGCTATTAAACTACCTTTTCAGTTTCCAATTTTCCCAAACAAATGGATACCGCCACGTTAAATTGTGTGTCTTAGAAAGACTTTTTTGAATATTTAGCATTCTCGCATCGGCGTTTTTTACAAAATCATGGAATTGTATTTGTATATTTTCAATATTTTTAATGTAATCTGCCTGCAGTAATCTTTCTAAAAAATCGTATTCCCCACCTTCTATATTGATTTTCATTAGATCTATTTTTTTAATTTTATTTCTATGCAAAAAATATATGATATCTTCCTGTTTAACTTTTTGGATAGATTTGCCTGTCTTATAAATGGAAGATGCATCGCCGCCAATGGAAATATACGTTTTACATGTATTGTTTGATAACCCAAAATCATGAACTATTATTTTCTTATTTTTTATGAATCTTTTTTTAATTTCATGTGAAAAGAATGTAACTGGCTCAAAAATGTGAATCGTGCAACGATATTTTGAAAAAATATCACTCGCCCACTGCCCTTTATAACCGCCCACATCGAAAACAACAGACTTTTCATTCAAAGTATCATAGTTTACTCTTAGGGTTTTATCGCCATCAGCGCGAATCCACGGCTTAACTCGTTGCGCTTGTTTCAATATATAAAACATTTTTGTAGGATTTTTGAATAAACTCATAAAATTCATAGTTCATCACTGTTCTCTCTATGCGATTACCTTTACCCGAAGGATAATAGATTATTTGACCGCCTCTACATTCAGACTAATCAATATTCCGTTCTCCTTATCCATATGCGGTATATACGCCTGGGAAAAGTCGTCTACATTTGCATGTTCCGTTTGTTTCCAATCATATTTCCTAGCTATCTTGAATCCGACTTTTAAAAGCAGTGCTCTGAGACTGATAAAATTGAATACGTTATAATGAACGTTAAACTCGTGATCCTGTCTACCGCACAGGGGTCCTAAGATTAGACCAATATCTTTATACTTTTGATAAACTTCGACTAACTTATCGAAATCTGGAACCGCTATTCTTAGTATACCGCCGGGCCTTAAGATCCTGTGCCATTCTCGAAGAACTTTTTCCGTGTCGCCTCTTTTAAAGTGTTCCAATAAATGACACGCGTAAATGAGATCCACGGAATTATCTCCAAATATCGAAAGGTTATCGGCGGGTAATCTATGGTCTACGTGCGGGTAATCGAGCACATCCACATGAATAAACCCTGGTATGAAGCGCTTGCCACAGCCCAAATGTAATTTAACCATAATATCATCTATCGCTCTTATACCATTCAATGGTTTTTTTAAGACCTTCGTCAAAATCGGTTTTCGCTATAAAACCGAATTCTTTCTCGGCCTTGGTTGTATCTAGGCACCTTCTCGGTTGACCATCGGGCTTGGACGTATCCCAAACTACCTTACCGCCGAAATTTGTGAGGGCGACTATTTTGTTAACCAGGTTCTTTATGGTTATTTCTTTTCCAACCCCTATGTTCACGGGGTCTGCCTTGTTGTACCTTTCTGCAGCAAGAACGATTGCCTCCGCGCAATCTTCAACGTAAAGGAATTCTCTAGATGCATTCCCAGTTCCCCACACGACAATTTCATCAACACCGTTGTTAACAGCATCGACACATTTTTTTATCAGTGCCGGGATGACATGTGAACTTTTTGGATCGAAGTTGTCGCTCGGCCCGTACATGTTTACTGGCAAAAGATATATTCCATTAAATCCATATTGTTTTCTATAAGCCTGCAACTGCACCAAAAGCATTTTCTTAGCCAATCCATATGGGGCATTGGTTTCTTCCGGATAACCGTTCCACAAATCCTCTTCCTTGAACGGAACCGGAGTAAACTTTGGGTATGCGCATATAGTTCCAAGTGCCACAAATTTGCCGACTTTATTCACCCTGGATGCCTCTATGAGATTTATTCCCATCAGAATATTTTCATAGAATAGCTCACCGGGGTTTTCAAGATTAAAGCCTATACCCCCGACTTTCGCAGCGAGATGTATGACAATATCCACATTTTCTGTAGCTTTTACGCAGTGTTCGAAATTTCTAAAATCTAGCTCGGAATGGCGCGGTATTAGTAATGATTTCGGCTGCCTGTCCTTAATTTTATTAGTAAGAAATTTGCCCAAAAATCCATGAGCGCCTGTTATAAGAATAGTCTTGTTTTCCCAAAAATTAGTTTTGCCTTCCATGCAAACCAAACACCTTCAATTCAGTCACTTTCATATCGGCATCAACCATGATTTTAACTAGCTCTCTGAATGAGACGCGTGGCTTCCAGCCAAGCACCATTTGTGCTTTAGTCGAATCGCCTTGAAGTGCATCCACTTCTGTCGGTCGGAAATATCTCGAATCTATCTCAACGATGGTCTTACCCGTTTTAACGTCGATGTACTTTTCTTCTACGCCGGTCTTTCCGTTTGTTTCTATTTCGAAACCAGCGTATCTGAAAGCTTCCTCGAGAAATTCTCTCACAGAATGCATTTCCCCAGTGGCAATGACAAAGTCATCTGGTTTGTTGTGCTGCAATATCATCCACATAGCTTCAACGTAATCGGGAGCGTATCCCCAGTCTCTTTTTGCATCGAGGTTGCCCAAAAATAATTTACTCTGCAGACCGAATTTGATGTTGGCAATCGCACGCGTAATTTTCCTAGTAACAAACGTCTCACCTCTCAAAGGAGACTCGTGATTAAAAAGAATGCCATTGGAAGCGAACATGCCACAACTTTCTCTATAATTTTTCGTGATCCAATACGAGAATAGCTTGGATATGGCGTAGGGGCTTCTTGGGCAAAACGGTGTCGTTTCGTCCTGGGGTGGCTTCGATGAACCAAACATCTCGGAACTAGAAGCCTGATAGAATCGCGCCTTAGGACAAAACTCTTTGACCGCTTCCAGAAGTCTCAGTGTTCCTAACGCTCCGATGTTAGCCGTATATTCTGGTATATCGAAACTTACTCTTACGTGACTTTGCGCTCCTAGATTGTAAACCTCATCTGGTTGAACCCTCTTGACAATATTATTCAGAGAATTGGCATCGGACAAGTCGCCATAGATTGTATGGAAACGGCTTGGTTCATGAGGATCTTTATAGAATGGCTCCAATCTTACAGTATTGAATGTGCTGGCTCTACGAATTATGCCATATACATTGTAGCCTTTTCTGAGCAAGAAATCCACAAGATATGCGCCATCTTGTCCGGTTACTCCTGTTATCAGAGCTGTCTTCACATCGGGCATAGTAAGCAGACTATGCCAAAAGTTTTATAAACCAATACGGCGCTTAAACTTTTACCCTAAACAGCTTAACCTCCCCGCCCCAGCTTTTGACAAGCTCGAACTTATTCAATCCCGCACCATTATAGAAGAACATTCGTGTGAACAGCGCATTCTCAAGTTCTGGTCTGAGATAAGCTATCATCTGTGCGCTGGAATCAAGTACGAGCACCGTACCAGGCACCTCGGCGCTCTTGTCCTCCATCGCTACTAAACCTTTGTCAGTCGGCCAAACGACCTTGCGAATACGTGCAAACTGCTCTCCGCTCTGGAAAAGCCCTATCGTTGTGTTGCTGCACGGTGCAATCGTGTTGTTTTGCTGGCATAGAACAATCGATTGTGATTGGGAAAGCGGATATTCGTACCCAACAACGCCGAACTGCGTAAGCGGTTTTCTGCGTGCAAGCTGCGCCACGGCATACGTATAAATGTCTCCCTTACTGAGCGGACCAGTGCCTTCACGCGTCGGATCCCACGTCGCGAAATATGTCCACCACTGGCTCTTGTAAATAAGGTCGCTGCTTGCAATGAAATAAATCTCGCTACAGTTCGGTTTCAGATAATCCTCCAAGATTTCCACGGCTAAACTTTCGTTCGCTGTCAACATGACCGTCGTCATGTCCTTGATGCGAGCGCGCGTTTCATTCCCGCCTTCGTATAGCTTGAGTTGTTTGATGCCGTTGTCATATGGAATTATTTTCAGCCCGCTTTCTGTCCCATTATACGGCTTCGTAAACAGCGTGTTCTGGCTTGTGCCATCGAACACGACAGGACGCCTTGCGATACCGGTTATGAAATGCCCAGGGTCCCAATACGTTGCAACAGTCGCACACTCGTCTGTATTGTTTCTGATCCAGTTCAGTGCAGCCCACCAATTGTCGTCTAGCACAGTTCCTTGGCTTTGTGAAATGACTGCTGCTGGCATGATGTAGAAAATCAAAATAATGAAGACCGTCATGTAAGATAGGACTGCAGCAAAAGCGTGAACCTTCAGTATTTTCTTTAGTAAGTATAGAATGACGAGCCCGACAACTAGCACACCAAACCCAAGTCCTGCGACCAGCGTCTTATCGAAAGGTAGGAGCAATAAAACTCCTAGAACTGCTCCAGTCGCAGCAAACACTATTTTCTTCTTCATCTTATGCACCCAAACTCCTGTCTTCGCCTGTCGCAACACGCCACAGTTTCGCGAGCATTATCGCAGAACATATAGCATACACAGGCGCGAGGAATATTGTAAACCGCACGGCAACGGTGCTAGCGAACAAGAATCCGACAAACCAGACTCCCATAAACAGCAACGTATCAAGGTGTTCACGCCGTTTGTAGTACGAGTATCCGAGATAAGCAAGACATGCAAGTGTCAGAAGGAATGGCGAGACGATAGTAAGCAGATTCAGCGGCAGCCCACTCACTCCGGCAGCCGTGTCCAGCCCCGCTGCATTTATCGCAACGGCCTTTGCGTCACCGCCTACCTGCATTTCGGCAATCGATACTCCTACGTTTGGAAATTGTCCGATCTCGCCCTTGTAGCCGCCGCCGAAGATTGCACCAAGAGGTGCCGTAATGAAATTTGTGGCGAAGCCTGTACCGAAATATGGGACTGTCAGAAGCTCGAATATAACAAACCCTATCAACGATAATAAAACCAGCTGTTTTGTATGCTTCCAAACGACCCTGACGCGGTCCTCTTTGTGTTTTCTATGCAATGCAAAGTCTGCGATAATTTTTAGCACAATGAAGCTCCCGACGACCCAAAGCGTAAACCAATATCCGGACCACGTGTATGCGAACAACGCTAGAAATGTCGCAAAACAAACAGCTAACAGGATATTTCTGGTAGACAAAACTTTCTCTTTACTCATCCTCTTGTGCATGAACAAAAATGCCGCAATTGAGGCTATTGCCACCAGCATGACAATAGCATCGCTATCAGGGTCGCCGCCCAGCGATCTGGAAATAAACGGCGTAGTCAAAACCATAAAAATCGACGCCAGAACACCAGCCTTTCTATCGAAAAGTGACTTTCCGATGAAGTAGGCCGGTATTGCAACAAGCGACGCCAGAAGCGACGCGAACCATGCCATGAATGCCGGAACCGTTTGGGGCGCCAAGGACGAAACAATCGAATAGCTGTATGCCGAAATATATGTGTATAAAGTTGCACTACGCTGCCCCATATTACCTTCTGTCAATGGGGCGAAGCGTAAATCGTCAAATACCGGCAACACGCCATTGTTAGATATTATATCTTCCGTTTCGCGCAGGAAGTAGTAGCTGTCGATATTCCTCAAATACGGCCACCTTGTTCCGCCATCGGGTGTGAAGTATCCGAACAGCCGTATGTACATGCTCAACGAGATTATCGCCAATATTACGATAACGGGCCAGTATTTCTTGATCGTCTGTAAAGTTGAGCGCTTCAGGACAAACGCATCAATTCCTACGATGCCAAGCAGAATTATTCCGCCTATTGTCGCGGTCAAGTTTCCCCACAGAATCCAGTAGAAATCTGCTGCGAGCAGCAATAGTAGAGGCAGCGTCCAGTGTGCCTTTACCCAATCTGTGGCTGCCATACCGTCTTTCGTCTTGCCGGCCTCGGCATGCGTTTGCATCGTTTCAATAATAGGTCCGCTCATCGCTGCACCGTTCCTAATAGGATTCAATATACACTTTTAAGCGCTTAACAGCGCCTTTGCCGCCTTTCTGACCGCTTCTTCGGAATTGTTGATGGGTTTCCAGCCAAGTGAACATATCTTACCGATCGCGAGTTGCATTTTTGGGACATCGCCGACCCATCCTCTCACACCGCCAGTAAATCTAAACATCGGATTTAGGCGCATTTCTTCAGAAATTATTTTTGCTATCCTTTTAACAGAAACCCAATCATCGCTTCCAATATTGAAGACGTTAAATTTCATATCAGAATCATCGACTGCCTTGAGCATCGCATTCACACAATCTTGAACAAGGAGGTAAGACTTAGTTTGTTCGCCGTCACCTAGAATCTCAAGCTCGTTTGGATTATCTCTTAATTTCCTGATAAAATCGACTATCACTCCGTGTGTTCCTCTTTCACCTATCACATTTGCGAATCTAAATATCCATGATCTGATCCCGAAGCAGTTGGAATAAGCCGAAATCAAACTTTCGCAGGCAACTTTACTCGCGCCATAAAGCGAGACCGGCATCATTTGGGCTTCTTCTGGTGTAGGAATACGTTTCGCTTCGCCGTAAACGACTGAGGAAGATGAGAAAATAATACGCCTAACTCCCTTTTTTGCCATAACCTCCAGGATATTTTTTGTGATGTGAACATCTCTTATAAAATCTTCAGAAGTATATGTTTTGACATCGGGCTTTGCTGCAAGGTGCCAGATCTCTTCGACGCTATCGGCCGCCTTTTCCAGTATATTGTAATCGGACGCGTCTGCTTCGATGAATGTAAACCATGTGTTCATCTCGTGCTGCCGTAAAAACTCTTTCTTGCCGCCACTAAGATTGTCAATTACTATAACTTCATCTCCTCTGGCGAGCAGCGCATCTACGACATGGCTGCCAATAAAGCCCGCGCCGCCTGTAACAAGAATCTTCATACCCAAGCTAGTCGCGGAAAAGTTAATAAACGCTAGCCGGCAACTGCTCTGGCAAGCTTGAAAACAAACTTCGGAATCGGCACAGCAAGTCTGCCTAGCATCTCAAGCTCTGCCCTGCTAATCGCCTGCAGCCGTAGCACCAGCAACGAATAAACTGCAAGACCTGCGACCAATGAAATTATAACCTCGGACCAAACGCCAAGCACCAGCACTGATTTGATAGCAAAAATCAAACCTATCATTACGCCTCCGGAAACTATCGCCTTCAACACGCCTGGCGTCCCGAAGCGGACACCGATCCTTTTGTTCAGAACAACAAACGCCGCACCGAAAGCAATCGCAAATGACGCAAGCGTTGTTGCCGCAACGCCGACCATCCCAAACGCTTGAACAAGCATAATATTGGACACCAGATTGAAGGCGGCTGCAGCGAGCATTATTTTCGTAACCAAACCCGGTCTTCCGATGCCGGATAACACAACCGCGCAAATCTGCCACAATGTGTACGCAATCGCTGCAAGCGCAAGTATCTGCAACGCTGCCGCGCCTGCAGTGTAAGCCTGTCCGAACAACAGCCCAAGCACGAACTCAGGCCACGCTAGCATGAGCAGCGCAAACGGTAGCACGAGTATGAACGAAAAACGAAGCAGCAGCGAAATTCCGGACGAAAGTGCGCGTCGATCTTTCCGCGCCCACATCTCAGAAACCATTGGGAAAAGAACAAGTCCAATTGCACTCGCAACCGACCACAGTATCATAGACGTTGGCAGCGCTGCCTGATATAACCCGACTTCTGTTAGCGAACGGAAATACGTTAGCACAATCGTATCCATTGCGCCGAGTACCGTTCCACCTATAAACCCGAGGAGAACGGGAAGTGCAAATCGGATAAGATTCCGCTTGTCGTCAGCTACAAGCTCCCGCCGTTGCGCCGGCAGCGTTCTTAGCAAGAGCAATCCTGCTATCCCGGCAAAAACAACCCCAGCTGCAAGATACGCGCCTACCGCTCCAACAAGACCGAAACCAGCCACGATAAATATTACGGTAAATGCGAGCGGTAGCAGGTTATTCATCGGCTGCAAAAATGCGAATGCCTTGATGCGCTGCAGCCCTTGTATCGAAGAGTGAAAGACGCTGCCAAATACCGCAACAAAAAACGCACCTGCCATTAGTTGTATTAACAATGTGGAATTTGGCGCATGCAAATAGACGTCTGCCAGCCAGGGCGCGAGCACAAAGATAGCTGCTGCGGCAATTCCAGCTATCGCGACCTGTAGCTGAACTGTCCATTTAATTGCGCTTCTGGCCTTTCCGAGTTGTTTTTTCACATTCCATTCTGGGATAAATTTCACGAGCGCCTGATTCAGTCCAAGGTCACGAAACAGTGCAAAGAAGTTAACAAACGTGACAACTGCATAAAGCAGTCCATATTCTTCGATTGTTAGTGTACGCGTCAGAAAAAGTCTTAGAACATAGCCTAAGAACATTGTGATAAACATCGAAGCGAAAACTAACGCGCTTCCACGTGCCATGCGATTCGCATACGACTGATTCCTCGAAACTGCTTGCATACTCCTCTTAGCCTAAAATAGTTTTAAAAAGCAGAATTATCATGCGCATAATTGCAGTCCTTCCCGCCCGAAACGAAGCCCCGCGGATAGTCAAAGTTATTGCGGAAATAAAGCGCGCACGTGCTGTTGATAAGATTATTGTCGTGGATGACGCATCTAGTGATGAAACGGCAAAAGCTGCCATAAAAGCAGGAGCACAAGTCATTCGTTTGGCAAAGCACGGCGGCGTCGGCGCTGCAACACGTGCAGGTCTTGCCGCAGCGCTTCGCCTAAAGCCTCAAGCTATTATTTTTATTGACGCCGACGGCCAGCACGACCCGCGTTATATTCCGCAATTTCTGAAAAGGATAGACGAAGGTTATGATTTTGCAATCGGTCGACGCGACCTTTCGCGCTATCCGCTGAAAAAACGCTTTGGAAACTTCATGCTTCACGGGCTCGCAGAGTTGTTTGCACCGACAGGCATCAAAGACCCCGAATGCGGCTTTCGTATGATAACCGCCGAAGCCGCGCGAAAGCTGGACCTCCGCGCGGAAAAGTATAACATTTGTATGGATTTCGTCTACAACATCTGGAAAAACAAATTCAAGGTAGCGCAGGTCAGGATAAACGTCCCGGTCTACTACAAAATGAAAGGAACGAAAATACGCACGGGCATTGCGAACTTCTGGTGGCTGCTGCGAAGGCGCGTTTTAGGGTAAGTGTAGGAAAGATGGAGCAAGCGTTCTTGCGATGGAAAACTTCGGCAACCCTTTGACAAGCTCGCTCAGCGAATCGTAATCAAATTCGCCTATACGCTCAAGCCGCGGCTTGACAGTTTCGAATACCCTGTTTATTTGTTCGTTGCCGATCTTTCGATAGAAGCTTCGGACTATAAGCTGTTTCTTCATTTCTCCGCCGATTGCCGCCTGCCACTTGCGCTCATACTCTGTCTTCCAGAAAAATGCATCATAGCGGTTTGCATCGAACGCATAAGCGACTGCTCGAGCGGCTATGGCCGAGCATCGTAATCCCCAGACCATGCCGCCCCCGGTTAGCGGTTTTACTTGTCCGGCTGCATCGCCGACAAGCAAGCAGCGATCGGAATACGAACGACAAGCGCCGATTGGGATCGGAGCTCCGACAGGCCTGTTTACTTTCGTATCAATATCCGCTAAAAATTTCTGAAGATTCTCCATCGGCCGAACACTGCTCAAAAGCCCGGCTTCTCCGTTTTGTGGGATTCTCCACGCAAACCCGTCGGCAGAATACTGTTTGTTGAAATACACGGAAATGTGCCCTCTGCCTTCTCCTGTCTGGTTTATTACGCCCCACGCCATCTCAGGCGGCTTTAGCCCGATAGCGCGCCGAACGGCCGACATCGCACCATCGGCACCGACGAGGACTTTGCAACTATAATGCCTCGCAGAAGGCGAGCTATTCGTCGGATAACGAGGCTGCGCTGCAGCCGGGCTATTCGTTCCCGTTGTTTTGACATCGACCCAGCCTTTATGGATATCGCACCCGGTGAAACGTTCGTTGATAATCCTCGCTCGAACGCTCGCGCGCATCTTCTTTCCTAGCTTCTCGCGGTTGAGCACGAACGCGAAAGGCGCGTTGCTTCTGATACTGATTTTTGTTCCGCTCGGCGAAACAAGGTCCATCGCCTTAATTCGTGACTTAATCAGCGAGCGGTCAGGCACGTGCTCGAAAAAATGTGATGAAACTATGCCGGAATCGGCCTTTGTGCGCGAGCTTTGCTCGAGCAATGCAACGTCAATGCCTGATTTCGCCAGGCGCTTTGCAAGATAGCAGCCCGCCGTGCCCGCACCGACAACTATAACGTCGTAATCCACTCCGCTCATGGTAGAGCTTTGCAGTGAAATTTAATAAGCTCGCACCAAATCCGCGTTTTTATCCTTATTTATTTCATACTAGTTCCATGACCGAAGAAGTTGTCCACCCGAAACCTAAACTCATCGGGTTCGCGGATTTCATAGAACGTCACTGGAAGCCGCTGACTTTTGTCGGCATAATCCTTCTTCTGTTCGGTGTCGGCGTCCTGCTGTTCAACCAGATCAACACCGGCGCCTTCATGCCGCGTGATTTCGAACTCACTGGCGGCAAGCAAATCGAGATTGCGCTCGCGACCACGCCTGACCTATCTCTAATAAAGTCTGCTCTGCCCAATGCATCGATAGAACTGATAAGCGGTCTTCGTACAACGCTATTAATAGAAACGTCTGTAACAGCAAACGAAACCGAAATCCTCGCGACCTTAAATGGTCTCGGAATTTCCGGCGACATCTCTGTTCGAACGATAGGGCCTGTGCTAGGCGAGCTCTTTTGGCGTCAGACTCAAATGGCGATAATCGCTGCTTTTATTCTCATGTCCTTTGTCGTTTTCATACTGTTCCGAACGTTTGCGCCTTCGTCGGCGGTTGTCCTCTGCGCGGCCACAGATGCGATATTTGCATTGGCCGTTCTTTCGCTCATGGGTGAGCAGCTGTCGCTCCCTGTCCTGGCTGGTACGCTGATGCTCATAGGTTATTCTGTCGATACGGACATCGTTCTGACGACTGAGCTGTTACGAAGCCCCGGAAAAGAAGTCCCTCAGCGCTTCCGTGCAGCGGCCAAAACAGGACTTACCATGTCGATTGCTGCGCTTGCCGCGCTGACAACGATGTATTTCATATCCGGTTCTGTTGTAATCCAGCAGATTTCAGGCGTTTTGATAATAGGGTTGCTTTGCGACATACCGTCGACGTGGCTGACAAACGGCGGAATATTGCGCTGGTATCTCGAACGGAAAGCAAAGAAAGGTGCGTCTAATGCTTAAGGAAATGTTGCGAAATTGGCGAGTACTGCTGTGGATATTCATACTGATTGGGGCAGTCCTGGCCATCGGTCCTAATTTCTCCCCACACGGACTTATCATAACAAGCAAAACTGCAGATTCGCCGCTGACTGCGCTTGTAAGCGGAGATGCAATATACACGATCGACGGGCATGATGCGACGCCCGAGCTTCTCGCACAAAACTATTCAGGTCTTGTTCACATCGGTACATCGAAGGGTGAAAAGTTTGTGCAGGTTAATGGAACGCTGGGCATAACGACGAAACCCGTTCCTAGCTCGAACCTGAAATTTGGACTCGATATCGAAGGTGGAATACGTGCGATGCTATCATTAAACCAATCAGACAACCTCACGCTCGAGCAGACAATCAGCACGCTTCAGACGCGAATAAACCTTTATGGTCTTCGCGAAGCAAGCTTGCGCGCCGTTAGTTCGGATCAACAAACTTTCATAGAAGTTTCGATTGCAGGCGGAGAACCGCATGAGATCACGGACCTTCTGCAGCGACAAGGCTCGTTCGAATCCAAGATTCCTATTGTAGTAAAGCTGAGCAACGACGCCGGCTCATTCGACTTTACCGCCCGGCATTCCGTAGCCGTCGTTGATAACGACACGGTAAAAATCGATAATTCGAACCTCGATATCGGCCGATCGGCAATGGTCGACGGCATCAACATCACGCTTGATACTGTAGAGCCGTCGTCTGTGAACCTGACTGCGCTTGCGTTCAGCGGCTCTGACATAACGCTTGTTTACTTTGACCCGCAGCACGCAAGCATACAGCAAGCTCAAGGCGGCGGCTACGAATGGCAATTTCAAGTACGATTGTCGCAGGAAGCGGCCGAGCATTTTGCCGCTATAACGAAGAACCTTGAGGTCGTGTTTGCCACCGGAGCTAAGCAGTCTTATCTATCATCCAAAATATACCTTTACCTCGACAACGACCTTGTAGACGAGCTTAACATCGTCGCCGACCTGAAAGGCAAGGTAATACAAGAGCCGTCTGTGACAGGTTTCGGCCAGACGCTTGACGAAGCGTCTAAGTCTCAAAAACGTCTTCAGTCAATATTGCGTTCCGGCGCGTTGCCGACGCGAATCGAACTGGCATCGATGGAAGTCCTTTCGCCTCGTTTGGGGCAAACGTTCATAACAAACATAATGCTCGCACTTTTCGGAGCAATGGTCGCTGTAGCCGTTGTAGTCACGATACGCTATCGCCGGCTGAAAATCATAGTGCCCATGGTAATAACGTCTATGTCCGAAGTGCTCATCCTTTTCGGCGCCTCTGTTGCTATAGGTTGGACGATCGACCTCGCGTCGGTTGCGGGAATACTCGCCATAGTCGGAACCGGAGTGGACGCACAGATTATTCTTATCGACCAGACATTGCGCGGCGGTGAAGAGCAGATCACGATGAAGGAGCGTATCAAGCGCGCGCTATTCATGATATTCGGAGCTGGCGGTACGTCCATCGGTGCGATGTTACCGCTGATGATACTCGGTTTTGGTTTGCTGCGCGGCTTCGCGCTGACGACAATAATCGGTGTCATCGTAGGGATCTTCATCGCCCGTCCGGCATTCGGAGAAATAATAAAACTCTTGATGCAGGGGAAACATGCAACCGTTTGAACGACTTCTAATAAGCCGAGAGAAGAAAGCGATTTAACTTTTGCAGCCGACATTGTGGCGCAATACATGCCGGCCCAGAATAATCGATTTTGTCCTTTCACCTTATTAGTTTCGCTTGCAAAATATTTCTTATGTTAGAGATATTTCTTTTCCTAGCGGCGGGCACAGCGCTCGGTCTCGCCCTCGGGCTTCTTCCGGGAATACATCCGAACATGATTATACTCGCCGTTCCTCTCCTCGCTTCGCTGAATTTGGAATACGGGCCGTTGATAGCTTTTGTTGTTTCTCTCGGTGTGGCCAACACGTTTGCCGAATTTATTCCGTCGATATTGTTGTCGGCGCCTGACTCTGAAAGTGGCCTCGCCACGCTTCCGGGCCAGCGCCTTCTCGCGCAGGGCAAAGGTCTTGTTGCGATTCGTCTTGCAGTGACAGGCGGACTGGTTGCGGTTGCAATATGCGCTTTTCTTATTCCCGCCCTTCTGATCGCTATATCACCTATCTACACCGCAAGCCGCGGATTCATCTGGGTCGTTTTGGCTGCTTTTGCCGCGCTGATGGTATTTACCGAACGCCCGCGCCACAAGGTGTTTTGGGCGGCCGTTTGTTTCACCTTAAGCGGACTGGTCGGGCTGTTGGCGTTTCGACTGCCGCTTGACCGCACGCTTATTTTATTTCCGATATTCACCGGTCTGTTCGCGCTGCCCCACTTGTTTCTTCAGATCCGCGGCGGTGTGCAAATACCTGCGCAATCTCATTCGCGCGAATCGTCCTCACTGCGATCTGCGCTTCGCCCCGCAGCCCTGGGAACCGCGGGCGGTCTTCTTTCGGGTTTGTTGCCGGGCATCGGCAGCGCCGAGATAGCGTCAGTACTAACCGTAAGCAAAGACGACCGCTCGTTCCTGACGACGATGGGCGCTCTTGCCGCCTCAAACATAATGATATCTTTCCTTGCATTGTGGCTCATCGGTAACCCGCGTTCAGGCGTCGCCGTGGCGTTAGACCAGCTTATTTCCGTAGATGCTCAGGCGATTGGTTTGATAATATTCTCGCTTATAACAGCTGCGGCGATTGCGGCGCCTATGACTTTGTGGCTTGCCCGCATCATGATTTCGAAGCTCCAGAAAATAGATTATGTGCGCCTGAGCCAGGTGATTTTTATTTTCCTTGTTGCCGCCGTCGGCTTCGCAACCGGCCCGCTCGGCCTCCTGCTTGCAGCAGCGTGCAGCGGTCTTGGCCTTCTTGTCAATATTTTGGAAGTAAAGCGCGGTATCCTTATGGGTGTGCTGATTTTGCCGACTATGTTCTTCTTTCTGGGCATGTGAGGCTTTCATTCGCTTGTAATAAGGCGCGAACGTTTTCGTTCCACGCGTCACGAAAACCTTATATACCGCAACTCGCCCATTCAGCTTTCTAGAGCGAGCTTTGGTGAAATGTATGCACATCAAAACAATCAAGGGCAAGAAATATTATTATGAATCTAAAAGGATAGGGCACAAAGTCACGTCGATTTACATAGGCCCTGTCGCCGGCGTACAAGCGCACAAGAAATTGGAAGAAGACGTGGAAGATGTTTCTAAACAGACTGACGACGAGTTCTACGTCGGATAAGATAACTGCTCGCGTGTAATGAACGGCAGCTATTCGCTCATTTAAGCGTTCCGCCGCACTCACACCGGCCGCTCAGCGGCGTTCTGCGCCATGCCCGGCCGCACGATTCGCACGCAAGCACGGATTGCTGGCCGGCTGCTCCGAAGTCGAACATATTGACCTGTTTGCCGCCGCCTAGAAGTTCTCCCTTTTCCACGCCTAGCACTTCGAATATGCGCTCTATCGGCGGCAGAAGTTGCGAATTTACGTAGTATTCTACATCGAGTTGAAGGCCTTTCTGCCTGGCATATTCCGGGTCTTCTGCACGCCTCGAAAGAAGGTCTTTGCCGCGAATAATTACATAGCCGACGCGGTCTCCTACTTTCGGCGACGTCGTCGGATCGCGCTTTTGCATCTTTCTGGCAAGCTCGACGTGCGGCTGTATGCCGTCATACGCGTCAAGCGATCGTGTTATTCCCTTCACGACCGTCAGCTTTTCGACCGGAACTTGCCCAGCCGAGAGTTCGCGAAGAACACCTTTAACGTGCTGTGCTGCCTTACCGACATCACGTTCCTTCAATACGATGTTCAGCACGTCTAGCATGACGTCGCTTACTAGCGTGCACCAGTCGCGCCTGACTGTTTCTATGCCTCTCATGTCCAAGGCGTCTTCCCAGATTTCGCCTTTTCGCTCAAACTTCCAACCGGCATATCGTTTCTTTGTAAGTATGAGTAACGAGCGGTAGATTTTCTCGAATTCCAAGTGAAGCCCTATCTGTTTGCTTGCTGCTGCCGCAATTTCTTCTCCGATTCGCTGAGCCTCGTTGAGGTCGGTAGTCGGGACTTTGATAAACAGCGAGTCTGTGTCGCCGTAAATTACCTGCGCGCCGAACGTTTTCTCGACAAACGTTCTGGTCCTTTCGATGTTTTCTCGCCCGTATGCTGTGATTGCATTCGCGACTTCGCTTCTGAAAAGGCGCGCTCGCGCATAGCCGCAATAACCGTAGAAGGAGTTGGCAAGGATTTTCAATGCGTGCTGCTTCGCGTCAAGGACACGGCGCTCATCACCGGAAGCGATTTTCATCGCGCGCTTCGCTTCCAATCGGGCTGCGAGCAGGTTTTTGATCAGCGTCGGGAAAACGCCTTCATAGACAGCACCATCCACAAACCGCGCGCCGTTTGGTGCGGTATTATGACGAAGCTCAGAAAGAGCTGAGCTATTCGCGCTGCTGTCGAGGAGCAGCGCATCGATTGATACATTGAACGTTTTGATAATAGACGGGTATAGCGCCTGGAAATCAAGGACGAGAACCGTGTCGACATGCAGGCCGCGTTTTGGTTCAAGCACCGCGCCGCCTTTTATCTTTTCTTCGATTCGTTTGGCAGCTTCGGCATCGCTAGGTCTGCTGGGCATGACTAGTCCGCGCTTTTTGAATTCGTGCAGAACCATCGTTTCGATGCGTACCGTCTGCCCTTTGAGGCAGTCCTGCAGCAGCGTTCCGGATATTTTAGCTACTTCTATAAACTTGCCCAGCATCCTCCTTTCTAGCAGCAACTGGATAGCGAGTAAGGCGTCTTTTCTCGTGTACTCGGTAAAACGCGCTATGTCCTTTGCCCACATTGTCGGAATTTCTGTATGCTTGACGTTGACTTTTTCCTGCCCGATCAGCACTTTTGCCGCCGTGTCGAGGTTGTATCTATGTAAGCGCACCGATACGTCACGCTTTAGGAGCTGGTAAACGTCGACTGCGACACGCCCGGCGATTTCTGTTTCCTGGCTGCCCGCGAATGTTTTCGACATGACCGGTTTGTCGCACCTTCCCATGGCGGTGGAAAGGCCGAATTTTTTCAGCCGGTCGAGAAGATACGGTACATCAAATCCGTTTATGTTATACCCTGTGATTATGTCGGGATCGAATTCTTCGATGATACGCAACAAAGCCTCAAGCAGCTCCTTTTCGCTACGGAAACACTGCACGGCGCCAGTTACCGCGGCAGGTTTTGCTAATAAAACCAGCGATTGTTGATTGCGATATGTCGGCAAAAATGCGAGCCCGATTCCGATTATTGGGTCGCGTTTTGCATCCGGCGCTCTGCTCAGGTCGGATTGCAAACATTCAATATCGATGCAAAAGTATCTTAGCGGGGAATCCGTCAAGTTCTGGACTGGAGTGAGTGATCGTATCTTGAATCCCGGCACTTTCGCAACGCTTGTCTGGATTGTTTCTCCTTCGAGTTCTGCCCAGTTCATTCCGCGCAAACCGTGGTCGACCATAAACCGGTATTTGAAGAGCACGTCAGCTTCGTAGCATTTACCCGACTGCTCAAGCGTTGCCCGTATTCGCGGAACGTCCTGCGGATTTTCGAGCGTGATTTTGTAAACGTCGGCCATCGACGTCTGGTATCCGAGCGGAAGCTTTCGCTGAACCTCTTCATGTTCGAGCCTAAGTTCTTTTATTTTAGTTGCGACCGCTTCGTTCTTTTCCACATAGAAATAAGGCCTAAATCCTTCATAGAATCCGCACAGTGCCTGTCCGTTCTCCTGCTTGCCGAAAATCCGTATAATCGGCCTGCCGTCCTTCAGAAAATAATCAGCGTCTAAAATCTGGACTAGCTTCTTCATGCCCATACCCCACAGAACTCATTCTAGTTTTAACGCAAACTATTTGTATGTGTTTAGCGACGAGCGAACCCGATGAACTATATGCTCAGGTGCTTCCATTCCCTGCTTTCGAAATCTACGATAACCGGTTTTGCCTGTGTGAGAAGCGAACCCGCATTTACAAGCGTCGTCGCCTTGTAATTGCTCACAAGAGGTTTGTGGTCGTGCCCATAACCGACTATATCAGGCACGAAATCGAGCACAAGAAAATCGCTGCCGAGTATTTCTCCGGACGGTCCCATGTGCCGTTTGCGGAGCATGTGCGATTCAAACTGATGGCATAATAGGATATTCAGCCCTCCGACACGGACGACCGCCGGATTGCTTAGCGCAATCACGTTGCTCCGCTTCGGCTGCAACGGTAACTGCGGATAGGGGTCGTTTGTGTCCGCTTCGCCCGGAATGATAAACGTCGGTGTTTTGCCCACGAGCTCTTCTAGCATGCCGAGATTGCCCGTGTCTCCCGCGACAAAAAGCCAGTCTATATTTTCCGCCGCGATCGCCGCGAATAGACGTTTTGCGTCTTCGGGCGGAGCTTCCTCCAGATGCAAATCGGAAATAAAGCACCCGCGACCGGTGCCTTTAGCGGCAGGGCGTATCGGGATGTCCGGATACAATATCTCCTTTCCGAAAAGTATCTTTGATGCCGCGTTTGCGCGCAGCGCTATGAATTCGTCTATCTGTGCTCCGGGCTTTTCGCTGAACGTGATTGCGATTGACCCGGTCGGGTCTTCTAGCTCCAGAACCGTTTTCTCCCCCTCTCGTATATCCCTCACTATTCCTGCTAGAAAAACTTCGCCCCGCGCCGGCAGGCGGTTGATCGATGTCCAGCTACGAGCGATTCGCTGGCTGACAACCGCTTTCATTTGTTCATACCGCGAGTTTAGGAACTGGTTCAGAAGTTCTTGCGCGTTTCCCTGGGGTTTTGAGGTCAGGGATTTCAGGATTTCAAACTTCGGCGCGTTCATGCGGCGTGCGAGCTCTTCTTTCGGAGCAGGAGAGGATGAAATTGCAACGACGTCTGCGACATCCTGCTTCGCGAGCCATTCAAGCTCATCGTGCTGCAAAAGCACGCCCGTTCTGAGAAACGCTGCGACTATCTTTTTCTTGTCCATGCGAAAACCTTTGTCTACGACAAAGTTTTTGCACCCATGCCGCCAGTCAGAGGACTGGTGGCATTAGGCACCAACCACAATATGATAACTCGCCAGAGCGAGCTATATCCCACACTAACCCGCTAAGCGGGCTATATGCCAACCGTACTGAAGCGCGACTATTTGCTGCAACTAAAATCCGGCTTCTGCTAGTACGCGTTGTGCTTTTAGCCGAGCGCCTTCATCGAGGCACACCGATATCTCACGTGTTCGACCGTAACGGCCTTTCGACGCAACTTTAGTTTCTATTATTCCGATCGTTTCAAGCTCATTTGTGAGGTCGCAGATGCGCCGTTGTGTCAATACTTTCAGCCCGCTGCGCGCGCAACATTCTTTATACCTTCCGTAAACGTTTCCGGACAAAATTCTGTTATCGTTCCATTTTCCGTTCTTGCCCGTCCCGTTCAGTTCGAAAATAGAAGACAGCAGCGCAAGCGATTGTTTCGGTTGCCCGCGAAGCGCATCTGTTATCCTGTCGTGGTCGACTTTTTGCTCAGCTGTATCTACGTGCTCTTCTAATACCGTCTCGCACCCTTCGCGCTCCGCCGTCTCGACCGAAACGCGGAGAAGTTCTAACGCTCTGCGGGCATCGCCGTGTTCCTGCGCAGCTATAGCCGCACATTTGTTTATAACTACGTCGTCGACGTCTATGTCAAGCGCCGCCCGAGCACGCGCTTTCAATATATCGGCTAGTTGCGCAGCGTTGTAAGGCTTGAACACCAGCTCTTCCTCCGCCAGTGAGCTCTTGATGCGCGGGTCCAGACCGTCTTTCCAATTCAGGTTATTTGTGATGCCTATCAGTGAAATGTTGCCTTCCGCGCGCGAAAGGTTATAGAGAAAGCCGTCCCCGGATTTCCTTACAAGTGCATCTATCTCATCCAGCGCGATGATGACTGTCCGCCCGGCCGCCGCCTCGAAAAAGCGCCTGTACAGACAGTCCGTAGAAAGTCCCGTTTCCGGTACTAGCACTCCAAATTCCTTCAAAATCGCCGCCAGGAGGCGGTATTCTGTGTCTGTCGTCCGTTTCATCTTGCAGTTGACGTAAATCGTCTTAATGGACCTTTTGGCGGCTTCTGCCGCTTTGTTGAGTTCGTTGAGTACAAAACGGACCGTGATCGTTTTGCCGGTTCCGACCGTACCGAAAAGGAAAATGTTGTTAGGTTTGTATCCTTTCAGCGTAGGCGCCAACGTTAAGGAGAGCGCGTGGATTTCCGAATCGCGGTGGGGTATGGTTTCTGGCACAAACCCCGAAGAAAGCAGGTCAGGGCGTTTTATAAAAGGCTTGCCCCGCATGTACGAATTGAAAACCAGTTTTGGGCTGACCTTCGTTTCGCATGCGTCTCGATAAGAAAGAACGGTTCCTCCATCTAAAGTTTGCTTTCCCATTTCCACACCCAACAAAATATCAATTCCACGCTATATAAACATATCTCCTCCCCAACCCACAGAAACACACCCCCACTTCCTATGGAAACGGTGTTGTTTGTTGTTACTAAACCATCGTTTCTTATGGAACGTTCTTATTTCGTGGTTTTAGTTCAGTCTAAGAGAAATGGAGGTCTCTTTCTATGCGGAAAGTACGAACTTAAACCCGTAAAGAAGAAGCCCGTCTTTATTTTCGTTGAGGCGGCGGAAAACAGCGCGCACAGTTGCTCCTATTCCTAGATTTGTGAGATCTCCAACAACCTGCCCGGGTACCACAACACCGTCTTCAAGCCGCACAAGCGCCACAGCATACGGTGCATCGAACCCTTCTGGCGCGGCGTGTATCACGGTCCATGTAAGAATTTGTCCGGAGTCGGCAAGCGCCGCGGGTTCGAATTTGGAACCGCCGCAGCCGGGGCAGACCGTTCTCGGCGGGAACATGAGCTTACCACAGCCGGCGCATTTGGCGCCAACCAAACCATATTTGGCTTTGTTCAGCCGCCAAAAGCTCGGAACAGACAGGTGTGTCATTGGCGCTCAACCCCCAAGGCGGTTACAATCGCCGTCCCACCAACACCGCCGACATTCAAACAAAGCCCGCGCTTCACACCGCTCAGCTGATTCGGCGCATCACCGCGCAGCTGGCGGCAAATATCGATGACTTGCCGAACGCCGCTCGCACCGACGGGGTGGCCGATCGCCTTCAGTCCGCCAGCGGTGTTAGTCGGAATTTCGCCGCTAAGTTTTATAGCGCCGCGCTCAACAAACTTGCCTCCGTCACCCTTAGCACAAAATCCGAGGTCTTCTAACGCGACGATTTCGTTAATCGAAAAGCAGTCATGAACCTCCAGGACGTCGACGTTTTTGTTACTCCAGCCGGTTTGCTTCCAGACGTCCGCGGCAGCGGCCTTAGTTGACGGCATTTCTACAAGGCTAGCTCGTTCGGCCAAGCTCAAGCTGGCGCTTCCCTGGCCGCTTCCAAGAATCCAGGCAGGCCGCTCAAACCGTTTTGCGACACGGTCCGAAGCAAGGATAACACAAGCCGCGCCGTCCGTTAGTGGAGAGCAGTCGAGAAGACCGAGCGGTTCGGCGATCATGCCGGCATTCAGGACGTCTTCAACAGAAATTTCTTTTTTGAACTGCGCGTACGGATTTTTAACGCCGTTCTTATGGTTGTTAACAGAAACAAGCGCCATCTGCTCGCGCGTCGTACCGAAAGCGTGCATGTGCGCACGTGCCATTAAAGCATAAAGCCCGGCGAACGTCAACCCGATCGCACCTTCCCACTCGGCATCGCCGGCGGCCATTAAACCCGTAATAGCGGCGCTTGATGTCACGTCCGTCATCTTCTCGGCGCCAAGCACAGCGACGACATCATAAACGCCGGCTTTTATTGAAAGCCACGCTTGCCTTAATGCCAGAGAACCGCTCGCACACGCGGCCTCACACCGCACAGCCGGCTTCGGCGCCAGACCGCAATGGTCGGCAAAAAGAGCGGCCAGGTGCTCTTGTGAAGACATGTAACCGGCAGCCATATTTCCGACATATAGCGCTTGTATTGCATTGCGGTCTATGCCGGCATCCGTTAGCGCGGCATTGAAAGCTTCTGTGCCGAGCTGCCGCAGCGAGCGCTCCCAAAGCTCGCCGAATTTCGTCTGCCCTACGCCGACAACAGCAACATCAGTCATATTAACTCCTCGAGAGTTTTCCCCTCAGCTTCACATAAGTTCCGTAATCGATGTATTGTTTTTTGCCTATCATATCCTGGACAAGCGCCGCACGGTTCCGTGCAGCGTCGATACGGTCCGTAACAACAAACGAGAGCGCATCTCCGCCTGCGCCGCTACCATAGCTTGTTAGAAGTATTCGTTGTCCGGGTTTCGCCACATCGAGCAGTCCGCAAAGCCCGAGGATGCTCGATCCGGAGTACGTGTTTCCGATATGCGTGACAACAAGGCCCGGCAACCATTTCTCTTTCTCAAAGCCGAATTGTTTATAAGCCCGGACGGGGAATTTCGCGTTCGGCATGTGGAAAACAACCAGGTCAAAATCCGCCGGTTTCAGCCCGAGTTTTTCCATCAGACCGCGGGCCGCATTGCCGACATGCGCGAAATACGCGGGCTCACCAGTAAACCTATGTCCATGACGCGGATACTTTTCACCTTCGCGCCTCCAAAAATCCGACGTGTCGGTCGTGTATGAATACATGCCTTCAATCGTTGCAATCGGGTTCGGACCGACAACAAAGGCTGCAGCCCCGCTAGCCGCAGTATATTCGAGCGCATCGCCTGGCCGTCCTTGAGCCGTGTCGCTGCCGATTGCCATTCCGTATTTCGCTTCACCGGCCTTTACGAGAGCGTATGCATTCTGAAGCGCGGCCGTTCCGGCTTTGCACGCAAATTCTAAATCGGCAAGGAAAAGGTTCCGTGAAAGTCCCAATGCTTCAGCCACGACAGTTCCAGAAGGCTTGACGGCATACGGGTGTGATTCAGAACCTACAAACAAAGCATTTACATGTTGCGGGTCGATTGTCGCCCGCGCCAGCGCAGCTCGTCCGGCTTCCACGGCCATCGTTATCGTATCCTCGTCCGCGTCGGCGACTGCTTTCTCATGAACGCCGAGCGAATCTACAATATCCGCGCCGTCCTTCCCCCACACGCGCGCTATCTCACTCGTGCGGATACGAAACCGAGGAATATAACAACCGTATCCTACAATGCCGAACATAGCAGAAATGTCCAAAACAAAATACTTAAAGCAAACCAGTGGCACCACTCCAAAGGAGCAAAGGCTTATAAAGTCTACACCAAAATCTTGCGGGCACCAGGCAAGTCGCAGCGATTTCGAAACGTACGCCAGAAACAGGATAATTTCTCTTTGCGCTGATGCGCCAATTTTTATACTCAAAATGTCACGCTAGAACAATCCGCGCACAGAGCGCGAAGTCTGCGTCTGGCAACCGCGTCTGCCATGCGCGCAAAGCGCGAACAGCTGGTCGGCGTGCTTCTCACCGAGCTTATTGGCTGCAGTTTTAGCCGCCCTTAAAGCGCGGTCAGTAGGGTAATAAGTCTCAATCTTTATTTCGTAACAATCCGAGGAAACCACTGCGCAGCCTCGCGGAATCTTGTAGCGTATAAAGTCCAGAATAGCAGCACCGGAACCGTCTGGCTCTGGCTGTCCACGGAATCGGCCATCCCGCCCAAACAGCCTGGGCATAAACTGCGGAACATTGCAATCACCGATAACGTAATCCTGTCTCATATCACTCACTAGACGAACCGAAATCATTAAACGTCCGCACAGCCAATCATTCGCCATGAAGGTCGGAAAATGCACGGCGAACACGAAATGTTCGCCAGCACAACAAAACCGGAGGTTTTGTTAGTGGTACTGGAATCGATCTTGCGCCCGCAATTCGCGGTCAATAAGCCGTTGCACATCTTTGCGATTTCAGTCTTATTTACAGCAATATCCGTGTGGCTGTCCTACAATCTATTTCCGTCTCAATCGTCCATACTTTCGATTGCGTTTGTGACCATTTTTTTCGTCCCTTTTTTCCAGCGCTTGTTTTCAGTGGAGGAAAGGAAAGACGAAAAAGCGGTACACCAAAAAACAAAGCAGGGATTTCTGAGGCGCCACAGGCCGATCGTGGTTGCGTATACGGCTTTTTTCATGGGCATGGTGCTGACATACTCGTTCCTCTTTGTGTTTAGCCCGACAATCCGCGATCTTTATTCGTTGCAGATGGACTGGTTCCGTTCGCAGGGCATAGCAGCAGTTCAGCCGGGAAATTTCGAACGCTACCTGTTTAACAACACACAGGTCATGTTCCTATTTTTCATATTATCCGTCCTGTTCGGCGCAGGCGCGATTTTCATTCTTGCATGGAACGCTTCGGTCATAGCCGTTTTCGTAGGAATCCTTGCGAATAAGCTGGTGCCAGCGCTTGGCGCTCCGATGGCGTACGTTTACGGCGTGGGCGCAGGTCTAGGCTCTATAGCATTACACGGCGTTCCGGAAATAGCGGGCTATTTCTTCGCAGGCGTAGCTGGAGGAATACTTAGTGTAGGCCTGTTGCGCGAAAAATTCATGTCGAAGGAATTCAAAGAAATGGCAAAGGACAGTCTGATATGGATTGGGATCGGAGAAGGGCTCATCATACTAGGCGCGTTCTTAGAAGCTTTCTTCTAGGACGCACAACGAAACCGTTCAAACGGTCAGTTGAACGCGTTCAACAGGAGTTATCCAGCCAAAACCTTTGTCATAATAACATTCACCCACAACTTTGACCAGTACGCCTGGCGCTTTCGGAGCACCCTTAGCGCAACAGTCGGCGCAGTAGTATTTGACAATGGTGATGTAATCATCGCCGTTTTTTTCCGGCGCACGAGTAGGATCAAACCATTTGATAGCATGTTTGTAGCAGATGGAGGAACCGCATTCATCGCATTTATCGTAAGCTTCCGCGGTGCACGGTCCGACGCATTTAGCCATGTAAATCAATTCTATCTATTTCAGCCCGCGGATTTCAAGTATGATCTCTTTAGCGCGCGCAACGCAGACATTCCTTTCCTCTATCATCCGCTGTGCGGCGGTCTCGATCTCTGAACCGTGAGCACCGGCCTCAACGGCGATGTTAGTCGCATGTAGTTTCATATGGCCGCGCTGTATGCCTTCCGTCGTCAATGCGCGGAGCGCGGCGAAGTTGTTTGCAAGACCGACCGCGGCCGCGATTTGCGCAAGTTCTTGCGCGCTTTTTACGCCCAAAATCTTCAGGCATGTGCGTGCGCCGGGGTTGATTTTAGTTGCGCCGCCGACGATCCCGGCAGCCAGCGGAAGCTCGATATGTCCGCGCAAATCACCTTCTGACGTTCGCTCATACCACGTCAGCGGTCTCCCAAGAACGCGTGAAAATGTATGAGCGCCAGCTTCGACCGCACGCCAGTCATTGCCGCATGCAATCATGACGGAATCGACACCGTTCATTACGCCTTTGTTGTGCGTCGCACAACGGTATGGGTCGGCTTTAGCAAAATACCATGCAGCAACTATTCCATCAACGACGTCTTCTCCGGAAATGTCCATAACGCCTTTCAGGCTCTCCGCCAGAGCAGACTTCGACCAAACGGCGCTTGCGCGCGCCAGTCTGGCAGTAGCAAGGTTAGAAATTATTCGCATACCGACTTTGCCGCCGACTATACGCTCGATAGTGGGTGCAACACGCTCCGCAATCGTGTTGACGGCATTCGCGCCCATCGCATCGCGCACGTCTACAAGCAGGTGAACAATGAGCATCGGGCCGATATCGCTGTCGATGCGCCTGACCTCAAAATCTTTCAGTCCGCCGCCGAGTTTAATAAGCGTGCTGTCTTGCGCGTTCGCGGCGCCTACAATCTCATCTCGGTTTGTCTCTAGCCGGGTTTTGGCAAGCGCGAAATCCTCTACGCCGGTGAGTTGTATTTGTCCGATCATAATCGGCTTGTCAGCATCGGTCGTAAACCCGCCGCTCGCCCTACAAAGTTTTGCCGCGTGGCTCGCGGCAGCGACAACTGAACTTTCCTCGACTGCCATTGGGATAAGGTAATCACGGCCGTTTATTCGAAAATTCGTGGCGATACCAAGAGGAAGAGAAGCGATGCCGATTACATTTTCTATCATATGGTCGGCTGCAGTAACGCTGAGCCCGTTTAGCAGCGTGGCGGTTTCTACATCGCTTAGACCGGCAAACGCCTTGACCATTTCCAGACGTTCCGCGGGTTCCAGCTTGTGAAAACCTGATATATCAGAACGGCGTTCCTTAGACGGGAGTTTCATACCACCAATTCAAAGAACTCGCAAACAAAAATTCTTAAACTCCATCTCCTGAGTTGCAAAATGTATTTATTGGCACAAAGCAAATTCATAGCATGCACACCTATGCGAAGGGGTACGCTGCTGAGAACGAATTGCTGCACACGCTATACGACAAAGGATGGTCAGTTATTCGTGCGCCACGTTCTGGTAGGGTAGGAATACCATCGCCAGACATCATGGCCGCGAAATCAGGAAGGATAATAGTCGTAGAATGCAAATCGCGTGCAGGCGCATTCAAAGTAGAACAGGAGCAGTTGGAACAGTTGAAAGATTGGCAAATCCGCGCTCAGGCAATTCCATACATCGGCTGGAAAATCGCCCGCAAAGGGTGGTTTTTCCTCAAGCTCGAGGACGTCGTTGCGAACAACGGCAATATCGGCAAGCGGTTTTTGGATGGGCGCTCATTAGGAATCGACGAGCTGTGAAGGCAAAGGTTTATATGGGTTCTATCTAATTATTGCACAGAAACAACGAGACGATTTTCATGAGATACGAGGCGACAATTCGGGAAGTAATGAACGCAAATGTGAAGACGGTCGACATGATGGATTCCATTCAGAAGGCCGCACAGATTATGTCGCAGTTTCGCATAGGCTCTGTTATAGTCATGGGCGATAAAAATATCATAGGGATAGTTACGGCCGAGGATATTGTCTATAAGCATGTCGCGCAAGGCCAGAGCGGAACAGTTTCCAGCATAATGACGCGCAACCCGATAACCATAGGTCCGGAACAAAGGCTCGACGACGCATCACGAATAATGACGGAAAAGAAAATTAAGAAGCTGCCGGTCGTGGAAAATGGAAAAATAGTCGGGATTATAACTGCTTCAGATATAGTCAAAATAGAGCCCGCTCTTCACGAGATCCTGCTCGAGCAGCTCAAGATCACACGTCCT